>Ga0315550_1000001_pt1 | contig 806238 bp, 780 predicted proteins | sample SalMarSW160190MG_2_FD_203100 | JGI IMG/M metagenome (GOLD analysis project Ga0315550, IMG submission 203100) | Salt marsh sediment microbial communities from the Plum Island Ecosystem LTER, Massachusetts, United States - Salt Marsh Sediment SW1601-90 ...
TACCAATACATCTACGTCATGAAGGGATTGTCCAAGACCTACCCCGGCGGGCGGCAGGTCCTGAAGGACATCTGGCTGTCGTTCCTGCCCGGCGCCAAGATCGGCGTGCTGGGCGCGAACGGCGCCGGCAAGTCCACGTTGCTCAAGATCATGGCCGGGATCGAGAAGGAGTTTCACGGCGAGGACTGGTCGGCCGAGGGCGCCAAGGTCGGCTATCTGCCGCAGGAGCCCGCCCTCGATCCCAAGAAGGACGTGGCCGGCAACGTGCTCGAAGGGCTTTCCGAGGTGAAGGCCCTGGTGGACCGGTTCGAGGCGATCAGCGCGAAATTCGCCGAGCCGCTCGAGGACGAGGAGATGAACGCGCTGCTGGCCGAGCAGGCGGAGCTGCAGGAGAAGATCGACGCCGCCGACGCCTGGGACCTCTCGCGCACCATCGAGATCGCCATGGACGCGCTGCGCTGCCCGCCCGGCGACTCGGACGTGGCCACGCTCTCGGGCGGCGAGCGGCGCCGGGTCGCCCTGTGCCGCCTCCTGCTGCAGAAGCCCGACCTTCTGCTCCTCGACGAGCCGACCAACCACCTGGACGCCGATTCGGTCGCCTGGCTCGAGCGCCATCTCGCCGAGTATCCCGGCACGGTGGTGGCCGTCACCCACGACCGCTATTTCCTCGACAACGTCGCCGGCTGGATCCTCGAGCTCGACCGCGGCCAGGGAATCCCGTTCGAGGGCAACTACTCGTCGTGGCTGGAGCAGAAGGAAAAGCGCCTGGCCCAGGAGGAGAAGCAGGAATCGGCGCGCCAGCGCACCCTCAGGCACGAGCTGGAGTGGATCCGCCAGGGGGCGAAGGCACGCCACGCCAAGTCCAAGGCGCGCATCTCGGCCTACGAGACGCTGCTGTCGGAAGCGGCCAGTGCCGCGCCCGACAACGCCCAGATCACGATCCCGCCGGGGCCGCGCCTGGGCGATCTCGTCGTCGAAGCCGAGCATGTCCGCAAGGGCTTCGGCGAGCGCCTGTTGATCGAGGATCTGAGCTTCAAGCTCCCGGCCGGCGCGATCGCCGGCGTCATCGGCGCCAACGGCAGCGGCAAGACCACGCTGTTCCGCATGATCACCGGCGAGGAGAAGCCCGACGGCGGGAAACTCCGGATCGGCGATTCCGTGAAGCTCGGCTACATCGACCAGTCGCGCGATTCGCTGGGCGCCGACAAGACCGTGTGGGAGGAGATCTCCGACGGCAAGGACACGATCGAGCTCGGCAAGAAGCAGGTTCCCAGTAGAAGCTATTGTGCGGGCTTCAACTTCAAGGGCGCCGACCAGCAGAAGAAGGTGGGCCAGCTCTCGGGCGGCGAGCGCAACCGCGTGCATCTCGCCAAGATGTTGAAATCAGGGGCGAATCTGCTGCTGCTGGACGAGCCGACCAACGACCTCGACGTCGAGACCCTGCGCGCGCTCGAGGACGCGCTGGTGAGCTTCGCCGGCTCGGTCGTCGTGATCTCGCACGACCGCTGGTTCCTCGACCGCATCGCCACCCACATGCTCGCCTTCGAGGGCGACAGCCAGACCGTGTGGTTCGAGGGCAACTACGCCGACTACGAGGCCGACCGCCGGAAGCGCCTCGGCGACGAAGCGGCCCAGCCCCACTGCATCAAGTACAAGAAGCTCGTGCGCGCGTGAGCGGGATGGCGCGCGCGGCGCCGGTTGTGCCGGAGCGGTGCCCGCAAAAACGAAGCGGCGGGTTTCCCCGCCGCCCCGTCACCCCTGCCGCCGGACAAAAGGGAGTATCAGCCGCTTCCCGCGGTGTGCAGCGAGGCGGTCTTCTCGCGCAGCGCGTCGATGAGCCCCGCGACCTTGCCGTTGCGCTGCAGGATCTCGTTCGCGAACTGGTCGCGATAGGTGGTGATCATGCTGACGCCTTCGATCTTGATGTCGCGGATCTTGAACTTGCCGTCCACCGGCACGACCACCCATTCGAGCTTGGTCACGGGCCCGTCGGGCTGCATGACGTCGGAGGCCACGAAGATCGCGCCCTCGGCGCTGACGCGGGCCTCCTGCGCCTCGAACATCTCACCCGAATACTGGCGGAACTGCGAGGCGTAGATCTCGATGATGTAGTCCTCGAAGAGCGGGATGTATTCGGCGCGTTCCTGGGCGCTGGCCCGCGGCCAGAAGCGCCCGAGCGCGCTGCGGGCGATGAAGGGGATGTCGAAGCCCTCTTCGAACAGGGCGCGGAAGCGCTTGGTCAGTTCCTGGTCGGAAAGGTTCTCGGCGGTGAGGGCCTGGATGGCGCGATGGCCGAAGTCGTCGATGAACTTGGCCGCGTCTTCGGCGGGACCGGCATTCGCGGCCGGCGCGGCGGCGGCCATGCCGACGACGAGGAGGACCGGAAGCAGCAAACGTCGCGACAGCATGGGTGCAACGCCGATGATGTTGTCAGGATCCCTTTTCCGATAGCGACTCCGCCGGGGACGAAGCCCGTGCCGGTTTGCCGCCGTTGCCCTTCTGGCTCATGTAGCTCGGACCGGGCGTGCCCGGCTTGGGCTCGCCGTTGTTGATCTCGTCGATGCGGCGCTGCCGGTACAGGCTTCGGATCGTGGCGTAGAAGTCCAGCGACGTGCGTTTGATCTCGTCGAGCGTGTCGAGGACGCTGGCCCGCTTGTCGATGCCGTCGATCGCGGCGCGGACGTAAGTGAGATAGCCGAGGCCGATGTTGTCGAGATACCAGTTGAGCGGATCCATGAACCCGTCCGCCACCAGCCCGACCGTGTCGCGCGGGTTCGAGGGGCCCAGGATCGGCAGCATCAGGTACGGCCCTTCGCCGATGCCCCAGACCGCGAGCGTCTGCCCGAAGTCCTCGTCGTGGAACGGAAGGCCGATCTCGGTGGCGACGTCGAACAGGCCGCCGATCCCGGCGGTCGTGTTGACGATGGCGCGGCCGGCGGTGATTCCGGCGCGCTCGAGATCGAATTGCAGGACATCATTGGCGAACACCACGGGCGAGCGCAGGTTGTTGAGGAAATTGCGCACGCTGCGCCGTCCCACGGCCGGAACGATCGCCACATAGCCCTCCGCAAGCGGCCGGATCACGTATTTGTCCGCCGCCTCGTTGAAGGCGAAGATGTCGCGGTTCATGGGCTCGAGCGGGTCGTTCGCCTCCTCATAGGCGGCGAGCGCGTCCGGGTCGGTGGGCGGAGTCGCGCAGGCCTGGAGCAAGAGGGCCGCGCCCGCCAGAAGCGCCATGCGGAAGGGAGGGAGTCGGTGACGGGTCATGTTCTTTATCTGAAAAATATCAGTTTCGGCGAAAGGGGCGCGAGTGTGGGCGGATGGCAACGGTCTATGGTCGCCCAACCCGTGCGGTAATATTTATCGCCGATTTCTGTAAAGCTTCCCTTAACTGGCGCGATCGCATCGAATTTTCCCCCTTCGATTGGGCCGCTGGCCCGGCCGGCCTGCCTCGGTGTAACCCCTTGCGCTCCCCCAACTTTTCAGCGCTTCGCGGTTCCCGAGGCAGGCCCCTGTCGCTGCTTCCCCAGCGGAATCCCCGCCGCATTAACCAATTCTCTTCAAGTATCACAACATTCATGCGAACACTAGCGGGCACCGGACAATACTGTGTGGTTCCTGCCGCGGAAGTTGCAAAACTGCCACAGCGCCGGAAAAGCCGGATTCGGTGGGGAAAATGTCCCGCGGTTGTGCTTTCCTTAATAAACATATGTTTATATTGTGATGCTGTCCGGCGGTTCTTTCGCGGCCGAGGTATGAGGAAGGCATGAAACCCGAAACGATGCTGGCGGGGCTGCGCGCCGCGGCCGAGCCGACGCGGCTGCGCCTCATCGCGCTGTGCGCCGAGGCCGAGTTGACGGTGCGGGAGCTGACCCAGATTCTCGGTCAAAGCCAGCCGCGGGTGTCGCGCCATCTCAAGGTGCTGTGCGACGCCGGGCTGCTCGACCGCTCGCCCGAGGGAACCTCGGCCTATTTCCGTCTTGCCCACAGCGGCGAGGGAGCGGAAGTGGCCCGCGCCCTGACCGCGCTCCTGTTCAGCGAGCCGCGTGCGCGGACCCGGCCCGCCTCGCTCGATTTCGAGAGGCTGGAGACGGTGAAGCGCGCCCGCGCCCGGACCGCTGCGGCCTATTTCCGGGCCAATGCCGCGCGCTGGGACCGGATCCGGTCCCTCCATGTCGACGAGGCCGAGGTCGAGCGCGCGCTCGTCGAGCGGCTGGGCGCGGAGCCGATCGCGGACCTTCTCGATATCGGCACCGGCACGGGGCGGATCCTCGAGGTCCTGGGGCCCAAGGTCGGCAACGGGATCGGTGTGGATCTTTCGCGCGAGATGCTGAGGCTGGCGCGCAGCCGGCTCGAGCGGGCGGGATTGCGGAACTGCAGCGTGCGCCAGGGGGACATGTACCGGCTGCCGTGGCCGGCGCGTTCCTTCGACGCCGTCACCATCCATCAGGTTCTCCATTATGCGGAGCGCCCGGCCGCGGCGATCGCCGAGGCCGCGCGCGTGCTGCGACCGGGGGGCCGGCTCGCGGTGGTGGATTTCGCGCCCCACGAGCTCGTGGCGCTGCGCGAGGAGCACGCCCACCGCCATCTCGGCTTCGCCGAGGCGGAGATGATCCGCTGGTGCCGCCAAGCCGGGATCGAGCCGCTCGAGGTCGTTCATCTGCCGGGCAAGCCGCTGACGGTCACCTTGTGGCTCGGGCGGCGGCCCAAAGAGGCGGCCAAGGCGCCGCGGTCCGGCGCGGCGCGCGCGCCCCGCGCGGCGCGGGAACGGAGGATCGAGGCATGACCGCCGACGCGGCCGCTTTCCGCACCGGGCCGGTTCCCCCCTACCTGCCCAACGCCCAGGGCCTTCAGGTCTCTTTCGAATTCTTTCCGCCCAAGACGGCGGAGATGGAGAACAGCCTGTGGGCCGCGATCAAGCGGCTCGAGCCCTTGGGCCCCCGGTTCGTCTCGGTGACCTATGGCGCGGCTGGCAGCACCCGGGAGCGGACCCACGCCACCGTGCTGCGCATCCTGAAGGAGACGTCGCTGACGCCGGCGGCGCATCTGACCTGCATCGGCGCGCCGCGAAGCGAGATCGACGACATCGCCCGGCTCTACTGGCAGGAAGGCGTGCGCCACATCGTGGCGCTGCGCGGCGACCCGCCCGACCGCAGCAAGCCCTACACGCCCTTTCCCGGCGGCTACGCCTACGCCAGCGACCTGGTCGCGGGGCTGAAGCGGATCGCCGATTTCGAGATCTCGGTCGCCTGCTATCCCGAGGTCCATCCCGAGGCGATCTCCGCCAAGTCCGACCTCGAGAATCTGAAGCGCAAGATCGACGCCGGGGCGAGCCGCGCCATCACCCAGTTCTTCTTCGACGTGGACGTCTTCCACCGTTTCGTGGACCGCGCCCGCGCGGCGGGAATCGACGTTCCGATCGTGCCGGGGATTCTTCCCGTCACCAATTTCGCCCGGGTGGTCGAGTTCGCCAAGGCCTGCGGGACGCGCATTCCGCCCTGGCTCGCCAAGCTGTTCGAGGGATTGGACGACGACGCCGAAACCCGCAGGCTGGTGGCCGCGACCGCCGCCGCCGAGCAATGCCGGATGCTTCAGGCGAGCGGCATCCGCGAGTTCCATTTCTACACGTTGAACCGGGCCGACCTCACCTTCGCCATCTGTCACATCCTGGGCCTGCGCCCGAAGGCGGTCGCCGCTCCGGCGGCGGTACCGCGCGCGGAACGACGCTGATGGCCGGCCTTCTCGAATATTTGCGCGAGCGCGTGCTGCTCGCGGACGGCGCCATGGGAACCCGCGTGCAGGCCCTCGACCTCGACGTCGAGAAGGACTTCCTCGGCGCCGAGAACTGCACCGACATCCTGACCAAGAGCCGCCCCGACTTGGTGCGCGACATCCACATGAGCTATTTCGCGGCCGGCTCGGACGCGGTGGAGACCAACACCTTCGGCGCCTCGCCGATCACGCTCGGCGAATTCGGGCTGGCGGACGAGGCCTTCGCCCTCAACAAGCACTCGGCCGAGATCGCGCGCGAGGCGGCCGAGGAATTCAAGGGCGACGGCCGCACGCGCTTCGTCCTGGGCTCGATCGGGCCGGGGACCAAGCTCCCCACTCTCGGGCACATCGACTACCAGAGCGTGGAGGACGCGATCGCGGTCCAGGCGGCCGGGCTTGCCGCCGGGCGCGTGGACGCCTTCCTGATCGAGACCTGCCAGGACCCCCTGCAGGTGAAGGCCGCCGTCAACGGGGCCAAGCGGGCGCGCGACGAAGCCAAGGCGGACATCCCGATCATCGTCCAGGTGACGGTCGAGACGACCGGCACGCTTCTGGTCGGCACCGACATCGGCGCCGCCGCGACCGTGATCCGCGCCCTCGACGTGCCGATCATGGGCCTCAATTGCGCCACCGGTCCGCAGGAGATGTCCGAGCACGTCAAATGGCTCGCGGAGAACTGGCCGGGAATGATCTCGGTGCTTCCCAACGCCGGGCTGCCGGAGCTCGTGGAGGGCGCGCCGCATTACCCCCTCGGACCCGACGAGCTCGCCCGCTGGCTCGAGCGATTCATCGAGGAGGACGGGATCAACATCGTCGGCGGCTGCTGCGGCACCGATATCGCGCATATCGCGGCGCTCGACGCCATGCTGCGCCGGCGCGGCGGCAACCGGCTCCGTCCCGCGCCCGTCAAGCGCGAGGTGTTCTGGGTGCCGGCGGCGGCCTCGCTCTATTCCCAGGTGTCGCTGCGCCAGGAGGCCGCCTATTTCTCGATCGGCGAGCGCTGCAACGCCAATGGCAGCCGCCGCTTCCGCGAGCTCCAGGACGCGGGCGACTGGGACGGCTGCGTCGAGATGGGGCGCGAGCAGGTGAAGGAAGGCTCGCACGCGCTCGACATCTGCACCGCCTTCGTCGGGCGCGACGAGGCCGCCGACATCCGCGAGGTGGTGTCGCGGATGCGTGGCGCGGTCAACGCCCCGCTGGTCTTCGACTCGACCGAATTCCCGGTGCTCGAGACGGCGCTCAAGCTCTACGGCGGCAAGGCCATCATCAACTCGATCAATTTCGAGGACGGCGAGGAGCCGGCGGCCCGGAAGCTCGCGCTCGCCCGCCGGTTCGGGGCGGCGGTGATCGCGCTCACCATCGACGAAGGCGGCATGGCCAAGGAGGCGGACCACAAGCTGGAGATCGCCCGCCGCCTTTATGATTTCACGGTCAACCGCCACGGGCTTCCGCCCTCGGACCTGCTGTTCGACCCGCTCACCTTCACGGTCTGCACCGGCAACGAGGACGACCGCAAGCTCGGGTTCAACAGCCTCGACGCGATCGAGAAGATCGCGCGCGAGATGCCCGAGTCCCAGATCATCCTCGGGCTCTCGAACATATCCTTCGGCCTCAACCCGCCGGCGCGCCACGTCCTCAACTCGGTATTCCTCGATCACGCGCTGAAGCGCGGCCTGACCGGCGCGATCGTGCATGTGAGCAAGATCGTGCCGCTCCACAAGATTCCGCCCGAGGAGGCGCGCACCGCCGAGGACCTGATCTTCGACCGCCGCCGCGACGGCTACGACCCGCTGCACGCCTTCATCGGGCTCTTCGAAGGGCGGAAAGCGGCCGCCAAGAAGGCGCCGGGGCGCCCGGCCGCGGTCGAGGAGCGCCTGAAGCAGCGCATCATCGACGGCGACCGGCAGGGCCTGGAAGCCGACCTCGACGAGGCGATGCAAAAGCATCCGCCGCTCGACATCATCAACAAATTCCTGCTCGACGGGATGAAGGTCGTGGGCGAGCTTTTCGGCGCCGGAAAGATGCAGCTTCCCTTCGTGCTGCAGTCGGCGGAGACGATGAAGAAGGCGGTTTCCCACCTCGAGCCGCACATGGAACGCCTGGAGGGCCAGCAGAAGGGGACGATGGTGCTCGCCACCGTCAAGGGTGACGTCCACGACATCGGCAAGAATCTGGTGGACATCATCCTCACCAACAACGGCTATCGGGTCGTCAACCTCGGGATCAAGCAGCCGATCGAGCACATCCTGGCCGCGGCCAAGGAGCACAAGGCCAACGCCGTGGGGATGTCGGGCCTGCTCGTGAAATCGACCGTGATCATGCGCGAGAACCTGGTCGAGATGACGCGCGAGGGGCTGGATATTCCCGTCGTGCTGGGCGGGGCCGCGCTCACCCGCGGCTACGTGGAGAGCGACTGCGCGCGGGCCTACGGCCCGGGCCGCGTCGCCTATGCGCGCGACGCCTTCGACGGCCTCGATCTCATGGACAAGGTGATGACCGGGCGCTTCGACGCGCACGTCGCGGAACGCGCCCGGATCCAGGCCGAGCGCCCGGAGAAACGGAAGGACCGCCGGCTCGAGGCGCTGGAGCGGCCGGTGGAGAAGGCGCGGCCGGTCGAGCTCGAGGAGATAAGGCTGCGCCGCGCCGAGCTCGCCAAGGGCGTTCCGGTCCCGGAGCCGCCGTTCTTCGGCTCGCGGGTGATCGACAAGGTGCCAATCCGCTCGCTCCTGCCCTACCTGAACGAGACCATGCTGTTCCAGTTCCACTGGGGCTTCAAGAAGGCGGGCAAGAGCCGCGAGGAATTCGCCGAGTGGGCCAAGCGCGAGGTGCGGCCGATCCTGGTGCGGCTGGCCAAGGAATGCGCCGACGAGAACATCATCGTGCCGAAGGCGGTCTACGGCTATTGGAAGGCGGCCGGCGACGGCAACGATCTGGTGCTGTTCGAGCGCGACGGGACGACCGAGGCCGCGCGCTTCACGCTGCCGCGCCAGAAGCGCGAGGACGGGCTGTGCATCGCCGATTTCGTGCGCGACGTCTCGGCGCCCGAGCGGGACGTGGTGGGGCTTCAGGTGGTGACGGCCGGCGCGCGCGCCTCCGAAGTGGCCCGCGCCTGGTTTCAGGAGAACCGCTACCAGGACTATCTGTATCTTCACGGCTTCAGCGTGGAGATCACCGAGGCGATGGCGGAATACGTGCACAAGCGGATCCGCAACGAGCTCGGCTTCGGCAGCGAAGACGCGCGGGACATCGCCAAGCTGCTGAAGCAGGGCTATCGCGGCTCGCGCTATTCCTTCGGCTATCCGGCCTGCCCCAACCTCGGCGACCAGCGGCGGCTCCTGGCGCTGCTGGATGCGGAGCGGATCGGGGTGACGATGGGCGAGGCGGACCAGCTCGAGCCCGAGCAATCCACCTCGGCGATCGTCATCCATCATCCGCAGGCGAAATATTTCACCGTCTAGGGCGGCTGCTGCGGCGCGGCGAAACCGGGCGCGGGAGGCTCGGGAAGGCGATTTTTGCCCGCGGGCGGCGACCCGGCGGCGATCAGCCTATTGCCCGTAGGCGCGAGTACGTGCATCCTCGGCGTCGATTGGCGGCCGGTCCGGGCGCCGGATGCATTCGTTCACAAAGCCTGCCATCGGGAGGACATTAATGATCAAGACACGGAGAATCGAAGCCAGCCGCGGGGCCTGGCTCGTCAGCCTCCTTGCGCTATTGGCGCTTCCGGCCGCGATGCTCGCGGTCCCGGGCGTCGCCCGCGCGGGGAACATCAGCGTGGTGATGAGCGTGGAGCTGGCGGCCTCGCCCCGGGAGGTCTGGAAAACGATCGGACCCTTCGACAAGCTGCAGGACTGGCATCCCGCGGTCGAAAGCTCGACGATCGACGGCCCGCCGACCAAGGTCGGCTCGGTGCGCACCCTGCATCTCAAGGGCGGCGGCGAGATCCATGAGCAGCTCACGTCCTACAACGATCTCGATACCCGGCTCACCTACCGGATGCTGGACAGCCCGCTGCCGATCCGGAATTACGAGTCGTTCCTTGCCGTCACCCACACCAGCGGTGACCACGCCCTGGTGATTTGGGGCTCCACCTTCGACGCCGCGCCCGGCGCTACGGACGCCAAGGCCAAGTCCGTGATCCAGGGCATCTACAAGGCCGGCTTCGACGACCTCAAGAAGAAGTTCGGCGCCGTCATGATGAAGAAGAAGAGGTAGGGGACGCCCCCGCCCGGGCCTCGCGCCCGGGTGGGGCCTCGGCCGCGAGGCCGTCAGCCGCTCAGAAGTAGAATTCGAGCTCGGCCAGCCACTTGATCGAGTGCTGGGGGCTCGCCTGCGTCAGGCCAAACAGCCAGCCGAGCTCGTAGTAGAACGTAAGCGAGCGCGCGACCGGGATGAAGCCGACCACGACCGGCCCGAGCCGGTGATTCTGCCGGCTGGCGGGCTTGACGTCGCGGATCTCCCCCAGGTCGCCATAGGCCTCGACCGCCGGCTCGAGATACGGCCGCCAGCGAAATTTCGTCCGCATCGCATAGCCGACCTCGGCGCCTTCCTCGGCGTGGGAGCCCACTTCCTTCTCGACGATGAAATCGACCGTGTTGAGGGTCCGCCCGAGCTGCTTCTCGAGCAGGAGCTTGCCTTCGACCGTGTCGGCGGCGTTCCTCGCGTTGGCGGCCTCGTATTCGAAATAGAGGCCGGAATCGATCCACGGCTCGCCCTGCGGGAAGAGCTGCACGATGTTCTCCCAGCCGGTGGCGTCGTAACGCAGCGAACCATGCGCGTCCTGCTTGAGGTTGCCGAGAAGCGCGGTCGACCAGCGGTCGGTCACGCCGTATTCGAGCTCGTAGGTATGGGTCTGCGCCGTCGCCGCGTCGCCGCGGTCCACGGCGGCGTCGCCGCGGGCCTCGATCGCGAACTCGCCCTCGTGCACGATCGGCGAATAGACCTTGTTCTCGGCATGAGCGGGGGCGGTAAAGGCGAGTGAAGCGAAAATGAGTGCGACGACCGCGCCGCCGCGCGGGATCGCCGGCTTGCGGTCTGCGGCCCGCATCATGACGACGATCATCCCAAGCGTCGCGGCGTAAAAGAGAACCTGGACCAGCGCTGGATGCGAATCGTAGCCGATCAGCGTATGCAGGACCTGGCCCAGCAGGTTGCGCTCGGAAAGAAAGGCGGACGTGTCCCAGGCGGTGTTGACGATGGGCGGCAGCACGTTCGCCGCAACCAGCAGCCCCGCACCCTGGGAGGCCATTCCGGCGGCCAAAAACGCGAGCAGCCAACTCGTGACGCCGAACAGATGGCGGGCCGCGATCCGCACCAGCCCGCGGTAGAGCAGATATCCGACGGCGACGCCCGCCGCGAGTCCGCCAAACCCGCCCAGGAAAAGCTTGGGCGCGGCGGCGGCCTGCCCCGCGGCGATGCCGTAAAGGAACAGCACGGCCTCCGATCCTTCGCGCAGGACCGCAAGGCCGACGACAACCGCCAGCATATAGATCGGAACGCCGCCCGACGCGACTTTCAGCCCCATGTTCTTGGCGTGATTCGAAATTTCGCGGCCGTGGCGGCGCATCCACACGATCGACCAGCCCAGCACCGCGACCGCGATGAAGAGGACGCAGGCGTTGAAGTATTCCTGGCCCATGCCTTCGGCGAACGCCGCGATCGCGTCGGCAAATCCGGCGACCAGCAGCGAGCCGATTATTCCCGCCCCGACGCCGGTCAGGATCCAGAAGTTTCGGCGCGGCAGCCCGTCGGTTGCGGCGAGCACGATGCCGACGATGAGGGCCGCTTCGAGGACCTCGCGAAAGACGACCAGAAAGCTGCCAACGACGGGCGTCATTTCGCAATCACTTTGCCCTGGGCGGTGTCGGCATTGAACTCGCCCATGAACGCGTAAGTGCCGGGATCGAGCGGGCCGATGAAGACGATGCCCTGCGAGCCCCCGGCAATGACCTTTTCACGATTGAGGTCGTAGCTGTCGAATTCCTCGGGCGTCGAATCCTCGTTCTTGACGAGCAGCTTGATCTTCTTGCCCGCCGGAACCTCGACGACCGCCGGATCGAAACGATGGTCCTTGATCGTGATGACGATGCCTTCCTCATCCGCCAAGGCCGGCGTTGCGAAAGCAAGGGCGGCGAGGGCGAAGGCGGCGGCCAGGCCGCGGGCGGCGATCGAACGGGTCGTCATGATGCGTCGGGAGTCCTTTCCGGTTTTCCGCCAGTCGGCTTGGCGCGCGGATTGGTCCGGGTATACCGCGATTGCGAGTTATTCGCAATAGCTTTCGAGCGGTCGATTCTTTGGGTGGAAGAAAGGGAAAGCCGCGGTTTCCGGGTGGCAGGCAGGGTAGGACAGCTTCGGCGCGCGCGGGGTGCGGCGTAATGCCTCAGACGCCAGAGGGGGGCGGCGGTTCGGACATGGGGCCGATGGGACGGCGGAAAGCGCTTTACGCTCCCGGGGCCGGCGGGTTTAATCCCGGGACCATGCCTTGGCCCGCGCACCGGGCGCTTGCCCCCCTCCTCGCCGTGATCTTCTGGCTGGCCGCTTCGCCGGCGCTCGCCGCCTGCACCGATTCGGCGGCGCCGGGCGTCGATTGGCAGCGCTGCTATCTCGACGGCCAGAGCCTTGGCGGCGTGGATCTTTCCGGGGCCAATCTCCACGACGCGAGCTTCACTCGCGCCGACCTTTCGGAAAGCACGCTCGCCGGCGCCGACGCCTCGCGGGCCAAGTTCCTGAGCGCGAAGCTGAAAGACGCGCGCCTCGACGACGCCCGGCTCGAGGAGGCCGATTTCACCAACGCCGACCTAACCGGCGCATCGCTGCGCGACGCCGATCTGCGCCGCGCCCGCTTCTTCCGGGCCAGCCTCAGGGGCGCCAATCTGACCGGCGCGCGGATCGTCGGGGCGGATTTGCTGAATGCCGATCTCTCCGGGGCCACGTGGATCGACGGCGCCAAGATCTGCGCCGAAGGCTCGATCGGCCGCTGCGAGTGAGCCGGCCGCGGCCCGGGCGGCCCTGGCGGCAATGAATAATAGACAAAATCTATTATAATTTGATAACAAGTGAGTTCGTCTATCATAAATGGCGGGCCACGGTCATGCCTGCCGCAGAGGCCGGACCCCTTGAACCTGCGCGATCTCGAATACCTCTTGGCCTTGGCCGACGTCGGACACTTCGGCCGCGCCGCCGCCGCCTGCGGGATCAGCCAGCCGACCTTGAGCGCCCAGATCGGCAAGCTCGAGGCCGAGCTCGGCGCGCTCCTGTTCGAGCGCCGCCGCCGGGCGCTGCGGGCGACCGCCGTGGGCGAGCGGGTCATCGCCCAGGCCCGCCGCGTCGTCGAGGAGGCGGCGGCGCTGGCCGCGATTGCCCGCAACGCCGATGCCCAAGCCGCGCCGCTTCGCATCGGCCTTGATTCCACTCTTGCGGCCGGCGCCCTCGGCTGGCTGGCGCCGGCACTGGCGGCGACGTTTCCGGCGGCGGATCCGGTGCTGAAGGAGGATTCGGAAGCGGCGCTCCTCGCCGCGATCGCCGCGCGCGGCCTCGATGCCGCGCTCGTGCCCATGCCGGGCGGCGATTCCCGGCTCGGCGCCGAGCCGCTGTTCGACGAGCCTTTGGTCGCGGTCCTTGCGGCCGGTCACGTCTTGGCCGCGCGCGGGGCCATCGACCCGCGCGATCTCGCACGCCATCCCGTTTTGCTTCCGCCCGCGGGCTTGCGCGAGATCGTGATCGCCGCCTGCGCCCTGAGCGAGACGGAGATCGCCGGCGCGAGCGAGGCCGCGAGCCTCGAGACCTTGCAGCGGATGGCGGCGGCGGGCCTGGGCGCGAGCCTCGTGCCGGCGCTCTCGCAGCCCGAGGCGGGCGGCGCGATCGTCGTGCGGCCGTGCGTGCCGGCGCCCAAGCGGCGCATCGCGCTGGTGTGGCGGCGCGGCGCGCGCGGCGCGGAGGCGATGCGCCGGCTTGCCGACGCGATCCGCGAGAGGCTGCCGCGTACCGTCAAGCCGGTGGCGCGGCGCGCGGCGGGATGAGCACTGCGAAACGTTACCGGCCGCTGGGCGGCGATTTTCGCGGCGGCGCCGACGCCGCATGCTATATAGAGCGCAAGAATGCAAACCCCGCCCCATAGCCGTCCTTCCGTACCGCCGGACACGGCCGCGCCTGCGGCGCTGCCGGGCTATCTCGCCGACCTCAACCCGATGCAACGCGAGGCGGTCGAGGCGCTGGACGGGCCGGTTCTCGTTCTCGCGGGCGCCGGCACCGGCAAGACCCGCGTGCTCACCACGCGGCTCGCCCATATCCTGTTCACGGGCCGCGCCTGGCCTTCGCAAATTCTCGCCGTGACCTTCACCAACAAGGCGGCGCGCGAGATGAAGGAGCGGGTCGAGAAGCTGCTCGGCCGTTCCACCGAATCGATGTGGATCGGCACCTTCCACGCCATCGGCGTGAAGATTCTCCGCCGCCACGCCGAGCTCGTGGGCCTCAAATCCAATTTCACCGTGCTCGACACCGACGATCAGATCCGCCTTCTCAAGCAGGTCCTGCAGGCGGCCAACATCGACGAGAAGCGCTGGCCCGCCCGCGTGCTCGCCGCCATCATCGACCGCTGGAAGAACAACGGGCTGGTGCCGGACAAGGTCAAGGCCGGCGAGGCGAGGGAATTCGCGGACGGGCGCGCGGTCGATCTCTACCGCGCGTACCAGGCGCGCCTGGCCACCCTGAACGCCGCCGATTTCGGCGACCTGTTGCTTCACTGCCTGACGCTGTTCACGGCGCATGCGGACGTTCTCGCCGAATACCAGCGCCGCTTCCGCTACATCCTGGTGGACGAGTACCAGGACACCAACGTGGCGCAGTATCTGTGGCTGCGGCTGCTCGCGCTCGGCTCGCACAATCTCTGCTGCGTGGGCGACGACGACCAGTCGATCTACGGCTGGCGCGGGGCCGAGGTCGGCAACATCCTGCGCTTCGAGAAGGACTTCCCCGGCGCGCGGGTGATCCGCCTCGAGCAGAACTACCGCTCCACCCCGCACATCCTGGGCGCGGCCTCGGGACTGATCGCCTGCAACGAGGGACGTCTCGGCAAGACCCTGTGGACCGAAGCCGACGGCGGCGAGAAGGTGCGCGTGCGCGCGGTCTGGGACGGCGAGGAGGAGGCCCGCTTCGTCGCCGACGAGGTCGAGGCCCTGCAGCGCCGCGGCCATCCGCTTTCCCAGATCGCGATCCTGGTGCGCGCGGGCTTCCAGACCCGCGAGTTCGAGGAGCGGTTCCTCAATCTCGGCATTCCCTACCGCGTCGTCGGGGGCCTGCGGTTCTACGAGCGCCAGGAGATTCGCGACGCGATCGCGTATCTGCGGGTCATCGTCCAGCCCGACGACGATCTCGCCTTCGAGCGGATCGTCAACGTGCCGCGCCGCGGCATCGGCGAGGCGACGATGCAGACGCTCCACCGCGTCGCCCGGGCGCAGGACGTTCCGCTCGTGCGGGCGGCGCGCGCGGTCGTCGAGACCGACGAGGTGACGCCGCAGGCGCGCAAGTCGCTGGCCCAGCTGCTCGAGAACTTCGACCGCTGGCGGGCGAGCCTCGCGGGGCTTCCCCACGGCGAGCTGGTCGCCCTCGTGCTCGACGAATCGGGATATACCGCGATGTGGCAGAACGACAAGGCGCCCGATGCGCCCGGCCGCCTCGAAAACCTGAAGGAGCTGGTCGTCGCCATCAACGAGTTCGAGAACCTGCAGGGCTTCCTCGAGCACGTCAGCCTGGTGATGGAGAACACCGAGGCCGTGGACGCCGACATGGTCAACATCATGACGCTCCATTCGGCCAAGGGCCTCGAATTCGACACCGTCTTCCTGCCCGGCTGGGAGGAGCAGCTGTTTCCCCATCAGCGGGCGCTCGACGAGGGCGGGGTGAAGTCGCTCGAGGAGGAGCGTCGGCTGGCCTATGTCGGCCTGACCCGGGCCCGCCGGCGCGCCATCGTGTCGTTCGCGGCGAACCGGCGCGTCTACGACCAATGGCAAAGCGCGCTCCCGTCGCGCTTCGTGGACGAGTTGCCGGAGCCCCACGTCGAGCGCATGAGCGAGCCCGGCCTTTACGGCGCGCCCGCGCGCCCGCCCGGGATGGCGGACGCCGCGGCCCCCTTCGGGGCGGCGCCCGGCGCGCGCGCCTTCGCCCCGAGGTTCCGGCCGCGGATCGTGGAGGGGCAGAGCTACCGCGTCTCCGAGCGGCCGCGGAAGTCGGGGGCCGGCTTCAAGGCCGGGGACGAGGTGTTCCACCAGAAATTCGGCTACGGCAAGGTGCGCGCCGTGGACGGCGACAAGCTCGAGATCGCCTTCGGCACCGGGATCAAGAAGGTGCTGGACAGCTTCGTCGAGCCGGCCTGAGCGTCCCGCCCTTGAGCGCGCGCGGCGCGACCTGGCGGCTCGCCCTCTCGGCGCCGGGCGCCTTGCGCGAGCGGTTCGCGGGCGCGCTCGCGCCCTTCGCCAGTTCCGTCGCGGTCACCGAGCCCGATGCGGCGGGGCGGTCGCTGGTCGAAGCGATCGCGACCGCCGCGCCTGACCGCGGCCTGATCGAGGCGCGCCTCGCGCTCCTCTCGGCGAGCCTGGGAATTCCCGAGCCCGAGATCGCGATCGAAAGGCTGCGGGGCCGCGATTGGCTGGCCGCCTCGAAGCGGGCCTTCGCGCCGTTCCGCCTGGGCCGGTTCTTCATCCACGGTTCCGATTTTCATGGCGCCAGGCCCGCGGGCCCGATCGCCCTTTGCATCGATGCCGGCACCGCCTTCGGCACGGGCCGCCACGAATCGACGCAAGGGTGCCTGGCGGCCCTCGGGCAACTGGCGCGGGCGCGCGGTTTTCGCAACGTCCTCGACCTCGGCTGCGGCTGCGGGATCCTGGCGGTCGCCGCGGCGCGGCTTTGGCCGGCGAGGGCTCTAGCCTGCGACATCGACCCGGAAGCCGTGGCGGCCGCCGCCGCGACCATCGCCCGCAACGGGCTCGCCGCGCGGGTGCGGGTGACCTGGGCCGACGGCCCGCGGCGCCGGGCGATATTGCGGCGCGCGCCCTTCGATCTGATCGCGGCGAACATCGTGCCGGGACCGCTGCTGACGCTTTCGCGCGATCTTGCCCAGGTGTTGGCGCCGGGCGGCGCGGTGGTGCTGTCGGGGATGCTGGCAAGCGAGGCGGGGCCGATCGAGCGGCGCTACCGCGCGCTCGGCCTGCGCCTGGTCGGGCGGATCGATATCAACGCGTGGCGGACCTTGGTTTTCGAGAAGCCAGACCGCCGGCGGCGCCCGTCAAGGCTTGTGCCGGTTCCGCCGCACCCCTAGCTTTGTTGGGTCATGTCCCAGCCGGTCGCCGAGATCAGGGAAATGCCGGGCGCGGACGCCGCCACCCATGAGGCGCGCGTGGCGGCGCTGCGCGCCGAGCTGGCGCGGCGCGGGCTTTCCGGATTCGTGGTTCCCCGGGCCGACGAGCACCAGGGCGAGTACGTGCCGCCCCGCGCCGAGCGGCTTGCCTGGCTCACGGGGTTCACCGGCTCGGCCGGGTCGGCGGTGGTCATGGCCGACCGGGCCGCGCTGTTCGTCGACGGGCGCTACACGCTTCAGGCCCGCGACGAGGTGGACGCGTCGCTGTTCGCGCTGCTGCATCTGACCGAATCGCCGCCCGCCGACTGGATCGGCAAGAATCTGGGGCAGAACCAGCGCCTCGGGTTCGACCCCTGGCTTCATACCGAGAACGGGGCGAAGGCGCTGGCCAAGGCCTGCGAGCGGGCCGGCGGCGAGCTCGTTCCTTGCCCCGACAACCCGCTCGACGCGGTCTGGCCGGACCAGCCGGAGGCGCCGTGCGCGCCGGTCGCGGTCCACGAGACGCGCTTCGCCGGGCGCGAGAGCGCGGAGAAGCGTGCGCAGATCGCGGCCGCGGTCGTCGAGGCCGGGGCCGAGGTCGCGGTCCTGACCGCGCCCGATTCGATCAACTGGCTCCTCAACATCCGCGGCGGCGACATCCCGTTCACGCCGGTGGCGCTCGCCTTCGCGCTGTTGCACGCGGACGGCCGGGTCGAGCTTTTCATCGACGCCCGCAAGCTGGACGCCGTGGCGCGCGCCCATCTCGGCGGCGAAGTCGCGGTGCGCGAGCCCGGGGCCCTGGCGGAGGCGCTCGATTCGCTGGGCAAGCGCGGCGCCCGCGTGCTCGCCGACCCGGGGAGCGCCGCGGCTTTCGTGTTCTCGCGGCTGCGCGACGCCGGCGCCCGGATCGTGACCGGACCCGACCCGTGCGCGCTGCCCAAGGCGTGCAAGAACGAGGTCGAGCTTCGCGGCGCCTTCGCCGCGCACATGCGCGACGGCGCGGCGCTCACTCGGTTCCTGGCGTGGGTCGCGCGGGAGGCGCCCAAGGGCGGCCTCGACGAGATGACCGCGGCGGCAAGGCTCGAATCGTTGCGGCGCGAGAACGCCCTGTTCCAGGGCCTGAGCTTTCCCACGATTTCGGGCGCGGGGCCGAACGGCGCCGTCGTCCACTATCATCCCAGCGAGAAGACCAATCGAAGGATCGCGCCCGGCGAGATGTATCTCGTCGATTCCGGCGCGCAGTATCTCGACGGCACCACCGACGTGACGCGGGCCGTGTTCGTGCCGGACGCGGGGCGCGGGCAGGCGAGCGCCGAACAGCGCGACCGCTTCACCCGCGTGCTCAAGGGCCACATCGCCATCGCCACGGCGCAATTCCCCGCCGGCACGAGCGGCGCCCAGCTCGACGCCCTGGCGCGCCGCGCCCTGTGGGACGCGGGGCTGGATTACGACCACGGCACCGGCCACGGCGTCGGATCGTATCTGGGCGTCCACGAAGGGCCGCAGCGCATCGCCAAGATCGGCAGCAGCGCGCCGCTCAAGCCCGGCATGATCGTCTCGAACGAGCCCGGCTATTACAAGACCGGGGCCTATGGCATCCGGATCGAGAATCTGGTGACGGTGGTGAAGCGCGACGGCGCGGCCGAAACGGAGCGCGAGATGCTCGGCTTCGAGACGCTGACCCTGGCGCCCATCGACCCGGCGCTGATCGAGCCCGCGCTGATGACGGAGGCCGAGATCGCCTGGCTCGACGGCTACCACGCGCGCGTGCGCGAGACCCTGTCGCCGGTGGTGGACGAGGAGACCGCGGCGTGGCTAGCGGAGGTGACGCGGCCGGTCACCTAGGTGCCGAGCCGGCAAGTGCCGCGACGGGCTTCCCCATAGACGGACCGAAACTTTCGCTTTGGCGAGAACGGCGGCGCGACTCGTCGGCTCAGGCGCCGGCGAGCCGCCGCCATTCGTGCTCGGTCAGCATGGTGACGCCGAGCTCGGCGGCCTTCTTGGCCTTCGAGCCGGGCTCCGCCCCCACCACCACGAAATCGGTCTTGCTGGAGACCGAGCTCGAGACCTTCGCACCCAACTTCTCGGCCAGGGCCTTGGCCTCGCCCCGCGTCATCGTCTCCAGCGCGCCGGTGAAGACCAGAGTCTTCCCCGTGAGCTCCGACTTTCCCTTGGGGGCCTTGAAGTCGGCGACCGTGACTTCGCCGAGGAGATCGTCGAGGACCTTGCGGTTATGGGGCTCGGCGAAGAAGCCGACGATCTCGTCGGCCACGCTGGGGCCGATGCCGTCGATGGAGACGAGGTCGCGGTAGGCCTCGCCGTCGCGGTGGCGGGCCTGCTCCATCGCGTGCCGCCAATGCTTCAGGCTCCCGTAATGGCGGGCGAGAAGCCTGGCGGTGGCCTGGCCCACCTGGTGGATGCCGAGCGCGTAGATGAACCGGTCGAGGGCGATCTCGCGGCGCGAATCGATAGCGGCCAGGAGATTGCGTGTCGATTGCTCGCCCCAGCCTTCGCGCGCGGCGATCTTATCGGCGCGTTCGTGCAGGCGGAAGATGTCGCCCGGCTGCTTGAGCAGCTTTTCCTCCCAGAACTCCTCGACATGCTTCTCGCCCAGGCCCTCGATATCGAAGGCGTCGCGCGAGACGAAGTGCCGCAGCCTCCGCACCGCCTGCTCGGGGCACACGAGGCCGCCGGTGCAGCGCCGGGCCGCCTCGCCCTCCTCGCGGATGGCGAGACTGCCGCAGACCGGGCACTTGTGAGGGAACTTGTAAGGCTTGGCGCCGCGCGGGCGCTTCTGCGGCACGACCCCGACGATCTGCGGGATGACGTCGCCCGCGCGCTGCACGATCACGGTGTCCCCCACGCGCACGTCCTTGCGCGCGATCTCGTCCTCGTTGTGCAAGGTCGCCCGCGACACCACGACGCCACCGACCGTGATCGGCTCCAGCACGGCGACCGGCGTGAGCGTCCCGGTGCGGCCGACCTGGACGATGATGTCCTCGAGCCGGGTCTGCGCCTGCTGCGCCGGAAACTTGTGGGCGATCGCCCAGCGCGGCGCCCGGCTCACCATGCCGAGCCGGTCCTGCCAGTCGACGCGGTTGATCTTGTAGACGACGCCGTCGATGTCGTAGGGCAGGTCGGCGCGGCTTTCGCCGATCTCGCGGTAGAAGGCGAGGGCCTCTTCCGGCGAATGGCAGAGCTTGGCGAGCGGGTTGACCTTGAAGCCCCAGTGCTTGAGCTTGTCCAGGAATTCCCAATGGCTCTTGCCGAGCGGTACGGTCGTCTCGCCCCAGGCGTAGGCGAAGAAGTCTAGCTTGCGGCGCGCGGTGACGCGGGGATCGAGCTGGCGCAGCGACCCGGCGGCCGCGTTGCGCGGGTTGGCGAAGGGGGGCTCGCCCTCCTTCTCGCGCGCCGCGTTGATCTTGAAGAACTCGTCGTGGCGCATGTAGACCTCGCCCCGGACCTCGAGTACGGCCGGGAGGTGCCCGCCCGAAAGCTTCTTCGGGACGTCGGCGATGGTGTTCAGGTTCGCGGTGACGTTCTCGCCGGTGATGCCGTCGCCGCGGGTGGCGCCGACCGTGAACCGCCCGCCCTCGTAGCGCAGGGATATCGAGAGGCCGTCGATCTTCGGCTCGCCCACGATGTCGATCTTCGTGTCGGCCTTCAGGCCGAGGAATCGCCGCACGCGGGCGAAGAACTTTTCGATGTCCTCCTCGTGGAAGGCGTTGTCGAGGGAGAGCATGGGCACCGCATGGGTGACCTTGGCGAAGCCTTCCGCCGGCGCGGCGCCGATCCGGAAGCTCGGGCTGTCGGGGCGGACGAGATGCGGGAAGCGCGCCTCGATTTCCGTGTTGCGCTCGCGCAGCGCGTCGTATTCGGCATCCGAGATGATCGGCGCCGCCTTGGCGTAGTAGAGCTCGTCGTGCTTGGCGATCTCGCGGGCGAGCCATTCCAGCTCGCGCCTGGCCTGCGCCTCAGTGACCTTGGGGACCGGGACCTCGTGGGCGGCTTTGCTCATGCCGGGGCGCGCGCGGCCCCGGTCTCTTCGGCCGCGGCCGCGGCCTCGAGAAGGCGGGCGGCGGCGGCCCGGGCCTCGTCCGTGATCCGGGCGCCCGAGAGCATGCGGGCGATCTCCTCCAGCCGCGCGTTGCCGCTGAGCTCCGCGACCGTGACCGACGCCGCGACCGCGCCGCCCTTTCGCTTGTCGCGCTTCGCCACGCAGTAATGGTGGCGGCCCTGCGCCGCGACCTGGGGCGAATGGGTCACGACCAGGACCTGGAGATCCCCGCCGAGGCGGGCGAGACGCTCGCCTACGGCCGCGGCGACCGCGCCGCCGATGCCGCGGTCGACCTCGTCGAACACCAGAGTCGCGGGCGAGCCGACGCCGGCCGCGGCGACCTTGAGCGCGAGCAGGAATCGGGCGAGCTCGCCGCCCGAGGCGATGCGCTCGATCGGCCCGAGCGGCGCGCCGGGATTGGTGGCGACCTCGAAGGCGACGCGCTCGGCCCCGGTCTCGCTCCAGGTGTCCTGGGCGAGCGGCGAGAGCCGGGTCTCGAAGCGCGTGCGCTCCAGCTTGAGGGGGCGGAGCTCCGCCGCCACCGCGCGGTCCAGCGCCGCCGCCGCTTCGGTGCGGCCGCGGGTGAGGACGGCTGCCGCCGCCGTGAAGGCCTGGCGCGCCGCGTCGGCCGCCTGTTTGAGGCGCTCCGCGCCGCCTCCCTGGCCTTCGAGCGCGGCTAGCTGCTCCGCCATCCGGTCGTGAACCTGGCCCAGCGATTCGACCGCGACGCCGTGCTTGCGGGCGAGCGCCTTGAGGGCGAACAGGCGCTCGTCGACCGTCTCGAGGCGCTGGGTGTCGTGGTCGAGCGCGGCGCCCAGCGCCTGAAGCCGGGTTTCGGCCTCGGTCACCTCGAGGCCGGCGCGATCGAGCGCGGCCAGCACCTCGTCGAGCTTGCCCGGCGCCTTGTCGGCGACGTGGCCGAGCGCGCGCGCGGCGGCATGCACCGCGTCGGCCACCGAGCGGCCCGCCGCGCCGCCCTGGGCGAGCGCGGTCTGCGCGGTGTTCATCGCCTCCAGAAGCTGCTCGCGGTGCATCAGGGTGGTGCGCAGGCCCGCGAGCTCCGCTTCCTCGCCGGGCTTGGGATCGAGGGCCCCGATCTCGGCGAGATCGGCGCGGAGGTGTTCCTCGCGGCCGCGCGCCTCGGCCAGGGCGCGCTCGGCCTCTTGCCAGGCGGCCTCCGCCTCGCGCCAGGTGCGGTGGGCGGCGCGCGTCTCGGCCACCAGCGGCTCGAGCCGGCCGAAGGAATCGAGCATGAGACGATGGTTGCGCGCGTCCAGCAGGCCCTGTTCCGCGAACTGGCCCTCCATCTCCACCAGAAGGGAACCCAGTTGCCGCAGCAGCGCGACGCTGGTGGGCTGGTCGTTGACGAAGGCGCGGCTGCGGCCGTCGCGCGCGAGGGCGCGGCGCAGAACCAGCGATCCCTCGTCGCCCGCCAGCCCCTGATCGGCGAGCAGGCGCTGGGCGGGATGGGAGGGATCGACCTCGAACCCGGCGGCGACGCTCGCCGCCTCGGCCCCGGGGCGGATCAGCTTGGCGTCGCCGCGTCCGCCGCAGGCCAGGCCCAAGGCGTCGAGCAGAATGGATTTCCCGGCGCCCGTCTCGCCGGTGAGAACGGAAAGCCCGGAAGCGAAAGCGAGATCGAGACGGTCGATGACGGCGAGATCGCGGATCGCGAGAGAGCGCAGCATCCCGTGGCTAGTAGCCGGGGTAGGGCGCCCCGGTGCCGGCTTGGGGGGTGTTTTGGGGGATCGCGCCGCCCCAGGCGTCGGTCTGCGGCGGCGCCGCGGGAGCCGCCGCGGTGGGTGCCGCCGTGGTGGCGGGCGCCGGCTGGCGTGTGCCCTGAGGCGCGGCCGGCGCGGGATAAGCCGCGGCCGGCTGCTGCGGCGCGGTTCCCGGCGCGGGATAAGCCGCGGCCGGTTGCTGCGGTGCCGCGGTTGCCGGCGCGGGATGGGCCGCGGCCGGTTGCTGCGGCGAGCCGGCCGGCGGGGTGTAAGCGGCGGGCTGTGGCGCCGGCGTGGCGGCCGCGGCTGCGGTCGCGGGCTGGACGTGCTCCTGATGGACGAGGAGATCGTAACTGTCCTCGTACCATTCGCTTCCCGGGAAGTTGTAGCCGAGCACGGCGGCGTATTCCTGCGCCGCGTTCATGACACCCATCGCCACGTAGATTTCGGTCAGACGATGCAGGGCTTCGGGCACGTGGGACGTTGTCTGGTACTTGGTGATGACCGTGCGGAAGCGGTTTATCGCGGCGAGATAATGACCGCGCGTCTCGTAGTAGCGCCCGATCTCCATTTCCTTTCCGGCCAGCTGGTCGCGCACCAGGATCAGCTTGGGCTTCGCGTCGGCGGCATATTTGGATTTGGGAAACCGGTTGACCAGCTCCTCGAGCGCGTCGCGCGCCCGCTCCGTCATCTGCTGGTCGCGCGAAACGTCGGTGATGCGCTCGTAATAGCACAGCGCCCGCAGGTAATACGCGTAATCGATGTTCTCGTGGGCGGGGTGCAGCTCGATGAAGTGGTCGAGCGTCGCGGCCGCCTGGGCGTATTCCGAGTTCCGGTAATGGGCGAAGGCCGACATCAACTGTCCCTTCGTGGCCCACACGGAATAGGGATGCTGGCGCTCGACCTCATCGAACAGCGTCGCGGCCTTGTCGTAGTTGTCGGCCATGAGCTCGTCCATCGCGTTGTTGTAGAGCTGCTCGACCGGCTGCTCGGGGATGATGTCCCCCTCGTCGCCGGTGCTGCTGCAGGCGGCGAGAAAAAGCGTCAGCAGGGCCGCCAGCGCCGGGTACGCGAGAGAGCGCACGGCGCGACGATGGGCCATGGACGAGCCAAGGGCGGATACAGCGCGAAACATCGGATCGGAAATCACCTCGGCCGGACTATATCACGGCGGCGGAAGCGGTCCACAAGCCCTTCCCGTGGTTTTTCGCAAGGGCCTCCGGCGGCCAAAAAAATGTGCCCCGGGCCGTTACGGCTCGGGGCCATCGCTCGGTCCAGGGAGGGGTAGACTCAGGCGCTGGCCGCCCGCGGGGCGTCGAGAGCCTCCGCCGCCGCCGCAGCGCCGTCCGGCTCGACGAGGGACCAGGCCGAGGAATCGGCGAACAGCGTGCGGAGCAGGCGGTTGTTGAGGGCGTGGCCGGACTGATGGCCGTGGAAATGGCCGATGATGGGCGCGCCCGCAAGATAGAGGTCGCCGATCGAGTCCAGCACCTTGTGTCGGACGAACTCGTCGGTGTAGCGCAGCCCGCCCTCGTTCAGAATCCGGTCGCCGCTGACCACGACCGCGTTGTCGAGCGAGCCGCCGCGCGCGAGCCCGGCCGCCAGCATCTCGTCGATCTCGTCGAGGAAGCCGAAGGTGCGGGCGCGGCAAATTTCCGATTTGAAGGTACCGTTGACGAGGCGGAACGCGCATTCCTGCCGCGCCACCGCCGGGCTGTCAAATTCGATCGCGAAGCTCACGGAGAAGCTGTCCGCCGGCGCAAGCGACGCCATGCGCGAACCGCTTTGGACCGTGACGGGTTTCACCACGCGAATCACGCGGCGCGGCGCGTCCTGGTCCACGATGCCGGCGCACTCGATCAGGAACACGAACGGCTCGGCGCTTCCGTCCATCACGGGGATCTCGCCGCCGTCGATCTCGATCAGGGCGTTGTCGATCTCGCAGCCGGCAAGCGCGGCCATCAGATGCTCGACGGTCGCGACCATGGCGCCGCCGCTTCCCACCGTCGTGCACAGCCGCGTTTCGGTCACATGCTGCCAGTCCGCGGGGATCGGCGCGCTGCCGGCGATGTCGGTACGGCGAAACGCGATGCCGGTTCCCGGCTTGGCCGGACGCAGCGTCATCGTCACCTTGGCGCCTGAGTGGAGCGCGGTGCCGGTGCATTGAATGGAGGTCTTGAGGGTCTTCTGGCAGGTGGAAGGGCTGTGCGCTTCGGCGGGCCGGCCGATCGCGATCTCCGAGGCGATTTTCGCCGCTCCGTTGCCGCGCTTTGCGGCGCCGTTTCCGGCGATGGTGGAGACCCCCATAATTTCCACTCTTGTTCTTTGAATCACGCCCCGGAGAAGGGTTTAACAATCTCCTCCGGGGCGCTCAAATCACTATTTGTTTCATATTGTTACGCCGCAAATTGGGTGCGGTGTCCGGGGCTTCCCTATCCCTAGTTGGCCTGGCGGCGCAGGAACGCCGGGATGTCGAGGATGTCCTCCTCGCGCGGCGCGGCGGCCGCTTCGGTGCGTTCCAGCCCGCCGATCCTGGGCTCGGCCGGCTTCGGCTCGGCTTGGGGCCGTGCCTCCGCCGGACGCCGGGGCCAGCTCGTGCCGGTGACCCGCTCGATCAGGTTGGGGCCGCGGCTCGCGGTCCGCGCCGGATCGTGCCCCGCGTTCGTCATCGCCGCCGCCGCGAACGGATCGGGCGCACGGGTCGGCTCACGCGAGAGCGTGGGCTCGGCCGCGCGTGGCGGCACGAAGGCGGGCTCCTTGCGCGCCGCCGGGTCCGGGCCTTGGCTTCCCGCGGGGCGCGGCGCCGGCTGAGGCGCGGCCTCGGGAACCTCGCGGGCGAGGATGAGCTCGGGCTGGCCCTCGGGCTTGGATACCGCGGGCGCCGCCGCGACCGCCTGGGCCCGGCCGATCACCGGCGCGGCGCGGACGGCCGGCGCGGGTGCCGCCGGCTGCACCCGGGGCACCGGCTGGGACCGGCGGTACTCGGCGAACAGGGCGATCGGCTGCGGCTGCGGGGCGGTCGCCGCGTTGACGTCGATGCCGGTCGCGACCACGGAAACGCGGATGCGGCCCTCGAGGGACTGGTCGCAGGTCGAGCCGAAGATGATGTTGGCTTCGGGGTCGACCTCCTCGCGGATGCGGTTGGCGGCCTCGTCGACCTCGAACAGGGTCATGTCGGGGCCGCCGGTGATGTTGATGAGCACGCCGCGGGCCCCCTTCATGGAGACGTCGTCGAGCAGGGGGTTCGAGATCGCAGCCTCGGCCGCCTTGACCGACCGCTTCTCGCCGTCGGCCTCGCCGGTGCCCATCTGCGCCTTTCCCATCTCGGTCATGATTACGCGGATGTCGGCGAAGTCGAGGTTGATCAGGCCGGGCATCACCATGAGGTCGGTCACGCCGCGCACGCCCGAATGAAGGACGTCGTCGGCCATCTTGAAGGCATCGGCAAAGGTGGTCTTCTCGTTGGCGACGCGGAACAGGTTCTGGTTCGGGATGATGATGAGCGTGTCCACGTATTGCTGCAGGTCCTCGATCCCCGATTCGGCGACCCGCATGCGCTTGATCCCTTCGAAATGGAAGGGCTTGGTCACGACGCCCACGGTCAGGATTCCCTGCTCGCGGGCGGCGCGGGCGACGACGGGGGCCGCACCGGTGCCGGTGCCGCCGCCCATTCCGGCGGTGATGAACACCATGTGGCAGCCGTTCAGGTGCTCGAGGATCGTGTCGAGCGTCTCTTCGGCCGCGGCGCGGCCGATATCCGGACGCGAGCCGGCGCCCAGGCCTTGGGTGACGCCCACGCCGAGCTGGAGCTTGCGCTCGGACAAGGATTGCGTCAGCGCCTGGGCGTCGGTGTTGGCGACGACGAACTCGACGCCCTCGAGCTCCGCCCGGATCATGTTGTTGACGGCGTTTCCGCCGGCGCCGCCGACGCCGACGACCGCGATGCGCGGCTTCAGTTCGTTTGCAGGTTTCGGCATGGTCAGATTGATTGTCATGGTCCCCTCCGGTCTTGGTGTCCCAAGCCTCCCGCCGGTGTTCCCGTCACCGGCATGTGGTTGCACATCTCCGGCCGTGGGCCGCGGCCGGATTTCGGTTCAAAGGTTGTCACGGATCCAATGGCCGAGCCGGCCGATGAAGCCGTTCGGTTCCTCCAAGTTGGCGAAGTCGACGGCGGACGCCTTTTGTCCGGCCCGTGCGACGTGGAGCAGCATCCCCGCCGCGGTGGCGAAGGCGGGGCCGTTGGTGGCCTCGGCAAGCCCCGGAATCGGGGACGGCCGGCCGAGCCGGACCTGCTTGTCGAGAACCTGGGCGGCGAGCTCGCGCACGCCCTGGAGCTGGCTGGCGCCGCCGGTCAGCACCACGCGGCGTCCCGCCAGCTTGTTGAAGCCGCTCGACTCGAGGCGCTCGCGCACGAGCTCGAAGGTTTCCTCGAGGCGCGGCTGGATGACGCCGGTGAGCAGCGATTTGGGAACGTGGTTCGGCTGCGCGGGGCTGTCCTCGCCGATCAGCGGAACGTCGATGATCTCCTCGTGGTCCTGGGGCGAGGCCAGCGCGCTGCCGTAAAGCGTCTTCATGCGCTCGGCGTGGGCGAGCGAGCAGGACAGGCCGCGGGCGATGTCGCTGGTGACGTGGACGCCGCCGACCGGGATGCTGTCGGTGTAGACCACGTTGCCGTCGAAGAAGACGGCGATGGTCGTCGTGCCGCCGCCCATGTCCACGCAGGTGACGCCGAGATCGATCTCGTCGGGGACGAGGCAGGCGAGACCCGAGGCGTAGGGCGAGACGACGAAGCCGTCGAGATCGAGGTGGCTGCGGGAGACGCAGCCGGCGAGATTGCGGATCGGCCCGGCGGCGGCGCTGACGAAGTGCATGTTGACGCCCAGCCGCTCGCCGTACATGCCGCGGGGATCGCGGATCCCCCGGCTGCCGTCGATGGAATAGCCGACCGGGATGGAGTGGATGAGCTCGCGGTCGGCCTTCTGGTAGCCGGCGCGGCCCTGGGCCAGCGCCCGCTTGAGATCGCCGTCGTTGACCTCATGGCCGGCGATCGCGACCTCGACCTGGAGCGTGTCGGAGCCGAGAAGGCCTCCCGAGACGTTGACGAGGACGCCGCGCGCCGTCTCTCCGGCCATCTGCTCGGCGTCCTGCACGGCGCTCGCGATCGAGGCCTCCGCGCCCTCCATGTCCACGATCGTCCCGCTGCGGATCCCCTTCGACGCATGGTGGCCGATTCCGGTTACCCGCAGATCGCGCTCTATCTTCGCGATGAAGCAGCACACCTTCGTCGTTCCGACGTCGAGCGCCGCAATCACATTGTGCCGCGATTTCACGCCCCTGCCTCCTTCCTTGGCCGGCCCGCCCGCCGATTCGGGGTCCCCGGCATCGTCATGTATCGGCTCCCGGTTCGTGCAGCCGCCGGACCGCCGCGGGCGGCAACTGCAGGATCAACCGGTCGCTCAGCCTGAGATCGATCGCGATCACGTCGCGCTTCAGCAGCCCGTAGGTGCGGTCCAGGTCGGCCAACCGCGTCCATGCGGCTTCCGGCCGTTGCTCCGGAAGGCGGACGGCGATCCCGTTGTCGAGCCGCAGATTCCAGCGCCGCCCCGACACGCGCACGGCGGCGGTGACATGGGCCTTCAGTTGCGGCTCGCTCGCCAGCATCGCGAGCAGCGCCGGCGCCTGCCGCGCGGCATCGTCGCCGACGACGATCGGGAGATCGGCGAAGCGGCCGAGGTCGCGGTCGGTGATGACGGTGCCGGTGTCGTCGATGAGTGCGAGCTTGCCTTCGCGCTGCCACAGGGCGAGCGGCCGGCGCTCGACCAGCCTGACGGCGATGGTGCCGGGGAAGCGGCGCTCGACCGCGGCCTCGCGGACCCAGCCCAGACGCTCGAGCCGGGCCTTCGCCGCGGCCGGGTCGAAGGCGAGAAGCGGCTCTCCGCGCTTCACCGCGAGCGCGGCGAGCACGGCCGCGCGCCGCGTCTCGCCGCGGCCCTCGACGAGCACGGTGCGCACCGCAAGGCCGAGCTCGCCGGTGCGCGCGACCGCCGCCGCCTTCGCCTCGGCTACCGTGGCCGCGATCGCGCCGGAGCGCCAGAGCAGGCCGATTCCGACGGCGGCCCCGAGCGTGAGGAACAGGGCGATGCCGGCGGCGACCGCCGCGAGCCGCTTGCGCAGGCGAGCGGGCCGCGGCCCGCGGCGCGAGGTCTTGGCGCGGGAGCGCGTCACGAATCGCATCGCGCGTTCTCCACCATCCACACCACCAGTTCCTGGAACGAGACGCCCGCCTCGGCCGCGATCTCGGGGACGAGCGAGCGCGGGGTCATGCCCGGCTGGGTGTTGACCTCGAGAAGATAAAGGTCGCCTTCCTGCTTCGGCTTCTTGCCCGTGCCGGTGTCGTCGTAGCGGAAGTCGGCGCGCGTCACGCCCCGGCATCCCAGCGTCCGGTGGCCGAGCAGCGCCATGCGCAGGGCTTCCTCGTAGACCGCGGGCGGCAGCGGCGCGGGAACGAGGTGGTCGGCGGCGCGACCCGGATCGGGCGAATATTTGGCCTCGTAGTCGTAGAAGCCGCCGTGGGGGCGCAGTTCCAGCACGCCCAACGCCTCGTCGCCCATGACCGCGACCGTGATCTCCCGGCCCGGGACGAAGCGCTCGACCAGAACCTCGTCGCCGTAGGGCCAGGCGGCGTGGTCGAACGGGCGCGCCTCGTCGGTCTCGGTGACGATGCGCACACCCAGGCTCGAGCCCTCGTTGATCGGCTTCACCACATAGGGGCGGGGCAGGACGTCGCTCTCCAGCACGGCCTCGCGCGACGCCACCTCGCCGGGCGGGCAGGGGATTCCCACCTCGGCGAAGACGCGCTTGGCCATCGGCTTGTTCATGGCGATGGCGGAGGCCAGCACCCCGGAGTGGGTGTAGGGGATGCCGAGGATTTCGAGCAGGCCCTGGACGCAGCCGTCCTCGCCGTAGCGCCCGTGGAGCGCGTTGAACACGGCGTCGGGCCGGGGACTCAGCTTGGGAAGCAGCGCGCCGATGTCGCGCCCCATGTCGATGGTCGTGACGTTGTAGCCGGCCGCCTTCAGCGCGTCGTTGACCGCCGCGCCGCTCACCAGCGAGATCTCGCGCTCGCCCGACCAGCCGCCCATGAGCACCGCGACGTTCTTGGTCATTGCGGCCTCCCGGGGCCCGGGGCCGCGTCGGCCGGGACGCCGATCCGCCGGATCTCCCATTCCAGCTCGATGCCGGTCGCCGCGCGCACGCGGCGGCGGACCTCTTCGCCCAGCGCCTCGATGTCGGCGGCCGTCGCGTCGCCGGCGTTGACCAGGAAATTGCAGTGCATCTCCGAGACCTGTGCGCCGCCCAGCCGAAGACCGCGGCAGCCGGCCTCGTCGATGAGCTGCCAGGCGGACTCGCCGGGCGGGTTCTTGAACGTGCTGCCGCCGGTGCGGGTGCGCAGCGGCTGGCTCTCCTCGCGGGCGCGCGCGATCTCGTGCATGCGCCGGGCGATCGTCTCGCCCTCGCCCCGTACGCCCGCCAGCGTCGCGCCCGTGAAGATCCAGTCGTCCGGGACCGAGCAATGGCGGTAGGAGAAACCGAGGTCGGCGGACGCGCTGCGATGAAACGTCCCCTGTTCATCGACGGCCTCGGCCGCGATCGTGACGTCTTTCATCTCGCAGCCATAGGCACCGGCGTTCATGCGCAGCGCGCCGCCAATCGTGCCGGGGATCCCGGCAAGGAATTCCAGTCCCGCGACCTCCGCCTCGCAGGCCGCGCGCGCGACGTTGATGTCGAGCGCCGCGGCGCCCGCGGTCACGGCCGTCCCGTCCACGGCGATTCGCGCGAATTCCCGTCCCAGCCGGATGACCACGCCCGGAATGCCGCCGTCGCGCACGAGAAGATTGGAGCCGACGCCGATCACGGTGACGGGAACGTCGGCGGGCTTTTGGGCGAGGAAGGCGGCGAGATCCTCGGCGTCGGTGGGCCGGAACATGACTTCCGCCGGGCCGCCGACGCGGAACCACGTGACGGTGGCGAGCGGCGCGTTCTCGGTGAGCCGCCCGCGCACCGCCGGGAGCCGCGCGATGAGGCCGGGATCTTGGACGCGTGCCGGCATCATGACGCGCTCCGGGTCTGCTTGGGCCGCCGCGCCCGCGCCGCAGCAGGCTTAGCGCCGGCGGCCCGCGCCAGCTCTTCCGGGAGGGCCTGGGCCCAATTCGTGATGCTGCCGGCGCCCAGGCAAATGACGATGTCGCCCGGCTGCGCCAGCTCGGCCACGATCCCGGCGAGCGCGTCCGGGCCCGGCAGGGGCAGGACGTTGCGGTGGCCGTGGGCCCGGAGGCCCGCCACCAGCGCGTCGCGGTCGACGCCTTCGATCGGGGACTCGCCCGCAGGATAGACGTCGGCGACCACCACCGCGTCGGCGTCGTTGAAGCAACTGCAGAAATCCTCGAACAGATCGTGCAGCCGCGTGTAGCGGTGGGGCTGGACGACGGCGACGATCCGGCCCTGGGAAATCGCCCGCGCGCCCTTGAGGACCGCGGCGATCTCGACCGGGTGGTGGGCGTAATCGTCGATCACGGCGATCCCGTTCCATTCGCCGGTCCGGGTGAAGCGGCGCTTGACGCCCGCGAAGGTGGCGAGCGCCCGGCGCATGACGTCCTCGGAGATCCCCATCTCGCGGGCGACGGCGATGGCGGCGAGCGCGTCCTGCACATTGTGCTCACCCACCATCGGCAGGGAAAAGCCGGCGATGGCGCGCTCCTCGCCGCTGGCGCGGTCGTTGCAGTGGACGTCGAAGCGCGCGCCGCTCGGCCTGAGCACGACGTTGACGGCGCGGACGTCGGCTTGGGGGCTGAGGCCGTAGGTCACGACCTTGCGGTCGGACACGCGGGGAATCATCGCCTGCACCTCGGGATGGTCGAGGCACAGGGCGGCGAAGCCGTAGAACGGGATGTTCTCGACGAAGGCGACGAAGGCGCGCTTGAGCGCGTCGTAGTCCCCGAAATGCTCGAGATGCTCGGGATCGATGTTGGTCACGACCGCGATCGTGGCGGGGAGCTTGACGAAGGTGCCGTCCGATTCGTCGGCCTCGACGACCATCCATTCCCCCGCGCCGAGGCGCGCGTTCGTGTCGTAGGCGTTGATGATGCCGCCGTTGATCACGGTGGGATCGAGCCCGGCCGCGTCGAACACGGCGGCGATCATCGAGGTGGTGGTGGTCTTGCCGTGGGTGCCGCCGACGGCGACCGACCATTTGAGGCGCATGAGCTCGGCCAGCATCTCGGCGCGGCGCACCACCGGGATCAGGCGCGCGCGCGCCGCCACGACCTCGGGATTGTCGGATTTGATGGCGGAGGACACGACCACGACCTGGGCGTCGCCGATGTTCTCGGCCTTGTGCCCGACCTCGATGGCGACGCCGAGCGCGCGCAGGCGGCGGACGTTGGCGCCTTCGGCCGCGTCGCTGCCCTGCACGTGGTAGCCGAGGTTGTGGAGGATCTCGGCGATCCCGCTCATGCCGATGCCGCCGATTCCGACGAAATGGATGGTGCCGATGGAAAGCGGCAAGGCCCTCATTGCGCCGCCTCCCCCGATCCGCGCAGCTGGCCGCGCTGGAGATCGGCGACGAGTCCCGCCACCATGTCGGCAAGCCGCGCCGCGGCGTCTGGGATGCCGGCCTCGCGCGCGCGCTGCGCCACGTCCACCAGCCGGGAGGGTTCGGCCAGGAGCGCCTGGAGCATTTCGCCCAGCTTTTCCGGCGTGAGTTCGGATTGGGGCGCGAACCAGCCGCAACGCTGACGGAAAAGCGCACGGGCGTTCGCCGTCTGATGGTCGTCCGTGGCGGCCGGGTAGGGGACGAGGATGGACGGCCGGCCGGCCGCGGTCAGCTCCGCCACCGTCGAGGCGCCGGCGCGGCAGATCGCGACATGGGCCTCGGCCAAGCGCCGCGGCATGTCCGTGAAGAAGGGGCGCAGCTCCGCGGCGACGCCGAGCTCGCGGTAGGCCTGGGTGACGGCCTCGATGTCTTCCGGTCGGCACTGCTGGACGATCCGCAGCCGCGCGCGGGACTCGGGCGGCAACAGCGAGACGGCGTAAGGAACGAGCCGGGAGAAGATCGTGGCGCCCTGGCTGCCCCCGGTGACGAGGACGTGAAGCGGCCCGTCGGCTTCGGGCGCGGGGTAGGGCTGGGTAGAGAGCGCGGCGATCTCGGGGCGCACGGGATTGCCGGTGCGGCGCATGATCGCGCGGCCGCTCGGCGGCAGGCGCAGGACCTGGTCGAAGGAGGTCGCGATGGCGTCGACGCGCGGCGCCAGCAGGCGGTTGGCGCGCCCCAGCACGGCGTTCTGCTCGTGGATGAGCGTCAGGATCCCCGCCCGGACGGCGGCCAGCATGGTCGGGAGCGACGCATAGCCGCCGAAGCCCACGGCGAGGGCGGGATCGAGGTCGCGCAGCAGGCGCCGGGCCTCGAACCAGCCGCGGGCGAGCTGGATGGCGCCGGCGATCTTCCGGAAGGTGTTGCCGACGGCCTGGCCGGCGTGGATGCGATGAACCTCCACGCCCGCCTTCTCGCCGAAGGCGGCGCCGCGGCGGTCGGTGATGAGCGCCATGGCGAAGCCGCGCACGTTGAGCTCGCGCGCGAGCGCCTCGGCGGGGAACATATGGCCGCCGGTGCCGCCCGCGGCGAGAACGATCACGGTGCGGGGGAACTTGCTCATCGCAGGCCCCCCACCGGCGCCCGCCGCCGGGTGAACGCGAGCAGCATGCCCATGCCGATCGCCAGCGCGAGGAGCGACGATCCGCCGTAGGAGATGAACGGAAGGGTCATGCCCTTGGTCGGGATGATGTCGAGCGTCGAGCCCATGTTGATGAGGGCCTGAAGACCGAATTCGGCGAGCAGCCCCGAGGCGGCCAGCAATATGAAGAGGTCGTTTTCCTGAAGCAGCCGGGCGAAGCCGCGGATGACGATGAAGGCGAACAGGCCGACGATGGCGAGGCAGGCGACGAGCCCCATCTCCTCGCCCGCCACCGCGAGGATGAAGTCGGCGTGGGCGTCGGGGAGCACCTGCTTCACGGTTCCCTCGCCGGGCCCGCGCCCGAGCAGCCCGCCATTCTCGAACGCCTCGAGCGAGGTCGAGACCTGGTAGCGGTCGCCCGAATCGGGATCGAGAAAGCGATCGACCCGGCTGGCGACGTGGGGAAAGAGAAGGTAGGCGGCGGCCATGCCGGCGACGGCAAGAACGGCGAAAACCCCGGTCAGGCGCAGCGGCATCCCGGCCAGGAACACCTGGCCGAGCCACACGAAGCTCACCACAGCGGCCATGCCGAGATCGGGTTGAAGCGCCAGGAGCAGCACGACGATCGCGAACAGCGCGATCGCGGCGACGCTGATGGGAGAGCCGCCGGCGAGCCGCCGGCGCGAGAGCAGCCAGGCGGTCACGACGACGAAGCACGGCTTGACGAATTCGGAGGGCTGAATCGAGAAGCCCTCGGCGCCGATCCAGCGCCGCGCACCCTTGATCTCGGCGCCGACGAACAGGGTCGCCACGACCCCCGCGAGCGCCACCGCGAACAAGGCGATCGCGAGCCGCCGGACCCATTGGGGCGGCAACAGCGACACCGTCACCATGATCGCCGCCGCGGCCGGCAGGATCACGAACTGGCGGCGCGCGAAATAGAAGGGATCGAGGCCGAGGCGGTCCGCGACCGCGGGGCTCGCGGCGAGCATGAGCACCGCACCGAAGCCGATCAGAATCGCCAATGCCCCGAGGGTCCAGTGGTCCACGGTCCACCACCAGCGGCCGAGCACGCTCGAATCGGTGCGCGGGACGGCGATCATGCGCACCCCTCCGCGGCGTGGCTTTCCGGAAGCCGCGGCGGCTCCGGGTGCGGGTTCCGGCTGCCGGATAGATCGGCGACGAGCTTCTTGAAGGCGTCGCCGCGGGCCTCGAAGTTCGCCCACTGGTCGAAGGAGGCGCAGGCGGGCGAAAGCAGGACCACGGGCGCCGGACGCCGGTCGGCGCGGGCCATGGCGGCCGCCTTCGCGACGGCCGCGGCGAGGTCGCCGCAGCGGGTGTAGGGGACACGGCCCTCCAGGGTCTCGGCGAATTCGGCCTCGGCGTCGCCGATGAGGAAGGCGTGGGCGATGTTCCCGAACCAGGGTTCGAGAGAGCGGATGCCGCCTTCCTTGGGCTGTCCGCCCGCGATCCAATAGATGTCGCGGTAGCAGGCGAGCGCCTTGGCCGTGGCGTCGGCGTTGGTCGCCTTGCTGTCGTTGACGTAGCGCACGCCGTCGACGACCGCGACCAGCTCCTGGCGGTGGGCGAGGCCGGGGAAGGTCCCGATCCCGGCGACCGCGGCTTCGCGCGGAACTCCGAGCGCGCGCACGGCGGCGTAGGCGGCGGCCGCGTTCTGCCAGTTGTGGACGCCCGGCAGGCGCGGCGCCGCGGCCAGATTCAGGATCGCCGCGTCCGGGCCTTCGAGCGCGTCGTGGAGGACGCCCTCGACCGCAAAGGCGCCGCCTTCGACGCGCCGCTCCGCGGACACGGGAACGACGCGCGGACCGCCCGCCGCCTTCATCTCTTCGAACACGCGCCTTGAGAGCTCGTCGTCCACGCCGACCACGGCGGTCTGGGACGCGACCTGATTGCGGAAGATGCGGCGCTTGGCGGCGACATAGCCCTCCAGGCCGCCGTGGCGGTAGAGATGGTCCGGGGTGATGTTGAGGAGCACCGCGACGTCGAAGGCGACGGTATCCGTGAGATCGAGCTGGAAGGACGAAACCTCCAGCACATAGGTACCGTCGCCGCCGAGCGGCGCGAGGGCGAGCGCCGGGGGCCCGAGATTGCCGCCCACCTGCGCGCTCACGCCCGCCTGGGTAAGGATGTGGCCGATGAGCGCGGTGGTGGTGGACTTTCCGTTGGTGCCGGTCACGCCGCACAGCCGCGCCGCGCCCTTGGCGCGTCCCAGCAGCTCGATGTCGCCCAAGATCTCGCAGCCGGCCGAGCGCGCCAGCGCCGCGACCGGGTGGGGTGCGGGAAAATGGAACGGGATGCCGGGGCTCAGCACCAGGATCTTGGGCGCGCGCCAGTCGCAGCTCATGAGGTCGACGAGGGGGACACTCTCGGCCTCGGCGCGCCGCCGTGTCGCCGCGTCGTCGTCCCAGGCCCAGACCTCGGCGCCGCTGGCGGCGAGCGCGAGCGCGGCGGCGACACCGGAACGGCCGAGACCCATGACGGCGACGGTGCGGCCTTTGTATTGGGGGAGCGGGATCATGGGCCTACCGGAGCTTGAGCGTGGACAGGCCGATCAGCGCCAGGATCGAGGCAATGATCCAGAACCGGATGACGATGGTCGGCTCGGCCCAGCCCTTCTTCTCGAAATGGTGGTGGAGCGGCGCCATGCGGAAGACGCGCCGCCCGGTGAGCTTGAAGGACGCGACCTGGACCATCACCGACACGGTTTCGAGCACGAACAGGCCGCCGATGATGGCGAGCACCAGCTCGTGCTTGGTGGCGACGCTGATCGCGCCCAGCGCGCCGCCCATGGAAAGCGAGCCGGTGTCGCCCATGAACACCATCGCGGGCGGCGCGTTGAACCACAGGAACCCCAGCGCCGCCCCGACCAGGGCGCCGCAGAACACGGCGAGCTCGCCGGTGCCGGCCACGTAATGGATCTGGAGGTAGTTGGCGAACACCGAGTTGCCGACGAGATAGGAGATCAAAGCGAAGCAACCCGCGGCGATCATGACGGGAACGATGGCGAGGCCGTCGAGGCCGTCGGTAAGGTTCACCGCGTTGGAGGCGCCCACCATGACGAAGACGGCGAGCGGAACAAAGAACCAGCCCATGTTGACGAGAACGCCCTTGAAGAAGGGGAGCGCGAGGCTGGTCGCGAGCGGCTCCGCGGTCAGTCCCGTGATGACGGCCGCGGCGAGAACGCCGATGACCGCCTCGGCGACGAGCTTGATCTTGCCGCGCAGCCCATGGCTCGAGCGCCGCTTCAGCTTCAGATAGTCGTCGAACGCGCCCACGACCCCGAAGCCGACCGTCACCAGGAGGACCGACCAGACAAAGCCGTTGGTGAGGTCCGTCCACAGCAGCGTGGAGAGGATCACGGCGAGCAGGATGAGCACGCCGCCCATGGTCGGCGTGCCGGCCTTGGCCACCACGTGGCTTTCCGGGCCTTCGGGGCGGATCGGCTGGCCGGTGGCCTGGCGGCGGCGCAGCCAGCCGATGATCGCGGGGCCGAACAGAAAGCTGAGGGCAAGCGCCGTCAGGACCGCGCCGCCGGTCCGGAACGTAATGTAGCGGAACAGGTTGAAGATGCTGATCTGATCCGCCAAGGGATAGAGAAGGTTGTAGAACATGGGGGCGCCCCGGTCCCGATTCCGCGTCAGTAGCCATTGGCGGCGCGCGGCGGCACGCTGGCGAGGCCGAGCAAGGCCTCGGTCACGGCGGCCATCCCGATTCCCAGTGAGCCCTTCACCGTCACCACGTCGCCGGCGCCCACCCGGGCGGCGACGAGAGGCCCCAACTCCGCCGCGGTCGCGGCGTGGCCGCCGCGCATCGCCTCGGGCAGGGCGTCGAAAAGATGTCGCATGCTCGCGCCGGCGGTGAAGACGAGATCGATGCCGCCTTGCACGAGATCCGATGCGAGCGCGGCGTGCAGCCGCGCGGCGTCCGGCCCGAGCTCCAGCATGTCCCCGAGGACGGCGATGCGCCGGCCCCCGGGGCCGGGGTTGGCGCCCGCCAGCACCGCGATCGCCGCGCGCATCGAGGCCGGACTCGCGTTGTAGCTTTCGTCCACGACCTCGAAGCTGCCGTCCGGGACCGTGACGCGATGGCGCTGGCCCCGGCCCTTCAGCGGCGCGACCTTGGCGAGCTCGGCGGCCGCGGCCGCCACGTCGGCGCCGACGGCGTCGACCGCCGCGAGCACGGCCAGGCTGTTGATGACCCAGTGCCGTCCCGGCGCGTTGAGGCGGTAGGTCACGGTGCGGCCTTCGATGACCGCAGTCACGCGCGAATAGGAGGGGTGGGTTTCGCAGTCGATGAGGCGCGCGGTCGCCTCGGGATGGGCGCCGAAGCCGATGACCCGGGCGACGCCGGCGCGCTCGGCGGCATCCGCGAGCCAGGGGAAGTAGGCGTTGTCGCGGTGAAGCACGGCCACGCCGCCCGTCATGCCGACGAAAATCTCGGCCTTGGCGTCGGCGATGTCGGCGACCGAATCGAAGAATTCGGTGTGGACCGGCTCGATCGTGGTGATGATCGCCACCTGCGGGCGCACCAGGCGCGAAAGCGGCGCGATCTCGCCCGGCCGGCTCATGCCGAGCTCGAACACCCCGAAAGCCGTTTCCTTGGCCATCCGGGCCAGCGAAAGGGGCACGCCGATCTGGTTGTTGAGGTTGCCGGCCGTGGCCGCGGTCGGGCCCTGGGCCGAGAGGGCGATTCGCAGCGCCTCCTTGGTGCCGGTCTTGCCGACGCTGCCGGTGACGGCGACGATCTTCGCCTGCGTGCGCTTGCGCGCGGCGGCGCCCAGCGCGGTTAGCGCCGCCATGGTGTCGGCAACGACCAGGAGCGGCAGCTCGCGGCCGAGAGTCTCGGGACGCCGGCTGACGACCGCCGCGGCGGCGCCGCGGCCGAACGCGTCCGTGACGAAATCGTGGCCGTCGAAGCGGGGGCCGGCGAGCGCGACGAACAGGTCGCCGTGGGCGACCTGGCGGCTGTCGATGGCGACGCCGCCGGCGGCCCAGGCGCGGGTGTTGCGGCCGCCGGTGGCGCGCGCCGCCGCGGCCGATGTCCACAAAGGGGCCACCGTCACCGCCGCTTCCTCCCGATCGCCGCCGCCGCGTCGCGCGCGACCTCGGCGTCGTTGAAGGGAAGCACCGAGTCACCCACGATCTGGCCGCGCTCGTGGCCCTTGCCGGCGATCACGAGAAGATCGCCGGGGTCGAGCGCACGCAGCGCCGCCTCGATGGCCGCGGCGCGGTCGCCGATCTCCTTCACGGCGGCGGCCCCCTTGGGGCAGCCGGCGAGGATCGCGCGGCGGATGGCGGCCGCGCTTTCGCTGCGCGGGTTGTCGTCCGTGACGAACACGAGATCCGCGATCCGGCTGGCGATCGCGCCCATGAGCGGGCGCTTGCCGGCATCGCGGTCGCCGCCGCAGCCGAATACGACGACGAGCCGCCGCGCGTGCGGACGCAGGGCCGTCAGCACGTTTTCCAGGGCGTCGGGGGTGTGGGCGTAATCGACATAGACCGGCGCTCCGTCCAGCTCCGCCACGCGCTCCATGCGTCCCTTGGCCCCGACCAGCGTGGCCAGCGCCGCCAGCGCGTCATCCTCCGGCGCATCGTCGGCGACGGCGAGGCCCAGCGCGCACAAGGCGTTGGCCGCCTGAAACGATCCGGCAAGCGGAAGCTCGACCTCGTGGACGCGGCCCATCAGGCGCAGGCGCAGCGCCTGGCCGCGCGGCGTGGGCGCCGCCGCTTCGAGCCCGATGTCGGCGCCCCGGCGGCCGTAAGCGATAACGCGGTGGCGCCGCGCGGCGCAAGCCTTCGCCAGCACGTCGAACTCCGGCACGTCGGCGTTGAGCACCGCGGTTCCGCCTTCCGGCATGATCGCCTCGAACAGGCGGAGCTTGGACCGGAGATAAGCCTCCATGGTGCCGTGATAGTCGAGGTGATCGCGCGAGAGGTTAGTGAACCCCGCGGCGGTCACGCGAACGCCGTCGAGGCGGTACTGGTCGAGCCCGTGGCTCGAGGCCTCGATGGCGAGATGGTCCACCCCGTCCGCGGCCAAGTCCGCGAGGATCCGATGGAGACTAACCGGGTCCGGGGTGGTAAGCGCCCCGGGCCTTTCGACGCCGGGGGCGATCAAACCCAATGTTCCGATGCTGGCGGCGGCGATGCCGCAATGCGTCCAGATCTGGCGCGTGAAGGCCGCGACCGAAGTCTTGCCGTTGGTTCCGGTGACCGCCGCGATGGTGCGCGGCTGGGCGCGGAAGAAGCGGGCCGCCATGAGCGCGAAGCGGCGGCGCGGATTGTCGTCGGCGACGAAGGCGACGTTGCGCGCGGTCACGCCCTCGATGTCGAAGCGCGACGGCACGAGCACGGCCGCGACTCCGCGCGCCAGCGCGTCGGCGATGAAATCACGCCCGTGGGCGCGGGTGCCGGGAAGGGCGGCAAAAAGGTAGCCCGGCCGGGCCTGGCGCGAATCGGCGGTGAGTCCGGTGATCTCGACGTCCTTCGGTGCCGGGCCCACGCCCAAGTCCATTGTTTCTCCGCCCATCAGGTCAGTAAGACGCAAGCCTGCGCCCCCGGGAATGGATATCGACGAACATCGCGGCCTGGATTTCGGGCGCGTCCTCGTCGATCGGGGTGATGCCGACCAGCGGCGCCATGCGCGCGATCACGCGTCCCGTCACCGGGGCCGCGGTCCAGCCGCCAGTCGCGAAGCCGTGGGTCTCGGCCGTTCCCTTGGGCTCGTCCAGCATCACCAGGACGACGTAGCGCGGCGCGTCCATCGGGAACGCGGCGACGAAAGAGGAGAGAAGCGCCTTGTGGTCGTAGGTTCCGGCGGCGATCTTTTCCGCGGTCCCGGTCTTGCCGCCCACGAGATAGCCCGGCACCGCCGCCTTCTTCCCGGTTCCGTCCACGACATTGAGCCGCATGAGGCGGCGCAGCGCGTCCGAAGTCGACTCGGAAACCACGCGGTGGCCCGGCACCGGCGCACCGGCCGCCACGCGGATCAAGGTGGGATCGTGGGCGATGCCGCCGTCGATGACGGTCGCCACCGCGGCGGTCAGCTGCAGGGGGCTGACCGAGATGCCGTGGCCGAAGCCCACGGTCATGGTATTGATGTCGCGCCAGGGCGAGGGCACGAGCGGCGTGCCGACTTCGGGCAGCTGGATATGGGCGGGCTGGAGCAGGCCGAGGCGGCGCAGGAAAGCGCGCTGCCGCTCGGTGCCGACGTCGAGCGCCATCTTGGCGGCGCCGATGTTGGACGAATAGATGAAGATCTCCGGCAGCGAAAGCCACCGCGATTGCGGATGGTAGTCGTTGATGGTGAAGCGGGCGACGTGAATCGGGTTGCTCGCGTCGTAACCGTCCTCGAGCGTGGCGACGCCCGATTCAAGCGCCATGGCTGTGGTGAAGATCTTGAACGTCGAGCCCATCTCGTAGGTGCCCAGCGTCGCGCGGTCGAAACGCGATTCGGCGGGATCGTGGGCGGGATCGTTGGGATCGAAATCCGGCAGCGAGACCATCGCCGTGACCTCGCCGGTCCGGACGTCCATCACGACGCCGGCCGCGCCCTTGGCGTCGAACTCCGCCACCGCCTGCGCCAGCTCCTCGTGCAGCACGTGCTGGACGCGGACGTCGAGGGAGAGGCGGAGCGGCGCACCATCGTCGCGCAGCCTGTCGTCGAATTCGGCTTCGATGCCGGCCAGCCCCTTGTTGTCGATGTCCGTGAAGCCGACCACGTGCGCGGCCAGCGAGCCTTGGGGGTACACGCGGCGGTCCTCGCGCTGGAAATAAAGTCCCGGGATGCCGAGCCGGTTCACGTCGTATTCCTGCTTGGGCGTCAGGGTGCGCTTGATCCAGACGAAGGCGCGGTTCGAGGACAGGCGCGATTCGAGCTCGGCGACGTCGAGTTCGGGCAGGACCGTGACCAGCTTGCGCGCAGCCTGCGCCGCATCGAGCACCTGGCGGGGATTGGCGTAGAGCGAGGCGGTCTCGAGATCGGTGGCGAGAATGATGCCGTTGCGATCGACGATGTCGGCGCGGTCCATGCGAAGCGGCCCCGCGGTTTCGCCGCTCGCCACGCGGGGTTCGGTATCCGGGCGCAGCAAGGTCACGTCCACGAGCCGCAGCGCCATGACGAGGAAGGCCAGCACGAACAGGCCGCCCGAGAAGATCAGCCGCGTGCGCCCGGTTTCCAGGGCCTGCTTGGTGTTGCCTTCGAGGCGCAGCCGGGGCGGCGCGGACGGGGCCGGGGCCGGCGCGGGGCGATGGCGGCCGAGAAGGCTCATCGCGCGGTCTCCGTGGAAGCCTGGGTCGCCCCGCCCGCCGCGGTGGGGTTGTGGGCGTCGGAAGTCACCGTGTCGAGCCGTGTAGGGAGGTCGTCGATGGTGATGACTTGCGCCGCGGCGAGCGGGGCGAGCTCGAGATACTGCTTGCTCAGCGCCTCGAGGCGCCGAGGGTCGTTCAGATAGGTCCATTCCGCCTTGAGCACGTGAATCGATTCCTGGTCGTCGAGGATGGCGCGATTGACCTGCGCCAGCTCCTGCTCCAGCAGCATCACCTCGTGCTTCAACTGGTAGAGGCCGACGCCGACGGCGCAGGCCAGCCCGATCGCGACGATCATGGAGCGGCGGATCATGGCGCGGCCTCCGGAGCCGGGGCGGCGGTCCGCTCGGCCGCGCGCAGGCGGGCGGAGCGGGCGCGCGGGTTGGCGGCGATCTCGGCCGCGCCGGGCCGGCCGGCGCGGCGCGTCAGGAGGCGGAAGGTGGGGACGGCGGCCGCGGCGCGGGCCACCTGGGCCGGGCTGTGGCGCGAGGCGCGCGGCCTTGCCTGGGACCGGGCGGCGAGAAACTGCTTCACCGGGCGGTCCTCCAGGGAGTGGAAGGACACCACGGCGAGCCGGCCGCCGGCGGCGAGAACCCGTTCGGCGGCGGCGAGCCCGCGCAGGACTTCGCCGATCTCGTCGTTCACATAGATGCGCAGCGCCTGGAAGGTGCGGGTCGCCGGATCGATCCCATCGTGCTTGGCGCGGACCGCGCCGCGCACGATCTCGGCAAGCTCGAGGGTGCGGGTGATGGGACGCACCGCGCGGGCGGCGACGATCGCCCGCGCCACCCGCCGCGCGAAACGCTCCTCGCCGAATTCCGCGATGATGGCGGCGAGCGCGTCCTCGCTCAGGCCGTTCACGACCTCGGCGGCGGTGATCCCGCCCTCGCCCATGCGCATGTCGAGCGGACCGTCGAGCCGGAACGAGAAGCCGCGGGCCGGGTCCTCGATCTGGAGCGACGACAGCCCGAGGTCGAGGGCGACGCCCTGGACCTTGCCGACCCCGTGCGCGGCGAGCAGCCGGTCCATCTCGCCGAAGCGGCCCTCGATCAGCTTGAGGCGCGAGGGGTAATCGGCGCGAAGCGCGGCCCCGGCCTCGATCGCCGCCGGATCGCGGTCGATCGCCCAGACCGTGCAGGCCGCCGACTCGAGAATCGCCCGGGCATAGCCGCCGCCGCCGAAGGTGCCGTCCACATAGATGGCCCCGTCGCGAGGCGAGAGCGCGGCCAGGACCTCGCGCAGCATCACCGGAACGTGGCGCGGCGCCGCGGCGCCGGATGTCCCGGCGACGGCGGTCACGATTCGTCTCCGCCGGAAGCGGGCGGGCGCAGGCGCAGCGTGGCGCCGGCGCTCTTGGCCCGGGCCCGGGCCTCCTCCTGGAAGCGCAGGAACGCCTCGGGATTCCAGATCTGGAACATGGGGCCGCGTCCGACGAAGGCGGCGCGATCCGCGATCTCGGCGTGGCGGGCGAGCAGCTCGGGCAGGACGATGCGGCCGTCGCTGTCGAAGGGGAGCTGGTGGGCGTCGGCGAAAATGGTGGCGGCGAGGTCGTCCTGCTCTTGAGAGAACAAATCAAGACCGTCCATGGAACGGGACAGGCGTTCCATACGGTCGGCACCGTATGCGTCGAGGGCGGGGAATTTGTAGGATCGGAAGGCGATGATCCCGGCGAAGCTCTGGCCGGCGAGGGCAGCGCGGAACGAAGCCGGAACGGAAACCCGACCCTTCTTGTCGACCTTGTTCACGAAGGTTGAAAGGAACAGCGCCATCCCGCCCCCAACGGTCCGCGGCCCTGATGCCGCGTGATTTGCTTCGGCGTGCTCCCAGCCGCTCGCCCAGCGCGGCACGGGACCATATGGGATAACATGGTACTATATGGGCGTCAACGGGAATGGATAGTATTACTCTGGTTAAGAAAAGGTTTACGCCCCCTTCGATTTGGATTCCCATGTCTAGTTGCGCCCCCTCCAAAATGTTCACAGGGGTAGTGGCAAGTGATCCTCGCGGGAAAATGAGGCGAAAATTTGTTCGCCGTATGTTCTTTTCATGAAGCACACGGGGATAGGCGCGGCGTGGCTGCCGAGCCGCCATGGCCGCCGCCGGGAAGCGGCCGAATCCGGGAACAAATAACGGGAAGAAATGACCAGACGGCCTGTAAGCCGGGTTCTGTGCCCCGCGGTTTCCCGCGGGCGATGACCATTCATCTGGGACGCCCGTTACCGGACGCCTCGCGCGACCTACCCGGGCGGCGGCGCGGAAACGCGCCTGCCGGGCTGCATTGACCGGAACCGGCGCACCGCCCCTATTTGGTCTTGCTCCCGGTGGGGTTTACCGTGCCGTCGCCGTTGCCGGCGACGCGGTGCGCTCTTACCGCACCCTTTCACCCTTGCCGGCCGGCCGCGAAGCGGCGCGGCAGGCGGTTTGCTTTCTGTGGCACTGTCCCTGGGGTCGCCCCCGCCGGGAATTACCCGGCACCGTGTTTCCGTGGAGCCCGGACTTTCCTCCCCCGAGCCGGTTGCCCGGACCGGAGGCGGCCATCCGGCCGTCTGGTGACCTTAAGGTAAGCGCAGCACGGGCTGCGCTCAAGCGGCGGCGTGGGAAACCAGCCAACGCAGCCGGGCCACGGTCTCGGCATCGACCACGCCATCCACGCGCCGGGGACGGAAATGGCGCTGGAACGCGGTGACGGCCGCCTCGGTCGGCGCGTCCCTCTTTCCGCTTCGCGGCACCGCGTAGCCGAAGGCGGCGAGCAGGCCCTGGACCTCGCCGATGGGGGGCAGGGGCCCGGCCGCGCCGGGCTCGCCGGGCGCGAGCTCCGGCCACAGGCCGATCCCGGCCCGGGCAAGCCGCGCCCAGTCGAACAGCTCGCCGGGGTCGCGCTTGCGCTCCGGAGCGACGTCGGAATGTCCCAGCACCCGCGACGGCGGAATCGGATGACGGACGAGGATGTCCTTCAGGAGCGCGACGAGGGCGGCCATCTGGGTTTCGGGGAAGGGGCGGTAGCCAAATTCGTGGCCGGGGTTGACGAGCTCGATTCCGATCGAGCGGTCGTTGATGTTGGTCTCGCCGCGCCACGAGGCGATCCCGGCGTGCCAGGCGCGCAGCTCTTCCGGCACCAGGCGCGTGATGCTGCCGTCCTCGTCCACGAGGTAATGGGCGCTGACCGCGGCCTTGGGGTCGTTCATGCGGATCAGGGCCGCGGCCGCGCTCTCCATGCCGGTGTAATGGATGACGAGGGTGTCGACCGCGACCCCTTCGGGCCGCGGCTCGTGGTTGGGCGAGGGGAGATCGCGGATCGCCGGCGCGCCGGTTTCGCTCATGGCGCGCTCTCCGCGGCGACGGTGCGGGGGCGGCGCAGCACGATGATGGCGACTCCGCAAAGCGTGATCAGACTCCCGGCGGCGAGGCGCAACGTCATCGGCTCGCCCAGGAGGACGACGCCCGAGAGGACGCCGACGACGGGCGCCAGCAGCGTGAAGGGCATGGCTAGGCTCATCGGGTACTTGTGAATCAGCCGGTACCATAGACCGTAGCCGAGGATGGTGGCGAATACGGCCATGAAAACGACGGCGCCGTAGCCGCGCCAGTCGGCCGAGGCGAGCGCGTTCCATTGGCCGCGCTCGAGAAGCAGCGAGGCGGCCAGGAGCTGCGGCGCCGCGAACAGGGCGAGCCAGCCGTTCAGGGCCACGCCACTCACGCTGCCGAGCGCCTTGATCTGGAGATTGGCGATCGACCAGACGAAGGCCGCGCACAGCATGAGGGCGAGCGGCACGTAGCTGGCCGGCGCCGGGCCGCCGGCGAAGATGACGAACACGCCGGCGAACGCGAGCGCGATGCCGAGCAGGCGCCGCCAGCCGGGCCGGTCGCCGAGAAGCAGCGCGGAGAGGAGCACCGCGAACGGCACCTGAAGCTGGATCACGATGGCGGCGACCGAGGCGTCGATGCCTTTGAGGCCGGAGAAGAAAAGAGCGAAATGGAGGCAGCCGAGGGTGAAGGAGAGCGCCAGGACCCGGCGCATCGGCGCCGCCGGACGTCGCACGAACGGGATCAGGAGCGCCGCCACCAGGGTGAAGCGCAGCGCCATCATAAAAATGGGCGGGAACTCGGCCAAGCCGGTCTTGGCGACGGCGAAGTTGACGCCCCACACCAGCATCACGAAGGTGGCGATCGCGATGTCGCGCGGCGTCATGAGCCGGCCCCGGCCCGGCCGCGGGCCGCGCTCCGGCCGCGCGGGACGGCGAAAGGCTCCGTGATTTTCTGTTGCACGAACAGGGCCGCGATGAAACAGTGGCGCGAACGCCGCAACTCGTCCCAGACGGCGCGTTTCCTGTGACGGAAAGCGCCTTTCGGGATCCGCGAGTCAAGGGGGATCGCGTTCCGCGAGTCAATCGCGTTTCGCGGACGCCAATCGCAACGCCGCAGTCATGATCGCTTTCATCCGCACGGTCACGGCGCTTTCCCGATTCTTTGCCGGCATCGCCGCGGCGATGGTTGCGACCAGCCTGCTGCTCGTCTGCCAGATGGTGGTGATGGAGTACGTGCTGGGGATTCCGGCGCCATGGCCCTCCGAGATCGTTTCCTATCTGATGATGGGCGTCGCCTTTCTCGGCACGCCCTACGTGTTCGCGACCGGCGGCCACGTCGCGATCGGCCTGTTCGCGGGACATTCGAACGCGCCCGCCGGCCGCGCCCGCGCCGCGCTCGTGGCGCTCGTATCGTTCTGCTTTGCGGTGATGTTCACGCTGGCCGGCGTCGCGCTTCTCGTCGAGGCGGTCCGGCAGGGCTGGCGGGCCGACGAGACGGCCGCGATCGCGCTGTGGATCCCCTATCTGTCTTTCCCTTTGGGCGCGGCGCTCCTGGCCCTGCAATGCCTGGCCGAGCTGGCCGCGATCGCGTCGGGCCGGGAGAGCGGCGCCGGCGAAGCCGCGGACGCGGGCTTTCCCGACTAGGTGGGGCGGATCGTGACGCCTCTCATGCTGGGCCTGGGGGTGAGCGTCGCGCTCGCCGTTCTGATCGTCATCGGCGTTCCCGTGGCCTTCGCCATGGGCGGGATCGCGATCGGGCTCCTGTTGTGGCACGAGGGCATGGCAAGCCTCATGCCCGCGGCGGACGCGTTTTTGAGCTCGCTCGAGGACTTCACCCTGGTGTCGGTGCCGCTTTTCATCCTGATGGGGGTGGCGGCCTCGCTGTCGCCGGCAGGCGGCGACATGCGCGAGATGATCAAGCGCTGGCTGCACAAGATTCCGGGCGGGCTGATCGTCGCCAACATCTGCGCCAGCACGCTGTTTTCGGCGCTGAGCTCCACGGGTGCGGCGACCTCGCTCGCCATCGGGCGCGCGGGCCTGCCGGAGCTGCGCGAGCGGCGCTATCCGGATTCGACCGCGAGCGGCGCGCTCGCCGCGGCGGGGACGCTGGGCATCCTGATCCCGCCGAGCCTGACCATGATCGTCTACGGGATCGCCGGCGACTTTTCGATCGCGCGGCTTTTCCTCGCGGGGCTCGTGCCCGGAATCGCGCTCACGCTCGCGTTCGTTCTCTGGGCGCTGGTCGCGGCGCGCCGGTGGAAGGGCCGGTACGGCGGATTCGCGCGCGGCTACACGACCGGCGAGATGGTGACGCTGATGCCGCGCGCGATCCCGTTCGTCATCCTGGTGGCCGCGGTGATTTACGCATTTTGGAGCGGCGTCGCTTCGCCGCCGGAAGTGGCGGCGGTAGCGGCGGTAGCGTGCGTCGTCCTCGTCGCCGTCTTCTACGGGATGTGGCGCGAGCGCGACCTGGTCGCGATTCTGCGGGAGAGCACGCGTGAATCGGTCGCCGTCCTGCTCATCATCGCCGCGGCGGCGGTGTTCGTGTTTGTCCTCATCCGCCTGGCGATCCCCGATGCCGTGGCGGTCGCCATCTCCGATCTGCGGCTGCCGCCCTTCGGCCTCATCGCGCTTCTCAATGTCATTCTGTTCGTCGCGGGGCTGTTCCTTCCCCCGGTCGCGACCATCGTGGTGCTGCTTCCCGTCATTCTGCCGTTGCTGCTGGCGTCCGGGTTCGATCCCTATTGGTTCGCCGTCGTGATGACACTCAATTTCCAGATCGCGTTGCTGACGCCGCCGGTCGGGGCCAACCTTCACGTCATCCGGCATCTCGCCCCCGACGTCGCGACCGGCGCGGTGGTCAAGGGTTCGTTGCCCTATATCGTCCTGATCGTCGCGGAGATCGTGCTGCTTTGCGCGTTCCCCGAGGTCGCGACCTGGCTTCCGGACCGGCTCATGGGACCGGCGCCGTAGCGCCGGCTTCGCGGGAGGCGCTTTTCGACCATGGCCCGCGGCGCGAAGCCTGGCTGGCGAATCTTCATCGACCGCGGCGGCACCTTCACCGACGTCGTCGCCGCGAGCCCCGAGGGCCGGCTCGTCGTTCGCAAGCTCTTGTCGGAAAATCCCGGGCGCTACCGGGACGCGGTGCTCGCCGGCATCCGCGAGGCCGCGGGGCTGGCGCCGGACGCGCCGCTGGCCGGGCTCGATCTCGACGAGGTGCGGATCGGCACCACGGTGGCGACCAACGCACTGCTCGAGCGCCGCGGGGCGCGCACCGCGCTCGTCGTCACCCGCGGATTCCGCGACGCGCTGCGCATCGGCTATCAGAACCGTCCCAAGCTGTTCGCGCGGCGCATCGTGCTGCCCGAGCCGCTCTACGAGCGCGTCATCGAGGTGGACGAGCGCGTGGGCGCCGATGGCGCCGTGTTGCGCCCACTCGACCTCGCCTTGGCGCGCGCGGCGCTGGAGACGGCCTTCGCCGAGGGAATCGAATCGGTGGCGGTCGTCTTCATGCACGGGTACCGCTTTCCGGAACATGAGCGCGCGGCGGCGGAACTCGCGCGCGCGATCGGCTTTCGCCACGTGGTGGCCAGCCACGAGGCGAGCCCGCTCATCAAGTTCGTCGCCCGCGGCGAGACCGCGGTGGCCGACGCCTATCTGACGCCCGTGCTCGGCCGCTACACCGAGAAGGTGATCGCGGAGCTGGCCGGCGCGCGTCTGTTTTTCATGCAGTCGAGCGGCGGGCTGGCGCAGGCGGCGCATTTCCGCGGCAAGGACTCGATCCTGTCCGGCCCCGCGGGCGGCATCGTGGGCGCGGCGCGGGTCTGCGCGGCGGCCGGCTTCGAGCGCATCATCGCCTTCGACATGGGCGGCACCTCGACCGACGTGTCCCATTACGACGGCACGCTCGAGCGGGACATCGTGACGGAGGTCGAGGGGGTCCGGTTCCAGGCGCCGATGCTGCGCATCCACACGGTCGCGGCGGGCGGCGGGTCGAAGCTCGTTTTCGACGGCGCGCGCTTCCGCGTCGGCCCCGAATCGGCCGGCGCCGACCCCGGTCCCGCCTGCTACCGCAAGGGCGGGCCGCTCACCGTCACCGACGCCAACGTGATGACGGGGAAGATCCGGCCGGCCTTCTTCCCCAAGGTGTTCGGTCCGGACAACGACGCGGCGATCGACGGCGACGCCGTGCGCGCGCGCTTCGCCATGCTCGCGGACGAGGTCCGCGCGGCGACCGGGGTGGCGCGCCGGCCCGAGGAGATCGCCGAAGGCTTCCTGACGGTCGCGGTCCAGAACATGGCGAACGCGATCAAGCGGGTTTCGGTCCAGCGGGGCCGCGACGTGACGCGCTACACGCTGTGCTGCTTCGGCGGGGCCGGCGGCCAGCACGCCTGTCTGGTGGCCGACGCGCTCGGCATGACGCAGGTGTTTGTGCCGGTGATGGCGGGCGTGCTCTCGGCGGTCGGCCTGTCGCTTGCGGAGGTCCGCGCGGTGCGCCGGCAAAGCGTGGAGAAGCCGCTCGACAGGCTGAGCGATGCCGACTTCGACTCCCTGTTCGAGGCGCCCGAGAGCGCCTGCGCGGCGGAGCTGGAAAGCCAGGGGGTGGCGGCAACCGCGCTCGCGCGCCGCGTCTATCTGCGCTATCGCGGCAGCGATTCGGCGCTCCTGCTCGAATACCGGGGACGGAACGCGCTCGCCCCCGACTTCGCCCGCGCGCACGAGGCGCGGTTCGGCTTCGCCGATCCCGACACGCCCCTGGTCGTGGCGACCATCGAGGTGGAGGCGGCGGGGAGCGGCGGCGCCGGCATCGACTTCACCGCCCTGGTGCGGAAATCCGACGAGCCGCACGGACCCGCCCGCCCGGTCGCGCATGTCGAGATGTTCTCGGGCGGCGCCGCGCACCGGGCCGCGGTCTACGACCGCGACGGGCTGGGCGAAGGCGAGCGGATCGAGGGACCCGCGATCGTGACCGAAAGCGACGCCACCACGGTGGTCGAGCCCGGCTGGCAGGCCGAGGTTCTGCGCCACGGCCATTTGCTTCTGACGCGCCGCGCGCCGGCGCCCCGCGCGCTCGCGGCGCGTACGGACGCCGATCCGGTGATGCTCGAGGTATTCAAGAATTTCTTCATGGCGATCGCGGAGCGGATGGGTACGGCGCTTGCCGAGACCGCGCATTCGGTCAACATCAAGGAGCGGCTCGACTTCTCCTGCGCGATTTTCGACGCCGAAGGCGGCCTCGTCGCCAATGCGCCGCATGTCCCGGTGCATCTGGGCTCGATGGGCGAAAGCGTGCGCGCCGTGATGCAGGCGCGCAGGTCCACCATGCGCCCCGGCGACAGCTTCGCCCTCAACGCGCCGTATCGCGGCGGCACGCATCTTCCCGATATCACCGTGGTGACGCCCGTGTTCGACGCGGCCGGGGAGAGCGTGTTGTTCTTCGCGGCATCGCGCGGGCACCACGCGGACGTGGGCGGCACGACGCCGGGATCCATGCCGCCCGATTCGCGGACCATCGCCGAGGAAGGGGTCCTGATCGAAGACCTCAAGATCGTCGAGGCGGGGCGGTTCCTCGACGCCGACGTGCGCGCGGCGCTCGGCGCCGGGCCGTGGCCGGCGCGCAATCCCGATCTCAACGTTCTCGACCTCAAGGCGCAGGTAGCGGCGAACGCGAGCGGCGCCCGCGAGTTGTTGAGCCTCGTCGAGGCCTATTCGCTCGAGGTCGTGCGCGGCTACATGCGCCGCGTCCAGGACAACGCGGAAGAATCGGTGCGGCGCGTCCTGGACGCCATCCAGGATGGGGCCTTCGCCGCCGCGATGGACGATGGCTCCGAGATTCGCGTCCGGGTCACGGTCGACCGGACGCGGCGGGAGGCCACGATCGATTTCTCGGGCACCTCCGCCCAACGGCCCAACAACCTGAACGCGCCGCTCGCGGTGACGCGGGCGGCGGTCCTTTACGTGTTCCGCACGCTGGTGGACGACGACATCCCGCTCAACGAGGGTTGCCTGAAGCCGCTTCGCATCCTCGCGCCGGAAGGAACGATGCTCAATCCCCGCTACCCGGCCGCGGTGGCGGCCGGCAACGTGGAAACCTCGCAGTGCGTGACCGACGCCCTGTTTGCCGCGCTGAACGCGATGGCGGCGAGCCAGGGGACGATGAACAATTTCACCTTCGGCGACGCGCGCTTCCAATATTACGAGACGCTGTGCGGCGGGGCCGGCGCCGGACCCGGATTCGACGGCGCGAGCGCGGTCCACACGCATATGACCAATTCCCGCCTCACCGATCCCGAGGTCCTGGAATCGCGCTTTCCGGTGGTGATCGAGTCGTTTTCGATCCGCGCCGGGTCCGGGGGCGCGGGGCGCTGGCGCGGCGGCGACGGCGCGGTCCGGCGCATCCGGTTCCTCGCGCCCCTGCAGGCCGCGATTCTGTCGACCCGGCGCCGGGTCGCGCCCTTCGGGCTTGCCGGCGGCGGCGCGGGACTGCCGGGCCGGAACTTCGTGGTGCGCGCGGACGGCCGCACGCAAGAGCTTCCCGGAACCGCGGCCGTTTCGGTGGAACCGGGCGACGTCTTCGTGATCGAAACCCCGGGCGGCGGCGGCTACGGCGCCGAGGATTAGTCTAGGGGCGGCGCGATGCGCCGCGCCGCAAAGATTCTCCCTCAGCGCCCGGTGTAATCGGCCGCGGCCTCGACGTTGCGGCGCGCCCCCTCGCGCAAAAGGGCGATGTCGATGGCGTCGATCACGAGGTGGTAGCCGCGCTCGAACAAGGCGGCGGCCGGCCGCCCCGCCGTCGCGAGCCCGCCCAGCATCTTGCCCGCGGCCTGGGCCGCCGCCTCGACCCGGGACATGAGCTCGGCGACCTCGGGGTGATCGGGCTCGTTGAAATGGCCGGCGGAGGCGGAGAGATCCATGGGGCCGAGGAAGATCATATCGACCCCGTCGGTGCCGGCGATGGCGGAGGCGTTCTCGACGCCGGGACGGGTCTCGATCTGGCAGATGACGAGGAGCTCGTCCTCCGCCTTCTTCAGGTAGCGCTCGAGATCCGTGCCGTAACCGGAGGCGCGCGCGATCGGGTGGGCGACGCCGCGGATCCCGCGCGGCGGATAGCGGCAGGCGGCGACGGCTCGCTCGGCCTCGGCCGCGCTCGAGACCGCCGGCACCATCACCCCGTGCGGCCCCGCGTCCAGCACGCGCTTGAGATGCACAGGCGCGTTCTCCGGCACGCGGACGAGGGCCGAAGCCGGGGTACCGGCGAGCGCCTGCAACTGCGCGACGGTGTTCATGATGTCGCCGGGGCCGTGCTCCATGTCGATCATGACGGCGTCGTAGCCCGCGAGCGCCACGATCTCCGCGGCCGTCGGGCTGCCCATGTTGGCGAGGCAGCACAAGGCGCGCCGACCCGAGCGCAGCCGCGCCTTAATCTCCCTTGGCAATTTATGGGTTTGTTTCATCGTTCGAGTCCCTCATGATCGCCCAGTACCCCCGGGCCCCGGTTCCTTGCGCCGGCCGGTCGGCAACGATATCGTCGTTGCTGCCGCCGGGCTACCGCGGCATGCGGTTGTTCTCCGATGGGAGCGCCGGCGGTGGCGGCAACACGGGATTTGAGAGCGACACGGATCAAACAAGCGGCGGGACAAACGGATGGTGGAGCGAAACGCGGTGCCGATAAAAAAAAGGGTGATGATGCTGACCTTTCTCGCGGGGCTCGGCCTTGCGGCGGGTCCGGCCGCCGGCCACGCGGCCGGTGCGAACACCGGAGATGCGGGGAAAGGCGATCGGCAGCAACAAGTGGCGCAGGCGCAGGGCCAGGAACCCGAGGAACTCGATCCCGAGGAGAAGAAGGCGGCCGACGAGGCCTTCGAGCATTTCCAGGGAACCGTCGACGTGATCAACGAGAACGTCCGCAAGGCCTATAATGGCCCGCCGTTCCGCAAGGTCGAGTATATCAAGCCGCGCGTCGTCAAGGTCATCCCCAATGCGGCATGGATGGCGGACCGGCGCATGCATTACCGCAACGCCATGGTGCTCTACCGCATGTGGCGCAACGCCAACCAGTTCCGTCCCGTGACCATCATGATCACCGACGACAAGGGCGGCGACTACATCACGATCAAGGATACGCCCAAAGGCCTGGAATACCGCGCCCGACAAGAGTAGGCGCGACTCGAAGCGGCGGACGAGGGCGGCGCGAGCGCGGACGATTCGGCCATGAGCGCCTCGATCCATCACGAGCGGCCGTGGCACGCGGTGAGCGCCGAGGCCGCGCTGGCGGCGCTCGAATCCACGGCCAGCGGGCTCGATCCGGACGAGGCGGCGCGGCGCCTCGCCGCGTTCGGGCGGAACGAGCTGCCCAAGCGCAAGCGGCGCTCGAGCCTCGCGATCTATATCGCCCAATTTCGAAGCCCCCTGATCTACCTGCTGCTCGCCGCGACCGTGGTCTCGCTCTTCATCCAGGAGTACGCGGACGCGCTCTTCATTTTCCTCGTTCTCCAGGTCAACGCGATCGTGGGCGGCGTCCAGGAATGGCGGGCCGAGAAGAGCGCCGCCGCCCTCGATGCCTTGACGCCCGCGCGCGCCCTGGTCCGCCGCGGCGGCCGGCGCCTGATGATCGATGCGGTGGATCTCGTGCCGGGCGACATCATCGAGCTCGAATCCGGCACCTTGGCCGCGGCCGACATGCGCCTCATCGCGGCGCAGGAGGTGATGGCCGACGAGTCGCTTCTTACCGGCGAGTCGGTGTCGGTCGCGAAAGAAGCCGGGGTCACGCTCGAGGAATCGACCATTCTCGCCGAGCGCCGCAATCTCGTGCACGCCGGGACGACGGTGCTGAGCGGGCGGGCGGTCGGGATCGTGACCCATACCGGGAGCGCCACCGAGATCGGCCGGATCGCCGCGGCGCTGGCCGCGGACGCCGTCGCGCCGCCGCCCCTGCTCCTGCGCCTGCAGCGGTTCTCGCGGAGGCTGGGGTTGGCCATCATCGGGGCGGTCGGCGTCGTCGCGGCCGGCGAAATTCTCCAGGGCCAGCCTCCGACGGAGGTGTTCCTCGTCGCGGTGGCGCTTGCCGTGGCGGCCATTCCCGAAGGATTGCCGGTCGCGATCACCGTGGCCCTGGCGATCGCCACCGCCCGCATGGCCAAGCGGCGGGTGGTGGTGCGGCAGCTGCCGGCCGTGGAGGGACTGGGGGCCTGCACCCTCGTGGCGAGCGACAAGACCGGGACCCTGACGCGCAACGAATTGACCGTGAAGCGCCTGTTCATTCCCGACTTCGGCGAGTTCGAGGTTTCCGGCGAGGGCTACGACCCCCGGGGTGAGGTCACCCGCAACAAGCTCCCTCTATCCGACTCCGGCCGCGAGGCGGAGGAGCGGGTCTCCGCGCTCGCGCGCGCCGGCGCGCTCTGCAACGAAGCCAGCCTTTATGGCGGCCAGGAGGGCGAATCCCATGTCGGAGACACGGTCGACGTCGCGCTTCTGGTGCTCGCGCGCAAGATGGGGTTGACGCACGACTGGCTCGTCAGCGAGCGGCCGCGCGTATCGATGACCCCGTTCGAGCCCGAGCGCCGTTACGCCGCCTCGTTCCACCGGGAGGGAACGCGGATCCGGGTCTACGCCAAAGGGGCGGCCGAAGTGATCGTCCCCATGTGCGGACCCAGCGGCGACGATGCCGTGCTCGCCGAGGCCGACCGGCTGGCGCAGGCCGGCTTTCGGGTGCTCGCGATCGCGGAGGGAGAGGCGGGCGAGCCGGATATTCACGACACGCACCCCAAGCCGCTGCGGAACCTCGTCTTCCTCGGGCTCGTGGGCATCATCGATCCGGTGCGCGCCGAAGTGCCCGGCGCCATCGCCCGTTGCCGACGGGCGGGGGTCGAGGTCCGCATGATCACCGGCGATCACCCGGCGACGGCGCTCGCCATCTCGCGCGATCTCGGGATCGCCGATGCCGAATCAACGGTCGTGACGGGGGCCGAACTTTTGCGCTTGGCGCACGGCTCGGCCGAATACGACGATATCGTCGCGGGCGCCCGCGTTTTCGCCCGCGTCGAGCCGGCCCAGAAGCTCGATATCGTCGAGAGCCTGAAACGCGCGGGTCATTTCGTCGCGGTCACGGGCGACGGCGTCAACGACGCCCCGGCGTTGCGCGCCGCCAGTATCGGCGTCGCCATGGGGAAGGGCGGGACCGATGTCGCCCGGGGCGCCGCGGATCTGATCCTGGCCGACGACAATTTCGCCTCGATCGTCGCCGGCATCGAGGAAGGGCGCGTCGCTTACGCCAACGTTCGCAAGGTCGTGTATCTGTTGTTGTCGACCGGCGCCGCCGAGATCGTGCTGTTTGTGCTCGCGCTTGCCGCAGGCCTGCCGGTACCGCTGTTCGCCGTTCAGCTCCTGTGGCTCAACCTCGTCACGAACGGCATTCAGGATGTGGCGCTGGCGTTTGAGAAGGGCGAACCCGGCATATTGGACCTTCCGCCTCGCCCGCCTCGCCAGCCGATCATCGATCGCCGCATGATCGAACAAATGGTCGTGTCGGGCATCTTCATCGGCGGCGTGGCCTATCTTTACTTCCACTGGTCAATCCGTCAGGGATTCGCCGAAGGCGACGTGCGCAATCAGCTCCTTCTGCTGATGGTCCTCTTCGAGAACGTGCATCTGTTCAATTGCCGGTCCGAAACCCGCTCGGCGCTGCGCATTCCCTATTCCGCGAATCCGTTCCTGGTATGGGGCGCGATCGGGGCGCAAGGCGTGCATCTGGCGGCCATGTACGTGCCGGGACTGAATGATGTGCTTGGGATCAAGCCGGTTTCCCTCGACCAGTGGGTGGTCGTGGCCGCGATGGCGCTTTCCGTGATTGCGGTGATGGAGGTTTACAAGCGGCTGCGGGCGCCGCGGAACGACCAGCGCCGCGAGGAATCCGGCGGACCGCCCGCGCGCGACGCGAGAAGCGGATAGGGGCTATTCCAGCTTCTTGTTGTCGAGGTCGGACTGCCCGCGGTCCTGCTCTGCCTTGTCCCGGAGGCGGTCGTCCTTCGTGCGGCCGAACCGGGCCCGGTTCTCGGCCGCCTGCGCCGCGGTTTCCTTGCGCTCCCGGTTCTTGCGATAGCGGTTGAGATTGATTATCTCGCCCATGTTCCTTTGCGTCCGCAGTCGGGTATGATGTCAGGTTGTACCGTTTGGCACCAAGCCCTGTGGGTCCTAGCTTAGCCGAAACGGCGCGGCGCGCAAGCGCCCTCGGCGAATTGCCGCGCGGTGCAAGCGCGGCGACGATGTGAACGAGAGGTGGCGTGCGAAAACTCCTATTCGGCCTGATTGCGTTTATCGTCGTCCTGCTGGCGGTGGCCCTGATCGGCCCCAGCTTCGTCGACTGGAACAAATACAAGCCCGAAATCGTCGCGCGCGTTAAGGCGGCGACCGGGCGGGACATGACGATCGGCGGCGACATCAGCCTTTCGGTGCTCCCGGCACCGACCATGTCGGTCCGCGACGTGACCTTGGCCAGCCTTCCCGGCGCGCACGATGCCAATATGGCGAGCCTCAAGGCGCTGGACGTGCGTGTCGCGCTGGTGCCGCTTCTCGGCGGCACGATCAAGGTGGAAAGCATCGCCCTGGTCGATCCCACGATCACGCTCGAGGTTTTGAAGGACGGCCGCCGCAACTGGGAGTTCGCGCCGCCGGCGAAACCGGCCGCCGCCCCGGGCGCCCCCGCGCCGGCGCCCGAGGCCAAGCCCGGCGGCGCCATGGCCGCGGTCGAGGTCAGCAATTTCAGCATCGAGAACGGCACGCTCACCTACCGGGACGATGTCTCGGGGACGGTGGAGCGAATCGAGAAACTGAATACCGACGTCTCCGCCCAGTCGCTCGCCGGACCGATCGCGGCCGAAGGCGATCTCGTCGCCCGCGGCATCAAACTCGCCTTCAAGGCCGACGTCGGCCGCATCGAGGGCGCGGATATCCCCCTGCGGCTGGACCTGGATCTGCCCGACGCAGGAGCCAAGACGGCGTTCAAGGGAACGCTTTCGGCGCCGACCGCCGAGGGCAAGGTGACCGGCAAGCTCGAAGCGAGCGGATCGAATCTGGCTCGCGTGCTGGGCGTCGTCGCCCAGGCGGGCGGGGCCGCGAAGCCCCAGCTGCCGGCGCCGCTGGCGCAGAAATTCTCGGCCGCCGCCAGTGTCTCGGGCTCGGCCAAGGGGGTCGCGTTGAACGACCTCAAGGTCGCGCTCGGCGACACGCTCGCTTCCGGCGCGGTCAACATCGTCCCGGGCACGCCGCTTCGTGTCGACGTGACGGCGGCGATGACGAGCCTCGAACTGGACCCCTGGCTCGCGAATCCGAACTCCGAGGGCCAAGCCGAACCCAAGAAGAGCGAAAGCAAGGGCGAGGGAAAGAATCAGGCGCCGCGCGCCGCCCCGGCGGCGGCCGCGTTCTCGCTTCCCGCCAACGTCGCCGGGTCGTTCGACCTTTCGATCGACGCGGTCGTCTATAAACGCGACCTGATCCGGCAGGTGAAACTGCAGGCGGCGCTCGACGGCGGCAAGCTCACGGTGAGAAAGGCGTCGGCTTCGCTTCCCGGCGGCTCCAGCGTGTCGCTGGCGGGAACGGTGGCGAGCGAGGCGGGAAAGCCCGCCTTCGACGGCTCCGTCGAGGCGGTCTCCGACAACCTGCGCGGGCTTTTCGACTGGCTCAAGGTCGATGTCTCGGCGGTCCCGGCGGAACGGCTTCACAAGTTCTCGTTCACGAGCAAGGTCAAGGGGACGCCCAGCCAAGTCGATCTCACCGCCATCGACCTGAAGCTCGACACCTCGCGGCTGACCGGCGGGCTCGCGATCGCGTTGCGGGAGCGGCCGGCCTTCGGCGCCCGCTTCGACATCGACAGTTTCAACCTGGACGCCTACATGCCGCCGTCGGCCGCCGCCGGAGCGCCCGCAGGCGGGGCGCCGCAAAAGAGCGAGGCCAAGCCCGCGCCCGCGCCCGCGCCCGCGGCCGTTGCCGGGGGGGCGGCGAACGCGCTGGCGCTGCTCAAGAAGTTCGACGCCAATCTCCAGCTCAAGATCGGCAGTCTCACGGCTCGCAGTCTCCAGGTCCAGGGAGTCGCGTTTGACGGCACGCTGCAAAACGGCGTGCTCACGGTGCGCGACGCGAGCGTCGCCGATTTCGGCGGTGGTACGGCCAAGATCTCCGGTGTGCTGAGCGGGATCGGCGCCAAGCCGACGGTCGACGGCGCCTTCGACATCGGGGTCAAGGATCCGGCGCGCCTCATGCGGCTGGCGAACCGCGAGCCGCCGCCGGTGCTGACCCGCCTGGGGCCGGTGCGATTCGCGGGCAGCGCCAAAGGCGCGCTCGATGCGTTTTCGTTCGGCGCGGCGCTCGATGCGGCCGGCGGCCGAATTACGGCGCAGGGCACGGCGGGCCTGCCCGAGGCCGGGCCGCGCTACGACGCGGCCCTCGAGGCCAAGGCCGACGACTTGCCGGGCCTCGTGCGCGTGTTCAATCCCGATTACCGCCCGGCGGCCCAGAATCTCGGCGGGCTGTCGCTGTCGCTGCGGGCGCGCGGCGACGCCAACGCGGCCGAGCTTGCCGATCTCAAGGGCAACGTGGGCCCCGTCGCGGTCGCGGGAAGCGCCAAGGCCCGTTTCGACGGTCCCCGGCCGGCGATCGAGGCGAACATCCAGACGAGCGAGATCGTCGCCGATCTGTTCCTGCCGCCGAAGGCGGGCGCCGCCGGGAAGGCCGGAGGCGAAGCCGCCAAGGGCGGAAAGGCCGCCGCGCCGCCGCCGGCCGGGCCCCACTGGTCGAAGGAGCCGTTCGATTTCGCCGCCCTCAAAACGGCCGACGCCGAGGTGAAACTCACCGCGGCGGCGATTTCCTACGACAAGTACCGGGTGGACAAGCCCGAGCTTCAGCTCTCGCTCAAGAACGGCGTCCTCAACGTGCCCGCGCTGAAGGGCACGATGTTCCAAGGCGCGTTCGACATGAAGGGCGCATTGGACGCCAGCGCCACGCCCAAGCTTTCCGGCGATGTCACCGTGAGCAAGGCGAACATCCGCGAGGCGCTGTTCTCGGCCGGAAACGTGGACGTCGCAGACGGCAAGCTCGACTTCGCCATGAAGCTGGCCGGGGCGGGCGCGAGCCCCTTCGATCTGGTTTCGTCGCTCAACGGCAACGGATCGATGCAGGTGACCGACGGCGTCGTGCGCGGATTCGACCTCAAGGCCGTCAGTGACCGGTTGAATAACATCAACAGCTGGATCGATTTCCTCAAATTCCTCGGCACGTCGATGTCGGGCGGCCAGACCAAGTTCACCAAGCTCAATGGAACCTTCACCATCGACAAGGGCGTCATCCGCACCAACGACCTCGACCTCCAGGCGGAGGGCGGGACGGGGAAGGGTGCGGGCACCATCGATCTTCCCGCCTGGCGCATCGACATGCGCACGGACTTCACGCTGACCGAGCATCCCGACATCCCGCCGTTCGGCATGCAGATCGTGGGGCCGCTCGACGCGCCCGAGCGGAAGTTCGATACCAAGAAGCTGGAGGCGTTGGGGCTGCAGAAGGGCGTCGGGACGCTTTTGAAGAAGGTGCTTCCCGGCAAGGAAGGCGAGGCGGCGCCGGGCGCCGCGCCGGAAAAGCCGCTCGATACCTTGCTCAAAAAAGTGCTGCCGGGCGCGACGGCCCCGGCGCCGGCCCCGGCCCCGGCCGCGCCCGCTCCGGCCGCGCCCGCTCCGACGCAGCCGGCGCAACCCGCTCCCGCCCCGGCCGCGCCCGAAGCGGCTCCCGCGCAGCCGACGACACAGCCGGCCCCGGTGCAGCCGGCCCAGCCTCCGGCCGCCGCGCCGCCGGCGGCGGCGCCGAAACAGGAACCGGCGCCGGCGGAAAAACCGCTCGAAAAGCTGTTCAAGAAGCTGGTTCCCCAGCAAACGGCACCGGCGCAACCGGCGCCGGCTCCCGCTCCGGCACCCGCCACGCAGCCAGCTGCGCCGCCGCCTTAACAGCGGGTCAAGATCAAAGATGCGGGACGCGGAGGGCTAGGTTTCGCGGTCGTTGCCGCCGTCGTCGCGGGACGTCCCGCCGGGGCCGACCGACGCCCGGTAGTGGCGCAGCACATGAAGACGGATCGCGCTCGACAGGTTGCCCTCGTGGTCCCTGTCGATTTCGCGCACGATCTGGTTCACGGAAGCCCCGCGACTCGCCGCGATTTCCTTAAGCGCGTCCCAAAATTCCGGCTCCAGTGACACGCTGGTCTTGTGGCCAGCGATCACCACGGAGCGCTTCTTGCTTTCGCCCGCCATGCACCACCCCGATCCTGGTTGCGGCGGTCACGGGCGCGGCCCCAGCATCTTGTCCGGGCGCACCCGCTCGTCGAACTCTTCGGCGGTCATCAAACCAAGGCCAACCGCCGCTTCCTTTAGCGTCGTGCCTTCGCGATAGGCTTTCTTCGCCACCTTGGCGGCGTTGTCGTAGCCGATCACGGGATTGAGCGCGGTGACCAGCATCAGCGACTCGTTGACCAGCGCCGCAATGCGCTCGCGGTTGGCGGCGATGCCGACGACACATTTGTCGGCGAAGCTCGCCGCGCCGTCCGCAAGCAACCGGACCGACTGAAGGAGATTATAGATCATGACAGGCTTAAAGACATTGAGTTCGAAGTGCCCGGAGGCGCCCCCCACCGTCACGGCCACGTGATTGCCCAGAACCTGGGCACAGATCATCGTTAAGGCCTCGCACTGGGTGGGGTTAACCTTTCCCGGCATGATCGAGGATCCCGGCTCGTTCGCGGGCAGGATGATCTCGCCGAGGCCGCAGCGCGGGCCCGAGCCGAGGAAGCGGACGTCGTTGGCGATCTTCATCAGGGAGGCGGCCAGCGTATTGAGCGCCCCGGAGGCCTCGACCAGCGCGTCGTGGGCCGCCAGGGCCTCGAACTTGTTCTCGGCGGTAACGAAGGGATGGCCGGTGATCTCCGCGGCCTTGGCGGCGAAAAGCTCCGCGAAGCCGCGTTTCGCGTTGAGGCCGGTGCCGACCGCGGTGCCGCCCTGGGCGAGCGGGTAAAGCCGGGCGAGCGACTCGTGGACCCGGCCCCGGCCGAGCGCCACTTGCGCCGCGTAGCCCGAGAATTCCTGGCCCAGGGTGAGGGGGGTCGCATCCTGGGTGTGGGTGCGGCCGATCTTGATGATGTCCGCGAACTCGCGCGCCTTGGCGTCGAGCACCGCCTGCAGCCGCTCCAGCGCCGGCAGGAGGCGGCCGGTGATCTCCGAGACCGCGGCGATATGCATCGCGGTCGGGAAGGAATCGTTCGACGACTGGCCGCGATTGACGTGGTCATTGGGGTGGACCAGGGATTTCGACCCGATCGTGCCGCCCAGCATCTCGGTGGCCCGGTTCGCCAGCACCTCGTTCATGTTCATGTTGGTCTGGGTTCCCGAGCCGGTCTGCCAGACCACGAGCGGGAAATGGTCGGAGAGCCGGCCGGCGATCACCTCGTCGGCCGCGGCGGCGATGGCGCCGCCGATCTTCTCCTCGAGCTCGCCCAGCTCGACGTTGGCGAGCGCCGCCGCCTTCTTCTGCACCGCCAGGGCGCGGATCAGCGCCTCCGGCATGCGCTCGGTGCCGATGCGGAAGTTCTCGAGGCTGCGCTGGGTCTGGGCGCCCCAATAGCGGTCGGCGGGAACCTCGATTTCCCCCATGCTGTCGGTTTCGGTCCGCGTCTCGGCTTTGCTGGCCATGGCCCCGATCCTGCACGATGGCGTGGCGCGGCTTTTACCACAGGCAACGGTCCAGCGCACGGCCGTTACCGGGCGGTGGGGCGCCGTTTTCTGGCCGGGGCGGATGCCCGGCCGTCTCTGCCTCGCGCTCTAGCGGCCGGCGAAGCTCGCGCCGCCGCCAGCACCTTGGTGGCCAAGGTGGCGAGCGCATCCGGGTCCTCGAGGGTCTCGGGGGCCGCCTCGTAATAGGGCATGGGAAAGGGCTTGCCCCTGACCCGGGGGCGGAAGCGGCTCATGCCGCGGCGCTCGAACTCGGCCCGCAGCGGGCCGTCGGCCTTCAGATAAAGCGTATCGTCGGCGATGAGCGCGAAAATGACGCCGTCGCGGTAAAGGCCGAAGCCGCCGAACATCGCGCGCGCCGTGACGCCGCCCAGGGAAGCCAACAGGTCGAGAACGAAATCCCGGAAATCGGCGCTCGAGGCCAAGCCCGCCGCCTAGGATTTGCGGAACGAATCGAGAGCCACCACCTTGGCCGAGCCGGCCTCCTCGCCCTCGGCCGCGGATTCCGCGCCGCGCGGCGCGCGGGCCGATTCGCCCTCGGCTGCCGCGGGGGCCGGGCGCTCGCCGGGCAGCGCCGGCCGGCCGTCGCCCATGTCGGGCGTGAATTGGAGGCCGAAATTCGCGGGCGGATCGGCGAAGTGGGTGAGCGCCGCGAAGGGAACGGTCAAGGGCGCCGGAATCTTGTTGAAGCTGAGCGTCACCGAAAAGGCGTCGTCCGAAACCTCGAGGCCAGAGAACTGGTGCTGCAGCACGATCGTCAATTCCTCGGGGTGCTCGGCGCGCAGGTACGGCGGCATGACGACGCCGGGGTGACCGGTGCGGAAGGTGATGAAGAAATGGTGGTTGCCGAGGAGCCCGCGCGCGGCGACCTGCGCCAGCGCCTCGCGGACGACCCCGCGCAACGCCTCCTGCAGCAGATTGTCGTAGCTGAGAAACGGCTTCGCCATGATCCCCAACGCCGGGCGAATGAGGTGGGGGGCTTCTGTTGCCCGGCGCCCCCCGGGCCGCGCTTGCTTAGAGACTAAGCAGCGAGTGCGAGTTCGTTATCGTTCGCACTTAGCGATTGGCCCGATAACGGCGGAACCATGCCGAGCGAAGTTCTTGCCGTTTGCACGCGCGTCGATCCTGTATCGCCCCCATAACGCCGGCCCCGCGGGGCCGATTCGGGAAACTGGTGGAGGCGCCGGGTACTGCCCCCGGGTCCGCAACGGCTAGTTAACAAGACATTTATCGCCATAGTCGGTTGCCCGACACGGTAAATATAGGGTGCGCCGGGCCTTATTCAAAGAGGGCTTGGCGCGGAGAGGCGGCCTCGGGCCGGTTGCGCGGGCGGGCGGAGACGCCCGCGACCGGCCAGGGATCGGCCTTTCACGCGCCGCTGGCCGGGCGGACGGCGGCCTTGTAGATTCGCCGGGCAAGGAAGGAAGGAAGGAAAGGGAAACCGATGACGGTCACGCCCGAGCAGGCCCAGGAGATCGCAGAGCTGCGCGCGGCCGCGCAGGAAACCCGCCGCGCGACCGTTCCGGCGCTCGAGGAGATTCTCTACGCGCCGGTCGCGGTCCTGGACCACGGCTTCGTGCGCGTCATCGACTACATGGGTGACGACGCGGCGGTGGTGCAGGCGGCGCGCGTCTCCTACGGCCGGGGCACGAAGAAGACGCGCGAGGACCGCGGCCTGATCCGCTACCTCATGCGCCACCGTCACACCACGCCCTTCGAGATGTGCGAGATCAAGTTTCACGTGAAACTGCCGATCTTCGTCGCCCGCCAGTGGATCCGCCACCGCACCGCCAACGTCAACGAATACTCGGCCCGCTATTCGATCCTCGATCGCGAGTTCTACATGCCCGATCCGGCGATGCTGGCGGCGCAGTCGAGCGTCAACCGCCAGGGCCGCGGCGAGGTCCTGGAGGGCGCCGAGGCCACCGCCGTCTTTCGATTGCTGCGGGAGGACGCGGAGCGCTGCTACGCCCATTACCGGGAGATGCTGAACGAGGACGAGGCGGGAAACGTCCTCGACCCCGCGCGAAAGGGCCTGGCGCGCGAGCTCGCGCGCATGAACCTGACTCTCAACGCCTATACCCAGTGGTACTGGAAGATCGACTTGCACAATCTCATGCACTTCCTGAGCCTGCGCGCCGACGCCCACGCCCAATACGAGATCCGCGCCTACGGCGAGGCCATGCTCGACATCATGCGGCGCTGGGTTCCGCTGACCCACGAGGCGTTCGTCGAATACCGCCAGCAGGGCGCCTTCCTGTCGCGCGGCGCGCTGGCGGTCTTGAACCGTCTTCTCGACGGCGAGAAGGTGACGCAGGAGAACAGCGACCTTTCGGGGCGCGAATGGCGGGAGCTGATGGCGGCGCTCGGGCGGGCCGAAGCGCCCGATGAATAAGCCCGACGCGCGGCGCCGCGCGGCCGCTCACGGCCGCGTCCATTACCGGGTCGAATTGAATGGCGCGGCGGCGGAGGTGTGGCGCCTCGTCGGCCCGTTCGATTCGCTGCCTCGCTGGCATCCGCTCGTCTCCGAGTGCCCGCTGGAGCGGGAGCAAGATTCGGGCGCGATACTGCGCCGCATCAGGCTTCACGACGGCACCGTCATCGTCAACCGCCTGACCGGCCACAGCGATTCGGACCGCTCCTACGGTTACGAGTTGGTCGAAGGGCCGCTGCCGGTCGCGTTCTACCGCTCGACGTTGCGGATTCTGGAAAGGAAGGGCGGCTGCACGCTCGACTGGTCGAGTGAGTTCGACCCCGGCGACGCGCCGGAAGACGAGGTCAGACGCCGGGTCGAATCCCTGATCGGCCCCGGGGTCGACGCCTTGAAGCGCAGGTTCGGCGTTTGAGCGGCGCCTAGCAGCCGCCCTCGCCGCATTCCTTGATCGCGAAGGGCTGGCTTCTCGGCCCCTGGCGCGAGGCTTCGAACACGCGGTTGTCCGCGCAGGTGACCTGGGCGCGGATCGATTCCTTGCCGTTCACGATTCCCAGCCGAACCTTGGAAAAATTCTTCGCCTCGCAGTTGTGATCGGTCTTCAATTGCGTTTTGAGCTGCTCCTGCCATTGCGGCAGTATCACGGCGCCCATCAACAACGGCGCCGCAAGGCAGACAAACGCGAGACCGCCGATGCTCTTCATCGCCTTCCTCCGAGATTCATGGCCGAGGCTTGTCAGCCTAGCGCGCGGACGGCACCGCAACAAGAATGCCGTGGCCGCGGTAAAATCGTGCGACTCATGACGCTTCCGGCGTGGATCACGGCGCGGCCCATCGCCCACCGCGGGCTTTTCGACCCGGCCCGGGGAATCCCTGAGAATTCCCTGGCCGCGGTGGCCGCGGCCTGCGACGCCGGCTACGCCATGGAGCTCGACCTTCGGGCGATCTCGGGCGGCGCGGCCGTGTTCCACGATTCCCGCCTCGAGCGCATGACCGGCTCCCCCGGCCCGATCGCGCGGCTCTCGCCTTCCGACCTTCGGCACATTCGCCTTTCCGACACGAACGAGCCCATCCCGCTTCTCAAGGACGTGCTGGCGCTGGTGCGGGGACGCGTTCCGCTCATGCTGGAGATCAAGAACGACGCGGCGGCGGGGGCCTTCGAGAAGACGGTGCTGGAGGGGCTTTCCGGCTATCGCGGCGAGATCGCGGTCGTGTCGTTCAACCCGTTCTCGCTGCGCTCGTTCGCGGCGCGCGCGCCGCAGATTCCCCGCGGCCAGACGGCGGGGCCTTTCGCGGGCCCGGGCCTGCCGCTTTGGCGGCGGGCGCTGCGCCGCTATTTCCTGCTGAATGCGGTGAGCCGGCCCGACTTTCTTCTTTATGACCTCGACGGGCTGCCGTGCTGGTCGGTGTCCTGGCGGCGGCGCCTGGGCGCCAAGGTGGTCGCCTATACCGTGCGCGACGCCGCCGGCGCGGCCAAGGCGCGCGCGGTCGCCGACAATTTTATCTTCGAGGGGATAAGGCCCTGACGGGCCGGCCGGGCGGCGCGGCGCCGCCGCGTCATTGAACGACGATGCGCGGAGCCTTGCGCCCGCGGTCGTCCAGAATCACCTGCGCCTTCTCCCAGACCTTGTCGGCGATCTCCCGGTACATCCTGGCGTGCGGGGAATCGGGGTCCGCTGCCACGATCGGATGGCCTCCGTCCGAGGTTTCGCGAATCGCGGTGTCGAGCGGGATCTCGCCCAGGAAGTCGGCGCCGAGCCTGATGGCCTCGCGCCGCGCCCCCCCGTGGCTGAAGATCTCCGTCCGCTCGCCGCAATGCGGACACAAGAAATAGCTCATGTTCTCGATGATCCCGAGGACCGGAACATCGACGCGGCGGAACATGTTGATTCCCTTGCGCGCGTCCTGCAGCGCGATGTCCTGGGGCGTGGAAACGATCACGGCACCCGTGACAGGCACGCGCTGCGCCATCGTCAGCTGGGCGTCGCCGGTTCCGGGCGGCAGGTCCACGATCATGATGTCGAGTTCGCCCCATTCGACGTCGCGCAGCATCTGCTCGATCGCGCTCATCACCATGGGGCCGCGCCAGATCATCGGCGTGTCCTCGGGAACGATGAATCCCATCGACATGCATTTGATGCCGTAGTTCTCCATCGGCTCGAGCGTCTTGCCGTCGGGGGAAAAAGGCTGGCCGGAGAGGCCGAGCATGCGCGGGATCGAAGGCCCGTATATGTCGGAATCGAGCAGGCCCACCTTCAGGCCCTTTTGCGACAATGCGAGCGCGAGGTTGACCGCGGTCGTGGATTTGCCGACGCCGCCTTTGCCGGAGGCGACCGCGACAATGGCGCGCACACCGGGCACGGGCATGCGCTGCGATCCCGGACCGGGGCGCGTGGGGCCCTGGCGTGCGCCGGCGCCGGGCGGCGCACCGCCCGGTTGCGCCTCCGAGGTCAACACGACGGTCGCGGAAATGACGCCGGGCAGCGATTCGACCGCGTTCTCCGCGGCCTTGCGCAACGGCTCCAGCGCCGCGCCGCGCTGCGCGTCGACCTCGATCGTGAATCCGACGTTGCCGTCCTTGATCACGAGGCCGCGCACCATGCCGAGCGACACGATATCGGCGCCACGATCCGGATCGCGCACGCCACGCAGCGCTTCGTTTATCTGCTGTTCGGTGACCCCGGCCATGATGTGGAAACTCCACGGACCCCGCCGCCGCGCCACGATGGCGGCGACCCGGTTCGGTTGCGTTCGCCGTCCCGCTGTCATATAAGGCGGACACGTCTCGAATGCAAAGGCCGGCCGACCGTCGGCCTGCGCGTCCGGAGCAAGGGAGAACGGCCACATGCCTTGGACCAGTGGGGGCGGCGGCCAAGGGCCTTGGGGCGGTCCGCCTCGCGGACCCCGGCCCCCCAATCTCGAAGATCTGCTCAAAGGCGGCCAGGATCGCTTCCGCAAGATATTCCCCGGCGGTTTCGGGGGCGCGCGCGGCGTCATCCTGGTGGCGCTGGCCGTCGTTGCGGTCTGGCTCTGGACCGGTTTCTACCGCGTTCAGCCCGACGAGCAGGGGGTGGTCCTGCGGTTCGGCGCGTACAACCGCACCACGGGGCCGGGCCTCAATTATCATTTGCCGCCGCCGATCGAAACCGTCTTCACGCCCAAGGTCACGTTCGTGAACCGCATCGAGATCGGCTATCAGTCGGCCGCGGTTCCAGTCCGCACCGGCGGGCCGCGCCAAGTGCCCGAGGAAGCCCTCATGCTCACGGGCGACGAGAACATCGTGGATATCAACTTCACGGTGTTCTGGCTGATCAAGGACGCCAAGGCGTACCTGTTCAACATCCGGAATCCCGAGACGACGGTCAAGGCGGCGGCCGAGAGCGCCATGCGCGAGGTCATCGGAGAGACGCCGATCGCCAGCGCCCTTGCCGAGGGCCGCGGCAAGGTCGAGCAGGACACGCGCGACCTGCTGCAGCGGATCCTCGATTCCTACGGCGCCGGCATTCATATCACGCAGGTTCAGCTGCAAAAGGTCGACCCCCCCGGGCCGGTCATCGACGCGTTCCGCGACGTGCAGCGCGCCCGCGCGGACCAGGAGCGCCTGCGCAACGAAGCCGAGGGCTACCGCAACAGCCTCATCCCGCGCGCCCGCGGCCAGGCGGAGCAAATCATCCAGCAGGCCGAGGCGTACAAGCAGGAGGTGGTGGCGCGGTCCGAAGGCGACGCCAAGCGGTTCACTTCCGTCCAGGAGGCTTACGAGGGCGCCAAGGACGTCACCGAGCGCCGCCTCTATCTCGAAACCATGGAAGAGGTCCTGAAGAACACGAACAAGGTGATCATCGACCGCAGTGCATCGGGAACGGGTGTTCTGCCCTATCTGCCGCTGCCGGCGCTGAAACCTTCCCCGTCGAAGCAGGGGACGACGCCCGCGGCCACCCCGGCGCCGTCGCCGGCTACGTCGCCGCCCGAGGCTTCGAAGGCGACATCGCAGGGGGCGGGACAATGAGGCGCAATTGGATGGCGCTTGCCGGCGTTCTGATCGCGCTCGCGATCGTGCTGGGCTACAGCTCGGTTTTCATCGTCCGCCAGACCGAGCTGGCTCTCGTGCTGCAGTTGGGCGAGCCGATACGCGTGGTCCGCGAGCCGGGGCTCAAGTTCAAGATCCCGTTCCTGCAAAACGTCGAATATTTCGACCGGCGCGTGCTCGATTACGACCCGCCGGCGGAAGAGGTGATCGCGGCCGACCAAAAGCGGATCGTGGTGGATGCCTATACGCGCTTCAAGATCGTCGATCCTCTGCGTTTCTACCAGACGGTGGGAAGCGAGCTGGGCGTTCGCAACCGGCTGGGGGCGCTGGTGAACGCAAGTCTGCGCCGGGTCATCGGCAACGTGACCTTGGCGTCCATCCTCTCGACGGAGCGCGCCGCGATCATGGAAAACATCAGCAAGCAAGTGAACAAGGAGGCCCGGGATTTCGGCATCGACGTCGTGGACGTGCGGATCCGCCACGCCGATCTGCCGGAGGCGAACAACCAGGCCATTTACGCGCGCATGCAGAGCGAGCGCGAGCGCGAAGCCAAGGAGTTCCGGGCCCAGGGCGCCGAGCTGGCCCAGCGCATCCGCGCCCGGGCGGACCGGGAAAAGGTCGTGATCCTGGCCGAGGCGCAGCGCCAAGCCCAGATCACGCGCGGCGAAGGGGACGCCGAGTCGGTCCGCATTTACGCCGAGGCCTACGACAAGGACCGGGACTTCTTCGCCTTCTACCGGAGCATGCAGGCCTATCGCGACGCGCTCGGAGACGGCGATACCACGATGGTGCTCGCCCCCGACTCGGATTTCTTCCAATTCTTCAACGTGATATCGGGCAAGACCGGAAAGTGAGCGCCGCCCGGGCCGTGGCGGCGGGGGCCGGCCCGCGGGCCGGGGGTCCCCGGCCGTGAAGGATTTTCTGGCCGCGCTCGGGCTCGTCCTCGTGATCGAAGGATCGCTCTACGCCCTGATGCCGGAGGCGATGAAGCGGTTGATGGCGCAGGCGCAGACGCTGCCCGCGGCGCTGCTTCGGACGGCCGGCTTGGCGGCGGCGGCCGCCGGGGTCTTGGTCGTCTGGTGGGTCCGGCGATAGGGGATCGGCGCCTTGATCGTGGCCGCCGCCGCCATATGTGTTGTGCCTGCTGTGCGGGAGAGGGCCGGGGAACGACGAGGTGGCGCGGGGCCGGCCGGTCTTTGCGGCTGTATTGCCCGGTGCGCAATCCGTATAATGCCTGCCAAGGATGAGCCATCCCGGGGAAGGAAACGGCATGAAGCGGCCCCTGACCCCGGGCGGCTTTGCGCGGCCGGGCCCGGTGCCCCGGCCTATTTGAAGCGGAGAGATCCGGTGAGCCAAATGATCTTGGAGACAGTATCGGGCCGGACGGCTGCCCCGGCCGCGAGGAAACCGGCGTTGCCCGTCCGGCTGACGAGGCTGAGCGGACTGGTGTTCGCCGGGCTGCTGCTGGTGTGGGCGGGCACAAGCCAGGCACGTGGCGCGCCGGACAGTTTCTCGGATCTGGCGGAGCGGCTTCTGCCGGCCGTGGTTAACATCTCGACCAGCCAGACCGTGAAGGAAACGGCCCAGAATATTCCCGATATCCCGCATTTCCCGCCGGGCTCGCCTTTCGAGGAGTTCTTCAAGGAATTCTTCGAGCGGCAGATGCGCCCGGATGCGCCGCCGCGCAAGGTGACGTCGCTGGGCTCCGGCTTCGTCATCGATTCTTCCGGACTGGTCGTCACCAACAACCACGTGATTGCCGATGCCGACGAGATCACGGTGATTCTTCAGGACAATACCCACCTCAAGGCCAAGATCGTCGGGCGCGATACCAAGACCGACATCGCGCTTCTCAAGGTCAAGGCGGACAAGCCGCTGACGCCGGTCAAGTTCGGAAACTCCGACAACGCCCATATCGGCGACTGGATCCTCGCGATCGGCAATCCGTTCGGCCTGGGCGGGTCGGTGACTGCGGGGATCGTCTCCGCCCACCACCGCGACATCAACATCGGGCCTTACGACGACTTCATCCAGACCGATGCCGCGATTAACCGCGGCAATTCGGGCGGTCCGATGTTCAACATGGACGGCGAGGTCATCGGCATCAACACCGCAATCTTCTCGCCCTCGGGCGGAAGCGTGGGCCTCGGCTTCGCGATTCCCTCTTCCCTTGCGAAGCCGGTGATCGACCAACTGCGGGAGTTCGGTCACACCCGGCGCGGCTGGCTCGGCGTTCGGATCCAGAGCGTTACCGACGAGATTGCGGAGAGCCTCGGCCTGGACAAGGTGCGCGGCGCCCTGATCGCCAAGGTCAACGAAGGCGAGCCCGCCGCCGAGGGCGGGATGCGGGCGGGAGACATCGTGCTCAGTTTTGACAACAAGCCGGTGTCCGACTTCCGAAAGCTTCAGCGGATCGTCGCCGCGACCCCCGTGGGCAAGAGGGTCAAGGTCGTCGTCTGGCGCAACGAAAAGGAAGTCCCGCTCGAGATCACCATCGGCGAGCTCGAGAAGTACGAGGCGGTGGCCGCCGCCGAGAAGAAGGCCAAGGAGGAGAGCCAGCCCGCGGCCCCGGCGGTTGCCAGCGCCGAAATGCTGGGCCTCAAGCTGTCGGAGCTGACGCCGGAACTGCGCCAGCAGTTCGGCATCCCCGAAGGCGTGCGCGGCGTCGTCATCACCGACGTGACCGCGCAAAGCGACGCGGCCGACAAGGGCCTGAAGCCGGGCGACGTGATTCTCGAGGTGAGCCAGGAAGAGGTCGCGAGTCCCGACGAGATTCAGGCCAAGGTCGATCTGGCCAAGAAGGGCGGGCACAGGTCCGTGCTTCTTCTGGTCGAGCGCCAGGGCAATCTTCAGTTCGTTCCGCTGAAGGTCATCGAAGGCTAGGGCGCGTCGCCCCGCCGGGCGCGATGTGGCGTCCGCCGCAACCCGCCTTGGTTTCAGGCGCGGATTTCCCCGGCACGGTAGCCTTGAAGGTATAGAAGCGCCGTCAGGTCGCCGTGATCGACGCGCACCGCGGCGGCATCCCGAAGCAGCGGCTTGGCGCGAAAGGCGACGCCGAGCCCCGCCGCCCGGATCATCGCGACGTCGTTCGCCCCGTCGCCCACCGCGATCGTTTGCGACATCGCGATGCCAAGCGCCGCGGCGGCCTCCTGCAGCACCTGCGCCTTCCGCTCGCGCTGGATCACCGGCGAAACGAGCCGGCCGGTGAGCGCGCCGCCGGATATCTCGACGTCGTTCGCGACATCTTCGTCCATGCCCAGCAGGTTGCGGACCCGGGCCGTAAAGGCGCGGAATCCGCCGGATACGATCATGGTGCGGGCGCCGTTGGCCCGCATCGTTGCCATCAGGGCCCGGGCGCCCGCCATCGGGCGGATGGCGCGCGCAGCCTCGAGGTAGCGCTCCGCCGCCAGGCCCTTCATGAGCGCGACGCGCTCGCGGAGCGACGTGGCGAAATCGATCTCGCCGGCGACCGCGCGCGCCGTGATAGGCGCGATCTTGTCGCGCAGGCCGGCGACGGCCGCGACCTCGTCGACGATCTCGTTCTCGATCAGGGTCCCGTCCATGTCGGCGGCGAGCAGCCGCTTGCGGCGCGCCTCGCGGTCCTGGACGGCGACGTCGAGAGGCGCGGCCTCGACGGCGTCGCGCGCGACTCGCTCGGCCGCGGCCGGCGCGACGCCTTCGAAAGGCAGGTCACAGGCGATGGCCGGCGCCAGGAAATCGGCGGCGCCGAACGAACCGCCCGCTTTGCCGAGCGCCGCCGTGACGGCGGCGACAATGCTATGGTCGAGAACGGGACGGGCAGGATCCGCGATAAGGGTCAGGACATGGCGCATGGCGCGACCTTGCGAGAGAAGACCGCGCGCCGCAAGGGAGAAGAGGCGGCCGACGGGCGCGCCGGCGCGCGGCCGGCGGTGATCATCGCCGGGCCGACGGCGAGCGGCAAATCGGCGTGCGCGCTCGCCGTCGCCGAAGCCTTCCGGGGCACGATCATCAACGCCGACGCGATGCAGCTTTACGCCGAGCTCTCGGTGCTGACCGACCGGCCGGGGCCGGCGGAGATGGCGCGCGCGCCGCACCGGCTTTACGGCGTACTTTCTGCGCGAGACCCGTGCTCGGCCGGCCGCTGGCGGAGGCTCGCTTTGTCGGAGATGGCGGCGGCGAGCGATGCCGGGCGGCTACCGATCCTGGCGGGGGGAACCGGGCTTTACCTCAAGGCGCTGCTTTCGGGTCTGGCCGCGGTGCCGCCGGTTTCGCCCCGCGTCCGCGGCGAGGCGCGGGCGGCTTACGAGCGCCTGGGACGGCAAGCATTCGCAGCCGAGCTGCGGCGCCGCGATCCCGGCATGACGGAAACCCCGCCCGACAAGCAGCGCCTCATTCGCGCCTACGAGGTGCTGGCAGCGACGGGACGCCCGCTTCGCGACTGGCAGGGCGAGGCCGGCGACGAGGCCGGGCCGGCCTACCGCTTCGCGATCATCCTGTTCGTTCCGCCGCGCGACGTTCTTTACGAAACGATCGAGCGCCGGTTCGACCGCATGATGTCGCGCGGCGGCCTCGAGGAGGCGCGAAGGATCGCCGCGCTCGATCTCGACCCCGGCCTTCCGGCGATGAAGGCCGTAGGGCTGCGGGAGTTGATGGCCCATGTGCGCGGCGATCTCGAGCTGGCCGAAGCGGTCGCCAAGGCTAAGCAGGCAAGCCGGAATTATGCCAAGCGCCAAGTCACTTGGTTCCGCCATCAGCTTCCGGGAGCCCGGCGGATCGGTGCGCAATTTTCGGAAAGTCTGGCCGAAGAAATCTTTTCATTTATTCGTCAGTTTCTGTTGACCCCTGTTCCGTGACCGTCTAATTTCGCTTGAAATCCAAAGGAATCCGGCCGTTCGCGCCCAAGGGCCAGCGGGGAGTGTTCCTGTACCCTTGGGCCGGCATTGGCTGGAAGCAAAGAGGCGATCATGGACGCCGCACCGACCGCCCAGATGACCGGCGCCGAGATGGTCATCAAGGCCCTGATCGATCAGGGCGTGGAACTCGCTTTCGGCTATCCCGGCGGTGCGGTTCTCCCTCTTTACGATGCGCTGTTCAAACAAAACGCGCTGCGCCACATCCTGGTGCGCCACGAGCAGGGGGCGGTGCACGCCGCCGAGGGCTACGCGCGCGCGACCGGAAGACCGGGCGTGGTGCTGGTGACCTCGGGCCCGGGCGCGACCAACATCGTGACCGGCCTGACCGACGCGATGATGGATTCGACGCCGCTCGTGTGCCTGACCGGTCAGGTGCCGACCCACATGATCGGCAACGACGCCTTCCAGGAGGCCGACACGCTGGGGATCACGCGCCCCTGCACGAAGCACAGCTACCTGGTCAAGAACGTCAACGACCTCTCGCGTATCATCCACGAGGCTTTCTACGTGGCCCGCGCCGGGCGGCCCGGGCCGGTGCTGGTGGATCTGCCGAAGGACGTGCTGATGGCGACCGGCGGCTACACCGCCAAGATCACCGACGGGCACAAGAGCTACCGGCCACAGATCAAGCCCGAGCGCCGCGTCGTCGAGGAGGCCGTGGCGCTCCTGGCTTCCGCCAAGCGCCCGATCTTCTATTGCGGCGGCGGAGTCGTGAATTCCGGCGTGCGCGCCTCGGAGCTTCTGACCGAGCTGGTGCGGATGACGGGGTTTCCCTGCACCAACACGCTCATGGGGCTGGGCTCGTTTCCGGCGAGCGACCGTCTGTTTTTGGGCATGCTCGGCATGCACGGGACGTATGAAGCCAATCTCGCGATGCATGATTGTGACGTCATGGTCGCGGTGGGTGCGCGGTTCGACGACCGGGTGACGGGTAAGCTTTCGCATTTTGCCCCCAACTCGAAGAAGATCCACATCGACATCGACCCGTCGTCGATCAACAAGACGGTGCGTGCCGATGTCGCGATCGTGGGCGACGTCGCCCATGTGCTCGAGGACATGATAGCGGTGTGGAAGGCGCGCGGGGTGAAGCCCGATGCGAAGGCGCTGGCCGCGTGGTGGAAGAAGATCGACGGCTGGCGCGCCCGAGAATGCCTGCGCTACGCGCATTCCGACGACGTGATCAAGCCGCAGTTCGCGATCGAGCGGCTTTACGCCCAGATCAAGGACCGCGACACCTACATCACCACCGAGGTGGGCCAGCACCAGATGTGGGCGGCGCAGTTCCTCCACTTCGAGAAGCCGAACCGGTGGATCACGTCGGGCGGGCTGGGGACGATGGGCTTCGGATTCCCGGCCGCGATCGGGGCGCAGCTCGCGCATCCGGAGGCGTTGGTGATCGACGTGGCGGGCGAGGCCTCGTTCCTGATGAATATCCAGGAGCTGTCCACCGCCGTGCAGTACCGGCTGCCGGTCAAGGTCTTCATCATCAACAACAAATACATGGGGATGGTGCGCCAGTGGCAGGAGCTGCTCCACGGCAGCCGCTATTCCGAGTCCTACATGGAGGCGTTGCCTGATTTCGTGAAGCTGGCCGAAGCCTTCGGGGCGGTTGGGATGCGCGCCGAAAAGCCGGACCAGGTGGACGACCTCATCCGCGAGATGATCGCCGTCGACCGGCCCGTGGTGGCGGACATCGTCGTGGATCCGACGGAGAACTGCTTCCCGATGATTCCCTCGGGTGCGCCCCACAACGAGATGCTGCTCGGCCCGAGCGACAAAACGGAACAACCGATTTCCGAAGAAGGGATGGTGCTGGTCTAAAGGCGGGGGCTTTGGCCTGGCGGATTCGGTGGGCGGATTCCCACGGCGCGGACCTGCGCCCGAAGAAAGCAAGAACCATGACGCAAGAGAGCATCGAGAAACACATCATCGCCATCCTGGTCGACAACGAGCCGGGCGTGCTGGCGCGTGTCATCGGATTGTTCTCCGGGCGCGGCTACAACATCGAGACCCTGACGGTGGCCGAAGTAAATCCGGCCGAGAACCTCTCGCGCATCACCATCGTCACCTCGGGAACCCCCATGATAATCGAACAGATCAAGGCACAGCTGGGCCGCGTCGTATCGGTGCACAAGGTTTCGGACCTGACGGAGGAGGGGCCCTTCGTGGAGCGCGAGCTTGCGCTCATCAAGGTCACGGGGACGGGTGAGAAGCGGGTCGAATCGCTGCGGATCGCGGATATCTTCCGCGCCCGGGTGGTCGACTCGACCATCGAATCCTTCGTGTTCGAGATGACGGGATCGAGCGAGAAGCTGAACGCGTTCATCAATCTGATGCAGCCGCTCGGCCTCGTCGACGCCTCGCGCACCGGCGTTGTGGCTATTGCGCGGGGCACCAAGCCCCTGTAGGTATCGCACACCCGGCGCCGGGGCGCCGAAACGGAAGATTTCAGCCAAAGCCGGAAAGGGTAGTCCCATGCGTGTCTATTACGATCGCGACGCCGACCTCAATCTCGTGAAGGGGAAAAAGATCGCCGTGGTCGGCTACGGGAGCCAGGGCCACGCGCACGCGAACAACCTGCGCGATTCCGGGGTGGCCGAGGTCATCGTGGCGCTGCGCCCCGGCTCGGGGAGCGCGCCCAAGGCGAAATCCGCCGGTTTCACGGTGATGACGCCGGCCGAGGCGGCCCAGAGCGCGGACGTTCTGATGGTTCTGGCGCCCGACGAGCTCCAGGCCGATCTTTACAAGGACGAGCTCAAGGACAATCTCAAGAAAAGGGCGGCGCTCGCCTTCGCCCACGGCTTCGCGATCCATTTCCGGCTGATCGAGCCCGGGCCCGATCTCGATGTGTTCATGATCGCTCCCAAGGGCCCGGGCCACACGGTTCGCGCCCAGTACCTGTCGGGCGGCGGGGTGCCCTGCCTTCTCGCGGTCGGCCAGGACGCGTCGGGCAACGCCCACGATCTGGCGCTCTCCTACGGCGCCGCCATCGGCGGGGGCCGGGCCGGGATCATCGAGACCACTTTCCGCGAGGAGTGCGAAACCGACCTGTTCGGCGAGCAGTCGGTGCTGTGCGGCGGCCTCACCTCGCTCATCATGGCCGGCTACGAGACCCTGGTGGAGGCGGGCTACGCGCCGGAGATGGCCTATTTCGAGTGCCTGCACGAGGTCAAACTGATCGTCGACCTCATCTACGAGGGCGGCATCGCCAACATGCGCTACTCGATCTCGAACACGGCCGAGTACGGCGACCTCACCCGCGGTCCCCGCATCATCACCGACGAGACCAAACAGGAGATGCGCCGGATTCTCGAGGAAATTCAAACCGGTCGCTTCGCCCGCGAATGGGTGATGGAGAACAAGACGGGTCAGGTGAGCTTCAAGGCCATGCGCCGGCGGGCGGCCGAACACCCGATCGAACAGGTGGGTGAAAAGCTGCGCGCGATGATGCCGTGGATCTCCGCCCAGCGTCTGGTCGACAAGACCAAGAACTGAGCTCCGGGAACGCCTGCTTCCGGCCGGTCCGGGACGGCGCCGCGCCGGATAGCCACCTATGTCCGAAAAAAGCCCCGTTATCCGCGGCTTTGCGCGGACAAAAGCGTTGCCCTTGGGGGGCAAAACACAGTAAATGATACGAGGATCGTAAAAAAAACACGGGAAAACGCGGACTTGGGTCCCCATGTTCACGTTTTGTTAAGGCGCCGGGGTCATGGATGGGATCATGCCCTTTTCGGCGCCGAAGAGCGGGGATACCGTTCGTTTGAGGCCATTGAGTCGGGGCAGGGCTTGAGAATCGGGATGGGCGAAAGCCGGGACCGTCAGATTTTGACGTGCGGTCGAGCCGCTCACGGAGCGGCGCGGACGGTGGTCCTGCGCCCCCAACGTACTGATTTTTCTGCTTATTTTTCGCGCCCCCTTTGCCGTGAAGACGGGTTCGACCGACTTAGCAGCGCCTGACCCGCGCCCCGTTTCCGGGCGCTGGTTCAGGGTTCTATGAGTCGGGCGAAATTCACGGACAAAGGATATCGAACCATGAACAACACAAACGACAGCAACCGCGTCATCATCTTCGACACCACGCTGCGCGACGGTGAACAGTCGCCGGGCGCCTCCATGACCTTGGACGAGAAGCTGCGCATCGCGGCCGTGCTCGAGGAAATGGGCGTCGACGTGATCGAGGCCGGATTCCCGATCGCGTCCAATGGGGATTTCGAAGCGGTCCGCGGCGTGGCCCGGACGGTCCGAAACTCGACCGTGTGCGGGCTGGCCCGCGCCGTTCCCAAGGACATCGAGCGCGCCGCGGAGGCCTTGGCACCGGCCGCGCGCAAGCGGATTCACACCTTCATTTCCACGAGCCCGCTTCACATGCAGTACAAGCTGAAGATGGGGCCGAACTCGGTGCTCGAGGCGATCCACGACAGCGTGACATTGGCACGCCGTTTCACCGACGACGTGGAATGGAGCGCCGAGGACGGTTCGCGCACCGAGCACGAGTTTCTGTGCCGGTGCGTCGAGACCGCGATCGCGGCGGGCGCGACGACGGTCAACATTCCCGACACCGTCGGCTACGCGATCCCGTCCGAGTTCGCGGCACTCATCGCCATGCTGTTCGACCGCGTCCCCAACATCGACCAGGCGGTGATCTCCGTTCACTGTCACAACGATCTGGGCTTGGCGGTCGCCAACTCGCTGGCCGCGGTGCAGGTAGGCGCGCGTCAGGTCGAATGCACGATCAACGGCCTGGGCGAGCGGGCCGGCAACGCCGCGATGGAGGAGATCGTGATGGCGCTGAAGACGCGCCATGACATGATGCCCTTCACCACCGGCATCAAGACCGAGTTGATCACCCGCGCCTCGCATCTGGTCTCCACGGTCACCGGCTTCGTGGTCCAGCCCAACAAGGCGATCGTCGGCGCGAACGCGTTCGCCCATGAATCGGGCATCCATCAGGACGGCATGCTGAAGCACGCCGGAACCTATGAGATCATGACGCCCGAATCCGTGGGGCTGACGCAATCGAAGATCGTTCTCGGCAAGCATTCGGGGCGCCACGCGTTCAGCGAAAAGCTGACCGAGCTGGGCTATCGGCTTTCCGCCGACGAGGCAGAGGAGACGTTCCGCCGCTTCAAGGATCTGGCCGACAAGAAGAAAGAGATCTTCGACGAGGACATCATGGTCCTGGTGGACGACCAGGTGGTGCGCGACAACGTCCGCATCAAATTCGTCTCGCTCGCCATCGTCTGCGGCTCCGAGGGCCCACAGCGCGCCGATTTGACGCTCGAAATCGACGGCGAAAGGAAGTCGACGGTGGCGACCGGCCGGGGGCCGGTGGACGCCACCTTCAACGCCATCAAGCAACTGTTCCCGCACGAAGCGACGCTCAAGCTCTATCAGGTGCATGCGGTCACCCAGGGCACCGACGCCCAGGCCGAGGTCACCGTGCGTCTGGAGGAAAACGGCCGCACGGTCAACGGGCAGGGCGCCGACATCGACACTCTCGTCGGGTCGGCGCGCGCCTACGTGAATGCGCTGAACAAGCTGCTGCTCAAGCGCGAGAAGACGGCCCCGGCCGCGGCACTTTCCGCATGAGCCGCACCCATCCACCTATCGGTCCCGTGATTTCCTGCGACCGTGCCGGGATCCCCGCGCGCGGCCGCGGCACGGATGTCCATTTCACGAGGTACCTCTGATGTTCTCGAGACTGCTTGGCATGCTTTCGGCCGACATGGCGATCGACCTCGGCACGGCCAATACCCTCGTTTACGTCAAGGGGCGGGGCATCGTTCTCAACGAGCCGTCGGTGGTGGCGATCGCCGAGGTCAAGGGCAAGAAGCAGGTGCTCGCGGTCGGCGACGAAGCCAAGATGATGCTGGGGCGCACGCCGGGCAACATCCAGGCGATCCGGCCCCTTCGCGACGGCGTGATCGCGGATTTCGAGGTGGCGGAGGAAATGATCAAGCATTTCATCCGCAAGGTCCACAACCGCCGGACATTCGCGAGTCCGCAGGTGATCGTATGCGTGCCCTCCGGCTCGACCGCGGTCGAACGCCGCGCCATCGTCGAATCGGCCGAGGCAGCGGGCGCCCGGCGTGTCTATCTCATCGAGGAGCCGATGGCCGCCGCCATCGGCGCCGGCCTTCCGGTCACGGAGCCGACCGGCTCCATGGTCGTGGACGTCGGCGGCGGCACCACCGAAGTGGCGGTCTTGTCGCTGGGCGGCATCGTCTATTCGCGGTCCGTTCGCGTCGGCGGCGACAAGATGGACGAAGCGATCATCGCCTACATCCGCCGCCACCATAATTTGCTGGTCGGCGAAAGCAGCGCCGAGCGGATCAAGAAGGAGATCGGCACCGCCTGCCCGCCCGAGGACGGCGAGGGCAAGGTGATGGAGATCAAGGGCCGCGACCTGATGAACGGCGTTCCCAAGGAACTGGTCATCAGCCAGCGGCAGATCGCCGAGAGCCTGTCAGAGCCCGTCGGCGCGATCATCGAGGCGGTGAAGGTCGCGCTCGAGCACACGGCGCCGGAGCTCGCGGCCGATATCGTCGACAAGGGCATCGTGCTGACGGGAGGTGGCGCCCTGCTCGGCAATCTCGATTACGTGCTTCGGCATGCGACCGGGCTGCCGGTCTCGATCGCCGAGGACGCGCTCTCCTGCGTGGCGCTCGGAACCGGGCGCTGCCTGGAACAGATGAAGGCATTGAAGAACGTGCTCATCAGCATGTATTGAGCATGCAAATTCTGCCGTCCGGAAGGGCCCGGACGGCGCGGACGGGGGGTGAAACTTGAAACCGCGCAAGGGACCTGTCCTGCGCTTGGCGACACCGATCAAGGTCCAGATCCAGCGCTTCGCGTTCCTGGCCCTGATCGCCGCGACCTTCGCCCTCATGATGCTGGGCAAGGCCGACGTGGTGTTGCTCGATCGCGTGAGGTCCGTCGCGGCCGACGCCGTCACCCCCATCCTGGACGCCCTGTCCCGTCCCGCGGCGACCGTTTCCGAGATCGCCGCCCGTGTTCGCGAGGTCGCCCTGGTCGACGAGGAGAACGCGCGGCTGCGGGAGGAGAACGCGCGGCTGCTCCATTGGCAGCATGTAGCCCGGGAACTTTCCGCCGAAAACGCGCAGCTCAAGGCATTGCTGAATTTTAGCCTGCCGCCGGCGCAAAGCTTCATCACCGCCCGCGTGGTCGCGGACGCCGGCGGCGCCTTCGTCCGCAGCCTTCTGATCAACGCCGGTGAACGGGAAGGCGTCAAGAAAGGGCAGGCCGTGGTCACCGGCAACGGGCTTGCCGGTCGCGTGGTCGCGGTGGGCGAGCGCTCCGCCCGCATCCTCCTCATCACCGACCTCAACTCGCGGATCCCCGTCGAGCTCGAATCGTCGCGCGAGCAGGCCGTCCTCGCCGGCGACAACACCGATCTTCCGCAATTGGTTCATTTGGCCGACCGGGCCCCGGTTTCGGTGGGCGAGCGGGTGGTCACGTCGGGGCGTGCCGGCGCCTTCCCGCCGGGACTCCCGGTCGGCGTGGTAACCGCGGTCAACGATACGGACATACGGGTGCAGCCCTATATCGAATGGAGCCGGCTTGAATTCGTTCGAGTGATCGATTTCGGCACCGACGGAATCCTCGCTCCGACCTTCGACCGGCCCCAAGCGAGGCGATAGGCATGGATTTCACGATCTGGCAGCGGCTCGACACGCTCGCACGTCGGATGCTGCCGGTCGCCATGACTCTTGTGCTGGCGATGGCGGCGGCGGTGCCGCTCCATGTGCCGGTCCTTTCGGCGGTGGCGCCCGCCGTGACCCTGATCTCGGTGTATTACTGGACCATTTTCCGGCCCGACCTGATGCCCGCGCCGGCGGTGTTCGCGATCGGCCTGTTCCAGGACGTCGTTTCGGGCATGCCGCTCGGCGTCCACGCCCTCGTCCTGCTTCTCGTCTTCGCCGTGGTTCTCGGGCAGCGGCGGTTTTTTCTCGGCAAGTCCTTCCTCGTGATGTGGTGGGGCTTCGTGTTGATCGCGGCCGGCGCGCTGGGCGCAATCTGGATGATCCTCTCGAGCTTGGAGGGCCAGATCCTCGATCCGTTGCCGGCCGTGTTCGAGGGCACGGTGACGCTCGCGCTGTTTCCGCCGCTGACCTGGATCTTCATCCGCTCGCAGCAAGCCCTGCTACGGGGCGTGTGACATGTACCGCGACTACGTCCAATTCAAGGCCTTCAGCCGCCGCGCCGTGGTTCTCGGCGGCGCGCAGCTGGCGCTGGCTTCCGCCCTGGTCGGGCGGCTCTATTACCTTCAGGTGCTCGAAGCCGACCGCTACAAGAAGCTGTCCGAGGAGAACCGGATCTCGCTGAGGCTCATTCCGCCGCCCCGCGGCATTATCGTCGACCGCCTCGGCAATTCCTTGGCCGTGAACAAGCAGAATTATCGCGTCGTGGTCGTGGCCGAGCAGACGCCGGACCTCGGACAGACGCTAAATTTGCTCGCCGAAATCATCGAGATCAGCGACTACGACCGCCGGCGCACGCTCAAGGAAGTCAGCCGTAAACGGCCCTTCCTGCCGGTCACGGTGCGCGAAAACCTGACCTGGGAAGAGGTCGCGCGGGTCGAGGTGAACACGCCGGATCTTCCCGGCGTCACCATCGACGTGGGCCAGAGCCGGGAATATCTGCTCGGCGACGCGGCGGCTCATGCCATCGGCTATGTCGCGGCGGTTTCCGAATCCGAACTCGGTGACGACCCGCTGCTCGAGATTCCCGGTTTCCGGGTAGGCAAGAGCGGGATCGAGAAGAGTTACGATCTGGCACTGCGGGGCAAGGCGGGAACGAGCGAGGTCGAAGTGAACGCCATCGGCCGCGTCATCCGGGAGCTGGATCGCGACGAAGGCAAGCCCGGCACCGAGATGGTCCTGACCCTCGATCGCGACTTGCAGAAATACGCGGTCGAGCGGCTGGGGGACGAATCGGGCGCGGTCGCCGTCGTCGATGTCCGTTCCGGTGAGCTTATGGTTCTGGCCTCGACCCCGGGTTTCGATCCCGGCGCTTTCGCCCAAGGAATGACCGAAACGTATTGGCAGGAGCTGATCTCGGATCCGAAGGCGCCGCTCAGCAACAAGGCCATCGCCGGCCAGTACGCGCCGGGGTCCACGTTCAAGACCATCGTGGCGCTGGCCGGGCTCGACAGCGGGGTCGTGACCCCCGATCACCGCGTCTTCTGCTCCGGCCTGGTTGTCCTGGGCGACAGCCGCTTCCATTGCTGGAAAAGGTCGGGGCACGGCTGGCTCGACATGCACGGCGGAATCATGCACTCGTGCGACGTGTATTTCTACGACGTGGCGCGGCGGGTGGGCATCGACCGCATCGCCGAAATGGCGAGCCGCTTCGGCCTGGGATCGACTCTCGGGGTGGATCTTCCCGGAGAGAAGCCGGGGCTCATGCCGACCTCCGGTTGGAAGCTGGCGACCACCGGCGTGCCCTGGCAGCCCGGCGAGACCCTGGTGGCCGGAATCGGCCAGGGCTACATGCTGGCGACACCTTTGCAGTTGGCGGTGATGGCGGCTCGTATCGCCAACGGCGGCAACGCGGTCTTGCCGTACCTGAGCCGGGATCTGGTTGATCGCGACGGCGCGCGTCCGCGCCCGAAGCCGTCATTCGTGCCGGTGGGCGTCGCGGCTTCCGCGCTCAAGGTGGTGGTCGAGGGCATGATTGACGTCGCCAACAACCCCCACGGCACGGCCTACCGCGCACGGATCACCGAGGCCGGCTTCGAGATGGGCGGCAAGACGGGGACCTCGCAGGTTCGGCGCATCACCAGGGCGGAGCGGATAACCGGCGTGAAGAAGAACGAAGAGCTGCCTTGGGAGGAGCGCGACCACGCGCTATTCATCGGCTTTGCGCCGACATCGGAACCGCGCTTCGCCTGCGCGGTCATCGTCGAGCACGGCGGCGGCGGCTCCAAAGCCGCGGCCCCGATCGCCCGCGACGTGCTGCTCGAGACCCAGAAGCGGTATTTGAAGGGCGGCCCGGTCGCGCGCGGCGAGTCCGGTTCGCCGGCAAAGGAGACCTAGGCGCCATGTGGTTCACGCGCCAGGGGGCCATGCATCTCGCGGACAAGGTGCCGCAGATCAATTGGCTGCTCGTCCTTCTGCTCGCCGCGATCTCCTCGGTCGGCTTCGCCATGCTGTATTCGGCCAGCAACGGAAGCATCGATCCCTGGGCCTTGCGGCAGATGATTCGCTTCGGCGTCGGCGTGGTCCTGATGATCGCGGTCGCTCTGACCGACATCCGCTACATTTTGCGCTATTCCTACGCCGTCTATTTCGGCGCTCTCGCCCTCCTTCTCATGGTCGAGGTGGCCGGCGAGATCGGCATGGGCGCGCAACGCTGGATCGACGTCGGGATTTTCCAGATCCAGCCTTCGGAAATCATGAAGGTGGCGCTCGTTCTCGCGCTTGCCCGCTACTTTCACGGCCTCACCGCGGAGGAAGTCCGCCGTCCCACCGTTCTCATCGTGCCGGTGCTGCTCGTGGTCGCGCCGGCGCTTCTCGTCTTGCACCAGCCCGACCTTGGCACCGCGCTCATCCTCGTGCTGGTGGGCGGGCTCATGTGCTTCCTGGGCGGGATCCGGATGTGGAAGTTCGCCATCGCCTTCGTGGGCGGCGTCGCCGCGATACCGGTCGCTTGGCAGTTTCTCCGCGACTACCAGAAGCGCCGGGTGCTGACGTTCCTCAATCCCGAATCCGATCCGCTCGGCGCCGGGTACCATATTCTCCAATCGAAGATCGCGCTGGGCTCCGGGGGCCTGTTCGGCAAGGGATTCCTGGCGGGAACCCAGAGCCACCTCAATTTCCTGCCGGAGAAGCAGACCGATTTCATCTTCACGATGCTGGCGGAAGAATTCGGGATGATCGGCAGCCTCTTCCTTCTCGCGCTCTATGGGCTGGTGCTCGTTTACGGACTCTCCATCGCGCTCAGGTGCCGCCACCAGTTCGGAAGGCTGCTGGCGATGGGGATCACCAGCAGCTTCTTCATGTCGATGTTCATCAACGTGGCCATGGTGATGGGCCTGATTCCGGTCGTGGGCGCGCCGCTTCCGCTCGTGTCCTACGGCGGCTCGGCCATGATGACGATCCTGATCGGGTTCGGGGTCGTCATGTCCGCCCACGTCCACCGTGACATCCGAATCCCGCGCCGTACCACGATCCTCGATACCTGAGCCGCTCGGCACCTGAGCCGCTCGGCGGGCCGCCGCGGCCGGGGCCGTTTCGGGTCCCGGCCCGGGCGCGGCCGCGATCCTGGATCGCGGCGGAAAACGGGCCGGTTCGGGCCGATTCGGCTGTTATCGACAAAGGGGGCCAGCTTTGCTATATGGCCGCCCGGGGGGCGCATAGCTCAGGTGGTAGAGCAGCTGACTCTTAATCAGCGGGTCGCAGGTTCGAGTCCTGCTGCGCCCACCAATGAAATCAATAGCTTGCGCGGTTCCCTGGAATCCGGTTTTGCACTCCGGTCAGCGGCGTTTTGCAAAACCTGTTCGCTCAAAGTTCCTATTGCGCGAGGTTTCCCAAATCGTGCCTATTGCTTAGACAGCCTCAGCATTCCGGGGCTAAGGGAGTACGTCCTGGGGCAGCAGGGTGAAGAAGCTTACAGCGCGCCAACGAATGTTCAATTCGTGGCGTGCCCGTCGTTCGGCGCGGCGGAAGCAGGCGTGGCGTTATTGGCGACGGCAAACGCGTATCGGCGTCCTCGTCGAGTTCATTAAAGCCAAAGAGTCGCATAGAGCCCCTGTCCGTCGTACCGCCGCGGGACAATACGAGATCCCGCTTCCCGAAGATCTTAGCCTCGAAGCGAACTACGATGAGGTTATGGACGCCATCACGCAAATCCGTCGGTATGCAGTTAGGGAAAGGAAGCGTACATACGTTGACTTTCGATCCGTTCGCACCGTTGGTCCAGGAGCGGCACTCGTGCTGGCTGCCGAGCTCGACCGCTGGACGCGACAGACGGGGAGGCGACTGTACATTCGAGACGCGAGCGATTGGGATCCAAGCGTATATGCTTTGTTTCAAGAAATGGGGCTCTACGATCTACTCCGACCGCTCAATCGGCCTAGGGGGAAGTCAGCGGGCACGCAGCAATTTATCCGCTTTCGCGCGAATAATCGTGTATTGGGTGACGAAGCTCGTGAGTTGCGAGATCAACTAGCGAAATTGCTTAGGTCCGGAGAATTTTCCCGGCGTCGGAAGCTATACGAAGCCCTTGTGGAATCAATGTCTAATGCGTGGAAGCATGCCTATCCGGCTCCGTTTCCAAAGTCGTTAACGCCGCCATTATCCCAGATGTGGTGGATGTGTGGCTTTCTGGACAAAGTAAACAATATCTTAACGATATTGTTTTTTGATCAAGGGGTCGGAATACCAACGACCGTTCCGCGTCTGTACACGCTTGAGCGTCTTAAAGGGTGGCTGTCATCCCTCGGGCTACACGACGACGATTCGTCGAGGATTAAGGCCGCGATTGAGATGGGCAGAACCTAAACAAGGGAGCAACACAGGGGTCTTGGCCTTCTGCGTAACGTGCGCGGCTATATCCAGGGAGACAAGCAAGCACACCTCAGAATCTTGAGTAACAAAGGCGGATACATATATTATGGCGATGGGACAGAGAAATTCGTCGGGCACGGGCAGTCACTTGGTGGAACGCTTATCGAATGGGAACTCTCCGTCGGAGCACCTCCCGAAACCACGTAGCGTGGTTATAAACGTTGCGACGGACTTCTCGGACACACCTGCTGGCCGGTTTGACGTCGAAGGCCCCTTCAGTGGAGAGCGTTTCCGCCAGTCTCTGCTCGTGCCGGCGCTCCGAGATTACGACGAGGTCATAGTGGACTTGAACGGCGTCGAGGGGTTCGGCTCATCGTTTTTGGAAGAGGCATTTGGCGGACTGGTAAGATTGCATCTTTTTTCTAAGGAAGATCTGGCGCAAAAGCTCAAATTTCTCACTGATGATCCAAGCCTGGAAGTCGAAATTCAGGAATATATATCCCGCGCGGCAAAAGTAGCATAGGCACTTGAGTCTTACCGACGCCGAGCTTTTCAAATTTGCGATTGATGTTGTACAGCTCGGCGCTGCTGGGGCATTCGGCTTTTATTTGTCGCGCCGTACAGAGCTGCATGACCGGGTGGCGAATCTCGTTACTGAGATCGAGGAGGTTGAAGAGTTGGGCGTGAAATACTGGACCTCGGTTGCAGGCAGCCCAGAACAATCAACATTAGAAGGTAGAATAAGGGGCCGCATGAACCGTGTCAGTATGGAGATCACTCGGCTCAACACAAGGCATTTCACCTTTAGGTTTAAAGATCACCACGTCACAATTGCGTTCCGTCAGGCGCTCACGCTTGGACCATTCGGTGAGAAATCGGCACTGCCTGACCCGGGTCGAGCACGCGAAGTGAGAGCTCGCGCGAATGATCTAGTTATGGCAGTGCGCAATGCCCATAAGTTTATTTAACTCTAGGCAATCAAATTAGGCAGACGGGCACGCTTGCGGCAACCAGCGTGCTGCAAGAAGATAATACGACGCGGCAATTGAATGAAACGTGCAAAGGCGGTGAGGTGGGTCAGTAGCAGTCTTAGCCTTTGCGAAATTTTCCTACACACTCACAACCGTCACCACCCGCGTAAGTTCCGGATCATTCCTCATCAGCATGCGAGTAAGCGTAGCCCTACACGCCTGTCGCGCGCAGTTGGGGCGTGTTAGCCGCGAAACGGAACCGATTACTCCCGTCGCGCTAGGTTGACCATGAGTGGATGGCTGGCCTAGCGTTCGCATCGCGCGCATTTCAAGTGGCGTTCAAGATCAGATGGGCAGGTGTGTCCCGGCCGGATCCGCTTTGGTGCCGCGGGGCGGATTGGCGCGGGGTTCATACAGCGACCAGCAGGCTGTTGATGGCGTAACGCCCACCAAAGCGGTTTTGCACTCGGCCCGCAAGCCATTGATTTACATGGGCCGGAACGGACGGCGAACCGTGCAAAACCCCTTTGATTTCAAAGGAAAGTCCGCAGCCTCTTAATCAGCGGGTCCAAGGTTCGAGTCCTTGTGCGCCCACCAATTCCTCGCTTTGGCACAGATCGTTCCGTGTCCACCGCTGCCGGCAAAACGCAGCCCCTTCGTGGGGGCGGCGCGGACCGGCCGGTGCGATTCAACGCATGCCGCGCGCCGTCATTCCGGCCTGCCCCCGCCGAAGGGGAGTCCCGGTTCGAACGAGAGCTGCGAATACGTCAGGCTTCCGCCCTCGAAGGCCGCCTCGATTCTGACGGGACCGCGCAGGATCGCGAACTCGCATGTCAATTTGAACGGCAGCGCAGCTCGGTCTCCGGCAGGCTCCGGACCCGCAGGACGCCGGCACATAAGTCGCGCCGTGTCTCCTGGTCGGTCCGGCATTGGCGGCCGCCGCCCTAAGGCGCAGGCTCGGTGTCGCAGGGAAGCAGCCACTCGCAGCCGGACTCCCCGCCTCGCGGAATCAGGCGATGCCGCGTGGCCGAACCGCAGGCGGCGCGCCGCAAGGCGCCCCAGCGGCAGCTGAAAGCGAGCTCACGCAGACACGATTCGGCGGAGGGCCGGTTCATCGGCCGGGGAACCCGGCGGCCCTTGAGGCAGGAGTTGGCCAGCCAATATTGGCGGGCGAAGGTTTCGAGGCTCATGACGGCTTCCCCGGCGCGCGAAAGCCGATGCGCGCAATTTCCGAGTATCGCGGGCAAGGTTGAACGTATGGTTAACGGCGGCCTTCGAAGGCCGGCGGCGCCGCGACGCTCGCAATGGCGCTAGCCGCGGGCGGCCGGAAGACCCGTTTCGATCGCCTTCAATCGGTCCAGGACGTAAAGGACCACCACGAACCAGACGTAGATCCAAAAGAAGTAATTGACGACGGGAACGAGCGACAGGATCGCCCACAGCGCCTTTTCCCGCCCCAGCCGCTCGGCCACCTTGTAGCAGCCGATCGCAAGCGGGATCGAGAACAGGACGATCGAGATCCAGAAGGGGTAATAAATGCCCCCTTCGTACATGGTCCCATGCAGCATGACGCCCCCCGGCCGGTTGGTTGGTGCCGACGACGACTGTAATCGCCCGGCGCGCCCGAGGCGAGATGAAATGCCGCTTGCGGTCCCGGCTCCGACGCCGCGGCGTCACCTCGGGCGGTGCAGCCACCAGTTATGTTCGTTGATCGAATAGAACGGCCGGTAATGGTGGATGATCGCGGCGCTCACCACCTGCGGGATTTGGTTGTCGAGGACAAAGGGCTTGCCGTCGAGATAGGCGACGAGAATGGCGTGGGGGATCTGGAGATTCAGGTCCTGAAGGACGACGATCCGCAAATGGTCGTCGTCCATGCCCAACGCCAGCATCGAATAGAACTTGGCGATGGCGTAGTCCTCGCAATCCCCGTTCCGGTCCAGGAACTCCTTCGGCGTCTCCCAATAGTCCGGCACGCCCCAATTCACGATGTCGAGAATGTAGGGATGGTCGTTCATGTAGCGGTTGACCTCCTGGAGCTGGGTCATCCGGTCCTTGTCCTTGAGCGTGGTAAGAAACTTGCGCCACGCCACGAGATGACAGATCGGCGGGTCGGCATCGGTGCACGGCCCGTTCTCGAGCTTGCGCTCGCGCGAATAGCGGTCCATCACCGAGAGCCACTGCTTGAAGGCGGTAAGCGTGGACGACTTGACCTCGCGGGTGTTGAAGAGCGGGACATAGGCGACCGTCTTCACGGTCGAAGGGGCGGAGTTGGAACCGCCCGCCGCGGCCGGCGCGGCCCGGGCGGGCAACCCCGGGCCCGGCCACACGAACGCGGCGACGGCAAGCGCGAGCGTGGCCCGGCGCAGGCGCGCAGGGCGGCGTCCGATCCGGCGACTGGTCGTCTTCCCCAAAGCCGCGGCTCCCCGTTGCAGCGCCGAGACGGTTCGGCTATCTCCGCCGCGCCCGGCCCGAGTCGATCTTGGCCCGGCGCCGTTAGGGAAGGGTTAAAGACCGGGTTTCCGGTCCGCCCCGGCTCTCACCGGAAGCCCCAGGGCACGTGCGCCCAAGCCCGTTCGTGGAAGTAATAGATCGCCAGCTTGGTCAGCACCTCGGCGCTCGCGATCGATCCGGCCCAAAGCAGGTGGCCGGTGATGAGCCAGCTGAGCGCGAAGGTATCGAGGGAGGCGATGGTGCGCCACGTCACCGTCTTCGCCAACGACCGTTTCGCCGTTGCGTGGGCCGGTGACAGTCGTTTCGCGGCGGCATGCGCCGGTGCGAGAAGCGTCGACACTTTCATCCTCCCCGTTGTGCGCTTTGCCCGGTTCGCCGGGCGCCGGCGCGCAAAGATCCCGTCGGCCGGACCCGTTCCGGCCGCTGCTTAGGTGGACGCCTTGAAGAAACCGAAGACGCGCGCCCCGGGCGCCGAGCCAAGCCCGTCGGCTGCTGCGTCCCGCACCATGACCGGTAGCAGGCAAAATACCTCGCGCGCAAGTAAAGAGCCTTGTACTACACAACAATTGATGGACATTGCGGAGGCCGAGGAGGCCGGGGACCCGGTCAGAAACGGCCCCGGGACCGGGCCTGGCCCCGGGCCTGGGGCCGCAGCGGCCGAGGCCGACGCCGCGGCCAGGTTCGTGGCGGAGCTTTCCGAACACTGGCGGCGCTACGGCAAGGCCGCCTTCGACGCGGCGCTGTCGAAGGATCCGGTGCGTTACGTGGCGCTCGCCGCCAAGCTCATGGCCGCCGACGCCCCGCGGGAACAGGGAGCCGATTTGGTCGCATTGCTCGCCGCGCTCGACGACGGGAAATGACATCGCTCGCCAAGGAGGCGGCCGAGCCGCTCGCCGGCGCGCAGGGAACCTTGCGCCGCTGGCGGGCCGACCCGGCGCTGTTCGTCCGACAGGCTTTGCGGGTGCGGCCCGAGCCGTGGCAGGCGAAGGCGCTGAAGGCGGCGGCCGCGCGCGACCGGCTCGCGGTGCGCTCGGGGCACGGCGTCGGCAAGTCGGCGTGGCTCGCCTGGCTGGTCCTGTGGTGGCTTCTCACGCGATTCCCGGCCCGGGTCGCCGCGACCGCGCCCACCGCGCACCAGCTGGCCGACGTGTTGTGGGGCGAGATCGCCAAGTGGCACCGGCGCCTGCCGGCGCCGCTTCGCGCGCAGCTCGCCTTGCGGTCCGACCGGCTCGAGGTGAAGGCGGCGCCGCAGATCAGCTTCGCCGCCGCCCGCACCGCGCGCCAGGAGCAGCCCGAGGCGTTCCAGGGATTCCACTGCGAGCACATGCTGTTCATCGCCGACGAGGCGAGCGGAATCGACGACGCGATCTTCGAGGTCGGGGCCGGCGCCATGTCCACGCCCGGCGCCAAGACCGTGCTCGCCGGCAATCCGACACGAAACTCGGGATATTTCTTCGACGCCTTCCACCGCATGCGCGGCCGGTGGTGGACGGCCAAAGTGGGCTCGCAGGAAGTGCCCCGGGCGCGCGGCCACATCGAGGACGTGATCGCGACCTACGGCGGCGATTTGGTTGACCGCCTGCGCCGGGGCGATTTCTAGCTGCCCGCCGCTGCGCGACTATCCGCCGGCCTTTCAGGCCCGGGCGGCGCAAGAGCTGGCGGCGCTTCCCCCCGATTCCGCGCTGGGCGAAATGATGGCGGACTACGCCCAACTCCGCGACCGCATCCGGCTGTGTCGGTGAGTCGCCCGAGATCGGCCTTCGAAAGTCGCGAAAAATCCGGCAAATTGGGGCATGGCGATGCCCCGCTTGAAGCCCCGCGGCGAGCGCAACCGGCCGGCACGGCCGCACAAGGGCCCGCGCCGGTCGCCCAGCCGGCTGCGCAAGGCGGTCATCATCGGGGTCGCCTTCCTCGTGCTGTTCCCCGCCACCGTCATTCTCGTCTACGGCTTCGTGCCGCCCCCGATCACGCCGCTCATGCTGATCCGCATGACGGAAGGGGAGGGGATCACGAAGGATTGGACGCCGCTCTCGCATATTTCCCCGAACGTGCCCGACGCCGTCATCGCGGCCGAGGACAATCGTTTCTGCATCCACTTCGGCTTCGACTTCGAGGCGATCCAGGACGCGTTGGAACAGTATGAGAAGAGCGGCGAGCTCAGGGGGGCCAGCACGATCTCGATGCAGACCGCCCGCAATTTGTTCCTGTGGCCGGGGCGCAACTGGGTGCGCAAGGGGCTCGAGGCTTATCTGACCGTTCTTCTCGAGCTCCTTTGGCCGAAGCAGCGGATCATGGAGGTCTATCTCAACGTCGCCGAGTGGGGGCCCGGCATCTATGGAGTCGAGGCGGCGTCGCGGGCCTATTTCGGCAAGGACGTCGCCAAGCTTTCCCGTTATCAGGCGGCCCTGCTGGCGGCCGTGCTGCCGAGCCCGCGGGAATGGTCGGCCAATCCGCCCGACCGCTACGTTGCCGAGCGGGCCGGCGTCATCGTCCGGCGAATCGGCCAGCTGGGCCCGCTTCTCGATTGCGTGCACGCGGGCTCCAAATGAGGAGCCGCCCGCTCACATCCTAGGGACGACGCGGCGACCGGGGGCGTTTTGTCGGTCGGAACCGGCGTCCAAAGCGCGGCAAGCCCGGGGGCAATCAGGCGCATTCCTGGCGCTTTCCGGCACCGCTCGGCATCATCTCGCGAATTGGCCGCCCGCCCAAAAATCGCCAAAATTCGGTGCTTTGTTCCGTCCCGCCCTCGGCCGGCAGGACGCCCCGGCGAGGGGCGGCGGCGCCCGCGCGGAGGGTCGGGGGCGCTTCGGCACGGGGCGTTTGCATTGGCGGCGGATCGTGCTATGGAATGGCGCGCCCGCGGTCCGAAAGCGCGGGAAACCAGGGACGGATAACCGGGAACCGGCAAGGAGCCAGGCGGAAGACCAGGGCGACGGACTCGGAGCACTAAGCCTTCGCGCCGCGGACCGGCGGCGCATTCCCGGAAAAAGCGGCATCGCGAGAGCCATGGATGAGATGATCTCTCTGACCGGCCTGACCAAGAGATTCGGCCCTTTGACGGCGGTCGATGGGATCTCTTTGAAGGTGAGTCGGGGCGAGGTCCTGGGCTTCCTGGGTCCGAACGGCGCCGGCAAGTCCACCACCATGAAGATGGTGACCGGCTTTTTGCTGCCGACCTCGGGCAAGGCCTTTGTCTGCGGCTACGACGTCGAGGAATACCCGATCGAGGCGAAGAGGAAGATCGGCTATCTGCCGGAAGGGGCGCCGCTCTACGGCGACATGACGGCGGCGGCCTTCCTCGAGTTCATCGCCGAGATCCGGGGGTTCCGCGGCGAGGAAAAGAAGAAGCACATCGCCTGCGCGGTGGACCTGGTCGAGATCGCGGACGTGCTTTATCAGCCGATCGAGACCCTTTCGAAGGGATACAAGCGGCGCGTCGGACTGGCCCAGGCGATCCTGCACGACCCAGAAATCCTCATTTTGGACGAGCCGACCGACGGACTCGATCCGAATCAGAAACATCATGTGCGCGGCCTGATCCGCTCCATGTCACAGGACAAGGCGATCATTATCTCGACGCATATCCTCGAAGAGGTGGATGCGGTGTGTACCCGCGCCGCGGTGATCGCGAAGGGCCGGCTCGTCTTCGACGGGACGCCGGCGGCGCTCGAGATGCGCTCCAAGACCCATAACGCGGTGGCGATCCGCCTTCGGATCCCGCGGGCGGGCGAAGTCCGCGAGAGCCTCGGTGCTGCCGCTTTCGTCGCCAGAGTCGACCTGGTGGGCGAGGCCGACGGTTTCGCGAATCTCCTGGTTTTGCCGAAGAACGGTCGTTCGATCATCGCCGATGTGAGCGAGCTGATGCGTACGCGCGGCTTTCCGGTCGAAGAGGTCCAGGTCGAGCGCGGCCGCCTCGACGATGTGTTCCGGGAATTGACGCTGCGGCAATAGGGCAGGGGACCGTGGAAAACGCCTTAGTCATCTTCCGCCGCGAGCTCGTCGCCTATTTCTCAACGCCGCTGGCCTACGTCTTCATCGTCATATTTTTGGCGCTGTCGGGCGCGTTCACCTTTTACATCGGCGGCTTCTTCGAGCGCGGGTCGGCCGATCTCGACGCCTTTTTCCATTTCCACCCCTGGCTCTATCTCTTCCTGATCCCGGCGGTCACGATGCGGCTCTGGGCGGAGGAGCGCAAGACAGGCACCGTCGAGCTCCTCATGACGCTGCCCGTTTCCACCACGCAGGCGGTAATCGGCAAGTTCCTTGCCGCCTGGTGTTTCATCGGAATCGCGCTCTCCCTCACCTTTCCGATCTGGATCACGGTCAACTACCTGGGCAATCCCGACAACGGCGTGATCGTCGCAAGCTACGTGGGAAGCTTTCTCATGTCCGGCGCGTTCCTCGCCATCGGCAGCTGCATCTCGGCGCTCACGAAGAACCAGGTCATCGCCTTCATCCTGGCCGCCGTCGTTTGCTTCCTGTTCCTGATGAGCGGCCTGGACCTTGTCCAGAACTTCTTCCAGGGCTGGCTGCCCCGCTTCCTGGTGGATGCGGTCGCGGGCATGAGCTTCCTCACGCACTTCAGTGCCATCACGAGGGGCGTGATCGATCTGCGCGACGTCGTGTTCTTCGGGTCGCTCATCGGCGTGTGTCTGCTGATCAATGTCGTGGTCGTGGACGTCAAGAAGACGGTTTGAGACGATGCTGGAGCAGCTGAACAAATACGAGAGAGGCACGCTGGCCGTGGCGGCGGTTTTGATCGCGGTCGTGTTCTTCGTCTCGCTCAATATCCTTTCCTCGGCGACGCTCAAATCCGCCCAGCTCGATCTCACCGAGGACGCGCTTTACACGCTCTCGCCCGGCACGATCTCGGTCCTCAAGTCGCTCGACGAGCCCATCACTTTGCGCTTCTATCTGTCGCGGCAGCTGACGGAACAAAGTCCGGTGCACGCGCAGTACGCGAACCGGGTCCGCGAGCTTCTCGAGCGCTACGCGAATATCGCCCACGGCAAGATCAAGCTCGAAACCTACGCGCCCGATCCCTATTCGCAGGAAGACGATCGCGCCATGTCGGCGGGGCTTCAGGGCGTGCCCGTGGATAGCGCCGGCGCCGTCGGCTACTTTGGCCTGGTCGCCACGAACTCCACCGACGACCTCCAGGTCATCCCCTTCTTCAACCCCGACCGCGAGCAATACCTGGAATACGACCTCACGAAGCTGATCTACTCCCTCGCCCATCCGAAAAAGCGGACGATCGGCCTCTATACGTCGCTGCCGTTGCGCGCCGATCCCGCGCACCAGTATCAGCCTTGGCCGATCTACCGCGAGCTGGCGCAATTCTTCCGCGTGAAATCGTTGCGCGGCGAGGGCCGGGTGCCGGATGACATCGATGTTCTTTTGGTGGCGTTCCCCCGCAATATGACGGAGGCCGAGATCTACGCGATCGACCAGTTCGTGCTCCGCGGCGGGAAAGCGCTGATCCTCGTCGACCCGTATTTCGAGTCCGGTAAGTACGACTTCACCAAGGGCCCGCCTCCCAAGAGCGATAGCAGCTCGAATCTCCCGGTGCTTTTCAACGCCTGGGGGGTGCAGTTTTCGACCGACAAGGTGGTTGGCGACCGCGCCTCGGCCCAGAGTGTCAGCACGACATCGGGCCCGGGAAGCCGCGCCGTCGTGACCGATTACCTGCCGTGGCTTGCCTTGAGCGGGCCGAACTTCGCCCATGACGACGTCGCCACGGCGCAGATGAGCCGCATCAATATGGCGAGTGCCGGGTTCTTCTCGCTGAAGCCGGGAGCCAAGACGGAGCTGAAGCCACTCATCGTTTCCAGCCCGCAGTCGGAGCAGATCAACGTCCAGGACGTGAATTTCATTCCCGATCCGGCCGGCCTCTTGAGCCGCTTCAAGTCCGAGGATCGCTCATTCGTGTTGGCGGCGCGCCTGACCGGGCCGGTCAAGAGCATCTATCCTGATGGACCGCCGTGGGATCCGATCCATCCGGTCAAGAAGGATCAAACGGGGGAAGGCAACGGGGGCAATGGCGGCGCCAAGGCCGGGTCCGAGCCCGATGCCAACGGCAAGACGGCGGATGGAGACAAGGCAAAGTCTCCGGCCGAGGCCAAGACCAAGTACCTCACCAAATCGGTCAAGCCCATCAACGTGGTGCTGGTCGGCGATGCGGACATCCTGGCCGGCCGCTTCTGGCTCCAGAACGAGAACCTCTACGGCCGCCAGGTGGGCGTTCCCATCGCGAACAATGCGGAATTCATCGTCAATGTCCTGGACAACCTTTCCGGGAGCGACGAGTTGATCGGTCTGCGCAGCCGCGGCTTGTCTTACCGGCCGTTCGTGCGCGTCGAGCAGATCCGACGCGATGCGGAGGCCCGCTACCGCGAAACGGAAGAGGAGCTGACCCGGAAGCTCCAGCAAACGCAGAAAAAGCTTCAGGAATTGCGTGGGGGCGCGACCGGATCTGGCACCACCGTGCTGACCGACGAGCAGAAGAAGGCGATCCAGAATTTCCGCCATGAAGTGATCGTGTTGCGGCAGCAGCTTCGCGGCGTGCAACATGCCCTGCGCAAAGACATCGATTCGCTCGATACCTGGCTCAAGATCGCGAACATCTGGGCGATGCCGGGGGCCATCTCCGCCCTCGCGCTCGGCTTGCTCCTCTTCCGTCAGGCGCGCCGCCGGCGCCGTACGCCCCATGGTTAAGCGCGCTTGGCAGCAGAGGCGGGACGGAGGCGGATCGAGATGAAACCAAGGGCGCTCGTTAGTTTCGCCGTGGTGACGGCAGTGGTGACCGCTGCCGCCTTGGTGACGGTGGCCAACCGCTATTGGATCAGCACGGCGGCGGCGACCGTGAAGCCGTTCCCGGGGCTTCTCGACCACATCAATGACGTCACGGAGATCGACGTCAAGGCCAAGGACGGCACGACCGTCATTAAGCGCACCGATACCGGCTGGGCCATGGCCGACAAGCATGACTATCCGGTGCAGGCCGAAATGGCCAAGGGCGCCGTGATCGGCTTCGGCGAGATGGAATTCACGGAGCGCAAGACGGCCCGGCCCGATCGCTACGCCCGCCTCGGTGTTGAGGATCCAAACGGCAAGGGTGCCAAGTCGCGGCTCGTCACGTTGAAGGATGCGAAAGGGAAGACCCTGGCCGAGCTCATCGTGGGGCGGCCGCGCGAAGGCCGGATGGGTGGCCAAGGCGGCCTCTACGTACGGCGTCCGGGGGAAATGCAGTCGTGGTTTGCGCCCGCCAATTTCGAAATTCCGGTGAACCCGGCGGTGTGGCTCGAGCCCCGCATCATCCATGTAAATCCGAAGCGGGTGGCGCGGATCACCACGGTCCAGCCCGATGGCGAAACCCTGGTGCTGTACAAGGACACGCCCGAAACACCCCATTTCGCCTTCAAGAATCTGCCGCCGGACAAGAAATTGAAGGGCGAGGCCGTGGCCGACGATATGAACTCGATTCTGTCGGTGATCGACCTCGTGGACGTCGCCCCGCAATCCGAGGTCGACTTTTCGAAAAAGACCTGGCATGCCCAGGTCGAGACGTTTGATGGCCTGAGCGTCAAGGTCGACCTCATCGACCGCGGGGGCAAGCCGTGGGCGCGCCTTTCCGCCACGGCACAGAAGCCGCTGGTGGATCGCGACGGGCAGCCCGATGACGCCCAGAAATTCCTGAAGACGGTCGCCGAAGTCGAGAAGGAGGCGGCCGGGATCAATGCCCGTGTCGGCAACTGGGCGTACGAGCTCCAGGGCTATCAGGCGGCGAAGCTCGAATCGAATCTCGGGATATTCCTCGAATACGAAACTTCGCCGCGCGCGGGCTCCGGGCCTGCGGGTGGGTTTGGCCCGGTCGGCTCGGGAGGTCCGGACAGCGGCGGCGGGGATGGGGGAACGCCCGGGGCGCCGCCCGCGGGCGACGGGAATTAAGGGCCCGCCTTCCGGGCTCGACGCCGCCTCAATCGAACCAAGAAGGCTTTTCGAAGTATTCGAGCTCGCTCGAGAGCCGCGCGTTGCCGGCGCGCTCCTCTCCGGCGCGCTCGGCGCGCACGGATTTGACGAGGCCGACGCGGGGCGCGTACCTCTCGGAGAGATCGACGGTCACCTCGAGCGTCTTCTGGTTATCCGCGGTGGTGACGGTGGTGTGCCTCGTCGCGACGATCTTGAGGCAATTTGAAAACCGTCCCGCCGCAGCCGGGTCCTCACCGAAACCAGCCGGGCTGCTTTGCGGCCTCGAGCTCCTCGTTGAGCTCGGCTCCCAGAGGTCCGTCGGGCCCGGTGCCTTCCTTCCGCACCCGCTTTACCAGGCCGATCCCGGGGGCGTACCAGCGCGTCGTTTCCAGCGTGACATCGATCATCCCATAGGGCTCGCCCCAGACGAGCTTGGCGGAGCCGACCCCGTGGATCCGGAGGCAGTGGCGGAACCGGCCAGCCGGAACGCGCACGGTGTCGTCGAGGCTTTCGATCGTGAACACCATCGGGCCGGCGGCGGCGATCGGCTTCGACACCGCGCCATAACCGCTGAGGTACGTCCGCTTCAGGATCTGGGTCTCCGCCTCGTCGGTCCAGCTCGCACCAACTTTGAGCGGGAACTTGATCAGGCGGCGCGCCTGAATCTCCGCGGGCGTTCCGTCGTTCGCCGCCCGTGTGGCGACCAGGGACACGCCGGCATCCGTGCGCTCGAAATAGAGGGTGCGGCCATCGGCGTAGAGACGCGGCACGGCCTTCGCCTTTCCGGTAGCCTGCGGCGCAAGATTCGTGGCCACGGCGACGAAAGCGTTCTTCTGGAGGCCGCCGGCGTTCCCTTTGTTCCGGGTGACGAGGCTTTCCCGGTAAACCCAAGTGAATCCTTTGTCGAGGGGAAAATAGTCGCCCGGGTCCTGTCCGCAGGCGCCGACGGAAAAGGCGAGCAGCAGAAGTATCCCGGCGAAGCGCAGACGAAACGCCTTGACGGGCCCCGCGATCCGGGTCAATGCCCCCGCTTCATTCATTGGAACCACGTTGCCTTGTCCAGTTTCTCGAGCTCCACGGTCATCGCGCCGGCAAACGGGCTTTCCGGCTGCGAGTCCTCTTTGCGCACCATCTTGACGAGACCGACCCCGGGAGCGAACCACTCCGTGGTTTCGACGCTCACCTCGACCTCGCCGATGCGATCGCCCAGATCGCGCTTCGCGCTGGCTTTTCCCCGCAGGCGCAGGCAGTCGCGGAAGGTCCCCGCCGGTACTTTGACGACGTCGCCCTTCCCCTCGATGGTGTACGTGACTTCAATGGGCGTGGTGATCGGAACCATGATGACCCGGGTGGGGCTGAAGACCTGCCGGCGCAACAAAGACGTATGGCTCCACACCGGCCATGAGGTCCCCGCCTTCAGCGGATACTTGAGAACGTACTGATCCGGTCGCGCCGGCTTCACTTCCGCGCCCGGGGCTCGGTCCGCCACGAGGCGCACGCCGTCGTCCTGGGCGACGTAATAGTAGCGGTGGCCGTCGTGATACAGACGCGGCACGACTTTCCGGCCCTGCACCACCAGCCTGTCACGATTGGTCACCAGCATGGCGGTATGCTCTTTGCCGACGTTCTTGATCTCAGAGTTGACGCGGTAGCGCCAAGTCCACCCCGCATCGAGGGGGAAATAATCGGCCTGCTTTGTGCCGAGCCGGCATCCGCCGGCTCCGAGTAAAAACGCGGCGGCAAACAGGGCCGAGACGGCGTGGCCAAGCCGCCGCGCAGCCCTGGGCGCTGATCCCGGCCTTCGACTTTTCGCTCCGAAGCCCACCGTCGCCGCATCCTATTTCGTGGGCAGCACGGTCGTGGCGAATGGCGTGAAATTGATGTCGATCGACTTTGTGATGGCCGCGGTCCGGGACCGGTCCGCCGCGACCGCGGGGGGGCCAGAGGCCTTTTCCTCCTCCGCTCCCACGACCTCGCCCATTTCGGCGATCCCGTTCTTCAATCCCTTTTTCGCTTCCTCGAGCTTGTTGTGCAGAGCAGGCGAATAGGGGATTTTGAAGGCACGCGGCGTCGACAGGCCGGCGTTCTTGGAAAGAGAGGTGACCCAGAGATAGATCTCGCCTCGCGAGCCGCGCGCCTTGTCGGGCTCGTAAACCTCGGCGGCGATGAGGCGGAACCGGTCGGGCAGCGTCGTTCCCGTCGGCCATCCGAGAAGGTCCACGAGCGCGAAATAGCTGATCGGGTAGAACGTCGATACCAATACGACGACCGCAGCCTTGATGCCCCAATGGAACCGGGAATAGAGGATCATCACGAGCAGCAAGACCGCGAGCATTGTATAACTAACGATGAGGCCGGCACTGATTGTAATCACGGTCGACTCGCTCCTATTCCATTCATTCCTGATCTCTTCCTTCCAGTGTGACGAGGTGTTTTGGCAGGTTGTTCGTGGCGAGCACACTGCCGTCAGGCGCGACCTTGAAGCGCACCATCGTCTTCTCCTCGCCCTGGTGATCCAATGTGACGGTCCCGTAATAGATCACCTCGAGGACTGGGTTCACCTTTTCCACCTTCACCTGAACCGGAACGGCCTTTTTGTCCTGACTCGCGTAGTAGTGCACGTTGACCACGTACTCGCCGGGGATGACGCCGCGGATGGTGACGATCTCCTGATTCAGGGGATTCGCGACCTTCTTCCCGTTGACGATGATGAAATCGTTGAGCATGCCGCGGTCATCGCGGTCGAGATTCATGAGTCCGGCCTCGGGATTGCGGAACCACACGAGGTCGCCGCGCGGACTCTCGACCCAGGTGTCGATGTCGTCTGGGCTCCAGTCCGGCCATGACACGGTGATGATGTATTCCGCTTTCGGATTGATCTTGCCCTGCTTGTTCTCGGGATTGATGAAAAGCATCGTCACGATCAGAAGGAAAGTGATTCCGAGCAGGGTATTGAAAACAAGGTCGGTAAACGGATCGGAATAGCCCCTCCTCTTGCCGCGTCGGGCCATGGTCAGGCCACGGGGGCTTTCGCCTTGATGTAGGGCGAGACCTGGACTTCGACCACCTTGGTCATGAGCGCCACCAAGTCATCCGCGCCGCGGTCGAGAAGCTGATACTGGAGGCTCAGGAGGATCGCCGCGAGCAGCCCGGCGATGGTGGTGAAGAGCTTCACGCCCATGCCGCCGCTCATGCTGATCAAGACTTCCTTCATGCTGGTGATATCGAGATCGGTGACCGACGTCACGGCATTGAGCAGGATAACGAAGCCGATGCCGGTGCCCAAAAGTCCCAGCTTGATCATGGTGTCGGCGATGAACCAGCCGATGTCCTGGCCGCCGCGCAGCTGCTGGCTGTAGGCATCGAGAAGCTGGGACTGCTCGAGACCGGATTCGCCGACGTTGCGACCTGCCTCGCGCATCTGAATCAGCTCGCCGACCAGGCTCGTCAGCGCGCAATCGGGAAGAAAGGTGTTGCCGACAAGAACACGTTCGCCGGAGAGCGTCAGTTTGGGCGAAGGGCTGTCGCGGAGCACCTGTGAGACGGTGGCGGCATCGAGAAGCTGGCGCGAAATGTAGTACGTGCGGACGGCGCAGTGGCCCGTGAAGCCGAAGTAAAGAAGGGTGATGACGACCGAAAGGTAGCTCACGTCGCTCGAGTAGACGCGCTGCGGCATGCCCAGGCTCCAGGCGGCGCCGAAGCCGAACAGCGTCACGCCGGTCACGATCAGCCACTTGAGGAATAAATGGTGACGCTTGTAGGTAAGGGCGCTGGCGACGTCGGCGGCGGTCCAGATCGGTGGCATATCGACCAGCGGTCCTTTCTGTCGTCTTCTTCTTGTCGTTTCTCGACCGTTCCCGCTCCCCGCGGACGGAGCGTAGCTTCGGCTCGGGCCCACCTAGATTGCCCCAAAGGAAGGCGCGGAGCCAAGGAATTGTGGAGCGAGATATGCCGCAATTGCCGCCGCCGCCGGGGCGCCGGCTCCGCGGCCGGAAAAACCCGCTTTTCGCCGCTTTGCCGTTGCATGGCCGGCGAGCGGCCCGCTAGATGAACGGCATGGCGAGGATGCCGAGGGCGGCAGCGACCGGCGGGGCGCCGGCAACGTCTCGACTCGCGGCGGCTGACCGGCCTCGCCGCCTCGGCCAGGGATCGTCTCCGTGATCCAGGCGCAGCATGAACTTGCCGTCGAAACCCCGGGCCGCGGCCTCCTCGACATCACGCCGGCGGTCGCCTCTTTCGTGTCGCGGTGCCGGGCGCGGGAGGGCCTTCTCACCCTCTTCTGCCGCCACACCTCGGCCTCGCTCCTGATCCAGGAGAACGCAGACCCGGATGTCCTGCGCGATCTCGAGTCGTTCCTGGAGCGCGTTGCGCCGGAGGACGAGCGGCTCTACCGTCACCGCGCCGAGGGACCCGACGACATGCCGGCCCACATCCGCACCGCGCTCACGGACACGACGCTCTCGGTCCCGGTCAATGACGGGCGGCTCCTGCTCGGAACCTGGCAGGCGATCTATCTGTGGGAGCATCGCCGCGATCCCCAGCGCCGCCGTGTCGCCCTTCACTTCGTCGGCAACTGAGCCGTCCGCGTCAGTCTTCCGTCCGGAAGGGCCGCTTGGGTCCGGGGTCGGCGACCGTGCATACGTGACTGGAAAGGCCTCCTTCCTTGGTCCAGTAGTGGAGGACGAAACCCGCAGGCTCGTCGGTCCATCGGGCGGGTGCTTCGGGATCGAAGTCGAGCGCCACCTGAAACGCCGTGCTGGGAGCGATCATGGCCAAGGTTCCGGCGAAGCGGGCCTGGATCGCCCGATGCACGTGGCCGCAGAGAATCCGTTCCACCTGCGGATTGCGGGCAATCACGGCCGCAAGATCCGCGGCGCCGGCGCAGTTCATCGCGTCCATGTGGACGATGCCGGTCGCGAACGGCGGGTGGTGCATGAGGAGGATCGTCGGCCGGGTGCGGTCCTCGGCAAGGCGCGCTTCAAGCCACGCGAGCCGGGGCCGGTCCAGGGTCCCGCCGGGCTCTCCCTCGATCACGGTATCGGCCGCCACGATCCGCACCGGAAAATTCTCGACGGTGTAATGAAGGAAGTCGCCGTTCCGGTGAAGATAACCTTCACCGGCGAACACGGCCCTGAGCGGTTCCCGGGCGTCGTGATTTCCGGGAATCAGGAAAACCGGCGCCTTGAGCGGCGCGAGAATCCGTTCGAGATGGCGGTATTCGGCCTCGCTTCCCTTGTCCACGAGATCGCCGGTCGCAACCACCACATCGGGACGCGGGTCGAGGCCGTTGAGCCGCGCCACGCAGGCGGCGAGGCGTGCGCCGGTATCGATTCGCCCGAACGCGCGCAGCCCCGGCTCGAAGATATGCGTGTCGGTGATCTGGGCGATCAACATCCGCCGCGACTCCAGCCGTCCCGGCCGCCGCCTCCGTCCATCGCGCGGCAACGCGAAGGCGGCAAGGCGTCGGCACCGCGCTGTCACTCGTCGTAGGCGACGAGTGACGAATAGGGCACGTTCAGGCGCGAGCGGCCTTTCAGGAACGTGAGTTCGATGATGGTTGCCGCGGCCTTCACCTCCGCGCCCATGCCTTGCAAAAGATCGACGGCGGCGCGCATGGTCCCTCCGGTTGCCAGGAGATCGTCGAGGACCACCACCTTGTCCCCCGGCCGGATGGCGTCCGCCTGGATCTCGATGGTATCGGTGCCGTATTCGAGATCATATTTGTAGGCGACGGTCTTGCCGGGAAGCTTCCCTTTCTTGCGCACCATCACGAAGCCGCAGCCGAGCTTGAGCGCCAGTGGCGCGGCGACGAGAAACCCGCGCGATTCGATGCCGGCCAAGAGGTCCGGGTGATGGCGCCCGATCTCCCGCGCCATGCGCCCCATCGTCACCTGCCAGGCGTCGGCATGCGCCAGCAACGTCGAGATGTCGTAAAAGAGAATCCCCGGCTTGGGAAAATCCGGGATGCCCCGGATATAGTCCTTGATATCGAGCGTCCGGTTGCGCGTGTCTTGCTGCATGACCTTGTCTTGGGACTGGCCGGAGCGGCCGGCGTTGACGACCGCGGCATCCTATCGGCGCCTCTCCCGGGAGGCAACCGTGGCCGGGACCGCCTGGCGAGAATCGGGCAACACGCATCGCGACGGTCTTCGCGCGATCGCCCCGCTTGGTCCGCCGATCATGGCTGGGTAAGATGAGCAAGCGGTCGATAACAGTGGCTCGAGCGTGGCCGCTCTGCAGCGGACGGCGTGGGCCGTACCGGTAGGAATCCCGACATGGCGTGCGCTTTAGGGAATATGACCGTTGGGCTGATCGTGGCCGCGACCGTAGCGGCAAGCGCGGCCGGTGCCGCTGCCGCAACGCCTCGCGGCTTCGAGGTCAAGGGTTTCGTGCAAGGCATGCACAGGAACGAGGCCAGGGAAGTGGCGCACCGCAACGGATATGAACTGCATGAATCTCAGTCCGGCACCGTCATCAGCAAAGGCGGGCGCGGCGACTTGGCACTTTTCTGCCGTGACGAGCTGGTTCGCTACGCCTATGCGACGCGCGGTGGATTCATGAAATTTCTCAATCAAATAAAGGACTTAGAAGGAAACGGCTTCAGGCGGACCAACTTGGATCTGGGCACGCAGATGGGGTCCGACGGCAAGGAGCAAGGGCATCTGACGATCTATTTTTTCAGGCCGGGGGATCCCTATTTCGCGACGGTCACCTTGCGCGGGAACGAGGATTACGACACCTACAATTTCACCGTTCAATACGAAGCCCTGGACCGGGCCGCGAAGTGCCAGCAATGAAACGGCGCGCAGCCTCGCCGTTTGCGCGACGAAGCCTCGAAGCGGTCAGCGCGCAACGCTGCCGGAAGGAGGCGGCGGCGCAGTCGCCCCGGACGCTGGATAAGGCATCACGGGAGGCCCCGTGTACGGCGGCTGGGGCGGGTAGGGGCTGAACGGGGGATACCCTGCCGCGTAAGGCCCGGGATAATTTGACGGCGGGAGGTACGCACCCGGCGGCGCATAGGCGCCGGGTGCCGCGGGATACCCCGGCGCAGGCGGATATCCCGCGGGATATCCGGCCGGAGGCGCCGGATAGGCCGGAGGCGCCGAATAGGCTGGGGCAGCCGGATAAGTCCCGGGCGCGCCATAGCCAGCTGGCGGAGCTGTCGGATACGCAACCGGCGGGACCGGGTAGGGCGCCCCCGATGGATAGCCGGCGGTCGGCGGCGCTGAATAGTAGGCCGGCGGCGGATAACCTCCGGCCGACGGATAGGCTCCCGCCTGCGGGCAGGATCCGTCGGCGGGCTCCGCAACCGCGGCATAGCCGGGAACGATCGGCGTGGTGCCCGGAATCTGCTGGGCTGGGCACGGGGCATAGCCGGGCTGATAGTAGGGCGGTGCGGCGTACGCCGGTTGCCCGTACGCAGGCCAGCCATACTGCGGCTGTGCGTATCCGGGCCAGCCATACCCTGGTTGCCCGTACGCAGGCCCGCGATACCCGGGCTGTCCATACACAGGCCAACCATATGCCGGCGGCCCGTATCCGGGAGGGCCGTATCCGGGCGCTACGCCAACGGGCGCGCCGGCGACGGTTCCGCTTTGAGGTTGGGATCCGGGACGAGCGTCTTTCGGCTTGCCGGCCTGGGCGACCGAATCGGCGATTTCCGAAGGAGTGTGGTGTTCGTAAAGCAAGTTGTCGGCCGTGCACGCCGATAACGTGAGAAACGACAGACCGATGCTCGTCGCTACGGCAACGCGCGATGACATGTCGCCGCCGCGCGCCAAGGCCCTCATCTCGTCACCGGCGGCGCCGTAACGAGCGGCGTGCTTTCGGCGGGGCGCCCCGATGCGCCCCGCGTCCCAGCATTGTCGCGCGATGCAGCGAGCGACTTCCCATACGTATGCCTATAGGCTTGCGAGATAGGTGCTGATGGCATCGATGTCCTCGGGCGTTAATCCCGAAGTAATCTGATGCATGAGGGCGTTCTCGCGCAGATTCGACTGAAATGCCTGGAGTTGCTTCTCCAGATACTCCTTATGTTGGCCCGCCAGACGCGGAATGACGGGAATGGTATTGAAGCCTTCGCCCTTTTCGCCATGGCACATAACGCATGCCGGTATGTTTCGGGTCGAGTCGCCCATCGAGTAGAGCTTCTTGCCTCTCTCGCTCAAAGCGGCATCATCGGGCGACCTGCCAGGCGCCACCGGCTGATTCGAATAGTACGTCGCGATATCCGCGATCACTTTATCCGTCAATTTCGGATTGGATGCCATCCCCCACATGTAGGCTTGAGCATGAGGGTCGGCGCGGGTGCGCTCTCGAAACAACTTTATCTGGGCCTCGATGTACTCTTTTCTCTGACCGGCGAGGTTGGGGAATGTAGGTGACACGCTCCGGCCGTCCTTGCCGTGACAGTTCGAGCAGAGATTCTTGACGAGGTCGGTCGCCACTTCCGTGTCATCCGCCCACGCCGCCCCGCTCACGAATATGAAAGCGAGCCCGAAGGCCAGGGTGAGCCAAATTCTCATGAAACTTCTCCTTTTTCGAGCACGATGGCCGTGCTTTTGATTTGGCATGTTCTCGAGCGTCAAAACGCATACCAGAGGTTCAGGAACAGAGTATCGTTATCGGACGCGTTTCTGCCGGTTCCGTCATAATTTTTGCTGCCGCCGTCGAATGTGTTGTAGATCACGTATTGCAGCGAGAGCTTGGTGTTCAGCCACGGCAGATAGTCCAGTTCGATGACTTCACCGTTGCTGTTCGGGCTCCCCGACATGCTCGATGCATAAAGGACAGGATCCATATCGCCCCAAGTCGTGAAGTACTGGAACGATCCCGCGATCGTCCGTTTGTAAAGATAGCTGAGTGACATGCGCGCGGTCTGCAGGACCGAATCGAGCCTGCTGGCTCCGCCTAGGGCGACCGTCGCATCCCGTTCCGCGCCTTCGTGAATCCAGAGGCCTGAGGCGGTGACGATGTCCCGATCGCCGATGAACTGATACTGCGTGTCGAGGGCGACATCGGTGAAGTAGTCTCTGAGATCCGATGTGACCGGGGTCATGCCGTCGCCGCCCCGGAATTCGACATGCGTGCCGAAGGTTCCAGCCGACCAGGAATTGCGGCCCCACCGGTGCTCGTACGCGAACCGCCAATAGGGAGCGACCCCTTGGATCACCGGCGCGCCGGCCGTCGAGTCCAGGGGTGCGGTCGCCCCGAGCCGGGCCGTCCGGTAAACCCCGGCCTCTCCGTAGAATGCCCGGTTCACGTCGAAATAGGCGGAAAGACCCGCGACGTCTCCGCCGAGAGCGCCGTCGATGAGTGTCCCGGCCGCGGGCGTGGGGGCCGTATCGCTTCCGAAGAACGGAAAGCCCCAGGCGGGGACGGTGTTGAACACGTCTTGAACGGTCGGATTGTTGTTGAGCGAGAGACCATAGACAACGTCGGCCGATCCGATCATTCGGGAATCGGAGAACCGGATGTCAACGTTGTCTATCCCGAACACGTCCTCGACGCCGCTGTAGGTAAACTGGGCGAAGGCGCCGAGGTGCGGTGCGATTTTGCCCGCATAAAAGAAACTGGCTTCTTGCGGAAATGCCACCTGCGCGTTCTGTGCGGAGGCGCCGGCGACTTGGCTGTCCGGGACGGCCTTGTTCGTGGCGGTCATCGACGTCGTAAACATGAACGAAATCGGCGGCAGATCGGCAAGGGTGAGCGTCTTTTCGTTTTTCGTGCCGATGTCGCTGATTTCTTTGGCGGTCTGGAAAATATAGCCGTTCATTTTAAAATCCCGTCCGAACGGCGTCAGTTCCGGAAATTGCGTGTGGCACGCCTCGCAGGCGACGCCCGTCTGACGGGCAAAGCTGGGGACGGCGTGGGCCGGCACGGCGCCCAGGACAACGAGCGCTGTCGCCAGGACCGCTCCCAAAGAGAATTTGACCGCAGCGTCCCCTTCCGGGATCGTAATTCTTCTGGTCATGGCGTCTCCCCCGAGAAGATGGATTTGGAAAATTTGTTTCGAAACTTCGCGCCGCGCCCCTGCAGAGCGTTCGGAGGGAGACTAGAGGGGTCGATTCGAAACGGAAAATTACAATTTTGTAATGATTCGATTACTGGTGGGAGTCAAGGTGGGTCAAATTGACGCAGGGCAGAGTATTAGGATGCCCTGGATAATTTTCGGATGCCTTGGGTCGTTTGGAGTATTAGAGCCACATCAATTAGTTTTGAATGCTTGAACCGCCCGATCCGATCCGATGCCGTTTCGGGAAGCCCGGGCGCGGTCGCGCCGATGGCTTGAAGGCCCTGCGGGACCGTGATCTTATGGATTTCCTGCACGGAACGATGCTCTAATCCCCGTCCAGGTCGCCGCGTCGTCGTGACCGATTTCTCCCGTCTTTCGAGAACCGAACTCGAGCGCATGGCCGCGGCCGGCGCCGAAGCGCTGCAATGCATGCACGCGCTTGAGAAGACCGGCGACAACCTTGTGGGCGAGCTCTTGCGCGGCGTCGACAGGTTTTACGAGTGGAATCACTATCCCGAGGGCGACGTCTACGATAATGAAAGCCATTCGCAGTATTATTATCACGCGCATCCCCAGGAGGAGCGGCCCGGCGAACACGGGCATTTCCATACTTTCCTCCGGCCGAAGGGTATGCCGGCCGGAATAAGGCCGGCGGAGATCGGGGGCACCGGCGCGCCGTCCGGCGACAACGACGCGCTTTCGCATATCGTTGCCATCTCGATGGACGCGCGCGGCGACCCGACCGCGCTTTTCACGACCAACCGGTGGGTGACGGGCGAAACCTGGTACGCGGCCGAAGACGTGATCCGGATGCTTGACCGCTTCCGGATCGACCAAGCGCGGCCCTCGTGGCCCGTCAACCGGTGGATCACCGCCATGTTGCGTCTGTTCCGGCCGCAGATCGTGGACCTCCTGCGCCGCCGCGATGACGCGATCGCTAGCTGGAAGCTGGGCCATATCGACAGCAACGTGCTGGACGACCGCCGCCTGGAAATAACCTCCCAGATCGCGATCTCGATTCAAGAGCAGATCCGGCGAATCGAGAAGACGCTGAATCGCGCGTCCTAGCTGAATCGCGCGTCCTAGACGTGTGCCAAAAAGAATCGGGCCGCGGCTTTTCGCGCCGCGGCCCGATCCGGATAAGTCCCGCAATTCCCGGCTTGAAAGAGCGAAGCCGGTTGCGAAGGCTTTTCTATTTCGTCGATTCTTCCTGGAGATAGGCGATTAGATTCTCGCGGTCCTTCGCGTCGGTCACCGGCTTTGCCAGCATCATCTTGGTGCCCTTGACCAGCTTCTGCGGGCCTTGGACCCACTTGTCGAGATTCTCCGGAGTCCACACGATTCCGGAATTCTTGAGCCCATCGGAATAGCTATAGCCCGGCGCCTCGCCGGCCTTGCGTCCAAAGACGCCGTGCAAACTCGGTCCCACGCCGTTCTTGCCCGCCTCGAACTTGTGGCAGGCGAAACACAAATGCGCCTTGAAAACTTTTGCGCCGGCGGCTGCATCACCTGCCGCCAACGCCGGCGCGGCCGCGAACAAGACCGCTGCGGCGACCGCGGCCGCGAAATGCTTACCGTAAGTCATGCGGAGTCTCCTAACTATTGTGGGGGGCACCAACGGAACAAGGCGTAATCCGACGCCAAAATAAGCGGGCGCATTATGCCGGGACGGTTATCGTCTGGCAACCGCCGAAGGGGCGGGCGCGGCCCCGGGAAGCCGCCGCTAGACTCCCACTAAGGCATTGGATGATATCGGAAAAGTCCTGCCGGCCGAATGGGCGGGAGGAGATTACGGGGAATTAATTTTCGCGCCGGCCAAAGGCAATTTCGAGAACGCCAGCTTACGATACCGCTCGGGGGCTCCGTTGCTGAGGCGGTTGATCGAGAGCTTCGGGTGAACGGCAGACCGGTACCGTCGCTGGTTCTCCGGCCACCGTGTGCGGGCGAGGTCGCTTGTATCGAACCGCCGCGCGCCTAGTCCCGGTCCTGGGTGAGGGGAAGCGTCACCGTAAAGCGGCTGCCACGGCCGGGCGCGCTTTCGAGCGTGATATTGCCGCCCATGAGATTCGCCATGTGCCGGGCGACGGTCAGCCCCAGACCCGTCCCCCCTTGCGTGCGCGAGAAGATCCCCTCGTGAATCTGTTGGAAGCTTTCGAAGATCGCGTCCTGCTTGTCCTCCGGAATGCCGATGCCGGTGTCCCAGACCGTGATCGCCAGCATGTCGCCCGGCTCCTTGTGGATGTCGATGCCGACGGCCCCGTGGGCGGGCGTGAATTTGATGGCGTTCGAAAGGAGGTTTTCCAGGATCTGCCGGGCCCGCTCGGGATCGACCATCACGGTATGGTCGCGTTCGACGCGAACCCGGGATATGTCGATGTTCTTTTCCTGCGCGCGCAGGATGACCTGGGCGAGGGCGCGATTGATGATGTCGGCGACGGACGACGGCTCTGGCTGGAGGTTGAGGGTCTTGTTCTCGGCCTTGGCGACGTCGAGGATGTCGTTGATTTTCGAAAGCAAATGCTTCCCCGCATTCACGATCTCGGCGACATACGAGCGATACTTTGGGGGGAGATCGCCGAAGGTGTTGAGCATGATGACTTCGGCGAAGCCGATGATGGCGTTGAGCGGCGTGCGGAGTTCGTGGCTCATCGCGGCGAGGAACTCGCCCTTCGCGCGGCTGGCAATCAGAACTTGGTCGAGCGCCGCCTCGAGCTGAACGTTCTTGTTCCGTAATTCCTCGAGCGTCGCCTCGAGATCTCTCTGTGAGCGGCGCGCCCGCTCTTCGGCCTGACGCTGCGCCGAAATGTCGGTGCCGGTTCCGCGGAAGCCGCTGAGCCGTCCCGTTTCTGCGCTGAATACCGGCACACCGGAAAGCTGGATTTGCCGTGGCGTTCCGGAAAGGTCGCGCACCTCGAACAAGAGATTGCGGAACGGCGCGGCCGCACGGAAGGGATCGGGCGACATCCCGTGGCCCTCGGCGATGAAATGCCCAAAATCCAGAAGCTTTTGCCCTTGGAGTGCCGCCGGTAGCCGGCCGAGCACCTCGGTGATCCGCTCCGAAACGAAGGTCAGCCTTCCTTCTGCGTCCGATTCCCAGACCCAGTCCGAGGTCGACCGGATCACGTCGTCCAGCCGCGTCTGGCTCGCACGCGCCTGGTCCAGAACCGTGGCCTGCTGGGTGACGTCATAGTAGATGCCGCCCACGGCGACCGCGGTCGCGCCGCGGAAAATGGGGAAATGATGGGCGCGGAAATGGCGGATCGTCCCGCCCAACGCGATGTGCTCGCGACGCACGATCCGGCGGGCGCTTGTGCGGACCTCTTCGACGGTTTCCGCCAGGGCGCGCGGCACGGGAAGCTCGTCGGTCGCCGCTTTCACCGGCGCCTCCGAGAGATGGTTGTAAATATCGCGGAAGGCTTCGTTGATGAAAAGGCGGTTCACGCCGGCGTCGAACAGATAGACGGCAAGGCCGGAATGGTGAAGGAGGTCGTGGAATGCGTCCTCGATGGACCCCGCCGCCTCGGCGTTTTTGCGCGATCCGGGCCTACCTGCCCGCTGCCCGTGCGGCAGAATCGGTATTACGGTTCCCCCATCCCGTGACATGACATCCCCCCTGGCCGGTTTTCCGGTTTCGTTTCCGTCCCTATCCCTGGGACGTGCTGGCTCGGGGGGCGCTCCAGCGGCGCTGCCGCGCTTCCCCAACCTGGATCTGTTCCACCGCCGCCAGGTAATCGGCGTTGAGCTGCCAACAGCGCAGCGCGCCCTGCGCCTCCTGTTGCGACAAGTCGTCGTAAATCTTGACCATCGCGTTGAGCTGCGTCGGATCGGTCATTCGCGACCCGTCGCGCGCCTCGCGCGTCAGCAGGAAGATCGACGAGAATACCGAGCGGTCGATTCCCGAGGCCTTGCACAAGACGGCGAGTCCCTCTCCGCCCGGATCGAAGACGATATGGCGGGCGAGCGGCACGTCGATGTCCGCCATGCGCGCCAGCGCCGCGGTGAAGGCCGCAATGCGGCCCCGCCGAAGGCACTGCAGAAGGAACCGGTCGTCGAGTTGACCCTTGTTGGCGATCTCAGCCACGATGATCTCGGCTTCGTTGTAGGTGGAGCGGTCGCTCTCGGCCCGCTTCTTCACCTTGCTCGTCGTTTCGTGGATCAGGGCGTCGATCGTGGAAGGGTCGGCCTTGTAATTGTTCAGGATGTACTCTCGCAGCGCCGCCGACACCCACCAAAACATGCGATGCGCGAGCGCAAGCGGCAGATCGGGCCGGCGCAGCAATGGCTGCTGAAAGCGATCGACCTGTTGCGATTCGCTCACCAGGTAGTCCATGGCGTGCCGCGACATCTCGGCGTCGTGGTTATTGATCAGCGCCTCGATCACATCCTTGTCCCCGGTGTCGAGGAGAGCTTGGCTCACTTCGGGCGACAACTCGCTGCGCATGGCGACAGCTAGGCGGTGCTCCTGGGTGCGGTGCTTCACGATGTCGATCAGGTCGGTATCGTGAAGCACGCCGCTCCGGTCCAAAATGGGATGCGCTATCTCGATGGTGTCGTTGGCGAGCGTCACCACCAGATCGCGGGGCGCATTGGGCTCGTTGGCGAGACGCTCCGCCAATTCGCGGCGGACCGACATTTCGACGTCGTGCAGCAACTGGCTCACGATGCCGGTCATCAGAACGCGCTCGCGCTCGGTCAGGCGGCCGGCGTCGCTCAGGAAAAGGTCCGAGATGTTCTGGAGAAGCGTGCGGCGGCTCTCGACCGATTTGTCGTGGGCGAGCGCCAGAAGTTGGCGCACGTCGACGCTACCGGAGCTCATGTCGGGCGGCCCCGTCATTTGATGGCTCGCGCATCGCTATCCTTGAGCGGGCGCATAAAAACATCTCCGGCCAATACCTGCTCCCCCGCGTATCGAATGCCGGCGCCGCGAACGACTGGATTCGTTATGCAGCCAAGTTAATAGCAGCATTTTCAGTTTAATAAATTGTTAAGAAAAGACAACAGGTATCGTTAACGCCCGGGAAGAACAAAGCCCGGGAAAGCCTCGATCATTTCTCTGGTATGTTTTCCCCAGATTTATCCACAAGATTTTGTTTGATTCGCCTGGGACTCCTAACAGCCTGGGACCACAGTCACTTGCCATCACTTGCGACGGGGTTCCAATTCCTCCGCGGGGACGCGAGGTTTGCGGCCGCGTCACCCTCGCTCGGACGCGAAAAGAAGCGGCTTTGGGCGCCGTTTCCCTAAGGCGACAGCCGCGCGTTCAGGGCCCGGAGAAAGGCGCGGATCCGCCGCGCATTCGCTCCAAGGTCGCTTTTGCCGACGCGCGAGGCGGAACGGACGTCCACGCGGCTCCCGCCGGCCGCCGGCGCGATCCGCACCACCACGTCGTCCTTGAAGCCGTAAAAGCGCGTGGTCGCGGTGGCTTCAATCCGCCCTGCACCAGGGTCGGCCGCGGCGACCGCAAGGCCGATGTCGCGGGCCGCCGACAGCGCGGCTTCGAATACTTGATCGGGGGGACGGCGATAGTGCGCGGGCCCTATGTCGGGGTAGGCCGCCTTCTGGGCCGCCGCGACCGCCTCGCCCTCGTAGTCCACCCCACTGGGTGATTGCGCCCGCGCCTGCGCGAGCGCCACGAACGCCGGGGGATCGGCGGTGTCGGTCGTGATGTCGTGGATCGGGGGAACGCTACGTGCGAGGTGGAGGTTCCAGGCCGGAATCGCGGCCGTTGCGGCCCCAAGGGCCAAACCGGCGAGTGCCATGGCCAGGCTGCGGCCTGCGCGGGCCCGTGTCGAAAGGAGCATGGCTGCGAGCGAGACCAGCGCGGCAAGCGTCCCGATGCCGGCGGCCGCCGCGAGAAGGGTGAAGCCCGCTCGAAAGGACCACCAGCCCAAGCGGTAGCCGAATCCCGAAGCCAGGGCCCCCGCGGCCGCCACCAGCCCGAGCCCGACGCCGCACAGGACGAGAATGGCGAGTCGCTTGGCCGCGGCTGCGCCTCGTGACGCCGCGGCCGGGTTCACGCTTTTGGTCACCGGCCCCACCGCTTCAAGCTCCCGTCTTGGACATCGCGGCGACTATGAGAATTGCGCCGGCAGCGGTCAAATCGGGAGGGGGCAAAAGCCCGCCCCGGCGGCGAAGGGGAGGGGAAGCTTGGACGATCGCATGCCACGGAAACGCGGACCGCCGAGGCGGCACGAAATCGATGGTCGGAGTGAGAGGATTCGAACCTCCGGCCCCTGCCTCCCGAAGGCAGTGCTCTACCAGGCTGAGCTACACTCCGGCCGCGCCGCCTTATAGCGCGGCGCCCCTCGCGCGGGCAAGCCGCCCGACCGGCATCGCCAGCCCTCGCGCGCCTTGACCGTGCCGGCTCGTTCAATAGGCCCGTTCGACACAGAAATCCACGATACCGGCCAGGACGCGCTTCTCGACCCCGTCGCCGAACAGGCCGAGCGCGGCGCGCGCCTTTTCCCCGTAGGCGCGGGCGAGCGCAAGGGTATCGGCGACCGCCCCGTGCCGGGTGGTCAGCGTGATCGCCTGTTCCAGGTCCCCCTCGCGTTGGTCCATGTCCTCGACCGTGCGCCGCCAGAAATCGCGCTCGGCCTCATCGCCTCGCTGGAAAGCCAGGATCGCGGGCAGCGTCACCTTGCCCTCGCGGAAATCGTCCCCGATCGATTTTCCGAGCATGCCTTCGGCGGCGTAATCGAGAACGTCGTCGACCAGTTGATAGGCAATGCCGAGGTTGAGGCCGTAATCCGAAAGCCCTTCCTCCTCCGTTGCCGGCCGCTCCGCCACCACCGCGCCGATCCGGCACGCGGCGGCGAAAAGGGTCGCAGTCTTGGCGCGGATGACCTCGAGATACTTCGTCTCGTTGGTTTCCGTGTCATTCGCGGTCATGAGCTGGTGGACCTCGCCCTCGGCAATCTGGGCGGCGGCGTCGGAAAGGATATTCAGGACCCGCAACGACCCGTCCGCGACCATGAGTTGAAAGGCGCGGCTGAACAGGAAATCGCCGACAAGGACGCTCGACTTGTTGCCCCACACCGCGTTCGCCGTGGCGAGCCCCCGCCGCAAACCGGACTCATCGACGACATCGTCGTGTAGGAGGGTCGCGGTGTGGATGAACTCGACACAGGCGGCCAGAGCCAAGTGGCGCCGCCCCTCGTAGCCGCACATCCGGGCCGAGGCCAGCGTCAGCATCGGGCGCAACCGCTTTCCCCCGGCCGCGACGACATGGCCGGCGAGCTGAGGAATGAGCGCGACCTCGCTGTGCATGCGTTCCACGATGACCGCGTTGACGCGCGCCAGATCCTCGCCCACCAAGGCGGCAAGCCTTTCCAGCGCGTCGGAGGCGCGTTTCGGCGGCTGATCATGGCGGCTGACGGCGAGAGGCACCCGGATGGCCCTTGATTGCGCCTTAAAGCGATCGTAGCGGCACCCCCCGCGTCGGTTGCTTGACGCGCGTGGGGAGACGACGCCAGCATAGAACCGCGGGATACGGGGTCAAGGGCGCTTCATGCCGCAGCAGCGGCCCGTGCGCCGGGGAAGGACACGATGAAGGAACTGCTGCGGACCAACGATTTCGTCCGCCTCACCTGGGTTGCGGCGCTTCTGGCCGACGCGGGGATCGAATCCGCGGTCCTCGATACCCATACCTCGATTCTCGAAGGCTCGATCGGTGCGATCCCGCGGCGCCTCGTGGTGGCCGACCGGGATTACTTCCGGGCGCGGCGGCTGCTCGAAGGCGCCGGCGAGAGCCTTCCCGAGCCCCTGGGCGATGACTGAGCATCTTGGCCCACCCGCAAGGATGCTTCCTCAAGGCGACGGCCCGCCGCTCGCCGAGGACGGTCTGAGCGCGGATACGCTTCTTGGCGGCAAGCTCCGGCTGCGCCAGCCGGTTACGGGATACCGTGCCGCGATTGATCCGGTGCTGCTTGCCGCCGCCGTCTCCGCGGCGCCGCGCGATCTTGTCTGCGAGGCCGGGGCCGGCGCGGGCGCCGCTTCGCTGTGCCTCGCCGCCCGTGTTCCGGGATGCCGGATCCTGGGGCTGGAGCGCGACACGCAGCTCGCCCGGCTGGCTCGGGAGAACGTGGCCGATAACGGACTTTCCGACCGGATTGAGATCCTGGTGGGCGACGTCGTGCGTCCGCCGCCCCGTTTCGGGCCCGCCACCTTCGATCACCTCATGATGAACCCGCCGCATCTCGAACCGGACCGTGCGCGCTTGCCCGCAGACGCAAAACGCGCCGTGGCGATGGTCGAGGGTGCGGCGGGCGCTTCCGAATGGATCGGGTTCGCCCACGCCATGCTTCGCGACCGGGGCGTTCTGACGCTCATCCATCGTGCCGATCGCCTCGATCAGCTGCTGGCGGCGCTCGCCCCGGGTTTCGGGGGCATCGCGATCTTTCCGCTGTGGCCCAAGGAAAGGCGCGCGGCCAAGCGCGTGATCCTGCGCGCGCGCAAGAACACGAAGGAGCCCGCATCGCTCCTGCCCGGCCTCGTCCTTCACGGCGAGGGCGGGCGATTCACGCCCGCGGCGGAGGCCGTCCTTCGCGAGGGGCGAAGCCTCGATTTCTGAGGCGGCGGCGCGATTTGCGCGGACCGGGCGCGGCCTTGACCCCCTAGGGTCCCGCCCATATTGTCGCGCGATCATCGGGTTAGCGGTGGAAGTCCATGACGGCGCGCGTCGATCCCGAAACCTGCTTCCAGAGCCTGGTGCTGAAACTTCAGGGCTTCTGGGCGGGGCAGGGCTGCGTGCTGCTGCAGCCCTATGACATGGAGGTGGGCGCGGGGACGTTTCATCCCGCGACTCTTCTGCGCGCTCTGGGCCCGGAGCCGTGGAAGGCCGCCTACGTCCAGCCTTCGCGCCGGCCCACCGACGGCCGCTACGGCGAGAACCCGAATCGGCTGCAGCACTATTACCAGTTCCAGGTAACGCTCAAACCGTCGCCCGAGGACGTCCAGGACGTCTATCTCGAGAGCCTCAAGGTGCTCGGCATATCGCCGCGGCACCACGACATCCGGTTCGTCGAGGACGATTGGGAAAGCCCCACTCTAGGCGCCTGGGGCCTGGGCTGGGAGGTCTGGTGCGACGGCATGGAGGTCACCCAGTTCACCTATTTCCAGCAGGTGGGTGGACTCGAGTGCGAAGTGGTTTCGGCCGAGCTCACCTACGGGCTGGAACGGCTCGCGATGTACGTTCAGGGTGTCGAAAACGTTTTCGATCTCGACTTCAACGGGGCGGGCGTCCGATACGGCGACGTTTTCCTGCGCGCCGAGCGCGAGTTCTCCGCCTTCAATTTCGAGCACGCGAACACGGACGCGCTTCTGCGTCATTTCGCCGACGCCGAGGCCGAGTGCAACGCGCTGCTCGCGGCCCGGCTTCCGCTTCCCGCCTACGATCAGTGCATCAAGGCGAGCCACATCTTCAATCTGCTCGACGCCCGCGGCGTGATCTCGGTGGCCGAGCGGGCGGCCTTCATCGGCCGGGTGCGGGCGCTTGCCAAAGGCTGCTGCGAATCCTGGCTCGTCGGCGCGGAGGCCGGCTGAGCATGGCGGAGCTTCTGCTCGAACTCCTGTCCGAGGAAATCCCGGCGCGGATGCAGGGTGGCGCGGCTGCGGATCTGGCCCGCCTCCTGACCGAGAGGCTCGGCGCCGCCGGGCTCTCCCACGGCGAAGCGCGCGCTTTCGTTACGCCGCGGCGCCTGGCGGTCGTGGTGGAGGGCCTTGCCGTGACCCAGCCTGATGTCCGCGAGGAGAAACGCGGGCCGCGTGTCGGCGCGCCCGATTCCGCCGTCCAGGGCTTCCTCAGGTCCACGGGGCTCGCGACCCTCGAAGCCTGCGAAGTGCGGGACACCGGCAAGGGGGAATTCTATTTCGCGTCGGTGGAAAAGAAAGGGCGCGCCGTTGCCGAGGTGCTCGCCGAAATCGTTCCCGAGATCGTGCGGACGTTCCCGTGGCCGAAGTCGATGCGCTGGGGCGCCGGGCGGCTGCGCTGGGTGCGCCCTCTTCATTCCATCCTGTGCGTGTTCAACGGTGCGGTGGTTCCATTGGCGCTGGAGAACGGCGGCGCTTCCGGCGTTGGCCTTCGCGCTGGCAATCGCACGCGCGGCCACCGGTTTCTCGCGCCGGCGGAATTTGCCGTTTCCGGATTCACCGAGTATCGCGACAAGCTGCGTGCGGCCTATGTCGTGCTCGACCCGAACGAACGCAGCGAGATGATCGCGGCCGACGCGGCGCGCCTCGCGGCCGGAGCCGGCCTTGTCGTCAAGCCGGATGCCGCCCTCCTCGCCGAGGTTGCCGGGCTGGTGGAATGGCCGGTTCCGCTCATGGGCGGAATCGACCGCGCCTTCCTCGATCTGCCGCCGGAGGTGCTCACCGCCGCCATGCGGGCACACCAGCGGTATCTTTCGCTCGTCGATGCGAAGGGCAATCTGGCGCCGTGCTTCATCGTCGTCGCCAACATGCTCACCGACGATGGGGGCAAGGAGATCGTGGCCGGCAACGAGCGGGTGCTGCGGGCCCGCCTCTCGGACGCCAAGTTCTTCTGGGACCAGGACCGCAAGGCGACGCTCGAATCGCGCGTGCCGAAGCTTCATGAGATCGTGTTCCACGCGAAACTCGGCACTTTGGCCGAAAAGGTCGAGCGGGCCGCGGCGCTGGCGGCGGAATTGGCGGTGCACGTTCCCGGCGCCGATACCGATCTCGTGCGCAGCGCCGCCATGCTTAGCAAGGCCGATTTGACGACGGGGATGGTCGGCGAGTTCCCGGAGCTTCAGGGTATCGTCGGCCGCTACTACGCGCTCGCGGAGGGGGAAAAGGCGGAGGTGGCGGACGCCATTCGCGATCATTACGCGCCCCAGGGGCCGGGCGACCGCTGCCCGGACGCGCCGGTCAGCGTTGTGGCCGGGCTCGCCGACAAGATCGACACCCTGGTCGGATTTTTCGCCGTCGGCGAAAAGCCGACCGGCTCCAAGGACCCGTTCGCGCTGCGCCGCGCCGCGCTCGGCGTCATCCGGCTCGTTCTCGAAAACGGGCTGCGAATACCTCTCGCGGCCGCGTTTCGAGAATGCCACCGGCTTCTCTCCGGCACCGTCAAGGGCGGCTGCCGCAATCCGGAGGAGACCGCGGCCGATCTCCTCGATTTCTTCGCCGACCGTCTCAAGGTGCATCTGCGCGACAAGGGGGTGCGCCACGACCTCGTTGCCGCGGTGTTCGCGCTGGGCGGCGAGGATGATCTCGTGCGGCTGCTCGCCCGCGTCGAGGCGCTGGCCGGGTTCATCGGAACGGAGGACGGCGCCAACCTGCTGGTGGCCTATCGCCGCGCCGCCAACATCGTGCGCATCGAGGAAAAGCGCGACCGCCGCGAATACAAAGGCGAGCCGGACGCGGGCCTGCTCCGCGAGGCCGACGAGAAGTCGCTGGCCACGGCGCTCGACGCCGTCGAAGACGGGCTCAAGACGGCGCTCGCGCGCGAGGACTTCGCCGGTGCGATGACGGCGCTTGCCTTGCTGCGCCAGCCCGTGGACAAATTCTTCGACAGCGTCACCGTCAACTGCGAGGACGGAAAATTGCGCGAAAACCGCCTGAAGCTTCTCGGGCGGATCGTGGCCGCGATGAACCTCATTGCCGATTTCTCGAGGATAGAGGGGTAGGACGATGTCGGGGCCGGGCGAATCGGCGCAGACCAAATGGGTCTACCGCTTCGGCGGCGGCACGGCCGAGGGCGGCGCACAAATGAGCGACTTGTTGGGCGGGAAGGGCGCAAACCTCGCCGAGATGAGCCGGCTCGGGCTTCCGGTGCCTCCCGGCTTCACCATCATCGCCCCCGTTTGCGGCTGGTACTTTTCCCACGACAAGACATTCCCGCCGAGCCTCCGCGAGGAAGTCCGCGTGGCTCTTGCCGCCGTGGAGGCGCAGGCGGGCGCGAAATTCGGCGACCGGGACGATCCGCTGCTTCTTTCGGTTCGCTCCGGCGCGCGCGCTTCGATGCCAGGGATGATGAACACGGTCCTGAATCTCGGCCTCAACGATGAAACGGTTGAAGGTCTGGCGCGCCAGTCGGGCGACTCGCGCTTCGCCTTCGATAGCTACCGCCGCTTCATCCAGATGTACTCCGACGTCGTCCTCGGCGTGGACCACCACCTGTTCGAGGAAATCCTCGAATTGCACAAGGACGACCGGGGTGTTCGCCTCGACACCGAGCTCTCGGCCGACGACCTCCGCGAGCTGGTCGAGGCCTACAAGGCCAAGGTGGTGGAGGAGCTTGGCCGGCCCTTCCCCCAAGAGCCGGTCGAGCAGCTGTGGGGCGGCATCGGCGCCGTGATCGAAAGCTGGAACGTGCCGCGCGCGGTGACGTACCGCCGCCTCCACAACATCCCCGAGGACTGGGGCACGGCGGTCAGCGTCCAGATGATGGTGTTCGGAAACATGGGCGACGACTGCGCCACCGGCGTCGCGTTCACCCGCGATCCGGCGAGCGGCGCGAACGTGCTCTACGGCGAGTACCTTGTGAACGCCCAGGGAGAGGACGTCGTGGCGGGCATCCGCACGCCCCAGGCGCTCACCATCGCCGGCCGCCAGGCGGAAGGTTCGAAGCTTCCGGCGATGGAACAGGTGATGCCCGATGTCCTCGCGCAGCTCCAGGAAGTCCGCGCGAAGCTGGAGCGCCATTACCGCGACGTCCAGGACATCGAATTCACGGTGCAGAAGGGGTACCTTTACATGCTTCAGACGCGCACCGGAAAGCGCACGGCAAAGGCGGCGATCCGGATCGCGGTGGACATGGTGCACGAAGGGTTGATCGACCGCGCGGAGGCGCTGGCGCGCGTGGACCCTGCTTCGCTTGACCAGCTCCTGCATCCCACCCTGGACCCGAAGGCCGGGCGCCTCGTGATCGCGCGGGGGCTGCCGGCGTCCCCGGGCGCGGCATCTGGGGCGGTGGTGTTCAGCTCGGACGAGGCGGTCGCGCGAGGGGGCCGGAAACCCGTGATCCTGGTCCGGCTCGAGACCAGCCCCGACGACATTCAGGGGATGCACGCGGCGCGGGGGATCCTGACGGCGCGGGGCGGCATGACCAGCCACGCTGCGGTCGTCGCACGGGGCATGGGGCGGCCGTGCGTCGCAGGGGCCGCCGGTCTGCGAGTCGATTACGAGAAGCGCGAGATGAAGAGTGCCGGGCGCACGGTCAAGGAAGGCGACATCATCACCATCGACGGCACCTCGGGCGAGGTGCTGCTGGGCGAGATCCCGACGATCGAGCCCACGCTCTCCGACGACTTCGCGACGCTCATGGCCTGGGCGGACGAAACGCGGCGCCTCGGCGTGCGTGCCAACGCGGAAACGCCTGAAGACGCCACGGTCGCCCGACGCCTCGGGGCGGAAGGGATCGGGCTTTGCCGGACCGAGCACATGTTCTTCGCACGAGACCGCATCGTCGCCATGCGCGAGATGATCATGGCCGAGGACGGGAAGGGCAGGGCGGACGTGCTTGCCAGGATTCTGCCGATGCAGCGCGCGGATTTCATCGAGATCTTCCGGATCATGCGTGGCCTTCCGGTGACGATCCGGCTTCTCGATCCGCCGTTGCACGAGTTTCTGCCCAAGACCGACAGGGAATTTTCGGACCTTGCGAAGGCCACCGGCAAGTCGCTGGAAGAAATCCGCGACCGCGCCGAAAAGCTCGTCGAGGTCAACCCGATGCTCGGCCACCGGGGCTGCCGCCTGGGCATCTCATATCCCGAGATTTACGAGATGCAGGTCCGCGCCATCTTCGAAGCGGCGGCGTCGGCCGCCAATGAGATGAACGAGGAGATCATTCCGAACATCATGATCCCGCTGGTCGCGACGAAGGGGGAGGTCGAGATCTTGAAAGCGCTTATAGGCCGCGTCGCCGAGGAGGTAGCGGAGGAATCCGGCGTAAGGCCGGAGTACAAGCTCGGCACCATGATCGAGCTGCCGCGGGCGGCGCTGCGCGCCGCCGAGATCGCGGAGGTGGCGGAATTCTTCAGCTTCGGCACGAACGATCTGACCCAAACCGTATTCGGCCTGTCGCGCGACGACGCCGGCGCGTTCCTCAAGTTCTACGAATCGCGGAAGATCCTCGCTCGCAATCCGTTCGTGACGCTCGACACCGACGGCGTGGGCGAGCTCATCCGCATTGCCTGCGAGCGCGGCCGGCAGGCACGTCCCAAGCTCGAGATCGGCATTTGCGGCGAGCATGGCGGGGATCCGCGCTCGATCCGGTTCTGTGACGAAGTCGGTCTCGACTACGTCTCGTGCTCGCCTTACCGCGTGCCGATCGCGCGCTTGGCCGCCGCCCAGGCCCGCCTCGGCGGGGCGTCCGAAAACGAAGACTGAGCGCCCTGCATGACGCGGCAAATCGCCTTCGATGACCTGATGCGGGGCGACAAGGCCGCGCTCGCCGCCGCCTTGGCGCGGATCGAGTCCGACCCTCACGACGCGGCGACGGTCGACCTCCTGACGCGCGCCTTCGCGCGGCCGCGCGCGCATGTGGTGGGGGTGACGGGCCCGCCGGGCGTCGGCAAGTCCATGCTGCTCGGCAAGCTCATCGCGAAGGTGCGCGCGGGTGACCGCACGGTCGGCGTGATCGCGGTCGATCCCTCGTCCAAGCGCACCGGCGGCGCGCTCCTGGGCGACCGGATCCGGCTGGCGACCGACCCCGAGGACCAGGGCGTCTTCGTGCGCTCGATGGCGGCCCGCGACCGTCTCGGCGGCCTGGCCGAGATCACGGTGTCCGCCATGGTCCTCATGCGGGCGGTCTACGACCTCGTGCTGATCGAAACGGTTGGCGTCGGCCAGTCGGAAACCGACGTGGAAGGGGCGGCCGACTCCGTCGTCTTCTGCGTCCAGCCGGGCTCCGGCGACAGCCTCCAGTTCATGAAGGCCGGCATCGTCGAAATTCCCGATATCGTTGTCGTGACCAAGAGCGACATGGAGGCGGCGGCGAATCAGGCGCGATCCGACATCAAGGGTGCGATCAAGGTGACCGGGGCCGTGTCCGGCTCCGGCGCGCACGAAGGGTGGGAAACGAAGGTGCTGTCGGTATCGGCGCTCCACGACCGCGGCCTCGAGGAGCTGATCGCGGCACTCGATGCACACCATGCCTTCCTCGCCGCCGAAGGCCGGCTCGCGCGGCACCGCCACGCCCAGGCCGAAGCCTGGCTCGCGGCGGCGGTTCGCGAACGCTTCGGCCGCGAAGGCCTGATGCGCGCCGGGCGGCTCGCGCTCGCCGCCGGCGAATCACCGTTCGAGAAGTTGGCGGAGGTCGCCCAGGCGCTTGCGCGCTGACGCGCGGTCAGAACGCGGCCCAGTCGGGCTTCTTCGGCGTCAGCCGTGCCCCTGCGGCGGTAAATGCCCCTTCGGCTTCCTTGGCTTCCCCAAGAAACTCCAGGCGCAGCATCGCGAGGCCCACGCCGTCGATCGCGCTCAGCATCTCGCCCGCCTCCTTGTCGCCCACCATGACCGCGGTTCCCGGCGCGGGAATGGGGCCGTCGATCGCCACCGGCAACACGCGCTTGCGGACGAGCCCGCGATGCTTGGTGCGCGCCGTCAATTCCTGCCCCAGGTAACAGCCCTTGTTCCAATCGATCCCGTTGAGCTCGTCCAGCCCGTTCTCGAGAAGGATCGCCTTCTCGACCGGCATGTCGCGGCTGCCGTCGGGAAGGCCGAGCGAAATACGCAGCCGCTCGTAGTCGGCGAATTCGCCCGGTTCGAACCCGGCCTGCTCCAAGATCTTGGCCGCGCGGTCGCGGGGCAGAAGCGCGCGCAGCCCGGCCGCGGCGAGCCGGGGGTCGACGAACACGGCGCCACCTTCCCACGGCCTGGCTTGTCCCGCCTCGGCGCCAAGCCCGAGCGCGCGCGCGTCCGCGCCGATGACAGCGGCCACCGTAAAGCCGGCGCTCGCGTCCGCGATCTCGGCCTTGCTGCGGAGCTTGAACATGCCAAGCCGCCGCTTCAGGTCGTCGAGCCGCGCTTTTTCGCAGTCGAAGAACAACGCGCCCTCGATCTCGACGATGAAGAAGTCGTGGACAAAGCGTCCCTGGGGCGTGAGGAAGGTTGCATAGACGGCCCGTGCCGGAGACACCTTGTTGATGTCGTTGGAGATCAGCCCCTGAAGGAAGGTGCGGGCGTCGGGACCGTCGATATTGAGAACCCCTCGGGCCTCCAGAATCACGTATCGCGCTTCGGCCATGTTCGACCCCATGCTCCGCCGTTTCGCTGCGCCGTCCGGTCCATCGGGCCACAAGCCGGCACATCCTAGACGTAAGGGACCGGCCTCCCTTTGACAATGGCCCGCCTACAGGGCATTGGTCGTGGCCTGACGCGCGAAACCGGGGCCTCATGCGCATCCTCTTTATCACCTCAAGCCGGATCGGCGACGCCGTGCTCTCCACGGCGCTGCTCGCGCATCTCCTGGCGCGCCATCCGGACGCACGCTTCACCATCGCCTGCGGGCCGGCGGCCGCGCCGCTGTTCGAGGCCGTGCCGGGACTCGAGCGCATCGTCGCCCTTCCCAAGCGGCGCTTCGGCGGCCACTGGCTCGCGCTTTGGGCGGCGACCGTCGGGACCCGTTGGGACCTCGTCGTCGACCTCCGCGCCTCGGTCCTGGCCTGGGCCGTGTGGGCCCGCGAGCGGCGGGTCTTCCGCTACAATCACGCGCTCGGCCACCGCCTCCGCCAGCTCGCCTCGGTGCTTGATCTCGACTCGCCGCCGGACCCAGTTCTCTGGACCGCGCCGCGCCACGACGAGGCGGCGGCGCATCTCATCCCGCCGGGCGCGCCGGTGGTCGCGCTGGGCCCCACCGCCAACTGGCCGCGCAAGGCGTGGGTCCCCGAGCGCTTCGCCGAGCTCGCGCTTCGCCTGACGGGACCGGCGGGGATATTGCCCGGCGCCCGAATCGCCGTGTTCGGCGGGCCGGGTGAGAGGGAGGCGGCGATGCCGGCCATCGCGGCGCTCCCGCATGACCGCCTGATCGATCTCGTCGGGCGCGTCGACCTGCTCACCGCCTATGCGTGCCTCCGCCGCTGCGCGATCTTCATCGGCAACGATTCGGGGCTGATGCATCTGGCGGCGGCGGCGAGAATTCCGACTCTCGGCCTGTTCGGGCCCAGCAAGGAGCGGCTCTATGCGCCCTGGGGCGATCTCGCCGCCGCCGTGCGCACCCCGGAGGCTTACGAGGAGCTCGTGGGCGGCCCGGGCTATGATCGTTTCGCCCGGGAAAGCCTGATGGCGGGGTTGACGGTGGACAGCGTCGAACGCGCCGGCCGCGACTTGTGGGAGCGCACGCGGGCGCTCGCCGCGACCTAGTCCGACCCGGGCTGCGCCTTCGCGGCGAAAACCGCCAGCGCTGCCGCGATCCATGCCGTCATCAGCCACCAGTTCTGCCAGATTCCGTAGCTGATGACCGCAATGGTGACGAACGCGGCGAAGGTGGCGTTCGCCATCGCCGCGGGCCCGCGCGGCTCGAATGCCGCCATCCGGCGCAACACCAGGAACGCGATGACGGCGGCGATGATGGCTCCCGGCAGGCCGAGCTCGAGCCAGACCTGGAGGATTCCGTTGTGAGGGTGAAGCGGCAGGACCGGCTGGCCCGCGATTGCCGGCGCCCGGCCACCGGGGATTGCCCGCGACGAATCGAAGCCGAACCCGGAAAGCGGGCGCTCGGCGATCTTGCCGAGAACGAATTGGCTGATCAGCAGCCGGTGTTTGACGCTGAAGGCATGGGCGGGCAGGTCCTGGGCCAGCTCCGGAAGATCGCGGCCCACTCCTGTGGCGACGAGAATCGGCGGCGCCGCCAGGATCCCTGCGAGCATCACCACGATCATGGCGCGGCGGACCGCCTGCGGCTTCCAATAGGAAACGGCGAACACCGCCGCGCCCACCGCGAAAGCGAGCCGTGCCGCCGCCATGTCCAGCTCGAACAGAATGGCGAGCGTCAAGAGCAGGAACAAGATCGCCGCCCGCGGGCGAAATCGGCGCCACAACGCGAAGGCGATCGGCCATGCAATGATCGCGGCGATGGCGGCCGCGCGGTCGTAGACGACCGGGAACAGCGAGAACTTTTCCGGCCACAAGCGCGATGCCCGGTAGAGCACCCCGCCGTCGAGAAGCTCGCTGACCAGGATCACAAGAAGGATCGCGCCGGCCACGCCCAGAGCGATGACCGCGCGCCTCCCCGCGTCCTCGTCGGCCCCTTCCGCGGCAACCGCGAGCAGCCCGCCCGCCAGCATGACGCCCGCAACCTGAAGCACGAGAAGAAAGCTGCCGGCGGGGCGGGGCGCCCAGATCGTGCCGACGGCCGCCCAAACCAGGAGGCAGGCGAGCGCCGTGGCGAGCGGGCCGCGCAGCAGCTTGGCGAACCGCTCGCGCACGGAGGGGTCGAAGGTGAGGGCCAGCGCGCCGGCAACGCCCAGCGGCACGACCCCATGCGGGCTCAGCACCGCGAGCGGGGAAAGAAGGCAGATCAGGGCCGGAAATGCGAGCTGCGCCGTGATGGTCATTGCAAAATCCACATCTCGTTGCCGGGAAGGCGTCGCGCCCGAGGCCACTGGGCGGTCCCGCGCGGTTCCGGCTGTATAGACGGGATTCCCGGTGAAGCCAACCGCGCTCCGCGTGCCGGGACGCCGTGCGGGCGCTCAGGTCTCCACCGGCCTTCGCCTTCGCAAACCGGCTGTCTTTGCGCTAAAGATGGTCGGGACTCTTTTTCTTTGTCGCAACCCGGGCCATGTCGGAAACGATGAAGGACAGCGCGAAAAATCAGGCAATCCCTCGCGGCATGCGGCGGGTCCGGCGGGGGGCGAGGTGACGGCGCCCCGATTGTCCGCGCTCGTCGTCGTCCACAACGAAGAGCGGCAGCTCGCGGAATGCCTCGAAACCCTGCGGTTTGCCGACGAGATCGTAGTGGTGCTCGACCGTTGTACCGACGGCTCGCGCGGAATCGCCGCGCGCTACGCCCACAAGCTGGTCGAAGGCGCCTGGGAAATCGAGGGCCCGCGGCGCAACGCCGGAATCGACGCCTGCACCGGCGACTGGATCCTCGAAGTGGACGCGGACGAGCGGGTGACGCCGGCGCTTGCCGAAGAGATCCGCCGAACGATCGCGACCGCCGGACCCGGCTACTTCCTGATCCCCTACGACAATTACATCGGCTCCCGCCTCGTGCGCTATGGATGGGGCGCATCCTGGGGGGTTTCGGCGACCGTGCGCCTGTTCTCCAGGGGCGCCAAACGGTGGGGGCCCCAGCGGATCCACCCCAAGGTGGCGCTTCAGGGGGCCCGCCGCTGGCTCAAGACGCCGATGATCCATTACGTGGACCGCAACATCTCCGACATGATCCAGCGGCTCGATCGCTACACCACAGCGCGCGCCAAGGACCTCCGCGAGTCGGGCGACATCGGCACCTTTTCGCTCAACCTGCGGCGGATCTTCTCACGCTTCTGGAAATGCTACGTCGCGCGCAGGGGATACCGCGAGGGTCCGTACGGATTCCTGATCGCCCTCATGGCGGCGCTCTATCCGATGCTGTCCTACCTCAAGGCGCGGCTCGAGCCGGAATGACGGCGCCAAGCGAAACCTTGTCCGCGGCGGCCGCTCCCGGTGTGGCGGGCGGCGGGGGAATCCGCGTGCTCCAGGCCATGGCGGGCGCGGCGCAGGGCGGGGCCGAACTCTACTTCCTGCGCCTGTGCCTCGCGCTGCAGCGCGCCGGCCTGTCCCAGCATGCGGTCGTTCGGCCCCACCCGGAGCGTGTCGCGAAGCTCGAGGCCGGCGGCGTCACGGTCACCTGCGCCAGATTCGGCGGCTGGCTCGACTTCACGACGCGCCCCGCGATCCGGCGCGCGATCGCCTCGTTTCGGCCCCACATCGTCATGAGCTACATGACGCGGGCCACGCGCTACATGCCGCGCGGGAACTTCGTCCACATCGCCCGCCTCGGGGGCTACTACGATCTGAAGCATTACCGCCGCTGCGACCATCTCGTCGGCAACACGCCCGATCTCGTCGAATATTTTCAGCGCCACGGCTGGCCGCGCGAGCGGGTCCATTTCATCCCGAATTTCGTCGATACGCACACCAGCCCGCCCGCCGATCGCGCCCGCTTCGCAACGCCCGGCACCGTTCCTCTCGTCTTCGCGCTCGGCCGGTTCCACCGCAACAAGGCCTTCGACGTTCTGCTCGCGGCCATGGCCCGGCTGCCGGAGGCGTATTTGTGGCTTGCCGGCGACGGCCCGGAACGCGGGCCGCTCGAATCGGCGGCCGCGGAGCTCGGGCTTTCCGGCCGGGTGCGATTCGTCGGCTGGCAGGACGATCCCGCGCCCTTCTTCGCCGCTGCCGATGTCCTCGCGGTTCCCTCGCGCCACGAGCCGCTCGGAAACGTCGTGCTGGAAGGCTGGGCGCAAGGGCTCCCGGTCGTGGCGGCAGCGAGCCAAGGGCCGCGGTTCCTGATTCGCGACGGAGAGAATGGTCTCCTGGTGCCGGTGGACGATCCCGAGTCGCTTGCCGCCGCCCTATCCCGCGTGCTTGCCGACCGCAGGCTCGCCGGGCGGCTCGCGGCGGGCGGCCGGGCCGCGCTTGGAGCCGAGTTCTCGGAACAGGCGGTCGTCGCCGGCTACCTTTCCCTGTTCCGGCGGGTGCTCGCCTGATGTGCGGCCTGGCCGGGATCATGATGGCCTCGGGCCCGCCGCCGGAGGCGGCGTTGGCCGCGATGGAACGCGCGCTCGCGCACCGCGGGCCGGATGGGCGCGGCCGTTACGTCGCGGGCAGCCTTGGCATGGTCCACGTCCGGCTCGCCATCATCGATCTCAAGACCGGCGACCAGCCGATTCGCGAGCCGGCCGGTGCCGCCCTCATCGCCAACGCCGAGATCTACAACTACGTGGAGCTGAAACAGGAGCTTTCGGGCGCGGCCTTCTCGACCGCCTCCGATTGCGAGCCGCCGCTTCATCTCTACCGCCAGCTGGGGACGGGGTTCGCGGAAAAGCTGCGCGGCATGTATGCGATCGCGATCCATGATCCCGCGAACAACCGCCTGTATCTCGCGCGCGATCCCTTCGGGATCAAGCCGCTCTATTACGCCGAAACCGCCAACTGCTTCGCCTTCGCTTCTGAGCCCCAGGCGCTCATCGCCGCCGGAGTCGTCGCCCCGCGGATCAACGCCCAGCGCCGCCTCGAGCTCCTCCAACTCCAGTTCACGACCGGCGAGGAGACGCTGTTCGAAGGCATTCGCCGCGTCGCCCCCGGCGAAACGCTTGTCGTGGCGGGCGGACGCGTGATCGAGCGGCGGCGGCGGCCGGCGCTGCCGCGTTCCGGGCCGCGGCCGGAGGACGAGGCGTCGGCCCTCAATCGCCTCGACGCCGCGCTCGAGGATTCCGTGCTCGTCCACCAGCGCTCCGACGTGCCCTACGGCATGTTTCTGTCGGGCGGCATCGATTCGACGGCGTTGCTCGCGATGATGGCGCGCCTCAACGAGCGGCCGGTGCGGGCCTTCACCGCCGGGTTCTCGGGGACCAAGGTCGCCGACGAGCGCGACCATGCGCGACTCGTGGCCGGAAAGCTCGGGGCCGAACACATCGAAGTCGAATTCTCCGAAGACGATTTCTGGACGCTGCTTCCCGCTGTGGCGGCCGCCATGGACGACCCCGCCGCCGATTACGCCGTCCTGCCCACCTACAAGCTCGCGCGCGCCGCCGGGCAGGAGCTGAAGGTCGTGTTGTGCGGCGAAGGCGGCGACGAGATGTTCGCGGGCTATGGCCGCTATCGCAGCGTGCTGCGGCCGTGGTGGCTGGGCGGGCGGGCGCTGCGGCCGCACGGGCTGCTCGAGGGAACCGGGGTGCTGCGCGCCGATTCGCCGAGCTGGCGCGACGGGATCGCGGCCGCCGAGATCCACGCCGCCTTGCCGAACCGCAGCCGGCTTCAGGTCGCCCAGGCCACCGACTGCGCCGACTGGCTGCCGAACGATCTGCTGATCAAGCTCGATCGCTGCCTCATGGCGCACGGGGTCGAGGGACGCACGCCGTTCCTCGATCCCGTGGTGGCCGATGCCGCCTTTCGCCTTCCGGATTCGCTCAAGATTCGCAAGGGACTCGGCAAATGGCTGCTGCGCGAATGGCTGGCGCGGCACTTGCCCGAGGCGAAGCCGTTTTCGCACAAGCGCGGCTTTACCGTGCCGGTCGGCCAGTGGATCGCGCGCCGCGGCAAGGTATTGGGCGAATTGGTGGCCGAGGAGCCGGGCGTCGCGCAGGTATGCCGCCCCGAAGCGGTGCGCCGTCTGTTCGCAGCCGAGGGAAAGCGTGCGGGGCTCGCCTGCTGGGTTCTCCTCTTCTACGCGTTGTGGCATCGCCGCCACATTTTGGGGCTGGACCCGGCGGGCGATGTTCTCGAAACTCTCGCCCAACGCGGCTGAGCCGCGCGGGGGAATGCGCGAATGGTGGATCAAACAGGCGAGGCCTTCGACCTTGTGGTCAAGGGCGGCACCTGCGTGACGCCGAACGGCATCGGCGAGGCCGATATCGGCGTGCGCCAGGGGCGGATCGCCGCGCTGGGCGACCTCGGGAGCGCGAAGGCCGCCGAGATCGTGGACGCCGGCGGGCTCCATGTGCTGCCCGGCGTCATCGACAGCCAGGTTCATTTCCGCGAGCCCGGCAACGAACACAAGGAAGACATCGAAACCGGAACCCGCGCGGCGGTGATGGGCGGCGTCACCGCGGTGTTCGATATGCCCAACACGAACCCGCCGACGCTCCATCCCGCGGAGCTCGGCGACAAGCTCGCCCGTGCCGACGGGCGCGCCTGGTGCGACATCGCCTTCTACATCGGCGCGGCCGCCGAGAATGCCGCGCGCCTGGCGCGCTACGAGCGGCTGGCCGGCTGCTGCGGCGTGAAAATCTTCATGGGGAGCTCGACCGGAAATCTGCTGGTCGCCGACGACGAAACGCTCTTGCAGGTGCTTCGGTCGGGATTCCGCCGGGTCGCCGTTCATTGCGAAGACGATTACCGCCTGCGCAAGCGCCGGCCCCTGGCGGAGGGCGAAGACGCCCACCCCAGGCTCCACCCGGTCTGGCGCGACGAGGAAACGGCGCTGCGGGCGACGACCCGCCTCATGAAACTCGCGCAGGAGGCGCGCCGCCGCGTCCACGTGCTGCACGTCACCACTGCCGAGGAGATGCCCGTCCTTCGGGATCACCGCGACATCGCCACGGTCGAGGTGACGCCCCAGCACCTGACCCTCGAGGCGCCCAGCTGCTACGAGCGTCTTGGCACGCTCGCACAGATGAACCCGCCGATCCGGGACGCCCGGCATCGCGAAGCGCTGTGGCGCGCGGTTCGCGACGGCACGGTGGACGTGCTCGGCTCGGACCATGCGCCGCATACCCGCGCCGAGAAGGCGGAACCCTATCCGAAGAGTCCGTCCGGCATGCCCGGCGTGCAAACCCTGCTTCCCGTGATGCTGGATCACGTGAACGCCGGACGCTTGTCGCTGACGCGCCTCGTGGACCTGACCAGCGCGGGTCCGGCGCGCGTCTTCAACATCGCCGGCAAGGGACGGATCGCGGCCGGATACGACGCCGATCTCGCGCTCGTGGATCTCCGGGGCTCGCGGACCATCACCGATGCATGGATCGCGTCGCGCTGCGGCTGGACGCCCTTCGCCGGCATGAAGGTGACGGGCTGGCCGGTCGCCACGGTCCTGCGCGGCCGCGTCGTGATGCGGGACGACGAGGTTATCGGCAAGCCTTCGGGCCGGCCCATTCGATTCGGAGAGACGCTATGACGACGCCGCGCAAAGGCACGAAGCCGAAAAAAGGCGCGAAGGCGAAAAAGACGGCCAAGCCGGCGAAAGCAGCCAAGCCGGCCAAGCGGCAGACGAAGCGGGCGGGCGCGCTGCAGCCGCGGCGGCGGCCGGCGCTGGATCTTCCGCCGCTTGCGCGGTGCGCGGCCATCGTCGTCGCGCCCGCCAACGGCGGCATCGCACCGCGCCTGACCGAGATTCAGAACGACGCCTTGGTCGCGGCGGCGCCTCCCGAGGCCGACGTGACGCTGCGGATTCTTTATTCCACGGTCAACTTCAAGGACGGACTGGCCCTGTTCGGCCGCGCCGGGATCGTGAAGCGCTATCCCCACGTGCCGGGTGTGGATTTCGTCGGCGCGGTCGAGGAGTCGCAGTCCCCCTCGTGGCGGCCGGGCGATATCGCGATCATGGGCGGGTTCCGCGTGGGCGAGCTTTATTGGGGCGGCTTCGCGCAGCGCGCGCGCGTCCGGAGCGACTGGCTGGTGGCGCTCCCCGAGGGTCTGACGCCGCTGCGCGCGATGGCGATCGGAACCGCCGGACTCACCTCGATGCTTGCGGTGATCGCGCTGGAAGAGCACGGCCTCGCGCCCGCGGCGGGCGAGATCGTGGTAACGGGTGCGGCCGGGGGCGTCGGCAGCATTGCGGTCGCCCTGCTCGCGTCGCTGGGCTTCCCCGTCGTCGCCGTCACCGGACGGCGCGAAACCCACGACTACCTGAAGCATTTGGGGGCCCAGGCGATCCTGGACCGCGCGCTGCTGCTGTCGCCGCCCAAAAAGCCGCTTTTGCCGGCGCGCTTCGCCGGTGCGATCGATACCGTCGGCGGCGCGACGCTGGCCAATCTTCTCGCGAGCCTGAAATACGGGGGCAGCGTTGCCGCCACCGGACTCGTGGGCGGACGCGATCTCACGACCACGGTCATTCCATTTTTGTTGCGCGGCATCAACCTTCTGGGGATCGAGGCCACGAATTGTCCTCTCCAGAGGCGCGAGGCGGCATGGCGGCGTCTGGCTCGCGACCTGCCCATGAATCTTCTCGACGAGATGACGAGCGTGGTGGCGCTCGCCCAGGTCCCCGAGATCGGCCGCCGGATCCTCGAGGGCAAGGTGCGCGGCCGGGTCGTGGTGGACGTGAACGCGTGAGGAGCGCTTGCGGTGGCGCGCGGCTAGATTATGGTTAACAAGGGGTTACTGGCGGTTCCGGGGGATTTGTAATACGGTTCGGTCCATGGCGCTTTGGCGATGGTTGGGCCGTTCGTTACTGCTGGCGATGGCGCTTGCGGTCGCCGCCTGCGGCAACCCGTTCGCCGGGGCGCAGCCGACGCGCGACGAAATCGTTTCCGGCGGCTGGGTCGGACCCGAGATGGTGGCGCAGCGGGGCGTCATTTATTGCTATCGCACGCTCGCAACCGCTTACTGCCGCAAGTCGCCGGAGCCGGGGCAGGAAGACCGGCTCGTGAGCTACGACGGCGACGATTACGGGTCACCGCCGCGCTAGCCGCGCCGGGCTCAGAGCCAGCCTTTCCCCTTGAAATAAAGGTACGGCAGGATCGCCGACAGGATCATGACCAGGATCGCGAGGGGGTAGCCGTAGGGCCAATTGAGCTCCGGCATACGGTGGAAGTTCATGCCGTAGATGCTGGCGATCAGGGTCGGCGGCATGAGGGCCACCGCCGCCACCGAGAAGATCTTGATGATGTTGTTCTGCTCGACGTTGATGAGGCCGAGCGTCGCTTCCAGCAGGAAGTTCACCTTGTTGGAGAGGAAGGTGGCATGGTCCGAAAGCGAAGCGGCGTCATGCGTGAGCGTTTCGACGTGGCCGCGCAGGACGTTGGGCAGCGCCGCGCCCATCCGCTGCGCCAGGAACGAAAGCATGCGGCCGATGGAAACCAGGCTTTCCCGTCCCTTCGAGATCAAATCGCCTTGGTGGCCGACGCGCCGCAACAGTTGCTTGAGGTCGCGGGAGCCGTTCGACACCTCCTCGGCGCCGTGGCCGAACACCTGGGACGACAGGTTATTCACCTCGTCGCCGATGCGCTCGAGAATGTCGGCGGTGCGGTCGATGATCGCATCGAGCAGGCCCAGGAGCACGTCCTCGCCCTTGGCGAATGTCTGCGGCCGCTGCGGCACCCGCGCGGAGAACATCCGGAAGGGCAGGGGATCGGCGTAACGCAGGGTGACGAGCCTTCCGCGCGAGAGCATGAAGGTGACGGCCGAGCAAATCGGCCGCTCGGTCTCGGATTGGGCGAGCACCATCGCGGTCATCATCATGGCGCCCTCCTCGACCCGCAGCCGGCTCGAAGCCTCGATCTCCTTCATCTCGTCGGGCGTGGGGACCTCGAGATCGAGCGCGGTCTCGACCGCCTTGACCTCGGCCGGAGTCGGCTCCTTGAGGTCGAGCCACATCGCGCCGTCGGGCACGCTCTCGCCCGGCGCCAGCTCGGAACGCATGATCCGATTGCCCTCGACCCGGTAGATGGCGAGCATCCCTGTCCCGACCCTTCGTGATCCCTTAGAGCCCCTGGGCGCCACGGGGCGGCGCTAAACATAAGCCGAACACCGGCCTTTGCCTACCGGGGAATCGCGCCGACGGGCTCGGTGGTGGCGCGGGGCTCAGGCCCCGTTTCACGTCAGCGCGACTTTGAGAGCGTAGGCGGCCGCGATTCCCCAGACCACGATGCCCGCTTCGTGCCCGCGCCCGGCCAGCAGCTTGCCCGCCGCATAGGTGACGAAGCCGAATCCGATCCCGTCGGCGATCGAGAAGGTGAACGGCGTCGCGATTGCGGTCACGATTCCGGGGCCGAATTCCGTGAGATCGTCCCAATCGAGGTCCTTCAGGTTCCGGGCCATCAGGCAGGCGACGAACACGAGCGCCGGCGCCGTGGCGTAGGCGGGGATGCTGGCGGCAAGCGGTGACAGGAATATGGCGGCGACGAAGAGCAGGCCGACGACGGCGGCGGTGAGCCCGGTGCGTCCGCCCGCCTCCACGCCCGCGATGCTCTCGATATAGCTGGTGGTGGTCGAGGTGCCGAGCGCCGCCCCCGCCATCGCCGCGGTCGAATCGGCGATCAGCGCCCGCCCGAGCCGGGGCAACCGTCCTTCCCGGTCGAGGAAGCCGGCGTGGTGGGCGACCCCGATCAATGTCCCGGTGTTGTCGAAGAACTGGACGAAGAAGGCGGCGAACACGACGCCGGCCAGGGCGAGGTCGGCCGCGCCCCGGATGTCCATCTGCAAGAGCGTCGGCGCGAGCGAGGGCGGCGCCGAGGCCAAGCCCTCGAACTGCGTCAGCCCGAACGGCAATCCCAGGACCGCCAGGAGCAGGATGGTGATCACCAGCGCCCCGGTAATCCGGCGATACGAAAGGCCCAGGATCAGGACGAAGCCGAAGGCCGCGAGCAGCGCCCGGGGCTCGCGAAGGTCGCCCAGCGTCACCAAGGTCGCGGGACTGCTGGAAATGATGCCGGCATTCTCGAGGCCGATCACGGCAAGGAACAGGCCGATGCCGGCGGCGATCCCTAGCTTCAGCGAGGCCGGGATCGCCTCGACGATGATCGCGCGAAGCCGGAACGCGCTGACGAGGAAGAACAGGACGCCCGAAAGGAAAACGGTGCCGAGCGCCACCTGCCAGCTCACGTGCATCCCCTGCACCACGCCGAAGGCGAAATAGACGTTGAGGCCCATACCCGGGGCAAGGGCGATCGGGTAGTTGGCATAAAGCCCCATGAGCAGGCTGCCGATCGCGGCGGCCAGGCAGGTGGCGACGAACACGGCCCCCTTATCCATGCCTGCGCTCCCGAGAATTTCGGGATTGATGAAGACGATGTAGGCCATGGTGAGGAAGGTGGTGAGGCCGGCGAGGCACTCGGTGCGCACCGTGGTCCCGTTCTCGCGGAGCTTGAAGATTTGTCCGAGCATCGGCCCCCTTTCCGATTCCAGCGCGCCGGCAAGGTATCACCGCGGCCGGGGCGGCGGAATCCTCGAGCGGGCCTTCGAGACGAGCGACGGCCGAATTTTGCGGCGGGGGATCGGCGGAAACTGGTGCTGCCGAGTGGAATCGAACCACCGACCTACGCCTTACCAAGGCGTTGCTCTACCCCTGAGCTACGGCAGCGCCGCTTGGAACCTGCGGGACGGGCCGCACTCTAAACGGCTCCGGCCCAAACTTCAACGCTTCGGCCCCTGCGGGGCTGGCTCGGTAAGCGAAGGATTGAGCCGGCGGCGAACGGGCGTCGGCAATGCCGGCAAGGGAACGCGCCCCGGACGAAAAAAATGGGCGGCGCTTTCGCGCCGCCCAAGCAAGCTACCTGACTACCTAGGGGTTAGTGTAGGTAGTGTAGGCCGGGCGGAAGTCCCTCCGCGGCTTCCGCCCAGGTGGAGGCACGGAGAGGTGCCTGCGTCCTCTCCGTCCCCCTGTCGTGGGGGCGCTCGGCGCCGCTCACCCCGCCGTCCGGTCTGCGCGCGGGGGGTACCGCGCGCAGGATACGCGCCGAACCCGGCGCGATAAGGACGACGAAGCGTTGCCCGTCTTTCCGGATCTCTCCGGCTTGTCCGGCCAACTTCGCAACGTCGGTTCCCCGCATATCGACCCCCTTTCGGCAGCCCCGCTTTCTGGGTTGGTCCAGACCGGAGGCTTTGCGTCCCGCCGTCGCCGACGGTTTGCCTTTGTCGAGGAGGACCGTTACGATCACTCCTGCGATGTGAGGTCAGTCTAGGGAATATTTATTTCGGAACCGTTAACTCGCTCGGTTTCATTTTAATATCACAAGTTATCTGGTATTTATGCTTGTGAATATTTGAATAAACTTTGATCAATATCTTTCCTAAAATTTTAGACGATTGCGCGAGGCCCGCCTGCGCCTTTGGCGGTCGCGCCGGCTGCGCGGGCTGGCAACGGCGGGATCAGGGAAATCCGGGGTCATGACGAGAGGCGATCGAGCGGGCGCGCGGACACGGCCGGAAACGGGCAAGACGGACCATGGCGAGGGCCCTGCGGTGCCGCGGCGCAAGGAACACCCTGCCGTTTCCGAGACCGGCGGCAAAGAGGCGGCCGCGCGCAAGCGCCGGCTCGCCGCCGCGCTTCGCGAGAACCTGCGCAAGCGCAAGGCCCAGTCGGCGGCGCGTCAGGCCGGGCCGGGCGAAAGCGGCGGGCCGGGCCCAGGCCGCCGCGCGCGGCGGCCTTGAGGCGACCCCCGGGCCTCGCGTAGAACACGCGGGCGCCGCCGAAGCGGACGGTGCCCCAGGAGAGGGAGAGGACGCCGATGCCGATTATGCCCGACAGCTGGATCCGCGAGATGGCGGAGAAGCACAGGATGATCGAGCCCTTCGTCGAGGCGCAGCGCCGCGAGGGCGTGATCTCCTACGGTCTGTCCTCCTACGGCTACGACGCCCGCGTCTCCGACGACTTCAAGATCTTCCACAACATCGATGCCGCCGTGGTGGACCCGAAGGATTTTTCGCCCAAGGGCTTCGTGGACCGGAAGGTCCCGGTGTGCATCATCCCGCCCAACAGCTTCGCTTTGGCGCGCACGGTCGAATATTTCCGGATTCCGCGCGACGTGCTGGTGATCTGCCTCGGCAAGTCCACCTATGCGCGGTGCGGCATCATCGTGAACGTGACGCCGCTCGAGCCGGAATGGGAAGGGCATGTGACGCTCGAATTCTCGAACACCACGACCTTGCCCGCCAAGATCTACGCCAACGAAGGCGCCGCGCAATTCATCTTCCTGAAGGCCGACCAGCCCTGCGAGGTGTCCTATGCCGACCGCCAGGGCAAGTACATGAAACAGATGGGCGTGACGCTGCCGAAGCTTTAGGCGTCCGGCGAGCCGCCGGGCGCGGGCCGAAAAGGGCCGCTTCAAGGCGCTTTACAGGCCGGGCGGGCGGCCATATCTCTCCCCGAACCGTGCCCCGCGGCCGCATCGAGAGGACCCGCGCGGGCGAAAGCGCACAAACGGAAGCAGGGACCAAGGAATGGACCAGATCCGCATTCGCGGCGGGCGGCGGCTCGCAGGCTCGATCCCCATCAGCGGTGCCAAGAATGCGGCGCTGCCGCTCATGGCGGCGAGCCTGCTGACCGACGAGACCCTGACGCTCTCCAACCTGCCGCATCTCGCCGATATCTCGACGCTTGCGAACCTCCTCTCGCGCCACGGCGTCGCGATCGAGATGAACGGCGAGGCGGAGGGCGGCCATGGCGGGCGGGTGCTGTCGCTCCGGACGTCCAAAATCGCCAGCACCGTCGCGCCTTACGATCTCGTCCGGCGCATGCGTGCCTCGGTCCTGGTGCTGGGGCCGCTTCTGGCGCGCGCGGGAGAGGCCAAGGTGTCGCTTCCCGGCGGCTGTGCGATCGGCAACCGCCCGGTGGACCTCCACATCAAAGGCCTGACTCAGCTCGGCGCCGAGATCATGCTCGAAGACGGCTACATCCACGCCGCCGCCCGTGGCGGGCTCAAGGGTGGCCATTTCGTCTTCCCCACGGTCTCGGTGGGCGCGACCGAGAATCTGCTGATGGCGGCGAGCCTCGCCTCGGGCCAGACGGTGTTGAGGAATGCCGCGCGCGAGCCCGAGGTCTGCGACCTCGCCCGCTGTCTCGTCGCCATGGGGGCAAAGATCGAAGGCATCGGCAGCGACACCTTGACCATCGACGGGGTGCCGCGCCTCCATGGCGCGCGCCATTCGGTCGTTCCCGACCGCATCGAAACCGGCACCTACGCCATCGCCGCCGCGATCACCGGTGGCGAGGTCGAGCTTCGGGGCGCGCGCCTCGATCTCATTGAGGCGCTCGCCGAGGTCCTGGAGCGCGCCGACGTCGCCGTGGTCGAAACCCCGGTCGGCCTGGAGGTCTCGCGCAAGGACGGGAGAATCCGGAGCGTGGACATCACGACCGAGCCCTATCCCGGCTTTCCCACCGACATGCAGGCGCAGATCATGGCGCTCATGGCGACGGCCGACGGCGCCGCCATGATCACCGAATCGATCTTCGAGAACCGGTTCATGCACGTGCCCGAGCTGTCGCGCATGGGCGCGGACATCCATGTCCACGGGGCGTCCGCCGTGGTTCGCGGCGTGACGGGGCTCACCGGCGCCCCGGTCATGGCCACCGACCTGCGCGCATCCGTGTCGCTCGTTCTTGCAGGCCTGGCGGCCGAGGGAGAAACTGTCGTGAGCCGCGTCTATCACCTGGACCGCGGCTACGAGCGACTGGAAGAGAAGCTCGCCGCGTGCGGTGCGGATATCGAACGGGTCAGGGAGTAGGGGATGCCGCAAAACCTCAGGCTCAAGGCCGGCGACGAAGAGGACATCAGCGTCATCAGCGCCTGCATGCAGGACGCCCTCATATCCTGCAACGATCTCTCGTTTCTCGCGGGCGAGAACCGGTTCGTGCTCGTGGCTCAGCGCTTCCGGTGGGAGAACTGCCCGGAGTTCATGCGCCCCGAACTGATCGGGATGATGCCCTGCGAGAAGTACGAGCGCGTGAGCTCGGTCCTGGTGTTCGACGACGTCACCGGCGTTCGCCTGCTCGATCTCAAGACGCCCCCGGCGGCCGATTTTCTCGAGTTGCTCGCGATCGCGGTCGAGCCGGGCGAGGAAGGCGGCGACGGCCCGTCCATCATCCTGTTTTTCGGCGGCGGCGGGGCCATCCGGCTGGAAGTCCGGCAGATCCTGTGCCATCTAGAGGACTTGGGCGAATCCTGGCCGACCACACGGCGGCCGTCCCATCCGACGGGCGAAGGCGTCTGAGCCTCGTCCTCCTGTCCGGGAGAAGATCGCGTGCAGACCAACGAACCGCTCGTGCTGGCCCTGCCCAAGGGCCGCATATTGAACGAGGTCATCGGCCTGGTGCGGCGCGCCGGGATCGAGCCGGAATCCGCCTTCGACGATCCCGAGGCGCGGCAGCTCCGCTTCGCCACCAATCGCGACGATCTCTTCATCATCCGCGTGCGGTCTTTCGACGTCGCGACTTTCGTCGCCTTCGGGGCGGCGCAGCTCGGCGTTGCCGGCAACGACGTTCTGATGGAGTTCGACTATCCCGAGATTTACGCGCCCCTCGACCTCAATGTGGGACGCTGCCGGCTGGTGGTCGCCGAGCCGAAGGAAATGGGCGAGCGCGACGATCCGGCGCGTTGGAGCCATGTGCGTGTCGCCACGAAATATCCCGAGATCACCCGGCGCCACTTCGCCGCGCGCGGGGTCCAGGCGGAGTGCATCAAGCTCAACGGCGCGCTCGAGCTCGCCCCCCAGTTGGGGCTCAGCCAGCGCATCGTGGATCTCGTTTCCACAGGCCGAACCCTGAAGGCGAACGGCCTCGTCGAGGTCGAGCGCATCGCCGAGGTGACCTCGCGCCTGGTCGTGAACAGAGCCGCGCTCAAGACGCGCTATCGCGAGATCGGTCCCTGGATCGAGCGCTTCCGCGAGGTCGCCTGTGCCGCGTGAGCTGAACAGCCGCAGCGCCACGTTCGCCGCGGAATTCGCGTCCCTCGTCGAATCCAAGCGCGCGGTCGAGGCCGACGTCGACGCTGTGGTGGCCGAGATCGTGGATCGCGTGCGGCGCGAAGGCGACTCGGCCCTCATCGCCTACACGAAGCGCCTCGACGGGCTCGATCTCGCCCCCGAGGGCATGCGCGTCACCAAGGACGAGATCGCCGGGGCCTGCGATGCTTGCGATCCGCGCGCGCTGGCGGCGCTCGAGCTCGCCGCTTCCCGGATCGAGGCCTATCACCGCCGCCAGCTTCCCGAGGACGAGCTCTACGAGGACGAATCGGGGGTCACCCTCGGTGCGCGCTGGACGCCGATCCAGTCGGCGGGGCTTTACGTTCCCGGCGGCACCGCCGCCTATCCGAGCTCGGTCCTGATGAATGCGATCCCCGCCCGCGTCGCCGGCGTGCCCCGCCTTGTCATGGTGGTCCCCGCGCCCGGGGGCAAGCTCAATCCGCTGGTGCTCGCGGCGGCGCATATCGCCGGCGTGAACGAGATCTATCGTGTCGGCGGGGCCCAGGCGGTCGCGGCGCTCGCTTACGGAACCGAAACCATCGCCCCCGTGGACAAGATCGTCGGCCCCGGCAACGCCTATGTCGCCGCCGCCAAGCGGCGCGTGTTCGGGCGGGTGGGCATCGACATGATCGCCGGTCCTTCCGAGATTCTGGTGGTGGCGGACGGCGACAACGACCCCGCGTGGATGGCGGCCGATCTCCTTTCCCAGGCCGAGCACGACCGCCTCGCCCAGTCGGTTCTCGTGACCGACGACGGGCGGTTCGCGCACGCGGTCGTCAAGGCCGTCGAGGGCGCGCTCAAATCCCTGCCGCGGGCCGAGATCGCCGGCGCGAGCTGGGAGGACTATGGCGCCGTCATCGTCGTCGAAAGCCTCGATGAAGCGCCGGCTCTCGTGGACCGGCTCGCGCCCGAGCACGTCGAGCTCGCGGTGGCCGATCCCGAATCGCTGGCCCGGAAGATCTCGAACGCGGGCGCCATATTCCTCGGCCGCTACACGCCCGAAGCCGTGGGCGACTACGTCGGCGGCCCCAACCACGTGCTGCCGACCTCGCGCTCGGCCCGTTTCTCTTCCGGCCTCGGCGTGCTGGATTTCATGAAGCGGACCTCGTGGCTCAAATGCGACGCCGAATCCTTGCGCGCGATCGGCCCGGCCGCGGTGACGCTCGCGCGCGCGGAGGGACTGGACGCCCACGCGCGCTCCATCGCGATCCGCCTCAATCTCGGGGAACAGGACTGATCCGGCGTGGGCGAGCCGAGCCAGCCGACCGAGCGCATCGCCAACATCACGCTCGACGAGCACAGCATCGTCCGGCGCAGCGCCGACATCGAGCACGAGCGGGCGGTCGCCATCTACGATCTTCTGGAAAACAACCACTTCGCGCCAGAAGGTTTCACCGGCCCCTACAACCTTCATATCGGCATCGAGGAAGACAGGCTCGTCTTCGATATCCGCGACGGCGACGACAGCCCGCTCGAGACGGTCACGCTGGCGCTGCGCCTCTTCCGTCAGATCGTGAAGGATTATTTCCTGGTCTGTGAGAGCTATTACTCCGCCATCAAGACGGCGAGCCCGTCGCGCATCGAAGCCCTCGACATGGGGCGGCGCGGCCTTCACGACGAGGGCTCGGAACTCCTGCGCGAGCGGCTCAAAGGCAAGATCGATCTGGATTTCGACACGGCGCGCCGCCTGTTCACCCTGATCTGCGTTCTCCACATCCGGGGCTGACCGCGGGATGGGCGACCTCCCGGGCAGCATCCTCTTCGCCTGCACCAACAACGCGATACGCTCGCCCATGGCCGAAGGCCTGATGAAGCGGTTCTACGGCCATGTCGTCTATGTCGATTCGGTCGGTGTGCGGGCAGGGGCCCTCGACCCGTTCGCGGTCGCGGTCATGGACGAGATCGGGATCGACATCTCGCGGCATCGCCCGAAGTCGTTCGCCGATCTCGAGGACTCCTCCTTCGACGTGATCATCAGCCTGAGCCCCGAGGCCCAGCACCAGGCCGTGGAAATGACCCGGACCATGTCCTGCGAGGTCTTGTTCTGGCATACCTTCGACCCCACCGCCGTGGATGGAAGTCGCGAGGTGCGCCTCGACGCGTACCGTCAGGTCCGCGATACGCTGTACCGCCGCATCCGGGAGCACTTTCCCTTGCCGCCGCCGCCCAAGGTCTGAGCCGGGCACGGCAAAACCCGGTCCGGCCCAAGGCCCTCGCGGCGCACCCGGGCTTCGGCCGAGACCGGCCGCCCCCCGCGCGAGCCCGAATCCGGTTGAAACCAGCCGTGAAAGTGGCATATGACACTCCGCAGGTTCCGCGTAGTTTTTTGTTTTCCCTGCGGAAACTGCGTTGCCTCAACAACGGCACGGAGGAAAGGTGGCGAAAGAAGAAGTCATGGAGTTCAGCGGCACGGTTACCGAGCTGCTGCCCAACGCGATGTTCCGCGTCAAGCTGGACAACGATCATGAGATCCTTGCCCACACCGCGGGCAAGATGCGCAAGCACCGCATCCGCGTGCTTGCCGGCGATCGCGTCAATGTCGAGATGACACCTTACGACCTGACCAAGGGCCGGATCACCTTCCGCTTCAAGTAATTCCCAGGCCCGATGGGAGACAGCCACGCGCCCCATCTGGTCCTTGCCTCCGCCTCGCCGCGGCGCCTCGAGCTTCTGACCCAGATCGGATGCGCGCCCGACGCGGTCGATCCCGCCGAGATTAGCGAAGCTCCCCGAGCACGCGAACTTCCCCAAAATCTGGCCCGGCGCCTCGCCCGGGAGAAGGCCGCCGTGGTGGCGGAACGCCATCCCCAATCCTTCGTGCTCGCCGCCGACACGGTGGTCGCCTGCGGCCGCCGCATCCTTCCCAAGGCCGAAGACGAAGTGGCGGCGCGCGCCTGCCTCGAAACCTTGTCGGGCCGGCGCCACCGGGTCTGGGGCGGCGTGGCCGTCGTCGCCCCGGGCGGACGTGCGGCCGCCCGAGTCGTCGGGACCGTGGTCGCGTTCAAGCGCCTGACCCAGCGCGAGATCGAATCCTATCTCGCAAGCGGGGAGTGGCACGGCAAGGCGGGCGGTTATGCCATCCAGGGCCGCGCCGCCGCGTTCATCCACCATCTCTCGGGCTCGTATTCGAACGTGGTCGGCCTCCCGCTCTATGAGACCATGATGCTGTTGCGCGGCCTGGGGTTCGCGCGCGCCGGCGGCGGTCCGTGACCGGGTCGCGCCCGTCGTACGATCTCGTCGTCGAATCGGCGCCCGGCGAAACCCGGGCCGCGCTTCTGAACGGTGAGGTCTTGAGTGAGCTTCTGGTGCTTCGCCGCACCGACGGGCCGCGGCGGCGCGAGATCCATCTCGGCCGCGTCCTCCGCATCGAGCGGGCGCTCAACGCCGCCTTCGTCGAGATCGGGGCGGCCGCGCCCGGGTTCCTGCCGCTTTCGGGCCCGGCCCGCCGCGTCAGGGAGGGCGAAAGCCTGATGGTGTCCGTTTCGGCCGAGGCGGCGCGCGGCAAAGGCCCGCGGCTCGCCGTCGGCCTGCCCCCCATGATGCCGCCGGCGCGCGCCGCAGAGATCGCCAAAGCGGCGGAAGTCGCCGCCGCGCCCGCCTGCCTGTACCGCGAAACCGATCTCGCGGCCGCGGCGCTGCGCGCGTTCGCGGAACATGACCTCGACCGCATCGTCGCCGACGGCGCCGCCTGCTTCGCGCGGCTGCGCGCCGTCGCCCGGGCCGAGATGCCCGAGCGCGAGGATCGCCTCGTGCTTCATTCGGGGCCGGAAGCCGCATTCGAGACCCTGGCGATCGAGGAGCAGATCGAGGGCGCGCTCGCCCCCGAGGTCGCACTTGCCTCGGGCCTCAGGCTCCACATCGGCGAAACCGAGGCGCTCGACGCCATCGACGTCGACGCCGCGTCTTTCGCGCCGCGTCGCGGCGCCCGGGCCACCGCGCTGGGCGCGAATCTGGCGGCCGTTCCCGCGATCGCGCGGGAAATCCGGCTGCGCAACCTGAGCGGCCTCATCGTCGTGGATTTCCTGCGCATGAAGGACGCGGCCGAGCGCACGCGCCTGGCCGAGGCCGTCGCGAAGACCGTCGCCGCCGACCCCGTGCCGCTCCACGTCCACGGCTTCACCCGCGCCGGCCTTTTCGAGCTGACACGCGAGCGCCGGCGCCGGCCGCTGTCGCAGGTCCTGCTCGAGCCCCGGTCGCCCCGGCGCAAGACCGCCGAGACGGTCGCACGCGAAGCCCTGCGCGCGGCCTGCGGCGTCGCGGTGCGCGCCGGGTCGTCGGTCGGCCTGCGGGCCGCGCCCGACGTCGCCGGCTGGCTCGAACGCGAGGGAAAGGACGATCTCGCGGCCCTGGAGTCCCTGCTTCACGTGAAACTTCTCTTGCGACCCGATCCCGGGTTCGCCCGCGAGAAGTTTGAAATCATTGGGCCGGCGCGTTGAACAACCGCCGCCTTCGCAGGGCCCGGCTCGGGCGCTATCCTGACCTTCCGGGAATCGAGGTGACGAGGCACGATAGACAGGATGGCCGAGACGACAAAGACAGGGCGGCGGTGCCCGATATGCGGCAAGCCGGCGGCGGTCGAATTCCGCCCCTTCTGCTCGCGGCGCTGCGCCGACGTGGACCTCAACCGCTGGCTGTCGGGCGCCTACCGAATCGAAACGGAGGAAGCCGGCGAGGCCGAGCAGCCGGCGGAATCGCCCGCCGGGACCGAAAAATAAGGGCGTTTCGCGTGGCATCGGGATCGCGCGGGCCGCCGCGCGGCCGTCTTCTCCCGCTTCTGGACAGGGTTCCGGATTTTGCCTATAAGCGGCCTCTCGCCGCGACGGGCAGGGGTTCCGGCCCCGTGCAGCAGGCGCAAGGCGCCCAGGTAGCTCAGTTGGTAGAGCAGCGGACTGAAAATCCGCGTGTCGCTGGTTCGATTCCGGCCCTGGGCACCATTTTCATGCCGCGACGGCTGGTACAGGCGGGCACCTCGATGAAACGAAGGCCGCGGAAATTCGGATGAAACTGCCGTCGATCATTTTCTGGGCTTTCGTTTTTTGCAGCGTTTCGGCATTGGCGCCGGCGAACGCCGGCCCGGTCCAGCTCGCGCAGGGCAGCGAGCATTGCGAGACGCGTTGCACCCTGGATCATGAAACCTGCCAATCCGACGTGTCGGATTCGATCGACGAATGCGAATCGAGCTGCGATGAGAAGGTGTGCAACCACTGCCAGGAAACCATGCAAGCGGCGGATCTGGAGAAGTGCAACGCTCAATGCGATCAATGCGAGAACCAGTGCGATACCAGCGCCGAGCCGCGCCGTCAGGCCTGCGACAACAAGGAACAGCAGTGCCTGACCAAATGCATGGAGATCCAGTAACTTCGTCCGTCCGCCGGGCCGGGATGGCCTGCCGGTGTGGCCGCGAAGTCCGAATCGCCCGCCCTGATTTGAGGGACAGCCGCCCGTTCTCACAAATGTGTGGCTAGGAACTTCAGCGTCCGCTCCCAGGCCTTGGCGGCCGAAGGAGCGTCGTATGCGGCCTCGTTGCGCTCGTTGAAGAAGGCGTGCTTGGCGTCATAGCGGTGGATCTCGTAAGGGACGCCGCTTTCCTTCAGGGCCTGTTCGACTTCATTCACCCGCGCGGGCGTGCACCAATCGTCCTGGTTGGCAAAATGGCCCTGGAAGGGAATCCGGATCTTGGCCGGGTCCGCGAAATCCTTGGGCGGAATGCCATAGAAGCACACCGCCACGTCGATCTCCGGCACATGGACCGCGGCGGCGAGCGTGAGCGCGCCGCCCATGCAAAATCCGGTGACGGCGACCTTGGGGCACAGCGTCTTCAGATGCTGCGCCGCGCCCCGGATGTCCTGGTGCGTCGCCGCAGGGAAGTCGAGGCCGTTCATCAGATGGCTTGCCTCGTCCGGCTTGGCCGTCACCCGCCCCTCGAACAGGTCGGGAGCGAGCGCCGTGATCCCGGCTTTGGCGAACCGGTCGGCGACGCCGCAAATCTGGTCGTTCAGGCCCCACCATTCCTGGATCACGACGATGCCGGGCTTGCCGTCGCCGGCGCTGGCGAGATATCCCTTCGTGTGGCCGCCGTCCGGCCGCGAAAACGCAATCATCGATCCCATGGTCACTCCCTGCGGTTGCGTCCTATCATGGCGGCGGGCGCCCGTTCTTGCGATGGGGTCGTCCCACCGATCGCACGCCGCGCCGGAACATGAGCCGAAGAAAACTCGAATCGGTGACAAAGGGCAAGTTCGCGATCCCGGTCGACCGGGCGTCGGTCGCCCGCGACTGGCGTGGCCGTGGCTTTTCCTGCCATCTGTTCAGCGATCCGCCCGGGCGGGAATGGCGCGACTTCGTCCACGGCACGAACGAACTCGTGACCGTGCTGGAAGGAAGATTGGAGCTGGAGGTCGAGGGCGCGAAACGCATCCTCGACGTCGGCGACGAGGCGTTCATCCCGAGCGGCGCGGTCCACTCGGTCCGCAACCTCCACGATCGCACGACCCGCTGGCTCTACGGCTACGACTGACCGGGATCGGTCGGGGGCCGAACGATGACGGCCGCGGCCCGTGGGGGCCGCGGCCGCATCGTCGCTTTAGCCGCCGTTATTCGCTCGGGGCTTGGGTCGGGGCGCCCGATTCGCCCTTGGAACCTTGGTCCGGCTTGTGGCACCGGTCCGGGTTCTTCTTGCACCATTCCTGACGGTGCTCGCGCATTTCCTCGCGCTTCTTCTGGCACTCCTCGGGATTTTTCTTGCACCATTCCTGACGGCGCGCGCGCCGTTCCTCACGCTTCTTCTGGCACTCTTCGGGGTTCTTCTTGCACCATTCCTGACGGTGCTCGCGCATTTCCTCGCGTTTCTTCTGGCACTCTTCGGGGTTCTTCTTGCACCACTCCCGGCGCTCTTCGCGCTTCTTCTTGCATTCGTCGGGATTGTTCTTGCACCACTCGCGGCGTGCTTCGCCGCCCTTGGGGCCGCCGGTGTCGACGTCGGCGGCCTGCGCGACCTGGTGGTCGGCAGGAACGTTGGCGGCGAACGCCGCCCATGCGCCGGACATCGGCATCAGGGAGATGCCGAGAAGGACTGCGAAAATACCGCGGCTTAGTCGGGCCATGCTTTGCTCCTTGTCGGAAATAGGGGCCAATACACGCTTACACGGGGGCGGCCGGGCAATCCTGCGCCTTGCGTCGCCGGCCGGCTGCGCGCGGTCAAAAGGCGAAGAACACGGATACGGGAAAGACCGCGGCGCCCGCCGTCGATTCGCAAGGACCCCGCGCCGATCCCTCGGATGGCGGAAGCGCGATCAGGCTCTTGCCGACGCTGCCGGGGAAATCGGGCGCCCTGGCGTGAAACCGCGCCAGATCGGCCTCGAAATCGTCGCGGACCGAAACGGCGACCTTGTCCACCGCGAAAAGATACGGCCGGTAGTCGATCGCGAGCGTCCCGACGTAGACGGCGGCGGTGTCGCCGGGAATGCGCAGCGTCACGCCCTCGCAACGCATCGCGGGGCGCTCCACGCCGGTGATCTCGTAGGTGCCGGCGGGCAGGACGACATAGAACGGCGCGCCGCTTCGGACCCGGAGAATCTCGGGTGTTTCCGCGCCGGCGCCTGCCTCCGGTGCGAGGTGCAGCTCGAGGATCCTGTCCGAAACGGGCCCGCCTTCGAACGTCAGATCGATCCGGCCGAATGCGACCGTGCTGCCGGGGCCGGGTTGCGCCTCGCCGGGCGCGAAGAGCGGCGCCGCGCGCTGCGGGGCGCAGGCCGAAACGGTGAGCATCGCCAGGGCGAACGCGAGCCAGCGAACATGTCGTGCCATTTGCCGCTCTTGTGCAGAAACCGCTCGGGCCAGACAAGGATATTGGGCGGCGCCCGCGTTTTTCGAGCCTTCGAATGGCGGCGGCCATCGGCTAGGATCGGCGCGGGTCCGCGCCGACAGGCCGCCCGATCCGCGATTGCCGGTGCCGTCAGGGGAAGGCATGGCCTGGGAGCAAAGCTACGACCCGCTGGGGAATGCCTGGGCCTCGACCCTGTTCGCGGGGCTTCCCATCCTGGTGCTCCTGTGCGGCCTCGGCCTGCTGCGGATGAAGGCGCATCGCGCCGCCCTTCTCGGTCTCGTCTGCGCCCTTCTCGTCGCCGTCCTCGTCTTCCGCATGCCGGCCGGGCGCGCCCTCGAAAGCGCGGTGCTCGGCGCGGCCTACGGGCTGCTGCCGATCGGCTGGATCGTGCTCAACGTCCTTTTCCTTTACGAAATCGTCCAATCCCGGGACCTGCTGGCGGTGCTTCAGGACCGGCTCGCCGCGATCACGGCCGACCAACGCCTCCAGCTTCTTCTCATCGCCTTCTGCCTCGGGGCGTTCTTCGAAGGTGCGGCCGGCTTCGGCACGCCGGTCGCGGTGACCGCCGCGATCCTGATCGGCCTCGGTTTCTCGCCCTTGGCGGCCTCGAGCCTCTCGCTCCTGGCCAACACCGCGCCGGTGGCCTTCGGAGCTCTGGGCACCCCGGTCGTCGCCTTGCAGGCCGCCACCAACCTCGATCTGTTCGATCTCAGCAGCATGGTGGGGCGGCAGCTTCCGTTCTTTTCCATCTTGGTCCCGTTCTGGCTGGTGGCGGCCTTCGCCGGCTGGCGGGGAATGGTCGCGGTCGCGCCGGCAATCTTCGTCGCCGGCGCCACCTTCGCGCTTGTCCAGTTCCTGGTCTCGAACCTGCACGGACCCTGGCTCGTCGATGTCGTGGCCGCGGCCGCCTCGGCGGGGGCTCTTGCCCTTTTCCTTCGGTATTGGCGGCCGCGCGAAGTCGCGGGCGCCGCCGCGCCCGGGGGCGGCTTCGCGGGCGGCGCGCGCAAGCGTGAAGAGCGGTCCGAATGGCAGGCCTTCGTCCCCTGGATCATCCTGTGCGTCGCCGTGTTCCTTTGGGGCCTGCCGCAGATCCGCGCGGCGCTCGACGCTCTGTCGTCGTTCCGGATTCCGGTGCCGGGCCTCGATGGCATGACGCTGCGGATGCCGCCCGTCGTCGCCGCCCCGCATCCGCAACCGGCGGTGTTCCGTCTCAACTGGCTGTCGGCGACGGGAAGCGGGATCTTGGTCGCCGCGCTGTTGAGCGGGGCGGTGCTGGGGATCCCGCCCGGCGGGCTGCTGCGGCTTTACGGGCGCGCACTCCATCGCGTGCGCTATTCGCTGGCGACGATCGCCGCCATGGTGGGCCTCGGCTTCGTCACGCGCTATGCCGGCCTTGACGCGACGATGGGGCTCGCTTTCGCCCGCACCGGCGTGCTCTATCCCTTCTTCGGCGCGATGCTGGGCTGGCTCGGCGTCGCGCTCACCGGTTCGGATACCGCCTCCAACGTCTTGTTCGGCGGTCTGCAGACGATCTCCGCGGGCCAGCTCGGCCTCAGTCCGACGCTCATGGCCGCGGCCAACAGCTCGGGCGGCGTCATGGGCAAGATGATCGACGCCCAAAGCATCGTGGTCGCCTCGGCGGCGACCGGCTTCGTGGGTCACGAGAGTGCGATCTTGCGCCGCGTTTTCCTGCACAGTGTCGCGCTGGCCGCCCTTGTCGGCCTGCTCGTGATGCTCCAGGCTTATGTCTTCCCCTTCCATCTCATGACCGTCGGGCCGCCGGGATAGGTTGGCGACGATGACCAAACCGAGGATCGAGATCGAATATTGCACCCAGTGCCGCTGGCTTCTGCGGGCGGCGTGGATGGCGCAGGAGCTTCTGACCACCTTCGAAGCGGAGCTCGGCGCCGTGGCCCTGGTTCCCGGCACCGGCGGCGTCTTCGAGGTTCGCGTGGGGGGCGAGCCGGTGTGGTCGCGGGCGGCCGAAGGCCGGTTTCCCGACATCGCGGAGCTCAAGCAGCGGGTGCGCGACCGGGTCGCGCCGGACCGCGATCTCGGCCACGTGGACCGCAAGGGCGGGGGCAAGCCGCCGTCCTGACCCACGTCCCGGCGCCCGCGCGTCACGGCTTCGTGAACGGCGGCCCCTTGATTCGGTTCCGCCTTTGCCGCCCAATCGCGCTGGCCGGACGCTGGGATCCGGCGCTCTGAGATTCGACAGGGAGGCGGAACATGCGAAGGGGGACGTACATCCTGCTGCCGCTGGCGTTGGCGCTCGCCGGGTGCGCCGTCGCCAACGACAGCTTCAGCGATTCGTTTCTGGATTACCCGCGCGATGCCGAGGCCGCATCCGTCGACTGGTCGAACGCGGAGACCGTGACCGTCGCGCTCGCCGATTTCGAATTTGAGCCCGCGCAGCTTTCCTTCCACGCCGGCCAAGCCTATCGCCTCCAGCTGGAGAACAAAGGGAAGAACACCCACTTCTTTGCGGCCGAAGGCTTCTTCAAGGCGATTGCGACCGCCGAGCTCGTGACCAAGGACGGCAGCGTGGACCATCCCCACCTGAAGGAGATCGGCCTTGCCCCCGGCGAATCGAAGGAGTTGACGTTCGTGGCGGTGAAAAAGGGGACCTATGCCCTCAAATGCACGGCCCCGTTCCATGAAGGGCTGGGCATGAAAGGCGAGATCACGATTTCCTAGCCGCAGCCGGGCTTCCGCTGCCGCTTGCCTGCCGGCGGCCGCGCCGCGTCAAAGGTCGACGCCGCTCACGGCCAGCGCGCGTTTCCATTTTCCGTCGATGTCGTTGCCGAACACGATTTCCGGATCGGCCGGCGCCACGTACCAGGCGTCGTGCGCCATCTCGGATTCGAGCTGGCCGGGCCCCCAGCCGGCGTACCCCAGCGCGAGCAGGCTGTTGTGCGGGCCCTTGCCGTGCGAGATCGCCTCCAGTATCTGGGCGTCTCCGGTGACGGCGATGCCGTCGGCGATGGTGCGCGTGTCCGCGTCGGCGTAGTCGGTCGAATGGACGACGAAGGCCAGCAGCGGCTCGACCGGCCCGCCCAGGAACACCCGCATCTGTCCCGAGGCGCCCTTGGCGTCGACTCCGAGCCCCTTCAGGACCTCGGCTGCCGGCGCCTTGCCGAGCACGCGGTTGATGACGATCCCGAGTGCCCCGTGTTCGTTATGCTCGACCATGAAAATCACGGTCTTGGTGAAATTCGGATCGTCCATGCTGGGCGCCGCGACCAGCAGCTTGCCGGTCAAGTTCCCTGGATCGGGCGGCGCCGGCTGCTCCGAGCCGGCGTTCGAGGGCAAGCCGGCGACGAGGACGCAGGCGGCCGCCATCGCCGCGAACCGCAGGCCCAGGCGCGACAACCGTGGTCTCATGGACGTCTCTCCGCCGCTCGGCACGATGAGCTTTACTAAATGATAACAAATAGGCGGCCTATAGTGTTCGGCAAGACCGGCAAGCGGACGAATCCGGCACCGCCCGCTATTGAGGGCCGTCAGGCGCTGGCGTAGAGTGAGCCCCGGCGGCGCTTACGGCACGCCCGGCTTGGGGGAAGGGACTTCGTCATGCCCTACGTTTCACGCGACGAGAACGGCAACATCGTCGGGATCTTCCGATCGCCCTTGGGGGGCGCGAGCGAAGAGCTGGCGGCCGAGGATCCGGAGATCATCCAGTTCTTGTCCGATGGCGGCTCGTCGGAGCAACTCAAATGGGAGCTGTTCGTCTCCGATCTGCTCATGGGCCGCCTGGTCGAAGATGTGATCGACGCCCTCATCGAAAGAAACGTCATGACCATCACCGATCTGCCGACGGGCGCCCAGCGCAAGCTGATGCGGCGGCGCCACCTGCGGCAAAAGATGCAGGCCGCGGACGACCTCCTCAGCGACGAGGGCGGCGTCCTCTAGCGCGGCCACGGGCTCGGCCCCAGGCTCACCGGCAAGACGGCAACCGGCGCGATCCGCTGAACGGCGGCCGCGGCGCCGCTTGGCTTATGCGGCGACGATCTGATGGTCGGCGATCAGCGCATTGAGATCGGCAACGGTATTGTCGAGCGCCGCGATCTCGCTCCAGGCGCCGTTTCCGTTCGGGCTGACGTCCACGTGGGTGTCCGTGCCGTCGTTCCAGGTTTGGACGAAGTCGGAGAGAGCGTCCCCGCCCTGCATGTGGAGAACGCCGGTCAGATCGAGGACGTCCCCACCCTTGCCCAGGTGAAAATCGGTGATGTGGTCGACGTCCGTCCCGACGTGGTTGCCGGAAAGGGCGAAGGTGTCTTTTCCGCTGCCGCCCGTGAGCGTGTCGGAGCCCGGCCCGCCCGAAAGGGTGTCCTTGCCGGCGCCCCCGATCAGGGTGTCGTTGCCGGATTCGCCGAACAGCTCGTCGTCTCCTTTGCCGCCGTCGAGCGCGTCGTCTCCGTGGCCGCCGAACAGCACGTCCCGGCCGCCGCCGCCCGAGACAAGATCGCCGCCACCGCCGCCGTCAATCGTGTCATTCCCCGCGTCGCCCCAGACGGTGTCGTCGCCGGAGCCGCTGCCGATGCTGTCGTGACCGCCGCCGCCGTGAACGGCGTCGTTTCCGGCATCGCCGAGGAGCGTGTCGTCGCCCGATCCGCCCGAAAGGGAATCGTCGCCCGCGCCACCCGAAACCACGTCGTCCCCGCCATTGCCGGATAGCGTGTCGTCGCCGGCGCCGCCCGAAACCACGTCGTCGCCGGAGCCGCCGCTGGCGCTGTCGTCGCCGCCGCCGCCATCGATCGTGTCGTCGCCGCCGTTGCCGTAGAGGACGTCGTGGCCGAGGCCGCCCGAAAGTGAATCGTCGCCTCCGCCGTCGCGGATGGTGTCATCGCCGGCGCCTCCGGAAAGGACGTCGTCGCCCGGGCCGCCGTGGATTGCGAGGCCCTGCGGTCCGTCGTCTATCCCGTCGCCTCCGGGGCCGCCGGACCCGGTGTCGTTTCCGCCCTCGCCTCCTGGACCCCCCAGCCCGGGCGAATCGGCGGGGCCGGTTCCCTCATGGGCCGGTGGCGATCCGAGGCCGCCCGTATCGAGCGCGAACAGCATGTGCGGCGCGAGGTCCACGCTGGGGGACGCGAATGAAAACAGGGAAGCCGCCGGCGTCTGGGGTCCGCTGTGGGCAATCCCGTCCGGAAGGTGGCCGGGGGCAAACGGGCTGAACGAGGCGCCCGTGTTGCCGGGACCGACCCCGCCCGCTCCCGGGATGATCGCGGCGAGCATCTCGGCCTCGGAACCCAGGATGTTGAAATACGCCGGATCGAGGATGGCGGGGGCATCGCCGGTCCCGTCGGCAAGTGCGGCCGGGTCGAAGGGCCACGGGGGACCGGAAAGCCCGTCACCGTGATCGCCGGCTTCCACCGTCGATGGCGCCACTGCGCCGTCCGCCACCGGGGCGGCAGCCGTGCCGGACTCGTCGCCGCTTGCCGAACCGCTCGCCGCCGCGTCGCGCGCGTGCCGCGAACGAGATTCGTCTTCCTGGGACGGCCCGTCCCCGGGATCGGTTTCGGGCCCGCGGGTGGTCGTGTCCTCGCTCATTGCTTCCTCGTCGCGGGTGACGCCTCTTTGCGGTTCGGCGCCGTCACCGCTTCAATGGGCACGGAAATGTATCTATCGCCACCTCATAATGGATATTCGTTAAGAGGAAGTATCAATAAGACAGATATTCGTTTTTATAGGTTTTTATTTTGGTAAATCATCTCATTTGTTTCTTAAAAATAAGTAGAAAATTTACCTAAAATTTTACCTATCTTGCCTCGCCTCGTGAAAGCGGAACGAATTTTTAACAAACGCCGTGCGATTATTTCGTTGCGGCCCAGGCAGGGCGCGCACCGATGCCCAGGTAGGGCGCCCATTGGGGGTGGAGGGACACGGCATGAAGCGGATCTTGATCGCGGCGGCGCTGACGGCGGTTTCCACGCCGGCGCTTGCCCAGGGCTGGTACGCCGATTTCGCCGGCGCATACGGGTTTTTCCAGGAACAGACGATCAAAGACGCCTCGATCCCCGGCAGCCGGGGCGAGCTCGCGGCCCACGACGGCTTCGGGGTGACCACCGCGTTGGGCTACGCGTGGGAAAACGGGCTGCGCACCGAGGCCGAGCTCGGCTACCGCCGCAACGGCCTCGACAAGGTGTCGGGCGGGGCCTTCGGCACCGTCTTCACGGGCGGTGTGGACGGCCACGTCTCGGCGCTCTCGGGGATGCTCAACGTCCTCTATGATTACAAGACGACGGGGGAGCTCACGCCCTACATCGGCGGCGGAATCGGGGCCGCCGACGTCACCGTGGAGAGCGACCGGCTGGCCGTAAACGACAGCGATCTGGTGTTCGCCTATCAGTTCATGGGCGGCGTGCGCTACCCGCTGACCGACCACCTTTCGCTGCGCGCAGGCTATCGTTTCTTCGCCACCACGGGGCCCGAGATTCAGGGCTCGTCCGGCGAATACTTCACCCACAATTTCGAGATGGGCCTGACCGTCGGCTTTTGACGCCGGCGGCCGGGCAGGGGCCCCCGGCCTTTAGAGCCGCTCGGCCAGCACCTGAAGCCCCGGCTTGTGCTTGAAGATCTTGCGCCGGAGGGCGAAGCCGTGGCGGCCCAATAGCAGCCCCAGGCTCTCCGCGTTGAAGTAGCGGACGTGCCGCGGCGGGTCCACCAGGCTCCATGACACGAGGTCCTTCGGCACGCGCCAATGGCCGATGTCGGGAGTCGTGACGAAAAGCCGCCCGCCGGGGCGGCAGATCCGCGCCAGCGCCGCGACGAAGGCGTCGGCGTCGGCGACGTGCTCGATCACCTCCGAGCAATAGACGAAATCGAAGCTCCGGCCGGTCTTCTGGAAGTCCTCGAGCGTGCCGCAGGCGAACTCGCATGCGGGAAAGCGGCGCCGCGCGTAGGCGATCGCGCGCTCGCTGATGTCGAGGCCCATCGCCCGCGCGCCCACGCGCCGCATCGCCTCGGCCACGAAGCCGCCGCCGCATCCGACGTCGATCGCGTCCCGCCCCCGGATGTAGCGCGCGAATTTGACCGCCTTGATGAAGGCGCGGCGGAACCGCGAGCTCGCCTTGGGATAGGAATCGGCGGTGATGCCGGCTTCGGCCCTATAGAGGCGGGCGAGATCGGCCGGGGTCGGCACGGGATCGACGAACAGGAAGCCGCAGGCGGCGCAGCGCGACAGCGCGTATCCGTTCTTGCGGGCGAAGGAGCCAGCGGCCGCCGCGCGGCACATGGGGCATTCCCGCTTCGCCGGCTGGTTCACGGCCGCCGCTCCGGCGCCGCGAGGATCGCGCCCGCCGTCATCCCGGCTCGGGGGTGTTGCGGCCCAGCATGATTAAATAAAGATTCCGTCCGTAAATCAGGAGGCCGGCTGCTTGGCCGACGATGAACACCGGATCCTCGCGGTAGATGGCGTAGGCAAGAAGAAGCGCGCCGCCAGCGACGCTGAAGTACCAGAAAGCCACAGGAATAACGCTGCGGCGCTGCCGCTCGCTCTGGATCCATTGCACAAGGAAGCGCATCGAAAACATAATTTGGGCCAGGAAGCCGATGTACAGCCAGATCGTGTTCGGATCCATGTCTGTCATTCCTCGTTGGCGATTTCAGGCGACGTCGTGCGCCGTTGCAGCCACATGACGCCGAAAAGATCGACGATTCCTACCCACAGGCGGTTCATGACGCCGTATTTCGAGACGCCGCGGGCGCGCGGCCGGTGGCCGACGTCCACCATCACGACGTCGAGGCCCTGGCGGCGGAACAATGCGGGCAGGAATCGATGCATGTGGTCGAAGAAAGGAAGCTCGAGAAAGGTCGCGCGCTCGAAGAGCTTGAGGGAACAGCCGGTGTCGGGCGTTCCGTCGCGCAGCAGCCGGCTGCGGAGCCCGTTCGCGATGCGCGAGGAAACGCGCCGCAGCCAGTTGTCGCGCCGCTTGCGGCGCAGCCCCGCGACCAGCGGCAGCCGCTCCGCGCCCTTTGGAAGCGCCGCCAGAAGGCGCGGGATGTCGGCCGGGTCGTTCTGGCCGTCGCCGTCGAGCGTGACCACGAGCCGCCCCCGCGCCGCCCTGACGCCTTCCCGGATCGCCGTGCTCTGGCCGCAGTTGCGGCGCAGCCGAACGACCCGGAGCCGCGGAGACCGGGCGCGGGCCTCCGCCAGGACGCGTGGCGTCTCGTCGCGGCTGCCGTCGTCGACATAGACGATCTCGAATTCCATGCCGGAAGGCGCGAGCGCGGCCTCGATCTCGGCCAACAGGGGCGCGATGTTCTCGGCCTCGTTGAAGACCGGAACGACGACGGAAAGGGCGGGCGGCGGAGGGGCCATGGGCATCAGATAGCAGAACCGCGCCCGCCCATCCATGGCGGGCTGCCGGGGCCACGCCCCTCAGCGGGGCAGGAAGATGAAGTTGTAAACGTAGCCGTCGGGCCCGGGCTTGCGGTGGTGGCGCAAAGGGTCGAACTGCGCGAGCCGGTGGAGCCGGTTCCGGAGCAGGAACAGCCCTTCGTAGCCGAGCCCGCAGACGAAGCCGAGCGTCTCCTCGATCGGCTCCTTGGTGTGGGCCTCCTCGATCTCGACGAGAAGGATGGGCCGCATCTTTTCCAGCGTCCGGGCGGCCCCCGTCAGCACGTTGCGCTCGAATCCCTCGACGTCGATCTTGATGAACCCGACCTCGCCGACCTCCTCGTCGTCGAGCCGCCGGGTTTCCACGGGCAGCTCCAGAATCTCGCCTTCGAACTTGTCCTTGCGCAGCGTCGCGAGCTGGTTCGAATACCCGCCCTTGCGGCGGGGAACGATGAGCCGGTCCTCGCCCGTCACGTCGGAAAGCGCGATCGGCCGCAGAGTCACGTTGGATCGGCGGACCGAGCGCCGCAGAAGACCGAAGATCTTGGGGTTCGGCTCGTAGGCGTAAACGTGCCGGCTGAGCCCGGCGAGGAAATAGGTGTAGACGCCCTTGTTGGCGCCCGCGTCCACGCTTGTCTTGGCGGGGTTCACAAGATACCGTAGCAGCCGCAATTCCGGCTCGCCCCGCATCAGGCCCTTCACCGCACGATACCGCCACAGCACCGGCGCAGGGATCAGCGTGTTTACGATCTTCTCTTCGAGCGTCATGGGCGGCGCCCACGGCACCTTCCGAGCATTGTCGAGCGACATCGGTAACCGCCTCTCCGGTTGCGGCGCGGGGGCGCCCTTATACCACGCCGCGGGTGCGCGTGCCGCCCGCGCCGACACGGCTCGCGCACGGTGATGGTGGCGCCCGGCACCGGCTCCGCCCGCGGGCCCGGCGACGCGCTCGCCGGCTGGCCCGGCTTCCTGGCGCTGCTCGCCTTCTACATCCTCCTCCATTACGCGCTGCGCCTCGCGCTGTCGCCCACCGTGGGCGTGGACGACGTGGCCGAGTCGCTGTTCGCCCAGAGTTTCCAGTGGACCTACTATCCGCGCCAGCCGCCGCTCTACACCTGGCTGCTGTGGGCGACCTTCGGCCTGTTCGGGGTGAGCCTCGCCGCGGTCGCCTTCCTCAAATACGCGCTCGTCGCGGCGGGCTATCTGTTCTTCTATCTCGCCGCGCGCCGGATGTTCACCGACCGCCGGATCGCGTTCCTGGCGGCGCTGTCGCCCTCGCTCATCTACGCGGTCGGCTACGGTGTCCACGTCGGCTTCACCAACACGGTGCTGCTGACGGCGGCCTGCGCGGCGACGTTCTACGTCTTTCTCCGCGTCGTTCAGGACGGCGGCACGGGCGACTATCTGGCGCTCGGCGCGGCGCTCGGCATCGGGCTGCTTTCGAAGTGGGGCTATCCCGCCTTCGTCGGCGCGCTGTTGGTCGCGGCGCTGGTGCAGGCGCCGTCGCGCCGGCGGCTGGGCGACCCCCGCATCCTTCTGACGCTCGCCGTGGCGGCGGCGGTCGTCGCCCCTTTCCTGTGGTTCGGCTTCCATGGCGGGGCGGTCCACACCGTCTTCACCGGCGTCATGCGCCGGGGCGGCCATGCGCCCTATCTCAAGGGGGTCGTTTCGGGGCTCCGCGCCCTCGTCGTCGCGGTGACGATGTTCCTGGCCCCGCTCTGGATCCTGGCCCTGCTCGTCTTCCCCCGGGCGGTCACGGCGCCGCGGCGCGAAACCCTCGCCGGCGCGGTCGATCTGCGGCGGCTGCTCGGGCACTTCTTCCTCGTCATGCTCGTCATCCTGCTGGCGGGCGTGTTCGTCGCCGGAATTACCTTCTTCAAGAGCCGGTGGATGCACCCGGTCCTGATCCTGTTCCCCCTCTACTTCTTCTGTCTGGTCGCGGACGCGGGGTACACGGCGCGCCAGCTCCGGATCTGGACGGCGGTGCTCATTTTGGCCGCCGTGGCCGTGGTGGCGGCGCGCCTCGCCCAGGACCTGTGGGGTCCGCCCTACTGCCGCAAATGCCGGCTCCTCAAGCCCTATCCCGAGCTCGCGCGCGAGATCGAGTCCCGCGGCTTTTCGGGCGGGACGATCGTGGCCGGGGACGAGCACATCGCCGGCAATTTCCGGATCGCCTTCCCGGGCGCGCGCGTCGCCACCTCGAAATACGCCTTCTACGTTCCCCCGCCGCCCGCGCCGGGCGCGGCCGGGCAATGTCTCGTAGTCTGGGACGCGGGCCAGGGGACCAAGGTGCCGCCCGCGCTCGCGCAATTCCTCGAGGAGGAATTCGCCGTCGCGCCGCCTTCCGCCTCCGTCCAGTCGGTCGCGGCGCCCTATCGCCACGGCGACCCGCGCTCGCTGCGGCTCGATTATGTGCTCCTGCCCGCCACGGGGACATGCCGGTGACGGTCGGCCGGTTCGTGCTAAACTGGGGCCCGCAATGAACGAGCGCTTTAAACGCGCAATCGCCGCCATCGACGCGGCGAACGCCGAAGACCCGAACGCGATCGCCCGCGACGGCGCCGAGCGGCCTAAGGAGCTCGTCTATGGCGAGCAGATGACGCGCTGGCTGGACAAGCTGGCGCCGCAGGCGTCCGAGGCGCTGCATCTGGCCGTGCGCTGCCAGCACATCCGGCGGTGGGAGATTCCGCGCGGCCGCTATCCCATGGACCGGATCGGCTACCTCAAATGGCGCACGGAGCTGAAGAATCTCCACGCCAGGCTTGCCGGCGACATCCTGGGCCGGGCGGGGTACGGCGACGAGACCATCGCCCGGGTCCAGGCGCTCGTGCGCAAGGAGCGGCTCAAGCAGGACAGGGAAGCGCAGACCCTGGAGGACGTCGCCTGCCTCGTGTTCCTCGAGAACTACTTCGCCGAATTCGCGAAGCAGCACGACACCGGGAAGGTCGTCTCGATCCTCCGCAAGACCTGGAAAAAGATGTCCCCCCAGGGCCAAGCGGCGGCGCTTGCCATCGACATGTCACAAAGCGCCCGTAGCCTTGTCGAAAAGGCGCTTGCGGCGCCCGCCTCCTGAGCCGTGGACGCCACGGGGGGCGGCCTCAAGCCGCGGGCGGCGGGAAAATGCCGCATCGAACGGCGTGCAGGCGGCGCCGGACCTGCGGTAGGATTAAATTTTACCGGGCCCCGGGGTAGAGAGGGGTCGGTTTCAGGTTCCATTTAGGGAGGCAATGCTCATGGCGAAGAAATCGGGAAAGGTGGAGGTTCGCAAATCGGGTCAGCCGGCTCCCGCCAAGGCGCCTGAGACCGGAGCGTTGGCCACCTCCTTGCATGCCCTGCAAAGCGAGGTCGACCGTCTGTTCGAGGATTTCTCGCGCGGCTTCGGTTTCGGCTTGACCTTCCCGCGGCTGCCGCGGCGCATATTCGACATCGAGCCGCTGCGCGGCATGGAGCGCGCTTTCGGCGCGGCCGCGGGCTTGGTGCCGAGCGTCGATATCGCCGAAAGCGACAAGGAGATCACGGTCACGGCGGAACTTCCGGGAATGAGCGAGAAGGACGTCGAGGTCCTGCTTTCGGACGGGCTGCTGACGATCAAGGGCGAGAAGAAGGCGGAGAAGGAGGAGAAGAAAAAGAACTATTACATGGCGGAGCGCAGCTACGGCTCGTTCGAGCGCTCCTTCCGTCTTCCGGAGTCGGTCGTTCAGGACAAGGTTTCGGCTTCCTTCGAAAATGGCGTCCTCACGGTTCACGCGCCCAAGCGCGCGGTCGCCGGCGGGAAGGGCGCCAAGAAGGTGGAAATCAAGGCCAAGTAGATTTCGACGGCTGCGATTCCCGGACCCCGGACACGAAGCCCAATTCGAAAGGGATGGGGCTTCGCCTTCCGCCGTGCGGGTTGGCGCCGGCGTGCCCTAGGTCATCAAGGCCCGCACGTAGTTGGGCAGGGCGAAGCAGGCGACATGGATGTCCGGATTGTAATAGCGCGTGTCGAGCCGCGAATTCGCGAACCGCTCGGCGATCAGCTTGTGGGGATGGCGGCGTGCCTCGGCGTCGTCCGTCGCCCAGCCGAAGGCCATGAAGCCCCCGGCATAGGTCGGCACCGGCGCGAGATAAAAGCTGGCGTCGGCAAAGTGCCGCCCTAGCCGCCGGTAGGAATTGGTCAGCTCGGTTTTCTGGAGGAACGGCACGCCGCTCTGGGTGACGAGGATTCCGCCCTCGTTGAGGCAGCGCTTGCAGTCGCCGTAGAACTTTTCCGAGAACAGGACCTCGCCCGGCCCGATGGGGTCGGTCGAATCGACGATGATCACATCGTATTTGTCGTCCGTGTCGGCCATGTATTTGGCCCCGTCGGCGATGACCACGCGCGCGCGCGGCGCGTGAAAGGCGTTCTCGCCGATGCCGGGCAGATATTCGCGGCACAGCTTGATCACGCCCGGGTCGATCTCGACCAGCGTGGCCTCGACGCCCTCGTGGCGCAGCACCTGCTTCAGCATGCCGCCGTCGCCGCCCCCCACGACGAGCACGCGGCGCGCGTCGCCGTGGGCCAGGATCGGCACGTGCGCGAGCATTTCGTGGTAGATGAACTCGTCGCCCTCGGTCGTCTGGATGACGCCGTCGAGGGCGAGAACGCGCCCGAAAGCCGGATTCTCGAAGATGATGAGATCCTGGTGGGCGGTCTTTTCCTGGAAAAGGATCTTGGCGATGAGAAGCCGGAGCTGATACTCGGCGTGGAGCGTTTCCGAGAACCAGGTCACGGCATGAGGCCCCGCCTCTGCTCGTTGAGCTGAATCGACTCCGTGCCCAGCATCCGCCGCAAGACGGGAACCGCCTTGTAAGGGTCGCAGGCGCCGCACATGAAGATGTCGATCGCCGCGAATTCCCGTTCCGGCCAAGTGTGAATGGAGATGTGCGACTCCGCCAGCACCGCCACCCCCGAAATGCCGCCGTTGGGCGAGAAGTGGTGGAGATAGAGATTCAGCAGCGTCGCCCCGCATGCGGCCACCGCCTCCCGCAGCGCCCGCTCGATCACCTCGAGGTCGTCGAGACCGCGGGCCTTCCAGAGATCGATGAGGAGATGCGTCCCCGCGTAGCGAAGGCCGTTGCGCTCGACGAAATAGTCCTTGGTCTCGGTGTCGCTGTCGTCCAACGCGGGGCTACGCGACAGAGTCGTCACCGGCCCGTCGTGTCGCTTCGCTTCCGATTTTCTGGATTTCGCCCGGGCAACCGGACCCAAAAAAGAGACGTTTGTCGCCAAATCCCCCTCCCAGGTCAAAGAGCCGCGCGGCAAGCCGCCGGTTTGATGTGCCGCGTCTTTTCGGGTATCCGCGGCACGATTGCAAGGAAAAAGTGACCCCCCACTCCCCCGGCCGCCGACGTTGCGTCGCCTGCCGGACCGTCTCCCCGAGGCGCCGATCTTATACAGAAATATTTCGCCTATGCGAGGGCAAATCCGGCCCCGCGCGGCGCCGCTCAGATCACCTTGCCGGGGTTCAGGATGCCCAGCGGGTCGAGCGCCGCCTTGAGCCGCCGCATCACCTCGATCTCGAGCGGCGCGGCCGTGCGCACGAGCTCCTCGCGCTTGAGCCGGCCGATCCCGTGCTCGGCGCTGATGGTGCCGCCGAAGGAAAGCGCGATGTCGTGGACGATCCGGTTGAAGCGCCCCCACTGCGCCAGGAAAGCGGCGCCGTCCGCGCCCTCGGGCTGGCTCAGGTTGAAGTGGATATTGCCGTCGCCGGCGTGGCCGAAGGCGACGACCCGGATTCCCGGAAGCTCGGCCGCGACCCTGCGGCTGGCCTCGTCGATGAACGCGGGCACCGCCGAAACCGGCACCGCGATGTCGTGTTTGATGCTGGCGCCCTCGTGCTTCTGCGCCTCGGGCAGCGACTCCCGAAGCCGCCACAGGGAGGCGCGCTGCGCCTCGCTCGCCGCCACCGCCGCGTCCCGGATCAGCCCCGCCTCGAGGGCCTGGGCCAGCAGCCGCTCGAGCCGCTCGGAGAGCCCGCCGCCGGCCTCGGCGCCGGCCAGTTCCAGGAGCACCAGCTGGTCGAAACGCCGCGACAGCGGGTTGGCCGTGCCCGGGACGTGCCGCAGCACGAGGTCGAGGCAGAAGCCGGACATGAGCTCGAAGGCGACGACCGCATCGCCGGAGGCCGCGCGGGCGCGGGCCAGGAGCTCGGGCGCGGCGGCGAGGTCGCGCAGCGCCACAAGGGCCGTCGCGACCCCTCGTGGCCGCGGGAAGAGCTTGAGGACGGCGGCGGTGATGATGCCGAGCGTTCCCTCCGCCCCGAGGAACAGCTGCTTCAGATCGTAGCCGGTGTTGTCCTTCCGGAGCCGCGAAAGCAGGTCGAGGACGCGCCCGTCGGCCAGTACCACCTCGAGGCCGAGCACGAGGTCCCGCGCGGTCCCGTAGCGAAGGACGGCCGTGCCGCCGGCGTTGGTGGAGAGCGCGCCGCCGATCTGACAGCTCCCTTCCGACGCCATGGTGAGCGGGAAGAGACGGTCGGCGTCCGCCGCCGCCTTCTGGACCTCGGCCAGAATGCAGCCGGCCTCGACCGTCAGGGTGTCGTTGAGGGCATCGATCTCGCGCACGCGGTTGAGGCGCCCGAGGTTCAACAGGATCTCGTCGCCGCGCTCGAACGGCACCGAAGCCCCGACCAACCCGGTATTGCCGCCCTGGGGCACGATCGCCAGGCGCGCGGCCGCGCACAGGCGCACCACCTCCGCGACCTCCGCCACGCTTCCCGGGCGCACCACCAGCGCCGCCTTGCCCACGTAAAGGCCCCGCTGGTCGGCGAGATAGGGCGCGGTTTCGGCCTCCGGCACGATGCCCTTCGCGCCCACGACCTCGCGGATGCGGCGCAGCGTGTCGCCGGAATCGATTTTCGCGCGCGTAAGGTTGGAGCCCGCCATGTCCGCTCAGCCCGTCCGTTGCGGTGAATGAGGTTCCATTTGGGCCGCGTCGGCGCCGGCGGCAAGCTCGGGCTGGGCGGCGCGCCTCAGGCGGTCGTTGATCGCTTCGCCCAGCCCCTCGTCGGGGATCGGCATCACCGCGATTCCGCCGAACCCGCCCGCGTCGAGGGCCCGCAGCATGGCGAAGAGGTTGGCGGCGGCCTCGGCGAGATCCCCCGTGGGGCTCAGATTGAGCGTGCCGGCGTATCCCGCGGGCACTTTCGCCCCGAAGGCGAGCACGGCCTCGTTCGCCCGTTCGGGGCCGCCGGCGGCGGCGAGGCGAAGCGGCGCGGCGGGCGCGTAGTGCCGCAAGGCCAGTCCGGGCGCGCGCGGCGCCTGGCCGGCTTGCGCGCCGCGGCGGACCGGGCCGATCACCGATTCGATCGCCGCGGCCGCGACTCCGCCCGGCCGCAACACGCAGGGCTCGCCGGCCGCGAGGTCGAGGACGGTCGACTCGATCCCGATCCGGCACGGCCCGCCGTCGAGGATCGCCGCCACCTTGTCGCCCAACGAGGCCGCGACATGGGCGGCGGTGGTCGGGCTCACCGTGCCGGAGGGGTTGGCGCTGGGCGCGGCCAGCGGGCGCCCGGCGGCGGCCAGAAGCGCCAGCGCCACGTCATGGTTCGGGACCCGCACCGCGATCGTGTCCAGCCCCGCGCAGGCCAGCAGCGACACCGGACAGGGCTCGCGCCTGCGCAGAACAAGGGTGAGCGCGCCCGGCCAGAAGGCGCGGGCCAGCTCGCGGGCGCGTTCGTCGAACACGGCCGCCTCTTCCGCCTTCGAGGCGCCGGCGAAATGGATGATGAGCGGATTGAAGCGGGGCCGGCCCTTGGCCTCGAAGACCGCCGCCACCGCCCGGTCGCTCGTGGCGTCGGCGCCGAGGCCATAGACGGTCTCGGTCGGAAAGGCGACGAGGCGGCCCTCGCGGATGAGCGCGGCGGCGCGCGCGACTGCCTCCGGGGTCGCCGGGAGGATCACGGATCGGGTCTCGGTCATCGCGGGCAGTCTAACGGAAACGGCGCCGCCGCACGGCCAAATCGGCGGATGCTGACGGCCACGCGGTTGCGGATCGAAGGCAATCAGGCAATCAACGAAAAGAGCCGCCCATTGCGGGCGGCTCTTTCATCGTTTTCGATTCCGCCAAGCGGGCCATCCGCGGTCATGACCCCTGGCTTTTGTCACCGCATGGAATGCGGCGGCTTAATCTTGGCCGTAAGCGCGGCCAATCGCGTGGAATGTCAAATTGTCTTTCCTGGCCGAACTGGTGGCCATCGAAAAAATTCTGCGCCTTGGCCGCCGTGCCGTCAAGGTGCACGAATGTCGCACGCGCAAATCGCGGATTCGCCACGCGGATTCGATGCCGTTACCGTTGCGGCGGCGGCAACGGCGTAACGGCGCCCCGCCGCGGCTGTCAGCCGCCCTCTCGTTTTCCCCAGGCGACGAAATCGGGGTTCGCGAAATCCCTCTTCCGGTACCGCAGCGGCCGCCCGTCCATCGTCTCGACGCTGCCGCCGGCAGCACTCAGCACGGCGTGGCCGGCCGCGGTGTCCCATTCCATGGTGCGGCCGAAGCGCGGATAGATGTCGGCCTCGCCGCTGGCGATCAGCCCGAATTTGAGGGCGCTTCCCGCCCGCTTCGTCGCCGCGACCTTGATGTCGGAAAGGAATCGCTGGAGCGCTTTCGGATCGCCGTGCGAGCGGCTCGCCACCACGACGGCGCCCTCGCGCGGAACGGCGCGGGCCGCGATCGGGCGGAAGGCGCCGCCGCCTTCCTTGCGGGCGGCCGTTTTCGGGCCGCGTGCGGCGAAGGTGAGCGCAAGCGCCGGCGCATGGACCACCCCGAGAACGGGCATGTCGCCTTCGACGAGCGCGATGTTGACGGTGAACTCTCCGCTTTGCCCGAGGAACTCGCGCGTGCCGTCCAACGGGTCCACGAGCCAGAACCGCCGGTTCGCGACGTCGGGGATGGAACCCCGGGCCACCGCCTCCTCCGCGACGACCGGAACGCCGGGAATCAGGGACTCGAGGATCGGGATGATGACGGCCTCGGCGGCCTCGTCGGCATCCGTCACCGGCGTCCTGTCCGCCTTGGTGCGGGCGACCGGCCCCCTGGCGTAGTGCTCCAAAATGACGGCTCCGGCGCGCTCGCACAGCGCGACCACGTCATTCAGCAATTCCTCCTCGATCCGGACGGTCATGCGCACCCTCGGGCTCGCCGCGCTCGGGGCGCGCGGGCGGGCGCAGCTTAGCGCGTGACGCGGTACGCGGAACGCGAAATCGACACGGCGGTGAATCGGAAGACCTGGACGGTGGGGCTCCAATGATGGGGGGGAAGGCCGGCCTTGCGCTTGAGCTGGCGCACGAACTCGGCCGGGTCGGAAAGCTTCTCCCACACCGCGGGCAAGAACAGGCCGCGCCGGCCCCGGTCCGCCAGGATGAGTCCGTCGACCATCGGCCGGATGGCGCGCAAGAGCTCCGCCTCGCTCGCGCAGGCGATCGGCACCGGCGGCGAAAGCACGGAGATCGCAATATCCACCCCTGGCCACTCCTCGGGGGTCAAAGGCATGAACCGGCTGTCGGCGAAGGCGGCGCGATACGAATTCTCGGCTACGTCCTCGACGAGCGGGCGCCAGGCCTCGGGCGAGCCGACGCAGCCCCGCAACTCTCCCTCGGTCTTGAGCGTGACGAAACAGGCGCCGTGCTCGCGAATCTCGCGGGGAAATTCCCGCGGCGCGACCGCAAGGGGCCGGCCCCGCTCGAGACCGTGCGCGATCGAAGCGCTCGCGACCTCGATCAGGGTTTCGCCGTGCCGTTCGCGAAGTCGCGCGGACGCATCCGGCTCGAAGAACAGATAGCTCCCGTAGCCCACGACCCGGTCCTTGCTGCCGGCGGTATCGCCGGAGTTGCGCAGATCCACGGTCCGGCAGACGAGACTGCGGCGCCGGGCGACGGCCAGAAGGCCGGTGATGGGCGTGCGCCCGCACGCTTGGTCGCGGCCGATGTCGTCGGGGCGCAGGTGCTCGATCGCCTGGCTGGTCGCCGCGTCGATGCGCCGGGCGCTTTGATAATCGAGGTAATGGGAAAGGTCGGACGAAACCACGATCAGGGTCTCGGGCCCGCCCCACACGAGATCGAGGGCTTGGGCCACGTCCTCGGCGCTTGCCGCGCCCACGACCACGGGCACGATGGCGAAATCCCCGAGCGTTTCCTGGAGGAAGGGCAAATGGACCTCGAGGCTGTGCTCGCCGGCATGGGCCTCGTCGAAGGTCTGTACCTGGGGCAGAGCGAGGAGGTTCGCGACCGCCTCGCGGTCCACCGGCACCGAGCCGAGCGGGGTCGCGAAGGCTTCCACCGAGGAGACCGCAAGCCCGCGCAAGGCTACCCGGTGGGCGGGCCCGATCAGGACCACGCGGGCGATCCGGCCTTTGGCCGGCAACAGGCGGGCGTAGGCCGTGGCGGCGACCGGACCCGAATAGACGTAGCCCGCATGGGGCGCGATCATCGCCTTGGGAACGGAATCGTCGGGCACGTTCGGAACGGCCGCCAAAAGGCCCCTTACCGCCTGTTCCAACTCGCTCCGGTTGCCGGGGTAGAAGTACCCCGCCACCGCCGCCGGCCGTACCGTTGCCATGCCTCGTCCCCGCCCCGCGGAATTCCGCCGAAAGATCGGAAGTCGCTAGTTAGTTGGGGCCGCGAGCGGCGGGTGTAAAGGGATTGAACGTCACGGTTCTTGTGCCCATTTTCCCATGTAACGCGCGCGGATTCGTCTCGCCCATGCGGGGGAGCGCGCCGGCACCCATGCTCATGATGGAAAATCCCGACGACATCGGCTCAGGCCCGGAAGTGGTTCCGGCACGGCACTGGCACGCGCTCGAGGACGGGCGGATCCAGTGCGACATCTGCCCGCGCGCCTGCAAGCTGGGCGAGGGCCAGCGGGGCTTGTGCTTCGTGCGGGCCCGCAAGGACGGCCGCCTCGTGCTCACGACCTACGGCCGCTCCAGCGGTTTCTGCATCGATCCGGTCGAGAAGAAGCCGCTCAACCAATTCTTGCCGGGAACGCCGATCCTGTCCTTTGGCACCGCGGGCTGCAATCTCACCTGCAAGTTTTGCCAGAACTGGGACATCAGCAAGTCGCGCGAGGCGGACCGGCTGAACGACCGCGCGACGCCGGAGACGATCGCCGCCGCCGCCGCCCGGCTGGGCTGCCGCTCGGTCGCCTTCACCTACAACGATCCCGTCATCTTCCACGAATACGCGATCGATGTCGCCGACGCCTGCCGCGAGCGCGGCATCAAGGCCGTGGCGGTCACGGCCGGTTACGTGTGCGCGGAGCCTCGGGCCGAGTTCTACCGGCACATGGACGCGGCCAATGTGGACCTCAAGGGGTTCACCGAAGGCTTCTACCGCAAGCTGTGCAGCAGCGAGCTCGGCGCCGTGCTCGAGACTCTCGAATACCTGAAGCACGAAACCGATGTCTGGTTCGAGATCACGACGCTGCTCATTCCCGGCGAGAACGACAGCGACGCCGAGATCGAGGCCGAAACCCGATGGATCGCGGAGCATTTGGGGCCGGACGTGCCCCTCCACTTCAGCGCCTTCCATCCGGACTGGAAGATGCTGGACAAGACTCCGACCGCGCCGGCGATCCTGACGCGGGCGCGCGCCATCGCGATCAAGAACGGCCTGCGCTACGTCTACACCGGAAACGTGCACGACCCCGCCGGCGCCAGCACCTATTGCCACGGCTGCGGCGGCCTCCTGATCGAGCGCGACTGGTACGAGCTCGGGCGGTGGAATTTGGACGCGTCCGGGCGCTGCCGCTCCTGCGGCGCTCCCTGCGCGGGCGTGTTCGAGGAAAGCCCGGGCGGCTGGGGAAGCCGGCGCCGGCCGGTGCGGCTGTGCGACTTCGCGGCGGCGTAAACGCGGCCCCGCTCGGGGCCGGTCGGCGCTTGTGGTCGGGATCGAGGCCCTCGCGCAGCTTGTAGGCGAGCGCCGCCCTCCGGAACGGCTTCGGCAACGGGCTCTCACCATTGGCCGTGAGCCCCGTGCCCAGGAAACGGGCGGGAACCCGGGAAATCTAAAATTGTCCCTATTAACAGGGCCTTATCCAATCCCTGCGATAATCGGCCGCGTGGCTCCGGGATCGGGCTTCCCGACCCGCGGGCCGTCTCGGGATCGAGGGTGCCGAACATGTCGCACGCGGACTTCGAGCACTATGAGGAATCGGGCGCCTGGGGCACCGGCCTGCTGTGGCCGGTGGCGCGTCTGGTCGTGATCGCCGCGCTGCTCGCCTGGGCCGCGCATTGGGTCTTGAACGGAAGCGGCGGCGGGGCGCTCCAACCGGAGGCGGTGGGCGTAGCCTCCGTATCGGATCCGGGCCCGATGCCGGCCCCGGCGGCGGTCGACCAGGACGGCGGCCGCGAGATCGCCGTACGCGCCGACAGATCCGGCCACTTCTTCGTCGACGCCGTGGTGAACGGCGCGGATTTGCGGTTCCTGGTCGATACCGGGGCGAGCGCCCTGGTGATCTCGCGCGCGGACGCGGAGAAGCTGGGAATCGATCTCCAGAACCTCGTCTTCAGCGAGCGATACAACACCGCGAACGGAATCGCTCTCGGCGCGCCGGTGATGGTGCGGGAGTTCCGCATCGGCTCGTTCAGCCTTCACGACGTTCGCGCGACCGTGATGTCGCATCCCATGCCGGTTTCGTTGCTGGGCATGAGTGTGCTGTCGCGCTTTTCCGGCCACGAGGTCGAGGGCAACAAGCTCGTCCTGCGCTGGTAGCGCCGGCGCGCTCAAACGAAGAGCCCCGCCGGGGGCGGGGCTCAATTTGAATCGGCCGCGGTCACCCGCGCGTTTTCATTGGCACGGCGTAGTCGCCGGGCTGCAACCGTGCGGAATGCCCGAATTCATCGTGGAGCCTCCCTGCAATCCGCACGGCGTGGTCGCCGGGCTGCAGCCGTGCGGAATGCCCGAATCCATCATCGCGCCTTCGCGCTTCATCATCGGCTCCTTGCCCATCTCCTTCTTCATTCTGTGCATCGGCGCCTTCTTATGCATCATGCTGCGTGGCACCTGCATGCAGCGGTCCTGCGTTCTCGATGTGCACGGCGGATAGTCGGCGCTCCACGCAGGGCTGGCCGCGACCGTGAAAGCGGCCGCGACCGCAAGGACGGCCGCCGCGGAACAGGCGCGCGCAAGGATTTTGGTCATGTTCACCTCCGTTAACGTTCCCAGATTGTCCCCCGCTCGGATCCATTAAATATTTGATGGCGCTTGGGGTAAAGGGCTCGTTTGCCCGCCGGGCGCCGCGGCCAGGCGTTTCCGCGGTCAAATCGCCGTGATGGCGGCGCCGTATCCGAAAGGCCAACCGTGCGGCCGGAGCCTTGCGCGATTCGTTTTCCTTGCAACGGCGCAAGTTAAAGAGCCCCGCCGGGGGCGGGGCTCTTTCGACCGAAGTCGGGATCGCTCCGGAAGGTTCGCTTACTTGCAGGGCTTCGTCGCCGGGCTGCACCCGTGCGTGATATCCCCGCCGCTGATGTCGGCGCCCTTCATTTGATGATTGAAGGCCGTCGTGACGGCGAGTTGCGACGCATGCATCGCACCGTGTTCGGCAGCCGCAGCCGGTCCTGCGACCGCGGCGATAATGCCCAGGGTGCAAATCACGCTTCCAAGCATCTTAATCATTGTACTGCCTCCGTTTCTTATTGCTCGGGTAACGGACGCAACACACATAGTCAGTGCCGCCGGACAAAAAAAATTAAATGACGGTAATCCGGCTGTAATGGTCGAGTGAAGGGATGATGGTGGGCGCTGCTGGGATTGAACCAGCGACCCCTGCCGTGTGAAGGCAGTGCTCTCCCGCTGAGCTAAGCGCCCGTTGCCGGCGAAGATCGGCGCAAACCGGCCGAACCGGGGAATTCCGTATAGGACCCGGTGCTTGTCGCTGTCAAGAAAGCCCCCGGTCCCCGCCGGCGGGCCGGGCCTCCAGGCGCGCCAGCGCGTCGCCCAATCGGTCGAACCGGTCGATCACGGAATCGGCGGCCGGGGCTTCCCCGCTTCGGGAAAAGCCGAACGAGACGAGGACGACCCGGACGTTCAGCGCGCGGGCCGCCAACACGTCGTTGGCGCCGTCGCCCACCATCACCGCCTCGCGCGGGGCCGCACCCAGCAAAGCGAGCGCCGCCTCGAGATGGCGCGGGTCGGGCTTGCGCGCCGGCGCGGTCTCGCCGCCCACGATCGCGCGAATGAGCGGGGACAACCCGAAGGCCTCCACGATCGCGCGCGCCGGCCGGTCGGGCTTGTTGGTGCACAGCGCCATCCGGTAGCCGGCGCGATCCATCGCCCGCAGCGTCTCGATCACCCCCGGATAGGGGCGCGTCTCGAGGGTGGCGCGGGCCTCGTAAGCCCCGCGGAACCGCTCGACGTGACGCGCGAGCGCCGCGGCCGGCGGCTCCCGTCCGCCGTCCGCCGCCGCGAAGGCCCGCCCCACCAGGGCCGCGGTGCCGTCGCCGATCATCCCGCGCACCTCGGCGAGCGAAAGGGCGCGCCGCCCGCATTCGTCGAGCACGGCGTTGATCGCCGCGGCGATGTCCGGGGCGCTGTCCACCAGCGTCCCGTCGAGGTCGAAGACGACGGCGCTGCGGCGGTTTTCTGAAACCTTCGGAAACAATTCGTGATCCTACAAAATCCTGGCTTGGCCCTGGCGCATCGGCTATGGCAAGAACCGGAGCCGCGCGCAAGGGCGCATCGTGCCGCGCAAGGCCCGGGGCCCAAGGGCGGCGCAAGCGGAACATTCGAGGCGAGGCCAATCCATTGGCAGTGCTGACCAAGCGGAAGACGGCGGCCGTGGTGCTCGCGGCCGGCAAGGGAACGCGGATGAAGTCGGCGCTCCCGAAGGTGCTCCATCCCCTCGCCGGGCGGCCGATGATCGGCCATGTCCTGGCGGCGCTCGAAGGCTTGCCGCTCGCGCGCACCGTGGTGGTCGTCGGCCCCGGCATGGAGGCGGTCGCCAGCGCCGCCGCGCCCAGCCCCTGCGTAATGCAGAAGGCGCAGCTCGGAACCGGCGATGCGGTCAAGGCCGCACGCGCCGCTCTTGCCGGATTCACGGGCGATATCCTCGTTGTTTTCGCCGACACGCCGCTCGTGACGCCCGCGACGCTTGAGAGCCTGCTGGCCGCGCGCGCCCGTCCGCCCGGCCCGGCCATCGCCGTCCTCGGCATGCGGCTTCCCCATCCGGGCAGTTACGGCCGGCTCGTCCTTGATGCGCAAGGGCGGCTCGAGCGGATCGTCGAGGCGCGCGACGCGAGCCAGGCGGAACGCGAGATAACCTTGTGCAACTCCGGCGTCATGGTGGCGGACGGCCCTTTGCTTTTCGATCTTTTGGAGGGGCTCTCCAACGACAACGCCAAGAAGGAGTATTACCTGACCGACGTCGTGAGGCTCGCCCGCGGCCGCGGGCTCGCCTGCGCCGTGGTGGAGGGGCCGCCCGACGAGCTCGCCGGCATCAATTCGCGCGCCGAGCTCGCGGCCGCCGAATCCGCGATGCAAAACCGGCTGCGCGGGGCTGCGCTCGAGGCCGGCGCCACGCTTCTCGGCCCCGAGACCGTCTATCTCAGCTTCGACACCAGGCTCGGGCGCGATGTCCGGATCGGGCCCTACGTCGTGTTCGGCCCCGGCGTCGCCGTCGAGGACGGCGCCGAGATCCGCGCCTTCTGCCATATCGAGCGCGCGCATGTCGGCAGGTCCGCCGTGATCGGCCCGTTCGCGCGCCTGCGCCCCGGGGCGAAGGTGGGGGCCGGCGCGCATGTCGGGAATTTCGTCGAGATCAAGAACGCGGAGCTGATGCCGGGCGCCAAGGCCAATCACCTGAGCTACATCGGCGACGCCAGGATCGGCGCCAACGCCAACGTCGGCGCCGGCACCATCACCTGCAACTACGACGGCTTCGCGAAGGCGCTGACCGAGATCGGCGAAGGCGCCTTCATCGGCTCCAACACCGCGCTCGTGGCGCCGGTCAAGGTCGGCGCGCGGGCGATCGTGGGCGCGGGCAGCGTCATCACCCGCGACGTCGCGCCCGATGCCCTGGCGGTCGCCCGGGCAAGCCAAAGCGATGTCGCCGGTGGCGCCACGCGCTTTCGCGAACGCAAGTCGGGCAAGGGTAAGGCCCGGCCGGCCGCCGCCAAAAAAGCCGCGCGAAAAAAGGCGGCCAAGGGCCGCGCCAAGACCAAGGCTCGCCCGAAGCGCAAGGCGAGGCGCTAGCCGGCGATGTGCGGGATCATCGGCATCATCGGCAAAGGTGAGGTCGCGCCGCTGCTGATCGAGGGCCTGCGGCGTCTCGAATACCGCGGCTACGATTCGGCGGGGATCGCGACGCTGGTGAATGGCCGCATCGAGCGCCGGCGCGCCGAAGGAAAGATCGCAAATCTCGAAGCGCGGCTCGCCGAAGACCCGGTGACGGGCACCATCGGCATTGGCCATACCCGTTGGGCGACCCACGGCGCGCCGACCGAATGCAACGCCCATCCCCATGCCACCGACAAGGTCGCGGTGGTCCACAACGGCATCATCGAGAATTTCCAGGAGCTGCGCGCGGAGCTGGAGGCGAAGGGCGCGGAATTCGTGACCGAAACCGATTCCGAGGTCATCGCCCATCTCGTCACCCGCTACCTCGACGAGGGCCTTGCGCCTGTCGAGGCGACCGGCAAGGCCTTGAAGCGCCTGGAGGGCGCCTTCGCGCTCGGCCTCATCTTCACTGGCCAGCCGTCGCTCATGATCGGGGCGCGCCACGGCTGCCCACTCGCCATCGGCTTCGGCGACGGCGAGATGTATTTGGGCTCCGACGCGCTGGCGCTCGCCCCGCTCACGCAAAAGATCTGCTACCTGGAAGAAGGCGATTGGGCCGTCCTCAACGGCAAGGGCGCCGCCGTCCGCGACGTGGACGGCAACGAGGTCACGCGCGAGATCAAGCTCACGGCCGCCTCCGGCGCGGCCATCGGCAAGGGCAACTTCCGCCACTTCATGCTGAAGGAGATCTACGAGCAGCCGGGGGTGATCGGCGACACGCTCGGCTCCTTCCTCAACCCGCTCACGCGCAGCATCCAGCTTCCCGATCTTCCCTTCGATTGGGCGGCGATCCCGAAGCTCACCATCGTCGCCTGCGGCACGTCCTATTACGCGTCGCTCGTCGCCAAATACTGGTTCGAGGGCATTGCGCGGGTCCCGGTCGAGGTGGACATCGCCTCCGAGTTCCGCTACCGCGCCGCCGCGTTGCCGAAAGGCGGCGTCGCGCTCTTCGTCTCGCAGTCGGGCGAGACCGCCGATACGCTGGCCGCGCTGCGCTACGCGCGCTCGCAAGATCAGCACGTCGTCGCCCTCGTCAACGTGCCACACAGCAGCATGGCGCGCGAGGCCGATGCCGTGCTCACGACCAACGCCGGGCCCGAGATCGGCGTCGCCTCGACCAAGGCCTTCACCACCCAGCTCACGGTGCTCGCGTGCCTCGCCATCGGCGCGGCGCGCGCGCGGGGCGCCATCGACCACGCGCGCGAGGCGGCGCTGTCCGCGGCGCTCACCGAAGTTCCGGCCCGCGCCGCCGAGGTACTGAACCACGACGACTCCTTGCGCGAGATCGCCCAGCAGCGCCTGGCCGAGGCCCGCGACGTGCTTTATCTCGGGCGCGGCACCGGCTATCCCATCGCGCTGGAGGGCGCCCTGAAGCTCAAGGAGATCTCCTATATCCACGCCGAAGGCTATGCCGCGGGCGAGATGAAGCACGGCCCCATCGCGCTTATTGATGAGGGAGTTCCAGTTATTGTGATCGCGCCCTCGGACGAATTGTTCGAAAAGACCGCCTCCAATATGCAGGAGGTCCTGGCCCGCGGCGGCCGCGTCATCCTCCTCAGCGACGCCGCCGGCGTCGCGCGCTTCGGCAAGGCGGCCCTGGAAAGCGTCGCGCTTCCCGCCGTCGATCCCTTCGTTGCGCCGATCCTCTACGCCATCCCGGTGCAGCTGCTCGCCTATCACACCGCGGTCGCCAAGGGCACCGACGTCGATCAGCCGCGCAACCTCGCCAAATCAGTGACCGTGGAATAGCCCCGCGGCGTTTCGCCGCCGGCACGCGGGCGCTATACTCGCGCCCGATTTGGGAGGGACGATGGAACTCCGCGAACGAGCGCTTTTCCGCCAGCACGCCTTCGTCGACGGGGCCTGGGTCGATGCCGACGGCCGGCGGTCTTACGGCATCCACAACCCGGCGACGGGCGAGCGCATCGGCAGCGTGCCCGCGATGGGCGCCGCCGAGACCCGCCGCGCGATCGACGCGGCCGATTCCGCCTGGGCGGGCTGGCGCGCGACGCCGGCCAAGGCGCGCGCCGCGATCCTGCGCAAGTGGTACGACCTCATGATCGCGCACCACGACGATCTCGCGCGCATCATGACGATCGAGCAGGGAAAGCCGCTCGCCGAATCCCACGGCGAGATCGCCTATGCCGCGTCCTTCGTCGAATGGTTCGCCGAGGAGGCCAAGCGCATCTATGGCGACGTGATCCCCGAGTCCGCCGCCGACCGCCGGCTGATCGTGCTCAAGGAGCCGGTCGGCGTCGTCGCCGCGATCACGCCCTGGAACTTTCCCTCCGCCATGATCACCCGCAAATGTGCGGCGGCTCTGGCCGCGGGCTGCACCGTCGTCGTGAAGCCGGCCGAGCAGACGCCGTTTTCGGCGCTCGCTCTCGCTCATCTGGCCGAGCTCGCGGGCGTGCCGAAGGGCGCGTTCAACGTGGTGACCGCCGAGGATCCGGTTCCCGTGGGCGAGGAGATGACCGCGAACCCGACGGTCCGCAAGATCTCCTTCACCGGCTCGACCGAGGTCGGCAAGTGGCTGTTGGCGCGCGCCGCCGGCACCGTCAAGAAGGTCTCGATGGAGCTCGGCGGCAACGCCCCCTTCATCGTGTTCGACGACGCCGATCTCGACGCGGCGGTCGAGGGCGCCATGGCGTCCAAGTACCGCAACTCGGGCCAGACCTGCGTCTGCGCCAACCGCTTCCTGGTGCAGGACGGCGTCTACGAGGCGTTCGCCTCGCGCTTCGCGAAGGCCGTCGCCACGCTCAAGCTCGGCAACGGGCTCGAGCAGGGCGTGACCCAGGGCCCGCTCATCGACGCCAACGCGCTCACCAAGGTCGAGCGCCTGATGGCCGATGCGGAGAAGCGGGGCGCGCGGGCCCTGTGCGGCGGCCGGCGCGCCACGCTCGGCGGCTTCTTCTACGAGCCCACCGTGATGACCGACGTGACGACCGAAATGGCGATCGCGAGCGAGGAGATCTTCGGACCCGTCGCGCCGCTCTACCGTTTCAAGGACGAGGCCGACGCGATCCGCATCGCCAACGCCACGCCCTACGGGCTCGCCTCCTATTTCTACACGCGCGACCTGGGCCGCGTGTGGCGGGTCGCGGACGCGCTCGAATACGGCATCGTTGGCATCAACGTCGGAATCATCTCCGCGGAGTCGGTGCCGTTCGGCGGCGTGAAGCAGTCGGGGATCGGGCGCGAGGGCTCCAAATACGGGATCGAGGAATTCCTCGAGATCAAGTATCTCGCGATGGGCGGGCTGGACCGCTGAGCGCGCCGCGTTCCGCCGCCCGCCGCGGCGCAGGATAAGGAGCAGCCCATGGCGGACTTCGATTACGACCTCATCGTCATTGGTGCCGGCTCCGGCGGCGTGCGCGCCGCCCGCATGGCCGCGCGCGTTGGTGCCAAGGTCGCGGTCGTCGAGGAGAACGGAGTCGGCGGCACCTGCGTGCTGCGCGGCTGCATCCCGAAGAAGCTTCTCGTCTACGCGTCCCGCTTCGCCGAGGAATTCATGGATGCGCGCGGCTTCGGCTGGGACGCGGCCCGGCCCGGCTTCGACTGGCCCGCTCTCATCGCCAACAAGGACACCGAGATCGCGCGCCTCAACGGCGTCTATATCGGCTTGCTGCGCGAATCGGGCGTGACCCTGATCGAGGGGCGCGCGGCGTTGCGCGATCCCAACACGGTCGAGGTCGGGCGCGAGCGCCTGCGGGCGAAGACCGTGCTGATCGCGACCGGCTCGCGCCCCGCCGTGCCGGACGTTCCGGGAATCGAGCTCGCCATCACCTCGAACGAGGCCTTCCATCTCCCGGCGCTCCCGGAGCGCGTCGTGATCGTGGGCGGAGGCTACATCGCGGTCGAGTTCGCGGGGATCTTCCACGGCCTCGGCAGCGAGGTCGCGCTCGTCATCCGCGGCGACGAGGTCCTGCGCGGCTTCGACGAGGACGTCCGTGCGACGCTGGGCGCGGAGATGCGCGCGGCCGGGATCGAATTCCATACCGGCGAGCACGTCGCGCGACTCCGGCGTGCCGGCGCCGCGCTCGCGGTCGAGATCCGCGAGGGGCAAACTCTCGACGCGGACGCGGTGATGTTCGCCACGGGCCGTACGCCCAACACCGCGGGGCTCGGCTGCGAGGAGATCGGCGTCGCGCTTTCCGCCAACGGCGCGGTGGTGGTGGACGACTACTCCCGCAGCTCCGTTCCCAACATCTTCGCCGTCGGCGACGTCACCGACCGCCACATGCTCACGCCCGTCGCCATCGCCGAGGCCGCCGCCTTCGTCGAGACCGTCTTCAACCGCAACCCGAGGCGGATCGAGCACCGGCTGATCCCGACCGCCGTCTTCAGCCAGCCGCCGGTCGCGACCGTCGGCCTGACCGAGGCGCAGGCGCGCATGGCCCATGTCCAGGTGGACGTCTACCGCAGCCACTTCCGCCCGCTCAAACACACGCTCACGGGCCGCGAAACCCGCACCTTCATGAAGCTGGTGGTGGACGGCGCCTCGGGGCGCGTGCTCGGCTGCCACATGGTCGGCGAGGACGCCGCCGAGATCATCCAGGGGCTGGCGGTCGCGCTCAGCTGCGGGGCGACCAAGGCGGATTTCGACGCCACCATCGGCATCCACCCGACGGCGGCGGAAGAATTCGTGACCATGCGGGAAAAGGCGCCCCAGCCGGCCGCGGCGGCCGAGTAGGGGCTTTCGGGGTCGCGGCCCGGCCGGGGGAAGGATTTCCTTTGAAAACGGGCCGATTCCGGCAAATATTCCCCTCGCGAAGGATGAGGATACCGACGATGGCAGCAAAATGGGCACCCGATAGCTGGCGCGGCCGGCCGATCGTCCAGGTTCCGGAGTATCCGGACCCGGATGCGCTGGCGGCCGTGGAGGCGCGGCTTCGCCGCTATCCCCCGCTCGTCTTCGCGGGCGAGGCGCGGCGCCTGAAGGCGCTCCTGGCCGAGGTCTGCGAGGGCCGCGCGTTCCTGCTGCAGGGCGGGGATTGCGCCGAGTCCTTCGCCGAGTTCCATCCCGACAACATCCGCGACACCTTCCGCGTGCTGCTCCAGATGGCGGTGGTGCTGACCTTCGGCGCCTCTTGCCCGGTGGTGAAGGTCGGGCGCATGGCGGGCCAGTTCGCCAAGCCGCGCTCCGAGCCCACCGAGACCCAGAACGGCGTGACGCTGCCCGCCTATCGCGGCGACATGGTGAACGGCATGGAGTTCAACGCCGAATCGCGCCGTCCCGATCCCGAGCGGCTGGTCCAGGCCTACAACCAGTCCGCCTCCACCCTCAATCTGCTTCGCGCCTTCGCCCAGGGCGGCTATGCCGACCTCCACCAGGTCCACCGCTGGACGCTGGGCTTCGTCTCGCGCAGCCCCCAGGGCGAGCGCTACCGCGATCTCGCCGACCGCATCGGCGAAACGCTCGGCTTCATGGAGGCGTGCGGCCTCACCTCCGAGACGGCCCCGCAAATCCGCGAGACCGAGTTCTTCACCTCCCACGAGGCGCTGATCCTGCAGTACGAGCAGGCGCTGACGCGCATCGACAGCACGACCGGCGACTGGTACGACTGCTCCGCCCACATGCTCTGGGCCGGCCACCGCACGCGCGCGCTCGACGGCGCCCATATCGAATTTCTGCGCGGCATCGGCAATCCCGTGGGGCTCAAGGTCGGGCCCGGCTTGGCGCCGGACGAGCTCATCCGCCTCGTCGACGTCCTCAATCCCGCAAACGAGCCGGGGCGCCTTACCCTGATCTCGCGCATGGGCGCGGACAACATCGCCAAGGCGCTGCCGCCGCTGGTGCGCGCGGTGGCGCGGGAAGGCCGCAAGGTGGTGTGGGCCTGCGATCCCATGCACGGAAACACGATCAAGTCGTCCAACGGCTACAAGACCCGTCCCTTCGACCGGATCCTCGACGAGGTGCGCGGCTTCTTCGCCGTCCATCAGGCGGAGGGAACCTACGCCGGCGGTGTCCACGTCGAGATGACCGGCCAGGACGTGACCGAGTGTTTGGGCGGCGCCCAGGCCATCACCGAGCAGGCGCTGGGCGACCGCTATCACACGCACTGCGACCCGCGCCTCAACGCCAATCAGGCCCTGGAGCTGGCCTTCCTCACCGCCGAGGCGCTGAAGGGGGAGCGCAGCCGGGCCGCCCAAAGCGCGCGCGCCGCCGCGTCCGTCTAGGCGGGGCCGCCCGCCTTGCGCGCGCTATCGCCCTTGCCCGAAGAGATCGAGCGCCTCACCGACCTCTATTTCACGCGCACCAAGGAAGTCGTCTCGCGGTTCGGCGACCGGACCGTGACCTACGCCGTGTTCATGAGGCGGCCCGTGATCGTGGCACCCCGCCTCGCCGTCGATTGGCTGAACCAGGTGGCCGAGGCGCGCGGCACCCGGTTCGACATCGCGCTCACCCGCGCCGAGGGCGAATGGGCGGGCGCGGGCGAGCCGTTCATGACCATCACCGGCTCGATCCGGGCCCTGGTCGATCTCGAGACCCTGTATCTCCAGAAGATCGGCCCCGCCTCGGTTGCGGCCTACAACGCCTATGCCATGTGCACGGACCTCCCGCGTGTGTCCTTCATCGCCATGGACTCGCGCCACTGCGCCGGCAACGAGATGGCGGAGATGATGGCCTATGCCGCGAGCGTGGGTTCGAACGCGGCCAAGCGCGAGGCCGGCGCGGTCGGTTTCATCGGCAACGCGACTCCCGCCACCATTCATTATTTCGGCCGCAACCAAGCCTTCGGCACCATGCCCCACGCGCTCGTCGGCTACGCGGGCTCGACGGTGCGCGCGGCGGAGATGTTCTACGAGACCTATCCCGACGAGACCCTGGCCGTGCTCGTCGACTATTTCGGCCGCGAGATCACCGACGGTCTCGCGGTGTGCCGACGCTTCCCCGAGCTGGCGGCGGAGGGCCGGCTGTCGCTGCGCCTCGATACGCCGGGGAGCCGCTACGTCGAGGGCCTGGGCCCCAACGAATCCTACGATGTCCTGGAGCGCCGCGCCCTCGCCGCGATCCGCGACTATCGCACGCGCGGGGAGCTGCGCGATCTGGTCGGGCCGGGCGTCTCCGCCGCCGCCATCTGGCACCTGCGCGAAAATCTGGACCGCGAAGGCTTCGCCAAGGTCGGCATCCTCGCGTCCTCGGGCTTCAACCCGGCCAAGTGCCGGGCGATGGCGGCCGCCAAGGCGCCGGTCGACGTCATCGGGACCGGCTCGTTTCTGCCCGAGAACTGGGCCGAAACCTACGCCACCGCCGACATCATCGAATACGACGGGGTGCCGCTCGTCAAAGCCGGGCGCGAATTCCTGCTGCGCAAGCTCGCATCCGCCAAGCCGGGGTCCGGGTCATGACGGATCGTTTGGCCATCGCGCTCGCCCAGCTCGATCCGCTGGTGGGCGACGTCCACGGCAACGTCGAGCGGGTGCGCAAGGCCCACAAGGAAGCCGGCGGCCTGGGCGCCGATCTCGTGATCTTCCCGGAGATGTTCGTTTCCGGCTATCCGCCCGAGGACCTCGTGCTCAAGCCCGCCTTTCTCGAGGCGGTCGAGACCGACGTCACGGCGCTGGCGCGCGAGACGGCCGATGGTCCCGCCATCCTGCTCGGCGCGCCGTGGCGCTTCGAAGGCCAGCGCTACAACGCCGCGCTCCTGCTCGAGGGCGGGCGCATCGCCGCCAGCCGGTTCAAGCACGATCTGCCCAACTACGGCGTGTTCGATGAAAAGCGCGTGTTCGCGGCCGGCCCGTTTCCCGGCCCGGTGCCGTTCCGCGACGTGCGCTTCGGCGTCACGATCTGCGAGGACATGTGGTCTCCCGGCGTGCCCGAATGCCTGCAGGAATCGGGCGCCGAGATCTTGGTCTCGCTCAACGCCTCGCCCTATGAGATCGACAAGGTCGAGCAGAGGCTCGCGGTCGCGACCGCGCGCGTGGCGGAGACCGGCCTTCCGCTCATCTACGTCAACGAGATGGGCGGCCAGGACGAGCTGGTGTTCGACGGCGCGTCCTTCGTTCTCGGCGCCGATGCGAAGCCGTGCGCCCAGTTGCCCGCCTTTCTCGAGAAGCTGTCGCTGACTCGCTGGCGCCGCGGCGATTCGGGCTGGCTGTGCGAGGAGGGCGAGCGCGCCCAGGTGCCGACCGGTCCCGAATCGATCTATCAGGCGCTGTGCCGGGGCCTGCGCGACTACGTGAACAAGAACTATTTCCCCGGCGTGCTGATCGGGCTTTCGGGCGGCATCGATTCGGCCCTCACCGCCGCGGTCGCGGTGGATGCGCTGGGCCCGCGGCGCGTCCACTGCGTGATGATGCCCTCTCCCTATACCCGGCCCGAGAGCCTCGAGGACGCCGCGGAAGCCGCCCGGCTGCTCGGCGTGACGCTGGAGACCATCTCGATCGTCCCGGCGATGGCGGCGTTCGACCAGATGCTGCGCGAATCCTTCGTCGACCGGCCGCCCGACACCACCGAAGAGAACATCCAGGCGCGCGCCCGCGGCATCACCCTGATGGCGCTCAGCAACAAGCTCGGCTACATGGTGCTCTCCACCGGCAACAAGTCGGAGATGTCGGTGGGCTACGCCACGCTTTACGGCGACATGTGCGGCGGCTTCTCCGTGCTCAAGGACGTCTACAAGACGACCGTCTACGCGCTCGCCCGCTGGCGCAACGACCATACTTTCGGCTGGGCGCAAGGGCCCGAGGGCCGCGTGATCCCGGAGAGCATCCTCACCAAGCCGCCGAGCGCGGAGCTGAAGCCGGACCAGGTCGACGAAGATTCGCTCCCGCCCTATGCGGCCCTCGACGACATCCTGCACGGGCTGATCGAGGGCGACCTCGGGCTGGAAGAGGTCGTCGCGCGGGGCCACGACCGCCAAACGGTCGCCCGCATCTGGAACATGCTCGATACGGCCGAATACAAGCGCCGCCAGGCGCCGCCGGGCGTCAAGGTGACGCGCCGCGCCTTCGGCCGCGAGCGGCGCTATCCCATCACCAACGCCTTCACGGTCGAGTCATGACGGTGCGCGTGCGCTTCGCGCCGAGCCCGACCGGGCTCATGCATGTCGGAAACGCCCGCGTCGCGCTCGTTAATTGGCTGTTCGCGCGCAAGTCGGGCGGACGCTACTGGCTGCGCTTCGACGACACCGACGTCGAACGCTCGCGCCCCGAATTCGCGGCCGCGATCGTGGAAGACCTCGGCTGGCTCGGCCTCGCCCCCGACGAGACCCTTCACCAGTCGCAGCGCCTCGGCTTGTACCGCGAGGCGTTCGAGCGCCTGCGCGCGGAGGGCGCGATCTATCCCTGCTACGAGACGCCCGAGGAGCTGGAGCGAAAGCGCAAGCGCCAGCTCGCCGGCGGGCTGCCGCCCGTCTACGACCGCGCCGCGCTCGCGCTCTCGGAAGGCCAGCGCCGCGATCTCGAGGCCGAGGGGCGCCGGCCCCATTGGCGCTTCCGGCTCGCGCCCGGAGCGGTCGATTGGTCCGATCTCGTCCACGGCGCGCTCCATTTCGAGGCGGCGAGCGTCTCCGATCCGGTGCTCGTGCGCTCCGACGGCCAGCCGCTCTACACCTTCACCTCGGTCGTGGACGACATCGCGCTCGGCATCACCCATGTCGTGCGCGGCGACGACCACATCGCCAACTCGGCGGCGCAGACGCAGCTTTTCCGCGCGCTGGGCGGCGCGGTCCCGGTCTTCGGCCATCTGCCGCTCTTGACCGACGCCGGCGGCGGTGGCCTCTCCAAGCGTTTGGGCAGCCTCGCGCTCGCCCATCTCCGCGCCGAGGGGATCGAGGCGATGGCAGTCAACAGCCTGCTGGCCAAGCTCGGCACCTCGGACCCGGTCGAGCCCCGCGCGTCCTTGGACGCGCTCGCCGCCGAGTTCGACTTCGCCAAGTTCGGCCGCGCGTCCCCAAAGTTCGACGCGCACGAGCTCGCCCGCCTCAGCGCCCGCATGCTCCACGTCCTGCCCTTCGCCGCGGTGCGGGCGCGCTTGGCCGGCCTCGGCCTTGGCAAGGCGGACGAAGCCTTCTGGGACGCGGTGCGGGGAAACCTGGCCCGGCTCTCGGACGCCAAGGTCTGGTGGGACGTCTGCACCGGGCGGATCGCGCCGGCGATCGTCGACGCCGGCTTGACCGCCAAGGCCGCCGAGCTGCTCCCGCCCGAGCCCTGGAACGGGACGACCTTCCGCGACTGGACGAAGGCGGTGGGCGCGGCGACCGGGACCGAGGGAAGGGCGCTCTTCATGCCGCTGCGCCTCGCGCTGACCGGGCGCGAACATGGACCGGAACTCCAAGACCTGCTACCTATGATCGGCCGCGAGCGGGCGCGCGCGCGCCTCTTGGGAAATGCCGCGTAATCCGGGATTTGGGAGCGGACTTTGGGTCTGGTGCTCTACAACACGCTGACGCGAAAGAAGGAGCCGTTCACGCCGCTCGATCCCGCGAACGTGCGCATGTACGTCTGCGGCCCCACGGTCTACGACTTGGCCCATATCGGCAACGCGCGCCCCGTCGTCGCCTTCGACGTCCTGTTCCGGCTGCTGCGCCGGCTTTACGGCGAGGCCCACGTCACCTATGTCCGCAACATCACCGACGTGGACGACAAGATCATCAACGCCGCGGCCGAGAACGACGAGCCGATCGCGGCGCTGACGGCGCGCACCGAGAAAGCCTTCCACGAGGACATGGCGGCGCTGGGCGCGCTGCCGCCGACGAAGGAGCCCCGCGCGACCCAGCACATCCCGGCCATGATTGCGATGATCGAGCGGCTGATCGAATCCGGCCATGCTTATGCGGCCGAGAACCACGTTCTCTTCGCGGTCGGAACGAAGGCCGACTACGGCAAGCTCTCGCGCCGCGACCGCGACGAGATGATCGCCGGCGCCCGGGTCGAGGTCGCGCCCTACAAGAAGGACCCCGCCGATTTCGTTCTGTGGAAACCCTCCGCGGCGGGCCAGCCCGGATGGGACTCCCCCTGGGGGCGCGGCCGTCCCGGCTGGCATCTCGAATGCTCCGTCATGAGCGAGGCGTTTTTGGGCGAGACGTTCGACATTCACGGCGGCGGACTCGACCTCGTGTTCCCGCACCACGAGAACGAGATCGCCCAGAGCGAATGCGCCCACGGCGGAAAGCAATTCGTCCGCTTCTGGCTCCACAACGGCTACGTGACCGTGGAAGGCGAGAAGATGTCGAAGTCGCTCGGCAACTTCTTCACCGTCCGCCAACTCCTGGAGGAAGGCCACCGCGGCGAGGCGATCCGGCTTGCGCTCCTGTCCGCGCACTACCGCCAGCCGCTCGACTTCTCCCGCGAGGCGCTCAAGGCGTCCAAGCATGCGCTCGACCGCTTCTACACGGCGCTCCGCGAGGTCCGCGACATCGAAACGGACGAAACGGCCGCGCCGGAAGAGATCGCGGCCGCGCTCGAGGACGATCTCAACACGCCCCTCGCCCTCGGCGCGCTGCACGAGCTGGCGACCGCCCTCAACAAGGCGTCGGAGGAATCCGAGAAGGCGCGGCTCAAGGGCGCGCTGCTCGCCGCCGGCGCCGTGCTCGGGCTTCTCCAGGGCGATCCCGAGCAATGGTTCAAGGGCGAAGCGCGCGGCGATCGCGCGATCGAGAACCTCATCGCCGCCCGCAACGCCGCGCGCAAGGCGCGGAACTTCGCCGAGGCCGACCGCATCCGCGACGAGCTGGCCGCGCGCGGGATCGTCCTCGAAGACAAGCCGGGTGGCAAGACCGAGTGGAGGCGGGCGGGATGAGCGACTCCGCGACCCGCATCTATCTCTACGATTCGACGCTGCGCGACGGGGCGCAGACACAAGGCGTGGATTTTTCCACCGAGGACAAGCGCGCGGTCGCGGCCGATCTCGATTCGCTCGGCATCGACTACGTCGAGGGCGGCTGGCCCGGGGCGAACCCGACCGACGACGCCTTCTTCCGCGCGCCGCCCAAATTCAGCCATGCCAAGCTCGTCGCCTTCGGCATGACGCGCCGCCCCGGGCGCTCGGCCAGCAACGATCCCGGCCTGGCCGCGCTGCTGGCGAGCGGGGCGCCGGCCGTGTGCATGGTCGGCAAGTCCTGGGACTTCCAGGTGGACGTCGCGCTCGGAATCGGCCGCGACGAGAACCTGGCCATGATCCGCGAAAGCGTCGCGCTTGCGGCCAAGGACGGGCGCGAAATCCTGTTCGACGCGGAGCACTTCTTCGACGGCTACAAGGACAATGCGGAATACGCGCTCGCCTGCGCGATGGCGGCCTACGAATCGGGGGCGCGCTGGGTCGTGCTGTGCGACACCAACGGCGGCTCGCTCCCCCACGAGATCGAGGAGATCGTCGCCAAGGTCGCAAAGAAGGTCCCGGGTGAAAAGCTCGGCATCCATTGCCACAACGACACCGAGAACGCGGTGGCCAATTCGCTGGCCGCCGTGCGCGCCGGCGTGCGCCAGGTCCAGGGCACGATGAACGGGCTGGGCGAGCGCTGCGGCAACGCCAACCTCATCTCGATCCTGCCCACGCTCGTGCTCAAGATGGGCCTCGAGACCGGCGTCAGCCGCGAGCGGCTGAAGAGCCTTACCCACGTCTCCCGCCTCCTCGACGAAAGGCTCAACCGGATTCCCCAGCACAACGCGGCCTATGTCGGGGAATCCGCCTTCGCCCACAAGGGCGGCCTGCACGTCTCCGCGGTCGAGAAGAATCCGCGCTGCTACGAGCACATTCCGCCCGAAACGGTCGGCAACCGCCGCCACGTCGTGGTTTCGGACCAGGGCGGGCGGGCGAACATCCTGGCGCGGTTCCGCGACCTCGGGCTTTCGGTCGACCCCAAGAACCCGAAGGTGCAGGACCTCGTCGATCTGGTGAAAACGCGCGAGTTCGAGGGCTACGCCTACGACGGCGCGGAAGCGAGCTTCGAGTTGCTGGTGCGCCGCACGCTCGAGGGCATCCCCGAATTCTTCCGCCTCAACAGCTTCCGCATCATGGATGAGCGTCGCTGGAACGCGAAGGGCGAGCTCATCACGCTTTCGGAGGCGACCGCCAAGATCCAGGTGGACGGCCAGCAGATCATGACGGTGGCCGAGGGCAACGGGCCGGTGAACGCCCTCGATGCCGCCCTGCGCAAGGCGCTGGTCCCGTTCTATCCCGAGCTCGAGGACCTGAAGGTTCTCGACTACAAGGTCCGCATCCTCACGCCGGGCGCGGGGACGCGCGCGGTCACCCGGGTGATGATCGAGTCCTCCGACGGCGGCGGCGAAACCTGGGCCACCGTGGGCGTGTCGGCCAACGTGATCGACGCCTCGTTCATCGCGCTCAACGACAGCATCACCTACAAGCTGACGCGCGACCGCGCAAAGGCCAGGATGTGATCTTGCCGTCTCGAGCCGGCAACGCGCTTTAAATGGCCGGAACCGACAGGACGCGAAAGCGCGCCGGCCCGCCGCCGGGGTTCGGGCCCGCGGTCATCCTGGTCGAGCCGCAGCTGGGCGAGAACATCGGCGCCGCGGCCCGCGCCATGCTCAACTGCGGCCTCAGCGAGCTTCGCCTCGTCAATCCCCGCGACGGCTGGCCCAACGAAAAGGCGGTCGCCGCCGCCTCCGGCGCGGACCGGGTCTTGAAGCGGGCCCGGCTCTTCGATTCCACCGCCGCGGCGGTGGCCGACCTCCGCTACGTCTTCGCCGCCACGGCGCGCGAGCGCGACATGACCAAGAAGGTGGCGAGCCCCCGCGAAGCGGTGCGCGCCATGCGCCGGTATGCCGCGCGCAAACAGGCCTGCGGCGTCCTGTTCGGCCCCGAGCGCCGGGGCCTCACCAACGACGACGTGGTGCTGGCCGACACCTTGCTGGTGGTCCCGCTCAACCCCGCCTTCCGCTCGCTCAATCTCGCCCAGGCGGTGCTCGTCTTCGCTTACGAATGGTTCCTGGCCTCGCTTTCGCCGCGGCCCGGGGCGATGGCCAAGGGCGGGGCGGTCCGCGCGACCAAGAAGGAGCTCCTCGATTTCTTCGCCCATCTGGAGGCCGAGCTCGACCGCACCGGCTTCCTGCGCGTCGCCGAAAAGCGCCCGACGATGGTCCGCAACATCCGCAATCTGTTCCAGCGCGCGGACCTCATGGACCACGAGGTCCGCACCCTTCACGGGATCATCGTCGCGCTCACCGGAAGGCCCTGGAACAAGCGGTGAACCGGCGGCGCGGTCCGCGCCGGCCGGGCCGCCCGAAAGCGGCGGGCGATCAAGGGCTTATGCCCGCGGGCAAATCGGTTTGACAAGGCGGGCCCTGCGGCTATAGTACGGCGCTTCGCGCGCCGGGGCGTCCTCCCGCCGCGCGGTTTTGATATGATGGAGCCACATGACCAAGCGCGTTGCAGCCAAGCACAAGATCGACCGCCGGCTCGGCGAGAACATCTGGGGCCGCCCCAAGAGCCCGGTCAACAAGCGCGAGTACGGGCCGGGCCAGCATGGCCCGACGCGGCGGCGCAAGATGTCGGATTTCGGCATCCACTTGGCGGCCAAGCAGAAGCTGCGCGGCTATTATGGCAACATCACCGAGCGCCAGTTCCGCCGCATCTATCAGGAGGCCGTGCGCCGGCGCGGTGACACGGGCGAGAATCTGGTCGAGCTTCTCGAGCGCCGGCTGGACGCCGTGGTCTACCGCATGAAATTCGTGCCCACCGTTTTCGCGGCGCGCCAGTTCGTCAACCACGGGCACATCCGGGTCAACGGCCGCAGGGTCAATATCCCTTCCTATGTGGTCAAGGACGGCGACGTCATCGAGGTGCGCGAGAAATCGCGCGAGCTGCCGCTCGTTCTCGACGCGATCTCGTCGGCCGAGCGCGACATTCCGGGTTATATCGAGGTCGACTTCAACAAGCTGCGCGGCAAGTTCGTGCGCGGGCCCGGCCTTTCCGACGTGCCCTATCCGGTGCGGATGGAGCCCAACCTCGTCGTCGAGTTCTATTCGCGCTAGAGCCGCGCCGAATCGGGACCGGAAAAAGGCCGCCTTCGGGCGGCCTTCGCTTTTCCGCGTCGCGCGAGCGACTTAAGTCCTTGTCGCCCCGGCGCCGGAATCTGTATCTTTTCAGGCTTGGCAGCGGTGGTCCCGGAAGGGGGCGGGCCCGGTCGGCTGCGGCCACCCAACACGGGAATACGGCAACGAACGCGGCAACAGGGAGGAAACCATGTCGCTCGTGAAGGTCATCGAGATCCTGGCGCAATCGGACAAGAGCTGGGAAGACGCGGCGCAGACGGCGGTCAAGGTCGCTTCCAAGACCGTCAAGGACATCAAGTCGATCTACATCGAGAATTTCGAGGCCAAGGTCGAGAACGGAAAGATCACGAAGTACCGGATCAACGGGAAGCTGACCTTCGCATTGAAGGGGACCGAGAGGACCTGAATCGGCGCCGGCCGCCGGAACCCGGTTCCGGCGGCCGGCGATTCGCTGCGGCCCGGGGAATTTTCCGGCGAAGAAGCCGGGTGCGGGTTCAGGCGCCTGCGGCGACGCCCTTGGTGCGGAGCAATTCCGCGAGCTCGCCCGATTCGTACATCTCGCGGATGATGTCGCAACCGCCCACGAACTCGCCCTTCACGTAGAGCTGCGGGATCGTCGGCCAGTTCGAGAATTCCTTGATGCCCTGGCGCAGACTCGGATCGACGAGCACGTCGATCCCTTTGAACTTGACCCCCATCTGGGTGAGGATCTGGACCACCGTGGCCGAGAAGCCGCACTGCGGGAACACCGGGCTTCCCTTCATGTAGAGGACGACGTCGTTGTCCTGGATATCGGAAGCGATCCGCTCGCGGACCGGATTCGTCATGGTGGTCATGAAAGCCGCCTTTCAAAAACGATTAGGGTGTCACGCGCCTTCGGGGACGGAGGTGCGCAGCGCCAGGGCGTGAAGCGCGCCGCCCATGTGGCCCGAAAGCGCCCGGTAAACCATCTGATGCTGCTCGATGCGCGTCTTGCCGGCGAAGGCCGGGGATTCGACATGGGCGGCGTAATGGTCGCCGTCCCCGCGCAGGTCCTCGATCCAGACCTTGGCGTCGGGCAGGCCGGCCTTGATGAGCTTCTCCACTTCCTGAATGTCCATCGCCATGAAGGCCGTCTCCCCGCATCCGGACCCGAAACTCAGGCGGTTTCGCCCGCCATGTAGCGCGGCAGCCACGAATCCCGCGCCAGCGCCAAACTCGCCACGGATATGGCATCGGCACCCGTGACTGTCAACGTGTCCCCGCCCGTGGTGCCGATGGCGGCGGCGGGAACGCCGGCTTCGCGGGCGCGCGCCAAAAGCGCGTCCGGCGCGGCCGTGGTGACGGCGTACCGCGCCTGATCCTCGCCGAAAAGCCAGGCGTGAAGGGGAAGGCGCGGGTTGCCGGCCGCTTCCGGGGGCGCGATGGCGGCCCCGATCTTTCCCAGGATCGCCATCTCGGCGAGCGCCACGTAGAGCCCGCCGTCGGAAAGATCGTGACAGGTGGAAACCAGGCCGTCGCCGATCAACCCCCGCACGAAGTCGCCGTTGCGGCGCTCGGCCGCGAGATCGACGGGCGGCGGCGCGCCGGCGGCCGGGTCGGGCACGTCGATCTCGCACACGTCGCGCAGATACGCGGAGCATCCCAGGTGGCCGCGGGTCTCGCCCACGAGCACGATGGTCTCGCCCGCGCGCTTGAAGGCGGGGGTCGCCGTGTGGGCCAGATCTTCGATGAGCCCCACGCCGCCGATCGCCGGCGTGGGCAGGATCGCGACGCCGTTCGTCTCGTTGTAGAGCGACACGTTGCCCGAGACGACGGGGAAGTCGAGCGCCCGGCAGGCTTCGCCGATCCCCCGCACGCATTCCACGAACTGGCCCATGATCTCGGGCTTTTCGGGATTGCCGAAATTGAGGTTGTCGGTGATGGCGAGCGGACGCGCGCCCACGGCGGTGAGGTTGCGCCACACCTCGGCGACCGCCTGGGCGCCTCCGGTTTCGGGGTCCGCGAAGCAATAGCGCGGCGTGCAGTCGGTGGAAAGCGCGAGGCCGCGGTTGGTGCCGTGCACGCGCACGACCGCGGCGTCGCCGCCGGGGCGCTGCACGGTGTCGCCCATCACCATGTGGTCGTACTGCTCCCAGATCCAGCGCCGCGAGCTCAGGTTCGGCCCCGACACGAGGCGCAAAAGGGCCGCGTTGATGTCGTTGGGGGCCGGCACCGCGCTGGTCGCAATCGCCTTGGGCTTGGGCGTGGGTGTCCACGGCCGGTCGTATTCGGGGGCGGCCGCGGCGAGCGGCGCGATCGGCACGTCCACGGCGATGCCGCCGTCGCGGCGCACCACCATCCGCCCGGTATCGGTAAGCCGCCCGATGACGGCGAAGTCGAGCTCCCATTTCTCGAAGATCGCCCGGGCCGTCTCCTCGCGCCCCGGCTTGAGGACCATCAGCATCCGCTCCTGGCTTTCCGAGAGCATGATCTCGTAGGCGCTCATGCCGGTCTCGCGCAGCGGCACGCGGTCGAGGTCCATCTCGACGCCGAGCCCGCCCTTGGACGCCATCTCGAAGGAGGACGACGTGAGTCCCGCAGCCCCCATGTCCTGGATCGCGACGATGGCGTCGGTGGCCATGAACTCCAGACAGGCCTCGATCAGCAGCTTCTCGGTGAAGGGGTCGCCCACCTGGACGGTCGGCCGCTTGGCCCCGGAATCCTCGTCGAACCCCGTGGACGCCATGGTCGCGCCGTGGATGCCGTCGCGCCCGGTCTTGGAGCCGACATAGACGATCGGGTTCCCGACGCCCGCCGCCTTCGAATAGAAGATGCGCTCCGCGTCGGCCAATCCCACCGTCATGGCGTTGACCAGGATGTTGCCGTTGTAGGCGGGATGGAATTCGGTCTCGCCGCCCACCGTCGGCACGCCCACGCAATTCCCATAGCCGCCGATCCCGGCCACGACCCCGCCCACCAAGTGCCGGGTCTTGGGATGGTCGGGGGCGCCGAAGCGCAGCGCGTTGAGGTTGGCGACGGGCCGCGCCCCCATCGTGAACACGTCGCGCAGGATGCCGCCCACGCCGGTCGCCGCGCCCTGATAGGGCTCGATGAAGGAGGGGTGGTTGTGGCTCTCCATCTTGAACACCGCGGCCTTGCCGCCGCCGATGTCGATGACGCCCGCGTTCTCGCCCGGCCCGCAGATGACCCACGGCGCGGCGGTGGGGAGCGTCTTCAGCCATTTCTTCGACGACTTGTACGAGCAGTGCTCGCTCCACATCACCGAGAAGACGCCGAGCTCGGTGAGGTTGGGCGCGCGCCCAAGAATGGAAAGCACCCGGGCGTACTCCTCCTGCGTCAGCCCGTGGCGGGCGACGGTCTCGGGCGTGATCGCGTCGCGCCGCGCCGCTTTCACGCTCATGGCGCGGCCCGGCGGCGCGGGCGCGTGAAAGCGGACGGCCGCGCGCTCAATTCAGTGCCTCGATCAGCGCCTCGAACACGGGCCGGCCGTGGGTCCCGCCGGTGACGGGATCGAAGGCGCGCTCGGGATGGGGCATGAGACCCAGCACGTTGCCCCGCTCGTTGAAGATTCCGGCGATGTTGCGCGCCGAGCCGTTGGGGTTGGCCTCTTCCGTCACCGCGCCGTCCTCGGCGCAATAGCGAAGCGCCACCCGGCCTTCGCCCTCGAGCGCGTCCAGGGTTCCGGCGTCCGCGAAATAATTGCCGTCGCGGTGGGCGATCGGGATTCGCACGACCTGCCCCTTGGCATAGCGCGACGTAAACGGCCCCGTGGCCTCCTCGATCCGCAAACAGACCTCGCGGCAGATGAACTGGAGATTTTCGTTGGGAAGCAGCGCGCCGGGAAGAAGCCCGGTCTCGGTCAGGATCTGGAATCCGTTGCAGATGCCGACGACCGCCACGCCTTTCTTCGCGCGCGCCGCCACCTCGCGCATGATCGGCGAATGCGCCGCCATCGCGCCGCAGCGCAGGTAATCGCCGTAGGAGAAGCCGCCGGGCAGGACGATCAGATCGACGTCGGCGAAATCGGCGTCGCGGTGCCAGGCCATGACCGGCGGCGTGCCGGTCGCGGCATGAAGGGCGTCCGCGACGTCGCGGTCGCAATTGGAGCCGGGAAAGACGACGACTGCGGACTTCAAGGCACGCCCCGTTTTCGCTTGCCGCCCCGCTATTTCGCGATGTCCACGGTGAAGTCCTCGATCACCGTGTTGGCGAGAAGCTGCTCGCACATGGCGTTGACCTGCGAGCGCACCGCCGATTCGTCGCCCCCGTCCAGGTCGATCTCGATGTATTTGCCCTGGCGCACGCCCGAAACGCCGCGAAAGCCCAGCGTCTCCAGGGCGTGGGCGATGGCCTTGCCTTGGGGGTCGAGGACGCCATCCTTGAGCGTGATGTGGACGCAGGCCTTCATCGCGGCTGTCTCCGGCTGCTGCGCCCCGGCCTCACTGCATGATGTCCGGACCCTTGAGGTCGCGCGGCCCCCCTTCGGGAAGAATGCCGAGTCGGCGCGCCACTTCCTGATACGCCTCCTCGATCCGGCCCATGTCGCGGCGGAAACGGTCCTTGTCCATCTTCTCGTTGGTCTTGACGTCCCACAGGCGGCAGGAATCGGGGCTGATCTCGTCGGCGACCACGATCCGCACGTCGTCGTCCTCCCAAAGCCGGCCGAACTCCAGCTTGACGTCGACTAGGCGCAAGCCGACGCCCAGGAACAGACCGCTCAGGAAATCGTTGATCCTGAGCGCCAGCGCCGTCATCTCGTCGATCTCCTGGACGGTCGCCCAGTTGAAGGCCGTGATGTGCTCCTCGGCCACCATCGGGTCGGCCAGCTCGTCCGACTTGTAGTAGTACTCGATGATCGAGCGCGGCAGCGGCGTCCCTTCCGCGATCCCGAGGCGCTTGGAGATCGAGCCCGCGGCGATGTTCCGCACCGCCACCTCGATCGGGATGATCTCCACCGCCTTGACCAGTTGCTCGCGCATGTTGAGGCGGCGCACGAAATGCGTCGGTACCCCGATCTCGTTCAGGCGCAGCATCAGGTATTCCGAGATCCGGTTGTTGATGACGCCCTTGCCGGTGATGATGCCGCGCTTCTTGGCGTTGAAGGCGGTCGCGTCGTCCTTGAAATACTGGACGATCGTGCCCGGCTCGGGCCCCTCGAAGAGAACCTTGGCCTTGCCTTCGTAGATCTGTCTGCGTCGGGACATGGGGTGATCCCCAGTGGCGGGAGGAAAAGGGAAGGGAAGCGACCTGGCCTCCTCCCGGGGCTGATATAGCACTTCTTGGGCGGCAGGCGTCATATAGCAATTGTTGCGCCGCAAAACAACGCCCCCAACCCCTTGGGGTTCCTACAGCGAAACCGGCTCGAACGGGGCCTCGCCGGGCTTTCCCGCGGCGAACCGCCAGACCGGCCGCCTGGGGGGCGCGGCGGGGGCGGGCAGGGCGATGATCGAGCTCGAAACGGTCCCGAAGCCCGATTCGGTGGCGATGGTCATGGCCCCGGCGGCCCCCGCTTCGTCCCTGGCCGGGTCGCCCGTCTCGAACAGGCGCGACGCCAGCAGCCGCTCCCACTCCGCCCAGGCGGCGGATCGCGGCCGCGCATCGGGGTCGGGCGGGGTGGCGCGCTCGAATCGCGGCAGATAGGCCCGGATCCGGGCCGATTTGGGGTCGTTGCGGTCCATGGCGGTGATCATGGAAAGGCCGGGCGGGATGGGGAACACCTCGATTCCGGCGCGCCCCTTGTCCCGGTGGCGGAGCCAGAAGGCGTTGGCGCTGTCGGCCACCACCAGGTTGAAGGAGCGGTAGCTCAGCGGATCCAGCCCGGCCAGGGCGTGGGCCGCCTCGGCGGCGTCGGCATGGTCGAGGGCCTCCAGCACCAGCTCGCCGCGGCTGCGCTTCCCCGCCCGGGGGCCGAGCGAGCCCTCCCGGTTGAGGACTCCGGCCACCACCCCGTGATCGTTGATTCCGAGCCAGGAGCCGCCCGCGAGCTTGTCCAGCCCGGCCACGACCTCCTCGCGGTCGGGCCAATGGCGGCCGGGCGGCGCCCAGGGGCGCCCGGCCATCTCGTCGCGGTTGGCGGCCAGCACCAGCGGCCAGCGGTGGCCGGGGCGGCGGAGCAGGACGACGGTGCACATGGCGTTTCGATACCAAAGCCGGGGGCTTGCCGCTATAACCTCGGCTCCGAGGCCCGAGGTGGACCGGGCGCGGCCCGGCTGGCAAAATGAGGCGAGAAACCGAGGAGGTCACAGGCGCCGGATGACGAATCTCACCGAACGAGAGAAGGCCTTCGAGGCCAAGTACCAGCACGATCAGGAAATCGCCTTCAAGGTGCATGCGCGCCGCAACAAGCTGCTGGGCCTGTGGGCGGCCGGTCTCATGGGCTACGAAAAGGACGAGGCCGCGGCCTACGCCCGCGCCGTCGTCGAGGCGGATTTCGAGAAGCCGGGCGACAGCGACGTGCTGCAGCGCGTGCTGAAGGACCTGACCAAGCGGGGGGTGGAGATGAGCGAGCACCGCGTCCGCAAGGAGATGGACCGCCTGCTCGAGGTCGCCAAGGTCGAGGTCATGAAGGAGACCGGCGCCTGACGCCCGTGGCGCGCCTCACGCCTTCCCGAACACGCGCTTGAAGATCGTGTCCACATGCTTGAGGTGGTGGGCGAGGTCGAACAGCGCGTCCAGCTCCTTCGCGCTCAGGCGCCCGGTGACGTCCTTGTCGGCGGCGAGCAGCTCGTGGAACCCACCCTTGCCCTCCCACGCCGCCATCGCGTCGCGCTGGACGATCTTGTAGGCGTCCTCGCGGCTCAGCCCCTTTTCGGTCAGGGCCAGAAGCACCTGCTGCGAGAACACGATCCCGCCCAGCGCGTCGAGGTTGGCGCGCATGCGCTCGGGATACACCACCAGCTTCTCCACGACCTCGGCCAGCCGGGCGAGCGCGAAATCGAGCGCGATAGTCGCGTCCGGCGCGATCACCCGCTCGACCGCGGAATGGGAGATGTCGCGCTCGTGCCACAGCGCGACGTTCTCGAGCGCCGGCACCGCGTAGCCGCGCACGAGCCGCGCCAGGCCGGTGAGATTCTCCGACAGAACCGGATTGCGCTTGTGCGGCATGGCGCTCGAGCCCTTCTGGCCGGGCGCGAAATATTCCTCCGCCTCGCGCACCTCGGTGCGCTGCAGATGGCGGATCTCGACAGCTATTCGCTCGATCGAGCTCGCGATCACCGCGAGCACGGAAAAGAACATCGCGTGGCGGTCGCGCGGGATCACCTGGGTCGAGACCGGCTCGGGGACGAGGCCCAGTTTCTTCGCCACGTAGGCCTCGACCCTCGGGTCGACGTTGGCGAAGGTGCCGACCGCGCCCGAGATGGCGCAGGTCGCGATCTCGCCGCGGGCGCGGACCAGGCGCTCGCGCGCGCGCGCGAACTCGGCGTAGAACGAGGCGAGCTTGAGGCCGAAAGTCGTGGGCTCGGCGTGGATGCCGTGGCTGCGGCCGATGCAGACCGTGTTCTTGTGCTCCAAGGCGCGCCGCTCCAGCGCGGCCGTCACGGCGTCGATGTCCGCGAGCAAGATGTCGCTGGCCCGCGCCAGCTGCACGGCCAGACAGGTGTCGAGCACGTCCGATGACGTCATGCCCTGGTGCAGGAAGCGCGCCTCGGGCCCGACATGCTCGGCGACGTTGGTCAGGAAGGCGATGACGTCGTGCCGGGTCTCGCGCTCGATCTCGTCGATGCGCGCGATCTCGAAGCGCCCGCGCTCGCGTACCGCGCGCGCCGCCTCCCTGGGGACGAGGCCGAGCTCCGCCTGGGCGTCGCAGGCGTGGATCTCGATGTCGAGCCAGATCTGGAACTTGGCCTGCGGCTCCCAGATCGCCGCCATTTCCGGGCGGCTGTAACGCGGGATCATCGCGCCCCCAAACGCTTGTTGCGCGGGGATATTACACCAACGGGCGGGCTTTGGAACCGGCGGGACGTCAGCCCGCCGGGCCTTGCGTCACGTCCACGACCAGCGCCGTGGCGTTGTCCATGCTTCCGGCCGCGAGCGCGGCGGAGGCGATCCGCCGCGCGGCCGCCGCCGGCTCGCGCTCGGCCAGCAGGATATCCGCGATCTCGGTATCGCCGAGCGCGCCCGTGACGCCGTCCGTGCACAGCAAAAAGCGGTCGCCTTTCGCGGCCCGCTCGGCCGCGCAGTCGGGCCTGGCTTCCTCGCGCGTGCCGAGCGCGCGGGTTAGGATATGGGGAAGGCCCTGGTCGCTCATGTTGTGGTCCTCGGTCAGGCGCATGAGCGCGGCCGCGCGGAGCCGGTAGATGCGCGAATCGCCAATGTGCACCGTGATCACCTCGCCGTCGGCGAGCACCAGCGCGCTCAGCGTCGTCCCCATGCCGGCCAGGCGCGGCGCCGCGGCGCCCGCGCGCAGGATCGCCGCGTTCGCCTCGGCCGCCGCCTCGAGGCCCGCCTCGGGGGGCGACAGCGCCTCGGGTGCGGCGTAATACGCGTCGATGAACTTCCTGACCGCGATCTCCGCCGCCTCGCGTCCGCCCGGCCCGCCGCCGATGCCGTCGGCGACGGCGGCCACGATCCCGCGCCGCGCAAGCGCCGGCGCCTCGGGCGCCGAGACCGCGGCGAAGTCCTCGTTGCGCGCCCGCAACCCGGTTTCGCTCGCCAGTCCGCTCGCCAGATTCAGCCGGGGGTTCACGAGGCCTGCTCCGCCCGGCCGATGAGGCGCAGCACGTAAGGCAGGATCCGCTTCACGACGACCGCGACGCCCTCGGCGTTGGGGTGCATCCCGTCGCGCTGATTGAGCGCGGGGTCGGCCGCGACGCCGTCGAGGAAGAACGGATAGAGCAGCGCCCCGTGCAGCTCGGCAAGCCGCGGATACACGGCTTCGAACTCGTCGCCGTACTGGCGGCCGAGATTGGGCGGCGCCTTCATGCCCGCGATCAGGACCGGGACCTTCGCCGCGTCGAGGCGCGCGAGGATGGCGTCGAGATTGGCGTAGGTGTCGCGGGGATCGAGCCCGCGCAAGCCGTCGTTGGCGCCGAGCTCGAGGATGACGGCGTCGGGGTGCTGTTCCAGCATCGAGTCGATCCGCGCCAGCCCGCCCGCGCTGGTGTCGCCGGAAACGCCCGCGCTCACGACGCGCGCCGCCACCCCGTGCGCGGCGAGCGCCTGTTCGAGGCGCGCCGGGAACGCCTGATCGAGGGGAAGGCCGTATCCGGCCGTCAGGCTGTCGCCGAGGACGACGATCTTGGGCGGCGTCGCGGCCAAAAGCGGCGCGGCGAGCGCCAGCGCCGCCAGCGCGTTGACAACCGCGAACAGCGGCCCATATCGGTGGAGCAGCCGCGGCCCCTTCCCGCGGGGCCCGTTCGTCTCCCTCATCCGCGATTTCCGCATGGCCTCATGACCGTTTCCTGCAAAGATGCGCCGATGATCCGGATGGAGGATGTGCATCTCACTCTCGCCGGGGCGGCGGGTGCGGTCAACATCCTGCGCGGCATCGATCTTTCCATCGCGCCGGGCGAAACCGTCGGCCTCGTGGGCCCGTCGGGATCGGGCAAGACCAGCCTGCTCATGACCATCGCCGGGCTCGAGCGCCCGACGCGCGGGCGTATCGCGGTCGCGGGCCGGGACCTCGCCGCCCTCGACGAGGACGGGCTCGCCCTGTTCCGGCGCGAGTCCGTCGGCATCGTGTTCCAGAACTTCCATCTCATCCCGACCATGACGGCGCTCGAGAACGTGGCCCTTCCGCTCGAGCTCGCGGGCGCCGCGGGGGCCGCGCAGTCGGCGCGCGAGGCGCTCGGCGCGGTCGGTCTCGGCCATCGCCTCGCCCATTACCCGGGTGAGCTTTCGGGCGGCGAGGAACAGCGCGTCGCGATCGCGCGCGCTTTCGTCGCCGGGCCGAAGCTGCTGCTGGCCGACGAGCCCACCGGCAATCTCGACCGCAAGACCGGCGACGCCGTCATGGACGTGCTGTTCGATCTCGCCGCCGCCCGCCAGACCACGCTTCTGCTCGTCACCCACGAGCCGAGCCTGACTGAGCGTTGCGGCCGCCTCCTTCGCCTCGACGACGGGCGCCTCGTCGGCGGCGCGGCGGGGCCGTGACGGCGATGCCCCTCGCCCTGCGCCTGGCGCGCCGCGAGCTGCGCGGCGGCCTCAAGGGCCTGCGGGTGTTCCTCGCCTGTCTCGCCCTCGGTGTGGCCGCGATCGCGGGCGTCGCCTCGAGCGCCTCGGCGATCCGCGCCGGGCTCGCCCACGACGCCCGGGTGATCCTGGGCGGCGACGTCGATCTGCGCCTCGCCAATCGCCCCGCCACCCCCGACGAGCGCCGCTTCCTTGAGCGCGCCGGCACGGTTTCCGCGGTCGTCCAGATGCGCGCCATGGCCCGCGCGCCGGCGCACGATCGCCGCACGCTGGTCGAGCTGAAGGCGGTCGATTCCGCCTATCCGCTCGCAGGCGCCGTGGCACTTTCGCCGGCCCTGCCGCTGCATGACGCGCTGGCCCGCCGGGGCGGCGTCTGGGGCGCGGTCGCGGAGGCGGGCGTGTTCGACCGGCTCGGCCTTTCGGTCGGCGACACGGTGCATCTGGGAGACGCTGCGTTCCAGCTTCGCGCACGCATCGCCCGCGAGCCCGACCGCGGCGCCGACGCCTTCAGCCTCGGCCCGCGCATCATGATCGCGGCGGGCGCGCTTCCCCAGACCGGGCTGGTGGCTCCCGGAAGCCTGCTCGAATACCGCTATCGCCTGCGGCTGCCCGCGGGCGCCGATCTCGCGGGCTTCCGCGAGGAACTGGCGGCGCGTTTTCCCGACGCGGGCTGGCGCGTGCTCGACCGGCGCAACGCCGCGCCCGGCCTTAACCGCATGCTCGACCGCGTCACCATGTATCTGACCCTGGTCGGACTGACCGCGCTTTTGATCGGCGGCGTGGGTGTGGCCAACGCCGTCAAGAGCTACCTCGATTCGCGGCTTTCCACCATCGCCACGCTCAAATGCCTCGGCGCCACGGGCCGTCTCGTGTTCGCCGTCTATCTCGGTCAAGTTCTGGCGCTCGCGGTCGTGGGTATCGCCGCCGGGCTCATCGTCGGGGCCGCGGCACCCTTTGCGCTCGCCAGCGTCCTGAGCGGCGCCCTGCCGTTCGACGTGCGCGCCGGCCTCTATCCCGCGCCGCTTACGCTCGCCGCCGGATTCGGGCTCGCGACCGCGCTCGCCTTTTCGCTGTGGCCGCTCTCGGCGGCCTGCGCCGTCTCTCCCGCCGGCCTGTTCCGCAGCCGCGTCAGCCCGGTTCGCGCCGCCCCTTCGAGGCGCGGCCTCGTTGCGATCGCCGCGGCCGCGCTCGGCCTTTTGGCGCTTGCCGCCGTCGCCGCGAACGACCGCATGGTCGCGCTCTGGTTCGGCGTCGCCGCTCTGGCCGCGCTCGTGCTCCTTCGCGGCGCGGCCGCCGCGCTGACGCGGCTTTCGGGCGCGTGGCGGGCGCGGCTCGGCGGCGGGAAGGCGTGGCTGCGGCTGGCACTCGCCAACCTGCACCGGCCCGGCGCGCAGACCGTGACCGTGATGCTGTCGCTGGGATTGGGGCTGGTCGCGCTGGTCGCGGTCGCCCTGGTCGAAGGCAATCTCGCCCGCGAAGTGACCGAGGAGATGCCCGGCGAGGCCCCGGCCTTCTTCTTCATCGACATCCAGCCGGACCAGCTCGCGCCGTTCCTGGCGACGGTGCGCGCCATTCCGGGCGTGGGCAGAGTCGAGCACATGCCCTCGCTCCGCGGGCGCATCGTCGCGATCGACAATCGCCCGGTTGACCAAGTGAAGGTCGCTCCCGACGTGAGCTGGGTCGTGCGCGGCGACCGCGGCCTCACCTATGCGGCGAAGCCGCCGCCCGGCACCAGGATCGTCGCCGGCTCGTGGTGGCCCGCGGACTACCACGGCCCGCCGCTCGTCTCCCTCGACGCCAAGGCGGCGCAAGGGTTGGGGATCGGCGTCGGCGACACGATCACCGTCAATCTTCTCGGGCGCGACATCACGGCGCGCATCGCCAACCTGCGCGACATCGACTGGAGCACGCTCGGAATCAATTTCGTGATCGTGTTCGCGCCGGGCGCGCTCGAATCCGCGCCCCAGACCCACCTCGCCACGGTGCGCGCAACGGCCGGTGCGGAAGAGGCGGTGGAGCGTGCGGTGACCGACAAGTTCCCCAACGTCTCGGCGATCCGCGTGCGCGAGACGCTCGAGGCCGTCAATGCGATCCTGGGGCGGATCGGGATGGCGGTGCGCGGCGTGGCCCTCGTCACGCTCGCCGCCGGGATCCTGGCGCTGGCGGGCGCGGTCGCGGCCGGCCACGAGCGGCGCGTCTACGACGCCGTCGTGCTCAAGGTCCTGGGCGCGCGCCGCTCCGACGTGCTCAAGGCGTTCCTGGCCGAATACGGCCTGCTCGGGCTGGCGACGGGTGCGCTCGCCATCGCCATCGGCGTGCCCGTGGCGGCCGTCGTGCTGACGCGCCTCATGCACATCGACTTCGTGTTCCTGCCCGGTGCCGCGGCCGCAACCGTCGCCGCGGGGATCGCCGCCTGCCTCGCCTTCGGATTCGCCGGGACCTGGCTGGCGCTGGGCGAGCGCGCCGCGCGGCGCCTGCGCAACGAATAGCGCCCCCCGGCGTTGGCGCGGCCTCGCGTTTCGTACTAGGCTTCCCCGCGGGCCGGCGCAACGGCGGCCGCAGCGTGAACCGGAGAGACGATGCGCGATCCCTACACCGTTCTCGGCGTCGGCAAGGACGCGTCCGAAGAGGAAATCCGCAAGACGTACCGCACGCTCGCCAAGAAGTACCATCCCGACCTCAATCCCGGTGACAAGAAGGCCGAGGCGACCTTCAAGGACGTCCAGGCCGCCTATGCGCTCCTCTCCGACGCGGAGAAACGCGCGCGCTTCGACCGCGGCGAAATCGACGCGAGCGGGGCCGAGCGCCCGGAGCGGCGCTTCTACCGCGATTTCGCGGAAGGTCCGGGAGGGTCGAAATACTTCCGCCAGGAAGGCTTCACCGACGCGGCCGAGCTCGACGACATCCTGTCCCAGCTTTTCGCCGGCGCGCGGCCCCACGGCGCCGCCTTCCGGGCGCGCGGCGCCGACATGTCGTACCTGCTGGCGGTGGATTTCCTGGAGGCGGCCCAAGGCGCGCGCAAGACGATCGCGATGCCCGACGGCCGCACGCTCTCGGTCGCGATCCCGCCGGGCAGCCGCGACCGCGAGACGCTTCGGCTCACGGGCCAGGGAATGCCCGGCTACGAGGGCGGCGAGCCGGGCGACGCCTATATCGAGATCCACATCCGCCCGCACCCCTATTTCACGCGCAAGGACAACGACGTGCACATGGAGCTCCCGGTTTCGCTGTCCGAAGCGGTCCTGGGCGGCAAGGTCACGGTGCCGACGATCTCCGGCAAGGTCTCGATGACCGTGCCCAAGGGCGCGAACACGGGCACGACGCTCCGCCTCAAGGGCAAGGGCATCGTCGACCGCAAGAGCGGGGTCGCCGGCGACCAGTACGTGACGCTCAAACTCGTGCTCCCGCCCGAGACCGACGAGAAGCTCGCCGCCTTCGTCGAGGAATGGGCGCCGGCCCACGCCTACAATCCGCGCCGCGCCGCGGGAATGGAGTAGGGGATGCTCAAGCTCACGGCGCTGCTGGAAACGGTCGAAGGCGTCACCGCCGAAGACGTCTCGCTGTGGATCGCCCGCGGCTTCGTCGTGCCCGAAGAGGTCGAGGGCGAGGTTTACTTCGGCGAGATCGACGTGGCCCGCGTGCGCCTCATCCACGAGCTCGCGCACGACCTCGCCCTCGAAACCGACGCGATCGCGCTCCTGTTGTCCCTGCTCGATCAGGTCTACACGCTGCGCAGCCGCCTCAGCCTGCTGACGGAGGTGATCGCCGCCCAGCCGCCCGAGGTCCGCGAGGCGATCCGCCAGGCGCTTGGCGCCCCGGCAGAGCCCGAGGAGGGCGATTGACCGCGATCACTTTCGCGCGAGCGGTCCGTCGCGCGCGCCGCGGGCTCATGCGGCCGGCAGACTTTCGGGTATGATGATGGCCGGGCGGTTGCCGGCTGCGGCTCGCGAACAAGGCGAGGGATCGAAATGGGCATAACGGCGCTGAAGGTGCTCATCGCGGGGCTGCTGACGTGGATTCACGTCAACGCCGGGCTCGACATGCCCCCCGACCGGCCCGAGGTCGCCTTCGTTCCCCACGCCGAGCTCGAGAAGGCGGTGTGCCGCAAGCCGTGCGAGGTCCTGGGGTTCAGCCCCGACGACGCGAGCGACATCATCTATCTCGACCAGGGCCTCGATATCCGGAACGACGTGTGCCAGCGCTCGATCCTGGTTCACGAGCTCGTCCATTTCATGCAGCGCCGCGCCAAGCGATTCGCCGACCAGTCGCCGCGGGCGCGCACCCATTGGCGCGAGATGGAGGCGCTCCAGATCCAGCGGATGTATCTCGCCCAGTTCGGCCGCAAGCTCTTCATCGGCCCGAACTTCGCCTCCATGGGCCTCGACTACCCGTTCTGCTGATTCGGCACGGACGCGCCGCGAAGCCCGGCCGATATCAGCCGCGCGGCTTGAGAACCAGGAGCTTGATGATGTCGCGGAAGAGCCAGCGCCTTGCGGCGAGCGTCAGTCCCGCCGCCGCGACGTAGGATTCGGTGTTGCGGTCGAACGCGGCGCCGTAAGCGAAGCGCACCCACGGCGCCCACAGCCGCATGACGAAGCGGCGCACGGGATCGCTCGGATAGGCGTATTCGAGAATCCGGATTTCGCCGTCCGGCTTGCACACGCGCCCCAGCTCCGTGAGCGCGGGAAGCTGCTCATCCTCGTCCAGCACGCAGAAGAGGAAGGTGGCCACCACCGCGTCGAAGCACGAATCGGGAAAGCCGGTGCGCAGCGCGTCCATCTCGAGAAGCTCGGAGGGCACGCCCAGGCGCTCCCGCCTCAGGCGCGCCCGCGCCAGCATCTCGGGGCTGGCGTCGATGCCGACGACTTGCGAGCCCTCCGGATAGAAGGGCATGTTGCGGCCCGTGCCCACGCCGGCATCGAGGATGCGCCCGGCGAGGCCGCGCCACAGCTCGCGGCGCATCGGCCGGTAGCGCCCGTACTCGAACGGGAGATCGAGGAGATCGTAGAGCCGGGCGATGCGGGCGTAACGGGCGCTCTTGCGCATGGCCGATTCATACGGCCCGAAAAGCGGTTTCCGAAATGACGTTCCCGTGAGGTGCCCGGGAAGCCTTTCGATTCCGCGCGCCGCCCGCCGTTGCGCGCGGGTTTCGGCGGGCGTACCGTCGCCCCATGATCCGCATTGCCCGCAACATCGCCATCGACGAGCGCGAATTCTCCTTCCGCTTCGTGCGGGCGTCGGGCCCGGGCGGGCAGAACGTCAACAAGGTGGCGAGCGCGGTCGAGCTTCGCTTCGACGCCGCCCATTCGCCCGCCTTGCCCGCGGACGTGCGCGCGCGGCTGCGCAAGCTGGCCGGCAGGCGCATGAGCGCCGCCGGAATTCTGATCATCGACGCGCGCCGCCACCGTACCCAGGAGCGCAACCGGGCGGACGCGATCGCCCGCCTCGTCGCCCTGATCCGCAAGGCCGCGGTGCCGCCGCGCCCGCGCCGAAAGACCAGGCCGACCGCCGCCTCGCGCGAGCGCCGGCTGGAGGGCAAGCGCCGCCGCGCCAAGATCAAGCGCACCCGGGCCGCCGCCGGACCGGAGTGAGCCCCGGCGTCAGGGTCAGTCCGGCATTGAGGGAAGATTGACGCGCTCCTCGCCCTCGAGCTCGAGCTTGAGGAACAGGTAATTCATCATGTCCTTGAGCGACACGATGCCGAGCAGCCGCTCGCCGTCCGCCACCAAAAGGCGGCTGTTTCCGGTGCGGCTCATGGTCTGCAGCGCCTCCATGGCGTTCACCTCGGGCCCAATCGTGTTGTCGGGCGTGCAGCGGCTCATGATGTCGGCCACCGTCACGAACGGCCAGCGCTCGCGCGGCACCGCCTTGACCTCGCGCGCCGAGACGGAGCCCACGAGCTTCGAGTCTTCGACCACCGGGAACGTCTTGAAGTAGTAGTGGTAGAAATAGTTCTGGACGAGATCGGCGATGGAAAGGCGCGGCGTGACCGCGACCGCCTTCGCGTTCATGACGCGGCGCACCGGCACGCCCTCGAAGCCCTGGCGGATCAGGACCTGCTGATACGACATCGCGGCGGCGTTGCGCACGAACAGGCCGATCAGGAACCACCACATGCCGCCGATGAAATTGCCTTGCACGATGTTGAGCAGGCCGAGCAGCACGAGAAGGATGCCGAATCCCCCGCCGATGTGGGACGCGACGCGCGTGGCCCAGCGCAGATTCCCTTTCCAGTGCCACAGCACCGCGCGCAGCATGCGGCCGCCGTCGAGGGGGAACGCCGGGACCAGATTGAAGATCGCGAGCACCAGATTGATGGTGGCGAGATAGAAGAACACGCCGTCCACCGGCGCCGGCGCGCCGGCCGCGCCGAGGCCGGCCCGCACGATGTAGAACACCGCGGCCAGGACCACGCTCGCGATCGGCCCCGCCACCGCCATCAGGAACTCCGCGCGGGGGCTCGGCGGCTCGTCCTTCATCTCGGCGACCCCGCCGAACAGGAACAGCGTGATCCCGCCCATGGGAAGGCCGTAGTGCCGCGCGACAAGCGAATGGGAAAGCTCGTGGAAGATGATGGAGAAGAACATGCCGGCGGCGGCGAGCACGCCCATCTCCCAATAGGTCGTGACGGTCAGGCCCGGGTAATAGTGGGGGAACACCCCCGCGGCCAGCGTCCAGCTGATGAGAACCGCGAGGAAGATCCAGCTGAGATCCACCCGCACCTCGAAGCCGAGGAGCGAGAACAGCGTTATGCGCTTCGTGAACATGGCCCTAACTTAAGGTTGGCGTGCCGTTGCTGCCAGGGCCGCCGGGCCCCGGCCGGCGCCATTGTTCCACGAATCCGCGCCGCCACCAATGCGGGAAGCCGCGGCGCCGGCCGCACCGTCCGCCGCCCTCAGATCAGGCCCATGCTCTTGAGGCTGGCGTGGCCGGACTTGGCGATGATGACGTGGTCGTGGAGCGCGATCCCCAGCTTCGTGCAGGCGTCCTGGACCTCGCGGGTCATGGCGATGTCGCCGGAAGAGGGCGTGGGATCGCCGCTCGGGTGGTTGTGGACGAGGATGATCGCGGTGGCATTGAGCTCGAGCGCGCGCTTCACCACCTCACGCGGATAGACCGGCGTGTGGTCCACCGTGCCCTTCTGCTGGACCTCGTCGGCGATCAGCCGGTTCTTGCGGTCGAGGAAGAGGAGCCGGAACTGCTCGACCGGCGCGTGGGCCATGCTGGCCCGGCAATAGTCGAGAAGCTTCTCCCACGAGCCGATGACGGGCCGCGCCATCACTTCGGCGCGGGCCAGGCGCTCGCCCGCCTCCCGCACCGCCTTCAGCAGGACGATCACGTGATGCGAGACCGCCTCGAGCTCGGCCAGGCGCTCGGGCGCCGCGTTCAGGACTCCGGCGAAGCTCCCGAAGCGCGCGATCAGCTCCTTGGCCAGCGGCTTGACGTCGATTCTCGGGATCGCGTGGAACAGCAGCAGCTCGAGAAGCTCGTAGTCGGGAAGCGCGCCCGATCCGGCCGACAGGAACCGCTCGCGCAGGCGCTGGCGGTGCCCGTGGTAATGGGGCCGCTCGGCGAGCGGCGCCTGCTCGCCGCCTTCCGACAGGCCCGGCGGGCGCGCCGCGCGTTCCTTGCCGATCTCGCCGGCGATCCGCACGGAAGGATCGGCGCCGGCGAAGACCCAGCCGAATCCCAGCTTGTCCCATTTCCCGCCGAGCTCGCGCAGCAGGTGGCGGTGCGGGTGCGTGTTGCCCTTGACGAGATAGGCGGGATCGCCGCCGGCCCCGGCCCGCCTTTCGATCGTGAGCCCGGCCTCGGCGAGAACGGCGCGCGCGGCGCTAGGCCCCATCGCCGTAGGGCGGGCGGTGCAGGCCCGCGGGCGAGATCGTGAAGATCTCGTGCCCGTCGGCGGTGACGCCCACCGTGTGTTCGAATTGCGCCGAAAGCGAGCGGTCCTTGGTCACCGCCGTCCAGCCGTCGGCGAGAATCTTCACCTCGTAGCGGCCGGCGTTGATCATCGGCTCGACGGTGAAGAACATCCCCTCGCGCAGCTCGATCCCTTCGCCCGCCTCGCCGTAGTGGAGGATGCTCGGCTGGTCGTGGAACACGCGCCCGACGCCGTGGCCGCAGAAGTCGCGCACCACCGAGAACCGGTGCGGCTCGACGAAGGACTGGATGGCGTGGCCGATGTCGCCGGTCGTCGCGCCGGGGCGCACGACCGAGATGCCGCGCATCATCGCGTCGTAGGTGACGTCCACGAGGCGGCGCGCCTTCACGCCGACGTCGCCGACGAAGAACATGCGGCTGGTGTCGCCGTGCCAGCCGTCCAGGATCACGGTCACGTCGATGTTGAGGATGTCGCCGTTGGCGAGCCGCTTGTCGCCCGGGATGCCGTGGCAGACGACGTGGTTCACCGAGGTGCAGATCGACTTCGGGAAGCCGCGGTAGCCGAGCGGGGCCGGCACCGCGCCGTGGGCGAGGATGAAGTCGTGGCACAGCCTGTCGAGCTCGCCCGTCGTCACCCCCGGCTTGATGTGCGGGATGATGAAGTCGAGAACCTCGGCGCCGAGGCGTCCGGCGCGGCGCATGCCCTCGAAGTCCTCGGGGGTATGGATGACGATCGCGGGGCGCGACCGGTCGAACTCCTCCGTCCGCTTCATCTGGTCCTGCATCGCAATCCCGTCTTCGCTTCCGTCAATCCCGCTTTCGCTCCCTTCACGCCAGCGGCAAGGCCCGCGCGAGGCGGATGCCGGCGGGACCCACCTCGCAAGCATAGCACAGGGCCGCCACCCCTGCCTCGCGCGCCCCGGCGGCCGCCCGGGCATAGGCCGGGTCGATGTCGGCCGCCAGCCGCATCCGGGCGCAGTCGCCGCGCTGCACCAGGTAAAGGATGACCGCCCGCCGGCCCTCGGCCGCGGCGCGCCCGAGCTCGGCCAGATGGCGGGCGCCGCGCGCCGTGACCGCATCGGGAAACTCGGCTTCGTCCCCGGGGCCGCGGCGGAGCGTCACGCTCTTCACCTCGAGATAACAGGTGGGAAGCCCGGGGCCTTCGAGCAAGAAATCGACGCGCGAGCGCTCGCCCATCGCGACCTCGCGCCGGACCGCGGGATAGGCGGCGAGCTCGGGAATCGCGCCCTCGCCCAGGGCCTCGGCCACGACCGCGTTGCCGCGCCCGGTGTTGACGCCGACGAAGGCCCCGTCCACCCGCACCAGCTCGAGGCCGAAGGGCAGCTTGCGGCGCGGGTCCGCGCTCTCGGACAGCCACACTTCCGTGCCCGGCTCGGCCAGCCCCAGCATCGAGCCCGGATTGGGGCAATGGGCGGTGGCGCGCGTTCCATCGGCGAGGCTGACGTCGGCCAGGAACCGCTTGTAGCGGCGCAGCAGGCGGGCGGGCAGCAGGGGCCGGGGGAAGCGCATCGCGCAAAAAGCCTAAGGGCGCCGCCGGGCCGGCGCAATCGGCGCGATCCCGCCCTTAATCCCCGCGCGCCCGGCTGCTACCATCGCGGCCCCTTCATCCCAGGCAGGCCCATGCCAGAGCCCGTCACCGCCGCCCTCGTCATCATCGGCAACGAGATTCTCTCGGGCCGGACCCGGGACGCCAATCTTTCCTATCTCGCCGCCAAGCTGAACGAGATGGGGATCCGCCTCGCGGAGGTGCGGGTGGTGCCCGACGTCGAGGACCGGATCGTGGCCGCCGTGAACGCCTGCCGGGAGGCTTACAGCTACGTGTTCACCACGGGCGGCATCGGCCCGACCCACGACGACATCACCTCCCAGGCCGTCGCCAAGGCCTTCGGCGTGGCGTTCACGCGCAACCCCGAGGCGGTCGCGCGGCTCGCGCGGCAATACGCGGGCGGCGATCTCAACGACGCGCGGCTCGCCATGGCCGACATGCCCGAGGGGGCCCTTCTCATCGACAACCCGGTGAGCGGCGCGCCCGGATTCCAGATCGGCAACGTGTTCGTGCTCGCCGGCGTGCCCGTGATCATGCAGGCGATGTTCGAGGGTCTTCGCGGAAGGCTCGCGGGCGGGCGGCCGATTCTCACGCGCACCGTTTCCTGCTATCTGGCGGAAGGGACGATCGCGCCGGGCCTCGCCGAGGTGCAGCGCCGCTTCCCCGCGGTCGAGATCGGCAGCTATCCGTTCTTCCGCTCGGGCCGGTTCGGCGCGAGCCTGGTGCTGCGCGGCGAGGACGAGAGCCTGCTCGCGCGCGCCGGCGAGGACATCCGCGCCCTCATCCGCGGGCTCGGCGGCGAGCCGATGGAGGCGGACCCGGCCTAGCGCCTCAGCAGGCGGCGCGCCGTCTCGTCCGGCCGCTCCCAGCCCCGCTTCTGCAACTCCGGCTGGTCGCTCTCGGCCTCGGGAACGCCGAGGCAGAGATAGGCGATGAAGGCCCAATCCGCCGGGACCGCGAGGTCGGCCTTGACCGCCTCGGGATCGAGGATCGAGACCCAGCCCAGGCCGATGCCGCGGGCCCGCGCGGCGAGCCAAAGGGTGTGGACGGCCATGACCGTGGAATAGGCCAGGGTCTCGGGCATGGTGCGGCTTCCCAGCCCGTGGCCGGTCTCGGTCTCCTCGTCGGCGAACACCGCGAGATGCACCGGGGCCTCGTCGAGCCCGGCGAGCTTCAGAGTCGCATAGAGCTTCGCGCGGGCGCCCTCGTAATCGGCCAGGGCGTCGCGGTTGCAGGCCAGGAAGTTCTCCCGGATCTTCGCGCGCTTGTCCGCGTCCTCGACGCTCACGAACCGCCACGGCTGGCTGAAGCCGACCGAGGGCGCGAGGCACGCCTGTTCGATCAGCCCCTCCACCGTCTCCCGCGCGATGGGATCGCGGCGGAAGTGGCGCACGTCGCGCCGCCAGCGGAACAGCTGGTCCAGGCTTTCGCGGAAAGCCGCGTCGAATTGCGGCGGAGTCGTCCCGGCCATGCGCCCTCCCTTTGCCGCCAGCCTAGCCTAGTGGCGCGGCTTCGCGCCACGCGCGGGGCAGGCCCGCTTGCACCCCTACCGGGGCAAGGCTAGGGTCGCTGCGGGCCCGCTTGGCGGAACTGGTAGACGCAACGGACTTAAAATCCGTTTCGCTTCGGCGAGTGCTGGTTCGAGTCCAGCAGCGGGCACCAGCCGCCGCTTGCCGCCCGTTTGCCGGGAAATGCACCGCCGTTGTCGACACGGCGTTGACGCGCCGCTTCCTCCCGCGTTCCCGCCAACCCGCGCGGGGCCTGAGCTTGCGCCATTTGGACCCGCGCGGCCGCCGGTTTTCCCGGCCGATGTCAACAAATGTCAACAGCCCCGCCCGCAATGGGCGCACCGAACCGGCCGCGCGCCCTGGGCGCCGGGCCTCGTTTTGCTTTCACGATGGCAAAGAGCGTAGATAGGATATTATTCCTGTCAGGACGTCTTGTCAAGCGATCGCCGGGCGCCGCGGCGTTCCGTTTTGAAAACCCGGGGGCGTCGACGGAGAACCGTGACACGGATACGATCAACGCCAAGGGCGGGGGGATGATGCGCACGTTCGTTACTTCGCCGCGCTGGAGCGGCCTGCCTGCCTGACCTTCATCGCGCATGACGCGGAAAAACACGGTCTTTTGCGGAACTCGGGGCAAGTTGGGGATGCCGGCAAATGAAAGTTTTTCTCCACGTCGGTTGCGGGCCCAAACGCAAGGACAAGACGACACCGGCCTTCGATACGCCTGAGTGGAATGAATTGCGGCTCGATATCGACAAGGACGTATCGCCCGACATCGTCGGAACCATGACCGACATGTCCGAGGTCGCGAATGCTTCGGTCGACGCCATATTTTCCGCCCATAATATCGAGCATCTCTACCCGCATGAGGTGCCAGGGGCGTTGGCCGAATTCAAACGCGTCCTCAAACCCGATGGCTTCATCGTCGTCACGTGCCCGGATTTGCAGTCCGTCGCTTCCCTGATCGTCGAGGACAAGCTGGCCGAACCCGCTTGTGAATCGCCCGCAGGACCCATTGCACCGATCGACATCTTGTACGGTCATCGCCCAGCTTTGGCGCGCGGCAATCTCTACATGGCGCATCGTTGCGGTTTCACGCAAAAAGTGCTGATCGCGACGCTCAAGTTGGCGGGGTTCGCCTCGGTGGCTATCAAACGGCGCGGTGCGCCATTCTTCGATCTTTGGGCGGTCGCAACCCTCGCCGCGAGCGACGAGACGACGCTGCGCCAGCTTGCCGAAGCGCACTTTCCTGCTTGAAACGCTCCGCGCGGTCTCGGCGTGACTCGTCGCCGCCCGGGGTTCGAGCCGCGGCGCACCGATTCAGAACCACGCACTTCGGGCGGGCAGGGGGCTAGTCGTGCTTGCGGTGCTTTTCGGGTCGTCCCGCCTCGTCGTCGAAGCCGCGCCGGTCGCTGAAGAACAGGAGGGTCATGAGGGCGATGCCGAGAGCGGCGGTGAAGAACGCCCCGAGGGCCAGAGCGAGATAGCCGTTGAAGCCGAGATCGACGTCGCCGAACTCGTGCCGGGCATAGACGGCGATCGCGGCGAAGGCGACCGCCACCGCCGCGGTCATCGCCAGCACCACGCGTTTCGGCCTGAATCTGCGTCCTTTCCCCGGTTCCTGCACGGCGTGACCCTTCCGATCCTCATTCGGCGCGGCGGCCGCCCGCCCGCGCGGGCGTATCAAGCCGGAACGCCGCGGGGGACGCAAGGCGCGGCTCACTTGGCGACGAGCGGTCGCGGCGCGTGCAAAGAAAAAGGCGGCGCCTGAAGGCGCCGCCAAGACCTGTCCCGGCCGTCAACCGGCTCGTTCCGCGCGCGAGCGGGGGCTCACACCACGGTGCGTTTCCGGACCGGGCCGCGATGAGCGGCGAGAGGCCGCGTCAGCTGGCGAGACGCTGCACCGGCTTCGCCGCAGGCTGTGCGGGCTCCGGCGCCGGGTGCAACGCGGGCTTCGCCTTTGCTTTGGCTTTCGCCCTGGACTTGCCCTTGGCCTTGGCTTTGGCCTTGGCCGGCTTGGCCCTGGGCGCCGACGCGGCCGCGCCGTTGCCGCCCGCCTTGGTGGCCGACGCCGTTACGGCGAAAGCGCCCTCGCTGAGCGCGGTCGCCTCTTCGCTGAGGCGGCGCATGGCCCCGCCCAGCCAGTCGAAATAGGCGACCATCATCTCGCTCGGGTCCTTGCACGAGAAGATCTTCTCGGCCGCCTGGATGGCGATTTCGTTACCCTGGCGCCGGCGTTGGAGCCAATCGCGGGCGATCTCCTCCATCCCGCTCAGGAACTCGGCCTGGGCCTTGAGGATGCCGTCGGTCTGGCCGGCCACGGTCTGGGGCAAAGCCAGGTTCTCGGAAATCAGGGAAAAGATGTCGGTCTGCAGGGGGCTCTTTCTCGCGGTCATCGCAGTTCTCCCAATAAAAATTCACGCTCGCTCGCGGGCTCCCCCAGTCCGCGCAAGCTCTCTTTCTTCTGTCGGGACGCGGCATTCTCCCCGACCCCGGTGCCGCGTCCGCTTATCGTTCGCAAGGAAGTTCGGCGGTCGCCCTTTTTCTCCGGCGCGCGGGCCCGAAGGCCCCTCGTCGCCACGCGCCGCACCTTCCGGTGTCTGCGACCGTAGTTGGGCGAAGCTAGCACCTCCGCGGAGCGGATACCACAGCTTCCGTGAGGCCTTTTTGTGACGCGCGGTGTGCCGACATGGCCCGTAACTCCCGCTGGCGCACCCAATTTTCGGCGCGGCGCCGGTCGAGAGGAAAAGATGCTTGTGGATAAATAATTGTGGACAATTTCCGGGGCGCGGGCCGTCGGAAAATCTTCCGGCGCAAAAGAATGACGGGCCGAAAGAGGGACCGCCGAACGTCGTGACGGTGCGCGCGGGCGCGAGCGGCGGCGCGCATCGCAACGGCGACCCAGGCCGCCGGACATTCCAAGGTTATTACATCCCACCATTGTGCAACTCTACTGAAGTTGCGTTAAAGATTTATTAACCGCGAAAGATTCAGCCGGCGGTGATACTTAGGGCCATTGGCCGTATTCCCGGCAGGGCCGCCGACGACCCGGGCGGCGGGCCGCGCGGTCACAGCCAGCGGAAGGCCCGGAAGATCCAGATCTCGGCCGTGGCGAGGACGGCCAGCACGGCGCAGACGGCGATGAAGGCATAGGGCATGCCCTCGCCCGGCACCCCGCCGACGTTGATCCCGAGAAGCCCGGTGATGAAGCCGAGCGGCAGGAACAAGGCCGCGACCACCGACAACAGGTACATGTTGCGGTTGATCTGCTCGGAGATGCGCATTCCCGCCTCGTCCTGCATGACGGCCGCGCGCTCGCGGATGGTGTCGAGGTCTTCGACGTAGCGGGTGATGCGGTCGGCCACCTCCCGGAGCCGGTTCCGCTCGATCGCGGCGATCCAGCCCGGGGGTTGCTGGGTGAGACGCGCCATCGCCTCGCGCTGGGGCGCGATGTAGCGGCGCAGCGCGATCGCCTCGCGGCGGATGGCGCTGAGCCTGGCCCGGACCTCGTGGCCGGCCGCGGTGAGGAGCGCGTCCTCCAGCGCGTCCACGCGGTCGTCGAGATCGGTCAGCACGGGGCCCATGCGGTCCACCAGCCGCCCGGCAAGGACGGCGAGGAACTCGCCGGTGCCGCGCGGCGCCGCGCCGCGCGCGATGTCGTCCCGGATGTCGTTGATCGCCATGAGCTTGCGGCGCCGCACCGTCACGACGCGCCGCTCGTCCGCCCACAGGCGCACCGAAACCATGTCCTCGGGGTCGGCGCCGGGATTGAGATTGACGCCCCTGAGCGCCCCGATCAGCCCGTCGCCCATCGGATCGCAGCGCGGCCGCGGCTCCTCGGCGGCGAGCGCCAGGACCGCAATGGGATCGAGGCCGGATTGCGTCTCGAGCCAGCGCCGCGCCCCGGCGTCGCCGAACTCCAGATGCAGCCAGAGGGGGTCGGGCCCGTTCCAGCGCGCCGCGACCTCGGTCCAGCCGGCCAGCGCCTCCGCGCGGCCCGATCCGGTGAACGCGTAGGCGCAGATGATTCCGTTGTCCTCGCTCATGCCCATCCCCCTTCCGCCGCGGCGGCGCCGGCTAGGACGCGTCCGCGCGCCCGGCCCTGCGCCGCTTGCCTGCCCAAAGATTCAAGCTCTCGACCAGGATCGAGAAGCCGACCGCGAAATAGAGGTAACCGCGCGGAATGTGGAAATGCAAACCGTCCGCGACCAGCGCGACGCCGATCAAGAGCAGGAAGCTCAGCGCCAGCATCTTGACGGTCGGATGGCGCTCGATGAAGCCGCCCACAGGCCCGGCCGCGAACAGCATGACCGCGACCGCGAGCACGATCGCCGTCGCCATGATGGCGTAGCTTTCCGCCATGCCGACCGCGGTGATGACCGAATCGAGCGAGAACACGATGTCGATGACGGCGATCTGCCCGACGACCGCGGCGAAGCCCGCCGCGCGCGCGCGCGGCCGCCCGCCTTCCACCTCGCCCTCGACGGTCGCGTGGATCTCGAACGTTCCCTTGTAGAGGAGGAACAGCCCGCCCGCGAACAGGATCGCGTCGCGCCACGAAACCGCGTGCCCCAGCGCCTCGAAGACCGGCGCGGTGAGCTGCGCCACCCAGGCGATGGCGGCGAGCAGCGCCAGCCTCGTGAACAGGGCGAGAGCCAGCCCCGCCTGGCGGGCGGCGCGCTGGCGCTCCCTGGGCAGGCGCGCGGCCATGACGGCGATGAACACGATGTTGTCGATCCCGAGGACGATCTCGAGCACCGTGAGGGTGGCGAGAGCGGCGAGATTCTGAGGGTCGAGAAGCGGCATCGGCGGCCCCCTTGGCGGATCACGCGTGTGGGGCGCATTAGAACGGCGCTGCCGCGCCCTGCCAATGGGGTTTCTGGCGACGCCGGCGCGCCGCCCGGGGGAAAGGGGCTAGCGGCGCCGCTCCAAGTCGAGGACCCGGGGCGTGACGCCGAAGAGCCGGTTCTCGGTCGGGGCCAGCGGCCCGAGCAGCGAGCTGCCGCCGGTGCGTTGCGACCGGAAGCCGTAAAGCCCGTAATTGGGCCTCAGCCAGATCGCCATCGGCGCAAGCGCGCCGTGCGAGCCCGGCGAGGGGGAAACGTAGATGAGCGCCTCGGGCTCGTAGCCGAAGATCCCGCCCTTGTGGAGCGACACGAAGGCGTGATGCTCGATCTCCAGCACGTCGAAGCCGTGCTCCAGCGCGTAGGCGGAGGAGTCGAAGATGGCGCGGCTCGATTCGATCGGCGCGCGCGGCGCGGCGTGGGCGCGCGGCGCCTCCATGGTGCCGATCTGGCCATAGCGCGCCCCGTCGAGCCAGCTTCCGGCGCGCGCAGGCGAGGCCGGCGCCGCCAGAACCGCCGCCAAGGACCCCGCCAGGAAGAACCGTCCGAGCTTGCGCATCGCCGCGCCTCGTTGCCGCGTTCGTTTCGCTCTCTTTATTTGGCGTGGGGGCGGGGGCGCTTCAATCCGGCCGGCCTTTGCCCGGGTCCCCGGTCTGATAGGATCGGACGCGTCATGGACGGCCTGCTGCACCGCCCGCTCGAACCCTTCGACGTCCGCCGGCTCCCGGTGGACGAGACCCATGCGCTTTACGTCGAGCAGGTGGGCAACCCGCAAGGGCTGCCGGTCGTGTTCCTTCACGGCGGGCCGGGATCGGGCTGCAATCCCGACCAGCGGCGCTATTTCGATCCCGGTCTCTTCCGCGTTGTCCTGTTCGACCAGCGCGGCGCCGGGCGGAGCACGCCCAAACGATGCCTGACGGGCAACACCACCCAGAACCTGGTCGCCGACATGGAGCGGATCCGGGAGACGCTGGGGATCGAGCGCTGGATGCTGGTGGGGGGCTCGTGGGGGGCGACGCTGGCACTCGCCTACGCCGAGCGCCATCCCGGGCGGACGCTGGGCGTGGTGCTGCGCGCCGTCTTCCTCGGCACCCGCGGCGAGTTCCGCTGGGCCTTCGGGGGCGCGGCGCGGACGGTCTATCCCGAGCTGTGGCGCGATCTTGCCGCGCTTCTGCCCGAGGCCGAGCGCGGCGATCCCGTGGCCGCGCTGGGCGCGCGAATCGCGAACCCCGACCCGCGCATCCACGGCCCGGCCGCCCGGGTCTGGCACGATTACGAGCGGGCGCTCTCGGTCCTGCGCCCCGGCTCGCTGGCGCTCCCGCGCGCGCTCGAGGACGCGGGTGCGGGCGATCCGCCGAACACGCCGTTTCTCGAGTGGCACTATCTGAGCCACGACTGCTTCCTCGCGCCGGGGCAGCTTTTGGAGGAGGCGCCGCGGCTTTCCGGGATCCCGGGGATCGCCGTCCAGGGGCGCTATGACCTTCTGTGCCCGCCGCAGGCGGCGGATTCGCTGACGCGTGTCTGGAAGGATTGCGAGCTGCGCCTCGTTGCCGGCGCGGGCCATTCGGCCGCCGAGCCCGCGATCCTGGAAAGCATGGTGGCGGCGATCCGCGACCTCGGAGCGCGCCTGGCCGCGCCCTAGCGGCTCACGCCGCCTGCGCGAGGTGGCGGATGCGAAGCGCCGGCGGCGGATGGGTGTGGTAGAAGGCGGAATAGAGGGGGTCGGGGGTGAGCGTGTTGGCGTTGTCGCGGTAGAGCTTGACGAGTCCGCGGGTGAGCGCGCGGGCGTCGGAGAACTTTCGCGCGAAATCGTCGGCCTCGAACTCATAGCGCCGCGACAGGCCGGACATGAACGGGCGCAGGAACAGCGCGAACACGGGGCCCACCATCATGAACAGCAGCAGCGCCATGCAGGGCGAGGGCCGCGACACGCCGAGCCCGGCGTAAAACCAGGCCTCGCCCGAGAGCCAGCCCAGCAGCGCCCAGCCGAGGCCCGAGATCACCGCCACCAAACCCAGCTTCTTCATGACGTGGCGCAGCTTGTAATGGCCGAGCTCGTGGGCCAGCACCGCCTCGACCTCGTCGGCCTGGAGGGCGGAGAGCAGCGTGTCGAAGAACACGATGCGCTTGCTCGCGCCGAAGCTGGTCATATAGGCGTTGCCGTGGGCGGAGCGGCGCGACCCGTCCATCACGAACACGTCCTTGACCGCGAACCCGGTCGCGCGCGCGAGACGGTCGACCCGCTCGCGCAGGGATTCGTCGGCGAGAGGCGTGAAGCGGTTGAAGAGCGGGGCGATCAGGCGCGGATAGGCCCAGGTCTGCACCAGCGCGAAGCCGATCCACACCGCCCAGGCGTAGAGCCACCACAGGCTTCCCGCTTCCTGCATGATCCACAGGATCGCGTAAACCAGCGGCGCGCCGATGACGAGCCCCAGGACCGCGCTTTTCACGAGATCGACCGCGAACAGGCGCGGCGTCGTGCGGTTGAAGCCGAACCGCTGCTCGAGGCGGAAGGTGGCGTAGATCGAGAGCGGCAGATCGAGGAGCCCCATGATGAAGATGACGCTCAGCACCACGGCGACGCCGCGGGGAAGATCCGTGGCGACGGCCCCGCGCCAGATCCGGTCCACGAGGTCGAGCCCGCCGCCCAGCGTCCAGATCAGGAGCAGCACGGCGCCGATGGCGTGGGAGACGAGGTTGAACCGGGTCTTGGCCACGGTGTAGTCGGCGGCCTTGCGGTGGGCCTCGTCGCTCACGGTGTCGCGGAAGGCCTCGGGCACGCTCTCGCGGTGGGCGCGCACGAAGCGCAGCTGCCGGAAGCCGAGCCAGTATTGCACCCCCAACGCGGCGGCCAGCGCGGCGAGGAAAATCGCGGTGAATGCAAGCGCTTCCAAACCTGTCCTCCTCCGTTCAGCCGTGGCGGCGGGCGAAATCCTCCATGAAGCCCGCGAGCGCCTGGGCGCCCGCGAGCGGCATGGCGTTGTAGAGCGAGGCCCGCAATCCCCCCGCGGCGCGGTGGCCGGCCAGGTTGACGAGGCCGTGGTCCGCCGCCTCCGAGAGAAATTTAGTCTCCAGCGCCGGATCGGCAAGCGAGAAGCACAGGTTCATGCGCGAGCGCGAGCCGGGCGCGGCCTTCGCCCGGTAGAAGGGGCCGGCGTCGATGACGCCGTAGACGCGGGCGCTTTTCCGGAGGTTGACCTGCGCCACGGCGGCGAGCCCGCCCTCGCCCAGCAGCCATTCGAAGACCAGGCCCGCGACGTAGATCGCGAAGGTGTTGGGGGTGTTGTAGCGGGAGCGGTTCTCGGCCTGCACCGCGAGGTCGAAGACCGAGGGCGTCAGGCGGTGGGCGCGGCCGAGCAGATCCTCGCGCACCACCGCGATGGCGAGCCCGGCGGGGCCGATGTTCTTCTGGGCGCTGGCGTAGACGAGGCCGAAGCGCGGGACGTCCACCGGCCGCGAGAGGAAATTCGAGGTCATGTCGGCGACCAGCGGCACGTCGCCGGTGTCGGGCGTGAAATCGAACTCGAGGCCGTCGACCGTCTCGTTGGCCGTGATGTGGCAATAGGCGGCGCCCGGATCGAGCCGCCATTCGGATTGCGGCGGGATTCGCGAAAAGCCGTCCGCCTGCCCGCTCGCGGCGACGTTGACGCGGCCATAGCGCGCGGCCTCGCGGATCGCGCGCGCCGCCCAGTAGCCGGTCTCGACGTAGTCGGCGCGCCCGCGCGCGCCGAGCAGGTTGAGCGGCACCATCGCGAACTGCGCCAGCGCCCCGCCGTGCAGGAACAGGATCCGGTAATTGGGCGGCGCGGCGAGCAGCGCGCGCAAGTCCGCCTCCGCCTTTTCGGCCAGCCCGCGGAACGCGGGGCCGGTGAAGGGAAGCTCCAGCACCGACATGCCGGTGTCGCGCCATTCCGGGAGGTCGCCGCGGATGCGTGCCAGAACCGGCTCCGGCATCGCGGCCGGCCCGGCGGCGAAATTGTAGACGCGCGCCACGGTCAGAACAACGCCGCGCCGTGGCTCGCCGCGCCCATGAAGAAGAGGAGCGGGATGGAGAGGATGGTGTTCGTGCGCGAGGAGAGGAAGGTGACGCGGGCGCAGCGCGCGCGCTCCTCCGGGCTGGCGGGGACGAATCCCAGCACCTTCTTCTGGTGCGGCCACAGCACGAGGAAGAGATTGAGCACCATGACCGTGCCGATCCACGCGCCCATGCCGATCACAGCCGTATAGCCCTGGAGCGTCGCGGCGTCCCACAGGCGGCCGCTGCGCCACAGCATCAGCGCGCCCGCTACCCAGGTCACCAATGCCGCATAGCGAAACACGCCGTGCTCCTTCCTGAGGCGCGAGTCGAGCGCGCCGCCCGCGGCGCCGGCTGCGAAGTCGGCCGGGTCCGGCGGCACGAAGCGCGGCGTGAGGACGACGTTGACGTAGTTGTGGCCGATCCAGACCAGCGCGGCCGCGAAATGCGTCCAGCGCAGGGCGAGATCGAGAAGGGCGCCGAGCTCGCCGGCCATGTCGCGCGTCAGCCCGCGCCCACGAGCGCGCGCACGATCAGGAACAGGATCGCGGTCAGCGCGAGCCCGCTCGCGATCGTGCCGGCCACCGAATCGTGCGGCAGGCGCATGGGGCCCGGGCTCAGGCCGAGGGCGCGGCGGCGCGGGGTCGGCGCAGCACCAGCGGTCGCGTGTGCCGGCCGGGCCGGAACGCGTCGGCGACCGCCGCCTCCACCAGATGATGATCGGGCGACCGGGTGCAGGCGGGATCGGGGTTGGCGGCGTCGCCGGTGAGAAGGAACGCCTGGCAGCGGCAGCCGCCGAAGTCCTGGGAGCGCTCGTCGCAGCTGCGGCAGGGCTCCTTCATCCACTCGAAGCCGCGGAAGCGGTTGAAGGCCGGCGAGTCGTGCCAGATCCAGCCGAGGTCGTGGTCGCGCACCGAGGGGAACGCCATGTCTGTGATGATGCGCGCTTCCTGGCAGGGGAGGCCGGAGCCGTCCGGGGCGATGGTGAAATGGATCGCGCCCCAGCCGTTCATGCACGCCTTCGGCCGGCCGGCGTAGTAATCGGGGATGACGAAATAGATCGTCATGCTCTGGCCCAGGCGCTCGCGCGCCGCCTTGACCGCAGCCTCGGCCCGCTCGAGCTGCTCGCGGGTGGGGAGCAGCTCTTCGCGGTTCAGCGCCGCCCAATTGTAGTACTGGACGTTGGCGAATTCGAGGTAGTCCACATCGAGCGCCGCGGCCATCTCCAGATACTCGGCGACCCGCTCGATGTTCTGGCGCACCACCGGGATGTTGAGCACCATGGGGAAGCCGTGCTTCTTGATGAGGTGGGCGGCCTCGATCTTGAGGTCGTGGGCGCGGGCCCCGACGAGCGCGTCGGTGACCTCGCGGTCGCACGATTGGATGGAAAGCTGGATCTGCTTCAGGCCCGCGTTCTTGAGGGCGACAAGCCGCTCTTCGTCGAGTCCGATTCCCGAGGTGATGAGGTTGGTGTAATAGCCCAGCTCGTTGGCATAGGCGGTGAGCTCGACGATGTCGCGGCGCATCAGGGGCTCGCCGCCGGTGAGGCCGAGCTGCAGCGAGCCCAGCTCGCGGCCCTCGTGGAAAACGCGCTTCCACTCCTCGGTGGTGAGCTCGTTGCGGTAGTCGTCGAAATCGAGCGGGTTGTTGCACCACGGGCACTTGAGCGGGCAGCGGTAGGTCAGCTCGCAGCACAGCCACAGCGGCTTTCCCTGGCCGTCAAGCCTTACGGCGGATCCATCCTTTGGCATGGGACACCTCGAGGAATTTGCGCACGCCGTCCTCGATCCGCGTTTCCGCTCCGGCATCGGCCGTGTATTGCCGCGTGAGGTCGCGGACGATGTCCGCCACCGTCGCCGTGCCGGTGCAGCGTTTGAGGATTTCGGCCGCCGTGCCGTTCAGTTTCACGACGCCTTCGGGGTAGAGCAGGACGAAGGCGCTCTGGGTCTCCTCCCAGCGGAACATGAAGAGCGGATTGATCTCGAACCGTTCGCCGGGGTCGATCGTCGATGTCTCGGTCATGGTGCCGCCTCTTGTCGGCTGTTCACCCTGTCGGCGCCGTGCGCCGGAAAAAAGAGGGACCGATCCGTCGAGAACCGGTCCCTCCCACTCCGTTCGTCGGCCTATCAACGAACGTAAACGTAAGCCGTCACTTCGAAGCCCAAGCGGAGATCGCAGTAGGCGGGGTCACTCCATGACATGGTGCTCTCCCTCGTTTCGGTCGTTACGGGAGTATCGTGGGATTTGCGGCGTGAACGGAGTCTGACGCCGCCGTTCACGTGCCATTCACCGTGAAAAAATAGTTCTAATTCTAATTGCTGCGGCAGTCCCGTGACGCGGCTTCGCTTTTCCGCCGGAAGCGGGAAAAAGACGGCATCGGTAATGCCTCTTCCGGAGACGCGGGCCGGCGCGTCATTTCGTCGCAGAGGCGCCGCAGCGCACGAGGATTTGGAAGATGCAGAAGATTCGGAAAATGCCGAGTTAGCCGTTCGGAGGGGCCTTGGGGTCGTGCCGCGTTTTTGAGGCGCGGCCTTTCGAGAGGCGATAGCCGCGATCAGTGGCGATTCGGATGTATCACGCGATTCGCCCCGCCGGTTACGCCGTGAAGCGGTAGCTGCGGATCAACTCCACCAAGCGGGCAACAAGCTCGGAATGTTCCTGAACATGAAAAATGTAACGAGGTACGTCTCGTTCCGTCGTGTGAGCCATGAAAGGCTCACCCCAGAAGCTCAATAAGCCTTCTGCGCGCCCGGCCGAACCGGCATCGGCGATGATTATGGAAACGGCCTCTTTGATTGTCGTCCAACGCGGCGGTCTGACTTTGTCTCCGCCCCTGCAGGCGACTACCTTTGGCATCACCTCGGAGTCCCAAAGCGCCCTTTGGCTATCATCGAGAATGAATTGTATCGACGTCACCTGTGAGTTCTCGATGGCCGGCCTAAGCAGCGTGTCGAAGAGAGGCTGTGGCCTGAACATGGAAAGACACACATGAAACCATATCATTTCTCCCTTTGCGTTCGCGGCGAACCGCTCGCTAGCCGCGCGGAGCTGGGTCGGTCCGATCAGAATGGCATCGGGAGGGAGAAGATTGGTCTGAATGGATCGGAGGGCGAGACGATTCTCTTCGATGGACGAAAATGCGTGTTCAGTGGCGTGTTCTCGTCGCAAATCTCTAATGAACAGCAAGGCGATAAGGACTACGGCGATCGTAATGAGAACTTCCACATCGATTATCTGAAGCAAATGCATCACGATCGCCGCAATTGCGGCGAAGATGCCGGCGACCGCATCCCAGTCAAGAGTGAGGAAGCGTTTCAGATTCATCGATTACGCCGAGCCCGTACAGTCGGGATGACTTCGGATCACCAAAAGTATTAGCACAAGGAGCAGAGGTTCGGTCCACCGGCCTCTTGGGAAAAGTTGTCAGAGCGGCTGCGCCCTCTTCGCCCGCCTAAAACTATGTCCTCCGCACGCACCCCAAAGCTTTCCCGGTAGATGCCGCGGTTTCCGATGGCGAGCGCCATCCTGGCGGGAACAGAAAATCGGGCGCTGAAATTGCCACTTCGAGGGCCAGAAGATTGTCGCGTCATTTCGTCGCAGAGGCGGGCAGCGAGGCGCGATCCCACTCCGCGCGCACGTCGCCGTCGCGCTCATCGCCGACATGGCGCCGGCGCAGCGCCGCGAACCGCTCCGCCGGAAGAAGCCGCCAAAGCGCCCACACGGCCATCGCGCGCACCAGAGGCGAGGAATCGGCAAGCCGCTCTTCGGCGACGCCGGCGGCCCGCGCGCCGCCGCTGTTGGCCAGAGCGATCAGCACGTTGCGCACGAAGCGGTCGCGTCCCGTGCGCTTGATCGCGGTCCCGGCGAACATCCCGCGGAAGGCGGCGTCGTCGAGCCGGGCCAGCTCGGCCAGCCTCGGCGCCGTCAGCGCCGCGCGCGGCAGCAATTCCGATTCGCGGGTGGGTGCTGCGAATTTGTTCCAGGGGCACACGGCCAGACAGTCGTCGCAGCCGTAGATGCGGTTTCCCATCGCGGCGCGGAACTCGGGCGCGATGTGGCCCTTGTGCTCGATCGTGAGATAGGAGATGCAGCGGCGCGCGTCGATCCGGTAGGGTGCGGGAAAGGCGTGGGTCGGGCAGACGTCGAGGCAGGCGCGGCAGGTGCCGCAGTGGTCGCGCTCGGGCGGGTCGGGCGCGAGCTCCAGCGTGGTCAGGACCTCGCCCAGAAACAGCCACGAGCCGAAGCGCCGGGAAACCAGGTTGGTGTGCTTTCCCTGCCAGCCCACCCCGGCGCGGGCCGCGAGCGGCTTTTCCATGACCGGGGCGATGTCCACGAAGACCTTCACTTCGGCGCCAAAACCCTCATGTATGTAGTGGCCGAGCGCCTTGAGCCGCTTCTTGATCAGGTCGTGATAGTCGCGCCCCCGGGCATAGACGCTGATGACCCCCGTTTCCGGGTTTTCGAGCCCGGCCAGGGGGTCCGCCTCGGGCCCGTAGTTCTGGGCGATCACGACGGCCGAGCGCGCCTCGGGCCACAGGGCCTTGGGATCGGCGCGGCGCGCCGGATCGCGGGCGAGCCAGCCCATGTCGCCGTGAAACCCGCGGGCCAGGTACTGGGCGAGCTCGGCCCGCGCCTCGGGCAAGAGCCCGGGGGCGGCGAAGCCCACCGCGTCGAAGCCCAGGCCCAGCGCGCGGGCCCGGATCGCCTCCTTGGCCCCGCCCGGTGTCGCCGGGGACCCGCTTGCGGCTATCATGGCCATGGTGGCGATCTTACCCCGCAAGCCGGGCCCGGAATAAGACGGCTTGCCCCGGGGAGCGGGGGAGCGGCAGAAGGCGGAACGGCGGTAATGACGGAATGACGGCGAAGGCCGAGATGACGGAGACGGAGAAAAAGGCGGTGGTGCTGGTGAGCGGCGGGCTCGATTCCGCGACCGCGCTCGCCGTCGCCCGCGACATGGGCTTCGCCTGCCACGCGCTCACCATCCGCTACGGCCAGCGCCACGCGGCGGAGATCGCGGCGGCGCGGCGCGTGGCCGCGGCGCTGGGCGCCGTGCGGCACGTGGTGAGCGAGATCGATCTGCGCGCCTTCGGCGGCTCCGCGCTCACCGCCGACATCGCGGTGCCGAAGGGCCGCGCGATGGAGGACATTGCGCACGGCATTCCCGTCACCTACGTCCCCGCGCGCAACACGATCTTTTTGGCCTTCGCGCTCGCCTGGGCGGAGGCGCTGGGCGCCGGCGACATCTTCATCGGCGTGAACGCGGTGGACTACAGCGGCTATCCCGACTGCCGGCCCGAATACATCGCCGCCTTCGAGACGATGGCGAATCTGGCGACCAAGGCGGCGGTCGAGGGCAAGACGCGCTTTTCCGTCCGCACGCCGCTCATCGCCCTGACCAAGGCGGAGATCGTCCGCCTGGGCACGAGCCTCGGCGTCGATTACGGATTGACGCTCAGCTGCTACGATCCCTCTCGCGACGGCGCGGCGTGCGGAACGTGCGACGCCTGCATCCTGCGGCGAAGGGGATTCGCGGAAGCGGGCATCGAGGACCCGGCGCACTACCGCGCCGCGGCGCTGGCTCCGTAGAACCGGCGAAGGAAGAGGAACGCGATCGTGGCCTACGCGATCAAAGAGATCTACGCGACGATCCAGGGCGAAGGGGCGCACACGGGCCGCGCCGCCGTGCTGCTGCGCTTTTCCGGCTGCAATCTGTGGTCCGGGCGCGAGAAGGACCGCGCCGCCGCGACCTGCAATTTCTGCGACACGGATTTCGTCGGCACGGACGGGCCGGGCGGCGGCACGTATTGGAACGCGCCCGATCTCGCCGCGGCGGCCGCTTCCGTCTGGGACCGCGCCCAGGGCGGCCGAAGCGGGGCGTTCGTGATCTGCACCGGGGGCGAGCCGCTTCTCCAGCTCGATGCGCCGCTGATCGCGGCGCTGCACGATGCCGGCTTCGAGGTCGCGGTCGAGACCAACGGCACGGTCGCCGCACCCGAAGGCCTCGACTGGATCTGCGTCAGCCCCAAGGCCGACGCTCCGCTCGCCCAGCGCTCGGGCGACGAGCTCAAGCTCGTGTTCCCCCAGCCCGATGCCGGCCCTGAACGGTTCGAGGGCCTCGACTTCCGTCATTTCTTCCTGCAGCCGATGGACGGGCCGAGGCGGAGCGAGAACACGCGCGCGGCGGTGGCTTACTGCCGCGCGCATCCGCGCTGGCGGTTGAGCCTGCAGACGCATAAATTGCTCGGCCTGCCTTAGGACGCTTGCCGGGGGTTTGCTTGGACGTCTTCAAGACCTTCACCTTCGAGGCCGCGCACCTTCTGCCCAACGTGCCGGAGGGGCACAAATGCGCGCGCCTGCACGGCCATTCCTTCCGCGTCGAGGTGCATGTCAGCGGCGCGGTCGAAAGCCGCTCCGGCTGGGTCATGGATTTCGCCGACATCAAGGCCGCCTTCGATCCGATCCGCGAGCGTCTCGACCACCGTTATCTCAACGAGATCGAAGGACTCGAGAACCCGACCAGCGAAAACGTCGCCCGCTTCATCTGGCGGTCGTTGAAGCCGCGGCTTCCCGGCCTGTCGCAGCTCGTGGTTCACGAAACCTGTACCGCGGGCTGCGTTTACCGCGGCGAGGACACTTGAAGGTAGCCCGGTGCGCCGTGCCGGCCGGCTCCGTACCTGACTACCGTTTCCGGCGCAAATTGCCCCAGATTTTGGCCAAAAACCTTGTACAAATCTTTTGGTGGCCGCCACCCGAATGGCTAGAGTGAGAGCCCGATCGTAACAAGTCAAAATTGCCTGATCGGCGCCGGGTTGGGGCCCGGCGCTTTCTGCGGCAGCGGCCAAGAAGGTTTCCGATCCGCGCGCGGTGGTGCAGTTGCGACACGTAACACCCCGTGCTCAGGAGCGGCATGACGTCGGTTCTGGTCCTTTCACTGCTGGTTCGCGTGGCGGCCCTCGGCTGGTCGCTGGTCGTCTGGTACCGGGTCAGGGACTTGCGCGTGTTGTTCATCACCGTCCTGGCGGTGGTGTTGACGGCGCGCGCGGCCTTTACGTTTTTCGGCGGCCCGAGCGCCTGGCCGATCGCGGCGATCCCCGCCGTCAACGAGATCCCGGGGCTGATCGTCAGCATCGCCCTTTTTACGACCGTGGTGTTCGTCGGGCGCGCGCTCGGTGAAAAGGTGCGCGCGGCCGAGGATCTCGCGGCCGTCAACGCAAAGCTTCGCCAGCAGATCGCGGCCCGCGAGCAGGCGCAAGACCGGCTCGCGGACAGCGAGCGGATGCTTTCCACCCTCATGTCCAACGTTCCGGGGATGGTCTATCGCTGCCATAACGACAGGGACTGGACGATGGAGTTCTGCAGCGAGGGGTGCCGCGCGCTCACGGGCTACGACCCCGCCGACCTGATCAGCGGCAAGAAGGCCACTTACGCCGATCTCATCCATCCCGACGACCGGGACCCGGTCTGGCGTGACGTTCAAGCGGCGCTCGCCGACGGGCGGCCGTATCAGGTCAACTACCGAATCCGCACCGCGACGGGCGAGGAAAAGTGGGTGTGGGAGAAGGGGCGCAGCATCGCCGCCGAAGGCGAGCCCCGTCTCGAGGGCTTCATCACCGACATCACCGAGCGCAAGCTCGTCGAGGATCAGCTCCGCCAGGCGCAGAAGATGGAAGTCGTCGGCCAGCTCACCGGCGGCGTGGCTCACGATTTCAACAACCTGCTCGCCGTCATCGTCGGCAATCTCGAGATTGCCCGCGAGGCGGCGGAGCTCGGCAGCCAGGCACAGGATCATGTCTCGCGGGCGCTCGGCGCCGCCGAGCGCGGAGCCGCGCTCACGCGCCAGCTTCTCGCCTTCTCGCGAAAGCAGGTGTTGCAGCCGCAGCTCGTCGATCTCAACAAGCTCCTGCCGCGCGCGGTGGAGCTGCTTCGCCGCGCGCTCGGCGAGGCCGTGGAGATCGAGACGGTTCTTGCGGGGGGCCTGTGGAAGACGATGATCGACGCGGGCCAGCTCGAGCACGCGCTGCTCAACCTCACGGTCAACGCCCGCGACGCGATGCCGGGGGGCGGCCGTCTCACGATCGAGACGGCGAACGCCCGGCTGGACGAGGAGTACCGGGAGCTCAACCGCTTCGCCCGGCCCGGACCCTATGTGATGCTGGCGGTGAGCGACACCGGGGGCGGCATGGCGCCCGAGGTGGCGGCCCGCGCCTTCGAGCCTTTCTTCACCACCAAGGAGGTGGGGAAGGGAAGCGGGCTGGGCCTGTCCATGGTGTACGGCTTCGTCAAGCAGTCGGGCGGCCACGTGAAGATCTACAGCGAGGTCGGCCGCGGCACGACCGTGAAGCTGTATTTCCCGCGGGCGCGCGAGCAGGTGGTCCCCGCGATCGAGCGGTCCGTCAAGCCGGCAGCCGCGGACGGCCGGACCATCCTGGTGGTGGAGGACGACCCCGACGTGCGGGATCTGTCGGTGGAGGCCCTTAGGGAAAGCGGCTATCGCGTGGTCGAGGCGGGCGACGGGCCGGCGGCGCTCGCGATCCTGAGGGACGGCGGGCACGCCGATCTTCTGTTCACCGATCTCGTTCTGCCGGGGGGCATGGACGGAATCGCGGTGGCACAGGAGGCGCGCGGCATCTGCCCTAAGATCAAGGTCCTGTACACGACGGGCTACGGCTACAGCGCGGCGAAACGGAACAACGGATTCGACGAGGGTACGGACGTGCTCGCGAAGCCCTATCGCAGGGCCGAACTCATCGGCAAGGTGCGCAAGGTCCTCGGCCACGACGAGGGCAACGAGGAATAAGCGCGCGTTTCAGCCGCGCCCGCGGTAGGGCGCGACCCCCTGGTCGGGTATCCACAGGTTCTTGGGGGGCGGCCCCGACTGGTAGAACACGTCGATCGGGATGCCGCCGCGCGGAAACCAGTAGCCGCCGATGCGCAGCCACGCGGGCTTTGCCGCCTTCGTGAGGCGCTCGGCGATCTCGACCGTGCAGTCCTCGTGGAAGGCGCGGTGATCGCGGAACGACGCCAGGAACAGCTTGAGCGACTTGCTTTCGATGAGGCGGCGGCGCGGCACGTAGTCGATCACGAGATGCGCGAAGTCGGGCTGTCCCGTCACGGGGCAGAGCGCCGTGAACTCGGGGCAGGTGAAGCGCACGAGAAAGGCCGTCCCCGGCTTCGGGTTGGCGACCGTCTCGATCCGGGCCGCCTCGGGCGAGGCGGGAAGCGCCGCCTTTCGCCCCAGCAGGGTCAGCTTTTTTGCAGATGTTCGCGCCATGGCGCCAGACTAGAGGCCGGGTGCGGCGCCGCCAAGGGTGAAGCGCGGGCCGGCGGGCGCGGTCATGAGGCCGCGGCCGTCTCGGCGGCGGCCACCGGGAACGCCGCCGCGGCCTCGTCGAGCCCGCCCGACTCGATCCCCGCGCGCAGGGCCCGCATGAAGTCCTGATAGAACGTCAGGTTGTGCCAGGTCAGCAGCATCGCGCCCAGGATCTCGTCCGCCTTGAACAGGTGGTGGAGATAGGCCCGCGAATGGCCGCGGCAGGCGGGGCAGCCGCAATCGGGATCGAGCGGCGCGTCTTCGGCGGCATGGCGGGCGTTGCGCAGGTTCAGCATGCCGCGCCTCGTGAAGGCCTGGGCGGTGCGCCCGGAGCGGGTCGGAAGCACGCAGTCGAACATGTCGATGCCGCGGCGCACCGCGCCCAGGATGTCGCCGGGCCGCCCCACGCCCATGAGGTAGCGCGGCTTGTCGGCCGGAAGCGTCGGCGCCACGGCGTCGAGCATGCGGAACATGGTCTCCTGGCCTTCGCCCACGGCCAAACCGCCGAGCGCATAGCCGTCGAACCCGGTCGCCTTCAAGCCGGCCGCCGATTCGGCGCGCAGCTCGGGATAGATTCCGCCCTGGACGATGCCGAACAGGGCGTATCCGGGCCTGGCCGCGAACGCCGCCTTGGAGAGATCCGCCCAGCGCAGGGAGCGGCGCATCGATTCCGCCGCCGCCTCGCGCCCGGCGGGAAAGGGCGTGCATTCGTCGAAGACCATGGCGACGTCGGCGTCGAGCAGGCGCTGGATCTCGACCGACCGTTCCGGCGTCAGGCGGTGCTGCGTGCCGTCGATGTGGGAGCGAAAGGTCACGCCCCCCTCGTCGATCTCGCGCAGCTTGGCGAGCGACATGACCTGGAAGCCGCCGGAATCGGTCAGGATCGGTCCCGGCCAGTTCATGAACCGGTGCAGCCCGCCCAATTCCGCGACGCGCTCGGCGCCGGGGCGCAGCATCAGGTGGTAGGCATTGGCGAGCACGATCTCGGCCCCGGTCTCCCGCACCGCCTCGGGCGTCATGGCCTTCACCGTCGCCGCGGTCCCGACCGGCATGAAGGCGGGAGTCTCGACCGTGCCGTGCGCCGTGAAGAGCCGCCCGCGGCGCGCGGCGCCCGCTGTCTTCAGCACCTCGATGCGGAAAGGCCCGGTCACGGGGCCGCCGCGCGGTGGAGGAGGCAGCAGTCGCCGTAGGAATAGAAGCGGTATTCCTTCGCCACCGCGTGGGCGTAAGCCGCGCGCATGCGCGCCGTTCCGGCGAAGGCGCAGACCAGGATGAACAGGGTCGAGCGCGGGAGATGGAAATTGGTGAGCAGCAGATCGACGGCGCGGAAGCGGAAGCCGGGGGTGATGAAGATGTCGGTCTCGCCCGAGAACGCCCGCACGCCCGATTCGTCGGCCGCGGCCTCGAGCAGCCGCAGCACCGTCGATCCCACGGCCACCACGCGCCCGCCCCGGGCGCGGGCCTCGTTGACGGCGCGCGCGGTCGCCTCGGGAACGCGGCCCGACTCTGCGTGCATGCGGTGGTCGAGCACGTCCTCGGTCTTGACGGGAAGGAAGGTGCCGGCGCCCACGTGCAGGGTGACGGGCGCCGAGACCACTCCGCGCGCGGCGAGCGCCGCCATCAACTCGGGCGTGAAATGAAGCCCGGCGGTGGGGGCCGCGACCGCGCCGGCGACGCGCGCGAACATGGTCTGGTAGTCGCTCTTGTCGCGCGCATCCGGCGCGCGCCGGCTCGCGATATAGGGCGGGAGCGGCATCGCGCCGTGGCGCGCCAGCGCCGCGCGCAGATCCTCGTCGGCGCAGTCGAAGCGCAGCGTCACCTCGCCCTCGGCGCCGCGCGCCGCGACCGTGGCGGCGAAGCCGGGCGCGAATTCGATGCGGTCGCCCGCCTTCAGCCGTTTCGCCGGGCGGGCGAAGGCGAGCCAGGCCGCCGGCCCCGCCTGTTTGTGCAACGTCACCTCGATCCGGGCGGCGGCGCGCCCCGTCTGGGGATCGGCCGGGCGCACGCCTTCGAGCCGCGCCGCGATCACCCGCGTGTCGTTGAACACCAGGACATCGCCCGGCGAGAGCAGCCCCGGCAGGTCGCGCACGTGAAGATCGCGCAAACCCTCGCCCACCTCGAGAAGGCGCGCGGCGTCGCGCGGGGACACGGGGCGGCGCGCGATCAACCGTTCCGGCAGGTCGAAGTCGAAGGCCGAAAGCGGCAGGCGCGGCGCGGCGTGGGAATCCGACGGCATGGCCCGTTGTCTAGGGGACCGGGCGGCAGCGGGCAAGGCGCGCGCGCTCACGCGCCTTGCCCTTGCGGCGACGGCGCCCGCAGGCGCTCCGGCACCGTGCAGCCCGCCAGGACGTCGCGCCAGTCCTCGCGCCGGCGCACGATCTCGGGGCCCTCGGGGCCGAGCAGCACGACCGCGGGGCGCGGGGCGGCGAACTGCGTGGCCTGCGTCAGCGTATAGGCGCCCGATTCGCCGATCACGAGAACGTCGCCGGGGGAAAGCGGCGGCAGATCGGCGCACTCGGCGAGCCTGTCCTCGGGCATGCAGAGCGGCCCGAAGACGGCGGTCGGCCCGGTCGCGCCGGGTGCGCGGCCGAGCGCGCGCACGGGACGCGGCGCGCGGCGGCAGGCGGGGGGAAGGACGTTGATGCCGGCGTCCACGACCGCGGCGCGCGTTTCCATCTCCTTGGTCGCGACCACGGTGCAAACGAGCCACATGGCGCCGTCGGCGAGCGCCCGGCCGGGCTCGACCACGATTCCCGGCGCAAGCGCGGGGCCCGCGTCGAGGCCTTGGGCGATCGCCGCGGCGAACGGCGCGACCGGACGGTTCGCCGGAAACCCGCCGCCGAGGTCGAGCGCGCGCGGCGCGAGGCCGAGCGAACGCGCCTCGCGACCGATTTCGCAGAGCGCCCGCGCGGCGCGGAAATAAGGCGCGGGATCGTCGTGGTCGGTTCCGGCGTGGTGGTGGAGAAGCTCGAGCGTCAGGCGGGGCGCCGCCTTGATGCGCTCGAGCGCGCGGCGCGCGGCGCCGTCCGCCCGGCGGAACCCGAAGCGCGACCACGGGAGATCGGTCTCGCCGAGGTCCAAACGCAGGCCGATCCGCAAGGCGCGGCCGTCCGGCATGCTGGCTGCGATCTCGCGTGCGGCCTCGAGCTCGTCGAAGCCGTCGATGACGACGAGCGTGCCGTCGGCGAGCGCCGTTTCGAGCTCCGCGCGCGTCTTTCCCGGGCCGTTGAAGACGATGCCGGAGGGAGGCACGCCGAGCGCCCGGGCGAAAGAATATTCCATTCCCGAGACGACCTCGGCCTCGGCGCCCTCCTGGTGGAGGATGGCGCACAGCGCGGGCAGGTAATTGGTCTTGTACGAATAGGCGATGCGCGGCCTCAGGCCCGCCTCGGCGAAGCCGCGGGCGAACGCCCGGTAGGATTCGCGCAGCGCCGCCTCGGACAGCACGAACAGCGGCGAGCCGAAGGCGGCGCGCAGCGCCTCCGCCTGCGCCATCACGGCGTCGCCCGCGGCCGGGGCCGCGAGCGCGTCCGAAAGGGGTTTCAACCGGGGCATCGTCATGGGGAACCGCGCTCCTCGCCGTCCCGGCGGCAACCGGGCGGCGCAGCTTCGCGCCGCGCCGCGCGGTTCGCAAGCGCGCTTACGAACCCAGCACTTCCCGCAGCTTGGCGAGGCGGATCGGCTTGGTGAGGCGGTCGATGTTGCGAAGCCCATAGGCGTCGCTCAGCTTCTGGGCGGAATCCAGGTACTTCTCGCTGTACCCGCTCATGACCAGCACCTTGGCCTGGCAGCCGCTCGCGGCGAGATACCGCAAGAGCTCGATGCCGTCGATGTCGGGCATCACGATGTCGAGCATGATGTGGGTGGGACAAAACGACTTGTACGCCTTCTGGAACGCCTCGGCCGATGAGGTGACGGTCACGGCGTAGCCCATCTCCTCGGCGACGGTGCGGATGAATTCGCCGATGTCCCGTTCGTCGTCGATAACGAGAAGGCGCTTCTCGTTCATCGGCTGTCTCTCTCCCCCACGCGACGCACAAGGCCCCGCCGCCCCGCGAAAACCGGCCCCGAGGCGACACCAAAGTAAAAAATCCCCACGGCTTCATGGGGATATCCGTTGGGCGACTCCGGGCATTGGTTAGGTCGCCCGCTAGGCGGGAGTCTAACGTGGCGGCGGGCGAAGGTAAACGTCTGCGCGGCCGCGCCAGCCTGTCGGATTCGGGCGGCGCGGATGGCTCAGGCGGCGCGCAAATGGGCGATCAGGCGGCGCACGAACGCCTCGCAACGCGCCACCTGGTCCAGCGCCACGAACTCGTTGGGCTTGTGGGCCTGGTCGATGCTGCCGGGGCCGCACACGATGGCCGGGATTCCCGCCTCGTGATAGAGCCCGGCCTCGGTGCCGAAGCTCACCTTGCGGGTCGCGTTGGAGCCGGAAAGCGACTTGGCGAGCACCGTGACTTCCGAGGTCTCCGGCGTGTCGAGGCCGGGAAAGCCCGAAAGCGCCTCGAAGCCGATCCCGGTCGCGCGCGAGACCGCCCGCATGTCCGGGACCAGCGTGCGGGTCGCGAAGTCCTCGATCTCCGCGGCGAGGTCGGCCGGCCGCTGGGAGGGCAGGGCGCGGAACTCGAAATCGAAGGTGCAATCGGCGGGCACGATGTTGAGCGCCGTACCGCCGGCGATCACGCCGGTATGGACCGTGGCGAAGGGCGGATCGAAGTCGGAATCGAAGGGGCCGTCGTCGCGCAGGCGACGCCCCATCCCGCGCAAATGCGAGACGATCTCGGCCGCGACCTCCACCGCGTTGACGCCGTAGGGCGCCATCGCCGAATGGCAGGCGAGACCGTGGACCGCGCATCGCATCGCCGCCTTTCCCTTGTGACCGGTCACCACCGTCATCCCCGTCGGCTCGCCGACGATGCAGGCCTTGGGCTTCACCTTCATGTCGGCGAGCGCGGCCAGCAGCCGGCGCACGCCCACGCAGCCGATTTCCTCGTCGTAGGAGAAGGCGAAATGGATCGGCGCGGCGAGCTCCGCTTCCAGCATCTCCGGCGCCAGGGCGAGCGCCACGGCGAGGAAGCTCTTCATGTCGGCGGTGCCGCGGCCGTAAAGCTTGGCGTCCGTCTCGACGACGACGAACGGGTCGTGCAGCCAGTCCTGGCCGTCCACCGGCACGACGTCGGTGTGGCCGGAAAGGACGACCCCGGGCTTGTCGGCGGGGCCGAGTGTCGCGAACAGGTTCGCCTTGGCCCCGCTGGCGTCGGGAACGAGGCGGGAATCGACGCCGAGATCGGCGAGATAATCGCGCACGAAGGAGACGAGCTCGCGGTTCGACTTGCGGCTGACGGTGTCGAAGCCGACAAGGCGACGGATCAACTCGATCGTGGTGTTGCTCGCTCGGGCCATGATCTCGAAGCGGAAAGTGGGCAAAAACGCGCGCCGCGCCCGGCACCCTTCCCATATGGCGGCCGGGAGGGCGCCGGTCCAGGGGGTTTCAGGGCGTGAACTGCTCCTTGAGGATGCGCTCCTCCAGGTTCTGGTCGGGGTCGAACAGCAGCGTATGGCTCACGCTGCGGTCCTCGCGCACGCGCACCTCCGCCACCTCGCGCACCTCGGTGTAGTCGGCGACCGCGCTCACCGGGCGCTTGTCCGATTCCAGCACCTCGAAGGTCACGACCGCGGTATGGGGCAGAAGCGCGCCGCGCCAGCGCCGCGGCCGGAACGCGCTGATCGGGGTGAGCGCCAGGATCGGCGCGCCCAGCGGCACGATCGGCCCGTGGGCCGACAGGTTGTAGGCGGTGGAGCCGGCGGGCGTGGCGACGAGCACGCCGTCGCAGAACAGCTCGTCCATCCGCACGCGGCCGTCCACGATGATGCGGATCTTGGCCGTCTGGTGGGTCTCGCGCAGCAGCGACACCTCGTTGATGGCGAGCGCCTTGTGCATCTCGCCGCTGACGCGCCGCGCCTCCATGAGAAGGGGATGGAGCACGGCGGGGCGCGCGAGCGTCAGGCGCTGGACCAGATTCTCCTCGTCGTAGCGGTTCATGAGGAAGCCGACGCTGCCCCGGTTCATGCCGAAGATCGGGACGCTGCGCCGCATTTGGCTGTGCAGCGTCTCCAGCATCGTGCCGTCGCCGCCGATCGCGACGATCACGTCGGCCTTGTCCGGATCCGTGTGGGGATAGCGCTTGGCGAGGGCGTCGCAGGCCGCCCGCGCCACCTCGGAATCGGCGGCGACGAAGGCGATCTTTCCTATTCCCTTTTCCGGCACGCGCGGCCCCCGTTTCAAGAACCGGCCGAGTATAACGGAGGATTGGGCCCGCGCCAGCCGATCGCCGCGCGCAAGGGCAGGCAAGCCGGCGTCCTAGCCGCCGGTCACGTTCATGTGGCGGGCGACCGAGGGCCGGCTGTGGCGGCGGTCGATGACGAAATCGTGGCCCCTGGGCTTGCGCGCGATCGCCGTTTCGATCGCGGCCAGCAGCGGCCCGTCGGAATCGCTGGCGCGCAGAGGCGCGCGCAGGTCCGCCGAATCCTCCTGGCCGAGGCACATGAAGAGCGTCCCCGTGCAGGTGAGCCGCACCCGGTTGCAGGATTCGCAGAAGTTGTGGGTGAGCGGCGTGATGAAGCCGAGCCGGCGCCCGGTCTCCTTGACCGTCGCGTAGCGGGCCGGCCCGCCGCTGCGGTAGTCGGTGTCCTCGAGCGTCCAGCGGCGCGCCAGATTCGCGCGCACGGTCGAGAGCGGCAGGTACTGCTCGAGGCGCGCGCCCGCGCCGATCTCGCCCATCGGCATGACCTCGATCAGCGTCATGTCGAAGCCCTCGTCGCCGCACCAGCGGATCAGGGCGTCGAACTCGTCGTCGTTCACGCCCCTCAGCGCCACCGTGTTGATCTTCACGGCGAGCCCGGCCCGTTTCGCCGCGGCCAGTCCCGCCATCACTTGGTCGAGCTTGCCCCAGCGCGTGATCGCCGCGAATTTCGCCGCCTCCAGCGTGTCCAGGGAGACGTTCACCCGCCGCACGCCCAGGGCAAAGAGTTCGTCCGCGTATTTCTCGAGCTGGCTCGCGTTGGTGGTGAGCGTGAGCTCCCGCAGCCGGCCAGATTCGAGGTGCCGCGAGAGGCCGCGGATCAGGCTCATGATGTTGCGCCGCACCAGCGGCTCGCCGCCGGTGAGCCGCAGTTTCGTCACCCCGAAATCCACGAACGCGCTGCACGCGCGGTCGAGCTCCTCCAGCGTCAGGATCTCGGCCTTGGGGAGGAAGTTCATGTCCTCCGCCATGCAGTAGACGCAGCGGAAGTCGCAGCGGTCGGTCACGGAGACCCGCAAATAGGTGATCTTCCGGCCGAAGGGGTCGGTGAGCGTGGGGCTGGGCGCTGAATCAGGCATCTCGTCCGAAAGATAGGGGCGCGGGCGCGACTTGTCGCCCCTACAAATTCTGGGGCTTTCCGCGACTTTACCACGAACGGGCAGGCCGGAAACCCGTGGCGGCCGGGCGCGCCGCGGGCCGCCGGAAAGGGGCGGAAACCGCCCGGTTCGCTTGGCTTGTTCACGCCGCCGCCGGAGGCCATATTCGAGGGCATGAAAGAGTTCCTGGTCCGCCCGAACCCGACCGATCCTCGCCTCGTGCGGCGGATGCCCGGCATCGACCACGAGGGCCGCACGGTCGAGACCGCGGTCGTGACCGAGCGGCCGCTCACGCTTTTTCTCAACGGGCGCGAGATCGTGACCATGATGACGATCGGCGACTATCCCGACTATCTCGCCGTCGGCTATCTGCTCAACCAGAACATGCTGCGTTCGGACGACACGATCACGGGCGTGGATTACGACGACGAGCTGGGCGTCGTCGTCGTGCGCACGGAGCGCGAAACCGACTTCGAGGAAAAGCTCAAGAAGAAGACCCTCACCTCGGGCTGCGCGCAGGGCACGGTGTTCGGCGACCTGATGGAGAAGTTCGACGAGATCGAGCTCGACAAGACGGCGGTGCTGCGCACCTCCTGGCTCTACGCGCTCATGAAGAAGATCAACACCGCGCCCAGCCTCTACCTCGAGGCCGGCGCGATCCACGGCTGCGTGCTGTGCGAGGAGGACCGGCCGCTCGTCTACATGGAGGACGTCGGCCGCCACAACGCGGTGGACAAGATCGCGGGCTACATGTTCCTCGAGAAGATCGGCCCCGCCGGCAAGATCTTCTACACGACCGGCCGGCTCACCAGCGAGATGGTGATCAAGACGGTGCAGATGCAAATCCCGATCCTGATCTCGCGCTCGGGTTTCACCGCCTGGGGCGTGGAGCTGGCGCGGGCCGCGAATCTGACGCTGGTGGGGCGCGCCCGGGGAAAGCGCTTCGTCGTCCTTTCGGGCGAGCAGCGCATCGTCTTCGATGCCGATCCCGGCCAGGCCGACGACGAGCCGGTCCGCGCCCGGCGCAAGGCGGGCGTCGCCTCGGATGCCGTCTGAGGCCGCGCCCGCAGGCGTCATCCTCGCCGGCGGATTGTCGCGGCGCATGGGCGGCGGCGACAAGGCCTTGCGGGTGCTGGCCGGCGAAACCCTGCTTTCCCGCGTCATCGCCCGGGCCAGGCCCCAGGTGGGGGCGCTGGTGCTGAACGCGAACGGCGATCCGGCGCGCTTTTCCGCCTTCGGCCTTCCGGTCGTCGCGGACGCGGTTTCCGGCTTCGCCGGGCCTTTGGCGGGCGTGCTCACGGGCCTGGAATGGGCGAAAGAACACGCGCCCGGCGCCATTTGGCTCGCGAGTTTCGCCGCCGACGCACCCTTCTTTCCGCGCGACCTGGTGGCGCGGCTGCTGGGCGCGGCCGGTTCGGAGAAGGCCGATCTCGCCTGCGCGGCCTCCGGCGGACGCCGGCATCCCGTCTTCGGCCTGTGGCCGGTGCGGCTGGCCGCCGCGCTGCGGCACGCCGTGGTCGAGGAGAGGTTGCGCAAGGTCGAGGACTGGACCGGCCGCTACCGCGTGGCGGTGGCCGAGTTCCCGGCCCGGCCTTTCGACCCCTTCTTCAACGCCAATGCGCCGGAGGATCTGGCCGAAGCCGAGCGGATTCTGAGGGCCGGGGCCGCCGCGATCTGACCGCCGGGGCCGCCGGGCGCGCGCCGGGCGGCCCTTATGGATGGACTCATCCGGCCGGTTTTGCCATGCTGCCTCAGGCTGGCCGTAAGAGCCTGCCAACAAAGAAGAAACGTTACAAAACGGTAATAAAGGGGGGAACCGTGGCGGGACTCGTATCCAACGTTCTCGATGTCTTATCCAAAAGGCACATCGTCGCCGAGCCGGGCTTCAACCGCTGGAAAGTACCGCCGGCGTCCATCGCCATCCATCTTTGCATCGGCTCGGTCTATGCCTGGAGCATCTTCAATCCCGCGCTGATCCGCATTTTCGGCGTGGTGACCCCGGCGGCGGAGGACTGGAGCCTCGGAAATGTCGTCTGGGTCTTCACCGTCGCCATCGCCGTCCTCGGCCTGTCCGCGGCCTTCGCGGGCAAGTGGCTGGAGGACGTGGGTCCGCGGATGGTCGGCGTCGTCGCGGCGTTCTGCTGGGGCGGCGGCTTCATCGTCGGCGGGATCGGGATCCTTCTGCACCAGCTGTGGTTGATCTACCTCGGCTACGGCGTGATCGGCGGCTGCGGCCTGGGGCTGGGCTACGTGTCGCCCGTCAGCACCCTCATCCGCTGGTATCCCGACCGGCGCGGCATGGCGACCGGCATGGCGATCATGGGATTCGGCGGCGGCGCCATGATCGGCGCGCCGCTCAATGAATTTCTCATCAACCATTTCTACCGCGCGCCCCAGTATCTGGGGACGGTGGACCAGGTGCATCTGATCACCCAGGCCGGCAAGCGGTTCGCCGAGGTCGCGGGCCAGCTCAAGGAAGTCGCGCTCATCGGCGCGAATGACGTGGCGAGCATGCTCGTGCCGGGCCCGCAGGGCGTCTATGTCGTCCACACCGGCGGCGTCGGCGTCGCCGGCGCCTTCTTTACGCTCGGCGTCATCTATTTCGTGGTCATGATCGTGGCGGCGTTTTCCTACCGCGTTCCCGCCCCGGGCTGGAAGCCCGAGGGCTGGAGCCCGCCCGACGCGGCCGCGCGCGCGAAGAAGATGATCACGGAGAGCCACGTTCACATCGATCAGGCGCTGAAGACGCCGCAGTTCTATCTCCTGTGGCTCGTCCTGTGCCTGAACGTGACGGCGGGCATCGGCGTCTTGAGCGTGGCCAAGACCATGATGACCGAGATCTTCGGGACGACCCTGCCCAGCATCGTGAACGGCGAGTTCGCCGCGACCTTCGTGCTGATGATCAGCGTGTTCAACATGGCCGGCCGCTTCTTCTGGGCCAGCACGTCCGATTACATCGGCCGCAAGGTGACCTATTTCATCTTCTTCGCGCTGGGCATCGTGCTCTATCTGTCGATCCCCTACGCGGCGCACCAGGTGAGCGTGAATCCCGCGGTGATCTGGCTCGGCATGTTCTATGCCGCGGCCATGATCATCTTCACTATGTATGGCGGCGGCTTCTCCACGATTCCCGCCTATCTCGCCGACGTGTTCGGGACGTACCACGTGGGCGGCATCCACGGGCGGCTGTTGACGGCGTGGGGCGCCGCCGGCGTGTTCGGGCCGGTCGCCATCACGACGCTGCGCGAGCACGCGGTGACGAAGGCGATCAACAATCTGGTGTCGAAGATCGACCCGGCCGCGTTCCAGGCGAAATTCGGCGCCGGCGTGGACCAGCTCCAGCAGCTCGTGGCGACCAAGACGGTCACGATCTCCAAGCTCATGGACATCGCGCCGGCCGGGACCATCAACCCGACGGCGGGCCTCTATAACAGCACCATGTACATCATGGCGGCACTGCTCGCGGTCGCGCTGGTGTGCAACGCGCTGGTGCGCCCGGTCCACGAGAAACACCACCTGGACAAGGAAGACCTGATCGACGAGCTCGTCTGACCGGGTCTTTCCGCCTCGGCCTCGAACGAAACCGGCGCCGGAGAAATCCGGCGCCGGCTTCTTTTTGCGGGCGGCGTGAGCCTTCGGCTATTCGGCCGCGGCGTGATGGCCCGGATGGTCGATCCGCGCGGCGCAGTATTTGAGCTCCGGGATCTTGCCGAAGGGGTCGAGCGCCGGATTGGTGAGCTCGTTGGCCGGGGCCTCGGTGAAGCAGAAGGGAATGAAGATGACGCCCGAAGCGACGCCGGGATCGACCCGCACCTTGAGCGCGATCGCCCCGCGCCGGGTCGCGATGTTCACGATCCCGCCCGGCGTCAGGCCGTGGCGCTTGATGTCGTCGGGGTTGAGATGCGCGATCCCTTCGGGCTCGAGCGTGTCGAGGACGCGCGAGCGGCGCGTCATCGAGCCCGTGTGCCAGTGCTCCAACAGCCGCCCGGTGGTGAGGATCATCGGGAACTCGTTGTCGGGGACCTCATCGGGGGGAACCAGGCCGGCGGCCACGAACCGCCCGCGCCCGCTCTGGGTCGGGAAGCCGTCGCCGAAGATCACCTCGTCGCCCGGCTCGTCCACCGATTCGACCGGATAGGTCACCGAATCCTCACGCTCGAGCCGCTCCCAGGTGATGCCCTTGATCGAGGGCATGCACTGGCGCAGCTCCGCGAACACGTCCTTCGGGTGAGTGTAATTCCAGTCCAGCCCCAGGCGCCGGGCCATCTCCTGGATGATCCACCAGTCCTGGCGCGCGTCGTGCGGCGGCTGGAGCGCCTGGCGCGCGAGCTGCACCTGCCGGTTGGTGTTGGTGAAGGTGCCGGTCTTCTCCGGGAAGGCCGAGGCCGGGAGAACCACGTCGGCCAGGAAGGCGGTCTCGGTCAGGAACAGGTCCTGGACCACGAGATGCTCGAGCTTGGCGAGCCCGGCGCGGGCATGGGCGGTGTCGGGATCCGACATCGCCGGATTCTCGCCCATGATGTACATGCCCTTGATGTAACCCGCGGCCATCGCGTGCATGATCTCGACGACCGTCAGGCCCGGCTTGGGATCGAGCGCGGTGCCCCAGAATTCCTCGAAGAAGTGGCGGACCTTCATGTCCGAGACCGACTGGTAGTCGGGGAACACCATCGGGATCAGGCCGACGTCGGAGGCGCCCTGGACGTTGTTCTGCCCGCGCAGCGGATGAAGCCCGCTGCCGGGGCGCCCGATCTGGCCGCACAGCATGGCGAGCGCGATCAGGCAGCGCGCGTTGTCGGTGCCGTGCACGTGCTGGGAGATGCCCATGCCCCAGAAGATGATCGCCGCCTTGGCGGTCGCATAGGTGCGGGCGACCTCGCGGATCACCTCGGGCGGCACGCCGCAGATGGGCGCCATCTCCTCGGGCGTGAACTCCTTCGCCGATTCCTTGAGCTGCTCGAAGCCTTCGGTGTGCTCGGCGACGTATTTCTCGTTGACGAGGCCTTCCGAGATGATCGTGTTGATCATGGCGTTGAGCAGCGCCACGTCGGTGCCGGGGCGGAAGCGAATGTCGTAAGTGGCGTGCCGGGCCATGGCCTGGCCGCGCGGGTCCATGACGATGAGCTTGGCGCCGCGCTTGGCCGCGTTCTTGATGAAGGTGGCGGCGACCGGGTGGTTCTGGGCCGGGCGCGCGCCGATGATGATGATGACATCCGAATTCTTGGCCTCGCCGAAGGGCGCGGTCACGGAGCCCGAGCCGATGCCCTCGAGCAGCGCCGCAACCGACGACGCGTGGCAAAGCCGCGTGCAGTGGTCCACGTTGTTGTTGCGGAAGCCGAGGCGCACCAGCTTCTGGAACAGATAGGCCTCCTCGTTCGATCCCTTGGCCGAGCCGAAGCCCGCGAGCACGTGCGGCCCGTGGGTGTCGCGGATGCGCTTCAGTCCCGCGGCCGCGGCATCGAGCGCCTCTTCCCAGCTCGCCTCGCGGAAATGGGTGAAGGGATTGGCGGGATCCACCGATTCCTCGGGATCCTTGGCGACGCCCTCCTTGCGGATGAGCGGCACGGTGAGGCGGTCCTCGTGGTGAATGTAGTCGAAGCCGAACCGGCCCTTGACGCACAGCCGGTTCTGGTTGGACGGCCCGTCGCGCCCGGAGACCGCGACGATCTTCTCGTCCTTGATCTGGAAATCGAGCTGGCAGCCCACCCCGCAATAGGGGCACAGGCTCGCCACCACGCGCTCGGGCACGATCGAGCCGATACCGTCTTCGTCCACCAGGGTGGCCGCCATCAAGGCGCCCGTGGGGCAGGCCTGCACGCATTCGCCGCAGGCGACGCAGGTGGAAGTTCCCATCGGGTCGTCGAAGTCGAACACGATCTTGGAACGGGCGCCGCGTTGGGCCATGCCGATCACGTCGTTCACCTGCACCTCGCGGCAGGCGCGGACGCACAGCGTGCAGTTGATGCAGGCGTCGAGCTGCACCGCCATGGCGGAATGGCTCATGTCGGGCCGGGGCATCTCGCGCGCGGGGAAGCGGCTCGCCGTCACGCCGACGTGATCCGCCATGTTCCAGAAATGCGAGCGGGGATCGTGCGCGACCTCGCGCTTGGGCTGGTCGGCGACCAGGAGCTCCATGACCATGGCGCGGGCCTTGGTCGCGCGCTCGTTGTTCGTCACCACCTTCATGCCGGGCGAGGGCTTGCGGATGCACGAGGCGGCCAGCACGCGCTCGCCTTCGATGTGGACCATGCAGGCGCGGCAGTTGCCGTCGGCGCGGTAGCCGGGCTTGTCGGCGTAGCAGAGATGGGGCAGCAAAAGCCCCTTGCGCTTGGCGACCTGCCAGATCGTCTCGCCGGGGCGCGCCTCCACTTCCTCGCCGTCGAGGGTGAAGCGCACGCCCGCCGTCGCCGATGCGTCCGGACTCATGCCACGTCCTCCGGGAAGTATTTCAACACGCTCCATATGGGGTTCGGCGCCGCCTGGCCCAAGCCGCAGATCGAGGCGTCGGCCATGGCGCGGCCGAGCTCGTTCAGCAGCGGCTCGTCCCATTTCGGCCGTTGCATCAGCTTCACCGCCTTCTCGGTGCCGACGCGGCAGGGCGTGCACTGGCCGCAGCTTTCGTCCTCGAAGAAGCGCAGGAGATTGAGCGCGACTTCGCGCATGTCGTCCTTGTCGGAAAGGACGATCACCGCCGCCGAGCCGATGAAGCAGCCGTATTTTTCTAGGGTTCCGAAATCGAGCGGAATGTCGGCCATGCTGGCGGGGAGGATTCCGCCCGAGGCGCCGCCCGGCAGATAGCCCTTGAACGTGTGGCCGTCCTGCATGCCGCCGCAGTATTCCGCGAGCAGTTCGTTCATGGTGATGCCGGCGGGCGCGAGCTTCACGCCCGGCTCCTTCACCCGCCCCGAAACCGAGAAGCTGCGCAGGCCCTTGCGGCCGTGGCGGCCCTGGCCCGCGAACCAGTCGGGGCCGCGCTCGACGATCTCGCGCACCCACAACAGCGTCTCGACGTTCTGGTTGAGGGTCGGCAGGCCGAACAGGCCGACGGTCGAGACGAAGGGCGGCTTGTGGCGGGGAAGCCCGCGTTTGCCCTCGATGCTCTCGATCATCGCGGATTCCTCGCCGCAGATGTAGGCGCCGGCGCCGCGGCGCAGGTGCAGGCGCGTTCCCTTCGTCCATCCCGCGGCTTCGAGCTTGGCGATCTCGGCGAGCAGAATCTCGCGGATCCCCGGATACTCGTCGCGGAGATAGATGTAGCAATCCTCCGCCTCGACCACCCAGGCCGCGACCAGCGCCCCTTCGAGGAAGCGGTGGGGATCGGACTCCATGTAATAGCCGTCCTTGAAGGTGCCGGGCTCGCCCTCGTCGGCGTTGACGGTCATGAGCCGGGGCTGGGGCTCCTTGCGCACGAACTTCCACTTGCTGCCGGCCGGGAATCCGGCGCCGCCCAGCCCGCGCAGCCCCGAATGCTCCATGATCGCGACAAGATCGTCGCGGCTGCGCTTGCCCTCCAGGCATTCGCCGAGCAGCTTGTAGCCGCCGTCCTTCACATAGGCGTCGAAGCCGATGTACGTGCCGACCGCGGGCGCCACGCGATTGTCCTTGATCGCCGAGAGTACGGAGTCCGTGCTCGCGCGCTCGGCGTGGAAGTGGCCGACCTCGGCGACCGGGGCGTTGTGGCAGCGGCCCATGCAAGGGGCGCGCACCACGCGGACCCCGCTTCCCGCCGCGGTCCCGAGTTCCGCCAGCAGCTTTTCGGCCCCCGCCATCGCACAGCTCAGGCTGTCGCAGACGCGCACGGTGAGCGGCGGCGGCGGCGTTTCGCCTTCGAGCACGATGTCGAAATGGGCGTAGAACGACGCGACCTCGTACACCTCGGTCTGGGAGAGGCGCATCTCGTGGGCGAGCGCGGCCAGATGGGCGGCCGAAAGATGATGGTAGGTGTCCTGGATGAGGTGCAGGTGCTCGACCAAAAGGTCGCGGCGGCGCGGCCGCTCGCCCAAAAGCGCGCGGATCTCGGCCAGCGCCCTGGCGTCGATTTGACGGCCCTTGAGATGCGGCACCGCTTGGCGCCGGCCCGATCCCGGGCTGAGCTTGCGCTTGGTCTGGACGGTAGACTTCGACATCGCGCCGAGCGTTATCTCCGCGTCGGTGGTGGTTCGGCCACGGGCTGCCCGGGGTGAATGCGTATCGTCAGGCGGTGCGGGCATGGTGGGTACGTTACGCGGCGCCATTTTCATCATCCAGCGGGATCAGGTCAATGACGTCGCTGTTGATAAGGACCTTGCCCGCGTTCTCGAAATTCACCGTCACGCGGTTGCCGATCACGGACTGGATCTGGCCCAAGCCCCAGCCCGGCTCGGAAGGGTGGTTCACCCGCATGCCGGGTACGAGACGGCTCGGCGACGCGCCCACGATGTCACCCCGGGGTTAAGAAACTGGCAGCGATCATGATTTCTATATAAACAGGGCGTTCGCCTTGTGAAACCGGCGGGGGCGGAATTTTTCCCCCGCCTCCAGCCGCGCCGAAGGGACCGCATGGACGGCCGAATCGATCCCCGAATCATCGAGCTTCTATCCTCCCACCTCTGCCACGAGCTCATCAGCCCGGTGACGGCGGTGAACCACGGGCTCGAGCTGGCGGCGGAAGGCGACGCCGCGCTGACCGCCGAGGCCATGGGCCTGGTCCGGCAGTCCGCGGCCGAGGCCTCCCGCAAGCTCCAGTTCTACCGCCTCGCCTACGGCCAGGCCGCCGCATTCGACTCGGCGCACGGCTTCGCCCAGGCCCGTGAACTCGCGCAAGGCCTGCTCGAAGGCGGAAAAATCGCGTTCGCCTGGGCGGAACAGGCGGCCGCGCCGGTAGACAAGCAGGCGGCCAAGCTCCTCCTCAACATGATCGCGCTCGCCCGCGACGTTTTGCCGCGCGGCGGCACCGTCAATGTGGTGCTTGCCGGACGGGCGCCGATCCGGGCCGAAGTCGCGGCGGTCGGCGCCGGCGCCCGTCTGGCCCCCGAGGCCCGGGCGGCGATGGCCGACGACGCGGACGTCGCGCAACTGACGCCCCGCACCGTCCAGGCCTTCCTGGTCGCCTGGCTCGCGCGCCGGGCCGATGCCGGCCTCGAGGTCGAATCGGGCGGCTCCGACCGGGTCACCTTCAAGGCGCGCCTGGCGCCCGCGGGCTGACCCCGGGCGTCAGGCCCACGCGCCGGAGCCCGGCGCGACCCTCCGAAACCCCTAGATTTCTGCGGCTTTACAGCTTTTTAAACATTTTTTGCGAGTGTCACCGCGGGCATCGCGCAGCACCCCGGGGGACGCATCCGCGCCTCCGTTCCGCCGGTACCGGCCCGCAGGATTGGACCTTGTCGCATGGACGATCTCTTAAGCGAATTTCTCACCGAAACCACGGAAAACCTCTCGGTGCTCGATGTCGAACTGGTGAGGCTGGAACAGAACCCCAACGACCCGGAATTGCTCGGTAACATCTTCCGCCTGGTGCACACCATCAAAGGCACCTGCGGCTTTCTCGGCCTGCCGCGCCTCGAATCGGTGGCGCACGCGGGCGAGAACGTGCTCGGCAAGATCCGGGACGGCGAGCTGGAGGTGACGCCCGAGGCGGTCTCGCTCATTCTGGAGGCGCTCGACAGCATCAAGATGCTGCTGTCGACTCTCGAGCAGACCGAGGCCGAGCCGGAAGGCGACGACCGGGAGTTGATCGACCGCCTCAATGCGCTGGCCGATTCGGCGGGCGCCGCTCCGCCCGCCGCGAAGCCGGCCCCGGAGCCCGCCGCCGAGCCCGCGGCCGAAGAGCCCGTGGCCGAGCCGGCGGCGCGGAGCGCCCCGGCCGTGGCCGAGGCCGCAACCGAGATGGCCGCCGCGCCCGAGCCGACGGCCCCCGCCGGCGAGGCGAGCGACCCTTCGCCGGCCGCCGCGCCGGCACCCAAACCCAAGGACGCGGCCCCGGCGGCCGCCGCGAAGGGCGACGGGGCCGCGAAGGATTCCGCGGTCGCCGCCCACAGCATCCGGGTCAACGTGGACCTCCTGGAAAACCTCATGACGATGGTGAGCGAGCTGGTGCTCACCCGGAACCAGCTCCTCCAGATCCTGCGCATGCAGAAGGAGAGCGACTTCGGCGGCCCGCTGCAGCGCCTCAACCACATCACCTCGGAGCTCCAGGAAGGCGTCATGAAGACGCGCATGCAGCCGATCGGCAACGCCTGGGCGAAGCTGCCGCGCCTGGTGCGCGACCTGGCGCTCGAGCTCGACAAGAAGATCGATCTCGAGATGCTGGGCGCCGATACCGAGCTGGACCGCCAGGTCCTCGAGCTCATCAAGGACCCGCTCACGCACATGGTGCGCAACTCCGCCGACCACGGGATCGAGATCCCGAAGATCCGCAAGGAGGCGGGCAAGCCCGAGGCGGGCAAGATCACGCTCAACGCCTATCACGAGGGAGGCCACATCATCATCGAGATCAAGGACAACGGCGCCGGCCTCTCGAGCGAGCGGATCAAGGCCAAGGTGGTGGCCAACGCGCTGGCGACGCAGGCCGAGCTCGACGCGATGTCGGACCAGCAGATCCAGCAGTTCATCTTCAAGCCCGGCTTTTCGACCGCCGCCAAGGTCACGAGCGTTTCCGGCCGGGGCGTGGGCATGGACGTGGTGCGCACCAACATCGAGAAGATCGGCGGCACCGTCGAGCTCAAATCGGTCGAGGGCAAGGGCACGACCTTCATCATCAAGATCCCCCTCACGCTGGCGATCGTCTCGGCGCTGATCGTCGAGTGCAGCGGCGAGCGGTTCGCGATTCCCCAGATCAGCGTGCTCGAGCTCGTGCGCGCCTCGGCCCATTCCGAGAACGCCATCGAGACGATCAACGACACGCCGGTTCTGCGCCTGCGCAACCGCCTCCTGCCGCTGGTCTCGCTGCACGACCTCCTGAAGCTCGGCCCGTCGCGCAAGCTCGACAGCCAGAGCGAGCATTTCATCGTCGTGACCCAGGTCGGCGCCTACACCTTCGGCATCATGGTCGATCGCGTGTTCGACACCGAGGAGATCGTGGTCAAGCCGGTCGCGCCGATCCTGCGCGACATCTCGATCTTCTCCGGCAACACGATCCTGGGCGACGGCAGCGTCATCATGATCCTGGACCCCAACGGCATCGCGGCGGCGACCGGCGAGGCGTCGCTCGGCGACCACGCCGCGGAGACCGCCGCGGTGGCCAGCACCGGGGCCGCCGGCGAGCGCCTCGCCCTGCTTCTGTTCCGCGCCGGGCCGGGCGCGCCCAAGGCGGTGCCGCTCTCGCTCATCGCCCGGCTCGAGGAGATCAAGCTCGAGACGGTCGAATATTCGCAAGGCCGGCCGATGGTGCAGTATCGCGGGCATCTCATGCCGCTGGTGACGATTTCCGACGGCTATCAGCTCAAGGAGGGCGGGCGCCAGCCGGTCCTCGTGTTCTCCGACCGCGGGCGGTCCATGGGCCTGGTGGTGGACGAGATCGTCGACATCGTCGAGGAGACCCTCTCGGTCGAGCTGAGCTCGGACAAGCGGGGGATGCTGGGAAGCAGCATCGTGGCCGGCAAGGCGACCGACATCGTCGACGCGGGCCATTACCTGACCCGGGCGTTCGGCGACTGGTTCGCCGCCACGACGCCGCGCGGAGCCGGCAAGGCGCGCGGCAAGCGCGTGCTCCTGGTGGACGACAGCCCGTTCTTCCTCAACCTGCTGACGCCGCTTCTCGCGGTCGCGGGCTATGAGGTCACCACCGCCGAGAACGGCGACGAGGCGTTGAAGCTGTGCGAGCAGGGCTGCGACTTCGACATCATCATCAGCGACATCGAGATGCCGGGCATGGACGGCTTCGCCTTCGCCGAGACGGTCAAGAAGGGCGGCCGCTGGCAGGACACCCCGCTCGTGGCGCTGTCCGCGCACACCTCGCAGGAAGACCTCGACCGCGGGCGCGCGGTCGGGTTCGACGACTACGTTCCCAAGTTCGATCGCGACGCGCTCCTGAACACGCTCTCGGAGACGCTCGCCGCCGCCGGAGGTGCCGCATGACCATGAGAGAAAGAGAAGCCGCGGCCGCCACGGCCGGCGGCGAGAACCAGGACTTCGTCACCATGACGATCCACGACCAGCTTTTCGGCATCCCCGTGCTGACGGTGCAGGACGTGCTGGGGCCGCAGAAGATCACGCCGATCCCGCTCGCCTCGCCCGAGGTGGCGGGGGCCCTGAACCTGCGCGGCCGGATCGTGACCGCGGTCGACGTGCGCAAGCGCCTCGGCCTGGCGCCCAGCGGGGAGGGGGAGAAAAGCATGAGCGTCGTCGTGGATTTCCGCGGCGAGCTCTACAGCCTGATCATCGATTCCGTGGGCGAGGTTCTGAGCCTTCCCCCCGATTGCTTCGAGCGCAATCCGGCGACCCTGGATCCAGCGTGGCGCGAAGTTTCGGCGGGCGTGTTCCGCCTCAAGGACAAGCTTCTCGTGGTCCTCGATGTCGCGCGTCTGCTGGCGTTCAAGAAATGCGAAGCCGCCTGACGGCGCGATCTTCGTGATCTCTGTGCGTCAGCAACCACGCCAATGACCCGAGTGCCGGCATGAAATTCTGTCTCATCGTCGACGATTCGAAAGTCATCCGTACGGTCGCCCGGCGGATCCTCGAAAAGCTCAATTTCGAGATCGAGGAGGCCAGCGACGGAGAGGCGGCGCTCGAAGCGTGCCGCCGCCGCATGCCGGATGCGATCCTGCTCGACTGGAACATGCCGGTGATGAACGGCATCGAGTTCCTGCGTGAGCTTCGCGACAAGGTCGCCGGGGGAAAGACCCCGGTCGTCGTGTTCTGCACGACCGAAAACGACATCAAGCACATCCAGGAAGCCATAGGGGCGGGCGCGAACGAATACATCATGAAACCCTTCGACAGCGAGATTCTCGAGACGAAATTCGCCCAGACCGGACTGCTCTAGGCGGGACTATCCATGTCGCAACCAAGAACGACATCGGGCCCGAACCCGCCGCTCTCCGCGTCCGGCGACCCCTATCACGTCCTCATCGTCGATGATTCGGCGATCATCCGCGGGCTTCTCGCGCGCACGCTCGAGGCCGACCCCGAAATCAAGATCGTCGAATCCGTCGCCAACGGCGAGCTGGCGATCGGCGCGGTCAAGCGCAGCGCGCCCGACGTGGTCGTGCTCGACATCGAGATGCCGGTGATGGACGGGCTGACCGCCCTGCCGAAGCTGATCGAGGCCGACCCGACGGTCAAGGTGATCATGGCCTCCACCTTGACGCTGCGGAACGCCGATATCAGCCTGCGGGCCCTTGCCTTGGGCGCGGCCGATTACATCCCGAAGCCGACCTCGACGGGTGCGATTTCCGCCGGCTTCGACTTCCAGCGCGAGCTGGTGGCGAAGGTGAAGGCGCTGGGGGCGGCGCGGCGCGCCGCGGGCGCGCGCCCCAGCCGGGCGCCCCGGCGCGCGGGGGACGCGCAGGCGCTCGGGCAGACGCCGACCGTGTACCGCAGCGTCGAGGTGCGGCTGCGCGAAGCGCCCGCCGTAACGCCGGCCGTGGTGGCGATCGGAAGCTCCACGGGCGGCCCGCAGGCGCTGTTCCAGCTGCTTCCCGCGCTGGCCAAGAACCTGCGCCAGCCGATCCTGATCACCCAGCACATGCCGGCGACGTTCACGACGATCCTGGCCGAGCACATCCACAAGCTCACGGGATGCCCGGCGGCGGAGGCGGTGGACGGCGAGCCGCTGGTGGGGGGCCATATCTACGTCGCCCCCGGCAACTATCACATGACGGTCACGAGGGTCGACGGCCGCAAGGTCATCCGCCTCGACCAAGGGCCGCAGGAGAACTTCTGCCGTCCCGCGGTCGATCCGATGCTGCGCAGCCTGGCCGCGGTGTTCGGGCGCGAGGTGCTCGCGGTGATCCTCACCGGCATGGGCCACGACGGGCTCAGCGGCAGCGAGGCGGTGGTCGCCGCAGGCGGCGTCGTCATCGCCCAGGACGCCGCCACCAGCGTCGTCTGGGGCATGCCCGGGGCGGTGGCCACGGGCGGGCTTTGCTCGGCGGTGCTGCCGATCGAGGAGATCGGCGCCTACGCGCTCAAGCTCGCGATGAGGAAGGCGGCATGAAAGCGGAGGACTTCGGCTTTCTCGCCGCGCTTCTGAAGCGCCAGTCGGGGCTCGTGCTCGCCGCCGACAAGTCCTATCTGGTGGAGAGCCGGCTGCTGCCGGTCACGCGCAAGCACGGGCTCGGATCGTTGGAGGCCCTCATCGCGACCTTGCGGGCGAATCCGGAGACCGGGCCGCTCGCCAAGGAAGTCATCGACGCGATGACCACCAACGAGTCGTTCTTCTTCCGCGACATCAAGCCGTTCGACCAGTTCAAGAGCCTGGTGCTGCCGCGGCTCTTGCAGGCGCGCGCGACGACGCGCCGGATCCGGATCTGGAGCGCAGCCTGCTCGAGCGGGCAGGAGCCCTATTCGCTGGCCATGATCCTTCGCGAGGAGGGGCCGAAGCTCGCCGGCTGGCGGTTCGAGATCGTCGCCACCGACATCTCGGCGGAGATGCTGGAGAAATCGAAGGCGGGCCTCTATTCGCAGTTCGAGGTGCAGCGCGGCCTGCCGGTGCAGTATCTGGTCAAGTATTTCACGCAGATGGGCGACAAGTGGAAGATCGACCCGTCGTTGCGCGAGATCATCCGGTTCCGCGAGTTCAACCTGCTCAACGACCCGGCCCCGCTCGGCCATTTCGACGTCGTGTTCTGCCGCAACGTCCTCATCTATTTCGACAACGAGACCAAGCGGCAGATCCTCGACCGGGTGAGCCGGATCCTGCTTCCCGACGGCTACCTCTATCTCGGCGGCGCCGAGACCGTGCTCGGCATTTCCGACAAGTTCCATGCCGTCCCCGGCGAGCGCGGCGTCTATTGCCGGATCGTCGAGGCGCAGCCCTCGGCGAAGGCCGCGGCTTCCTGAGCCGCGGCCAAGGGGCGCTTGCCCGCAGGCGGCCGCCCGCGGGGCATCAACGCTCTCGAATGCTCTGGGTGGAATGCCGCGAAGGGCGCGCGGCACGCCCGGGCTAGACCTTGGCGGCCTTGCGAGCCGCGCCCTCCTTGCCCTCGGCGCTCGGGTCGCGCAGCACGTAGCCGCGGCCCCAGACCGTCTCGATGTAGTTCTCGCCGCCGGTCGCGGCCGCGAGCTTCTTGCGCAGCTTGCAGACGAACACGTCGATGATCTTGAGCTCGGGCTCGTCCATGCCGCCGTAAAGGTGGTTCAGGAACATTTCCTTGGTGAGCGTGGTCCCCTTGCGCAGAGACAGAAGCTCGAGGATCCCATACTCCTTGCCGGTCAGGTGCAGCGGCTTGTTGTTCACCTCGACCGTGCGGGCGTTCAGGTTCACCACCAGCTTGCCGGTGCGGATCACCGATTCGGAATGGCCGCGCGCGCGCCGCACCACCGCCTGGATGCGGGCGATCAGCTCTTCCTTGTTGAAGGGCTTGGTGAGGTAGTCGTCGGCGCCGAAGCCGAGGCCCTTCACCTTGTTGTCGGGCTCGGCGAGGCCGGAAAGAATCAGGATCGGCGTCTTGACCCGCGCCGAACGCAGCCGCCGCAGAACTTCGTAACCGTCGATGTCGGGCAGCATCAAGTCGAGGACGATGATGTCGTAGTCGTAGAGCTTGCCGATCTCGAGGCCGTCCTCGCCGAGATCGGTGGTGTCGCAGATGAACCCCTCCGACTTCAGCATCATCTCGATGCTTTTCGCGAGTGAGGTGTCGTCCTCGACTAACAGCACGCGCATGGCGATCGCTTCGCAGCTCCGTTAATTCAGATTAATACAGTATTTATAGTTTGGTTAATAATTTATGACCACCGTTAATCATTTTTCCGGGCCCTTTTTCCTAGGCCGGAACCCTGGAATCCCGCGGCTGGCGCGCGCGCCCGGCAGCGATTGTGTATATGTTCCTAGCCCCGGGTCTCCGCCGGCGCGCCCGCCCGCCACTTAACCATCCATAAAACCTTTCCCGCCGATACTGGCGGGACACGGGAAGGACCGGGGGCCCGCGGCCCCCAGAAAACAAGGCCGGATTTGGCACCACCGCTCGACAATCTCCTCGCCGACCTCGCCGAGGTACCCGATTACCGGGGCTACGGCCGCGTCACCGCGGTCCTGGGCCTGCTGGTCGAGGTGGGCGGAATCGAGCGGGTTCTCTCCATCGGCAGCCACTGTTCCGTGCGCGCCGGCAACGGCCGGCTGGTGCCCTGCGAGGTGATCGGCTTCCGCAACCGCCGCGCCATCCTCATGCCCTTCGGGCCGCTCGACGGGGTCGGCCTGGGCTGCCGGGTGGAGCCCACCGAGCGCGACGCCGCCGTCTATCCCAGCCCGGCCTGGCTGGGCCGGGTCGTCAACGCCTTGGGCGAGCCGATCGACGGCCGGGGCCCCCTCAAAATGGGGAAATCGTCCTATGCCCTGCGCAGCTCGCCGCCCCCCGCCCACGAGCGCCACCGGGTGAGCGGCAAGATCGACCTGGGGGTCCGGGCCATCAACACCTTCCTCACCTGCTGCCGCGGCCAGCGCATGGGCATTTTCGCGGGCTCGGGCGTGGGCAAGTCGATCCTGCTTTCGATGATGGCCCGCTTCACGGCCTCCGACGTCATCGTCATCGGCCTCATCGGCGAGCGCGGCCGCGAGGTCCAGGAATTCATCGAGGACAATCTCGGCAAGGAAGGGTTGGCGCGCAGCGTCGTCGTGGTCGCGACCTCGGACGAATCGCCGCTTTTGCGTCGCCAGGCCGCCTATCTCACCATGACCGCGGCGGAATATTTCCGCGACCAGGGGCTGGACGTTCTGTGCCTCATCGATTCGGTGACCCGCTTCGCCATGGCCCAGCGCGAGATCGGCTTGTCGGCGGGCGAGCCGCCCACGACCAAGGGCTACACCCCCACCGTCTTCGGCGAGCTTCCCAAGCTTCTCGAGCGGGCCGGCCCGGGCAAGGGCAAGGGCGCCATCACCGGACTCTTCACCGTGCTGGTGGAGGGCGACGACCACAACGAGCCGGTGGCGGACGCGCTGCGCGCGATCCTCGACGGCCACGTCGTGCTCGACCGCCGGATCGCCGAGCGCGGGCGCTATCCCGCGATCGACGTCTTGAAGAGCGTCTCGCGGACCATGCCGGATTGCAACACGGCCGACGAGAACGCGCTCGTGACCCGCGCGCGGGCCCTCATCTCGGCCTACGAGGACATGGCCGAGATGATCCGGCTCGGCGCCTACCGCCGGGGCAGCGACCCCAAGACCGACGAGGCGATCCATTACCATCCCGCGCTCGAGAACTTCTTGAAGCAGGACAAGGACGAGCGCGCCGATCTTCCCTCCGGCTACGCCGCCCTGGCGCAGATCTTCGAGGCCAAACCGGCATGACCGGCGGCGCGCGCCCGCACACGATTTCCGGGTAAGGGCGAAAGCCCGTGAAGGGACTTCCCAATCTCATCCGCCTTCACCGCTGGCGGCTCGACGAGAAGCGCCGCAACTTGGCCGAGCTCGAGCGCCTGGCCGCCGAGCTGCGCGACCACGGCCGCCGCATCGAAGAGGAGCTCCGCGCGGAGCAGAAGGCGGCGGGTGCCTCGCCCGAGGCCGGCTATGCCTACGCCGCCTACGCCAACGCCGTGATCGCGCGCCGCGCGAAGCTCGCCGCCTCGCTCGCCGAGGTGAAGGCGAAGATCGCCCAGGCGGCCGCCGACGTGACCGAGAGCTTCCAGGAATTGAAGCGGCTCGAGATCGCCCAGTCCCACCGCGAACAGGTGGCGCGGCGCCGCGCCGAGAAGGTGGATCAGGCCATCCTCGACGAGCTGGGCATGGCCGCCTATCGCCGCAGCGGAAAATGAGTGCCGGGGCCCCCCTCCTTAGCCTCTACTTATAAGAGTCGGCCCGGGTGAGGGCAGGGGCCCGGCGCCTCAGCCCAGGCGGGCGAGCAACGCGTCGTTGTTCCAGCCCGGCTGGCGGCCCTCGAACAGGGCGGCGTGGCCGTCCGCCCGGTCCCCGCTTTCCCGCAGGGCGATGCCCAGATAGCGCGGCACCAGCTCGCTTTCGATGTCGGCGAGCGCCGCCGCCCCCATCTCCTCGATCGCGCTCCAGTCTTGCGCCGCGAGCGCGTCGAGATAGGCGGCGAATGCGCCGCGCTCCAGGATCGTGCGGTCGGGGACATAGGTGAGCGCGACGGCGACCGGTCCGATTGCGGCCGGCGAAATCGCGACGTCGAGCCGCACCAGGTAGTCGCTGCCGCGCGCCGGATTGTCCCGCACCGCCAGAAGCCGGCGGCGCGCCAGCATGGGCGCGGCGGCTTGCCCGGTCGCGGCGGCTTCAGACACTGACGCCCACCGGAGCGCCGCCTTGCGCCGGGCTGGCGGCGAAGCGCGGGCCCGCCTGGAAGGTCAGCGCGCCGCGGTGGCCGCTCGCGGCCAGGGCGTCGTCGAAGATTTTGGCGATCTCGCGCCGCATCGCGGGATCGAGCGCGGTGCGGCTGCGGATGATGAGGTCGAACTTCTTGGGCTTGACGAGGCCGTCGAGCTGCATGGCGCCGAGCCGGCTCAGCTCCACCTCCACCAGGAACCGCGTGGTCGAATCCGGGTCCGAATCCGGCCCGGACCGCTTGCGCTTGCGGCGCACGAAGAAGCGCACGAACTGGACCGCGCCGTCGTGGACCGGGATCAGGAAGCTGCGCCAGGCGCCGCCCGACGGGTCGGGGACGACGGTCGTGAGCTGATTGAACTCGTGGCCCAGGCGCATGGCCAGGTCGTGGTGCCCGGCGAGATCGAGCGCCCTCAGGAAATGGTCGCCGACCAGCGCCCGCACGTCGCCGGTCTGGATCGCGGCGAGCGCCGCCACCAGGGCCGAGGCGAGATCGGGACCGGGGTGTGGAAGCGCCGCGGCCACATGGGGCGCGCCGGATGCGGCGCGCGCGATCACCGCGACCGCCTGTTCGAGCGCCGGCCAGCCGCGACCCTGGGCGGGAACCGGCGCCTGCGGCTGCGGCGCGGGGGGAAGCTCCGGCTCGCCCACGATCTCGAGCACGATCCGGCTCGCGGGCGGCAACGGAGTCTGGGTCGAGAGCGACAGAACCCCGAGCGGCGTCTTGACCTGCACGAAGCCGCCTGCGTCGGGTTCGGCGACCGTGCCGGGCAGCAGGCGCGTGGGCCCGCGGCCCTCGGCGGCCGCGCGCAGCACCGCCTTGGGATCGCCCGCGGGATCGGCGTCGAGGGCGGCGATGCGCACCGTCAGGCGCGTTCCCTTTTCGGGTGCGGCGGGCTCCCCGTCGCGCGGCAACCGTCCCAGCAGCGCCGCCAGCATCGGCGGCCCCTCGTGGGGCATGGCGGCACCTGGCGGCGCCGCGGCCGGCGCAGCCCCGCCCGGCAGGGCCGGGGCCCCGGGCAGCGCGGGATCGGCGCTCGGCGCGCCCGCCGGCGTCAGCGCCTCGGCGACGACGGTTGCGGTCAGCACGCGCCCGGCCGTCACCGTCACCGCGGGAGATGGCGGCGGTGGCGCGGCCGGAGCGGGGCGGGAGGCCTGCGGCTGGCCCTGGGCCGCGGGAACCAGCGTCACCACGGCCTGCTTGCCCGGCTGCTGGGGCTGCTGGTTGATGGAAAGCACCACCATCTGGATCTGCGCGCCCATCGTCTGGATCTGGAGCGACAGCGCGCTTCCCTGGGGCAGCGTGAGCGCGGTCGAAAGCGAGAGCATGCCGTTGGGCGTCTGGACCAGCACGTGGCCCTGGGCGTCGCGCCCGACGACCGAGCCGTTGAGGATCGCGCCGGCGGTCAGGTTCGCGAGCCCCGGCGGCAGGTTGGTGGTGGGCGCGACCGGCGCGACCGCGGCCGGCCCGGCGCCGCCGGTCGGGGCGGGAACGGAGGGCGTCGGCGCGACCGGGTTCATGGCCCCTCCAACAGCCGCGTGGCGATCGCGGCGACGTCGCCGGCGGCTTCCGAATTGGGATGGCGGCTCAGGATCGAGGTCTGGTTGCGGATCGAATCCGCGACCTTGGTGTCGCGGCGCACGACCCCGGCGAGCGGCGGCGCGAGTTTCAGGAAACTCTGGCAGGCCTTGAGGATCGTGTTGTAGGTGCGCTCGCCCTCGCGCTGTGAGGCCGCCATGTTGATGACCAGGCGGATGTCGGCGTTCGCGCGCTCGGCCGCGGTGAGCTTGATGAAGGCGTAGGCGTCGGTGAGCGCGGTCGGCTCGGCGGTGGTGACGACCAGGATCGTTCCCGCTTCGCCGGCGAGCGCGCGCACCGTCCCTTCGACGCCGGCGCCGAGGTCGATCACCACCCGGTCGTAGTCGCCCGAGAGCGTCATCAATCCGTCGTGCAGGGCGGAAAGCCGCGCCGGCGGAAGCGCCGCCAGGCTTCCCGATCCCGACCGCCCGGCGATGACGTCGAAGCCGGCGTCCGAAACCCGGGTCACGGATTGAGTGAGCGTGAGGCGGCCGGCGATGACGCCAGAAAGGTCGCGCTCGGGCAGGAGGCCGAGTTGGATGTCCACGTTGGCGAGCCCGAGGTCGCCGTCGAACAGGAGGGTGCGGGCGCCCGCGCGCGCCAGCGCATGGGCGAGCGTCACCGCGAACCAGGTCTTGCCGACGCCGCCCTTGCCCGAAGCCACCGCGACCACGTTGCGGCCCTTGACGGCGCGGGCCAGCCGCGCCGAAGCCAGCGAGATTGCCGTCATGCGATGCGCTCCTTCCTGGGGGCGGGCTCGGCCGCGCCCGCGGGTTCGGGCAGCAGCAGGCGCGCGAGCGAAACCGGGTTCAAGGCGGGCAGTCCCTTGCCGACATGGGGGCCGGTGCCGGCATTGGCGAAGCGAAGCCGGCCCGCGTCGGCGGCCGCGAGCAGGCTGCCCAGGCGGCGCGCCATGTCGAGCCGGGTCGCGATGAGGCGCGTCGCGCCGAGCCCGGCGAAGCTCGCGGCGCATTCGGCGTAGTCGCGGGCGTCGCCGCCCGCGTTCAGCACCAGCACCGGCTCGGCCTTCGCCGCGGTGGCCAACGCGGCGAGCGCGTCCAGGCCGGCCTCGGAATAGGGATTGGTGCCGGGGGTATCGACGACGACCAGCTCGCCCACGCCGCATTCGCCGACGGCTTGCGCCAGAGCCTCGGGCGTCGCGGCGGTGCGCAATGCCGCCTTCATCAGCCGGGCGAGGCTCGCGAGCTGCTCCACGCCGCCGGCGCGTTCGGTGTCGGCCGAGATCACGGTGACGGGATCGCCCCTGAGCCGGGCGCGCGCCGCGAGCTTGGCCGCGGCGATGGTCTTGCCGGCGCCGGGCGGGCCCACCAGCATGAGGGGACGGCCGTGATCGCGCTCCGGCACCGGCGCGAACCGGAAGCCGTCGTCGAGGGCCGCGGCCAGCGCCATGCGCGGATCGTCGCCCATCAGCACGCGGGCGGCGGTGACGAGCCGCTCGACGAGCGGCGCGGGCGTGCCGTGATCCTCGAGCGTGCAGCGCACCGCGTCGAGCACACGCGCCTTCGCCGGGGCGGGCTCCGCCGCCGCGGGCGGCCGCGTGTCCGCCGGCTCCACCGCGGCGGTGATGCGCACGGTGCCGCCGTCGGCCCGGCTCTGGACGGTCGAGACGATCACGGCGTCGGGGCCGAGCTCGTCGCGGACCAGCTTGATGGCCTGCTTCATGGTGGGCGCGGTGAACGTCTTGAGGCGCATCGCGTGCCCTTAGATCTGGCCCAGCGTCTTGATCTTCGCCTTGGGGTGGATCTCGTTTTGCGAGATCACGGTGGTGCTGGGGCGGAAGCGCTCGATGATGGAGCGCACATAGGGGCGGATGCGGGGGCTGGTGAGAAGCACCGGCATCTCGCCCAGCATCGCCTGGCGCTCGAAGGTCTGGCGCACCAGGCCGATGAATTCCTGGAGCCGCGTGGGCGCCATCGAAAGCTGGAGATCGTCGCCCTGGCCGGTCAGGGCCTCGGCGAAGGTCTGCTCCCAGGCGGGCGACAGGCTGATGAGCGGGATGAAGCCCTGGTCATTGGTGGCGGCTTCGCTGATCTGGCGGGCGAGGCGCGAGCGCACGTGCTCGGTGACGGCGGTGATGTTGCGGGTGTAGCCGCAGGCCTCCGAGACGCCCTCCAGGATGGTCGGGAGATCGCGGATCGAGACGCGCTCGGAAAGCAGGTTCTGCAGGACCCTTTGGACGCCGCCCACCGGAATCTGCTGCGGGATCACGTCGGCGACCAGCTTCTGGTGACCGGGTTCGAGCTCGTTCAACAGCTTCTGGGTCTCGCTGTAGGACAGCATCTCGGCCATGTTGTCGCGGATCACCTCGGTCAAATGCGTGGTGATGACGGTGGGCGGGTCCACGACCGTGTAGCCGCGGAACTGCGCCTCCTCGCGCTGGTCCTCGGAAACCCACATCGCCGGCAGCCCGAAGGTGGGCTCGGTCGTCTGCTCGCCGATCAGGGCGATCTGCTCGCCCTTGGGATCCATGACCAGGAGCATGCCGGGACGGACCTCGCCGCGCCCGGCCTCGATCTCCTTGATCCGCACCACATAGGTGTTGGAGGCGAGCTGCATGTTGTCCTGGATGCGCACCGCGGGCAGGACGAATCCCATGTCGCGGGCGAGCTGGCGGCGGAGCGCCTTGATCTGGTCGGTCAGCCGTTCGCCCTTATGGTTGTTGATGAGGGCGAGCAGGGCGTAGCCGAGCTCGAGCCGGACGTAGTCGATGGTCAGCGCCGCGGCGATCGGCTCCTCGGTCGGCTGGGCGTTGACCGCGGCCTCGGCCGCGACCTCCTCGGCGGCGCTGCGCGCCTGGCGGTTGGCGGAGGTCCAGGCGAGGAAGGCGGTGATGCCGGAGAGCAGCAGGAAGGGGAACATCGGGATGCCCGGCAGCACGCCCATCAGCGCCATGAGGGCGGAACTCATGCCGAGCGCCCGGGGATAGCCGAGCTGGCCGAACAGCGCCTTGTCGGCGGAGCCCTCGGTGCCGGCCTTGGACACCAGCATGCCGGCCGCGGTCGAGACGATGAGGGCCGGGATCTGGGTCACCAGCCCGTCGCCGACGGTGAGCACCGTGTAGGTGTGGGAGGCCTGGGAGAAGGTGATGCCGTGCTGGGCGACGCCGATGATGATGCCGCCCACGATGTTGATGAAGGTGATGAGCAGCCCGGCGATGGCGTCGCCGCGCACGAACTTGGCGGCGCCGTCCATGGCGCCGAAGAACGTGCTCTCGTCCTCCAGCGACTTGCGCCGCACCCGCGCCTCGGTCTCGTTGATGAGGCCGGCGGAAAGATCGGCGTCGATCGCCATCTGCTTGCCCGGCATGGCGTCGAGGCTGAACCGGGCCGAGACCTCGGCGATGCGCCCCGAGCCCTTGGTGATGACGATGAAGTTCACGATCACCAGGATCGCGAACACGATCATCCCGATCAGGAAGTTGCCGCGCATCACGAAATGCCCGAAGGCCTCGATGACGTGGCCCGCGGCGGCCGTTCCCTCGTGGCCGTTGGACAGGATCAGCCGCGTCGAGGCGAGGTTGAGCGCGAGCCTCAGCATGGTGGCGATCAGCAGCACGGTGGGGAAGGAGCTGAAATCGAGCGGCCGCTCGATGAACAGCACCGTCATGAGGATGAGGACGGAGAAGGTGATCGAAAGCGCCAGCGAGATGTCGAGCGCCCACTTCGGCAGCGGCAGGATGAGGACGACGAGGATCGCGACGACGGCGAGCGCCAGCGCGATGTCGCCGCGCCGCAATAGGGTGTTGAGCCGGCCGATGGGGTCGAACGCCGGGGCGGCCGGTGTCGCGGCCTGCGGGCTTTGATCCGTCATCGCTGGGTTCCCGCCGCCTTAGAGCGCGACGCGCTGGATTTCGCCGTGGCCGGGGACGGGAATGCCTTCTTCGCTGTACTGCTTCAGCTTGTTGCGGAGCGTGCGGATCGAGATCCCCAGGATGTTCGCTGCATGCGTGCGGTTGCCGAGGCAGTGGTTGAGGGTGTCGAGGATGAGGTCGCGCTCGACGTCGGCGACCGTGCGGCCGACCAGCGTCTTGATGCGCTCGCGCGCCGCCGCCTCGGGCGCGCCCTGGGGCGCCGCTGGCTCGCCCGCCGAGCGTCCGCTGCGCAGCGTGACCGCCTCGGGGCCGATCTCCCCGCCCTTGGCGAGCAGGACGGCGCGGTGCATGGCGTTCTCCAGCTCGCGCACGTTGCCGCGCCAGGCATGGTGGCGCAGGATCTCGCGCGCCTGGTCCGAGATCGGGCGCACCGGCACGCCGTTCGCCTTCGAATATTTCTCGACGAAGTGACCGGCGAGGACCTCGATGTCGAGCGGCCGGTCGCGCAGCGCCGGCAGGCTCAAGGTCATCACGTTGAGGCGGAACAGCAGGTCCTCGCGGAAGCGCCCCTTGTGCACCTCCTCTTCGAGGTCGCGGTTGGAGGTGGCGATCAGGCGGATGTCCACCTTGACCGGCTCGGTGCCGCCCACGCGGTCGATCTCGCGCTCCTGGATCGCGCGCAGCAGCTTGGCCTGGAGGCGGGGGTCCATCTCGCTGATCTCGTCGAGCAGGAGCGTGCCGCCGTTCGCCTCCTCGAACTTGCCGATGCGCCGCGCCACCGCGCCGGTGAACGCACCCTTCTCGTGGCCGAACAGCTCGGATTCGAGCAGGTTCTCGGGGATCGCGGCGCAGTTGACGGAGACGAACTTCTGGTCCGCGCGCCGGCTCTTGCGGTGGAGGTAGCGCGCCAGCAGCTCCTTGCCGGTGCCCGATTCGCCGGAAATCAGGATGCTCGCCTCGCTCGCCGCGACCTGGTCGGCGAGCTTCAGGACGTCCAGCATGGCCGGGTCGCGGCAGATGATGGTGTGGCTTTCCTCGGCCACCGCCTCGAGGACGGCGGCGATGAGCTGCGGGTCGGGCGGCAGCGGCAGGTATTCCTTGGCGCCGGCGCGGATCGCGGCAACCGCCGCCGGGGTGTCGTTGCCGATGCCGCAGGCCACCACGGGGACGCTGATGCGCTCGGCGCGCAGGCTGTCGGTGAGGCGCCGCACCTCGAGCGACACGTCGATCATGACGAGCTCGGCGCCGTGCCCGGAACGCAGCGCATTGAGGCCGCGGTCGATGTCGTCGACCTGCATGACCTTGGCGCCGCGCTCCATGGCGATCTTGCTCGCCGCGCCGAAGTGTCCCTTCAATGAGCCGATGATGAGGAGTCGCATTTCCAAATTCTCCCGTTCCGCGATCCGATTCCGTGTCCGTTTCCCGGCTTTCCGTTCCGCTAGTCGAAGTACTGCACACGCTTGACGGGCGGCAGCACGGAGTTCAGCAGCATCTCGAGGCGCCGCGGATTTTCCTGGCGGGCGATGGAAGCCGCCGCCATCAGGAAGATGTTCTTGACGAGAAGCTCCTCGCGCGAATTGCGCTCGAGCTTCGAGGCGAGCGGCGACAGCACGACGTTGGCGAGCACCGCGCCGTAAAAGGTCGTGAGCAACGCGACCGCCATGGCCGGGCCGATCGTGCTCGGGTCGTCGAGGCGCCCGAGCATCTGTACCAGGCCGACGAGCGTGCCGATCAGGCCCATGGCCGGGGCCACCTCGGCCGCCTTGCGCAGCACGCTCGCCCCCTTGGCGTGGCGGGCGCAGGTGGCGGCGATCTCGCTCCGCAGCACCCGCTCGATCACGTCGCCGGTGCTGCCATCGGCGACCAGGGTGAGCGCCTGCCTGAGGAACGGCTCGTGATCCAGCGAATCGGCGGTGTATTGCAGCGAAAGGATGCCCTCGCGCCGGGCCTGCACCGCGAATTCCAGCATTTGGACCGCCGCGTTCGAGGGATCGCGGTGGGGGCGGAACAGGGTGTGGAACAACATCCGCTGGGCCTGGAAGATCTCGCGCAGGCTGAAGCAGACGGTGGTGACGGCGAAGGTCCCCCCCAGCACGATGAGGGCCGCGGGCAGGTTGGCGAAGGCGCGCGCCGACCCGCCCAGGGCCAGCGCCGTCGAGATGAGAACCGCCGCCCCGCCCAGGCCGAGAAGGGTGGCGGGGTCGATCGTGCGCCGGTGAGCGCGCGGGCGCGGGGCCGCCAGCGGGGCCAGGCCTTCTTCGGCGTCGGGTATGGAGCTCGCCATGGGCGTCGGTCTCCGTCGCGGCTAGGCGCGGTCCGCCTTGATGATCTCGGTCATGGTGACGCCGAGACGGTCGTCCACGACGACCACCTCGCCGCGGGCCACCAGCCGGTTGTTGACGTAGATGTCGATGGCCTCGCCCACCTTGCGGTCGAGCTCGACGACGGCGCCGCGCCCCAGCTTCAGGAGCTGGCTGACCTGCATCGTCGCCTTGCCCAGCACCGCCGAGACCTGGACGGGGATCTCGTAGACGGCCTCGAGCTCGCGGGCCACCGTCGGCGTGCGCTGATCCTCCTCGCCGTCCGCGTCGGGCGCCGGGGGCGGCTTGGCCCCGCCGCTTTGCGGCGCCTCCGCTTCGAGCTCGGTCAATTCCAAGTCCTTTTCGTCGGCCATAGGGCCCTCCTATTCGCTGCTCGCGTTCGGTTGCGGGGCGGCCGATGCCGCGCCGGTTGCGCCGGATGGCGCCGGGACGGAGAGGGAGGAGAGGAACCGCTGCACCACCCCTTCGATCTGGCTCCACATCCATTCGGTGTCGCGCTCGGCGCCGCCGTCCGCCCATTCGACGCGGCAGTCGGCGGCGTTCAGATTCTCGTCGGCGATGAGCACGACCCGCCCGCCGAAGCCGGAACGCTCGGCGAGCGCGGCGATCCGGTCCTTGAGGACGTCGAGAAGCGAATCGTGCACGCGAACCACGACGCGCGGCTCATCCATCACCTGCCCGAGGCAGGCGGCGACCAGGGCCTCGATCTCCGCCATGTCGGCGCTCTTGGCGAAGCCGGGGGCGAGCTTGTGGACCACGAAGATCGCGGCCCGGACCGCGTCCCGCTTGATCGCGTCCTTGGCCGAATCGATCCCGGCGAGCGCATCCGCGAGCCGCTCCTCGATGCGGGCGAGCGCCTGCGCCGCCAGAGTCTCGGCCATTGCGCGCGCCTCCTCGACGCCCTTGTCCCGGCCTTGGGCGAAGCATTCGGCGCGGATGTCGGACAGCTCCTCTTCCGTCATCGTCACGGACGGCGCCACCGGCGCGCGGCGCGAGGGCGCGGCGCCCAGGGCTTCGACCTTGTCGAAGTTCGTGTCGAACAGGAATTTCCGGGTTGCCGCCATGATCTCCCGTTAATAGATCAGCTCGTCTTCGCCCTTGCTGTCGGCGATCATGATTTCGCCCCTGGCGGCGAGCTCCTTGGCCACGGTCACCATCTGCATCTGCGCCTCGTCCACATCGCGCAGCCGCACCGGGCCCATCGCTTCCATGTCCTCCTTGAGGATCTTGCCCGCGCGCTCGGACATGTTGCTGAAGAACAGGTTGCGCAGCGATTCGGAGGCGCCCTTGAGGCAGAGCCCCAGCTTGTCCTTGTCGAAGTTGCGCAGCAGCGTCTGGACGCCGCCGGGATCGAGCTTGCCGAGGTCCTCGAAGGTGAACATCAGGGCCTTGATCCGCTCCGCCGCGTCGCGGTTGGTCTCCTCCAGCGCCGTCATGAAGCGGGATTCCGTGTTGCGGTCGAAATTGTTGAAGATTTCGGCCATCATCTCGTGGGCGTCGCGGCGGTTGGTGCGCGCGAGGTTGCTCATGAACTCGGTGCGGAGCGTCCGCTCCACGTCGTCGAGCACCTCTTTCTGGACCGCCTCCATGCGCAGCATCCGCAGCACCACTTCCATGGCGAAGGATTCGGGCAGCATGGCGAGCACGCGGGCCGCGTGGTCCGACTTGATCTTCGAGAGCACCACGGCGACGGTCTGCGGATATTCGTTCTTCAGGTAATTCGCCAGCACCGATTCGTTCACGTTGCCGAGCTTGTCCCACATGGTGCGGCCGGCCGGCCCGCGGATCTCGTCCATGATGACGTCGACCCGGTCCCTGCCGAGAATCTTGGTGAGCAGGCGCTCGGTGCTCTCGTAGCTGCCGACCAGAGAGCCGGTGCTCGAAACCTGCTCGGCGAACTCGACGAAGATGCGCTCGACGAGCGACGAGCTGATGGTGCCCAGATTCGCCATGGCCTGGGACAACTCGCGAATTTCGTCGTCGTCCATCAGCTTGAACACCTGCGTCACGTGTTCGTCGCCGACGGACAGCATCAGGATGGCGGCCTTTTCCTGGCCGTTGAGCGAGCGGTAGTCCTCTTTGACGGGCATTCCCTGCGAACCTTCTGCCTGCCGTTAGGTTTCCTGGAACATCCAGGTGCGGATGATCGAGACCGTCTCCTCCGGATGCTTCTCGATGATCCCGCCGATCTTCTTCAGGGACGACGCGCGCACCCGGCCCTCGACCTGCTCGAGGTCGATCATCTGCTCCAGCTCGTCGTTCACCGAGGACGATCGCGGGCCGCCGGCCAGCGCGTCGGCCTCCGGCTCCGGCCGCGGAAGCTGCGGCGCCGGACCGCCGGATTTGTCGGCGAGCATGCCGGGCTCGGGAGGCATGGCCTTCGGGATCGCCTCGATGAGCCGCGCCATCAGGGGGCGGACCACGAGCAGCAGCACCAGAAGCGCGACCACGCCCAGCACCACGATCTCGGCGATCCTCAGGTAATCGTCCTTGGTGAGCCCGAACAGCGGCGGCGCGCCCTCGCCGGCGCCGACGTCGTCCACGGTCGCGAACGGCATGTTGACGAGCTCGACGACGTCGCCGCGCTGGGCGTTGTAGCCGATCGCCGAGCGCACGAGCTTCTCGAGCTGCTGCATCTCCGCTTCGCTGCGCGGGCTGTATTTCTTGGTGCCGTTGGGATTGGTCGTATAGGTCCCGTCCACGAGCACCGCGACCGACAGGCGCTTGACGGTTCCGGTCTCGCGGATCTGGTTCTTGACGGTCTTGGAGATCTCGTAGTTGACCGTCTCTTCCGTGCGCGCCGACTTGTTGGAGTTGCTGGAGGGGCTGCCGCCGGCCGCCTGGGCGTTCTGCTGGGTCGGGGGCAGGTTCTTGGAAACGCTGACGTTGTCCTGCGCGCCGGTCTCGGTGCTGTTGGCCTTTTCCTCGACGGTCTGGGTCGAGCGCACGACCTGGCCGTCGGGGTCGTAGATCTCGGCCTTGGTGCTGACGCGGTCGAAGTCCATGTCGGCGGTGACCTCGGCGCGCACCTTGCCCGGCCCGACCGAGCGCTCGAGAAGCGTCTCCACGGTCTGCGCCAGATGGTCCTCGTAGGAAAGCCGCATCTCCTCGGCGGTCGAGCCGGTGACGGCGTCGCTGCCGTCGTTGGGCCGCGCCAGAAGATTGCCCTTGTCGTCCACGACCGCGATGCGGTTGGTCTTCAGCCCCGGCACCGCCGAGGCGACCAGATTCTCGACCGCCGCCACCTGTTCGGGCGTGAACCGGTTCGCGCCGCGCAGCTTGAGGACGACCGAGGCGCTCGGCTCCTGCTGTTCGCGGCTGAAGAGCTGGCGGCGCGGCAGCACCAGATGCACGCGCGCGGATTCGACGTCGTCGAGGGAGCGGATCGTGCGGGCGAGCTCGCCTTCGAGCGCGCGCAGCAGGTTCACGTTCTGCGCGAAATTGGTGGTCCCCAGCGTGTCGCTCTTGTCGAACAGCTCGTAGCCGACCGAGCCGCCGGTGGGCAGGCCGTTCTCGGCCAGCCCCATGCGCAGCCGCAGGGCCCGGTCGCTCGGCACGTAAATCTGGGTCCCGCCGGCGCGCAGCTCGTAGGGCACCGCCATGGCATCGAGCTTAGCGACGATCTTGCCGCTGTCGCTGGCGTCGAGGTCGCTGTAGAGAAGGGACATCTCGCCGCCCGTGAGACGCGAGATGAGGAAAGCGAAGAAGGCGATGAAGCCGATGGCGACTCCTGCCATCGCCAAGAGTCGAACCGGCCCGAGAGTACGGAAGGTTTCTGAAAGCGCGTTCAATTTTATGGATCCTGCGATAGGGTCGCCGCGGCGCCGGGAAAGGCTTGATTCCTCGCGGCCCCGGCAGGGTCCAAACTAGGCGGGCCTGGTGAAGATTGAGTTAACAGGCGGCAAGATTTGCCGGGCTCCGGGCAAGCTTTGCCGGGACCGGAAACCTCTTGGAAAAGAGCGGGATGCGCGGCGCCGCGGCGGCGGCGTATCAGGCGGGCGGCTCGCCGGGCGCGCCCTGGCGCTGGGCGCGGTAGTCCTGGAGCCGCGTCACGCGCAGGCCCCGCATGCCGTGATTGTCGATCATGCGCTGCCAAGACAGAAACTCTTCGATCGAAAGCTTGTAGCGCCGGCAGGCTTCCTCGAGGGTGATGAGGCCCGAGCGCACGCCGGCCACGACCTCGGCCTTGCGCCGGATCACCCAGCGCTTGGTTTCGGGCGACGGCAGATCCTCGATGCGCCGCGGCGCATCGCCGGGGCGCTCCGTTCCCGCGTCGTGCCCGTCGTGTCCGTCATGTCCGGAACGGCGGCTCACCTCTGTCGTCATCCGAAGCTCTCCACCGATCGCCTCGCGCACGCTTTCCGCCATCCGCATCGGTCGGGCCCAAGCGGCGCGGCGGCCCTGGTTTGATTTGCGTTTTTGGTTGCTCCACACTCTACGGACGCCCGCTTAACAAACACCTAATGAACAGAGTTAATGTTTTGGAAAACCTAGCAAACCGTTAATAACGCCGAAGCCCGGCGGGATCGCTCCGGCCGGGCTTCGCGCCGTCATGTCCAGGGACTCCGCTAGCGTATGATCTGGGTGAGATCGTTCAGCATCTGGTCCGAGGTGGTGATGACCTTCGAGGCGGCCGAGAACGCGCGCTGGGAGATGATCATGCGCGTGAACTCCTCGGCCAGGTCCACCGTAGAGGCCTCCAGCGCGCCGGAGTTGATCTTTCCCGCCGGGCCGACGCCGGGGAAGTTGATGAGCGCGTTCCCCGAGGCGGTGGTCGCCTGATAGGCGTTGCCGGAGTGAGCGCCGAGCGCGTCGGCGTTCGAGAAGGTCGCGACCGGGACCTTGTAGATCGGCCGGACCACGCCGTTGTCGAACAGCGCGCTCACGACGCCGTCGTTGCTGATCGAGACGCCGGAATAGTTGCCGAACGGAACGCCGTTCTGCTGCACGAAGTTGGTGGCGAAGACGTCCGAGAACTGGGTGAGGCCGTCGCCCAGGCCCACGGTGCCGAGGCCCAGCGTCATCCCGGTCGTGGGGCTGGCGCCGCTCGTCCAGGCGATGTCGGCGCTCGCGACGTTGAAGCCGGCGGGGGTGCCGTCGCCGGCGAAGGTAACGGCCGGCGTGGAGGCGGTGAGCGCGGGAATCGTATAGGCGGTGCTCTGGGCGACCGTCGAGGTGCCGGAGCCGTCCACGGTGAGCGCGGCGCCCGCGGCCGACTGCTGGATGAAGACGCTGCCGTTGTCGGTGCCCGTGCCCTGGGTCACGCGCGCATCGCCCACGGCGGTGACCAGATTGCCGACGGTGGTCGCGAGGTCGGTGCCGATGGTGACCGCCGTGTTGCCGCCCGCGACGCCGCCGCCGCTGTCGAACTCGTAGGTCGTGCCGCCGATGTCGATGGTGTCGCCGTCGGCGGGCTGGGCGGAAAAGTCGAGGCGCCCGGCGGCGGCGTAGGGATTGCCCGAGGAATCGTTGAGCGTGATCTGGGCGCTTCCATCCGGGGCGGTCGTGGTGATGTCCCACTGGTTGGCGGCGCTCTTGGTCCAGGTGAGGCCGAGGTTGTGGGAGATGCCCAGCGAATCGTAGATCACGATGTTGGTGTTTTCGGTCGTGCCCGCGGTGGCGTCGGCCGGCAGGTTCGCGCCGATCGCGATGTTGGTGGTAGCCGAGGCGCTGCCCTTGATCACGTTGGTGTTGACGGTCTCGAGGTCCTGCGTCGTGCTGGTGTCGATCCCCGACAGCACGTCGCCGTTGGCGTCGGTCGGCCAGCCCTGGAGGTAGAAGCCGCCCGTGTTCACGAGATTGCCGTTGAGGTCGGTCACGAACGATCCGGCGCGGGTGAACAGGGTCAGGCCGTTGGTGCCGCCCGCCGAGTTGGTGTTCACGACGAAGAAGCCCCCGCCCGAGATCGCGATGTCGGTCGGCGATTCGGAGGCCTGCAAAAGGCCCTGACTGTCGATGAGCTGCTTGGGATGCGAGAGCACGCCGCCCGAGGAATAGGACGTGGACGTGACCTGGTTCGTCACCAGGGTGGAGAACTGGTTGACCGTGGCCTTGTAGCCGATGGTGTTCAGATTCGAGATGTTGTCGGAAATGATCGACAACGACTGGCTCTGGGCCCGAAGGCCGGTCACACCAGAAAACATGGCGCCGAAGAGGCTCATCTTACGTCTCCTTGACCTTTCTCAAGTCCTGCCTGAGGCACGATTACCCAAAGCGTCGAAATCACGTCGTCAGCTCGCGGGCGGCGGGGGCTCGCGAACCGAGATCACGTTCGAGAGCGCGAGCGGCCCGTCGGCCGTCTGGAGCATCACCTGTCCGCCCGACATCAGCACGCCGGTGACGGGGGTCACGAAATTGGTGGTGGCGGAAACGGGCTTGCCAGAGTTGTCGAGGGCGGCCACGGCCATCCGGTAATTCCCTTCGGGAACCGCGTTGCCGTCGTTGTCCTTGCCGTCCCAGACGAGCTGATGGGCGCCGGACGTGGTCTCGCCCGGAATCTGGCGCACCAGCTGGCCCTGGTCGTTGTAGATGTCGATCTCGGTCGCCGCGGTGTTGTTCGAGAGGTAATAGCCCCATTGCGCCTGCCCGTTGACGAGGCCGGAGGTGTCGCCGCTGCCCTCGACGAGCTTGCCGAGATAGCTGACGCCGGTGCTGAGCTGGCCCGTGGTCTGGGCCGCGATCAGGGCGTCCAGCTTCTTGTTCGTGTTGATCGCTTGCTCGACCCCGCTGAATTGGGCGAGCTGGGTCGTGAACTGGGTCGCGTCCAGCGGCGAGAGGGGATCCTGGTTGCTGAGCTGCGTGGTCAGCAGCTTCAGGAAATTGTCGAAGTTGGCCGAAAGCTGCGAGGACGCCGTGCTGGTGTCGCCGGTCGAGCTCAGCAGCGAGGCGGTGGAGGTCGCCTGGCCGGTGGCCGCAGGCGGCACGCCGGGGTTGATGGAAGAAGCGGTGGTGATGGTCATGACGTTCCCCTTACACGCGAATGTCGATGCCGCCGCGGGCCGCGGCGTAGTTGTAGGCGAGCGCGGCCGGGCTCGGCGCCGCCATCGGATCGGCGTCGCCGCCCGGGATCGCGGCCGCGGGAGAGGCGGCGAAGGCCGGCGGCATGTTGTCGCGCCCCTGGCCGCTCAGATTGAAGTTCAGGCTGCCGGCGTCGGCGTGAAGCCCCGCGTCCTGCAGCGCCCGCTGGAGCGAGCGCGCGTCGCGCTGCAGCAGATCGAGCGTATCCTGCCGGTGGACCGCGATCGTCGCGTTGACGTGCCCGTCGTGCGCGACCTGAAGCTGGACGTCGATCCGGCCCAGGCTCTCGGGCTTGAGCTGGATGCTGATCTTGTCGAGTCCGTCGGCGGCGGCCTTGCTGATCTGCACGGCGACGTCGTCGAAGGTCGCGGGCGTCGGCACCGCGGCCGCGGCCGGGCGCGGCACGTTCACCAGATTCGGGGCCTGCGCGCTCGCGCCGCCCGCGGGGTTGGCGAGTTGGATCGCACCCGCCGCCGCGGCGGTGTGGGCCGCGGGCTGGGCCGGCCCGGGGACGTCGCCCGCGGCCTTGTGGCCCGCCGCCTGGCCGTCGCCAAAAAGCGGCGCCGGGGCATCGGCGCGGGTCGCGGCCGCGTGGTCCGCCGTCGGCTTGCCGCCGCCGGCGGTCTTGTCGGCAAGCGCGGCCGCGGCCTTCCCGGCCGGCACGGCGGCATTCGAAAGGGTGCCGTTCTTGTCGCCGCCGTTCGCCTTGTCCTTCGCGGCGGCAAGGTCCGCGGCATGGGCGGCCGCGAGCGACGCTGCCGGGCGCGAGACCAGTTTCTTGCCCTCGCCGGCGACCGTGACCTCGGCCTGGAGCGGGAGCTGACCGTTCTGGCCCGGCGTTTCGGAATCGGCGGGAGCTGGCGGCACGAGGGCCGCATCGGGAGCCGTATTCGGGGCCGGTGGGGTGGGGGGCGTCGTGGCGGGCGGCACGACGCTCGCGGCCGGGGCCACGCCGCCGTGGGCGGCGGCGCTCACTTGGCCGCCTTCGGGCGGCGCGCCTTGGGCCGCCACCGCGAGCACGGCGCTCGCGACCGGGGCGTTGACCTGGGCGGCGGCCTGGGCGGTTCCCTTGTCGTCGGGCTTGCCGTCCTTGGCGTCCTTGGCGCCTTTAGTATCCTTCGTGTCCTTGGCCTTGCCTTTGGTCGCGTCCGTGTCGCGAGCCTGCGTGTCGTCGCCGGAGTCCGCAGGGCGGTCGGGCGCGTTGGCCTGCTGGTCGTCCGACGTCGCCGCGTCGCCCTTGTCGCTCGCGGCCGACGGCGTCGGCCGATCGGGCGGATCGCTCTTGGGCGGCGCCTCCGCCGTCCTGGGCGACGGATTCAGCTGGCCGCGCATCAGATCGCCGAACAGATCGCCGCCGCCCGAGTCGCGCGCGCTTTGCGGCGCTTTCGGGGTATCGGCGGGAACGAAGCCGACGATGGAAGAAGGGGTCATCGAACAACCTTGCGCAATGGTCCGGCCCGGGTGGAGCAAGCGCCGGGCCAATCGAGGGTTAACGAGCAAGTTATTGATCCACCGAGCATTTCACACTCCGTCAGGTCGGGCCGCGGGGCCGAAAAACACCCCTTCCGGCAGATTCTGCTGGCGCCGGGCGGCAAGTTGTGCCGCGCCCGGCAGCGCCGGTCCTTGAGCGCAACCGTCGAGGCGTGCGGGGAGCAAAAAAACGCCCGCCGGGTTGCGGCGGGCGAAGTCTGGGACCTCCGGGAACGGAAGAAGAAGTCGTCGCGGCACGAACGCCGTTGCCGAACGCGCCCGTGCGGGCAAGCACGCCCGCCGGCGCGCCGGCGCCGGGACGCGGCCCGGCGCGGCGGTTCAGCCGACGGCGCGGATCTCCGGCCCGGCGGCGCCGGCGTTGGCCGGCACGGCCCCGGCGACGATCTGCTCGTCGAGGGTGCGCCAGGCGGTGTAAAGCGGCTCCAGCATCCGCAGCACGTCGCGGGTGGGCTCCGGATCGTTGAGCAGGTTGGTCCGCACCAGACGGCCGATCATGAAGCGATAGAGGTTGTCGAGATTGCCGGCGACCTGGCCGCCGTGCTCGTGGTCGAGCGCGGTGCACAGCTGCGTCAGGATGTCGATCGCCATGTTGACGGCGTTGCAGCGGGCCTCGAGATCGCCGGCCTCGATGGCGGCCAGCGCCTTGTTGAGGGCGCCGATCGCGCCGTCGTACATCAGGATCACGAGACGGGTGCCGGTCGAAGGAAGGTCCGTCACGCTTCGGGTCTGGGTTTCGGTCATGTGCGACATGTCTTCTTCTCCCGTATCTTAGCCGCGGGGCGCCGTTAAGCCCGGCGCGACGGCGGCTGCCGCGGAAAGCGGCGGTCCGGAATCTCCCCTATTGGAACAGCCGGAGGAGATGCTGCGGCAACTGGTTGGCCTGGGCCAGCATCGCGATGCCGGTCTGCTCCAGGATCTGCTTGCTGGTGAACGTCGTCATCTCCTGGGCGATGTCGAGATCCAGCAGGTTGCTTCGCGCGGCCTCCATGTTCTCGACCGTGATCGAGAGGTTGCCGGAGGCGAAATCCAGCCGGTTCTGCGCCGCGCCGACGTTGGCCCGGCCGACGTTCAGGGTGTCGAGCGCCGAGGTGATCGCGGTCGAGGCGTTCTCGGCGTTGGTCGCGGTGTCGATCGACGAGGTGCTGAGCCCCAGCGCCTGGGCCGTGATCGGGTCCACCGTGATGGTCACCGTGTCGACGTTGGCGACGTTCCCGGTGCCCAGCTTGAACGAGAAGCTGGTGTTCGAGGTGGTGTTGGTCCCCAGCGCCACCGCGCCGAGGTCGCCGACCGTGAAGGTGGCCGCGGCGTCGTTGGTGGTGAACGCCGTCGTGACGTTGAAGCTGACGCTCACGTTGTTGGTGCCGTCGGTGAGCGCGACCGTCTTGGTGCCGGCCGAGCTCAAATCCGCGGTGCCGGTCATGCCGCCCAGCGTGAGAACCGAGGCGGCGACGCCGCCCGAGGAGGCGTCCACGCTCACGGTGTTGCTGGTGAGGTTGGAAACCGCCGCGGCGTTGATCGCGGAAAGGGCGATCGAGGAATTCTCGATCTGGCCCGCCGCGTCCGAGGTGAAGGCGCTGGCGGCCGCCGGGACGATGTTGGCCGACTTGTTGAAGGCCGAATTCAGCTCGACGACCAGTCCGAGGTTGCCGAAAGTGACGGTCTGGGTCGCGTTCACGCCGATCGCGGCGCTGCCGACGTCGATGCCCTGGCTGGTGCCGGTCGTCTTGTTCGTCGCGGTCAGCACGTTCGAGCTCGAGTCGTAGGTGAAGGTGAAGACCGCGTCGGTCGCCGACGTGTTCGTCACGCTCGAGTCGAAGTTGATGGCCTGGAAGCCGTCGCCGGCCTGGACGAAGTTGTTGGCGTCCGCCTGGGCGTTCAGGCTGGTCACGGTCGTGGCCGTGCCGGCGACCATGTGGACGCCGTTGAACTCGGTGGCGTTGGCGATACGGTCCACTTCCGACAGCAGCGCCTGATACTCGGTGTTGAGCATGCCGCGCTCGGTATCGGAGAGCTGCCCGGATCCCGCCTGAACCGCGAGCGTCTTCATCCGGATCAGGATGTCGCTGACCTTGGACATGGCGCCGTCGGCGATCTGAAGCATCGAGGTCGCCTGCACCGCGTTGGTGCTGGCTTGGCGCAGGGCCTGGACCTGGGCGTTGAGACGCGAGCCGATGGCGAGCGAGGCGGCGTCGTCTTTTGCCGAAACCACGCGTTGGCCGGATGCCAGCTTCGACAGGGAGGACGAAGCCGCCGCGTCCGCGTCGACGAGATAACGATGCGCGACATTCGCCGCGTAGTTGGAAATGACGTTGAGAGACATGGCTGCGTGTCCTTCGCTAGATTGATCGCCGGTAGTTCCTGTTCCTCGTTCGAAAACGCACTATCGAAAAACGAATTCCATCGCGGACGTCCGCGCCCGCTCGTTCTGTTCGCCGGGCCATGCCGGGGCGGCAAAACCGAACCGGCCTTTGGTCGTCCGCAGAGCGCACAGCAAGGGCCGGGCCAAGCCGGGCCAGCTTTCGGCAATCCATTGAATTTTAGGCGAGTTTTCCGGATCGAGCCGGAGGAGGAAGGCGCCGCCCGGCCAAGCGAGGGGCAATTATTTCTTATGGTAAACGGCAGGATGTTCCGGGGGAGTCGAAAAACTTGCCGGTCGCCGGCCGGCAAAGCGCGGGCCAAGAACGGGCCGCGCGGGCGCGAGGAAACGGCCGCGCCGGGCGCGGCCGTCTCACATCACAGGCGGGAAGGGAAGGGGGCTAGGCCGAGACGGCGATGCCGGGCGCGCCCGCGCCGGCCTCTTCCGGTTCGCGGGCCGTCGCCGGGGCCGGCTTCGCGGCGGTCCGGTTCGCCACTTCGTGCCAGGAGCGCCGCAAGGGCTCGAGCAGCCCGATGACGTCACGGGCCGCGGCCGGGTTGTTGCGCATGTCCACCTCGGGCAGCTTGGCCAGGATGAACTGGTAGATCTGGTCGAGATTGGTCGCGATCTGGCCGCCCTTTTCCATGTCCAGGGTCGCCCAGAGATGGTTGACGATCTCCATGGCCCGGCCGTTCGCGCGCCAGCGCGCCTCGACGTCGCCGGCGTCGATCGCCCGGATCGCCTCGTTGAGGGAGCTGATCGCCTTGTCGAACAGCATCGCGACCAGGCGGGCCGGCGACGCCGTCATGATTTGCTGGGTTTGGTACGTGTTGGTGGCGTTCTTCGTCATTTCTAACCTGCCTTCCTGGCGGGTACGGAGGTGAAAAGAAACGTCCTTGCCGCCGCTCCGGCGGCCGACAAGGGGACGACGCTATCCGCTCGTGCCGCCGGGGTTGAACAGCTGCGTCAGGCTGTCCTTGACCGATTGGGCCTGGGCCAGAGCCGATTCCAGCTTCACGAACCGGTTGGTCAGGTCCTGTTTCTGCTGGGAAAGGAGGTTCTCCATGCTGTCCACCCGGGTCTGGTTCTGGGTGTTCTGGTCCTGGAGCCCCTTGATGTCGCTCTGGATCAGGCCGTTGGTGCTGTCGGCGAAGCTCCCGAGGGCGAAGAAAAGCTGCGCCCCCAGGCCGACGGTGTAATTGATCTGGATGTTGCTGGCGTCGCCGCTGCCCGAATAGAACAGCCTCAGGCCGTTCGCCCCGGTCTGGTCGGTCGCCGTGATGATGTCGCCGCTGACGGTGGCCGACCCCGCCACGCCGTTGATGTCGGCGCCCGTCAGGCTGGTTCCGTTGTCCGTCAGGTTGAGGGTGTAGCCCGAGGCGCTGTAGCTCGTGCTGCCGGTGAAGGAGAGCAGCGACACGCGCGGGTCCGAGCTCGAGAAATCGAAGGTGAACATCCGGCGCACGTCGTCCGGATTGTTGAGGATCGCGGTGTCGAGCTTGTTCTGGTCGACCTGAAGCGTATCGGTCTTCGTCGGGTCCGAGACCGTGGAATTGTCCACGAAGGTGATCCCGATCTGGGCCAGCACCGAGAAGTCCGGGCTCGCCCCGGCCACGCCCGAGCCCACGATCTGGGCGAGCTGCTGCTTGACGGTGGCGAGCGTCTGAGATCCGAACAGGACGCCCGCGTCCGTGCTTTTCTGGCCCGTCGTCGGGTCGGTGAGCGAGTTCTGGTTGATGAACCCCCTCAGCGTGTTGTAGGCGTCGACGAAGCCCTGCACCGCGGACTTGACCGCCGACTGGTCCTGGTCGATCTCGAGCTTGACCGTGGTTCCTTCCTCGGCCTGGTACAGGGTGAGCGTCACGCCGGGAATCACGTCGCTGACGGTGTTGCTGTTGCGCTCGACCACGAGGTCGTTGTTCATCCCCAGTCCGCTCAGAAGCCCGTTGGTGTCGGTGAAGCTGACGGTCGAGCCGTCGCCCGTGTTGATGACGAGGCGCGCGCCCGAGCTGTCGGTCGTGACCGAGGCGGCGGTGCCGGCGTCGAAAACCGCGTTGCCGGCGCCGGCGGCCGCAATCGCGTTGTTGATCGCGGTCTTCAGGCCGTCCACGGTGTCCGTGCCGGCGTAGTTCACCGTGACCGTGCTCGCCCCCACCTTGATGTCGAAGCTGCCCGGGAAGGTCGCCGACGGCGCGAGCGCGCTGAGCTGCGCGCTGCTGCTGCTCAGCTGCTTCGATTCGTAGCGGGTGGGGTCGGTCAGGCCGTCCACGGTGAACCGCGCCGTCTGCGCCGCCTGCAGCTCGTTGCTGAAGGTCGTGCCGCCGTCCGCCGACAGCCCCAGCGAGTTGAGGACGCCGCCCGTCTCGTTGCCGAGGGTGAGCGCCTGGCCGGTCTGGGTGTTGGTGAGCACGAGGATGTACTGGCTCGAGCTCACCTGGACGATGCTCGCCGAAATCCCGGTCGCGCTGGTGCCGGTATTCGCGTTGTTGATGCGGTCGCGGATGTCCTGGAGCGTGTCGGTCGCGGAAACCGAGATCGTCGCCGTATTCGCGCCCGTGACATCGAACGCTCCCGAAAAGCCGAGCGCCGCGCCCTGGTCCGCGAAGGTGCCGCTGCCGATCTTCTCGGAGGTGGCGATGCGCCGGATCTCGATGTCGTGGGTGCCGGTCGCGGCCGCGTTGGTGACGCTCACGCCCAGCAGGCTGGTCGGCGGGCTCGCGGTGAGGCCGTCGGTGCGGCTCGCGGTGGCGAAGGTCTGCTTCGCGGTGAAGACGTTGCCCGAGTTGTCGACCGTGATCGCCCCGCGCAGGGACGAGACCGCAGTCTGAAAGGCCGTGACCTTGGTTTGAAGGTCCTGAAGGGCCGCGACCTTGGCCTCGTTGTCGGAAATCTTCTGGGTCAGGGTGTCGATGGGGATGTGCTTGGCGGCGATGATGTTGTTGACCACGCCCTGCCAGTCGATGCCGCTGGACAGGCCGGAGAAGGAAACCCGGCCCGTGTTCGGATCGACGTTCAGATTGCTCGTGTTCAGCGAGCCGACCGAAGTCACCATGCCGCTTCCCCTTCCGTCCCACCGTTGCGCATCGCCGTTACGCCTTCTTGTCGAGAATCTGCCTGATCATTTCGCGCGTCTTCTCGAGGAGCCGCAAGATCGCCTCGGACGGGATCTGTGCGACCACGGCCCCGGTGTCGGCGTTCACCAAACGGCCGACGAACCGGCCGGTCGGCTTGTCGACGTCGAGCTCCGTGCGCGTGCCGAGAATCGGAACGCGCTTGGGGGCGCTCGGCGCCGCAACGCCTTGGTCCGGCTGAGGCGCGGCCTCCGGCCGAACCACAACCTTATTGCCTGCCTGGGTCGCGACCTGGAGCATCTGCCCCAGGGTGCTCGTGACATCCATTTTGCCCTCCCCATGCTAGGGCGCGGCAGGCACTGCGCCCCTGGGGGAATTGGAGGGAGGCTTTCACCCCCCTCCGCTTCCTATGTGTCTTTACGGTTACTGGAACAGCCTCAACAGGTTCTGCGGCATGCGGTTGGCCTGGGCCAACATCGAGATACCGGTCTGTTCGAGGATCTGCTTACTGGTGAACGTCGTCATCTCAGCAGCAATGTCGAGGTCCAACAGGCTGCTTCGAGCGGCGTCGGCGTTCTCGATGGCCGACGAAAGATTGCCAGCGGCAAAATTAAGTCGGTTCTGCGAGGCGCCCACATTCGCCCGCGCCGTGTTCAGGGTGTTGATGGCGGTGTCCACGTTGTTCGAAGCGGTGTCCGCGTTCGTCGCGTTGAGCACGTCACCACCCGAGAGGCTCAGAGCCGAAGTCGTGATCTGGCTCAGGGTCACGGTCACCTTGTCGTTGGACGTGGTGCCGGGGCCGATCTTGTACGTGTACGACGTCGCGGACGTCTGATTGGTGCCCAGAGCCACCGCGCCGAGAGCGCCGACCGTGAAGGTGGCGGCGGAATCGCCGGTGGTGAACGCGGTCGTGACGTTGAAGCTGACGTTCACCGTGTTGGTGCCGTCGCTGAGCGCGACCGTCTTGGTGCCGGTCGAGCTCAGGTCCGCGGTGCCGGTCAGCGCGCCCAACGTAAGGCTCGCGGTGGCCGCGCCGCCGGAAGCATCCACGCTCACCGCGTTGCTGGTGACGTTGGAGACCGCCGAGGCGTTGATCGAGTTCAGCACGATGGACGAGCCCTCGATCTGGCCGGCGGCGTCGGAAGTGAACGCCGTCGCGGCGGTAGGCGCGATGTTGGCCGACTTGTTGAACGCCGAGTTCAGGACCACGGTCGTGCCGAGGTTGGCGAAGTTCACGGTCTGGGTGTCGTTGACCCCGATCGCGGACGCATTGATGTCCACGCCCTGGCTGACGCCGGTGGTCGTGTTGGTGGCGGTCAGGACGTTGGTCGAGGAATCGTACGCGAACGTGAAGACGGCCGTCGTGGACGACGTGTCGGTCACGGTCGAGTCGAAGCTGATGCTCTGGAAGCCGTCGGCCGCCTGAACATAGTTGTTGGCGTTGCTCTGGCCGTTCAGGCTCGTGACCGTCGAAGTCGTGCCCGCCAGAAGCGTCACGCCGTTGAACGTGGTGTCGTTGGAAATACGGTCGATTTCCGACAACAGCGACTGGTATTCGGTGTCGATCATGCCCCGCTCGGTAGAACCCAACTGGCCGGAACTGGCCTGGACCGCGAGGGTCTTCATCCGGATGAGAATGTCGCTGATCTTGGAAAGGGCGCCGTCGGCAACCTGCAGCATCGAGGTCGCCTGGGTGGCGTTGACGCTGGCTTGCTTCAGGGCCTCGACCTGCGCGTTCAAGCGCGAGCCGATGGCCAGGGACGCCGCGTCGTCCTTCGCCGAGATGACCCGCGAACCGGCGGACAGCTTGGCGAGGGAGTCCGTCGCCGCGGCATCCGAACTCATGAGGTAACGGTGCGCGACGTTCGCGGCAAAGTTGGAAATGACGTTAAGTGCCATGGTCGGTCTCCTACTTGGATGTGAGGTTTAGCTTCCTGCTAAATGGGGCACACGCCCCCGTGGCCTTCCCAGGCTCGCGCCCGAAAGTGCTCGATGCCGCCGTGCAAGGCAGGTGCCACCGAAGCACCATCCATTGTTTCCAACGGGTTGGCTCGCGACATGCCGGTCAGCACCCCGCCGCGGTAGGAAAAAATTTCCCGAAACGCGGCGCCCGCCCCGGCAGAAAATGCCGCCGTGGCAATTTCTGCCGATGGCGCGTGCCGCCGCGTCGCCGCGGCGAAGACGCTTCCCGCCATGTCCATGGGCGCAACGTAAGGGGTTTTATTTAATATTTTGTAAAGTCGCGGCTGCCAAAGTGAGGCCTTCCGGGCCGTGGCGCGGCGGCGCTTCGGCCCCTTCATGCAGGCATGCCCGGCCAGGGGACGAAGGGGAGAAAGCGATGACGGCGGCACCGAACCGGGCGGAGCGGCGCAAAGCCGCCAAGGCGGCGAAGAAAAGGCCCCCCGGCGCCCGGATGCCGCTCATGGATGCCCTCACCGAGGCGGCGCGCCAGCACGAGCTCGGCAACCTCGCCGTCGCCGAATCCCTCTACCGGTCGGTTCTCCAGGCGGCCCCGGAAAACGTGGACGCCCTCCAGCTTCTCGGCGTGCTCAAGCACCAGAACGGCGAGAGCGAGGAGGGCATGAAGCTGCTCGAGCGGGCGCGCGCCCGGGCCCCCGAGAATCCCGAGATCCAGGCCAATTACGCCGCGGTGCTCAGCCAGTCCGGGCGCGGCGCGGAGGCCGAGGAGTCGTTGCATCGGGCGCTGGCGCTGGCGCCTACCCACCTCCAGGCGCGCGTGAACCTGATCCGGCTGCTCGCCGAGACCGGCCGCGGCGGGGCCGCGCTCGAGGTTTGCCGGGAGGGACTCGCGGTCGCGCCGGGCGAGGCGCTGCTCCACAAGTTCCTGGGCGAGCTGCTGCTCAAGGCCCGCGACATCGAGGGCGCGGCGGCGGCGTTGCGCGACTGCCTGGAGCTCGCGCCCGACGACGCCGCGGCGATGAACGACCTCGCCATCTGCTGCCGCGAGCTCGGCAATCCGGTGGAGGCAGAGAGCTTGTACCGCGAGGCGGTCGCGCGGGCGCCCGATATGCTCCAGATCCGCTACAACTTCGGCGCCTTCCTGCTCTCCCAGGGCCGCATCGACGAGGCGCGCGAGCACCTCGACAAGGTGCTGGCGGACAAGCCGGACCACTGGATGACCCTCACCATCCTCGCCCTCAACCTCATCAAGATGGGCCACGAGCGCGAGGCGATCGACACGCTCCACAACATCGCCGCCGCCCACCCCGACGAGGCGCCGGTCTGGAACGACATCGGCGCCCAGTTCATGGAAATCGGCAAGTACGAGGAGGCGACGGCCATGTTCGCGCGCGCCGCCGCCCTCGATCCCGAGCGGGTCGAGCCGCAGACGAACCTCGGCAACGCCTATATGAAGCAGGGCATGGGCTACGATGCCATCCGCGAATACGAGAAGGCGCTCAAGATCCAGCCGCGCCATCTCGAGGCCCATGTCGCGCTGTGCCGTGTGCTGAAGGAGGTCTACCGCCTGGACGAGGCGAACATCTACGCCCACGCGACGATCATCCTGAACGCCTTCGCCCCGAGGTTCTTCTCCAACCCGCTTCAGGTCTTCCGCAGCACCTGCGATTTCGAGGGTCTGGCCGAGCTGGGGGACGTGTGGGACATCCTCGACAAGATCCAGCCCGTCGACGTGGTCACGGCGATGCTGCAGCTTCTCGTCTACGCCGAGGACGAGGAAACCGCCCGCCGCCTCGCCGCCCACGCCCGGCGCTGGGGCGAGCAGATCGAGGCCCAGGCTGCGGGTTCGCCGCTGCCGCCGCGCCCGCGCGCGGGCGCCAATCCGAAGCTGCGGATCGGGATCCTGTCCTCCGACCTGCGCCACCATTCGGTGTCGCGCTTCGTGCTGCCGCTGGTGCAGAAGTACGACCGCGACCGCTTCGAGGTCTTCTGCTACTGCCCGGTGCGGATTGACAACGACAAGATCCAGGCCGAGTTCAAGGCCGCCGCCGACAAGTTCACGTTCGTGAACAACTTCACCGACCGCGAAGTCGCCGAGACGATCCGCAACGACGACATCGATATCCTCCTCGAGCTGAACGGCTTCACCCACGGCACCCGGCTTGCCGCCATCGCCTACCGCCCGGCGCCGGTTCAGGTCGCCTGGCTCGGCTATCCCTTCACCAACGCGCTCGAGGCGATGGACTACGTGCTGGTGGACGAATTCCTCAAGCCCGTGGGCGACGGGGCGCTCATCGAGCAGCCCCTGGTCATGCCGGGGTCCTGGATCTGCTTCGGGGAGGGCATCAACTTCGACCCGATCAAGATCGCGCCCGAGCCCCCCGCGGCGGGCAACGGCGTCATCACCTTCGGCACGCTCAACAACACTTATAAGTACACGCCCCGCGTGTTCGCGCTTTGGGCCGAGGCCATGCGGGCCGTTCCCGACTCCCGCTTCCTCGTGGTGCGGCCCGAGTGCGGCTCGCTGATCGCTTGCCGCAACATCGCCAACGCCTTCGTGGCCAACGGCATTTCGCCCGACCGCCTGTATTTCATCAACAACCGCGGCAAGGGCCTGTCGCACCTCGCCTATTACAACGAGATCGACATCGCCCTCGACACCTTTCCCGTGACCGGCGGCACCACGACGGTCGAGGCGGCGTGGATGGGCGTGCCCACCGTTTCGCTCGTGGGCAAGGCCATCCACCAGCGCGTCAGCTACGCGATCCTCAAGCATTGCGGGCTGGGCGAATGCTGCGCCGGCACGCCGGAGGAATTCGTCGCCACGGCGGCGGCGCTCGCCGACGTGGAGAAGCTCCGGGCGCTGCGCCGCGACATGCGGCCCCGGCTCCAGACCTCCACGCTCGCGCGGCCGGACCTCTTCATAGAGAACTTCCAGGCGACGATGACGGAGCTCGCGCGGCGCCACGGGCTGCGCTGAATGAGACGGCAAAAGTTGCTTTCACTTACGCTCCCCGGAGGCTCGGCACGATGAAAACGGCAACCGCCGAAAAGCAGGCCTCGCCCGGCGAATCGATCGCCGCATTGATGGAAAAAAGCGCGCTCGCGGTGCAACAGAACGACCTGGCGGGCGCCGCGCGCACCTGCGTCCAGATCCTGGCCGTCGATCCCAACAACGTCGCGGTGCTGAACCGCCTCGGTGTCGTCGAGGCGAAGCGCGGCAACCTGGGCGGCGCCATCATCCATCTCAAGACCGCGCTCGCCGTGGACCCCGGGAATGTGGAAGTGAAGGGCAATCTGGCGCAACTCCAGATGCTGCAGGGGTCGCAGAAGGCGGAGGCCGACCCTCTCCTGGACGCGTTGCGCGCGTACACGGAGCTGGCGGAGCAGGTGCGGGGCAACCCGACGCTCGCCGGCGGCCTGATCACCCAATCCATCCAGCTCGGGGCGAAACTGGCCCAGGCGAACCGCCGGGAATGCATCGACGCCTTGCGGCTCGCCCTGAGGTTCCGGCCCCAGCCGCTGCTGGGCCACGTCGACCTGCACAATTATCTCTGGCGCTTCGGGGAGCGGGCCCGGCTGGACGACTTCACGCGGGAAATCACGCCGGACCAGCTCGGCAAGACTCTTCTCGTCGCCTGCTTCCCGAAGAGCGGTTCGACCCTCCTGAAGAGGCTCTTGTGCGAGGCGACCGGCTTCGGCGAAGCGCAATTCGTCTCCGGCTTCTTGCAGAACGAGCAGGAGACCTATCTGCCGGCCGTGCTCCACGGCGCCCGCGCCAATCGCGTGGTCCAGCAGCACTGCCGCGCCACGGGGCCGAACGTGCATCTGCTCCAGGCCTTCGGCATCCGGCCGGTCGTCCTCGTGCGCAACATCTTCGACGTGCTGCTGAGCTGGAAGGAGTTCCTCGACGGCGGCGCGACCCTGAACACCTTCTTTCCCAACTATCACCGGCTTTCGGACGAGCAGCGCCTCGCCCTCGTGGTCGACGACCGGGCGCCGTGGTACCTCGGCTTCTTCGCCGGCTGGCAACACGTCGTCACCACGGGCCTCATCGACGGACACTGGATGACTTACGAGAGCCTCACCGCCGATCCGCGGGCGGCGATCGAATCGATCCTGGCGTTCTACGGCATCACGCCGGACCCCGCGCGGCTGGCCCGGGCGGCCGGGCTGGTCAACCGCGACCGCGGAAGCACGCGCTTCAACAAGGGCGTCGTCGGCCGCGGGCTTGCGGCCTTCAGCGAGGCCCAGGTCGCGCAGATCCGGCGTCTCGCGGGCCTTTATCCCGGCGCCGATTTCTCGCTGATCGGGCTTTAAGGCCGGCGCCCGCCTCTAGAGGCGGAAGAAATCCTCGAGAAGATTGCGGCTCGGCTTGCGGAAAACGAGCTTGCCGTTGTCCGAGAACACCGTGCAGTCGCCGGGCGTGTCTTGGTCGATGATGGACTGCCCCTGGCCGAGGAAGGTGCGCGGGCCGATGGTGCAGTCGCCGATGATCGCGCTGTTGGGATAGAGCACGACACCTTCGCCGAGGCGCGGCGCGGCGCCGTGGTTCTTGCCCACGGTCGAATTCTGGTAGGCGACGAAATAATTGCCGTAGGTCGCGTCCGCGAACACGATGCCGACGGAATGCCCGACGAACCAGATCTCGGGCATGGCGATCTTGTAGAAGCAATCTATGCCGTTGAGCGCCTTGTTGAGGCAGAACAGCTTGGTGGCCAGCCGCTCGTCCTGGCGGTTCCGCCAGACCGTGTTCGCGATCATGTAGAGGAACATCGCGTACTGGCTGGAGTGGAGGTAGTCGAACGCGCCGGCCTTCCACATGCGCGCCGCGTCGATGCACCTGCCCAGCCGCCCCAGCGCCTCGTCGAGATCGCGGCCGAGCGCCTCGCGGGTGCCCGCGGCCTTGTCGGGAAAGAAGTGGCCGAGCTGGGCGGCGAGGTAATCGAGAAGGTCGCCGCGCGAGGAATGAAGCAGCTTCACGGGCGGCCTCCTACCCGGCGGCGCGCGGGCGCGGCCGGGATCATGCGCCGCAGCCGGCTTTCGAGCGATTCGGGGCGGATGCCGAAATCCTCGGCGATCGCCGCGATGCGGATGGCCGGAAAGGAAAGGCCCGGGTCGGGCGGCTCGCCTTCGATGGTGACGCCGCAAAGCTCGGAGAGGAGGGCGAACAGGCGCTCGTTCGTCACGTTCTCGCCGCTCGCGACGTTGTAAACGGGGCGCATTCCGCGCAGCGCGATGGCCTCGAGAACGCGGCAGACGTCATCGCAATGAATATAGTCGCGCGCCGCGTTGGCGGGCGCGCCGACCTTCACGGTCTTGCCCCGCAGCGCCGATTTGACGAGCCCGTGCAGGAAATTCGCCGACTCGAGCGCGTCCGAATAGACCGAAGCCAGCCGCGCGATCCGCACCTCGCGCCGCCCGCTCGCATGGCACAGCGCCTCGCCCAGCGCCTTGGAAAGGTCGAACAGGTGGCGGGGCTCGCCGGGGTTCAGCATGAGCGCGCGGTCTTCGCCGCATTCGCCGGCGCAAGAATCGTAGAGCCGCGTGGACGACAGGTAGAGCAGGCTGTCGAAGCGCGCCGCGCCCAAGATTCGGGCGAAGAGCCCGACATGGGCCTCCACGGTCGCGCCGGCGTCGTCGCGGTAGTTGGCGGTCTTGCCGATGCAATAGACGGTATGGCCGAGCGGCCGGTCCAGCGCGGCCTCGTCCACGCGCGCGGGGGTATAGACCTCGTGCCCTTGGCCGCGCAAATGGCGGCAAAGATGCGAGCCGATGAATCCGGTTGCCCCGAAGACGGTGAACTTCATTTCCGATATCCGATGGTGCGGGCCGGCGCGCCGACGTTGATCGAATAGGCCGGCAGCTCCTTGTTCACGACGCTGCCGGCGCCGACGACCGCGCCCTTGCGCACGATCGCCCCGTCCAGCAGCACGACATTGGCGCCGATCCACACGTCGTCCTCGACCACGATGCCGCCGCGGCTGGGCATGAATCCCTGGTCGGCGATGTGCGTGTCGCGGGCGTGGTACTCGTGGTTGGTGGCCGCGAAGGTGCAGTTCGCCGCGACCGCGACATGGGCGCCGATCGAGACGCCGTTGCCGGTGTAGATCACGGTGCCGGAATTGATCACGGTGCCGGGGCCGATTACGACGTCGCCGCTGCCACCCGCCGGCTTGATCTTCACGAAGGAATCGACGACCGCGCCGTCGGAGATCACGATCTTGGTGTTCCGCACCGAATCCTCGATATCGGCAAGCGGCGAGACCTTGGCCTTGTCCGAGATCGCGATCATCGCCGCGCCCTTTTGGCCGGCACCCGAACGGCCGCCGGCGCGCGCCTTGCCTCGGCCAGGCCGGGAAGGGCGCGGTCGCGCGCCGAGACGATGGGCGCGGGGATCGGCCAGGAGATGGCGAGATCCGGGTCGTCGTAGCGCACGCCGCGGGCCAGCTCCGCCCGGTAGGCTTGCGACATCTGATAAAACACTTCGGTGCCGTCCCAGAGCGCCTGGAAGCCGTGGGCGAAGCCTTCCGGCGCATAGAGCATCCGCCTGTTCTCGGCGGAAAGCTCGGTGCCGGTCCATCTGCCGAAGCTCGGGGAGCCGGGGCGCAGATCCACCACGACGTCGAAGATCGCCCCCTGGGTGCAGCGGATCAGCTTCGCCTCGGCGAAGGGATCGGCCTGGTAATGCAACCCGCGCAGCGTCCCGCGCCGGCGGTTGAACGAGATGTTGCATTGGGCGAGGCCCGGATTCAGCCCATGCTCGGCGAACGCTTGCATGCACCAGCTCCGCGCGAAGAAGCCGCGCTCGTCGGCGACGGGCTCGGGCTCGATCAGGAAACAGCCCGCGATCTCCAGCTCGCAAAACCGCATCACGCCAAGACCTCGAGCGCGGGGATGGGCACCACGAAGCGCCCGCCCCAATCGCGGATCGGCGCCATCTGCGCCATGATCTCGTCCTTCAGGTTCCACGGCAGGATCAGGACGTAATCCGGCTTCGTTTCCACGATCCGCGCGGGCGCGAACACGGGGATGTGCGAGCCGGGAAGGTAAAGCCCCTGCTTGTGGGGGCTCACGTCCACCGTGAAGTCGAGCAGGTCGCCGCGGATGCCGCAATAATTGAGGAGCGTGTTGCCCTTGGCCGGCGCACCGTAGCCGGCGACGCTCTTTCCTTCCTCCCGGGCGGCGATCAGGAACATGAGGAGGTCGCACTTGACCTTGCGCACCTTCTCCGAGAACCCGCGATAGGCCTCGATGCCGTCGAGCCCCGCCTGCTTCTCGCGCGCCAGCAGCGCCGCGACCTTTCCGGTCGCCTCGTGCTGCGCCCCTTCGTGGCAGGCGAAGACGCGCAAACTGCCGCCGTGGGTCCCGAGCTCCTCGACGTCGAACACGCGCAGCCCGTGGCGGGCGAACACGTGGGTCGCGGTCAGCAGGGAGAAATAGGAGAAATGCTCGTGATAGATCGTGTCGAACTGGTTGAGCGCGATGAGCTTGAGGAGGTGCGGGAACTCCATCGTCAGCACGCCCTCGGGCTTGAGCGCGATCTTGAGCCCGGCGACGAAGCCGTTGAGGTCCGGCACGTGCGCCAGCACGTTGTTGCCGATCAGCAGGTCCGCCTGCTTGCCCATCAGGGTCACGGCGCGCGCGGTGTTGACGCCGAAGAAGCGCACCAGCGTGGTGATGCCCTTCTCCTCGGCGGCGCGCGCCACGTTCGCCGCCGGCTCGATGCCGAGCACCGGCACGCCGCGGCGGTGGAAGAACTGCAACAGATAGCCGTCGTTGCTCGCGACCTCCACCACCTGCTTGCGCGCGTCGATCGCGAAGCGCGCCATCATCGCTTCGGCGTAATTCCGCGCGTGGCGCAGCCAGGATTCCGAGAACGACGAGAAATAATGGTATTGCCCGAACAGCTGCTCGGGGGTCTGGAACTCGTCGAGCTGGACCAGGAAGCAGTTGCCGCACACGAAGGCGTGGAGCGGGAAGAAGGGCTCCATGCGGCGCAGGTCGTCGGCGCCGAGATAGGCGTTGGAGGCGGGCGAGACCCCGAGATCGACGAAGGATTCGGTGAGCGGCGCGCCGCAGAACCGGCACGGCGCGGCGGCGTCGGTCGCCGCCTCGGCGGTCGCCGCCTCAGGCCGCATTCTCGAACTCCTCGATCTGGGCGAGGCTGCGCCGGCGCGCGTCGGCGGCCGCGACGAATTCCTTGTACCAGGCGACCGTTTCCGCGACCGCCCGCTCCACCGGCCAGGCCGGATGCCAGCCGAGCTTGCGCTGGGCCTTGGCGATGTCCACCGCCAGCAGCCTCGCCTCGTAGGGGCCGCCCGGATCGTTGGCCGCCGCCCAGGAGGCGCCGTCGCCCCAGTGGCGCGCGAGCTCGGCGGCGAGCCAGCCGACCGATTTCACGTCGAGCTCCTCGGGGCCGAAGTTCCAGCCCTCGCTCCAGTCGGACGGCTTCTCGGCCAGGCGCTCGGCCAGCATGAGATAGCCGCAGATGGGCTCGAGGACGTGTTGCCAGGGCCGGGTCGCGGCCGGGTTGCGCACCACGAGCGGCCGGCAGGCGGCAAAGGCGCGCACCGCGTCGGGCACGATGCGGTCGGCCGCGAAGTCGCCGCCGCCGATCACGTTGCCGGCGCGCGCGGTCGCGATGCCGACGCCGTTGGCGCCGCCCTCGAAATAGGAATCGCGGTAGGCCCGCGTCACCAGCTCGGCGCAGGCCTTGCTCGAGCCGTAGGGCTCGCGCCCGCCCAGCCGGTCGTCCTCGCGGTAGCCCTGCTCGCGCTCGCGGTTCTCGTAGACCTTGTCGCTGGTGATGATGACGGCGGCCCGGGTGCTGCCGCAGGCGCGCATCGCCTCGAGCACGTGCACCGTGCCCATGATGTTGGTGGCATAGGTCGTGATGGGATCGCCGTGGGCCTGGCGCACGAGGGGCTGCGCCGCCAGGTGCATGACGATCTCGGGCCGCGCGTCGGCCATGGCGCGGCGGAGCGCCGCGAGGTCGCGGATGTCGGCGATGGTGGAAACCGCGTCGCGCGACACGTCGGCGGCGGCGAAGAAGCTGGGGTCCGTCGGCGGCGGCAGGGCGTAGCCGTGGACCTTCGCGCCCAGGCGCGCGAGCCACAGCGCCAGCCACCCGCCCATGAAGCCGGTGTGCCCGGTGAGGAAGACGCGGCGGCCCTTCCAGAATTCGCGGTTTATGCCGCCGGCGCGCATGACCGCCAGAGGTGCCACGGGGCCCGGCCGCTTGCCCACATCTCGTTCAGGAGCTGCATCTCGCGGTAGGTGTCCATGCACTGCCAGAACCCGGGATGGCGGTAGACGCCCAGGTCCTCGCGGTGCGCCAGCACTTCGAGCACCCCCTCTTCCAGGCTGATGTTGTCGTTTTCGCCGGTTCCGGCGAACGCCTCGCGCTCGAAGACGAAGTACCCGCCGTTGATCCATCCGTCCGTCACCTGGGGCTTCTCCCGGAAGGTCTTGACGCAGTCGCCCTCGACCGCGAGCTCGCCGAAGCGCGACGAGGGATGCACCGCCGTCACGGTCGCGAGCCGCCCCATCTTTCGGTGATGCGCGAGAAGCCCGGCGACGTCCACGTCGGCCACGCCGTCGCCGTAGGTGGCGAAGAAGCTTTCGCCCTTCACGTATTCGAGCGCCCGCTTGATGCGCAGGCCCGTGAGCGCGTCGGCGCCGGTCTCGATCAGGCTCACGCGCCAGTCCTCGGCGGGCCCGTTGGAAAGCGTGGTCACGTTGCCCGAGGCCATGTCGACGGTGAAGTCGCTGTTGCGGCGGTGATAGTGCAGGAAATAGTCGCGGATCACGTCGCCGCGGTAGCCCAGGCACAGCACGAAGTCGCGGCACCCGAAATGCCGGTACGTCTTCATGATGTGCCACAGGATCGGCCGGCCGCCGATCTCGACCATGGGCTTGGGCTTGAACTCGGTCTCCTCGCGCAGCCGGGTGCCGAAGCCGCCGCACAGGATCACGACCGGAAGATCCCGGGGTGCGGCCGGGCGCGCGCGCCGTTCCGCGTCCCCGGGGCCGGCGCCGGCGCCCGCGCCCGGCTCGGGCGCGGCGCCCGCGGGGCCGCGGCGCAATAGGGTCTCGGCTTTTCTGGTCGTCGCGGTTCGCATGGCCGGATGGCGAGAAAACTCGGCCATTCTTCGCATTCCTTGGTTAATCAAGGCTTAAGGCGCCCCCGTGGCGGCGTCCTAGAGCTGATGGCGGATCGGATAGCGGGGGTTGGCCAGGACGTGCTGGCGGGCAACCCGGCTCTTGCTGTCGACGATGATGGGCGCGCGCAGGTTCACCGAGACGCCCAGGCCCTGGTCTGTCTTGCGGAGCGTCACCACGGTGAAGAAATCCGCGTCCTGCTCGGGGATCGCGAGCGCGGCGCAGGCCTCGCGGGCGTCCTCGGGCGAGACCGTGTTCGGGCCGAGCTGGAGCGGCAGCACCAGGAACGAGAGGGCGAGGTCGTCGAGCGACTGCAGCAGCATGAACTGTCCCATGCGCGGGTCGGGGATGGGCGACAGGCCGAAGCGCCGGACCTGCGGCATGCCGATGAGCCCGTGGGGAAAGCTCACGATATTCGTCCGCCCGAAGGTGATCGTCCCGAATCGCGTTTCGACCGCGACGGTCCCCGTTTCGTCGCCGCTTCCGGCTTCGCCCGGCTGCGGGGCTTTGGGATTGGACGGTTGGGCGTGCATCATGGTCCTTGCCCTTTCCTTGTTCCTGTCTTCCGCGTCCTTGCCGCCGTCCGTCTATCGGGCGGGCAGGAATTGCGAGAGGTTGAGCTGGCTCAGCCGCGCGATGACCTGGTATGAGGCCTCGAGCGTCACCTGGTCCTCGCTGAGGCGCGTCACCGCCTGGGTCACGTCCACGTTCGCGATGTCGCCGATCGCCTTGTCCGCGAACTGCTTGAAGTCGGTGTGCTTCGACTGGATGTTCTGGATCGCGGCCTGGGCGCTCCCGATCTGGCTCGTGATCGTCGGGATGTCCTGGATCGCCTGCTTCACGACGCGCAGCGATTCCTCGAGGCGGTTGCGGTCCTGGGGCGGGCCGACGTTGGCGTCGGCGGCGAGGCGCAGGGAGCGGATCAGCTCCTCGAATCCGGGGGCGTCGGCGGTGACGCCGTAGGAGAGGTCGTAGTTGTCGTCGATCCGCGCCGTCAGTTTGGTGCTGGTCCCGGTGTAATAGCCGGTGTCGGCCGTGCCGGGATAGACTCCGGGCGGCGCGGCGAAGCCCGCCGCATTGAGATCCACGGGCGCGGTGTCGGTCGAGGTCCCCGCGAAGAGATAGCGGCCGTCGAGCTGGCTGTTGAGAAGCCCGGCGACCTGATTGAGCATGTCCTGGGCCTGCTGATTGAGGTTGAGGTCGGAGGAGGATTCCGCGTTCAACCCGTTGACCAGGAGCGTCTGGAACTTGCTCGCGATGTCGAAGAGCTGCCCCGTGCTGGTTTCCATCGAGGTGAGGCGCTGGTCCACGATCTGCGCGTTCGCCGTGTACTGGTCCACGCGCGCCTGCGAGCTTTGCAGGCTCACGAGCCGGCTCGAGTCGGCGCCGATCCCGGCGAAATTGGGCGCGACCAGCCCGGTCGAGATCTGGTTCTGGGTGTCGAACAGCCGCTGCTGCGTGTTCTGAAGGTAGAACAGCTGCAGCTGGTTCTGGGAAAAATCGGTGACGCGGGTCATGGCCTGCTCCGCCCTACACCATGTCGGTCAATGTCTTCAGCATGTCCGCCGCGGTGGTGATCACGCGCGCGGAGGCCGTATAGGCGTTCTGGAAAACGATCATGTTCGAGAGCTCTTCGTCGATGTTGACGCCGCTCGCGGAATCGAACCGGTTCTGGAGGTTCTGGACCAGCGCCGACTTGAATCCCTGGGTGCTCTTCACGTTCGCCGCGTCCACGGCGTTGAGCGACAGGATCGAGGTGGCGTAGCCGCCGATCGTGGTCGTGGTCTTGCCGAGCGCGCCCGCCGCGGGAAACGCGATCTGGCTGGTGAAGGTGTTGGCCATGTCCTGGACGATCGAGCCGTCGCCCGCGGTCACCGCCGCCGCGCCGATGGCGGGCGCGGTAGCCACGTCGAGCTGGCCGCGCGCGATCAGGGTCGGGTCGTTCGCGAGCGCCTGGCGCACCTGGAGCGCCTGCACGATCCCGCTGGTGTCGGTGCCGACGTTGAGGGTCGAAAGCAGGGTTCCGGAATCGGTCAGGCTGAAGTTGTTGCCGTCCGAATCCTTGATCCTCAGGCGGACGTTGCTTCCGTCGGTGACGACCGAGGCGGTGATGTTGGCGGCCTGCAGCGCGGCGTCGGCGTTGATCGCCGTGGCGACGTCGCCGAGGCTGTCGCCGGCCGCATAATTCACCGTCGTGTTGCCGAAGATTCCCGAGAAGCTCAAGGTTCCCGCCAGGTTCAGCGCGCCCGAGCCGCTGGTCTGCGGCGCCGAGGCATAGGCGTCATAGTTGCTGCCAGTGGTGAAGAAGTCGTTGAGACCGAAGAACTGGTTGAACGACTGGGCGCCGCCCGCGACCTGGACCGTGGCGTCGCGCGTCACGTCGATGCCCTGGACGGCGATGTTGCCCTGGGCGCCGCCGGTGGTCGGATTGTTGAGCGTGATCGCGCCGAAGGTCAGGGTCCCGATCACGGTGTCCGAGGTCCCGTCGCCGTCGGAATCAAGGCTGACCTCCACGGTCCCGCCGGCGGCGAGATCGCCCGAGGCGGTGGAAACCGGCAGGCCCAGCGAGCTTCCGGCGCCGCCGCCGAGCGGCCCGAAGCTGAACCGCGCGTTGGCGGCAAGCTGCACCGCGCCCGGCGCGCCCGCCGTGGTCTCGATGCCGAGATTGAGATCGCCGTTGACCAGCAGCGCCTGAAGGGCGTCGCCGGCGGCCTGGGAGATCCCGCTGGTGGCGAGCTGGACCGTGGGCGTCGGGAACGTCGTGATGTCGCCTCCGGTCACGACGGCCGAGGCGTCCACCGAGCCGTTGGTGCCGAGCGATCCGTCAACGCCGCTGTTGTCGATGACCACGCCGTAGGCGGGGTTGTCGGCCTTGACCACGAGATTGCCGTTGGAGAGGCTCGCGGTGACGCCGGGCACGCCGCCGAATCCGGCGATCACGCCGCCGTTGATGGCGTCGATCACGTCCTGGACCGTGAGCGTCCCGCCGACCGCCGTGGTCAGCGCGGACAGGTCGATGTTGCCGTAGGCGGGGTTGCCGCCGCCGTCGTCCACGTACTTGCCGCTGCCGTCGGTCACGGCGATCCGCAAATTTCCCGCCGCGACCAGCGTGTCGCCGGCGTTGAAGGTGTGGCTGCCGGTCAGGCTGTTGGGCGGGGGAAAGGCGGTGCCGTCGTTGTGGAGTGCGTTGATCTGGTCGCGCAGCACGCCGGTCAGCCGGTCCATCTCGGAAACCAGGTCGGGAACGCGGGAATCGCGCAGATCGATGAGCCCGCCCATCCGCCCGGAGCCGATCTCGCTGGTGATGTCCTTGCCGCCGAGCCAGATTCCGTCGATGCCGCCGTCGGCATGGCTGACGCTGGCGCTCATGCTGGAGGCGGGGCTGTGCGAGAGGAACTGGGGCTGCTGGTCGAGAAGCGTGCGCCCGCTCTTGGTGAAGATCACGATCTCGCCGTTGTCGCGCTTGAAATAGCTGATGTCGATTTCATTGGCGATCTTGTTGATCGCGGCGTCGCGCTGGTCCTCGAGATCGCCGGTTGGCAGGTTGAGCGCGGTGTTGTGGCTGATGGTCTTGTTGAGCTGGTCGACGATCTTGAGCTGGGCGTTGACGGTCGAGACCGAGTCCGAGATCTCGCCGTCGGCCTGGCGGCGCAGGTCCTGCAACTGGCTGCCCATGCTGGCGAGCTGCTGGGTCAGGTTCTGCGCGGCGTTGACGACGTCGCTGCGCTGCGACACGCCCTCGGGCGTGACGCTCAAGGCCTGGAGCGCGGACTCGAGGTTGTTGATGGCGCTGACGAAGGACGAGTTGCTGTCGAGCGAGCCGAACAGGTTCTGCATCTGATCGTAATAGCCGGCGAGCGTGTCGTACTGGGTCCCGCCCGCCATCTGGAGGCGGAGCTGCTGCTGGAGGCTGGCGTCGACCGTGCGGCTGACGTTGGTGGTCAGCACGCCCGCGCCCATCCCGTTCAGGATGCGCGTCTCCTGGTCCACCGTCTTGCGGGTATAGCCGGGCGTGTTCGCGTTCGAGACGTTGCTCGACGTGACCTGGAGGGCGAGCTGCGCAGCGTTCAGGCTGCTGATCGCCGACTGCATCGCGATGGTGAGGGACATGGGGCCGCCTTCCTTCGCCGTCCGCGCGCCGTCCTAGAGCGTGCGGTCGAGGGTCATGGAGACCGGTGCGCTCCGGCCCGTTCTGCCGCCGTCGGCCGCGCCCGAGCGTGAATAGGTGGCGTTCTCCTTGCGGGTCTCCGTCACCGCGTCGGCGATCGCCTTCAAGACGCGCCCGTTCACGTCCTTGGCCGCGCGCAGCGCCGCCTCGTTCTCCACCAGCAGCCGCTGGAACAGATTCGCGTTCCCGACCAGCTCGTCGCGCAGCGCGGGCGCCACGTCCTCGAGGATCCCGGGATGCTTGCGCAGCTCGCGGATCAGGGTCTCGTAGGCCCGGGCCAGGCCCGCCTTCTCGCCCTGCAGCGCCTCGACGCCCTTGATGTCGTGGGCGCGCAGCTTCCCGACCTCCGCGCTCATGACCGCGGCAAGCCGGCTCGTGATGGTGATGAGGTCGCCCACCAGTTGGGTGCTGTCCATGGTCACTTCACCTCCTGGGCCTTGAGAATCTCGCGCTGGACCGCGTCGGCGATGCCCACCCCGCCGGCGCGCGCCAAAACCTTTCCGAATTGCTCGAACAGCATCGAGCGGAACATCTTCTCGCCGTTGCCGCCGTCGAACAGGCCGCTGGTGCTGACGCCGGCGAACATCTGCTCGACCATCTGCGACAGGAACTGCGCCTCGAAGTCCTGCGCCGCCTGCTTGGCGCGGGCGGCGTTGGCCGTGTGCGCGGGCTGCTTGGCCGCCTGCGCGGCCTGGAGCGAGAGCTGGGGATCGGCGAGAGGCGTGTTGAGGGCCATGGCTTGCTCCCCTACATCACCTGGATTTCGGCCTGGAGCGCGCCCGCGGCCTTGATCGCCTGGAGAATCGTGATCATGTCGCGCGGGCCGATACCGAGCGCGTTGAGCCCGTTCACCAGCTCCTGGAGGCTGACGCCGTCCTTGACCACGGCCAGCTTCTTGCCCTGGCCTTCGTCCACGTTGATCTGGGTGCGCGGCACGGTCACGGTCGTTCCCGTGTTCGAGAACGGCGAGGGCTGCGAGACCTGCGGCGTCTCGGTCACGCGGATCGTGAGATTCCCTTGCGCGATCGCCACCGTGGAGATGCGCACGTTGTCGCCCATGACGATGACGCCGGAACGCTCGTCGATGACGATGCGCGCGATCTGGTCGGGCTCGACCCGGAGCTGTTCGATCTCGGTCATCAGCCCGGCGACGTCGCCGGCCTTGTCCTTCGGGACCACCACGGAAATCGTGGTGGGATCGAGCGAGCGCGCGATCGGCGACTTGAAATAGCCGTTGATCGCCTCGGCGACGCGCTGCGAGGTGGTGAAATCGGGATTGCGGAGCGCGATGTTGACGGTGGTGAGAGAGGCGAGATCGAAGGGAATCTCGCGCTCGACCACCGCGCCGTTCGAAATTCGGGCGCTGGTCGGGATGCCCTTGGTCACCGTTTCCGCCGCGCCCCCGGCCGAAAATCCGGCGACCGCGACCGGCCCCTGGCCGACCGCATAGACCTCGCCGTCCGCGCCCAGCAGCGGCGTCACCAGCAGCGTGCCGCCCAGAAGGCTGGTCGCGTCGCCGAGCGCGCTCACCGTCACGTCGATGTAGGTGCCCTGGCGGGCGAAGGGCGGGAGATTCGCCGTCACCATGACGGCGGCGACGTTCTTGGTCTTCAGCGGATCGTCGCGCGTGTTGACGCCCAGGCGCTCGAGCATGCCGATCAGGCTCTGGCGCGTGAAGCCGGCGTTGGTCAGCTTGTCGCCGGTGCCGTTCAGGCCCACGACCAGGCCGTAGCCGACCAGCGGGTTGTCGCGCACGCCCTCGAAGTCGGCGATGTCCTTGATCCGCGAGGCGGCGTCGGCGGAAGCGGCGGCGAACACCAGCCACAAGGCGGCCAGCGCGGCGGTCAGGGCCGTCGCGGCGCGCCGCGCGCCGGGGCTCCTGTCGAAACGGGCAGGGAAGGGGTTCACGTCTCTTGTCATCTCGCGTCCGAGGTGGCGTTGGCGGCCCGGTCAGGCGCGGGCCGCGGGGATATCCGCCCCATTCTGAAGCGAAAGCCGTGCCACCGCGCGGCGCCCGCTAAGGCCCTGAAAAACCTGGGGCGGGGCGGGGCGGCCGCGGCCGGGTGCGGCGCCCGCATGCCGGGCGCGGGCCGGGATTGCCGCCTCCGGGCAAATCTTGCCGCCTTAACCCGTTATTAAGGGCGAGGCGCGATAGCAGGAAGGCACCCGGTGAGCGCGGCACGGAGGCGACGGCACGGACATGAAGATCGACCCCACCGGTCCCCTCGGCACCCGCCCGGCCAAGGCGCGCGACAAGGCCGCGTCTTCCGGTGGCGGCGATTTCGCCAAGCAGATCGGCGGCGAGCCGCCGACCGCGGGGGTCGGCGGCAACGCCCCCATCTCCGCCGTCGACGCGCTCCTGTCCCTCCAGGAGGTCGGCGACCCGACCTCGGAGCAGGCGAACGCGCGGGCCCGCGCCCGCGGCCAGGTGCTGCTCGAGCGGCTCGACGAAATCCGCCACGGGCTTCTCATGGGCACGATTCCGCGCCGCACACTCGACGAGCTCGCCCGCACCGCGCGCGAGCAGAGGGCCTCCGCCGCCGATCCGCGGCTGGCCGAGGTTCTGGACGAGATCGAGCTTCGCGCCGAAGTCGAACTCGCCAAGCTCGACTATTGATTCCGAGGTCGAACCGCCCGAAACGCGGGGCCGCCGATGCTGCGGCGCACATGCCGCGCGCCCCGTGGGCGCCGCGCGATGAGGCTCTTGATGGGGACGGGGGCCGTCCCTATACTCCGCGCCGCTTTTCCGGAAGGGTTCGGAAAGAGGGCATGAAAGGAAAAACGACTCTGCCGCCTGGCTACCGTCCGTCGGACGACGAACCGTTCATGAACACCATGCAGCGCGAGTATTTCCGGCGCAAGCTGCTGGACTGGCGGGACGAGCTTCTGAAAGAATCCGATACGACCCTGCAACATCTCCAGGAGGAGAGCCTGCAGGAGCCCGACGTCGCGGACCGGGCCTCGCTCGAAACCGACCGCGCGTTGGAGCTGCGCACCCGCGACCGGGCGCGCAAGCTGATCACCAAGATCGACGAGGCCTTGGAGCGGATCGAGGACGGCACCTACGGTTATTGCATCGAAACCCACGAGCCGATCTCGATTCGCCGGCTCGAAGCCCGGCCCATCGCCACGCTCAGCGTCGAGGCGCAGGAACGTCACGAGCGCATGGAAAAACTCCACCGCGACGAATAGGCGGTTGGAGCCGTTCCACCGAAGCGGGGCAAGGGGAGGGCCGGTGATCCGGCTCCCCGCCCGGCGCATGGCCGCGCCGCCGCGCCGCCCGGGCGGCGCCTGACATGCTCTACGATCAGCTCGTGGCGGACGCCACCGCCTTCGTGTCGGTGGTCGTCATCGACATCGTGCTCGCGGGCGACAACGCGCTGGTGGTCGGGCTGGTCGCCTCGCGGCTCCCGAGGGAACACCAGCGCCGGGTCGTGGCGCTCGGCATCGCCATCGCGCTGCTGTGCCGGATTGGCTTCGCGGTCGTCGCGGCGGAGCTTCTTCTCGTCACCGGCCTGTTGTTCGCGGGCGGCCTCCTGCTGCTGTGGGTCGCCTGGAAGCTGTGGCGCGAGATCCAGGCGAGCCGGCGCGAGGCGGCGCGGGGCCCTTTGGGGGTGGCGGCGACCGCGCCCACCAAGACTCTCACCGCCGCGGTGTGGCAGATCGCGGTCGCCGACGTCTCGATGTCGCTCGACAACGTGCTGGGCGTCGCCGGCGCCGCCCACGACCATCTCTGGATGCTCGTGTTCGGGCTCGTGCTCTCGATCAGCCTGATGGGCGCGGCCGCGACGCTGATCGCGGGCTTCATGGAGCGCAACCACTGGCTCGGCTACCTCGGGCTCGGCGTCGTCACCTACGTCGCGCTGTCCATGATCTACAAGGGCGCGGGCCAACTTCTGCTCGCTGTGACATTTTCCTGACATGGTGACGGCACCCTGGCCGGGATTCGCGCGTTTGTCGTAGGCTCGGCCCGGTTGGTAACGTTCGATTAACCATCCCGCGCCCACGCTGGGCTCACGCCCAAGCGTGGGCGCCTGATTCTGCGATCCGAAACGTCACAGAGTCGACACGCAACGAAAAGAACAGGGGAACGACAGGAATGAAAATCCATCACTGGCTGGCCCCAGCCCTCTTCATCCTTGCCGCCGCGTCCTCCTTGCCGGCCGCGGCCTTCGAGAACGTCTGCCCGTACCACGGCCAGGCCCGCGACGAGATCGCCCAGAACTACCGGGTCAATCCCGCCGTCGTGCCGAGGATCGCCGCGTCCTATTGCGCGAACGTCGGCCGCAAGGCCTACAACGCCATCGGGCCGGACCGGATTCGCCACACCTACCTGGGTCCGATCCTGGGCGTCACCTGGATCAACACCGGCGACATCGTCGGCCAGCCCGGCACGCCGCCGCGCGTCGCGCGGAACTCGGGCTTCATGTATCTGATCGGGCCGGGCGGTATCGCCAACCACATCTTCTTCCGCTGGGGCCCCGAGATCGCGGGGCGCTGACACGCCGGACCTTGACGCCCGCCCATTTTCGCGAATCATGAGGGGCGGCCAAAGCCGCGGCCCGAAGGGCCCGGGAATCGGGGGCGTCAGGGGGTAGAGGGATGAAACGGTTGGCATGGCTCGCGCCGGCGCTTGTTCTCGCGGCGGCGTTTCCGGCCTGGGGCTTCGAGAACATCTGCCCTTACGCCGGCCAGGACCAGCGCCGGATCGCCGAAATCCTGCGGATGGACTACGACGCGGTGCCCACGCTCGCGGCGCACCTTTGCGCCAATGTCGGGCGCAAGGCCTACAACGCGCTGGGGCCGGACCGGGCCCGCAAGACCTTTCTCGGGCCGATCCAGGGCGTCGCCTGGGCCAATACCGGCGACGTCATCTCGGCACCCGACTACCCGCGCCGGATCGCGCCGTTCTCGGGCTTCGTGTACATCATCGGCGCGGGCGGAATCTCCCAGCGCCCGTTCGTCCGCTGGACCACCGACATCGTCGGCCGCTGAGGCGTCCGCGGGCTGGCGCGACGGGCCGCCCGCTCACTTGGGCGCGAGCCGGGAGACCGATTCGCTGATGTCGCGGGCAATGGCGGCGGTCTCGCCGTCGTCGGGGAAGGCGGCGCCGATGGCCGAGGCCAGATGCGGCAAAACCTTGATGTCGCGCGCGTCCGCCGTCGTCTCCGGCTGCAACAGCTTGGTCGTCACCTGGATCAGCGATCGGCACAGGCCCGAGACGTGATCGTGCTTCGTGCCGGAAAGGCGGCGCGCCAAATCCTCGGCGGTCTCGAGCAGCCGCGTGAGATGGGCGGCCCGTTCCGGCGCCGCGTCGCCGTCGACGACGCGCGCCACCAGCCAGGCGATCTGGAAGGCGTTGCGCTCCATCTTGCGGTGGTTGATCTCGACCACCGCCTGCCGGACCGCCTTGCGCAGCTCGGCCGGGTCGGCGCTGCGGGTCGCCTTGGCGCGCAGGACGTTGGGAACATCGATCAAAGGCGCGGTCGGTCCCGGGCGCGGCTCGCGCCGGCGGTCGGGGCCGATGTAGTCGCTCGTGACCACGAAGGGCTTGCGGCTGCGCACCAGGCGCAGCACCCGCTCCAGCAGGTTCTCGATCGTGACCGGCTTGACCAGGATGTGGTCGGCGCCGGAATCGATCGCCCGGCGAATCTGGGGCGGCATTCCCGCGCCCGAAACCGCGATGATGGGAACGAACGGATCCTCGCCCACGGACTGATGCCGGATCCCGCGGAACAGGCGGCAGGCGTCGAGATAGTCGGCGTTGGCGATCAGGAGGTCCGGCGGCGCCTCGGCGACCCAGGTGCGGGCGCGTTCCAACAGGTGCGTGTCGCGCACCTCCCCGAAGCCCTCGTGCTGGAGGCTCATGCGGATGCTGCCGCGGACGTCGCGGTTGGATTCGACCAGGACCAGCGAAACACCCTCGAAATGGTACTGCGGGATCGGCGTGCCCATGGCCGTCGGCCTTTCCTGTCTAGAAGGGGAAGAGGATGTCGAAGACCTGCTCGCCGTAGCGCGGCTGCTGCACGTCGGTGATCTGGCCGCGGCCGCCGTAGGAGATGCGCGCCTCGGCGATCTGATCGTACTGGATCGTGTTGGTCGAGCTGATGTCCTGCGGGCGGATGATTCCGGCGACCTGAAGATTGCGCATCTCGTAGTTCACGCGCATCTCCTGGCGCCCCTCGAGCACGAGGTTGCCGTTGGGAAGCACCTGGGTGACGATGGCGGCGATGCGCATCGTCACCTGCTCCGAGCGGTTCACGGACCCGGCCCCGTCCACGGCGCTCGTGCTGTTGCTGTTCACCAGGGAGGTCGGGTCGACGGCGTCGGGTAAGACCTTGCCCAGCTTCGTCTCGTAGCCGAGGAAGCTGTCGAGGGACGCCTTCTCGCCGCTGCTGCGGCTGCGCTTCGTCTCGTTGTCGATCTTGGCCTTCTCGTCGACGTTGATGACCACGGTCACGATGTCGCCGACGTTGCTCGCGCGCTGGTCCTTGAGGAAGTCGCGCGCGCCGGGCCGCCACAGCGAGCTCGGCTCGCGCTTGGCCATCACGGGCGCCGGCATCGGCATGGTGACGGGCCGGTAACTCGGCTGCGCAGCCGGATTCTGGATGGTGGTGAGCTTGGGCGCGTCGCCGACCTCGGACAGGCGCGTCAGCACGTTGCAGCCCCCGGCGGCGAAGGCGGCCATCAGAACCCCGGCGCGAAACGCGGTTGAAGCCATGGTCATGCGCTCTCTCCTCGTCTCGCTGCTCATCGCGCCGCCGTCCGGCTTTTTTGGCCGACGGCCGCCCGCATACTCGCGGGGGTGCGGATGATGACGCGCGACGGGCTGTCCACGGCGGCCTCCACCGTGGTCTTGCTTTGCGTGTTGATCACCTTGATGACCTCGCCCTTGGCGCCGTCCTCGATGGCGCGCCCCTGGGCGGTGAGCAGCATGTAGGGCATCTGCACCACCATGGTCACGAGCGCGCCCTTGTGCACCACGACCGGCGGGTGGAAGTCTCCCGCGCGCAGCGGCACGCCGTCCACCGCCTGGCGGCGCGGGCTCATGCCGATGAGCGCGTCGGGGTCGGTGATCGCGTCGTTGGGGAGCGCGTCGCTGCGGACCCGGATGAAGCGGATGTCCGATGCCGCGACCACGTCGTTGGCGGAGACGCGCCGCGTCAGGACGGGAACCGACGTCACCTCGTAGACCCGGCCCGAAACCTTGACGGTCTGGGCATCCGGCCCGTCGCTGGCCGCGACCGTGGCGGTGAACCGCGTGCCGTCGCGGTCGAGCCAGAGGTCGCGGATCTGGACCGGCCCGTGCGAGTCCGGATCGGCGTAAAGCGCGATGTCGCGGTTGTCGATGGCGATATCGACCTTCTTGCCGCGCACCGTCGCCTCCTGCGCCACTGCGTCCTTCAGCGCGTCGTCGATCTCGGCCCCCGCCACCGCGTGCGCGGCGCGCTCGATCGTCACGTGATCGGTGTGCGAGGCGGGGCGCCAGTCGAGCCCGTTGGCCTGGGCGACGTTGAAGAGCCACCGGGCGTCGTACACCGCCTGATGGCCGAACTTGGGCGCGGCGGCGACCACGACGTCCGCCTTGCTTCCGGCGTCCGCGAAGATGTCCCCGAGGCGCACCCGGCCGTCCTCCACGGTGACGGCGTTGCGGAGCACCGGCGCCGCCTGGGCGCCGGCCGCGGTCCAAAGCGCGAGGGCGATGGCGATGAAAAGACTGCGAGTCATCCGCCGTGTCCTAGTGCAGTTGCGTCATGGTCTGGAGCATCTGATCGGAGGTCTCGATCACCTTCGAATTCATCTCATAGGCGCGCTGGGCGCGGATCAGGTTGGTGATCTCCTGGACCACGTCCACGTTCGAGGTCTCCAGGAAGCCCTGAAGCACGGTGCCGAAGCCGGTGGCGCCGGGCACGCCCGTGGTCGGGCTGCCCGACGCCGGGGTCTCGGCGAACAGATTGTCGCCCAGCGCCTGCAGGCCGACTTCGTTGGGGAAGGTCGCGAGCTCCAGCTGGCCGACGGTCTGCGGCTGCACCTGGCCCGCGATCGTCACCTGCACCTCGCCGCTCGAATTCACGGTGACGTCGACGGCGTCGTTGGGGACCGTGACGCCGGGCAGCACGGTGTAGCCGTTGGCGGTCACGATCTGGCCCTCGGGGCTGAGCTGGAACGAGCCGGCCCGGGTATAGGCGGTCTCGCCGCTCGGCAGCGTGACCTGGAAATAGCCCTTGCCCTGGATCGCGAGATCGAGGCTGTTCTCGGTGGTGACGATCTGGCCCTGGCCGGTCATCCGGTACACGGCGGCGGTCCGCACCCCCAACCCGAGCTGGATGCCGGCGGGAACGATGGTCCCCGTGTCCGACGAGGTCGAGCCGACGACCACCTCGTTCTGATACAGCAGGTCCTGGAACTCGGCGCGCTGCCGCTTGAACGCGGTCGTGTTCATGTTGGCGATGTTGTTGGAGATCACTTCCACGTTGAGCTGCTGGGCCAGCATTCCGGTGGCGGCGATGTTGAGTGCTCTCATGGATCGGGTTCCTTACAAAGGGCGCTAGCTTGTCTGCGTCAGCTTGTCGATCGCGAGGTGCAGCATCTCGTCGTCGGCGCGGATCACGGTCTCGGCCTGGTCGTAGGCGCGATGGGTCGCGATCATGTGGGTGATCTCCAGCACCGGTTGCACGTTCGATTCCTCCACCATGCCCTGGACGACCGCGGCGTCGGTGGCGGGCTGCGGCGTCTGCTCGGTGGAATAGAGGCCGCTTCCGTTCTTGGTCAGCTCCTGCTCGTCGGCAAAACGCACCAGCTTGATCTGGCCCACCTGGCTGGTGACGGTGGGTATCCCCGGGGTGGTCGCCGAGATCGTGCCGTCCTCGGCGATCTCGATGGCGGTCGCGTCCTCGGGGATGACGATCGGCTGGTTGCTCGAATCGAGCACCGGGTAGCCGTCGCTGTTCACGACCTGCCCGTTGGCGTCCAGCGTGAAGCGCCCGTTGCGGGTGTAGCGGTCGCCGAGCGGCGTGCTGACGACGAAATAGCCGCTGCCGCGGATGGCGACGTCCAATGGGTTCCCGGTCGAGGTGAAGGATCCCTCGCTGGTGTCGCGCACCTGGGCCACGTTCTCGACATAAGACAGAGTCCCGTCGGGCAGCTGCGCCACATATTCCGCGAACACCAGCCGCTGGCCCTTGTAGGCCGGGGTGTTCATGTTGGCGATGTTGTTGGCGACCATATCCATCTGGCGCTCCAACACCATCTGCCGGGACAGGGCTACGAAAGAGGCGTTTTCCATGTCGCGCAGGCGGTCCGGACGATTGAAATCCGCCCGCCTCGCTGCACGAGCCGTGCCAAAGGAGGGGAGCCGCGAAATCGCGCGGTTGGCCGGGCCGCCCGCGCCCGCCGGGGGGCCGGGGGGCCGCAAAGCGGCAGCCTTTGCCGGGCAGGCTTTGCCGAAACCGGCTTTTTCGCGCAAATCCCCGGGGCCGCCTCAACCTCTCGTTAACTAAACCCCGCTACCTTGGCCTCCGGGGCGATGCCGCGCCGCATCTCCCTCTTCTCAGAATCCCGGGCGGGCACAATGACGGATCAAGCAGCTGCATCGGATGCGGACATCGAACAAGCGGAAGGCGGCGAAGGCGTTCCCCCGCCAACCAAGAAGTGGAGCGGCAAGAGGATCGTCCTCTTCATCGTGCTCCCCCTCCTGGTGGTCATCGGGGGCGGCGCGGCCGGCGTCTATTTCACGGGAATCCTCGGCTTCGGCGGCACGGCCGCCGCGAAAGTCGAGAAAAAGCCCGAGCCGGTCCACACGGCGATCTTCTTCGACGTCCCGGACCTCCTCGTCAACCTCAACACGAACGGCCGGCGGACGAGCTTCCTGAAGCTCAAGGTCGCGCTCGAGCTGGGCAAGGAGGAAGACCAGAAGATCCTCGAGAAGGTCCTGCCGCGGGTGGTCGACAGTTTCCAGGTCTACCTGCGCGAGATGCGCCCCGAGGACCTGCGCGGCTCGGCCGGCCTTTACCGGCTGCGCGAGGATCTGCTCGCCCGCGCCCAGACCGCGGCCAAGCCGGCGGAGGTCAAGGACGTCCTGTTCAAGGAAATGCTGATCCAGTAGCCGCGCGAAAGCGCCGAGGACGAACGACAAAGAGATGGCGGAAACCGCGACCAAGGAAGCGAAGCCCAAGGAGCCGAGCGAAGAAGAGCGCATGGCGGCGGAATGGGCGGCCATGGCCGGCGACGGGGACGGCGACGCGCCCGCGCAAGCCGACGGCGACCAGACCCCCGGACAGTCCACGCGCGTCCTCAATCAGGACGAGATCGACAGCCTGCTCGGCTTCGACGACATGGGCGGGGGCCAGGGCGACAGCTCCGGCATCCGGGCGATCGTCAACTCCGCGCTCGTCTCCTACGAGCGCCTGCCGATGCTCGAGGTGGTGTTCGACCGCCTGGTCCGCATGATGTCCACGTCGCTGCGCAACTTCACCGGCGACAACGTCGAGGTCTCGCTCGACAACATCGCCTCGGTGCGGTTCGGCGACTATCTGAACAGCATCCCGCTGCCCGCGATGCTGTCCGTGTTCAAGGCCGAGGAATGGGACAACTACGGCCTGGTGTGCGTGGACAGCTCCCTCATCTATTCCATCGTTGACGTGCTGCTCGGCGGCCGGCGCGGCACCGCAACGATGCGCATCGAGGGCCGCCCCTATACGACCATCGAGCGCACGCTGGTCGAGCGCATGATCTACGTCGTGCTCTCGGATCTTTCGGCCGCCTTCGACCCGCTTTCGCCCGTCACCTTCCGGTTCGACCGGCTGGAGACGAACCCGCGCTTCGCCACCATCGCCCGCCAGGCCAACGCCGCGATCGTCGCGAAGCTGCGCATCGACATGGAAGACCGCGGCGGGCGGATGGACCTGCTCATCCCTTACGCCACGCTGGAGCCGGTGCGCGAACTGCTGCTGCAGATGTTCATGGGCGAGAAGTTCGGCCGCGATTCGATCTGGGAAAGCCATCTCGTTTCCGAGCTGTGGATGACGGACGTCCAGATCGAGGCCGTTCTGGACGAACAGGGGGTGACGCTGGGGGACGTCCTCGAATGGAAGGTCGGATCGCGCCTGCTGTTGAACGCGACGACGGATTCCGAGGTCATGCTTCGGTGCGGCGAGGTGCCGATGTTCATTGGCAAGGTCGGGCGCCGCGGCCGCCACATCGCGATCCGTCTCGACCGCGTGCTCACTCACGAGGAGGAAGAGGAATGACGCTGCTCGTGGTCCTCGACATCCTGGTCGCCGGCCTGCTCGCGGCCACCATCGGATTCTGCGTCGTGCTGAACCGCCGCCTCGCCGCGCTTCGCCGCAACGAGACCGAGCTCAAGCAGGTGCTCGCCCAGTTCAACCAGGCCGCCGAGCGGGCCGAGTCGGGAATCGCCCGCCTCAAGGAGGTGAGCACCGAAACCGCGGCCACCCTGCGCGAGCGGATCGGGGAAGCCCGCGCGCTGCGCGACGATCTCGCCTTCGTCGCCGAGCGCAGCGACCGAATCGCCTCCGAGCTCGGCCGCAAGCTCACCGCCGCGCGCCCGGGGCGGGCCGAACCGCCGCGCCGCGAGGCGCCGCGCGAGGCGCCGGCGCGGACGCTCTCCGGGGCGGAGCGCGATCTGCTTGCCGCCCTCGAACAGGCGCGCTGAGCGGGGCGCCGCGAACGACATGTCGATCCGGATCCTGCTCATCACCGTCTTCGCCGCGGCCCTGATGCTGAGCGTGCGCGTCGCCGATCTCTGGCACGGGATCGCGATCGCCGCCGGCGCCGTCGCGGTCAGCCCGGCCGCCGCGGCCGATCCGGCGCCGCCCGCGCCGGCGGCCAGCCCTCCATCTTCGCCCGCGGCAACGCCGGCTTCGCCCGGGGCCGCGCCCGCGGCGGCGAATGCGACCGCAACGCCGCCCGCCGAGGCCGCGCCCGCCGAGGCCGCGCCCGCCGAAGCGGCGCCCTTGCGCCCGGCGCCGGAGGAGGACTTCAGCGACGCCGAGCTCAAGACCCTGCAGTCGCTCGCGAAAAGGCGCGAGGAGCTGGACGCGCGCGAGAAGGCCGTCGACACCCGCGAGGGGTTGCTCGCCGCCGGTGAGAAGCGCGTGGACCAGAAGATCGCCGAGCTCAAGGATCTTCAAGGCAAGATCAAGGGCCTGCTCAAGACCTACGACGAGCAGGAGACCGGCAAGCTCAAGAGCTTGGTCAAGATCTACGAGAACATGAAGCCGAAGGACGCGGCGCCGATCTTCGAGCAGCTCGACATGGACACCCTTCTCGACATCGTCGAGCGGATGAAGGAGCGCAAGGTCTCGCCGATCCTCGCCCAGATGAGCCCGGCCAAGGCCAAGGAGATCACCGACGAGCTGGCGCGCCGCCACGAGCTGTCCCAGGTGGCCGCGGGCGCGCCCTAAGCCCCTGGTTACGCTTCTTTAACCGTAATTTAACCGGTAGCCGGCTAGGGTCCGGGCGGGGCTCGGCGGCGGCCGCCCCAAGACCGAATCGAAGGAGTGAAAGATGTCCGTCGACAAGAACATGAACATCCTGATTGTGGACGATTACAAGACGATGCTCCGCATCATCCGCAATCTGTTGAAGCAACTCGGCTTCGACAATGTCGACGAGGCGACCGACGGCAGCGAGGCGCTGCAGAAGCTCCGCGACAAGCAGTACGGCCTCGTGATCTCCGACTGGAACATGGAGCCGATGACCGGCCTTCAGCTCCTGCGCGAGGTGCGCAAGGACATGAAGCTGAAGGAGACGCCCTTCATCATGATCACGGCCGAAAGCAAGACCGACAACGTCGTCGCGGCCAAGGAGGCGGGGGTCAACAACTACATCGTCAAGCCGTTCAACGCCGCCACCCTCAAGACCAAGATCGCCAGCGTCATCGGCGCGTTCTAACGCCGCCCAACCGGGGGAATGCCCATGGCCGCCCGTGTCAGCCCCGAGCCCGCCGGCAAGGCGCCGGACGGATCGGGCGCCAAGCCTTCGCGCGCGCAAGCCCAGAAAGCGGGCAAGAGCGCCGCGCTTCGCCGCGACCTCACGCCCGCCGATCTCGACGTCTTCGAGGAGCTCGAGGCGCTGGTGCGCTACATCGAGACCGCCAAGCGCGAGATCGCGGCGCTCTGCCCCGAGGAGATCCGGGAGAAGCACATCCGCGAGGCGACCGACGAGCTGGACGCCATCGTCGCCCACACCGAGGACGCGACGGGCGCCATCCTCGACGCCGCCGAGAAGATCGAGAAGATCGCCGCGTCGCTCGAGGGCGATCCGGCGACGCGCCTCGCCGGGGAGGTGACGCGCATCTACGAGGCCTGCAATTTCCAGGACATCACCGGCCAGCGCATCGGCAAGGTCGTGGCCGCCCTGAAGACCATCGAATCGCGCATCGAATCGCTGGCCGCGGCCTGGGGCGGCGCGGGCGCGGGCGCCGGGCCGGCGGCGGCCGGGCCGGCGTCCAAATCCGACGCCGATCTGCTGCGCGGCCCCCAGCTTGCCGGCAACGCGAAAACCCAGGAAGAGATCGACGCCCTCCTCAAGAGCTTCGATTAGCGCGGCTGGCCGCCGGGCCAGGCGCCGAGAGCCGAGATGATCGAGCACCCGACAGATGCAATCGACTTGGCCGCGCTCGATACGCTCCCGCCGGCGGCGCCGCCGGCCCGGCCCTGGCTCATCACCTTCGTCAACCTCGTGTGCGTGCTGCTCTCGTTCTTCGTGCTGCTCGCCAACATCTCCACGATCGAGCGCAGCAAGGCCCGCGACGCCATCCGCAGCCTGGGCCAGACCCTCGCCTTCGGGACCGAAAGCGGGGCCCGCAAGGACCGGCCCGCCGAGGCCGAGGCGATCATCGGGCCCAAGCTCGTGCGCCAGCGCCTCGCCGCGACCATCCGCGCCATCTTTCCCGACGCCAAGATGAAGGACATCGCCGCCCGCGACGAGCTGCGCTTCGCGCTGCCGCTCCACGCCGTCTTCGCGGGCGCCGCCCTCAAGCCCGAGGCCGGGCCGATGCTGGCGGCGGTGGCCGCGGCCTTGAAGCGCGGCGCGCCCGGCTTCCGGCTCGAGGCCGACGCGATGGCGGGCGCCGGCTCGAACCCGGCCGACGCGGTCGCCCGCGCCGCGCTCCTCGCTCGCGGCCTGGTCGAGGGCGGCGCGCCCAAGACGGCGGTCGCCGCCGGCGTCGACCGCGGCACCCCCGACGAGATCCGGTTCGCCATCCGCGCCAAGCCGGAGGATGCGCCGCGGATCGACTTCCGCCGCATCGCGCCCCAGCCATGATCCCGTTCGATCCCATGGCGGCAGGGGACGGCGGCGAGGCCCATGTCGACGCCGACAAGCCCTGGCTCATCACGCTGGGCGACCTGCTGTGCCTGCTGCTGACCTTCTTCGCCCTGCTCTTTTCCATGTCCGCGGTCGAGACCGGGAAATGGAAGGCGCTGACCCACGCGTTCACGCGCCAGGCCGAGCAGCCGCTCGCGTCCGACGCGGCGGGCGAATCCGCGCCGCGCGACATGGGCGGCATCCAGGTCGAGCCGGGCCTCGACCTCGGCTATCTCGGCACCGTTCTCGAGGCGCAGGGAAAGTCGAACATGCTCCTGCGCAACGCCGTCATCTATCTCGCAGGCGAGCGGCTCGTCCTCTCGCTTCCCGGCGACCTTCTGTTTGCGCCCGGGAGTGCCGCGTTCGAATCCAAGGGCGCCGCCGCGCTTTTCGATCTCGCGGGCGTGCTGCGGAACATCGCCAACGAGATCGAGGTCGTGGGGCACACCGACCCGACGCCGATCGCGAACACCTATCCATCCAACTGGGATCTGTCGCTGGCGCGCGCCGTGGCCGTGGCGGGTGAATTGAACCGCGCCGGCTTCACCCGCGACATCGCCGCCTTCGGCGTGGCCGACGCCCATTTCTCGGAGCTGCCCGAGACGCTTCCCCGGCCGCGCCGTCTCGCGCTGGCGCGCCGCGTGGACATCGTGCTGACCCCCCGCGAAGGAGCATTTTGATGCCGTTTCCGTCCGCGCTCGCCGCCCCGGTCCGCGCGCTCGCGCTGGCCGCCCTCGTTTTCGCCGCGGCGCCGGCGCGCGCGGCCGAGAACGTGCCGGTCCGGGCGGCCGACCACGGCGATTACGGGCGCATCGTCTTCGACTGGGGCGCGCCGGTCGGCCATTCGGTCGCGCTGACGGGCCGCACGCTCACCGTCGCCTTCGACCGGCCGATGGACGGCTCGTTCGATTCGGTGCGCCGCTGGCTGAAGGGCTACGTGACCGCGGCGCGGCTCGAAGACGGCGGGCGCAAGGCGGTGTTCGATCTCGCCGGCGATTTCACGACCTCCGATTTCGAGAGCGGCAACTCGCTGGCCGTGGATCTGAAGCGCGCGCCGGACAACGCGCCCGCCCGCCGCATCGCGGTGCGCGCCGGCGTCCATGACGACTTCAGCCGCATCGTCTTCGACTGGCCCGGGCTCGTCGATTACAAGGCCGCCGAGCAGGGAACCAGCCTGAAGCTCAGCTTCGACGCGCCCGCGAACCTCGATCTCGACGCGGTGCGCCGCGATCTCCCGCCTTTCGTGACCGGGATCGCGGAAAGCCGGGAAGGGAAGGGGATCGCGGTCACGATCTCGGGGGTGGACTCCGCCCGCTTCCGCTATTTCCGCAGCGCGACCAAGGTGGTGGTGGACGTCCTGCCGCCGGCGGGCGCGCACGAGCACGCGATGCTGCCCGCCGAAGGCCCCGAGCCCGCCGCGCCCAACCCGCCGGCGCCCCCCGAAGGCACGACCAACGCGCCCCAGCCGGGCCCGAACGACGTCAAGCCGGACCGCACGCCCGCGCCCACGCGCCGCCGCGTCATGGTCGCCGGGGCTTCGTCCGGCCCAAAGGAGATGGCCGCGCCGCCGATCCGCTTGCTTCCCGACGAATTGGCCGCGCCCCCGCAGCCGCCTCCGCCGCCTGGCGTTGCGTCGCAGCCGGCGCCGAAGGAGTCGCAATCGCTGACGGCAACGCTGGCGCCGGCCGCGGCACCCGCCGAGGGTCCCGCACCGATCCCGCTGACGCCGAAACCGGCGGCCGAAAAAGCCGCGGCCAAGAAAGCCCCTCCTCAGGAAGCGGCGGCGGAAAAACCCGCGCCCGAAAAACCCGCGACCGAAGCCGCGGCCGCGAAAGTTTCGCCGCGGCCCGCGAAGCAAGCGGCCGCGCCGCGGGTCTCGGCCGCGAAGCCGCTCTTGCCCTCGGCCCCCGCAACGGGAACGCCGGTTCGCGTCACCGCCAAGGCGGAAAAGCGCGCGCTGGCCGTCACCTTCGGCTGGAACGAGCCGGTGGGCGCGGCCGTGTACCGGCGGGGCGGCGCCCTGTGGGCCGTGTTCGACCGCAAGGCGCCGCTCGATCTCTCGGCGCTCCAATCCTGGCACAAGGAGCTGACGGTCTCGGCCCCCGACGTCGCCGGCGCCACCGCCTTGCGTATTGCCGCCGGCCCCGCGATGTCGGCGGCGGTGCGCCGCCACGGCACGGCCGTCTCGATCGTGCTCTCGCGCGCGCCGGCGCGGCTTTCTACCGCGATCTCGCCCGCGCCGGCTTCGGGCGGCGCCACGAGCCTGCGGCTTCCGGTCGCGGACGCGCGCGCGCCCCTGGAGCTGATCGACCCGGACGTCGGCGACAGGCTGGTGGTCGTGCCGGTGATGGCCGCCGGCGAAGGGGTCGCGGCGGAGCGGCGCTATGCCTTGTTCCGCCTGCTCGCCAGCGTCTCCGGCGTGGTCGTCGAGCCCAAGTCCGACGGCATCAAGGTGCGCACCCTGCCCGGAGCGGTCGAGATCGCCGATCCGAACGGCCTTTTCCTTTCGTACAAGGACGGCGCGCCGCCGCCCGGCGAACCGGCGGACCAAGCGTCCGCGCCCGCCGAGCCGCCGCCGCAGGCGACACCCGCGCAAGCCCGGGCCCAAGCGCAAGACCAAGACGCGCCGCGCCGGCTGTACGATCTCGTCGGCTGGGCCCGGGGTGCCGCCCCTTTCGAGGAGACGCGCACGCGCCTGCTTCGCGCCGTCGTCGCGGCGCCGCTCGCCAAGCGCAACGTCGCGCGGCTCGCGCTCGCCCGCTTCTATTTCGCGCGCGGGCGCTACGTCGAAGCCCTCGGCGTCCTGGGCACGATCGCCGCCGAGACCCCCAAGGTGGACCAGGCGCCCGCCTTCCTGGCGTTGCGCGGCGCCGCCGCCTTCCTGTCCGACGATTACGAGCAGGCGGCCGCCGATCTCGGCTCGCCGCTGCTTTCCACCTTCACGGACGTGGATCTGTGGCGCGGGGCGCTCGCCGCCGCCCAGGGGCGCTGGCCCGAGGCCGTTCACGTCTTCGCCCGGGTCGGCGACCAGATCCAGGACTATCCGCCCGCGCTCAAGGTCCGGTTCGGGCTGCTCGCCGCCGAGACCGCGATCAACTCCCACGAATTTCCCGCCGCCGAGACCTATCTCGATTTCGTCGAGCACAGCGCGCCCGACGCCGCCGGCGAGGCGCGCGTCGAATACCTGCGCGGGCAGCTCGCGGCGACCCGGCGCGAGACCGACAAGGCGGCGGCGCTCTACCAACAGGCGATCGAATCGGGCGATCCGGCGACCAAGGTGAAGGCGCGGTTCGCCAAGGCGATGCTGCTGTACGATGCCGGCAAGATCCCGGCCAAGCAGGCGATCGCGACGCTCGAGGATTTGCGCTTCGCCTGGCGCGGCGACTCCTTCGAGTTCGACGTGCTGCGCCGGCTCGGCGACCTTTATCTCAAGACCGGCCAATACGAGAACGGGCTGACGACGCTCAAGCGCGCGGTCACCTTCTTCCCCGACGATCCCCGCGCCAAGGACGCGGCCGCGGCGATGAACGCGACCTTCGCCAAGCTCTACGTGGACGGCGCCGCCGATTCGCTTCCGCCCTTGAAGGCGCTCGGGATCTACGAGGAATTCCGCGAGCTGACGCCCCCGGGCCCGGCGGGCGACGCCGTGATCCGCAAGCTCGCCGAGCGCATGGTCGACGTCGATCTTCTCGATCAGGCGGCGGCGCTTCTCGAGCCCTTGGTCGCGACCCGGCTCGCGGGCGCCGACAAGCTCGCCGCGGGCACGCGCCTTGCCGCCATCCGTCTCCTCGACAAGAAGCCCGAGGACGCGCTTCGCGCGCTGAAGGAAAGCGCGGTCGCGGACATCCCGCCCGGGATCGCCGCCCAGCGCCGCCGCCTCGAGGCCCGCGCGCTCGCCGAGCAGGAGAAGCCCAAGGACGCGCTCGCCGCCCTCAACGGCGACGCGAGCCGCGACGCCGATCTGCTGCGCGCCGACATCCTCTGGAACGAACAGAACTGGGCCGAGGCGGCCAAGGTGCTCGCGCGCCTCACCGACAAGGCGGGCCGCGACGGCGCGGCGCTCGGCGATGCCGACGCCCGGCTGATCGTGAAGCGCGCGGCGGCGCTGTGGCTCGCCGGCAATACCGCCGCCCTCGACGACCTGCGCGACCGCTTCGGCCCGGCCATGGCCAAGACCCCCTCGGGCAACGATTTCCGCGTGATCGCCGCCGCCCCCATGGGCGCGATCGACAGCGTGCAGGCCGTCGCCGCCCGGCTCTCGGAGGTGGACGCCTACGCCGCCTTCGCCGCCGACCTCAAATCGGGGCCGAAGCCGGAACAAGGCAAGCCGGAACCGGCCAAGCCCGGCGACAACGCGGCGAAACCGGAGAGCAAGGCGAACAAGGAAATCGCCGCGGCGAAATAGCCGCGGCGCGATCCCGCGTTTCCTCCCGCGCAGACCTGGGGCCCTCCCGGCGCCGCGCCTCGTCGCGACCGTTCCCATCATCGCGCCCGCTTCGGTCTGCCCGTTGCGGCTGTGCCGGTGTCGCCCTGCGCCACCGTGACGCGGCCCGGCCAGCCCGCCGCGCCCCGACCGGTTGGGCCGTCAGCCGCGCGCAAGCGGCCGAGCCTCGACCAAGCCAGCCATCCGCGCGCCAACCCCGCTCCCTTATTGCGAATCGTTCGCAATTAGATTGACAGTCGCAACCCCAGGCCCTAAAAGGGAAAAAATAGCGATTGGTTCTTATTTGCACTTTGTGGCGCAGCTTCGAGGCACCGCCAATCGCCTGGCCGGCCTTCGCGGGGGAGCGGAGGTTGGCGCGCGCCGAGGCCAGGGAACCGCCCGCAGACGGCCCGCGCCGAGCCGGGGCCCGGCACTTCACTTATAGTGCGCTCACGCCACGGGGGAGGATTTGCGCATCCCACGATTAGTTTTGGCGGCGATGCTGGCGGCGGGCTTGGCGGCGGGCGCGGCTTCCGCCCGGGCGGGCGAGGCCGCGCAATCGGGCGGGGCCGACCCGCGCGGAGTCTTGCAGCGCGAGACCCTGACCGGCGATTGGGGCGGCGCGCGCAAGAGGCTCGAGGATTCGGGCGTGAGCCTGGGCGCCGAGTACATCGGCGAGACGCTCGCCAACCTCTCCGGAGGCTTGCGCCGCGGCGCCGTCTACCAGGGCCGCTTCGAGATGGCGGCCGAGCTCGATCTCGAAAAGCTGGCGGGCTGGCGGGGCGCCAGCATCTTCGCCAGCGCCTATCAGATTCACGGCCACGGCCTGAGCCCGGAATTCCTCGGCAACCTGCTTGTCCCCAGCAACATCGAGGCCCATCCCGCGACCCGCCTTTTCACCGCCTGGTTCCAGCGGAACTGGGACGAAAACCGTCTGTCGCTGCGCCTCGGCCAGATCGCCGCGGACGACGAATTCGCCATCAGCGACACGGCCGCCCATTTCATCAACGGAACCTTCGGCTGGTTCGCCCACACCGCCTCGAACCTCCCGAGCGGCGGCCCGGCCTATCCGCTCGCCACGCCGGGCGCGCGGTTCGCCGCCATGCCGGCCGAGGACGTGACCGTGCGTGCCGCGGTCTTTTCCGGCGATCCCGCCGGCCGGCCCGGCGCCGAGGACCCCCAGCTTCACGACAACAGCGGCACGACCTTCAGCCTTCAGGGCGGCGTGCTCGCGATGGCGGAGGTCCAGGTCGCCGCCCATTGGGCCGGTCTTCCCGGCGCCTACAAGCTGGGCGGCTGGTACCATTCGGGATCGTTCCACAACCTGCGCCGGGACGCGCTCGGCCTTTCGCTCGCCGATCCGGCGAGCAGCGGCGTTCCCGCCCGCCACCGGGGCGACCACGGGATCTACGCGGTCGCCGACCAGATGGTCTATCGCGAGAGCGGATCCAAGGACCGCGGCCTCAGCCTTTCGCTCCGCCTCGGCGCCGCGCCGTCCGACCGCAACCCCGTCGATCTCTACCTGGAGGCGAGCGCCGCCTACAAAGGCCCGTTCGCCGGGCGCGACGGCGACATCGCAGGCGTCGCCGTCGGCTACGCCCACATCAGCGGCGACCTGCAGGGATTGGACCGGGACGCGCGCGCCTTCTCCGGCGTGAGCACGCCGGTCCACGATCATGAGACGGTGGTGGAGCTCACCTACATCGCCGAGATCGCGCCCTGGTGGCGCGTGCAGCCGGATGTGCAGCTTCTGTTCCATCCCGGCGGCAACGTCGCCCACCCCGGCGATCTGACCGGCATCGCCACGGTGCCGGACGCGGTGGTGGCGGGCGTGCGCACGCGCATCGCGTTCTGACGGCGCCCGGCCGCTAGCGCCCCAGCGTGAACGAGCCGATGATCTTCTTGAAGTCCGGCTCGTTGCGCGGCCAGCCGGCGGCGCTGGACGCGCAGTCGATCAGAAATCCGTTCCCGTTGCTGACGGCGTAAACGCGCCGCGCCTGTCCGCCATTCGGCTTGATCTTGACCACGACCTCCTCGGCGTCCACGCCGTTGCGCAGCGTCTTCTTCTCGCGGCTGAGGGCGACCTGTTCCAGGCCCCGGCTCTCCTTCAGGCGCTTGGCCGCATAATCGAGCATGTGATCGGTCAGCGCCTTCGCCGTCGCGTATTTGACCGGGCCGCTGTGGATGCCGCACACCCCGTTCTTGTCCGGCGCCGATATGCGCACGAACCGGTCGCCCTTGACGTCGAGGCGCCAATCGGCGGGGTAGGCGATGGACCACTGGAAGCGGGGATTCGTGTAGACGCTGATGCCGCCGGGGCCGTCCTGCGCGGCCGCCGCCGGAGCCAGGGCGAGCGCGGCAACGGCGGCGATCGCAAGAAGGTTCGCGCGGTGCGTGGCTTTTCCCATGGCCGGGAAGGGTACCCGATTGACGGGCGCTTTCAAGCCGGATGCGGCGGCAGCGCTATCCGGCGCCGAAGCTCTGGACGAGCGACCCCGCCACCAGATACCAGCCGTCCACCAGCACGAAGAAGATCAGCTTGAACGGCAGCGAGATGATGACGGGGGGAAGCATCATCATGCCCATGGACATGAGGATCGAGGCGACCACCATGTCGATGATCAGGAACGGCACGTAGAGCAGGAACCCGATCTCGAAGGCGCGCCGCAGCTCGCTGATCATGAAGGCGGGGATGAGCGCGCGAAGCGGCGTCTGGTCCGGCGACGCGACCGAGGGAATCTTGGCCACGTCCATGAACAGCGTCAGGTCCTGCTCGCGCACTTGGCGCAGCATGAAGGTGCGAAGCGGCGCCGCCGATTTCTCGAACGCCTGCTCCTCGGTGATCTGGTTGGCGATGAGCGGCGAGACGCCGTCCGCGTACATCTTCTGCAATGTCGGCGCCATCACGAAGGCGGTCAGGAACAGCGCCAGCCCGATCAGCACCGCGTTGGGTGGCGTCTGTTGCAGGCCGAGAGCGCTGCGCAGGAAGCTCAGCACCACGACGATGCGCGTGAACGAGGTCGTCATCACCAGGATCGACGGCGCCAGACTCAACACCGTGATGAGCAGGATGAGCTGGACGATCCGCGAGGTGGCGGAAGGCCCGTCGCCGAGGTCGAGCGTGAAGCTCTGCGCCAGCGCGGGAACGGCGGCGAGCAGGACCGCGGTTGTCGCCGCGATCGCCAGCCCGATGACGGCAAGCCGGCGCCGCGTCATGCCGCGCTCTCCTTGGCCGCGCCCGTTTCTTGCGCCGGCGCGGCCCTGTCCGGCGCCGCGATTCCGGTCTCGATCACGGCGTCGCCGGCGGCGCCCAGGAGCAGCAGGTGCTCGCGGTCGTCGCGGCGCACCAGCACGAGGCGGCGCTTGGCGTCGAGGGCCGCGGTCTCGACGATCGCGATGCGCCTCTTGCCGCCGCGCGGCGGCACGACATGGGCGAACAGGCCGAAGCGCCGCACCGCCCAGGCGAGCACGGCGATGAGCGCGAGGACGAAAGCGAGCGCGGCGACGAACTGCAGATAGGTTCCGGCGGTCATGTGCGGATCGAACGCGCGCTAGTCCTGGGGCTGGCCATAGGCCTTGTTGGCGCGCCGGCGCGCCGAGAGCGCGCCGATGTCCTCGGCCAGCTTCTTGTGGGCGGAAGTGAGCGCCGCGGTCAGCCTGTCCAGGTCGTCGGCGAGCGCGACCAGCGCGGGCTTCAGCTTGTCCCCCGCCTCGGCGGGAAGCGCGCCCAGCTCCTTGCAAAGCCCGTCCACCTCGCGCTCGAGTCCGGAAAGGTCCACCTGGTTTCCCGCGTCCACGGCGCGGCGTGCCTCGGACACCACGTTGATCGCGGCCTCGAGGCGGCGTTCCAGGGTCGCGGGCGAAGAAGCGGGATCGGTCATGGCTCGGCTCCGGCGGGCGGCAATTGGCCGTTGGCGCGATAGACGTAGGCGAGAATCTCGGCGACCGCCCGGAAGGCTTCGACCGGGATCTCCGAATCGAGGTCCACGGCCTGGAGGATCTCCACCAGATCGGCGTCCTGGCGGACCTTGATGCCGGCGGCGAACGCGACCTCGAGAATCCGCTCGGCGAGCGCGCCCTTGCCCTTGGCCACCACCCGCGGCGCGTCGGCGGCCTCGGGCTCGTAGCTGAGCGCCACCGCCTTGGCCCTCACGTCGTTCTGGTCCCGGGGGTCGCTCACATCATCGCATCCGCATGGGGAACGGCGCCGTTCCCTCTTGGGTGCGATCCTGGGCCGATATGCTTAATAAAGGTTTAAGCGCGGGCCGCGCGCCGGGCCGTTCAGGCGGACAACCGGGTGCCGTCGTCGTCGGTGATGCGGAAGAAGCCGTGGTCGGCGGGGAGCGGTTCCGGGTCGGCGAGATGGACGTGGGTGGCGACGACGAAGCGGGATTCGGGGCGGCGGCGGAAGAGATTGCTCCAGGACGTCATCTTGAACGTCGCCGCCTTGAACGCGCCCTCCGCCAGGGCCTTGCGGATCGCCATGCTGTGGCGGGTGCCGTCGCGAAAATCCAGGTTGCGGGTCCAGACGACCCGGCCGTCCCGCGCCGTCAGGCAGCGAAGGCAGCGGACGAGGCCGGGGATTTCGCCGGTGTCGACGAGCCCGATCATGCCGGCCATCACGACGACGTGGGCCGGGGCGATGCCCTCATAGGGCGACGAACGGGTGGCGTCCCCCTGGACGAATTCGACCCGTCCGGAAAAATTCGCGTCTTGCGCGGCGGTGCGTCCCGCGGCGACCAGCTCGGGATCGATCTCGACCAGCCGCGCGCGGACGTCGCGGACACGCGGATGTCCCGCGAGCGCGCCCAGCACGTCGCGGCCGTCGCCCGCGCACACGCTGATCAGACGGATCTCGCCGGGGGGAGCCGCCCCCAGGGCCGCCGCGATCTGGCCGCGGACCAGCTCCAGGCGCCTTTGCAGGGCCGTGCTGGAGTCATAGAGCTTGTGCCAGGCGTTCCAGTCCATCGCGCGCCAGCCCCCCGATCGCCGCATCCACGTGGGCCGACGAGGTTACGGCGCGCCGGTAAACGTTGGCTTAACCGCGCCCCGTCCGGGTCCCCTGCCGGTTAGGATTTTTTTAAAGCTGCCCGTGGTTCAACTCATGGTCTGGCTTCCGCCCCGGGCCGGAGGAAACGGCGCCGCGCTGCCAAGCGCCCTCGAAGTGCCGCCGGCCACGGGAGAGACGCGCGGCAAGCCCGTTTTCAACGGGGCCGCGCCGCCGAACCCTGGCGCAGAGCGTTCGTCGCGCGGAAGCCTCCCTGTCGGCCGGAGGCCCAGCGTCGCGCGAGGTTGCATTTCATGCCGATGCCGAGAAAATCCAGCAAGCCGGTCTTTGCCGCCGCGCCCGAGGCGGAGATGTCCCAAGCCGCCGGCCGGACGCAGGCGAGCATCGATCTTTGGCGCCGGTACGAGACCGCGGTTTCCGAGCAGGATGCCGGCCGCCTGGAAGCCGCCGAGCGGGCATTTTCCGAAATCCTGGCCGACTACGACGCGATTCCGGGCGTGCTCTCTTCTCTCGGGTTGCTCGCGGCCCGGCGCGGCGACCATGCCCGGGCCGTCGAGCTTTTTCGCAAGGCCATCTCGGTGCGCCCCGCGGAAGCGGCCTACCACGTCGCGCTCGGCCAGGCTTACGTCGGCCTCGGCAGGCTCGATTCGGCCGCGGACGCCTTTGAGGCCGCCATCCGCCTCGAGCCCCGGCACAAAGCGGCGCTCTGCCATCTCGGCCTGACCCGGCTCGCGAAGGGCCGGCAGACCTCGGGCACTTATTACCTGAAGATCGCGCTGTCGCTGGCACTCGCGCAGATCCGCAAACATATCCGGCTGGCGCCGCGGCTCTGGTGGACCGCCCTGTGGCCGGGCAAAGAAGCGGCTGGCGGGCCGCGCGCGCCGCGGACGGCCCGCGTCGAAGTGGGGCGCGGCCTCGTGTTCCAGAAGGCCGGCGAGCTGGAAAAGGCGATCTCCTGCTACCGCAAGGCGCTTTCGCTCGCGCCGGACCATCCCGTTGCCTTGCGGGGCTGCGGCACCGCCCTCTTGGACAGCGGCGGGGGCGAGTTCGGCGCCGTGCTGCTGGAGCGCGCCGTGGAGCTCGCTCCCGGCGACGCCGGGGCGAGATGCGCGCTCGGCCACGCCCTGAGCAAGCTCGGCAGGCAGGACGAGGCGATCGCGCAATTCCGGGCCGCCCTGGGGATCGATCCGGACCTGCTGTCGGCGCTGGATGGCATCGGTTTCGCGTACGAGCGGGAAGGCCAGATCGCAGAGGCCGCCGCGAGCTGGCGCCGGTCGCTCGAGCTGGATCCGAACGCCGTGCGCGCGAGACTGGGTCTCGCCCAACTGAATCTCCAGCTCGGAAGAATCGAACAGGCGGAATCCGACGCGCGGCGCGTGCTCGAGGCGGAGCCGGCCTCCGTCGAGGCTCTCGCCTTCCTTTGCGGCATGAGAAAGATCGCCCGCGACAGCGAGCTGTTTTCCCGGATCGAGGCGCTGTTGCAGCGCACCGACCTGACGAGACACGAGCGCACGGCCTTGAACTTCGCCGCTTCCTGGGTCTACCGGGACAGCGGAGACGCCGACGCGGCCTTTGCGCATCTCAAGCTCGCGAACGATCTCGTCGACATGGCATGCGATCCGGACGCCGACGCCGCCGAGGTCGACGGAATCATCGGCACGTTCACGCCCGAGTTCCTTGCGGCGGAGCAGGGCTTCGGGGACGATTCCGAGGTCCCGATCTTCATCGTCGGCATGCCGCGCTCCGGCACGACGCTGGTCGAGCAGATCATCGCGAGCCACCCGCGCGCGCACGGCGGCGGCGAGCTCAAGAAAATCCACCGGATTCAACGGGACCTGCCGAAGCGCCTGGGGACACGGCTTCCCTATCCCCGATGCGCGCGCTTGCTGGACCGTGCGACGGCCGCGCAGCTCGGCCGCGAGTACGTCGCGTACCTGCGCTCATTCGACGACGAGGCGTTGCGGATCACGGACAAGATGCCGAGCAACTTCCTGCATCTCGGGCTCATCTCGGTGCTGCTGCCGCGTGCGCGCGTCATCCATTGCCGCCGCGATCCGCTCGACACCTGCTTGTCGATCTACTTTTTGAATTTCGCCGAGCCGCAGCCCTTTGCGTACGACCTGACCCACCTGGGCCTTTATTACCGGCAATACCAACGTCTGATGGACCACTGGCGGCGCACCCTGCCGCTGCCGGTGCTGGAAGTGCCGTACGAGGATCTCGTGGCCGATCACCACGCCATGACCCGGAAGATCGTCGAATTCGCGGGCCTGGAATGGGACGAAAGATGCCTTGACTTCCATTCCCTGGACCGGCGCGTCAGCACCTCGAGCAAGTGGCAGGTCCGCCAGCCCATCTACAAGACCGCCGTCGCGCGCTGGCGCAAATACGAGAAGCACCTCGGCCCGCTCAAGGAGGCGCTGGGCTCGTAAGCTCGATCGCGCCGCGCCCTACCTCAACAACCCGCGCTCGAGAAGATGCCCCTGCCGGACGGCGGTGAGGCCGATGCGCGCGCAGGCGAGCGCGTCGAAGGCGGCGTCGTGGTGGCGTTCGAGCGCGATCCGAAGCCGCCGGCACACGTCGGGAAGCTTGGTCGGGCGGATGTCCCAGAGCGCGCGCGCCAGCTTCACCGTGCACACGAAGGGCGTCTCGGGCGGCGCGATGTCGTGGGCCTCGCAGCACGCCTCCAGCACGCCCCGGTCGAACGAGGCGTTGTGGGCGAGCACGTAGTCGGCGCCGGCGATATGCCGGGCGAGCGCCGGCCACACGCCCGCGAAATCCGGCTTCGATCTCACGTCGCGCCATTCGATGCCGTGAAGATAGCTGAACACGAACCGGCGGCGCGGCGGCCGGATGAGCGCGTAGTACCGCTCGGCGACCTGGCGGCCCCGCACCTTCACCAGCCCGACGGCGCAGGCGCTGTCGCGCCCGAAGTCCGCGGTCTCGAAATCGATGGCGACGAAATTCGGCATGGCTGAGGCGGCTTGCCCCGTTATTGCGCGGGCGCGGGATCCCGACGCGTTACTTCCCCTTGGCCCGGAGCTCGTCCACCAGCGTACCGCTCATGGCGGCGGCGGCGCGGTTCTCCTCCTGGATGCGGTCGAAGATCTCGCGGCGCATGACCGAAACCTCGGCCGGGAACACGAAGCCGAGCTTCACCGTCTTGCCCCGCACCTGGACCACCGTGACCTCGACGTTCTCGTTCAGCATCACGGACTCGCCGACTTTCCTGGTCAGATACAGCATGGCCTTTCCCTGGCGCTTGGCGGGTGGCGTTAACCATAGCCGCGAAGGCCCGGCAACGACAAGGAATTGTGCGGGCTCCGCGCCCCTCTGCTGCGCCTTTCGGCCCCCGGCGGGGGAGGGGAATTTCACATTTTATTAAGACTCGGGGCGAATACTCGGCATCAGCCCCTGTCAGGAAGACCCATCCGGCGCGGCCCTCGGGCTCGCCGCACGCGCCACGCAGGCCAGGGGGCCATCGAAGACGCAAGGATTCCGATGGACCTGCGCAAGATTCCCCTGTTCGCGATGATGTCGCGCCGCCTTTCCTGGCTCGGCGCGCGCCAGCAGGTGCTGGCCGAGAACATCGCCAACGCCGACACCCCCGGCTACAAGCCGCGCGACCTGAAGCCGCTCGACTTCCGCGTGCTCGCGGCCGGCCACATCGCGCCGCTCGCGCCCACGGTCACGAGCCCGATGCATCTCGCCGGATTTTCCCCCGCGGACGCGCCGGCGGGCGCCGAAAAGGACCGGCATCCGCTCGAAACCAAGCTCTCGGGCAATGCGGTGGTCCTGGAGCAGCAGCTGGTGAAGGCGAACCGCAACGCGACCGATTACGAGCTCACGACCAACCTCTACCGCAAGCATCTGCAGATGATCCGCGACGCCCTCGGGCGCGGCAACTGATAGAGCGAGGCAGCGATGGACCTGACCAAAGCGATGGAGATCTCGGCCTCGGGCATGTACGCCCAGGGTCAGCGCGTGAAGGTGATCGCCGAGAACGTCGCCAACGCCGATTCCACGGCCGACACGCCGGGCGGCGATCCCTACCGGCGCAAGCTCATCACCTTCAAGAGCCTGCTCGACCGCAACCAGGGAATCGAGAAGGTCGCGGTCGAGAAGATCTCGCAGGACCGGACCACGCCCTTCGGCAGGAAATACGAGCCCGGCAGCCCGGCCGCGGACGCGGAAGGCTACGTCAAGACCGCGAACGTCAATGCCGTGGTCGAGATGATGGACATGCGCGAGGCCCAGCGCAGCTACGACGCCAACCTCAACCTGATCGCCATGTCCAAGTCCATGATCATGCGCGCCATCGACCTGCTGCGCTAGGCGCGCGAACGCCCGAGTCTGAACGGAGGCCCCCATGCCCGCACCCATCGGAAGCGCCATCGCCGCCTACGCCAAGACCGCCGCCAGCGGCGGCGCCGGCGGCATGGAGGCGCGCGGCGCCAAGGATCCCGGCGGCGATTTCATGGCCCTCGTCAAGGAGGCCGCCCAATCCGCGATCGAGACCGGAAAGCAGGGCGAGGCCGCGACCATGAAGGCGATCGCGGGTCAGGCCGACGTCTCCGAGGTCGTGACCGCGGTCGCCAACGCCGAGGTCACCCTGCAGACCGCCATCGCCATCCGCGACAAGGTGATCGCGGCCTACCAGGACATCGTCCGCATGCCGCTTTAGGCGCGCGATGAACGCGGCGGAAGCCCTCGAAATCGCCCGCGAGGCGATCTGGGTCGCGATCCAGATCGGCGCGCCCGTCATGGGGGTCGCGCTGGTCGTCGGGCTTGCGATCTCGCTGGTGCAGGCGCTCACCCAGATCCAGGAGATGACGCTCACCTTCGTTCCCAAGATCCTCGTCATCTTCCTTTCGCTCCTCGTCTTCCTCCCCTTCATGCTCTCGACTCTCACCACATTCACGCAACATCTGGCGGACCGCATCGCCGGCCTGAGTTGATGCTGCAGGACATCCTTCAGGCAAATCTCTTCGCCTTCTTCATGGTCTTTGCCCGGGTGGGCTCCGCGGTCATGCTGATCCCGGGCTTCGGCGAGAGTTTCGTGCCGCCGCGCATGCGCCTCATGATCGCGCTCGGCATCTCGCTCGTGGTCGCGCCCCTGGTCTCCGCCGCGATCCCGCCCTTGCCGGCAAGCCCGGTGGCGCTGTTCCTCGCGCTCGGCGGCGAGGTGGTGATCGGCCTTTTCATCGGCACCGTCGCCCGCTTCCTGTTCTTCGCGCTCCAGACGGCGGGCATGATCATGGCCTACCAGAGCGGGCTCGCGAACGCCTTCGTCGCCGACCCCACCGCCGCCGTCCAGGGCGCGCTGTTCTCCGTCTTCCTCGGGATTCTGGGGGTCGTCGTCATCTTCGAATCCGGCCTGCATCAGCTCCTGATCCGGGCGGTGGTCGATTCCTACGGCCTGTTCGCGCCCGGCCATCTGCCGCCGCTCGACGACTTCTCCAACACGGCCGCCCGCGTCATGGCCGATTCCTTCGACCTCGCCATGCGGATCGCGGCGCCCTTCGTGGTCGTCGCCCTCATCTTCTACCTCGGCCTCGGGCTGCTCGGGCGCCTCATGCCCCAGATCCAGGTCTTCTTCATCGTGCTGCCGCTCCAGATCGCGCTCGGCCTGATCGTGCTCGCGGTCACGGTCGTGGCCGGCATGACCTGGTTCCTGTCGACCTACGCCGACGAGATCGCCTCCATCTTCATGCTGGGCTAGGAGATGGCCGAAGACACCGACGACTCACAAAAAACCGAAGAGCCGACCCAAAAAAAGCTCGAGGACGCGCGCAAGAAGGGCCAGGTCGCGTCCTCGCGCGAGGTCAATCACTGGTTCATGATCGGCGCGGCCGCCCTGTGGATCGCCGTCTTCGGCCCGCAAGCGGCGCGCGGCGTCGGCCTTGCCCTCTTCAAATTCGTCGAGTCGCCGGAGAGCATCCCGACCGATCCGGCGCATCTGCGCCTCGTCATGCTCCATGTCATGCACGACGTCGGCCTGGCGCTCGCCCTGCCGGCCGCGGTCATGGTGGCGGCCGCCCTGGCCGCCGGCTTCCTGCAGGGCGGCTTCGTGATCGCGCTGGACCGCATCGCGCCCAAGCTCGAGAAGATCTCGCTGGTCGCCGGGACCAAGCGGCTGTTCTCGCTGCGCGCCCTGGTCGAGTTCGCCAAGGGGATCGCCAAGCTCGCCATCGTCGCCACGGTGGTGACGCTGCTCATCATGCCGCGGCTCGATGATCTGCCGTCCTTCGCCGGGCTGGAGACGATCCAGATCGCCGATCTCGTCTACGACCTCGCCAAGGACGTTCTCCTTTACGTGCTCTCGGTCGTGACCGTGATCGCGGCGCTCGACTTCCTCTACCAGAAGTACGAGTTCCGCAAGAACCTGCGGATGTCCCGCCACGAGTTGCGCGAGGAGTTCAAGCAGACCGAGGGCGACCCCATGATCAAGAGCCGGCTGCGCCAGATCCGCATGGAGCGCGCGCGCCGGCGCATGATGGCCGCCGTCCCCGAGGCCGACGTCGTCATCACCAACCCGACCCATTACGCGGTCGCGCTGAAATACGAGCCCGAGGAGATGGGCGCCCCCACGGTGGTGGCCAAGGGCGTCGATTTCCTCGCCCAGAAGATCCGCGACATCGCCGCGGACAACGACATCGCGGTGGTCGAGAACCCGCCGCTCGCGCGCGCCCTCTATGCCGGCGTCGAGCTCGATCAGGAGATTCCCGCCGAGCACTACAAGGCCGTGGCCGAGATCATCGGCTACGTCTTCCGCCTCAAGCGGAAGGTCATCCCCCGCTAGTCCCCGGAGTCCCCCATGGGCGCTGACGCCCCGGTTCGGTTCGTGGTACAAGAGCGTTCGGGAGAGCAAGGCCCCATGCCCCACTCGGCGATTCCGGCAACGACCGAACCGGTGCCGGCGGGCGCCCCGCCGCGGCGCGGCGGCGCGCTGTTGGCGCTCGGGCTCGCCTGCACGCTCACGGCCGCCGCCCTCGGCTACATGCTGGCCAAGGCCGGGCTCGGCCTCGATGTCGACGTCGCCGACGCCGACGCGCGCATCCGCCTCCTGGTCGCCGGCGCCGGCGCCCTTCTCCTTCTTCTCGCCGTCACCGCGGCGGCGGCGCGCAACGTATTGGTGCGCCGGCGCGAGGCCGAGAGCCGCGACCGGGTGCTGGCGGAGGCCTTCCGCTCGCTTCCCACGGCGCGCCTGGTGGTGGACGAGAGGGGCGGCGTGATCTACGCGAGCCCGCTGTTCCGCCAGATTTTCGGCGATGCGCCCGCGCCGCTCGAGGTGCTCGCCTCCCATTTCGCCGCCGCCGGCGCGCGCCGGGAGTTCGACCGCCTGGAGGCGACCGCCCGGCGCGGCGTGGTGGCGCGCGGCGAGATCGAGGTGCCGCTCGAAACCGGCGAATCCGAATGGTACGAGGTCGTCGCCGTCCCGGTGGCGGGCCGCCCGGAGCACGTGAGCTGGCGGATCGAGGACGTGACCGCCCAGCGCGAGCTCGAGCAGGTGATCCGGCAGGAGCACGAGACCCTCTTCGACTTCCTCGAGCACGCGCCGGTCGGCTTCTACTCCGTGAACGAGGACGGCCGCTTCCTGTTCGTCAACCAGACGCTCGCCGACTGGCTGGGTTTGACGCCCGAGGAGATCCTGGGCGGCAACTTCCGTTTGCGCAACTTCGTGGTGAGCGCGCCCGCGCGCGGCGGCGCGCCTCACGAGCCCTTCGACGAACCGGGCCAGACCAGCGGCGAGATCACGCTGTGCGGCCGCGACGGGCGCACGCTCCAGGCCTTCGTCACCCAGACCGTGGTGCCGGGCACCGAGGGCGGGGGCCTGCGCACCCGCTCGGTGGTGCGCGACCTGACGCCCGAGCGCGAGTGGGAGCGGGCGCTGCGCCTCTCCGAGCGCCGCTTCAAGCACCTGTTCGAGGACGCGCCGGTCGGCATCGCGCTGGTGGACACGGCCGGCAACATCGCCGAGTTCAACCATCTCCTCCAGCGCTACGCCGCCTCCGGCGAGAAGCTGCTCGGCATGCCCGTGCTCGATCTCGTCGCCGACGAGGACCGCGCCGCCGCCGAAGAAAGGCTGCGCCGGACCGCGGCGGGCGAGGATATCTCCGTGCCCATCCAGGTGCGCCTCGCCGGCGATCCCGAGCGCGTCGCCTCGGTATTCGTGTCGCGCGCCGAGGACGCGGCCGGCGCCGCCTCGGGCCTGATCGTCCACTTCCTCGACATCACCGAGCTGAAGAAGCTCGAATCGCAGTTCGCCCAGTCGCAGAAGATGCAGGCGGTCGGCCAGCTCGCGGGCGGCATCGCCCACGACTTCAACAACCTGCTCACCGCCATGATCGGCTTCTGCGACCTGCTGCTGCTGCGCCACGGGCCGGGCGAGCAGTCCTTCGCCGACATCATGCAGATCAAGCAGAACGCGAACCGCGCCGCCAACCTGGTGCGCCAGCTCCTCGCCTTCTCGCGCCGCCAGACCGTCCAGCCCAAGGTCATCTCGGTGACCGACGTGCTGGCGGACATCTCGAACCTGCTGCGCCGCCTGATCGGCGAGAAGATCGCGCTCAAGCTGATCCACGGCCGGGATCTGGCCGCCGTCAAGGTGGACCAGGGCCAGTTCGAGCAGGTGATCGTCAACCTCGCGGTCAACGCGCGCGACGCCATGCCGGAGGGCGGCACGCTCACGATCCGCACCAGCAACGTGACCAATGCGGCGCCCGTGCGCCGTGGCGTCGAGGAGATGCCGCCCGGCGACTACGTCCTGATCGAGGTCGGGGACACCGGGGTCGGGATCGGGAAATCCGAGATCGACCGCATCTTCGAGCCCTTCTATTCCACCAAGGAGGTGGGCGCCGGAACGGGGTTGGGCCTTTCCACCGTCCAGGGCATCGTCAAGCAGGCCGACGGCTACATCTTCGTCGATTCCGTCCTCGGCGAGGGGACCAAGTTCTCGATCTTCCTGCCCCGCCACCAGGCGCGCGAGGTCGAGGCGGCCGCGGCCGCGACCGAGCCGATGCTGGGCGATCTGACCGGCACCGGCACGGTGCTCCTGGTCGAGGACGAGGACGCGGTGCGCCTGTTCTCGGCCCGCGCGCTGCGCAACAAGGGCTACAAGGTGCTGGAGGCCAAGGGCGGCGAGACCGCGATCGAGCTGATAAAGAGCCTGCGCGAGCCGGTGGACCTCCTCATCACCGACATCGTCATGCCCGACATGGACGGCCCCGCGCTGGTCGAATGGGTGCGCGCGCGCGATCCGGAGATGCGCGTCATCTGCATCTCCGGCTACGCCGAGGACACCTTCCGCAAGCGCCTGGAGCGGGCCGCGAACATCCACTTCCTCCCCAAGCCCTTCAGCCTCGAGCAGCTCGCCGGCAAGGTGAAGGAAGTGATGCGCGCGCCGGCGCATACGGTCCACTAGGGCGGACCGCGGCGCGGTTGCGAGCCGCGGTCCCCGGCCGGAACGCCGCCGCGCACGGCGATCGTTCCCGCCGGGGCCACCGCAGGGTTTGCGGCTATGCCGTCGCGCCGGGCGCGCCTGCGGCCTGCGCGGTTTGCGCGGCCTGCGCTTCCAGCCGGATCAGCAGCTCCAGCAACGCTTCCATGGTCTTGGGATCCTGCGCGCCGCCGCTGGCGGTCGGGGACGTGCCGCCGCTGCCGGACGAAGGGCCGGCGTCGCTCGGGGCCGCGGCGCCGTTCGGGCCGCCGCTGTCCTGGCTCTGTGCCGGCGTGTTGAGGGTGATGCTGGTGCCGTCGGCGTAGGTGATCGTGGTCGTGGTGGAACCGTCCGGGTTGTTGACCGTGGTGGTGGTATCGCCCGCGGTGGCCTGCAGCAGGGCCTGGGCGAGGCCGCCGGAGGCTCCGTCGCCGCCTCCCGCCAGGTGGGGCGCGTGATGGCCGTGGAAGGGAAGGGCGGCCGCGAACTCGCTCGTGCTGACCGCGCCGTCGCCGTTGGTGTCGAGCTTGGCGAACAACGCATCGGCGTTGGCCGGGTCGAGCCCGGCCGTGGTGAACGCCGCGGTGAGCTCGGATTTCGAAATCGTCCCGTCGCCGTTGGTGTCGATCGCCGCGAACAGCTGCTGCTGGCGCGGAGTCAGCTGCACGGCGGCCGATTGGGTCGGATCGACGGCGGTTACCGCGGCGGAAGGTTGTGCTGGCTGCTCCTGAAGTTTGACGAGAAGCATGAGCAAGGTGGAATCGAACTGGCCGACGCCGGAGCCGGTGACCGGCGCCGCCGCCGTCGCGGTTTGGCTCTGCGGATTTCCCCCGCTGCCGTCACTGTCCCCGTCCGAATCGATTTGCCCGAGCGCCCCGTTGGGGTTGAGCTTTCCGAGTAGTTGCTGGCGGAGCGCCGCCAGCAGGTCATTCGGCGAGGCCCCTAGGCTACTGATGGCAGACATGTCCTGGTCCTTTCCATCCAGTCGTTTCTCGCGCGGGTCGGCGGTTCCGCCGGATCGGCCGGGCCCGCGCCGCACGGCGGCGGGCAGGCGTCCTCGCTGGTGCGACCGCGGCGTCCGGTCGGCGCCGACCTCGCGACAACTCCTTAAACGAGGCTTTCCGGCCGCTCCTGCGCCGGCGGTGCAAAAAATTCGCGTCACGGGAACGGCCCGGGGGGCCGGAAACGGCTTTGCGGGCGCGGCCGGTCAGGCCGTGGACGCGGCCAACGCTGGGCCCGGCAGGGCGACGGGGGCGGCGGGGGCCGGGCTTGGCCCGGCCGCCTCGGGCGGCCGTCGCGCCGGCAGCAACCCTTGGGCGGTGAGGCGCGCATGCAGGGCCCGCCGCCCGCGGACGAGAAGCGACTCCATGGCCGAGACCGAGACGTTCATGACCTCTGCGGCCTGCGCGCACTCCATGGCCTCGAAGTAGCACAGCGTCAGCGCCATCCTCTGGCGCGCCGGAAGTGCGGCGATCACCGCCGCCACGAAGGCCTCGATCTGCCACACGATCAGGCGCGCCTCGGCGTCGGGCGCCGGATCGCGCAATTCGCCGACGGCCTCCAGCGGCACGAACCGCTGGCGCCGTTTGCGCACGCAATCGACGGCGAGATTGACGACGATCCGGTAGAGCCAGGTCGTCACGCGCGCGTCGGTCCGCCGCCACGAGGGCGCGTGCTGCCAGACGCGCAGCAAGGCGTCCTGCACCGTCTCCTCCGCGTCGGCCATGCTTCCGGTGATGCGCCGGGCGATCGCCAGGCACTTGGGCGCATGGCGCAGGGCGAAAATCCGAAGCGCCTTCTCGTCGCCGCTGGCGATCCGCGCCATCAGAGCGTCGTCGCCGCCGGTCGGTTCGGTGCGCGGTCCCGGTGAGCGGTCGCGGAACGCCATGGTCAAGCCGTCGCAAGCGGGAGGGGGTCTCGTAACGCTTGCGGCGCATCTCGCAACCGCCATGCCACCGGGAAATCCGCGGGCCGCCGCCTTTTCCCCGCCGCGCGCACGCCTGCCCGGAGGCAGAAACTGCCGCCTCGCCCGCGCGCGCGACAGAAATTGCCGGGCCGGATCTGCCTGCGGCTAGCGGCGCGCCAGCGGACGCTCGGCGGCGAGCTGGCGCCGCCCGCCGGGCGAGATACGCTCCGCCGTCTCGACCAGCACGTTTTCGAGCTCGGTGCGAAGCGCCACGTCCTTGTCCTCGGCGGAGTCGAGCGCCCTGTGCAGGGCGGCCCCGTCGAAGGGCTCGGCCGCCATCGCGGCGCGGATTCCCGCCCGCGCGTCGTCCACCGTGGCGGCGAGCCTGCCGATGTCGGCTTCGTGCGCGGCGAACACTTGTTGCAGGACCGCGCGGTCCGCCGCCGACAGGCGCGCGCCGAGCTCCTCGACGACATGGGGAAGCATGGCCGAGAGACCGTGGGGCCGTCGCGCCATCAGTTGCGCCGCGAACCGTCCGCCCAGGAACAGGTTGAGCGCCAGCGACGCGACCAGAAGCGCGATCACGATCCGGCTTCGCCGCGCCGGATCCGTCACAACCCGAGGCCCCCGAGAACGTAGCCGTCGAGCACCTGATGGATGAGATCGCCCGCAGCATCGGGCTCGGCGATGCCGGCGACGAAGCCGAGCACCACGAGCGCACCGAAAAGCGCGGCCGAGACGACGGGGCCGCCGCGAAGTGTCCGCGCGGCCGGGATCGCTTGCGCGGGCAGCGCTCCGGACACCTTGCCCACCACCCGCGCCACGGATTCCGGCGCGACGCCGCCGCGCGCCCCCTCCAGAATCCGGTCGAGGTTGGCGGCGTCGCCCTGCAGGCGCCGGGCTTCCGGCGACGTCGCCAGCAATCGGCACGCCGCCGCGCGCTCGGCTTGCGGCCACCTCGCGATATCGGCGCCGTGGGCGTCCAGCAGACGCCGGAACCGCGCGATCTCCATGGGCCATCCCTTTGCGAGGCCGCCCGCACGCATGGCGCGTTGGCCTCCGTTCCCCGCAGGCAACGATGCTAATGCAATCCGGGATTGGGGCCAAGCTGGGCGGTGCGCCTAGTGCCCGCCGGCGGCGATCCGCTCGGGCCTTTTCAAGAACAGGATGGTGACCGTGGCGAGCGCCAGCGCGGCGCCCAGCACGAAGAACGCGTCGCCGTAGGCCATGATGAAGGACTGGCGCCGGACGATCTGACCGACCGCGATCACCGCCTGGTGCCAGGCGGCGGCGGCGTCCGGCGTCCCGTGGCTCAGGAAATAGTGCTGGAGCGCCGCGAGCCGCTCCCGCGTCGCCTCCGCGAACAGCGACACCTGGCCGCTCAGGACGCTGGAATGAAAGTGCTCGCGCTGGGTCAGGAAGGTCTCGAGCCAGGCGATGCCGACGGCGCCGCCCAGGTTGCGCATCATGTTGACGAGGGCGGAGGCCGACCCCGCGGCGGCCGCCTCGATTCCCGCGATCGCGATGGCGGACAAGGGCGTCATGAGCAGCGCCTGGCCGACGGCGCGCACGATGTTGGGCAGGATGAATTGCGGCCCGGAGACGTTCGGGTCGAGATGGACGTTCATGAAATTGCTGGCGGCGAAAAGGACGAAGCCCACCGCCACGATCCGGCGCGCGTCGAACCGCCGCATGAGCCTGGGCACGAACGGGATGAGCACGAGCTGGGGCAGGCCGTACCAAGCCAGCACCTCGCCGATCTGCTGGGCGTTGTAGCCCTGCATCTGCGAGAGATAGAGCGGCATGATGAAGATCGAGCCGTAAAGGGCGATCCCGAGCAGGAAGAACGCGCCCGTTCCGAGCGCGAAGTTGCGCCGCGCCAGCAGGCGCAGGTCCAACAGCGGCTTCTTCTTGAGGAACTCGATCGCGATGAACAGCGGCAGCGCGATCGCGGCGACGACCGCGAGCTTCACGATATAGGGCGAGCCGAACCAGTCGTTCTTGTTGCCCTCCTCGAGCAGGGTCTGCAAACACCCCAGCCCCAGCGCCATGGTGACGATGCCGGTCCAGTCACCCTCCCTCAGGAGGTCGAGGCGCATCGGCGTCTTCTCGAGGGACGACCACAGCAGCGGGATCATGACCGCGCCCGGCACGAGGTTGACGTAGAAGACGAACTGCCAGCCGTAGGTGTCGCTGAGATAGCCGCCCACCGTCGGCCCGATCGCCGGCGCGAAGGTGGCGGTGACCGCGAACAGCGCGAGCCCCACCGGCTGCTTCGCCTTGGGCAGAAGGGTGATGATGATGGTGAAGGCCATCGGGATCAGCACGCCGCCGAAGAACCCCTGCAAGGCCCGCAGCGCGATCATCTGCTCGAGGTTGTGGGCGAAGGCGCAGGCGACGGAAAAGACCAGGAACAGCACCGCGTTGCCGATCAGGTAGCGGCGCAGCGAGAACACGCGCGAGAGCCAGCCCGTCAGCGGAATGGTGATGATCTCGGCGACCAGGTAGGAGGTCGAGACCCAGCCGCCCTGGTCGATTCCGGCGCCGATCGCGCCCTGGATGTCGGCGAGCGAGGCGTTGACGATCTGGATGTTGAGGACCGCCATGAAGGCGCCGAGATTGGCGCCGATGACCGCGAGCCAGACCGCGAGCGGAACCGTTTCGCCGTCCGGCGCCGCGCCGCGCGCCGTCATCGCCGTTCCGGCTCCTAGCGGCGCGCGACTTCGCGCGCCGGCGCGCCGGCCCCGGCGGCGTATCGGGCTCCCCGCGCCGCGTCGGCCAGCGCGACCGCTTTGGTGTCCACGCTCGCCTCGACCGACATGCCGGGCCGGAGCAGGCCGATCAGCGGGCTGCCGGGGTTGAGCGCGATCTTGACCGGGACGCGCTGCACGATCTTGGTGAAGTTGCCGGTGGCGTTGTCGGGCGGCAGCAGCGCGAACTCCTGCCCGCTCGCCGGCGCCAGGCTGTCCACGCGCCCCTGGATCGTGACGCCGGGGAAGGCGTCCACGGTGACCTCGGCGGTCTCGCCGCCGCGCATGTGGGTGAGCTCCGTCTCCTTGAAGTTGGCGACCACGAAGACCTCGTGCAGCGGCACGACGGCCATGAGCGCGGTTCCCGCCTGGACGTACTGGCCGACGCGAAGGGAGCGCGCGCCCACCGTGCCGGCGATGGGCGCGGTGATGGTCGTGTAGCCGAGGTTGAGCTGCGCCTGGTTCTGCGCCGCCCGGTCGCGCTCGAGCTCGGTCTCGGCCTCGCGCCGCTTGTTCTTCAGCACCGTCACCTGCTGGCGCGCGCCCACGAGCGCCGCTTGGTTGCGGGCCAGGTCCGCCTTCGCCGCGCGCAGATTGCTCTCGGCCTGCTCGGCGCGCTGCGCCGTGCCGGCGCCGGTCTTCACGAGATTCCGGTAGCGCGCGTCCTGCTGCTCCGCGAAGCCGAGCTGCGCCTTGGTGGCGGCGACCGCGGCCTGGGCTTGCGCGATCGCCGATTTCTGCAGCGCCATCTGCGAATCCAGGCTCTCGACCGCCGCCTCGCCGGTCGCCACCTCGGCCTGGGCCTGGGCGAGCGCGGTCTTGAAGTCGCGGTCGTCGATCCGCGCCAACACCTGGCCGGCCGTGACCTTCTCGTTGTCGCCGACCAGCACCTGGGCGATGTATCCCGAGACCTTGGGCGCGATCGTGGTGTAGTCGGCCTGGAGATAGGCGTCGTCGGTCGTCTCCAGATAGCGGGTGTCCTGCCACCACGACCATCCGAACCATCCGCCCGCCCCGGCGAGGAGGAGCGCGGCCAGGCCGATCGCGGTTCTCTTTATGATTCTCTTTGCGCTGCCCGGCATCTTCGACTCCCTGGCCTCGCGCCACCGGGGCCCGGTCCGTCGGCAGGCGGCCGCGAGGGGCGCGTGGTACTCGTCATTACCGTTTGACGCGAAGGGTACTGTACGTTACCGTATCTGTCAAGGGAGAGAAGCGGGAAGGCCAGGGATCGCGATGCCCAAGGCGAAAACGGCCCGGAAAACCAGGCGCGCGCTGGGCGGTGCCGGCGCCCCGGCGGCGCGGCGCGAGGCGATCCTGAAGGCGGCCGCCGCGGTCTTCCTCAAGAAGGGCTACGAGCGCGCCTGCATCGACGACGTGATCGCCCGGATCGGCGGCTCCAAGCGCACCATCTACAACGCCTTCGGCAGCAAACAGGCCCTGTTCGCGGAGGTCATCCGCGTCCACACCGCCCGCGCGGTGGCGACCCTGCCGGACACCGAGCCGCAAGGGCGCGGCGTGCGCGAGGCTTTGGTCGATTTCGGGCTGAGCCTCATGCGCGTCCTCATGTCGCCGGGCAGCCAGGCGCTCTACCGGGTCGTGTTCGGCGAATGCCGCAACTTCCCGGAGCTCGGCCGACTCTATTACGAGGGCGGCCCCGCCCAGGGCCGCGCGCGGCTCATGCGCCTGCTTGGCGCGTACGAAAAGCGCGGCGAGATCGCCGTAGCCGACACCGGGCTCGCCGCCGACGCCTTCGTCTCCATGATCCGCGGCAACCACCACATGCAGGCGGTCCTCGGCCTGCGCCCGCCCCTCGGCCCGGCCGAGATGCGCCGCGTCGTCGAGAGCAAGGTGGACATCTTCCTCGAGGGTGTGCGGAAGGGGTGAGTTTGCACCGACAGGCATCCTCCCCCAATACCGCAGCGTACAACTCGGGATTGTTCTCAAAATGTTCCTTGCCAGTGAGAACAAAATGGGTACAATGGCCCCTTGACGCATCGCCCGCGACCGGACCCGATGCTTGTGATATGAGGGGGAGAGACCCATGACGGCGCCCGCACTCCGCGTGATCGACAAGGACAACAAGGACAATATGGACAAGCAGAAGGCCCTGGAGGCCGCCATCGGCCAGATCGAGCGCAGCTACGGCAAGGGCTCGATCATGAAGCTGGGGGCGCGCGAGGCCGCGACCGACGCGGAGACGGTCTCGACCGGCTCGCTCGGCCTCGACATCGCGCTCGGCATCGGCGGCCTGCCGCGCGGCCGGGTGGTCGAGATCTACGGTCCCGAATCCTCCGGCAAGACGACGCTCGCCCTCCACGCCGTCGCCGAGGCCCAGAAGGCCGGCGGCGCCTGCGCCTTCATCGACGCCGAGCACGCGCTCGATCCCGCCTACGCCAAGAAGCTGGGCGTGGACGTCGAGAACCTCCTGATCTCCCAGCCCGACGCCGGGGAGCAGGCCCTGGAGATCGCCGACACCCTGGTGCGCTCCGGCGCGGTGGACGTGCTGGTGGTCGATTCGGTGGCCGCCCTGGTGCCCCGGGCCGAGCTCGAAGGCGAGATGGGCGATTGCCACGTCGGACTCCAGGCCCGGCTCATGAGCCAGGCGCTGCGCAAGCTCGCCGGCTCGATCGCCCGCTCGCGCTGCCTCGTCATCTTCATCAACCAGATCCGCCTCAAGATCGGGGTCATGTTCGGCAACCCCGAGACCACCACCGGCGGCAACGCGCTCAAGTTCTATTCCTCGGTCCGCCTCGACATCCGCCGCATCGGCGCGATCAAGGACCGCGACCGCGTGGTCGGCAACCAGACCCGGGTCAAGGTGGTGAAGAACAAGCTCGCGCCGCCCTTCCGCGTGGTCGAGTTCGACATCCTGTACGGCGAGGGTATCTCCAAGCTGGGCGAGATCATCGACCTCGGCGTCCAGGCCGGGATCGTCGAGAAGTCCGGGGCGTGGTTCTCCTACGACGGCCAGCGCATCGGCCAGGGCCGCGAGAACGCCCGCACCTTCCTGAAGGAGAATCCCGGGATCGCCGCCCGGATCGAGCAGGCGGTCCGCCACGACGCCGGGCTGGCCGGCGCGATGATGACCCGCCCCGGTTCCGGCGATGCCTCCGGCGACGACTCGGACGACGCCCCCGCCGCGGCGGAAGCCGCCGGCGACTAGCCTTGCCGAGAGCAGCCTCCCCTGGAGGTGGGCGCGGGGCCGAAAGCCTCGCGCCCTTTTCTTCTATGGGGCCGGAAGGGAGATCGGGCCTGAAAGCCCGGTTCCGGTACGTCTTAGAGGGGGCCGCGCTGGACAGGGCCAAACCCCCACGGTACAAGCCTGACGGGGGGGCCGCTGTTTACATTTGTTGACATTCGCGGGGGAATCCGGCCGCCGCGCGCCGCGGCGGAGGCTCCGTCTTTTCCTAACGGCATGATCCGCCTAAATTAAAGCCATGCAGACGTCGAACGACATCCGGGCCGCATTCATCGACTTTTTCGCGCAGGAAGGGCACGAAATCGTGCCCTCCAGCCCGCTCGTGCCCCACCACGACCCGACGCTGCTGTTCACCAACGCCGGCATGGTCCAGTTCAAGAACCTTTTGACCGGCGTCGAGACGCGGCCCTACACGCGCGCGGTCACGGCCCAGAAGTGCGTGCGCGCCGGCGGCAAGCACAACGACCTCGACAACGTCGGCTACACCGCCCGCCACCACACCTTCTTCGAGATGCTGGGGAACTTCTCGTTCGGTGACTATTTCAAGGACGTCGCGATCGACTACGCCTGGCGCCTCATCACCAAGGAATTCGGGATCGACGCGGCGCGTCTCATCATCACCGTCTATTCCGAGGACGACGAGGCCCACGGCATCTGGAAGAAGGTCGCGGGGCTTCCCGATTCCCGGCTGATCCGCATTCCCACCGCCGACAACTTCTGGTCCATGGGCGAGGTCGGGCCCTGCGGCCCCTGCACCGAGATCTTCTACGACCACGGGCCGGCGCTCAAAGGCGACCCGCCCGGCGGCGCCGTCGACGGCGACCGCTTCGTCGAGATCTGGAACCTCGTGTTCATGCAGTACGAGCAGACCGAGGACGGCCGCCGGGTGGACCTGCCCCGCTTCTCGGTGGACACCGGCATGGGGATCGAGCGCCTGGCCGCCGTGCTCCAGGGCGTCCACGACAATTACGACACCGACGTGCTGCGCGCGCTGATCCTCGCCTCGGCCGAGCTCACCGGCAAGGCGCCGGACGGGCCCCAGGCCGTCTCGCACCGGGTGATCGCCGACCACCTGCGCGCCTGCTGCTTCCTGATCGCCGACGGCGTGCTTCCGAGCAACGAGGGCCGCGGCTACGTGCTGCGGCGCATCATGCGCCGGGCCATGCGCCACGTGCACATGCTGGGCGCCAGGGAGCCCGCGATGTGGCGCCTCGTCCCCGTGCTGGTCTCCCAGATGGGCCAGGCCTACCCCGAGCTCGTCCGCGCCCAGCCGCTCGTGACCGAGACGCTGCGCCTCGAGGAGGGCCGCTTCCGCCAGACGCTCGACCGCGGGCTGAAGCTCCTGGAGGAGGAGACCGCGAAGCTCGCCGGCAAGGCCGCGCTGCCCGGGGAGGTCGCGTTCAAGCTCTACGACACCTACGGATTCCCCCTCGACCTCACCCAGGACGTGCTGCGCGCCCAGGGGCGGCGCGTGGACATGGCCGGCTTCGACGCGATGATGACCCGCCAGCGCGAGGAGGCGCGCAAGTCCTGGGCCGGGTCCGGCGAGTCGGCCACCGAGCGCGTGTGGTTCGAGATCCGCGAGCGGGTCGGCGCGACCGAGTTCCTGGGCTACGCCGCCGACCACGCCGAGGGCGAGATCGTCGCGCTGATCGCCGCCGACGGCAACGAGGTGCCGGAGATCGAGGCGGGACGCGAGGCCGCCGTCGTCACCAACCAGACGCCGTTCTACGGCGAGGCCGGCGGCCAGCAGGGTGACACCGGCGTGCTCTTCAGTGAGCACGGCGCCGAGTTCGCGGTCCGCGACACCCAGCGCCACGCCGGCGACCTGTTCGTGCATCTCGGCCGCCTGACCAAGGGCAAGCTGAAGCTCGGCGAGATCGTGGACATGCGGATCGATTCGGTGCGCCGCACGCGGCTCCGCGCCAACCATTCCGCCACCCATCTGCTGCACGAGGCGCTGCGCCGCCATCTCGGCGAGCACGTCACCCAGAAGGGCTCGCTGGTGGCGCCCGACCGCCTGCGCTTCGACTTCAGCCATCCCAAGGCCATGACCGCAGAGGAGATCGCCGCCGTCGAATCGGAGGTCAACGCCCGCGTCCGCCTCAACACCGACGTCGTCACCCGTTTCATGACACCCAAGGAGGCCGTGGCCGACGGCGCGCTCGCGCTGTTCGGCGAGAAATACGGCGACCAGGTGCGGGTCGTGGCCATGGGCGGGGACGAGCAGGCGCGCTTCTCGATCGAGCTGTGCGGCGGCACCCATGTGCGCCGCACCGGCGACATCGGCCTGTTGAAGATCATCGGCGAATCGGCGGTCGGCTCCGGCGTGCGCCGGATCGAGGCCCTGACCGGCGAGGCCGCGATCGCCTATATGGACGCGCAGGAGCGCCGGCTGGCGGAAGCGGCGGCCGCCCTCCGGGTCTCGCCGGCCGACGTGCCGGCGCGGGTGACGGCGCTCGTCGAGGAGCGCAAGAAGCTCGAGCGCGAGCTCGCGGAGGCGCGGCGCAAGCTCGCGTCGGGCGGCGGCGCGGAAGGCCCCGCGTTCAAGGAGGTCGCCGGCGTCAGGCTCGCGAGCCGGCTGCTCGCCGACGTTCCCGCCAAGGAGCTCAAGCCCATGGCCGACGATCTCAAGAAGCAGATCGGCTCCGGGGTGATCGCGCTCGCCAGTTCCGCCGAAGGAAAGGCCTCGCTGGTGGTCGCGGTGACGAGCGACCTGACCGGACGCTTCGACGCCGTGCGCCTGGTGCGCGCCGGCTCCGAGGCGCTGGGCGGCAAGGGCGGGGGCGGGCGTCCCGACATGGCCCAGGCCGGTGGCCCCAACGTCGCCGCGTTGGCGGACGCTCTCGCCGCGATCGAGACCGCGATCGCGGCCGCCGATTCCGGCGCCGAGACGCCGCGCCCGGCCGCGGCCGCGACCTAGCGTGCGCGATTCGGTTTTACCCGCGGATTTTTCGTAGGCCGTCGGGGAGGGGTCACGCCATTGCCTTCTCGAGGTTCTCGTCGACCTTGTCGAGGAACTCCTCGGTCGTGAGCCATTTCTGGTCGTGCCCGACGAGCAGCGCCAAGTCCTTGGTCATGAAGCCCGATTCGACGGTCTCGACGCACACCTTTTCGAGTCTCTCGGCGAAGGCGGCGAGCTTCGGGTTGCCGTCGAACTTGGCGCGGTGCCATAGCGCCCGCGTCCAGGCGAAGATCGAGGCGATCGAGTTGGTCGAGGTCGGGCGGCCCTTCTGATGCTCGCGGAAATGACGCGTGACCGTGCCGTGGGCGGCCTCCGCCTCCACCGTCTTGCCGTCGGGGGTGAGCAGCACGGACGTCATGAGCCCGAGCGAGCCGAAGCCCTGGGCCACGGTGTCGGACTGGACGTCGCCGTCGTAGTTCTTGCACGCCCACACGAAGCCGCCGCTCCATTTCAGCGCGCAGGCGACCATGTCGTCGATGAGGCGGTGCTCGTAGGTGATTCCCGCGACCTTGAACCGGTCCGCGAACTCGGCGGCGAACACCTCGGCGAAGAGGTCCTTGAAGCGCCCGTCGTAGGTCTTGAGGATCGTGTTCTTGCTCGAGAAATAGACCGGCCATTCGCGGTCGAGCCCGTAGTTGAAGCAGGCGCGCGCGAAGCCGCGAATCGAGTCGTCGAGGTTGTACATGCCCAGGCCCACGCCGGCGGCGGGGAAGTCGAACACCTGGTAGGTCGTGGGCGCGCCGTCCTCGGGCGTGAACGTCATGGTGAGCTTGCCCGGCCCCGGCACGCGGAAGTCGGTGGCCTTGTACTGGTCGCCGAAGGCGTGGCGGCCGATGACGATGGGGGCGGTCCAGCTGGGAACGAGGCGGGGCACGTTGCGGCAGATGATCGGCTCGCGGAACACGGTGCCGCCGAGGATGTTGCGGATCGTGCCGTTGGGCGAGGGCCACATCTTCTTGAGGTTGAATTCCTTCACCCGCGCCTCGTCGGGGGTGATGGTCGCGCACTTGACGCCGACGCCGCGGCGCTGGATCGCCTCGGCCGCCTCGACCGTGATCTTGTCCTCGGTGCGGTCGCGATTCTCGATGCCGAGGTCGTAGGTCTCGAGCGTGATGTCGAGATAGGGAAGGATCAGCTTGTCCTTGATGAGCGTCCAGATGATGCGGGTCATCTCGTCGCCCTCGATGTCGACCACCGGGTTGGCGACCTTGATCTTCTTCATGCGTCGGCGCTCCCCTCGCGCGGCCGGGCAGCTGCGCCCGGCGATCCGGCGGGCAAGATAGCATTGGCGGGGCGCGGCGCAAGGCCGGGGCCGGGCCGGGCCGCCACGCGCCGGGCGGCGCGCTCAGATGCGCCCGGGAAGGGCGCGGATGCGGGCGGGCGGGGCGCCGGCCAGGGCGGGCAGCACCTCGTCCACGCTGCGCACCGCGGTGAACAGCCCCGTCACGTCCGGCTTGGCGAAGCCGGCCGCGACCACCTTCTCGATCAGGCCCATCAGGGTCCCCCAATAGCCGTCGATGTCGAGAAGCACGATCGGCTTGTCGTGGATGCGAAGCTGCTTCCAGGTGATGATCTCGATCATCTCGTCGAGCGTCCCCAGCCCGCCGGGCAGGACGACGAAGCCGTCGGCGAGCTCGAACATGCGCTGCTTGCGCTCGTGCATGCTTCCCACCTCGACCAGCTCGGTGAGGCCGGGGTGCGCGGCCTCCAGTGCGATCAGGAAGCTCGGGATCACGCCGATCACGGCGCCGCCGTGGGCGAGCGCGGCGTCGGCCGCCACCCCCATGAGGCCGACATGCCCGCCGCCGTAGACCAGGCGCACGCCTTGGCCGGCGATCAGCGCGCCGAGCGCGGCCGCCGCCTCGCGGAAGAGGGCGTTGCGCCCTTCCGACGAGCCGCAATAGAGGCACAGCGATTTTATCTCGGTCATCGTTCCTGGCGCCCGGTGGTGGCCGCGGGCCAGGAACGTAAACAAATCGGCCGCCCGTTCCAAGTGTCACCCGCGGGACCGGCGCCGGGCGCGCCGCGCCGCCCCTCGGTTGCAAGGCCGGGGCGGGCGTATTACGGTGTCCGCACGTTTCCTTGGGAATCGCGGCGCGCGCGGCGCAACAAAGGATGAAGCGGATCGCCATCATCGCGGTGGCCGGGGCCGTGGGCCTCGGCATCGCGCTCGTTCTCGCGTACCGGCTCGGCTATCTCGGCCCGGCGGGTCCGGGCGCGCCGCAAACCGCCGAGACCAGGGGCGGGCTCGAGGCGCCGCCCGAAGGGGCGGTCCCGCAGCCCAAGCCGCCCGCCGCGGAAAAGCCGGGCGGGCAGCCGGGCGAACAGGTCGCCGAAGAGACGCCCCAACCGGCGCCGGCGAAGCCGAGTGCCGCGGGCGAGGTCGTTCCCTCCTTCGACGTCGTGCGCATCGACCCCAAGGGCAACGCGGTGATGGCCGGACGCGCCGCGCCCGGCGCCGATGTCGTGATCCTCGACCAGGGCAAGGAGATCGGCCACGCCACCGCGGACGCAAACGGGGAGTGGGTGTGGGTGCCTGAGGCGCCGTTGAAGCCGGGAAGCGTGGAGCTGGGACTGAGCGCGCAGGTCGCGGGCCAGCCCGCGGTGCAATCCAAGAACACGGTCGTGCTGGTGGTGCCCGAGCCGCACAAGGACATCGCCGGGCGCGAAGCCGAGGAAGGCACGGGCGCCCTCGTCCTCAAGGTGCCGAACCAGGGCGGCTTGAGCGAGGTGGTGCAGTCGCCGTCCTCGCCCGGCTCGCCCTCCGATTTGCAGGCGGGGCGTCTCACGCTCGACGTCATCGACTACGACGAGAAGGGGAAGCTGGCGCTGGGCGGCCGGGCGCGCCCGGGCGCGACCTTGCGCGTCTATCTCGACAACGGGCTTCTCGGCGAAACCGTGACGGCCGAATCGGGGCGCTGGATGCTGCGTCCCGACAAGCCCGTCGCCACCGGCGACTACCGGCTGCGCGTGGACGAGATCGGCGGCGACGGCAAGGTGATCGCGCGCATCGAGCTGCCCTTCACCCGCTCCGAGAAGGTGGCGTCGGCGGGCATGTCCTCGGTGATCGTCCAGCCGGGCAACAGCCTGTGGCGGATCGCGCGGCGCAGCTATGGCAGCGGCATCAAGTACACGGTCATCTACGAGGCGAACAAGGAGCAGATCCGCGATCCCGACCTGATCTATCCCGGTCAGGTGTTCACGATCCCGGCGAAATAGGCGAGATAAGCGCACCGCCGGTGCGATCCGGCCGCTTCGGGGCGGTTTTCGCCGCCGCGGGGCGGGGAAACGGGCCGTTCCGGCTTACGCGCCTTCCGCTTCGCGGGTAAGATCGCCCGCCCGTTTTCCAACGCCTGCGAGGGGCCCTTTGATCGGCTATTCGTTTCCCGGCATCCACCCCTCGGGGTGGCCTTTCATCGCGGTCTTCGTCGCGGTCGCGGTGGTGCTTGCCGTGGTGTCGCCGGCGCTCGGCGTCGCGGGTGCGGTGGCGGCCTTCTGCGGCGGCTGCTTTTTCCGCGATCCCAAGCGGGTGCCCCCCGACGATCCGCACCTCGTCGTCGCGCCCGCCGACGGCACCATCCAGGGCATCGTCGAGGCGCCGCCGCCCGCCGAGCTCGGCATGGGAACGGCCCCGCGCCCGAGGGTGAGCATCTTCCTGAGCGTGTTCGACGTGCATGTGAACCGCGTTCCCGCGGACGGCACGATCACGAAGCTCTCCTACCGGCCGGGCAAGTTCTTCAACGCCGCCTTCGACAAGGCGAGCGAATTCAACGAGCGCATGGCGATCCGCATGACGACGGCGACCGGCCACGATCTCGCCTTCGTCCAGATCGCGGGGCTGGTCGCGCGGCGCATCGAATGCAAGCTCCGCGAGGGCCAGCAGGTCCGCGCCGGGGAGCGCTTCGGAATCATCCGTTTCGGCAGCCGCGCCGACGTCTACCTGCCCGAGGGCCACCGCGTGGCCGTGCGCGCGGGCCAGCGGGCGGTCGCGGGCGAAACCGTGATCTCGGAAGCGGTCGCGGCGCCCGCGCGGGAGGTGGGGCCATGATTTTCCGCAAGCGCCGCGACCGGCCCAAGGGCCCGTCGTTCAACATGCTGATCCCGAACATCCTGACGACGCTCGCGCTGTGCGCCGGCATGACAGCGATCCGATTCGGCATCCAGGGCAAATGGGAGGCGGCGGTGGTCGCGCTCATGGCGGCCGGGATCTTCGACGCGCTGGACGGGCGCATCGCGCGGCTGCTCCGCGGCACGAGCCGGTTCGGCGCGGAGCTCGATTCGCTCTCCGACTTCGTCAGCTTCGGCGTCGCGCCGTCGGTGATGGTCTATTTCTGGACCATGCATTCGGCGGGGGGCCTGGGCTGGGCGCTGACGCTGTTGTTCAGCGTGTGCTGCGCGCTGCGCCTCGCGCGCTTCAACATAAAATCCGGCGAATCGGATCTCCCGCCCTGGGCGTTCAACTATTTCACGGGCCTGCCGACGCCCGCGGGCGCGGCGATCGTGATCCTGCCCATGCTGATGAGCTTCGAGTTCGGTCCCGGAATCGTCGATCATCCCGCGCTGAACGGCGCCGTCATCGTCGTCACCGCCTTCCTCGAGGTGAGCCGGATCCCGACCTACTCGTTCAAGAATTTCAGGGTGCCGCAGAAGTTCGTGCTGCCGACCCTTCTGGTGGTCGGGCTGCTGGCGGCGTTCCTGGTGAGCGCGCCGTGGGCGACCTGCATCGCCGTGCTGCTCGCCTATATCGCGAGCATCCCGTTCGCCGTGCGCTCCTTCGGCCGGCTGAAAAAGGCGGCGGCCGAGATCCAGGCCCAGGGGCTGCACGGCGGCAAATCCGGGAGCCGGGGCGCCGATGCGGCGGAGTGAGCGGGCGCGGCGGGGCTGCGGCGCCCGGGGACGACCAGCGACGTAACGCGGTCTTCGCGAGGGGAGGCGGTCAACCATGGATGTGGGATTCATCGGCCTGGGGAGCATGGGCCGCGGCATGGCGCGCAATCTGATTGCGGCCGGCCACCGGGTGAGCGTTTACAACCGGAGCAAGAAGCCGGCCGAGGAGCTGGCGCGCGACGGCGCGCTGGTCGCGAAGACGCCGGCGGCGCTCGGCGGCGAGGTGATCGTGACCATGGTCTCCGACGACGCCGCGCTGGAAGCCGTCGTGCTCGGCGCCGGCGGGCTCGCCTCGGGCATGCGCCGCGGCGCCGTCCATCTTTCCATGAGCACGATCTCGGTCGCGCTCTCGGACCGGCTCGAGGCCGAGCACGCGAAAGCCGGCCAGGGCTACGTCGCGGCCCCGGTCTTCGGCCGGCCGGACGCGGCCGCCGCGGCCAAGCTCTTCGTGGTCGCCGCGGGCGGAAGCGAGGTGATCGAAAAGGCGCGGCCCGTGATGGACGCGATGAGCCAGCGCGTGTTCACGGTCGGTGAAAAGGCGAGCCAGGCGAATCTGGTCAAGCTCGCCGGAAATTTCCTCATCACCTGCGTGATCGAGGGCCTGGCCGAGACCCTTGCGCTCGCCACGCGGTCCGGCGTCGCCCCCGAGCGGCTGTACGAGGTCTTCACCGAATCGCTCTTCGACGCGCCCGTCTATCGCAACTACGGCAAGATCATCCTGGAGGGCGCCTTTTCCCCGCCCGGCTTCAAGCTGCCGCTCGGCTTGAAGGACAACCGCCTCTTGATGCAGGCGGCCGAGACGCTCAGCGTCCCGCTGCCCTTCGCGGCGGTCGTCCGCGACCGGTTCCTGGCCTCGATCGCGCGGGGCGACGGCGATCTCGACTGGGCCGCGATCGCGAAAAGGGCCGCGGAGGACGCCGGCCTGATCAAGACCTAGGCCGCCGGGCCCGGATTCGGGCGGGCCGCGCCCCCTCCCTCCAGGGCATTAAGAGAAAGTCAACCAAGCCAGGGCTACACCTTGCGGTTCCGTTCCGGACCGGGCCCGCGCCCGAGGGGGCCGGGGCGGCGCCTTGATCGTCGCAAGGGAGACGTTCTGCGTGCTTGGCCGGTTCAGCATCTCCGCACGGCTCATCGCCATGTGCTACGTGGTCATCGTGGTGCTCACCGCCGCGATGCTCTCGATCACCGTGTTCAATCTCCGCGACCAGATGTCCAACCTGGCCCAGGACACCCAGGAGAGGGACATGAAGGTGGCCTGGGAGATCCTGCATCGGCGGGGCAGCTCGTTCCGCGTTGGCGACGGCAAGCTCATGGCCGGCGACGTCGTGCTCAACGGCAACAACGAGATCGTCGACCGAATCCGCGATCTCGTCGGCGGCACGGCCACGATCTTCCAGGGCGACGAGCGGATCGCGACCAATGTCATGAAGGCGGACGGCACCCGGGCGGTGGGGACCCGCCTCGCGGCGGGGCCGGTGCACGACGCCGTGTTCCGCGACAAGCGCCCCTACCGGGGCCAAGCCGACATCCTGGGCGAAGCCTATTTCACCGCCTACGACCCGATACTCGATTCCGCGGGCGACGTCGTCGGCGTGCTCTACGTGGGCATCAAGAAGCAGAAGTTCTTCGCCGTCATCCGCGAGATCGTGATCCACAATCTCGTGATGTCTCTGGCCGTCGCGCTGCTCGCGGGCGTGTTCGTGCACTTCGTGGTGCAGCGGCTCTTGAAGCCCTTGGGCCGGCTGCGCAAGGCCATGGAGGCGCTCTCGGGCGGCGACACGGGGATCGCGGTCGAGGGCGCGGAGCGGCGCGACGAAATCGGCGGCATGGCCCGCGCCGTCGGCGTCTTCAAGGAGAACGCCATCGAGATGGCGCGCCTCGGCGCGGAGAAGGCCGAGCAGGAGAAGCGGGCCGCGGAGGAGCGCCGCCAGGCCTTCGCGAAGCTCGCAACCGACTTCGAAGCCAGCGTCAGCGCCGTCGTCGAAAAGGTTTCCTCGGCCACCAAGGGGATGCGCGGCACCGCCGAATCGCTGTCGGAAAACGGCGAGCGGACGACGGCGCAGGCCGCCGCCGCCGCCGGCGGCGCGGAACGCGCGGCGGCCCGCGTCCAGGCGATGGCGTCGGCGGCGGAGGAGCTTTCCGCCTCGATCGCCGAGATCGCGCGGCAGGTCTCCGAGTCCTCCGACATTTCCACCGGCGCCGCGACCGAGGCGCGCAACGCCAACACGCAGGTCCAAGGCCTGGCCGAGGCGGCGCGCAACATCGGCGAAGTGGTGATGCTGATCACCGAGATCGCCGAACAGACCAACCTGCTCGCCCTCAACGCCACGATCGAGGCGGCGCGGGCGGGCGAGGCGGGCCGGGGCTTCGCCGTGGTCGCGAACGAGGTGAAGTCGCTCGCCACCCAGACCGCGAAGGCCACGGACGACATCACCGCGCAAATCCGCGCGATCCAGGCCACCACCACGGACACCGTTCGGGCCATTCACGGGGTCGGCCAGACGATCGACCGCGTGAACGAGATCTCCCAGGAGGTCGCCATGGCGATGGACCGGCAGGGCGCGGCGACCAAGGAAATCTCGGACCACGTGCGCGAAGCGGTCGCGGGCGCGCAGGACACCTCGTCCAACGTCGCCGGGGTGAGCCGGGCGGCGGAAAAAACCCGGGGGACCGCGGCCGAAATGCTGGAGGCCGCCTCGGCGCTCTCGCGCCAGGCCGAGGTCCTGCGCGGCGAGGTCGCACGCTTCCTCGCGGAAATCCGCGCCGCCTGACGGGACGGCACGCGTCCGTCTTCGTGCCCGCCCCCGCAAACGGGCCCGGTAAGGCCCTCGGCAAGGGCGCTGCCCGGCCCCATATGAGTCCTCTGACGGCATCAACCGAAGGAGGCGAAGATGGGACGAGTCTCGGGAAAAGTCGCGATGGTCACGGGCGGGCGCAGGGGACTGGGCAAGGCCTCGGCGGTGATGCTGGCGCGGGAAGGGGCCAAGGTCGCGATCACCGACCGCAAGGACGAGGGCGCCGACGCCGTGATCGCGGAGATCGCGAAGGCGGGCGGCGAGGCCGTGTTCGTCCTGCAGGACGTCTCGAAGGAGGAGGACTGGAAGCGCGCGATCGACGAGGTGGTCAAGAAGTTCGGCAAGCTCGACATCCTGGTCAACAACGCCGGCGTGGGCGTGGGCAAGAACATCGAGGAGACGACGCTGGAGGACTGGCGCTGGGTGATGAGCGTCAATCTCGACGGCGTGTTCCTGGGGACGAAATACGCCATCGAGACGATGAAGAAGAGCGGCGGCGGCTCGATCATCAACATGTCGTCGATCGAAGGGATGGTCGGGGACCGGCGGCTCGCCGCCTACGACGCGAGCAAGGGCGGCGTGCGGATCCTGACGAAATCCGCGGCGCTGCACTGCGCCAAGGCGGGCTACAACATCCGCGTCAACACCGTGCATCCGGGCTTCATCGACACGCCCATGGTCTCCGGCTTCCTCAAGGCGCAGGGCGGCGACGCCGCGGCCGCGCGCAAGGCACTCGAGCAGCTTCATCCGCTCGGCCATCTCGGCGAGCCCGACGACGTCGCTTATGCCGTGCTTTATCTCGCTTCCGACGAATCGAAGTTCGCGACCGGAAGCGAGCTCGTCGTCGACGGCGGATTCACGGCGCAGTAGACTCGCCGGCGGCCCGCGCGAAAGACGGATCGGGATTGCGCGGGGCGCGGGCGCAACGCGGAGAGGACCCATGGGGGAGGGCGGCGCGTTCCTGACCGGGCCGGTCCGGCGGACAGGGCGGGCGGCGTGAGCGCCGCCGCGGGCCCGGCGCCGCGGGGCGCCGCGGGCGAGGCGATCCGCCTGCTTCTGTGCGGCGACGTCATGCTGGGCCGCGGCATCGACCAGATCCTGCCCCATTCCAACGCCCCGGCGATCGACGAGAGCTGGCGCGGAATCTACGACGCGCGGACCTTCGTGGATCTGGCCGTCCGCGCGAGCGGGCCGCTGCCCCCGTCGCGCGACGATTCCTATGTCTGGGGGGATTTGCTTTCCGAGCTCGCCGGTGCGGGCGCGGATCTGCGGCTCGTCAATCTCGAGACGGCGGTCACGACGAGCAACGACGCGTGGCCCAACAAGAATATCCGGTACCGGATGCATCCGGGAAACCTGGCTACCTTGCTGCGTGCGAAGGTCGACTGCTGCGCGCTCGCCAACAACCACGTCCTCGACTGGGGCTACCGGGGGCTCGGGGAGACGATTGCGAAGCTCCACGGGGCGGGGATCCGCACCGCGGGCGCGGGCGCCAACCGGGGCGAATCGGACGCGCCGGCCGTGATCGAGGTCCCCGGCAAGGGGCGGGTGGCGGTGTTTTCCTTCGCCACACCTTCGAGCTTCACCCCGCCTTCCTGGGCCGCCGCAGCCGACAAGCCGGGCGTCGGCCTGATCCTGCTGACCGAGCCGTTCGTCGCGCACATCGCGAAGCTGATCGGCGCCGTGCGGCCTGAGGCCGACATCGTCGTCGTCTCGCTTCACTGGGGCGGCAACTGGGGACATGAGATCGCGCCCGAGATGCGCGCCTTCGCGCACCGGCTCATCGACGAGGCCGGGGTCGACGTGATCCACGGGCACTCTCCCCATCACGTCAGGGCGATCGAGGTGTATGGCGGCCGGCTCGTCCTGTACGGCTGCGGCGACCTCATCGACGATTACGAGGGCGTCACCCTGCAGCGCGACCACGCCCATGCGGGGATCGCGCTCGAGCGGCAGAATCGCTTCCGGCCGCAGCTCGGGCTGATCTACCGCGCCGAGCTCGATTCCTCGGGCGCGCTGCGCGCGCTCGAGATGACGCCGGTGCGAATCCGGCAACTCCGCGCCAACCGCGCCGACGCGGACGACGCGCGCTGGCTCGAAGAGATGCTGAACCGCGAAGGCAAGGCGCTCGGCACGTCGGTCGTGCGCGAAAACGGCGTTCTGAAGCTGAGGTGGTGAGAAAGGGGGCGACGGGCGGGCGCGGGATTCTGCGGGCGAATGAAGAATTGAGCCGGATGAAGGCCGGGCCTGGGGCGAAGCTTGCAGGCCTTGGTATGCTTGCTGGCCGAACTTCATGCCAAGGGCGTCGGGCTCTACCTGCACCAACAGGGAGTAGACACCACGGTGCCAGGGGGCAAGGCGCTGTTTCAGATGATGGGCGTCTTTGCCGGGTTTGAGCGGGCTATGATCCGCGAAAGGGTCAACGCCGGACTCGCCAGGGCCAGAGCCGAGGGAAAGCAGTTAGGCAGGCCCCGGACGACCCCGGAGGTCGAGAAGCGCATCCAGCGAGCCCTGAGAGTCGGCGGCAAGGGCATCCAGAAGATTGCCCGGGAGGTTGGCGTCGGGGTCTCGGTTGTGCAGAGGATCAAAGACGAAGCCGCGTGATCTTGATTTAGAAGAGGAGCGTTTCCGATGCCTCCAGTGCCACCGTTTCATTCGGTCAAAGAAGCCAAAAAGCCACCAGCCAATCGTGTGCATCACAACAACAGCGCATGTCCCATCGGCTCTGACATTCCGCGAAGCGAGCGCAAGCAAGGAGACGGTGGCTATCTCATGTGTCACCAGTGCCAGAGCTTAAACAAGCAGCGCAAGTAGACTTTTGGTCACCCGCGATACGGGGCCGCGCACATTGCGAAGCTGATCGGCGCCGTGCGGCCCGAGGCCGACATCGTCGTCGTCTCGCTTCACTGGGGCGGCAACGGGGGACATGAGATCGCGCCCTCAGGCCGCCAGCTCATGGGCATGGACGTCCCGCGCGGCGTGCGCCTTCAGGACCGTGATGGCCTTGCGCTCCTCCTCCGGATTGCGGACGTTGACCCAGAGCAGAAGCCCGCCGCGCTCGAGCTGTTCCTGTAGCCGTTCGGCGTGATGCCGATGGACCATGCGGCCGAGCGCGGCGCCGATCGCGCCGCCGCTGCCGGCCGCCACGAGTATCGGCACCGTTATGCTTGTGGCGCCGATCCCGACCGCCAAGGCCGCGATGAAGGCGAGCGCCGGTGCGAGCCCGAACTCCGCCTCCAGGCGCGAGACTCTCGAAAAGAACGTCTCGCGGGGCGCCTCGGGCTCGTCCTCCATCTCCTCGATCCGGCGGTACCGCCGGCCGAGCTTTCGCTCCACGGCGTCCTCGTTCGCGAGCAGGCTGAAGGCGGCGCGGTCGAAGCCGTGGGTCTCGAGGTCGAACACGGCGCTTTCGAGAGTCTCGGCGTCGTCGAAGACGGCGACGACTTCGCGGATCGGATCGGACATGGCGGCCCTCCTGAACCAAGCGGCGCTGATGGTGCTCGACGCCGTGTCGCGGACTCGCGCCCCCGACCGCGGCCGGGGAGAGAACCCGCTTGGCTCTCAAGGTGACCATTCCGTGGCGCGCCGCTCAAGGGGGTTTGGCCCCGCGAAGCCGGCGCCGCCGCACCGCCTCAACAGCGCCTCAACAGCGCCAGCGACTGCGGGAAATGCTACGGAGTTAGGAAGATGGCTGGGGGACCTGGATTCGAACCAAGGCTGCCCGGTCCAGAGCCGGGAGTTCTACCGCTAAACTATCCCCCAGCATGCGGCGCATCGTGCGCCGCAGGGCCCGAAGGGAACGGGATCAGGGCCCTTCGCGACCAAAAGATGTAATACCGCGGGCGGGTTAAGGCAAGGTTGAAGGCCGGCCGCGAAGGGCCGCCGGGCGCGGGCTTCCGCCGGGTGGGCGCCGTGCAGTAACATCGCGGCCGAAGGGTGCCCGCAAGGGCGGCCGTCGGGAAAGGCGGAGATGGGGATGACAGGTGGGCGCCGATAGCCAGCGGCGCGGGGGCGCGGCCTTCGAGGGGCCCGGCGCGCGGGCGAGCGCCTCGGTGTTCGCCGCGCTCGATCTCGGAACCCACAATTGCCGGCTGCTCGCCGCGGTTCCCGCGGGCGAAAGCTTCCGCGTGGTGGACGCGTTCTCGCGCATCGTGCGCCTCGGCGAGGGCCTGGGGCGGACCGGGCGCCTGTCCGCCGCGGCCATGGACCGCGCCATCCAGGCTCTCAGGATCTGCAAGGGGCGCCTGCGGAAGGCCCGTGTCGTCAAGCAGCGCAACGTGGCGACCGAGGCGTGCCGGCGGGCGGTCAACTGCGACGAGTTCGTCGAGCGTGTGCTGGCCGAGACCGGGATCGAGATCGAGATCATCTCGGCCGCCGAGGAGGCGCGCCTCGCGCTCGACGGCTGCGCGCCGCTGTTGGAACGGTCCTGCGACTTCGCGGTCGTGTTCGACATCGGCGGGGGCAGCACGGAATTGATGTGGCTGGCGATCGGGGAGGGGCGCGAGCCCCGGATCGAGGAATCGATGTCGCTGCCTTTCGGCGTGGTGACCCTGGCCGAGAAATACGGCGGCGACCGCCTGCCCGAGGCGGCCTACCGGGAGATCGTCGCCAACGTGATGAAACGGGTCGCGCCGTTCGAGGAGCGCCACCGGATCCGCGACCGCATCGCCGCCGGCACGGTGCAGATGCTGGGGACCTCGGGGACCGTCACGACGCTCGCCGCCGTGCATCTCGATCTGCCCCGCTACAGCCGCCCCTCGGTGGACGGCGCGTATCTCACCTTCGCGGACGTGAGCCGGCTCTCGCGCTCGCTCGCGGCCATGTCCGCCGAGTCCCGCGCGGAGCATCCCTGCATCGGGCCGAAGCGGGCCGATCTCGTGGTCGCGGGCTGCGCCATCCTGGAGGCGATCTGCGCGACCTGGCCGGTCGGGCGGCTGCGGGTGGCCGACCGCGGCGTGCGCGAAGGAATCCTGATCGGCCTCATGCGGGCCGCGGCCCAGGCGGGCGCGACCGCGTGAGCCGGGCGGGCCGGGGCCGGGGCACGCGCGGGCGCAGGCTGACCGCGCCGGTGCGCACCGCAAAGGGGCGCAAGGCGTCGTCCACGCGCTGGCTTCAGCGCCAGCTCAACGACCCCTATGTGGCCGAGGCGTCGCGTCTCAACCTGCGCTCGCGGGCGGCCTTCAAGCTGATCCAGATCGACGACCGCTTCCACCTGCTCAAGCCCGGCAAGCGCGTCGTGGACCTGGGCGCGGCGCCCGGCGGCTGGACCCAGGTGTCGGTCGCGCGGGTCAAGGCCGAGGGCCACGGCAAGGAGCGCGGCACCGTCGTGGCGCTGGACGTCCTGCCGATGGAGCCGGTCCGGGGCGCGGTCGTGCTGCGCCACGACTTCTTCGACGCGCGCGCGCCCGCGGCGGTCAAAGAGGCGCTGGGCGGCCCGGCGGATGTCGTGCTGTGCGACATGGCGCCGAACGCGACCGGCCATCCCCAGACCGATCACCTGCGGATCGTGGCGCTGGCCGAGGCCGCCCACGAATTCGCCAAGGGCGCGCTGGCCAAGGGCGGCGCCTTCGTCGCCAAGCTGTTCCAGGGCGCCGGCGAGAACGCGTTCCTGGCCGCGCTGCGCGCCGACTTCGCCGAGGTGAAGCGGATGAAGCCGCCGGCGAGCCGGCCCGAGTCGCCGGAGTTGTACGTCGTCGCCACGGGATTCCGCGGGGCGCCGCACTGAGGCGGCGGCCTAGAGCCGGACCAGCTCGCCCAGATGCTGGGGAAGGTCGTGGATCCCGACGTGGGTCAGGTCCTTGTCGAGCTCCCCGGTCACTTTCTTCTTGGCGTGGCGGCCGAGCGCGGCGCGGAGATCCCCCAGGGCCTGGGGCGGCGCGACCAGCACGAGGCGGTCGTAGGCGTTCCCCTTGGCCGCCTTCTCGAGGATCTCGGCCATGCGCCGCGCGAACTGGCTCTTCTCGAAGCGGTGCCATTCCGTCTTGGGCTCGACCCCATGGCGCGTCGAGGTCGCGCTTTCCTGGCCGCGGCCGGGCTTGTCGCTGACCATCTCGCGCATCAGCTCGTTGGTGCCGATGAAGTCGCGGTCGAAGGCGTCCTCCAGCCCCTTTCCCGGCCCTTCGTTGGCGAGAATCCGCGCCCGGGCACCGTCGGCGACCAGGATCCAGGTCAAGATACGCTTGCGGGGAACGAGGTCTTTGTCGGTGTTCGCCATAAGTCCTTCCAAAGGTTGGGGATGTTTCGAATCCGCATGATCCGCGTGACGAAGCCATTTTATCGGCACCGGCGGGGGGCGCGCCAGCCGGTAATCTGTCGCAGCAAACGGGGGGCAAGGCCGGCGCCGGGCGTGCGATCCAGCTTGGCAGGGCGTTGCGAATGTGTAAGATGTGCCGCCACCCGTGACCCCGGAGGTGGCATGACCTTCCGCGAAACCCTGACCTTCGACGACGTCCTGCTGGTGCCGGCGGAATCCGCGGTCCTGCCCGGGGCGGCCGACACGCGCAGCCGGCTGACCCGGCAGATCGAGCTCGGCATCCCGCTGGTCTCGGCCGCCATGGACACGGTCACGGAAAGCGGGCTCGCCATCGTCATGGCCCAGGCCGGCGGCATCGGCGTCATCCACAAGAATATGGACGCCCAGCACCAGGCCGACGAGGTCCGCAAGGTCAAGAAGTTCGAATCCGGCATCGTCGTCAACCCGGTCACCATCCACCCCGACCAGACGCTCGCCGACGCGCTGCGCATCATGGCCGACTACCGCATCTCCGGCATCCCGGTGGTGGAGCGGGGCGACGGCAAGCTGGTCGGCATCATCACCAACCGCGACGTGCGCTTCGCCGACAACGCCAAGCAGCCGGTGAGCGAGCTGATGACCAAGGAGAACCTGATCACCGTGCGCGAGAACGTGGCGCGCGAGGAGGCGAAGCGCCTGCTGCACCAGCATCGGATCGAGAAGCTGGTGGTGGTGGACGATTCGTACCGCTGCATCGGACTCATCACCGTCAAGGACATCGAGAAGGCCCAGCGCTACCCGAGCGCCTGCAAGGACGAGAAGGGGCGGCTGCGGGTGGCCGCCGCCGTCGGCGTGGGCGAGGACGGATTGCACCGGGCCGAGGCCCTGCTCGAGGCCGAGGTGGACGTGATCGTGGTGGACACCGCCCACGGCCATTCCAAGGGCGTGATCGGCGCGGTCAAGAACATCAAGAAGCTCAGCAACTACGCCCAGGTCGTGGCCGGCAACATCGCGACCGCCGAGGGCGCGCGCTCTCTCATCGACGCCGGCGCCGACGCGGTGAAGGTGGGGATCGGGCCGGGGTCGATCTGCACGACGCGGATCGTGGCCGGGGTGGGCGTGCCGCAGCTGACCGCCCTTCTCGACGTGACCGAGGAGTGCCGCAAGAACGACGTGCCGGCGATCGCCGATGGCGGAATCAAATTTTCCGGCGATCTCGCCAAGGCCATCGCCGCCGGCGCCGACTGCGCCATGATCGGGTCGCTCCTGGCCGGGACCGAGGAAAGCCCCGGCGAGGTGTTTTTGTACCAGGGCCGGTCCTACAAGCCGTATCGCGGCATGGGCTCGATCGGGGCGATGGCGCGCGGCTCCGCCGACCGCTACTTCCAGCAGGAGATCACCGACGCGCTCAAGCTCGTGCCCGAGGGCGTGGAGGGGCGCGTGCCCTACAAGGGGCCGGCTTTGACCGTGATCCACCAGCTCCTGGGCGGCCTGCGCGCGGCGATGGGCTACACCGGCAACGCCACCATCGCCGACATGCGCCGCAACTGCCGCTTCGTGCGCACCACCAACGCGGGGCTTCTGGAGAGCCACGTCCATGACGTCGCCGTCACCCGCGAGGCGCCCAATTACCGCCAGGAAAGCTGACCGCGCGACCCGCGCGGGCGCGAAACGGCGCCCGTCCGGGCCCCGAGGGCGATGACGCCGCAGGCCAGGATCGCGGCGGCGATCGCGCTTCTCGATTCGATCGCGAGCTCCGACTATCCGGCCGACCGCGTGGCGGCGACCTTCCTGCGGCGGCGCCGCTACGTCGGCGCCAAGGACCGGCGCGCGATTCTGGACATGGTGTACCGCGTGATCCGCGCGCGCGAGGCGCTCGACTGGTGGCTCGCGCGGGCGGGCGGAACCGCCCCGTTCGAGGCGCGCCCGCGCCTCCTCGCGCTGCTCGCGCTCGGCGAAGGCTCGGCGCCGGGCGAGATCGCCGGGCTTTTCTCGGGCGGCGATTACGGCCCGCCGCCGCTGGCCCCGGAAGAGGGCGCCCTCGTCGCGCGGCTGGCTGGCGACGCGCTCGGGCATCCCGACCAGCCCGAACGGGTGAGAGCCAATTGCCCGGAGTGGATCGCCGCGCATCTGATGCGCCGGTTCGGCGCGGGCTTCGCGCGGGAGCTCGCGGCGCTCAACCAGGAGGCGCCGTTCGATCTGCGCGTCAACACGCTCAAGGTGACGCGCGAAGAAGCGCGCGCGGCGCTTGCCGGGGAAGGGGTCACCGCGGCAGCGACGCCCTATTCGCCCTTCGGCCTGCGCGTCGCCCGGCGCACGCCGATCGCGGGGCTCGACGCCTACAAGCGGGGTTTCGTCGAGATTCAGGACGAGGGCTCGCAGATCGTGGCGCTCATGACGGACGCGCGGCCTGGCCAGCGCGTCGTGGATTTCTGTGCCGGGGGCGGCGGCAAGGCGCTCGCCCTGGCGGCGATCATGGAGAACCGGGGCGAGGTGGCGGCGCTCGACGTCTCGCCGCGGATCGCTCGGGCGCTTCCCCGCATCGAGCGGTCCGGGGCCTCGATCGTGGCGACCCACCGGCTTGCCGACGAAGACCCGTGGCTGGCCGCGCACCGGGCCGCGGCCGACCGCGTGCTGGTGGACGCCCCTTGCACCGGAACGGGCGCCTGGCGGCGCGACCCGGCCGCGCGCTTCCGCCTCACGCCGGACGACCTCGAGCGGTTCGCCGCCGCCCAGCGCCAGATTCTGGGCAGCGCGGCGGCGCTGGTAAAGCCGGGCGGGCGCCTTATCTATGCGACCTGTTCCCTGTTGGCGGCGGAGGACGAGGCGCAGGCCGATTGGTTCGCCGAAGCGCATCCCGATTTTGCGGTCCTTCCGGCCGCGGCGGCATGGGATGAGACGGTGGGCGGGAGCTGCCCGGCCGCCGGCCCCTATCTGCTGCTGACGCCCGCCGCCAACGGCACCGACGGCTTCTTCGTCGCCCTCTTCGAGCGCAAAGGCGGATAATGGCGGGCCGGCGGGAGTGGAGCAGGGGGCCACGATCCGCTATGGTCCGGCCCGCACGGCGGAAAAGGCAGGGTTGAGCGGTATGCAGGAGCGGGTGCTGATCGTCGATTTCGGGTCGCAGGTGACCCAGCTCATCGCGCGCCGGGTGCGCGAGAGCGGGGTCTATTGCGAGATCCACCCCTGCACGATTTCCGACGCCGAGGTGCAGGCGTTCGCGCCCGCCGCCGTCGTCCTTTCGGGCGGGCCGGCCTCGGTCACCCATGCGGCGAGCCCGCGCGCGCCCGACGCCGTGTTCAAGCTCGGCGTTCCGGTGCTGGGCATCTGCTACGGCGAGCAGACCCTGTGCGCGCAGCTCGGCGGCAAGGTGGAGGCCGCGGAATCGCGCGAGTTCGGCCGCGCCTTCCTCGACGTCGTGGAAGACTGCAAGCTGTTCGAGGGCGTGTGGAAGAAGGGCGGGCGCGAGCAGGTCTGGATGAGCCACGGCGACCGCGTGATCAGCCTGCCCCACGGCTTTCGCGTGGTGGGGACGAGCGCCGGCGCGCCGTTCGCCGCCATCGCCGACGACAAGCGCCGGTTCTACGGCGTGCAGTTCCATCCCGAGGTGATCCACACGCCGGACGGTGCGGCGCTCCTGCGCAACTTCGTCCTCCACGTGGCGGCCTGCCGCGGCGACTGGACGATGGCGGCCTTCCGCGAGCGCGCGGTCGCGGACATCCGCGCCAAGGTGGGCAAGGGGCGCGTGATCTGCGGGCTTTCGGGCGGCGTCGATTCGGCGGTCACCTCGGCGCTGGTGTTCGAGGCCGTCGGCGAGCAGCTTCTGTGTGTGTTCGTGGACACCGGGCTGCTGCGCGAGGGCGAGCCGCAGGAGGTGGTCGAGGTCTTCCGCGGCCACTACAACATTCCGCTCGTCCACCGCGACGCGCGCGCGCTGTTCCTGGAAAAGCTTTCCGGCGTCACCGATCCCGAGAACAAGCGCAAGATCATCGGCACGACCTTCATCGACGTGTTCGAGGAGGAGGCGCGCAAGGCCGGCGGCGCCGATTTCCTCGCCCAGGGCACGCTGTATCCGGACGTGATTGAATCGATGTCGTTCCTGGGCGGGCCTTCGGCCACGATCAAGTCGCACCACAACGTCGGCGGCCTGCCCGAGCGCATGAACCTTGGCCTGGTCGAGCCGCTGCGCGAGCTTTTCAAGGACGAGGTCCGCAGGCTCGGGCGCGAGCTCGGCCTGCCGGAGCGCATGGTCTCGCGCCATCCCTTTCCCGGGCCGGGGCTGGCCATCCGCATTCCCGGCGCGGTGTCGGAGGAAAAGCTCGCGATCCTGCGCCGGGCCGACGCGATCTATCTCGAGGAGATCCGGGCGGCCGGGCTTTACGACGCGATCTGGCAGGCCTTCGCGGTCCTGCTGCCGGTGAAGACGGTGGGCGTGATGGGCGACGAGCGGTCCTATGAGTACGTCTGCGCGCTTCGCGCCGTGACCTCGGAGGACGGCATGACCGCGGACTTCTTCCCCTTCCCCCACGACTTCCTCGGCCGCGTGGCGACCCGCATCGTCAACGAGGTGAAGGGCATCAACCGCGTCGTCTATGACGTGACCAGCAAGCCCCCCGGCACCATCGAATGGGAGTAGGGATGGCGGAGACGCGCTTCGATCCGGCCAACGTCGAATCCCCCTGCATCAAGGTCTGCGCGCTCGACCCGACGGGGCGGTTTTGCGTCGGCTGTTTCCGCACCGCCGACGAGATCGCGCGCTGGCGTGACGCCTCCGACGACGAGAGGCGCCGTATCAAGGCCGCGGCCCAGGCGCGCGCGCGCCAAGCGGAAGGCGGGGCCGGCTGACTGTTCCGGCGCGGCAGATTGGCGCGTTGCGGGCCGCGCGGACCGAAGCGGCCGCGTTGCGCGCGGTCCTCGCGAGCGGGCGGGACGCGAAAGCGGTGCGGGCGTGGCAAAATACGCCGCCGGACTCGCTCAAAGTGGACCAAGCGCCGGACTACCGCTTCACCCTGTGACGCAACGGGAAGATCGTAAACCAGATTGTCAGGCCTGCTAGGGGCCCCATTTCCACTTCAGCGACGTTGCGGCATACCAGTGCCACTCGCTGTCGCTTGGGCAGACTTTCACGACCTTGTGCAGCAGGTCTCTGCCCTGCTTCGTCATCTCCGGGTGTCCCGCAGGCGGTGCGATTCCTTCCATCAGGTCATATTCGCCGACCCAATAATCCGCAAAGCACTGGCCGTCAATATTCTTCGGTGCGGCGGCCAGCGCCTTCGTTGCCGTCGTTTTGCCGATGTAAAGCGCGAGAATCGGGCTTGGCCATACGGTCATATCCTGCCCGGGAAACCTCTGCGCGAGCTCGGCCGCATCGTCGATGCCCTTTTGTGCACGCGCGAGATGAAGCCACAGGGCCGCGTTCGTAAAGTAAATCCGGTAAGTGGAATCGTTCGGGTCGTGACTTTGATCATTCACGAAGGATGCAAGATCCACGTCGGCATTTTCGATATTCGCGAGATATTTGTCGCGGCCCAGATAATACGCGCTATAAAAATAGGGATCGCCAGCGTCGTCAGAATTGTTCTCGGTCTCGATGGCTCGGCGGTAATCGGCAATGGCCTCTTGAAACTTCCCCTCATCTTCGTAGACGGAGGCTCTTTCGGAGAGCAGCATAGCCTGATCCGACTTGTCATCGCGCGAAAGCGAAACGGCTGTAGTAAAATCCGCGATCGCCTGTTCGTATTGGCCTGATACGTCATAGGCCTCCGCACGGTTCCTGTAGTCGGCTACTTTCTCCTTATCATTCGCATCCGTAGAAAGCGCGGCCGTGCACGCCGCGATCACGGATGTGGCTTCGTCAGTCTTCGGGGGTCCCATACAGCCGTTGCTAGTGTTCGCCCGTGCCGCGCCAGCGAGCGTCATGGCTGCAAGAATGGCGGTTGCTAAGCGTTTCATGGGCATCCCTTCCCCGACGGTTAAAATCGTATGTCGCCGTGCCGCGTCGTGCAAGCCGGGACGGTTCGGCGTCGGCTGTTTCCGCACCGCCGGCGAGATCGCGCGCTGGCGCGACGCCTCCGACGACGAGAGGCGCCGCATCAAGGCCGCGGCCCGGGCGCGCGCCCGCCAAGCGGGAGTAAAGGGCGAATAACCCGGCGGCCGCGACAGCATGGCGCATTGCCGGGCGCCGGCTTCCCCTTAGACTTCCCCCACGCTCAACGAGTTCCGCAAACAGGGAGGATGGACATGACGTCGTGGAGGACGAAGGCGGCAGCGCTCGGCTTCGCCATGGTGATGGCGGCCGGCGCCGCGCTCGCCGCCGGCGACTGGGTGGGGGTGTGGCAGGTCAAGGATACCGCCGGCCAGCCGTTCGAGATCACGCTCGGCGCGGACGGCAAGGCGACGGCCAGCCTTCACAAGGAGATGGTCGGAACCTGGAAGGAAACGGACGACGCCGCGGTGATCAGCTGGAAAACCGGTTGGACCACCAAGATCGCCAAGGAAGGCGAAGGCTACAAGAAGACGGCGTATCGCGCCGGGGCGCCGCTCGACGGCCCGCCGTCGAACAGCTCGGACGCGCACAAGGTGAAATAGGCAAGGCCGGGTCCGAGCCTGCCGGCCCGGCCCGAGCCTGGTTCAGCCGCCGAAGCGATGGCGCTTCGGCGCCCACTTCACGGTCGGCTTTCTGGTCTTGCGGCCGGGCGGGTTCTTGACCTGCGCGAGCGCGCGGGTGAAGGCGTGGAAGCGGCGCTCGATCTCCTTGCGCTGCTCGGGCGTCAGATCCTCGTCACGAATCCGCGACAGATCGGAGTGTCTGAGTTCGGTCATGGACGGCTCCGGAATTGGGGTCGTTGCGCGATGATCCCGCGAATTGGTTAACGAATTTTGACGATCCCCCGGCGGCTCCGGTGGCAACCCGGGCCCTTCTCATAACCCGTTGACACGCGACCTCGGCGCCTTCTCGTAACGCATTGATATAGGCTTATTTCGTCAGCTTGATGGGCAGGCCCGCGGAGGCCGCGCCGCCGGCGGGGGTGGTGGGGGGCGTGGGCGCGGCGACCAAGGGCGCGGCCGGGCCGACCGGAGGCTTGGGAACGGGAACCGGCATGTCGGCCGCAACCGTCCTGGCTGGCGCCGGTGCGCCGGAAGCCTTGGCCGCGACCGTCTTGGCCGGCGGCGAAGCCTTGGCCGTGGCGCTCTTGGATTGCCATTCACGGGCGAGCTTCTGCGCCTCCTCGATCTGCTCCCTCGACATCTTGGCCGCCAACGCCTCGCGATTGGCGGCGGCCGTCTTGTCGCCATTCGCGGCCGCGAGGTTGAACCACTTGTGGGCCGCGACATAGTCCTGGGGTGTACCCCGGCCGGTGGCATACATGACCCCGAGATTGAGCTGGCCTTCCGCCAAGCCTTGCTCCGCCGCCTTGCGGTAGAGAGCGAACGCCTGCGCGTCGCTCTGCGCGACGCCCTGGCCCTTCTGGTAGAGATAGCCGAGCTGGGACTGGGCACGGGCATCGCCCTTGTCCGCCGCCCGTTTCAACCAGGTCGCGGCCTGGGCGTAATCCTGGGCCACGCCCCGGCCGCTGCCGTAGAGATGTCCGAGCTCGACCTCGGCATCGGCGAGCCCGCGCTCGGCGGCCTTGCGAATCCACATGACCGCCTTGGTCTCGTCCTTGCGGACCCCCAGCCCGTCCAGAAGAAGGGTGCCGAGGCCGTATTCCGCGGCCGGGTCGTTGCGCCCGGCCCGGACGCTCCATTCCCTGTAGGCGGTGGCGTAATCGCCGTGCTCGAAGGCCGCCCGGCCCTTGTCCGCCCTGGCCCAAGCCGGTGCCGGTGCGAGGCTGACTGCCGCCAAAAGTGCCGCGAACAAAAGGCCGGATTTCGAGGATTTGAGCCGGGGCATGGGCGATCCTTTACCGAAATTTAAGCGAGCCGCCGTAGGCTGGCGGGGCCGAAAACCGATGCCGAGCGGAGCCTTCCCGATGACCCATTTCTTCGCGACCGCGGACCATCCCCAGGGCTGGAAGCTGGAAGATCTCCTGATGGAGATCCAGAACGACATCGTCCGCCGCTCGGAAAAGATCGTGGACGACGCGCGCCCCCAGGCGCGGGCCGTGCTCCAGAACAACATCGAGATTCTCGGGCTTCTCACCCAATGCATTCACAAGGCCGAGACCTCGACCAAGATCCTCGACAGCCTGGGGCGCAGCGAATCGGACCACGGCGGCCCGCCCCGGATCGGCCGTCTCTAGGATCAGCCGTTCGAGACCACGAGCTTGAGCGACGGCTCGAGCGAGGCCAGCACGCCAGGCAGCGTGCGCGCCTTCTTCAAGATGCGCCTGCCATCGAACAGAACATAGCCGCCGGGGACCCCCGGCGCGTCGGCGCATTTGGCGATGGCGACGATGGGACGTCCCTCGGCGCGACGGAACACCGAGAACACCGCCATTCCGACGCCGTGGTCGATGGCATAGTCGCGCCACTCCCCGCCGGCGACCCGGCGGGAGTAGAGGGCGAGGAGGAGATTCAACTCCTCCCGATCGAAGGCCATCCTGCGCTGCGCCAGCTTGCGGTCGGCGAGGCGGATGAGCGTGGCGACTTGCCGCGTCATGCTTGAACCCGAACACCCGGAAGTAACCGATTGTCCGAGCTTCAGTTTCCTTTATTTTCGCCGTCACGTAAAGCAAGCGATGGCGCGGGTTCCGGCTGCATCGGGCGCGGCCAGGCCACCTCGGCCGTGTTGGGGTCATAGGGGTTTGGGGAGGTGTAGCAGGTGATCGTGCCGAGCGTCCGGTAACAATAGCTCGGGATGCTTTGGGCCACCGTCGTGGGGCGGTTCTCGTCCAGACACATCTTCCCGTCCTTGATCAGCCGCTCCGAGGAGCAGTCCTTGTTCATCACCTGGGACATGATGTGGTCGGGAACCGTCTTGTCCGTTTCCAGCAGGCTGATGAGGCTGGTGCCGGCGAGGACCGCGGTCTGGGTCGGGCTGCAGGCCGCCATCAGCAGGACCGCCGGGACGAGCAGGACCCGGGCGCGCGTCCGTTTGCCGCCGGTGCCCTTGTTGTGCGCTTGCTCCATGGACCTTTCCCGCCGCTTGCGGCCGGCCTTGCCAAGGCGGCCATGACGAGGCCCCAGTATCACTGCCAGCCGTTAACATTCGGTTAGAGGGCGGGGCCGCGCCGCCCGCCCCCGGCGTTGGCGAAATCCTTTGTCTGGGAAGGGGTTGGCGGGTGATCTTACGAGCCGGGCTGGGGAATGCGCGGTTGTCGGTGGCGCCCCCTTGGCCCATCATCCGGGCCTGCCAATATCCTGAGTCGGCAACGGAAAGAGGGAGACGGAAAAAATGGCGGTTTCGACGCCCGTGTGCGACTTCGGCTGGAAGGCGCGGGATTTCGCGCTCAAGGGGACCGACGGAAAGACCTATCGTCTGGCCGACGTCCAAGGCCTCAAGGGCACGCTCGTCATATTCCTGTGCAACCACTGCCCCTATGTGAAGGCGACGATCGACCGCGTCGCCCGGGACGTGCGGGACCTCAAGGCCCACGGGATCGGGGCCATCGGCATCATGTCCAACGACACGAACGCCTACCCCGAGGATTCCTTCGACAAGATGAAGGCCTTCGCCCGCGCGCACGACCTTCCCTTTCCCTATGTCATCGACGAGACGCAGGAAACCGCCCGCGCCTACGGCGCCGCCTGCACCCCCGATTTCTTCGGCTTCAACGCCGACCTCGAGCTTCAATACCGGGGCGAGCTGGACGACGGGCGGATGGATTCGAGCAAGGTGACGCGCCGCGCCCTGTTCGAGGCGATGGTGCAGATCGCGAAGACCGGCCAGGGCCCGCGCGAGCAGGTGCCGAGCATGGGCTGCTCGATCAAATGGCGGGGCTAGACGCGTCCGCCACGTCCGTTTGCCATCGGCCGCGCGGGCGGCTATTTTACCCCCCTCGCGCCCCGGCGCGCCTTCCCTGGACGGGAGAACGATTTGGCCGACATCTTTCAGGAAGTCGAAGAAGACCTACGCCACGAACAGATGATGAAGCTGTGGCGTCGCTACGGCACCCTCGTGATCGCCGGGGCGGTCGCGATCGTGGTGGCGACCGGCGCCTATGTCGCGTGGAAGAACTACCGCGCCAAGCAACTCATGGTCGAGGGCGATTCCTTCGTCCAGGCGGTGCTGCTGCGCAACGCCGGGCAGACCCGCCAGGCGGCGGACGCTTTCGCCGCGCTCGCCGAGAGCGCGCACGACGGTTACGGCACGCTCGCTTCGTTCAACGAGGCGGCGCTGCTCGCCCAGCGCGGCGAGACGGCCGAGGCGGTGAAGCTCTACGACCGGCTGGCGGGCTCGGCCTCCGATAAGGCGCTGCGCGATCTCGCCACCATCTGCGCGGTGTCGCTCAGCCTCGAATCGGCGGACGCGAGCGAGCTCAAGGCGCGGCTCGATCCGGTCGCGGCACCCGACAACCCCTTCCGCCACTCGGCGCGCGAGCTTTCGGCGCTGGTGTCGCTGCGCAGCGGCGATTCGGCGACCGCGCGCGAGCTGTTCAAGGAGCTGGCCGGCGACAAGACGGCGCCTTCCGGCCTTCGCACCCGCGCGGAAGAAATGCTGCAGGCGCTGGGCTGAGCATGGTCGCACGCGCCGCGGCCGCGGGCCGGGACCCGGGACGGACGATGACCTTTTTCCGCGTGGCAAAGTCGCGCCGGCGCGTTCGCGCCCTCGCCGCCCTCCTGTGCGCGCTGGCGGCCGGGCTCTCGCTGGCGGCATGCGGAGAAAAGAAGGTGCCGCTCAAGGGCGAGCGCATCCCCGTCCTGATCCACGAGAACCAGATCGTTCCCGACGTGGCGCTGGCCAACGTCGCCGTGGAGCTGCCGCGCCCGGTCGTGAACCCGGAGTGGAATCAGCCGGGCGGGGACCCCAGCCACGACATGGAGCACCTGGAGGTCGCCGACCAGCTGAAGCGGGCGTGGCGCGTTTCCATCGGCGATGGAGTCAACGAGGACCAGACGCTTCTTCCCCAGCCGGTGGTCGCCGACGGCAAGATCTTCACCATGGATACCGCCTCGGAGGTCCGCGCCTTCGACGCCGAGAAGGGCAAGAAGCTGTGGGCGACCGAGGTACTGGATTCGGACGACGCCGACAGCTCGATCGGCGGCGGGATCGCCTTCGGCGACGGACGGATCTACGTGGCGACGGGGGTCGCGCGCGTGTTCGCGCTGGACGCCGCGACCGGCAAGGAGATCTGGCACCAGTCGGTGCCGTCGCCGATGCGCGCGGCGCCGGCCTTCGCCGACGGGCGCGTCTATGTCGTGACCATCGACAACGAGATGTTCGCCCTCGATGCCGCGACCGGCAAGACGCTGTGGACCCACTCCGGCATCGCCGAGATCGCCGGGCTCCTGGGCGGCTCGGCGCCGGCGGTGGAAGGCGGCACCGTGGTCGTTCCCTATTCCTCGGGCGAAATCTACGCCCTGCAGGTCTCGAACGGACGGGTGCTGTGGTCGGACAACCTCGGACCCGTGCGGCGCGGCGACATCGCCTCGCGGATCACCGACATCCGGGGGCTTCCGGTCATCGACAAGGACCAGGTCTATGCCATCAGCCACGGCGGCCGCATGGTGGCAATCGACTTCAAGAGCGGGCGGCGGGTGTGGGACAAGCTGTTCGGCGGCGTCCAGACGCCGTGGGTAGCGGGCGACTACCTCTATGTGCTCACCATCGATTCGGTGCTCGTCTGCCTCAACCGCAAGGACGGGCGAATCCGGTGGGCGACGGAGCTGCTGCGCTACGGCAATCCGGCGACCAAGGAAGAGCCGATTGCCTGGACCGGGCCGATCCTGGTGGGCGACCGCCTGATCGTCGCCAACACGCGGGGGGAGGTCATCGCGATCTCGCCCTATTCCGGGGAGTTTCTCGGCAAGATGAGATTCGGGACCCCCATCACCGTGTCGCCCCTGGTGGCCGGCGGCACCGTCTATATTCTAACCGACGCAGGCAACCTGATCGCGCTGCGCTAGGCGGCGCCATGGATCCAAGACTCGTCATCGTCGGACGCCCCAATGTGGGCAAGTCCACGCTGTTCAACCGCCTGGCCCGGCGCAAGCTCGCGCTCGTCCACGAGACTCCGGGCGTGACCCGCGACCGCAAGGAGGCGCAGGCCGCGCTCGGCGATCTGCGCTTCACCGTCGTCGACACCGCCGGGCTCGAGGAGGCGCCGCCCGAGTCGCTGGAAGCGCGGATGAAGGCGCAGACCGAGCGGGCGATCGCCGAGGCCGACCTCGCCCTCCTCGTGATCGACGCCCGCCAGGGAGTGACGCCGGCCGACCGCCATTTCGCGCGCTGGCTGCGGGGAACCGGGGTTCCGGTGGTGCTCGCGGCCAACAAATGCGACGCGGCCGACGCCGAATCCGGCCTGCTCGAAGCCTATTCGCTGGGCTTGGGCGAGCCGGTCGCGATCTCGGCCGCCCACGGCGAGGGACTGGCGGATCTCTACGCCGCGGTCGCGCGGTTCTTGGGGCCCGCCGCGCGCGAGGCCGCGCCCGGCGCGGAGGCGGAAGAAGAGGGCGCGGAGGAGGCGAAACCGCCGCGGCCGGTGCGCCTCACCGTGGCCGGGCGCCCGAACGTGGGCAAGTCCACCCTCGTCAACCGGCTGCTGGGCGAGGAGCGGATGCTGACCGGCCCCGAGCCCGGGATCACGCGGGACGCGATCGCCGTGCCCTTCACCTTCGCCGGGCGCGAAATGGCGCTGGTGGACACCGCCGGCATGCGGCGGCGCGCCCGCGTCGCCAAGGATCTCGAGCGGATGTCGGTCGCCGAGACCTTGCGGGCGATCCGGCTCGCCGAGGTGGTGATCCTGGTCATCGACGCCGGGGCGATCTTCGAGCAGCAGGATCTGACGATCGCCCGGATGGTCGCGGAAGAGGGGCGGGCGATGGTGATCGCCCTCAACAAATGGGATCTGGTCGAGGATCGCGCCGCGGCGGTGCGGCGCTTGCGCGACGCGCTGGAGGCCTCGCTGCCGCAGTTGCGGGGCGTCGCCTGGGTCGCGCTCTCGGCGCTCACCGGCGACAACGTGGACGAGCTGATGCCCGCGGTGCTTGCCGCCCACGAGGTCTGGAACCGGCGGATCCCCACCCCTGCGCTCAACCGGTGGCTCGCGGACGTCCAGGACCGCCACCCGCCGCCGGCGCCCGGCGGCAAGCCGATCCAGCTTCGCTACGCGACCCAGGTAAAGACCCGCCCGCCCACCTTCGCCGTTTTCGCGAACAAGCCGGAGCTTCTGCCCGAGAGCTATTCGCGCTATCTCACCAATTCGCTGCGCCAGGCCTTCGGGCTGGCCGGGACGCCGATCCGGATACTGCCGCGGCGCGGCAAGAACCCTTTCGCGCGCGAGCGGCGCGCGAAAGCCAAGCCGGGCCGCAAGCGCCCGCGCGCCGGCCGCGCCGGCGTGACGAAGATGTAATCCGATCAAATAGTTTTGAATTGCGTCCCCGGCGCCGCGGGGGCCACCATGACGGCGCGATCCGAGGCAAGGGGAGGGGCCGGGATGACGCGAATCGGGCCATCGGCGCCCGTCGCCCGAGGATGAGACGGGAGCGCAAGAAAGGCGGCGAGACGGGGCCGCCCGCGGCGGGCGGCGGACTCCTCGACCGGCGGCTTTTCCTCGGCGCCGGGGCCGCGGCGGCGGGCGCGCTGGCCTGGATGCGCCCGGTGTGGGCGCAAACCGGCGAGGCCGCGGGCGCGAATCCGGCGGGGCCGCCGGCGACGCCGCCGTGGATGCTGCATCCCGGCAAGCCGTTCTCGAACTACGGCGTGCCTTCGCCCTTCGAGAAGGGCGTGATCCGCTGGATCTCCGCCAATTCCGACGTGCCGGGCAACGGCATCTCGTGGTGTCCGCTGCAGGATCTCGAAGGCATCGTCACCCCGAACGGGCTCCATTACGAGCGCCACCACGACGGCGTGCCCGAGATCGATCCCGCCCTGCACCGGCTCCTGATCCACGGCCTGGTGGCGCGTCCCCTCGTTTTCGACGTCGCGAGCCTGCTGCGCTATCCGATGGAATCGCGGCTCGTGTTCATCGAATGCGGCGGCAACTCCAACGCCGGCTGGAACCCGGAGCCGATCCAGTCGCGGGTCGGCTATTTCCACGGCCTGGTCTCGTGCGCCGAATGGACGGGCGTGCCGCTTTCGGTGCTGCTGGACGAGGCCGGGATCGAGAAGAAGGCGCGCTGGCTGCTGGCGGAAGGGGCCGATCCGTCCGCCTTCAGCGTCAGCATCCCGGTCGACAAGGTCATGAAGGACGGGATTCTGGCGCTCTATCAGAACGGCGAGAAGCTGCGCCCCGAGAACGGCTATCCGATGCGCCTCGTCCTGCCGGGATTCGAGGGCACCAGCCACGTGAAATGGGTGCGCCGCCTCAAGGCGGTGGAATCGCCGGTGATGACCCGGGACGAAACCTCGAAATACACGGACCTCCTGCGGAGCGGCAAGGCGCGCCAGTTCGTGTTCGTGATCGAGCCGAAGTCGCTCATCATCTCGCCCTCGCCGGGCATGAACCTGCCCGCTGCGGGGCTGTACCAGATCAGCGGGCTGGCCTGGAGCGGGCACGGCAAGGTCGCGAAGGTGGAGGTGTCGGCGGACGGCGGCAAGTCCTGGGCCGAGGCCGCGCTCCAGGAGCCGGTGCTGGATTACTGCTTCACCCGCTTCCGCATGCCGTGGCGCTGGGACGGGGGCGAGGCGGTGCTGCAAAGCCGAATCACCGACGAACAAGGCAACGTGCAGCCGACCCGCAAGGCGCTGCTCGCCGAGCGCAGCCCTTACGACTACTTCCATTACAACGCCATCGTGAGCTGGGCGGTCTCGAGCGAGGGGCGGATCTCCCATGTCTATGAGTAGGGCGGCGCTGGCCTCGATCCTGGTGCTGGCGGCCTGCGGCCCCGGCGCCTCGGCGCCGCCCGAAGGGCCGAAGCTGGGCCGTCCCGCGACGCCTCAGGAGATCGCGGGCTGGGACATCAGCATCCCGCCCGACGGCGCCGGCCTGCCCGAGGGGTCCGGCACGCCCAAGGCCGGGGCGGCGGTTTACGCCGCGAAATGCGCGGCCTGCCACGGCGACCGGGGACAGGGGCTGAGCGCCGAGGAGCTGGTGGGCGGGATCGGGACGCTGGCGTCCGACAACCCGACCTTGACGGTCGGGTCCTACTGGCCCTACGCGACGACGCTGTTCGACTATGTGCGGCGCGCGATGCCGCCCGAAGCGCCTCTGTCGCTCAGCGCCGACGAAATTTACGCGGTCTCCGCCTATCTCCTTTATCTCAACAAGATCATCGGCGCCGACGACGAGCTGAACGCGAAGACGCTTCCCGCCATCAGGATGCCGAACCGCGACGGGTTCATTCAGATCTACAAGGTCAAATGAGCGCGATGACGAAGCAAGCCATGGCCATCATCGTTGCGGCCGTCCTCCTGCTGGCGGTCGTCGCGCGGGCGCAGGAAAAGGGACAGGAACAGGACCAGGGCCCGCAAACGGTGACCATCGTGCGCAACTGCATGGGCTGCCACGGGGTGAACGGCATCAGCCCCGGCGCGATCCCGACCATCGCCGGAAAGTCGGCGGCGTATCTGGTCGAGCGCATGACGGCGTTCCGCGACGGCACGCGGGAGTCCACCGTCATGGGCCGGCTGCTGAAAGGGTTCGACGACGAGGACATTCGCAGGGTCGCGGACTTTTTCGCGGATGAGAAACTGACGACCCAGAAGTAAGAGAATGCGATGAAACGTGGACTGGGACGCAGAGACATCCTGAAGGCCATCGGGGCGGCGGGCGCGCTTCCCTGGCTGGGCTCCTGCGCGCGGGGCATGGGACCGCGCGCGGTCGTGGTGGGCGGCGGCTTCGGCGGCGCGGCCTGCGCCCGTTACCTCAAGATGATCGATCCGCAGATCGACGTCGTGCTGATCGAGCGTGGCGAGTCCTACACGACCTGCCCCTTCAGCAACCTGGTCCTGGGCGGGCTGCGGACGTTCGAATCCATCACCCACGGTTACGCCGCGCTCGGCCATCTCGGGATTTCGGTCGTGAACGACACGGCGACCGCCGTGGACGCGGAGAAGCGGCGTGTCACGCTCGCCTCCGGCAAGACGGTTTCCTACGACCGTCTCGTGCTGTCACCCGGCATCGCCATGAAATGGGGCGCGATCGAGGGCTACGACGAGAAGGCGGCGGAGATCATGCCGCACGCGTGGAAGGCGGGTCCCCAGACGGTGCTGCTGAAAAAGCAGATCGACGCCATGGAAGACGGAGGCACCGTGGTGATCGCCGCGCCCGACAATCCCTACCGCTGCCCGCCGGCGCCCTACGAGCGCGCCTGCATGGTCGCGAACTATTTCCGGACGAGCGGCAAGACGAAGTCCAAGATCGTCATTCTGGACGCCAAGGACAAATTCACGAAGCAGGATCTGTTCGAGCAGGGCTGGAAGCGCTTCTACGCCGACATGATCGAGTGGGTGCCGCGCGCGCAAGGAGGCGAGGTGACGAAGGTCGATCCCGCGACCATGACGGTGACCTGCAAGGCCGGGGACTTCAAGGCGGCGGTCGCCAATATCGTCCCGCCCCAGATGGCGGGGCAGATCGCCCAGGAAGCCGGGGTGGCGACCCAGGACGGCTGGTGCGAGATCGACGCCTGGACCCTCGAATCGAAGGCGGTTCCGGGCATCCATGTGATCGGCGACGCCTGCATCCCGGGTGCGATGCCGAAGTCGGGATTCGCGGCCAACAGCCAGGCGAAGTTTTGCGCGGCGGCCGTCGCGGCGCTGCTGCGCGACCGCAAGCCGCCCGTGCCGGTCTTCATGAACACCTGCTACAGCACGATCGCCGACAATTACGCGGTCTCCATCGCCGAGGTGTTCCGCGTCAATTCCGCGGGAGCCATCGTCGCCGTGCTCGGGAGCGGCGGCGAAAGCCCGCTGGACGTGCCCGATTCCTTCCGCCGCGCGGAATACGACTACGCCCAGGGCTGGTACGCGAGCACCATGGCCGAGATGTTCGGCTGAGGCGCGGCGAGGCTCAGGTCGCGCGCACCCGCTCGCCGTGGCGGCGGCAGGAAGCGGCGGCGAGCTCGACGAAGGCGCCGGTCACCGATTCGGGCGGCGGCAACGTTTCCGGATCTTCGCCGGGAAAGGCCTGGGCGCGCATTGCCGTGCGCACCACGCCGGGGTCCAGCAGGTTGACGCGGATCGGCGATTTCGCCACCTCGCCGGCATAGGTCTTCACCAGCATCTCGAGCCCGGCCTTGCTCGCCGCATAGGCGCTCCAATAGGGAAACAGGCCCTGCGCGATGCCGCTGGTGACGAACACGGCGCGCGGCGCCTGGGATTCGCGCAGCAGCGGGTCGAAGCTGCGGATCAGGCGCCAGTTGGCGGTGAGGTTGACGGCGATCACCTGCTCCCACACCGCGACGTCCATATGGGCGGCCGGCCCGAGCGTGCCCAGCACCCCGGCGTTGCCCACCAGCACGTCGAGCCGGCCGAAGCGATGGGCGATGGCCTGGCCCATCTCCTCGATGCCGCCGGGCGCGGCGAGATCGAGCGGCACGAGGGTGGCGCTGCCGCCCTCGGCGCGGACCGCATCATCCACCTCCTCCAGCCCGCCCACGGTGCGGGCGACGAGGACGACATGGGCGCCTTCGGCGGCGAAGCGGCGCGCGACCGCCGCGCCGATCCCACGCGAGGCGCCGGTGACGAGCGCGATGCGCCCGGCGAGCTTTCCGGCCTCCGGCATGGTCTCAGGCGAGTTCGGCGAGCAGGGAGAGCTGCGCCGGGACCGAGCCGTCGTCACGGTCGGTGAGCGCTATCGGATAGTCGCCGGTGAAACAGGCGTCACAGAACTGCGGCTTCTCGGCATTGCGGCCGTGCTCGCCCATGGCGCGGTAGAGCCCGTCGAGGGACACATAGGCGAGGCTGTCCACGCCCAGCACATGCGCCATCTCGTCCACCGTGTGGCTGGAGGCGATCAGCTTCTCGCGCTGCGGCGTGTCGATGCCGTAGAAGCAGGAATAGGTGGTCGGCGGGCTCGCGATGCGCATGTGGACCTCGCGCGCGCCGGCTTGCCGCACCATCTCGACGATCTTCTTCGAGGTGGTGCCGCGCACGATGGAATCGTCCACCAGGATCACGCGCTTGTCGGCGATATAGGCGCGGTTGGCGTTGTGCTTGAGCTTGACGCCCAGGTGGCGGATGTGGTCGCCGGGCTCGATGAACGTGCGCCCGACGTAGTGGTTGCGGATGATGCCGAGCTCGAAGGGGATCTTGGCTTCGGCCGCATAGCCGATGGCCGCGGGGACGCCCGAATCGGGAACCGGGATCACGACGTCGGCGTCGACATGGCTTTCGCGCGCGAGCTCCGCGCCGATGCGCTTGCGCGCCTCGTACACGCCGGTTCCTTCGACCACCGAATCGGGCCGTGCGAAATAGATGAATTCGAAGATGCAGAAGCGCCGCGGCGCCGGGTGGAACGGGTGGTGCGAGGAAAGCCCGTCCGAATCGATGACTAGGACCTCGCCGGGCTCGACGTCGCGCACGTAGTCGGCGCCGATGATGTCGAGCGCGCAGGTCTCGGAGGCGAGGATATAGGCACCGTCCTGGCGGCCCAGCACGAGCGGCCGCACGCCGACGGGATCGCGCACGCCGATCAACGAATCGCCGGTGAGCGCGACCAGCGAATAGGCGCCGTCGACCTGGCGCAAGGCGTCCACCATGCGGTCGATGACGGTGGCGGCGGGGCTGGTGGCGATGAGATGGACGATGACCTCGGTGTCGGTGGTGGACTGGAACAGGCAGCCGGACTTCACCAGGCGATGGCGCAGATCGAAGGCGTTGGTCAGGTTGCCGTTGTGGCCGATGGCGAGCCCCCCGAAGGCGAATTCGGCGAACAACGGCTGGACGTTGCGCAGCACCGTGTCGCCGGTGGTGGAATAGCGCACATGGCCGATGGCCGACGAGCCGGGAAGCTGCTCGATCACGGCCTCGCTGCCGAATCCGTCGGCCACCTGGCCGAGGGTGCGATGGGTGTGGAACTGATGGCCGTCGAAGGTGACGATGCCCGCCGCCTCCTGGCCGCGGTGCTGGAGCGCGTGCAGGCCGAGCGCGGTCAGCGCCGCGGCGTCGGTGGCGCCGAAGATGCCGAACACGCCGCATTCCTCGTGGAACTTGTCGTCGGCGAAAGGATGGGTGGTCAGCATCGCGCCCCCTATCACCGGTCGCCGGTATTTTGAATGAGCCGGTCCATGTCGGCGCGCTCCTTCGCGGTGTAGCCGTCGGGCGTGTCGCGCTTGGGCTCCGGCGGCTTGGGCGTGGCGATCGCCTCGACGCTCTTGGGCCCGCCGCGCCACGGCGCCGGGCCCGCGCCGGTGGCGCGCGCCGGAAGATTCTGGGTGATCTCGCGCGGCAGCAGGGTTTCGACGATGCCCGACGCCCATTCGATCATCGGGCGCAACCGGGCTTCGCGCAGCCAGCCGGGCTGATCCTCGGGCTTGTCCCAGGTGGCGTTGAGCGGAATGTAGGCGGCGGCCACGATCAGGACGGCGGCGACTATGCCGGCCAGGAAGCCGAGCGAGCGGTCGAGCGCGTTCAAGCGGCTGGTGCGGACCCAGCCGGTGACGACCGAGCTCAGCATGAACAGGAAAATCAGGCTGACGATGAAGATGCCGGCGCCGACCGAAAGGTCGGCCAGGAACTGATTGGCGATGATGTCCCGGTTCTTGAGCCAAGCCGAGGCCGCGGGTTCGATGTAGGGATAGCCGTAAAGGGTGGCGAAGATGGCGCCGACCCAGCACATGAGCCATAGCCCGCCCTTGATGAAGCCGACGCTCAGCCCCATCAGGCCGGTGACCAGAACGAAGCCGAGAATCCCGAGGTCGAACGCGTTAATGGCGGCGATCTCCTGCCTTGGTGGCGGAAAGCCGGGGGTGGCCGGGCTTCTGGCTGCCGCCGGAAAGAGCCTCGACGAGGTCGAGCAGATGGGCGATTTCACGGATCTCGGGCAGCCCCTTTCCGCGCCGCGGGGCGCCTTTCTTTGCCGGCGGCACCAGCGCCCGGGCGAACCCGAGCTTGGCCGCCTCCTTGAGCCGGGTCTCCGTTTGGCTCACCGCGCGTACCTCGCCCGCCAAGCCGATCTCCCCGAACACCACCGTGTCGGGTGGTACCGGCGCCTCGAGCCGCGAGGACACGAGCGCCGCCGCCACCGCCAGATCCGCGGCCGGCTCGGTGATGCGCAGCCCACCGGCAACGTTTAGGTATACATCCTGGGCACCAAAAGCAAGGCCGCAGCGGGCCTCGAGCACCGCCAAGACCATGGCCAGCCTTGCGGAATCCCAGCCCACCACGGCGCGGCGCGGCGAGCCCAAGGGCGAGGGGGCGACGAGCGCCTGGATCTCCACCAGCAGCGGGCGGGTTCCCTCAATTCCGGCGAAGACCGCGGCGCCGGTGGCGTTCTCCGGGCGCTGGCCGAGGAAAAGCTCGGACGGATTGGGGACCTGCTGCAGCCCGGCGTCGGTCATGGCGAACACGCCGATCTCGTCGCCCGGCCCGAAACGGTTCTTGACCGCGCGCAGGATGCGGAACTGGTGGCCGCGCTCGCCCTCGAAGTAGAGGACGGTGTCCACCATGTGCTCGAGGACCTTGGGGCCGGCGATCATTCCTTCCTTGGTGACGTGGCCGACCAGAAGCAGGGCCATGCCGCGCCGCTTGGCGAGCCGGATGAGCTCGGACGCGCAGGCGCGCACCTGGGCGACCGTTCCCGGCGCCGATTCGAGGGCGTCGAGATACATGGTCTGGATCGAATCGATGACCGCGATCTCGGGGCCGCCGGCGACGTCCATGGCGGCGACGATGGCCGAGACGTCGGTCGCGGCGGCGAGTTGGACCGGCGCCTTGGAAAGCCCGAGACGCGCCGCGCGCAGGCGCACCTGCTCCACCGCCTCCTCGCCCGAGACATAGGCCGCGCGCGCGTTCGCGCCGAGCGCGCCGGCGACCTGCAGCACGAGGGTGGACTTGCCGATGCCCGGATCGCCCGCGATCAGCACGGCCGAGCCGCGCACCAGCCCGCCGCCGCAGACGCGGTCGAATTCGGCGATTCCGGTGGCGAGCCGCTCGGGCGCGGGCGCCGCGGAGTCGAGCGGCGCGAAGGCGATCCTGCGGGCCGCGCTCCGGCGCCGCCCGCCGCCCACGGGCGGGGCCTCGGCGATCTCCTCGACCATGCTGTTCCAGGCGCCGCAGGATTCGCAGCGTCCGCTCCACTTGGGTGCCGCGGCCCCGCATTCCTGGCAGACGTAACGCACCGCCGATTTGACCACGCGCGACTCCTGCGGCCGCCGCCGCCTGTTAGCTCCGGACCTTCATCTGGATCGGGCCCTCGGCCCTGCCGTGGATGAACTGCTCGACGTAAGGGTTGCCGGAGCTCTCCAATTGCGCGACCGGGCCGTCCCAGATGATCTTGCCATCGTAGATCATGGCGACGCGGTCGGCGATCTTGCGGGTGCTCGCCATGTCGTGGGTGATCGAAAGCGCGGTCGCGCCCAGCTTGCGCACGCAGTCCAGGATGAGCCCGTTGATGACGTCGCCCATGATGGGGTCGAGGCCGGTCGTCGGCTCGTCGAAGAAGATGATCTCGGGCCGGGCCGCGATCGCGCGCGCGAGCGCCACCCGCTTCTGCATTCCGCCCGAGAGCTCGGCCGGCCACAGCTCGCCCACGTCGGGGCCGAGGCCGACCGAGGCGAGGGTTTCGATCGCGATCTTCTTCGCCTGTTTGCGGTCCATGCCCCGGCCCTGGACCAGGCCGAAGGCGACGTTCTGCCACACGGACAGCGAATCGAAGAGCGCCGAGCCCTGGAACAGCATGCCGAATTTCTTGAGCACGCGCTGGCGCGCCCCGCGCGATATGCCGACCGTCTCCTCGCCGTCGATCTTGATGCTGCCCTTCTCGGGGGTGAGCAGGCCGAGAATGCACTTGATGAGAACCGACTTGCCGGTGCCCGAGCCGCCGATGACCACCAGCGACTCGCCCTCGTGAATGTCGAGGTCGACGCCGGTCAGCACCTTCTTCCGTCCGAAGGACTTGTGCAGGCCGCGGACACTGATCTTGACGGCGCGTTCGCTCATCTCGAGAAGAACAGTTCGGTGAGGATGTAGTTGAAGCAGAGAATGAGGACCGAGGCGGAGACGACCGCCGTGGTGGTGGCCGAGCCGACGCCTTGCGCGCCGCCGCGCGAGTTGTAGCCGGAATAGCAGCCCATGAGGGCGACGATGAAGCCGAACACGGCGGCCTTCACCAGCCCCGAGATGACGTCGATGTTCTCGAGATATTCGAACGTGTTCTTGAGATAGCCCGCCGGGTTAAAGCCGAGCTTGTAGGTGCTCACCACGAAGCCGCCGAAGACGCCGATGATGTCGGCGACGAGCACGAGCAGCGGCAGCATGGTGAGGCCGGCGATGAGCCGCGGCGCCACGAGGTACTTGAGCGGGTTGGTCGAGAGCGTGGTGAGCGCGTCGATCTGCTCGGTCACGCGCATGGTGCCGATCTCGGCCGCCATCGCGGCCCCGATCCGGCCGGCGACCATGAGGCCGGCGAGCACGGGGCCGAGCTCGCGCGTCATGGAAAGGACGACCACGGTGGCGACCGCGCCCTCCGCCTCGAACCGGGAGAAGCCGGTGTAGCTTTGCAGCGCCAGCACCATGCCGGTGAAGATGGCGGTGAGCCCGACGACCGGCAGCGAGTAGTAGCCGATGTCCACCATCTGCCGCACCAGGAGGCGCGGGTAATAGGGCGGCACCACGCAATAGGCGACGGCCGCGCCGGTGAAGAGGGAAAGCCGTCCGGTGGCTTCGAGGAAGGCGAGGAAGACGCGCCCCACGGCGGCGAGGAAATTCATGGGCCCGCCGTCACGCCGTTTCCGGACCGCCGAGGTAGCGCCGCAGGATGCGCGGGCCGAAGCCGGTCAGGATGTCGTGGCCGATGGTCCCGGCCTCGTCGGCGAGGTCGTCCACCGTGTGATGTTCGCCGATCAGTTCGACAAGCGCGCCGGGATGGGCGAGCGCGGGGGGCACATCGGAAACGTCGAGGGTGATGAGGTCCATCGAAACGCGTCCCACGACCGGTATCCGGATTCCCCCGAGGAAGGCGTGCCCGCGGTTGCTGAGCGCGCGGAAATAACCGTCGGCATATCCCACTGGAACCGTGGCAATGCGTCCCCGCCGCGCCACGCGGAAGCCGGCACCGTAGCCAACGGTCATGGGGCTGTCAACGTCGCGCACCTGAAGGATCGGCGCCTCGAGGCGCAGGACCTGGACGAGCGGATTGGGTCCCGTTTCCATGGGCGCCAGCCCGTACAGCGCGGCCCCCGCGCGCACGATATCGAAGTGATATTCCGGGCCCAGGAACACGCCCGAGGAATTGGAAAGGCTCGCGGGGGCGGCGGGAAGGCGGGCCCGCGCGGCGACGAACGCCGAAAGCTGGCGCGCGTTCATCGGGCTGTCGGGCTCGTCGGCGCAGGCCAGGTGGCTGATGACGCAGGCGAGCGGCAGGCCTTCGAGCCGCTCCGGCTCCCGCCCCAGCACGTCCACTTCCGTGGGCGGGAGCCCGAGGCGCGACATGCCGGTATCCACGTGGATGGCGGCGGGAAGCGCCCAGTTGGCGCGCGCGAATTCGCCCGCAAGCGCGGTCTGGCCGAGGTCGTTCAAGGCCGGAATGAGGTCGTAGCGTGCGATCTCGGGAAGCGATTCGCGCGCCGGGCCGTTGAACACGTAGATGCGCGCGTCCTCGACGAGGCGGCGCAGCACGATTCCCTCCTCGACGGTGGCGACGAAATAGTCGCGGCAGCCGAGGCGGTAGAGTACGGGTGCGATCGCGCCCATCCCGAGGCCGTAGGCGTCGGCCTTCACCACGCAGCCCATGCGCGCGCCCGAGAGCTTCGATTCGACGAAGCGGTAGTTGGCGGCGATCTTGGCGAGATCCACCGTCAGCACGGCGCGCGCGCCCGCCGGGGCGCCTTGCGGCGGCGCGGAAGCGGAGGCGGCCGCCCCCTTCTCAGTCCCGGACATCGGGCAAATGATCTTCCGCGACGTGGTCGGAGAACTTGGTCGTGCTGCCGTCGAAGTGGAGCATCACCTTGCCCACCGGGCCGTGGCGCTGCTTGGCGACGATGAGTTCGGCGAGATTGTAAACCTTGCTCACTTCGTCCTGCCATTTGAGATGCTGGTCCGTGCCTTCCTTGGGCTCGCGGCGGCGCAGGTAATATTCCTCGCGGAAGATGAACATGACGACGTCCGCGTCCTGCTCGATCGAGCCGGATTCGCGCAGGTCCGCGAGCTGCGGCCGCTTGTCGTCGCGCTGCTCGACCGCGCGCGAGAGCTGGGAGAGCGCCAGCACCGGCACGTTCAGCTCCTTGGCGAGCGCCTTCAGACCGCGCGTGATCTCGGAGATCTCCAGCACGCGGCTGTCGTAGCGGCCGCCCGGCGTCGGGGTGGCGAGCTGCAGATAGTCGATGACGATGAGCCCGAGGCCGTGCTGGCGCTTGAGCCGGCGCGCGCGGGTGCGGACCGCCGAGATCGAGAGCGCCGCCGAATCGTCGATGAAGAGCGGGATGCGCGACAGCTCGGCGCTCGCCTCGATCACGCGCTGGAAATCGCGGTCCTTGAGGTCGCCGCGGCGGATCTTTTCCGACGGAATCCCCGCTTCCTCGGCGAGCAGGCGGGTGGCGAGCTGCTCGGCCGACATCTCGAGCGAGAAGAAGCCGACCACGGCGCCGTCCTCGGCGATGGGATTGCCCATCTCGTCATGGCCCTCGCGATATTGCTTGGCCGCGTGGAACGCGATGTTGGTGGCGAGCGCGGTCTTTCCCATCGAAGGCCGTCCGGCCAGGATGACGAGGTCGGAGCGGTGGAGGCCGCCCAGGAGCTTGTCGAGGTCGGTGAGCCCGGTCGCGATCCCGGTGAGCCGGCCTTCCCGCTGGTAGGCGACCTCGGCGATGCGGATCGCGCTCTGGAGCGAGGATTCGAAGGACTTGAAGCCGCCCTCGTACTGGCCGGTGGAGGCGAGGTCGAACAGGCTCTTCTCGACGATCTCGATCTGGTCGGTCGCCGGCGAATCGGGATCGTGCTCGTGGGCCTTGTTGACGAGGTCCTGCCCGAGGCCGATGAGCTGGCGGCGCAGATAGAGGTCGTGGATGGTCCGGGCGTAGTCGAGCGCGTTGATGACCGTGACCACCGAGCCCACGAGCTGGGCCAGGTATTTGGTCCCGCCGATCTCGGCCAGGCCGCCGTCCGATTCGAAGAAGTTCTTGAGCGTCACGAGATCGGCCAATTGGCCGCGGCGCACCAGCTTGCCGATGGCCTCGAAGATGCGGCCGTGGACGGGATCGGCGAAGTGCTCCGGGCGCAGGAATTCCGAAACCCGCTCATAAGCGAGGTTGTTCTCGATGATCGCGCCCAGCAGCGCCTGCTCCGCCTCGTAGTTGTGGGGCGGGGTGCGGTAGCCTCCCGGCGGGCCGCCGTCGCGATCGCGCAGCGCCGTGACCTTGGACGCCGTCTGGTTGGTATCTGTCGCCATGGGTGAGTCGCGACATTACAAAAAACGAACGTGCCGGTGCACCTGTTTATTTGCGGGGGAAGGGATCGCCCACAGAAAAATTCGGCACAGCCTGGGAAGATCGGGGATAAGCCGCGTGCGTTGCAACCGTCGCGGGGCGGCGTCTATTCCGCGGCCGCGATGGTCCGGGCGGCGCGGCCCCGGTCGAAGTCGGTGACGTAGTCGCGCGTCAGCGGCACGGCGTCCTGCCTTCGCGCGAGTTGCATCTGGAACACCATCATTCCCTGGTGGCGGAAGCTCATTTCGCTCCCCGCCAGGTACAGCTCCCACATCCGGCAGAAGCGCTCGTCGTAGAGCCGCTTCACCTTGTCGCGGTTGGCCTGGAAGCGGCGCTGCCACTCCCGCAAGGTGTCGGCGTAATGCAGGCGCAGGATCTCGATGTCGGTGACCAGCAACCCGGAGCGCTCGACCGCCGCCATCACGTCGGAAAGCGCCGGAATCTCGCCGCCGGGGAAGATGTACTTTCGGATGAAGGGGTTGGTGGGGGTCGGCGGGTCGAAGCGGCCGATCGAATGGAGCAGGGCTACCCCGTCTTCCGAGAGCAGGCGGCGGAGCTTGGCGAAGAACTGGCCGTAATGGCGGCGGCCCACGTGCTCGAACATGCCGACCGAGACGATGCGGTCGTAGACGCCGCTTTCCTGGCGGTAGTCGCGCAACTGGAAGCGGACGCGGTTCGCGAGGCCGGAATCGGCGGCACGCTTCTCGCTGGTCTTGTACTGCTCGGAGCTGAGGGTGATGCCGGTGACGTCGGCATCGGCCAGCTTGGCGAGATAGAGCGCGAGCCCGCCCCACCCCGAGCCGATGTCGAGCACCTTCAGCCTCGGCCGCTCGAGCAGGAGCTTGGCGGCGATGTGGCGCTTCTTGTTTTCCTGGGCGGACTCCAGGCCCTCATGCGGATCGCGGAAATAGGCGCAGGAGTATTGGCGGTCGCGGTCGAGGAAGAGCTCGTAAAGCTGGCCGGACAGGTCGTAATGGTGAGAGACGTTGCGGCGCGCGCGGCGGATGGGGTTGTAGGCGCCGATGCGGCGGCTGTGGTGCCACAGCCAGCGCCCCGCCCTCATCAGCGGGTGGCGCTCCAGGTGGCCGTAATTGCGCATGACGACCTCGACGAGGTCTTCGATGGTCCCGGCCTCGACGTCGAAATCGCCGTCCATATAGGCCTCGGCCAAGGCGAGCGCGGGGTTGACGGCGAAGGCGAGACCGAGACGCCGGCGCTGGCGCACGGTGCATTGCGGCGGCGAGCCGTCGCCGAGGAGCTCTTCGCGGCCCCGGTAGTCGATGAGCCGCAGCGCCCCGTCGCGCACAATGAAACGCAAGAAACCGGCGAAAAGCACCGGTGGCCTCCCGCTAACCGCCCAAATCGCACCCCCATCCTCCGCGGAGAAGGTCCCGCGGAGGACAAGGGTAGATTAGATCAACTTCACGCGGATTTGGTAGGGGGGCATCGCCAGGTATTCGGGCGGTATCCCGGCGCGGGCGCCGGCCGGGCCAGGCTAAGAAGCCGTATCCGGCTCGCTTTCCTCGGCCTCCGGCCCGGTGCCGGGCTCGAAGGCGGTGTCGGCGCCGGGCGGCAGCTCCGCCGCCTCCTTCTTCTTGCGGCGCTTCGCCTTGGCCCCGGCCTCCTCCTCGGGCTCCGGCGCCGCCTCGGGCGGGGCCGCGGCGGCGGTGGCCTGGGCCTGGGCCTCTTCCTCGGACTTGGCGACGTTGACGGTGACGGTGGCGGCCACCTCGGGGTGCAGCGCCACGCGCACCGGATAGACCCCCAGGGCCTTGATCGGACTCGCGAGATTGACCTGGCGGCGCTCCACGGAGAAGCCGGCCTCGGTCAAGGCGGCGACGATGTCGCGGCTGGTGACCGAGCCGTAGAGCTGGCCGCTTTCGCCGGCCTGGCGAAGCAGGACGACGCTTTGGCCGTCGAGACGCTTGGCCCCTTCCTCGGCGGTCGCGCGCTGCGCCTGATTGGCGGACTCGAGGTGGGTGCGCTGCGATTCGAAATAGGCGAGGTTGTCGGGCGTCGCGCGCAGCGCCTTCTTCTGCGGCAACAGGAAATTGCGGGCGAAGCCGGGCTTCACCTTGACGACGTCGCCCATCATCCCCAGCCGCTCGATCCGTTCGAGCAAGATCACTTCCATGTCCTAGTCCTCCTTGTCCGCCGCGTTGCGGAGCCAGCGCGCGCGGAAGTCAACCCACTGATCGATCAAGCCCAGCACCGCCACCAAGACCACCGGCCAGCCGAACACCGCCACCAGCCCGTAGAACGCGACCAGCGCCAGCGGCCCGGCCCCCGATTTTCGCACCAGGGCGTGCACCACGCCAAGGCCCGCGAACAAGAACGGCATCGCCAGCACGAAGAAGGCGTTGGCGCCGAAAAATCCCGCCGGCCCGCCGATCAGCGCCAGCGCGGCGCTGGCGGCGAACACCAGCGGCAGCCATCCGGGCGTGGCCACCGCCTCCATGCGCGGGCTGGGGCGCAGCGCCCGCCCGAGCCGGACGAGCAGGGCCTGCGCCGCGGCCGCATTTGCAGCTACCAGCAGCATCCAGCCCGACAGCGCCAGCCCCGGCACGATCGGCGCGATCGCCGCGGCGAACGCCTTGATCTCGGACGTCTCCGCGGCCGGCGACATCCGCGTCAGCGCCCGGACGGTCGCCTCGCGGACCAAGCCCTCGAGGCCGCCCTCCGATCCCGAGAACGCCAGCATCGCCGCCAGCAGCAAAGCCAGCGCGATGCCGGCAAGCCAGGTGACGAGCAGTCCCGGCGGGTACCATTCCGTCTCCCCTTGCTCTCCTTCGCGCCGCCAAAGGAGCGCCTGGCGCGTCAGCACCGCCACGGGTGCCGCGGTCGCCAGCGCGTAATTGAGCGCACCCTCGCCGCCGCCGCCCACGAGGACCGGCAGCATCCCGGCGACACCCGCCGCCACCGCCGCCCCCGTGCCCAGGCTCAGGCCCACCAGGAACAGCGGGAGCTGCACCACGAGCGCCAGCCCCAGCACGCCGCCGAGCGCGCCCACGTACAACAGCCCACTCAGCGCGCCGCCGCCAAGGGCGACCATCATGTCCCTGGACATGGCCGGTCGGGTCGCCGCGCCTGGAGGCCGCGGCTAGCCCGTGGTGTAGGGCAGCAGCGCCAGGAAGCGCGCGCGCTTGATGGCCCGGGCCAGCTCGCGCTGCTTCTTCGCGGATACCGCGGTGATCCGGCTGGGCACGATCTTGCCGCGCTCGGACAAAAAGCGCTGCAGCAGCTTAACGTCCTTGTAGTCGATCTTCGGCGCCTTGGGCCCGGAGAACGGGCAGCTCTTGCGCCGGCGGAAGAAAGGCCGGCGCGCCGGACCCGACCGGGGACCCGCGCCCCCGCCCGGCCTCTCGCCTCGTGGCTCGTGGGGTCTCATGCCTGGTCTCCTGTCTTGTCGTCGCGCGCTGCCTCACCGCGCGGGGACCGCTCTTCCTCCCCGCCCTGGCGTCCGCCCTCGGAAGCGGCGCCTTCCCCGCCATCGGGTCCGCCGAAGCGGCGCTCGCCGCCGCGGCGCGGCCGCTCCTCGCGCGTGGTGCGGCTCTGCATGACCGCGGAAGGGTTGGGATCGAGTTCGTCCACCTTCACGCTGAGGCAGCGCAGGATGTCTTCGTTGATCCGCATCTGGCGCTCCATCTCCTGGACCGCCGCGGAGGGGGCGTCGATGTTGAAGAAAACGTAATGCCCTTTGCGGTTCTTCTTGATCTTGTAGGTGAGGTTGCGCAGACCCCAGTATTCCTTCTTGGTGACCGTGCCGCCGTTCTCGGCGATGATGCCGGCGAAACGGTCGCCCAAGGCTTCGGCCGCGGCGGAAGAGATGTCCTGCCGCGCGATGAACACGCTCTCGTAGAAAGCCATAAAATCGGACTCCTTCTGGCTGTTACGTGGCCCGGAGCCGATCCTTACGGAGCATCGGCCGACCGGGCCTAGCCGGCCAATGCCGGCAAGGAGCAAGGGGGCGCACTATACCCAAAACGCGCGCCCGTGCAAGCCCGGGAGGCGCGAAAAAGCCCGGAAACGGCTTGGCTTGACAGACCCTTCCCGGGCGCTATCACTGGGCCGTCCCCGGGGGGGCGGCGAAAGGGGGCTTTCTTCGATGGCGCGCGCATTCGTGTTTCCGGGCCAGGGCTCGCAGGCGGTGGGCATGGGCCGCGACCTGGCCGAGGCTTTCGCGACCGCTCGGCTCGTCTTCGAGGAGGTGGACGAGGCGCTGCGCCAGAATCTCTCGCGGCTCATGTTCGAGGGCCCGGACACCGAACTCACCCTGACCGAGAACGCGCAGCCGGCCCTGATGGCCGCGAGCTTGGCCGTGATGCGGGTGCTGGAGAAGGACGGCGGCCTCGATCTGGCGAAATCCTGCCGGTTCGTCGCCGGGCACTCGCTCGGAGAATATTCGGCGCTTGCGGCGGCGCGCGCGCTCACGATCCCCGATGCGGCGCGGCTCCTGAAGACGCGCGGGCTGGCCATGCAGAAGGCGGTGCCGGTGGGCGAGGGCGCGATGGCGGCCTTGATCGGCCTCGATCTCGCGGCCGCGGCCGACATCGCCGACACGGCGGCGAACGAAACCGGCGGCGTGTGCGCGCCCGCCAATGACAACGCGCCCGGCCAGGTGGTGGTCAGCGGCAACAAGGCGGCGGTCGAGCATGCGGCCGCCGAAGCGGCAAGGCGGGGCGCGCGGGCCGTCATGCTGCCGGTGAGCGCGCCGTTCCATTGTTCGCTCATGCAGCCGGCGGCCGACGCGATGGCCGCGGCGCTCGAGACGGCCGCGCTCTCGGATCCCGTAGTGCCGGTGGTCGCCAATGTCACGGCCGCGGCCGTCAGCGACGCCGCGACCATCCGCCGGCTGCTCGTGGAGCAGGTGACGGCCATGGTCCGCTGGCGCGAAAGCGTGCTCTATATGAAAGCCCAGGACGTCGACAGCCTGGTCGAGATCGGCGCGGGACGCGTGCTGTCGGGGCTGGCGCGGCGCATCGACCGGGAGATCACCTCCGCGTCGGTCGGCACGCCCGCCGAGATCGAGAAATTCCTGGCGGGCGGCTGACGCCGCGGTGACGGGAGGAACCATGTTCGACTTGAGCGGCAAGCGGGCGCTCGTGACCGGCGCGAGCGGAGGAATCGGCGGCGCGATTGCGCGCGCGCTTCACGAGTGCGGCGCCGCGGTCGCGCTTTCCGGCACCCGGGCCGAGGCGCTGGAGGCGCTGGCCTCGGAGCTCGGCGGACGCACTCTCGCGCTGGCGGCGAATCTGAGCGACCGCGCCGCGACCGACGATCTGGCGGCCCGCGCCGAGGCGGCGCTGGGGGGGATCGACATTCTCGTCAACAACGCCGGGCTCACCCGCGACGGCCTGATGGTGCGGATGTCGGACGAGGATTGGCAGCAGGTGCTGGACGTCAATCTGACCGCGCCGTTCCGCCTCACGCGCGCGGTCCTGCGCGGGATGATGAAGCGCCGGTGGGGCCGGATCGTCTCGATCACCTCGGTGGTGGGCGCGACGGGCAATCCCGGCCAGGCCAACTACGCGGCCTCCAAGGCCGGCCTGACGGGGCTCACGAAGTCGCTCGCGGCGGAGGTGGCCACCCGCGGCATCACGGTGAATTGCGTGGCCCCCGGGTTCATCGCCACGGCCATGACCGACAAGCTGGGCCCCGAGCAGCGCGCGCGGCTTCTCGCGGCCATCCCGGTGGGACGGTTCGGGGCGGGCGAGGACGTGGCCCGTTGCGTGGTCTATCTGGCGTCCGCCGAGGCCGCCTATGTGACGGGGCAGACCTTGCATGTTAACGGGGGAATGGCGATGATATGAGCGCCTTCGGCGCCCTCGGGCGGGCGCTGGTCAATGCCTGGAAAGTGTGTTAGGAAACCGCGCCCGTCGGCCCCGGGGGGGCGGCGCGATACGGAAAGCCCCAAGTCCACAACGGTTTCGTTCAAGAATCTCCGAGGGATTGTTGTCATGAGTGACATCGCCGAGCGCGTGAAGAAGATCGTCGTCGAGCATCTTGGCGTTGACGAATCCAAGGTTACCGACAGCGCCAGCTTCATCGACGATCTGGGCGCGGACAGCCTGGACACCGTCGAGCTGGTCATGGCGTTCGAGGAGGAGTTCGGCTGCGAGATTCCCGACGACGCGGCCGAAAAGATTCTCACGGTCAAGGACGCGATCAATTACATCGAAAGCAAGACCTGACGGGACGGATTCCGGTCCGTCCGGCCTGCCTTTTCCCCTTCGATTCCGTCTTTGGGTAATCTGATGCGTCGTGTCGTCGTCACCGGCCTGGGCATGGTGACGCCGCTCGCTTGCGGCGTGAAGCCGAGCTGGGAAAAGCTCATCGCCGGCGAATCGGGCATCCGCACCATTACCGCGTTCGACGTTTCCGATCTCGCCGCGAAAATCGCAGGCATGGTTCCGCGCGGCGAGGGCCCGGGCCTGTTCCATGCCGACGACTGGGTCGAGCCCAAGGACCAGCGCAAGATGGACCAGTTCATCGTACTGGCGATGGGCGCCGCCATCGAGGCGGTGCGTGATTCCGGCTGGATGCCCGAGGACCAGGAATCGCGCGACCGCACCGGCGTCATGATCGGCTCGGGGATCGGCGGGCTTCCCGGAATCTGCGACGCCGCGATCACGCTGAAAGAGAAGGGTCCGCGCCGCATCAGCCCGTTCTTCATTCCCTCCTGCCTCATCAACCTCGCGTCGGGGCACGTTTCGATCCGCTTCGGCTTTACCGGCCCGAACCACGCGGTGGTGACCGCCTGCTCGACCGGGGCGCACGCGATCGGCGACGCCGCGCGCCTCATTCAGCACCACGACGCCGACGTGATGGTGGCGGGCGGCACCGAGGCGGCGGTGTGCCGGCTGGGCGTCGCCGGTTTCGCGGCGGCGCGCGCGTTGTCCACCAGCTTCAACGACCGGCCCGAGAAGGCCTCGCGCCCCTGGGATCGGGATCGCGACGGATTCGTGATGGGCGAGGGCGCCGGAATCCTGGTGCTGGAGGAGCTGGAGCACGCGCGGGCCCGGGGTGCCAAGATCTACGCCGAAATCCTCGGCTACGGCCTGTCGGGGGACGCCTATCACATCACCGCCCCGGCGGAGAACGGACAAGGCGGCTTCCGCGCCATGCGCAACGCCCTGCGGGACGCCAAGCTCGACGTCAGCGACATCGACTATATCAACGCCCACGGCACCTCGACGCCGCTGGGCGACGAGATCGAGCTCAGCGCGGTGAAACGCCTGTTCGGGAACGCGGCCTACAAGCTCTCCATGTCGTCCACCAAGTCGGCGATCGGGCACTTGCTGGGCGCGGCGGGGAGCGTGGAGGCGATCTTCAGCATCCTCGCCATGGTTCACGGCGTGGTTCCGCCCACGCTCAATCTCGAGAATCCCTCGGAAGGCTGCGACCTCGACCTCGTGCCGCTCGAGGCGAAGGAGCGCGAGGTGCGCTACGCCCTTTCCAATTCGTTCGGCTTCGGCGGGACCAACGCCTGCGTGATCTTCGGTCGCGCGCCCTAGCGCGGCGATGCGGCGCACGGCCTTCCGCCTTCTCGTTGCCGCCGGCCTCGTCCTCGGCGCCTTCGCCGCCGCGGCCGGCTGGGCGGTCGCGCGGTTCGAGGCGCCGGGGCCGCTCGAGACGCCGGCCACCGTGGTCGTGCCGCCGGGCGCCGGACTCGAGAACATCGCCAGGCTGCTCGCCGACAAGAGGATCATCAGGAACGCCCGGCTGTTCGTCGCCGGGGTGATCGTGCTGGGCCGCAACCGGCCGCTCAAAGCCGGCGAATACGCGATCCCCGCGAATTTGAGCGCGCGCGGCGTGATGGAGCTGCTGCAGAGCGGCAAGACCGTGGTGCGCAAGCTCACGGTCGCCGAAGGGCTTTCCACCGCGCAGGTCCTGTCCGAGATCGCGGCCGCGGAAGGGCTGACCGGGCCGATACCTGCGGCGCCGGGCGAGGGGCGGATGCTGCCCGAGACCTATTACTTCTCCTACGGCGATTCGCGCGCCGAGATGGTGGCGCGGATGACCCACGCGATGGACGAGACGCTCGCCATGCTTTGGGCGCACCGGCGGGCGAATCTTCCGATCAAGACGCGCGAGGCGGCGCTCATCCTCGCCTCGATCGTGGAGAAGGAGACGGCACGCCCGGACGAGCGGCCCCACGTCGCCGCCGTCTTCCTCAACCGGCTGAGGAAGGGCATGCGGCTGCAATCCGATCCGACCGTGGTCTATGCCTTGACCCGGGGCGAGCACCCCTTGGGGCGCGCGCTCACCCGCGCGGATCTCGAGACGCCGAGCCCTTACAACACCTATGTCACGGATGGCTTGCCGCCGGGTCCGATCGACAATCCGGGGCGCGATTCCATCGCCGCGGTGGTGCGGCCCGCCGATTCCGACGACCTCTATTTCGTCGCGGACGGCAACGGGGGCCATGTCTTCGCCCGCACCCTGGAGGCCCACAACCGCAACGTCGCCAAATGGCGCAAGATCCGCGAGCAGCGGGAGCAAGCGGACGACAAGACCGAACTCAAGCCTTCCGCGGGGAACGGCGCATCACCCTCGCGGTGAGACCCGGCGGCAGAGCCGCCCCTATCAGGGCCAGAAGATAGATCGGCAAAGGAAAGGCGATGCGGGCGCGCCGCGCCGCGAGGCCGCGGCGGATGATGCGCGCGGCTTTGTCGGCGTCCATCGCCATCGGCATGTAGAAGCGGTTGCCCGCGGTCATCGGCGTGCGCACGAAGCCGGGGCAGACGACCGAAACCGCGATCCCGTCGCCCGCGAGCTCGGCGCGCAAGGCCTCGCCCAGGAGCCGCTGCGCCGCCTTCGACGCGCAATAGGCGGCGGCGCCGGGCGCGCCGATGAAAGAGGCAAGCGAGCTCATGATCGCGATCTGGCCGCGGCGGCGCGCGCGCATACGTGCGATCGCCGGGACCACGGTGTTGAGCGTTCCGCCGACATTGACGTCGAAGATGCGCCGCATCGCCGCATGGGACTCGTCGTAAAGGCCAACGCCGCCGGTGCCGGCGGAAATCCCCGCGTTCGCGATCACGAGACCGAGCGGCGCGTGCGCGTCGCAATCGGATACCCAGCGCGCGCAGACCTCCCGGTCGGTGACGTCGAAGACGCGGGGACGGGCGCTGGCGCCCCTTTGCGCGCAGGCGTGGGCCACCGCCTTGAGGCGGCCGGCATCGCGGCCGCCGAGGTGTAGCAAGACCCCGGGACCCGCATACGCGCGCGCGAGCGCCGCGCCGAGGCCGCTGCTGGCGCCGGTGATGAGGACGCAGGTCGGCTGGGCCATGGCGGTATGATGGGCAAGGCCGCCAAGCCCGGCAAGGGGCGCCGGATTGCAACGAGCGCGGGCGGGCGCGCTTGTTGCCGGTTGGGCCGCGGGTTAGAGTGTGGCCCCCGATCCCAGCACCCGAGGTCCGCCTTGTCGGTGAGCAGCATGACCGGATTTGCCTCGGCCGGCGGCGGCATCGGCGATGTCGCCTGGACCTGGGAGTTGAAAAGCGTCAACGGCCGCAGCCTCGACGTTCGCTGCCGGCTGCCGGCGACCCTGGAAAGCCTCGATCCGGCGGTGCGCGCGCGCGTCCAGGACAGCTTCAAGCGCGGGAGCATCGTCGCCGCCCTCAACCTGACGCGGCCCGCGGGCGGCGTGCGGCTGCGGCTCAATCAGGCGGTCGTGGACCAGCTGGAAGACATCATCGAGGCGCTTTCGGTCCGCGTGAAGGCGGACACGCCGCGGCTCGACGCGCTGCTCGGAATCAAGGGCGTGATCGAGGCGGTGGAAGAGGAGGAGACGGCCGACGCCCGCGCCGCCCGCGAAGAGGCGATCCTGGCGACGCTCGACGAGGCGATCGTGCGGCTGGCCAAGGCCCGGGCCGAGGAGGGCAGGCGCCTCGCCGGCGTTCTCGCCGGCCATCTCGAGGCGGCGGAGGCGGCCGCCGCGCGCGCCGGGGCCACGGCGGCGCTCCAGCCCGGTGCGATCAAAGCGCGCCTCGCCGCCCAGGTGACGGCCCTGCTCGAGGCGGCCCCGGCCTTGCCTGCCGAGCGGCTCGCCCAGGAAGCGGCGCTGCTGGCGACCCGCGCCGACGTGCGCGAGGAGCTCGACCGCCTGCGGGCGCACCTTGCGGCCGCCCGGGAGCTGATGGCCGAAGGCGGGGCGATCGGCCGGCGCCTCGATTTCCTGTGCCAGGAGATGAACCGCGAGGCCAACACCATCTGCTCGAAGTCCAGCGACATGGAGCTCACCCGCGCCGGGCTCGATCTCAAGGCCGTGATCGACCAGCTGCGCGAGCAAGTCCAGAACATCGAATAGGACCATGCCCTCCTCCGACATCCAGCGCCGGGGACTGATGCTCGTGTTGTCCTCGCCTTCGGGGGCGGGGAAGACCACGATCACGCGGCGCCTTCTCGAGCGCGACGCGCGGCTCGTGATGTCGGTGTCGGTGACGACGCGGCCCAAGCGGCCGGGCGAGGTGGACGGCGTGGACTACATCTTCGTCGAGCCCGTGGAGTTCGAACAGATGGCGGAAGTGGGCGAGCTTCTCGAGCACGCCAAGGTGTTCGCGCACGACTACGGAACGCCGCGGCCGGCGGTGGAGCAGGCGCTGGCGCAGGGGCGCGACGTCGTGTTCGACATCGACTGGCAGGGGACGCAGCAGCTCGCGCAGAGCGCGCGCGAGGACCTGGTGAGCGTTTTCGTGCTCCCGCCCTCGACCGAGGAGCTGGAGCGCCGCCTTCACACGCGCGCCCAGGACAGCGACGAGGTGGTGGCCCAGCGGATGGCCAAGGCGGCCGACGAGATGAGCCACTGGGCCGAGTACGACTACATCATCGTCAACCGCGACATCGAGGACAGCGTCGAGGCCGTGCGCGCCATCCTGGCGGCGGAGCGCCTCAAGCGCGAGCGCCAGATCGGGCTGGCCGATTTCGTCACCAAGCTGCGCGAGGGCCGCTAGGCGCGCGCCGCGGCGTAGGCCCGCGCGAGCGCGCAGAACGCGGCCACATCCAGCTCCTCGGCGCGCGCGGTCGGGGCGACGCCCGCGGCGGCGGCGAGCGCGGCCGGATCGATTCCGGCCTGCGAGGCGAGGGGCTTGAGCGCCGCGCGCAGCATCTTGCGGCGCTGGCCGAAGGCGGCGGCGACCACCCGTTCCAGGTCCCCGGCATCGGCTTCGGCGACGGGCTCGGGGCGCGGAACCAGCTGGACCACGGTGGACGTGACCTTGGGCGGCGGCGTGAAGGCGCGCGCCGGCACGTCGAAGAGCGTCTTCACCTCGCAGCGCCACTGGCACATGACGCTCAGACGGCCGTAGGCCTTGGTCCGGGGCGGCGCCGCGAGGCGCTCGGCCACCTCCTTTTGCAGCATGAGGGTGAGCGAGGCGAAGGCGCGCACGTCGCGGAGCCACGACAGGATCAAGGGCGTCGCGATGTTGTAGGGGAGATTGGCCACCACCAGCACCGGCGGTCCGGCCTCGCGCGCGAGCGCGCAGGAATTGATCTCGAGCGCGTCGCCGGCCATGATCTCGAGCCGGCCGGGGAAAGCCGCGGCGAGCTCCGCGAGCGCGCGCACGCAGCGCGCGTCGCGCTCGATGGCGATGACGCGCGAGGCGCCCTCCAAGAGCAGCGCGCGTGTGAGGCCGCCGGGGCCGGGGCCGATCTCGATCACGGTGGCGCCGGCGAGGTCGCCGGCCGCGCGCGCGATCCGGCGCGTGAGGTTGATGTCGAGGAGGAAATGCTGGCCGAGGGACTTGCGCGCGAGCAGCCCGTGGGCCGCGATCACCTCGCGCAGCGGCGGAAGCGCCGCGCCGGGTTCAGGCGACGCGGGCGCGACCATCGGCCGCGGCGCGGCGTCTCGCCATCGCCGCGGCCGTGGCGAGCGCGGCGACGAGACTTGTTTCGCGCGCCTTGCCGGCGCCTGCGATGTCGAGCGCGGTGCCGTGATCGGGTGAGGTGCGGACGAAGGGAAGGCCGAGCGTGATGTTGACGCCGCGGTCGAAGGCGAGCGTCTTGAGGGGGACCAGGGCCTGGTCGTGATACATGCAGAGCGCGGCGTCGTAGGCGCGGCGCGCCTCCTCGTGGAACAGGGTGTCGGCGGCGAAAGGCCCGCGCGCGGCGATGCCGAGCGCGCACAGCTCCGCCACGGCGGGCGCGATGACGTCGCGCTCCTCGCTGCCGAGCCGGCCGCCCTCGCCGGCATGGGGGTTGAGGCCCGCGACCGCGAGGCGGGGACGGGCGATTCCGAAATCCCGGGTCAAGGCGGCCGCGACCGTTCGTCCGCAGGCGACGATCGCGCCGGTCTCGAGCGCGTCCGCGACCTCGCGCAAGGGCAGATGGACCGTGACCGGGACCACCCGCAGCTCGTCGGCGGCCAGCATCATGACGGGCCTCACCGCCTTGCCCGTATGGCGGCGGGCGAGCTCGGCCAGGAACTCGGTGTGGCCGGGATGGGCGAAGCCGGCGGCGTAAAGGGTCTCCTTGTGCACCGGATTGGTGACGACGGCGCTCGCCTGCCCCGCCATCACCAGGGCGACCGCCCGCTCGATCGCCGCGAGGACGGCGGGCGCGTTGGCGGGCGAGGGGGAGCCGGGGACGGCCGGGACGGGCAGCGCCAGGGGAAGCACCGGCAGGCCGCGGGCGAACGCGGCGGCGGCGGCGCCGGGCTCGGCGATCTCGGCGACCGGGACGTCGAGGCCGAGGCGGCGGGCGATTCCGGTGAGCCGCGCGGGATCGTCGAGGGCGAAGAAGGGGGGCGCGGCGCGGACGTTCCGGGTGGCCAGCCAGGCCTTGAGCGCGATCTCGCCGCCGATCCCGGCCGGCTCGCCCATGGTCAGCGCGACGGCGCGGGGCTCGCCCGGCGCGGTCATATCCGCGTGTCCACCGTCGCGTTGCTGCGCAGGTCGCGCAGGTAACGGTCGGCCTGCAATTCGAGACGCTGGCGCAGCAGGGCCTGGGCCACTTCCCCACGCGTGGGGATGATCGATTTGGCGTTCTCCTCCTTGCGCCCGCAGACCATGAAGAGCGTGATGCCGTCGGCCCGGCGGAGCGGCTCGCTCACCTTGCCTTCGGCCAAGCCGCCGATGATCTTGCGCAGGTCGTCCGGCAGCTCGTTCAGGTGAATCCAGCCAAGATCGCCCGAGAGGCTCGACCCCGTCTCGTCGGCCAGCTTCTGCATCTCGCCGCAATTCTTGGCGCGGGCGCGCATGGCTTTCGCGGCCTGCATCTGGGCCGCGACCTCCTGCTTCGAGGCGTCGGTGGCAAGGGCAATGTGAAGCCGCCGCAGATCCACGGTGATGGCGCCGGCCGCCGCCTTCGACGGAATTTGCCGGTCCCGCAGCGCCAGGATATAGAAGCCGCCCGGCGTGCGGATCGGGTCGGTGAGGGCGGGCGGCTTCAGCGGCTTGATCGCGGCATCCAGTTCGGGGCCGAGCTGGCCCTCGGCCACCCAGCCGATGTCGCCTCCCGACAGCGCGCTCGCGCTTTCGGAGAATTGCCGCGCCAGCGCCGCGAAGTTGGCGCCATGGCGGATTTCGCCCACGAGACGGTCGGCCACCGCCCGGACCTCGCTTTCCTTGTCCGGGGAGTCGACGGCGAGAAAGATCTCGGCGAGCAGATTCTGCGGCTTGTCCTTGTTGGCTTCGATACGGGCATAGGCCTCGTTCACCTCGTCGTCGCCGATGTCGATGGTCGGGCGGATGCGGCGGCGAATCACCTTTCCCCAGGCGATCCCGGCGCGCACCTGGCTGATGACGGTCTCGGTATCGACGCCCGCCTTGGCGAAGAACTGCCGGATCTCGCCCTTTTTGATGTGGTTCTGCTCCTCGATCTCGGCCAGCGCCTTTTCGATCTCGCTGTTGCTGACGCTGATATCGAGGCGCTCGGCCTCCTGGAGCTCGAGCCGCTCGTCGATCAGGCTGCGCAGCACCAGCGGCAGCAGGCGCTGGCGCGTCTCGGGCGTGTCCTTGAGGTCGCTCGAGACGATGACGAGCTTCATGCGCTCGAGAAGGTCGAAGACCGAGATCACCTCGTGGTTCACCACCGCGGCGATGCTCTGCACATCACCGACCGGCACCGGCGTGCCGGCGCTCAAGGCGAAGAAGAGGACGAAGCAAAGAAGGGCGCGTTTCACCGCTGTCGGGACCGCCTCTTATGATGAGTTCGGGGTCGGGCCGCTCAGGCCCAAAGGGTCCGGGGTTATATAGCGCCCCGGCCGCCCCAGCACAATTACCCAAAACGGTACCCGAACCGGTGCGCCGCCGGCCTCGGGAGCCCGAAAGGACTAGGTCTTGAATTCGCCCAAGGTCTTGAAAACGATCTGGAACAGGAAGGTGTTGCTGGGCCTGATTTCGCGGTCGACGAACTCGCGGCGCACGAAAGTGCCGGTGAGGATGAAGCACTCGTCCTCGTAGGTGGCGTTGAACTGGTAGGACAGAGTGCTGGCCCCTTGCAGATCCTGGACCGTCTGGGCGCCGACCCGCCAGAAATCGCTCAGTTGCGAGCTTACCCGGGCGCTCAGCTCCTCGCGCTGGGCGAAGCCGGCGATCCCGGGCTCCTCTGAGAGGAAGATGTAATCGCCGCCGAAGCGCAGCTGCGGCGGCCCGACGTTGAAGGTTACCTCGTTGCGGCGCGGGGTAAGCTTGTCCTTGTCCAGGCGGAACCGGTAGAGGACGTCGTAGAGCGACGCGGGCGCCAGACGGATGCGGCCGACGATGTCGGACAGCCGGTCCTCGAGCCCGCTTCCCGTCGTAAACGGGGAGGAGCGGCGCAGGCGATAGCTTTGGCCCAGGAATGCGGTCAGGCTGCCACCCTTTTCCTCATAGATACCCAGGTTGACGCCGTAATCGATGCGCTGACCGCTTTCCACCCGGTCGAGGCCCGGAAAACGGTTGAGATTGAAGAGATCGGTGTCGTCGAACTCGAACGACTGGCTGTCCTCGTTCGGAATCATGGTGGGGTTCGATCCGTTCGGCCCCACGACGAGGGCGGCGATGGGCTCGATCATCTGGCGCTGCGTCTTGTAGGCGCGCATCAAGGGATAGCGCCAGCTCAGCGCAAGCTGGGGGAACACGCGGCCGGTGACGCCGTTCAGCTTGCTCCCGGTGAGGCTCGAAGGATCGGGGACGTTGTTGACGACGTAGGCGTCGGCCTGGGTCGTCAGGGTGGCTTCGAACACGTCCCCATGCTTGCCGATATAGGGCAGGTGCCAGCCGCCGCGCAGCGACAGGCGGTGGCTGTCCACGCCCTGGAGGCGCGTCAGCGACATGAAATTCGTGTCGAACGTGAAATACGCGCCGCGCTTGTTCGGATAGCCGAAATAATTGTAGTCGATCAGGGGCGCCACCAACGGCGTCGTCTTCGTGTTGTCGGTCGGCCGCAGGCCTTGGAAGGTGTAGGCCTGGATCGAGGCGTAGTTGCGCCGGTCGAACCCCTCGAGGAAGCCGCGCGTCGTGAGCACGTTTTGCCAAGGGAAATTGTAGCGGGCGAGATAGGTGTCGTCGCTGGCGCGCGCGAGGTCGAATCCGGTGCGCCAGATGTCGCTGAGGTCGAAGCGGCCCTTGCCGTAGATATGGCCGCGGACGACGTTGTGCTTGAGCGTGCCCGACGAATTTGTGAAATCGGCGTCGGTGATGCTCCCCGACAGGTCGAGCTCGCCGTGAGTGAAGCGCTGACGGTACTCGCTGGAAAACACGGGATTCTGGTTCTGAGTGATGATCGGCCGGACCACGAGATCCTGGTCCGGGGCGATCGCGAAGTAATACGGCAACCCGAACAGGAAGCCGAGGTCGGTGGAGCTTCCCCAGGTGGGCGCCAGGAGGCCGCTGCGGCGCTTGACCGTCGGATCGGGGTGCGAAAGGTACGGCAAGTACATGACCGGAAAGCCGTAGATGTCGAGGAAGGCGTCGTAATATTCGATGTCGTGCGTCCGCTGGTCGTGCACGACCTTGTTCGCGCGCAACTGCCACAGCGGCGGCTGCCTCGGCTTGTCCTTGCAGAGCTCGCAGGGCGAATAGAGGGCCTTGTCCATCTCGGTTACGACGCCGCCCGTGCGCTTGCCGGCCGCCGCCGCGATGCGCGAATTATCGGAAAGCCGGATGCGAAGGTTGCGGATGATTCCGTCCTTCATGTCGTCGGTGAGCTCGACGTAATGGGCGAAGACGACGTCGCCGGTGGGCTCCAGGAGGCTGACGTGGCCCGAGGCGGTGACCACGTTCGTCCTCTCGTTGTACGAAACGTGGTCGGCCAGCAGGATCCGGTCCTCGCGGACGGTCTCGCCGTTCTTGACGGTCAGGGATGTTTGCGAAATCTCAACGTGGCCGGTCGCGGTGACGATGCCCTTGTCCCGGTCGTACGCGACGCGATCGGCGCTGACCAGGACCGGCTGGTCCTTCGCCACTTGCGCCTGGACCGCCGCGGGCGTCGCGAGCGTCAGCCCCAGCGCGACGATGCCGATCGCAAAGGCGCGCCGCATCCCGCGCTAACCATCTTCGAGATGGAAGAGCATGGCGAGACCGAGCAAGATGCTCACGCCGGCCGGCGTCCAGGCGGCGAGAACGACCGGGATGCTGGCATTGCGTCCCAGCGCGTAAACAACGTCGGTGAGGAAATAGAGGAGGAACCCGACCCCGATGCCGCCGGCGATCAGCAGCGCGGTTCCGCCGCGTCGGGTCAAGCGCAGCGTGAACGTCGCCGCGATCAGGACCATCGCGCACAGCAGGATGGGAGAGGCGACGAGGGAGTGCCAGTAGAGCCGGTGCTGGAGCGCGGAGAAGCCGGCGTCTTCGAGGACCTGGATGAAGGCGGGCAGGTCCCAGAACGACATGGTCTCGGGGGCGGCGAAGCTGTCCTGGACGTCCTCCTTGGTGAGGTTCGTCTTCATCAGGTAATGGCGCTCGAACCGGGGCGGCGTGTCGGGCGCGGTCAGCCACGCATCGGTGAGATCCCAGTAGCCGTCCTTGAGCCGGGCCTGCGCCGCGTCGATCCGGCCCGCGAAATGGTCCTTCCCCGCGAACTGGAAGATGATGATGTCCTGCATCTCCATGTTCTGGGGCAGCATGCGCTGAGCATGGACGATGGACTGCCCCTTCTCGTCGCCCTGGCGGAGCCAAAGCCCGGACTTGGAGACGGCGAGCAGGCTGGAGTGGCCGCGGAGATAGTTGCTTTCGAGCCATTCGTAGCGCGACGTGGTGATGGACGCGATCGGATTGAACACCATGATGTTGAACGCACCGATGACGAACGCCAAGCCGATGGCCGGAAGCATGAATCCCCACGCCGAAACGCCCGCCGCCCGCGCCACCACGAGCTCGCGGCTGCGCGTGAGCCGGGCGAACACGAGCATTCCGCCGAACAGGACGGCGAACGACAGAAGCTCCTCGCCCATGAGCGGAAGCTTCAGCAACGCCATCTCGATCACGATGCCGAAAGAGGCCGAAGCCTTGGCCGCCGCACGGCGCATCAATTCCACCGCCTCGAGAACGAAGGTGAGGCCCAGCAGCACGAGCATGACGCTCCCGAACCAGAACAGGAACTGGCGTCCGATGTAGCGCGAGAGGGTAGAGGAAAGGCGCACGTATCACCAACCGTGGCTTGAGGCTATCCGGTCGCGGCTTCGGAGCCCGGAGCGTCCATCCGCCGCCGCCGGCGCCGCGGCCACAGCAACAGATACATGCCGCCTGCGATCGGCAGCACCGCGTTCGCGTACATGAGGGGCACGAGGGACGGCATCTTGGCCGCGAGATTGTCGAATCCGAGGCCGGCGGCCTGAATCACGACGACCGCGAGCGTTCCGATCAGAAGCGGCCGGGCCTGGCCGCGGCGGTTGTATTCTCCTGAAACCAGCAGCGCGAGCGCGATGCAGGTGAAGCCGATGGCGTAGAGCGGCGAGATCAGACGCTGGTGCCCCTCGGCCTTGAGCTTGTAATAGTTGGCGACGTCGTCGGGATCGTTCGAAGGCCAGAACAGCCCGCTCAGATAGCGTTCCCGGGGCTCATGCCAGCGCGACCGGAGCGACTCCTGGTCGTTCGAGATGTCGAGCGTGTAGCGGTCGAAATAGAGGAGCGATAGCTTGCCCGTGTCCTTGTCCACCTCTTGCCGGTTGCCGTTGACCATGACGACGCGGGGGCCTTCGGGCGTCTGGACGATGGCACCGCTCTCCGCCATGGCGGTGATGGGCCGACCGGGAATGCGCTCGTCTTGCACGAGGATACCTTCGAGCTGGCCGTCCGGGCCGCGGGCGCGGACGTAGACGGTGAGGTTGTCGGCGATGGTATTGAACACGCCCTCCTGAAGCAGGATGGATGAGTACTCGTTGCGGATGCGGAACTGGAGATCCTTGAACTCGCGGAACGCCAGCGGCATGAGATAGACGGTGAGCGAGTAGCACATGATCGTCGTGCCCAGCGCCACGAGCAGGGCGGACCGCGCCAGCGCCGTGGGGCTCAGTCCAACCGCGCGCATCACCACGATCTCGCTGTCTGTGGTCAGGCGGTTGTACACGAACGCGACTGCGGCGAACAGGCTGACGGGGAGCACGATCACCAGGAAGCTGGGCAGCATCAACACCGTCATGTAGAGGAACATCGCGAACGAAACCCCGCGATTGACGATGAGGTCGATGAGCCGCAGCGACTGGCTGAGGTAGATGGCGCTCGTCACGGCGACCGCGACGAGGGCCATCGAGCCCAGGATTTGCCTCAGGATGTAACGGTCGAGCCCCTTCATACCCCGTTTTTATAGGGGGAAAACCGGAGCCCCGGGAAACAAAAACGACCGGCGCCCCCCGCGAGCGGGCCGAAGGGCGCGTTTCCGCTCCGGTCCCCCTGTGATAGTGTAGCGCCCGCGGGGCCGTCTGGCGCGTGACCCGCGCGGGACAAGGCAAGGGCGACCGGGAACGGAACGCCTGGCCAGGCCGGCGGAGGCGCCGCGCATTCCGCGAGGCCGGCGCGCCTTGGCTTCCGGTCGCGGCTCGACGCCAGGGGCCCCGAAAAGTCCTTCAGGCCTGTTTCAGCCGCTCTACGCTTGCGTCGCGTCTCGCCTGGAGGAAGCAACCCCTTTCGAGGGAGTCTTCCGTCGACCCCGACCCCTTGGGTCTTAAATGGGAGATCGGCTATAAGGAGCGGTCGCCGCGAAGCTGCGGGACGATCTTCCAGGATGCGGGCGACACGATCCTGGGGGCCGCGTTCCCTCGATCCTTCGTTCGCGGTGTGCCCTGTGCCGCGCGAGGCGCCCTGACCGGCGCGCGCGGCCGAAACGCACCGATGCTGGAATGTCCATGCCGCACAAGAAATCGAAGAGGCGAGAAAGTCGGATGAAAATCACCTTCGCACCTGTATCCGTGCCGCGATCGGGCACGCTCATCGTCGGCGCCCTGGAGGGCGGCAAGCTGACGCCCACCGCGCATGCGCTCGACAAGCAGACGGGCGAGGCCATCAGCCGGGCGGTCGCCTCGAGCCGGTTCCGCGGCAGGGTCGGCGACGTGTTGTCGGTGGTCTCACCCGCCGGCACCGCGCTGTCGCGTATCGTCGTCGTCGGCTTGGGCGCACCGGGCAAGCTCGACGACCTCAAGATGCAGGAAACGGCGGGCGCGGCCTATGCGCATCTCGCCCGGACGGGCGAACCCGCCGCGGCCGCGGTGATCGAGGAGATCCGCGGGGCGAAGATCGCTCTCGGCGACATGGCCGCGAACTTCGCCTACGGCGCGCGGCTGCGCTCGTACCGCTTCGACAAGTACCGCACCAAGGAGAAGAAGGAGGACAAGCCGGCGCTCGCCTCGCTTGTGGTGATGACCGGCGAAGCCACCCGCGCGCGGCGCGTCTTCGCCGATCTCGAGAAGGTGGCCGAGGGCGTGTTCTTCACCCGCGACCTGGTTTCCGAGCCGGCCAACATCCTCTATCCCGACACCTTGGCCGCGCAGGCGAAGGCCCTTTCCGCGCTGGGGGTCACGGTCGAGGTCTTCGACGAAAAGAAGATTCAGAAGCTGGGCATGGGCGCGCTCTATGGCGTCGGCCAGGGAAGCGTCCGGCCGCCCCGCGTCGTCGTCATGCAATGGAAAGGTGCCGCCAAGACCAGGAAGCCGATCGCCTTCGTCGGCAAGGGCGTCACCTTCGATACCGGCGGCATCTCGATCAAGCCGTCGGGCGGCATGGAGGACATGAAGTGGGACATGGGCGGGGCCGGTGTCGTCATCGGCCTGATGAAGGCGCTCGCGGGGCGCAAGGCCGCGGTGAACGCGGTCGGGGTCGCCGGCCTCGTCGAGAACATGCCCTCGGGCTCGGCGCAGCGGCCGGGCGACATCGTCACCTCGATGTCGGGCCAGACCATCGAGGTTCTCAACACCGACGCGGAAGGCCGTCTCGTTCTCGCCGACGTGCTCTGGTACTGCAAGGAGCGCTTCAAGCCGCAGGCGATGATCGATCTCGCCACGCTGACGGGCGCGATCATCGTGGCGCTCGGGCATGAATATGCCGGCCTGTTCTCGAACAACGACGAGCTGGCGGAGCGCCTGGCCGCCGCCGGCCGGGCGGTGGACGAGAAGCTGTGGCGGCTCCCGCTCGGCGAGCCCTACGACAAGATGCTGAAATCCGACATCGCCGACGTGAAGAACATCACCGGGAGCCGCGACGCCGGCAGCATCACCGCCGCGCAGTTCCTGAAGCGCTTCGTCAACGAGGTGCCCTGGGCCCATCTCGACATCGCCGGCGTCACCTGGACCAAGAAAGATCTGCCCACCGTCCCCAAGGGCGGAACCGCCTTCGGCGTGCGGCTGCTCGACCGGCTCGTCCGCGACCATTACGAGAAGGCGTAAGGCATGGCGCCCGGCGGTCTGGCGGCGACCGTGACGGAGATCCGTTTCTATCACCTCCAGAGGACGCCGCTCGATCGGGCGCTGCCCAGGCTCGTCTCCAAGGTGCTGGCGAGCGGGTCAAGGGCCGTGATCGTCCTGGGATCGGAGGAGCGCGTGGCGCAGATCGACGCCGCGTTGTGGACGTTCGATCCCAATTCCTTCCTGCCGCACGGCACGGCGCGCGACGGCCGGCCCGCCGACCAGCCGGTTTGGCTCACCACCGAGGACGAGAATCCGAACGGGGCCGGCGTGCTGATCCTGGCCGATGGCGCGACCTCCGCCCATGTCGCGGAATTCGACAAATGCCTCGAGGTCTTCGACGGCAACGATTCGGGCGCGGTCGCCGCCGCGCGCGAGCGCTGGCGCGCCTACAAGGATGCCGCGCACCCGCTCACCTATTGGCAGCAGGACGAATCGGGACGCTGGAAACAGAGGGAGTAGCGCCGGGGCGCGCGACGGTGAGTCGATCGAAGATCATTTCGATATTTTGTAGCGTCCGCGCGCTTTGACCACGCTGTGTTGCGGCACACGTCCGCCCACGGCACGAGGCCGTTGCCTCGCCATTGCGATCCGGTTATAAGGCCGCCGCCTCGGATCGAGGCGGGGGGTATCCGCGGAACCGCGAAAGGCCGGGTGCAAGGTCCGGCGAAAGGGGAACGAATCGTCATGGCCATCGAACGCACGCTGTCCATCATCAAGCCGGACGCGACACGCCGCAACATCACGGGGCAGATCAACGCGCGCTTCGAGGAGGCGAGCCTGCGCATCGTCGCGCAGCGGCGGCTGCGCCTCACCCACGAGCAGGCCGAGAAATTCTACGCCGTCCATTCGGGACGGTCGTTCTTCAAGGACCTTTGCAACTTCATGTGCTCGGGCCCGATCGTGGTCCAGGTGCTGGAGGGCGAGGGTGCGATCGCCCGCAACCGCGAGATCATGGGGGCGACCAACCCGGTCAACGCCGCCGCGGGGACGATCCGCAAGGACTTCGGCGAATCGGTCGAGGCCAACTCGGTTCACGGATCCGACGGGCCGGAAACCGCGGCCGCCGAGATCGCCTTCTTCTTCAGCGCCATCGAGATCGTCGGCTGAGGCCGGGCGCACATCGCCCGGGGGGCGGCGGCAAATCGCGTCTTGTCCGGGAGGGCGGGCGCCGGCGGCGCGTCAGTGCGACTTGACCAGGAAGATCGCCATCAGGATGAGCAGCAAGGCGACGCCGGCACCGACCGTCATGGTGAGGTGCATGAAGCCCTCCCAGTCTTCCCGGTGCCGCTTCAGTTCGGTGTCTACGGACATGGTTTCCCCCTTCTGGGCCGCGTTTCGTTCCTTGGTCGCGTTCGTCATGATCGCCGAAAGATATAGCGCAGACGGCGCACCCGGAAAAGGGGGCGCCGCCGGCTAGAGGCTGGGGTTGACGAGGATGCCCTCGGGGGCGCTGGCACCGTCCACGAGGACGACGTCGCCCCGCACTCGGACGCGGTTCAGGGCGATGAGGCGCACCGCCTCGGGATAGATGCGGTGCTCGGCCCCGAGCACCCGCTCGGCCAGCGATTCGGTGGTGTCGTCGGGGCGCACCGGAACCGCGGCCTGGATGATGATCGGCCCCTTGTCCATCTCGGGGCGCACGAAATGGACCGTGCAGCCGGTGAAGCGCGCGCCCGCCTTCAGCACCCGCTCGTGGGTGTTGAGGCCGGTGAAGGCGGGGATCAGCGAGGGGTGGATGTTGATCACCCGGTCGCGCCATTTCGCCACGAATCCCTCCGAGAGCAGGCGCATGAAGCCGCCGAGGCAGACGAGCTTCGCGCCGCTCTGGCGCAGCGACTCGTCGAGCGCGGCGTCGAACGCGTCCCGGTCCTTGAAGTCGCGGGAATCGATGACGTGGCGGGGAAGGCCCGCGGCTTCCGCCCGCGCCAGCCCCGCGGCCCCCGGCACGTTCGAGATCACGCTCACGATCTCAGCCGGAAAGGCGGGATCGGCGCAGGCGTCGATCAGGGCCTGGAGATTGCTGCCCCGCCCCGAGATGACGACCGCAATCTTCAGGCGCGCCATGCCGTGTCCGCGTTCCGCAGCACGACCTGCGGATCGCCCTTCGCCTGCTCGACGACATGGCCCGCCTCCCAGACCGTCTCACCCGCCGCCGCGAGTGCCTTGGCGACGCGCGCCGCCCCCTCGCGCTTGGCGATCGCCACCATGCCGATGCCGCAATTGAAGGTGCGCGCCATTTCCGCCGGCATGATTCCGCCCGCCGCCATCAGCCAGTCGAACACGGCGGGCAGACGCCATGTCGCGGCGTCGATCACCGCGGCGGTGCCCTGCGGCAGGACGCGGGGCACGTTCTCGATCAGCCCGCCGCCGGTGATGTGGGCGAAGGCCGCGACTCCGCCCGCCGCGAGCGCTCGGCGGCAGCTTTTCACGTAGATGCGCGTCGGGGTCAGAAGCGCCTCGCCGAGGCTGGTTTCCGCGTCGAAGGGCGCGGGCGCGGAAAGGGAGAGATCCCGGTCGGCGATGATCTTGCGGACGAGCGAGAATCCGTTGGCGTGGACGCCGCTCGAAGCGATGGCGAGCACGACATCGCCGGCCGCCACCGCCGATCCGGTCAGCACCTTTTCGCGCGCGACCGCACCGACCGCGAATCCGGCGAGGTCGTAGTCGCCGTCGGCGTACAGGCCGGGCATCTCCGCGGTTTCCCCGCCGATCAGCGCGCAATGCGCCTCGCGGCAGCCGCCGGCGATCCCTTCGATCACGGTGCGCGCGACCTCGAGGTCGAGGCGCCCGCTCGCGAAGTAGTCGAGAAAGAACAAAGGCTCCGCGCCCTGGACCACGAGATCGTTGACGCACATGGCGACCAGGTCGATCCCCACGGTATCGTGCTTGCCGATCTCGACCGCGATCTTGAGCTTGGTCCCGACGCCGTCGGTGGCGGCCACGAGCACGGGGTCGTTGTAACCGGCCGCGGCGGGATCGAAAAACCCGCCGAACCCGCCGAGCCCGCCCATGACGCCGCGCCGCGCGGTCGAGCGGGCGAGCGGCTTGATCGCCTCGACGAGCGCCGCGCCGAGGTCGATGTCGACACCCGCGCCCTTGTACGTGCGGCTCATGGTGGCTTCCCCGGTTCCGATGAAGTATAAGGCTGTTCGGCGCCTTGTTTCGCAGCGAAACTTAACATACCGGGACGGTTCGCGATGGTCCATAGAGGCGGACGGCGTGGCAGACGGCCGCGGACGCTCGCCATGCGGTCTGCGGTCGTCGCCGTGGCTCTCGCCGCCCTTTGGCCTGGGCCGGCCCGCGCCGACGACGTCTTCACGGTGACGGGCGTTCCCGTGGACGTGACCGCGGACACCGCGGCGGCCGCGCGCGAGCAGGCGCTGCTGGAAGGGCAGCGCAAGGCGGTGCAGATTCTGCTGCGCCGCCTGACGCTCAAGCAGGACGCCGGCAGCCTGCCGGTGCTGAGCGACTCCCAGCTCCTGGAGGTCGTGCAGGGAATCGAGGTCGAGCGCGAGAAGATCTCGGCCGTGCGCTATCTCGGTGACATCACCGTGCGCTTCAAGCCGGACGCGATCCGCAACCTCTTGCGTGGCGCCGGAATCCGCTACGCCGAGACGGTGAGCAAGCCGCTCGTCGTGGTTCCCGTATACCGCACCGGCGACACCCTGCTGCTGTGGGACGACGACAATCCCTGGCGTTCCGCCTGGGCCGAGCATGTGACGAAGGATGGCCTCGTTCCCTTGATCGTGCCGCTCGGCGATCTCACCGACATGGCCGCCGTGACCGCGGACGACGCGGTCCAGGGGAACGTGGCGAAGCTCGCGGCGTTCGCGCGACGTTACGGCGCGACGGACACGCTCGTGGTCGTCGCGTCGCCTTCTCCCGACGGCTCCGCCGTGGACATCGCGGCGACCCGCTACGGCTCGACGCAGCAGGAGCGCACCGACGTGCTTCGCGTGGCCGGCGAGCCGGGGGACACGACGGACGCGCTCCTGGCGCGGGCCGTGGCCGAGGTCCAGTCGCAGGTCGAGGAGGGATGGAAGCAGGAGAACATCCTGCGCTTCGGCGAGGAGCAGACCCTGTCGGTCACGGTGCCGCTGCGCGATCTTTCCGAATGGGTCAGCGTTCGCAGGAAGCTCGGCGAAATCGCCTACATCCGGAGCACCGAGATCGTCTCGCTCTCGAAGTCGCAAGCGGTGGTCGGCCTTCATTACATCGGCGACGTCGGCCAGCTTCAGCTCGCCCTGTCCCAGAAGGACCTCGATTTGACGCAGGAAGCGGCGACATGGACCTTGCGCCCCGCCGCACCGCCGCCGGCCCCCGCCCCGGCGCCGACGGCCGTAGGCGCGCCGGAAGGCGGAACCGCGGCGCAGCCGCCGCCCGAGACCACTGCGCCCGGGACCACTCCGCCCGAGACCACTGCGCCCGAGACCGCTGCGCCCGTGTCCGCGGCTCCCGGGCCCACCGCGCCCGAGACGACTGCGCCCGAGACCGCTGCGCCCTTGTCCGCGGCTCCCGCGTCCACCGCGCCCGAGACGACTGCGCCGTCGAGCGCCGCTAGGAGCGCGCCGGAGGGCCCGCCCGCGACGCCGGCCGGTCAAACCCCGGCTTCGGAGGAAACCCGGCCGGGCGCCGGCGGGGACGCGGCCCCGGCGGGCGAGGGAGCGCCGGGGGCCGGGAACGCCACGAAGTGGTAAGCCTTCCCAACCTCATCAGCCTGGGCCGGCTGCTGTGCGTGCCCGTGACGGTCTGGCTCATCGTCATCGACGAGATGCAGGCCGCGTTCTGGCTGTTCGTGGCGGCGGGCGTGTCGGACGCCGTGGACGGCTACATCGCCAAACGGTTCAATGCGCGGACCGTGGCCGGGCGCTACATCGACCCGCTCGCCGACAAGGCGTTGCTCGTCAGCGTCTACGTCATCCTCGGCCTGCACGACGCGGTGCCTGCGTGGCTGGTGATCCTCGTCGTGTTCCGCGACGTCCTCATTATCGGCGGCGCGCTTCTCCTTCACACCCTGACCGGCCAGGCGATGCGCCTGCAGCCGCTGCTGATCAGCAAGGCCAACACCGTGATGCAGATCGTCGTCATCGTCGGCGTTCTGGGCGTCCTCGGGTTCGGGTTCGACGACCGCGGCCTGCTGCCGGTGCTGTTCTACGCCGCCGCGATAACCACCGTCCTTTCCGGTGGGGCCTATCTGGTCCGCTGGATACGGGACGCGGCCGGGGTGAGGGAGACATGAGCGATTTTTCCCGCCGTGCGCTGTTCTGGCTGGCCGCGGCCGCGTTGTTCGTCGCCGCGCTCTATCTTTTCCGGCACATCTTGTTTCCCTTCGTTCTCGGCATGGCGATCGCCTACGCCTTCGATCCGTTCGCCGACCGGCTGGTTCGCTGGGGCGTGCCGCGGGGATGGGCGAGCGGTGCGATCCTCGTCCTCGTCTTCGCCGCCGGGGCCGCCGTCATCGTCCTTCTGTTTCCGCTGCTTCAGGAGCAGATCCTGCGTCTCGCCCAGGCCGTGCCCGATTTCGTCGCCTGGGTCCGCGAGCATGCGGCGCCCGTCATCGAAAGGCTTCGCGGCGAGCTCCGCCCCGAAGACGCGGCGCAGCTTCAAAGCGCCGCTAAGTCCTACGCCGGCGAGGCCGTCGCCTGGCTGGGAAAGCTCATTTCCGGCCTTTGGAGCGGCGGGCTTGCCGTCGTCAACATCCTGTCGCTGCTGCTGGTGACGCCGGTGGTGGCCTTCTATCTGCTACGCGACTGGGACGATCTGGTGGCGCGCATCGATTCCTGGCTGCCGCGCGCGCAGGTCCCGGTGATCCGCGACAAGGCCCGCGAGATCGACCGGCTGATCTCGGAATACGTGCGCGGCGTCGCCTCGGTCTGCCTGATCCTGGCCGTGTTCTATGGAACCTGCCTGACGCTGATCGGGCTCGATTATGGGCTCGTGATCGGAATCGGGGCCGGCCTCATCTCGTTCATTCCCTTCGTCGGGGCGATTCTCGGCTTCGCGGTGGCCATCGCGCTCGCCCTGTTCCAATTCACGGAGCCGCTTCCGGTGATACTGGTCGCCGCGACCTTCGCCGCCGGGCAGCTTCTCGAGTCGAATTTCATCACGCCGCGGCTGGTGGGCGAAAAGGTGGGGCTGCATCCGGTCTGGGTGCTGTTCGCCCTGTTCGCGGGCGGCGTGCTGTTCGGCTTCGTCGGCGTGTTGCTCGCGGTGCCGGCCGCCGCCGCCATCGGCGTGCTGGTCCGCTTCGCGATCGAGCGCTATCTCGCGAGCCCGCTCTACCTCGGGCCCGGCGGCGGGCCGCCGGACGGCGGCGATCGTTCGCGGTGAGCCGGCCCCGGCAACTGCCGCTCGACCTGCCGCAACGCGCCGCGCTCGGCATGGAGGACTTCCTAGTTGCCGACTGCAACCGGGCGGCGGTGGCCTGGATCGACCGCTGGCCGGAATGGCCGGGGCCGCTCCTGGTGCTGGTCGGGCCGGAGGGCTGCGGCAAGACCCATCTCGCCCATGTCTGGCAGGCCCGCACCGGCGCCGCGACCGTGACAGCCGGGGATCTCGCCGGACTCGATCCGGGGGCGTTCGAGGGTCCGTTCGCGCTGGTGATCGAGGACCTGGGACCCGGGCTTTCCGCGCAGGCCGAGCGCAACCTGCTGCATCTTTACAACGTCGCGCGCGAGGGGCACGGGTCTCTGCTCGCCACGGCGTACGAGGCCCCCTCCGTCTGGCGGGTGGCGATTCCCGATCTGGCCTCGCGTCTCGGCGCGGCGCCGGTCGCCGCGATCGGGCCGCCCGATGACGCCCTGCTGGCCGCCCTGGTCGTCAAGCTGCTCGCCGACCGCCAGCTCAAGGTTGCGACCGGCGTGGTATCCTACCTCGTGCCGCGGATCGAGCGCTCCTTCGCCTCGGTTCGCCGCGTCGTCGCCGCGATCGACGAGGCGGCGCTCGCGGAAAATCGCAACGTGACGGTGGCCTTCGTGCGCCGGGTTCTGGAGACGGGCGGGTATGAATGAAGGGATGACGAAAGCCGGCAAAAACGGCGCGGCGCCGGCGCGGCAAGGCCCTTCGCTGCGCCGCCTGCTGCGGGCCATGCGCCGCAACTTCGTGAAGAAATACGTGAAGCTGCAGAATGCCTACATCGAGCGTCGCGGCGGGCCGGCGCCGCGACCCCGCGGATTCGCCCCGCTCGACGAGATCGCGCGCCGCGCCCAAAAGCGCACCGACATCAGCGATCACCTGGTGACCCTTTTCGCGGAGGCGCTGACGGCGCGCCCCAGGCTGATCGTCGAATTGGGCGTGCGCGGCGGCGACAGCACCTTCGTGTTCGAGCGCGTGGCCGCGCTCGCGGGCGCGCGTCTGGTCAGCGTGGACATCGAGGATTGCGCGGGCGCCTCGAGCTATCCGGGCTGGATCTTCGAGCGCTCCGACGACGTCGCCTTCGGCGCCGAATTCGCGCCGTGGTGCCGCGCGCGCGGTATCGAGCCCGCAATCGACGTCCTGTTCGTGGACACGAGCCACGAGCGGGAGCACACGGCGCGCGAGATCGCGGCCTGGTTTCCCCATCTCTCGCCGCAGGCCAAGGTGTTCTTCCACGACACCAATCTCAAGGCCGTCTATCGCCGCAAGGACGGCAGCCTCGGGATCGGCTGGGACAACGCCCGCGGCGTGATCGCGGCGCTCGAAGGTTTCTTCGGGACGCGATTCGACGAGAACGCGGAATTCGTGAACGTGCGGAAGGGCTGGCTCATCCGCCACCGGCCGTGGTGCGCGGGGCTGACGATCCTGGACCGGGTCCCGGGCGGCTCGCGCCCGGCTTCCGCCTGAGCGGATCAATCCTCGAGGTCGCGGGGGCAAACGAACCCGGCGAGGCGGCAGCCGTCCTTGTCGAGCGCCCGCCAGTGCGGCCCCTCGAAATCGAAGACGGCGAGCGCCGCCGTCGGGAACTTGGCCCGCATCGCCGCGATCAGGTCCTCGGGGCCGGCGTGGCACAGCATGCGGGCCAGCCGCTCGAGCCCCGGGTTGTGGCCGATCAGGAGCGCGCACCGCACGCCGTCCTCGATGTTGCGCAGCCGGTCCAAGAGGCGCGGGGCGCTCGCCATGTACAGGCGGTGCTCGATCGAAATGCGGCAGTCGTGGGAGAGCGCCGGCAGAAGTGCGGCCAAAGTGTCGCGGGTGCGCAGCGCCGCCGAGCACAAAACGAGATCAGGTTGCGGTTTCGTGACGGCGAAGTAACGGGCGACGGCCCGGGCCGCGGCGTGGCCCCGCGCGTTGAGCGGCCTTTCGAAATCGTCCGGCGCCGTCTCGGCCGGAACGGCCTTGGCGTGGCGCAGCAGAACCAGCCGTCGCATCGGTTCGGGCACCTCCGGCGGCCTGCTCGTTGGCCGCGAGACATGATATCATGAAGCGGACGCCCGGGTGTGCGGGGCCGCAACGCGGCCCGGAACGGCCCGCCGCCCGAGATGGGAATGGAGTGACGTCGTGACATTGCCTCAAGCCGCAACCGAGCTTTCGATTGCGCCTGATTCGGTCCAACGCTTCATCAACCGCGAGCTTTCCTGGCTCGCGTTCAACCGGCGGGTGCTGGAGGAAGCGGACAACGAGGCCCATCCGCTGCTGGAGCGGGTGCGGTTCCTCTCGATCTCGGCCCAGAACCTGGACGAGTTCTACATGGTGCGCGTGGCCGGCCTCAAGGGGCAGGTCAAGGTCGGCGTCGCGACGCCGAGCCAGGACGGGTTGACCCCCGAGCAGCAGCTCGCCGCCATCAACCGCGACGCCGGCGATCTCATGCGGGACCAGCAGGCCTGCTGGCTCAACCTGCGCCGTCTGCTGGCCGAGGCGGGCATCGTGGTGGCCGCGCCCGCGGACCTGACGGGCGAGGAACGCGGGTGGCTCGAAAACTACTTCATGACCCAGGTTTTCCCGCTCCTCACCCCTCTCGCCATCGATCCCGCGCATCCGTTCCCGTTCCTCCCCAACCAGGGATTCGCCATCGCGCTCGAATTCGTGCGCGCCAAAGACGGCCGCACGCTTCAGGGCCTCATCCCCTTGCCGCCCCACATCCGCCGCTTCATCCGCCTGCCCGGACGCGGCGCACGCTTCGTGCGCATGGAGCATCTCGTGGAGATGTTCCTGGACCACCTGTTTCCGGGATTCGACGTCAAGGCCACGGGCTGCTTCCGCGTGCTGCGCGACAGCGACGTGGAAATCGAGGAAGAGGCGGAAGACCTGGTGCGCGTGTTCGAATCCGCCCTCAAGCGGCGCCGGCGCGGCAACGTCATCCGCCTCAAGGTGGACGCCGACATCCCGGATTCGCTGCGCGCCTTCGTGGTCGAGGAGCTCGAGGCGGACGAGGCCGACGTCTTCCGGGTGGACGGGATCCTGGGAATCGGGGACGTCGAGCAGCTCATCGTGGACGATTTTCCGGCGCTCAAGTTCGTGCCCTTCAATCCGCGCTTCCCCGAGCGCATCCGCGACTTCGGCGGCGACTGCTTCGCCGCGATCCGATACAAGGACCTGATCGTCCACCACCCTTACGAGAGCTTCGACGTCGTCGTGCAGTTCCTGCGCCAGGCGGCGGGCGATCCCAATGTCGCCGCCATCAAGCAGACCCTCTACCGCACGAGCGAGAACTCGCCCATCGTGCGCGCGCTGATCGAGGCGGCCGAGGCGGGAAAGGCGGTCACCGCGCTGGTCGAGCTCAAGGCGCGCTTCGACGAGGAAGCGAACATCAAATGGGCGCGCGACCTCGAGCGGTCCGGTGCGCAGGTGGTCTATGGCTTCATCGACCTCAAGACACACGCCAAGGTGTCGCTGGTGGTGCGCCGCGAGGGTGCGGATCTGCGCACCTACGCCCATTTCGGAACCGGCAACTATCATCCGGTGACGGCGAAGGTCTATACCGACCTTTCGTTCTTCACCTGCGATCCCGTGCTGTGCCGGGACGCCGCGATCCTCTTCAACTACATGACGGGCTACGCCGCGCCGGGCCAGCTCGCCAAGATCGCGGTCTCGCCCATCAACCTGCGCGAGACGCTGCTTTCGCTCATCGACGACGAGATCAGCCACGCCCGGGCGGGCCGGCCGGCGCGCCTCTGGGCCAAGTTGAACGCGCTGGTGGACGGCGAGGTGATCGACGCGCTCTATCGCGCCTCCGAGGCGGGCGTTTCGATCGACCTGGTGGTGCGCGGCATCTGCTGCCTGCGGCCGGGCGTGCCGGGGCTTTCCGAGAACATCCGGGTGAAGAGCATCGTCGGGCGCTTCCTCGAGCACTCGCGCATCGTCTGCACGGGCGCGGGCCACGGGCTGCCTTCGCCCAAGGCGAAGGTCTTCATCAGCTCGGCCGACTGGATGCCGCGTAACCTCGACCGCCGCGTCGAGGCGATGGTCCCGATCGAAAATCCGACCGTGCATCAGCAGATTCTGGAACAGGTGATGATCGCGAACCTGAACGACGAGGCGCAAAGCTGGACGCTCGGACCCGACGGCGGCTATACGCGCGTTCCCCACGACGAGAACAGCTTCAGCGCCCACACCTATTTCATGACCAATCCGAGCCTTTCCGGGCGCGGCAGCGCGCTGAAGCAGGAGTCGCCCATCCCCGTGCTGACCTTGTTCAAGCGATAGGCTTCGATGCTGCGCGCGGTCCCGAGCAGACGGTCGGCCGCCGCGACGGGCGAGGGGCCGGTCGCCGTCATCGACGTCGGCTCGAATTCCATCCGGCTGGTCGTGTACGAGCGCCTCTCGCGCGCGCCTGCCGTGCTCCACAACGAGAAGGTGACGTGCGGGCTGGGTCGGCGCCTCGCCCGCACCGGAAGGCTCGATCCCGCCGGCGTCGCCTGCGCGCTCGCCAACTTGCCGCGGTTCCTGGCCCTGTGCCGGGGGCTCGATGTCGCCTGCCTGGAGATGTTCGCGACCGCCGCCGTGCGCGAGGCGGCGGACGGCGGGGATTTCGCGGCCGAGGTGGGAAAACGCCTGGGCGTGGATCTGCGGGTGCTGTCCGCGGACCAAGAGGCGCGGCTGTCGGCGCTGGGCGTGATCGCCGGCAATCCCGGCGCCGACGGCTTCATGGGCGATCTCGGCGGGGGCAGCCTCGAGCTGGTGGCGATGAAGGCCGGCGAGCCGGGCGCCGCCGCGACGCTTCCGCTGGGGCCGCTGCAGCTCATCGAGGTGAGCGGCAACGACGTCGAGGAGGCCGCGCGCATCGTCAAGCGCCGGTTCGAGGCCCCGGACTGGCTGGCCGCGGCCAAGGGCGGAACCTTCTACGCCGTGGGAGGCGCGTGGCGGGCGCTCGCCAAGTTCCACATGGCACGCACGAATTACCCCGTGCCGGTGATCCACAACTACGAGCTGGAGGCGCGCGAAGCCCGCGAGCTCGCCGGCGCGGCCGCGCGCCTCGATCCCGAGGGCAAGGTGGCCGGCGTGACGCGGGCGCGGCTGCGGATGCTTCCGTTTGCCGCGCTTCTGATGAAACGGGTGCTCGCCGAGGCCGAGCCCGCGCGCGTGGTGTTCTCGGCCTTCGGGCTGCGCGAGGGGCAGCTTTACGACCTTCTGCCGGCGGCGCGGCGGCGCGAGGACCCCTTGATCGCCGCCTGCCGCGACCTCGCCCGGCGCGAGAGCGCGCTCGGCCTCGACGGCGAGGCGCTGTTCGGCTGGACCGCGCCGCTGTTTTCCGGCGAGGCCGACGAGGACAAGCGGCTGCGGCTGGCCGCGTGCCTGTTGTACGACATCGCGCGCCGCGACCATCCGGACGTGCGCGCGGCCCAGGCCTTCGCCCGGGCCCTGTTCATCCCCGCCGTCGGCATCGACCACCACGCCCGCATGTTCCTCGCGCTCGCCCTGTTCGCGCGCTACAAGGGCGACATCCAGTCGCCGCTCACAAGGGCGGTGCGCGGGCTAGCGACCGGCGGCGAGCGCGAGCGCGCCGTGTTGCTGGGGCGCGCGCTTCGCCTCGGCCACACCGTGGCGGGCGGGGCGCCCGAGCTTCTGGCGAAGACCCGTTTGCGCCTTTCGCGCACGACTCTCGCGTTGGAGCTTCTTCCCGGGGCCGAGCGCCTGGAGGGCGAAGTCGTCGCCAAGATGCTGGCGCCGCTCGCCGAGATTCTCGGGCGGCGGCCGGAGGTCGCGCGCCGCGCCGGCTGAAGGCCGGCTACTTCTCGGACGGCACCAGCCGGACCGATTTCTTGCGGACCGTGAGCGCGAGGTCGCCGTGCTTGAGCGCGAGCGCGTCCGCGCCGAAGATCTCGCGCCGCCAGCCCTGGAGCGCGGGAACCGGGGCCGCGTCGTCGGCCGCGATCGCCTCCAGGTCCGGGGTGGCGGCAACCAGCTTCTGCGCCACCCCGTGCTCTTCGCATTTCATCTTGAGCAGCACCTTGAGCAGCTCGACCACCGGCCGGATGCCGGAGGGCAACTCGGCGCGCGGCGGCAGCTCCGGCAGATCCTGCTCGGGAACCGCGAGCCCGTCCGCGACCGCCTTCAGGATCGCCGAGCCGGCCGTGCCCTCGGCCATGCCCTTCGAGACGCTTCGGGCGCGGGCGAGATCGGCCTTCGTGCGGGGGGTGTGGGCGGCGATCTCGAGCAGCGCCTCGTCGCGCACCACGCGGTTGCGCGGCACGTCGCGGGCCTGGGCCTCCCTCTCGCGCCAGGCCGCCACCTCGCGCAGCACGGCCAGGTGCCGGCGGCTGTGGCTGCGGATTTTGAGGCGGCGCCAAGCCTCGCGCGGGTCCATGCGATAGGTCTCGGGATCCGTCAGCACCGCCATTTCCTCGGCGAGCCAGCCGACGCGGGCGTTCTTCTCGAGACGGCGGGCGAGTTCTTCGTAGACGGTGCGCAGATGCACCACGTCGGAAAGGGCGTAGTCGATCTGGCGGCGGGTCAGGGGCCGGCGGGCCCAGTCGGTGAAGCGCGACGACTTGTCGAGCTGGGCCTTGGCGATCTGGGCGACCAGCGTCTCGTAGGAAACCGATTCGCCGAAGCCGCACACCATGGCGGCCACCTGGGTGTCGAAGATGGGGGTCGGGATCTCGCCCGCGAGATGGTGGAAGATCTCGATGTCCTGGCGGCCGGAGTGGAACACCTTGAGCACGCCCGGATTCGCCATCAGCTTGAACACGGGGGCAAGGTCGACGCCCTCGGCCACGGCGTCGATCGCCGCGGCCTCTTCGGACCCGGCGATCTGGACCAGGCACAGTCTCGGCCAGAAGGTCCGCTCGCGGATGAATTCGGTGTCCACCGCGACATAGGAATCGCCCGAGATCCGCCGGCAGAAGGCGGCGACCTCGGCGCTTTCGGTGATCAGAGTCATGGCCGAGCGTATACACGGAATTCGGGCCCCGGCATAGCGGGCTTGGGCCTTGATTCGCGCCGCAATCCGGGCCTTGGGCCGGCGGTCGCCGCACGGCGCGCGACCTTGACAACCAAGCCTCATCCGTGCGCTTTTTCGCGGGCGAGCGGGCGGCCCTCGGGCGCGAGAGAAGGCGGAATCCATGCATCCCTACCGGACCCATAGCTGCGGCGAACTGCGCCCCGCGCACAACGGGACGAAGGTGCGGCTCTCGGGCTGGGTCCACCGGAAGCGCGATCACGGCAATCTGCTGTTCATCGATCTGCGCGACCATTACGGGCTCATGCAGTGCGTCATCGACGTGTCGAGCCCGCTCTTTGCCGAGGTCGAGCCGACGCGGGTCGAATCCGTGATCACGGTGACGGGCACGGTGGTGGCGCGCTCGCCGGAAACGGTCAATCCCAATCTTCCGACCGGCGAGGTGGAACTGCGCATCGAGGAATTCGAGCTGCGCTCCGCGGCCGAGCAGGTGCCGCTCCAGGTCAACGCCGAGGCCGATGCCGGCGAGGACATCCGGCTGCGCTACCGCTTCCTCGATTTGCGGCGCGAGAAGATCCACCGCAACATCCTGCTGCGCTCGCAGATCATCTCCAGCATCAGGCGCCGCATGATCGAGGCGGGGTTCACCGAATTCCAGACGCCGATCCTGACCGCGAGCTCGCCCGAGGGCGCGCGGGACTTCCTGGTGCCGAGCCGGCTGCATCCCGGAAAGTTCTACGCGCTGCCCCAGGCGCCGCAGCAGTTCAAGCAGCTCCTCATGATCGCCGGCTTCGACCGGTACTTCCAGATCGCGCCCTGTTTCCGCGACGAGGACAGCCGCGCCGACCGCAGCCCCGGCGAGTTCTATCAGCTCGACGTCGAGATGTCGTTCGTCGGCCAGGACGACGTTTTCGCGGCGATCGAGCCGGTCATGGCCGGCGTGTTCGAGGAGTTCGCGGACGGCTGGACCGTCACCCGGCCGCCGTTCCCGCGCATCCCCTACGACGAGGCCTTGCTGAAATACGGGTCCGACAAGCCCGACCTGCGCAACCCGCTCCTGGTCTCCGACGTCACCGAGGCGTTTCGCGACTCGGGCTTCGGGCTGTTCGCCCGCGCGGTCGCGGGCGGGGGCATCGTGCGGGCGATTCCCGCCCCCAAGGCGGCCGAGCGTCCGCGCAGCTTCTTCGACAAGCTGAACGAATGGGCGCGCGAGGAAGGCGCCGGGGGCCTCGGCTACATCATTTTCGCCGGGGGCGAGGCCAAGGGGCCGATCGCCAAGAACCTCGAGGCCGGGCGCATCGCGAAGATCCGCGAGGCCGCGGGCGTGGGCGAGGGCGACGCCGTGTTCTTCGTCTGCGACAAGCCGGCGGCGGCCGCGCGATTCGCCGGCGCGGTGCGAACGCGGCTGTGCGAGGAGCTCGATCTTCTGGAGAAGAACGCGTTCCGGTTCTGCTGGACGGTGGACTATCCGCTTTATGAACAGGACGAGGCCACGGGCAAGATCGAGTTCAGCCACAATCCGTTCTCGATGCCCCAGGGCGGGCTGGAAGCGCTCGAAACCAAGGATCCCCTCGAGATCCGCGCCTGGCAGTACGACATCGTCTGCAACGGCGTCGAGCTTTCGAGCGGCGCCATCCGCAACCATCTGCCGGCGGTCATGTACAAGGCCTTCGAGATCGCGGGCTACACTGCCCGCCAGGTGGAGGAGCAATTCGGCGGATTGCTCAACGCGCTCCGCTTCGGCGCCCCGCCCCACGGCGGCACCGCGCCCGGCATCGACCGCATCGTGATGCTGCTGGCGCACGAGCCCAACATCCGCGAGGTGATCGCCTTTCCCATGAACCAGAAGGCGGAGGACCTCCTGATGCAGGCGCCCGCGCCCGTGCCGCCGGAGCGCCTGCGCGAGCTCCACATCCGGATGCATCTTCCACCCGAGGTCAAGCCGGAGGAGCCCGCGGTGCCCGGCGCCGGGCGGGCGGCGGGCACGTGAGGGCCGGGCGGACCAGCCGCACCGAGCCGGCCGGCTTGCGGAAGAGACGCGCTCGGCCGTCGGCGGAAGGCTTCGCGCGCGCGGTGCGCCGGATCGCAGGGCTGGCCGCCGTTCTCGCCGCCGCCTTCGCCGGCGCCGGGCTTGCCGCCGGCGCCGAGGTCGTACCGCACGAGGCCTTTTACAAGCTCCACCTCAAGAGCACGGTCCCGGGCAGCACGCTCACCGACGTGAGCGGCGCCATGTACATCGATTGGGTGGACAGCTGCGAGGGCTGGAGCTCGTCGCAGCGCCTGAAGCTTCGCTTCTACGACTCCACGAAGCCGCCCACGGACATCGATTCGCGCTTCGCGAGCTGGGAATCCCGGGACGGGCTGAGCTACCGCTTTTCCGTCGAAAGCACGCAGAACGGCGTTCCCGACAAGCAGCTGAACGGCAAGGCGACGCTCAAGGCCCCGGGACACGCCGGGAAGGCCGTGTTCCTCGGGCCGGAGCCGGCCACGTTGGACCTGCCCGCCGGCACCATCTTTCCGGCGCGGCACATGATCGAGCTGATCGATCGCGCGGCGGCCGGCGACAAGATCGTGTCCCGGACCGTCTTCGACGGCACCAGCCAGGACGGCCCGTTCGAGATCAACGCCGTGATCGGGCGCCAGAAAAAGGCGGTGGCGAACGACCCGATCATCCCCAAGTCGGTCAACCGGCCCTACCGGCCGATGCGCCTGGCCTTCTTCAAGCCGGACAAGGACGAGGTCGTGCCGTTCTACGAGCTGTCGGTGGACCTCATGGACAACGGGATCGCCCGCGATTTCCTTCTCGACTACGGCGACTCGGTCATCGGCGCCGATCTGGAGAGAATCGAACTCCTCGAAAAGCCCAAGTGCTGAGACGGCCCGGCTTGGCCGGGCAAAGGGGCGCTGGACGCCCGGGCGGACCGTGATATCCTATGAAGCAATAAGGGCTTTTTCCTTCGGTCCGGGGAGGCGAGGGCGCTGATTCGCCCGAAGCTTACCATTCGTTAACCGTAACGGGCGTCAAATGGCGCATGGATGGGGGGCCATCTTGGAGCCTTCGGTAAAGGGTTGCGACGATCCGTGCCGAACCGCGCGCGGCGCGGAGACGCGTGATCGATCCCCGCGGCGGGCGTTGCCCCGCTCCCGCAAGCGGATGTGAGGGACGGGCCGATGGCCAAGACCGTTCTCATCGTCGAGGACAACGAGCTCAACATGAAGCTCTTCCACGATCTTTTGGAGGCGCACGGTTATAACACGCTCGAAACCAAGGACGGCCGCGAGGCCCTCGAACTCGCGCGCGCACACCGGCCCGATCTCATCCTGATGGATATCCAGCTGCCGGAGGTTTCGGGGCTCGAGGTCACCAAGTGGATCAAGGCGGACGAATCGCTGAAAAGCATTCCCGTGATCGCCGTCACCGCCTTTGCCATGAAGGGGGATGAGGAGAAGATCCGCGAGGGCGGCTGCGAGGCCTATCTCGCGAAGCCGATTTCCGTGGCAAACTTCCTGGAGACCGTCGGAAAATTCATAGGTTGATCGGCAATGTCCGCGCGCGTGCTGGTCGTTGACGACCTTCCCCCGAACGTCAAGCTCCTCGAAGCCAAACTGACGGCCGAATATTTCGACGTCGTGACGGCGTACGACGGTCCTTCGGCGATCGCAGCCGCCCAGACGAAATTCCCGGATGTCATTCTTCTCGACGTCATGATGCCGGGCATGGACGGCTTCGAGGTATGCCGCCGCCTCAAGACCGACCCCGCCACGATGCACATTCCGGTCATCATGGTGACGGCCCTGAGCGAGATCTCAGATCGCGTGCGCGGCCTGGAGGCCGGCGCCGACGATTTCCTGACCAAGCCGGTGAACGACGTGGCGCTGTTCGCGCGCATCAAGTCGCTGGCGCGCCTCAAGCTGATCCGGGACGAGTGGCGCCGCCGCGAGGAAACCTGCGACCAGTTCGGGCTCATGCCGCGCTCGGCGCCGCCGCTCGACGAGGACGCGGCGCACGGGCGGATACTGTTGATCGAGAAGAACGACGCGCTGTGCCGCCGGATCGGGTCCATCATGAAGACGGACGACGCCGAGATCGTGACCGCCGCCGACGCCGGGAAGGCCGTGGCGATGGCCAGGGAAGGGGATTTCGACCTGCTCGTCGTGGGCGCCATTCCCGGCGAGACGGGGGGAGACGCGCTGCGTCTCTGTTCGCAGATTCGCGCCGGGGTGGAGGCGCGGTATATGCCGATCCTCCTGCTCGTGGAGGAGGACGAGACGCAGCTCCTCGTCAAGGCGCTGGAGCTCGGAATCAACGATTACGTGGTCAAGCCGATCGACGCCAACGAGTTCATCGCCCGTTCGCGGACCCAGATCCGCTGGAAGCGCTATCAGGAACGGCTGCGCTCGAACTACGAGCGAAGCCTCTCGCTGGCGCTGACCGACAGCCTGACCAATCTCTACAACCACCGCTACGCGAACGTGCACCTGGGCACGATGCTGGAGCGCCTGGCCGACGGAGGCAAGCCCGTCGGCGTGCTGATGGTGGACATCGACAACTTCAAGGCGATCAACGACGAATACGGCCACGGCGCCGGCGACGAGGTGCTTCGCCTCATGGCCGACCGGCTGACGAACAGCGTGCGCAGCTTCGATATGGTCGCCCGCCTCGGCGGCGAGGAATTCCTGGTCGTGCTGGCGGATGCGAGCCCGGAGATCGTGGTGGGCGTCTCCGAGCGCCTGCGCGGGGCCACCGCCGAGGCGGCGTTCCCACTGATGAGCGCCGGGCGCGCGATCAACGTGACCGTGAGCGTGGGCGCGGCGATGGCAAGCTCGCCGGGCGAGTCCGCCGCGGCCCTCGTGAAGCGGGCCGACGAGGCCCTGTATCAGGCCAAGAGGCAGGGAAAAAACCGCGTCATCACGGATTTCTCGACCCCGCAAAGGGTCGCGACCCGCTCGGCGATCTACTGATTTTTCACCAGGGGCGGCCGGCCGCGGCCGGCGGCAAGAGGGCCGAGCCCGCTACTTGATCTTGCCTTCCTTGAAGACGACGTGCTTGCGCGCGACCGGATCGTATTTCTTGAGCTCGAGCTTTTCCGTCAGGTTGCGCGGATTCTTCTTGGTCACGTAAAAGAACCCGGTCCCGGCGGAGCTCACCATCTTGATCTGGATGCTGCTGGGCTTGGCCATGACGCGGGATCTCCGGTTTCGATCGGTTCAATCGGGGCGCCACATTACTTGTCCCCGGCCCGCTGTCAACCCCGCCCCGGGGCGCGCCGAGCCGCGGCAACCGGCCCGGAAACCTTCAGACCCGTCAGCGGACGGCGACCGAGGCCGTGGTATGCGAGGTCCCGGTGGCCGCCACCGCCGGTCCGGACAGGTTGAGTGCCCGGGCGTAAAGGTCGGAATCCTCGAGCACGTCGCGGGCCACCTCGAGGTCCTTCGGGCCCAGGTTGTGGCGCGGCGGGCACCGCGCCCGCAGGGCGTCGGTCTCCTGGTCGTCGCCGTCGTGCTCGGTCCGCCAGGCGGCAAGGAGGGTTCCGGTGGTGATGCGCCCGCCGCGGAGGGCGGCGACCAGGTCGTGGACGCTCACCGAGGCCTTGGCCGTGCACAACGTCGGCATGATGCCGAGACGGTGGAACGCGTAGCCCGACGGCGCCTCGATCCGCGACCAGGTCAGCGTCAGCTCGCCGTCGTTGGGCAGATGGATGACGTTCTGGACCGTACCCTTGCCGAAGGAGTTGGATCCCACCAGCACGGCGCGCCGCTGGTCCTGGAGGGCCGCCGCCACGATCTCGGCGGCCGAGGCGGAATCGCCGTTGATCAGCACGGCCATCGGCAGGCCCTTGGCGACGTCGTTGCCGGACGCCTCGAAGAGCTGGTTGCTGTCGGGATGGCGGCCATGGGTCGCCACGATCTCGCCGCCGTCGAGGAAAAGGTCGGCGACCCCGATCGCCTGGTCGAGCAGCCCGCCCGGGTTGTTGCGCAGATCGAGCACCACGCCCTTGATCGGGCCCTTGTCCTTGAGCTCCTGGTACGACTCGGAGACGCTTTCGGCGGTCTTCTGGTTGAAGCTGGAGATCGCGATGTAGGCGATGTCGCCCTCCAGGCGCGCGGTGACGGTGGGCGGCACGATGAGGGCGCGGTCGAACGTGATCTTGACCGGCCCGTCGGTTCCCGCGCGCAGCAGGCTGACGGTCACTTGGCTGTCGATGCGTCCCCGAAGGCGGTGGCTGATCTCCTCGCGGTCGAGCCCCGCCACCGGCTTGCCGTCGATGTCCGTGATCGTGTCGCCGACCTTCAGGCCGTCGCGTTCGGCCGGCGTATCCGGAACGATCATGGCCACCTTCAGCGTGTGATCGGGGGTCAGCGTGAATTCGAATCCGATGCCGCCGAATCCGTCGCGCAGCGCGCGGTGGTTGCTGGCGAGTTCCCGCCCGGCGTAACGGGAGAACTCGTCGAGATCCGTGAGCGCCCCGTCGAAGACCGCTTGATACATGTCCTCCATCGACGCGCCCATGACGACCGGCGAAGCCGCGCGGCTCGCGCCCAGGACCTTGACGGTGAGCCGGGCCCAGGCATCCGCGTCTGCATCGCGCGGCGCGGGGAAACCTGCGACAAGGGCGCCGGCGCGCTTCAGCTCCACCGTGTCGCCGACGCGGTCGACGTGGATCTCGGAATCGATACGGGAGAGGCCTTCGAGCCCGTCGAGGGCGACCGGCCCGATCGCGATGTTGTCCACATAGCGGGTGGAGATCGATTCGTAGCCGGCGGCGAACACCTGGTCGGCGCGGTCGGCCGAGAAGGAATCGCCCGACTGCTGGGTGGCCACGCAGGCGCCCAGCGCCGCCGCGGCGACAAAGCCGGCCGCCGCCGTCAGCCGGCGCGGCACCGTCCGTGGCGCCCGCAATCGGCGCTCCAACTGGTCGAAAGGCCCTGACAAGGTCCCCGTCCCCGTGGCTCTTGTTTTTCCGGCGGGTGCTTCTCCGGCCCCCGTCCCATCAACCAAAATTTGTACCGAAGCGGGGCGCGAAACGCCAACCCTATTGTTCCCCGGCCGCTTCCGCCACCCCCTCGGGGCCAGGAAATCCGCCGATTTCCGGGGATCGCCGGTCCGCGCAGGGGGCTCCGACCGGGCGTCGGGGGGCCTAGCGGCGGCGCTTCTTTTTGGCCGTGCGGTCCGCTTGGCCGCGCCGGCCGCGTCCGGGACGGCGCCCTTTGGGGGGCGGCGCGCGCCGCGGGCCGGCACCTTCCGGACCGGCTTCCTCGGCGAATTCGGGGAACTCGAACAGGAGGCCGCCGGTGACCACCTCGGCCTCGACGAGGCGCACGGCCACGGCATCGCCGAGGGTGAAGCGGCGCCCGCTGCGCCGCCCCACCAGGCAATGGTGGGCCTCGTCGTGGATATAGAAGTCGTCGGCGAGGCTGCGCATGGGGATCAATCCGTCCGCCCCGGTCTCCTCGATCCGCACGAACAGGCCGAAGCGGGTCACCCCGGTGATGCGCCCCGGGAAGATGACGCCGACCTTGCTCTCCATGAAAGCCACGGTGTAGCGGTCCATCGCATCGCGCTCGGCCGCGACCGCGCGGCGCTCGGTCGCCGAGATGTGCTCGCCCATCTCCGGGAAGCGCCCCGCGTCCTCGGCGCGCAGCCCGTCCGGCCCGAAGCCGAGGCCGCGGATGAGGGCTCGGTGGACGAGGAGATCGGCGTAGCGGCGGATCGGCGAGGTGAAATGGCAATAGCGCCGCAGCGCGAGGCCGAAATGGCCGATGTTGTCGGGCGCGTATTGCGCTTGCGCCTGGCTCCGCAACACGAGCTCGCTCACGAGATGGAGATCCTGCCGCTCGCGGGCCTGTTCCAGGATCCCGGTGAAGCTCTGCGGGCGGATCACCTGGCCCTTGGGCAGCCGGTAACCGATGCCTTCCAGGAATTCGCGCAACGACTCGACCTTTTCGGGATCGGGGCGGTCGTGGATCCGGTACATGACGGGCTGGCCCGCCGCTTCCAGCGACTCGGCCGCGGCGACGTTGGCCGCGATCATGAACTCCTCGATGAGCCGGTGGCTGTCGAACCGCGGGGCGGGGACGATGCGGGCGATCTTGCCCGGCGCCGCGAACTCGACCTTGGGCTCGGGAAGATCGAGTTCGAGGGTGCCGCGCCGCTTTCGCGCGGCCAACAGCGCGCCGAAGGCGCCGTAGAGCGGCGCGACGACCTCGCGCGCCAGCGCCTCGGGGATCTTCTCCGTCGCCCCGCCGCGCGCGTTCTCCACCTGCTCGTAGGTGAGGCGGGCGGCCGAGCGCATGAGCGCGCGCTCGAAGCGGTGCGCGCGCTTGTTGCCGTCGCGGTCGATCGTGATGTGGACCGCGAGGCAGGCGCGATCCTCGTCGGGCTTGAGCGAACACAGGCCGTTGGAGAGCGCCTCGGGCAGCATCGGCACCACCCGGTCGGGGAAATAGACCGAGTTGCCGCGCTGATAAGCGGCCTGATCGAGGCGGGACGCCGGCCGCACGTAATGGGCGACGTCGGCGATCGCGACCGTCAGCCGCCAGCCGCCGCGGTTTCCGGAATCGGCATCGGGCGCGGCGAACACCGCGTCGTCGAAGTCGCGGGCATCCGGCCCGTCGATCGTGACCAGAGGAACGCCGCGAAGGTCGCTTCGCGTTCCCAGCGGGCAGGGCTTTGCCGCCGCCGCTTCGGCCAAAGTCGATTCCAGGAAATTCACCGGGATGTCGTGGCTGTGAATGGCGATCAGGCTGATGGCGCCCGGGTCTTCGGCATGGCCGAGGCGTTCCACGACCTTGGCGCGAACCTGGCCGCGCTGGCGCGGCGCCGCGACCTCGGCGCGCACCAGTTCGCCGGAACGCGCGTTCAAGGCGTCCGGGGCGGGAACGAAGAAGTCGCTCTTGTGACGGCGGTCGGTCGAGCGCAACGACCCGCCGCCGGGCCCGGCGGTGAAGATTCCGACGATCTCGTGGGGGCGCCCGGCGATGACGCGGATCGGCCGCGCCTCGTAGGCGCCGTCCGCGCCGCGGGCGAGGCGGGCGAGCAGCCGGGTTCCGATCTCGATGGCCGGAATCCCGTGGCGCTCGGGTGCCACGAAGATCGGCGGCGGCGGCTCGGCCGCGTGCCAGACGACCGGCCGGGCCAGCAGCTCGCCGTCCTCGTCCAAATGAGTCACCTCGATCACCCCGACCGCGGGCAGGCCGCCGCGCGCCGACAGCCTCTGGCCCTTGTGGCGGTCGAGCGCGCCTTCCTCTTCGAGCTCTCTCAGGAGCCGCTTCAGCTCGACGCGCGCCTCGGAGCCCTTGATATGGAAGCCGCGCGCGATCTCGCGTGCGCCCACCGGGCGCGGGCTTTCGCGGATGAAGGCGAGGATGTCTTCCTTCGTCGGGACCAGGGCGGGGGCTTTGCGCCGCTTGGGCAAGAAATCCCGCCTACTCGCCGCCCGCGTCTTCGCGCGCCGCCGCGGCCGCGGCTTTCTTCTTGGGCGCGGCGCCGGTCCGTTTCTTGGTCGGCTTGGCCTTCGCCGGCTTGGCCTTCGCGGGGCCGGCCGCCTTCTTGGCCGTGGCGCCGCCCATGGCCTGGGCGCGCGCGGCGAGCAGGGCGACCGCCTCGTCGAGGGTGAAAGAGTCGGGAGAGGCGTCCTTGGGAAGGCTCGCGCGCAAACGGTCGTGTGCGACATAGGGACCGTAGCGCCCCGATTGAATCGTCACCGGCTTGCCGTCCGCGGGATGCTTGCCGAGCTCGCGCCCCTTGTGCCGCCCCTTGGGCTTGGCGTCCTTCAGGACCGCCACCGCCCGGTTGAGGCCGATGGTCAGCACGTCGTCCTCGGCCTTGAGCGACTGATAGGCTTCGTCGTGCTTGAGATAGGGCCCGAAGCGGCCGATCCCGGCCACGATCGGCTTGCCCGTTTCCGGGTGCATCCCGACTTCGCGCGGCAGCGAAAGGTATCTGAGCGCGTCGGCCAGGGTGACCTCCTCGGGCTTCACGCCCTTGGGCAGCGACGCGCGCTTCGGCTTCTCCGTCTTGGTCGCCTCGCCGAGCTGCACGTAGCAGCCGTAGGGACCCTTGCGCAGCGTCACCGTGGCGCCGGTCTCGGGATCGGCGCCCAGCTCCTTGGGGAAGGTCATCGCCTCGCCGGCGCCGTTGCCTTCGCCCGCGACCGCAAGAGGGCGCGTGTAGGTGCAGTCGGGATAGCGCGAGCAACCGAGGAATGCGCCGAATTTGCCGAGCTTCAAGCCGAGGCGCCCCGTGCCGCAGGCGGGACAGGCGCGCGGATCCTTGCCCGGCTCGGTTTCGGGAAAGAAATGCGGGCCGAGATCGCTGTCGAGCGCGTCCAGGACCTGCCGGATCGTGAGATGCTTGGTTTGATTCACCGCGGCGATGAAATCGCGCCAGAAATCGCCGAGCACGTTCTTCCAGGCAATACGGCCGTTGGAGATGTCGTCGAGGCGGTTCTCGAGATCGGCGGTGAAGTCGTACTGCACGTAACGCTTGAAGAAGTTGGTGAGGAAGGCGGTAACCACCCGGCCGCGGTCCTCCGGGATGAACCGCTTCTTCTCGAGCCGGACGTATTTGCGGTCCTGAAGCACCTGGATGATGCTGGCGTAGGTCGAAGGGCGGCCGATGCCGAGCTCCTCGAGCTTCTTCACTAGGCTCGCCTCGGAATAGCGCGGCGGCGGCTGGGTGAAATGCTGCTCGGGCGTGATCGCGCCGCGGGTCGGCGTCTCGCCTTCCGCCATCTGCGGCAGGATGCCCTCGCGCTCCTCTTCTTCCTGCGCGTCGTCCCGGTCCTCGCGGTAGAGGCGCAGGAATCCGTCGAACGCGATGATCTGGCCGGTCGCGCGCAGGCCGACGCCGCCGTCCTCAGAGGCGATGTCCACCGCCACCTGCTCGAGCGCCGCGCTTTCCATCTGGCTCGCCACCGCGCGCTTCCAGATCAGCTCGTAAAGGCGCAACTGGTCGTGGTCGAGATGCCGGGCGATATCCGCGGGCTTTCTCGCGACGTCGGTGGGGCGGATCGCCTCGTGGGCCTCCTGCACGTTCTTCGCGGTCGCGCGGAACTGCCGCGGATGTGCGGGAAGGTAAGGCTCGCCGAAGTCGCGGGAGATGAGCGCGCGGGCGGCGGTGAGCGCCTCGCGCGCAAGGTGGACGCTGTCGGTCCGCATATAGGTGATCAAACCGACCGTTTCGCCGCCGATGTCGACGCCCTCGTAGAGGCGCTGGGCGATTCGCATGGTGCGCGCGGCCCCGAGCCCCAGCTTGCGCGAGGCCTCCTGCTGAAGCGTGGAGGTGGTGAAGGGCGGGAACGGGTTGCGCTTGACCTGCTTGCGCTCGATCTTGGCCACGCGGAAGGACTGCGCGGCGATGCGCTCGCGGGCCTTCTCCGCCGCGGCCTCGTCTGGCAGGGCGAACTTGTCGAGCTTTTCGCGGTCCAGCCGGACGAGACGCGCGGTGAACGGCGCGCCGGCGGCGGTGCGCATCTCGACCTCGACGGTCCAGTATTCGCGCGGACGGAAAGCCTCGATCTCCGCCTCGCGCTCGCAGATGAGCCGCAGCGCCACCGACTGCACGCGCCCCGCCGAGCGGGCGCCGGGAAGCTTGCGCCACAGCACCGGTGAGAGCGTGAAGCCGACGAGATAATCGAGCGCGCGCCGCGCGAGATAAGCCTCCACCAGCTCGCGGTTGATGGCGCGTGGCTTGCGCATCGCCTCCAGCACCGCGTCCTTCGTGACCTCGTTGAAGACGACGCGGGCGACCTCGACGTCATCGAGCGCGTTGCGCTTCTTCAGCACCTCCTGGACGTGCCAGGAGATCGCCTCGCCCTCGCGGTCCGGGTCGGTGGCGAGATAGAGGTGGTCCGCCCCCTTCAGCGCTTTGGCGATCTCGGCCAGGCGGCGCTCGGCCTTGGGGTCGACCTCCCAGGTCATCGCGAAATCGTGGTCGGGCTGCACCGACCCGTCCTTCGACGGCAGATCGCGGACGTGGCCGTAGCTCGCCAGCACCCGGAAATCGCCGCCGAGATACTTGTTGATCGTCTTGGCCTTGGCCGGCGATTCGACGACGACGACATTCATGAAAGGCGGTCTCCGCGGCTGCCGATCGTTCGCAAGGGGCTGGGGCTCCAAAGGTTTCCGGTCCGCGTCCGCATCGATCGGGCCTAGAAACGCTCCCTCGACGACAGGGACAACTGGTTCCCGGGATGGCGGTCCAGACGGCCCGCCAGCTCGAGCTCGAGCAGGACGGCAGCCACGACGGCCGGTGACAATTGGCATTGGCGAACGATTTCGTCAACCTGAACCGGCGCGGGGCCCAGCGCTTCGACCACCGTCCCGCGCGCCTTTTCCAGCTCTTGCTGGTCCAGAACCGGGGCCGGCCCGGCGTATTCGGAACGCGGCCTTTCCGCGACCGGCGGGCGCACCATGGCCTCGATCTGCTCCAGCACGTCGTCGGCGGATGCGGCGAGAGTGGCACCCCGGCGGATCAGCTCGTTGGTGCCCTGGCAGCGGGGATCCAGCGGCGAGCCGGGGACGGCGAACACCTCGCGGCCCTGCTCGAGCGCGAGCCGCGCGGTGATGAGCGAGCCGGAGCGTTGCGCCGCCTCGATGACCAGGACGCCGAGCGCGAGGCCGGAAATGATGCGGTTGCGCTTAGGAAAGTGACGCCCCCGAGGCACCGTGCCCAGCGCCTCCTCGGCCACCACCACGCCTTGCTCGACGATGCGTTCGTAAAGCCCGGCGTTCTCCGGCGGATAGACGACGTCGATTCCGCCCCCGACCACGGCGGCGGTACCGGTCTCGAGCGCGCCTTCGTGGGCAGCGGCGTCGATTCCGCGCGCGAACCCGGAGGCGACCACCATCCCGGCCATGCCGAGGTCGCGGGCGATTCCCCGGGCGAAGCGCCGGCCGTTGGCCGATGCGTTGCGCGCGCCGACGATGCCGATCGCCGGCTTCTTGAGAAGATGGGGGTGGCCGCGCACGGCGATGAGCGGCGGCGCATCGTCGATCGCCGCGAGCGGCGTCGGATATGCGTCTTCGCCGAGCGCCACGAGGCGCGCGCCGATGGCGGTCAGCCCCTCGATCTCGCGCTCCGCCGACGCCTTGTCGCACACGCGGATCGGCTTGACCCGGCCGCCCCGGCGCGCCAGCTCCGGCAACGCGGCCAAGGCGCTGCGCGCGTCGCCGAAGCGTTGCAGCAACTGAAAAAAGGTGATCGGGCCGACGTTCTCGCTGCGGATGAGGCGCAGCCAGTCGAGCCGTTCCGCCGCGGAAAGCGGGCGTGGAATCACCGAAAGCATGCGGGGACAATGCGTTATGGACGTAAGCGCCGTCAACCGAGGGGCCGTCGGCGCGCCCTTCCGGGGGCCGATGGGCCGCGGCGCGCCTAGCTTTTTTGCCCGATCCGGGGCTCGGTTCCCGCGCGCAGGCGCACGATGTTGTCGCGGTGGCGAAGGATCACGGCGACCGCGACGACGGCGGCCAGCCCCGCTTGCGGCACACCCGAAAGCACCAAGGCGTAAACGGGCGCGAGCGCGAAGGCGGCGAGTGCCGCGAGCGACGAGAACCGGAAGGCGGCCGCCACCACGAGCCACGTGCCGCAGGCGAGCACGCCCGCGATGGGCGCCGCCGCGAGCAGCACGCCGAGCCCGGTCGCGACACCCTTGCCGCCGGAAAACCGGAGCCAGACCGGAAAGAGATGACCGAGAACGGCGGCGGCGCCGGCGGCGAGTCCGGCGGTCACGCCAAATCGCGCCGCGAGGACCACCGCCAGCGCGCCCTTGCCCGCGTCGCAAAGAAGCGTGAGGGCGGCCAGTCCCTTGCGCCCGGTGCGCAGCACGTTGGTGGCGCCGATGTTGCCCGAGCCGATGCGCCGCACGTCGCCCGCGCCGGCGAGGCGGGTGAAGATCCAGCCGAAGGGAATCGAGCCCAGCAGATAGCCGAAAACGGCGGCCGCGATCAGCCAGGCGGCCGGCACGCTGGCCGTTTCCGGGCTCACGCCGCGATGTCGAAGACGGTGCGCCCGGACACCACGGTGCGCACCGCGCGGCCCTGGACGGGCCTCTCGTCGAACGGCGTGTTCTTCGACTTGCTGCGCAGGGCAGTGGCGTCGATCCGCCAGGGCGCGTCCGTGTCGATCAGCACGAGGTCGGCCGCGGCGCCGGCTTTGAGCCGCCCCGCGGGCAGCGAAAGCACGCCGGCCGGGCGGTGCGTGAGCAGGGCGATCAGGGCCGGAAGGGAAACATGGCCGTTGTGGTAGAGCTCGAGCGACACGGGAAGCAGGGTCTCGAGACCGATCACGCCGAATTCCGCCTGGGCGAAGGGCAGGCGCTTGCTGTCCTGGTCGTGCGGCGAATGGTCGCTCGCGATCGCGTCGATGGTGCCATCCTTGAGCCCTTCGACGATGGCCCGGCGGTCCTCTTCCGCGCGCAGCGGCGGCGAAACCTTGGCGAAGGTCCGGTAGTCGCCGACCGCGAGCTCGTTGAGCGCGAAGTATGGAGGCGCGGTGTCGCAGGTGACGTTCAGCCCCTGCGACTTGGCGCGCCGGATCGCGTCCACGGCGGCGGCGGTGGAAATGTGTGCGGCGTGGTAGCGCCCGCCCGTCAGCACCACGAGCCGCAGGTCCCGCTCGATCAGGATCGCCTCGGCGGCGGCCGGGATTCCGACGAGGCCGAGGCGCGTGCTCAGCTCCCCCTCGTTCATCGCGCCGTCCTCGGCAAGCCGCGGGTCCTCCGGGTGCTGGACGATGAGAAGGCCGAACGCGGAGCCGTAGCTGAGCGCCCGGCGCATCACGACCGAATCGGAAACCGCCTTGGTCGCATCCGTGAAACCGACGGCGCCGGCGGCGGCGAGCAGCCCCATCTCGGTCAGATCCTTGCCGTTCAATCCCTTGGTCGCGGCGGCGTAAGGATGGACGTTGACGACGCCGGCCTCGCGCGCGCGGCGCTGCACGAACTCGATGAGCGAGATTTCGTCGAGAACCGGGTTGGTGTTGGGCAGGCACGCCATGGTCGTGACTCCGCCCGCGGCCGCGGCGGCGCTGGCGCTGGCCAGCGACTCCTTGTGCTCCTGCCCCGGCTCCCGAAGCTGCACCCGCATGTCGACGAGGCCGGGCGCGAGCACCAGCCCGCCGCAATCCACGACCTCGATTCCCTCCGGCACACCGCCGGAGAAGAGACGCGGGCCGAGATCGGCGATCGCCCCCTCTTCGGTGAGCAGCGCGCCCTTGACGTCGAGACCGGAGGCGGGATCGATGAGGCGCGCGTTCACATAGGCGACGCGGTTGTCGGCGCCGTTCCCGGATTGGGCCTTCGTCGGCGCGGCCATCATGCGCCTCCCGAGACCGCTGCGGGGAGAACGCGGGTCAGCACCTCGAGACAGGCCATGCGGACGGCGACGCCCATCTCCACCTGCTCGCGGATCACACTGCGGTCGATGTCGTCGGCCAGCTCCGAGTCGATCTCGACGCCCCGGTTCATCGGGCCCGGATGCATGATGAGCGCGTCGGGCTTCGCCACCGCGAGCTTGTCGTAGTCGAGGCCGTAGAAATAGAAGTATTCGCGCACCGAAGGCACGAAGCTGCCGTGCATGCGCTCGGTCTGGAGACGGAGCATCATGACGATGTCGCAGTCGCGGAGCCCGCTCGCCATGTCGTGATAGACCTCGACGCCCAGGCGCTCGATCGCGGCGGGAAGAAGCGTGGGCGGCGCCACCACGCGGACCCGCGCGCCCATGATGTTGAGAAGCTGGATGTTGGAGCGCGCCACCCGCGAGTGCAGGATGTCGCCGCAGATGGCGACCGTCAGCCCGCCCAGCCGGCCCTTGCGGCGGCGGATCGTGAGCGCATCGAGCAGCGCCTGGGTCGGATGCTCGTGGCTGCCGTCGCCGGCGTTGATGACGACGCAGTTGACCTTCTCGGACAAAAGCTTCACCGCGCCGGATTCCGGGTGGCGCACGACCAGCACGTCGGGGTGCATGGCGTTCAGCGTCATCGCCGTGTCGATCAGCGTCTCGCCCTTTTTGATGGAGCTGACGGCGACCGCCATGTTGATGACGTCGGCGCCGAGGCGCTTGCCCGCCAGCTCGAAGGAGGTGCGGGTGCGCGTGGAGCTCTCGAAGAAGAGATTGATGAGGGTGCGGCCGCGCAGCGACGCGAGCTTCTTGTCGGTGCGGCGGTTCTGCTCGACGTAGGATTCGGCGAGATCGAGGAGGACGGTGATCTCATCCGGGGAAAGCCCCTCGATTCCCAGCAAGTGCCGGTGGGGGAATCCCTTGTTGCCGAGAGGCGTGGCCATTAAAGGCGCATGATACGCGCGGGGGTGCCGTTTGGGCAAGCCGCGCGGCGAGGCCCGCAGGCCGCGGCCCGGTATCCGGAAACGGGCCGGAACGGCATCAGATCACCCCGCGCGCCCGCAGGGCCGAAATCTCGGCGTCGCCGAGAGCCAGAAGCTCGCGCAGCACCTCCCCGGTGTGCTCGCCGAGCCGGGGCGGCGGCAGCCGGTAGGAGACCGGCGAGGCCGACATCTTGATCGGGCTGCCGATGAGTTCGACGGCGCTCCCACCCGCCGCCCCGTGGGGCATGGCGATCTTCAGGCCCCGGGCCTGGACCTGGGGGTCGGCGAAGACCTGGTCGATGGCGTTGATCGGCCCGCACGGCACGTTCACCTCGGTCAGCCCCGCGACCCAATGGCGGATGGGATGGGCGGCGATCAGGTCGGCGATGATGGGGGTCAGCGTGTCGCGGTGCTTGAGCCGCTGCGCGTTGGTGGCGAAGCGCGGCTCGCGGGCGATCTCGGGCCGACCGCAGAAGGAACAGAAGCGCTCGAACTGGGCGTCGTTGCCGACCGCCAGGATCAAAAGGCCGTCGGCGGCGCCGAACACCTGATAGGGCATGATGTTGGGGTGCTGGTTGCCGCAGCGCCGCGGCACCTGGCCGGAGGTGAGATAGTTCTGCCCGACATAGGAAAGCCACGCCACCTGGGTATCGAGGAGCGCCATGTCGATGTATTGCCCGGCGCCGGTCGCGTCGCGGTGGCGCAGCGCCGCCAATATCGCGACCACCGAATACATGCCGGTCATGATGTCGGCGATGCCGACCCCGACCTTCTGCGGCGGGCCGTCCGGCTCGCCCGTCACGCTCATGATCCCGCCCATGCCCTGCACGAGATAGTCGTAGCCGGCGCGCGCGGCATAGGGGCCGGTCTGGCCGAAGCCGGTGATGGAGCAATAGACGAGCCGCGGGAAACGGTCCTTGATCTGGTCGTAGGCGAGCCCGTACTGGCCGAGGTTGCCGGTGCGGAAGTTCTCCAGCACCACGTCGCAGTGCCCGATCAGCGCGCGGGCGAGCTCCTGGCCCTCGGGCTCGGTGAGGTTGAGGGTGAGCGAGCGCTTGTTGCGGTTCGCGCTCAGGTAATAGGCGCTTTCTTCGGTCTCGTTGCCCGCGGCGTCCTTGAGATAGGGCGGGCCGAGGCCGCGGGAATCGTCGCCCGTGCCGGGGCGCTCGATCTTGATCACGTCGGCGCCGAGATCGCCCAGGATCTGGGTGGCGCTGGGGCCCGCGAGCACCCGCGTCATGTCGAAAACACGCACGCCTGAAAGGGGCGAGGTCATAGCTTCGTCGCATCCCCGAGGTGCCCGGCCGCCGCCGTTTTATAGGCGAGCGCCGCGACGGCCACAATACGCGCCGCGGGTTTCAGGGGAGTCGTTCCGGGCATCGCCGTCAGGCCGGCTCGGCCGCGCGGATCCGCTCCAGGGCGCCCTGGAGGATATAGGCCGCGGCCGCCTTGTCCTTGAGCGCGGCGCGGCGCTTGCGCGAGAGATCGGCCGCGATCATCTCGCGCTCCACCGCGAGCGTCGAGAGCCGCTCGTCCCAGAAGGCGATCTCGATGTCGAATTTCTCGAGAAGGTTGGCCGCGAACTGGCGGACCGATTGGCAGCGCGGTCCCTCGCGCCCGCTCATCTCCACCGGCAGGCCGATCACGAGGGCGCCGACATTGCGCGCGGCGATGATCCGCTCCAGCGCGGCCGCGTCCTCGGCGAAGCGCCGGCGGTGCAGCGTCTCGAGCGGCGAGGCGACGGTGAGCGAGCCGTCCGAGATCGCGATCCCGACGGTCTTGCTGCCCACGTCGAGCCCCAGGATTCGCTGGCCGGGCCGCAACAACGCCTTCAATTCCGTGGGGTTGCGGATCGCCATGACGGGTGTTACCTTCGCGCCCGACTTGGGCCGTTTCGGCCAAAACCCGCGCCCGGGACGCCCTTGGGCGGCGGTTCGGGAGTCACTTAACATCATGTCGCTCGATAAAGCCACCGTGGCGCATATCGCGGCGCTGGCGCGCATCAAGGTCGCGGATCAGGACCTCGAGCGCATGGCGGGCGAGCTCACCCACATCCTCACCTGGATCGAGCAGTTGAACGAAGTGGCGGCCGACGACGTGCCGCCGCTTGCCTCGGTCGTGGACACGAAGCTGCCGCGGCGCAAGGACGAGGTGACGGACGGGAACTACGCGGGCGACGTGGTCGCCAACGCGCCGTCGCCCGCACACGGCTTCTTCACCGTGCCCAAAGTCGTCGAGTGACGGACCCCCGCGCATGACGGACCTGCCCTCGCTTTCGATCGCGGCCGCGCGCGACGGGCTCGCGCGGGGCGAGTTCACCGCCCGCGAGCTCGCCGAAAGCCACATCCGGGCGGTGGAATCCGCGCGCGCGCTCAACGCCTTCATCACCGAGACGCCGGAGCTGGCGCTGGAACAGGCGAAAGAATCCGACGCGCGCCGCGCCCGGGGCGAGGCCGGGGCGATGGAAGGCATCCCCATCGCCATGAAGGACCTGTTCTGCACCAAGGGCGTGCTCACCACCGCCGGCTCCCACATCCTCGACGGGTTCCAGCCGCGCTACGAATCGACCGTCTCCGCCAATCTGTGGAAGGCCGGGGCGGTGATGCTGGGCAAGGCGAACCTGGACGAGTTCGCCATGGGCTCCTCCAACATCACGAGCCATTACGGCGCCGTGGAGAACCCGTGGCGGCGGCGCGGCGACAACCGGCCGCTGGTTCCGGGCGGCTCCTCGGGCGGCTCGGCCGCGGCGGTGGCCGCGCGCGTCGCCATGGGGGCGACCGGCACCGACACCGGCGGCTCCATCCGCCAGCCGGCGGCGTTCTGCGGCATCGTCGGCGTCAAGCCGACCTACGGGCGCTGCTCGCGCTGGGGCATCGTCGCCTTCGCCTCGTCCCTCGACCAGGCGGGGCCGATGACGCGAAGCGTGCGCGACGCCGCGATCATGCTGGGCGCGATGGCCGGCCACGATCCCAAGGATTCGACCTCCGCCCCGCGCCCGGTGCCCGATTTCGAGAAGGCGCTGACCGGCGACATCCGCGGCCTCAAGGTCGGCGTGCCGAAGGAATACCGGGTGGACGGCATGTCCGGCGAGATCGCGGCGCTGTGGGAGAAGGGGCTCGAATGGCTGCGGGCGGCCGGCGCCGAAACCCGCGAGGTCTCGCTGCCGCACACCAAATACGCCCTGCCGGTCTATTACATCATCGCCCCGGCGGAGGCCTCGTCCAACCTCGCGCGCTACGACGGCGTGCGTTACGGCTTGCGGGTCCCGGGCGAGAACCTGGCGGAGATGTACGAGAACACGCGCGCGGAAGGCTTCGGGGCCGAGGTCAAGCGGCGCATCATGATCGGCACCTACGTGCTCTCGGCCGGCTATTACGACGCCTATTATAAGAAGGCGCAGCGGGTGCGCACGCTCATCGTGCGCGACTTCAAGCAGGCGTTCGAGCAGGTGGACGTGCTGCTGGCGCCGACCGCGCCGACGCCCGCCTTCGCGATTGGCGAGAAGATGGACGACCCCATCGCCATGTACCTGAACGACGTCTTCACGGTGCCGGCGAGCCTCGCCGGCCTGCCGGCCATGTCGCTGCCGGCGGGCGTGTCCGCCGACGGCCTGCCGCTGGGCCTCCAGCTCATCGGCCGGGCCTTCGACGAGGAGACGGTGCTGCGCACCGCCGGCGTGCTGGAAGAGGCGGCGCGGTTCGAGGCCAAGCCCGAGGGCGGGATGGCGCCATGACGCTCATCAAGGGCGAGACCGGCGAGTGGGAGATCGTGATCGGGCTGGAGGTCCACGCCCAGGTCATCTCCAAGGCCAAGCTGTTCTCGGGCGCCGCCACCGATTTCGGCGCCGAGCCCAATTCGCAGGTGTCGTTCGTGGACGCGGCCATGCCCGGCATGCTTCCCGTCATCAACGAATTCTGCGTCGAGCAGGCGGTGCGCACCGGCCTGGGGCTGAAGGCCGAGATCAACCTGACCTCGGTGTTCGACCGCAAGAACTATTTCTATCCGGACCTTCCGGCCGGCTATCAGATCTCGCAGTTTTCCCAGCCGATCGTCGGCAAGGGCACGGTCGTGCTCGATCTGCCCGACGGCAAGACGCGCAGCGTCGGCATCACCCGCCTGCATATGGAGCAGGACGCGGGCAAGAGCCTTCACGACCAGCATCCGACGCTCTCCTACATCGACCTCAACCGTGCCGGGATCGCGCTGATGGAGATCGTCTCCGAGCCCGATCTGCGCTCGGCCGAGGAGGCGGGCGCGTACTTGCGCAAGCTCCGCTCGATCCTGCGCTACCTCGGCACCTGCGACGGCAACATGGAAGAGGGCAGCATGCGCTGCGACGTCAACGTGTCGGTGCGCCGCGTGGGCGAGCCCTTGAGCACGCGCTGCGAGATCAAGAACGTCAATTCCGTGCGCTTCCTCATGCAGGCGATCGACTACGAGGCGCGCCGCCAGGTCGAGTTGGTGGAAGGCGGCGGCAAGGTGGTCCAGGAAACGCGCCTGTTCGATTCCGGCCAGGGCACGACGCGGCCGATGCGGAGCAAGGAATACGCCCACGACTACCGCTACTTCCCGGACCCCGACCTTTTGCCCCTGACGCTCGATCCCGACTGGGTGGAAAACATCCGCGCGTCGCTTCCCGAGCTTCCCGACGACAAGAAGGCGCGCTTCGTGCGCGACTTCGGGCTTCCCGCCTACGACGCGGGCGTGCTCGTGTCCGAACGCGAGATCGCGGACTATTACGAGCGGGTGGCGGCGAGCGGCACCGCCCGCGACCCCAAGGCCGCCGCCAATTGGGTGATCGGCGACCTGTTCGGCGCGCTCAACCGCTCCGGCAAGGACATCTCCGATTCGCCGGTGTCCGCGCCCGCGCTGGCCGGCCTCCTCGACCTCATCGCCGACGGCACGATCTCGGGCCGGATCGCCAAGGAGGTGTTCGAGATCATGTTCGAGACCGGCAAGGGGGCGGCCGAGATCGTCGAGGAAAAGGGCATGCGCCAGGTTTCCGACGAAGGCGCGATCGCCGGGGCGATCGACAAGGTGCTGGGCGAAAACGCCGACAAGGTCGCGGAATACAAGGCCGGCAAGGACAAGCTGTTCGGGTTCTTCGTCGGCCAGGTGATGCGGGCGACCGGCGGCAAGGCCAACCCCGCGCTCGTCAACGAGGTCCTCAAGAAGAAGCTGTCCTCGTGACGCGGCCCCGGCGGGATTAGGGGATTTTAAACAAAAACCGTCTAGCCTTCGGTTCCTCGGCCGAGTCTCATTGGCCCCGGAGAGGAGCGATGAAGCAGGATCACGTCACCGATGAGGCCTTCCTGGGGGCGGTCGACAAGCACTACGGGGTGCCGGAATACGGCCGGCGCCTGAGCGACAAGATCCTGGCCGCCGTCAACCATGCCTATGCCGTGGGCGAGCGCGACGTCGCCCGCCAGCTCCGGGCCATTCTCGAGGAGGTCGAGCGCAAGTTCAAAAACCTCGGCGCCAAGCGCCGGGAAGGGGCGCTCGAAGACGCCGAGCGCTGGACCCGCTTCGTGGACGCCCGCGACCGCTACCGGACCGTCAGCGCCGACTCGCGCTTCGACCCCAAAGAGGTCGGCGAGGCGCTGGACGAGATGAAGGAGGCCTTCCGCAGCTGGAGCCTGACCTGAAAGGGCCCCGGGGCCGCCCGCGGCGCGGCGCGAGGCGTTCCTTGAATTTGCGCCGCGTTCCGCCGACATGCCGGGGTCCGGCGCGGGGCGCCGTTGACAGCGGGCGCCGGCGCTCTGTAGAACCCGGTTGACACGCGCGGAGGGGTGGCCGAGAGGCTGAAGGCGGCGGTTTGCTAAACCGTTATACGGTTAAACAACCGTATCGTGGGTTCGAATCCCATCCCCTCCGCCAGTTCCCCTCAAACCGGATTCTCCTGCTACTCACCGGTTGCCCTCGATCGCCTCTGATTAGGGCTATTGCGAGGAAGAGACCAAAACAAGACGAACGTTTAGCTGGCTACAAAAGCGCGTTTTCGTTTTCTGTTCACCGGCTTTCTCTCCTGTGGTCGAACGCCTCGTTACGAGGAAGAGCGCTTGGGGAGCCGTTTGACAAGATCTGTCACCATCGCTACCAGTGCATCCGTATCGCACGGCTTGGCGACGGTGAAATCGGCGCCGCATGCCTCGGCCATTTTCAGGTAGGGGTAACCCGTGTCCTTGGAGCCGTCGTGGACCGCGATGATCCAGGGAGTCAACGACTCCCGCTTGATGTGCTGGATAAGTTCGAAGCCGTCCATTTCCGGCATCACGACTTCGCTGATCACCACATCGGGTTGATGACGCTGTAACGGGCTCACTGCTTCAAGGCCGTTGGCTGCCGCAACCACGAAGTAACCGGCACGCGTAAGCTTGTCGCACAGGTCGACGCGAAAGCCGTCATCGTTATCGACCACCATGACACACGCCATCGCCCACTGCTCCCCCGTTCACGCCGCGTGGCGAAGGGGGCCGGTACGGTACGGCGTCATGAATAGCCCATGTCGCGGACGGAGCGAGATCATCGGCTCCACCTCGATGGCCTGACCGGGCACCAAGTGCAGGCTGAACCGCCGCGAAACCATCGCGAGGATGATCTTCGCCTCTATCATGGCGAAGCGACTTCCGATACACGCTCGAGGCCCGCCGCTGAACGGAAAATACGCGAAGCGTGGCCGCGCCTTTGCGGCCTCTGGCTTGAAGCGCTCGGGATCGAACGCCTCGGGATTACGCCAGAACCGCTCGTCGCGGTGGACTACGTAAGGGCAGACCATGACCGAGGTGCCTTTCGGAACGGCGTAGCCGCCGAGTTCGTCTGGTTCCAGAGCGGTGCGGGAGATGGTCCAGGCCGGCGGGTAGAGCCGCATGGTTTCCTCGAAGACCATTTGCGTGTATGGCAGCCCGGCGAGGTCTTCGAACGCGGGCGGCCCGTCGGGCCGACCTGCATGCTCCTGAGAAAGGCGCTGAGCCACCTCGGGATGGGACGATAGCAGGTACCAAGTCCACGCCAGGGCGGAAGCCGTTGTCTCGTGCCCGGCCAGAATCATGAAGACGATCTGATCGCGCAGTTGCTTGTCCGCATACGGCTGCTTGGTCTCGGAATGGCGGGCCGCCATCATCATGCTCAGAAGGTCGTCGTAACGCTCGGGATGTTCCCGATGCTCGGTGATGATCTGGTAGACGAACCGGTCGAGAGTATTGAGTGCCCGATGGAAACGGCGATTGTCGGCCGTCGGCACGACACCCACGAAGGGGTTCACCGACCAGATGCGATGTTCCGCGGCACGCAGCACGACCGTTATGGCGTGGAAGAGTTCATCTCCGTCGCGCTCGTTCAGCCTCATGGTGAATAGTCCAGCCAGCACGACGCCTAACGTTAGGCGCATCATTTCCACGGAAACGTCCACAGCCGTTCCGGCCGCGGCGCAGCCCTCCCATCGATCAAGCATCTGGGAAGTCAGTTCGGTGCATTGGCCTGCGATCCGCTTCAGGCTCTCCGTGCAGAATGCGGGCGCTGCTGCGCTCCGCTGACTGCGCCACTCGGCGCCTTCCGCGACGATGAGCCCCTCTCCGAACAACGGCTTGAGCCTCTCGTAAAATTGGCTCTTGCGGTAATTCTGCGCGTTGCCGAGCAGGACATGCTCGACCAGGGAGGGGTGATTGAGCAGAAACAGGTTCTTGGGCCCGAGGCGGAAGCGCACGACGTCGCCGTGGGCCCGTGCGGCCTTGACCACGAATCGCAAAGGATCCCGCCGCAAAGCAGGCAGAACGCCGAAGGCGAACGAGCCGGAAGGTCCCGGCGCTTTGGTGATGAGTTCAGCCATTGCTCCCTCCTTCAGGTCCTAATGAGTGCTCTTCGCGCTGCGGATCAGGTTGCGTATCGAATCCTCGGCCGATTGCGCCGCGACCCCGATCAGATGTGCGAGCTCATGCAGTTCTGCCTTATTTGCCTCCACGACCAAGTAGCAGAGGCAGTCGTATAAGGCCCGGGCGTCTACGCACTGCACACGGCTTTGTCGTTTGTGACCCGGATATTGAGATTTCCGGTTTCCGCTGCGTATCACGCTAACCTCCTCAATAATTATGCCGCTTGGACAAGATCGAGAGTTTCCCAGAGCACGAGCTTCGCGATCGCGTTCGTGGTGCGAACGCGCTCGAGGTTCTCGCGCGTTACATCGAACCAACCGGCGACAGCCCGCGTGTTTCCCACCGCCTGCGGCTGCCCGAAGCGGTGCGTCTTCAGCCCCCCGCGGTGGAGCACCCGTTCGAAGCGCAGATCGGAGACCGCGACGATTCTTTCGATGCCAAAGGAGAGGCCGAACTCGAGAAGAGCCGCCATGAGGATCGCCGTCGTTTCGGTGACGGCGCTCGGCCGGCCGGGCCCGTGAGTGGTGTCGACGGCAAATCGGCTCGCTTCCCACACGAGCGGACTCGCCGGCACCGGATGGTCGTAAAGCAATGAAGGGAAGACGTCCTTTAGCAAATAGGGACCAGTGGTGGGCAAGAGGCGCCAACAACCGTCGACCCGGCCCGAACTATCTTCCGCGACGGCATAGACGGGCGACATGAGGTCGTAGCAGTCGCGCTCCATGTCGCTGAGAAAGCCTACCTTCCAGCCCATCCGCTCCTTGAAGACGCGATGCCGTAATTCGAACATCTCGCGCAACAAACGCGGCGCGAGCGGGCTCATCGGTTCGTGAATCTGAATCGTGTAGGCCACCTGCGCCTCCATTCGCTCTGACCACTGTCAGGCATTTGAAGGCGTTATTGGGTGGGCTGCGAATACACCAATATTGGTGGGTCTTGATGGGCGGGGGGTTCAGCCGGGATCTTAAGGAAAGATCAGATAGAGCATGATTGCGCGAACTACGGCGTGGTTCTTGTTGAATACGCCCAGCTTTTTCATGGCGTTCTTGAGGTAGAAATTAACGGTGTTCGCCGAGATAGCCATGATTTCGGACGTCTCCCACGCCGTTTTGCCGCGCGCCGTCCACAACAGGCACTCTCGTTCCCGATTCGCGAGCCGCACGTTGTCGTCTTGATGTGCAGGCTGGGTGAGAGTCGAGCGAATCGCATCGTGGTAATAAAGCGAGGCGATATGGATGTCGTGGAGGTATGTAGACACGACCTTTCTGAACTCGGCATCCTTGAGATCCGAGGCGACGCTGACGAAGGCAAAATCACCCATCTGGCCGTGCACGGGGATGGTGATCCCGTGACAGAGGCCGATCGCTTTTGCCTCCTCGAAGATTTTGCGCTGCAGCTTATCGATATCGTTGCGTTTCAGCAGGTCGTTCCACAGGATCGGCACAAGATTGCGCGCTGCGGCCGGCAAGATGGGATCGATGCCTTCATAATGGGCGGTTTCATAATGCGAAACCCAATTTTCGGGGTAGTTGGAAAGTACCGGGCGCTTCTCGACGATACGGGAGGGAAACCGCAGTCCGGCGTAGGTAAAGACACTGAAACCGAAATCGCCGAGGAAGGCGGCAAAATCCGAGCGAAGCTCGTCTAGGGAACGCGCCTCCCGGAGCGTCTCCACCAAATGGTCAAGGCCTGGGTGCCCAGCCATGGCGCGCTATTTTTGACCCCCTCGTCGCTGGGCTTCGATTGTCGAAAGCCCCTACCGTATTCCAAAGGTTAACAAAATAGGGTATTAGAAAAATCAAATCCTTTCGTGCGGTCCCGTCAAGCAATTGAATCTACGGATGGCGCTTTGCCCAGCACCCGAGCGGCCCGAGGGCATGACGGCCGGCTGGTTGACCGAGGCCCTACGCTCGAGCGGTATCATCACGGAATCGGTCGTTTACGGCATTGAGCGGATGCCTCTGGAGGTCGCTGGCTTTACGGGTCAGGTTGCTCGGTTTCAGATCCGATACGCTGACGGCGATGGTGGTGGCCCGCTGTCGATCATCCTGAAGCTCCCGCCCGTCGATCCGCAAACGCGTGCTTTCGGGTGTATGTTGCGCCTCTACGAGCGGGAGGCCCGGTTCTACCGGGAGATCGGGCCCCAGGCCGGCCTGCGCGCCCCCCGTTGCTATTACAGCGACATTGATGAAAACGGCCTCTCCATACTGCTTCTCGAAGATCTCGCGCCGGCCCAGCCGGGCGACCAGCTAAGGGGTTGGAGCGCGGAGCGGGCGGCGACGGCGGTTACGCACGCGGCCTGCCTGCATGCCCAATGGTGGGAGCGTCCGGCACTCGAGCGCTTCGACTGGATGCCCAGTGCCGACGATCCGGCTGCCGTGGCCGTTGCCCTCCGCCTTTATGACCACGCCTGGGGGGCGTTTCTAGATCGGTTTGGAGACAGGCTTTCCGCTCACACGAAGCGGGTGGGTGAGCGACTGGGCGCGAACATCGCGGCACTGCTTGCCAGTTTTGCGGCGCCCCCCAGGACCCTTATCCACGGCGACTACCGCATGGATAACCTGCTGTTCGGTCCGGAATCCGGTTCGCTTGCCGCCGTCGACTGGCAGCTGTCGTGCAAAGGCCAGGGCATATTCGATATTGCGTATTTCATGAGCCAGAGCACGCCCCCGGAACTGCGCCAGGCGACGGAGATCGAGCTCATGGAGCTTTATTGCCGCACCCTTGAGGAAAAGGGAGTCGGGGGCGTCAGTCGCGAAGCGTGTTTCGAGGGATACCGAAAAGGCGTCCTTTATGGTCTCGTCTATCCGGTCATCGTCGGTGGTACGCTCGTGGCTGCGGATTCGCACAGTGTGGAGGTGGTGCGCACTGTTACGGACCGCGCCCTGCGTGCCATCGAGGATCTTGGCGTCGAGGATTGTCTCGCGTGAAGCGTAGGCCTCGCCAAGTTGTGTCAGGCGAGCGTGGTATGCGGCCGCGCCCGGTTCCCCGCGCGACCCCGGCTGCGCGACGAGCTGCGGGAACCCCCCACGATGCCCAAGCGGGCGACCTTCGGGATCGACATTGTCCGAAACAAACCGCGACGGAGACAGTTCGCTCCCGGTTCCTCTTCCTCCGCCATCCTGCGCCGCGCCTGGGCGAAGCCGGTCACTGCCGGTTGGGGCACCGGTGCGGGGGCCTCTCCGCGCCGCCGCATGAGCCGCCGGCGCCGGTTGAGGCCCTCGATCGCGAGCCGGCGGAATGACGAAGGAGCGAGTCGAACAATGGGCCATCGTTTCTCGCTTTTCTTTTTTCTCGTCCTTGTCGTGGGTGGCGGTCTCGCCGTCGGCTATCTGACGGCGCCGGGAGACTGGTACGCACAACTGGCCAAGCCCGCCTTCACCCCGCCGGGCTGGATATTCGGGCCGGTGTGGACCGCGCTCTACATTCTCATCGCCGTTGCCGGGTGGTGCGTCTGGCGGCGCGATCGCGGCGGCTGGCCGATGAAGCTCTGGTGGACGCAACTCGTCCTGAACCTCCTATGGTCGCCGGTCTTTTTCTCGGCCCACCGGATCGGCCTCGCGCTCGCTGTCATCGTCCTGCTTCTGGTTGCCATTCTTGGCTTCATCGCCACGTCCTGGCGACAAGATCGCGTGGCGGCGTGGCTGTTCGTGCCCTATGGCGCCTGGGTGGCCTTTGCGATGCTGCTGAACGTCTCGCTCTTGATGTTGAATTAGCGTAACGAAGCGCGTTGGACGGCGATTTTGCTCCTCTCCTTGTCGCAAATCCCCTCCGGCCGGTTGGCGGCCATCGTCGAAGGCGTAAATGCCGCCGTTGCGCCTCTCCCGGGTCAGGATGCCGAGGAGACTCGGTAATCATCGCTTTTTGGAACGGTCGAGAAAGCGCCCTTTGGCTTTCATGGACAAATATATCTCGCAGGTGGTGCACGGAATATCGGCGCGTTCCGGCACGCGGCCCTGCAGCATTTCGCGCGCGTACCGGGCCTTCTCATGGTTGACGGCTTCGACGAAGCCGTCTTCGAACGCGTTGCCGCCGAAGTCGCCCCAGAAGTTTCGGCAGCATCCCAGGACCTTGCCGTCATAATTGATCTGCGGACGGTCCCAAAGCTCATGACAGATACCTTGCAGATAGGAGGTGCCGAAGCGCTCCGTCCATTCGGCCCGGCTTGCGACGGGAAAGCCGGTTTCGCGAAGCACGAAGGCGGGGTCTTTGATGGGCGAATAGTCGTCATCCCACGAAAGCTTGGGTGCGAAGTTCATGCCGAGTTCACGCGCCATCTTTCGCGCGATCGGGATCTCGTGCTCATTGTGTCCGAACACGACAAATTGCCAGCACAGCAACGGTTTGTCGGTACGGTATTTCGTCTTCAAGGCGTTGATAGTGCGGATGTTGGCCATGACGGTGTCAAAATTTCCCCGCACGCGATATTTCCCGTATGTGGCTTGACTCGCCCCGTCGATGGAGCAGTTCAGAAACGCGAAGCCACAGCGAACCATCGCGTCGAGAACTTCCGCCCGCGCGTTGTTGAGATTCACGCCGTTTGCGGCACGAAGCACGACCCCTTTCTCGAAGGCGTGCTCGACGATTTCCAGGAGCTGAGGATTGAGGAATATCTCGCCGTAATTCGACAGCTCGATGTCGCGGACCTGCGGATTGCTTGCGACAAATTTCTTGAAATCATCGAGACGCAGAAAGCCGCTGCCGACATGGGGGTGAATGGCCCGCGTCGTCGTCGGGCAAGACGGACACCGGAGCTGGCAAAACGAGGACGCCTCGAGCCGCGCCGCCCTGGGATTGATTTTTTCGGTCATGTTCCAATTCTAGGCGCCGTGCGTCGAACGGCCAAATCGCTTGACGGTTGAAAGCCGGTTGGGCACCTCGAAAATCTTATCCGGGCAAGGCCGAGTAGGGCGATCCGCAATTGGCTCGTCGCGCGTTCCGCGGTAACCCATTGAACGGTCGGCGCTTATCAAGCCCGGATTCGGTCACGGCGGGGGCCGGAAACGGCGGAGTTTCCGATATCGTCCCTGACGAGCGGGGAATCTAGGCCGGAGAACGGTTCGCGGAAGATTGCGTCCACGTCCAGCGCCGTCGAGTCCCGCCGGCGCCGCGGTTCCACTTGGCTTGGGCCGGCAGGCCTACGCCGCGCGCAGCGGCTCGACGTCGGACGTACAGGCGGGACAGCGCGTCGCGCGAACCGGAATCGGCGTCATGCAACGCGGACAGGATCGCGTTTCCGGCGGCAAGGGCGAAGGCGTTTCGTGCAGCCTGTTGATGCCCCGCACGATGACGAATACAGCGAAGGCGACGATCATGAAATCGAGCACGTTGTTGATGAAGATGCCGTAATTGATCGTCGGCGCGCCGGCCGCCTTGGCCTCGGCGAGCGAGGCATAGGAGATGCCCGACAGGTTGACAAAAAGGTTCGAGAAATCGACCTTGCCAAGGACCAGGCCCAATGGGGGCATGAGGACGTCATTGACCAGCGAGGAGACGATCTTTCCGAAGGCGGCGCCGATGATGATGCCGATGGCGAGATCGACCACGTTGCCGCGCATGGCAAATTCCCTGAACTCCTTCCACATCTCTTCCTCCGTTGCGATGCTGATCGGCCGGCTTGACGAATTTGAGGGTCGTGTTGCCGGCTTCGCCGATGGCGTCGTATTCGGTGCGGTTTTCCCTGCCTTTCTTGAGGGCCGGGGGCTGCGCCCGTCGCAAGCCCCATCCAGGCTAGCATGGAGCGGCGGGTCGGGTTGTCGTTGCCGTTTTGGGCATGGGCGCGCCGGCCTTTCCGCGCCGCCGCGATCCACGAACCGGCCTGTCCCGCCGGATGTCGGGCCTTTGGGGGAGGTAGCGCCGTGAGCGATCTCCAGCGCCGGTTTTACAAGACCGCGATCCCCTACGTCATGGTCTACGCCGTGATCTGGGGCGTGGCGATCGTCGCCCTGCCGCTGCTCGCCGGAAGCGACGCGCGGGCCGGGCTCACCTTCGCGATGCTCAATGTCGGCGTCGCCCTGGCGGCGCCGCTCTGGGGCCGTTTCGGCAACCGGGTCTCGCTCGGCCTGCTCGTGTTCCTCATCACGGTGCTCAGCGCCGCGAGCTGGCTCGCCATCGTCTTGTCGGGTGGCGCGTTTCTTCCCGGGCTGGCCTTCGTTTTCGGGCTGACGGCGGCGGGCATCTTCGCGCTCGGCACCGTGCAGGTGACGCAGATCTTCCCCAAGGATCAGTGGGACATCTATATCGCGCGCATGCAGTCCCTGATGACCATGGGCCAGGTGGCCGGGCTTCTCGCGACGGCGGTCTATGCGAAGGCCGCCGCGGGATTGCCGTTTCTGGCCGTCGGCGTCCTCGCCAGCGGCTATGTCTGGCGCCGCACCCTTGCGGCGGTCGTCGAGCGGCCGGAGGTCGGGCGGATTTCGACCGCGGCGGCGCTTCCCGGCATCGTGCATGCGCATTTCACGTTCAAGTTCCGGCCCGCGCATCTGATCCATCTCGCCAACATCCCCGTGCTGATCGTCATTGCCCGCTTCGCCTTCATCATGCTCGCCTGCGCGCCGGTCTATGCGGTCTATCCGCTCTTGATGCGGGGCGCCTTCGGCATCGGCGAATCGGTCTCCTCGCTCCTTTATTCCGGCAGCACGGCCTTGATGGTTGTCGCGTTCTTCGCCAGCGGCCGGGTCGCGAGGCGCTTTGGGCCTGCTGCCGCGACGAGCGCCGGCGCCGTGCTCGGCGTCCTCGGCTTTCTCGCCATGCTGATCGCTTCCCGCGACGGCCTCGAGATCGCAGGCGCCGCCGGATTCGTGGTGATGGTGGTGCTCTACGCCTTCGCGGCGGTCGGGATGAACGACGGGATCGTCGGCCGTGTGTCGCCGGAGAAGGAAGGCGAGGTGCTGGGAATCGCCAACACGATGATGAGCCTCGCCAATGTCCTGGGCGGCCTGTTCAGCGGCGCTTTCGTCATGCTTTATGGATACCAGGCCGTGTTTTGGCTCGGCCTCGTCCTTTCCGGCGTGGTGCTGGCGCTCGGGGTCTTTGTGCGCAAGCCCGGGACGGCGGCGCCCTAGACGAAGCCCCGGCAAAACGCCCGGGCCCCGAGATCGGCGCGCGCCCGTTCGGCCCTGATGTCTCAGAAGAGGGGGCCGTGGCCGCGTCGTATTACCGCCCCGGCGAGCCCCCGCGATTCGCCAAGCCCTCCCGGGCGCGGTCGGCGGCCGCGTTTTCCGGCCGGGCTCGGCTTTATTGGCCGCGGGCAATTGGCTTGGCCGCGGTTCCCAATGGGGTTAGCTTAGGCGCCGGGACGGCAGGGGACGCCTCGAGGCTTTGGATATCCGACACTTACGACCCAGAGCTGACCCAGGGCGGATTTTGGTCTGCATGGGCAATGTCGATCAAAATCCGGCGCGGGCAGCGCGTTGTCACAGAGAGTGCTAATGGGCCTCGGGAAGCTTCTCAACTTTGGTGCATCGCGTACCAACGTGGTTCCCTCGATTCAGCATTTTCCGGCGATCGATACCCAGGGGATGATCAAGCGCATGCGCCTCGCGGCAAGAGCCGGGGAACAAGCCGGCCGCGAGCTCCCGTCCTCGGATAGCCGGGGCTTCGATACCGTCGAGCAGGACATCGTCAACGAGATCAACAACGAGGCGAAATCGCAATTCGACACGTATCTCGAGGACCAAAAGACGTATGTCGATCGGGCCCGGTCGCTCGCGATTCACAGCTTGCTCTCCCGCATCGGCGCCGCCGCGGACGACGCGGTCGCCACGTTCGCGGCGCGCACGCGCAACGGCGCGAACGTGCTCTATCTGTTGCGAAAGGACGTCATCGAAACGGAGCAGGAGCTCGAGCGGTTTCGAAAGAGACAACACTTGACGCGTCCGGCGAGGCATACCGGATCGCGGACGCTCAAGTTCGGCGTGCTGGCGATCATCCTCCTCGTCGAATCGATCGCCAACGGACTGTTTCTGCAGCGGGGCAGTACGCTCGGGCTCATCGGGGGCGTCGGCCAGGCGATGGTCATCGCCTTCATCAACGTCGCCATCGGCGTCTTGACCGGCTGGAAAATTCTCCCCTGGCTGACTCACAAGAATTGGCTGGCGAAGCTGTTCGCTTTCTCGGGCTTTCTCGTTTATGTCGCGGCCGCGGTCGGGTTCAACATCGTCGTCGCCCACTACCGCACGGCCATGAGCGGCGACCCGTTCGAAGCGGCGCGCGTCACACTTCAGACGCTTCAGGCCCATCCCTTCCAGGTCGACGACGTCCAGTCGTGGCTCCTGTTCGCCGTCGGTGTCATCTTCTCGGCCATTGCCACGATCGACGCCTGGATGATGGACGATCCCTATCCGGGGTACGGCCGGGTCACGCGGGACCACCAGGAGGCCGCCGAGATCTATACGGAGCAAAAGGAGGAGCTTCTGGGCGAGCTCGAGGACATCTATGAGGGCGCGCAGGCGGCCATAAATACGTGCGTTCGCGACATCGACGTCCGGCAGGGCGAGTACGACAGCATCCTGGCAAGAAGCCAGACGCTGCAAGCGGCGATGATCCAGCACCTGGATCATCTGGAGAGTGCCGGAAACACGCTGCTCCGGTTCTATCGGAACGAGAACCGCAAGCACCGGAAGACGGCGCCGCCGCCGCGATTCGACGAGCCGTGGAAACTCTCGCGGCCGGTCATCGAAGAGCGGACCGTCCCCGGGCGCGTCCGCGACCAGATCGACGCGGCGCTCAAAGAGGCCATGACCGAAGGTCCGGCCCAACGCAAGAAACTGCAGGACGCCTATCTGGAGGCCATGGCAGAGTACAAGAAGATAGATGATCTGACGGCGAAGGACATCGGAACGTGACCCGAGTTGCCAGGCGCCGGCGCCGGGCCCAGGAGAGAAGAGGCTGGATCTACATCACCGTCGCGGCCCTGGGTTTTCTTGCCATCGGCGCGGCGGCGATCACCTTCAGCGTGCGGGAGCGCAAGACCGATAAGGTAAGCGGATGCCCGACCGATCACTACGATTCGGTCACGGCCGTCCTCGTGGACGTGACGGACCCGCTCGATCCGACGCAGTCCGCTGCGCTGCGTAACGCCATGCTCAAGATCCGGGACGCCACGCCAAAATTCGGGCGCCTCGAGATCTACGCGCTCGGACCGGTGCAAGTCCGCACCCTGACGCCGATATTCGCGGCCTGCAGCCCCGGGTCCGGCGAGGACGTGGACAGCTCGCTGTACGGCAATCCCGAGCTCGCGGACCGCATTTGGAAGCAGCGGTTCGGCGACAAGGTCGCCGAGGTCGTGAATCGGCTGGGAGAGCTGGCGCCGCAAGCCAACTCGCCGATACTCGAGGGCGTGAAGTCGGTGAGCGTGACGGCCTTCGGAAACCCGCTGGCGCGAAATGCCAAGACCAAGAAATTCATCCTGATTTCCGATCTGATCCAGAACAGTGCACAGCTTTCGATGTACCATGGCGTTCCCGACTTCGATGCCTTTCGCCACTCGCCGTATTTCCAGGAGACCCGGCCGGCGCTCCGGGGTGCCGACGTCGAGCTCGTTCCGATCGAGCGGGAGGCGGCGTCGAAGGTTCAGGACACGCGGTGGCGCGACTTTTGGATCAGTTATTTCCAAAGCCTCAATGATTCCGTGGAGAGATGGGTAAGAGTCGAGGCGTATTAGGGGAGGGCCGTGGGGTGATGGGCGACGGGGACACGAAGGTCACGTATCGCGATCCTCTCCGCGACATCCCGGATCAATGGCTGTTCTTCGGATTTTTCACGGCGGGAGCCGCCGCGATCTGGCTGCTCAAGCTGTTCGGACTCGGACAGCTGACCGTGACGGCCGTGCCCGTTGCCCTCATGCTGGCTTACGCCGGCATCGCGTACGTCACGAAGAGGTACCGGATCCGGGAAGACAGGATCGGCGACAACATCTACTACCTGGGCTTTCTCTTCACCCTGGTAAGCCTGGCCTATGCCCTGTGGTCGTTCACGACCGGCGAGACGGCGACCGAAACGATCATCACGAACTTCGGCATCGCCATCATGACGACGATTTTCGGCCTTGCCGGCCGCGTCTTCTTCAATCAGATGCGTGACGACCCGGAGGAATACGAACGGGAGGCGCGGAGTTCGCTGGCCGAGGCCGCCCGCGGCTTGAAGTCGCAGCTCGATGGCATCGCGATCGACATGTCCAGCTTCAAGCGCGGCCTCACCCAGATCCTGGAGGACGAAATATCGGATATCTCGACGGCGGCGAATGAGGCGATCCAGGCGAACGTGACCCGATTCACGAACGCCGGCACGGACGTGATCGAGAAAATCGAGGGGGCCTTCAGGAGCTTCACGGATCACTCGAGCAAGCTCAACGATCTCGCGTCCCGGAACGTGGACGCCCTCGATGCTTTGTTTCAGCGCATCCAGAAGATCGAGGCGTCGCCGGACCTGATTGCCGCGAAGTTCGATCCCGTGGTGAGCAATTTTTCCGAGCTGGTGGAAGACCTGCACGAGCGCAATCGCGCCCATGACGAAACCATCGAAAAGCTCCGTGACGCCGTGGGTGCCATCGCGGCGACCAGCAAGATGCTGCACGAGACCATGGAAACGGGGACCGAGAGCATTCGCGAGAAGTTCGACGGGCTCGGCCGGGGGCTGGAAGACGGCGTCGCCGCTGCGACGAGATTGTCCCAGACGCTGGGCCAGGTCACGTCGGCGGTCGGATCCGAGCTCGACGCGAGCGCGAGCGTGGCCGCGCGGCTGAAGGCCCTTCTCGACGAGCAGATCGGCGCGGGTGAACACGCCGCGAGGGAGCTCAGCAACGGCGTGATCGCCGAGAGCCAGGCGAATCTGGCGGCGATAAAGGAGTTCAGGGCCGCGATGCTGGCCGATGTCGAGGCGATGAAACGACAGCGGCAAGAGTCGGCGGCGATGCTGGCGGAGAGCCAGAGCATGGTCGCGGATCTTCAGAAGGCGCTCGTTTCCCTCGCGAATCTGATGACCGAAAAAGTCCGTGAATCCTGAGATTCGACAGCAGAACCGCTCGTACCGCCGGGGCCTCGTTCTCGGCCTCACCATGGCGGAGATCATGGTGCTGACCGTGTTTGCCCTGCTGCTGGCGGTGGGCGCAACCCTGGCCAAAAGAGACGCCGCGATCAGGGACTACCACCGGCTGCGCGAGACCTTCGCGGCGATTCTCAGCGACAACCCGTCCGACGTGACGGCGGCCGACGTGTTGAAGGAGATCGAGCGTCAAAAAAGCGAGATCGCGGCGCTGCGGAGCGAACTGAAAGGCGTTCGCCAATACCAGGAGAAGGCGAAGCTGGCCGAGGACGTGTTCCAGGAGCTGCGTCGCGGCGGCGTGAACCGGCCGGACACGCCCGAGGGCATGACGGATCTGCGGAACAGGCTTCAAATCGCCAAAGAGGCGGTCGCGGAAGCCGAAAAGGCGGGCGCCTCGCCGCCCAGCGCCGCATCGGTCGCGAAGCTGCTCAGGAGCGCCAGGGGCGCCGATCAGCGCTACAAGGACTTGCTCGGCCAGAATCGCAATCTCGAGGCGCAGCTCTCGGCCGCGACTGGAGGAAAGGGCGGGGAGCTTCCGCCGTGCTGGGCGTCGCCGCAGACGGGAAAGGCCGAATATATCTTCGACGTGACGATCACCTCCACCGGCCTGATCGTCTCGAACAACGCGTCCCAGCCGGAGATGGCGCACCGGTCCGAGCAATACCAGGAGTTGCCGATATCCATGATCCAGTTCGGGACCGTCCTGAGCCCGGACGTATTCCGGCGCGAAACGGCCCCGATCCGCCAGTGGGGCGACGCGCAGGACCAGAAATGCCGGTTCTACGTCCGCCTCATCGACCACACCAAGCCCGACGAGAAGGCGGTCTTCAAACGGCTGATGCTGACGACCGGCGACAGCTTCTATTACTATCTGGTGCGGCAGTGAACGGCGGGAGAGCGGAGATCGCCGAGGCGCTGCTGCGCCTTCGATCCGAAGTCCTTTGGCGGATCGCGCGCAAGCGGGGATACAAGGTCAAGGAAGCGGAGATTTCGCGGCGGGCGAGAGAGATGAGCGACCGCGAGGTTCTGGAAAGTCTCGGTCCGGGACGCCGTCGCCAGCGCTTCTGGCACGGCTTTCTCGGGAAGTTGGGTTCTCTCTTGGGATTCGGCGGGCGGAAACGGGCCTGAGCCGCGCCGCCGCCTCATGCCCATGATGGCCCGCGCGTCCGCTCAGCGGCGCTCCGCTCGGGCACCGGGTTCCGCCAGCCGCGCCACCGCGGCGCGAAGTGACTCGGCGATCCGCGCGTAATCCGGCGTCTTGCCCTCGGCGACGCCGAGTTCGGCCGGATCGATCGCATTTCCGAACCGCACCCGGACGGGCGCGGGCCGCGGGAAATGGCGGCCGCGCGGCAGCGCCTCGAAGGTTCCGCGGATCAGCGCGGGGACGACAGGCGCCTTCGATTCGGCGACCAGCTTGCCGATGCCGGGCAAAAAGCGCTGCAGTTCCCCGGTAGGCGAGCGCCAAGCCTCGGGAAACCAGATCAGCACGCCTCCCTGCTCCAGAACCGCGGCGGCGAGCGCCAGCGAAGACGCGGGCGCGCGCTCGTCCACGGGAAAGACGTTTGCCGCGCGGCACAACGCCCGCGCAAGTGCGCTCGAGAACAGGCGCGTGATCTCGCCGCCCCAGTGGACGGAGCGCATCGCGGCCAGGGGAAGGCTCGCCGCCAGGGCGAGGGGATCGAGGTCGCTGGCGTGATTCGCCACGATCAGGTACGGCCCGCGCGGCGGCAGATGTTGGAGTCCTTCGGCGCGCAGGCGGAAGAAAACGCGCATCAACAGCCGGTTGACGCCGTAGAGCGCGACACCCAGCGCCCTCGAGCCGGCGCCCGGCGGCTCCAGCCAGCGAAGCTGGTCGGGCGCGAGCTTGGGGCCCGCCGGGCCTGCCGCGGGCGCCGGCGCGGCCGCGGCGGCCACGCGAAGCAGGTCGCGGATCGTGACGATGCCGGCGATGTCTTCCTCGTCCAGCGCGATGCCGAGCCGTGCCTGGAGCTCGAGGGTGATCGTGATCCACTCGAGCGAATCGATGCCGAGGTCGAGCTGCGGATTGGCGTCGAGGCGCACACGCCCCGGCCCAAAGCGCGCCCTCAGATAATCCCAGACCTCGCGCGCCGGCGAGCTTGCGAGAAGCGCCTTGTCCGCCTCCGACAAGGGCGGCGGCTCGGCCGGGATTCCCTTCGACGCATCCTCGTAGATCCGCGGCAGCAGAAAGCGCTGGTACTTGCCGAGCCGCGTGCGCGGCAAGGGCGCGCGCACGATGGCGAAGCCGGACAACCGCTGATACGAGGGCAGGCGCGTCCCGAGCGCGGTGAGCTCGACCCGCAAGGCGTCGTCGACGCGCTTGATGGCGCCCGCCTGCAAGGCCGCGAAATCCGGCAAAACGAGCGCAACCAGCGTTCCCTTGCGCTCCAGGACCGCGATTTCCTGGACATAGGCGCCGGCGCCGTAGAATTTCTCCAGCTCGTCCGGGGACACGTTCTTGGCGCCCCCCAGCACGATCATCTCCTTGGCCCGCGCCGCGAAGTGGAGATAGCCGTCTTCATCGAGCCTGCCGAGATCGCCGGTCCGGAACCATCCGTCCGCCGTGAACGCCGCCTGGTTGGCTTGCGGGTCGTTGCGATAGCCGGAAAAGACGCTGGGGCCCTTGAGCTGAATCTCGCCCACGCCCTCGGCGTCGGGATCGGCGATCCGCAAGTTCCCGCCGAGCGGCCGGCCGTCGCTGTCCAGACGCTGCCGGCCCGGCAAGTTCCCGGTGAACACCGAGGCGGTCTCGGCCAGCCCATAGCCGCCGAACACCTCCCAGCCGAGCCCTTCGAGCCGCCACGCCAGATCCGGCTCGAGACGCGCGCCGCCCGACACGAGACGGCGCAGCCAAGGCCCGACCTGCCGGTGCAGGCCGCCGAAGAGACGGCGGCCGATGCGAATCCCGAAGGCGCGCCGCAGCCATATCGAAAGCCCCAGCAGCGCCTCAAACGCGAGCATGGCCATGCGCCCGCGGGCGGCGATGCGGCCGGTAAGGCCGCGGACCAGCGCGTCATAGAGCCGCGGCACTCCGATGATGCTAGTCACCCGCGCGGCCGCCAGCGCCCGCACGATCTTCGGGCCGGTCGCGGCGTCGATCAGCACGATCGTCGCTCCGCTCGCCAGCGGCAGCAGCAGGCCCATCAGAAACGGATAGACGTGATGCAAGGGCAGGGGGAGCAGCACGCGGTCCTCCGGCATCAGCAGGTTCTCCGCGAGCAGGGGCTCGAGATTCGCGGCGAAGTTCGCATGGGAAAGGAAAAAGCTCTTGGGCGGGCCGGTCGTCCCGGACGTATAGACGAGCGAGGCCGGCGCGTCGGCTCCGACCGCCGGCAGAACCGCGGGCGAATCGGCAAGCAACGCGCGCCAGCCCGCCGCCCCGCCGCCCTGCACGGACCCGGCGTCGAGCAGATGGATGTCGATTCCGGAGGCAAGGCCGGCCTGGCGCAGCGCATGGGCGTGGGCGCGCGTGGTGAACAGCCGCCGGCAGCCGCTGTCGCGGATCAGGGCCGCCGCCTCGCTCGCCGTCGAAAGATCGTCGAAAGCGACCCCGACCGCGCCGGCGGCGCCGATGGCGAGCCGCACGGCGATCCACTCCGGCAGGTTCGGCGCGAACAGGCCCACCGGCTCGCCCGCCGCAACGCCCGCCGCAACCAGGCCGGCGGCAAGGCGCCCCGCTAGTTGCGCGAGCCGGGCATAGGACAAGGTCTCGATGTCCTCGCCGCGCACGGTCATGACGGCGGGGTGCTCGCCGCGCGCCCCGAGGTCACGAAGGAGTGTCTGTAACGTCCAGGCCCCGTTCACGCCGCGACCGCCGCCTCGCCTTGATCCCCGGATTCGTCGGAACCGATCGAGGAAACAGCATCCGTGGCGGCATCGCAACGGCGTTGCGCCGAGCGGGCGGCCTGGAAAGGGCGCGGCTCAGATGCGCGCGGCGACGCCGCCGAAGACGAACCGGCCCTGGAGCGGGAAGCCGGGGCCGATGTCGGAGGGCGAATCGAACAGATTGTTGGCGCCGACGTAAACCGAAAGGCTGTCGTTCAGGAACGAGCGCGAGATCTTGATGTCGACGATCGCGTAGTTGTGAAGCGAGGCGTATTGGGTCGGAAGCGTCCGCGACGTAACGGTCTGGCCCGCGAGATAGGTCGCCGCCAGATAGGCCTTCCAGTCGTCGGCGACGCGGTAGACCCCCTGGAGGTCCACCTTGTGCTCGGGCCGCAGATCCAAAGGCCCGCCCGCGCTCACCGAAGACGTGATCGAGCTGTCCAGGAAGGAATAGGCGGTGCGCAGGCTGAGGCTTTCGGTGACCATCGCGCGGTACGCGATCTCGACGCCGCGGAGCAGGACGTCGTTGTTGGCGTAATGGTCCGTAATCTTGTCGTTCTGGATGAAGCCGCTGACCTTGTTGCGGAATCCCGCCACCTCCACGTGGTTCTTGTTCGGCAGAGTCCAGTCGAACCCGGCCTGGGCGTTGAACGAGGTCTCCGGCGCGAGATCGGGGTTCCCCTGGGTCTGGTCGAAAAGCTCCTGGACCGAGGGGAAGCGCACGTCGCGCGACACCGCGGCGTTGAGGCGCACGTCCCGGAGCAGGCTGTAGCTCGCCGAGGCCATGAGCTGGTCGTCGTCGCGCGTCGCGTGGCCGGGCTGGGTGAACCAGTGGTGGGCGGCGCCCAGCACCACATGCGCCCGCGCGAAGGGCGAGACCGCGTATTGCACGGCGGCGGAATAGGTCTGGATCGAATCGTCGGTGTCGACGTTGCGGAAATTGAATTTGCTGCCGCCACCGCCGCCACCGCCGCCACCGCCGCCACCGCCGCCACCGCCCCCGCCGCCGGCGGCAACGTCGCGAATCCGGCCCGTGGACTTCGTGCCCTCCGACTTGGCGATGAGCGCGACGGTGACGAGGCCGTTTGCGCCGAAGTCGACGTTGGTCTGGATCTGGCCGCCGGTGACGAGGTCGTCGTTCAAAAGATGGAAGCTCTTGACCGTGGGATCGACCATCGAATCGTAATTGGCGTTGTCGTAGAGGTTGTCCTCGACGTTGAGCTGATTGACGTAGCCCGAAAGGCGGAAATCCAGCATCCGGGTCGGGGCGAACCGCACGTCCACCTGTCCCGAGCGGCCCTCGATGCCGTCGAGGCGCTCGTATTTCGGACGGCTCGCGAAGATGTTGCTCGTATCGTCGATGGTGCTGGGCGGGATGCCCTGGGCGGCGTTGAGATACCCGAAGTTGATGCCGAACGACCACTGGTCGTTGGGCGTATAGCCGGCGTTGACGAACAGGTTGTTGCGGTTCTTGTCGCTGTTGGCGCGAAGGTCGTCGCCGGCCACGGGGTAGCCGTCGGTTTCGAAATGGCTGCCGCTCACGAAGGCGTCGAAATCGCCCTCGGCGCCCGAGACGCTGCTGCGCACCAGCCGCTCGTGCCCGGCGCCGAATTCGGTGGAAAGGCGCGCCGCCGGCGGCGCGCTCCCCTTCTTGGTGACGATGTTGACGACGCCGCCCAGCGCGCCGGGGCCGTACAGCACCGAGCTGGTGCCGCGGACGACGTGGACCTCGGCGATGTTCTCGACCGGGATGAGCGAGGGGTCGAACTGGCCGTCGGAGGCGGCGTTGACCGGGATGCCGTTGAGGAAGAGCGGCACGTGGCGGGGCGGCAGGCCCCGCATGTCGAGCCGCGGCAGGCCCTGCTTGCGCGGGCGGATGTCCACGCCGGGAAGCTGCTGCAGCGCCTCGTCGAGGGTGCGCGCGCCCTTGTCCTCGATCTCCTGCTCGGGGACGGTGGTGAGGGTTTGGCCCGCCGCGGTGATGTCGGCATTGCCGATGACCACGACCTCGCCCAGCCGATAAATGCCGTCGCGGCTGACGACCGCGACCTGCTTGGCGGCCGTCGCCGCCTGCGCGTCCCGGTCTTCGGCCGGTTTCCTCTCCGTGCCCGTTTCCCGGTCTGTGGGCGGCGTTTGCGCGTCCGTCTCATCGGCCGCCAAGGCCGGATCGTCCGCCGGCCCCAGGTCGCCGGGCGATGCCGCCCGCGCTCCGGCGCCGAAGGCGCAAAGACAGGCCAAGAGAGCGAAAAAGGAAATTCTCATCCGTTCCCCCAAACGTCTGAGACCGGCCAGGGCGGCCGGCGGTCGTGGAAAGGGCTGATTCGCGGTCGTGCCGGCGCTTGCCTGCCGCGCTCAGCGTGGGCGCGCGAGCGCCCGCGAAAGCCCCCAGGCGGCGAGGCCGCCGCCCAGCCCGAAGGCCAGATGCATGGCCAAGGGATAGGCGAGGCCGTGGGCCAGCGCGTGGGACGACACCCCCGTCACGATCGCAATCAGCCACAGCGCCAGCGGCTTGACCGCATTGGCGGCGGCGCCCACGAGAGCGAGGAAGAGGGCGTTTTCCTGCCATTGCGGCGCGGCGCGCCAGGCGAGATCGATGGTCAGGCCGGCCAGCAGATAGGCGAACAAGGCCATCGGATCGGCGCCCTGGCCCGGCGTGAACGAGGCCATCACGCCGGCGCCCGAGGCCATGATGGTCGCGGCCCAGGGCACCCGCAGGATGCGCGCGGCGGCCATCAGCGCGGTGACGCGGATCAGCCCCTGGTGGCCGGGAACGTGCAGGTGCAGGCGCGAGCCGATGTTCGCCGCGCCCAGCAGCGCGCCCAGCCCGAGAAGCAGAAGAACGGAAACCGGCGAAAATGCCGGGGCCGCCTCAATAGCGCTTGATGATCTCTTTGGGCGCGAGATTCCACTCGTGGGATCCATCGTTCTGCTCCGTTCGTTGCACCAAAAGGACGGCCCGCCCCTCGAGAAGCACGGGGCGCGGCCAGGGACTCGTTTCGATCCGGTCGGGGCCGGCGATGCGCCCGCCCGAGAGCGGGCGGATCTCGTCGATTCCGGTGGTCTGGAGGATCGCGTCGGCGGTGAGCACCCCCGACATCTCGCGCACCCCCGGCAGCCAGACGAACCTTCCGTCGCGCGCGCTCGCCCGCAGGCCCACGGCCGCGAGCGCGCCGATGATGCCGCCGTGGTCGCCGGTCAGACCCTCGAGAAGGATGCCGCGGGCCTGGGCGAGCGAGACCGCGTCGCTCCTGGCGATGACATCGCGCTTGGCCCGCGCGCCGTAGGCCTCCACGGCGGGGCCGACGGCCGCGGCCGGCGCCAGGCAGAGCCCGGCATCCGATCCCGGCGCCGCCTCGCGCAACAGATAGTCGCGGCAAAAATCGGCGACCGCGTCGAAGTCGGCGGCGTCGGCTTCCGCCAGCAGGCACAGCGAGCTGTTGTGGGAGGTGTAGGGAATGCGGGGGTCCACCAGAAGCTGGTGGCGGGTGATGCCCAAGGGCTTGGCGAGGCTTTCGGCGGCGAGCAGCGCGCCCAGGCTACGGGCCCGGAAGCCGGTCCCGCGGCTCGTCAGATTGTCGGTGTCGTCGATACCGATCAGGTACCGGGTCGGTTGTCCCGCCACGAAATCCAAGCCCCCTGCGCGCTTCCGGCCGGCGCCCCACCGGGGCCGTCCTGCACGGATATGCATTATTGGGCAGAATTAAGCAGATTTTGCAGATTTCTGCAAGTTCGCGCAAAATTTACCGCCGCGCTCCCCGCACCGGTGGCGCGCCAAGCCGCCCGGCTGGGGCCTTGCGCGCCCCTTTCGCCCGAGATGGGCCGGAAGGCCGGTCAGGCCCGTTTCTTGGCCGTCACCTTGACCTCCGCCTTCATGTCGCGGAAGTCGTCGGGGGCGCCGACGAAGCTGCCTTTCACGGGAATGGCCTGGGAAGGATCGCGGGCCACCGCCACGCGGATCAGGTTGGTGCCGCCCACGATGCCGTTGGTGGGATCGAATTCGACCCACCCGGCGCCGGGAAGATAGATCTGGACCCAGGCGTGGGTGGCGCCCGACCCCACGATCGTGCTTTGCGCCCCGTCGAGCGCCGGGTCGTAAACGTAGCCGGTGACGAAGCGGGCGGCGAGGCCGAAGCTGCGCACCGCCTCCATCATGAAAAGCGCGAAGTCGCGGCACGAGCCGGAGCGCCGCGCGAGGGTCTCGACGGGGGTCTGGATCCCGGGCTCCGAGCGCTCGATATATTTGAACTGCCTGTTGATCCCGCGGGTGATGTCCCCCAGCAGCAGCTCGGTCGCGGCGCTGCTGCCGTCGAAGAACTGCCGCACCCAGGCGTCCACCTTGCGGCCGGGGTCGGGGTAGTGGCGCTCAATGGTGCGGCCGAGATCGGGAATGTCTTCGGCCGGATAGGCGAAGGGAAGCGAGCGCGCGAAGGGTTCGACCAGGTACTGGGGGCTCTCCGCCCCGTAGTGTTCGATCACGATGGTGCTCTGGAACCAGAGCTCCGAGGACTGCGTGTGAAAGGTCGCGATCGCGATCGAGTTGCTGAAGACGTCGTGATACCAGCGGATCTTCGCGGGCGGCGAGACCACGAGCCGAGTGTCCACGAGCCTCAGGTCATGGCTGTCCCTGGGCCGGAACATGAGCTGATGCTCGCCGAAGGAAACCGGCCGATTGTAGCGGTAGACGGTGTCGTGGTGGACGGTCAGGACCTTCATGGGACGGCGTGGCCTCTTTTCGGCGGCGGGGCGGTCGGATCGGGCATGAACTTAGTCGCTTGGGGGCGGAAAGGGCAGGGGGTTTGCGATGATTCGGGGGCCGCGGGCTAACGGCCGTGGCCGAAGAAGGCCCGGCCCATCTCGTCGGTGACCGCGATCAGCTCGCGCTGCACCCAATCCATGAACTCGTGCAGGCCGCCCCCCATGACGTCGTCGATGTCGCGGGAATCGATGCCGTCCCGCAGGCCGCCGAGAGCCGCGGCCAGCCCCTCCGTCAGATTGAGGCCCTCGCCTTCCGCGAGCCAGCGCATCAGCTCGTCGCAGTGGTGCACGCAGGTCGCGATGGAGCGCGGGAATCGGGAGTTGAAAATGAGAAAGGCGGCGACGTCGGCCGGCTGCATGCCGTGCGGGTGGGTGCGCCGGAAGGCGTGATAGCCCGCCACCGAGCGCAGCAGGGCGTTCCATTCGCTGACCTCGACGGGCAGGCCCAGCGTCTCCTCGGAAAGCTTCAGGTGGTGGTATTTCATGTCGAGGAGCCGCGAGGTCTGATCCGCGCGCTCGACGCACTTGCCGGCCCAATAGAAGCACCACGCCTGGTCGCGGTAGAACGTGCCCTCGCTGATGCCGGTGTGGGTCTGGCAGTTCTCCTTGATCGTGGTGCAGACGCGCGACAGGCTCGCGAGCCCGACGTGGCCGCGCAGGCCGCGCAGGTAACCGTAGAAGACGTTGAGGTGCGTCCACATCTCGGTGCTGATCAAATGGCGGAGCGCGCGGGCATTTTCCCGCGCCATGTGGATCGACGACACGATGGACCCGGGGTTGTCGCGGTCGAGCATGTAGAAATGCACGACGGCGTCGGCGGTCGCCTTCTTGTAGCGCGCGAAGAACGGGCTCTCGTCGTCGTGAAGCTGGATGATGGGAAGCCAGTCGCCGGCGTCTCCGCGCCGCGAGAAAGCCTCGTTCACGTCGAGGATGCGGGCGAGGTTGTCCGCGCGCTCCACGTAGCGGGCAAGCCAGAACGCGTCGTCCGCGAAACGGGCGAGAAGACTAGCCAAGGACCCAGGTATCCTTCGATCCGCCCCCTTGGGACGAGTTGACGATGATCGTGCCTTCGCGCAGCGCGACGCGGGTGAGGCCGCCCGGCAGCACCCAGGTCCTTTTTCCCGTGATCGCGAACGGGCGCAGGTCGACATGGCGGGGCCTCAGCTTTCCATCCACCAGCGTGGGGCAAACGGAAAGCTTCACCATCGGCTGGCTGATGTATTTGGCGGGATCGGCGACGAGCCGGGCGCGGCAGGCTTCGAGCTCCGCCGGCGTCGCCCGCGGGCCGACCGTGATGCCGTAGCCGCCGGCCTCGCCGACCGGCTTCACTACCAGCTCGGCCAAATGGTCGAGGGTATATTTGAGGTCCTCCGGCTCGCGGCAGACATGGGTCTCGACATTGGGAAGGATCGGGTCCTCGCCGAGGTAGTAGCGGATGATTCGGGGCATATAAGCGTACACCGCCTTGTCGTCGGCCACGCCCGTTCCCACCGCGTTGGCGATCGCGACGTTTCCCCGGTGATAGGCGCGCATGACTCCGCGCACGCCCAGCCTGCTGTCGGCGCGGAAGACCTCCGGGTCGAGGAAATCGTCGTTGATGCGCCGGTAGATCACGTGGACCGGCGCCAGGCCGGCGGTGGTCTTCATGTACACGCGGTCATTCTCGACCACGAGGTCGCGTCCCTCGACGAGCGGCGCCCCCATCTCGCGGGCGAGGAACACGTGCTCAAAATAGGCCGAATTGAAGACCCCGGGGGAAAGCAGCACGACCTGCGGATCGTTCACGCCTTCGGGCGCGATCTCGGTCATCGCCTGCTGCAGCTGATGGCCGTAGTTCTCGACTCCGCGCACCGCCATCCCCTTCATCAGGTCGGGGAAGGCGCGCAGCATCAAGTGCCGGTTCTCGATCGCATAGGATACGCCCGAAGGCGTGCGCCCGTTGTCCTCCAGCACCATCAGCTGGCCGTGCTCGTCCCGCACGATGTCGATTCCGCAGATGTGAACGTACGTGCCGAACGCGACCGGCACGCCGATCATCTCGGGGCGGTAATTCGCATTGCCGAGGATGAGATCGGCGGGGATCACCTTGTTCTTCAAAATCTTCTGGCCGCCGTAGATGTCGGCCAGAAAGTAATTGATCGCCGCGACGCGCTGGACGACCCCGTTGGCGATGGTCGTCCAGTCCCGCCGCGACAGGATGCGGGGCACGACGTCGAACGGCAGGATGCGGTCGATCGCCTCTTTGTCGGTATAGACCGTGAAGGTGATGCCGAGATTGAAGAGCTCGCGTTCCGCGGCCCGGGCGCGGCGCATGAGTTGCGCGCCGCTCATGCGGGACAGCCTCTCGACGACGCGTTTGGTGTGTTCGGCGGGGGCGCCCTTGCGCCCCAGCATTTCGCAGAAGAACCCGTTTTGGTCGTAATCCTTCAATCCAAAGGCCCCGCGGCGTTTTCTAAATTATTTTTAATGCTAGCACAGCCGCCGTGAGACCGCACCAACCACAAGGAAAACCAAGAGATCGTCCGCGCCGGGCCGAGGATAACAAGTAGCGTTTGCGAATTTTATCGGCGGCCCACTTGTTTCGGCGGCGCGGATCGTCGATATCTTCTTTTCACGACAGTGTCGCAGCATCGTCGGACGGCTTTTCCCGCAAAATCCTGCCGGGCCTCCGTGAAATCCGTCGGCACCCCTCCGCCGGCGTCCCGTGACTCGACTCCGGAGTATCAATGAATGACGGACTCTGACAATACGAATTTCGGCAAGCGTTTGTTTTCCGTCGCCGCCGCGCTTGCGGCCGGTCTTTGGATCCTGGGCGCCGTTGTGGCGGCGGGCGGGGCCAGCCGGGCGGCGGCCGCGGCGCCGGCGGCGGACGGAAAGGCCAAGACGGAACCGGCGGCGAAGACGCCGGGACAGGAAAGCGATCTGTCGTCCGACATCACGCGGTTCGACGGCAAGCCGTACAAGGTCTATCCCGACGGCAAGGTGGATTTTGCCACCTACCGCGGCTTCAATCTGTTCGGCAACATGTGCGGCCATTGCCACGGCCTGGCCGCGCGGGGCAGTTCTTTCGCCCCCTCGCTCGTGAACACGCTCAAGTCGATGAGCTACGGTCAGTTCGTGGCGACCGTGTTCAACGGCCGCGTGAACATCACCTCGTCCACCACCAACGTCATGCCGTCGTTCGGCGAAAATCCGACCGTCGTCAAATACATCGATTCCATCTACGCCTATCTCAAGGGCCGCTCCGACGGCGCCATTCCGGCGACGATTCTCAACTGGGAAGGACCGAAGAACGAGTAGCGAAGACCCCAATGGTTGCCGCGATCCGCAGCCAACCGAACTGGACGGCGCCGAGGGACGAATAGGCCGAGATTCGCCCAACCGTGTTCGGGCACGGCGTTGAAGGCGGTTCGCACCCTCCCGATTCACCGATAATTGACCGCGAGGCCAGGATGGTGGCCTCTGCTCGCGGGCGCGATTCAATCCGCGCCGCTCCAAATCGGGTGCACGACATGGCCGTTATCGCCGGGAAGACCATGGATTCCGCATCGCAACGCGTCTCGCCGCCGTCCGCGATGGACGATCGCCTGCCCCCGGCAAGGCGCTCATTTTCGCGGTCGGGCTGAGCGCCCTGTCGTGGGCGTTGCTGCTGTCTCCGATCTTCCTCTTCGAACTTCGAACCGCACCGTGACCCGGCAACATCCGGCACTCTCCTTCCGGGTTCTGCCTTGTGATATTGTGGAACCGGTCCGGCGCCGCAGGCCGGCCTGGCTTCGCAAGGGTCGGCCCTGGTTTCGCTCACGGAAATTTCGATCCTGTTGCTCGCCGCGGTCGTGGCCGTGCCGCTGTTCAAGCGGCTGCGCCTTGGCGCCGTGCTCGGTTATCTCGCGGCCGGCGTGGCATTGGGCCCCCACGGGCTTTCGCTGATCGCCGATTCGGGAAGCATCGTCCAAGTTTCGCAATTCGGGGTCGTGCTTCTTCTGTTCGTCATCGGCCTCGAACTCAAGCCTCAGCGGCTGTGGGTCATGCGCCGGCAGGTCTTCGGACTGGGCGGGGCGCAGGTCCTGCTGACCGCCGTGGTTCTTTGTCTGGTCGGGCTGGCGCTCGGCTTGGCGCCCGGTACGGCGGGGCTCGTCGGCTTCGGGTTGGCGCTGTCTTCCACGGCTTTCGTCCTGCCGCTCCTGGCCGAGCGCGACGAGATCGGCGCGCCGCACGGGCGCGCCTCCTTCGCCGTGCTCCTGTTCCAGGATCTCGCCGTGATCCCCGCGCTGGCCCTGCTTCCTCTCCTGTCGGGGCCCGCGGCGGACCTAGTCTCGATGCTGGTGGCCGGCGCCAAGGCGCTGGGCGTGCTGGTCGCCGTGCTGGTGGGCGGGCGTTACTTCCTGCGCCCGGTCTTCCGCCTCGTCGCCGAAACCAGGATCCCCGAGATCTTCGTCGCCGCCAGCCTCCTCGTAGTCGTCGGCACGGCCGCCTTGATGGAGGCTGTGGGTCTGTCCATGACGCTCGGCGCGTTCCTCGCCGGCGTGCTGTTGGCCGATTCCGAATACCGGCACGAATTGCAGGCCGATATCGAGCCCTTCAAGGGATTACTCCTCGGCCTGTTCTTCATGGCGGTCGGCATGTCCACGGATTTCGGCTTGCTTGCGAGCGAGCCTTTGATGGTCGTGGGGGTCGTCGTCGGCCTCATGGCCATCAAGGCCGCGCTCGTCTTCGGCATCGCGGCCGCGGCGGGCCTGGGAAACGAGACCGCCCGGCGCACCGCCGTCACCCTCTCGCAAGGGGGCGAGTTCGCCTTCGTGCTGTTCGGGCTGGCGGGCGGGCTCGGCTTGATGGACCGCGGGATCTCCGATCTGCTCGTGGTCGCGGTCACCGTTTCGATGATCGCCACGCCCGCCGTTCTCGCAATCCACGACAAGGTGATCGCGCCGCTGTTCGCGCCGCGCAAACCGCGCGCGTTCGATGAAATCAACGAGCCGGGCAACCCGGTCATCATCGCCGGCTTCGGCCGCTTCGGGCAGGTGGTGGGGCGTGTGCTGCGCAGCCGCGGCATTCCGTTCACCGCGATCGAGGCCAGCGCCGCACAGGTGGATTTCGTCGCCCGCCTCGGGTCCCGGGTCTATTACGGTGATGCATCGCGGCTCGACCTCTTGCGCGCGGCCGAGGCGGACAAGGCGCGGGCGTTCGTTCTCGCCATCGACGATCCCGAAGCGTCGGTGCGCACCGCGGAAACGGTGCGCCGCCATTTCCCCGACCTTCCCATATTCGCACGGGCCCGCAACCGCCGGCACGCGTTCCGCTTGATAGATCTGCGGGTGACGCTTTTGGTGCGCGAGACGTTCCATTCGAGTTTGTTCCTGACCGAGCACATTTTGCGGGCGCTCGGTCTTGGATCGGAGGAAGCGAAGGGCATCATCGCGCGATTCCGCGACCACGACGAAAACTTGCTGCAGTCCCAGCACGCGATCTATCATGACGAAGCGAAGCTCGTCCAAACCGTCAAGGATGCCGCCGAGGAATTGCGCTCGATTTTCGAGGCCGACAGCAAAACGGCGGCGGAGAAACCGGAAGAAACATCCTGAGGAGCGAGATCATGGCCCCGCGCGCATCCGTCAGCGATGAATGGGCGGCGCATGCGGCGAGCATCGCGCCGAAAACAGATTTCTCGCGGCGTGCCGTCGTCATGACCGGGCTCGCGGCCGGATTCGTGCGCGCCGTGGTTCCGGTCTCGGCCGAGACCATCACCATCGGCAGCGCGGGGCTCGTCGCCGGGGCGGCCGCGCCCCGCGGTGCGGGTCTTCGCGGCCGCCGGCGACAGGGAGGCGAAAATGGAAAGCGTGGACTTGACGGGCCGCAAGGGGCTCGTCGTGGGGATCGCCAACGAGCACAGTCTCGCCTGGGCGGCGGCCCGCCATTTCCGGGGCGCCGGCGCCGAGCTCGCCATCACCTATCTCAATGACAAGGCCAAGCCGTTCGTGGAGCCCCTCGCGCGCGAGGCCGGCGCGGAGATCTTCCTTCCCCTCAACGTCATGGTGCCCGGCCAGTTGGAGGCCGTGTTCGAGGCGGTCAAAGAGAAATGGGGCCGGCTCGACGTGCTGTTCCATTCCATCGCCTGGGCGCGCAAGGAAGACCTGCGCGGCCGCCTCGTCGATTGCTCGGCGGAAGGCTTCGCCGAATCGATGCTGGTGTCCTGCCACTCGCTCATCCGCATGGCGCATCTGGCCGAACCGCTCATGGACAACGGCGGCAGCATCATCACGCTCACTTACTACGGCGCGGAGAAGGTCGTGGACCATTACAACGTGATGGGGCCGGTCAAGGCGGCGCTCGAATCGTCGGTGCGCTATCTCGCCCACGAGCTCGGGCCCAGCAACATCCGCGTCAACGCGATTTCCGCCGGCGCGGTCAAGACCCGGGCGGCGTCGGGCATCGCGCATTTCGACGAGCTTCTGAACGAGTCCGCACGCGAAGCCCCGCTGCGGCGAAGCGTGGAGTCGGCGGAGATCGGGCGCATCGCGTTGATGCTGGCGAGCGACTTCGGCTCCGCGATCACCGGCGACGTGCTCTATGCGGATGCCGGATTCCATATCGAGGGCATGGTGTTCCATTGAAGCCGGACCGGTGCGCGCGCAATGCCTGACGATCGCCCGAATCCGCCGAAACAGGAGACCGCCGGCGGCCTGACCTCCGGGGAGGCGGAAAAGCGGCTCGCGCAATACGGCGAGAACGCGATCACGGAGAAGGAGGTCCACCCGCTGTGGAAGCTCCTGTCCTATTTCTGGGGCCCGATCCCGTGGATGATCGAAGCCGCGGCGGTTCTCTCCGGAGTGGTCCAGCACTGGGACGACCTCACCATCATCGTGGTGATGCTGGGGATCAACGCGGGCGTCGGGTTCTGGGAGGAGCACAAGGCGGACGACGCGATCAAGGCGCTGAAGGAGCGCCTGGCGCCGACGGCGCGGGTGCTGCGGGACGGCGCCTGGCAGGATATCCCGGCGCGGCTCCTCGTTCCCGGCGACCTGATTCTCATCAAGCTCGGCAACATCGTTCCGGCGGACGTGGATCTCACCGAGGGCGAGTACCTGAGCGTCGACCAGTCGGCGCTCACCGGCGAATCGCTTCCCGTGGACAAGAAGGCCGGCGACGGCGCCTATTCGGGATCCATCGTGCGCCAGGGCGAGATGCGCGCGCAGGTGACCGCGACCGGGATGAAGACCTATTTCGGCCGCACCGCCCGGTTGGTCGAGACTGCGGAGATCCGCTCGCACTTTCAGCGGGCGGTCCTTCGGATCGGCAACTTCCTGATCCTCATGACGCTGGGCCTCGTCGCCCTCATCCTGATCGTGGCGCTGTTCCGCGGCGATCCCGTGGTCGAAACGCTGCTGTTCGCCCTCATCCTCACGGTCGCGGCGATCCCGGTCGCGCTCCCGGCGGTCCTCTCGGTGACGATGGCGGTGGGCGCGAACACGCTCGCGGGCATGAAGGCCATCGTCTCCCGTCTCGTCTCGATCGAGGAGATGGCCGGCATGGACGTGCTGTGCTCGGACAAGACCGGCACGCTCACCAAGAATGAGCTGACGCTCGGCGATGTCGTGCTCTTCGAAGCGGCGGACAGGAAAGAGCTCGCGGTGGCGGCCGCGCTCACCTGCGAGAGGGAGGCGCCGGATGCGATCGATGCGGCGGTGCTGAAGGGGCTGGGCGCCGACGCCGAGGCCCGCGGCGCGGAGGTGCTCAAGTTCGATGCCTTCGATCCGGTGCGCAAGCGGGCCGAGGCCGAGGTCCGCCTCGGCGGGAAGACCGTCCACATGGCCAAGGGCGCGCCCCAGGTGATCCTCGGCCTGGTGCAGGGTGGCAAGGACCTGGAATCGCGGGTGGAGAAGGCGACCGGCGAGCTCGCGGCGCGCGGCTACCGGACGCTCGGCGTGGCCCGGCAGGATCCGGGCGCGAAGTGGCGGTTCCTCGGCCTGCTCCCGCTGTTCGATCCGCCGCGCGCCGATTCGGCGGAGACGATCGCCACCGCCCGGCGCATGGGCGTGCAGGTGCGGATGGTGACGGGCGACCACTCGGACATCGCCCGCGAGATCTCGCGCAAGCTCGATCTCGGAACGAACATCGTGTCGGCCCCCGACGTCTTCGCCGAGGAGAGCTCGGAGGGCGACGCGGCGCGGATCGACAGCGCCGACGGCTTCGCCGAGGTCTTTCCCGAGCACAAGTTCAAGATCGTGCGCGTCCTGCAGCGCGAAGGCCACATCGTCGGCATGACCGGCGACGGCGTCAACGACGCCCCGGCGCTCAAGCAGGCCGATGTCGGCATCGCCGTGAGCGGCGCCACCGACGCGGCGCGGGCGGCGGCCGACCTCGTCCTCACCGCGCCCGGCCTGTCGGTGATCGCGCGGGCGGTGGAGGAGGCGCGGCGGATCTTCGAGCGGATGACGGCCTATTCCGTGTTCCGGATCGCCGAGACCGTCCGCGTCCTCCTGTTCATGACGCTCTCGATCCTGGTCTTCGACTTCTATCCCGTCACCGCGGTCATGATCGTGCTTCTCGCCATTCTCAACGACGTGCCGATCATGATGATCGCCTACGACAACGTCACGGTCGCGCCCAAGCCGGTGCGTTGGGACATGGCCCGCGTGCTCACCATGAGCGCGGTCCTGGGCGTGCTGGGGGTCGTCGCCTCGTTCGGCCTGTTCTGGTTCGCGGAGCGCTACCTCCACCTGCCGCGGCCGACCGTGCAGACCTTCATCTTCCTCAAGCTGCTGGTCGCCGGCCACCTGACGATCTATCTCACCCGCAACGTCGGCTGGTTCTGGCAGCGGCCGCTTCCCAACTGGCGGCTGTTCGTGACGACCGAGGCGACCCAGGTGGTCGGGACGCTCGCCGCCGTCTACGGCTGGTTCGTGGAGCCGATCGGCTGGACCTATGCGCTGATGGTCTGGGGCTACGCGCTGACGTGGTTCTGCGTCAACAACGTCGCCAAGGTCTGGATCCATCGCGCCCTGATGACCGGAACGGCGAGCCACGCCCGGCATCTCGCGCGGGTCCACGCGCGCCTGCACGAGCCATCGGCCCGCGCGCCGGGCTGACGCGCCCGGGCGCGGGCAAGCCCCCGCGGGCGACGTGTCGATGTGTTAGAGTGGCGGCGTCGCGATAACGCGGCGCCGCAAAGGCGAAGGGAGGCGGCATGGCGGTCGTTTACGTGGCGCGAAGCGCGAAGGCGTCGAAGTGGGGTGCCAGCGTCGGCCTGACCAAGCACATCTACAAGCTGGGCGTCGCCGACGACACGGCCGAGGCCGCGGTGAAGGCGCTGAACGAATCGGCGCACGCGGGCGAATCCGACTGGAAGCTGGTGAAGAAGGAGGCGGCGGAGGGCGTCGACGAGGCCGCCGCGATCGAGCGCGTGGCGCGCAAGGAAAAGATGGTCGATCCCGGGCTCTATCCCAAGATCAAGGGCGTGCGCGGGATCTTCAAGGTCCGGACCGTCAACGTCGAGAACGAGCTGCTCGTGCAGCAGGCGCTCGCCAACATGGAAACGCGCAACGTCAAGATCGGCCATCCCGAGGTCGCGGCCTATCTCATCCGCGCCGCGCTCGGCTGACGGCCGCGGCCGTCGCCGCTTTCCGGCGTTTCCCTTTCCGGATTGCGGAACGGTGAAGCGGGTGCGCCCGCGCGGCGGCAGACGCGCCGCGGCATTGCGCCGCATCTCCCGGCAGAGATTGACAGCGTGACGACGCGCGCGCCATGTATGGAGCGGTTCGAGCACGCGGCACTGTAGAACGGTTCCATGGTTCGCGCGGCATCATCCCATCGCCAAAGGCCGCCGGTCTCGGCGGCGCTTCTGTTCGGCATCGCTCTTTCGCCGCTGCCGGTTGCGGCGATGAGTTTGCTCGGCGAGACCGCGGCCCGCAGGATCGCCCGGCGGCATCCCGGCGTTGCCGGCCGATTGCCGCGCGATCCGAGTTTCCTCATCGACCCCGTCGATCTGCCGTGGCGCTTCCTTATTCGCCCGGGCCGGACGCCGCCGGCGCTGCGAGTCGCGCGCCGTGGCGCATGTCCGGAGGCGGATGCGACGATCCGCGCTCCCTCCGCGGCGCTCATCGATCTCCTCGAGGGAAGGCTCGACGGCGACGCGCTGTTCTTTTCGCGCGATCTCGTGATCGAAGGGGATACCGAGGCCGTGGTCGCATTGCGGAATGCGGTGGACGGCGCCGAAATCCGCGTGATCGACGACTTGCTGGCGGCGCTGGGTCCCTTCGCCGGGGCGGCGAAGCGCGTCTGCCGCGGCGCGTCGGCGCTGATCGAAGGCGCGGCGGCGCGGACCGAGCGCATCCTGGAGTCGCTGGACGCGCGCAAACGGCCCGGCGCATGAGCGCGCTCGAGCTCGTCGCCCCGGCGGGAACGCCCGCTGCGTTGCGCGCGGCGATCGGCGCGGGCGCCGACACCGTTTATGTCGGCTTGCGGGACGAAACCAATGCCCGCAATTTTCCCGGCCTCAATTTTTCTCCCGAGGAGCTCGGGGAGTCGATTGCCTTCGCCCGCGCGAAAGGGCGCAAGGTTCTGCTCGCCGTCAACACCTATCCCGCGGCCGGCGATCCCGGCCCTTGGCGCCGCGCGGTGGATTGGGCGGCGGCGCTGGGCGCGGGCGGCGTGATCCTCGCCGACATGGGGCTGTTGGACTACGCGGCCCGCCGCCACCCGGATCTGCCGCGGCATTTGTCGGTGCAGGCTTCCGCCGCCAGCGCGGAGGCGATCCGGTTCTATCACGATGCCTTCGGGATCCGGCGCGTCGTGCTGCCGCGGGTACTCGCGATTGGCGAGATCGCACGCATCGTCGCGGAATCGCCGTGCGCCACGGAGGTATTCGCCTTTGGCGGACTGTGCGTGATGGCGGAGGGACGGTGCGCATTGTCGTCCTATGCCACCGGCCGGTCGCCGAACAAGGACGGCGTATGCTCGCCGCCCAGCCACGTCCGCTACGAGAAAGAGGGCGGCGTGCTGCGTTCGCGCCTCGGGGAATTCACCATCGACGCGGTCGAGCCGGGCGAGCCTGCCGGGTATCCGACGCTCTGCAAGGGGCGGTTCCGGGCCTGCGGCCGGGACATCTACCTGTTCGAGGAGCCGACCTCACTCAACGTCCTTCCGCTCCTTCCCGAGCTGGCGGCGGCCGGCGTCCGGGCGGTCAAGATCGAAGGGCGCCAGCGTGGCCGGGCCTATGTCGCGGCGGTCGTGGCCGCCTTCCGTCGCGGCATCGACGCCGCGGCCCGCGGCGAGCGCGTCGAATCGGACGCTCTTGCCGCGATGACCGAAGGGGCCCGCGGCACGACCGGCGCGCTGGACAGGAAATGGCAATGATGGCGCCGGAGCCACGAGGCACGCTCACCCTGGGGCCGCTGCTCTTCAACTGGGCGGCGGAAGCCCGGCGCGATTTTTATTTCCGGATCGCGGACGAGGCGCCGGTCGATGACGTCTGCCTGGGCGAGGTCGTGTGCCCGAAGCGGGCGCCGTTTTCCGATCCGCTTTTGCCGGAGCTGGCGGAGCGCCTGGAGCGCGCGGGCAAGAGGGTGATCGTTTCCACGCTCGCGCTCCCAACCTTGCCGCGCGAGCTTTCCGCGCTCCGCGAGCTGGCCGGTGGATGCGATTTTCTGATCGAGGCGAACGATGTCGCGGCTCTGGCTCTGTTGTCGGGGCATCCCCATGCCGTGGGGCCGTTCGTCAACGTCTACAACGAGGACACGCTGCGGTTCCTTGCGCGCCGGGGAGCGCGCCGCGTCGTCGTTCCCGCCGAGCTGTCCGCGAATGCGCTTGCCGCCCTTGCGCCTGCGGCGGCCGCGGAGGGCATCGAGATCGAGGTGCAGGTGTTCGGGCGCATGCCGCTCGCCATTTCGGCGCGCTGCTATCATGCGCGGGTCCACGGGCTCCACAAGGACGGCTGCCAATACGTGTGCGGCGACGATCCGGACGGGCTCGCGGTCCGCACATTGGACGGCCAAGGGTTCCTCGCCGTCAACGGCGTGCAGACGCTGTCCCACGGGGTCGCGAATCTCGCGGCCGAGATTCCGGAAATGCGGCGCACCGGGATTTGTTGCTTTCGGCTGTCGCCGCATACCGTCGATATGGTCACGGTCGCGAGGCTTGTTCGGGATATTCTCGACGGCCGCGAGGATGCCGAAACGGCCGCCGGCCGCATCGCCGGGCTTGTGTCGTTTGCGCCTTGCGTCAACGGCTTCTACCATGGCGGCCCGGGCGCGGCTTCCGTCCGTCAGGAACAAGCCGCGCCGTAGCGCGCCCTTCCTTCGTCCCATATCCGCGATGGCCGTCCGACGACCGCTCCAGGCCCACCGGCTGTTCTTTCCCGCGGCGGCCCTGTACGCGCTCGCCGCCGTGCCGGCGTGGGTGCTGGAATACGCGGGCGTCATTCGGGCCCCGCGCGCCGGCGGCTGGGCCTCGTGGCACGGCCACGAGATGCTGTTCGGCTACGCCTTTGCGGTGATCGGCGGTTATCTGCTGACGCGGATATCGCGCCCGGCGCTCTGGGCGGTGTTCGCACTATGGCTGCTGGGCCGGGCGGGCGAGATGGGGCCGGCGCTCCCGCCTTTCATCCAAGCGCTGATCGCGCTCTCGTTTCCCGCCTGTCTCTTCGCCTTCGCCGGAACGCCGTTCCTGCGCGCGGCGAAGACCTGGCGCAACGCGACCTTTGCGGCCGTGCTGGGCGCGCTCGCCGCCGCCGCGCTCGCCTATCAAGGCGGGGCGCTGGGCGCGCTGGTCGCCGGCGAGGCCCGCGGGCTCGGTCTGGCGATCGACGTCGTGACGCTCCTCATGTTCGCGATGGGCGGGCGCGTGATCGCGGCGGCCACCTCCGGCGCCTTGCGTTTGAAGGGCGTGCATCTCCACGGCGTCGCCCATCCCCGGATCGAGGCGGTGGGGATCGCGGCTCTCGCGGCCCTGGCGGTCCTCGATTTCTGGGGCCGCGCGCCCGATCTTGCCGCCGTCGCGGCGCTCGTGGGCGCCGGCGCCGTGGCGTCGCGCCTCTGGCTCTGGAGGGCGTGGAAGGCGCTGGACGCGCCGGAGCTCGCCGCCTTGAACGTCGGCTATGCGTGGCTGGCGATCGGGCTCGCCGTGAAGGCGTCGTCGCTCGCCTTCGGCGTGCCGGCGCCCTTCGACGCCCTCCACGGGCTCATGGTGGGGGCACTCGGCACGCTCTCGCTTTCGATGATGGCCCGCGTGACGCTCCAGCGCAGCCAGCGGCCGATCGCCTTTCCTCCCGCCGTCACGCTTTCGGTGGCCATGATCTCGGGCGCGGCGATCTGCCGGCTGCTCGCGGCGGTGCCGGGTTTGCGGATGCCCATGATCGGGACCGCGAGCCTGTTCTGGGCTTTCGCCTTCGCCCTGTTCGCGGTCTTTCTCCTGCGCACGCCGCGGGCGGTCACGCCTCCTCTTTCCGGAACACGCCGAAGCGGACCATGATCGAAGGCAGGATCAGGAGATTGAGGATGGTCGAGGAAACCAGCCCGCCGATGATGATGGCGGCCATGGGGCCCATGATCTCGCGCCCCGGATTGTCGCTGTTGACGGCGATGGGGAGCATGGCGAGCGCGGTCACCAGCGCGGTGATGAGGATCGAGGGAAGGCGCTCCTGCGCGCCGCGAATCGCGGTCTCCAGGTTCCATTCCAGCCCTTCCTTCTCCACCAGATGCTGGAAGTGCGACACCAGCATGATCGAATTGCGCAACGTGATGCCGAACAGTGTCACGAATCCGACCAGCGAGCCGACCGAAAGCCATCCCCCGGTAAGGAGCGCCGCCAGCACGCCCCCCACCAGCGAGAAGGGCAGGTTGAACAGAACGAGCAGCATGTTGCGCAGGCGCCGCAGCGCGACATAGAGAAGCGCCATGATGACGACCGCCGCGATGAGGGAATGGATGATCAAATCCCTGCGGGCCTGCGCCTGGGCCACGGCGGCGCCGGTGAAATCGACGTAAACGTCGGGCGGGAAGCTCACTTCGGAGAGAACCCGCCGCCGCAGCTCCGCGAAGACGGAGTTGAGGTCGCGTCCCGTCACGTTGCAGGTGACGGTCTGCAGCCGTTGTCCGCCTTCGTGCAGCACGGCGTAACGCCCGGTGCCCTGGTGGACGTCGGCGACGGAGGAGAGCGGCACGATCGAGCCGTCGGCGGTCAGGAGCGGGAGATTGGCGACCGTATCCGGGGTCCTGCGCAGATTCGGCGGCAGCAGGACGGATACCGGAATGACGCGGACGCCGTCATAGGTTTCGCCGACCGGCTTCCCCTCATAGGCGGTCTGGACCGCGTCGAACACCTGGCGCGGGGAAAGCCCGCGCCGCGCCAATTCGTCGAGGCGCACGCGGACATCGAGCTCCGGTATGCCGGGCGGGGCGCGGAGCTGGATGTCGGTCGCGCCCTCGATCTGGCGCATGACCGCCGCGACCTCGAGGGCCTTGCGGTCGAGGATGTCGAGGTCGTTGCCGTAGATATTCACGACGATCGGCGCAGTGTAGCCGGAGATCGTTTCGTCCACGCGCTCGGTCAGGAAGGTGTTGACCTCGGTCGCGACGCCGGGCACGTGCGCGAGGACGGCGCGGATCGAATCGAGGACCCGTTGCTGCTGCGGCCCGGAAAGCGGTTTCAGGTCCACTTCGTATTCGGCGTAGTGGCTGCCGTAGGTGTCGGCGCCGCGCTCGGCCCGGCCGGCCCATTGCGACATCGAGCGCACGCCCGGAATCTTCAGGACCTGCTTGGTGATCTCGGTGCCGATGCGCAGGGTTTCCGGGATCGAGGTTCCCGGAGCGCCGGCGGTATGGATGATGTAATGCCCCTCGCGCAGGTCGGGGAGAAACCCGCCGCCCAGAAGCGGCAGCACCGCGATACCGGCGCCGCAGAAGATCAACACGGTGACGATGGCGAAGCCCGCATGCCGCCCGATCACCCGCAGGGTCCGCTCGTAGGCGGGCTTGATGAGGCGTATCAGCGGCGGTTCGCTCGTCGTCAGGCGCTCGGTGGCGAGCATCCAGGCGCAGAGCGCCGGTGTCACCGTCAAGGCGGTGGCGAGCGAGGCCATGATGGCGAGGATGTAGGCGACGCCCAGCGGCTCGAACATGCGGCCCGCGACGCCGGAGAGCGTGAGCAGCGGCACGAACACCATGACGACGATGAAGCTCGCGTAGACCACGGAGCCGCGCACCTCCATCGAGGCGTCGAAGACCACCTGCCGCGTGGGGCGCGGTTGCGCGCGGCGCCGGTTCTGGCGCAACCGGCGGAAGATGTTCTCGGTGTCGATGATGGCGTCGTCCACCACCTCGCCGAGCGCGATGGCCAGCCCGCCCAGCACCATGATGTTGATGCTCATGCCCAGCTCGAGGAGGACGAGGGAGGCGGAAATGAGCGAGAGGGGAATCGCGGTGGCGGAGATGAACGCGCTGCGGATGTTGAAAAGGAACAGGAACAGCACCGAGATGACGAGAATGCCGCCGATGAGCAGGTGGATGGAGATGTTGTGGAGCGAGGCCTCGATGTAATTGGCGGGGCGGAACAGATCCGCGTGGAGCTCGATCCCGCGCGAGGCGAGCAGGCTCTTGAACTCGTCCAGAACCTTCTCAACGTCGCGGGTCACCGCCTGGGTGCTGGCGCCGTATTGGCCGATGACCATCATGACGACGCCCGGCTCCCCGTTGATCTGCGCCCCGCTGATGTTGGGCGCGGCGCCGATCGCCACGTCGGCGACGTCGCCGAGCGTCACGCTCGCGCCTTCGCGGTGGGCGACGACGATCTTGGCCAGATCGGCGGCGGTGCGCGGTTGCCCGTCCGTGTGCAATTGAATGCGCTGGTTCGCGCTCTCGACGTAGCCGGCGCCGACGATGCCGGTGGCTTGGCTGGCGGCGTCGGTCACCTCCTGGAGCGAAAGGCCGTATTGCCGCAGCCGGTCGGGCTGGACCTGGACCTGCAGCTCGCGGATGTCGCCGCCGAAGACGTTGAGGTCGGCCACCCCCGGCACGCTCAAGAGCCGCGGCTTGATGGTCCAGTCCACCAGCGTGCGCAGATCCATCAGCGAATGGATCTTGGACGTGAGCCCGATCGTCATGATGGTGCTGGAGGAGGAGCTGAGCGGGACCATGATCGGCGGCCCCAGTCCCGGCGGCAGAAGCGAGGTGGCGCTGCCCAGCCGTTCGGCCACGAGCTGGCGCGCGCGGTAAAGGTCGCTCGCCTCGGTGAAGGTGAGCGTCACCACCGAAAGGCCCTGAATGGACTGCGAGCGCACCGTCTGGAGGCCGACGAGGCCGCCCAACGCGTTCTCGATCGGCCGCGAAACGAGGACCTCGACCTCTCCCGAGGAGAGTCCCGGCGCTTCCGTCTGGATGACGACGAGCTTGGGCGAGAACTCGGGGAAGATGTCCAGGTTGGTGTGGAACAGCCGGTAGCCGCCGAACAGGAGCAGCGCGCAGGCGATGCCGACGACGACGCCGCGGAACCGGATCGAGAAGCGGACGAGTGCGGCGAGCATCGGGCTAGTCGGCGCCCTCCTCTTGGAACTGCGAACGGGATTCTTCCGAGTACAGCATTTGGGCGCCGGCGATGACGATGTGATCGCCCGGCTTGACCGTATCCTTCACGAACCATCCGCCGGGCGCCTGCACGTCGGTCGAGACCGGCCGCCGGACGAAATGGGTGTTGTCGATCTGGATGTAGGCCCAGGCCTGGCCGAGCGCCCACACCACCGCCGATTGCGGCACGATTACGCCGAGAGCCGCGCTCTTGGGCTCGTTCACCCAAACGTCGAGGCGCATGCCGGCCCGCAGCCCGCGCGCGTCGGTGCGGAAGAAATAGGTTTCGCCCTGGACGATCGGGTCGGCGATGGGGGAGGGTGCGACATAGCTCGCGGGCACGGCATCGGCGCGCACGCCGTTGCGCGCCACCTGCACGGTCTCGGTGTCGGGCGGCAGGCTGCGTTCCGGCGGCAGCGTCACGAGCAGCAGCGCATCCTCGTTCTTGATCAGCCGTTCGAACTCCGGGGAGGGGCCGTCGAGCGCCCAGCCCGTGAGCACGGAGCCCCATTGCTGGCGCGTCTCGTCGCGCACCGACGCCGCCTGCGATTCGTAACGCCGCAGTTCCGCCTGCGCCTCTTTCCACTGCGCCTGGGCCTGCTGAATCCGCTTGGTGGCGATGTCGCCCTCGGCCCGGTGGAGCGCCGCGAGCCGGTCGTATTCGGCCTTGGCCGCCGACAGCGTGGCCCGGGAGACGTCCGCCTGGGCCCGCGCGGCGGTGTAGCGCGAGCGCTCGGCCAGAAGAGGCTGCATGTCGAGGACCCGCCCGAAGGCGGCGATCTCGGGCGCGAATGTGACCGGTTCCAGCCGTTCGGTCCGCAAGCCGCTGCGCTTCTGGATCTCGGGACCGAGCGCCAGCACGGTGAACCCGCCCACGACCTCGACCCGGCCCGCCTCCGCTCCCGCCGGCGCGCGGTTCTCGGGCCCGCGGATCGCATCCTCGTGGTCGGGCGCGGCGCTGGACGGGCCCGTGGCCTCGCCGCCGCCTCCCACGGCTTCATCGAGGGAACGCAGCACCGGCGCCAACCGTTCGCCGGCCTCATCGATCATCCCCGTGCGCTTGGGCAAAAGCAGCAACGCGGCGAGCACGACGGCGGCAACGGCGAGCGCGATCCAGAGCCCGGCGCGAAGGAAGCGCGGCTTGCGGCCGCTCATTTCCCGGCTCCCTGGGGCGCGGCCGCGCGCGGCGGGGCGGTGCCCAGATCCGCGGGCAGGTCATTCGGGTCGAGGGGGCGCTGCACCGCGTCCTCGACACCGCCCCAGGCCTGGAACGCGTCGATCTTGGCCTTGAGCTCCGCGCGCTGGGCCGCGACCAGCTCGATCTGCGCCTCGATCAGCGAGAGCCGGTCGGCCTCCCCAAAGGCGATCAATTTCCGGACGTCCTCGATCCGCCCGGTCTCCTGCGCGACCAAGCCCTTGGCGGTGTTCCAGGCCTTGAGCGCGGCCTCGAAGCGCACCCGCGCGCTCGCGAGCTCCGCGAACACGCCGGCCTCCAGCGAGGTGAAGCGGGCGGCTTCGAGCTTGCGCCGCGCCTCGGCTTCGGCGATCGGGCCTTCGTTGCGGTTGAGGACGGGAAGAAGAACCAGCGCCCCGAGGCTGTTCACCCAGTCGCCCTGGTCCCAAAGGAGCCCGGGCGAGAGATTGAGATCGGGGTATTGCTTGGCGATTTCCTCGCGCAGCGCGGCCTCGGCCGCGGCATAGCGGGCCTCCCCCTGGCGCAGATCGAGGCGGTTCTGGAGCGCCGCCCGCTGCACCGCCTCGGCGGGAATCGGCGCGAGCTCCCCCGAATCCAGCTTGTCGAATCCGAGCGCCAACGTCTCGGCCCTCTCGAAGGGCAGGCCCAGCGCCTCGGCCAGCGCCGCGCGTGCCGCGCGGATGGTGCCGTCGGCCCCGTCCACGGCCAGCCGCGCCGACTGGAGGCGCAGGCGCGCGAGCGTCACCTCGGACGGATTCGCCTCGCCGGCCTTGGCCCGGCGCTCCAGCATGGCGACTTCCTGCTCGCGCACCGCGAGCTCGCGCTTGAGGAGCGCCGCTTCCGCCTTCGCGGCGTAGACCGCGACGAAGCGCTGGCGCAGCCGGCTGCGCACGCGCCAAGCGGTCTCGCCGATGGACAGGCGCGCCGCCTCGCTCATCTGCTCGGCGCGGGCGATCCGCGCCGCGCGCTTATCGCCGAGCTCGATGGGGATGTCGAGCCCCAGCCCGATGCTCCAGGGCGAATCCACGTTGCCTTTGCCGGTGTGGTGCTCCAGGAGCGGGCCGCCCCTGGGGTTGGGTCGTTGGCCGGCGGTGATCTCGCCGGCGCGCTGGACCTCGAGATTGGCGCGCGCCACCTCCATGTCGGGATGGAAATAGACCGCCATGAGGGTAAGCGCCGCGAGATCCCATTGCGCCGGCGGCCAGGTCGAAACCGGATAGCCGTGGCGCTCCATGAAGGCGCGCAGACCCGGATCATCGCTGCGCCGCGCGCCCAGCTCCGTGGCGATCCGGGCGGGTTCGAGCGGCTGCGGGCGGTACATCTGCGCGGCGCAGCCCAAAATGGGCAGCGCCATGAGGACGGCGGCCACGCGCCGGATCGTCGAGGTGTCGGGAATCACGGCTCAGATCGCTCGTCACATGATCATCGCCGCCGGTCCCCGCCGAAGCGGGCCCGCGCGGCGTCGCTCGTCGTCGCTACGTGCCTGGAACCCTTGCATTTTCGCTGAGCTCCCGGCGCCGCTACAATAGAAGTCCGGGGGCGATCTTTCCACACCTTTCGGCCCGTTTTCCCTTGCCGCGCCGGGCGATTCGCCCCTCGGCGCCCGCGCTTTCCGGCCCGTTCCCGGTCGCCCGGCGGCGCGGGAAGGGAGCGGCCGTCACGCGGTGGTTGACCTTTTGCCCTTCCTCCCTCACGATTCGCCGCGCCGCACCACGCGGATCGGCAACGGCAACCGGCACGGCAGGAGAGCATGACGGAGCGCAAGGTCATCGGGATCGGCGAGGCCGAATCCCGCAAACCGGGAACGGAGAAGCGCGACACGCTGTTCGCGGAGGAGAAGACGCCGGTCGGGGACTTCCGCTTCGGCAAGGAGACGGCGTCGGTCTTCGACGACATGGTGGACCGCTCGGTCCCGTTCTATCACGAGATCCAGCGCATGACCGGCGACATCGCGGCGGATTTCGGGGTTGCGGGGACGAACCTCTACGACCTCGGATGCGCCACCGGCACGACCATGCTGGCGCTCGATCCCATGGTCGACCCCGGCGTGCGCTTCGTGGGCGTGGACAATTCCGACGACATGCTGGCGAAGGCGCGCCAGAAGCTCGAGGCCCGCGGCGTGGAGCGCGCCTACGAGCTGCTCAACGCCGATCTCAACCAGTGCCAGTTCATCGAGAACGCCTCGGTCGCCGTGATGAACCTGACTCTCCAGTTCGTGCGGCCGCTGCACCGAGAGCGGGTGATCCGCCGCGTCCTCGAGGGTCTCAACGAGTCGGGCTGCCTGGTGCTGGTGGAGAAGATCACCCTCACCGATTCGCTCCTCAACCGCCTGTTCATCAAGCACTATTACGAGATGAAGCGGCGCAACGGCTATTCGAACGTCGAAATCTCGGCCAAGCGCGAGGCCCTGGAGAACGTGCTCATCCCGTACCGCTTCGAGGAGAACCGCGACATGCTGCTCGCCGCCGGCTACCGCAGCGTCGAGGAGTTCTTCCGCTGGTACAACTTCTGCGGCGTCGTCGCGGTCAAGTAGGAAGATGACGGCCGAGCCAGGCGCGCCCCGCACCGCCGATTCGTGGCTGGTGCGGGCCGGCAACTTCCTGTTCCGATACCGGAACTACGCCTTTCCCCTCCTCCTCGTTCCCCTGGTCGCGCTGTTCCCCCCGGCGCGCCCGGCCGGAAGCTGGGGGTTCGGCGCGCTCGATGCGCTGGCGCTCGCCCTCGCGGTGCTGGGCGAGGGGCTGCGCGCGGCGGTCGTCGGGCTCGCCTACATCAAGCGCGGCGGGCTGAACAAGCAGGTCTACGCGAAGGACCTGGTGACCGACGGCCTGTTCGCCCACTGCCGCAACCCGCTCTACGTCGGCAATCTCCTCCTGCTCCTGGCGCTCCTCGTGATCGTGAACAACCCCTGGGCCTATCTGGTGGGCGGGGGGTTCTTCGTCTTCGCCTATGTCGCGATCGTGGCCGCCGAGGAGACATACCTGGGCGGGAAGTTCGGTGCGGACTACGAATCCTATTGCCGGCGCGTCAACCGCTGGGTCCCGGATTTCCGCGGGCTCGGCGCCACGCTTTCGAGGATGAGCTTCAACTGGCGCCGCGTGGTGATCAAGGAATACAGCAGCGTCTATTCCTGGATCGTCGTGGCGCTGCTGCTCGAGGCCGTGACCGCGCTGCGCGACCCCGACGCCGCGGCGGGCGAGGGGCGGCTGGCGGCGCTGGGCGCGATCTTCGCCGCCGCGACCGCGGTCTTCCTCGCCGTCTATTACCTGAAGAAGTACCGCAGGGTGTTCGACCGCGCCGCCTGACGCGCTCGCGCCTCAAAGGCGCGCGAAGAACGCGTCCAGCGCCTCGCTCACCGCCGGCTCCGTGAGCGTCGGCGCGTGGCCGACGCCCGGCACGGTGACCTGGACAAGGTCGGGCTTTTCCGCCTTCATCCGCCGGAACGTCGCCTCGCTCAGCACGTCCGAGGCGCCGCCGCGCACCGCGACCACGGGAATCCGGGCCATCGCCCGGTAGAGCGCCCAGAGATCGCCGGGAACCGCGTCGGGATTCGAGAACGGCTTGAGGATGTCGGGGTCCCAATCGGGATAGAGCCGGCCGTCCCGGCCTTCCCGGTAGGTGCCGCGGGCGAATTTGAGCCATCCCGCGTCGGTCTTGATGGAGAGCGTGGGAAAGCAGCGGCGCATCTCGCGCACCGCGTGGTCCCAGTCGGGCTGCGGCGGCGGGCTGCGGATGTATTCGAGGATTCGTCCCAGCCCCGAGGTTTCGAGCGCCGGCCCGATGTCGTCGAGGACGGCGGCGCGCACCGCGCTCGGCGCCGCGACGGCGAGCCCCATCGCCACCAGCCCGCCCAGCGAGATGCCAACGATCACGGCCCCGTCGGTATTGGTCGCCGCCAGAAGGTGGCGGGCGTCGTCGACATAGGTGCGGGCCTCGTAGTGGCGCCAGTCGGGATCGTAGTCGGAGCGGCCGCGGCCGCGGTAATCGGGGGCGAGCACGCGGCGCGACGCCGAAAGGCGCACCGCCAAGTCGTGGAAGTCGCGGGAGTTCCGCGTCAGGCCCGCCAGGCACAGGACCGTCGTGCGCCCGCCCTGGTGCGGACCGTAGTCGCGGTAATAGAGCCGCAGCCCGTCCTGCGCCGTGAAATAGCGCTCGCGGAATCCCGCATCGGGCGGCCTCTGGTCCGGCGCGCTCAATTGTGCCTTTGGGAAAGGTGCAGATCGTCCTCGATCGACTGCGCCACGGTCGTCTTGCCGAGCCGGTGGCGGTAGATCTGGAGATTCTCGAGGACCCGCTGGACGTAGTCGCGGGTCTCGGTGAACGGGATCATCTCGATCCAGTCGATGGCGTCGACGTCGGGCGCGCGCGGATCGCCGTTGTCGTTCATCCACCCGCGCAGGCGCGCCGGGCCGGCGTTGTAGGCGGCGATCGCCAGCACGTAGGAGCCGTCGAAGCGCTGCAGAAGATTGGCCAGATAGGCGCTGCCGAGCTTGAGGTTGTATTCGGGATCGGAGTGCAGCTTCTTGTGCGAGTAACGCACGCCCAGGGTGCGCGCCATCTGCCGGGCGGTGGCGGGCATCAGCTGCATCAGCCCGCGCGCGCCGGCGCTGCTCTGCGCGAGCGTGTCGAAGGCGCTTTCCTGGCGCATCATGGCCAGCAGCAGCGCGCCCTCGGGATCGTTGTCGTCGGGCTGGTGGGGAACCGGATAGCCGGAGGAGACGAGCACGACGCCCTTGCGGATCGCCCGCTTGGCCACGGTGACGGCGACGTCGGGCCGGCCCTCGTCGAGCGCGAGCCGGCCGACCAGCGCCACTTCGCCCGGATCCTTGGCGAGCTGCAATAGGCGCAGGACGAAGGGACGCACGCGGTCTTCCTCGCCGATCTGGCCCAGCTGCCGCACCACCTGGACGAGCTCGCGTCCCTCGAAGCGCGCGCTGTCTTCCGGGGACGGCTGCGGGTCATGGGGCAGGTCGAAGTCCTTGTCGCCGCCCAGCCGGAGCAGCGCCAGCTGGCCGTGATAGGTGGTGATATAGGTGGCGGCGCGGTGGTACCACGCCGCGGCGAGGCCGGGCTTGTCCTTCATGAACTCGGCCGCCCGCCCCGCCCAATAGGCCCCGCGCGCCCGGCTGATCGGATAGTGCGAGGCCTCGAAGGCGCGCCTGAAATGCTTGAACGCCGTGGCCGGCTCGTTGAGGAATCGAAGCGCGATCCATCCCGCCAGCCACTCCGCCTCGGGCAGGTCCGGCCCGCCGGTCAGCCCGTGCCGGTTGGCGAGACGGTAGGCGACCGAGATGTTTCCCGCCGCCAGCTCGCGCCGCGCGATGATGGCCCGCTCGTTCCACCACGCCTCGGGCCGGACCAGATCGGCCGGCGGATGGTCGAGGATCTCCCGCGCCTTCTCGGTCATGTCCTTGCGGCGCCGCCAGCGCAGCCGGTCGTATAGCAGCCCCGGGTCGTCCATCAGGTTCTTGGGGACGCGGCGGATCGCCCAATCGACGGCGCCTTCCATCAGCCGCAGCCGCCGGCGGGCCTCGGCCAGCGCCTGATGGCCGCGATCCACCCGCCCCAGCATCCGGTGCGCCGCGCTGAAGCGGCCGTCCCACAGCAGGCGGTCGAGCCGGGCGACATGGTCCCCCGCCTGAAGCACATCCTTGTGGCGCGCCAGGAAGGTGCGCTCCTCGCTGAGCGGGAAATCGCCCTCGATCCAGGCCGATCGCAGGACCTCGCGCGCCTTGGCGCGATGGCCCGTGCGCTCGAGCGCTTCGCCGTAGCGGACCATGCCGTGGGCGGTGACGGGCTCGCGGGTCGTGAACCAGGCCAGCACCGCCGCATCGGGAGTCGAATCGTCCATCGCCTCTTCCGCGTGCTGGCGGAAGGCATCCCCATCGGGCCAGTCGGGATTGGCCTCGATGAAGGCGGCGCGCTGCTCGAAGCTCGCCCGCGACTCCGGCTGCGACATCTCGAACCAGGCGAGCGCCTTGGCGAGCAGCGGGTCTTGGGCCTTGGCCGCGAGCGCCCGCGCATAGCTCCATTTGTCGTCGTCGGCGGCGTCGAAGGCCCGTGCGTAGAGGCGCGCGTCGCCCTTCGAAAGCGGCGCGGCCCGGGCCGGCGCCGCGGTCATGGCAAGGACCGCGGCCGTCAGAAGGGCCGCCCATGCGCCGTGCCAGGCTCGAATCGGCCGCAGTTCCATCCATTCCCCCGGGGGACGGCTTGCCGTCCCGCGATGGTGCTACCGCTGTCTTAACGTATTGTAAGCGCCGCGCCGCACCCGTGCCAGTTTCGCATGTCCGGCGCCGTCCTTGTCGGCGAAACCGGGGACCGCTATGTTCCCGGCCGTATCGTGGCAGCCGCGCCGGAGCGCAGGATGTTCAAAGGATCGATCGTCGCCCTTATCACGCCGTTTCGCGACGGCGCCGTGGACGAAAAGGCGTTTGCCGCGCTCGTCGAGCGGCAGATCGCCGAGGGCACCCGCGGCCTGGTTCCGTGCGGGACGACCGGGGAGTCGCCGACGCTTTCCCACGAGGAGCACATGCGCGTGGTCGAGCTTTGCGTCGAGGCGGCCAAGGGCCGCGTGCCCGTGATCGCCGGGACCGGCTCGAACTCGACGGACGAGGCGATCATGCTCACCCGCCACGCCGAACGCGCCGGGGTTGCCGCCGCCCTCGTGATCACGCCCTATTACAACAAGCCGACCCAGGAAGGGATGTATCGCCATTTCAAGGCGATCCACGACGCCGTGGACATCCCGATCCTGATCTACAACATCCCCGGCCGCAGCGTGGTCGACATGTCGGTCGCGACCATGGCCCGGCTGGCGGAGCTCAAGAACATCATCGGCGTCAAGGACGCGACCGCCGATTTGGTCCGCCCGCTGCGCACGCGGCTCGCGATCGGCCCCGATTTCTGCCAGCTCTCGGGTGAGGACGCGACGGTGGTTCCCTTCCTCGCCCAGGGCGGCGTGGGGTGCATCTCGGTCACCGCCAATATCGCCCCGCGGCCCTGTGCGGAGCTTCATGCGGCCTGGGCGAAAGGCGACATGGCGAGGGTGACGGCGATCAACGAGGAGCTGCTGCCCCTTCACGACGCGATGTTCGTGGAAACCAACCCCGCCCCGGTCAAATACGCGGCCGAGCTGCTCGGCCTGTGCACGGCCGAGCTCCGGCTGCCGCTGTGCGAGGTTTCGGATGCGAGCAAGGCACGGATCAAGGCGGCCTTGACCGACGCCGGGCTGCTGAATTAGCCGGCCGCGGGCGATGGCGCAGGCCGGGGCCGGCGAACGGCGGGTGATCGCGCAGAACCGCAAGGCGCGCCACAACTACCTGATCGAAAGCACGCTCGAGGCCGGAATCGTGCTGACCGGCACCGAGGTCAAGTCGCTGCGGGCCGGCCGCGCCAGCATCAGCGAGTGCTACGCGGCGGAGCAGGGCGGCGAGATCTATCTCATCAACTCCCATATCCCCGAATATCCGCCCGCGGGGCGCTTCAACCACGCGCCGCGCCGGGCCCGCAAGCTTCTGCTGCACAGGCGCCAAGTCGCCCAGCTCATCGGCGCGATCACCCGCGAGGGCTACACGCTCGTTCCGCTCTCGCTCTATTTCAACGGCAGGGGCCGGGTGAAGGTCGAGCTCGGCCTCGCCAAGGGCAAGAAGAAGCACGACAAGCGCGCGGCCGAGAAGGAGCGCGACTGGCGGCGCCAGAAGGAGCGGCTGCTGCGCGACTAGACCGCGCTCAGGCTTCGATCCGGCTGCGGACCGCCTCCAGCACCGCGTCGAACATCTCGGGCGTGAGCCTGCCCGTGTTCAGGTTCAAGCGCGAGCAGTGATAGCTGTCGGCCAGCAGCAGGGTTCGCCCGCCCGCTTTCACCTTGTGGATCGCGCCGTGGCGGAACCGCTTGGCGCTCTTGGGCAGGCCGAGTGCGCGAAGCGCCGAGCCGTGGGCGACGGTTCCGAGAGCGAGGATGACCGAAAGCTCGGGCAACGCCGCGATCTCGGCTTCGAGAAAGCGGCCGCAGGTCGCGACCTCGCGCGCCGTCGGCTTGTTTCCCGGCGGCACGCAGCGTACCGCGTTGGTGATGCGGCAGCCCGACAGGCGCAAACCGTCGTCGGCCCGCGCGGCGTAGGTTCCGGCGGCGAATCCGTGGGCGATCAGCGCCGGGTACAGGATCTCGCCCGCGTAATCGCCGGTGAAGGGCCGCCCGGTCCGGTTCGCGCCCTTGAGCCCCGGCGCCAGCCCGACGACGAGAAGCCGCACCGGCCCCGACGATTTCTTGGGGACGAAGGAGGGGACCGGCGCGTTGTGCCAGTCGGGATGCGCCTTGCGGTTGACCGCGCGGAAGGCGGCGAGCCGGGGACACAGGCGGCAGTCGGGCGCCGGCGCCGCGGCGCGCGGCCGTGGTCGCGCGGCCACGGAAGCCCCTTAGGCCGAGCTTGCGAGCTTGGTGCCCGCCGGCTCCTGTTCGCGCTCGGGAAGATGGCGCGAGATGGTGGGCGCCAGCTCCTGAAGCTCGATGAAATTGTCGGCCTGGCGGCGCAGTTCGTCGGCGGCCATGGGCGGCGCCGAGCGGACGGTGCTCACGACGGTGACGCGCACGCCCTTGCGCTGGACCGCTTCGACCAGGCGGCGGAAGTCGCCGTCGCCCGAAAACAGCACGATGTGGTCCGCGGCTTCCGCCATCTCCATCATGTCGATGGCGATCTCGATGTCCATGTTGCCCTTGATCTTGCGCCGGCCCGCGGAGTCGGTGAACTCCTTGGCCGGCTTCGTGACCATGGTATAGCCGTTGTAATCGAGCCAGTCGACGAGGGGCCGGATCGGCGAATATTCCTGGTCGTCGATCAGGGCGGTGTAATAGAAGGCCCGGATCAGGCGGCCCTTGGCGATGAAATGGTCGAGCAGGCGCTTGTAGTCGATGTCGAAGCCGACGGCCTTGGCCGCGGCATAGAGGTTGGCTCCGTCAATGAATAAGGCGAGTCTCTCTTCCGGGTAGAAAATCATTTCGCAATATCCTAAGAAATATAAGAAATCTCATTGCGTCGCGCACCCAAGACATCGGCATGGGGGCGGGCTTGCGGCGCGTGAATGGAGCGATCCAACCATAGTTAGGCCGGCGGATAGAGTGCCGCAAGGGCCGGGGAAGCCGGGACCGTGATCCTGATCGGCGTGGGTGCCAACTTGCCGAGCGCGAAATCCGGCTCGCCGCTCGAGACCTGCCGGGCGGCGCTCGCCGAGCTCGAAAAGGAAGGGGTGGCGGTCCGCCGCCGCTCCCGGTGGTTCGAAAGCGCGCCCGTCCCGCCCTCGGGGCAGCCCTGGTTCGTCAACGGGGTCGCGGAGGTCGAAAGCGACCTCGGCCCGGAAGCCCTGCTGGAGGTGCTCCACCGGGTCGAGGAGCGGTTCGGCCGGGTCCGGCGCGAGCGCAACGAGGCCCGCGTCCTCGACCTCGACCTCCTGGCCTACGATGACATCGTGATGACCGGGCCGCCGGGCCCGACTCTTCCCCATCCCCGGCTGCACGCCCGGGCCTTCGTGCTTCTTCCGCTGGCCGATCTCGACCCCTCCTGGCGCCATCCGGCGACCGGCCGCGGCATCGCCGAGCTCATCAGGGCGCTTCCGCCGGACCAGGTCGCGCGTCCGATCTAGCGCGACAGGGGTGCCGGCAACGGGTCCGCCGGAGGCCCGGAAAACCGCGGTTCTCCGCCGTTTGCCCTTGCTTTGCGCGGGGGCGGTACCTATATTCCTGCCACTGATTCGAAAGCCCCCGGGGGCTTCGCGAAAGGAGTTTGTCGTTCATGGCTCGCGTAACCGTTGAAGACTGCGTCACGAGAGTTCCCAACCGCTTCGACCTGGTGTTGCTGGGCGCCCGCCGGGCGCGCGACATCTCGGCGGGGGCGCCGCTGACGCTCGAGCGGGACAACGACAAGAACCCGGTGGTGGCCCTGCGGGAAATCGCGGACGGGACGATCGAGATCGGAGCCGTCGGCGAGGAGATCATCCGCGCCTTGCAGAAGCACGTCGAGGTCGACGAGCCCGAGGCCGAGATGATGGAGCTTTCCGCAACGGCCGAGGATCTCTCCCATCTCGCCGGCGAAGCCGCCAAGGCCAAGGTCGTCTCCGAGGACGAGGAGGAGGCCGGCGAGGAAGAGGCCGGAGAAGCCGAGGAAGAGGTCGAAGAAGCCGAGAACGTCGCCGATATCAAGGCCGAGGTCGAGGAAGACGAGCTGTCGGAGATCCCCGAAGAGGCCGGCGATTCGGAAAAGGACTGATTTCTGCGGGCCGGCAGGGTGCCGAGGCCGCGGCCGCCCCGGCGTGTGAGGCGGCATGATCCGTCAGTTCGAACTCGTCGAACGCGTCAAGGCATACGACCCGAATGCCGATGAAGAGGCCCTGAACCGGGCCTATGTCTTCGCCATGAAGGCCCATGGCTCCCAGAAGCGGGCCTCCGGCGATCCCTATTTCTCCCATTCCCTGGAAGTCGCCGGCATCCTCGCCGGGATGAAGCTCGACAGCCAGTCGATCATCACCGGCCTCCTACACGACGTCGTCGAAGACACGGTCGCCACCCTTCCCGACATCGAAAAGCTGTTCGGCAAGGACGTCGCGCGGCTGGTGGACGGCGTCACCAAGCTTTCCAAGATCGAGCTCCAGTCGGACCAGACCCAGCAGGCGGAGAATTTCCGCAAGCTGCTGCTCGCCATGTCGGAGGACATCCGCGTCCTCCTGGTGAAGCTGTCGGACCGGCTGCACAACATGCGCACCCTCCATTACATCAAGGATCCCGACAAGCGCCGCCGCATCGCCCGCGAAACCATGGACATCTACGCGCCGCTCGCCGAGCGCATCGGCATGCAGGCGATGAAGGACGAGCTCGAGGACCTGGCCTTCGGCGAGCTCAACCCGGACGCGCGCGATTCGGTGCTGGCGCGCCTGAGTTTCCTGCGCGAGCGGGGCGGTGACATCGTCGGAAAGATCATCGCCGAGCTGCAAAAGAGTCTCGCCGACGCCGGGGTCAAATGCGCGGTGGTGGGGCGCGAGAAGCGGCCCTTCTCGATCTGGCGCAAGATGGAATTCAAAGCCGTGGCCTTCGAGCAGCTCGCCGACATCATGGCCTTCCGGGTCGTGGTGGACTCGATCGAGGACTGCTATCAGGCGCTCGGCGTGCTCCACAGCCGCTATTCGGTCGTGCCCGGCCGCTTCAAGGACTACATCTCGACGCCGAAGCCGAACAACTACCGCTCACTGCACACCGGCGTGATCGGACCGTTCCAGCAGCGCATCGAGATCCAGATCCGCACCCGCGAGATGGACGACGTGGCCGAGCGCGGCGTCGCCGCGCACTGGTCGTACAAGCAGGGCGTGCACAGCATCGACGGGCGGCAATACCGGTGGATCCGGGAGCTCCTCGACATCCTGGATCAGGCGGCGGGTCCCGAGGACTTTCTCGAGCACACCAAGCTCGAGATGTTCAGCGACCAGGTGTTCTGCTTCACGCCCAAGGGCGATTTGATCGCGCTGCCGCGCGGCGCCACGCCGGTCGATTTCGCCTACGCCGTGCATTCGGCCGTGGGCGACACCTGCGTGGGGTCCAAGATCAACGGCCGGATCATGCCGCTGCGCACCCAGCTTTCGAACGGCGACCAGGTCGAGATCATCACCTCGAAGGCGCAGACGCCGTCGCCCGCCTGGGAAAGATTCGTCGTGACCGGCAAGGCGCGGGCGCGGGTCCGCCGCTTCATCCGGACCCGGCAGCGCGCGGAGTACATCGAGCTCGGCCGGTCCATCCTGCACAAGGCGTTCCGCCAGGAAGACCAGGACTATTCGGAAAAAGCCGTCCAGGGCGTGCTCAAGAAGTTCCAGTGCGATGGCGTCGACGATCTCTTTGCCGCGGTGGGCGAGGGCCGCCACACCGGGCTCGAGGTCGTCCACGCGGTCTATCCCGGCCACAAGCACATCCTCAAGAGCGCCAAGATCGTGCCGTTGGCGCGGATCCGGGGCAAACGCGCCAAGAAAAAGGAATTCGCGATCCCCATCAAGGGCCTGATTCCGGGCATGGCGATCCACTACGCGGGCTGCTGCCATCCCCTGCCGGGAGACCGCATCGTCGGAATCGTGACGACCGGAAAGGGAGTCACCATCCACACCATCGATTGCGAAAGCCTCGAGCAATACTCGGGCGCGCCGGAGCGGTGGCTGGACGTCGCCTGGGACATGAGTTCGCTCGACGACGAATCCCACGTCGGCCGGCTCTCGGTGGTGCTGGCGAACGAGGCCGGAAGCCTCGGGAATCTCTCGACGGTGATTGGCAAGAACCTGGGGAACATCCTCAATCTCAAGATCACGAACCGGTCCACGGATTTCTTCGAGATGATGATCGACGTCGAGGTCAAGGACGTGAAGCACCTGGCCAACATCATCGCGGCGCTGCGCGCGACCCCGGCGATCAATTCGGTCGAGCGGGCGCGGGGGTGAGGCGCGCTTTCACCAGGCCCGCGCCGCGCCGCGCGCCCCGCGCCGGGAGGCCCGGGCCATGATGTTCCGGCGCCGCAAGCCGCTCTCCCGCGCCCACCGGATTCGCGGTTACATCTGGCCGCGCTCCGGCCTGCGCCGCTCCTTCCGCTACAACATTCACCGCCTGAAGCGGATCGAGGACAGCGCGAACAGCATCGCCGCCGGGCTCGCCTGCGGCGTCGCGATCTCGTTCACGCCCTTCATCGGCTTCCATTTCCTGCTCGCGGCCGTGATCGCCTGGCTGATCGGCGCCAATATCATCGCGTCGGCCCTGGGCACGCTGGTCGGCAACCCGTGGACGCTGCCGTTCATGTGCCTGTGGACCTACGAGGTCGGGCATTGGATCCTCGGCGGGACCACGGTCCAGGCGCTGCCCGACGACATCACGCTGCGCTACCTGCTCGACCACCCGATGCAGATCCTGCTGCCGATGATGGTGGGCAGCGTGCCGACGTCGCTCGCGGCGTGGGTCGTCGCTTTCTTTCCCGCGCGGGTCCTGATCGAGCGCGCGCAGATACTGCGCCGGCGCCGGATCGCCGATCGCAGGCGCAGCCGCGGCAAGCGGCCGGCTCAGGCCAAGGCGCCATGAGCGCGCGCATCAGGCTCGGCGTCAACATCGACCACGTGGCGACCCTGCGCAACGCGCGCGGCGTCGCATATCCCGATCCGCTGCGCGCCGCGGAGGAAGCGGAGAAGGGCGGCGCCGACGGCATCACCGTGCACCTGCGCGAGGACCGCCGCCACATCCGCGACGCCGACGTCGAGCGCCTGATCGCGGCCCGGCGCTTGCCGGTCAATCTCGAGATGGCCGCGACCGAGGAGATGCGGGGGATCGCCCTGCGCCTGCGCCCGCACGCCGTCTGCCTGGTGCCCGAGCGCCGCCAGGAGCTGACCACCGAGGGCGGGCTCGACGTGGCCGGCGCGGGCGGGCGGCTGGCACCCTTCGTGAAGAGCCTCGCCGCCGCCGGCATCCAGGTTTCCTTGTTCATCGATCCCGATCCGGCGCAGATCGAGGCCGCGGCCGCCGCCGGCGCGCCGGCCATCGAGCTCCACACCGGCGCCTATTGCGACGCCGACGGGCGGGCGCGGGATTCCGAGCTGCGCCGCCTGGCCTCGGCCGCCGCGCTCGGCCGCCGGACGGGGCTGGAGATTCACGCCGGCCACGGGCTGACCTTCGAGAGCGTGGGCGCGGTGGCCGCGATCCCCGAGGTCTGCGAGCTCAACATCGGCCATTTCCTCGTGTGCGAGGCGCTGTTCCTCGGCCTCGAAGAGGCGGTGCGGCGCATGGTCGAGGCGATCGCGGCCGGGCGCGCGGGCGCCGCCGTGGCGCGCCGGGCGTCGGTTCCGTGATCATCGGGCTGGGGAGCGACATCATCGCGGTCCAGCGCATCGAGCGGACGCTGGAGCGCTTCGGCGAGCGGTTCGTGGCCCGGGTCTTCACCGACGTCGAGCGCGAGAAGTCGGAGCGGCGCGCCCTGCGGGCGGCGAGCTACGCCAAGCGCTACGCCGCCAAGGAGGCCTGCTCCAAGGCGCTGGGCACCGGATTCCGGAGCGGCGTCTATTGGCGCGACGTCGGCGTGGTGAACCTCGCGACCGGCCAGCCCACCCTGCGGCTGACCGGCGGCGCCGCGCGAAGGCTTGCCGAGATCACGCCGCCCGGTATGGTGGCGAAGATCGACCTCAGCCTGACCGACGACCATGAGCTCGCCCAGGCCATCGTCGTCATCTCGGCGGTCCGGCCGGGCGGCGAAGCGACGGGCGAGAAGGGGCCTTGAGCCGGCGCGCGGGGGTTCCGGCGCTCGAGAAGACAACGATGAAAAACAACGAGATAAAAGGACTTATTGATGCGACGACATAAATCCGGGGGAAAATCCGGGGGAAGCGGGGAATCCTTCAAGGTCATCCTTTATGCCATCCTCATCGCCCTTCTCATCCGCACCTTCGCCTTCGAGCCCTTCAACATCCCCTCCGGCTCGATGATCCCGACGCTGCTGGTGGGCGACTATCTGTTCGTCTCGAAATACGCCTACGGCTACAGCCGCTACTCGCTGCCGCTCGGCCTGCCGCTGTTCTCGGGGCGGATCTTCAACCATTCGCCGCGCCGCGGGGACGTCGCGGTGTTCAAGCTCCCGCGCGACAACAAGACCGACTACATCAAGCGGATCATGGGCCTGCCCGGCGACCGCATCCAGGTCCGCGACGGCATCGTCTACCTCAACGGCAAGGCGCTGCCGCGCCGCCAGATCGAGGATTACGTGCCCGCGAGCGCGCCGCCCGGGACCCCCGGCATCCCGCAATTCATCGAGACGCTCCCCAACGGGCGCAGCTACCACGTCCTCGATGCGACCGAGCACGGCACGCTCGACAACACCGGCGTCTATACCGTGCCGCCCGGCCATTACTTCGCCATGGGGGACAACCGCGACAACTCGCTCGACAGCCGCGTGCTGACCGAGGTCGGCTACATCCCGGCGGAGAATCTCGTCGGGCGCGCGGAGTTCCTGTTCTTCTCGCTGCGCGGCGCCTCCGGCTGGGAGATCTGGAAGTGGCCGTTCGCCATCCGCTACCGCCGCCTCTTCCACCCGCTCGAGCCGTGACCGGGAGCGCCGTGGCCGCCCGCCCGATCGAGGAGCTCGCAGGGCGTCTCGGCTACCGCTTCGCCGACGACACGCTGCTGCGCGAGGCGCTCTCGCATCCCAGCCAGGCCGGGGCGGGGCGCTCCTACGAGCGCCTCGAGTTCCTGGGCGACCGCGTGCTCGGCCTCGTGGTCGCCGATCTCCTGATGCACCGCTTCCCGGCCGAGCCGGAAGGCGACCTCGCCCGCCGCTTCGCCGCGCTGGTCAGCCGCGACTGCCTGCTTGCCGTCGCCCGCGACCTCGATCTCGGCGGCTTCCTGTCGCTCGCCAAGGGCGAGGAGGAATCGGGCGGGCGCGAGAACCCCGCGACGCTCGCCGACGCCTGCGAGGCGGTCATCGGCGCGCTCTACCAGGATGGCGGCCTCGCAGCCGCCCGCCAATTCATCGCCGGCGAATGGACGTCCCGCATCGAGGCCGATCTGGCGCCCCCGCGCGACGCCAAAACCGCGCTGCAGGAATGGGCGCAGGCGGCCAAGAAGCCGCTTCCGGTCTACCGCACGGTGACCGTGGAAGGCCCGTCCCACGAGCCGGTCTTCCGCGTCGAGGTCGAGGTCGAGGGATTCCCGCCCGAATCCGCCCGCGGCTCCTCGAAGCGCGTGGCGGAACGGGCGGCGGCCGCGGCGCTGCTCGCCAAGCTCACGGCCCCCCGTGAAGAGTGAGCCCCCGGAGACGGCGGCGCGCCGCTGCGGCTTCGTCGCGCTGATGGGCGCGCCCAACGCCGGCAAGTCCACGCTCATGAACCGGCTGGTGGGGGCCAAGGTCTCGATCGTGACGCCCAAGGCCCAGACCACCCGCAGCCGCGTGCTCGGCATCGCGATCCACGGGGACACCCAGGCGATCTTCATCGACACGCCCGGCGTCTTCGCGCCGCGCCGGCGCCTCGACCGCGCCATGGTCGCCGCCGCCTGGGCCGGGGCGAAATCGGCCGACATCATCGTCGTCCTGATCGACGCCTCGAAGCCCTTGGGCGACGACGCCCGGCGCATCCTCGAAGGGCTCAAGGCGGAAAACGCCAAGGCGGTGCTGGCCTTGAACAAGATCGACCTCGTCAAACGTGAGACGTTGCTCAAGCTCGCCGACGAGCTGAACCGCGCCGACGTCTTCACCGACATCTTCATGATCTCGGCGGCCACCGGCGACGGCGTCGCCGACCTCATGGCCCATGTGAGCGCGCGCCTGCCCGAGGGCCCCTGGCTCTATCCCGAGGACCAGCTCTCCGACATGCCCCAGTTCCTGCTCGCCGCCGAGGTCACGCGCGAGCAGATCTTCCTCCAGCTCCAGCAGGAGCTTCCCTACGCCGCCGCGGTCGAGACCGAATCCTGGACCCCGCGCGCCGACGGAAGCGTGCGGATCGACCAGGTGATCTACGTCGCCCGCGAGAGCCAGAAGCCGATCGTGATCGGCAAGGGCGGGGCGCGCATCAAGTCGATCGGCGCGGCCGCGCGCGCCGAGCTCGAGCGGATGCTCGGCCACAAGGTCCACCTGTTCCTCCGCGTCAAGGTGGCGGAATGGGCGGAACGCCCCGGGCACTACCGCGCGCTCGGCCTCGAGTTCGACGTCTGACCGGGAAGGGCGCGTCATGGAATGGAGCGACCGCGGCATCGTCCTTTCCGCCCGTCCCCACGGCGAATCCTCGGCCGTGGTGACGGCGCTGACCGAATCCCACGGCCGCCACGCCGGGCTGGTGCGCGGCGCCAGGCGCGCCGGCACCTTCGAGCCGGGCAACGTCGTCCAGCTGCGCTGGCGCGCGCGCCTCGAGGACCATCTCGGCAACTTCACCGCCGAGCTCGTCCACAGCCACGCCGCGGCCCTCCTCGACGACCCGCTTCGCCTGGCCGCTCTCGCCGCCGCCTGCGCGCTTCTCGAGGCCGCGCTGCCCGAGCGCGAGCGCCACGGCAAGGTCTTCGAGAGTCTCGCCGCGCTGCTCGCCGGGCTCGAATCCGCCGGGCCGCTGGAATGGCAGGCCGCTTTCGTGCGCTTCGAGCGCGACCTGTTGCGCGACCTCGGCTTCGGCCTCGACCTCTCGGAATGCGCCGCCACGGGGGCCCGCGACACCCTCGCGTTCGTCTCGCCCAGGACCGGCCGCGCGGTCTCCCACGAGGCCGGCCAGCCCTACCGCGAGAAGCTTCTGGCGCTCCCCGCCTTCCTCGCTTCGCCCGACACGCCCCCCAAAGACACCGGCGAGATCGTGCAAGGCCTCTATCTCACCGGCTTCTTCCTCGAGCGCCACGTCTTCGCCCCCCACGACCGTTCGCTTCCGCCCGCCCGCGCGCGATTCATTGACCGGCTGGCGGCAATGGGTAGTCTGGCGCCGGCCAAGGAGGTCCGGTGACGAAATCGGTCAAGGAAAAGCCCGCGGGACAAATCCGGGACACGGGGCTCGCGGAGGCGCTCTCCGAGCGCTACCTGTCCTATGCGCTGTCCACCATCATGTCGCGCTCGCTGCCCGACGTGCGCGACGGGCTGAAGCCGGTGCACCGCCGCCTTCTCTACGCCATGCGCGAGCTCCACCTCGATCCCGCCTCGGGCTTCAAGAAATGCGCCCGCGTCGTCGGCGACGTGATCGGCAAATACCATCCCCACGGCGACACCGCGGTCTATGACGCCCTCGTGCGCCTGGCCCAGGACTTCGCCCAGCGCTACCCGCTGGTGGACGGCCAGGGGAACTTCGGCAACATCGACGGCGACAACGCCGCCGCCATGCGCTACACCGAGGCCCGTTTGACCCCCGTCGCCCAGGCGTTGCTGGAAGGCATCGACGAGGACGCCGTCGATTTCCGCGACACCTACGACGGCGAGGGCCGCGAGCCCCTGGTTCTTCCCGCCGCCTTCCCCAATCTTCTCGCCAACGGCGCGGCGGGAATCGCGGTCGGCATGGCCACCAGCATCCCGCCCCACAACGCCGGCGAGGTGTGCGACGCGCTCCTCCATCTCATCAAGTTCCCGCGTGCGACCATCGCCAAGCTCAACGAGCTCATCCCCGGTCCCGATTTCCCGACCGGCGGCGAGCTGGTCGAATCCCGCGACAATATCCTCGAGGCCTACGCCAAGGGCCGCGGCAGCTTCCGCCTGCGCGCCCGCTTCGAGGTCGAGAGGCTCGCCCAAGGCCAGTACCGCGTGGTCGTCACCGAGATCCCCTATCAGGTCGCCAAGTCCCGTTTGATCGAGCGCCTGGCCGCCCTGATCGAGGAGAAGAAGGCGGCGTTGCTGGGCGACGTGCGCGACGAATCCGCCGCCGATCTCCGCCTGGTGCTGGAGCCCAAGAGCCGCAGCGTGGACCCCAACCTCCTGATGGAGACGCTGTTCCGCCAGAGCGAGCTCGAGATCCGCGTGCCCCTCAACATGAACGTGCTGGACGCCGCAGGGACGCCCCGGGTGATGACGCTGCGCGAGGTCCTGCAAAGCTTCCTCGACCACCGCCACGAGGTCCTGCTGCGCCGCGCCCGCTTCCGCCTGGAGAAGATCGCGCTCCGCCTCGAGGTGCTGGAGGGCTATCTCGCCGTCTACGCCCATCTCGACGAGGTCATCCGCATCATCCGCTCCGAGGACGAGCCCAAGCCCGTGATGATGAAGCGCTGGAAGCTCACCGAGCGCCAGGCCGAGGCGATCCTGGAGATGCGCCTGCGCACCTTGCGCAAGCTCGACGAGATCGCGGTGCGCAACGAATTCGACGCGCTGACCGCCGAGCGGAAGAATCTGCGCGCGCTCCTCAAGGACTCCAAGCTCCGCTGGAAGGGCATCGCCGACGAGATCCAAGGCATCAAGAAGCGCTTCGGCCAGGCGACCCAGATCGGCAGGCGCCGCACGGCCATCGGCGCGCCGCCGCCTGCGATCGAGGTCCCTCTCGAGGCCGTGGTCGCGCGCGAGCCCGTCACGGTCGTGTGCTCGGAAAAGGGCTGGATCCGCGTCGCCAAGGGCCATCTCGGCCCCGACGCCGATCTCCGCTACAAGGAAGGCGACCGCGCGCGCTTCCTCATCCCCGCCTGGTCCACCGACAAGCTCGTGATCTTCGGCACCGACGGCCGCTTCTACACGCTCGCCCTCGACAGGCTCCCGGCCGCCCGCGGCCACGGCGAGCCCGTGCGCCTCATGATCGACCTCGCCAACGACCGCGACATCGTCGCCCTGTTCGTCCACAAGCCGGGGCGCAAGCTGGTGGTGGCCTCCAGCGACGGGCGCGGCTTCCTCGTCGCCGAGGACGACGTGATCGCCTCCACCCGCGCCGGCAAGCAGGTCCTGAACCTGGCCGAAGGGGCGGCGGCGGCGGCCTGCGCGCCCGCCGAGGGCGACCATCTCGCCGTCATCGGCGAGAACCGCAAGCTCCTGGTCTTCCCGCTCGCCGAGCTGCCCGAGATGGCGCGCGGGCGCGGCGTCATCCTCCAGAAATACAAGGATGGCGGGCTTTCGGACGTGAAGGCCTTCACGCTCAAGGAAGGCCTCACCTGGACGCTCGGCGAGCGCACGCGCACCGAAACCGATCTCCGCCCCTGGCGCGGCAAGCGCGCCCAATCGGGGCGCCTCCCGCCCCAGGGCTTCCCCAAGACCAACAAGTTCTAGGCCGCGGCCCGCCCGCGCATAACCATCGCAACCTCAACCGGAGAAACTTTCATGACCCTTTCGATGTACCAGGCTTCCGTCCCCGCTTTCGTCCGCATGCTCGGCAATCTCTCCGCCATCCTCGACAAGGCCGCCGCCTTCGCCGAGGCCAAGAAGATCGAGCCTTCCGTCCTCCTGAACGCGCGGCTCGCGCCCGACATGTTCCCGCTGTCGCGCCAGGTCCAGATCGCAACCGACCTCGTCAAAGGTTGTGCGGCCCGCCTCGCCGGCGCCGAGGTCCCGAACTACGCGGACACCGAGAAGGCGTTCCCGGAGCTCGAGGAGCGCATCGCCAAGACGGTCGCCCTCCTGCAAAGCTTCAAGCCCGCGCAGATCGACGGCAGCGAAGAGCGCAAGATCGCCTTCAAGATCGGCGGCCACGACATGGCCTTCCTCGGCCAAGCGTACCTGCTCGATTTCGTGATCCCCAATTTCTATTTCCACGTCACCACGGCCTACGACATCCTCCGCCACAACGGCGTCGAACTCGGCAAGGCGGATTACATCGGGAGCATTTGAGGCGGGGGCGGCATTTGACCAATGGGGGCCGAGGGCGCTCAGGTCAGACGGGTGCCGCCCACCGAATTGCCGAAAACGACCATGTCTTGGATGCTAAAGCGGCAAAGCTTGGGAAGTGGCGTCGGAGAATGGCCGCTTGAGACATCATTTCGTTCCAGAGTTCTATCTAAGACGGTGGGCAAGCCGTGGCCTAGTTTGCGGTTATTACTGGGATCACCGTTCTCATTTCCTGCGTATGAAAAAAAGCGGAGCGAAGGCGTTTTGCCATGAAGTCGATCTGTACAAATTGGAATCCGAACCAAGGGAACGATCTTATCTCCTTGAAACTGTGTTCCTTGGAACGGTTGATGATAAAGCCGGCAAACTAATTGGCAGGATCGCTGGCGGCGATTTAGCATCTCTCACAAATGATGAAACTTGTGACTGGGTCCGATTCTTGATGTCGTTAGAGGTGCGCCGCCCAAGCGCTATTCGCTTTCTAAGGGAGCACGGCTCTAAGGACTTCATCAAATCTCTGGATGATGATGGTAAGTTTCTGGCTGAGATGGCGCAATCCGGCATCCAGGGCCGGCCGTCCGAAATCTTGAGGCCAGCCATTATCTCCCATATTCGAGATCGCATGGTTTTAAGAATACAGAACGCGATAGACGATCCCGAAATAGGGACGCAGTATCTTCGAATGAGCTGGCTCGCCAAGGAACTTTCGGCTGGCGGAGTTGATCTCGTGGCAGCGGACAGGCCCTTTATTCGCATAGGGGGGATAGAGGAGCCCAATAACCTGTGGTGCTTGCCTCTAGACCCGGACACCGCGTTTTTTTGCTCCAATAGCAGAAACATGCTCTTAAAAGTGGAGCGCGCTAATGCACGCCAAATCTCAAAAACGATAAACCGCTGGTCCGTGGAGCAAGTGACAAATATGTTTTTGATCGATCTGGCCAAAATTCGAGGCTATTGAAAAGGTTGGGCCAAGTGAGGAAAAGACCGAAAGAGCTGGGGTCGCCGGGACCTGTCACCCCCTAGAGCAGCCTCCCCAGGATCAGACTTTGAGTGCAAGCTTATCGACCCCCCTACTTCCTCGCCACCAGATCCACCAGCGCCGATAGCCCCCGGTGGCGGGTGCCTTCCTCGATGACATCCTCGTGCTCGGCCAAATGCAGGATCGTCATGCCGGCGAAGGCCTCGCGCAGCAGCGCCGCGGTGTAGAGGTTCTCCACCTGGGGCGGGCCGCCCGTGTCGTATTCGATCTGCTTGGGCGTATAGCCCTGGAGGATCAAGAGCCCGCCCGGCTTGAGGCATCGCTTCATGTTCTCGAACATCCGCGCGCGCTCGGCCGGCGGCGCGAACTGGATGAAGATCGCCGCCACCACGTCGAAACGGTCCGCGCCCCAGTCCCAGGTCCTGAGGTCCGCGAGCTCGGTCTTTATCTTGACCCCGGCCCGCGCGGCGAGAAGCCGCGCCTTCTCCAGGGCGACGGGGGAGAAATCCACCGAAAGCACGTCGAGCCCTTGGTGGGCGAGCCAGACGCCGTTGCGCCCCTCGCCGTCGGCCACCGCCAGCGCCCTTTGCCCGGGCTCCAGCAGATCCCGCTGCGATTCGAGGAAGGCGTTGGGCTCGGTCCCGAATAGATAGTCCTCGCCGGCGTAGCGCTCGTTCCACCGCCGGAGATGGGGGTCCTCGGCCATCGCTTCGTCCCGCTTCGCTTCGCCCGTTACCTAACGCTTCCGCGTGCGTTCGTCGAGCCGGCCCGCGCAAGGCCGGGGCGAAGGAAAGGATGGCGTGGTTTGGGTCGCTTGGATAGGTGCGCGCGGGCGGTGCGGGACGCCGGGACGCGGCCGGCGGCCGTCCCCGCGAGCGGCGGGAACGGCCGGCGGTCCGGAATCGGCTACTCGCCCGATTCGTTCGGCTGGGTCTCCGGCTTGCTCTCGCTCTCCGGCTTCTTCTTGGTCTCGTGCTTTTTCGTGCTCACCTGCTTCTTCTTGGTCTTGTGCTTGCTAACCTGATGCGTTTCGAGCGCCTTGCTGCAAGCGGACGAGACCTGCGCCTTGTTGGTCTCGAGGCAGGCCCGGGTTTCGCCCTTTTTCTTGCCCGCGCAAAACTTGGCGATATCAGATTTGCACGCCGTGCCCACCGCGCCGGTCTTGGCCGCCGCCGGCCCGAGCGATACGGCCAAAGCGAAGCCGACGATCGGGATGATCTTGAGAAACCGCATGGATGCACTTCCTCCGTAGAGACTGTTGCGACGTTGTTGCATGAAAAAAAGACAGACTTCGCCTGCCTTGGGCCGTGGGTTTTGGATTCCGTATCGGGGAAGGCGGGCTCAGCCCGGCCGCGACATTAGCACGCTTTTTTGAGTTGCACAGGGGCCTTCGCGTGTCACCGGCGGGCGGGACGCCCCCCGCCGTCCGCGCGGTTCTTGTCGGCGCCGGCCGCCCCCCGCCTTCGCTCCCGGCTTTCCGGCGAGGCAAAACCGGGCTTGCCGCGCCGGTTTGACCTTGGCCCGAAATAGGAATATAGTCCAGCCCCGCTCTTTCCCATCGTGAACCCGCCGAACCGCACGGACGCATGCGTGCGCCGTTAACAGCGCGCGCTTTTCGCGGTCAAAAACCCGTCAACGGCGCCGCGCGCCGCGCTGCCCGCCCGCGGTATTCTCCCGTTATGTCAGGCACTTACGTTCGGGGATGTTTACAAAAGTTGACAATCCCCGGGAAAACCAAGGACCCGCCGGCGCGAGCGATAAAAACCTCTAAAGCGAGATCGGCTCGGGCAGGATCTCGGCTTCGCCGCGCTTGGGCTCGTAGGGCGTCTCGGAGAGCGGCGGGTGGCGCCGCCCGGTCAGCACGCAGTAGCAGACGCGCGCGGTGTCGGCGACCATGATCCAGGTGACCGCGAGGAAGAAGATCGTGAGCGCGGCGTCGAGCCGGTCGTTGAAGATGAGCCGCGGCGCGCTCGCGGCGAGCTTTCCGGGCAGGGTCCCGGCGGCGAGCCGGGTGGCGAGGTCGCCGGCATGGGCGAAGAAGCCGACCCGGAGCTCGGGGCTGAACAGCTTCTCCCAGGCCGCCCAGCTCGTCATGACCACGAGCCAGGAAAGCGGCGCCACGGTCACCCAGGCGTAACGCTCGCGCCCCGACTTCACGATGATGGTGGTGGCGACACAGAGCGCAATCGCCGCCAGCATCTGGTTGGAGATCCCGAACAAAGGCCAAAGGCTGTTGATCCCGCCCAGGGGATCGATCGTCCCCGAATAGAGGAAATAGCCCCAGGCGCCGACAACCAGGCTCGATGTCAGAATCACCCCCGGATACCAGCTCGTGCGCCCGAGCGCGGGCACCACGTTGCCGAGAAGGTCCTGCAGCATGAAGCGCCCGACCCGGGTCCCGGCGTCGAGGGTGGTGAGGATGAACAGCGCCTCGAACATGATCGCGAAGTGGTACCAAAGCGCGATCATCGCATCGCTGGTCATGCCGGCGAACAGGCTCGCCATGCCGACCGCGAGCGAGGGCGCGCCCCCCGTTCGCGCGAACAAGGTCGCCTCGCCGACGCGCGCCGTCAGCGCATGCATCTGGTCCAGCGTCACCGGGAAGCCCCAGCTCGAGATGGTGGCGACCGCGTGCGAGGCCTCGGCGCCGACGACGCCGGCGGGGCTGTTGATCGCGAAGAACACGCCGGGGTCCAGAACGGTCGCCGCGACCATCGCCATGATCCCGACGAAGGATTCCATGATCATCGCGCCGTAGCCGATGAAGCGGGCGTCGCGCTCGTCGGACAACAGCTTCGGCGTCGTGCCCGAGGAGATCAGGGAATGGAAGCCCGAGATCGCGCCGCAGGCGATGACGATGAAGACGAAGGGGAACAGCTTGCCGCCGAAGATCGGCCCGGTCCCGTCGATGAACTGGGTGAGCGCCGGCATCTTCACCTCGGGGCGCAGCACGACGATGGCGATGGCGAGCAAAAAGATCGTCCCCAGCTTCACGAAGGTGGAGAGGTAGTCGCGGGGTGCCAGCAAAAGCCACACGGGCAGCACCGCCGCGGCGAAGCCGTAGCCGATGACCCAGATCGCGAGCGTCGGCCCGTCCTGGTCGAAGATCGCGTGCAGGGCCGGGTGGTGGTCGACGAAGCCGCCGGCCGCGACCGCGAGGATGAGCAGCGCGACGCCGATGAACGTGGCCTCGAGAACACGCCCCGGGCGGATGTCGCGCATGTAGAGGCCGATCAGCATGGCGATGGGGATGGTCGCCGCGACGGTGGAGGTCGCCCAGGCGCTGTGCTTCATGGCGTTGACCACGACGAGCCCGAGAACGGCGATGAGGATGATCATGATGGTCATGACGCCGACCAGCGCCGCGACGCCGCCGATGGCGCCCAGCTCGTCGCGCGCCATCTGGCCGAGCGAGCGGCCGTCGCGCCGGGTCGAGAACAGCAGGATCACGAAGTCCTGGACGCAGCCGCCGAACACCGCGCCGATCAGGATCCACAGCGTCCCCGGCAGGTATCCGAACTGGGCGGCGAGCGTCGGCCCGATCAGCGGCCCCGGCCCCGCGATCGCCGCGAAGTGGTGGCCGAACACGACCCAGCGGTTGGTCGGCACGAAGTCGCGGCCGTTGTTGAGCCGCTCGGCCGGGGTCGCGCGCCGGCCGTCGAGCGCCAGGAGCTTGGCGGCGATGAAGGCGGAATAGAAACGGTAGCCGAGGGCGTAGACGCACACGGCCGCGACCACGAACCAGGCGCTGTTGACGGTCTCGCCGCGGTGGAGCGCGATCCCGCCCAGCGCCGCCGCACCGATCACGGCGACGGCGACCCAGGCCGCGACCTTCAACAGCCGCCGGCCGGCGCCGGGAACGTCCGGGGTGATGCCGTTTTCGCGTGCGGCCATCGCGTCGCGGTCAGCAGCAGCGGCGGATGCCGTCCCACCGCTCGCGCTCGCGGGAACGGTGGAAGGCGCGGCGGCTCATCGGCGGGCCTTCGCCCGCGTGCTCCTGCCGCCAGTGCTCGAGATAGCGGTCGTAGGCGTCGTCGCCGCTCACCGCCCGGAGCCAGGTCCAGAAGCGCTTGGGCAGGATCGCGATGTGGGCGGTCGGTCTCATCGGCCTCGATGCTGGCAAGCCCCCACGCGTTACCGTTTTTCGCCCGGGCTTTCAAGCGCGCCGTGGGCGGCGGCCGCGCCCGGTGCGCCCGGCCGCTAGCCGGCCAGGCGCTCCCAGCCCTCCGCGCCCAGGGCCTCGATGGGACGGAAGCGGTCCTTGTAGGACATCTTGGGGCTCTGGGCGATCCAATAGCCGAGATAGACGAAGGCGAGCCCGCGGGCGCGCGCCCGCTCGATGAGCCGCAGGATCATGAAGTTGCCGAGCCCGCGCTTCGGCTCGTCGGGCTCGCTGAAGCTGTAGACGGCCGAATAGCCGTCGGTGAGCAGGTCGGAAAGGCAGGCGGCGAGAAGGGCGCCCGCGGCGTCCCGGTACTCGAGGATGTGGGTGGCGACCGGCGTTTCCTCGACCATGGCGCGGAAATCCTCCGCGCTCATGCGCGCCATCGGCCCGTCGCCGTGGCGCGACGCGAGATAGCGCGCGAACAGCCGGTACTGCTCGTCGGTGCCGCGCGCCGGGCGCTCGGCTTCGCTGAGGTCGGCGTTGCGCCGCAGGATCCGGCGCTGCGAGCGGGTGGCGGCGAATTCGCGCGCCAGGACGCGCACCGGCACGCAGGCGTTGCAGCTCGGGCAGGCCGGCCGGTAGGCCATGCGGTGGCTGCGGCGGAACCCGGCGCGGGTCAGCGCCTCGTACTGGATGTCGGCGCCCTCGGCGGTGAGGCCGGTGAAGATGCGGCTTTCCTGCTGGCCCTCGAGATAGGGGCAGGGGTGCGGGCGCGTGCGGTAGAAGGCGCCGAAGGCGTCGAGGGATTCGCGGGTCATGCCGGGACGGCGCGCGCCGCGCGCCGGTTGACGCAATAGGTGCCGGCGAGGATGTCGTGGAGCATCCGCCGGCGGGAATCGAACAGGGCCCAGATCGCGATGATCCAGAAGGTCGCGCTCATGGAGAGATAGAACAGCACCGTCTGGATACCCGCCTGGACGTAGTCGGGATGGCCGCTGGTGAGGCTGCGCATCTCGACCCCGAAGAAGCGCATGCCGAAGGTGGCGTGGTGCGGCCCGCCCAGAAGGAGCGTGTGATAGAGGAAGGGGATGACGGCGAAGAGCGCGAGCAGCAGCGGGTTGATCAGCCCGAAGGTCATGAAGCGCACGATGCCGAAGACGATCATGGCGAGGGCCAGGATGAAGCCGATGATCGCGACGTCGATCAGGTAGGCGAAGGCGCGCTTCCACGCCAGGCCGCGGTAGAGCTCGAAATGGGCGATGGGGTCGGGCGCGCGATCCGCGGGCGCGGCCAGCTGGAATCCGGTGTTGGTCATGGGCGGCCCCGCTTCCTCCCTTTGGGCCTCGTGCCGACAAGACTTAGGCCGCCGCCGCCGCCGATGCAATCGCCCGCTTGCGCAAGCCGGGTGGCGCGGACCTAGGGCTTCTGGGCCTGCTGCGGCACCTGCGCTTCTTGCGGCTGCGGTTCTTGCGGCGGCTGCGCCTGCGGCGCGGGCTGCGGTGGCGCCGCCTGGCCGCCGGCGTTGCCGGCCTTGTTGCCGGGAAGCGCCTCGTCGCGCAGGAGGACGATGCTGATCCGGCGGTTCATCGGCGAGCTCGGGTCGTTCTTGACGAGCGGCTCGGTGTCGGCCTTGCCGGCCAGGTTGACGATGCGCTGGGGCTTCAATCCGCCCTCGATGAGCGCGCGGCGGCTCGCGTTCGCGCGGTCGGTCGAAAGGTCCCAGTTGTCGTATTCCCTGCCGTTGGCGTAGGCGACCGAATCCGTGTGTCCCGATATGGCGATGTTCTCGGGGAACTTCTGGAGGACCTCGGCGACCTTGTGCAGGAGGATCTTGGCCTTGTCCGCCAGCAGGCTGCTGCCGCGCGGGAACATGGCGTATTTCGCCTGGTCCACGATCTGGATGCGAAGACCCTCGGGCGTGTCGTCGATGATGAGGTTCTGGGCCAGGTCCTTGAGGTCCGGGACGCTCTGGATCGCCTGACGGATCATGTGCTCGGCTTCCTTGAACTGCTTGTCCTCGATCTCGGCGAGCAGCTTCTTGGCCTCGTCGGGATTGCTCGAGGCGGCGGCGCTTTGGTCCTGGGTCTGGGTGTCGGTCTGGCCGCCGTCGTTGTCGCTCGCCGCCCGCTTGTCGCGGTCGCCCTCGTCCTGATCTTCGGCGGCGGCGGTGGTCGGGATGGGGATCGTCACCGAGACCGGCGCCGTGGAATTGACGAGCCGGCCGTCGGCCGTGACCGTGTCGCCCTTGAGGAGGCCGGTGCCCCCGGAGGTTTGGCCGAGCATCCCGGGAACGGGCGAGAAATAATTGGCGATGCCGCGCTTCTGCTCCTCGGTGGTGGCGTTGATGAGCCACAGCAGCAGGAAGAAGGCCATCATGGCGGTGACGAAATCGGCGTACGCCACCTTCCACGCGCCGCCGTGATGGCCGTCGTGGCTCTTCTTCTTGACCCGCTTGATGATCAGCGGCGCGTTCTCTTCCGCCATGGCCTAGGCCTGCGGCGTGGGAAGCGCCTGGACGGCCTCTTCGACCTCGTAGAAGCTCGGCCGGACGTTCGAGGTGAGCGCCTTGCGCGCGAATTCGACCGCGACCGCCGGCGCATAGCCCTGCACGTAGGCGAGAATCCCCGCCTTGATGCATTGGAAGTATTTGGTCTCGGCGTCGTAGATGTTGCTGAGCGATCGCGCGATCGGCCCGACGAAGCCGTAGGACAGCAGCACGCCCATGAAGGTGCCGACCAGCGCCCCGCCGATGGAATGGCCGAGCACCGCGGGCGGCTCGCTGATGAGCCCCATGGTGTGGATCACGCCCAGCACCGCCGCGACGATGCCGAGCGCGGGCAACCCGTCGGCCATGGTCTGCCAGGCGTCCGAGACCTGCTTCGCTTCGTGATGATGGGTCTCGATCTCCTCGTCCATCAGCGTTTCCATCTCGAGCGCGTTGTCGGTGCCGAGCGTCAGCAGCCGCAGGTAGTCGCGCAGGAACGTCATCGCGTGATGGTTCGAGGCCACACCCGGGAACTGCTCGAACAGGGTGCTTTCCTCGGGGTTCTCGACGTGGGTTTCGAGCGCCAGCATGCCCTTGGTGCGGGCGAGCTTGAACACGGAATAGAGCAGGCTCAGGACCTCGAGATAGCTTTCCTTGGTGTATTTGGGCCCCTTGAGGAGATCCCCGAGCGCCCCGATGCAACGGACGAGGACGGGCTTGGGATTGGCGATCACGAATCCGCCGGCGCCGGCGCCGACGATGATCAGCACCTCGAAGGGCTGCCAAAGCACGAAAAGATGCCCGCCGGCGCCCAGGTAGCCGCCGATGACACAGGCGATGACGAGCAACGCTCCAACGATGAACAGCATGCAAGGGGGCCTTCCGAATGCGCCGACTACCTGCTGCCGGGGCCGCCCGGCGCAGCGGTTAACAATGAACAATTTCTGTTAATAAGACGTTTAAGATGAATGGATTCCGCGTGTCATCGCGGGGCGCGAAGACCCGCGGAATGGCGGGCCCTTCAGCGGTGCGCCGGCATCAAGGTCAGCGTCCGCGCGCGGCCGTTCCGCCGGGCGCCGGTGGAGCCGGGCAGCAGCAGGTATCGCCCGTCGCGCCAGGGTTCGGCGAAGTCCCCGTAGTGGGGCGACAGCAGGTTTCCCGATTCGCCGGGCGCGATCATGAACAGCGAGCCGTCGAGGTCTTCGAGATCGTAGACCGCGCGAAGCCCGGCGCCGTGGACATGGATGAACGGATCGGTGCCGGTTCCGGCGTAGGTGCCGCGGTTGACGGTCGAATCGTCCCCGTCGGTCGGGATCTCGATTTCGGCGAGCGATCGCAGGATCGGCACACGGCTCAGGACCGCGTTGGGAAACCGGGCCCGGTGCGCCCGGCCCCAGCGCCAGCGCGACATGTCGGGCCCATAGGCCTTGACGAGCCCCTCAAGCGCCCGGTCGAGCGCCGATGCGATCGCGTCGTCGCAGGTCTCCGTCTTTTCCGTCCGGGGGTCGTCGCACCAATCCGGCGCGTCGCTCAGGATGTGGTCGAGGACCATGGGATCGATGGCGCCGAATGCCCGGGCGAAAGGCCCCAGCCGCGGGGCCGTCAGGCCGCGGCCGAGCTCGAGGAGCCAGGCCGAATAGACAAGCGGTTCGGGAAGGTCGCGGCGCATGTTGCCGTCCCAATCGGCCAGTAGCCGGCGCGCCTGTTGCGCTCGCGCGCTTGCGGCCGGCGCCGCCAGAAGGCGCGGCAGCAGGTCGCGCGCGGCAAGCGATATCGTGTCGAGCTGGGTCGCGGCCGCTTCCGCCGGGGTGAGGGGGGTGAGCTCGTCGAGCAGCTGGGCAATGCGCCGCGCCCGGTAGGGCGAAGGCCAGAAGGCGGAAAGGAAATAGGGATAGTCGTCGCCGACGATGCGGTTGTTGGCGACGATGATGCGGCCGTGTTGCGGATTGCGGGCATGGGGAAGCTCGCCGAAGGGAATGAGGCCGGTCCAGTCGTATTCACCGCTCCACCCCGGCACCGGGAACAGTCCTTCGTCCTTCTTGCGCACAGGCACGCGCCCGACCGAATAGAAACCGATGTTGCCCGCGCGGTCGGCATAGGTGACGTTCTGCGGCGGCGTGTCGAATTCGGCGAGCGCGGCCGTGACCTCGTCGGCGTCCTTGGCCTGATTGAGCCGGTAGAGGCCGTCCGGCGTGCGGTCGTCGGGGCGAAGCCCGGCGTCGGCGAGCGCCACGACGTACCGGCCCTCGGCCGGATGCGGGACATCCGCCGCCGGCGCGAACGCGTCCGAGATGACCGGCCCGTGGCGCGTCTCGCGCACGGTCAAGGTGACGTCGGCGCCGCCGCGCACCTTGATGACCTCGGTCCGCGTCGCGAAGGGAAGGCTTCCCGTGGGCGCGGCATAGCGGCCGGGATCGGAATCGTCCACGCGCTCGATGAACAGATCCTGAGAATCGACGTAGCTGCTGGTGAAGCCCCAGGCGATGTCGCGGTTGTGGCCCGCAATCATGAGCGGCACGCCGGGGGAGGTGGCGCCCGCCAGCGTCATTCCGGGCGCCTCGATCCGGGCGAGGTACCAGAGCGCCGGCGCCTCGAGCCGCAGATGCGGGTCGTTGGCGAGCTCCGGCTTGCCGCTCGCGCTATGGCGCCCGTCCACGATCCAGCTGTTGGAGGCGCTCGCCCGGGGGAAGCTGTCCGGAATCGCGGCGGCGATCCCGTCCCAGTCGACGGCGGCCAGCGCCCGCCTCGTTTCACGTGTCATGGCGGCGATCGCGCTGTGCGGCCAGCCCGCCTTGTAGGCGGGCCAGAGATCCCGGACCTGGGCCGGGCTCAGGTACTTCAGAAGGCGGGCGCGCAGCAGCTCTTCGCGGAAGTCGGTGGAAAGCCGCAGCGCCATGAGCCGCCCCCAGACCAGCGAATCGGCGGCGCGCCAGGGATAGGGCCGCGTGCGCAGCAGATAGTATTCGAGCGGCCACGCGCCCTTGTGACTGGAGAGATAGGCGTTGACCCCCTCGGCATAGGCGTCGAACGCGGCCCGCGTCTCGGAACCGAGCGAATCGAGCTCGGCCTCCGCCAGCCGGTAGAGGCCGAGCGTGCGCATGAGCCGGTCGTGGGGCAGTCCCGCCGGTCCGAAGATTTCCGAGAGCCGGCCGGCGCCGGCGCGGCGCATCAGGTCCATCTGCCACAGCCGGTCCTGGGCGTGGACGAAGCCGAGCGCGAAATAGGCGTCGTGCCGGGAAGATGCAAGAATCGTCGGGATTCCATGGAGATCGCGGACGATCTTCACGGACGCGTTTAGGCCGGGAAGGGAAATCTCGCCCCACTCCTGGGGTAGCGAGCCGCGCAGCCAGAGGAAGCCGCCGCCCGCCACGATGGCGAGAACGAGGACCGCCGCGGCGGCGATGCGGAGGATGGTCTTGCGACTCACCACGGCGCGCCCGGGGGGTTCGGCGCTGTCGCGGGAGTGGCGCGGCCCGTCACCGGATGTCAGTCCCCGATCTCGCGGGCGATCTTGGCTTGATCGCGGCCGAGCTCCGGGGCGGCGGGGCGCACCGCCGGATCGGGGAACCCGGATATCTTGATCGGGTTGCCTGCCATCTTCAGCGTTCCGGCCGTCTCGTCGGTCGCCGAGACGACCATGTTGCGCGCGGCGATCTGGGGATCGGCGAGCGCATGGGCGATGTCGTTGATCGGCCCGCAGGGCACGCCGGCACCCTCCAGGACGGCCAGCCATTCCGCGCAGTCCTTTTCCGCGAGCGCCGCCTCGATCTCGTCTTGAAGCGCCTGGGCGTGCCGGGTCCGGTCGTCATTGGTGGCGAACAACGGATTGCCGGCGAGATCGGTTCGGCCGATCGCTTCGCACAGCCTCGCGAACAGGCGGTCGTTGCCGGCGGCGATTACGAGATACCCGTCCTTGGCGTGGAACGCGGCGAAGGGCGTGATGGAGGGGTGGCGCGCGCCCAAGGGCCCCGGCACTTCGCCGGTCGCGAAATAGCGGGCGATCGCGTTCTCCAATATCGCGATCTGGCAGTCGAGCATGGCGACGTCGATCTTCATGCCGAGGCCGTTCTGGCTCCGGTGGAAGAGCGCCGACGCGATCCCGACCGCGGTGAAGAGCCCGGCCGTGATGTCGCCGACCGAGGTGCCGACGCGCGTGGGCGGGCCGCCGGGCTGGCCCGTCAGGCTCATGATCCCGCCCATCGCCTGCACGACCATGTCGTAGGCCGGGCGGTTCGCCTGGGGGCCGGTATGGCCGAAGCCCGAGGCGGCGGCGTAGATGAGTCGGGGAAAGCGCGCGTGCAGCGCCTCGAAGCCGTAGCCGAGGCGCTCCATCGTGCCGGGACGGAAATTCTCGACCAGCACGTCGGCGGTCGCCAGCAGCTTCTCGAAGCGCGCGCGGTCGCCGGGCTCGTGCAGGTCGAGCACGATGCTTTCCTTGCCGCGGTTGAGCGACATGAAATAGGCGGACTTGCCCTTCACGAACGGGCCGATATGGCGGGCGTCGTCGCCCGAGGGTTGCTCGACCTTGATGACGCGGGCGCCGAGATCGCAAAGCACCAGGGTGCAGAACGGCCCGGCCAGCACCCGGCTGAGGTCCACGACCGTGATGCCGGAAAGCGGTCCCGTGACGGCGCCTTCCGCCACGCTCACGCCGCGCCGCCGAGCCGCCGCGCGACCTCCGGCGCGGCGTAGGTGACGATCCCGTCGGCTCCCGCCCGCTTGAAGCAGAACATCGTTTCCATCAGCACCCGGTCGCCGTCGAGCCACCCCTCGCGGGCGGCCGCCTTCAGCATCGCGTATTCGCCGCTCACCTGATAGGCGAAGGTGGGAAGGCCGAAGGCCTGCTTGATCCGCCACAGCACGTCGAGATAGGGAAGCCCCGGCTTGACCATGATCATGTCGGCGCCCTCGGCGATGTCGAGCGCGACCTCGCGCAGCGCCTCGTCGCCGTTGGCGGGGTCCATCTGGTAGCTGCGTTTGTCACCGGCGCCGAGCGGGCCCGCCGAGTGGACCGCGTCACGGAACGGCCCGTAAAGCGCCGAGGCGTATTTCGCCGCATAGGCGAGGATGCGGACGTTCTTGAAGCCCTCGGATTCGAGCGCGTCGCGGATCACGCCCACGCGCCCGTCCATCATGTCGGAAGGCGCGACGATATCGGCCCCGGCGGCGGCGAGTGCGAGCGACTGCTTGCACAGAACCGCGACCGTTTCGTCGTTGAGGATCTCGCCGTCCCGCACCAGCCCGTCATGGCCGTGGCTGGTATAGGGATCGAGCGCCACGTCGCAGATGACGCCCAGGCCGGGCTGGGCCTTCTTCACGGCTTGGACCGCCCGGCACACGAGGCCCTTGGGGTTGAACGCCTCGCAGGCGTCGTCGCTCTTGAGACCGGGATCGACCGCGGGAAACAGCGCGATCGCCGGGATGCCCAGGCTGACGGCCGTCTCGGCGGCCCGCACCGCCTGGTCGATGGACAAACGCTCGACGTCCGGCATCGAATCGACGGCGGTGCGCCGGTTCTGCCCTTCCTGGATGAAGACCGGCCAGATCAGGTCGTCGGCGGAGAGCCGCGTTTCGGCCACGAGGCGCCGCGACCATTCCGCCATGCGGTTGCGCCGCAGCCGAGTCCGGGGGAAGCGGCCGCGCATCTTTCGGGGCTCCCGGCTCACGGCGCTCAGCGATCGTCAGGCCGCGGCCAGCGCCTGCTCGAGGTCGGCGATGATGTCGTCGGCATGTTCGATCCCGACGGAAAGGCGGACGTAACCCTCGGTGACGCCGGTCGCCAACTGCTCCTCCGCCGTGAGCTGCGAGTGTGTCGTGCTGGCGGGATGGATGGCCAGACTCCGGGCGTCGCCGATGTTGGCGACATGGTAGAGCATTTTGAGGGAGTCGATGAATGTCCGCCCCGACTCGGCGCCGCCCTCGAGCTCGAAGCCGACCAGCGCGCCGTGGCCCCCGGAGAGGTATTTGTCGGCGCGGCGCCGCGTCTCGCCGGTCATGAGGCCGGGAAAGATCACCTTCGTGATCTTCGGATGCTTGGAGAGGTATTCCGCAACCTTTTGAGCGTTCTGGCAGTGTTGCTTCATGCGCAGCGGCAAGGTTTCGAGGCCCTGGATGAAGAGGAAGGCGTTGAACGGGCTCATCGCCGCGCCGATGTCGCGCAGCAGCGTCACCCGGGCCTTGATGATGTAGGCGATGGGGCCGAGCGGCTTGACCGCCTCGGTCCAGATCGCGCCGTGGTAGCTGGGGTCGGGCGTGGTGAGCATGGGGAAGCGCTCGGCGTGCTTCTCCCAGTCGAAGTTGCCGCCGTCCACGATCATGCCGCCGATCGAGGTGCCATGGCCGCCGATGTATTTCGTCGTCGAATACACGACCACGGCGGCGCCGTGCTCAATCGGCCGGCACATGCTCGGGACCGCGGTGTTGTCCATGATGAGCGGGACGCCGAGCTCGCGGCCGATGTCGGCCACTTCCTTGATCGGGAACACGGCGAGCTTCGGATTGGGCAGGGTCTCCGCGTAGTAGCAGCGCGTGCGCGCGTCGGTGGCGCGGCGGAAGCCCTCGGGATCCGCGGGGTCGACGTAGCGGACCTCGATTCCCATCGTGCTCATGGTGTTGGCGAACAGGTTCCAGGTTCCGCCGTAAAGGTCGGTGGAGCTCACGAAATTGTCGCCGGCATGGCAGATGTTCTGGATCGACATCAGGGTCGCCGCCTGGCCCGAGCTCACCGCGAGCGACGCCGCGCCGCCTTCGAGCGCCGCCATGCGCTCCTCCAACACCGCGTTGGTCGGATTCATGATCCGGGTGTAGATGTTGCCGAGCTCCTTGAGCGCGAACAGGTTGGCCGCGTGCTCGGTGCTGGCGAATTGATAGGACGTCGTCTGATAGATCGGAACCGCCACCGCGTTGGTGGCGGGGTCGCTCCGGTAACCGGCGTGAAGCACGATGGTTTCCGGGTGTTTGCTGGTCGTCGGCATGAGGCGTCGCGATCCCTGAGTGAAGATTGTTGGTTACGAAGGCAAGGCGGAGACGGCCAGACCCGGCGCCCCCTATCGCCTTACCATCCGGACCCCGGCGGTATAACATCCCCGTCGAGCCCGACCAAGGACAATGCGCCCACCCGGGAACGCAAGGCAATCTCGGTTATGAATCAACCGCTTGCCCTTGCTGTGACAAAAACAAGATAGGGGGCGGCGGGAGCCCGGAGTATAGGGATTCTTAACCTTCGTCCCATAGCATGGCGTGTAGGCACTCATGCGATGCGAGGACGCCGTGGAAAAGGGCTATCTTGAAGTCATCGGACTGATCGAGCGGCTGCACCGCCAGTTCTTGGAGGTGGTCAAGGCCGAGCTGGATCGGCTGGGGATTCAGGACATCAACAACGTCCAGAGCCTCATCCTGTACAACATTGCCGGGGAAGAGGTGACGGTCGGCGAATTGACGTACCGCGGCTACTATCTCGGCTCGAACGTCTCGTACAACCTCAAGAAGATGGTCGAAACCGGCTATCTCGAGCAGGAACGCTCCACCCACGACCGCCGCACGGTCCGCGTGCGGCTTTCGGAGAAGGGCAAGGCGCTGCGCGAAAAGATGGTGGCCATGTTCGACCGTCACACGGCAAAGCTCGCCGACGGCGCGCTCGCCGCGCCCAAGATCGAGGCGGCGAACGAGACGCTGTGGGCGTTGGGCCGGTTCTGGAACGAGGTTCTGAACAGCCCGGCGCACGCCGTGCGCAACGACGTCCGGCTGCGCGCCTAGCCAGGCGCCCATCCCCTCTCGACGGCCTTGATCCGGCCGGGCTTGCGCCCGGCTCGGATTTGACGTTCCCGCCGCCCGGGAGCGCGCGGCGTTGACATCGGCGTGCCTTGGCAAGACAAACTAGCCCTTGTCTTCCGCCAGCCTGGCCCTGCCGATGCCCGATTTCGATTACGGCCGCATTTGCGACCGCCTCGCCGCCGCGGGGCGGCGCCGGCATCTGCGCAGCTTCGGCCCCGGCCAAGGGGGGCGGATCGAAACCGCGCGGGGCGTGCTCGTCAATTTCTCCTCAAACGACTATCTGGGCCTGTCGCGCCATCCCGAGGTCGTGCGCCGCGCCCAGGAATTCGCCGCGCGCTGGGGGGCGGGGGCGGGGGCCTCGCGCCTCGTTACCGGCACGCTCGAGATCCACGAGGCGGTGGAAGCGAAACTGGCCCGCGCCAAGGGAACCGAGGCCGCGCTGGTCTTCGCCTCCGGCTATCAGGCCAACGTGTCGGTGCTCGCGGCCCTGCTCGACGCGAAGGTGCTGGGCGGCGAGCCGCTGGTTTTCTCCGACCGGCTCAACCATGCCAGCATCCACGACGGCTGCCGGCTCGCCGGGGTGCGCGAGCTTCGCTACCGCCACAACGACCTCGGCCATCTCGAGGAGCTGTTGCGCGCGCGCCGGCGCGCCAACGCCCCCTGTTTCATCCTCTCCGAAACCATCTTCAGCATGGACGGCGACCGCGCCGACGTCGCGGCGCTGGGCGATCTCGCGCGGCGCTATGACGCGTTTCTTTATCTCGACGAGGCGCACGCGACCGGCGTTCTCGGGCGCGACGGGTTCGGCCTCAGCGCCGATTCGCCCGGCGCCGCTTCGCTGGTCATGGGGACCTTCGGCAAGGCGCTGGGAAGCTTCGGCGCCTACGTCGCGTGCGGCTCGCGGATTCGCGACTATCTCGTGAACCGCTGCGGCGGCTTCGTCTATTCCACCGCCTTGCCGCCGCCGGTGGTGGGCGCGGTCGACGCCGCGCTCGACCTCGTGCCCACGCTCGGCGAGGCGCGGGCAAGGCTGCAGGAGACGGCGGCGCGGCTGCGCGACTCGTTGCGCGCGGGCGGGCTCGATTGCGGTGCCTCGTCGACCCAGATCGTGCCGGTGATCCTGGGCGCGGAGACGGCCGCCCTCGATCTTGCCCGCGGGCTCGAGGAGGAAGGGATGCTGGCGGTCGCGATCCGGCCGCCGACGGTGCCGCCGGGGACGTCGCGGGTCCGCTTTTCGATCACCGCCGCGCACGAGGCGGCCGACATCGCGCGCCTCGCCGAGGCCGTGCCGCGGATCGCCACCCGGTGCGGCATGCGCGAGGCGGCGGGATGACCGACATCGTCTTCGTCCACGGCTGGGGATTCGACGCCGGCGCCTGGGGCGGTGTGCGCGAGGGGCTTGCGGATTTCGAATGCGACGCCGTCGATCTCGGGTTCTTCGGCCGGCCGTCGCGGTTTCCAGAGAACGGCGGCGATCCCGTCGTCGCGGTTGGGCACTCGCTGGGGTTCCTGTGGCTACTGCGCGAGCGGCCGTTTCCTTGGCGCGCGCTGGTGAGCATCGCCGGCATGCCGCGATTCACGCGCGGACCCGGCTACGACTGCGGGATGGCGGGGCGCGTGCTGGACGCCATGATCGCGCGCCTGGCCGTGGCGCCGGCCGAAACCTTGGCCGATTTCCTCGCACGCTGCGGCTGCCCACCCCGTTCCGCGAACGGCGGGCTCGATGGCGCGCGACTCGCCGAGGCGCTGCGCTGGCTCAGGGAATGGGACGCGCGCGAGACGCTGGCGGAAGAACCCGCGCCGGTCCTGGCGCTGTTCGCCGAGGACGACGAGATCGTGCGGAAAGAGATGAGCGAGGCCGCTTTCGCCGCGCGCCCCAATACGGCGCTCGTCCGGCGGCGCGACGGCGGCCATGCGCTCCCGCTGACGCGCGCCGAATGGTGTGCAGACCGGATCCGGAAGTTCGTCCGATGCCTGCCGTGACCGCGCAGGCCGCACCCGTATTGCGTGGCGCTGTGGACGCCGCGCGCAAGAGAGCGATCGCGCGCTCCTTCGACGCGGCGGCGCCGAGCTACGATTCCCATGCCCCGGTGCAGCGCCGGGTGGCTTCGAGCCTCGCCCGGCGGATCGCGGCGTTGCCCTTGCCTGCGGTGCCGCGCGTGCTCGAGATCGGGTGCGGCACGGGTTTTCTGAGCGCCGCCTTGCTGGCGCGACTCGCGGCCGCGCGCTTTCTCTTCACCGACCTCTCGCCGGCGATGGCGGGCCGCTGCCGCGACAAGATCGCGCGGCGCGGGGCGGGCGCGCGGTTCGCGGTCATGGACGGCGAGGCGCCCGCGGTTGCGCCCGACTTCGATCTCGTCGCCTCCAGCCTCGCGTTCCAGTGGTTCCTGGATTTGCCGGCGGCACTCGACGCGCTTGCGGCGTGCCTGCGGCCGGGCGGGCGGCTGGCCTTCGCGACGCTCGGCGCGGAGAGCCTCGCCGAATGGCGCGGGCTCCACGAAGCTTCGGGTTCGACCTTCACCGGGTTCGATTATCCGTCCGCCACCGGGCTGCGGCGCATGGCGCAAGGCGCGCGCCTGCGCGGCGCCGTCGCCGAGGAGCGGATCGTGCGCCGCCATCCGGACGTCCTGACCTTCCTGCGGGAACTGAAGTCGCTGGGTGCCGGCACGCCCGGGCCGAACGCGGCCGTGCCCGGTGTCGGCGATCTCAGGCGGGTGCTGCGCCGGACCGAGGGCGCGTTCGCCGTGACCTATCACGTGCTCTACGGCACGTTCGCGGCCCCCGGCCGAGGCAGGCGATGCGCATGACCGGGTATTTCGTCACCGGGACCGATACGGATGTGGGCAAGACCGTCGTCGCGAGCTGGCTCGTGCTCGCGCTCGACGGCGAATACTGGAAGCCGGTCCAGGCCGGGCTCGAAGGCGAAACCGACGCGGCGGCGGTGCGCCGCCTCACCGGCCTGCCCGAGGCCCGGTTCCACGATTCCGCCTATCGCCTTAAAGCGGCCCTCTCGCCCCACGAGGCGGCGCGGCGCGAAGGCGTGACGATCGAGACGGGGACGATCGAGCTTCCGGCCCACCGCCGGCCGCTCGTCGTGGAGGGCGCGGGCGGCCTGCTGGTTCCGTTGAACCCGCGCGCGCTCGTCATCGATCTCATCGCCAAGCTCGGCTTGCCGGTGATCCTGGTCGCGCGCTCGGGGCTGGGGACCATCAACCACACTTTGCTCAGCCTCGAGGCCTTGCGCGCGCGCGGCTTAGCGCTCGCGGGCGTCGTGATCAACGGACCCGGAAATCCGGCCAACCGCGAGGCCATCGAGAGCCATGGAAACGTGCCGGTGATCGCCGAGCTTCCCTTGATCGAACCTTTGACGGCCGAGGGGCTGGCCGCGGCCGCGGCGGCAATCCGGCCCCGGCTTCCCGAATGGGCGGCGGCATCATGAGCCGGAAGCCGAACAAGCCAAGTTCCGGGACCGCGGCGCTGGATGCCCGCCACGTGTGGCATCCCTTCACCCAGGCCGAAGGCGCGCCCGAGCCGATCGAGATCGTGGCGGGCGAGGGGGCGGAGCTGCGCGCGGCCGACGGGCGGCGCTTCCTCGATCTCGTGTCGTCGTGGTGGGTGAACGTCCACGGCCACGGCCATCCCGCGATCGCCGCCGCCATCGCCCGCCAGGCCGAAACGCTCGAACACGTGATGTTCGCGGATTTCACCCACCGGCCCGCGGCGGAGCTCGCAGCCAGGCTTTGCGCGATCGCGCCGGAAGGGCTTTCGCGCGTGTTCTTCTCCGACAACGGCTCGACCGCCGTGGAGGTGGCGCTCAAGCTCGCGGTGCAATACTGGCGCAACCGGGGCGAGACGGAGCGCAGCCGGTTCGTCGCGCTTTCGGGCGGCTATCACGGCGACACCGTGGGAGCGATGTCGGTGAGTTCCGCTTCGGGATTCGCGACGCCTTTCACCGACCTCCTGTTCAAGTCCGATTTCCTGCCGTTCCCCGAGACCTGGGACGGCGACAACGAGGCGGCGGAGAAGGAAGAGGCAGCGCTAGGCGCGGCGCGGCGGTTCTTCGACGCGGAAGGCGGGCGCACCGCCGCCCTCGTCATCGAGCCGCTGGTGCAGGGCGCGGGCGGCATGCGCATGTCCCGGCCCGGATTCGTGCGCGAGCTGGCGGCGCTCGCCCAGGGCTCCGGCGCGCTGGTGATCTGCGACGAGGTGATGACCGGATTCGGCCGCACGGGCGAGATGTTCGCATCCCAGCGGGCCGGCATCACGCCCGACATGATGTGCCTCTCCAAGGGCCTGACCGGCGGCTTCATGCCGCTCGGCGCGACCCTGTGCCATGAGCGGATCTTCGACGGGTTCCGCAGCGACGGCGTCTCCCGCGCCTTCCTCCACGGCCATTCCTACACCGCCAACCCGCTGGGCTGCGCCGCGGCGCTGGCCTCGCTCGATCTCTTCGAGGGCGGGGAATGGCGGGAGCGCACGGAGAGGATCGCGGCGCGCCATCGCGCCTTCCTCGACGGCCTGGCGGGCCATCCGAAAGTCTCGCGCCGCCGGCTCACCGGCACGATCGCGGCCTTCGACGTCGGCGGGCAGGGTGCGGGCTATGGGGCCGCCCTCGGCGCGGCGCTCAAGCGCGAGTTCCTCGCCCGCGGGCTGCTGCTGAGGCCGCTCGGCAACACCGTCTATCTGATGCCGCCTTATTGCATCGACGACGCGCAGCTCGACCACGCCTATGACGGCATCCACGCCGTGTTGGAGCGAATCGAGATCTAGGAGTCGCAACCGGTTCGGCCGCGTCCGTCAATGGGTGCAGGCCACCGTGCAGACGCGGCGCGTGCCGTCGGCCGAGGGCTCGCAATCGGAAATCGCGATGTCGACGGTGGCCGGACCCGGCGGCGCCGGCGCGGCCGCCGATTCGCCCGGGCTCTGGGTGAAGTCGAAGGCGTAGGAGCCGCCGAGAATCGAGGTCGGCCAGATGAAGAACGGAGGCGCGGGGCGCGCGGCAAACAGGCGATCGAGGTCCACGGTGCAGTGGCCCGAGATGCGGGTCTCGGTGCGCTCGGCGCAGCGCCCTTCGATCTTGACGTCCAGGAGCTGCGGGCGCGGCCGCGCCAGCGCGATCTCGCGGGCCCGGTCCGCCTCGACCGCGGTTTGGCAGCCCGGCCCCGGTGCGCCGCAGGAAACGCCGCTGGCGAAGGCGAGGGTCAGCGGGCCGCAGGTCTTGTTCTCGAACGATACGGAGTCGCCCGCTCGCCCCGGCCTTGCCGCCGCGACGCCGGCGAGCGCAACCGCCAACGCGATGAAAGGAATGCCCCGCACCAAGCCTCCCGCACTCCCGGCGGCGCCAAGCCGCGCGTTCCGCGACAAAGGTCGCACCGCGCCCAAACGCGCGCAAGAGGGCGGCCGGACCCGGTTTTCGTGCGGCCGGGCGGGGCGGGCGCTATAATGAGGGGCGTGAGGCGAGCAGGGGAGTGGTCGCGATGACCGAAAGCGGCCGCGAAGTCATTCTCGAGTTCCAGAGTATCGGCAATTCGGTGAAGGTCACCGCGATCGACCCGTTGACCCTCGTCGAGGTCTCGATCGTGGGCGCCGCCTCGGCCGGTCAGGAGACCTTGAGACGCACCGCGATCCGCAAGCTCGAATACGTGCTCGCCAAGCGGCGGGAAGGCGGCTAGCCCCGGGTCAGGACGACTTCTGCCGGCGCGGGCGGCGGGTGGTCTTCTGGCCGGTCTTGCGCCCCAGGCCGATCTTCTTGGCGAAGGCGGAGCGCTGTTCGGCGTAGTTGGGCGCGACCATGGGATAGTCGGGCGGCAGGCCCCATTTCGCGCGGTACTCGTCCGGCGTCATGTTGTAGGTGGAGCGCAGATGCCTTTTGAGCATCTTGAGCTTTTTGCCGTCCTCGAGGCAGACGATGTAGTCGGGCGTCACCGACTTGCGGATGGGAACCGCCGGCTTCAACGCCTCGACCTTTTCCACGCCGCCCGCCTTCTCGAGGCCGGCGAAAGTCGTGAACACCGTGCTGATCACGTCGGAAAGCTGGGTCGGCGCCAGCAGGTTGTTGCTGGCGTACGCCGAGACCACCTCGGCCGTCATCGTCAGCAACTCGCTGCGGCGGTTTTGATCGCCCTCTTGCACGTCCATTACCCGAGTCCTTTTAACTGGGATTCCGTTTCTTTGATTGCACCAAGGCCGTTCCCTGTCAATTGGAAATAACGGCGCAAACGATTATTAATTTTCGTTCACCATAATTTGCCGAGGATTAAGCGGGCGCCGCCCGCCAAGCACTCACATATATTCGACTGCCCCGCATTACCCCGCGGCGGAAAGTGCGCGGCGCCGGTTATTGGGCCCCGCGGGGTGGGCATGTATTCACGCAAGGGGCGGCGGCGTTTAACGGTGCTTTTCCGGCTCCGCCCGCAACGAACGAAAGTCGTCGCGCCGCCGCGCATGACGCAGCACTGTCATAATATTTGAGGCGGGCGAGGGGATGCCAAGGAATTGTGGCGGAATCGCGGCGAAACCGAGGCTGCGAGGGATAGTGGGCGTCTGGCACGCCCAAGCGACATATGGTACGTTGATCGTTCGGTTCGCGTCGATGATTACCAAGCGCCATGGCACGGGAAACTATTGCGATCGCCGCCGATCACGCCGGGGTGTCGCTCAAGGATGTGCTGAAGGCCGAGCTCGGCGAGCTCGGCTTCGATGTCCTCGATCTCGGCACCCACGGCCCGGAATCGGTGGACTACCCCGACTATGGGAATGCCATGGCGGAGACGATTTTGCAGGGCAAGGTGGCGCGCGGGGTTCTTGTGTGCGGCAGCGGGATCGGAGTAAGTATCGCCGCCAACCGCCATCCCGGCATCCGCGCCGCGCTCTGCCACGACGCGGTGACGGCGCGGCTCGCGCGGCAGCATAACGACGCCAACGTCCTCGTGCTGGGCGCGCGCACCACGGGCATCGAGGTGGCGAAAGACTGCCTGAGGATCTTTTTGCAGACGGCATTCGAGGGCGGCCGCCACGCACGCCGGGTCGCCAAGCTCGGCTGAGCGGGTTGCTCGGCCCAAGGCAAACGAACGAAACGGGGAGGACGTAAGAAGATGTCAGTCGCAACCGCAAAAACCGGCTCCGGCGATCTGGAGCAGTTCTTTAACGAGCGTCTCGCCGAAAGCGACGCCGAGGTCTACAAGGCGATGCGCGAGGAGCTGCGCCGCCAGCAGGAGCAGATCGAGCTCATCGCGTCCGAGAACATCGTCTCCCAGGCCGTGATCGACGCGGCGGGAAGCCTGCTCACCAATAAATACGCGGAAGGGTATCCGGGGCGGCGCTACTACGGCGGATGCGAGTTCGTCGACGTCGTCGAAACCCTGGCGATCGAGCGGGCGAAGAAGCTCTTCAACTGCGCCTTCGCCAACGTCCAGGCCCATTCCGGCTCGCAGGCCAACCAGTCGGTAATGCTGGCCCTGATAAAGCCGGGCGATACCATCCTCGGCATGTCGCTCGCCTGCGGCGGCCATCTCACCCATGGCGCCGCGCCCAACCTTTCGGGCAAGTGGTTCAACGCGGTCCAGTACGGCGTGCGGCGGGACGACCACCTGATCGACTTCGACGAGGTCGAGAAGCTGGCCAACGAGCACAAGCCGAAGCTCATCATCGCCGGCGGCTCCGCCTATCCCCGCATCATCGACTTCGCGCGTTTCCGCAAGATCGCCGATTCGGTCGGCGCTTATCTGATGGTGGACATGGCGCACTTCGCCGGCCTGGTGGCGGCCGGGGTCCATCCCACCCCGCTGCCCCACGCCCACGTGGTGACGACGACGACGCACAAGACCCTGCGCGGCCCGCGCGGCGGCATGGTGCTGTCCAACGACGAGGACATCGGCAAGAAGATCAACTCCGCGACCTTCCCGGGCCTCCAGGGCGGGCCGCTCATGCACATCATCGCGGCCAAGGCGGTGGCCTTCGGCGAGGCGCTGCAGCCCGAGTTCAAGACCTACGCCCAGGCGGTCGTGGACGGGGCGCACGCGCTCGCCAAGACGATCGTCGATCGCGGGCTGGCCGTGGTCTCGGGCGGCACCGACACCCATCTCATGCTCGTCGACCTGAGGCCGAAGAAGCTCACCGGCAAGGCGGCCGAGGCGAGCCTGGAGCGGGCGCGGATCACCTGCAACAAGAACGGCGTTCCGTTCGACCCCGAAAAGCCCACCATCACCTCGGGCGTGCGCCTCGGCACGCCGGCCTGCACCACGCGCGGCTTCGGGGTCGAGGAATGGAAGACGGTGGGGAACCTCATCGGCGACGTACTCGACGGGCTCCACGACAATCCGGAGGACAACGGCGCGGCCGAAGCGGCGGTCCGGCAGAAGGTCGGGACGCTTTGCCGCCGCTTCCCGATCTATCCCGACATCGTCTAGGACGGCAGCAAAAGGGGGGGAGCCATGCGCTGTCCGTTCTGCGGGCACGACGACACACAGGTGAAGGATTCGCGGCCGACCGAGGACAGTGCGTCGATCCGACGACGACGGCTGTGCCCGGCGTGCGGCTCGCGCTTCACCACCTTCGAGAGGGTGCAGTTGCGCGAGCTCACGGTCATCAAGCGCAACGGGCGCCGCGTTCCCTTCGACCGCGAGAAACTGATTCGTTCCATCAACCTCGCGGTCCGGAAGAGGCCCGTGGACGCCGAGAAGATCGAGCGCGTCGTCAACGGCATCCAAAGGCGGATCGAGAGCTCGGGCGAAAGCGAGATCCCGGCCGAGCAGATCGGCGAAATGGTGATGGATGCGCTGGCCCAGCTCGATCAGGTCGCTTACGTGCGCTTCGCCTCGGTCTACCGGAATTTCCGCGAGGCCAAGGATTTCGAGGATTTCGTGGGCCAGTTGAGTGGCGATCGCGACTGACGGCAACGATACCCGCACCATGTCCGCGGCGCTCGCGCTCGCCGCGCGCGGGCTGGGCGCCGTCCATCCCAATCCCGCGGTCGGCTGCATCCTGGTCCGGCACGACCCGGGCTCGGGCGCGCCGCGGATCGTCGGCCGCGGCTGGACCCAGGACTCGGGCCGGCCCCATGCCGAAACCGAGGCGCTGAAGCGCGCGGGCGCGCTCGCCAAGGGCGCCATCGCCTACATCACCTTGGAGCCGTGCGCCCATCACGGCGAAACCCCGCCCTGCGCCGAGGCGCTGATCGAGGCCGGGATCGGCCGCGCGGTGGTGGCGGTCGAGGATCCCGATCCGCGCGTGTCGGGGCGCGGCGTCGCCATGCTGCGCGAGGCCGGGATCGAGGTCACGACTGGCGTCATGGCCGCCGAGGCCAAGGAACTCAACGCCGGCTTTTTCATGCGCGTCGCGGAAGGCCGTCCGCTGGTCACCTGGAAGGTGGCGACCACGCTCGACGGGCGAGTCGCCACCCACCGAGGCGACAGCCAGTGGATCACCGGCGAAACGGCCCGCAACATGGCCCATGGCCTGCGCGCCAGCCACGACGCGGTGCTGGTCGGCGTCGGCACGGTGCTGGCGGACGATCCGGCGCTCACCTGCCGGCTTCCGGGGCTTTCCGCGCGCTCGCCGGTCCGGGTGGTGTTGGACGGACGCCTGCACCTTCCGCTCACCAGCCAGCTCGTGATGACCGCCCGGATACTTCCCACGTGGCTGGTGACGCTGCGCAATAACGAGGCCCGCCGCCGCGAAGCCTATGCCGCCTGCGGCCTCGAGGTCATCGAGGTCGGCGAAAGCAACGAGGGCAGCCTGGATCTCCGCGAGGCCTTGCGGCGCCTGGGCGAACGGGGCATCACCCGCTTGCTGGTCGAAGGCGGAAGCCGGGTATCGGGCGCGTTCCTCCGCGCCGGGCTGATCGACCGCATCGCCTGGTTCCGGGCGCCGCGCGTTATCGGCGGCGACGGCGTCCCGGCGGCCGCGGCCATTGGCGTCGATCTTCTCTTCGACACCCCCAGCTTCGTGCGCACCGGCATCAGCGAGGCCGCGTCGGACCTCCTGGAAACCTACGCGCGCAAGCCCTAGTCTTCGCCCATGTTCACCGGGATCATCACCGACCTCGGGACGGTGCGCGCGGTCACGCCGGGCGGGATCGCCCGTTTCGCCTTCGCGACCGGCCTCGAGACGGATAAGCTCGCGGTCGGCGCTTCCGTCGCCTGCTCGGGCGTGTGCCTTACGGTCGTGGACAAGGGACCGGGGTGGTTCGCCAGCGACGTCTCCGCCGAGACGCTGGCGCGCACCACGCTGGGGACCTGGGGGCCCGGGACGCCGGTCAATTTCGAGCGGGCGCTCGTGGTCGGCGGCGAGCTCGGCGGCCACTTCGTCGCGGGGCATGTGGACGGTGTCGCCAAGGTGGCGAAGGTCGCGCCCGAAGGCGACAGCCTGCGGTTCGATTTCGAGGCCGAGCCCGCGCTCATGAAATTCATCGCGCCCAAGGGGTCGGTGGCGCTCGACGGCGTGTCGCTGACGGTCAACGAGGTCGAAGGGAACCGCTTCGGGGTCAACATCATTCCCCACACCCGGCAGAACACCTCGTTCGGGTCGCTCGAGGCGGGCGGGTCGGTCAATCTCGAGGTCGATCTGCTGGCCCGCTATGTCGAAAGGCTGGTGCCGTGGCAAACCCCGGTCTAGAACACCCCAAAGCCAGGGCGGAGGCCGCCGTGACGAAGACCGATCCTTTGTCCGCGATCCCGGAGATCATCGAGGACATCCGCAACGGCCGGATCATCGTGCTGGTCGACGACGAGGATCGCGAGAACGAAGGCGACCTCATCGTCGCGGCCCAGATGGCGACGCCCGAGGCGATCAACTTCATGGCGCGATTCGGCCGCGGCCTCGTCTGCCTGGCGCTCCCCAGGGCCCGCGTCGAGGAGCTGGGCCTGCCGCTCATGGCGCGCGACAACCTTTCGCGCCACCAGACGGCCTTCACCGTTTCGATCGAGGCCCGCGAGGGCGTGACGACCGGCATCTCCGCCCCCGACCGGGCGCGGACCGTGGCGGTCGCGATCGACCCGACCAAGGGCAAGAGCGACATCGTGACGCCGGGCCACGTTTTCCCGCTGGTCGCGCGGGACGGCGGCGTGCTGGTGCGCGCCGGGCACACGGAGGCGGCGGCGGATCTGGCCCGGCTCGCCGGGCTCTATCCCGCCGGCGTGCTGTGCGAGATCATGAAGGACGACGGGACCATGGCGCGCCTGCCCGATCTCGAGGCGTTCGCGCGCGCCCACGGCCTGAAGATGGCGAGCATCGCCGATCTCATCGCCTACCGCCTGCGCAACGAGCGCATCGTCGAGCGCGTGGCCGAGACCGACCTGGACAGCCGCTTCGGCGGCCGCTTCCGCATGATCGTCTATGCCAACCGGGTGAATTACGCCGAGCACATCGCCCTCGTGAAGGGCGACCTGTCGCAGCCCGGCCCGGTGCTCGTGCGCATGCACGCCCTCAACCTGCTCGACGACGTGCTGGGCGACGTCGGCGGGCCCCATCACGGCGAGCTGCGCCGCGCGATGGAGATCATCGGCGCCGAGCAGCGCGGCGTCGTGGTCGTGATCCGCGAGCCCCGGGCCACCACCTTGTCGGCGCGCGTGCAGGCGCGCAGCCAGCAGGGTCCCTCACAGCCGCCCGAGCTTCGCGACTACGGCGTGGGAGCCCAGATTTTGCTCGATCTCGGCGTGCAGGATATGATCCTGTTGTCCAACACCAAACGCACGATCGTCGGCCTCGAAGGCTACGGCCTCAGTATCGTCGATCGAAAACCCTTGCCGGTAGCGGAGACCTGAATGGCGGAACGTCCGCAGATCATGATCGTCGAGGCGCGGTTCTACGAAGACGTCGCGGACGAGCTCGTGCGCGGTGCGGTCGCGACGCTGGAAGCGGCGGGCGCGACCTACGAGCGCTACGCGGTTCCCGGCGTGTTCGAGATTCCGGCGGCAATCCAGATGGCGATCCGGTCGCTGGATTTCACGACGCTGCGTGGCCGCTTCGACGGCTACATCGTGCTGGGGTGCGTGATCCGCGGCGAAACCGACCATTACGAGATCGTCGCGGAACAAAGCGCGCGCGCGATCCAAGACTTGATCCGGAAATACACGCTGGCGCTCGGGTTCGGGATCATCACCGCCGAGAACCGCGACCAGGCCCGGGTCCGGGCCGCGGTGGACGGGCGCAACCGCGGCGGCGCGGCGGCGCGCGCATGCCTTCAGATGCTGGACGTGAAGCGGCAGCTTCTGCTGTTTCCGCGATGACGGCCGCGCGCGAAGCCGAGACGGCCGGCTCCGGGGCGCGGCGCCCGCGCCGGGCGGCGCGCTTGGCTGCGACGCAGGCGCTCTATCAGATTCTCCTTACCGGCGCCTTGGCCGAGAACGTGGTCGCGGAGTTCCAGAATTTCCGGGGCCAGGGCGAGAGCGACGCGAACCCGCTCGTCGGCGCGGACGTCGCGCTCTTCGCCGACATCGTGCGCGGCGCGGCGGCGCGGCGCGAGGAGATCGAGGCGGCGCTGCAACGAAGCCTGGCCGCGGACTGGCCGCTGGAGCGCATCGAGACGCTGCTGCGCGCTGTGCTTTGGGCCGGCGCCTACGAGCTTGTCGGACGGCCGGACATCCCGATCGAGGTCGTCATCAACGAATACGTCGAGATCGCGCGCGCCTTCTTCGCCGGCAAAGAGCCGTCGTTCGTGAACGGCGTGCTCGATCGCGTGGCGCGCGAAGTCCGGGGCGGCGACGCGGAGGCGGCACAACGTGGCGGCTCGACGCGGACCCGGTGAATTCGAGATCATCGCGCGCTACTTCCGGCCGCTCGCCGGGGGAAGGGCGGGCGCGCTCGGCCTCGCCGATGACGCGGCGCTTCTCGATCCCACGCCCGGCCGCACGTTGGTGGCGACCGCCGACACGATGGTGGCGGGCGTGCATTTCTTCCCCGAGGATCCGCCCGACCTCGTCGCCCGCAAGCTGCTGCGGGTCAATCTGTCGGACCTCGCCGCCATGGGAGCGGACCCGGTCACCTATCTTCTCACCGTCGCCTTGCCCGAGGATCTGGCCGACGACTGGCTCGCCGGATTCAGCACGGGCCTGCGGGCGGACCAGGAGCGCTTCGGTATCTACCTGTCGGGCGGCGACACCTCCGCGACGCCGGGCCCCGCGGTTTTGACGGTGGCGGCCTTCGGGGAGGTGCCCAAGGGCACGGCGCTGCTGCGCGCCGGGGCCAGGCCGGGGGACACGATTTTCGTGTCCGGGACGATCGGCGACGGCGCGATCGGGCTGCGGGCGCTGCGCGGCGGAATCGAGGCCGGCGACCGCGATTTCCGGGAATTCCTCATTTCCCGCTACCATGTGCCGGAGCCCCGCATCGGGCTCGGCGTGGCGCTGCGCGGCCTTGCCCATGCGGCGATCGACGTTTCCGACGGCCTGGTCGCGGATCTGGGCCACATCTGCGAGACCTCGCGGGTGGGCGCGGTCGTCGAATGGGCGCGCGTCCCGCTTTCGGCGGCGGCGCGCTGGTTCGTGGAGGCGCATCCGGGGTTGCGCGACGCGGTACTGGGCGGCGGCGACGATTACGAATTGCTGTTCACCGCCGCACCCGGCGCCCTCGATTCCGTCACGGGGGCGGCCAAGGCTTGCGGCGTCGCGGTCACGGCGATCGGGCAGGTGCGCGAAGGCGCGGGTGTCACGGTCGCGGATTCGGACGGTAGCGAGATCAGGGTTGGCTCGCCCGGCTATACCCATTTCTGAGGCGCGATGAAGAAGATCATCATCATCGTGGTCGCGTTGCTGGTGCTCGGCGGCGGCGGCTTCGGGGCGTGGAAGTTCTTCATGGCCGGCGACAAGGCCGAGACCGCGGCCGCGCCGGAGCAGAACGCGGCCCCGGTTTTCATGGATCTCGATCCCTTCGTGGTCTCGGTCATCCGCGACAACCGGGTGGTCAAATACCTGAGCCTCACCGTCAAGCTCGAGGTCGCCGGGCCGGTGGCGGAGGCGAAGGTCACGAAGATGATGCCCTATCTGCGCGACGCCTATATGACGCGCCTCCACGCCTCTCTGTCGCGCAGCGACCCCGCCCTCAACTACGACGTAGAGAAGCTGAAACGGCAGCTCATGGCCGAGAGCGAGCGGGTGCTGGGGCCGGGCTACGTCCGCAACGTCCTGATCGGCTCGATCATGGAAAAGCGGAGCCCGCCCTAGCCGTCGCCCGCGGTTGCCTTGGCGGGGGTAATCTGGCATGTTCCGGCCCGCTCGGCGCCGGGAGGCGCCCAGGGGAGTCGCCGCGGGCCGCGGCGCCATCACGCCTTCGTTCGGGACAACGGGATTCTCACCATGACTGGTATCGATTTCTTGATCGTCGCCTGCGGGGTTCTTGCGCTTCTCTACGGCGTCTATGCCGGGCGCAGCGTGCTCGCGGCCAGCTCCGGGACGGAGCGCATGCGCGAGATTTCCGCCGCCATCCAGGAAGGCGCACGCGCCTATCTCAATCGGCAATATATGACGATCGCCATGGTCGGCGTGGTGATCGGCGTGTTGCTCGGCTATCTCCTCGGCCTTCATGTCGCGATCGGCTATTTCATCGGCTCGACGCTTTCGGGCGCCGCCGGCTATATCGGCATGAGCGTCTCGGTGCGCGCGAACGTGCGCACGGCCGACGCGGCGCGCACCGGCGGCTTGAAGCCCGCGCTCGACATCGCCTTCAAGTCGGGCGCCATCACCGGCATGCTGGTGGTGGGCCTCGGGCTGCTGGGCGTTTCCATCTACTACTTCGTGCTGCTCGGCAGCGGGATGGAGTTGCGCCGGGTTCTCGAGGGGCTGGTGGCGCTTTCCTTCGGCGCCTCGCTGATCTCGATCTTCGCCCGGCTGGGGGGCGGCATCTTCACCAAGGGCGCGGATGTGGGCGCCGACCTGGTGGGAAAGATCGAGGCCGGAATCCCCGAGGACGATCCCCGCAATGCCGCGGTGATCGCGGACAATGTGGGCGACAACGTCGGCGATTGCGCCGGCATGGCGGCCGACCTGTTCGAGACCTATGCCGTCACCATCGTCGCGACGATGCTGCTCGCCGCCATCTTCTTCACCGGCGAAATCCAGGCCAAGATGATGATCTACCCGCTTCTGATCGGCGCGGTGTGCATCGTCGGCTCGGTCGCCGGCACGTTCTTCGTCCGGCTGGGATCGCGGGGGCGCATCATGTGGGCGCTCTACAAGGGATTGATCGCCGCCGGCGTGATCTCGGCGGGTTTGATCGCGCTGGTCACCGACTTGCATATCGGCATCTCGGACCCGATCCCGCTCGGCGATACGACCGTCACGGGGCTCAACCTGCTCATCTGCGCGCTGGTGGGGCTCGTCATCACCGGGTTCCTGGTATGGATCACCGAGTATTACACGGGAACCGAGTTCCGTCCGGTGCAGTCGATCGCACGTGCCTCGCAGACGGGGCATGCCACCAACATCATCGAGGGCCTGGCGATCTCGATGGAATCGACCGCGCTTCCGGTCCTGGTGATCTGCATCGGCATCGTCGTCGCCTATTCCCAGGCCGGCCTGTTCGGCATCGGCATCGCGGTGACCACCATGCTGGCCTTGGCCGGCATGATCGTGGCGCTCGACGCTTTCGGGCCCGTCACCGACAACGCCGGCGGCATCGCCGAGATGGCCGATCTGCCGGCCGAGGTGCGCAAATCGACCGACGCACTCGATGCCGTGGGCAACACGACCAAGGCCGTGACCAAGGGCTACGCCATCGGCTCGGCCGCCTTGGCCGCGCTCGTCCTCTTTGCCGCGTACACCGAGGACCTGGCGCATTATTTCCCCGGTCTCACGATCACCTTCCGCCTCCAGGACCCGTTCGTCGTGATCGGGCTCTTCATGGGCGGGCTGCTTCCCTATCTCTTCGGCTCGCTCGGCCTGCGCGCGGTTGGGCGCGCGGCCGCCAGCGTGGTGATCGAGGTGCGCCGCCAGTTCAAGGAAATCCCGGGGATCATGGAAGGCAAGGCGCGCCCGGAATACGGCCGCGCGGTGGATCTGCTGACCAAGGCGGCGATCAAGGAGATGATCGTTCCCTCGCTGCTCCCGGTCCTGGCGCCGGTGGTGCTCTACGTGGTGGTCGCGGCCGCGGCCGGGCAGGCCGCCGCGTTCACGGCGCTGGGCGCCATGCTGCTGGGGACCATCGTCACCGGCATCTTCGTCGCGATCTCGATGACCTCGGGCGGCGGGGCCTGGGACAACGCCAAGAAATTCATCGAGGACGGCAATTATGGCGGCAAGGGCTCCGACGCCCACCATGCGGCGGTGACCGGCGACACCGTCGGCGATCCTTACAAGGATACCGCCGGCCCGGCCGTGAACCCGATGATCAAGATCACGAACATCGTCGCCATCCTGCTGCTGGCGATCCTGGCGACGTTCTAGGCGCCACAGGCCATAGAAATAGAAAGCGGGGAAGCGGCCGGCGAGCCGGCGCTGCGGCTTTTCGTGGCTAGTAGCCGCCGCCGGGGGTCGGCCCCGGGCCCGGCCCGGTCCGGCCGGGAGCGGCGGCCCCGTAGCGGTTGAGGTTGCCGAGCATCTGGTCGAGGATCGTCAGATGCTTGCCCTTGGTCGGGGTCGTGCGGGCGACGGGCGAAACCTCCTTGGCGTCGCTCAGCCCGTACTGGCGGATGCCGCTGACCTTGCCGTCCTGATCGAAGCTGATGGCGACGACCTTCTGCTCCTGCACGTCGGGGCTAAAGAACGCGAACTGGCTCGTGCGCTTGCTGATGTAGTACCAAGTCTTCTCGCCGAACACCGATTCGGTCGAGGGGGTGCCGATCAGCTTCTTGACCTCGTCTTCCGTTTGCACGCCGGGCTCGATCGTCGCGAGCTTGACGGCGTCGGGAATCTGCCCGTCGGTGTGGATGGTCGGCGCGCAGCCCCAAAGCATCGCCGCGCCGAGGACGGCAGCCGCGCCCGCGCGCCAGGGCGCGGAGAAAGCGCCCGCCGCGGCGGACCGCCAAGCGTTCAAGATCGTCGGTTCAAGGGCCATTTGAACGGGTGAAAGTTGGCACTTGGGCGCCCCTCCTGTCAACCGTGCCGGGCCGCCGCATGCGCCGGTGTCCGGCCCGCCGCGGGCGGAAGGGTTGACCCCCCGGAGGGTGGACCCTACCTTTCGCGGCACGGTTTCCCACATCCGAATTTCGGCCGGCTCCCGGTCCCCGGAGGGCAAGACAGTGGCAATGGAAAAGGTCGAGGCCGAATTCTCCCGCATCATCGACGTCGAAGGCTTGGCGGAAGAAGAGCTTCAACGCGACATCGACGCCAGCGAAAGCGAGCGCGAGGCGCTCGCGCGCCGATTCGGTCTTCTTTCCCTGGACAGGCTGAGCGCCACCGTGCAGGTCAAGCGCGTGAGCGGCGGCGTGCGCGTGCGCGGCGATTTCGAGGCGGACGTCGTCCAATCCTGTGTCGTGACGCTGGAGCCCGTCCCCGCCCACATCGCCGACAGCTTTTCCGTGACCTTCGCGCCGGAGCCGGAACTCGAGCCCGGCGCGGAACTGGAGCTGCCGCCCATCGCCGAGGATCTGCCGGAGCCCTTGGTCGGCAACGCCATCGACATCGGCGAGACGGTGGCCCAGCAGCTGGCGCTCGCGCTCGACCCCTATCCCCGCGCGCCGGGGGTCCGGTTCGAGCCCGAGAAATACCCCGGCCTCGCGCCTAAAGCCGCGGAAAACAGCCCGTTTGCCGCGCTCGCCTCGTTGCGCAAAAGGGAGCAAGATTAGCCGCCGGCGGGCAAGCGGGTTGCCCATGCGGGGGTTTTCGATTAATTAGGCGACCGTCCGGTAGGCGGGCCAATCGAGGAATAGTCATGGCAGTTCCGAAAAAGAAAACGTCGAAATCTCGTCGCAACATGCGCCGAGCCCATCACGCGCTGAAGCCGGCGGCCTATGTCGAATGCCCGAACTGCGGCGAGATGAAGCGGCCGCATCACGTGTGCCCTTCGTGTGGCCACTACAGAGAGCGCGAAGTGATGCCCGTCGAGGGCGCCTGACCCGCCTGCTTCGAGCTATTCCAAGGGGAAATCCGGTGGCTCGACACCAGACGATCGCGCTCGACGCCATGGGCGGTGATCGCGCGCCCGACATGGTGGTGCGCGGCGCCGACCTGGCCCGTCAGCGCTTTCCGGCCGTGCACTTTCTCATGTTCGGCCACGCCGAGCGGATTTCGCCCTTGCTGGAGCGGTTTCCCGAGCTCGCCGCCGTCACCACGCTCCGCCACACCGAAGAGGTTGTGACCGGCGATGCCAGGCCGGGTCAGGCGCTGCGCGCCGCCCGCAATTCGAGCATGCGGCTGGCGATCGACGCGGTGCAGAGCGGCGAGGCCGATGGCGTCGTGTCGGCCGGGAACACGGGCGCGCTGATGGCGATCGCGAAATTCGTCCTCAAGACGCACCCGCGCATCGACCGGCCGGCCATCGCGACCTTTTTCCCCACCTTGCGCGGGGAGAGCGTGATGCTGGACTTGGGCGCCAACGTCGAATGTGACGCCACCAATCTGGTCCAGTTTGCGGTGATGGGCGAGGTTTTTGCCCGCGCCGTCCTCGGTCTTTCCGATCCCACCATCGGCATCCTCAACGTCGGCGCCGAGGAGTTGAAGGGCCACGAGGCGGTGCGCCAGGCCGCCGCCGTCCTGCGGGAAACCAAGCTGCCCATCCATTTCCACGGTTTCATTGAGGGCGACGATATCGGCGCCGGCACCGTGGACGTCGTGGTGACCGACGGATTCACCGGAAACATCGCGCTCAAGACCGTCGAGGGAACCGCCCGGCTGTTTTCGGTCTTCCTGCGCGAGTCGTTCCGGAGTTCCCTCGCCGCGAGGATCGGCTATCTCCTGTGCCGGCCGGCGCTCCAGAAGCTGCGCAAGCGGCTCGATCCCCGGCGCTACAACGGGGCGATCCTGCTGGGCCTCAACGGCATCGTCGTGAAAAGCCACGGCGGCACCGACGCGATCGGCTTCGCCAACGCCATCGGCGTTGCCGTGGACATGGTCGCCAACGACTACAGCACCACGATCAAGGAAGAGCTGGAACGCCTTGGCGGTGAGCGGGAACTGAGCGCGCAGGCGGCCGCGGTGTAATGGTGCCGCGCTCCCTAGTCGCGGGCTGCGGATCCTACCTTCCGGCGCGCATCGTCACCAACGAGGAGCTGTCCCGGCGGCTCGACACCACCGACGCCTGGATCGTCGCGCGTACCGGCATCCGCCAGCGCCACATCGCCGCCGAGGGCGAGTTCACGTCCCATCTGGCGACGCGGGCCGGGGCGGCGGCGCTCGCCGACGCGAGCGTGGACGCCGGCGACGTCGATCTCGTGATCGTTGCCACCAGCACCCCGGACGAGACCTTTCCCGCCACCGCGACCAGGGTCCAGTCGGCGCTCGGTATCACCAAGGGCGCCGCGTTCGACGTCCAGGCCGTGTGCACCGGGTTCGTCTATGCGCTGGCGGTCGCCGACAGCTTCCTCAGGCTGGGAACCGCCACCACGGCCCTCGTGATCGGCGCCGAGACGTTCTCGCGGATCCTCGATTGGACCGACCGCACGACCTGCGTCCTGTTCGGCGACGGCGCCGGCGCCGTCGTGCTGAAGCGCGGCGAGGGCGAGGGCACGGCGGCAGATCGCGGAATCCTCTCCACCCACCTTCACGCCGACGGCCGGCAGCACGACCTGCTTTACGTGGACGGCGGGCCGTCCACGACCGGGCGTGCGGGCCATCTGCGCATGCAGGGGCAGGAGATCTTCCGCCAGGCCGTCGTCAAGCTGTCCGAGGTCATGAACGAAGCGCTGGCCGCGAACGGGGTCGACGTCTCCGAAATCGACTGGCTCGTGCCCCATCAGGCGAACCGGCGCATCATGACCGGGGCCGCGCACAAGCTCGGGCTTCCCGAGGAGCGCATCATCATCACCATCGACCGGCACGCCAACACCTCGGCGGCTTCCATTCCGCTGGCGCTGTGCGAAGCGTCGAAGGACGGCCGCCTCAAGCCGGGGCATCTCGTGATGCTGGAGGCGATCGGGGGCGGACTCACCTGGGGATCGTGCCTGCTGCGCTGGTGATTTCGGCAGGGCAGGGACCGTTCCTTCGCAATTGACGTGGGTCGGTTGCCGCGGCTAGCCTTCGAGTGGAGTAAGGGAGTGGGGGAATGAGCGCAAAGACCGTTACCCGATCGGATCTCAGCGAGGCCGTGTACGAAGAGGTCGGCCTGTCGCGGAACGAGTCGGCGGAGTTGGTCGAGTCTGTGTTGCAGCAGATCTCGGACGCCTTGAGCCGCGGCGAGATGGTGAAGATCTCGTCGTTCGGAAGTTTCTCGGTGCGCCAGAAGGGCCGCCGCGTCGGGCGCAATCCGAAGACCGGGGAAGAGGTGCCGATTTTGCCGCGCCGTGTCCTCGTGTTCCGGGCCTCGCACGTGCTGAAGGACCGGATCAACAAGGCGCTGTCAGAGGAGGGCCGGGGCGCCACCCGCGCCACGACCTGATCATGGGCTCGCCGGAAGCGGTTCCGACGCCGCGGCGGCTGCAGAAGTCTCCGTCGGCGTTCCGGACCATCAGCGAGGTGTCGGCCGAGCTCAACGTGCCCCAGCACGTGCTGCGCTTCTGGGAGACCAAGTTCGCCCAGCTGCGCCCGCTGAAAAGGGGCGGGGGGCGCCGCTACTACCGGCCCGAGGACGTCGAGCTTCTGAGCCGCATCCGCGAGCTGCTCTACCGCGACGGCTACACGATCAAGGGCGTCCAGCGCCTGTTCCGCAACGAGGGCGCGAAGCCCGCGCGCGGCGCGATCGCCGGCCTCCCGCCGACCTTCGTCCCGGACCCGGCGCCAGCGGGCGTGGGGCAGGGCCGGCGCGCGGCGCTCGAGACGGTGTTGAACGACCTGATCGAGATCCGCGATCTCTTGCGCGCGCGCACGCCGTCCGACGACTAGCATTGCGCCCGTCCGGGGCCCCTTGTATATAGCCGAAAGCCCGGCGAAACCCTGCATTCCCCACCGCCATCGCCGGCACAGGTCGGAGCGTAGCGCAGCTTGGTAGCGCATCAGACTGGGGGTCTGGGGGTCGCGGGTTCAAATCCCGCCGCTCCGACCATTCGAAACCAATCCGTTTCAAAGCTATCTCGTTGATAAATTTAAATGAAATTGGCCGGCTCCGGCCAGGGCCTGGACGGGGCCGAATCCTGAATGCCAGATGAATGACCCGCTCAGGGTCGGTTCAGTGTGGGCTTGGCATAGTGCTGGCCATCATGAAACCGATGACCCAGAAAGGGAGCACGAACATGGCTTGGACAACTCCGAAGATCGTTGAGATCTGCGTCGGCCTCGAGATCAACAGCTACGCTTGCGCCGAGGTCTAATTCCGAGAGTTCTGTCGACAGAAAGTTCGGAAAAAACGGGCGGGGCCATGGGCCCCGCCCGTTTCATTTTGGGCCGAGGCGTGCCGGGCCTGGCCGGGCGTCAGGCGCGCCGGCGGCGCAAGCCCTCATGCGCCAGGCACTCCCGCACCGCGCCCAGGAAGTCGAGCACCGGCGTCGGCTTGACCAGGAAGGCGTCGCAGCCGGCGTCCTCGCTACGCTTCCGGTTCTCGGCGGTCGCCAGCGCCGTGACCACGATGATCGCGACTTGGTTCAGGCGGGGATGGCGCCGGATCTGCCGTATCACTTCGAGCCCGGAAACCAGAGGCAGCCGGACGTCGGTGACGACGAGGTCGGGTTCGTGCTCGACCGCGAGCCGCAACGCCTCGAGGCCGTTGCGCGCGGCCACCACCGTCATGCCCGCCTGTTCGAGCAAGAGACGGTAGAGGCGCAAGGTCGCCTCGTCGTCGTCCACGATCAACGCGGTGCTGGTCACGTTCTCCCTGTGCTCCTTGGGCCCGCGACAAATGCGTCGCAAGCGGCCCTGGCCCGTTTACGGTGACGGACGGGGAAGCCTAGGCTAGATTCGGCTGCGCGCCAAGGCGCGGGAGAGAGCCGGTCATGCCCTTCGATTTCATTTACATCACGACGCCTTCGCCGGACGAGGCGCGCACGATCGGCCGCGCCTTGGTCGAGGCGCGCTTGGCCGCCTGCGTCAACGTCTTCGAGAACATGACGTCCCTGTATTGGTGGGAGGGCGGGATCGATCAGGGGCAAGAAGCGGTGTTGATCGCCAAGACCCGGCACGATCTGGTCCCGCAGGTGGTGGCGCGGGTCAAGGCCTTGCACAGCTACACCTGCCCCTGCGTGGTGGCGTTGCGCCTGGCGGGAGGAAACCCGGATTTCCTTCGGTGGATCTCCCGCGAGACCAAGCCGAAGGCCCGGACGCGGGCGAAGCCGCGCGGGCGCGGCGCAACCAAGAAGCCGGGGAAGAAATCGCGGAAATGACGGGGCGGAGCAGGCGACCCGGCCAGGCTCCAAACGGTTCAGTCCTTCCCGCCGGCAGGTCCGGCGCGGCGCGCCCGGTTGAGCTGGTCGCGCACATTCCGGCGATAGACCGGGTCGTAGACGATCCGCTCGAGGTCGATGTCGAGATCGGCCGGGGCGGGCTGCTTGCCCTGTTTGGCCGGGTGGGGCGGCCCGGGCAGGCGGGGAAGGGGGACTCGTGGCTGCATGGCGACTCTCGAGGGTTCTTGTGCCTTGCTGACACGAATAGCGGCCCATTGGGGCCGCGCCTTGGCCGAAATATGGCGAAACAGTGATTTTTGGCTCCCCACCAAAAGGTCACAGCGATGTCCCTACGATACTACCGTTGATGCAATTCACTTGAATAAAAGCGTAATTCCCGGTTGACGCTCCCGTTTTCCGTGGCATACTGCGCCGCCTTTCGGGGACCGGCGGGGCCGGTCCCGTCGAACTTCCGGCAAGTGCGAGCGATGAAAACCATTTCCGTCAAACCTTCCGAGGTCGAAAAGAAGTGGGTCCTGATCGATGCCGACGGGCTCGTTCTCGGCCGGCTTGCTTCGATCATCGCGATGCGGCTGCGCGGCAAGCACAAGCCGGGCTACACGCCGCATGTGGACTGTGGCGACAACATCGTCGTCGTCAACGCCGAGAAGGTGCGCCTCACCGGCAAGAAACTGACGGACAAGGTGTTTTACTGGCACACCGGCTATCCCGGCGGGATCAGGTCGCGCATCGCCGGCCCCACGTTGGAGGGCAAGCATCCCGAGCGTGTGCTCCTCAAGGCGGTCGAGCGGATGGTTCCGCGCGGGCCCCTGGGCCGGGTGCAGATGGGCAATCTGCGGGTCTATGCCGGCCCCGAGCATCCCCATGGCGCCCAGAATCCCGAGCCGCTCGATGTCGCCGCGATGAACGCCAAGAACAAGAGGATGGCATAAGCATGGCCGAGGACCAGCCGACACTCGCCGATGTCATGCCCAAGGTTCCGGGCGCCGGGGAACCGCAAGGCGTGCCCGAGGAAAAGCCGGAACCGAAGATCGACGCGCAGGGCCGCGCCTATGCCACCGGCAAGCGCAAGAACGCGGTCGCCCGCGTCTGGCTGAAGCCGGGAACGGGCCGCCTGCAGATCAACGGCCGCGAGGGCGAGGTCTATTTCGCCCGGCCGGTTCTGCGCATGCTGATCAACCAGCCGTTCCAGGCGGTCAACCGCGCCTCGCAGTACGACGTTTTCTGCACGGTCAGCGGCGGCGGGCTGTCGGGCCAGGCCGGCGCCGTGCGCCACGGCATCAGCAAGGCTCTTTCGTACTACGAGCCGGACCTGCGCAAGCCGCTCAAGAGCGGCGGCTTCCTGACCCGCGACGCCCGCGTGGTGGAGCGCAAGAAGTACGGCCGCCGCAAGGCACGCCGCAGCTTCCAGTTCTCCAAGCGATGATGTGATCGGGCGCACGCACGGAGAGAAAAAGGACGCCCCCGGGCGTCCTTTTTGTTGGAACGGGAAACGGCGGGCAGCGCGCCATTGATTTGCGCGGGCCCATCTTTATTCTGGAACTGGATCGCGGGATGAAAGCGACATCGAATGCCATAGACGCCGGCGTCATCGGGGCGAGCGGCTACACGGGGGCCGAGCTCGTGCGGCTGCTGGCGCGCCATTCCGGCGTGAAGCTGCGGGTGCTGACCGCCGACCGCAACGCCGGGCGCGCGCTGCAAACGGTGTTTCCCCATTTCGCCGACCTCGACTTGCCGCCGCTCGTCGCCTTCGACGACGCCAAGCTCGACGCGCTCGACGCCGTGTTCTGCTGCCTGCCGCACGGCACGACGCAGACGGTGGTGGCGGGTCTTCCGCGCGGGCCGAAGGTGATCGATCTTTCCGCCGACTTCCGGCTCAAGGATCCGGGCGTCTACGCGAAATGGTACGGCCACGCCCACCAGGCGCCCGAGCTGCAGAGCGAGGCCGTTTACGGGCTCAGCGAATTCGCGAGGGACGCGGTCTCGGGCGCGCGGCTCGTCGCCAATCCGGGATGCTATCCGACGGCGGCGGCGCTTCCCCTGGTTCCTCTGCTGGAGGCGGGCCAGATCGTGCCCGAAGGCATCATCATCGACGCCAAGTCGGGCGTCACGGGCGCGGGGCGCGCGGCCAAGGAAAGCAGCCTGTTCGCCGAGGTGGCCGAAGGCATCCACGCTTACGGCGTCGCCAGCCACCGCCACGCGCCCGAGATCGACCAGGAGCTCTCGGCCGCGGCGGGGCGGCCGATCGCCGTCACCTTCACGCCCCATCTCGTGCCCATGAACCGGGGGATCCTCGCGACCATCTACGTCACGCTTGCCGGCGGCGCCGGCGCCGACGATCTGCGCGAGACCCTGCGCGCCCGCTTCCGAGACGAGCCCTTCGTCAGGCTGGCGGCGGACCGCACGGTTCCCGCGACCCGGCATGTGCGCGGGTCGAACCAGTGCCACATCGCGGTCTTCGCGGACCGGGTTCCGGGGCGCGCGATCGTGATCTCCGTCCTCGACAATCTGGTGAAGGGCGCCTCCGGCCAGGCGATTCAGAACATGAATCTGATGTTCGGGATTCCCGAAACCTCGGGGCTCGAGCAGGAGCCGCTTTTCCCGTGACGGGGCGGCGCACAACGCCGGTGGGGAGGCTTTCGGGGCTCGTGCTGCCCTATCGCAACCACACGCCGGAAATTGCGCCGGACGTGTTTCTGGCGCCCGGATCCACGGTCATCGGCAACGTCGTGATCGGGGCCGGAAGCGGCATCTGGTTCAACGCCGTGGTGCGCGGCGACGTCAACGAGATCCGGATCGGCGAGCGGAGCAATCTCCAGGACGGCACCGTCGTGCATGTGACGACCGAGGGGCTCGGCACCTATGTCGGCAACGACATCACGGTGGGGCACAGGGCGATCCTGCACGCGTGCACGCTGCACGACGGCTGCCTCGTCGGCATGGGCGCGACCCTCATGGACGGGGTGGTGGTCGAGAGCGGGGCGATGGTCGCGGCCGGGGCGCTCGTGACCTTCAACAAGCGGGTCAAATCGGGGGAGCTGTGGGCGGGAAGCCCGGCGCGCTGCTTCCGCAAGATGAGCGACGACGAATTCGCCCAGATCGCGGCCTCGGCCAAGGTCTACGCGCGCCTCGCGCAGGAGTACCGGGCCGCGCTCAGTTCGGACGATTCTTGACGTAGGAGCCGGGCGCGTCCTCGACCGGCTTGAACACGCCGCAGCCGGGCGCGCGCGCGGGCACCTTCTTGCCGGCGAAGCGCGCGACCCACTTCGCCCAGTCCTCCCACCAAGAGCCGGGCGCCTGAGCGGCGGCCTGAAGCCATGCGTCCGGGTCCTTCGGCATCTTGGGGTTGGTCCAGTAGCAATACTTGTTGGCCGCGGGGGGATTGACGACGCCGGCGATGTGCCCCGAAGCGGTCAGCACGTACCGTACCGGGCCGGAGAACAGCCGCGTCGCGGTGTAGGTCGATTTCCACGGCGCGATATGGTCCTCGCGCGTGGACAGGAAATAGGCCGGGATCTTGATCTTGCGGATGTCGATCGGAACCTTGTCGAGCACGATGCCGCCCGGTTCGACCAGCTTGTTCTCCTGGTACATCTTGCGCAGATAATAGCTGTGCATCGCGGCGGGCATGCGCGTCGAATCGCTGTTCCAATACAGGAGGTCGAAGGGGAAGGGGTCCTTGCCCAGAAGATAGTTGTTAACCACGAACGACCAGATGAGGTCGTTGGCGCGCAGCATGTTGAAGGTCGTGGCCATTTCGTGGCCTTCGAGATATCCCTTCTCGCTCATGCGGCTCTCGAGGATGCTCAGCTGCTCCTCGTCGATGAACACCGAAAGCTCGCCCGCCTCGGCGAATTCGATCATGGTGGTGAGGAAGGTCGCGCTCGTGATCCGCTCGTCGCCCTTGGCGGCGAGATAGGCGAGGGTGGAGGCCAGGAGCGTCCCGCCCAGGCAATAACCGATCACGTTGACTTCCCTTTGCTTGGTCGCTTTTTCGATGATGTCGAGGGCGGTGAGCGGGCCCTGGCGCATGTAATCGTCGAAGGTCTTCTGCGCGAGCTGCTCGTCCGGGTTGACCCAGGAGATCACGAACACCGTGTGCCCCTGCGCCACGGCCCAGCGGATCAGCGAGTTCTTTTCGCGCATGTCCAGGATGTAGAATTTGTTGATCCAGGGCGGCACGATCAGCAGCGGCCGCTCGTAAACCTGCTTGGTCGAGGGCGCGTACTGGATGAGCTGCATCAGCTCGTTCTGATAGATCACCTTGCCCGGCGTCAGAGCGAGGTTCTCGCCGACCTTGAAGGCGTCGGGGTCGGTCATCTTGATCCGCAGCCGCCCCTCGCCGCGCTGGAGATCGTCGAGAAGGTTGTCCAGGCCCTTCAGGAGATTTTCGCCGCCGCTCTCGATTGTCGCGCGCAGGACCTCGGGGTTGGTCAGCACGAAATTGCTGGGCGAGAGGGCGTCCACGAACTGGCGCGTGTAGAAATCCACCTTGCGCGCGGTCTTGTCGTCGAGCCCCTCGATTTCCTTCACCGTGGACTGCATCCAGCGCGAGGAGAGCAGGTAGGACTGCTTGATGAAATCGAACAGCGTGTTGTCTTCCCAGGCCGCGTCACGGAACCGGCGGTCGCTTGCGCTCGCGGTGACGACGGGCTCGGTGGTCTCTCCCATCATGCGCCGCGCCGTGGTCTGCCACAGGTTCATGTAGTCTTCCCACAGCGACATGTGGGCGCGCACGAGGCGCGCCGGATCGCTCATCATCCGGGCGGTCAGCTCCAGGAAGGCCGTGCCGATGTTCAGCGGATCGAGGCTCTCGATCTGGCCGTTGCCGGACTGGCGCTGGAGGAATGCGGCGACCAGGGCCTGGGTGCGCTCGGCGATGTTGGCCATCGTCCGGGAAATCTCCTCGGAGTCGGGGATTCTGGCGTCCGGCCCATGTTGATCGGTCATGGCGTGATCCCTTATGATGTCTGGCGGCCGCGGGCAAGGCCGCGGAACGCACGGGCCGGCCACTTCTCCCGGTCGTCGCTCGGCGATTTCTTACACGATGGGAGGGCACATTTCATCGCAAAATTGGCGCAGGCGGGGCGGACCATGAAATACGACCATTTTATTTTGGGTTTATTAAAGTCCGGTCAATGGTCCGGGGCCGTGGGGCGCCGGAATCTCGTTCCGGGGGCCCTTCTTGCGGGCTCCCTGATCGCGGTTTCGACCCTTCTCGCGGGTTGTTCGGAGGTTCCCGACGCGGTCAACCCGGTTTCCTGGTACAAGGGCGTCGAAGGCTGGTTCTCGGACGAGGACGAAACCCCGCCCGAAACCGTCAAAACCGCATCCGAAACCAAGAAGGCGACGACCCAGACGGCGCAGAACGAGGCCGCTCAGGGCGGCGAGCAGACCTTCCCCACGCTTCAGGAGGTTCCGGAAAAGCCGATCACCTCGACGGTTGAGGAACGGCGGAAGATCATGGAGGGCCTGTCCGCCGACCGGGAGCATGCCCAATACGCCGATGAATCGGCGCGCGCCGCCGCGCCGGCGGCAGCGCCGCCCGCGTCCGGAGGGGCCGCACCCGCGAAAAGCGCGGCCACGGGCCCGGAGAGCACGGCGGCCGCGCCCATGACCAAACCCCAGGCACCGGCGTCCATGGCCGAATCCAATGCGGCGCCGCCCGTGGCCGGGGCTCCGCCTCCGGTTCCGCCGTCGTCGGCGACCGGAGAGAAGAAATATCTCTCGGGGCTGGATACCGGGCCCGAGCCGGCCCCGCCGCCGGCCCCCGCCGAGGAGGCCGTCCCATCCGCGGCGCCGACCACGCCCGAAGAGCCCATGGCGCCGCGGGCCAAGGCCGAAGCGCCCACGCCGCCGGCTCCGCCGGCTCCACCGGCAAGGGCGCAGGCGGTCACGCCGCCGGCACTCGGCTCCTCGGAGCTCGACCGGGTCTATTCCCAAAAGTTGAAGGAATCGGCCCCCACGGTGACGACGGCGCCGGCCGGCCCGACGGCGGGCGGCCCGCCGCCCCCGGCCCATGCCGTGGCCGAGCCGCCTGCGACCCCGGAAATGCCGGCCTCTTCGCCAGGGGTTCTGCAAGCCAGGACGTCAGGGGCGTTGCCGCCCACGACGGTCGTCGGCGAGAGCTCCGGGCCCTCGGTGCAGGTGTTCGACGGCGCGTTGTCCGGGATGCCCGGGCAGGTGGGCACGGTCTATTTCGGCAGTGGGTCGGCCCATCTGGACCAGAACGACCTGGCGAAGCTGCGCCAGATCGTGGCCGTCTACAAGCAGCGCGGCGGCAACATCCGGGTCGTCGGCCACGCCAGCAGCTTTACCCGCGACATGGATCCGGTGCACCACCAGATGGTCAATTTCACCATCTCCGTGCGCCGCGCCGACGCGGTCGCCCACGAGCTCATCAAGCTCGGGGTCAAGCCGGAAAACCTCCTGGTCAGCGCCCAGTCGGACTCCGACCCGGTCTACTACGAGTCGATGCCGGCGGGGCGGGCGGGGAACCAGCGGGCCGAGATTTTTATCGATTATTAGCCCTTCTCACGTTACAACCCCGCCGGAGCCGGGGACCCGCGCCGGGTTCGCACCGCGGCGCTCGCGCCTCCCCGCAGAAAGCGTCGCGCCATGTCGCAGGAATTCTACCGGATCAAACGGCTGCCGCCGTACGTGTTCGCCGAGGTCAACGCCATGAAGGCGGCGGCCCGCGCGAAGGGCGACGACATCATCGATTTCGGGATGGGCAATCCCGACAGCCCGACGCCGCCCCATATCATCGCCAAGCTGATCGAGACCGTGCGCGATCCGCGCACGCACCGCTATTCGAATTCCCGCGGCATTCCCGGCCTGCGCAAGGCGCTGGCCGCCTATTACGAACGCCGCTTCAACGTCGGACTCGACCCCGAGACCGAGGTCATCGTCAGCATCGGCTCGAAGGAGGGCATCGGCAGCCTCGCCCAGGCGGTCACGAGCCCGGGTGACGTCGTGCTGGTGCCCAACCCGACGTATCCGATTCACGCCTTCGGGTTCATCCTCGCCGGCGCCTCGATCCGCCACATGCCCGCCAACTCCGAATCCGACTTCGTGGAAGAGTTCGAGCGGGCGATGCGCTACAGCGTCCCGAAGCCGATCGCCGTGGTGGTCAACTACCCGTCGAACCCGACCGCCCAGGTGGTGGACCTGGACTTCTACGCGCGGGCGGTGGATCTGTGCCGGAAGCACGAGGTCCTGCTCATCTCCGACCTCGCCTATTGCGAAATCTATTTCGACGGCAAGCCGCCGCCGTCGGTGCTCCAGGTTCCGGGCGCCAAGGATGTCGCCGTCGAATTCACGTCGATGAGCAAGACCTATTCGATGCCGGGCTGGCGCGTCGGCTTCGCGGCCGGCGACCGGCGTATCATCGCGGCGGTCGCGCGCATCAAGTCGTACACCGACTATGGCGTGTTCACGCCGATCCAGGTCGCCGCCGCCGCCGCCCTCAACGGGCCGCAGGATTGCGTGGCCGAGATCCGCAACAGGTATCGGGAGCGCCGCGACGTCCTGATCGAGGGACTCGCGCAGGCCGGCTGGGAGGTTCCGAGCCCGCCGGCGAGCATGTTCGCCTGGGCGCCGATCCCGCCGGCCTTCCGCCATCTGGGGTCGCTCGAATTCTCGAAGCTGCTTCTCCAGGAAGCCAAGGTCGCGGTCGCGCCCGGCATCGGCTTCGGCGAATACGGCGACGGTCACATTCGCATCGCGTTGGTCGAGAACCGCCACCGCACCCGGCAGGCCATCCGCAACATCAAGAGCCTCATGGCCTCTGCCGACAAGGTTCTCGAGGACAAGGCGCGCGCGGCGCTGGCGTCTTGAGCAAGCCGCTTTCCATCGCCGTCGCCGGCCTCGGCACGGTGGGGGGCGGCACCCTGCACCTGCTCGCCCGCCACGCGGGGCTGATCGAGCAGCGCTGCGGCCGGCCGATCGAGGTCGCCGCGGTCTCGGCCCGCGACCGCAAGCGCGAGCGCAACCTCAATCTCTCCGGAATCGCGTGGTTCGACGATCCCGTCGCCATGGCGAAGGAGGTGAAGGCCGACGTCGTCGTCGAGCTCATCGGCGGCGCCGAGGGCGTCGCCAAACGCGTCTGCGAAGCGGCGATCGCGAGCGGCAAGGACGTGGTCACGGCCAACAAGGCGCTGCTGGCCCACCACGGCGCGGCGCTCGCGCACGCGGCCGAATCGAAGGGCGTCTCGCTCCGTTTCGAGGCCGCGGTCGGCGGCGGCATCCCCATCGTCAAGGGCCTGCGCGAGGGGCTCGCCGCCAACGGCATTTCGCGCGTCACCGGCATTCTGAACGGCACCTGCAACTACATCCTCACCAGCATGCGCGAAACGGGAAAGGATTTCGCCGAGGTGGTGGACGAGGCGTGCCGCCTCGGCTACGCCGAATCCGATCCCAGCTTCGACATCGACGGTGTGGACACCGCGCACAAGCTCGCGATCCTGACCTCGGTGGCCTTCGGCTGCGAAACCAATTTCGACGCGCTCTATCTCGAGGGCATCCGCCATGTGACGGCGCTCGACATCTCCTTCGCCGAAGAGCTCGGCTACCGCATCAAGCTGCTCGGCATCGCCCGGCTGACCGAGGACGGCGTCGAGCAGCGCGTGCATCCCTGCCTCGTTCCCGTCCGCTCCTTGATCGCCCATGTCGAGGACGTGAACAACGCGGTGATGGTCGAAGGCGATTTCGTCGGCAATATCGTGTTTCAAGGACGCGGCGCCGGCGCCGGGCCGACGGCCTCGGCGGTGGTGGCCGACCTCATCGACATCGCCCGCGGCGCGAAAGTTCCCACCTTCGCGATTCCGGCCGCCAAGCTCGCGAAGCTGCCACCGGCACCGATGGAGCGGTACAGGGGCGCCTATTACATCCGCCTCATGGTGGTGGATCAGCCGGGCGTCATCGCCGACGTGGCGGCGACCCTGCGCGACGAGAACATCTCGCTCGAATCGATGCTCCAGCACGGACGCGCGCCCACCGGCGCGGTTCCCGTGGTCCTCACCACCCACGAGACCGAGGAGGCGGCGATGAAACGCGCACTGGAGCGCATCGGCGAGCTCAAGGCGGTGTTCGAGCCGCCGCGGATGATCCGCGTGGAGCCGCTGTAGAATTGCCGGAGCCCATGCCAGCGTTCCTCGGCGTGAGCCGCTCGTTTACGGGCAAGAGATGGCGGCTGCGCCTCGCCGATGAGCGGGCCGGGCTCGCGCTCTCCCAGCGCCTGGGCGTGCCCGAGATCGTCGGCCGCGTGCTGGCCGCCCGCGGTGTCGCCCCCGATTCCGCCGAGTGCTTTCTCGATCCTTTGCTGAGAAACCTGTTGCCCGACCCGTCCCACCTGCTGGACATGGACGCGGCGGCCGCGCGCCTGGCCCGCGCCGTCACGCACGGCGAACAGATCGCCGTGTTCGCCGATTACGACGTGGACGGCGCGACCTCGGCCGCGCTTTTGCTGCGCTTCTTCGCCGCCGTGGGCGGCCCTGCGCGCGCCTACATCCCGGATCGCCGGCGCGAAGGCTATGGGCCGAATGCGCCGGCGCTGGCCAAGCTCCACGCCGAGGGCGTTTCGCTGGTCGTGACGGTGGATTGCGGCACGCTCGCCTTCGAGCCCTTGGCGGAAGCCGCGCGCCTCGGGCTCGACGTGATCGTGGTCGACCACCACGAGGCCGAGCCGAAGCTTCCCCCTGCGGTGGCCGTCGTCAACCCGAACCGCCTGGACGAGCGCAGCCCCCACAAGGAGCTCGCCGCCGTGGGTGTCGCGTTCCTGCTCGCCGTCGCCGTGAACCGACGCTTGCGCGCCGACGGCAGGTACGGCGCCGGCCGCGCGGAGCCGGATCTCATGGCGTGGCTCGACCTCGTCGCGCTGGGGACGATCTGCGACGTGGTCCCGCTCACCGGCCTCAACCGGGCGTTCGTCGCCCAGGGGCTGAAGGTGATGGCTGGGCGCACGAACTGCGGCCTCGCGGCGCTCGCAGACGTGGCCCGCCTCGAAGGCCGGGTCAGCGCCTATCACGCGGCCTTCGTGCTCGGCCCGCGGGTGAACGCCGGCGGCCGCGTCGGCCAATGTGATCTCGGCGTCAGGCTTCTCGTCGCCGAAGACGGGGTGGAGGCGCACCGCATCGCCGCGGCGCTCGACGCCTTCAACGCCGAGCGCCGCCGGATCGAGGCCGAGGTGCTGGCGAGCGCCGAGGCGCAGGCCGCCGCCGGCGCCGCCGGGCCGATCGTACTGGCCGCGGGCGAGGGCTGGCATGTCGGCGTCATCGGCATCGTCGCGGCGCGCCTGAAGGAGCGTTTCGGCCGTCCCGCCTGCGTCGTCGGGATCGACGGCGGGATCGGCAAAGGGTCCGGGCGCTCGGTTCCGGGCGTGGATCTCGGGGCCGCGGTGATCGCGGCGCGTCAGAAGGGCCTGCTGATGAACGGCGGCGGTCACGCCATGGCCGCGGGCTTCACGGTGGAACCGGGGAAGATCGCGGCCCTGCGCGACTTTCTCGCCGAACGGGTCGAGGCCGAATCCGGCGCCCCCGTCGAACCCAGCCTGGGGCTCGACGGTGCCCTCACGCCCGAGGCGGCGACCCGGGCGCTTGCCGGCGAGCTCGAGCGCGTCGGCCCCTTCGGCACCGGCAATGCCGAACCGCGTTTCGCGTTCCCGGCGGTGCAGCTCGTGATGGCCGAACCCGCGGGCGAGCACGTGCGCTGCGTGCTCGCGGGTGCGCAGGCGCGGCTCAAGGGCATCGCGTTTCGTGCCGCCGCCAGCGACCTCGGCCGCGAGCTCTTGCGGCTTCGCGGCTGCGCCATCCACGTGGCGGGCCGCATCGAGCGCGACGACTGGCGGGGGCGGGAGGGCGTCCAGCTTTTCATCGACGACGCGGCGCCGGTCCGTCCCTCGCGCGCCGCAAGCGCTTGATTTTGCCCCCGGGCGTCTTTAATCAGGGCTCGCGGCACGGCGACGACCCCATCGTCTAGTGGTCAGGACTCCGGCTTTTCAAGCCGGCAACACGGGTTCGAATCCCGTTGGGGTCGCCAAGCTTCGCGGCCGCGCCGTCCCATTCGCGGGTGACCGCCCCTTGCTCGCGCGCCGGCGTCGTCGTGGCGAGAAAATCCGCGTAAAGCGGGCCCGCCGGCAAAGGAAAACGTCGCCGGAGCCAGCCGAAACGGCATCGATCGCGAATAACGGCGGCTGACCGTCGTGCGAATACTTCGCTTCGCTTGTTCCCCGCCGCTCGGGGCCGCTTATTTTGCGGACCCGGCCATCCCGGCGGCAAAAGCCCGCCGGTGTCGCCGATTGGCCACAATGGCGGGGCTCTGACGGCTCCGGCCGCAAGATCTTGCGGTGCCGCGCGCCGGGGGCGCAGGGGGCGGGGCGCGGCGAAGCGCGCATCGGCGGGACGTTTCATGGTTGCCGCGGCGCCTCATTTGCAGCGCACCTTCCGATTATTCACTTTCCGTGTGCGTAAAATTCTGCTGAAATCGTGGTGAATTAAGGCCAAGTGGGCGTGGCACCGCGCCGATTATTTTGTTATAGTGCGACAAAGCGTAGGTGCCACCTCGGGGTCGGGGGGTCTTTTGGGGGCTCGAAAAGACCGCTTATGCGGGTGTAATCACCGGGGACGCCCCGGCGGTTTTCCTTTGCACCCGTGTCTTTACCCGTTGTCGCCGGCCATAAGCTGGGTTAAAACGGTGCCCGGGGGTCGCGTGTTTGAGCTCGCGAATTCGAGGATTCTCGGTTTCTAAAAGGGGTCACACAAAATGTTCAGGTCACTGCCTTTCGTCCTGGGTGGGGTGTTGCTTCTCTCCGCCTGCGCCGCACCCGTCGGCTTCGAGATCCGTTCCAAGCCGGATGCGAATACCCAGGTTTCGGCATTCGATCAGGCGCTATTTGCGGACTATTGGCCTGAGGCCGCCTTTCAGGCTGGCGTAGACGACACCTTCAGCTCCGACTTGTTCGCCAAGAAGGCGAAGTCCGCGAACACCGGGGCGACGGTCCTTCCGGAAGAGGTGGACGTCCAAATCGGACCCAACCACAAGGGCGTGCACGAGTCACAGGTCGGCGAGCTTACCGACGCGCGCTCGAGGCTGATGGGCTTCATCGATCGCGGGGCGCGCGATATCCGCCCCAGCTGGACCTCCAAGGCCCAGGTCGCGTTCGACTGCTGGGTCGAGGAATCGACCGAGCGCAATTCGCGCGGCGGCATCCTCGAGGTGGCGGCGGTCGAGGCCTGCAAGAACGACTTCAACACGGCGATGGCCAAGATCGAACCGTTCCTGCCGCCCGAGCATCCGGTCCAGCGGATGAAGATGTTCGAGCTGATGCCGGATCAGGGTGGCCCGCCGGCGCCCGCCGTGGCCGCCGCACCGGACACCTATCTGGTGTTCTTCGACTGGGACAAGTCGAACCTGACGCCTGAGGCCCTGGGCATCATCCGCACCGCCGCGGCCAACGCCAAGAAGACAGGCAGCGCCAGGATCGACGTCACTGGTCACGCCGACCGCTCCGGTCCCGCGGACTACAACATGCGGCTGTCCAGGCGCCGGGCCAACAACGTGAAGGCCGAGCTCGTGAGGCAGGGCATCCCGGCCGGCAGCATCACGGTCTACGCCAAGGGCGAGACGGATCCTCTGGTCCCGACTCCCGACGGCGTGCGTGAGCCTCAGAACCGGAGGGCGCAGATCGTCATCCGGGTGCGTTAGATCCCTCGAAACCCCTTGGGGGGTCACCGAGAATCGGGGCGCCGCAGCGATGCGGCGCCCCTTTTCTTTGCCGAGGCGCGGTCTTCCCGACCCCAGTCGGGGGGGCTCCGCCAGGGCTCCGGGGCGTGGCCCGGGCCGCCGAGACGAGGGGCAGGCGCAACCGGGATCGAGGCGGACCCGAGCGGCCGGGGGCGGGATGAGATTTGCGGAACGGCCCGGGGACGAACAGGCCCAGGGCCCGCCCGCCGGGCGCAAAAGGAAAGGGGCGCGTCCCCGCGCCCCTTCGTGTTGCCGTTGAAGGCTGGTGGTCAGTCGGCCGCCTCGCGGGAGGCTTGGACCGGGCAGCCCTCGATGCCCGAGCTCTGGACGAACGGAGTCTGGCCGACGTAGTCCCGGAGCCCCGTGGCGTCCACTGCGAGCACGTTGTTGAAGAGGTTGACTGCCGAAGTGCAGTACTGCGGCATCGTATAGCGCGTGCGGCGGATAGTGGCCCCATTGGCGAGGCGCGTGACGAACCGGTTCAGCTGGGTTTCGCCGCGCCGGCCGTAAGCGCGCGAGAAGTAGCTGCGCAGGGTGTTGCCGAAGCTCACGAGCTCGGGCTGGAATTTCTGGACGAACGCGTTGTAGCGGGCGTTTTCGCCGCAGGTCAGCGCCGCGACCATCAATTCGCTCTGCAAGACGCGGGCGTCGATGGCGGCCTTTTCGGCCGGAGTGGCGCAGGTCGCCGCCAGGGCGAAATTGCTGGCGGCCAGTTGCGCGGCGGTCGCGACCACGACCGCTCGGGCAAGACGACGGCACTTCTTCATGGACTCCCCCATAATTGCCTGTCTCGGCGGCGCGAAAAGCGCCTCATCGACACTAACGAGCCGACCTTTCCGAAAGATTACCGGCACCCACGGTTGTCGGCCGGACGCGGCGAGACGCCCCCCTTTTCGGAGCGCAATCGATTAAAATTTCGACGGCCCCACGCGAACGGGAAATATCGCAAACCGCCCGTTGCCCTGGCAAGGCCGAATTGCCCGACCCCAAAATTGTCACGTTATTCGAACAACTTGTCGATATCGTCCTGGGACACCGCCTGGTCGGGCCGTTGCGGCCCGCTCAGGAGGGCGCGGTCGGGGTCGTCCGCGGGGGATGCCGGAGCCTCGAATTCGGTGAACGAGTCGCTGCCCCAGATCGCGATCATCGCGTTGACCCGCTCCTCGATGAATTTCACGGTGTTCACCACCTTGGTGATGCGCTGGCCCGTGATGTCCTGAAAATTGCAGGCCTCGAAGATCCTCAGAATCAGCTCGCGCATCTCGTCCGCGGTCCGGCCGATGAAAGCGTCCTGCGAGGCCTGCTTGATGCGCTCGGCCATTTCGTCCACGGATTCGGCCGACTGAAGGATGGTCTGGGTCGCCTGTTCGGTCGCCTCGACCACGGCGTCGAGCTCGTCCGCCGCCGCGAGCAGGGGGTCGGAGGGGGCGGACGGGTGGCGCACCGCCGCAATCTCGCGCTTGGTGCTGACGATGGCGTCCCGCAGGGTTTCCAATTCGCTGCGGATATCGGCGCCATCGGCCGGTTTTTGCGGATCGTTCGGGGCGTCCGGCCTTTTCTGGCCAAGGGAATCCGCGATGAAGCGCCGTAATTCCGCGATCGCGGCCAGGGTTTCGTCGTGGCGGGCGCGCGCCGCGGTCTCGTCGGCCGCGTTCGGTGCCGCGTCGCGCCTTCCGGGCTCGCGCAGCAGCTCCGCGACGAACCGTTTCTTGGGATTGTTTTGCGCCATGAAGGGCTCCCTGCAGGCAAAAGAGGGCCGCGCGCCGGGGCGTGCGGGCGGCGAGCCCCATTCGATCGAAAAACCATGAACAAAGCGTTAGCCAGGGTTAACGGAACATCAAGCGGGACAGGGCATAAAGGGGCGCATCCGGGGGTTGTCCGGTTCCGCCGGCGCCCGCATCTGGCGGCCGCTTTCCAGGGGTCCTAAACTGACGGCCATGGCATTTTTCGCCCCATCCGCCCGCATCCGGGGCCTTGCTTTCGCGGCCGCGGCACGCCGCGGCGCGGTTCTCGGCTTTGCCGCATTGTGGCTGCTGGCGAACGGCGGGTCGTCGCCGCCGCCCGGGCCCGACCTCCACCTCACCCGCGACCAACTGGTGCGCAACTTCGACACCATCGTCTTCCACAACGAGTTCGACTCCCAGACCGACGCCCGGCTGCGGAAATGGGTCGTTCCGGTGCGCGTGTTCCTCGATATCCGGACCGGCGACCGCAAGCTCATCGAATTCGCGGTTGCCCAGCATGTCCGCCATTTGGCGGCGATCACGGGCTACGACATCGCGCTGACCGATGACCAGGGCGCGGCCAATGTCGCCGTGGTCTTCGACCGCGAAAGCGCGATCGAGCAGATCGGCCTCGACTATTTCGCGCCCAGCTTCGACATCAAGCGCGTGATGCAGACCAACCTCTGCATCGGCCAATACCAGTCGAACGACCGCTACGAGATTGTGCATGCCGTCGTCGTTATCCCGATCGACCGCGTGATGTCCCGCGGCCGCCTCGAGGCCTGCGTGGTCGAGGAAATCACGCAAATCCTGGGCCTGCCCAACGATTCCGACGAGGTGTACCCTTCCGTGTTCAACGACCACAGCATCGACGTCGAGCTGACGCCCCAGGACATCGTCCTCATCAAGCTGTTGTTCGACCGCAGGCTCGAAGCCGGCATGCGGCGCGCCGACGCGCTGGCCAACGTACGCATGATCCTGGGCGAGATGGGCTACGGCGACGGCAAGGCGGGGGCGGGCGGCAAGTAGGCCTGACTCCTGGAAGTCAGCCCCCGCCACGTCGGTAATGGGCGTCGAAGCTCTCGAGAAAGCGCTGCGCCTCGGCATCGGAAAATCCCGGGAACGCAATCCGCACCCGGGTGAGGGGAAGGACCAGGGCGCCGAGCCGGCGGTCCGCCAATGGTGCCAAAGCGATCTCGACCCTTCGGTCGCCGCAGACGAGGGCAACGCCGATGGCGGCGCCTTGCTCCCCCGCCGGCCCAGCCCCTTCGACCGCCGCCGTGCCGGCGGCGCCGATGGCCCGGAAGCTCGCCGCCGCGGCCGCGGGGAGGGTGCGGAGGAACTCGCGCACGCCGACGGCCATGTCGCGCTCGACGCAGGGCGGCATCGGCGGGTCCGCTCGCCCGGCCGCTCAGCCGCCCGCGACGGGGGGCCAGATGGCGAGCACGTCGCCCTCGGCGAGCGTGCGGCTCGCCCGCGCGCTCGGGGGCACGTACACCCCGTTCACGAGCACGAGATGGGTCATCTTGGGCGGCAGCCCGAGGCGCTCGATGAGGGCGGCGGGCGTCGTTCCTTCCGCCACCTCCATCGCCGCCTCGTGTCCCTTGGTTCCCGCCGGTAGATAGGGGCTCAAGAGCGCGAACAGCTTGACCGTGATCTTCATGCGGGCCCGCCGGCCGGCGTCACGAAACGAGCTGGGTGCTGCCGAGATAGGCTTCCATGATCCGGGTCGGGTCGTTGCGCAGCCGGTCCTTCCAGCCCTTGAGATGCAGGCGGGTCTGGATCAGGCCCCGCAGCACGCCGACGTGCTGGGTCAGCCCGAGGTTGTGGGCCCCCACCAGCACGTCGTCCTGGAACTGGAGGTTCAGGTAGCGGAAGGCCTCGGGCTCGCACAGCTCGGCCTCGTCCCCGCCGTCCGCCCCCATCCACAGGCCGAACGAGCTCGAGACGAGCCCCATGGTGTCGAGCACGTTCATGTTGACGCTGCCCTGGTAGCGCACGTCGTGGCCGGCCATGTTGAGGGCCGCCGTCCTTCCGTGGTCCACGGCGGTGGGCTGGATCGCCTGGACCGAATACTCGCCGGTGGAGAAGTCCCGGCCCTGGGCGACGTCGCCCGCGGCGTAGATACCGGGCGCGCTGGTCTGGAACCGGTCGTTGATGAGCACGCCTTGATCCACCTCGATCCCGGCCCCCTCGAGGAAGCCCAGGTTCGGCCGCACCCCGGTCGCCGAGATCACGAGATCGGCGTCGAGGTCCTGGCCCGAATCGAGGTGGACGCGCAGGGCGGCGCCCCGCCCGGCCTTCTCGATGCCTGTTACTTTGGTCGAGGTATGGACGTTAACACCCTTGTTCTCACACCATTTTTTCATGAGATTGCCCGCGGTCTCGCTCATCATCCGCGGCACCATGCGGTCGCCCATCTCAATGACGGAAAGGGCGACCCCGCGCTTGGCCAGCGCCTCGAGGATGATGCAGCCGATGAAGCCGGCCCCCATCAGCACCACCTTCGCACCCTTGTTGGCGAGGCGGGCGATGTTGCGCCCGTCCTCCAGGGTCCAGCAGGGGTGAACCCCGGGCAGGTCGACGCCCGGGATGGGCGGGGCGACCGGGTGCGAGCCGGTGGCGATCAGCAGCCGGTCGTAGGCCAGGTGCTGCCCGTCCTTGAGCGCGATGCCCCGTCCGGCGGGGTCCACCTTCGCCACCCGGCCGTATTTGATGGCGATCCCGAGATCGCCGAAGTGGCCGGGGTCCTTGCGCAGATACGTCCCGTCTTCGCCGATCCGCGAGATCAGGTAATAAGGGATCGCCATGCGGGAGTAGGGCGGCTCCTTCTCGTCGCCGACGATGGTGATGCCGGCGCCGGGATCGGTCTTGCGCAGCGTCTCGGCCGCGACCACGCCCGCCGGCCCGGCCCCGATGATGACGTGTTCCATCCCGCGGTCCTGCTTCAGAGGCCGAGGCGCTGGTAGGTCTCGTTGGTCGGAATGCCGTCCGCCGTCCAGCCGCGGACCTTGTAGTAGTGGGGCAGCATCTTGCCGAGCTCGGCCACATGGCCCTTGGCCGGGCCGGTCTTGGCCGGCTCCCTCAGCAGGCGCGGTGGCAAGTTGTCGTCCTTGGCCGTGAAGCCTGCCGCCAGGTTGAACTTGCGCTCGAGATTCCAGATCCGCTCGCCCATAACCAGCAGCTTGTCCACCGACCAGTCGCCTTCGCACGCCGCTGCAATTTGCGGCTGGATATCATTGATGCTCCACGCAAAAGTCGTGAAAACGCAGAGCCCGCTCGAATCGACGACGGCGGTCGCGTCCTGGAACGCCTTGAGCAGTTCCGGCTTGCCCTCGGTCGTCAGCGGATCGGTCTTCTCGGGGATCCCCATGATCTCGGAGGCCACGGTGTAGCCGCGCAGGTGGCAGGCGCCGCGGTTGCTGGTGGCATAGCCCAATCCCATGCCCTGGACCCCGCGCGCGTCATAGGCGGGGAACTCCTGGCCCTTGACCGTCATGGAGAGCTCGGGGTGGCCGTATTTCTCGCACAGGCGCTTGGAGCCCATGCCGATCTCCTTGCCGAATCCCTCGCCCTTGCCGGTGAGCTCGGCGAGCTGGGTCAGCGCCCTGGCCGAGCCGAACGGCATCTCGATCCCGCCCGTGTCCTTCGTCGTGATGACGCCCATCTCGTAGAGTTCCATGGCGGCGGCCACCGTGGCGCCGAAGGAGATCGGATCGAAGCCCTGCTCGTTGCAGATGAAGTTGGCGAAGGTCAGCGCCTCCAGGTCGTCAATCCCGGCGTCGCTGCCCAGCGCCCAGGCCGCCTCGTATTCCAGCCCGCCGGAGGCGCCCCAGTATTCGGGCCGGTTCACGACCGTGTAGTGCTCGTGATCGATGCGAGAGATCCGGCCGCAGGCGATGGTGCAGCCGAAACAGGCCTGGTTCGTCACCAGATTGGGCTTGCCGTCGCTCCGGCGCGGCTCGTGCATGGCCTCGCCCGAGATCCTCGAGGCGCCCTCGAACTGGACCTCGCGCCAGTTGCGGGTCGGCATCGCGCCGACCTCGTTGATGACGTTCATGAGGACCTGGGTCCCGTATTTGGGCAAGCCCTGGCCCGTCACCGGGCTGTCGGCCAGCACCTTCTTCGCCGCCTGGGTGACCTTGAGGAACTCCTTCGGGTCCTTGACCGACACCCCCTTGGTGCCGCGCACGGCCACGGCCTTGAGGTTCTTGGAGCCCATCACGGCGCCGACGCCCGAGCGCCCGGCGGCCCGGTGCAAGTCGTTGACGATGGCGGCGAACAGGACCCCGGCCTCGCCCGAGCGGCCGATGCAGGAGATCCGCATCTGCGGGTCCTGGTGCCTGGTCTTGATCAGCTCTTCAGTTTCCCAGACGGATTTTCCCCAAAGGAAATCAGCCGGTTTGATCTCGACCTTGTCGTCCTGGATGAGGAGATAGACCGGTTCCTTGGCCCGGCCCTCGATGACGATCATGTCCCATCCGGCGAATTTGAGCTCGGCGCCGAAGTAGCCGCCCGAGTTGGAGCAGGCGATGGCTCCGGTCAGCGGCCCCTTGGTGATCACCGAATAGCGCCCGCCGGTCGAGGCGCAGGTTCCGGTCAGAGGGCCGGTCGCGTAGATCAGCTTGTTGTCGGGGGAAAGGGGATCGACGCGGGGGTCCACCTCTTCCGTGAAGTACTTGGTGGCGAGGCCGCGCTGGCCGAGATAGAGGTCCGCCCATTCCGTGTTGAGCGGCTCCGCCTTCGCCGTGCCCTTGGCGAGGTTGACGCGGAGAACCTTGCGATGCCATCCCATTTTTTCTCTCCCTCTCCTCGGCTGCCGCCGGCTTCCCGCGCGCCGGCCGGACCGCTCACTGAGGCGGTTGGGCCTGAAGCGTGGCGTCGGTGCGCGCCGCCCAGGCGCGCATGCGCTCGAGCCCGGTCCAACTGGCGTCGACGTAAGTGATCGCCTGGGTCGGGCACGCCTTGGCGCATTCCGGGTCGCCGCCGCAGAGGTCGCATTTGATGACTTTGCCGCTGGCCTGGTTGTAATTCACGGTCCCGAACGGGCAGGCGATGGTGCAGACCTTGCACCCCACGCAAACGTCGTCGAGCACGACCTTGGCGCCGGTCTCGTGATCGATCTTGATCGCCTCGACCGGGCAGGCATGCAGGCACCAGGCCTCGGCGCACTGGGTGCAGGTGTAGGGAACGAACCGGCCTTCGCGATGGAAATTGAAGATCTTGATGCGCGAGCGGGCAGGGTTGAAGGCACCTTCGAGCTCGTAGGAGCACGCCATCTCGCATTGGAGACAGCCGGTGCATTTTTGCGGATCGATGTTCAGCGATTTTTGCATCGGCCCTCCCTCGTCCGCTCGTTTGCTCGTGTCGGCGGCTGTTTCAAAGCGATGTTAAGCAAAGGGGAAGCCGGGCGCAATCGCCCAGAAATGTACGGAAAATACGCAGTTAAACGCGGAAAAATCACTTACGCGGCGTGATCACGACTTTGCCCTCGACGCGGCTTCGGGCATACTGCGGCCGCCGCAACCCGGGAGAATCGTGACGGCAACCGAACCACCTTTTCCGGCCGGACCCGGCATCTCGGCGGTCCGGCCGCAGCGCGAATCGGCATGAGACTCATTCCCACATTGGCGCGGCTGGCCGCCGCGGCGGTTATGCTGGCGGCGCCCGCCGCCGCGGCGGCCGAGCCGGGCGCGGATTTCCACGTGGACGGCGCCGCGCTCGGGCTCGCCTGGGCCGCGCCTTTCGTCGGCATCCTGCTCTCGATCGCGATTCTGCCGCTGATCGCGCCGCGCCTCTGGCATAATCACTTCGGCAAGATCTCGGGCTTGTGGGCACTCGCCTTTCTGGTGCCCTTCGCGTTGGAGTTCGGCTTCCAGATCGCCCTTTTCGAGGTCGTCCACACCTTCGTCCTCGAATACCTGCCGTTCATCGTCCTGCTGTTCGCGCTTTACACGGTCTCGGGCGGCGTGCGCGTGATCGGGACGTTGCCGGCCTCGCCCGCGGTGAACACGGGGCTGCTGGCGGCGGGAACCGTGGCCGCGAGCTTCATGGGCACGACCGGGGCCGCCATGCTGCTGATCCGCCCGCTGCTCGCGGCCAATGCCGGGCGCCGCCACAACGTCCACGTGGTCGTGTTCTTCATCTTCCTGGTCGCCAACATCGGCGGCTCCCTGACGCCGCTCGGCGACCCGCCGCTTTTCCTCGGATTCCTGAAGGGCGTCAGCTTCTTCTGGCCGACCCGGCACATGTTCCTGCCGCTGCTGCTGGTGGGCAGCGTTTTGCTCGCCGCCTTCTTCGTTCTCGACAGCTATTTCTTCGCCAAGGACGAGCCGCCGGCCCGGGGCCCCGGCTTGACCTCGTTGCGCCTCGAGGGCCTGCCCAACCTCGTGCTGCTTTGCGGCGTCGTCGGCGCGGTGCTGCTGAGCGGCGTCTGGCACTCGGACGCCGGTATCACCGTCTATCACGTCCGCGTCGATCTTCCCGACCTCGCACGTGACGGGCTGCTCATCGCGCTCTCCTTCGCCTCGCTCGCGCTCACCCGGGCCGAAAGCCGGGTCGCCCACGGCTTCACCTGGTTTCCGATGCTGGAGGTGGCCAAGCTGTTCGCCGGCATCTTCATCACCATCATTCCCGCGCTGGCGATCCTGAAGGCGGGGGAGAGCGGGGCGCTGGGATTCGTGGTCCGTTCGCTCTCGCACCAGGGCGAGCCGATCAACGCGCTCTATTTCTGGGTCACCGGGTCTTTGTCGAGCTTCCTCGACAACGCGCCGACCTACCTCGTGTTCTTCAACACCGCGGGCGGCGACCCGCACATTCTCATGGGCGAGGACGCGATGACGCTTCTCGCCATCTCGGCGGGCGCCGTGTTCATGGGCGCGATGACATACATCGGCAACGCGCCCAACTTCATGGTCCGGGCGATCGCGGTCGAGCGCGGCATCGCGATGCCGAGCTTCTTCGGCTACATGGCCTGGTCGACCGTCTTCCTGCTTCCCGTGTTCGCGCTGGCGACCGCGGTGTTCTTCCTCTGAGGCCGGCCGGCGCCGCGCTAGTGCGCCAGCAGCATCGGCACCTTCGCGTTCATCAGCACGTGGCGGGTGACGCCGCCCAGCACCATCTCGCGAAGCCGCGAATGGCCGTAGGCCCCCATCACGATCGCGTCCGCCCCGATCTCCCGGGACCGGGCCAGGACCGCCTCGCCCACGTACTGCGCGCCGCTGGCGTCGGTCAGGACGCGCGCCTTGATCCCGTGGCGCGTGAGATGGGCGGCGAGCCTGTCCCCCGGCGGCTCGGTCTGGGGCTCGGCCAGGACCGAAAGGACCGTCACCTGCCCGGCGTCGTGCAGGAGCGGCAAGGCCAGGTTCACGGCGCGCGCCGCCTCGGTGCAGGGCTTCCAGGCGATCATGACGTGGCGGCCGACGGGCCGCTCGAAGCCCTCGGCGGGCAGGACGACCACCGGGCACCCGACGACCAGCGGCAGGTGCTCCGGCACATGGAACACGATCCGGTCCTCGACGAGCTCGGCCTTGGAATGGCTCACGATCGCGAGGTCGGCGTAAGGGGCCTGCTCGGCCAGAAGATCGAGATGGTCGCCCTCCGCGACCTTCCATTCCCAGGACAGCTTCGCGCCGTCGAGCCGCTCCGCGCATTTCTGCCTGATCTCTTCCGTCTTCTCGTGGGCGATCGCGGTCGCCTCGGCGATGAAGGCGGCGGAGGCGCCCCGGCCCTCGATCTCGGCCGGCATGCTGACCGGGGTGGCGATGTAGAGCGCGACGACGTGGGCCTGGAAGCGGGCGCCGAGATCGGTGGCCGCCTCGATGCGGGCCACGTGGCTCGCGTCGTTGGCGAGATGAAGAAGGATCGTCCTGTAGGTCATGTGCTTTCTCCGGGCGGACCGCGGGCGGCGCGTGCGGCCGGCCCGGGGGTGAGGCTAGCGGGGCGGCGGTCGCGGTTCAACCGGGGCCGCCGCGATCGGCCTTTGCGGCGGCGGGCGATCCGGTCTATTCATCGCCGGTGATGATCCGCCGGTTCCTTCTCGTCGCCGTTTCTTTCCTCTCTTTCCTCGCCGCGGCCCCGTTTCCGGCGGCCATCGCGTTCGCCCAGGCGCCGGACGAGGTTGCCTTCGGGACCGGCGAGGTCACGATCGAGACCGCGCAAGGCCCGCACGTCTTCACGGTGGAGCTGGCGCAAACCCCGCCGCAGCGCGCCCGCGGCCTCATGTTCCGGCGCGCGCTCGATGCCGGGCGCGGGATGCTGTTTCTTTACCCCCGCGAACAGCAGGTCTTGATGTGGATGAAGGACACCTACATCCCGCTCGACATGCTGTTCATCGACGGGCAGGGGCGCATCGCCCGGATCGTCGAGAACGCGGTGCCGCTATCCACCGATCTCATCCCTTCGGGCTCCGCCGTGCGATGGGTTCTCGAGCTTGCGGGCGGAACGGCGGCACGCCTCAAGATCCGGGAAGGCGACAGCGTGGGGCATCTCGCCATCCTGCGGGAGGGAGCGCCGCGCTAGCAGTTCGCGCCGCGCGATCCCGCTTGGATCTCTGGAAGGATTCGATCGCTGGCTGGACGTCGCGGCACGCGGCCGCGAGGTTCGGATCAGACGTCGGGGCCCTTGGCGGCGACCTTGGGCAACTGCTCCCAGGCTTCGCCCGCCGCGACCATGCAGCTCGTCCCGTCCGGCATGGTGATGATGATGGTCCAGGTTCCGCCTTTGCTCGAGGTCAGAACCTCGATGACTCCGCCGTTCTCGGCCAGCCCCACGGCGACCGGGCTTTCCGAGTACTTGTTGGCCAAATGCTTGATAACATTGGCCCTGGTGGAGCAGGAACGGGCCGAAACGGCATTGTTGCCGGCGGCGGCGGCCGTCAGCGTGAATGCGGATACGCAAATCAGAGTCAGCGCCCAGCGCAACATTTACGTCTCCGGCCGTTCGGGACCAGGATACGAAATCAACTATAAGACCGCATTGTAACGGTTGTCTTGTTAATATTCGTTTAATTCCCCCGGATAAGCCAAATATTCGCTTGCCAGAGTCCCAAACGGCCGCTAGGGGCGCTTGCGCGCGAGCGTCAGCCCGTCGCCGATCGGGACCAGGGTGAGGGTCACCCGCTCGTCGCCGTGGAGCTTGGCGTTGAAGGCCCGAATCGCCTGGGTATCCGGGTCTTTTTGGCTGGGATCGGCGACCCGACCGTCCCACAGCACGTTGTCCACGGCGACCACCCCGCCCGGCCGCAGCAGGGCCAGGACCCGTTCGTAATAGGCGTCATAGCCGGTCTTGTCGGCGTCAATAAAGGCGAAGTCGAAGCTTTCCCGTTCGCCCCCGGCCAGAAGGGCGTCGAGGGTTTCGCGGGCCGGCGCCAGCCGGAGCTCGATCCGGTCCGCCACCCCGGCCTCCGCCCAGAAGCGCCGCGCCACCGCCGTCCACTCGCGGCTGACGTCGCAGGCGATGACGCGCCCGTCCGCCGGCATGGCCAGCGCCACGCACAGCGCGGAATAGCCGGTGAAGGTCCCGATCTCAATCGTCCGCCTGGCGCCCATGAGCTCGACCAGGAAGGCCATGAACTGGCCCTGCTCGGGGGCGATCTGCATGTTGGCCATGGGAAGCTTCGCGGTTTCCGCGCGGAGCCGCGCCAGGACCTCGGGCTCGCGCAGAGAATTGGCCAGGAAATAGCCGTAAAGGGGCTCGACGAGGAGGGTGGTCCGATTCGACATGGCGGGCGCTCCCGGGCTTGGATCGTCCCTGTTATAGCGCGCCCGATCCCCCAGCGGGACGGCCGCAGGGGCCCGGAATCGCGCCTGCGCGCCTTGCATGGCCTGGGGAGAGCCCCTATGTTCGCCCGAGCGCCGGCGACGGGGCGTAGCGCAGCCTGGTAGCGCACCTGCTTTGGGAGCAGGATGTCGGAGGTTCAAATCCTCTCGCCCCGACCAAATCAGGGTAGCGCGTGGGGCGAACCATCGGCTTGGGGACATTGCGGGATGAAGGTGCGCATCTTCCGCCCCGCCAAGACGGCGATGCAGGCCGGCGAGGCGCGGACGCTCAAATGGCTGTTGGAATTCGAGCCGGCAACGCCGCGCCTGCGCGATCCGCTGATGGGCTGGACCGGCTCCCGGGACACCCGCCGCCAGGTCCTCCTCACCTTCGATACGCTGGAGGAGGCGATCGCCTACGCCGACCGCCAGGGCTACACCTACAGCGTCCAGGTGCCGCACCGCCCCAAGCGGCGGCCCAAGAGCTATGCCGAGAACTTCCGCTACCGCAGACCGGCGTAGCGCAAACCAGGCGATCGACCCCGTAGCTCAGTCGGATAGAGCGAGTGCCTTCTAAGCACTAGGTCGCAGGTTCGATTCCTGCCGGGGTCGCCATTTCCCCCGCAGCGTTTCCCCCGCCGGGCGTTTAGGGCGGCGCGCAGACGCTGCCGGCGGCAAACAGCCCCGGGTGGATGACCGGGACGAGGCGCCGGGCGAAGTCGCGGCTGAGGCGCGCCGTCTCGTACCAGTCGATATGGTTGCGGTCGGTCGTGTAGTAGCCCCCGCCGTTGAGGTCGATGTAGGCGATGCCGTGGGCGTGCAGGTAAGCCTTGACGCGCGCGACCATCGGACCCTGCTTCTCGTTCTCGAGGGCGTAAAGCCGGGGATCGACCGGCGGCCGGACGACGACGACCTGCCGATCGCTGCCGAAAAGGGCGAGGACTTTCGTGAAGCTCTGCCACGCATGCGGATCGGGCGGCGCCGACAGCACCCTCTCATAGACGCGGATTTCGCTGGCCATGTCGCCGGTGAGTTCCGCGGCCGCCCGGTTGGGCAAATAGGTCCGGTAGAGGACCTGGCCGGAGTCGGTGGCGCGCATGCCGATGCTCTGGGCGGAGCGCAGCATGTAATAGAGGCGCGCCAGGCGGTGGTCCTTGTGGCGCTCGAGCGCGCGCACGATCAGCACCAGCTGCCCGGGCCGCAGGTTCATCATCTCGTCGAGTCCGAAGGCCCCCAGGATCTCGCCCGAGAACAGAGTCTGGGCCACCGTCAGCTTCCTCCTGTATTTCTGGTAGATCGGCTCGGGCGCGTCCGCGGGATCGGCGTTGCCGGACGTGTCGCCCAGCATCACGTGAGGCGAGAATTCGAGCACCAGGAGCTTCGGCAGCTCTACGCGCCGCAGCATGGCGAGAAATCCGCCGTAGCTGTTCGCGACCCGGCCCACGTTGTAGCTGGGAAGCGGCCGGGCGAGCCCGCAGCGACGGGTCAGCGTCACCCCGATGGCATGGGCGTCGAAGTCCGCCATGGTCCGTGACGTGCCGGCGAAGAGCACATCGTAGCCGGAGGGAAGCTGGCTCTCGACGGCCTCGCGCTGCTGGAGCACGCGCGCGCCGCTCAGATCGGCGTTGTATGGCACGTAAGGCTGGCCGGCGACGAACGCCAGAAGCCTCATGCCGCCGGCAAGGGCGGCAAGAACCACAACGAAGGGGAAGAGCAACAGGAGCTTGCGCATCGAGCCGGGCTTCAGAACTGGAAGTAGATGAAATCGGTGGGCTTTCCGGGCATCAGCAGCGTGAGCGCGAAATATCCCAGCGCCTCGGTGACGACGACCCGCTCGAGCCACGCAGGGCCCAGTTGCTCGCGCGCCACTTGAACCGCGAAATAGCCGGCAAACAACAGAAGGCTCGCGAACTCGACGGCGTGGAACTGGATGCCGCCGCCGCTCCGTTGGCCGAAGTCGAACATCGCGGCCCAGTAGTGCCACATGTGCTCGACGTTCAGCGAACGGAACGGCACCCACAGGACGAGCACGACCAGGAACGTGACCGGCACCGACAGGAACAGCACGAGACGCTTCAGCTTTTCGTGATTGACGGGGATGTGGCGCAGCAAGTGCTTCTCGATGGTGACGGCGATTCCGTGAAGGGCGCCCCAGACCAGAAAGGTCCAGTTGGCGCCGTGCCAGAAGCCGCTCAGCAGAAACACGATCATCACGTTGATCTTCGTGCGCAGCGGCGAGACCCGGTTCCCGCCGAGGGGGATATAGAAATAGTCGCGGAACCAGCTCGTCAGCGACATGTGCCAGCGTCGCCAGAAGTTCTCGATCCCGAACGAGAAATAGGGGTTGTTGAAGTTCTCGGGGATCCGGTAGCCGAACAGGCGCGCCGCGCCGATGGCGATGTCGGAATAGCCGGCGAAGTCGCCGAAGATCTGCACGGCGAAGAAGAGCGCGCCCAGCCAGGCCTGGAGCGAGGTGAGGCTTCCGGGATCGGCGCCGAAGGCGGCATTGGCGGCGATCGCGGCGTTGTCGGCCACCAGGACTTTGAGGAAATAGCCCCGGCTCAAGCGGTAGATGGCGAAGCGAAGGTCCTCATCCGAGAGGCTTCGTTTCTTGCCGACGTCGCTGTCCGGCGCGATCTGCGGCAGGAACTTGGCGGCGCGCAGGATCGGTCCGGCTACGAGGTGGGGGAAGAACGAGAAAAACAGGAAGAAATCGACCGGATTGTCGCAAGGCTTGAGCCGCCCGCGATAGACGTCGATCGTGTAGCTCATGCTCTGGAACGTGTAGAACGAGATGCCAATCGGCAGGACCAAGTGCAGAAATTGAACGTCGCTGGGCAGGCCGACCGACGCCAAAGCGTCATGCCAGGCGCCGATCAGGAAATCGCTGTACTTGAAGAAGCCGAGCAGCCCGAGATTCACGATGATGGACATCGAGAGGACCAGCTTCGGCCTCCGCGCGGTGGGGAGCTTGAGCGATACGTAATAATCGATGACGCCGGAGGTCAGAAAGATCGCCAGGAACGGCGGGAACCAGTAGGCGTAGAAGATGCAGCTCGCGACGCACAGCATTCTCTTGGCAGCGGCGTACGGCAACACCCGCCAGAGCGTGTAGACGATCGCGAGAAAGGCGAGAAAGACCGTCGATATGAAGGACATGCTGTTTCGTTGCTTGGCGGCGTTTCTTGCCCCGGCGCGCGGGGTTGGCGGCGAAGCGGCGGCTGCCTAGAGCGCCGGGTCGCCCCGCCCGCATCGCTTTCGATCGCGCCGGGCCCCCCGACGGCGGAGCCGAAAGTACAAGACCGGCCGCCGGGGTGCCACCTTCGTCTTCATCGCTTGCTGCCGGATAGAGCCCCGGCGAGGGAGGTGCGCCGCCGGAATACCGCGCGGGCGCTCAGTCGAAGAACACGCGGATGCCGCCGGTGAACGACACGAAGGAGGGGTCGAGCTTGAGCGGCACGCCGTTCAGGCTGACGTCGGTCTGGAACCCGAAGGTGTCGCGGATCTCGAAATTGAGGGCGACGTTGTCCTGGAGGAAGTAGTCCAGGCCCACCCCCGCGGCGCCCACGAAGGTCTTCTGCTGCGAGCTGACGAAGTTGATCTCGGACTTCGGGACGTCGCGGTCCCCGGTCTCGGCCCAGCCGGCGCCGCCGCCGAAGATCAGATAGGGCACCACCCTGTCCTCGACCATGGGGTAACGCAGGCGGATGAGGGCCAGCATGGTCCAGACCGGATAGCCCGTGATCTTGTAGCCGCCGGGCGTGCGGAGTTGCGAACGCGTGTATTCGAAGGCGAGCTCACCGCCCCAGTAGCGGCTGAAGTTGGCGCCGAACGCGCCAGACAAAAGCGGCCCCGAGGTGCTGTCGATGGTGATGCCGTTTCCCGAGAGCTTGCTGGTATTGGTGAACACCGCCTGGCCGCCGCGGACCACCACATAGGGGCGGAACTTGTCGCTGTCCATGGCGGGCGGGAGGTTCTTGGTGAAGCCCTTGGGCCCCGTGCCGGGGCTGTCGATATAGACGCGCATCGAGGCGAGCAGCCCGATCGCATCCGCGTTCACGGCTTGCTTCATCCCGGCGACCGTGAGATCGGGGCTGAAGGCGAAGAAGTCGCGCGCCTCGAGCCCCATGGCGATGTTCCGGTACACGAAATATTCGCCGCCCACGCCGACGACGCCGACCGGCGACCATCCGCGCCCGCCCACCGGATAGGTGAAATTCTTGCGCCCGCTGAAGTCGCCGAGACCGTAGCCGCCGCCGAGGATGGCGTAGGGCACGAAGCGCCCGCTCGGCGAGGGATAGCGCAGCCGGATCGCCGCTATTCCGGCGATCGTCGAGAAATCGCCGAGCGTGCCCAGGCTGGGCGAGGTGAGATCGGTCTTGTCGTAATCGACCGAGAACTCGACGCCCCAGTATTTGCTGAGGTCCCAGCCGACGGTGACGTCGGCCAAGGGCTGGCCCGACGGCGAGATGATGTGAAGTGGGCCCGAGTCGGGACTCAAAAAGAGGGAGCGGCCGAGGCCGAGGCGGAAATAGGGCCGGGCGCCGAAGTCGTTCCCGGCCCAGGCGACCGTACTGGCACCCACCGCCGCGAGCAGGACGAGTGCGCCGATCAGGAACGGGCGGCCTCTCATGGCATCGCCCGGTCTGGCCCGCTGCGATCGAAATGCCGCCATGCCTTGTTCCGGCCGCCCGGAACGGGCGCCCTATCCCCTGACGTTCCCATCGGCCTCGCCATTCGGTCCGGGGCGGGTTCGCCCCGGCAGGCTTGGCGAAGCGGGCGATACATAACACAGCCGGCCGGGCTTAAAAAGTCCATGATCTATTTGTGATAGCTAAGCAATCGTCTCGTCCCCGTCGTCTCCGCCGTCCGGCCGGGAGCCACCCTCGCGCGGCCCTCCGCTCAGCCCCATGGCGCGGCGGTCGATGGCGACCGCTTTCACCAGCGCGAAGACCTTCGACCCGGGGGCGAGTTTCAGGTCATGAAGGGAGCGCGCGGTGATGCGGGCCCAAAGCCTCGCTCCGATGTCGACGACGACGTCCGCGAGCGCCCCGTCGGCCGCGATCTCGGCGACGGTCCCGGGAAAGACGTTGAGGACGCTGATTCGTTGCGGCTCTTCGAGCGCGAGCGCGACATCGCGCGCGCGGATCCGCACGCGCAGCGTTTCGCCCGGGGCAAGATCGAGGCGCGGCACTTGAAGCGTTCCGCCCGCGAAGGCGAGGCGCGTGAGGCCGAACGCGTCGTCGTGTCCGGCGATGCGCGCCGCGATCACGGCGCCGGCTTCGTAGCGCCCGGTCAGCGGCCGGAGGTCGAGCCGGGCCATCAGATCGTCCAGCGGCCCCATCGCCGCGATCTTCCCCTCCGACAGCAGCGCCACGGTATCGGCCAGCCGCACGATCTCCTCCATGACGTGGCTGACATAGACCACGGGTATCTTGAGCTCGTCGCGCAGCCGCTCGATGAAGGGAAGGATCTCGGCCTTGCGCGGTGCATCGAGGGAGGCGAGCGGCTCGTCCATCAGCAGAAGCCGCGGACTCGTCAGAAGCGCGCGGCCGATCGCCACCCGCTGCTTCTCGCCGCCCGAAAGGCTGCGGGAATGACGGTGCAGGAGCGGGCCGAGTCCCAGCAAGGCGACCACATGGTCGAAGCCGATTCGCCGCGCGCGCGGGGGAACCCGCCTCATGCCGTAGGCCAGGTTGCCCTTGACCGAAATATGCGGAAACAACCGCCCTTCCTGGAACACGTAGCCGATGCGCCGGCGCTCCGGCGGCACGTCGATCCCGGATTCGGAATCGAACAGGGTTTCGCCGTCGAGCGCGATGCGCCCGGCGTCGGGCCGCGCCAACCCCGCGATCGCGTTGACGGTGGACGTCTTGCCGGCGCCGGATCGGCCGAACAGGGCGGTGATGCCCCCCGGCGCGACCGAGAAGCGCACGTCGAGCGCGAAGCTCCCCATTCGGCGCGCGGCCGCCACCTCAAGCATGGAGCGATCCGCCGAGGCGCCGGTTGATGCGCCTGGCGATGATCTCGGAGGCGACGAGCGCCGCCATGGCGAGGATCACCGCGATGACGGCGAGTCGGATCGCGCCGGCATCTCCGCCGGGGGTCTGGATCAGGCTATAGAGCGCGAGCGGCAGCGTCTGCGTTTCGCCCGGGATGTTGGAGACGAAGGTGATGGTCGCGCCGAACTCGCCGAGGCTGCGGCTGAAGGCGAGGATCACGCCGGTGATGATGCCGGGGGCGATCAAGGGCAGCGTCACGGTCAGGAACACGTCCAGGGGCCTCGCGCCCAGCGTGCGCGCCGCCGCTTCCAGCCCGCGATCCACGGCCTCGAGCGAGAGCCGGATCGAACGCACCATCAGGGGAAAGGCCATGACGGCGGCGGCCATCGCCGCGCCCCGCCAAGTGAAGGCGAGGGTGATGCCGCAGCAGTCGTAGAGCATCGCGCCGATGGCGCCGTGGCGCCCGAACAGCACGAGCAGCGTGTAGCCGACGACCACCGGGGGCAGCACGAGCGGGAGATGCACCACGCCGTTGACGAAGATCTTGCCGGGGAATTCGCATCGCGCCAGCAGCCACGCCACCAGAATCCCGAAGGGAAGACTGACCGCGACGCCCCACGCGCCGACGCGCAGGCTGAGGCGCAGCGCCTCGACTTCGAGAGGGGTCAGGGCGAACACGGATCAGCGCACCGTGAAGCCGAAGCGCACGAACACGGCACGCGCCTCGCGCCCGCGCAGATAAGCGTAGAAGTGGCGCGCCGATTCGCCGGCGCCTCGCAACAGCGCAAGCGGGTAGGCGATGGGCGGATGGCTGTCCTCGGGGAAGACGCCGACAACCGCCACCTTGCCGCTGGCCGCCGCGTCGGTCGCGTAGACGATGCCGGCCGGCGCCTCGCCGCGCGCGACCAGGGCCAGCGCCGCCCGGACATCCGCGGTCGGCGCGATCTTTTTTCTCACCGCGTCCCACACGCCGAGGTGCACGAGCGCGGCCTTGGCGTAGATTCCGGCGGGCACGCTGGTGGGGTCGCCGATCGCGAGTCTTCCGTGGCCCAAGGCCTTGGCCAGGGGAAAGCCGGGGGCGATGGCGAGCGAGAGCGGCGCGTCGCGGGGCGCGATCAGCACCAGCCGGTTGCCGAGCAGATCGACGCGGCTTGCGGTGTCGATGAGGCCGCGCGATTCCACATAGTCCATCCATCGCTCGTCGGCGGAGACGAAGAGATCGGCGGGCGCGCCGTTCTCGATCTGGCGGGCCAGCGCCGAAGAGCCAGCGTAAACACCGATGACTTTGCCGTTTCCGGCCGCGGCGTAAGAATCGATAACGCCGTTCATGGCCTCGTGCAGGCTCGCGGCGGCGAACACGTGGACGGGGCGCGGCGCGGCCTCGGCCAGCGTCGGGCCGGCCGAAAGCGCGAAGGCGAAGGCCGCGAGCACCGTGGCGGTGGCGCGCCGGCGCGGCTCCTGGCGCGCGTCCGGGCAGGGGCCGGTCTCGAGCTGGATCACGGTGTGGGAGATGCGAAAAGCCGTGAGCAGCTTCTCCTTGATGGCGCGCAGCACCGCGTCGCGGTCGGCGCCTTCGGTCAGCGAAGCGTGGAGCGTCAGCATCGGACGTCCCGAGGTCAGCGACCAGGCGTGGACGTGATGCACGCCGGCCACGCCGGGCACGCTCCGCGCCACCTCCGCGCGCACGTGCTCGAGGTCGATCTCGTCGGGCGTCCCCTCGAGCAGGATATGGGTGGCGCTGCGCACCAGCATGGCGGCGCTGCGCAGGATCAAAAGCGCGATGACAAGGGAGAGAAGGGGATCGATGGGCGTCCAGCCGCTCGCCAGGATCACGATCGCCGCCACGATCGCCGCGCAGGACCCGAGCAGATCGCCGATCACGTGCAGGATCGCGCCGCGCACGTTGATGTGCTCGGCGCCGCCCCGGCGAAGGAACCACAGCGTGAAGATGTTGACCATGAGCCCGACGGAGGCGACGGCGAGCATCGGCCCGGCCTCGACAGGACTGGGATGCAGCAGCCGCAGCGCCGCCTCGACCATGATCCAAAGCGCGATCCCTGAAAGCAGGATCCCGTTGACCCAGGCCGCCAGCACCTCGAAGCGGCGATAGCCGTAGGAGCGTTTCGGGTCGGCCGGCCGCCGCCCGAACCAGAACCCGGCGAACGCCAGCGCCAGCGCCAGCGAATCGGTCAGCATGTGACCGGCGTCGGCGAGCAGCGCCAGCGAGCCGGACAGCCAGCCGCCGGCGGCCTCGACACACATGAACACCGAGACGACGGCAAAGCAAACGCCGAGTCGCCGCTCGATTCCTTGGTTTCGGGCTGTTCCGCTCTGCAGATCGGAATGGATCATGAAGCGCCTCGCGGCTCTCATTGTCCGGGCGCGCTGCCGCAGAGGCAACCGGCAAATCGGCCGGCGCGCAAGGCGGCACCGGCTCAGCTTGCCGGGCCTTCTCCGTAGAGAGTTTTGGGATCGACCGTGACGGCGGCGATCTCTGCCAGCTTTCCGCCGCGCGGCGCGCGGTAGAAACAGCTTCGCCGCCCCGTGTGGCAGGCGACTCCTTTCTGGTCCACCAAGAGGAGCACGGCGTCGCCGTCGCAATCGACGCGGAAATCCACCACCGCCTGCGTCTGTCCGGAGCTCTCGCCCTTGCGCCAGGGCTTGGCGCGCGAGCGCGACCAGTACCACGCTTCACCGCTCTCGAGCGTGCGCGCGACCGCGTCGCGGTCCATCCATGCCAGCATCAGCACCTCGCCGGTGTCGTGCTGCTGGGCGATCGCCGCCACGAGTCCATCCGAGTCGAAGGCGAGGGCGCCGAGGATCTCGTCCGCGGCCTGGGCCATCTGCTGGGTCATGGGACGCCTCCGGTAACGGCCCGCCCGCCGGGCCTTCCGCAAGCTAGATCGCCGTTCCGCCGGCCCCTGTCAACCGCCGGGCGCCAGGCACGAGCGCAGATCGGCGGCCAAGCGCCGCATGAGCTCGAAATAGAAGTCGGGTCCGGGCGGAATCTGCGCGCCCTCGGGATCTAGTGTCGCGACCCGGGCGCCGGTCCCTTCCGCCAGCACGCGCACGATCGCTGGCTCGAACTGCGGCTCGGTGAAGACACAGGCGACGTGGCGCGCCGCGATCAGGCGCCGAAGCGCGCGGATTCGTCTCGCTCCCGGCGCCCGCTCGGGTGAGATCGTGACCGCCGCGACTCCGTTCAAGCCGTAGCGCCGCTCGAAATATTGATAGGCGTCGTGATAGACGATGAACGGCACGCCCCGGACCGGCGCGAGGCGCTCCCGCAGCTCGGCGTCGAGCGCCACGAGCCTGCGGTCGGCGGCGGCGGCGTTCGCGGCATAGGTTTCGGCGTGGGCCGGATCGGCCGCTTCGAGCGCGGCGGCGATCGCCCGCGTCATCGCACGCGCGTTCTCGGGATCGAGCCAGACATGGGGGTCCGGCTCGCCCGGCTCGTGGGCATGGCCTTCGTGCGCGGATTCTTCATCGGCCGCCGAATCCGCGAACTCGTCCGCCGGACGAACGGGGAGCACCGTCACGCCGGGCGCTTCCAGAAGCTCGATCACTTGGCCGCGGGCGAGCGCCGAAATCGGCTTCCGGAACGAAGACTCGAGCATGGGGCCGATCCAGAACACGACGTCGGCATGCGCCAGGGCCCGCGCCTCGGAGGGGCGCACCGCATGGGTGTGGGGCGAATCGGCCCCGCCGATCAGGATCTCGGGCTTGCCGACGCCGGCCATGACGAGGGACGCCAAGCCATGGATCGGCTTGATCGTGGCGGCGATGCGAAGGTCCGCCGCTTCGGCCGCCGAGGCGCCGCCAAGGGGAAGGCCGGCTGCGGCCGCGGCGAAGAGGAGGGCCGCGCAGATGGGCAAGGAAAACCTGCGCTTTCGCGGTCCACGAACGGGAGGGGCTGTACGAGTCATGCAAACAGGACTATCATAATGACGCAACAATATAACATAACGTATACAGTATAATATAACATAACAAAATAACGGAACAGGATGGCCAGGCGAACATGACGGCGACGACGCAGGCGACGAAACCGAGAAAGTCACCCGCCTTCCCGCGGCGCGGGCACGATCACGATACCTGCGTCGAGGACGCCGTGGCGCGGGCGGCCGCGCTTTGCACCCGCAAGGACTTGCGTCTCACGGCGCTGCGCCGCCGCGTGCTGGAGCTCGTCTGGCGGAGCCACGAGCCGGTCGGCGCCTATGCCATTCTCGATGCGCTGCGCCGCCGGCGGCGGGGGCGGGTGGTGGCGCCGCCCACCGTTTACCGGGCGCTCGATTTCCTTCTCCGGCACGGCCTCATCCACCGCATCGAGTCGCAGAACGCCTATGTCGGCTGCGCGCGGCCGGGAACCGCCCACGCCGGGCAGTTTTTGATCTGCGAGAAATGCGGGGCCGCGGCCGAGCTTTCCGACAACCGAATCCGCCGGGCGGTGGCGCGCGGCGCCGAGGCGCTCGGCTTCTCCGTGGAACGCCAGACGGTGGAGGCCGTGGGCCTGTGCCCGCGCTGCGCGCCTCGGCGGCGGCCGGCGAGCTCAAAGGGGCGCCGGTGACCGTCCTCGCGCCGGAAAACGGGGCCCTTCTTGAGGCGCACGACGTGGGCGTGCGCTTCGGGGCGCGCGACGTCCTGCGCCACGTCTCGCTTACCGTGCACCGGGGCGAGATCGTGAGCCTCATCGGCCCCAACGGCGCCGGAAAGACGACGCTCGTCCGCGTGATCCTGGGCCTGCTCGCGCCGACCCAAGGCGAGGTCCGCCGGAAGCCGGGCATCCGCATCGGCTATATGCCGCAGCGCCTGGCGGTGGACGAGATTCTCCCCATCACGGCCTTCCGGTTCTTGACGCTCTCGGGCGTGACCGACCGCGCCCGGATCGAGCGCGTGCTGGAAGAGGTGGGCGCGAGCCGCGTGGCCGAAGGCCAGTTGCGCGAGCTTTCGGGCGGGGAGCTCCGGCGGGTCGTTCTCGCCCGGGCGCTGCTGCGCGATCCCGAGCTTCTGGTCCTCGACGAGCCGGTCCAGGGCGTGGACGTCGTCGGCCAATCGGAGCTTTACGATCTCATCACCGGGCTGCGCGACCACACGGGTTGCGGCATCGTCATGGTCTCCCACGACCTCCACGTCGTGATGGCGGCGACCGACAGGGTCGTCTGCATCAATCATCACGTGTGCTGCACCGGCCGGCCCGAAACGGTCAGCCGCCATCCCGAATATCTCGCGCTCTTCGGCCCCTACGCGGCCAGGCGCTTGGCGCTTTACACCCACGAAGGCCACGACCACCGTCACGCCGTCGGCGGCGACGTGGTCCCGCTCGACCCTTCGCGCCGCCCCCACGGCCCGGAGAAAACTGATGGATGATTTCCTGATCCGCGCGTTCGCGGCCGGGGTCGGCGTCGCCGCCGCCGCCGGCCCGCTCGGCTCCTTCGTGGTGTGGGGGCGCATGGCCTATTTCGGAGAGGCGCTCGCCCATTCTGCGTTGCTTGGTGTCGCGCTCGGCCTGGCCGTCGGGGTCGATCCCACCTGGCCGGTGATCGTGGTCGCCGGTGCCGTCGCCGTGGCGCTGGCGATGCTTCAAGGCACGCGCGGACTGGCCATCGACACGCTGCTCGGCATTTTCGCCCAGGGCACGCTGGCGCTCGGCCTCGTGGTTCTCGCCTTCCTCAGGACCGTACGCGTGGATCTGTTCGCCTATCTCTTCGGGGACGTGCTCGCGGTGACGCCCGGCGACATCGCCTTCATCTGGGTCGCCGCGGCGGCGTCGCTCGGGGTGCTGTGGCTGATCTGGCGACCGCTCCTTTCGCTCACCGTCCATGAAGAGCTTGCCTTCGTCGAAGGCGTGCCGGTCGCCAAGGTGCGCCTCGTCTTCATGCTCCTGATCGCGCTGCTGGTCGCGGTGGCCATGAAGATCGTGGGGCTGCTCCCCGTCACCGCGCTTTTGATCGTTCCGGCGGCGGCGGCGCGGCGCTTTGCCCGCACGCCGGAGGGGATGGCGGCGTTCGCCGTGGCGATCGGGATGCTGGCGGTGTTGTTCGGCCTTTGGGGCTCGCTCGCCTGGGATACGCCGTCGGGGCCCTCGATCGTGGTCGCGGCGGTCGCCGGATTCGCGCTGTCGCGGTTCGGCGCCGGCCTCAGGCTTTCGCCGCGCGGGTGAGCCGCCCGAATCCCGCCTCAAGATCGGCGATCAGATCGTCCGGGTCCTCGAGCCCGGCGTGGATGCGGATGTAGGGCCCGGTCTCGGTCCATTCGGTGGCGGAGCGCGAGATCCAGGGGTCGACCGGCAGGATCAGGCTCTCGTATCCGCCCCAGCTGAACCCCATGCCGAAGAATTTCATGCCGTCCAGCATGGCCGCCACCGCCTCCTTCGTGGCGGGCTTCAGGATCATCGCGAACAACCCGTTCGCCCCGGAGAAGTCGCGCTTCCAAAGCGCGTGATTGGGGTCGCCCGGAAGCGCGGGGTGGATGACGCGCGAGACCTCGGGCCGCTTCTCCAGCCATTGGGCGAGCTTGATCCCGGTTTCCTGGTGCCGGGCGAGGCGAACCGACAGCGTGCGCAGCCCGCGCAGGCCGAAGAACAGCTCCTCGGCGCCCGCGGAATTGCCGAGCGCCACCGCCATGGTCTTGACCGCGTTGAACGTCTTTTCGTCGGGCGTCACGATCGCGCCCAGCATCGCGTCGGCATGCCCGGCGATGTATTTGGTGGCGGCGTGCACGATGATGTCCACGCCGTGCCGGAGCGGCTGGAAGAACAGCGGCGTCGCATAGGTGTTGTCCATGATGGTGGTGACGCCGCGCTCGCGCGCGACGCGCGTGATCGCCGCCACGTCCTGGACCTCGAAGGTGAGCGAACCCGGGGACTCGAGGAAGATCACCCTGGTCTCGGGGCGGATCAGGTCGGCGATGCCCCCGCCCACCAGCGGATCGTAGAACGTCGTCTCGATGCCGAGCTCGGCCAGCACGTTCTCGCAAAACTTGCGGGTGGGATTGTAGGCGGTGTCCACCATCAGCAGATGGTCGCCCGCCTTGAGCGTGGCCATCAGCGCGATCGTGATGGCGGCAAGCCCCGAGGAGACCGAGACGCTGCGGTAGCCGCCCTCGAGCGCCGTCATCGCCTTCTCGAAGGCGAAGCTGGTGGGCGTGCCGATGCGCCCGTAATAAACGCCCTCGAAGGGGGAGTGGATCGCCTTGCGCAGCGCCTCGACCGTCGGGAACAGCACCGTCGAGGCGTGATACACGGGCGGGTTGACGATGCCGGAATGCGCCTCCGGGTCGCGTCCCAAGGTGACGATCTCGGTGTCCTTCTTCATGCCCGATTCCTCGATTCCCGCGCGCGCCGCCATCTTGGCACCGGCCGCGGCGGCGCGCCAGCCGGGGTCCGGCGAGGAAAGCTAGGGCTCGATCGGCGTGTCCGGGCGGCTGCCCCATTCCGCCCACGAGCCGTCGTAGACGGCGACGTCGTTGCGCCCGAGAAGATAGAGCGCGAGCGCGAGCGCCGAGGCGGTGACGCCGGAGCCGCAGCTCGCGACCACCGGTTTGGCGATGTCGACGCCGGCCGCGGCGAAGCGCGCGGCCAACTGGTCGGCCGGCAGCAGAGTCTGGGTCTCGGGATCGACGAGATCGGGGTAGGGCAGATTGAAGCTGCCCGGGATGTGGCCGGGCCGGACACCGGCGCGCGGCTCCGGCTCGCGCCCCGCGAAGCGCGGGGCCGAGCGCGCGTCCACGACCTGCTCGGCCTTGGATTCCAGGTTCGCGCGCAATTGATCGAGGTCCCGCACCAGCAGATGGTTGATCCGCGCCGTGAAGTGCCGCGGCTGGGGCGAGGGGATTCCCGATTCCACGGGGCGGTTCTCGCGGCGCCATTTCGGGAATCCGCCGTTCAGTACCGCCACGTCGTCGTGGCCGAACACCCGGAACATCCACCACACGCGCGGCGCGCTGAACAGGCCGGTGCCGTCGTAGATGACGATCCGGTTGCCGTCGCCCAGCCCCAGCTTGCGCACCATCGCCGAGAACTTCTCGGGCGCGGGAAGCATGTGGGGAAGATCGGTGCCCGTGTCCGCGACTTCGTCTATGTCGAGGAACACGGCGCCGGGGATATGGGCTTGCTCGAACTCGGCCCGGGCGTTGCGGTTGGCGGTGGGCATGTACCACGAGGCGTCCACCACCCGCACGTCCGGGGCCTGCAGATGCTCGGCCAGCCAGTCGGTTTCGGCCAAGACCTCGGGGTGCCGGTAATTCATCGGGCGATTCCTTCGCTTGAACGGAAAAACATTGGCGGCAAGATCGACATCGCTCACTTCGAGAGGGCCTCCTCCAACCAGGGCGGGACCGGCAGGTTGCGTTCGCGCAGGAACTTGGGATTGAACAGCTTGCTTTGGTAGCGGGTGCCGTAATCACACAGGATTGTGACGATCCTATGGCCCGGGCCGAGCTCCTTGGCGATCTTCACCGCGCCCGCGACGTTGATCCCGCTCGACCCCCCCACCACCAGCCCCTCCTGCATCAAGAGGTCGAACACGACGGGCAAGGCTTCCTGGTCCGTCACGCGAACGGCGTCGTCGATGGGCGCGCCCTCGAGGTTCTTGGTGATGCGCCCCTGGCCGATGCCCTCGGTGATGGAATTGCCCTCGGCCTTCAGCTCGCCGTGCTTGTAGAAGTTGTAGAGCGCGGACCCCATCGGGTCGGAAAGGACGATGCGGATCTTGGGGTCTTTCTCCTTGAGTCCCATGGCGATGCCCGCGAGCGTCCCGCCGGTCCCGACCGCGCAGGTGAAGGCGTCGATCCGGCCGTCGCACTGCTCCCAGATCTCGGGCGCGGTCGTCTCGTAGTGGGCGCGGCGGTTGGCCACGTTGTCGAACTGGTTGGCCCAGACGGCACCATTGGGCTCCGTCTGGGCGAGCTCGCCCGCCAGCGTCTCCGAATAGCGCACGTAGTTCATCGGGTCCTTGTACGGCACCGCGGGGACGAGGCGCAGATCGGCGCCGCAAAGCCGGATCATGTCCTGCTTTTCCTGGCTCTGCGATTCCGGCATGACGATGACGCAGCGGTAGCCCAGCGCGTTGGCGACGAGCGTCAGCCCGATCCCTGTATTGCCCGCGGTCCCTTCGACGATGGTGCCGCCGGGCTTGAGCGCGCCGCGCGCCTCGGCGTCGCGCACGATATGAAGCGCCGCCCGGTCCTTGACCGATCCGCCGGGGTTCAGGAACTCCGCCTTGCCCAGGATGTCGCAGCCCGTAGACTCGGAAAGGCGGCGCAAACGGACGAGCGGCGTGTTGCCGATCATCTCCGTGAATCCGTTCCGGATGTCCATAATTTACAGCGAATCACAGGGGTTTGGGCGGTGACGGCGAGGTGCAGACTAACCATCCCCGGGGGTTCGATCAAGGGAGGCCCGGCCCTTGCCTGACCGCCGCGTGCGCCTTTCCCCTGGCCCGATTCGCGCGGCGCCGCCGGCCGCGGCGGGACCTGCGCTCAGCCGGCGCTCGCTGCTTCGGCTTTCAGGCCTCGCGCTCCTCTCGGCGGGGGCGGAGCGGCCCGCCACGGCGTGGGGCCAGGTGCCGCCCGGCCTGTTCGTGATGGCGCTGCGGATGGACGACATCATCTCGCTGGACCCGGCGGAGCTGTTCGAATTCACCGGTGCCGAGGTCGCGGCCAACATCTACGACCGGCTCCTTTACTTCGACCCCGACGACGTCGAGAAGATCGTCGGCGGCGTGGCCCAATCCTGGAGCGTGTCGGAATCGGGCCGCCTGTTCCGCTTCGCCGTCCGCGAAGGCATGCGCTTCCACTCGGGCAATCCGGTGACGGCGGAGGACGCCGCCTATTCGCTGCGCCGGGTCGTGCGGCTCAACATGGCCCCGGCCTTCATCATCGCCCAGTTCGGTTTCACCCCGGAAAACGTGCAGGAGAAGATCCGCGCCGTGGACGCCCGAACGCTCGAGATCGAGACCGACCGCGCCTACGCGCCCTCGTTCCTGTTCGCCTGCCTCACCGCCGCCGCGGCCTCGGTCGTGGACGCGAAGCTCGTCGCGGCGCATGAGGCGAACGGCGATCACGGCAACCGCTGGCTGCGCACGCGCTCGGCCGGGTCCGGCCCGTTCCGCCTGCGCGCCTGGAAGCCGAGCGAGCTCGTCATCCTCGACCGCTTCGACGGTTATTGGCGGGGCGCCCCGGCCATGAAGACCGTATTCATCCGCCACATCGCCGAGCCCGGCGTCCAGCGGCTCTTGATCGAGCGCGGCGACATCGACGTGGCCCGCAACCTCGGCCCCGATCAGGTCGTGGCGATGAAGGAGCGGCCCGATCTGCGCGTGCGCTACGCGCGCAAGGGCACGCTCTATTACCTCGGCCTCAACCAGAAGAATCCGCATTTGGGCATTCCCGAGGCCCGCAAGGCCCTCAAATACCTCGTGGACTATGGGCGGCTCGCGGCCACCATCCTTCGCGGCACGGCCGACCTTCACGAGACCATCATCCCCGCGGGCTTCCTGGGGGCGCTCGATTCCCGCCCGTATTCCTGGAACCCGGCGGAAGCGCGGCGCTTGCTTGCCGCGGCCGGGCTGGGCGAAGGTTTCCCGGTCACGATGGACGTCCGCAACACGCGCCCCGATCTCGAGATCGCCCAGTCGCTTCAGGCCGGCTTCGCCGAGGCCGGAATCGCACTTCGCATTCTCCAGGGCGACGGCAAGCAGGTGCTGACCAAATACCGTGCCCGCAACCACGACATCTATCTCGGCCGCTGGGGGCCGGACTACCAGGACCCCCACACCAACGCCCAGGCCTTCGCCAGCAATCCCGACAATTCCGATGCCGGCCAAGTGAAGACGCTGGCTTGGCGCAACGCCTGGGACATTCCGGAGCTCACGCGTGCGACCAGGCGCGCGATCTTCGAGCGCGACCGGGCGCGCCGCGCCGCCGCCTATGGGGACATCCAGCGCCGGGTCCTGGCGGAATCCCCTTTCGTGATCCTGTTCCAGGAAGTGGACCTCGCGGTCGAGCGCGCGAACGTCCATGGCTTCACCATGGGGCCGAGCTTCGACACCGTCTATTACCGCGGCGTGACGAAGGGCTAGGCCGGTGAGCGGTTCCCCCGTCGTCCGCGTGCTGGTCCGCAATCTGGTCGCCGCGGGCTTCACCCTCCTGGGCCTTCTGATCGTCACCTTCGCGATCGGCCGGGTGCTGCCGATCGACCCCGTGCTGGCCGCCGTGGGCGACCGCGCGCCGGCCGACGTGATCGCCCGCGTGCGCGCCGAGATGGGCCTGGATCTGCCGCTTTACCACCAGTTCTGGAGCTACGCGGTTCACGCCGTCCGGGGCGACTTCGGTCGGTCGGTGCTCACCGCCCATCCCGTTGTTGCTGACATCGCGCGCGTGTTCCCGGCGACGCTGGAGCTCGCCACCGCCGCCATCCTGCTCGGCGTGGTCCTCGGCGTGCCCATGGGCGTGGCCGGCGCGGTCTGGCGCGGCCGCTGGCCGGACCACGTGATCCGCGTCGTCGGCCTCGCCGGCTATTCGGTGCCGGTGTTCTGGCTCGGCCTCATGGGGCTGCTCCTCTTCTACGCCCGCCTGGGGTGGGTCGGGGGTCCGGGGCGCATCGACGTCTATTACGAAGGCGTGGTTCCGGCCGTCACCGGCGCGCTGCTGATCGATTCGCTCATGGCCGGAAATCTCGATGTCTTCGCCGACGCGCTCAGCCATCTCGTGCTCCCGGCCACCATCCTCGGCTTCTTCTCGCTCGCCTATCTGAGCCGCATGACCCGCGGCTTCATGATCGAGCAGCTGGGCCGCGAATACGTGACCGCGGCCCGCATCAAGGGGCTGCCCGAGTTCCGCGTCGTCTGGGTCCACGCCTTCGGCAACATCCTGGTGCCGCTCGTCACCGTCATCGCGCTCGGCTACGGCGCCCTCCTCGAAGGCTCGGTCCTGACCGAGACCGTGTTCTCCTGGCCGGGCCTCGGCCTCTACATCACGCGCTCGCTGCTGAGCGCCGACATGAACGCGGTGCTGGGCGGGACCCTTGTCATCGGCACGGCCTTCGTCGGCCTCAATTTGCTGGCCGAGATGCTTTATCCCCTCCTCGATCCCCGCGCCGGGAGGTCGCGATGACCGTCGCCGCGCCGGCCGCGCCCGCCTCGCGCCTCGAAGCCCGGATGGAGGGGCTGCGGCTGGCGGTTTCCGCCTTCCTGCGCAATCCGCTCGCGCTCGTGGGGGTCGTTCTGGTGCTGGGGCTCGTCGCCATGGCCGGATTCGCGCCGCTGCTGGCGGCCTACGATCCGTCGGCGCAGGACCTGGCGAACCGCCTGTTGCCGCCTTCCGCTGCGCACCTGTTCGGCACCGACGAGCTCGGGCGCGACATCGCCAGCCGGATTCTTTTCGGCGCGCGCATCACGCTGCGAATCGTCGCGCTCGTCGCCGTCATCGTCGCGCCCCTGGGGCTCATCATCGGCGTCGCCGCCGGGTATTTCGGCGGGCTCGTCGAATCCGTGCTGATGCGCGTGACCGACGTGTTCCTTGCCTTTCCCAAGCTGATCCTGGCGCTGGCGCTGGTCTCCGCGATCGGCCCCAGCCTGGAGAACGCGATCGTCGCCATCGCCGCCACCTCCTGGCCCGCCTATGCGCGGGTCGCGCGGGCCGAGACGGTGAGCCTGCGCGGGGCCGATTTCATCGCCGCGGTGCGGCTGCTGGGCGCCTCGCATGCCCGGGTGCTGCTGCGCCACATCGCGCCGCTCTGCGCCTCGTCGGTGCTCGTGCGGCTCACTCTGGACATGGCCGGGATCGTGCTCACCGCCGCCGGCCTCGGGTTTCTCGGCCTGGGCGCGCAGCCGCCCACGCCCGAATGGGGCGCGATGATGGCGGCGGGGCGCCAATACCTGACCGACCAGTGGTGGGTCGCGGCGGTGCCGGGCCTGGCGATCTTGTTCGCCAGCCTCGGATTCAACCTCGTCGGCGACGGGCTGCGCGACGTGCTGGACCCGAAGGAGAGCCGCGGATGACGCCGGCGCGCGAATCCGGGCCCCTCGTCCGGGTCGAGGACCTGCGGGTGCGGTTCCCCGGCCCGCGCGGGCTGACCGAGGCCGTGCGCGGGGTCGGGTTCGAGCTCGGTCGCGAGCGCCTGGGGTTGGTGGGCGAATCGGGCTCCGGCAAGTCCACGGTCGCGCGGGCGTTGCTGCGCCTGGTGCCGCGCCCGGGCGTCGTCGGGGCGCGGCGGCTGGAACTGGCTGGCACCGATCTGAGGGCCGCAAGCGAATCCCGAATGCGGCGGCTGCGCGGCCGGCGCGTCGCCATGATCCTCCAGGACCCGCGCTTCTCGCTCAATCCCGTCATGCCCGTGGGGCGCCAGATCGCGGAGACCTGGCTCGCCCATTTCCGGGGCCGGCCGGCCGAGGCGCGGTCGCGCACCCTGGCGATGCTCGAATCCGTGGGCTTCCGCGATCCCGCGCGCGTCGCCCGCGCCTTTCCCCATGAGCTTTCCGGCGGCGAGGGCCAGCGCGCCATGATCGCGATGATGCTGATCGCCGAGCCCGAGGTGCTGATCGCCGACGAGGCCACCTCGGCCCTCGACGTCACGGTGCGCAACCAGGTCCTGTCCGTGCTCGACGATCTGGTGCGCCGCCGCGGCATGGGCCTGCTGTTCATCTCCCACGATCTCGGCCTCGTCGCTTCCTTCTGCGACCGCATCCTCGTCATGTACGCCGGGCGCATCCTCGAGACCGTGGCGGCGTCCGGGATCGCGAACGCCCGTCACCCCTATACCCGTGGCCTGCTCGCGGCCGGGCCGCGGCTCGAAGACGAAGCGCCGGTTCTTCCCGTGATGCGGCGGGACCCGGCCTGGCTCGGCACGGAGGCGGCGCCGTGATCCAGGTGCGGGATCTGACGGTCGCTTTCGGCCGCAACGCTCCGATCGTTGCCGTGGGTGGTGTTTCGTTCCGGGTGAGGGAAGGCGAATCCTTCGGACTGGTGGGGGAATCGGGCAGCGGCAAGTCCACGATCCTGCGCGCCATCGCCGGCCTCGTGGAGGATTGGAGCGGCACGATCATGATCGCTGGTGAAAAAAGATCATCCCGTAATACCAATGCCTTGCCGGGCGTCGTGCAGATGGTGTTTCAAGATCCCTATGGTTCGCTCCACCCTCGCCAGACGGTGGACCGGCAGCTGCGCGAAGCGGTCGCGATCCATCGCCTCGACCGCGGCGACGCGCGCATCGCCGAGGCGCTCGAAGGCGTCGGGCTGGGGCTCGGGTTCCGCTTCCGCTTCCCTCATCAGCTTTCGGGCGGCGAGCGCCAACGCGTCGCCATCGCCCGCGCGCTCATGCTGTGCCCGCGCATCCTGCTGCTGGACGAGCCGACCTCGGCGCTTGACGTTTCGGTCCAGGCCGAGGTCGTCAATCTCCTGATGCGCCTTCGCGCCGAGCGCGGGCTCACCTATGTCGTGGTCAGTCACTATCTGCCGCTTGTCGCCCATATGTGCGGGCGCTGCGCCGTCATGCGCGCGGGCGAGGTCGTCGAGGAGCTGACGGTGCGCGATCTGCGCGCCGGGAAGGTGGCCGCAGCCTACACCCGCGATCTGCTCGCGGCGAGCCGCGGCTATTCCGCCGCCTGAGCCGGCTTAGGCCGCGCCCCAGAGCCGGCGCACCTCGTCGCGGTTGATCACCAGCCATTGCAGCGAGATCAAGGCGGTGGCGTTGTCGATGCGCCGCTCGCGCAGCATTTTGGCGGCGTCGGCGAAGGGGATCACGGCGACCCGGATGTCCTCGTGCTCCTCGGGCTGGCCGTGGATGCCGCCGGCCCCGCTCGAATCCACGCGGCCGCAGAACACCGTGAGGCATTCCGAGGTCCCACCCGGGCTCACCAGATAGTCGGCGATGGGTATGAGGTCGCTGACCCGGCATCCCGACTCCTCCACCGCCTCGCGCCGCACCACCTCCTCGGCGCTCTCGTCCTTCTCGATGATTCCGGCGACGATCTCGACGAGCCAGGGCGGGCGGCCTGCGGCAAAGGCGCCGATCCGGAACTGCTCGATCATCACGACCGCGTCCGCCACCGGGTCGTAGGGCAGCACCGCCGCGGCATGGCCGCGCTCGAACACCTCGCGGGTCATCTCGCCGCTCCAGCCGCCGCGGAACAGCCGGTGCCGCAAACGGTACCGATCGACCCGGAAATAGCCTTTGAACGCCTCGGTTTTCTCGAGGATCTCGACGTCCTGTTCGGTCATGGAAGGTCCCCCGCCGCGCCCGGAAAGCCGGGGATCAGCGCGACTTGCAGTTGAGGGCGGAATGGAGCGCCCGGGGCGAGATCGTGCAGCCCATGAGGTTCGCGCGCCACAGGTCGGTATGGGCGAAGACGGCCGAGGTGAGGAGCGCACCCCGGATGTCGGCGTGGCTGAGATCGGCGCGGCTCAGGTCGGCGCCGCGGAGATCGGCGTCGCGCAGCACGGCGCTCGTGAGATTGGCCCCGGACAGATTGGCCTTGGTCAGGATCGCGCCCGTCAGATCCGCCTCCCGCAGGTCGGCCTCGCGCAAATCCGCCGCCTCGAGTTTGACGCCGCGCAGATCCGCCCCGATCAGGTCGGCGCGTTGCCCGTCCGCGGGCTTCTTCAGCCAGCGCCCGTGCCGGCGCAGGATTTCCTTCAAATCGTACGGCGCCATGTCCCGCCCGCCGTTGCATGAGAAGCGCCCGCATAACACCGGGCGCGCCATTGTCGCGGCGGCGCGCGCGTCCTGTCAACGAAGCCGGCGTCGCCCGATCCCGGCCTTTGCGCCGGCACCGGCCTTTCGCTACGCTGCCATTGGTCCGTTCGGGCCGGAAACACGAGGAGACGCTGACCGTGAATGCGAAGGTGACGGTTCTCTTGTCGGGTGTGGTGCTGGCAACCATGGCGCTCGCGGCGCCCGTGGCGGCGGAGGAGCTCTATCGCCCCCGCTTGGTCCAGATCTGGAGCCTCGAAGGCTTCCAGGATCCGGAATCGGTGGTGTTCGATCCGCGCGAGAAGGTTTTCTATGTTTCGAACATGAACGGCGCCGCCGACGCGAAGGACGGCAACGGCTTCATCTCCAAGGTCTCGACCGACGGCAGGATGCTGAACAAGGCTTGGGCCACCGGGCTCAATGCGCCCAAGGGCATGACGATCGCCGGCCGGAAGCTGTACGTGGCCGATATCGACCAACTGGTCGAGGTCACGTTCTCCAACAGCAGTCTGAAGAAATATCCCGCCCCCGGCGCGAAGTTCCTGAACGACGTGACGTCGGACGCCTTCGGCCACGTCTACGTCTCGGACATGCTGAGCGATTCGATCTGGCGGCTCGCTTCCCGGAAATTGTCGCTGTGGGTGAAGAATCCCGCGCTCGCTTCGCCCAACGGCCTACTCGCGGAGAAAGACCGGATTGTCGTCGGCTCCTGGGGCGTGATGACCAACGGATTCGAGACGCAGGTTCCCGGCCATCTCGTGACCGTTTCGCTGGCCAAGCGCACGGTGGCGGCGCTCGGCGACGGTGCGCCGGTCGGCAACATCGATGGCGTCGAACCGGACGGGAAGGGGAATTATTTCGTCACCGACTGGATGGCCGGTACCCTGCTGCTGGTTTCGCCCTCCGGGGCCGCGTTGAAGATCATGGATGTCGGCCAGGGCGCCGCCGATCTCACCTATCTGCCCGGCCCGCACATCCTGGTCGTGCCCTTGATGAAGGAGGGCCGTCTCGTCGCCTACGAGGTGAACTGATCGCCGCCCGGCGGATCAGGCGACGAGGAAATGGGCGAGCGCGGCGGGCCAGGGCCCTTCCATCAGCAGCAGCTCGACTCGGGACAGCACTGGGCGGCAGGCTCGCTCGTCGTCTTGTAGTCCGTCCCTTTGGTCTCGCGAGGATCGCGCCGGGCGTCGCGCGCGCAGTCGAAGGCGCCGGCCTCGTCCAGCGGCACCTCGACGCGCGGCGGAACCGGGATGATGTCGCGCGCGTAGGGCTCCGAGGTATAGAGCCGGAAAGTCTTGTCGCAGACCGCGGTCGCAACGCCGCGCTCCAGCACGTGCCCGTCGTCGTCGTGGACCGCGCTCCAGGGGCCCTTGTAGATCACGGCCTGGTTGCGCTCCAGGCACGGCCCTTCCTTGCCCTTGTAGGCGGTCACGGTGACCGAGCGGAACTCGATGCCCTCCACGGTCTGCCAGGGCTGGGCGTCGCGCTTGTCGATGGCGATGCCGTAGAACCCCGCGTTCTCGAAAGCCCGCAGGAATTCGCGCTCCTGATAGGCGCCCGACACGCAGCCCGACCACAGCGTCGGATCCTCGCGCAAGTGGGCCGGGACTTCCTCGTCGGAAACGATGTCGGAGATCGCGACCCTTCCGCCGGGCTTCAGCACCCGGTGCATCTCCCGGAAGAGCTGCGGCTTGTCCTCGGGGCAGACCAGGTTCAGGACACAATTGGAGATCACGATGTCGATGCTGCGGTCGGCGACGAGCGGTTTGGCCAGCCCCGCCTCGCGGCGCGCCGCTTCGGCCGCGTCGAAGTCGGCGATCGAGCGGATCGGGCGGTTGGCGAGGCGGCGCTCGAAGGCGTCGAGATCGGTGCGCAGATCCTGGATGCGGCCGCGGCGGAACTCGACGTTGGCCCAGCCGATCCGCTTGGCGACCCGGGTTCGGTGCTTTCGGGCCAGCTTCAGCATCGCGGGGTTGAAATCGACGCCGATGACGCGACCTTCGGGCCCCACGATCTGCGAGGCGATGTAACAGATCTTTCCCGCGCCGCTGCCGAGGTCGAGAACGACGTCGTCTTTTCGCACGTAGCGCGAGGGATCGCCGCAGCCGTAGTCGCGTTCCAGGATCTCGGCCGGAATCGCCTCCAGATACCTGGCGTCATAGGTGACAGGACAGCACAGCGCCGCATCGGGCTGGCGCGACGCTTCGGCGTAGCGTTTCAAGACCTCGAGCTCGACATTGGTCGAGATGTCATCCATTTCCTGCCTCCCCGGAATCCGCGGCGCATCCTGGCGCCAAAGCCTGATTGGGGCGCAGGATAACAAGGGGCAGGGGCCCCATCATTTCACGAATGCGTCAGCCCGGCGTGAATCGGGGTGCCCGCGCCTTGCCGGGGCAGGGCGCGCCCGCCACAATCGATCGTCTGCGAACGACAAAGGCCGCCAAAATGGCCGCGGAGCCGAAGGACACGCCGGGCGTCGTCGCCCCGCCGCCGCTCATCTATCTGGGTGGCTTGGTCGTGGGACTCGTGCTCGACCGGATCTGGCCGGCGCCCTTCATGACGGCGCGCCCCGTGGCCGGGACCGCGCTCGTGCTGCTGGGCGTGGCGCTGATGGCGCTGGGAATACGCGAGTTCAAGCGGGCGGGGACCGATTACAAGCCCTACCGGCCGGCCACGCGCGTCATCACCTCGGGGCCGTTCCGGTTCACCCGGAATCCCCTCTATCTGTCGCTGACCGTAGTCTACGCCGGTATCGCGCTCGGGCTCGCGAGCCTGTGGGCGCTGGCACTGCTCGTGCCCGTCCTCGTGGTCATCCGCTACGGGGTGGTCGCCCGCGAGGAGCGGTATCTCGAACGCAAGTTCGGCGGCGATTACCTGCGCTACAAGGAATCGGTGCGCCGCTGGCTGTGAAGTCGGGGGGCACGCCGCGCGCCGGCTCGCGGCGGAAAAGATTGGCGCCCCGCGGCCGAAGCCGTGGGGCGCCATCGTAAAGGAACTGGGCCTAAATCTGGGTCGCCTAGAGGACCCGAGCCCCGAAGGGCCCGTAGACCACGTTCACCGGCATCAGCGATGTCGGCTTCTGCGGTCCTTTCTTCTTGCCGGCCGCCTTCTTCTTCGCGGCGGGCCGACGCTTCTTGCCAGCCGCCTTTTTGGCCGGGCGCTTCTTGGCCGCGGCCTTCTTGGCCGTGCCCCGCTTGCCCTTCTTACGCGCGACCTTGCGCTTGGCCGGGCGCTTCTTGGCGGCCGTTTTGCGGGCCGTCTTTCTGCGCCGGGTCGCGCGCTTGGCCGGACGCTTCTTGGCGGCGGTCTTGCGGGCCGTCTTTCTGCGCCGGGTCGTGCGCTTGGCCGGACGCTTCTTGGCGGCCGTTTTGCGGGCCGTCTTTCTGCGCCGGGTCGTGCGCTTGGCGGTGCCCTTCTTGGCTGTTCTGCGCTTGGCCGGGCGCTTCTTGGCCGCGGCCATCTTCTTTGCAGACTTGCGCCGGCGACGCTTCGCCGGACGCTTGCGCGCGGCCGCCATCTTCTTGGAAGCCTTGCGCCGCTTGGTCGTCTTCTTCGCCGTCTTCTTCTTGGCGGCCTTGCGCTTGGCCGGGCTCTTGCGAGCTGCGGCCATCGCCTTGGCTTTGCGACGACGCCTGCGGGTCGTGGTCTTCTTCGCGGGCGTGCGCTTCTTTGCGGTCCGCTTCTTCGCGGTGCGCTTCTTCGTGGTCCGCTTCTTGGTCGTACGCTTCGCGGTCGTGCGCTTCTTGGCGGTGCCCTTCTTGGCGGTCTTGCGCTTAGCGGTCTTGCGCTTCGCGGGACGCTTCGCCGCCGCAGCCATGCGCGACGCGGCACGCTTCCGCGTCGTCTTCCTGCGGGTCTTGCGCGCCACTTTCTTCTTCGCGGCGGTTGACCGACGCGCCGTCGACTTCTTCCTCGAAACCTTTGATTTCCGGGCCTTCGAGGCCGTCTTTCTACGTGCCGAACTCCTAGCAGCCATGGTGTACTCCTTACCAATGGTCATCGGATGGGCGGCTAATCGTGACCGCCCGGTGGTTGATGAACGGCCCTAACATACGCAGAATGGAAAGCAAAATCATTAATAAAAAGTTACCGGATCAAAAAAAGGGTCGGCATCACTTGGCGGCGCAGAATTCGCCTCGCGACGATTTCTGATCCGCCAGCCGCGGAGTCAGGGCGCCAAGACGAGCTAGTCGAGACCGACAATATTGGCCTCTTGGCGATCTCAAGTGACCTTTGTCGGGGTCCCAGACGAACCGGTCGTTCGACTGGAAGCCGGGCCCCGTCTGTTGCCGATCCGGGGTCGTTTTCGCCGTTTCCGCGATCAAGACTAAAATACCCGAAAAACCCCATCGGTTCTGCGACCTGAGGGAATCGCGCCGATAGGAATGCAGAAATATCAGAGCGTTAGCGGCAAATAAAAAACTCAATTCTTAACAAGTAATTAAGATCGAAACGCGCCCTTCGGGACCGCGCGGGACGATCGCAAAGGCCCGGCGTGGCGGCGCGCCGCCGGGGGCGTTGCGCATTGCGCGCGCGTGTCGCGTTGCAGCGACACGGATGAGAAGACGGCGGACGATCTCCGCGATCGGCAGCTGCCGGACACGGCACACGTTCTTGTCGTGCGATCGGCGCAGCGGCGTCGCCTGGTCGCGTCGCGCAATGAGGGACGAAAAAAATTCGGCGCCGAGTGTGGCGCGTTTGCAACGCCGCGACGGATTCTTGCGTCGCGCGTCTCACGCCGCTCGCGCGGAACAAGTCAGCGCCGCCGCAGCGCGGCACACGAAGGAGCGGAGAGGTCGTCGCCGATTCGAGGAACGGATCGGGCGCGGTCATGTGCGTCAGCACCACGCGCGTGAGTCCCGTCGTGAGGGTGAGAGCCTGACGCGCGACCGCGCGGCGCAGCGCGTCGTCGTCCACCATGTTGATGACGGGAACCTCGGCGTCGCCGAGACCGCGCAGTGCCCCGCGACCGGTTCTTCGGCGCGCTGCGCCGCCGGCGCCACGATCTCGCAATCGCGCCAGGCAGAGGGAACACGAACAGTCGTGACGGCGGCGGTGAGGGCGGCGCGGCCCGGGTGGCCGGCCGCCAGCCGATACAGCGCCGTCTTGTTGCCGTTCGCGCCGGCGATTCCGCGGCGTGCGGACAGCGCGTCGAGAAGACGCGCTCACGGGCCCCGTCTGCGCCGCCCGGAAGCGGCCGCCGGCCTCACAACGAGACGACGAGCCAAGTCATGGCGGCCGCCGCCGCGATCACGGCCGCCGCCCTGACGTAGGGGACCGGGCCCGCGCCCGCCGCGGCGGACCCGGACGGGAGCGACTTGAAGCCCGTGATCATGGCGCGGACCAGATTGTCGCGGGTCAGAACGATGTCGGCGATCACGCCGGCGACATGGATCGCGACAAGGCCGAGAAGGATGTTGAACAGGGTCTCGTGGATCTCGATCATCGCCTCGGCGGTCCCAGCCGAAACCAGGTACGCCAACGGCCCGACGATTTTGTCATGGCCGGGTTCGCTTTCGCCTCCGAACAAGCCGGAGATCACGATCCCGGCGAGAACCACGAGGAGCAGAACGACCATCCATCCGCCCAGCGGATTGTGGCCGACGCTGTGCGGCGGCCGCAGCCCCAGCAGGCGCTTCGAATAATCGCGCACCACGGACCACGGCCGCACGAAATCGGAGAACAGGGCGTAACGGGTTCCGACAAAGCCCCAGATCCCCCGGAAGACCAGGAGCCCCAGGACGCCGTAGCCGGCGGCGAAATGGAGGTTCTGCAAGACCGTGGAATCGACTTCGGCGGTCGCCCAGGCGACGACGACCAACGCCAAAAGGGTCCAATGAAACACCCGCGTCGGCTCGTCCCAAACGAAGACCTTTACTTTTTCGGCGCCCTCGTTTTCCGTCACCGTCGGTTCCGTCATGCTTCGCCTCTCGCTGCCGGTCGAACGGTGATGGCGGCCGCCCCGGAATCGGCGGAACCGCGTCGGCGCCCCGTGGGGGGCCGCGGCGGCGGGGAAAGCCGCGCGCGGCGGCGCGAAATTGGCTTTGTGGCGCTGGGCAAAGTGTATAGCATCGAATCGCGCAACACATGGCGGCTATGCCGTCGCATCGCGGCCGCGCCGTCCCGGGGGATCATCGTCGTGCGTCGTCCGGAATGGGGCAGCTCCTGCGCGGTCTGCCGCCTGCGGGCATGAAGAGTCGCAAAGGGCGTCGCTGATGGCTACCGGAACTGTCAAATGGTTTAACGCCACCAAAGGATACGGCTTCATCACCCCCGACGATGGGGGCAAAGACGTGTTCGTGCACATCACGGCCGTGGAATCTTCCGGCCTGGGAACGCTTGTCGAGGGCCAGCGTGTCAGTTTCGAGGTGATCCCCGACCGGCGCGGCCAGAAGGCCGTGGATTTGGCGAAGGCCGAATAGGCGCGCCGTCCGGCGCGCCGCCTGCCGTTCCCGCGCCGCACCGGCTGCGGGCGTGAGCATGATTTCCCGACCGACTTGCATCGCGGCGGCCGCCGGGGCCGCCCGTCGGGGCGCGGCGGCACAGGCAACAGATATTCCCGCGCACCGCAAGTCCGGAAGTTGACGGGTATTTTATTCAATTCGTTTGTTTTGATTGTCGTCGAATTTACGACTTCTTAGGTTCCGGCGCGTAATCTTTGCCGCAAGGAACACGAAGGGGGCGCGACCTGTCCGGCCGCGCGGCCCGCGAAGCGAGGCGGCATGAAGGCGAAAGCGACGAGCAACGGATTGGAGTTCCTGGCTTGGCCGGCCTTGGCCTGGATGACGGCCTGGGCGATGGTTCCGACCGCGCTCGCGGCGGAGCCGCCCCGGACGCAGGCTCCCGTGCGGCGCCGGCCAAAGCCGCCGACGGGGCGCCGCCGGGCCCGCGACGCCGCCCTCGGCGACGGCACGAATGTCCTTCGCTTCCCCTTCGAGCGCGTCAAGCCGCTGGCACCGCAGGCGATGTCGCGGGCGGCCGCGAAGGTGCTCCCCCTCAGGTCGGCGTCGTAGCGATCAAAGCCGGCCCGGCCCGCCGTGGCGTAACGCCATTTTGCCGGCGAGATAGGGAAAATCCGGGTTCTTCAACCGCCTTCGGGCGAGCGGCACCAGCACCGCATTCTCCCATATGAGATGCCGCTGGATCATCGCGCTCAGGCGCACGGCGTTGCCGAAGAACTGCACCGGGTTGCCGAGCGGTTCGTGGGCGATCAGGCGGCGCAATTCGGGCAACATGGCGCCGCTCAGCCAGCGCTGGCTCACGTGGTTCTCGCGCAGCGCCACCGAGATCTCCCCGAATCGATCGCCGATCTGGCAACGGCGGCTGAGAAGCGTCAGCAGGTCGTCTTCCTCGTCCGCGATGTGGAGCGGCAGTTCGTCCTCCAGATAATCGAGGGCCTCCTCGACCTCTTCGGCGTTGCCGCCGTGGCGCGGATTGCGTGCGATGCGCTCGAGCACGTGGCACACCGCTCTTTGCCGGAAGTGTTCGTCGACGATCCAGTCCAGCGGATCGACCTGCTTGTCGGCGTTCTGCTCGCGAATTTCGCTTTCGAGACTAAAGGCAACCATATGAGTCCTCCCGGAACGTCGCCGTTCCCGTTGTCCCCCGGCCGCACATCCGGAAGGATGCAAGACCCGCGGCCTCTCCGGCCGTCGAGTTGCGTCCCATGCCGGCGCCATGCGGCGATACCCCGCGGCTTATTGCCGCTCGGGCCATCGCCCCCAAATTCCCCCGAAATTCACGCCGTTGTCGGGCCGCTTGGTTTAAAAGCGGCACCACGATTCGGCGGTTGTGATCCCGCCATGACCGCCCTTATCGGGCGCGCGGCACGTACCCTTCCGTACGTGCCGGATTTTGATGCAGCGTAGCGCCGCACCCGGGGTGCGTTCAAGGCGCTTCCCGTTCTTGCTGCAATGCACCGAGCGCGGGTCTCGCATTGTGCAACTGCAACATCAACGTGAAACGTCGCTCCGCGGCGGCGCGCTGTGACGACAGGAGTATGCGCCCGCGCGGGCCCCCGCGCGAAAAGGGCAAGTTTCGCGCGGTTTTGGCCGCCGTAACCGGCGATGATTTTCCGATGGGGCGCTGGCGCGGGAGGCCGCGCCGCGGGCCAACCTTGCGGTGCTTCGCGCACAGTTCTAATGCTATTCGATAGCCGGTTTCTGTTTCGTATCTCGGGGACTGTCTCGGGGCCATCACGGCGCGGATCCGGTTGCGCCGTTTGAACAGGGGGCTATTCGCATTGCCGGAATCCGCCAAGCGCTCGGCGACGATCGCGGCGTGGGCCACGCCGGCACTCGTGATAGCCGCGGGCATTGCCGTTTCGCTCCTCGGCTTTTTCGCCGCCCAGCACGCGGAGCGGCTGAGGCACGAGGCGGACTTCGAAGAGCAGGCGGCCCGCCGGCTCGTGCATCTCCAGGACGCGATCAACGTTCACGTCACGCTGCTCCGGTCCATCGCCGGCCTTTATGCGGCATCCGATTTCGTCACCCGCGAGGAATTCAAGACCTTCGTCTCTAATCAGCCGCGCGCCCAGTTTGGGAATGCGTATCTGGAATGGGTCCCGCGGGTGCCGGCGCAGCGGCGCGAGGAGGTGGACGCGGAGGCGCGGGCCGAAGGGTTTGCCGATTTCCGCATCTGGCCGGCCGGTCCCGAATCGGAACCGCAGACCCGCGACCGCGACTATTTTCCGATTTTCTACGTCGAGCCGTCGGCCGCCAACGCGGGTGATCTCGGTTATGACCTCGCTAGCGATCCCGCGCGCCTGCGGGCTTTGGACCGCGCCCGCGACAGCGGCAAGCCGGCGGTGACGGGCCGCCTGACGATCGCGCCGGGCCCGGCCAGCGATCCGGCCGTCGTCATCGCGTTCCCCATCTACCGCATGAAAACACCGCCGGCCACCGTGGCCGGGCGTCGCCTCGGTCTCATGGGCTTCGCCGTCGGCCATTTCCAAATCGAAAAACTGGTGAACGCGGGCGCCCGTTCCGGCGGCCCGTTTTTGCAGGACATCTATATCTACGACGAAAACGCGGTCGCGCCGGAGCCGCGGCTTTTTTACTTCTCGCCATCCCGCCGGAACACCGGGCCGGTCGCTCCTTTGCCGGAGGATAAGGTTCTCTCCGGTTACCACTGGGCGGGGGTCGTGGAGGTCCCGGCGCGCAAATGGACCGTGGTTTTCCGACCGGCTCCCGGATACTTCGGGATGTGGGGCGGTGGGATTGCGTGGATGACCCTGGCGCTCGGGCTCGTGTTGACCTTCCTCGTCGCCGGGTATGAGCGGCGCCGCACGATCCATTCGCGCCGGATCGAGCGTCTGGCGGCGGACCTGTCGGTTTCGCATGCGCAGCTTAAATCCGAGATCGCCGAGCGCAAGGAAGCCGAGGCCCGGCTGCGGCAGTCGCAGAAGGTCGAGGCGGTCGGCCAGCTCACGGGCGGGGTCGCGCACGACTTCAACAACCTGCTCACCGTCATCATCGGCAATCTGGAGATCGCGCGCGAAAAGCTACGGGGCGATGATGCGCTTGCAGAAAGCATCCAATCCGCACTGACCGCGGCGGTCCGCGGGGCGTCCCTGACACAGCGCCTCCTCGCCTTCGCCCGGCGCCAGGTCCTCGAGCCCGAGGTCCTGGACCTGAACGAGGTCGTCGCGGTCATCGAGGAGCTTTTGCGCCGGGTCCTGGGCGAGTCGATCCAGATCAGGATCGCGTTCGGCAAGCGGCTTTGGCTGGCCTTGGCCGATCGGAACCAGATCGAAAGCGCGCTCCTCAACCTTGCGATCAATGCCCGCGACGCGATGCCCGAGGGCGGTCTGCTCACCATCGAGACTCACAACGCGTCGCTCGACTCCGATTACGCGCGCCGCAACGATGAGGTGGAACCGGGCGATTATGTCGTTCTGGCCGTCACCGACACCGGCCGCGGCATGCAGTCCGACGTCCTGAGACAGGCGATCGAGCCCTTCTTCACGACCAAGGAACCCGGCAAGGGAACCGGGCTCGGACTCAGCAGCGTCTACGGCTTCGCCAAGCAGTCCGGGGGGCATCTCAAGCTCTACAGCGAAGCGGGGCGCGGCACCACCGCGCGGCTTTATCTTCCACGCGCGAAAGCAAGCCAGGCGGCGGGACTCGGAACGAATACCGGCGCGGCCGCGCGGGGCGGGCGCGAATCGATCCTGGTGGTGGAGGACGAGCCCCACGTGCGGGAGGTGGCCGTCCGGCACCTGTCCGAGGAAGGCTACCGCGTTCTGGAGGCCGACCAGGCGCCCGCGGCCCTCGCCGTGATCGATTCCCATCGCGGCGAGATCGATTTGCTGCTGACCGACGTGGTGCTGGCCGGCGGCATGAATGGGCGGGGCCTGGCGACCGAGGCGGTCAAGCGGGTTCCCGGGCTCAAGGTGCTTTACATGTCCGGCTACGGCCAGGATACCGTGGGCCAGGAAGATCGGCAGGGTCCCGACGTCGTCCTTCTCCAAAAGCCCTTCCTGAAGTCGGAGCTGCTGAAGGCCGTGCGCGGCGCCTTCGAGGACGGCTGAGCGGCCCCGGCCCGGGCGAGGGCCGGCCATTTTACCCGCACAAGTCGTTCGCTGCCGCGATTCTCGGGTATAATGGCCTCAAACAGTCCGCCGCCGCGGCGGCGCCAACGGTGGAGCCGATTTGATGGGCACTTTCAGCCTCTGGCACGTTTTACTCGTTCTCTTGGTGGTTCTGATCCTGTTCGGAGCCGGCCGTCTTCCCAACGTCATGGGCGACCTCGCCAAGGGCCTCAAGAATTTCAAGGCGGGGCTGAAGGACGAGCCCGACGATTCCAAGACGGAGCAGGGCGCGCCGCGCTCGGAATCGAATACCTCATCCGATCAAAAGAAATAGACCCCCCGGGGAATCTTGCCAATTTGTAATCGAAGCGCGCGCCGGCCCGCCTTGCGGGCCCCGGCATCCGAGCGTAATTATTCGGCCGGTTCCGGCAAGACTTGAGCAGGAAAGGCGCGCGACATGACGGGATCCTACACGATCATGGCGGCGGCCCCGGCACGGGGGGAAGAAACGGCCAGCCTCTACAGGCGGCTCGGCGGGCTGTATCCGATCGCCAGAGTGGTGGACGAATTCATCAACCGCCTCGTCGTCAACGAAGCGCTCAACGCCAACCCGGCCGTCGTCGCGGCACGGGATCCGGCAACCCGGGCGGGCCTGAAATTCCACGTCACCGCCTTCCTCGCCGAAGCGGCGGGGGGCCCGCAGGTTTACACCGGCCGTTCGATGAAAGAGACCCACGCGCGGCTCAACATCAGCGGGCGCGAATGGCAGGCGATGTCGGCGGAATTGAGATCCGTTCTTTACAAGTTCAACGTCCCCGACGCCGAGCAGGACGAAGTCATGGCGGCGGTGGAAAGCCTCAGAAGCGACATCGTCGCGAAACCGGCCGAGTAGCGACCCGCCCTTGCGTCGTTCGCGGGCGCAACACAACCCGCCGTGCCGTCACGGGCGCGACCGTGAGTGGCACGAAAACGATCCCGCGGCCGCGCCGAGAGAGGCCTGGCTCAGCCCTTCTCCACAACGTGGGCCGCCCAGGCCAGCGTACCGGCGAAAATCACGAATGCGGCCACGACCAGGATCAAATAAGCCACTTGCCCATCCGTCATTTCACGTCACCTTCCGTCGCCAGAGATATCCATAAAAATGTTATGGATATAAATGAAATGCCGCAACTCGGATCGTCTGTCAACCGGGTCTCGTTATGAGGCCGCCGTGCCCGCCAAGTCCGCGCCGCCCGTTCAACGATATCTGCTGCGACAGTTAAGCGCCGTTTCGCGCGACCGCAAGACTGGGCGGCATCGGCAAGGCGCGACAGCGAATGCCGCGGCCGCGGTCCAAGGCCAAGCGCGGCGCGGGACTCGTGTTCGCGGAACGGAAGATGCGCGGGATCAGAAGAATGGCTCCCCGGGCCGGACTCGAACCAGCGACCTAGTGGTTAACAGCCACCCGCTCTACCTGCTGAGCTACCGGGGAACACCGTGCGCCAAAGGCGCGCGCCTTATACCAAAACCGTCTGCTCGATACCACCGCCGCGGTTTCGTTCCCGTTAACGGGCTCCGGCGTCTCCCGGGGGCTGGAGGCGCGGCCCGGAATTGAACCGGGGTACGGGGCTTTGCAGGCCCCTGCATCACCACTCTGCCACCGCGCCCATGCCCGGGCTTGCCGCCACGCCGGAATTTTCGGCCGAACCCCCTGAAAACGGAAGGCACATATACTGGCCCGGGTGGGGCGGATCAAGCGGAGCCGGGCGCCCCACGGTGTCCTCGCCGCGCGTCGTTGTGTTTGCGGCCGGGCGCAAGTATATAAGGCCGGGTGCGACCGGGCCCGCGGCGCCCGCCGGGCACGGGAACGCGCCCCGACGCCGCCTTGGCCCCGCAACGGGAAACGCATGCTCGACTTCGCAGCCGTCCGGCGCAACATGGTGGAACACCAGATCCGCACCAACGAGGTGACGGATGAGTCGCTGCTGGCCGCGCTCGCAGAAGTCCCGCGCGAGCGCTTCGTCCCGGAATCGCTGCGCGGCGTCGCCTATATCGATGAGGATCTGCCGCTCAAGAAGGGCCGGTTCCTGATGGAGCCCATGGTCTTCGCCCGCCTGCTGCAGCTCGCCCAGGTCTCTCCTTCCGATATGGTGCTCGATATCGGTTGCACCACCGGCTATTCGACCGCGGTCCTCGCCCGCCTCGCCAATACCGTGGTGGCGCTGGAAAGCGATCCGGAGCTGGCGGCCGCGGCCACCGCCACGCTCGCCGAGCTCGGCTATGACAACACCGTGGTCGTCACCGCGCCGCTCGCCGCAGGCTACGCGAAGCAGGCGCCGTACGACGTCATCGTGTTCGGGGGCGCCGTGCCCCGCGTACCGGAAAAGATCTCGCGCCAGTTGGCCGAAGGCGGGCGTCTCGTCGCCGTCGTCGGCGACGGCGTCGGGCGCGGCACGTTGATGACCCGCACCCGCGGCATCGCCGCCAGCCGCCCGGTGTTCGACGCCGCGACGCCCGTGCTTCCCGATTTCGCCATCGAACAGGGCTTCGTGTTTTGAGACACCGCTCTTCCCCAGGGGCCTTGAGACCGCCGTGCGCACGCACCGGCGCGCTCGCGATCGCCGTGCTGCTCGCCGCCGCGGCCTCTCCGGCGTCGGCGCAGACTCTCAAGGAGGCGCTGGTCGCGGCCTACAACAACAACCCGACGCTTCAGGCGGCGCGCGCCCAGCTTCGCGCGGTCGACGAGCAGGTGCCCCAGGCGCGTTCGAACTACTACCCGACGATCACCGGCAACGGCGATCTCGGCCGTTCCTCCGTCGACCAGAAAAGCTCCTTCTTCGGAACGTCTGAGGACCGCGACCCGCGTTCCGCCTCCATCGTCATCAGCGAGCCGATCTACCGCGGCGGCCGCACCGTGGCCGAAACCGAGCGCGCCGAGAACGCGGTGAAGTCCGGGCGCGCCCAACTGCTCTCCACCGAGCAGTCGGTGCTGCTGTCGGCGGCGACCGCCTATCTCGACGTCTATCGCGATCAGGCGGTCCTCGACCTCAACACCAAGAACGAGCAGGTGCTCACCCGCCAGCTCGAGGAGACGCGCGAGCAGTTCAAAGTCGGCGTCGTCACCCAGACCGACGTCGCCCAGGCGGAAGCGCGGCTCGCCCAGGCCAAGGCCGGGCGTCTCGCGGCCGAGGGCACGCTCAATTCCTCGCGCGCCGTCTTCCGCAACGTGACCGGGATCGCGCCCGGCAAGCTCGAGGCGGCGGCGCCCATCGGTGGCCTTCCCGGCACGGGCGACGAGGCGATCGCGGCTTCGGCGCAGAACCCGAACGTGGTTGCCGCGGCCTTCAACGAGCTCGCGGCGGTCAATGACGTGGACGTCAACGCCGGCGCGCTTCTGCCGACCCTTTCCGTCAACGGCGAATACGATCGTGGCGAAGACACCGTCACCAAGAAGAGCTTCGCCGAAAGCAAGTCGATCACCGCCCAGCTTTCGTTGCCGATCTTTCCCGGCGGCGCGGTCTATTCCCGCGTGCGCCAAGCCAAGGAGACGGTGAAGCAGCGCCGCAGCGAGACCGAAGAGGCCAAGCGCAACGCCGCCCAGGCGGCGACCCAGGCCTTCGATGCGCTCACCTCCGCCCAAGCCCAGATGAAGTCCTTCGAGAGCCAGATCCAGGCCAACGAGATCGCGCTTTCCGGCGTGAAGCAGGAGGCGACCGTCGGCACCCGCACCGTGCTCGATATCCTCAACGCCGAGCAGGAGCTCCTCGACTCCCAGGTCAACAAGGTGAAGGCCGAGCACGACGCGACCGTCGCCGCCCTCCAGCTCAAGGTCGCGATCGGCCAGTTGACGGCGCGAAACCTCGAGCTTCCAGTCCAATATTACGATGTCGAGCAGCACTACCAGGACGTCCGCGACAAGATTTGGGGGACCGGGGAGGATATTCGTTGACGTCGCGGGCGCTTGCGGAAAGAATCCGTTAATATTAAAGAAGTTACATTATTTGGCCGCCGCCTCACCGTCCGGGATCGCTGACTGATGTCCACCGCCAAGCCCCAGCAAGAACCCTCGATGGAGGAGATTCTCGCCTCCATCCGGCGGATCATCTCCGAGGAAGCGGACGCCCCTCATGCCGAGACCATGGATCAGGCGAGCAAGCCCGAGGGCTTCGCCGAGGACGACGTTCTCCAGCTCACCCGCATGGTGGAGGAGGACGGCACGGTCGTGAATCTGGCCGACCGCCAGGCCGCCGCCGCCCAGCCGGAGCCCGAAGCCGAGGCTATGCCCGAGCCCGCCTCCGAGCCTATGATGGCGGCACCGGAACCCGAGCCGGCGCCTGAGCCCGAGCCGGCGCCCGAACCGGAGCCGGAGCCTGAGCCGGCCCCGGAGCCCGAGCCGGAACCCGAACCGGAGCCGCCGCCCGCCGCCGCGCAGCCGGCGCCGCCCCCGGCGCCCGAGCCGGAGCCCGAGCCCGAGGAGCCGGAAGAGGATCTCGAGCTTCGGGAAGTGGAGCCGCCCGCCACGGGAGGAAGCGTGGACGACAAGCCCGACGAGCCATTGGTTTCCAAGGAGGCGGCGGATCTTTCGACCGCCGCGCTCGCCGCGCTCGCCCAGGCGGTCGCGCACCAGAACGTCGCCTTCACCGGCCGCACGCTCGAGGATCTCACCAAGGAGATCCTGCGCCCGCTCCTCAAGGAATGGCTGAACGAGAATCTGCCCGGTCTGATCGAGCGCCTTGTCCGCGCCGAGATCGAAAAGATGGTCGGGCGCGTCCGGGACCGTTAGCGCCCGCCGATATCCCGCCTTGACCGCGGCGGCCCCGCCGCACAAAAGTTTCCCCGCCCGCGAGAACGAGTCACGGAGGCATTGCCGGCCGATGCTGGAGAAGACCTACGCGCCTGGCGAAGTCGAGGCGCGGCATTACAAGCTCTGGGAACAGCAAGGCGCGTTTGCCGCGGGCCGGCGCGCCGGCGCGCCGCCCTACACCATCATGATGCCGCCGCCCAACGTCACCGGCAGCCTCCATATGGGCCATGCCCTCACCTTCACGCTTCAGGACGTCCTGATCCGATTCTACCGGCTGCGCGGCCGCGACGCGCTGTGGCAGCCGGGCACGGATCACGCCGGCATCGCCACCCAGATGGTGGTCGAGCGCCAGCTCGAGGCGATGGGGCAAAGCCGCCACGCGCTCGGGCGCGAGGCGTTCGTCAAGCGGGTCTGGGAATGGAAGGCGGAGTCGGGCGACACCATCACGCGCCAGCTCCGCCGGCTCGGCGCCTCGGCGGACTGGGCGCGCCAGCGTTTCACCATGGACGAAGGCCTGTCCACGGCCGTGCGCAAGGTGTTCGTCGAGCTCTACCGCGAGGGGCTCATCTACCGGGACAAGCGTCTCGTCAACTGGGATCCCAAGCTGCATACCGCCATCTCCGACCTCGAGGTGGACCAGCGCGAGGTGACCGGGCGGATGTGGTATTTCCGCTACCCCATCGAGGGCGAGAAGGACCGCTTCATCACGGTGGCGACCACCCGTCCCGAAACCATGCTGGGCGACACCGCCGTCGCGGTCCATCCCGACGACGACCGCTACCGGGCGCTGGTCGGCAAATTCTGCGTGCTGCCCATCGCCAACCGCCGCATCCCCATCGTCGCCGACACCTATTCCGATCCCGAGAAAGGGACGGGCGCGGTGAAGATCACGCCCGCCCACGACTTCAACGACTTCGAGGTCGGGCGCCGCCACGATCTGCCGCTCGTCAACGTGTTCGACGAGAACGCGCGCCTCAACGAGAACGCGCCCGAGCCCTACCGCGGCCTCGACCGGTCCGAGGCCCGCGACCGCGTGGTCGCCGAAATGGAAGGCCTGGGGCTGGTCGAGAAGGTCGAGGACAACCCCATGACGCTTCCCTATGGCGACCGTTCCGGCGTCGTCATCGAGCCCTGGCTGACCGACCAGTGGTACGTGAACGCGGCCAAGCTGGCCGCACCCGCGATCGAGGCGGTGGCGGAGGGGCGCACGAAATTCGTGCCCAAGCACTGGGAGAACACGTTCTTCGAGTGGATGCGCAACATCCAGCCCTGGTGCATCTCGCGCCAGATCTGGTGGGGCCACCAGATCCCCGCCTGGTACGGCCCCGACGGCCACGTGTTCGTCGCGATGACCGAGGAGGCGGCGCAGACCAAGGCCGCCGTGCACTACGGCACCGCGGTGCCGCTCAAGCGCGACGAGGACGTGCTGGACACCTGGTTCTCGTCGGCCCTGTGGCCGTTCTCGACGCTCGGCTGGCCGGAGCAGACCCCCGAGCTCGCCCGCTACTACCCGACCGACGTCCTCGTCACCGGCTTCGACATCATCTTCTTCTGGGTCGCGCGCATGATGATGATGGGTCTCCACTTCATGCGCGAGGTCCCGTTCCGCACGGTCTACATCCACGCCCTCGTGCGCGACGAGAAGGGCCAAAAGATGTCGAAGTCGAGGGGCAACATCCTCGATCCCGTGGCCCTGATCGACGAATACGGCTGCGACGCGCTGCGTTTCACGCTCGCCTCTCTGGCGGCCCCCGGGCGCGACATCAAGCTGTCGCCGGCACGCGTCGAAGGCCACCGCAACTTCGCGACCAAGCTCTGGAACGCGGCCCGCTTCTGCGAGATGAACGGCTGCGCGCCGCAAGCCGGCTTCGATCCCGCGGCCTGCGAGGCCACGGTCAACCGCTGGATCGTGAGCGAGGTCGCGGACGTCGGCAACGACGTCACGGCGTCGCTCGAGAACTACCGGTTCGACGAGGCCGCGCACCGCCTCTATCACTTCGTCTGGGGCACCTTCTGCGACTGGTATCTCGAGATCATCAAGCCGGTGTTACTCGGAAACGACCCGGCGCGCGAAGAGACCCGCGCCACCGCCGCCTGGGTGCTCGACCAGATTCTCCACCTGCTTCATCCCTTCATGCCCTTCATCACCGAGGAGCTGTGGGAGAAGCTGTCGCATCTGCGCGCGACGCGCCTCATCTCCGCCGAATGGCCGTCCTACGACTCGACGCTCACGGACGCGGGCGCGGCGGCGGAGATGAACTGGCTGGTGAAGGCGGTCACCGAAATCCGCGCGGCGCGGGCCGAGATGAACGTCCCGCCGGCGACCCAGCTGCGCCTCATCATCAAGGACGCGCGCGAGGCCACCGTTTCGCGTGTCGAGACCCATCGCGAGATCCTGACCAAGCTCGCGCGGCTTTCCGGGATCGATTTCGATGATCGGGCGCAGGCGAAGGGTGCGCTTCAGGTCGTGGTGGACGAGGCGACCTACATCCTGCCGCTCGCCGGCGTGCTCGACGTGGCGGGCGAGACGAAGCGCCTGGCCAAGGAGATCGCCAAGCTCAAGGGCGAGGTCGAGAAGCTGGACAAGAAGCTCGGCAACGAGGGCTTCCTGGCCAAGGCCCCGCCCGAGGTGGTGGCGGAGCAACGCGAACGGCGCGACGAGGCCGCCAAGACCGCGGCCCGGCTCGACGCCGCCCTTTCGCGCCTGGCCGGCATGTAGGGAATCGACTCTATCAGGCCGTAATGGCAGATTATTCGAGGCCGTGCGCTCTAGGGGTTGCGCAGGGCCTCAGATAGAGAGGGAACGAGACATGAATCACGGGCGTCTTGTCGCCGTCGCAGCTGCGGCGGCGGTTTTCGCATGCGCGCATGCCTCATGGGCGGCGCAGGCGCCGGCTCAGCCGGGAACGAAGGCGGTCCTCGACGTCGAGTACGTGATCGAGGGCAAGTTCTCCCAAAAACGGCAGATGGACTCGACCGATTGGCGGGTGAAGCGCAGCCTGAAGGTCTCCTATGAGATCTACGCGACGCCGCTGGCCAAATTCGGGATCAGCGACCCGTCGCATACGGCCGAGGTCCAGACGGATTCGGCCGCCCTCAGCGCCCAGGGCCAGGCGGCCGTGGCCAACAACGCCGATCTCATGGCGCGAATGCAGGCGGCGGAGGAAGCGTGCGGCGACGACGACGCCTGCATGGAGCGCTTCGCGATGCAGATGGCCCAGCAGCCGGGATCGCAACAGCAGTTGCAGAAGATGTCCAAGGATGCCAACGCCGTCATGGGCAACGCGCAGGCGATGAACGCGAAATCGCCGCCCCGGTACCAGCAATGGCGCGGCAAGGACAACCAGCCCGTGAAGATCGGCGGCCAGGCGAGCCTCGAAGAGACGCTCCACCAGACCGCCTATGATCCGATCTGCTACAAGACCAACAACATCTGCACCTTCGACCGCGCCCGCAAGGGCGCCCGCGCCGTGGACGCCTCGATGACCGAGCTCGCGGCGGCGAGCCCGACGATCGAGGTGGATACGGTGAAGGATCTCGTCAGCGTCGTGCTGCCGGTGCCATTCATGGATGTCACCGCCGACGAGAAGACCCCGGAAGGCACGAAGAAGGTCGCGGTGCCGTTCATCCCCGGCTACCTCGAGGAGCTCAAGGACAGCTTGAAGTTCATCGGCAAGCCCCTGGCCGGCGCCTACACCAGCCAGAAGGGCGAAAGGACGATCAAGATCGCGCGCCTCGCACAGGACTACGACGGCCCCGTGACCATGACCATCCGCTGGCACTTCCACACGCCGTAAAGCGCCAGCACCCCGAGGACCGCAAGCCCGGCGCCGCGCGACGGTGCCGGGCGCGGCCGCGCGCCGGACCGGGCTAGGACGCCGCCGGCCGGGGTTCGCCGCCCCCGGGCGGCGCGACTTCGGCGCGCAGCCGGGGCAGGCTCTCGGGATAACGCTCCTGCAGGAAGGCGATCAGCCGCTCGCGCACGAGACAGCGCAGGTCCCACGCCGTGCCCGAGTCCGACGCGCTCATCAGCGCGCGCAGCTCCATCGTCTTGTCGGTCGTGTTGGTCACCTGGAGCCCCCACGCCTCGCCGTTCCACAATGGCGTCGATTGAAGGATGCGGTGCAGCTCCGCCCGCACCTCCTCGACCGGGACCGTGTAGTCGGCGTAAATGAAGACGGTGCCGAGCAGGTCCGCTGTGACGCGCGTCCAATTCTGGAACGGCTTCTCGATGAAATGGGACAGCGGCACGACCAGCCGGCGCAGGTCCCATATCCTGACAACGACGAAGGTCGTGCCGATCTCCTCGATCCAGCCCCATTCGCCCTCGACGATCACCACGTCGTCGATGCGGATCGGCTCGGTGAGGGCGATCTGCAGCCCGGCGATCAGGTTCGACAGCGCCGGCCGGGCCGCGAAGCCGACGACGATCCCGGCGATGCCGGCCGAGGCGAAGAGGCTGATGCCGAGATGGCGCACGCTCGGAAATGTCATGAGCATGATCGCGATCGTAACGGTGACGACGATGACGCCGCAGATCCGGCGCATCACGTCGACCCGCGTGCGGATGCGGCGCGCCGAAAGGTTGTCGGGGTGGTCGATCCGATAGCGCTCGGCGATCGCCTTGCCGCCGGCGTCGAGCAGCGCGAGCGCGACCCATCCCACCGTCGCGATCAGCCCCAGCGTCACGGCCCGGCCCAGGATATCCAGGGCCTCCGGCGGCAGCGGCAGCGCCGGGGCGACCAGCAGAACCAGGATCAGCGGCAGCCCGAGCTGGACCGGCCGCGCGAGCTCGCGCACCAGCACGTCGTCCAAGCCCGTCGGCGTCCGGCGTGCGATGCGCCCGGCGACCGCCAAGGCGATGCGGGCGGCGATCAGGCCGACGATCACCGCGCCGGCGAGGCCGCCCGCGGACCACAGCCAGTCGCGTCCGCCGTCGAGGAATTGTCCCATCTCGTTCTCCCTGGAATTGCCGCGTGTCCCGGCGCCGAGCCGGCCGCGCACGGCCGCGTGCCGTGTCGCGCCTTCGCTCAATGTAAGACCATGATACCGAAGTTGGAATTGGTTGGCGGAACCGCCGGAGCGCGGTCGCCCGGAAAGCCCGGATTGACGATCCTCTCGAGGCCCCCGAGCTGCGGCGCGCCGGCCGGGGGTGGACCGGGCGGGCGTTTGGGCCCAAAATCGGCGCCCCCGGCCGGGAGCCCTTGCCTCCGGCGGCGGAAAGACTAGGTGAGGCCCATGCCCGAGTATCGCTCACGGACCACGACCCACGGCCGCAACATGGCGGGCGCGCGCGGGCTTTGGCGCGCGACCGGCATGAAGGACGAGGACTTCGGCAAGCCCATCATCGCCGTCGCCAACTCCTTCACCCAGTTCGTGCCCGGCCATGTCCATCTGAAGGACCTCGGCCAGCTGGTCTGCCGCGAGATCGAGAAGGCCGGCGGCGTGGCCAAGGAGTTCGACACGATCGCGGTGGACGACGGCATCGCCATGGGCCATTCCGGCATGCTCTACAGCCTTCCGTCGCGCGAGATCATCGCCGATTCGGTCGAATACATGGTCAACGCCCATTGCGCCGACGCGCTGGTGTGCATCTCCAACTGCGACAAGATCACGCCCGGCATGCTGATGGCGGCGCTTCGCCTCAATGTCCCGGCGGTGTTCGTTTCCGGCGGGCCGATGGAGGCGGGCCACGCCGTGATCCACGGCGAGGAGAAATCCCTCGATCTGATCGACGCCATGATCCAGGCCGCGAACCCGAACGTTTCGGACGAGGAGGCGCTGCAATACGAGCGCTCGGCCTGTCCCACCTGCGGGTCGTGCTCCGGCATGTTCACGGCCAATTCCATGAATTGCCTGACCGAGGCCCTGGGGCTTTCGCTTCCCGGCAACGGCTCGATGCTCGCCACCCACGCCGACCGCCGCGAGCTGTTTCTCGAGGCGGGGCGGACCATCGTCGCGCTGGCGCGCCGCTATTACGAGAACGACGACGCGACCGCCTTGCCGCGCGCCATCGCCAGCTTCGAAGCCTTCGAGAACGCGATGACGCTGGACATCGCCATGGGCGGCTCCACCAACACGGTGCTGCATCTGCTCGCCGCCGCCCACGAGGGCGAGGTCGCCTTCACCATGGCCGACATCGACCGGCTCTCGCGCCGGGTGCCCAATCTCTGCAAGGTCGCGCCCAGTTCCCCCGTGTTCCACATGGAAGACGTGCACCGCGCCGGCGGCGTCATGGCGATCCTGGGCGAGCTCGACCGCGCCGGCCTGCTGCACCGCGACTTGCCCATGGTCCATTCCCGCACCCTCGGCGAGGCGCTGGAGAAGTGGGACGTGCGCCGGACCAAGGACGAATCGGTGCATGCGTTCTATCGCGCCGCGCCCGGCGGCGTGCCGACGCAGACCGCCTTCAGCCAGGACAAGCGCTACCCCAGCCTCGATCTCAACCGCGAGATGGGGTGCATCCGCGACCTCGCCCACGCCTATTCGAAGGACGGCGGGCTCGCGGTGCTCTACGGCAACATCGCCGAGGACGGCTGCATCGTGAAGACCGCTGGCGTGGACCCGAGCCAGCTCACCTTCAGCGGAACGGCGCGCATTTTCGAAAGCCAGGACGATGCGGTGGAAGCGATCCTGGGCGACAAGGTGAAGGCGGGCGACGTGGTGGTGATCCGCTACGAGGGCCCGCGCGGCGGCCCCGGCATGCAGGAAATGCTCTATCCCACGAGCTATCTGAAGTCGAAGGGGCTGGGCAAGGTCTGCGCCCTCATCACCGACGGGCGGTTTTCCGGCGGCACGGCGGGGCTTTCCATCTGCCACGTCTCGCCCGAGGCGGCCGAGGGCGGCGCCATCGCCCTGATCGAGGACGGCGACACGATCGAGATCGACATCTCGAACCGCAATATCGCGCTTTCCGTCTCGAACGAGGAATTGGCGCGCCGCCGTGCGGCGATGGAAAAGAAGGGGGCGAAAGCCTGGAAGCCGGCCGCCCGCGATCGCCATGTCTCCCAGGCGCTCGAGGCCTACGCGCTCTTCACCACCAGCGCCTCGAAGGGCGCGGTGCGCGACGTCACGGGCGCGGCCAAGCGCAAAGCCGCCAAGATCGCCGCGGCGGAATGATCTACCGGTAATCCGGCTCTGGGCACGGCCACAGCTTGTTGGCCGCCATCGCGATCGTGCGGTCCTTGTCCTCGGCCGCGAGATTGCGATGGGCTTTCAGCCACCAGACGACCGCGCGCGTGGCGTCGTGGAGCGAGACCGAGGCGTCGGGGCACCCCTGGCCGAACTCGGGGTCGCCGATGCTGAAAGCAACCGATTTCGTGCAGGATTTCCAGTCGCGGCCGCAGCGGGCCAGGAACTCGGCCGTCGTCTCGTCGCGGGCCGCGGCGGCGGTCACGCCGAGAACGGCGGCAAGCGCGGCCGCGGCGGCGAGTTTCGCCAGCATCATCCGCGGCTCCTCACTTCACCGAAAGCTCGCACCACACCGGCGCGTGGTCGCTCGCCTTGTCCTTGCCGCGCTCCTTGCGGTCGATGCCGGAGGCCTGAAGGCGGTCGGCCGCCTGGGGCGAAAGCAATAGATGGTCGATGCGAAGCCCGTGGTCCTTGGCCCAGGCCCCGCCCTGGTAGTCCCAGAAGGTATAGGCGTGGGGCGCCTCGTTCAGGGCCTTGAAGGCGTCGGTGAAGCCGAGGTTGACGAGCGCGCGCAGCCCGGCCCGGGATTCCGGGCGGCACAGCGCGTCGTTGGCCCAGATCTCCGGGTCGTAGACGTCGTCGTCGGTGGGCGCGACGTTGAAGTCGCCGCCCAGCACCAGCACCTCCTCGTTCGAGAGCAGCTTCTTGGCATGGGCCTTGAGGCGCTTCAGCCATTTGACCTTGTAGCCGAACTTGTCCGAATCGACCGGGTTGCCGTTCGGCACATAGATCGAGGCGACCCGCACCGGCGTCTTGCCGCAGGAAACGAAGGCCTCGACATAGCGCGCCTGGTCATCGGATTTGTCGCCGGGCAGTTCCGTGATCACGTCCTCGAGCGGGAACTTCGAGAGGATCGCGACGCCGTTGTAGGTCTTCTGCCCCCGGACCGCGAGGTTGTAGCCGAGGTCCTCGATCTCCATCGCGGGAAAGGTGTCGTCGGTGCACTTGATCTCCTGGAACAGCGCGACGTCGGGCTTGGTTGCCTTGAGCCAGCCGAGCACGCGCGCCATGCGCGCCTTGACCGAGTTGACGTTCCAGGTGGCGATCTTGATGACGCTCACGGCTGTTCCCGCCTTGCCCATGAAAAAAGCCCGCCGAAGCGGGCCTTCAATCTAGCACAGGAAGGCGCAGACTCAGACCGTCGAGAACGAGGCGCCGCAGCCGCACGACGAGGTCGCGTTCGGGTTCTTCATCGCGAAATAGGAGCCCACCAGGTCCTCGACGAAGTCGAGCTCGGAGCCGGCCAGCAGCCCCAGCGAGGTCTCGTCCACCACGATCGCGGCGCCGTTCTGCTCGAACACCACGTCGTCGTCGTTCTGGGCGGCGTCGAAGCTGAAGTTGTACTGAAAGCCCTGGCAGCCGCCGCCCGAGACCGAGATCCGCAGCCGCTGGCCCTTGTTCTCGTCGGCGCGCTGCAGCGCCGTGATCCGCCGCGCCGCGCTCTCGGTCAGCCCGATCCGCCGCTCCAAAGTATCCTGCTCCGCCACGTTACGCTCCTAACCTTTCCTCGGGTCGCCCCTTGATGCCACGCACGAAAACCCGCGCCGGGCCTATCGCCGCGCGGCGTTTCCGCCACCCGTTAATGTAAGGATCGCAAGGGCCTTCGCCAAGGGCGGAAAGGCCCCGCAACCGCCTGAATCTCAAGGGGTCCCGCCGGGCTTTCCATTGCGGAACCAGGGGCCGGCCTGTAGTTTGCGCGCGATGAGCCGGACATTTGCGCCCTACGCCACCAAGGCCGAGGAGAGCCGCGGCCGCCTCCACGGGGAGCCGGAAAGCGCCACCCGCTCCGTGTTCCAGCGCGACCGCGACCGCATCATCCACTCCGCCGCCTTCCGCCGGCTCAAGCACAAGACCCAGGTGTTCGTCTATCACGAGGGCGACTACTACCGCACGCGCCTGACCCACAGCCTGGAGGTCGCCCAGATCGCCCGCTCGATCAGCCGCGCGCTCGGCCTCGACGAGGACCTGGCCGAGGCGGTCGCGCTCGCCCACGACCTCGGCCACACGCCCTTCGGCCACGCCGGCGAAGAGGCGCTCGGCGCCGTCATGGAGCCCTTCGGGGGATTCGACCACAACGACCAGACGCTGCGGATCCTGACCCAGATCGAGCGCCGCTACGCCGACTTCGACGGCCTCAACCTCACCTGGGAGACGCTCGAAGGCGTGGTGAAGCACAACGGCCCGTTGCTGCCCGAGCGGCCCGGCCGCCTGCTTCCGCGCACCATCGCCGAATACGTGACGCGCCACGATCTCGAGCTTGCGACCAACCCCGGGGTCGAGGCGCAGGTCGCCGCGCTCGCCGACGACCTCGCCTATGTGACCCACGACATCGACGACGGCCTGCGGGCCGGACTCCTCACCATCCCGGCGCTCGCCGGGGTGCCGCTCGCCGGACCCACCTTCGCGGAAGTGGAGAACCGCTATCCCGGCATCGAGACGCCGCGCCTCGTCCACGAATCGATCCGCCGCCTGATCGACGCCATGGTCAACGACATGCTGGCGGAGACCCGCGCCCGGCTCGCCGCCGCGGCCCCCGAATCGGCCGAGGCGGTCCGCCGGCTGCCCCAAAAGGTCGCGGCCTTCTCCGCGCCGATGGCCGAAGAGGTGCGGGCACTCAAATCCTTCCTGTTCGAATCCATGTACCGGCATTACAAGGTCAACCGGATGACGGCCAAGGCCCGCCGGGTCGTGCGCGAGCTTTTCGATCTCTACGTGAAGACGCCCGAATGCCTGCCCGACGAATGGCGGGACAAGGCCGAGGCCGGCGACGCGCGCGAGCGCGCCGTCCTGGTCGCCGATTACATCGCCGGCATGACCGACCGCTACGCCCTCGAGGAGCACCACCGCCTGTTCGATCCCTATTTCGTCGCCCCGTAGGAACCCATGAATTTTTTCAGGCAGTTGCAGGGGGATATTGCGATAGCGCTCGAGGCCCTTGCCGGCGCCGGAAAGCTCCCCGAAGGCCTCGACATCACGCGCGTCGCGGTCGAGCCGCCGCGCGATCCCGCCCATGGCGACGTCGCCACCAACGCGGCCATGGTCCTGGCCAAGGATGCGGGAGTCAGCCCGCGCCATCTGGCGGCCGAGCTGGTCGGCCCGCTGTCCGAGATCGCGGGCGTCGAATCCGCCGAGGTCGCGGGACCCGGCTTCATCAACCTGCGGATGGAGAGCGGCTTCTGGCACGCGCGGCTGGCCGAGCTGCTGCGCGCCGGCGAGGGCTACGGCGCCTCGAGCATCGGCCTGGGCGAGGCGGTCAACGTCGAATACGTCTCCGCCAACCCGACCGGCCCCATGCACGTCGGCCACGGGCGCGGCGCGGTGGTGGGCGACGCCTTGGCCAATCTCTTGGAAAAGGCCGGGTTCAAGGTCACCCGCGAGTACTACGTCAACGACGCCGGGGCCCAGGTGGACACGCTCGCCCGCTCCGCTTACTTGCGCTACCGCGAGGCGCTGGGCGAGGAGATCGGCGCCATCCCCGAAGGGCTGTACCCGGGCGAGTATCTTCGCGAGGTGGGGACGGCGCTCGCCGGGCGCGACGGCGAAAAATGGCTCGGCCGCGATGAATCCGAATGGCTCCCGGAATTCCGCGATTTCGCGGTTGCCGCCATGATGGAGTTGATCCGCGCGGACCTGGTGGCACTTGGCATCACGCACGACGTCTTCACTTCCGAGCGGGCCCTGGTCGCGAAGGGGGCGGTCGAGGCGACCATCAACGATCTGGCCGCCCGCGACCTCGTCTACGAAGGCATCCTCGAGCGCCCCAAGGGCATGGTGCCCGAGGACTGGGAGCCGCGCCCCCAGACCCTGTTCCGCGCCACCCGGTTCGGCGACGACGTGGACCGGCCGCTCCGCAAGTCCGACGGCTCCTGGACGTATTTCGCCTCCGATATCGCCTACCACGCCGACAAGTTCCGGCGCGGCTTCGCCACCATGATCGACGTCTGGGGCGCCGACCACGGCGGCTACGTGAAGCGGATGCAGGCGGCGGTGAAGGCGGTGACCGGCGGGGAAGGGAGCCTCGACGTCAAGCTCTGCCAGCTCGTGAACCTGCTCGAGGCTGGCGAGCCGGTGAAGATGTCGAAGAGGGCCGGCACCTTCGTCACCCTGCGCGAGGTGGTGGACCGGGTCGGTGCCGGGGTCGTGCGCTTCATCATGCTGACGCGGCGCAACGACCAGACCCTCGACTTCGATCTCGCCAAGGTCCTGGAGCAGTCGCGGGAGAATCCGGTCTTCTACGTGCAATACGCCCACGCCCGGGCCTGTTCGGTGATGCGCCACGCGGCCCAGGAATTCGCGGACGTTAACCTTGATCTTGTGGCCTTGGCTTCCGGGCCACTCAATCTCTTGACCGATTCGGACGAGCTTGCTTTGATCAAGGCGATGGCGGGCTGGCCTCGCGTGATGGAGGGTGCGGCCGAGGCTCACGAGCCCCACCGGCTGGCCTTCTACCTTTACGACCTGGCGTCCGAGTTCCACGCGTTGTGGACCAAGGGCCGCGACGAGGCCGCCTTGCGCTTTCTCATTCCGGAGGACAAGGGTGTGACGGCAGCCAGGCTGGCCCTCGTGCGCGCGGTTCAAACGGTGGTCGCGTCGGGCCTGAAGATCATGGGAGTCGAACCCCTCGAGGAGATGCGGTGATGACGAGCGACATGGACGACCTCCAGAGACCGCCCGAGCTGATGGCCGAGCGGCGCGAAATGCCGCGGCGGTTTTCGCGGAGCCGGGTCTGGGTGGCGGGATTGGCTCTCGTCGCCTTCGCCGGATTCAGCTGGTACGCCTATCGTCAGGCCACCAAGGTCGGGGAGGAGGGCGTCGCCCCGCTGATCACGGCGCAGGAAGGCCCGAGCCGGGTCAAGCCCGACGAGCCCGGCGGCATGGCCGTCCCGCATCAGGATAAGTCGGTCTACGGCCGCCTGGGCAACGAGGAGCCGGCCTCGACCAAGGTCGAATCCCTGTTGCCCGAGCCCGAGGCGCCGATGCCGCGCCCGGCCGCCTCGACGCCCGTCACCGTCGCGTCCACCACGACCGATCGTGCCGCGCCTTCGGCGCTGCCGCCGCCACCGCCGCCGAGTGCGGCCGAGGCCAAGTCGGCGGCGAAGATCGCGCCCGCCGCGGGCGCGGCCGCCAAGCCGGCGGAAGCCGCCCCGGCCAAGGCGGCGAAGGAGACGAAGGTCGCCGCCGCGGCGCCTGCCGCTTCCACCGCCGCCGCGCCGGCGGCCAAGGCCGCCGGCTCTTACCGGGTCCAGCTTGCGGCGCTGCGTTCGGAAGCCGGCGCCAACACGGAATGGAAAAGGCTCCAGAAATCCTTTCCCGAACTCCTGGGCGGCCTGCCGCTCACCGTGCAAAAGGTCGCGCTTCCCGGCAAGGGGACGTTCTATCGCGTCCAGGCGGGCGCGCTGACCGAGTCCGCCGCCAAGAAGCTGTGCGCGGAGCTGAAGCGCCACAAGGCGGGGTGCCTCGTTGTCAAATCCTGAGGCGCGGGCCCGCGCTGCCATTTTCGGCTGTGCCGGGCCGCGGCTGCTCGATTCGGAACGCCGGTTCTTTGAAACGGCGCGGCCGGCCGGCTTCATCCTATTCGAGCGGAACTGCAAGAACCCGGAGCAAGTCCGCGATCTGGTTCAATCTTTACGCGCCTGCTCGGGGGGCAGCTCAGCCTTCGTCCTGACCGATCAGGAGGGCGGGCGCATCAACCGCCTCAAGCCGCCCCACTGGCGGGCGCTGCCGGCGTCCGGGCGCATCGGCGCGCTCGCGCGCACGAACCGGGAGGCCGCGCGGGAGGCCGCCTTCACCGCCGCCCGCCTCATCGCCGCCGATCTCGAGCCGCTCGGGATCGACGTCGATTGCGCACCCGTCCTGGACGTCCCGGCGGAAGGCGCCCACGCCATCATCGGCGACCGCGCCTTCGCCTCCGATCCCGATCTCGTCGCCGATCTGGGCCGGGCGTTCTGCGGCGGGCTGCTTGCGGGTGGCGTGCTGCCGGTGATCAAGCACATTCCCGGGCATGGCCGCGCCCGCGTGGACAGCCACGCCGCGCTGCCCGACGTGGCGGTTCACCGCGAGACCCTGGAGGCGATCGATTTCGCGCCCTTCCGGGCGCTCGCCGACATGCCCTTCGCCATGACCGCCCATGTCGTTTACCGGGCCTACGATCCGGGCGCGCCCGCCACCACCTCGCTTAAGGTCGTGGAACAGGTCATCCGGGGCCATATCGGATTCGATGGCGCGCTGATGACCGATGATCTCACCATGAAGGCGCTCAAGGGCTCGCTGGCCGAACGCACGAAGGCGGCGCTCACCGCCGGCTGCGACCTCGTTCTCCACTGCGACGGCCGGATGGCGGAGATGGAGGAGGTGGCGGCGGCCTGCACCCCGCTCTCCGATGCGGCGGCCGCGCGCCTCGAACGGGCCCGCGGGCTTAGGGCGCGGCCCGAGCCGGCGGATGCAGGCGCGCTCGCGGCTCGGCTCGACTCCCTTCTTTCCGCCGCCGCGGCCTGAGCCGCCATGCTCCTGAACAAGATCCTTTATCTCGTTTCCATCTGGGCGATCCCGGCGATCCTCGCCATCACCCTGCACGAGGCCGCCCACGGCTTCGTCGCCAAGCGCCTGGGCGACGACACCGCCTACCGGATGGGCCGCGTCACCTTCAACCCGCTCCGGCACATCGATCCCTTCGGCACCATCGTGCTGCCGATCCTTCTGCTCCTCGCCTCGGGGGGACGGTTCGCCTTCGGCTGGGCCAAGCCGGTCCCGGTCAACTTCGGCCGCCTTTACCACCCGCGCCGCGACATGGTGTGGGTCGCCGCCGCCGGCCCCGTGACCAATCTGTTGCTGGCGCTCGCCTCGGGCTACCTCATGCATCTCGCCATTCTGTTCCCGGCGCCGATCGCGGGGTGGGCCGTGGCGAACTTGGAAAACTCCATTATTATTAATGCGGTGCTGGCCGTCTTTAATATGCTCCCTCTGCCGCCTTTGGACGGCGGCCGGGTGGCTGTCGGCCTGCTGCCGCGCCCGCTGGCGTTGCCGCTCGCCCGGCTCGAACGCTGGGGCCTGTTTCTCCTCATCGGTTTCCTGTTTATTCTGCCCTTGCTGGGCAATCAGATCGGGGTCAACCTCAACGTGTTCCCGTGGCTGGTCGGCGGGCCGGTCCGGTTCCTGATCGGGGTGATCAGCGCGCTCACCGGCATCGGGTAAGGCGGCGATGAACGAGGAAAAACCCGCGACGGCTGGGGCCGGCGAAACCGCGGAGTGGGCGGGCCCGGAAGAGCGCCTCGTCGTCGATCTCGAGGGCTTCGAGGGGCCGCTCGACCTGTTGCTCGCGCTGTCCCGCGAGCAGAAGGTGGACCTCAAGCGCATCTCGATCCTGCGCCTCGCCGACCAGTATCTCGAATTCATTGCCCACGCCCGGCGCCTGCGGCTCGAGGTCGCGGCCGACTATCTCGTGATGGCGGCCTGGCTCGCCTATCTCAAGTCGCGCCTGCTGCTTCCCGCGGCCGAGCAGGAGGAGGAGCCGAGCGCGGCCGAGATGGCCGCGGCGCTCGCCTTCCAGCTCCAGCGCCTCGAGGCCATGCAGGAGGCCGGCGCCCGGCTGGTCGCCCGCCCGCGCCTGGGCCGCGAGGTCTTCTCCCGGGGCGCGCCCGAGCGTTTCCGGAGGCTCAAGACCCCCGTCTACCAGGTCACCTTGTTCGACCTCCTCAAGGCCTACGCCGAGCAGCACCGCCGCCGCGACGTCGGCGTGCTTCACATCAGCCCCAACGAGTTCTATTCGGTGGACGACGCCTTGAAGCGCCTGCGCCGGCTGCTCGGGCGCACCCCGGATTGGCAATCCATGGTCCATTTCCTGCCGCCCGACATCCGCGAAGGCGTGGTCGCCCGCTCGGCGCTCGCCGCCACCTTCGTTGCCAGCCTGGAGCTGGCGCGCTCGGGAAAGGTGCAGTTGCGCCAGAACACGCCGTTCGGCCCCATCTATCTGCGTGCCGCGCCCGAGGGCTCCGCCCCGGACGGCGGTGCCCGCGCCAAAGGACTGAAAAGCCTGTGACCGCCGAATCCCAAGTTGAGGCCATTCCCGCCGGCGAGCCCGCCGGCGCCGGCGGCGATCTCGCCGATTCGCGCCAGCAGCTGCGCCTGGTCGAGGCCGTGCTTTTCGCCTCGGCCGAGCCGGTCGAAGAGGCGGCCCTGGCCGAGCGCCTGCCCCAGGGTGCCGATCTCGCCGCGCTCCTGCGCGAATTGTCCGAGCTCTACGAAAGCCGCGGCGTGCGCCTGATCAAGGCCGGGAAGGGCTGGGCGTTCCGCACCGCCGCCGATCTCGCCCCCTTCCTCCAGGTCGAAACCAAGGTGCCGCGCAAGCTCTCGTCGGCCATGACCGAGACGCTGGCCATCGTCGCCTACCACCAGCCGGTCACCCGGGCCGAGATCGAGGAGATTCGCGGCAAGTCGCTGAGCAAGGGCACGCTCGACCTCCTGCTCGAGGCGGGGTGGATCAAGCCCAAGGGCCACCGCCGCACGCCGGGCCACCCCATGACCTGGGGCACGACCGACGCCTTCCTGGACCATTTCGGCCTCGAGTCCCTCGATGCGCTGCCGGGGCTGGAAGACCTCAAGGCCGCGGGGCTGCTGGACGCGCGCCCCGCCATCACGGCCTACGGGGCGGTGTCGCGGGCCGGCTCCGAGGAGCCTCCCGGCGCCGTCGACTCGGATTCCGATTCGGGCGAGGAGCCGGTCGAGCCGCTCGATTCCGGCGCCGAAGCGCCAGGAAGCGACGCCAAACCCGCTTCCCGCGACTGACGGTTCCGGCTCGGGCGCCCCAAATTCATGTTCGACATCGGCTGGACGGAACTGGTGGTGATCGCGATCATCGCGATCATCGTCATCGGCCCCAAGGATCTGCCCGCGGTGCTGCGCACGGCGGGGCGATGGGCGCGCAAGGCGCGCTCGCTTGCTCGCGAGTTCCAAAGCGGCGTCGACGACATCATGCGCGAAAGCGAGGTCGAGGAGTTGCGGCGCGAGATCAACGCCGCCGCGCGGACGATCCCGCCTGAAAAGCCGCGTGAGATCGCCCCGCCCGAAGCGCCCCGCGAAACCGCCCCGCCCGAAGCGCCCCATGAAATCGCCGCGCCCAAGACGCCGTCAGGGCCGCCCCTCTCCCAAGACGAGGAGGAAGAGGATGCGCCGGACGAAGGCGGGCCCGGGCTATGACGGACACCCGCGATCTCGAAGACCGCAAGATGCCGCTCCTCGATCACGTCATCGAGCTGCGCAACCGCCTCATCTGGTCGGTCGCGGCGTTCATCATCGCCTTCGGCGTCTGCTACTACTTCGCCGCCGACATCTTCGGCTTCCTGGTCCAGCCGCTCGCCGCGGCGATGCGGGACGAAGCCCACCGCCGCCTGATCTACACCGGCCTCACCGAGGCCTTCGTCACCTATATCAAGGTCGCGATGTTCGCGGCGCTGTTCGTCTCCTTCCCCGTAGTGGCGAGCCAGATCTGGATGTTCGTGGCCCCCGGGCTCTACAAGCACGAGCGCCGCGCGTTCCTCCCCTACCTCATCGCCACGCCCATCCTGTTCGTCCTGGGCGGCGCGATGGTCTACTACTTCGTCATGCCCGTGGCCTGGAAGTTCTTCCTCAGCTTCCAGACGCCGGGCGGCCCGGGCGCGCTGCCGATCGAGCTGGAGGCCAAGGTCAACGAGTATCTCTCGCTCGTCATGTCGCTGATCTTCGCCTTCGGGCTGTGCTTCCAGCTTCCCGTCCTGCTCACGCTGCTCGCCCGCGTCGGCATCATCACGTCGAAGACCCTCACCTCGAAGCGCCGCTACGCGATCGTGATCTGCTTCATCATCGCCGCGGTGCTGACGCCCCCCGACGCGCTCAGCCAGATCAGCCTCGCCGTGCCGCTCATCCTTCTCTACGAGATCTCGATCCTTTCCGTGCGCCTGGTGGAGCGGCGCGCCCGGCAGGCGCGGCAGGCGCAGGAAGAGGGCTGAGCGCTGGACGCCGCGACGATTCGCACCGTATAACCCGAGGCAAGCCGCGACGGCGGCGTGTCTCATCGGCGGTTCGGGGGATGCTGGACCTCAAGTGGATTCGTGATGAACCGGCGGCGTTCGACGCCGCGCTGGCGCGGCGCGGGCTGCCGGCGCAGTCGGCGGGCGTGCTCGAGCTCGACAAGAAGCGCCGCGCCACGCAGACCGAGGCGCAGCAGTTGCAGCAGCGGCGCAACGAGGCCAGCAAGCAGATCGGCCAGGCGAAGGCGAAGGGCGGGGACGCCGCCGCGCTCATGGCCGAGGTGGCCGAGATCAAGGACAAGCTCCAGGCCCTGGAAGAGGAGGAGCGCAAGCTGGGCGAAGCGCTCGAGGCGCTGCTGGCCGGTATCCCCAACGTCCCGGCCGCGGACGTGCCGGAAGGACGCGATGAGACCGGCAACGTCGTGCTGCGCAATGTCGGCGCGCCGCCGGAATTCGATTTCAAGCCGCTGGAACACATCGATCTCGGGGCGCCGCTCGGCATGGATTTCGAGCGGGCGGCCAAGATGTCGGGCGCGCGGTTCGTCGTGCTGAGCGGCGCCCTGGCGCGAATGGAGCGGGCGCTCGCAGCCTTCATGCTCGACATCCACACGGAAGAGTTCGACTACCGCGAAACCTACGTGCCGCAGCTGGTGCGCTCCCAGGCCGCCTTCAACACCGGCCAGCTGCCGAAGTTCGCGGAGGACCTCTTCCGCACCACCAACGACTATTGGCTCATTCCGACCGCCGAGCTGCCGCTCACCAATCTGGTGGCCGGCGAGATTCTGGAGGAATCCGCGCTCCCCTTGCGCTTCACCGCCTACACCTCGTGCTTTCGCTCCGAGGCGGGCGCCGCCGGCAAGGACACGCGCGGCATGGTGCGCCAGCACCAGTTCGGCAAGGTCGAGCTCGTTTCCATCGCCCATCCCGACCATTCCGGCGACGAGCACGAGCGCATGACCGCCTGCGCCGAGGAGATTCTCCGCCGCCTCGGCCTCGCCTACCGGGTCGTCGTGCTGTGCACCGGCGACATGGGCTTCGCCGCGCAAAAAACCTACGACATCGAGGTCTGGCTGCCCGGCCAGAACACCTACCGCGAGATCTCGAGCTGCTCCAACTGCGGCGACTTCCAGGCGCGGCGGATGGCGGCCCGGTTCCGCCCGAAAGAAGGGAAGGGCATGCGCTTCGTCCATACGCTCAACGGATCGGGGCTCGCGGTCGGCCGCACGCTGATCGCCGTGCTGGAGAACTATCAGCGGGAGGACGGCTCGGTCGAGGTGCCGCCGGCGCTGCGCCCCTACATGGGCGGGCTCGAGGCGCTCGTTCCCTGATGTTCGACGCGCCGATCGATCTGAAGCGGGCGCGGATTCTCCTTTCCAACGACGACGGCATCCACGCGCCCGGCCTCAAGATCCTGGAAAAGGCGGTGCGCACGCTCTCCAAGGACGTCTGGGTGGTCGCCCCCGAAACCGAGCAGAGCGGGGCCAGCCATTCGCTCACGCTTCACCGGCCGCTGCGGATCCGCAAGGTCTCGCAACGCAAATTCGCGGTGGACGGCACGCCCACCGACGCCGTGCTGCTCGCCATCAACCGCATCCTCAGGGATCACAAGCCCGATCTCGTTCTGTCGGGGATCAACCGCGGCGGCAATCTCGGCGAGGACGTGACCTATTCGGGAACGGTCGCCGCGGCGATGGAGGCGACCATCCTGGGCGTGCCGGCGATCGCGCTGTCGCTGATCGCCGAGAACGAGGACAGCGCCAGATGGGCGACGGCCGCCGCGCATTTCGCCAAGGTGGTGCGGGGCCTCGCTTCGGTCGGCTGGCCGGACAACGTGTTCCTCAACGTCAACTTCCCCGACGTTCCGGCCGACAAGGTCAAGGGGATTCGCGTCACCCGCCAGGGAAGGCGCAAGCTGGGCGACGAGCTGGTCGAGCGCAAGGACCCGCGCGGCCGCAGCTATTTCTGGATCGGCGCGATGCGGATGGAGGACGAGGGCAAGCGCGGCACCGATCTCGCCACCGTCAACGCCGGGGCGATCTCGGTCACGCCCGTCTATCTGATGCTCGCGCCCGGCCCGACGCTGCACCGGCTGAAAAAGGTGTTTCCGTGACCGGCGAGCCCCGCAAGATCCGGATGATCATGGCGCTGCGCCGCGCCGGCGTCACCGACACGCGGGTGCTGGCGGCCATCGAGCGCACGCCCCGCGAGCTGTTCGTGCCCGCGCCCTTCCGCGACAAGGCCTACGACGACGTGGCGCTGCCCATCGGCGCGGGGCAGACGCTGAGCCAGCCGGTGGTGGTCGGGCGCATGACCCAGGCGCTGGAGCTCGGCGAGCGCATGAAGATTCTCGAGGTCGGCACCGGCTCCGGCTACCAGACCGCCGTGCTCGCCCGGCTGTGCCGGCGCGTCTACACCGTCGAGCGCCACCGCCAGCTCCTCAGCGAGGCGGAAAAGCGGTTCAAGCAGCTGGGGCTCACCAACATCACCGCCTGGATCAACGACGGCAATCGCGGCTGGCCGGAGCAGGCGCCGTTCCAGCGGATTCTGGTCACCTGCGCGGCGCCGGAGATTCCCGAATCGCTGCTGGCGCAGCTGGGCGAAGGCGGGGTCATGGTCCTTCCGGTGGGGCCCCGCCACGGCGCCCAGGTGCTGACTCGCGTGTTCCACAAAGGCGGCGGTTTCGAGGCGGAATCGCTCGGCCCCATTCGCTTCGTTCCCCTCGCCGCGGGGCGCGTCTCCTAGCTCCGGCCGGCGGTGCGATTTGCACGAACGATTCGACATGGTTACAGTCGCGGCCATGAGGCGGCATCCATCGGGCGGCCTCGGCGTTGCGGCCGCCGTGTTTCTCGGTCTCGCGGCCCCGCTCTCGGGCTGCATGCAGGCGAGCCCTCCCGGCTCGGCGGTGGTCCCCGTCGTCGCGAAGAAGGCGCCGGCGCCGAGCGCGCGCCAGCCGCCTGCGGTCATCACCTCGGTGACCGTCGGCCCGGACGACACGCTCTATTCCATCGCGCGGGCGAACGACGTCCCGATCCGCGACCTCATCGAATCGAATGGGCTCGCCGCGCCTTACGATCTGAAGCGGGGCCAAGTCCTGCGCCTGCCACCGCGGCGGATCTACGTGGTCGCGGCCGGCGACACGGTTTACAGAATCTCGCGCCGCTTCGGCGTGGACATGACGGCGCTGATGCGGATGAACGCGATCGCGCCGCCTTACACCATCACGGTGGGCGAGCGCCTCACGCTGCCCGCCTCGACCATCGCCGTCGCCCAATCGGCCGCGCCCGCGGCACCCGCGGCACCTGCCGCCGCGGACTCGCCAAGCTCCGCCGGGGCGACGGTCGAGGCGGTGCCGCTGCCGCCCCCCGCATCTACGGCGCCGCAAGCCGAACCCGGGGCGAAGGCGGAATCCAAGCCATCGGCCGGATCCTCCGCCGAGCCCGCGAAAGCCGAGGTCGCTCCGAAACCCAAGCCCACCGCCCAGACCGCCGCGCTTACCACCGGGCCGCACGCCGCGGGCCGGTTCGTCTGGCCGCTCCGCGGGAAGATTGTTTCCGTCTTCGGGGCGAAGAGGGGCGGGGAGCACAACGATGGCATCAACATCGCGGCCAAGCGCGGCGAGCCGGTGCGCGCCGCCGCCGACGGCACCGTCATCTACGCCGGCAACGAGTTGCGCGGCTTCGGCAATCTGATCCTGTTGAAACACGCCGGCGGCTGGACCACGGCCTACGCCCACAACGACGCGCTGTTGGTCGCCAACGGTGCGCAGGTGAAGCGCGGCCAGATGATCGCCAAGGCGGGCAGCACCGGGAACGTCTCGAGCCCGCAGCTTCACTTCGAGATCCGCCGCGGGACGCGCGCCGTCAACCCCGCGGACTATCTCACCGCCACCGCCGGCGTGCCCGCGGTCAGCCGAGTGGCCGGCCGAGCCGTCCCGCCAGATCTTGAATGAATTGCCAGGCGACGCGCCCCGAGCGCGCGCCGCGGGCGAGGGCCCATTCGTGCGCCTGGCGGCGCACCTCGTCGGCCGCGATACCGAGGCGGTAATGCGCCGCGTAGCCTTCGACGATCTCGAAGAACGTGTCCTGGTCGCAGGCGTGAAATCCGAGCCATAGCCCGAAGCGGTCCGAGAGCGAAACCTTCTCGTCCACCGCCTCGGCCGGATTGATCGCGGTCGAGCGCTCGTTCTCGATCATGTCCCGCGGCATGAGATGGCGGCGGTTCGAGGTGGCGTAGAGCAGCACGTTCCCGGGCCGCCCCTCGATCCCGCCGTCGACCACGGCCTTCAGCGACTTGTAGCTGGTGTCCGCCGAATCGAACGAGAGATCGTCGCAGAAGAGGACGGTCTGCCGCGGCCACGCGCGCAGGATCTCGAGCAGCCGCGGCAGCGAGGCGATGTCCTCGCGGTGAATCTCGACCAGCACGAGCGGGGCCGGCTTCTTGCCCGATGCCTCCTCGTTGACCGCCGCGTGCACGGCCTTGACGAGCGAGCTCTTGCCCATGCCGCGCGCGCCCCACAGCAGCGCGTTGTTGGCGGGCAGGCCCGCGGCGAAGCGCCGGGTGTTGTCCAACAGCACGTCGCGCTGGCGATCGAGCCCGCGGATCAGCGACAGCGGCACCCGGCTGACCGACTTCACGGGGCCGAGCCGTTCCTCCTCGGCGTGCCAGACGAAGGCGTCGGCCGCGCCCGGGTCGGCAGGCGCGGGCGGCGCGGGCGCTAGGCGCTCGAGCGCGTCGGCGATCCGATGCAACAGGGGTTCGAGCGGCTTTTCCGACGCCATGGCTTTCCCGCCCGCGGTGAAAGAGCCCGGGGCCGGGCGAAGCTATCACAGGCGCGCGCCCGGTCAAACGCCGCCTGGCAGGCGGCGCGCCGGGCGCGGCTTGCAAATGGGCGGGCGGCCGTTATAGTCCCGCAGTCCGCGGGCGCGCGGGCGCCGGGCCGCGCGTCCCGGTTGTTCCAGGAAGTCAGGAAAAGGGCCCATGTTCATCAGCACCGCCTATGCCCAAGCGTCTCCCGCCGGCTCGACCTTCGACCCGACCTTCTTCGCGCCGCTCGTCCTCATCTTCGTGGTCTTCTATTTCCTTCTGATCCGGCCGCAGCAGAAGAAGCTGAAGGAGCACCGCGCGCTGGTGGCCAATTTGCGCCGGGGCGACCGTGTGGTGACCTCGGGCGGGCTCATCGGCACCGTCGCCCGCGTGGTGAGCGAAAGCGAGGTGCTGGTCGAGATCGCGGACGGCGTCCGGGTGCGCGTCGTGCGCAACAGCGTCACCGACGTCCTGACGAAGCCGGAGCCCGCGTCCTCGAAGTCCGAAGACGGCGGAAAAGAAAAAGACTGATCGCGGGCCGCCGTCTTCATGCTCCAGTTCCCGACATGGAAGATCCTCCTGGTCCTCCTCGTCTGCCTTTTCGGCGTGGCGGTCGCCGCGCCCAATATGGTTTCGCGCGAAACGGCGGATAGCCTTCCCGGCTGGCTGCCGCATAAGCAGGTCAATCTCGGCCTCGATCTCCAGGGCGGCTCGCATCTTTTGATGGAGGTGGAGGTCAAGTCCGTCATCAAGGACACGATGAACTCGCTGGTGGACGAGGTCCGCAAGGAGCTCCGCAACGCGCAGATCGGCTATGTCGGCCTGGGCACGAAGGGGGAAAGCGTCGTCTTCAAGCTCACCGATCCCGCGCGCGCCGATGAGGCGCGTTCGCTGGTGCGCAAGATCAACAACCAGCTCGACGTGACGGTTGAGAACGGCCAGTTCACCCTGAAGCTCAGCGAGCAGGCGGTGCGCGACGAAACCCGGCGCACGGTGGACCAGTCCATCGAGATCATCCAGAGGCGCGTGGACGAGACCGGCACGCGCGAGGCGACGATCCAGCGCGAAGGCGAGGACCGGATTCTGGTCCAGCTTCCCGGCGTCAAGGATCCCGAGCGCATCAAGCAGCTTCTGGGCAAGACCGCGAAGCTCACGCTCCACCTCGTCGATCCCACCGCCTCGGTGGCCGACGCGCAGGCCGGCCATGTGCCGCCGGGGACGATGCTGGTGCCCGTTTCGGAAACCCAGAAGGGGCGGGGCCCCCAGTTCTACGTCGTCGAGAAGCGCGTGGTCGTGGGCGGCGAGCGGCTGACCGACGCCCAAGCGACCTTCGAGCAGGGCCGCCCGGTGGTCAGCTTCCGCTTCGACACGGTCGGGGGAAAACGCTTCGGCGATGCGACGCGCGAGAACGTGGGCAAGCAGCTCGGCATCATTCTCGACGGCAAGGTCATCAGCGCGCCGGTGATCCGCGAGCCGATCCTGGGCGGCAACGGAATCATCAGCGGCAATTTCACCACCGAAGAAGCGAAGGACTTGGCGCTGCTCCTGCGCGCGGGCGCGCTTCCGGCGCCGCTCACCATCCTGGAAGAACGCTCGGTCGGCCCCAGCCTGGGCGCGGATTCGATCCGCGCCGGCAAGATCGCCTGCGCGGTCGGCTTCGCCCTCGTGGTCGTGTTCATGGCGTTCGTCTACGGCCTGTTCGGCCTGCTCGCCGACGTCGCGCTCCTGCTCAACCTCGTGCTGCTGCTGGGCGCCCTGTCGCTGCTGGGAGCGACCCTGACGCTTCCGGGCATCGCCGGCATCGTGCTCACCATGGGCATGGCGGTGGACGCCAACGTGCTGATCTACGAGCGCATCCGCGAGGAGGTCCACGCCGGGCGTACGCCGATCTCGGCCATCGCCACCGGCTTCGAGCGGGCGTTCGCCACCATCGTCGACTCGAATCTCACCACCTTCATCGCCGGCGCGCTGCTCTACGTCTTCGGCTCCGGGCCGGTGAAGGGCTTCGCCGTCACGCTCTCGCTCGGCCTCATGACGACGCTGTTCACCGCCGTGATGGTCACGCGCCTCATGGTGGTCCGCTGGTTGCACCGCGTGCGGCCGAAGTCGCTGCCGGTATAGGGGGCGGGCGATGCACTGGAAATGGCTCGCACTGGTTCCGCCCGGGACGGCCTTTGACTTCATCGGCAAGCGCTACTGGTCGCTCGGCCTCTCGATCGTCCTCACCGTCGTCTCTCTGGTCTCCCTCGGCGTCCAGGGCCTGAACTTCGGCATCGATTTCCGGGGCGGCGTGCTGATGGAGGTCAAATGGCCCGAGCCGCCGAATCTCGCCGATCTCCGCGCCAAGCTTGCCACCCTCAATCTCGGTGAGGTGTCGCTCCAGGAGTTCGGTGCGCCCGACGACATCCTGATCCGCGTGCAGACCTCGCAGGAAACCCAGAAGGAGCAGGCCCGCATCATCGAAGCGGTCAAGAGCGTGGTCGGCAAAAACGTCGATTTCCGCCGCACCGAGTTCGTCGGCCCCAAGGTCGGCGCCGAGCTGGTCCGCGCCGGCTTCCTCGCCGTGCTTTTCTCGCTCCTCGGCATCTCGGTCTATGTCTGGTTCCGGTTCGAATGGCAGTTCGGCGTCGGGGCGATGCTGTCCACCATCCATGACATCATCACGACCATCGGCCTGTTCTCGGTGCTCCAGCTCGATTTCAATCTGACGACCGTCGCCGCCGTTCTCACCATCGCGGGCTATTCGGTGAACGACACCGTCGTCATCTACGACCGCATCCGCGAGAACATGCGCAAATACAAGAAGATGCCGATCACCGAGCTCATCAACCGCTCGAACAACGAGACGCTCGCCCGCAGCGTCATCACCCACCTGACGACGCTGCTTGCCGTGCTCGCGCTCCTGTTCTTCGGCGGCGAGGTGATCCGCGGCTTCTCCATCGCCATGGTCTGGGGCATCTTCATCGGCACCTATTCGTCGGTATTCGTCGCCGTGCCGGTGCTGGTCTATCTCAAGCTCCGCCCCGATACCGCGGCGCCGCCCGGCAGCGAACCGGCCGCCGTCCGGGAGGCGTAGGCGGGCGCCGCCCCATGGACCTCACGCCCCAGGTTCCGCGCGGGAGGTTCGTGATCGAGGCGTACGGCGACGGCCGTTTCCGCATCGCCGGCGCCGTCCACGCCGGCTCGGTGCTCGTCAGCCCGTCGCGGGTTCTTCCCTGGCCGGCCGTCTCCCTGGCCGCGCTTTCGCCGCGCCAGATCTTCGACCAGATCGCGCCGCTCTGGGCCGCCGAGGCGGCGCCCGAGATTCTGTTGATCGGCTGCGGGGCGCGGATGGCGCCGGTGCCGGCCGAGGCCCGCGCGATGTTCAAGGAACACCGCATTGCCGTCGAGGCCATGGACACCGGTGCCGCCTGCCGCACCTACAACGTTCTGGTGATGGAAGACCGCCTGGTCGCGGCGGCCCTGATCGCGGTGTGAGGAAAGCCGGTCCGCGCCGGTCCGCGACCGGGCGCGTGCGCCCCGTCTAGCCTCCGGCCGGCGCCAGCTCGCGCGCGACCGTCCTCGGCAGATAAATCCTGACCGTGGTACCGGCGCCCCGCTCGGTTTCGATCTCGGCGAATCCGCCCGACTGCCTGGCGAAGCCGTGAACGGTGCTCAAGCCGAGGCCCGTGCCTTTGCCCGGCTCCTTGGTGGTGAAGAAGGGCTCGAAGGCGCGGGCGGCCACCTCGGGCGGCATGCCGGCGCCGGTATCGGTCACGGCGATCATCAGATAATCGCCCGATCTGGCGTCGGCGTGCTTGCGGCTCTCCGCGGCGTCCAGACGGACATTCGCCAACTCGACCGTCAGCGTCCCGCCGTTCGGCATGGCGTCGCGGGCGTTCATCGCGATGTTCAGAAGGGCGGCCTCCACCTGGCCGGGGTCCGCATAGGCCTGCCACAATCCCCGGGGAATGAGCGTCCTGATCCGGATATCCGTGCGGAGCGTCGCCTGCAACATGCCGGTCAGGTCCGACACGAGCATTTCGGCGTCGATCGTCTCCGGGCGAAGAGGCTGGCGGCGCGAAACGGCGAGCAGCTTGCGCGTCAGATCGGCCGCGCGTGTGGCGCTACTCAGGGCCGACTCCGCATAGGCCCGCAGCCGCGGGTCGGCTTGGGTCCTTTCGATGATCGACTCGAGATTCCCCATCATGACGGTCAATAGGTTATTGAAATCATGTGCCATTCCGCCGGCGAGCTGGCCGATCGCCTCCATCTTCTGGATGTCGCGCAGCCGGTCCTCGATCCGGCGCTGCTCGGTCGTGTCCTCTTCGATGGCGAGGAAATGGGTGATCTCGCCGCGGGCATCGCGGATCGGCGAGATGTTTTCGCGCGCCCAATAAAGATCCCCGCTTTTCTTGCGGTTCAGGAGGTCGCCGCGCCACTCGTGGCCCGCCGTGATGCGGCGCCACAGCTCCTCGTATTTGTCCGCCGGCGTCATCCCGGATTTGAGAATCGCGGGTGTCCGGCCGATGACCTCCTGCGCGCTGTACCCGGTCACCTCGAGGAATTTCGGGCTCACGTATTCGATGACGCCGTCGGTATCGGTGATGACGATGGCGCAAGGCGACTGCTCGACGATCCGCGACAGCTTCTGGATTTCCCTCTCGCCCCGTTCGCGCTCCTCGAGAAGACGCCGGCGTTCGATCTCCATTCCGATCCGTTGCCCGAAGATGCGCAGCAGCTCGCGGTCTTCGTCGCTGAATTCGTGGGGCTTGCTGTCGAGAAGACAGGTGACGGCCAGGACCTTGCCGTCCGAGCCCAGGGCCGGAGAGCCGCAATACGCATAGGCGTGGCGATCCTTGAGAAAACGCGCGTCCGGAAACCGTTCCGTCACCCGGTCGTAGACGCGGAAATCCTTGCTCTTCTCGACGGTCGCGCAGGGTGTGACGGCGAGCGGGCAGCTCCCGGCATCGAGAGTCACGGCACCGTTCTCGTAAACGCTCAGGAACCGGAGCTGATCGCCCCGGATCTCGGAAAGGCACACGGCCGAGACGCCGAAGATCTCGCCGATCATCTGGGCGATGCTCTTGAACACATCGAGCGGATCGCCCGAGAGCATCATGCTCAGGGCATAAAGCTTCTTCAGGCGTCGAATTTGCTCCGCCGCCGGCGCGCTTTCCTTGGGTCCTGAGGCAGGCCTGCGTTTATGGCTCACGAGTGCGCCCTGGCCTGCTTACGGGCATCCGATGGCACATCCCGCGCCATAATGGGCCGAAAACCGCGGCCAAGAAATAAACCTAAAGAGCTAGGGCGAATACTTTATGCGCTTGGCCTTCGGCCACCGGCGGTTCCGGGGCCGATCGCGCGGCCGCGGATTCTATTCAGGAACACCCGTGCCGGTTTCCCAGGCCCGAAACGGGGGTTCGCTCCGGGGGCGGGATGCGATCTTGGCGGGAACTCACACAAAAAAAGGGCGGGGCTAGGGGCCCCGCCCATGACAACCGGTCCACTGATGGGGTGGCCGGCTAGCCGAGATGCGAGGCCGAAGCCATCGCGTAAAGCATCGGGATCGAAAGCAAGGTGTTGGTGCGCGAGGCGAGCGCCGCGATCCGCGCGCCTTTCTTCTTCTCCTCGGGCGAGGCCTGGACCATGCCGAGGACTTTCTTCTGGTTCGGCCAGATCAGGAACCACACGTTGAACCACATGATGATGCCCATCCACATGCCGAACCCGATCCGGGTGGCGATGGGCGTGCCCATGCTGGTGAGGCCGAGCGTGAGCGCGTCGCCGATATAGCCGTTCAGCCAGGCCTCGATCAGCCCGGTCACGATCGTGGCCATGGCCGCCCAGCGGAACCAGAACAGGGCCGCCGGGGCGATGACCTTGCTGATCGCCGGCTTCTCCGCGTCGGGAATCTTCGGCATGCTGGGAGTCTGGACGAAATTGAAGTACCAAAGCAGGCCGATCCACATGACCCCGCTCATGATGTGGAGCCAACGGAAGAAGAACGACCAATAGGCGTCCCCGAAATATTCCATGGTTATTCCCCCGCTCAGTGGATGGCGTTGACGATCAGGACCATGATCACGGTGAGGACCAAGCCCAGGACGACCGTCGCCGGCAACGAATCCAACGGATTCTTCATGTCTCCCTCCCGTTTTAAAATTTTCCAGCCTATACCACAAAATCTGGTAGGAGCCAACGCGAATTAGACTAAGTATGGAAATTGGCCCGGCGCCCGCCCGGACCCGCGCCTTTTCGGCCCGGGGAACTATGACTGTGCCGCCGTGGCCATGAAGCCCGCGTCTTCCCTCGCGGCGGCCGAGGCCCGGAAATTCGACCGTGACCGGTTCCTGTGCGCGCTGTTCGCGCCGGCGGAGCGGCGCGAGGCCCTGTTCGCGCTGCTCGCCTTCAACGCCCAGGTCGCCCGGATCCCGGAGCTGGTGCACGAGCCGATCCTCGGCTCGGTGCGCCTGCAATGGTGGCGCGAGACCCTCGACGCGATCTATTCCGGCGCCCCGCCCGCGCACGAGGTCGCGGCCGCGCTCGCCCGCGCCGTGGCCGCCCACGGCCTTACGCGCGGGCATCTCGACAGGCTGCTGGACGCCCGCGAGTTCGATCTCGGGGATTCGGCGCCCGAGGACATACCGGCTCTCGTCGCCTATGCCGAGGCCACCTCGGCCGGCCTCACGCTTCTGGCCCTCGAGATCCTGGCGCCGCCCGGCGCCGCATCCGATGAGGCCGCGGCGGCGGGACGCGACCTCGGCATCGCCTGGGGGCTCACGGGGCTTATCCGCGCGGTCCCGTTCCACGCCCGGCGCCGCCGTCTCTACCTGCCGAAATCGCTGCTGGAAAGGGAAGGTGTGCGCGTCGCCGACGTCCTGGACCTGCGCGGCTCGGCACCGCTTCGCGCGGCCGTGCGCGAGATCGCGGGGCTGGCCCGCGGGCATCTCGCCTCGGCCCGCCAGCACGCGGCGCCGGATTGGGCGGTTCCCGCCTTGCTGTCCGGCGTCCTTGCCGATTCCTACCTCGCGCGCCTCGAGCGCGCCGGCTTCGATCCCTTCGCGTCCGCGATCGAGGGGGGCCATCTCGCGCGCCAGCTCCGCCTTTGGCTCGCCGCCAAGCGCGGAAAGTTCTAGGCGCGCTTGCCCGTTGCCGGGCGGCGGCGGTTATGTTCCCTTCGTCGCCATGACCAGGACGATCCTCGCCTATGCCGGTGCCGCGGGCGCCGAGATCGCCGGCTGCTTCGCCTTCTGGGCATGGCTGCGCCTCGGCAAGCCGGTGTGGTGGATCGTTCCCGGCATGGCCTCGCTGGCCTTGTTCGGCTGGCTGCTCACCTTCGTGCAGACCGCCGCCGCCGGGCGCGCCTATGCCGCTTACGGCGGCGTCTATATCGCGGCCTCGCTGCTCTGGCTTTGGGCGGTCGAGGGCACGCGTCCCGACCGCTTCGACCTCCTGGGCGGGCTGATCTGCCTGGCCGGCGCGGCGGTCATCGTGTTCGGCCCCCGGGCCGCTTAGGTCGTTCCCGCCGCCGTTTTCGGCTAGTCTTTCCGGTCGAAAGGTCAGGGATGCCGAGACTCCCGTTCCCCATAGCCCGGCTGCTGGCGGGCTTCGCCACGGCCGCCTTCGCCGGGGCGAGCCTGGGCGGGGCCGCCCTGCTCGCGGCTTTGCCGGAGATTCCGCGCTGGCTCGCGCTGGGAACCGCGGTCTGCGTCGTGCTCGCGGGCCTGTGCGCTTATCTGTGGACCCGGCTTCGCGCGCTCGCCCGCCATCCGTTCCGGATCCGGGCCGCGCGGCATCGGGTCGTCTTCCGCAACGCCGCCGCCGATCCGAGCGGCGTGCCGCTCGCCGCCGCGACCGTCTCCAGCGAAACCGAGTTCGAATGCCTGCGCTCCGGCGCCACCAGCCTGCGGCTGCAGAAATTCGTAACCGAGCCCTCGGGCCTCGATCCCGGCCGCCTTCTTTCCGACTGGGGCTACCAATGCCGGATCGGGAAAGGAGGGGAGGGCACGCGCGCCACACCGCGCCCATATCTTTCGTCCTCGCGCTCGCTCCAGCTCGACCTGCCCCTTGCCGAGCCGATGCGCGCCGGCGCGCGCTTCACGGTTGCCGAAGAGCTTGGCTTCGAGACCCTCCTCGATGCGCCCGCGCGCCTCGTGTTCCAGCCGTCCTATCCGGCGGAGTCGCAATCCGTCGAGATCGCGTTCCAGGGCGTGAGGCCGCTGCGGGCGCGTTATGTGATCGAGCGCGGTTTGGGCGAGGTGGAAACCGGGGCCCTCGATGTCGAGGGCGGATCGCGGCTGTCCCTCGTCTGGAATGACGCCGAGCCGGGCCAGCAGCTCGCGGTGGATTGGGATTGGGACCCGGCGAGCCTGCCCGCGCCCCTGACCGAGATCGAGCGCCTGATCGCCGCGGCGCGCGCGCGCCAGCGGGAGATCGAGACGCTGCTCGCGACCCAGTTCTCGGATTCGCTTTCGCAGGAAACGGACGGCGAGGGCGCGGAGGCGCACTGGATCATCCGCGCCGCCCGGATGCGCGAGGCGGGCTTTGGCGGCGGGACACCCGACCTTCAAGGCGACGCCGGCTTCGTGGGCGACGCCGACGACGCGCCGGCCGAGGAGCACCCGATCGTCAAGGCGGCGCGCGCCCGCGAGAAGCTCTACAAGAAGGACGACTAGCCGCTACTCGGCGGCGGCCCGCGGGCTTTGCAGCCAGTCGTCGAGGTCGGCGAGCGCGCGCTCGGCCATCGCGCGCTTGCGCTCCTTGCCCTTGACCCGGCCTTCCAGCGGCGGAAACAGGCCGAAGTTCACGTTCATCGGCTGGAAGGTCGCGGCCTCGGCCCCGCCGGTGATGTGATGGAGAAGCGCGCCCAGCGCGGTGGTGGCGGGCGGGCGCGCAAGCGAGACGCCGGATTTCTCGGCTGCGGCGAAGCGTCCGGCGATGAGCCCGATCCCTGCGCTCTCGACATAGCCCTCGACGCCGGTGATCTGGCCGGCGAACCGAAGGCGCGGCATGGCCGTGAGGCGCAAGCGCCCGTCCAGAAGCTTCGGCGAATTGAGAAACGTGTTGCGGTGCAGGCCGCCGAGGCGCGCGAATTCGGCGCGCTCGAGCCCCGGGATCGTGCGGAAGACACGCGCCTGCTCTCCGTGCTTCAGCTTGGTCTGGAACCCGACCATGTTGTAGAGCGTGCCGAGCGCGTTGTCCTGGCGCAGCTGCACCACCGCATAGGGGCGCCGTCCGGTGCGCGGATCGGTGAGGCCCACCGGCTTCATCGGCCCGAAGCGCAGGGTCTCGGGCCCGCGCTCCGCCATCACCTCGATCGGCAGGCAGCCCTCGAAATAGGGCGTGTCGCGCTCCCACTCGTGGAACGCGGTCTTCTCGCCCGCGAGCAGCGAATCCACGAACGCCTCGTATTGGTCCTTGTCGAGCGGGCAGTTGATGTAGTCGGAACCCTCGCCCTTGCCGTAGCGCGATTCGAACCAGGCGACGTCGAAATTTATCGACTCCTTGTGGACGATCGGCGCGATCGCATCGAAGAAGGCGAGCGACTCCTCGCCCGTGAGATTCTTGATCGCGTCGGCGAGGGCGGGAGAGGTGAGGGGGCCGGTCGCGACGATCACGGAATCCCACGCAGCGGGCGGCAACCCCGCGACCTCGCCGCGCTCGATCGCGACGTTGGGCTCGGATTCCAGCGCCGCGGTGATCGCGTCGGCGAACGCGTCGCGGTCCACGGCCAAGGCGGAGCCCGCCGGCACCCGCGCCGCATCCGCCGCCCGCATGACCAGCGACCCGCACCGCCGCATCTCCTCGTGCAGCAGCCCCACCGCGTTGTTCATCGCGTCGTCGGAGCGCAGCGAATTGGAGCACACAAGCTCCGCGAGCTTTCCGGTCTTGTGGGCGTCGGTCTGGCGCGCGGGGCGCATCTCGTGCAGCACGACCGCGACGCCGGCGGCTGCTACCTGCCACGCCGCCTCGGACCCCGCCAGCCCGCCGCCGATGATGTGGATGGCGCTCGCGCTCGGCAATTACGCCCTCTTCTTCGCCCTCTGGCCGTTCGCGCGGACGGCGCCGGTCTTGAGGTAAGGCGCGAGGTACTGGCCGGTGTAACTCGCGCGCGTGCGCGCCACGTCTTCCGGCGTTCCTGCGGCCACGATGTGTCCGCCGGCGTCGCCGCCCTCGGGCCCCAGGTCGATGATCCAGTCCGCGGTCTTGATGACGTCGAGGTTGTGCTCGATCACGACCACGGTGTTGCCCTGGTTTGCGAGCGCGTGGAGGACTTCCAGCAGCTTGTCCACGTCGGCGAAGTGAAGCCCGGTCGTGGGCTCGTCCAATATATAGAGTGTGCGGCCGGTCGCGCGCCTCGAGAGCTCCTTGGCGAGCTTGACGCGCTGCGCCTCGCCGCCGGAAAGCGTGGTCGCCTGCTGGCCCAGGTGGATGTAGCCGAGGCCGACGCGGTTGAGCGTCTCCAGCTTGTCGCGGATGCCGGGCACCGCCTTGAAGAACGCCGCCGCCTCCTCGACCGTCATGTCGAGAATGTCGGCGATGGACTTGCCCTTGAACTTGATCTCGAGCGTCTCGCGGTTGTAGCGCTTGCCCTTGCACATGTCGCACTGCACGTACACGTCGGGCAGGAAGTGCATCTCGATCTTGATGACGCCGTCGCCCTGGCAGGCCTCGCAGCGCCCGCCCTTCACGTTGAACGAGAACCGCCCGGCCTTGTAGCCGCGCGCGTTGGATTCGGGCAGGCCCGCGAACCAGTCGCGGATGGGCGTGAACGCGCCGGTGTAGGTCGCCGGGTTCGAGCGCGGCGTGCGCCCGATCGGCGACTGGTCGATGTCCACCACCTTGTCGAGGAACTCCAGGCCCTCGATGCGGTCGTGGGCGCCGGCCATCTCGCGCGACCCGTAGAGGCGCCGCGCCACCGCGGCGTAAAGGGTGTCGACGATGAGGGTGGACTTGCCGCCGCCCGAAACTCCGGTGACGCAGGTGAAGGTGCCGAGCGGGATCGTCACGTCCAGGTTCTTGAGATTGTTCGCCCGCGCGCCGATGATCTTGAGCGCGCGCGTGGGCGAGGCGAGGCGGCGTCTTTCCGGGAGCGGGATCTGCTTCATCCGCGTCAGATACGCGGCCGTCAGGCTCTTGGGGGATTTCATCACCTCGCCGGGTGTGCCGATGGCCACCACCTCGCCGCCGTGGATTCCTGCGCCCGGCCCCATGTCGATCAGGAAGTCGGCGGCGCGGATCGCCTCCTCGTCGTGCTCGACCACGATCACGGTGTTCCCCAGGTCGCGCAGCCGCACCAGGGTTTCGAGAAGCCGCCGGTTGTCGCGCTGATGCAGGCCGATCGAAGGCTCGTCCAGGACGTAGAGGACCCCCGTCAGCCCCGAGCCGATCTGCGAGGCCAGCCGGATGCGCTGGCTCTCGCCGCCCGAAAGCGTGCCCGAGGCGCGCGAGAGCGTCAGGTAGTCGAGCCCGACGTTGACGAGGAATCCGAGCCGCTCGTTGATCTCCTTGAGGATCCGCTGGGCGATCTCGCGCTGCTTGGGGGTGAGGTGTTCGGGGAGCTCGCGGAACCACGTCTCGGCCTGCGCGATCGACATGTCCGCGACCTGGCTGATGTCGAGCCCGCGGATCTTGACCGCCAGCGCCTCCGGCTTCAGCCGCCGGCCGGCGCAGGCCTCGCAAGCCATCGTGCTCTGGTAGCGCGAGAGCTCCTCGCGCCGCCACAGGGATTCGGTCTCGCGCCAGCGCCGCTCGAGATTGCGGATGACGCCCTCGAACGGCTTCTCGACCTTGTATTTCTTGAAACCGTCGTCGTAGGAAAGCGCGATCTTCTCAGCCCCCGACCCGAACAGGATGACGTGGCGCGCCGCCTCGGGAAGGTCCTTCCACGGCCGCGTCGTCGAGATCTTCAGGTGCCGGGCCAGCCCGTCTAGGGTCTGCACGTAATACTGGGTCGGCGACTTCGCCCAGGGCTCGATCGCGCCCTCGCGCAGGCTGAGGCGCTCGTCCGGCACCACCAGCTCGGGATCGAAATAAAGCTTGGTCCCCAGCCCGTCGCACTCGGGGCAGGCGCCGTAGGGGTTGTTGAAGGAGAACAGCCGGGGCTCGATCTCCTCGATGGTGAATCCCGAAACCGGGCAGGCGAAGCGCGAGGAGAAGATCGTGCGCACGCCGGAATCCGCGTCCTCGGCGAACAACAGCCCGTCGCTCAGATGCAAGGCGGTCTCGATCGAATCCGCGAGCCGCGTCTCCAGCCCCGGCGCGACGACGACGCGGTCCACCACGACCTCGATGTCGTGCTTCACCTTCTTGTTGAGGGCCGGCACGGCGTCGATCTCATGGAGCTTCCCGTCCACCTTGACGCGGGTGAACCCCCGTTTCTGGAAATCGGCCAGCTCCTTCTTGTATTCGCCCTTACGCCCGCGCACGACCGGCGCCAGGAGCAGCAGCCGCGTTCCGGCTTCCATCCCGGCGATCCGGTCCACCATCTGGGAGACCGTCTGGCTCTCGATCGGCAAGCCCGTGGCGGGCGAATAGGGGACTCCCGCGCGGGCGAACAGCAAACGCAGATAGTCGTAGATCTCGGTCACCGTCCCGACGGTCGAGCGCGGGTTGCGGCTGGTGGTCTTCTGCTCGATGGAGATGGCGGGCGAGAGCCCCTCGATCGAATCGACGTCGGGCTTCTGCATCATCTCGAGGAACTGGCGCGCGTAGGCCGACAGCGACTCGACGTAGCGCCGCTGCCCTTCCGCGTAGATGGTGTCGAAGGCGAGCGAGGACTTGCCCGAGCCCGAAAGCCCGGTGATGACCACCAGGGCGTCGCGCGGCATCTCCACGTCGATGTTCTTGAGGTTGTGCTCGCGGGCGCCGCGAACCGTGATCTTGCTCGTCATTCTCCTGGGACCTGGGAAGGGGGCCGGAGGCCATTATATGGCGCGGCGCGGGCGGTTTTCGAGCCCCGCCGCGGCCCCGCGCCCGCGCTGGCAGGCCGGGCGCATAGCGTGTAAAGTGCGCCTGGGGCAAACGCAAGACTCGAGGATTTCGCGATGGCGGGCAGCGTCAACAAGGTGATTTTGATCGGCAATCTGGGCCGCGACCCGGAGGTCCGGAGCACCCAGGCGGGCGACAAGGTGGTCAATCTTTCGGTCGCCACCTCCGAGCGCTGGAAGGACCGCAACACCGGCGAGCCCCGGGAGCGCACCGAATGGCACCGGGTCGTCATCTTCAACGATCGCCTGGGCGACGTCGCCGAGAAGTACCTGCGCAAGGGCTCCAAGGTCTATATCGAGGGCCAGCTCCAGACCCGGAAATGGACCGACCAGTCGGGGGTGGAGAAATACACGACCGAGGTCGTGCTCCAGCGCTTCCGGGGCGAGCTCACCATGCTCGATTCCAAGGGCGAGGGCGCGGGCGCGATCGAAGGCCCCGAGCCGGCCGCCTCGCGCGCCCCGGCGCCCGCCGGCGGCCGGGCCGAGCTCGACGACGAGATCCCGTTTTGAGGCCTCCCGCGGTCCGTTCCCGCGCGCCCCGCGAGGTTTCCCCTTCCGTTGTCGAATCCCGCGCGATTTGGTAGTTTTTCTGCGCCTGCGAAGGAGGCCGGGCGGGCCGCCCGAACCCCCGCGTTCCCTCGTTTCCGCACCCTGACCGGAGCCGCTAGCCGCCCGTGACGATCACCACCGAACCCCAGGACATCACGCCGGTCACCATCGAGGAGGAGATGAAGCGCTCCTACCTCGATTACGCCATGAGCGTGATCGTGTCCCGCGCTCTGCCCGACGTCCGCGACGGCCTGAAGCCGGTCCACCGGCGCATCCTCTTCGGCATGAAGGAGGAAGGCTGCGACTGGAACCGGCCCTACCGCAAGTCGGCGCGCATCGTCGGCGACGTCATGGGCAAATACCACCCCCACGGCGACGCCGCGATCTACGACGCCATGGTCCGCATGGCCCAGGACTTCTCCATGCGCCTGCCGCTGGTCGACGGCCAGGGGAACTTCGGCTCCATGGACGGCGATCCGCCCGCGGCCATGCGCTACACCGAGGCCCGGCTCGCCAAGGCCGCCCATGCGCTGCTGGAGGACATCGACAAGGAGACGGTCGACTTCCAGGACAACTACGACAACACGCTGCGCGAGCCGACCGTGCTGCCCGCCCAGTTCCCGAACCTGCTGGTCAACGGGGCCGGCGGAATCGCGGTCGGCATGGCCACCAACATCCCGCCCCACAACCTCGGTGAGGTGATCGACGCCTGCTGCGCCTTCATCGACAACCCCGACGTCACCGTGGACGAGCTGATGGAGCACGTGCCGGGGCCGGATTTCCCGACCGGGGCCATCGTGCTCGGCAAGACCGGGATCCGCGAGGCCTACCGCACGGGGCGGGGCTCCATCACGATCCGCGCCAAGGTCGCGGTCGAGGAGATCCGCAAGGACCGCGAGGCGATCGTGGTCACCGAGATTCCGTACCAGCTCAACAAGTCGCGGCTGCTGGAGCGCATCGCCGATCTGGTGCGCGACAAGCAGATCGAGGGGATCGCGGATCTGCGCGACGAATCCGACCGCGCGGGCGTGCGCGTGGTCGTGGAGCTGAAGCGCGACGCCCAGTCCGACGTCGTGATGAACCAGCTTTTCACCTTCACGCCGCTGCAGTCCACCTTCGGCATCAACATGCTGGCGCTCGACGGCGGCAAGCCGGAGATGTTGAACCTGCGGCAGATCGTCGCCGCCTTCGTCGCCTTCCGCGAGCAGGTCATCACGCGCCGCATCATCTTCAAGCTCGGCAAGGCGCGCGAGCGCGCCCATGTCCTGGTCGGACTCGCGATCGCGGTCTCCAATCTCGATCCCGTCATCAAGCTGATCCGTGAGGCCCGCGATCCCGAGGCGGCGAAGGCGGGCCTGATGGGCCGCGCCTGGCCCGCCAGCCAGGTCGAATCGATGATCAAGCTGATCGACGATCCCGGGCACAAGATCGAGGACGGCGCCTACCGGCTCTCGGAGGCGCAGGCGAAGGCGATCCTCGAACTGCGGCTGCAGCGCCTGACCGGGCTCGAGCGCGACAAGATCGGCGCCGAGCTGAAGGCCCTGTCGGAGGAGATCACGGGCTATCTCGATCTGCTGCGCTCGCGCGAGAAGCTCTACAAGCTGCTGCGCTCGGAACTGACCGCGATGAAGGACGCGTTCGCGTCCCCGCGGCGCACCGAGCTGGCCGGCGTCGAGATCGAGCAGAACATCGAGGATCTGATCCAGCGCGAGGACATGGTGGTGACCGTGTCCCACGGCGGCTACATCAAGCGCGTGCCGCTCTCCACCTACCGCGCGCAGAAGCGCGGCGGCAAGGGCCGGGCCGCCATGGCGACCCGCGAGGAGGATTTCGTCAGCCGCCTGTTCGTCGCCGACACCCACACGCCGGTCTTGTTCTTCTCGTCGCGCGGCATGGTCTACAAGACCAAGGTCTGGCAGCTTCCCATGAGCACGCCCCAGGCCCGCGGCAAGGCGCTCGTGAACCTTCTGCCGCTCACCTCGGCCGAGGCCATCACCACCGTGATGCCGCTTCCCGAGGACGAATCGGCGTGGGAGAGCATGTACATCATGTTCGCCACCTCGGGCGGCAACGTGCGGCGCAACAAGCTCTCCGATTTCACCCACGTCATGGCGAACGGCAAGATCGCCATGAAGCTCGAAGGCGACGACAGGCTGGTGGGTGTGGCGGTCTGCACCGAAAACGACGACGTGCTGCTGGCCTCGCGCCTCGGCAAGTGCATCCGCTTCCCCGCGACCGCCGTGCGCGTGTTCTCGGGGCGCTCGTCGGTCGGCGTGCGCGGCATGGCGCTGGAGAAGGGCGACAACGTGATCTCGATGTCCATCCTGGGCCACGTCGAGGTCGGCACCGAAGAGCGCGAGTCCTACCTGCGCCTCGCCGGGGCGATGCGCCGCGCCGAAGGCGAGGTCGCGGAGGAAACCGCCGCCGACGATCTCGAGAAGCTCGGCCAGCGGCGATTCGACGCGCTCCACGACAAGGAGGAGTTCATCCTGACCGTGTCCGAGCGCGGCTTCGGCAAGCGCACCTCGGCCTACGAATACCGCACCACCAACCGCGGCGGCAAAGGCATCGCCAACATGGAGCTCACCAGCCGCAACGGCCAGGTCGTCGCCTCCTTCCCGGTGGCCCCCAAGGACCAGATCATGCTGGTGACCGACGGCGGCCAGATCATCCGCTGCCCGGTCGACGACATCCGCATCGCGCGGCGCCAGACCCAGGGTGTCATCGTCTTCGACGTCGCCGAGGGCGAGCACGTCGTCTCGGTCACGCGCCTCGAATTCGACGAGGCGAACGGCGAAGGCGGCGAAGGGGGCGAAAACGGCGGCGAGGAGCCGGCGCCCGAGATCGAAGGGGACGGAGGCACGCCATGACCGCCCGCCTGACCGGGATCTATCCCGGCACCTTCGATCCCATCACGTACGGCCACCTCGACATCATCCGGCGCGCCACCCACATCGTGGACCGCCTCATCGTCGCGGTCGCGGTCTCCGACGTCAAACAGCCCTTCTTCGACGTCGCCGAGCGCATGCAGATGATCAAGGACGAGCTCGCCTTCGGCGCCTATTCCAACGGCAAGACGGTCGAGGTCCAGCGCTTCGAGTCGCTCCTCATCACCTTCGCCAAGGAGCAGGGTGCCAGCATCGTCATCCGCGGCCTTCGCGCCGTCTCCGATTTCGAGTTCGAGTTCCAGATGGCGGGCATGAACGCGCGCATGAGCCCGGACATCGAGACCGTGTTCCTGATGGCCTCCGACAAGCACCAGTTCATCTCGGCCAAGCTGGTCAAGGAGATCGCGCGCCTGGGTGGCGACGTTTCGCAGTTCGTCAGCCCCCGCGTCGCCACCCGCCTGCTGCGCCGCCTGGGCCGCGAGGTCCCGGCCGCCACGCCTGCGCCCCCGGCTGGAAAGAAACCGAAAAAGGCGGGGTAGGCGCTGCCGATTTTCCCTTCTTGCGAGGAAGGGCGGGGGTCGCAAATTCATGTTTTTCAACGAAGGGAGTTTCGCGTGCGCATGTTTCGATTCCTGGTTCCGCTCTTTCTCGGGATGATGGTCGCCGCCGGCACCGCCGGCTCCGCCCGGGCGGCCGATCCGCAGAACGTCCTCTACCTCGACCTCAAATACGGCCGGGTGGTGATCGAGATGCGGCCCGATCTCGCGCCTCACCACGTCGCCCGCATCCGCGAGCTGGTGCGCTCCGGCTTCTACGACGGCCTCACCTTCCACCGCGTGATCGCGGGCTTCATGGCCCAGACCGGCGATCCACGCGGCAACGGCACCGGCGGCTCGGGCCAGACCATCAAGGCGGAATTCTCCCAACAGCCGTTCGTGCGGGGCGCCGTGGGCATGGCCCGCGCCCAGGATCCCGATTCCGCCGACAGCCAGTTCTTCATCTGCCTCGCGGACTCCCGGTTCCTGGACGGCAAATACACCTACTGGGGCCGCGTCGTCTCGGGCATGGAATTCGTGGACAAGATCAAGAAGGGCGAGGGCGAGAGCGGCCGGGTCGTGAACCCGGACAGGATCGTCCGCATGCGCGTTGCCGCCGACGTGAAGAAATAACCGCGCGCCCCGTGATCTTTCCCTTGGCGGGGCGGGGCAGAGGGCGCCGGAGATTGGGCGTTTCCGGGGCGCGGGCGCGGCTTGCCTTTCCGCGTTCCGGTCGCGGCGGGCCGCCGTCATTGATTGCCGCCCGCCCGCGCCTTATCTTTTCCTTGCGCCGCACGACGGCCTCGGCGCGAAGCCGCACGGCCGTCGACTCGAAGCGATCGGAGTGTGAGCCATGAAACGCATCAGCCTGTTTCTTGCGTCGATTATGACCGCGTTCGCCGCGTTGCCCGCCTGGGCCCAGGGGGCCGGCGGTCCCGGCGGCCCGGGGCCGATCTACGGTCACGGTTACATGTGGGGCGAGCACTGGGGCTATCACGGGGCCTGCATAATGGGCCCCTTCGTGATGCTTCTCGCGCTCATCGGCGTCGTCGCACTGATCATCTGGCTGGTGCGCGCGTTCGGCCGCGGACACTGCCATCACTGGTACGGCCAAGGGTTCTGTCCGCATTGCGGCCATGGCCGCACGCGCGCCGCGCTCGACGTCCTCGAAGAGCGGTTCGCGCGGGGCGAGATCGACAAGCAGGAGTTCGAGGAAAAGCGGAAGCTTCTCGGCCGCTGACGCGTCCGGCTTCGCTGCCTGTCCCCCGCCCGTGGGGAGCGGGGAGAGTCCGCCCAGCGTTGCGTGCGGAGGAAGCGCAGCCTATCTTTGCGCCCCACGAGAGCCCGTAGCTCAGAGGTAGAGCATCTGACTTTTAATCAGAGGGTCGTGGGTTCGATCCCCACCGGGCTCACCAACGCGCCCCCATCCGCCGCCTAGCCTGCACTCCCCGCTTTTGCCGGGCCGCGCCGACGCCTGCCCGGTTTTTGTCACGGGCCTCGCCTGCGGCGCGGGACCAGAATACCGGCCTTCGCCGGCGTGGGGACCGGCGCTCAAGATGTGCCGTTCGGCCGCGCGCCCCGTTGCGGCGCGGACGTGTGGCGCTTTGATTCCCACAGCCGACATCGGCCCCCGCGGCCCGCGGAAGAAGGACTCCGCCCGGGCGTGCCTGCGCGCCCGCATCCGTTTTGGATTGGCGCGGCGGCGGGAGAGCGCGTGGCGGCGAGAAAGAGTGCCCGGAGAACCGGCCGCGGCGATCCCCGTCATCCGACCGGCGCCGGACATATAAAAAGAAAAAAGGAGACGAGGATGACGAAATTCGCCTTTTGCAATTCCGGCCTCACGCTCTGGCAGTGCGATACCGCGAAGCCGTCGGTCTTTCCCTTCCCGATCCACAACGGCCAATCGAACACCACGAGTCTCGCGCTCACGGCCGACAAGCAGTTCGAGATGGTCTGGGGGCCGAGCCAATCCGAGATCCGGAAAACCAAGGGCACGAAGACCGACACGCCCGTCTACACGAGCCCCGGCTGGCTGCGCTACGTCCGGGTCCGGAACGTCGGCGGCAAGGATCGCGTCTATTTCAGCGCGCTGAAGGACAAGACCTCGCAAACCATAGCGATCTATTACCTCGAGAACGGCTCCCCCGTTCTCTACACGACGATCGATCCCAAGGATCTGCCGTTCCCCAACCCGTGCGACCCGAGCCTGACGATGTATTCCTACGCCGGCGATTTCGCTTTCGGCGACAACGACACGCTCTATCTCTCGAGCGGCAACGTCATGGGCCCCGCCGTCGGCATGAAGGTCGGCGTCTACGCGATCGACGGCGCGGGCCCCGACAGCGTGACCGGCACCGTCAAGCAGATCCATCTCGGCGACGGGCCGATCCAGTGCCTCTGTTACGTCAGCCCGCAGACGCTTTACTTCCTGCGCGAGCTCCTGATCGTCAAGCTGGACCTGGCGACGATGACGGAATCTGTGGAGGGCGAGATCACGATGGCCTATCCGACCAGCTTGCCCCGCGACCTCGCCTATCTCAAGGACGGCTTCCCGCCGGCCTGGACCTGGGTGATCAACACGGCCGTGCTCAAGATGTTCGCGAAGATGGGCGGGTTCCACAAGTCCGCGCAAAAGGCGGCGCCGCCGGTGCATTGGGGCAGGCCCCCGCCCGTGGCGGAAGCGCTGCATGCCCGGGTACCGCCCGGGGGCGGCGGCGCCGGAGGGACGGACGCGAAAAAATAGCCTGCGCGGCCCGGGCGCGCGTTGACCGGACGGCGAATTGACGCCGGCGCTCGCCCGGGCGCAGAGTCGCCGGCTTCATGCCTGTCGGGGGACATCGTCATGCGCCGTTCGCCCAGGATGGGTGCGCTGGGCGGGCGGTACGCTTATCGGTGTCTCCGTCGCGCTGTGGCCCGCCGCGCGGATCGCGTTTGCCCCTCTCATGGCCGGGCGCCTTCACGGTAAAACGGGACGGCCATGATCGAGAAATGGCGGGACGAGAGGTTCGTCCACCTCGTCTTTCAGATAAGCCTTTGGCTCAAGGGCGTCTTTGCACTGGCGGAAATCGCGGGCGGGATCGGCGCCTTTTTCATCCCGCAACAGTTTCTCGTGCGGGTGGCCGCCGCGATCACGAAAGGGGAGCTCGCCGAAGATCCCCACGATGTCATCGCGAACTATCTGTTGCATTCGGTGCAGGCCCTTTCGATCAGCGCAAAGCATTTCACCGCAATCTATCTGCTCGGTCATGGTGTCGTGAAACTGTGGCTGATCGTCGGCCTCCTGCGGGAGAAATTAGGGTACTACCCCGTCGCCATTCTCGTCTTCGCGCTGTTCATCCTCTACCAGCTGTATCGCTTCGACTCCACGCACTCGGCATGGCTGCTCTTCGTGACGGCGGTCGATGTCGTGGTCATCGGGCTGACGTGGCACGAATACCGGTATCTGCGCCGCGTCCTGGCCCATGGCAAATGACCGCCACGGGCGCGGAAATACCGGCCGCGGCGATTTGACGGCGGCGGGCGCGCGGGCGCAGACTACCAGCGGTTTCATGCATGTCGGGGGGCATCGCCATGACCAATGGATCGTCCGACGCCGGCGTCTACAAGACCGTGTGCGTCATCGCCGCCGTCATCGCCTTTCTCTACGGGCTCGGCTTCCTGCTGGTGCCTCAGTTTCAATTCCAGCTGAGCCAGGACCCCAGCCCCGTCACCGCGGGATGGGTGCGCTGGGCGGGCGGGATGCTGATCGGCATCTCGGTCGCGCTGTGGCTCGCCGCGCGCGACCCGGCCAAACAGCGGCCGCTCGTGTGCGGCTTCACCGCCTGCTATGCGCTGGTGACGCTCGCGCTGCTCTATTCCGCGCTCTCGGGCGAATACCAGGGTGTCGCCTGGTACATCTGGACGCCGATCGTCATCAACGCCGTCCTCACCGCGGCCTTCTGGTGGCTGTCGCAGAAATACAAAGCGGTGCTGTAGGAGGCGAGCCAAGTAGACCAAACGCATCAGCTTGGTCACGGTTATCGAACAGCGTGGACTGACTGCCGAAGTCTGTCGTTCCCGCTAGCAGCCCCTAACACCCCTCGTTGACGAGATCGTAGATGCCGGCGTGGGCGATGGCGCCGTCCTTCAAAAGCGCGGTGTAGTGCTGGAGGCCCTTGTAGCGGCCGTCGCGGTCCTGGACGTCGTAGGAGACGCAGGTCTTCCAGCCATAGGCGAAGCCGCCGTAAAGGTTGCCGACCCAGATCTTGCCCTCGGCCGGCTTGGTCATGGTGACGTCCTTGATGGTCGGCGCGTTGAACACGTGCCCCGCGAGCCAGGTCTTCACGACCGACTCGTAGTTCTCGGGAAAGGGCCCGTAATCGGGCGGGTTCTCCGGCGCCGGGTAGCAGCCCGCCAGCGTCAGGAAAAATCCGATCAGAAGAAATCGCCGCCGCGCCATGGCTCCTCCCGGTTCCGCGTGGACGAAGGTTCGATCCGGTCCGCCGGTCCAGTCTGGCGGTCCGGTCCGCCGTTTAGATATGGGGATTCGATCCGCCAATCCTAGCCGCCCGCGCCGCCAGGGGACGGTCATTTCCGTGACGCCGCAAGAGGTTGCGCGTCGCGGCAAGTTGCCGCAGTTGAAAAACGGGCCGGCGCCCCAACATCTTGTGTCAAGCAAACGCGGCGAGTCTGGCTCGGAGTCTGGCTCGCCTGGCTGCTTTCGGTCAATCGATAGGGGATCCTATAGAAGATGCTGTTTTTGGTTCGGCGCACCGCCTGCGCCATAGCGGCTTGTGCGCTCTCGGGTTGCGCCGTTCCGATATTGGCGGGATTCACCCTCAACGAAATGAGCTCGGCCGGTTCCCTCGTCTCCACGGCCGTCAGCGGAAAGGGCCTGGGCGAGCATGCCCTCGACCTCGTCACCGGTGAGGACTGCCGCGTCGCCGAGGGTCTGATGCGCAGCGACCGCGATATCTGCGAGCCGCGCGGCTCGGCCGCGACCGCCGACGATTTCCATGGCCTCGCGGGCCTCGCTTCCGGGCCGCGGTCCAAGCACGTTGCGGGCGAAAGCGCGAACGGGCCGATCGCCGCCGCGATGGCGGACCATGGCGCCCCGGCCAAGGCCAAGGCGGCACCGCCGCTCGTCGCCGCGCGCCCGGCCCCCGCCGCGCCGCCGGCGCTCGTCGCCACGCGCCCGGCGCCGGTTGCGCCGCCCAAGGGCCTGCCGCCGGTCTAACGGCCGCGGCCCCGCGCCGTCCCACCCGCACCGAGCGCGCGCCTCCCGCCCCTTGAACGGCGGGCGGCGACGGCCCATGCTGGTTGGCGAAACGGGGCGAAGGGGACACGCGATGATCGAATTTCTGGCCGAAAGCGGCGGCAAGGTCGTCGGCATCCGGGCGACCGGCCGGCTGACCGACGCCGATTACAAACAGACCCTGATCCCGAGGCTCGAGGCCCTGTTCAAGGAGCACGGCAAGCTCAACGTGCTGTTCGACCTGGGCCGGGGCTTCGAGGGCTGGGACCTCGAGGCGGCCTGGGACGACGCCTCCTTCGGCCTCAAGCACAGAGCGGACTTCGGAAAGCTCGCCATGGTCGGCGGGCCGGCCTGGGCGCAATGGACCATCAAGCTCAGCGCCTTCCTCATGACGGGCGAGATCAAGATCTTCCCGGCCGACCGGCTCGCGGAGGCCTGGGCCTGGGTGAGAGAGCCCTAGCGAAAATCCCCCTTTCCGCCGCCCGGACCTGGGCTAACATAAGCGGATCGCGGCCCCGTCCGTCGTGGGGCCGTGCCGGCGTCAAATCCGCCGCAGAGCGGACCGCCGTCAGGCGTGGAGCTGGGAGGAGCCATGCCATACGTGAAATGGACCGAGTCCATGAGCGTTGGGGTCCCGATCCTGGATTCCGACCACCGCGCGCTGTTCCGGATCGTCAACCAGCTTCACGATTACGCGGAGTCGGGCGCGCAAGACGACGTCCTGGGCGCGATCTTCGACAACCTGATCGCCTACATCGAATTCCATTTCGCGCGCGAAGAGAAGGTCATGCAGGCGTGCGGCTTTCCCGCCCTGGCGCCCCATCTCGAGGAGCACGCCGATTTCACGCGCACCATCCATGAGTTGCGCGAGCGCTACACCGGCGCGCACGATCCCGCGCTGACCGAGGAGCTGCTCGAATTCCTCAAGGATTGGCTCAACGTCCACATCCTGATCCAGGACATGGCCTACAAGCCTTACGTTCTGGCCGAAGACGACACCCGCGAAGCCGCGCTTGTCGTCCCCGGCGTTCCGCACAAATCCCCGTAATCCGGGCCCGGCTTCCTGCGGGCTGGGGGGATTCTTGCCAAGCGCCGGCCGGCCGCGGTTAATCTTCTTCCATGCAACGGGGCTTCGTCGCCGCTCTCGCTCTTATCGCGCTGATGTTGCCGGTTCCCGCCCTTGCGGGTGGCGGCGAGGCCGCGGCGGTGATCGCCCAGGTGAACGCGTTCCGCGCCGCTCACGGGCTCGCCCCGGTCGCGGCGGAATCGCGGCTCACGCGGGCGGTGCAGGAACATGCCGAGGCGATGGCGGCAAGCGGCGCCTTCGTCCACGACGGGCCCGACGGCAATCTGACCGAGCGGATGCGGCGGGCGGCCTATGCCTTCGCCACCGCCGCGGAGAACATCGGCGCCGGCGCTCGAACGCCCGAGGAGACGGTGGCGGGCTGGATTCAAAGCCCGCCCCACGCGCGCAATCTTCTGGTTCCCTCGGTCGTCGATGCAGGCGTCGGCCACGCCGCCGCATCGGCAAACGCCACGCGCCCGTTCGGCGACTATTGGTGCCTGATCCTGGCCGAGCCGGCGCCGCCCTGAGGGGCGCGCGGATGCGGAGAACGCGGGGCTAGGCTAGTCGCCGTCCCGCGCGCTGCACTTCTGTTCGCAGACCTGCTTGCAATGCTCGATCTGGCGGGCGTCGCCCTTGGCCTCGCATTTCGGCCCGCAGCCGACCCGGCATTGCAGGAACACCACCAGGCGCGAGGTCGCCGGCGCCGCGTCGTCCGCAAGGACCGGCGCATCGTTGGTGGTGGCGTCCTGCGCCGGGGCCGAAGCGCTCCAAAGCATCAGGCCGAGTGCGAAGGCGCCCGCCAAGCCCGCTGTCCGTAATACCATCATGTCGCTCGCTCTTCCTTCCGCTCGTTCGGATCGCAATATGGCCGGGTCGGCATGATGCGCCTTTCAGGTTGATAAAACCTTGCCGCGGCCTGCCCCGGCGGGAAAGCCCCCGGAGGCCGCCCCGAGGTCCAAGGCCCGGAGCGGATGCCCCCGGCTCGAAGCCCCGCCATCAAAGCTTATACGGATTTCCGCTCTTGATGACGAGGGTGCGGTCGCCGCCGCCCTTGCCGGAAACATGGAGCTGGATGGTCTTTTTGCCCGAGATCTCGACCTTGTAGCAATTCTCGTTGCCGCCGGCCCAATCCTCCCGATTCCATTTGATGCAGAACAGCCCGGCGTCGGTGACGCGCCATTCGCCCGTGGCGTCCTCCCCGCCCAGCAGGGTCCAGCCGCGCGCCCGCGCGGTGCCGTCGCGGTCGTAGAAGCCCGCCCATTGGTAGCTCGGCGCGTCCTCGTAAAGCGTGTTCCCGGCATAGGCGGAAAGGATCCGGTCCTTGCCGGCCACGGCCGGGACGGCCGCCGTCGTTGCGGCCCAGGCCACAACCGCCAAGATGGAAATCGCGCGTCTCGTCATGTGCTCGCCCGGCCCCGTTGTGCTTGCGGCCGGCGGGGTTTTCCTTAGCCGGGAGGGGCCGGGGCGCGCAACCCGGATTGAGGTCGCCCCCCGGTTCGGCCGGCCCTTGAACGCGGGGCTGCGACGCCGCATGCTGGACCCGGACAACGGGTACGCCGCCACGGGGGAATCCATGCTCCGCCACATCACCGCCGAACAGGTCCAGGAGATCGCGCGCCTCGCCGGGGCGGCGCGGGCCGCCCGGGACCGCATGCTGAGTGAGGTGCCGGGCGCCGACCTGGCCCAGCCGCAGCCCGCCCGCGGCGCCCATGTCCCGGCGGCACCGCTGGGCTTCCGGCCGCTGACGCCGGACCATCCCGCGCGCGCCGCACTCGAGCGGGCGATTTCCGACCTCTCCCCCGAGGCCGCCGCCGAGCTCCGGGCCCTGATGTGGATCGCGCGCGGCGACTACGGCGGAAACGAGATCGACAAGGCGCGCGAGGCCTCGAACGCGGCGGCCGAGCCGGTGATCGCCTCGCTTCTCGACCGCGCCGACCTCCACGACCTTCTGATGAAGGCGCTCTACGAGCTCAAGCTCGCCTGAGGCCGCGCCCGTTTCCGCGCGCCGCTAGCCCTGGACCTTCCAGCCGCTCGAGGTCTTGCAGGCGGTCGCCTGCTGGGTCACGGTCTTTGCGCTGGTCTTCACCGTCTCGGTGAAGTCCTTGCACACGGTTCCGTCCGCCTTGGTCTTGACGGCGGTCACGGTCGTGCTGCCGCTGTTGCCCGTGCTCGCGTCCTGCCAGCTCGAGGTCTGGCCCTGGCCGAGGTTGTCGAGCGCGTTGAGGTTGTTTTCGGCGTGCTTCTGGGCGTCTTCCTTGCCGAGCTCGTTGCCGATGACGCCGCCGGTGACGCCGCCCAGAACCGTGCTCGCGGCGATCCACGCCGGATTGGCCCCGGCCAGCCAGGCGACGATTCCGCCGAAGGTGGCGCCCCCTACCGCGCCCGTCTGGGTCGATTTGCTCATGCCCGTTTCCCGCTCGATGGTCTCGCAGCCGGAAAGCGCAAATCCCGCCGCGCCCGCGAGCAGGATCACCGTCGCCGCCGTCCGCACATGTCTGTTGAACATGGCCGTCCTCCGCCTCTATGGCTTCGTTCCCTATGGCGGTAAGTCTAAGTCACTCGCGGGGCGAGGACAACGCGGCGCCGGGCGCCCGGCCGGGGCGTGCGCCGCCGCACCGCCGCTATGATAGGTTCATCGCCAAGGAAAGGAGGCGCGCATGCAGGAAATCTACCCACCGCCGAGCTACAGCCCACCGCCGAGCTACAGCGTCCGGGTCGAAGGGGCGAAATACGGCATCGGCTTCGGCTCGGCGCTCGCCATCGCGATCTCTTACGTCAACAACCATTCCATCCTGTGGGCCATCATCCACGGCATCTTCAGCTGGCTCTATGTCCTCTATTTCGCGCTCTTCAAGGCCTAGCCGGCGCGTGCGGCTTGCGATCGTCCTGGTCGCGGCCGCGCTTCTCGCGGGGGCTTGCGGGGAAGGGCCCCGGAAGCCGATCGTGATCGGCCCGCCCCCGCCGGGAATGGCGGCGCTCTACGTGCTGAACACGAACCCGACCGCCGTCTTCAAGACCGAGCGCACGATCTACGAGGACAACCGGAAGATCGCGGCCGTCAGCCAGAAGCGTTTCGTCGTCGTGGCCCTGGCCCCCGGCCGCCACAGGCTGGGCTGCGACGACGTGCCGCTCGCCGGGCGCGGCGCGCTCGACGCGGTGGCGGGGCGAATCTACTACCTCCAGGTCGCGACCGGCTCCGGCGCGGCCAACATGCCCGGCAACCGGCTGTGCGCGCTGATCACGCAGAAAGATGCGTTCGAGTGGCTCAAGGACATGCACCCGGAGGGCGCGAACTAGGCCGGGAAGGCCAGCGTCGCGATCCCCCGCGCGGCGACATAGATCCCGACGCCCGCGACGACGGCCGCGAAGATCCGGGTCAGGAGCCGCTTGCGCGCGGCGAGCCGCCGCGAGGCCCAGGTTCCGGCGATCCCGCCGGCGGCGCCGCCCGTGACGAACAGCGCGGTGACGGGCCAATCGACCAGCCCCGACGCCGCGTAGCTCGCCGCCGTGGTCGCGCCGAAGGCGGCGACCGAAACGAGCGAGGAGCCGATCGCGTTCAACAGCGGCATCGCCGTCGCCCCGACCAGCCCGGGAACGATCAGGAACCCGCCGCCAATCCCGAAGAATCCGGAAAGCCCGCCGATCGCGGCCCCGGTCAGCGCGATCGCGGGAAGAAGCTGGCGCGCGTTCTCATAAGTCAGCCGCACGTCGCTGTTCTCGCGGCCGCGGCGGTCGCGCAGCATCAAGAGCCCGACGACGATCATCAACAGCCCGAACAGCGCCAGCAGCTTCTCGCCGTCCACCATCTTGCCGAGATGCGCGCCTGCCGCCGCGCCGCCGATTCCGAAGACCGCGAAGGCGAGCGCGCACCGCCATTTCACGGTTCCCGCCTTGGCGTGTCCCGCGAGGCTCAGGAGCGCGCTCGCCGCCACCGCCACGGCGCTGGTCCCGATCGCCTCGTGGGGCGAGCCGATGCCGACCACATAGGCGAGAAGCGGCACGGCGAGGATCGAGCCGCCGCCGCCGATGAGGCCGAGGCTGAGCCCGGTCACCGCCCCGCTGAGCACGGCGAGGACCGCCTGGATCTCGCTCATCGCCGGTTCCGCCGGCCGCGGTCGGCGCTTCTCACGCCAGCTGCGCCTGGCGCCGGTTCCAGGGCATGCGGGCGAGCAGCTTCGCCATGCCGCAAAAGCCGGTGACGCCCGCGGTCAAGAGCCCGGCGCCGACGAAACCCGAAATCAGGAAAAAGCCCGGATGCACGGCAAAGCCGAGGACCACGCCGAGCAGAACCAGGCTCCCGGCGCCGATCTGCACCTGCCGGATGATCTCGATCGGCTGCTTGCGGTCCACGGCGACCGGCAGCCCGGCCTTCTTCCAGGCCTCGAGCCCGCCTTCCAGCATATAGGCGTCGCACGCCGTGTTCGCGGCGAGCGCCGCGGCGTTGGCGCTCGTGCGCATGCCGCTGCGGCAATGGAAGATCACGATCCCGCTCTGGGCGGCGGCCGGCTTTTCCTTGCCGAGCCGGCTGAGCGCGAAGTGCCGCGCGGAAGGGATGTGCTCGCGCGCGTGCTCGTCCGCCTCGCGGATGTCCACCAGCACCGCGCCCTGGCGCACCAGCTCGGCCGCGCGCTCGGGGGTAATCGTCTGCAAATGCGTCATGTCCTGCCTCTTCGATTGGCTGCGCCCGGTCACGGGCAATAGATGTCCTTGAGAGTCCGGAGCAGGCGTCCCGCCTTGGGGTCGGCGATCCGGTAGAAAACGGTCTGCGCCTCACGCCGCGTTTCGACCAGCTTCTCCTCGCGCATCTTCGCCAGATGCTGGGAAAGCGCCGATTGGCCGAGCCCGGCCTTCTTGGCGAGCGTTCCGACCGAGGCCTCGCCCGACGCAAGCGCGCACAGGATCAACAGCCGCCGCTCGTTGGCGAGGAGCTTCAGCAATTGCGCCGCCTGGCCGGCCTTGCCCTCCAATTCGTGCAATTCTAAGGTTTTGATGCCTGCCATCGCCGGCCTCTTAATTTTAGATGTTGCTAATTTAGGGTATGCTAATATATTGGTCAAGCGGAAACGCAACCGACCCGTTTACGAGAGGCTGGACATGACCGACGCAGCGAAGCTCCGAATCGACGGCTTTTTCGACGAGGCCACCAGCACCGTGAGCTATCTGGTCTGGGACGAGGCGAGCGCGAAGGCCGCCGTCATCGACCCGGTGCTCGACTTCGATCCCGGCCCGGGGCGGGCCTCGACCCGCTCGGCCGAGGCGATCCTGGCCGCCGCCGCCCAGCGCGGCCTGACGATCGACTGGGTGCTCGAAACCCACGCCCATGCCGACCATCTGTCGGCCGCGCCCTTCCTCAAGGCGAAGACCGGCGCGCAGGTCGGCATCGGCGAGCACATCCGCGAGGTGCAGCGCATCTTCCGCCCCGTCTTCAATGCGCCGGACGTGTCCGGGGAGGGCAGGGAGTTCGACCGCCTGTTCGCCGACGGCGAGAAATTCAACATCGGCGGCCTCGAGGTCGAGGTGATGCACACGCCCGGGCACACGCCCGCCTGCATCAGCTACAAGATCGCCGACGCCGTGTTCGTGGGCGACACGCTGTTCATGCCCGACTACGGCACCGCGCGGGCCGATTTCCCCGGCGGCGACGCGCGCCAGCTTTACCGCTCGATCCGCCGCCTGCTGGCGCTTCCGCCCGAAACGCGGCTGTTCCTGTGCCACGACTACAAGGCACCGGGCCGCGAGACCTATGCGTGGGAGACCACGGTCGCGGAGGAGCGCGCGCGCAACATCCAGATCCACGACGGCATCAGCGAGGACGCGTTCGTCGCGGCGCGCAACGCGCGCGACAAGACGCTCGCCGCGCCGCTCCTGCTGCTGCCCTCGGTCCAGACCAACATCCGCGCGGGCAATCTGCCGCCGGCCGAGGACAACGGCGTCCACTATCTGAAGATCCCGGTACGAGTTTGACCGGGGCGGCCTCCTATTTCGGCGCCGGCTTGCGGCCGTAGTTCGGGCACATCGGCGTCCCCCAGCCGGTCTTCATGCAGTCGTCGAGCGGCTCCTGGTACCTGGGCGCGGGCATCTCCGCGGACTCCTCGGGCGCTTTCTTGCCGAAGTTGGGGCACATCGGCGTCCCCCAGCCGGTCTTCAGGCAGTCGTCGAGCGGCTTCGGCTGCGCCGGCGCCACGGGCCGCCGCGCGGACGGTTTGCCGTAGTCGGGGCACAGCGCCACGCCATACCCCGTCTTTCCACATTCCATCTGGGCGAGCGTGACGCCGCGCCAGCCGTGTGCGGCGCCGGGCCCCGTCGCCGCGATAACGCACAGCGCCACGGCGCACGCCAGCTTCGCCGGTCCTGCAAGTCCCATGGCTTCCCTCCTTTCGTCGAGAATACCAGCCCGCCGCCCCGCGCCAAAACCCGCCGCGGGCCCTTGAGCGGCGCCAATCCGGCTATCGCCGGTCGGGCTCTCCCTCTATAATCGCGCCGCGCGCCGGCAAGAGCGCGGCCATTCGCGGGGGGACCAATGAGAAACGCCGACAGGCATTTCATCACCATTGCCGCCGTCTATGCGATGCTGGGCATGACGTTCGGAATCGCGATGGGGATGAAAGGGAATTTTACCTACGCCGACGTCCACGCCCACATCAACCTCGTAGGCTGGGTCACGCTCGCGCTCTTCGGCCTCGTCTATCGGGCCTATCCGAAGATGGCGGAGAGCCGGCTCACAGCGATCCATTTCTGGGTCGCGAATCTGGGGGCCCTGACCTTTATCCCGGGAATCTTCCTGGTCATCCACCGCGGCATCATGGGGCTCGTCGTCGTCGGCGCCTTGCTGACGCTGACTTCGATGGTGATCTTTCTCGTCAACCTGCTGCAGCATCGCGCGGCATGAGAGTGGCCGTTCCCGCCGCACCCGCCGTCGCCGCGGGGCTCGCCGCGGTCCTCGCTCTCGCCGCCTGCGCCGAGAAGGCGCCGCCGCCGCGGCCCGCGCCGAAGGTCGAGACCGCGATGCTGCAGGTGGCCCGCGGCGCGTACACCGGCGTGGACATCAATTGCGTCGACGGCCGCGAGGCGGACGCCTTTCTCGGGCTCAAGCTGCCGCCCGGCGCCCACAAGCTCGTCGTCTCCTATTCGGTCTGCGGCGTGGACCGCAACTGCGTGGACTATTTCGGCGAGCTGGCGTTCACCGCCGCAGCGGGCGGGCAGTACCGCGTCGAAGGCAAGCTCCCGCTCAAGAGCAAGACCGCTGAGCTCACGGTGGTGAACGCGAGGGACGGCCGGCGCGTGGCCGGCCCGTTCGCGGGCGAGCGCAACTTCATGGCCGAGGACCCGAAACGCCATTTCGGCTGCGCCCCGCGCGCCGCCGGCTGACCGCCGCGCGGCGCCGCAGCCGTTAACCCATTAAAATTTGTTCATTTGCCGCGGGCGCGCGGCGGGCCCTATATGTCCGCGACCCTAACCCCTAATGGAGTCACCCGAGGTAGTTGGTTCTTTCGGCCATTGCCGCTGCCTTCGTTCCCGGCATCGGCACCGCCGCCTTCGCACCCGTCAACGCGTTGACGGCTGGCGCGTCGAAAGTCGACTGCTCGAAAAGGGAAAGCAAGGACAGTACCGCCTGTAAGAAGAAGCCGTAAAAAGAACTAAAGACGGGAAGTCGTTGTTTTCCTGTGGCGGGCCGCCGGTGCTTCTGGCGGCCCGTTGCTTTTCGCAGGCCAGAAATCGCCTCATGCGGCCGTCTCCCCATCGCCTGCGAGGCGTAACATCCGGTCGCGGCACTGAAAGGGAGGGAACGATGACCGCTCCGCAACCGGAAACCCGCGTCTGCCTGATCCACGTTCGGGCCATGGGCTGGGGCCTATCGGCGGCCCTTCTGGCCGTGTTCGTGCTGTGCACGCTGTCGAGCCTGATCTTTCCCGACGCGCGGCTCGCCCGTTCCTGGCTGGACCTCTTCACTGCCGCACCGCCGGGCTCCGCCCAAAGCTTCCTCGACGGGGTCCTGGGAAGCGTCGCCTTCGGCTGGGTGCTGGGATCCGTCCTGGCGGTCGTTTACAACCGCCTCGCCTTGCGCCGGTGAACTTTCGCCGGCCGCAGGGGTCGGCGAACGCTGAAAACCACGGACCGGCAGGATCGCGGCGCTAATGGCCGCGCGCGGCGATCTGCTGCTGGATCTTCTGTTCCAGCTCGCGCGTCGGCTCGCCGTCGGCGGGCAGGCCGTTCTGCTGCTGGAAGGCCCGGATGGCGGCCCGCGTCCGCGTGCCGGCGATGCCGTCCGCCGGGCCCGGATCGAAGCCGAGCCGGGCCAACCCGGTCTGGATGCTGACGACCGTCTCGCGGTCGGCCGGCGCATAGGCCGCCTGCTGCTGGGGCTCGGCCGGCTGGCTCGGCGCCGCGGCCTGGTCGGCGGGCTGGGCCTGGGCGCTCGAGCTTTGCGGCCCGGACGGATCGCCGATGTTGATCTGGCTCTTGTCGGTCACCATGCCGGTGACTCCGCCCACCGCCGCGCCCGCGATCGTTCCCGTGACCACCCCCATTCCGGTGACGGCCCCCAGCACCGCGCCCGCGCCGGCGCCGATTCCGGCGCCCGTGATGGTGCGCTCGCCCCTGGTGTCGCCGCAGCCGGCAAGCACGAGGCCCGCCACCGCCAGAAGACAAAGACGACGACGCATCGTGTCCTCCTTCGCTAGCCTCTCGAAGCCGACGAAAGTCCAGACCCGGCCATCGTCGCGGCCGGTCGGGCGGCGGCGCTTCGCGCCTAGCTTTTCGGCGCTGGCGCCGCGCCCGGCCATTCGCTGAAGGGGAAGGGCTTTTCCTCCGTCCCGAAGCTGAGGAACCGAGCGATCTGATAGACGAACCGGCTCATGCCGTCGCCGAACTCCGCCAGCTGCGGGTTCTGATTGCCGGTAATGATGACGACGATCCATTGGAACACCGCCACGGCCACTACCACCCACAGGGCGACGTAATAAATGACCATGAACAGGATCATGAAAAGCGCCCGGATCCAGACCGCCTGCCGCGTCGCGGCGACGTCCGGCGTCACGCTAGGTTTCTCCTCGCTCATCTCTCGGGAACTCCCCCTTCGATTGAACAGCCCGGCGCGCCGTCCGGCCCCCGCCGTCGCCCCGGCGCGACGCGCCACTCTAGCAAATTCGCGGAGGAAATTCCGCCACCGCCGCGGCGGTGCCGAATCACGGCAGGCTCTTGGTGATCTCCCGGTACTCGTTTTCGCCGAAGGCGCGAAGCGTCGTGGTCCGCACGTTGCCCTGGGCGCCCAGCGCCAGGAGCAGCTTCGCCGCCGCGGCGTCGTCGGGCGCCTCCGCGACCGCGACGAAATCGTAGTTCCCGAGGGTCAGGTAAAACTCCTTGATCTGTCCGCCCATGCCCTTGCCCATCTCGCGGGCCGCCGCGAGCCGCTCGGGCGAGTTCTTGATGTTGCGGATGCCTTGCTCGGTGTAGTTCGCGAGGATGATGTAGGTCGCCATGGCTTGCCTCCCTTGCGGGGCGTTCGAACGCCCGATGGTGGCAGCTTACTCCCGGCAAGGTGCGGGCCGCGACCCCGCGCGCTTGGCCTTCACACCGGGCCCGGCTCTTGGCGCCATGGAAAGCTTCTTTTCGATTAGAGGGTTGGTCGCGGTTCTTGAGGCGCGTTGGAAGCGCCTGATCGGCCGCGCGGACGCACGCCGAGCACGGCCCGAGGCCGGCGTTCAGTGCGGGAGGGAGTTCGCGCCGCCCGGCGGCCCGCGGGGCGGTGGGATGGCGGCGCGGCGGCTTTGATAGGTCTGGTCCACCCCGGCGGCGGAAGCGCCGCTGACGGCGTCGCCCGCCCCGGCGGCGGGCGCGACCGCGGCGAGATCGTGGGAGTCGGCGCGACGCGTCTCCGCCGTCCGCGGGCCGGGCTCGCTCATCGGCTTGAAGAAAAAGTCGTAGATCCTCCGGAACAATGAGGGCCCCGGCGCTTCGGGCGCGGGCGGCTGCGAGGTGAGGGCCGCCGCGTACCAAACCGGCGCGCCGCGCGGGGCGGCCGACGGCGTCCGCGCCGCCCGCCGGTCGTACGGGACGGCCGCCACCTGCTCGGCGGAAGCGGCGATCGCGGCGTGCTCTGGCGCGGGTTCCGGGGGGTGCGCGGTCGGCGGGGAGGGCGCCTCGCGCATCGCGGTCTGCGGGGGCTCCGCACGGGTCTCGTTATCGGCCAAGGCCGTCGAAGGGCCCGTGGCGGGTTGGGCGGCGGGGACGGCGGAAGGGCTCGCGGCCGGTCCGGCGCTGGGCTGGGCGGAAGCGGTTGCGGGCGCTTCGGGTTCCCGCGTGGTGCTCGCGGCCGGTCGGGCGGCGGGCGGCGCGGCGTCCGGCTGGGCGTGCCGTTCGTCCGACCGTTCGGCGTGCACGGGTTTCGCCTCCGGCGTCACGGAAGCGAGGCCGCGGGGATTCGCTGCGGCCTTCGATGCCGGCTGCGGGTTTCGCGTTTGGCCGGCCCGATTGCCGGCGGCGGCCCGGACCGTTGCCATCTTGGGCGCGCCCGACTCGGCCTTGGCCAGCGGTTTGTTCGCGGGTTCGGCTTCGGCATGGGGCTCCAGGGCCGGCGCGGCGCTGCTGGAAGGTCCGGTTTCGGGCTCGGAAGCGCGCGGCGCCGGGGCGCGCTTGGGCATGGGCGCGGCCGGCCCCGCCTGGGGCACCACGTCGGCCGGCGCGCCGACGGCGCCGGTGCCCGGCGCGCCTTCGCCGGTCGAGGGCACGCGAACGCCCATCACGGCGGCGAGCAGGGCGGAGTCGTCGGCCGCGCGCAACACCCCGTAGTAGGCGAGGTTGCTCTGGACCGCGGCCGGGGAAAGGTCGATGCGCGCGATTCGCTCGGCGTCCGCGTCGTGCCCACCCAGACCGTAAGCCAGCGCCAGGTTCTGCCGCTGGCGGGCGGTCGCGCCGGGCTGCTGGGCCGCGGCGACAAGGGTCGTGATGGCCGCGTCGTAGTCCCGGCTCAGCAATTCCGACAGGCCGAGATTATTCAGGAGCGTCAGGTTGTTGGGATAAATCTTTAGACCGGCCTCGTAATACTCCTGGGCCTGCTTGTGCCGGCCGATGTGGTCGCTCGCCACACCCAGGCCGTTGAAGGAGCGGTAATCGGGCTCGATGGCGTTGGCGGCCTTGAACTGGTCGATCGCGAGCGCCGGCTGGTTGAGGGCGATCAGCGACGCGCCCAGCCCGCGCAAGGCTTCGGTGTTGTTGTGGTCGAGGTCGAGGGCGTCGCGGAAGGCCTGGGCGGCCTCGTTGTAGTGGCCGAGATCGTTGAGGGCGACGCCCAGCCTCATCAGGGGCTCGGGCTTGAACATCTCGGCGGCATGGGCGCGGCGGAAGAAGGGGACGGCGGAAGCGGGGTCGCCGGCCTGGCGGGTGGCCTCGCCGACCCGCATCAAGGCGCCGTAGGCGCCGGCCGGCGCATTGGGCGAGGCGGTCTTGTCCTCGGCGGTGGGGCGCAGCGAGCTCGTCAGCGGATCGCTGGAACAAGCGACGAGAAGAACTGCGCACGCGCTTGCCGCGGCGAGGACCAAGAGGCCCCGGTTGAACCCAATCATGCGTCACGTCTCCGGTTGTTTCCCCGGGTCTGGTGGCGCGTTTTAGGGCCTCTATGGTTAATTCGGCGTTAAAGCGGCGCCGCGCGCGGCGCGATTTGTGCGCGAAACCGAAAAATGACACAGATTCCGAGAAGATCTCTCGATTACGCGCAAAAAAGTGCGGGAACGACGCCGCGCGCCGCTACAGCACGCATTTCGGCTCCTCGCACCAGCACGGAATGCCCTGGGGAATGATATCCGTTTCCCGGTAGTCCCACGTCAATTCGGTCCCGCGCGGAATCTCGCGCTTGGCGCGCACGACCAAGGTCCGCTCGATGTAGCAGTTGGGCTCGCAGGAATGATTCATGTAGTCCCCGCCTTCGATGTCGTCGGGGCCGATGGGCGAAAGGGCGAAGAACTTGCCGTCGTGGATCGCCAGATGGATCAGCATGTGCGGGTTCTCGTCCCCGTAGTCCACGGTCCCGTCGGGCAGGATGTCCAGGGCCACGGCGCGGCCGTCGAAGACCGCGACCACCGCATCCTTGGGGATGTCCGTACGGCTGAAGACGCCGTGCTGGCCCTCGGCGAGATTGCGGACCTCGACCAGCTCGAGATTGGTCCAGCTCACGGCCGCGCCTCCAGAAACGGCGGCGGCCGCTTGGCGCATGGCGAACGGGCGCACGAAGCCGCGACCCCCCGCGAGGGCGGCCGTGCCCCTTTCTTCGATCTCCGTGATGGGTCCCGACTGGGACTGCAACTACAAGGGTCGTCGCCCACGACTTCGCTCGAACCGCCTTGGCTGTTGCCGCGTGCCGCCAGTATCCGCCGTTTTTTCGCCGGTCGCAACACTCCCGCGCGGGCCGGCGCGCGCTTTCCGCGGCGCGGTTTTGGGACGGGTAAAACGGTGCTATGGTGAGCCCCGGGAATGCCGCTTCTTTCCGGGGCCGGTTCATCCCATGCTGGGCGGACTTTTCAGACGGCTGTTTTCACGCGGCTCCGAGGGGCGCCGCGAGCGCCGCGAGGCTGTCGAGGCCGGCACCGTCGAGATCGACGGGCGCGCCTTCCCGGTGCGCAACTGGAGCTCCACGGGGTTCCTGGCCGCGCCGTGCGACGCCGCCCACAAGGAGGGCGACGACGTCTACATCCGCTTTGAGGTGCAGGCACCCGGGGCCACGATCGGCTTTTCCTGCAAGGCGATCCTGGTGCGCGTTGATCCGAATTCGCAGGAGATCGCCGGCGTGTTCACCATGATGGATCGCGAATCGCGGATCATGGTGGCGCACCATTTCGAATAGGCCCCGCAGGATCGAGGCCACTGACCCCGGTATCGCCACCATGACCGCGATCGAAGCCACGGCCAATCCCGTCCTCGTCGAAGTCACCCGCGGTGCGATGGTGGAAAGCCGCCACCGCGGCGCCGTGGCGGTGGTTGACGCCGCCGGCGACGTCGTGCTGGTCCGGGGCGCCGTGGAAGCGCCGGTCTATGCCCGCTCGGCCGTCAAGCCGCTTCAGGCGCTCGCCCTGGTCGAGACCGGAGCGCTCGACGCCTTCGGCCTCGGGGACGAGGAGATCGCGCTCGCCTGCGCCAGCCACAGCGGCGAGCCCCGCCACGTCGAGCGCGTGGAGCATTGGCTGCACAAGATCGGCTGCGCCCCCGCCGACCTCGAATGCGGGCCCCAGCCGCCGACCGATCCGGCGGCGCTGCGCCGGCTCTGGCGCCAGGGCGGGGAGCCGTCGGCGTTGCACAACAACTGCTCGGGCAAGCACGCCGGCTTCCTCACCGTCGCCCGCCACATGGGAAAGCCAACCAAGGGCTATATCGGCTTCGGCCATCCGGTCCAGCGGCTGGTGCGCGGAATCCTGGCCGACATGTCCGGGACCGAGCTCGAAGACGTGCCGCGCGGCATCGATGGCTGCGGCATCCCGGTCGTCGCCATCCCCTTGGTGCGGATCGCAGTCGCCATGGCGCGCATGGCCGCGCCCGCCGATCTGCCCGCCGAACGCCGCGAAGCGGCCCTGCGGATCCGCGCCGCCATGGCCGCCCACCCGTTCCTGGTCGGGGGAACCAACCGCTTCAGCACCGCGATCATGGAGGCGGCGGGCGCACGCGCCGTGGTCAAGGGCGGGGCGGAAGGGGTGTATGGCGCGATGCTGCCCGAGGCGGGACTCGGCATCGCCCTCAAGATCGACGACGGGGCCGGACGCGCGGCCGAGGTGGCGATGGGGAGCCTGCTGTGCCGCCTCAAGGCGATCGACCCGGCGCATGCGGCCCATCTCGCCGACCGGCTCGAGCCCGCGGTCCTCAACTGGGCGGGCCGCGAGGTCGGGCGAATCCAGCCCGCCGACAGCCTGATCGCCTAGCGAATCGCCGCCCCGCCGCAGCCTTGCCAGCCCCAGGCGAACCCGGCACAGTGACGCCCATGTCGGAGCAGACGGCAGCCCCGGTCGGCTTCTTCGGCCGCACCCGAAGCGCGCTCGTCAACGCTTGGCGCGACATTGTGGGGGCGGCCAGGCTCAAGCTCGCCGGCGCTTGGCGGCCCGATCTTCCCGATGAGGATCTCGCGCGCCTGCGCCAGCGGATCGAGGACTGCCTGGCGGCGCGCGGGGGCGAGGTCTCGGCCCGGGCGCGGGCGGCCGAGCTCGGCGCCGCCTATCTCGACCTCAACGATACCGGCCGCGCCCGCTTCCTCGGCCTGCTTGCCCGCGACTACGGATTGCGGCGCGAGACGGTGGACGAAGCGCTGGGCGCGCTGCGGGCGGCGGGCGAGGCGGCCGCCTTCGCGGCCGCCGCCCGAGAGCTGCGCCAAGCCCTGGAAGCGCCCCGTATCAAGTTTCTGCGCCAGTTCAGCACTCTCGACGAAGGCGTTAAATTTCTTATAGATTTGCGCGCCGACGTCTATCGCCTGGCAAAGAAGGACCCGGGGCTCGCGCCCCTCAACGGCGAACTCCGCGACCTGCTGGCCTCCTGGTTCGACATCGGCTTTCTGGAGCTTCGGCGCATCACCTGGGATTCGCCCGCGGCGCTCCTGGAAAAGCTCATCGATTACGAGGCGGTGCACGAGATTCGCTCCTGGGCCGATCTCAAGAACCGGCTCGATCCCGATCGCCGCTGCTACGCCTTCTTCCATCCGCGGATGCCGAACGAGCCCTTGATCTTCCTCGAAGTCGCGCTCGTGAACGGAATGGCCGGCAACATCCAGGAGCTTCTGGACGAGCGCGCGCCGCGCCAGGACCCCCGGGCCGCCGACACCGCGATCTTCTATTCCATCTCCAACGCCCAGAAGGGTCTGGCCGGCATCAGTTTCGGCGGATTCCTCATCAAGCGGGTGGTGGACGACCTCGCCCACGAGCTTCTGAACCTCAAGGTGTTCGCAACTCTGTCGCCGCTCCCCGGTTTCGTGGCTTGGCTGCACGAGGAGATCGAAGCGGGGCGCCCCGTGCTTGCCCCGCCCGAGGCCAATGAGGTGGCGGCGCTCGTCTCCTCGCACAACGGCGAATCGGCGCTTCTCGCCGTCCTCGACGAGACGGATTGGCCCGACGACGCCGCCAAGGCCGACGCCCTGCGGCCGATTCTGCTGCGGCTCTGCGCCCGCTATCTCCTGGTCGAGCGGCGCGGCAGGCAGGCCCGCGACCGGGTCGCCCATTTCCACCTCAGCAACGGGGCCCGGGTCGAGCGCCTCAATTGGCTCGCCGACCGCTCCGCCAAGGGCCTCGCCCAGTCGGCCGGGCTGATGGTCAACTACCGCTACAAGCTCGACGAGATCGACGCCAATCACGAGGCCTACACCGGCGAAGGCGAGGTCACGGCCGCCACCGCCGTGCGCACCCTGGTGTGACCGGATTTCTGAGCGCATTCGTCTAACCGGCTGGTGGCACGTCTTCTTTCACGGGCCGGACGAGGCCGCCCGGCGCTCCGCCAAAACCGCGTCCTCCTTCCTGATGCGAAGCCAGATGAGGATGCCGTTGAGGACGGTGAAGATAAGGGCGATCTCCCAGGCGCCGAAGATGAGGGGGGCCACCAGGATCTCGCCCGCGACCACCACGTAGTTGGGATGGCGCAAGAATCGGTAAGGCCCGCGGCGCACGAGCGGGGCACCGGCCAGGGTGACGATCCGGGTGCACCAGTACCGCCCCAGGCTCGCCATCACCCACACCCGCAATCCCAGGAGAACGATATAAAGCGCGAGGAACAGCGGACTGACCGCCGCGTCGGCCGGGACCGCGAAGGCGAGCGCCAGGATCCAGGCGGTGTGGGTGGCGACCAGCCACGGGTAGCTCGGCTCCGCCACCAGCACCGCGCCCTCGGCCAGGAGGCGGGCGATGTTGCGCCGCGAATGGACGAGCTCGGCCAGCCGCTGCAGGGCGATGAAGGCGACGATCGCGTCATGCCAGGTCATCGCCTTACCCGGCCTCGAGCACCAGGAACCCGGCCGTGAAGCCGGGGCCCAGCGCCGAGAGCAGCTTGCGGCCCGCGACCGCCCCGAGGGCCCGCTGCAGCACGAACATGATGGTCGCGGCCGACATGTTGCCGAACGCACGCAGGACCTCGCGTCCTTCGCGCATCGTCCCGGGGGTCAGCCCGAAGGCCTCCTCCAGCGCCGCGATCACCTTGGCCCCGCCCGGATGGCAGAGGAAGGCCGTGATGTCGGCGAGCCTCAGCCCGTGGCGGGCGAGGAAAGCCTCGGCGGCCGTGCGCAGATCCGAGCGCACCAGCGCGGGAATGTTGCGCGAAAAGATAACGCGCAGACCGTCGTCGGCGACCTGCCAGCCCATGACGTCGAGCGACCGGGGCCAGCAGTGCTCGCCCCAGGCCGCCAGCTCCGGCCCGCCGCCCTCGCAGCCGATGACGGCCGCGGCGGCGCCGTCCCCGAACAAGGCGGTTGCGATGATGTTGCTCTTGGACTGGTCGGAGCGGCGGAAGGTGAGGGTGCAAAGCTCGACCACCAGATAAAGAATCCTTTGCCGGGGCGCGGCTTGCGCCAGCGCCGCCGCCCGCGCCAGGCCGAGCACGCCGCCCGCGCATCCCAGGCCGAAGACGGGCAGCCGCCACGCATCCCGGCGCAGCCCCATGCGCTCCATAACCAGGGCATCGAGGCTGGGCGTCGCGATCCCGGTGGTGGAGACCGCGACGATGCCGTCGATGTCGGCGACGCCAAGCCCGGTCTCGTCGAGGACGCGCCTTGCCGCGCTTTCCAGCAGGTCCACGGCATGGGTCAGGAACAGGCGGTTCTTTTCCTGCCATCCGTGGGGCTGCTCGTACCATTCCAGCGGCACGCAGGAATACCGCGATTCGATGCCGGCGTTGTCATAGACGCCCATCATCCGGTCGATCTCGCTGGCGTCGCGGTCGAACAGGCGCTCGGCGCGGGCGATCACGTCGGACTGGTCGAGACGGTAAGGCGGAACGGCCGTGGCCAGGCCGAGCAGGCGGGGACGTGGCGTCATGGAACCAAAACCTCCGTATGGGGCGGTTCAATGTCGAACGGGGCGCCCTTTCTGCCAATGGGGCAGGCTTGCGCTCACGATCTTGTGACCGGGCGCGGCCGTCACGGATCGCCGGCCGCCGGGACGCGCTAGTCGGTTGCGCGGGTCCTGCCGATCTGGTCAAGTCGAGGCGGCATCAACCGCAAGGGCCCGCATGGTCAAGTCCCGCCATCGCAAAGATCCCGCCGCCGCCGCGCGCGGCAAGCAGAATCGCAAGAACCAGGGACCGCCGGTCTCCGGGGCGGCGCCCGAGGGCGAGGCGCACCCGCGCGGCGGGATCGTCGCCCGGCTCCGCAACTATTTCCTCGCCGGCATCCTGATCACGGCCCCGATCGGCATCACCATCTACCTGGTCTGGATGTTTGTCAGCATCGTCGACGGCTGGGTCACGCCGCTCATTCCGCCGCGCTACAACCCGCAGACCTATCTTCCTTTCGGGATACCCGGGTTCGGGCTCATCGTCGCCATCGTCGGCCTGATCCTGATCGGCGCGCTCACCGCCAACGTCCTCGGGCGGGTCTTCGTCCGGACCAGCGACCGGATCCTGGCGCGCATGCCCGTGGTGCGCGGCATCTACTCGGCGATCAAGCAGTTGACCGAAACCGTGTTCGGGGCGCAGGCCGCGGCCTTCCGCCAGGTCGTGCTGATCGAATATCCGCGGCGCGGCATCTGGGGCATCGCCTTCATCACCGGCGTGACCGAAGGCGAGGTCCAGAATCTGACCGAGGACGAAGTCGTCAATGTCTTCATCCCGACCACGCCCAACCCGACCTCGGGCTTCCTGCTGTTCGTGCCGCGCCGCGACCTCGTCGCGCTCAACATGACCGTGGAGGAGGGGATCAAGATGGTGATCTCGGGCGGCATCGTCGCGCCGCCGGACCGCCGCACGCCGGAGCTCAAGGCGCGCACCCGGGCCACCGCCGCCTCGACCGAGACCAAGGAAAGCGCCTAGCCGCGGACCACCGCGCCCAGCACGACGTCACACGACCATCCGGGGGTACATGCGCGCGGCGATGGCGATGAGGACGGCCGTGGTCAGGCTCAGCACGGCGAAGTCCAGGGGCAGCCCGTACACCGAAACCCCACCGGTCAGCATCAAGGCGCGCAGCGCGTCGACCGAATAGGTCAACGGGTTGGCCGACGACACGGCGCCCAGCCAGCCCGGCATGAGGGAGATGGGATAGATCGCGTTGCTCGCGAAAAAGATCGGCATGGTCAGCACTTGCCCGATCCCCATGAAGCGCTCGCGGGTCTTGACGATGCAGGCGATGATGAGCGAAAGCGTGGAGAACAGGCTCGAGGCCAGCACGATCGCGGCAACGACGCCCACGATGTTCAATGGCGCGAAGCTGACGTCGACGCCGATCACGAGCGCGAGGAGGTAGACGATCACGGCTTGCGCCAGGCCGCGCACGCTCGCGGACAGGGCCTTGCCGATCACCAGCGCGGTGCGCGGCGCCGGGCTCACCAGGTAGCGGTGGAGGATGCCGAGATCGCGCTCCCAGATCGCCGAGATGCCGTAGAAGATGGCGACGAACAGCACGCTCTGGGCGAGGATTCCGGGGGAAAGGAAATCGAGGTAGCGCAGGTTTTCGGGCGACAGCCCGCGGATCTGAGCCATCACTTTTCCGAACAGCAGGAGCCACAGGACCGGCTGCGCCGCGCGGGTCGCGAGCTCCATGGGATCGTGCCGCAGCTTTTGAAGATCGCCGCCGGTCAGTGCCAGGACTTGGGTCGCGAAACCGAAGATCGACCGCCCGAACCGGCGGTCATCGATGCTCGCGGGCTGCGCGCCGGGTACGTTGGACATCGCGATAACTCTCCTCCGATTCGGTCTCGGCTCCGCCGAGACGGACGAACACGTCGTCGAGCGTCGCGTTTGGCCCCACTCCGGCCTTGAGCTCCGCCGGCGTGCCGACGCCGGCGATCCGGCCGCGCGTGATCATCGCGATACGACCGCACAGCGCCTCGACCTCTTCCATGTAGTGGCTCGTCAACAGCATCGTGGTGCGAAACGCCTCGCTCAATTGCCGGACGTGGACCCACACGGCCTCGCGGGCGACCGGATCGAGCCCCATCGTGGGCTCGTCCATGAACAGCACTGCGGGACGGTGAAGCATGCTCTGGGCGATTTCCAGACGGCGGATCATCCCCCCGGAATAGCGCTGAACGACGTGGTCGGCCGCCTCGGCCAGGCCCATGGTCGCCAGCGCGTGTTCGATGCGTGCCGCGCGCTCGACCCGGGGGATCCGGTAGAGCCGCGCCGAAAGCAGCAGGTTCTCGCGCCCGGTAAGCGAGCCGTCGGCGGAAAGGAGCTGGGGCACGTAGCCGATGTGCTGCCGTACCTTCGCGGGTTGGCGCACGATGTCCCAGCCCGCCACCGTGGCGCTGCCCGAGGTCGGCGGCAGCAGCGTTACGAGCATCTTGATGAGCGTGGTCTTCCCGGCGCCGTTCGGCCCGATCAGCCCGAAGATTTCGCCTTCCCCGATGGCGAGCGACACTCGGTCGACGGCGGTGAGGCGGCCGAACCGCTTGGTCAATTCAACGACATTGACCACCGGCTCGCCGGGCGCCGGGGCTGGGCCGGCGGGCGCGGAGGGACCGGGGACGGGATGGGCGGCGACAGTCATGGGGCTCGCAACAGATAGGCGTTGCCCAGCCGGCGCGCAACGGACGCGCCGCCAGGCGACCGGGTGCGGCTATCCCGAGCGTAACGTCGAGACCACCGCGTCGCGCTCGAAGAGATAAAGGAGAGTCCGCAGCGCCTTGCCCCGGCCGCTGGCGAGCTCGGGATCGCGGTTGAGCAAAAGCTCGGCGTCGTCGCGCGCCGCGGCCAAAAGCCCTTCGTGGCGGGCGATGTCGGCCAGCCGGAACTCGGGCAACCCGCTTTGCCGCGTGCCCAGGAGTTCCCCGGCGCCCCGCAGGCGCAAATCCTCCTCGGCGATGCGGAAGCCGTCGTCGGTCTCGCGCATGATGGAGATCCGGGCCCGCGCCGGTTCGGTGAGCGGCGGGGCGTAAAGGAGGAGGCAGGTCGAGGGCCGGGCCGAGCGGCCCACCCGGCCGCGAAGCTGGTGAAGCTGGGCGAGGCCGAAGCGCTCGGCGTGCTCGATCACCATGACGGTCGCCTCCGGCACGTCCACGCCCACCTCGATCACCGTCGTCGCCACCAGGATGTCGATGGCGCCGGTGGCGAAATCCGCCATGACCTTGTCCTTCTCCGCGCCCTTCATGCGCCCGTGGACGAGGCCGACCCGGTCGCCGAAGCGCTTGGCCAGCTCGGCGTGGCGGGCCTCGGCGGCGGCGAGATCGAGCGCCTCCGATTCGGCCACCAGCGGGCACACCCAATAGACCCGCGCCTTGTCCACGACCGCGCGCGCGACCGCGGCCGCGACCTCCTCCAGCCGCTCCAGCGGGATCGCCCGAGTCGTCACCGGCTTGCGCCCGGCCGGCTTCTCGGTCAGGCGCGACACGTCGAGGTCGCCATAGACCGTGAGCATCATGGTCCGCGGAATGGGCGTCGCGGTCATCACCAGCACGTCGGCGTTGCCGCCGGCCTTCTCCGCGAGCGCGAGCCGCTGGTGGACGCCGAAGCGGTGCTGCTCGTCCACCACCGCCAGCGCGAGATCGGCGAACGCCACTTCCTCCTGGAACAGGGCGTGGGTCCCGATGGCCAGCTTGGTCGCGCCCGACTCGAGCCCCTCGTAGATTTTGGCCCGGGCCTTGCCCTTCTCGCGGCCGGTGAGCAGGGCGACGGACACGCCCGCGGCCGCGGCCAGCGGCTCGATGGTCGCCATGTGCTGGCGGGCGAGGATTTCGGTGGGCGCCATGAGCGCCGCCTGATGTCCCGCCTCGACCGCGGCGAGCATGGCGAGGAAGGCGACTACGGTCTTGCCGCTGCCGACGTCGCCCTGGAGCAGCCGCAGCATCCGGCTGGGCGCGGCCATGTCGCGGCGGATGTCCTCGATCGCCGCGCGTTGCGAGCCGGTGAGTTCGAAGGGAAGCGCCGCCGTCACCCGCGCGGCCAGCGTCCCGTCGCCCTTGGTGCTGCGCCCCGGGAGTCGGCGCTGCCGGGCGCGGATGACCGCGAGCGCCAGCTGGTTCGCCAGCAGCTCGTCGTAGGCGAGGCGGGAGCGCGGGCCGGTGTCCGGCGACAAATCGTCTTCCGACTCCGGCGCGTGGGCGGCTCGCAGGCTCTCGCGCCACGGCGCCCAGGCCTGGCGCTTGAGGAACTCGGGCTCGATCCATTCCGGCAGATCGGGCGCGCGCTCGATGGCGGCGCGGATGGCCTTGGCGAGCGGCTTGGGCGTCAGTCCCGCGGTCAAACGGTACACCGGCTCGACCGACTGCAACGAGGCGAGCTCGGCCAACGTCCCGATATGGTCGGGATGGGTCATCTGGATCGCATCGCGGAAACGCTCCACCTTGCCGCTCACCACGCGCGTTTCGCCCTCGGGCAGGACCTTGTGCAGGTAGTCCGGCCGGCCGTGGAAGAACACGAGCTCGATCTCGCCGCTGTCGTCGCGGCAGCGCACCCGGTAGGGCAGGCGGGGATTGCGGGGCGGGACATGGGCCTCGACCGTGACCGTGAGAGTCGCGATCCGGCCGGGCTCGGCCTCGGCCGCCTTGGGCGCGTAGCGGCGGTCGATGATCCCGGTGGGCAGGTGCCACAGCAGATCCACGACCTTGGGCCCGGCAAGCCTCTCGATCAGCTTGGCGAGCCGCGGCCCGATGCCTGGCAGCGCAGTCACCGGGGCGAACAGGGGGAACAGGATCTCGGGGCGCAAGGCGGTCCGCGGATGTGGCCGAGGGTGGCGGTTTGACGCCGGGGCCCTATATCCTAGGCCAACTCGGGAGAGGCCGAAACGATGGACGAGGGCAGGGACGACGTGGAGCGGACGCGAAAGCGCCTGCGCTTCCGGAGCTGGCACCGCGGAACCCGGGAGATGGACATTCTCCTGGGCAATTTCGCCGACCGCCACCTGCCGGGATTCACGGCCCTCCAGCTTGACCGCTACGACGCCCTCCTTCAGAACAGCGACCCGGACCTCTACCGCTGGATCACGGGGCGCGACGCCGTCCCGGTCGCTCATGACCACGACGTCATGAGCCTTCTGCGGAACTTTAGGATCAAGACCTAAGCCTTTTGGAACGCTTCAAAAAATTGTTTTCATCGCCCGGGCGCGTCGCCGTCGCGGGGGCGCCCGAGGGCTTCGACGCGCTGGTGCTCGCGCGGCTCGCCCGCGAGTCCGCGGCGCCGGCGATCCTGCACGTCGCCGAGGACGAGGCGCGGATGGCCCGGATGGCCGATTCCTTGCGCTTCTTCGCGCCCGCCCTCGACGTCCTGACCTTCCCCGCCTGGGACTGCCTGCCCTACGACCGGGTCTCGCCCAACAGCGAGGCGGTGGCGCGGCGCATCGAGACCTTGACCCGGCTGGCGGGCCCCGAGCCGGCGCCCACGCCCCTCGTGGTGGTCACGACCGTGAGCGCGGTCCTTCAAAGGGTCCCGCCGCGCGAGACCTTCCGCGGCGCCGTCTTCGCCGCGGGCCGGGGCGACCGCCTCGCGCTTTCCGACCTCACCGGCTATCTCGCCCGCAACGGCTACGTGCGCGCCGAGACCGTGCGCGAGCCCGGCGAGTTCGCCCTGCGCGGCGGGATCGTGGACCTGTTTCCCCCGGGGTGCGCGGAGCCGCTGCGCCTCGATCTCTTCGGCGACACGATCGAGGACATCCGCAGCTTCGATCCCGTCACCCAGCGCTCCGACCGCAAGCTCGACGGTTTCGCCCTCAAGCCGGTGAGCGAGGTGCCGCTGACCGAGGAATCGATCGCCCGCTTCCGCTCGGGCTACCGCGAGCTGTTCGGCGCCGTCACCGGCGAGGACCCGGTCTACGAGGGCGTCAGCGAAGGCCGCCGCCCGGCCGGGATCGAGCACTGGCTTCCGCTGTTCTTCGAGCGCCTCGAAACCCTGTTCGACTATCTGCCCGGGGCCGCCGTCACGCTCGACCCGCATGCCGGTGACTCGGGGGAGGCCCGGTTCGAGACCATCGCCGACTATTTCGCGGCGCGCCAGCAGGCCCCCGCGGTTCCGGGCGAGCCGCCCTACCGGCCGCTTGCGCCCGACCGCCTTTATCTGACGCGCGGCGAGTGGGAGGAACTTCTGGCGCCGCGCGGCGTCGCCGCGTTCTCGCCGTTCGCCGCCCCCGAGCACGCGGAACACACCATCGACGCCGGGGGAAGGGGCGGGCGCGACTTCGCCGACGTGCGCGCCCAGCCCGACGCCAACGTGTTCGACGCCGTGCGCGACGCCATCGCCGCCGAGGCCGGGGAAGGGCGGCGCATCGCCGTCGCCTGCTACAGCGAGGGATCGCGCGAACGGATCGCGGGCCTGCTCCACGATCACGGCATCGGCGAGACCGTCTCGTGCGAAAGCTGGCATCAGCTGACGCATCTTCGGCCCGGGACGACCGCGCTCGTCGTGCTGCCCCTCGACCACGGCTGGCGCGCGGAGCACACCCTCGTCCTCACCGAGCAGGACATCCTGGGCGACCGCCTGGCGCGCCCCTCGCGCAAGCGGCGCCGCGCCGAAGCCTTCATCGCCGAGGCCTCGAACCTGGGCGAGGGCGATCTCGTCGTCCACGTCGAGCACGGGATCGGCCGCTACGAGGGGCTGGTCGCGATCGAGGTGGACCGCGCGCCCCACGACTGCCTCAAGATCGTCTATCACGGCGGCGACAAGCTGTTCGTGCCGGTCGAGAACATCGAGGTGCTGTCGCGCTACGGCTCGGAGGAGAGCGCGGCCGATCTCGACAAGCTGGGCGGCGCCGGCTGGCAGGCCCGCAAGGCGCGCGTGCGCAAGCGGATTCGCGACATCGCCGGCCAGCTCCTCAAGATCGCGGCCGCCCGGGCCTTGCACGAGGCGCCGGCGCTGGTCCCGCCCGAAGGGCTGTACGACGAGTTTTGCGCCCGCTTCCCCTACGCCGAGACCGAGGACCAGGTGACGGCGATCGCCGAGACGCTCGCCGACCTCGCCTCGGGGCGGCCGATGGACCGGCTGGTCTGCGGCGACGTCGGCTTCGGCAAGACCGAGGTCGCGCTGCGCGCCGCCTTCGTCGCCGTCATGGGCGGGGTGCAGGTCGCGATCGTGACGCCCACCACGCTGCTCTCGCGCCAGCATCTCGCCACCTTCCACCGCCGCTTCGAGGGCCTGCCGGTCAAGATCGAGCAGCTCTCGCGCCTGACCACCGCGCGCGAGGCGGCCCGGATCAAGCGCGGGCTCGGGGAAGGGGCCGTGGACATCGTCATCGGCACCCACGCGCTTCTCGCCAAGGACATCGCGTTCCGAAACCTCGGCCTTTTGATCGTGGACGAGGAGCAGCATTTCGGCGTCGTCCAGAAGGAGCGGCTGAAGGACCTCCGGGCCAACGTCCATGTGCTGACGCTCACCGCCACCCCGATCCCGCGCACGCTCCAGATGGCGCTCGCGGGCGTCAAGGAGATGAGCCTCATCGCCACGCCCCCCGTGGACCGGCTGGCCGTGCGCACCTTCATCCTGCCGTTCGATCCGGTGGTGGTGCGCGAAGCGATCATGCGCGAGCACTATCGCGGCGGCCAGGCGTTCTATGTCTGCCCGCGGATCGAGGATCTGGCCGGCGTCGCGGAGCGCCTCAAGCGGCTGGTCCCGGAGGTTCGGGTCGCGGTCGCCCACGGGCGGATGCCGGCGCGCCAGCTCGAATCGGTGATGTCGGCGTTCTACGAGGGCGGCTGCGACGTGCTGATCGCGACCAACATCATCGAATCGGGGCTCGACATTCCGACCGCCAACACGCTCGTCGTCCACCGCGCCGACATGTTCGGGCTGGCCCAGCTCTATCAGCTGCGCGGCCGCATCGGCCGCTCCAAGCAGCGCGCCTACGCCTATCTCACCTTGCCCCAGGGGCGCGTGCTGAGCCCGGTGGCCCAGCGCCGGCTCGAGATCCTGCACGCGCTCGATTCGCTGGGCGCCGGATTCAGCCTGGCGAGCCACGACCTCGACATCCGCGGCGCCGGGAATCTTCTGGGCGACGAGCAGTCGGGGCACATCCGCGAGGTCGGCATCGAGCTGTATCAGCACATGCTGGAACAGGCGGTGGCGGAGGCGCGCGGCGCGGCGCCCGTCGCGGACGAGACGGCGTGGACGCCGCAGATCTCCGTCGGGGTGCCGGTGCTGATCCCGGAAACCTACGTCGCCGATCTCGGCGTGCGCCTCGGGCTCTACCGGCGCATCGCCAATCTTCTGGACGAGCCGGAGATCGAGTCCTTCGCCGCCGAGATGATCGACCGCTTCGGCGCGCTGCCGCCCGAGGTCGGCAATTTGTTCGACATCGTCACCCTCAAGCGGCTGTGCCGCGAGGCCGGGATCGAGCGGATCGAGGCCGGGCCCAAGGGCGCGGTCGTCGCCTTCCGCGACAACGCCTTCGCCGATCCCGCCGGGCTCATCGACTTCATCGCCCGCAACGCGGGCACCGTGAAGCTGCGCCCCGACCACCGGCTGGTCGTCCAGCGCTCGTGGGAGACCCCGCCCGAGCGGGTCGCGGGCGTGCGCCAGCTTCTGCGCCAGATCGCCGAGATCGCCGGGCGCGCGTCCGCCCGGCCCTGCCAGGTCAAGGCGGGGGCGGTCTAGGGCGGGGTTCGGGAAAAGCGCGTCTAGCGCAGGTTGCCGTGGGCGCGCGCGAGCATGGCGGCGGCCGTGTCGCCGGCGCGATAATCGGCGCAGCCCGCCTGGAGCCAGGCGCTCACGGGCTGCTGTGCGCCGGGGACGGCGAACTGCGTGTTGAGAAGCACGCCGGAGATGCGATGCACCACCACCTCGGCGTCCTCAATCGCGGTGTCGGGAAGCACCAGGCAGAATTCCTTGTCGCCGCGCCGGGCGACCATGTCCTCGACGCGGACCAGCGCCGTGATCCATTCCGCCACCTGGCGCAGGAGATCGTCGGCGGCCCCGGCCCCGAAATCATGCGCGACCGATCCCAGATTCTGGATCTGGAAGGACACGAGCGAGAGATGCTTGCGCCAGGACCCGGCCGCCGCCACCAGGCGGTCGAGATGGGCGCGCAGGAAGTCGCGCGGAAACGCCCGGCCGATCTCGCCGTCGCCCGCCTTCGCCTGGATGGCGGCCAATTGGTCGTGGATGGCGGCGCGCAGCTTCTGGCGCCGAACCAGCGATTCGATGGTCGTGGAGAGCTCGGTCTCGTCGAGCGGGCGGAGCAGCACGGCGCTGGCGCCGGCGCGGTAAGGCGCGTCCAGGCTCTCGAACGCGCCGCGGTCGGCCAGCAGCAGCGCCGGAAGATTGAACAGCCGCGTGTTGTTGCGGATCTGGCGGCACAGATAAAGCGCGTCCTCGCCGTTGGCCTCGATCGCGACGACGAGGGCGTCGAACGGGCTCTCGTGCAGCATCGAGGCCGCGCTGAACACGTCGCAGACCGGCTCGAGCCGGAAGTCGCGTCCCAACGCGGCCTCGAGTTCGGCACAGTTTTGGGTTTCCTTCGCCACCACCAGCACGCGGCGGACCTCTGCGCCCGCGGACGGCGCGCCAGCGGCCGCCTCGATGCCGAGCGCGCGCGCGGTGGCGGCCCGCTGCTGCAGCTCCGTGTTCATGACGGCGAGCCGCACCAACGGCCGCAGCTTCGAGAGCAGCACGGTTTCGCTGGCCGCCGAGGCCACGACGTCGTCGATCCCCGCGGCCAGGCAGCGGCGCCGGAAAGCGGGCGTCGGATCCTCGGCCAGAAGGACCACCGGGATATGGGCGGCGCCTTCCTTGAGGGCGGCGGCGAGCCGGCAGGCCTTGTCGCCGTGGCCGCCGCCGTCGATCAGGGCCAGGTCGGGATGCTCGTCGCGCGCCAACTTGCGCCCTGCGATCGCGAAGTCCCCGGCGAAGGTGGCGTAGCGCTTGCGCCGCAGCAGCCGGGAAAGCTCGCGCGAGCGGGTCTTGTCGTCGCTGAGGACGAGAATCCGCGCCAAGGACGGCGGCGGCGCGGCGCCGGCCCCGACCTTGCCCAGGCGCAGCGCGCGGTCACGCGCACTCGGTTCCGCCGCTCCCGGTTTTCCCCATGCAGGCATGGGAAGATGATCTCTGCAAATTATTACCAATTCATGAGCGATGCGGCCGCGCGCTTGCCCTTCCGTGGTCTCCGCTTTGGGTCTATGAAAGGGAGCAGGGACCCCTGGCTTCAAGGAAGGCGGCGATGAGGAAACGGGTTGCGATCGTTGTCGCTGCGGCCGCGCTGTTGCTGGCCGGGGCCGCGCGGGCGGAAACCGCGCCCGCCCCCTGCGGGGCCGGGGTGCCGGACCAGATCTTTTCCGCCTATGTCCGCACCGCCCAGCGCGAGCTCAATCTGCACGGCTACGACGCGGGCGTTCCCGACGGCCGGCTGACGCCCAAGACCGAGGCGGCGGTGCGCGCGTACCAGCGCGACGCCCGGCTGACGGCGGACGGCTGCGTGACCAAGAATCTCCTCGACCATCTCCAATTCGTTCTGCCCCGGGTGGAGAAGGCGCGCAGCGGCCGCGCCCAGCCGGAGGTGATCGAGGCCCAGACCTTGCTGACGCGGCGCGGCTATTATCTCGGCGCCGTGGACGGCATCGAAGGCGCACGCACGCGCGCCGCGGTGCGGCGCTTCCAGGCGGACGCGAATCTTCCCGTCACGGGCAGGCTGGACCCGGCGCTGATCGACGCGATCAAGTCGGCCGATCCGCGCATCCGGGGCGACAAGGAATCCGGCGCGGCCCATCGCTGAGCCGCGGCCCGCCGCCGCTCACCCCTGCGCGGGCTTTTCCGATCCTCGCGACCGGGCCGCGAGTTCCTCCGCCAGCTCCTTTTCGAGGCGCACGAGGTCGTCGGGCGGCGGCATGCCGAAGGCGCGCATGCCGTTGAGAACCTGGGTGAGCCGCGTGTAGATGTCACCCAGGTCGGCCTCTCCGCCTTCGATCTCCTTGATCAGCAGCGAAAGGGCCGCCTCCACCTCCTGTTCGTCCATCATGGCATTCGATCCTGAACCCAGCCGCGTTGCCGGCCAGGATACGCTGCGCGCACCGTTAACGGGAAATTAATCATGAAACGCCCAAGATTCGGGCCGGGCCGGTGCCGTCGGGGGATCACCTGGGCGCTGGGGGCGTTGGCGAATCAGGGAGCCGCACGGGTGGCGATTGCGGAGGCAACCACTGCGCGCCGGCCGGGGAAGGGGCCGAATCCCTCCGCCGCGCCGGACCGTTTCATGCGGGCGTTGCTCGCGTTCGAGCTTCCCGCGCTCGTGGGGATCGTGACCGTGCTCGCGGTCGTGCTCGCGGAGATCGTGTCCACCGCGGTCAGCGTGGCCATGATCGGCACGGTTCCGCCGGTCGTCACCGTCGCCGCCTTCGTGGCCCCGGCCGCGGTCGCGCCGCTCGTCTCGCTCATTCTCATTGCGGTCATCAACAATCTGCGGCGCGAGGTGGCAGAGCGCCGCTCCATCGAGGAGGCGCTGCGGGTCGCCATCGATTCCGCCGAGGCGGCCAACCACACCAAGTCGCGGTTCCTCGCCAACACCAGCCATGAGTTGCGCACGCCGCTCAACGCGGTCATCGGCTTCTCCGACATGATCCGCGACGCGATCGACGCCCACGCGCCGCCGGAAAAGCTCCTGGAATACGCCGGTCACATCAACGAGTCGGGACGGCATCTGCTCGCCGTCCTCAACGATATCCTCGACCTTTCCAAGGTCGAGGCGGGAAAGCTCGAGCTTTACGAGGAGGAGGTGGATGTCGCCGCCATCATTCACTCCTGCATCGCGACGCTCCGCCAGAAGGCGGACCGCGGCAAAGTGCTGCTCGCCGTCGAATTGGCGCCCAACCTGCCTACGCTTTGGGCCGACCCGCGCAAGCTGAAGCAGGTGTTTCTCAATCTGCTCTCCAACGCGATCAAGTTCACCGCGGCCGGCGGCCGGGTGGCGACGACGGCGGCGGTGGACGCGGCCAACGCGGTTTCGATCACGGTGGCCGATACCGGCATCGGCATCGCGCCGGAAGACATCCCCGCGGCGCTCGCCCCCTTCAGCCAGGTGGATTCCAATCTCAACCGCAAATTCGAGGGCACCGGCCTCGGCCTGCCGCTGGCCAAGGCCCTGGTCGAGTTGCACCAAGGCGCGTTCGACCTGAAAAGCGAGCCGGGGATCGGAACCGCGGTGCGCATCGCCTTTCCCGCCGCCCGCACGCGGCGGCACGCCGCCTGAGCCGCGGCGCCCGGCCGTGCCCGCGCATCCCCAAAGCAAAAAGCCCGCCGCGCGAGATTCTCGCGGGCGGGCTTTGCCGCGGCTCCCGAGGGAGCCGGCAAACGGTTCGCTAGTCGGCGGGCGCGAGGTCGACGGCTTTGGCGCCGCGCGGCTCGTTCAGCACCTGGTAGCTCACACGCTGACCTTCGATGAGCGAGCGCATGCCCGCACGCTCGACCGCGGTGATGTGGACGAAGACGTCCTTGTCGCCCTGGCCGGCATCCGGGGTGATGAACCCGTAGCCCTTGGTCGCGTTGAACCACTTAACAGTTCCGGTAGCCATGATTGCTCCTTTCTACATAACGGAAGTGCACCGGGCCGTTGCCGGCCGGCGCGAAAACGTCTCACAATTTCGGGAGGTAACCAGGCTAGGCCGGTTTGCAGGTATACTGGGCACTGGAGCACACGGTACGCCGATAACTTGTGCGACTTCGCCCTATATGGGCGCTTCCGGGGGCCCGTGCAAGAAAAATCAGCGGTATCCCGGGGCCGCAAAAACCGCCGCCTCCCGCCGCCGTGGCCGGAAGGAGGCAAAGGGCGTATGATTCGCCCTCCAGCGGCCCCCGGGGCCAGGATCGAGCCGCCATGAGGCAAAGGACCGTTTCCGAGCTGGTGCGCCACCAAGTCCTGTTGCAGCTTCCACCCGAAGCGAGCGTGCGGGAGGCGGTGCGCCTCATGGCCGAGCGCCGGGTCGGCGCCGTGCTCGTCACCCGCTCCGGGCGGCTGGCGGGGATCTTCACCGAGCGCGACATGATGAACCGCGTCGCGGCCGAGGGCCGCGATCCCGACCGCACCCGGCTCGCCGACGTCATGACTCCCGATCCGCGCACCATCGAGGACAACGTGCGCACGATCGAGGCGCTGCGCGCGATGCAGGCCGGCGGATTCCGCCACCTGCCGGTGACGCACGCGGGCGCGCTCGCCGGGATCCTGTCGCTGCGCGACTTCGCCAGCGTCGAGATCGCCGAGATCGAGCGCGAAGGCGACTTCGAGCGCGCCATCGCCGAGGGCGGCCGGACCGCGGACTAGCCCCGCGGGGCCGCGGAAAGCCGCGCCCGGAGCCCGGAATCGGGGCTGTTTCGCTTCCTTGGGCCCGCCATCGGCGCTAGAATTCATCCATTACCTCTTGGGGGAGAGGGTCATGACCGCTTTTCACGTCGCCTTGCGGGCCGGCGCCGTCACTGTTGCCGCGAGCCTGCTTGCCTATTCGAACGCCCGCGCCGACGTCCCGGTGCGGCAAGTCAACATCGAGGCCCGCATCGTCGAAGTGAGCGGCGAGTTCGCGGCCGGCCTCGGCGTCGCCTTCGATTCCGTGCACGGCCGCTACACCAGCACCAGCAACGAAGAGCCGGGAAGCGGCGACGGCTCGAGCGTGAACGGCGCCGGCAGCGCCGGATTCAATCTCTGGTTCAATACCGGGTTGCTGAAGCCCGACCCCGGCGGCCGGAACGCGCTGAACCTGGGGCTGGGCGCCGCCTTCACCGGCTTCTTCGGCGGCGACAACGACGTGCTTTCGCTGGTCCGCCACAACAACAACGACATCCCCGACGTGACGGTGAAGCGGAACATCGACCACGCCCTCGACATCACGGCGCGGGCGAGCATCCCGATTCTCGTCAGGCCGCGCCTGCTGGCCACGGAAGGGAAGCCCGCGCGCATCATCGTCGAGCCCTTCATCGGCCTCTCCGTCATCGAGACGCAGACCACGATCCGCAGCGACCGGACCGTTCTTCTCGGGCCGCTTCTTTCGGAATCGCACTCCGAGGTCAAGACCGGCCTCGTGACCGGCGTCGGCGTCCTGACCGATCTCGGGAAGATCCCTTTCCTCGGCGACATTCCGGTGCTGGGGGGCCTGTTCTATACCGGGCGCCGGGTGCCTGGCGGCGACGCCGTGGTGAGCGGGGGCGGGGTCTCGGAAACGGGGCGCACCGGCGCCTCCTGGCAGCACCAGGGGCTGATCGTCCTCATCACTCCGTTCGTCATCCGCGATACCGGAAAGTAGGCGACCCGCCGTCCACCGGGCCGGAGCCGCCGGCCGCGCGATGCGCGGCGGCCGGTGCGCCGTAATCTGCGATTATCGTTAACCCGATCTTTACCTCGTTTCGCGATCATCCCGCGCGGCAGGTGACGCAGGGGCGCATCGCAGGCGCCGGCGCCCTGGGGACGGGATCAGATCATGCGCACGCAAAGAGCGGAGCGCCGCGAGGGATTCTCGGGCGAACCTTCCACAGCGGCTCCATTGGGGAACGACGGCCGACCGGCCGATCCGGACAGCGCGCCCGTCCCAGGCAGCCGGCGGTTCGATGACTTCGCCGATCTCGTGTCCGACTGGATCTGGGAAACCGGGCCCAGTCTCCGCTTCACCTATCTCTCCCAACGCTTCGAGGAACTGACCGGCCTGTCGCGCGCCGATGCGCTCGACCGCACGCTCCTCGACGTCGCCGGCGCCGATCTCCGCGACGAGCACTGGCAGCGGCATCTCGAGGACTTCCTGGCCCAGCGGCCATTCCGCAACTTCCGGTTTTCCACGAGCCCGGCCTCCGGCAAGGTCCGGAGTTTCCAGGTCAGCGGGAAGCCCTTTTGGGACGAACAGGGCCGGTTCGCGGGTTACCGCGGGACGGGACAGGACATCACGGACAGCGAGCGCACCCACGAGAGCCTGCACACCGTCAAGGCGCGGCTCGAGCACCTGCTCAATACCAGCCCCGCCATGATCTACAGCTTCAAGGCGACCGGAAACCACGCCGCGACCTTCGCCAGCAACAACATCAAGACCCAGCTCGGCCACGAGCCCCACGAGTTCCTCGACGATCCCGCCTTCTGGACCAACCACATCCATCCCGAGGACGCCGAGCGCGTGTTCGCCGATCTCGCCACCTTGTTCAAGACCGGCCACCACGTCCAGGAATACCGGTTCCGCCACAGGGACGGCGGCTACCGCTGGATGCGGGACGAGCTGGTGCTGGTGGAGGACAACGACGGGGAGCCGCTCGAGGTCGTCGGCTACTGGGTGGACATCACCGACCGCAAGCGCGCCGAGGAGTCGGTCCGGGACTACGCCGAGCGGCTCGAGCGCAGCAACCGCGAACTCCAGGACTTCGCCTACGTCGCCTCCCACGACCTTCAGGAGCCGTTGCGCAAGATCGAGGCGTTCGGCGACCGCCTCAAGGTCAAATGCGCCGACACGCTTTCCGACGACGGAAAGATGTACCTGGAGCGGATGCAGAACGCGGCCGCCCGCATGCGCGCCCTCATCAACAGCCTGCTGTCCTATTCGCGGGTCACGACCAAGGCCCAGCCGTTCGTTCCCACGAACCTCGCCGACGTCGCCCGGGACGTGGTCTCGGATCTCCATGTGCGGATCGAACGCACGGGCGCGACGGTCGAGATCGGAGAGATGCCGACGATCGACGCCGACCCGATGCAGATGCGCCAAGTCCTTCTCAATCTCGTGGGCAACGGCCTGAAATTCCAGAAGGAGGACGTTGTACCCGTGGTCCGGGTGACGGCCGAGACGTTCATCCACGGCGGCGGGCACCCGAGCCTAGCCGGCCCCGAGGACATCTGGTGCCGGATCAGCATCGGCGACAACGGAATCGGATTCGAAGACAAATACGTGGACCGCATCTTCAACATGTTCCAGCGGCTTCACGGACGCGGGGAATACGAAGGAACCGGAATCGGGCTCGCCACATGCCGCAAGATCGTCGAGCGCCACGGGGGCACCATCGCCGCGAAGTCAGCGCCGGGTGAAGGCGCGACGTTCATCGTGGAATTGCCGACGCGACACGCGAACAAGGAGTAACGACATGAAACCCAACGGGCACGCCATCATCATTCTGATGGCCGACGACGACGCCGACGACCGCATGCTGGTCAAGGATGCGTTCGCCGAAAGCCGCCTCAACAACGACCTCCACTTCGTCGAGGACGGCGAAGAGCTTCTCGACTACCTCTTCCGCCGCGGCAAGTACGAGAGACTGAAGGGGGCGCCGTATCCGGGCCTGATCCTTCTCGACCTCAACATGCCGAAGAAGGACGGGCGCGAGGCCTTGGCCGAGATCAAGGCGCATCCCGACCTGCGGCGCATCCCGATCGTCATTCTCACCACCTCGCGCGCCGAGGAGGATATCCTGCGCACCTACGACCTCGGCGCGAATTCCTTCATCACCAAGCCGGTGACGTTCGAGAACCTGGTCCACGTCGTTCAGGTCCTCGGCAATTACTGGGTCGAGATCGTCGAGCTTCCGGGCTCCGGGGCCTCGGCCGCCGCGTGACGAGGCGCCATCCGTGTCCATCCGGATCCTTTTGGTCGAAGACGACGAGGACGATTACCTGATCACCCGCGATCTCCTGCACGAGATCGCGGCCGACCAGTACGACATCGAGTGGGTGAAGACCTTCGAGAAGGGTCTCGATACCCTGCCGCGCAACGAGCACGACATCGCCCTCATCGACTACCGGCTCGGGGGAAAAAGCGGCATCGAGCTGCTGCGCGAAGCCCTCGAGAGGGGCTGCCTCGCCCCGGCCATCCTTCTCACCGGCGCCGGCGACCGCGACATCGACATGGCGGCGATGGAGGCGGGCGCCGCCGACTTCCTGGACAAGACGACGCTGACCGCGCCGCTTCTCGACCGCTCCATCCGCTACGCCATCGCCCAGGCGCGCGACCGCCGGGCGCTGATCGAGAAATCGTTCTCGCTGGCCACGGCCAAGGAGCAGGCGGAGCTCGCCAACCGCGCCAAGTCCGAGTTCCTCGCCAACATGAGCCACGAGCTGCGCACGCCACTCAACGCGATCATCGGCTTCGCGGAAATCATGAGGGACGAGCTGTCCGGGCCGATCGACAATCCGTACTACAAGGACTACATGCGCGACATCTACGCCAGCGCCAACCACCTGCTCGAGGTCATCAACGACATTCTCGACGTCTCCAAGGTCGAGGCCGGAAAGATCGGTCTTCAGGAATCCTGCTTCGACGTGGACAGCGCAATCCAGTCGGCGCTGCGCCTCGTGGTCGCGCGGGCGGACGAGGCCGGCGTCGCCATCGAATACGAGCCCCGCGCCGGTTTGCCCCGCCTCTACGCCGATGCGCGGCGCGTCAAGCAGATGCTCCTCAATCTCCTTTCCAACGCCGTCAAGTTCACGCCCGCGGGCGGGCGGGTCGCCGTGGACGTCCGGCTCGCCAACGACGGGCTTTCGATCTCGGTCGCCGATACCGGAATCGGCATCGCCGAGGACAAGATCCCGCTGGTCTTCACGCCCTTCGCCCAGGTGGACGGATCGCTCAAGCGCAAATACGAGGGCACGGGGCTCGGGCTCACGCTCACCAAGGGCCTGGTCGAGCTCCACGGCGGCGCCATCACGATGGAAAGCGCACTCCGGCAAGGCACCACCGTGACCTTGTGGTTCCCGAACGAGCGCATGATCGCCGAAGGGCCGGAGCCGCAGGCGCGGCGCCACAGCGCCTGAGCGTTACCCGCGGATTTCGTTCATTTCCCGTCGAGAAGCCGGTGCGCCCGGTGCCACGCCTCGAGCGAGTCGGGCGGGTATCCGTCATAGCGCTTCTCCCCCTTGCGGGCGTCCACACGCACCCAGTTCGCCTTCGAGCCGAGCATCGTGTGGACCTGCTCCGGCGGCTCGGGCAGGGGCGTGTCGATCGCGCTCGCGAAGGGATGGACGAGATCGGGCCACCCCGGATCCCAGACCCACAGCGCCGAGCCGCAGCGCGCGCAGAAGCGGCGCTCGCCCGAGCTCTTTTTGCCGTCGATCCGCGCGTGGAACACGGCGATGTTCTTCTTCCCCTGGACCCCCAGCGTGCCGGCCTTGGCCCCGAGATTGATCGCGTAGCCGCCGCCGCCCGCGGTCTTGCGGCAGATCGAGCAGTAGCAGCGCAGATAGGGAACCGGCGCGTAGGCCTCCACCTGGAACCGCACGGCCCCGCAATGACACGAGCCTTCCAATCGCATCGCCCGACTCCTTATCCGTTGCCGAACAAGAAACGTGGCAAGGTCGGCGCGCGCCCGCAAGCGCCCCGGCATCGGGCCGCAGCGAAGGCCGTGGTCTACCGTGCCCCAAGGGGCTCGACGGTCTTTCCGCGCCCGGCTACGCTTGTATGGCTTGCTCAGAAGCCGCGAGAAGTATTGGAGAGAACAGCTTGAATTCACGCTATTTTTTCCATGCCCGGCTGGAGTGGGCGCGGGATGATTAGACTTCGCGGAACCAAGGCGTACTTCTGGCGCAACATCTACGCCGAGCATCCCGTGCAGGTCATGCAGCTCGACCTGACGGGGAGCACGCAGTGGACCGCCGCCGATCTTGCCAAAGAGCTCGTGGACACCCTCGACGAGACGTTCCCCGGCCTGGACTGCCGGTCGAGGAGCCTCGGCTCCGCCGCCTTGGCGGTGGCGCTGGCACTGAAGATCCAGACCGCACACGACCTGACGCCGGAAATCTCGGGGGTGCACAGTGTCAGCACCGACGGAACGCGGGCGACCGTCTTCTTCGCTTGCCGCGACCATTACCTCGCGACCTTCACGAGCCAGCTTGCCACGGGACTCGTCAATTCGCTCGCGACGGAACCCGCGTTGACCCGCGAAGGCCTTGCCGCGCGACTGAAGGAAATCGACGCATTCGTGGACGGGGCCGCTCTCAATCCGTCCACGCGCGCCATGGCCGAGGCCGCCGAGCGCCGGGACATACCCTGGTTCCGCATCAGCCCGAGCCGATACGTGCAGTTGGGACAGGGCCGCGCGCAGGAGCACATCATCGAAACCCTCGTCAGGGGGCAGTCCGCCATCGCGCTGGAGCTTTGCGGGAACAAGGCCAACAGCTTCGTGCTGCTCGGCGCCGTTGGCCTGCCGGTCGGCCAATTCGCTACGGTGAGTGACGAAAACTCGGCCCTGGGTGCCGCGGAGCGCATCGGCTATCCGGTCGTCCTCAAGCCGGTAAGCGGCCGCAAGGGAGACTCGGTCTACGCGAACCTGCGGGACGCCGCAGAGCTCCGGCGGGCGCTGGCGTCGGTGGCGAATCAGCGCCGGCCGTTCCTCCTGCAAAGCTTCTTTCCCGGCGACGATCATCGGCTTCTCGTGGTTTCCGGGCGCTTCGTCGCGGCCGCACGCCGGATTCCGGCATCGGTCGCGGGCGACGGAAAACGCACCGTGACCGAGCTCGTCGAGGAAGCCAACAAAGACCCGCGGCGGGGACACGGGTTCAGGACGATCATGGCTCCGATCGAAATCGACGGCGAAGCCCGCCGCGTTCTCTCACAGCAGGACTTGACCCCCGACAGCGTCCCGCCACCCGGCGTGCTCGTGCGCTTGCGGGCCACCGCAAATATCGCGACGGGGGGCACGGCCGTGGACGTCACCGACCAGGTTCACCCCGACAATGCCGCGGCGGCGATCAAGGCGGCGACGGTCCTGGGCCTGCAGATCGCGGGTGTCGATTTCCTTTCGCCGGATATCTCGCGCTCGTGGCGTGAGGCCGGGGGAGGCATCTGCGAGGTCAACTCCGTCGTCGGGTTGCAGCCGCACTGGCTGGGCGATCTCACCCGCGACGTCGTCGGCCCCATTCTCGAAACGATCTATCCGCCCGGCGAGAACGGGCGCATCCCGACCGCGATGATCACGGGCACGAAGGGCAAGTCCACGGTCGCGATGATGCTCTCGCACATCCTCGTGTGCGCCGGCCACACCGTCGCGGCCGCGACCTCGGACGGCGTCACGGTCGGCGGCGAAACCATCGGCCTCGGCGACGCCGCGGCCGTTTCCGGCGCGGACGCCGTCCTTCGCGACCCCACCGTGACCGCCGCCGTGCTCGAGACCGCGCGCGGCGGCTTGCTGCTGCGCGGCATGTACCTCGACCGCTGCGACGTCGCGGCGCTCCTGAACGTGGAGCGCGAGCAGATCGACATGGAGGGCATCGACTCGCTCGACGACATGGCCCGCCTCAAGCGCAAGGTGCTGGAGGCCGCGCGCCGCGCCATCGTGCTGAATGCGGACGACCCGAGATGCCTGGGCGCGGCCGGCGATTTCCCCTCGGTGCCCAAGATCTTCTTCACCATGCGCGCGGCGCCGTCCGCGCTCGCGGCGCACATGGGCGCCGGCGACGCCGCGATCTTCCTGAAGGCGGCGGGTGAAAAAGAAGCCGTTGCGCTCCAGCGCGGCGGAGAGGAGACCGTTCTGCTCGCGGTCGCCGAGCTTCCCTCCTCGTTGAACGGGATCATCCGCCACAACATCGCCAATGCCATGGCGGCCGCAGGCCTCGCGCTCGGCCTCGGGATCGCGCGCGAGCACGTCGCCGCGGGGCTGCGCGCATACGACAACGCGCTCGAGCGGAGCATCGGCCGCTTCAGCTTCGTCGAGGGATTTCCGGTGCCGATGTTCTTCGATCGCGCCGCGCAGGCGCCGGCGTTTGTTGCCGCCGTCGCGGTCACCGACAAGACGGCGGTGTCGGGCCGCCGGATCTGCGCCGTGACGACCATGGGCAACCGGCCCGGCTGGCACTTCACCGAGAGCGCGGAGTCGCTTGCCGGCCACTTCGACTCGTTCGTCTGCTACGAGCGCGCCGATTTCCTGCGCGGAAGGCAGCCCGGCGAGATCGCCCGCCTTCTGGCGGAAGGGCTCGCCGCCGCCGGCGTTTCCGCCGAGCGCATCGCGGTTGCCCTCTCTAACAGGGAGGCGGCCGAGATCGTTGCCCGCCAAACGCGTCCCGGGGACTTCGTCGCCGTCTTCGGCTCCGACGTCCCGGCGTCGGTGGATGAGTACCGCGAGGCGTTCGGCCGGGTCTCGCCCGCGCCGGCGGAGCCGGTCCGTCCCGAACCCGCCTGAACGGCGCGGCCCGTTGCGGCCGTTCCGGCGGCGCGTTCGCGCCTGGTCGCCGTGGCCCCATGACGTGGCATGGATGGGCCTTTCTTGGTAAGAATCGACGTCGGGGTCCGGAACGTCCGGACCCGTGAGGCGACGAGCCGACCGACGGACGCAGAAGAACGCTGACGGCTCACCAGCGAGGGAGGGCGAATCCATGGGCGCAGTCGACCCCGACGGCCAGAACGCCGAGTACGTGGATTTCTGGAACGAGGTCCTCGTTCCCAAGTTCGTCAAGTACAAGCACATCCTGGTGGACGGATTGAGCCACCACAGCGAGGCGATCTTCCCCTCCCTGCAGGTCAAGGAGGGCGATGCGGCGCTGGACGTCGGCTGCGGCTTCGGCGACACGGCGATAAGGCTCGCCGAGCGCGTGGGGCCGAGCGGCAAGGTGGTCGGGCTGGATTGCTGCGAAGCCTTCCTGGCCTTTGGGCGCGAGGCCGCGGCGGCGGGCGGGTTCGCGAATGTCTCCTTCGTGGAAGCCGACGCGTTGCTCGATCATTTCGAGCCCGAGTACGACTTCGTCTTTTCGCGCTTCGGGACCATGTTCTTCGCCAATCCTGTGGCCGGCCTGAGGAACATGCGAAGCGCGCTCAAGCCCGGCGGGATCATGACGCACATCGTCTGGCGCGCGCCCGAGGCGAATCCCTGGCTCAGCATGGCCAAGGACGTGGTGCTCGAATTCCTGCCGCCGCCCGGCGAGGACGCCCGGACCTGCGGGCCGGGGCCATTCTCGATGGCGAACCAGGCGATGGTCACGAAGATGATGGAGATCGCCGGCTACGAGGACATCGCCTTCAAGCGGGTCGACGCCCCGGTTCTGGTCGGCACAACGGTCGAGGACGCCATCAATTTCCAGCTCGCCCTGGGGCCGGCGGGCGAGGTGTTCCGCGAGGCCGGCGAGGAGGCCGAGAGAAAGCGCGGCGAGATCGAGGCCGCGTTGGCGGACGCCATCAACGCCCAGAAGAAAGAGGCGGGCGGGATCGTGATGGATTCCTCGTCCTGGGTGATTTCGGGCCGGAACCCCGCCTGAACGGCGCTGCCGCCGCCGGCCACGGCTCCGGTGCCGCGGCCTCGAGCCCTGCGCCAAACGAGGGATCTTCGAGACTTGCTGGCGGATGGGGTGGGATTCGAACCCACGAGACCCTTGCGGGTCTTCCGGTTTTCAAGACCGGTGCCTTAAACCGCTCGGCCACCCATCCGCTGGTGTTCTAGCCCGGGGCGCGACAAGGCGTCCATCCCGCGCCCGGGCCTGTCGGCCTGCCGGCCAGGGCCCAAAAAACCCGCCAAAGCCGCGGGCTTAAGGAACCGTACACTTATTTTCGCTTAAATCGAGGGCTACGACCCGGGGGCCGTCCGCCGCGCCATGAACCTTGCCCGATCCCACCCCAACCCGCCGGCCGCGCCCGCGGCCGTCGACACGTCCACGGTCGCGGATTGGGCGCGCTTCGTGGCGCCGCTGGCGCCTCGTGCGACCTGCGGCGAAGCCTATCGCCGGTTCGCCGCCGATCCCGAGCTCGCCGCGCTCGCCGTGGTCGAAGGGGCGAGGCCGGTCGGCCTGGTGACGCGGGGCGAGATCCTCGCCTGCCTCGGCGACCGCCTGGCGCCCGCGCATGCGGAGACGGAAAGCGTGACCCGGATCATGAACCGGGCGCCGCTGGTCGTCGAAGCCTCCCTCGCGTTCGACCAGCTCGTGGCGCTCGTCGCCGACGCGTGCTCCCACGCGCTCGTTTCCGGATTCATCGTCACCCGCGGCGGAGATTACGTCGGCATCGGTACCACCCGCTCGCTGCTTCTGGCGAGCGCCAGGCGGCTCGCCGAGCATTCGCGCGAGCTCGAGCGCAGGCACCTGGAGGCCTCGGAATCCAACAAGAGCAAGGCCGAGTTCCTGGCCGCGGTCAGCCACGAATTGCGTACGCCGCTCAACGCGATCATCGGCTTTTCGCAGATCATCGCCCAGGGCGTCTTCCGGCCCGACGAGTTCGAGCGCTACCGCAGCTACGCCCAGGACATCCAGAGCAGCGGCGAGCACCTTCTGGAGATCATCAACGACATCCTCGATCTCTCCAAGGTCGAAGCGGGAAAGCTGGTGCTGCGCGAGGAAACGACCGGCGTCGGCGCGCTCGTCGATTCGACGCTTCGGCTCGTGCGCCAGCGCGCCACCGAGGGCCAGGTCGCCCTGGAAACGGAGATCCCGGACTGCGCCTGCCAGTTGCGCGGCGACAAGCGGCTGCTGCGCCAGATGCTCCTCAATCTGGTCGCCAACTCGGTGAAATTCACGCCGCCCGGCGGCAAGGTCGCGGTGCGCATCGCGCTCGAGAAGGACGGCCTGGTGTTCGTGGTCGCCGACACCGGAATCGGCATCGCCCGGGAGGACATCCCCAAGGCGATGACGCCGTTCGGCCAGGTCGACAGCCGTCTCGGGCGGCGCTACCCCGGTACGGGGCTCGGGCTGCCGCTCGCCAAGGCGATGGCGGAAGCCCACGGCGGCAGCCTCGATCTGGAAAGCCAGCTCGGCATCGGCACCGTCGTCACCGTGCGCCTGCCGCGCGGGCGGGTCATCGCCGCCTGCGAGTCGGTCTGCGCGACCAGTTATTCGATCTGACCTCGTGAGGACGGGATGAGCCCCGAACGGCACGGCTCGATGCGGTTCCCCTGCAGATGGAAAGCGTGCGCCGGCGTGCTGTTGGCGATCGTCCTTTCGGCCTGGGCCTCGCCTCTCGCAAGCGCGGGCTCCGCCATCCTCGACTACGACAGCGCCGGGCGCCTCGACAAACTGCACCAGGTCGATCGCAACGGCGCCGACGCCCCGGGTGCGGCTGGCCCGCACCGAGAAGGGACTCTGGGCGGGCAGGATTCACAAGGACAACAGGATTTGAAACCGGCCGCGCCGCCCGATCCCGAGAACTGGTTCGAGCCCGGCGAGGTCCTCGTCGCCAATCCGCCGCGCCACTTCGAGATCACCGTGATGGGCGACGGCTTCCGGGTGCTGGAGAAGGTCAGGCTGGCGGCGCTGTCCTTCGAAGTGTGGCGCCTGCGCACGCCCTCGGGCGTCACCGTGCCGGAGGCCGTGGCCGGGTTGCGTGCGCGCTTTCCGGGATTGCTGCTCGACGCCAACCATCAATACCGCCCGTCCGCCGGCCCGATGGGATCGCCGAGCGTGGCGCGGGCCGCGATCGGGTGGGGCGACATCGACGCCGCCTGCGGCCGGGGAATCCGCATCGGCATGGTGGACACGCCGGTCGACACCGCGCATCCGGCGCTGGCCGGCCAGAAAGTCGTCTACCGCTCCTTCATACGGCCCCAGCGCACGCCCGCGCCCGCCGATCACGGGACGGCGATCGCCGCCATGCTGGTGGGCAAGCCCGACCGCGAGGGATGGGGCGGGCTGCTTCCCGGCGCCGCGCTGTTCGCCGGTAACATCTTCACCTTCAACGACGCCGGCCGCGAGGTCGCCGACGTGGTGGCGATGCTCAAAGCGCTCGACTGGCTCGCCGGGGAGCGGGTGCACGCCGTCAACCTCAGCATGGCCGGCACCGACAACCGGATCATGAGATTCGCGATCAAGCAGGCCGCCGCCAAGGGCATGGTCATGGTGGCGGCCGTGGGCAACTGGGGCACCACCGACCGGCCGGCCTATCCGGCCGCCTATTCCGAGGCGATCGGCGTCACCGCCGTGGATTCCAGCTCCGCCATCTACGCCTATGCCAACCGCGGGCCCTATGTCGCCTTCGCCGCGCCGGGGGTGCAGATCTGGACCGCGGTGCCGGGGGGAGGGCGGTTCCAGAGCGGAACGTCCTTCGCCGTGCCGTATCTGACCAGCGTGATCGCGACCGAGATCGCCGCCGGCACCGCCGTTTCCGCCGACCGCTTCCGCGAGCTGCTGAGCCGAACGGCGGTGGACCTCGGGCCGCCGGGGCGCGACGACACCTTCGGATGGGGCCTCGTCAAGACACCGCCGCGATGCAATGCGAAACAAGCCGCCGTCTCCCGGTGAGGGCAAGCCGCGCGGGCGTGCGTTGCGCGGAAAGCGCGGCTGTGGCACAAACGCGACCGTGACCACGCCCGCACGCCGCAAAAACGACCCCGTCCGGCGCGCCTTGGCGCTTTGCGCCCGCGCCGCCGTCCTCGCCCTTTTCGCGCTCGCCGCCCAGCCGGCGCGCGCCGAGCTCGAGCCGTTCCCGGCTTTCCTCGACGATCTGCGCGCGGAGGCGCTTTCGCGCGGCATCTCGCAGGCGACCGTGACCCGCGCGCTCGCCGACGTCGAGCTCGTTCCCCGCATCATCGAGCTCGACCGCCAGCAGCCGGAATTCACCCAGACGCTGAGCCAATACCTGGAGAGACGGGTGACCGACGAGCTGGTCGCCCAGGGCAAGGAATTGCTCGACCAGAATCGCGCGCTGCTCGCGCGCATCCGGGCGAAATACGGCGTGCAGCCGCGCTTCCTCGTGGCCCTGTGGGGGATCGAGACCAAATACGGGCGCTATACCGGAACCTTCGAGGTGATCCCGGCGCTGGTGACGCTCGCCTACGACAACCGCCGCCGCGACCGGTTCCGCGAGGAACTGTTCGATGCCCTGCGGATCGTCGATTCCGGCGACATCGATCTCGCCCGGATGACCGGCTCCTGGGCGGGCGCGATGGGCCAGAACCAGTTCATGCCCTCGGTGTTCCTCAAATATGCGGTGGATTTCGACGGTGACGGCCGCAAGGACATTTGGAACTCGAAGGCCGACATCTTCGCCTCGGCCGCCAACTACCTGGCGCAGTCGGGGTGGAAGGGGGACCAGACCTGGGGCCGCGAGGTGAGGCTGCCGCCGGGCTTAGACATGTCGCTCGCCGATCCCTTCGACCGCAAGCATTCGCACGACGCGTTCCGCAAGCCGCTCCATGCCTGGGAGGCGCTCGGCGTGCGCAAGACCGACGGCCGGCCGCTGCCGCGGCGCAACCTGGACGCCGCCCTCATCCTGCCCGACGGGCCGGGCGGCAAGGCCTATCTCGTCTACGAGGATTTCCACGTCCTCATGACCTGGAATCCCGCGTTCCTCTTCGCCGTCGCGGTGGGAACGCTTGCCGACCGACTGGAGGATGGATAAGCTGCACGCGACTTCGGCTTCGGGGAATCCGCATCGAATGAGGCCGACCCGCCGCTCCGCGTCCTGGTGCAAGCCGTGCCTTGTGGCCGCGGCGTGCCTGCTGGTCGCCGGCTGCGCGGAAACCGAGATCGTCACCAACACCGCCAAGGAAATCAAGCAGGCGACCGAGGCGCCGGCGCCCCAGCCGCATGCCGTCTACAAGGTCGGCAAGCCGTACCAGGTGGCCGGCGTCTGGTACTACCCGTCCGTCGATTACCATTACGACGCGACCGGGATCGCCTCGTGGTACGGGCCGGACTTCCACGGCAAGTACACGGCCAACGGCGAAGTCTTCGACATGAACGAGGTCACGGCGGCGCACAAGACCCTGCCGCTGCCCAGCATCGTGCGCGTCACCAACCTCGAGAACGGGCGCTCGCTCCTGGTGCGCGTCAACGACCGCGGACCGTTCGTGAACGGGCGGATCGTGGATGTCTCGCGCCGCGCCGCCCAGCTTCTCGGATTCGAGGCGGCGGGAACCGCCAAGGTCCGGGTCTCGGTCGTGGCCGACCAGAGCCGCCAGCTCGCCCTGTCCTTGCCGCGCGACCCGAGCGAAAAGCAGCAGCAGCCGACGGTCGCGGCGGCGCCGCGCGCGCCCGTCGAGGCCGAGGCGCTGCCGCCGCCCGGTGCGGGCACGCCCGCGCCGCCGCCACAACCCGCGGCCGCGCCGGCCCCGCCCGCGCGCCAGGTGGCCCTGGCAAACGGCAACGCCCTCGCGGCCCCCGCGCCGGTCGTGACGCAGCAGGCGCCGGGACCGACCAACATGTACGTCCAGGCGGGCGCCTTCAGCCAGCTCGAGAACGCCAACCGTCTCCAGGCGATCCTCTCGCCGCTCGGCACGACGAAGATCACGCCGGTTCAGGTCGGCGACCACCAGATGTTCCGCGTCCGGCTCGGGCCCATCTCCGACCTCACGGCCGCGGATCGGATGTTGGATCGCGTCATCAAGGCGGGCTATAAGAACGCCCAGCTGATCGTCGCCGAATAGCGGTCCGCGCGCGTGCCCGGCGCGGGAGCGGGCCGCGGTTTCGGCGCGACGGCCGAAGATCCGTGCCGGAGCGCGGGATGGCTGCAACCGCGCATGACAGCGCAAGCAAACCCTCGAAGGTGATCATGACGCAGATCAAACGGATGGATTCGATCGCGGCCCGGGCGGCCGCGGCGCTGCTTTTGGCCCTGGCCCTCGCGTTCGCCCCGGCGGGGCCGGCGCGCGCCATCGAGACCGAGGCCCAGCAGGCGATCCTGGTCGATTGGGACACCCACGCGGTGCTTTACGAGAAGAACGCCGACGAGCTCATGCACCCGTCGTCCATGAGCAAGCTGATGACGCTGTACGTGCTGTTCGAGCACCTGAAGAACGGCAGCGTCAAGCTCGACGACGAGTTTCCCGTCAGCGAGAAGGCGTGGAAGACGGGCGGCAGCAAGATGTTCGTGCCCGTCGGCTCGAAGGTGAAGGTCGAGGACCTGATCCGCGGCATCGCGGTGCAGTCCGGCAACGACGCCTGCATCGTCGTCGCGGAAGGCCTCGACGGAAGCGAAGATGCCTTCGTGGAGGAGATGAACCACTGGGCGCAGAAGCTCGGCTTGAAGGATTCGCATTTCTCCAACGCCGACGGCTGGCCCGATCCCAACCATCTCATGACGGCGCGCGATCTCGCGATTCTCGCGCGTCACATCATCGCCGATTTCCCGCAGTACTATCACTACTTCGGCGAGCTCGATTTCACCTTCAACAAGATCAAGCAGGGCAACCGCAACCCGCTTCTCTACAAGGACCTCGGCGCCGACGGCCTCAAGACCGGCCACACCGATTCGGGCGGCTACGGCCTCACCGCCTCGGCCAAGCGCGGCGACCGGCGGCTCATCCTCGTGCTCAACGGGATGTCCAGCATGAAGGCCCGTTCCGAGGAATCCGAGAAGATGATGGACTGGGGCTTCCGCGCGTTCGACAACTACGCCCTGTTCAAGGCCGGCGACACGGTCAGCGACGCCGAGGTCTGGCTGGGGGATCAGGCGACCGTGCCGCTGGTGGCCGAATCCGACATCACGGTGACCCTGCCGCGCAAGGCGCGCCGCGCGATGAAGGTGAGTGTGCGTTACGACGGGCCGGTCGCCGCACCCATCGCCAAGGGCGCGAAGATCGCCAAGCTCGTCGTCACCGCGCCGGATGTCCCGCCGATCGAGTTTCCGCTCGCCGCCGGCGCCGACGTCGGCCGGCTCGGCTTCGCCGGGCGCATCGTCGCGGCGCTGCGCCACGTCGTCTGGGGCACGCTCCAGTGACGCCGCGGCCCGAAAGCCGGGCTTGACCCGCGGCCGCTTCATCACGCTGGAGGGCGGCGAAGGGGCCGGCAAGTCCACCCAGGTCCGCCTGCTCGCCGAGGGCCTGCGCGCGGCCGGGATCGACGCGCTCGCGACGCGCGAGCCCGGCGGCGCCCCCGGCGCCGAGCAGATCCGCGAGCTTCTCGTGGACGGGCCGGTCGAGCGCTGGGACGCCATGACCGAGGCGCTGCTGCATTGCGCGGCGCGGCGCGACCATCTCGTGCATGCGATCGAGCCCGCGCTGGCCGCGGGAAGATGGGTCGTCTCCGACCGCTTCGCCGATTCGACGCTCGCCTACCAGGGCTGCGGGCTCGGCCTCGGGATCGAGACGGTCGCGGCGCTGAACCGGATCGCGGTCGGCGACTTCGCGCCCGACCTCACCATCGTCCTCGACCTTCCCGCCGACGAAGGGCTGAAGCGCGCGGGAACGCGGGGGGAGGGGGCGCAGCGCTACGAGCGCATGGACCTCGCCTTCCACGAGCGCCTGCGCCAGGGCTTCCTCGACATCGCGAAAAGAGAGCCGGATCGCTGCGTGGTGGTGGACGCGCGCCCCGGCGTGGAGGCCGTCGAGAAGGCGATCCGCGCGGTCGTGGGCGCGCGCTTCGAGCTGGCGCTGCTATGACGCGCGAAGACCGCCCCTGGCCCGAGCCGCGTGCGAACCCCGATCTCGTCGGCCACGCCGCGGCCGAGAAAATCCTCGCCGACTCCTCACGCTCGGGACGGCTTCCCCATGCCTGGCTCATCACGGGGCCGGCCGGCATCGGCAAGGCGACGCTCGCCTTCCGCTTCGCCCGCTTCCTGCTCGCCGGCGGCGCGCGGCCTGCGCTGTTCGGAACCGAAGGGCAGGGGCTCTACGTCGATCCCCAATCGCCGGTGTTCCACCGCGTCGCCGCGGGCGGCCACGCCGATCTCATGACCGTGGTGCCGACGCCCGATCCCAAGAGCGGAAAGATGCGCGGCGAGATCGTGGTGGACGACGTGCGCGCGGTGGGCGGATTCCTGCACATGACGCCGGCCGAGGGCGGCTATCGCGTCGTGGTCGTCGATTCCGTGGACCTCATGAACCGCAACGCCGCCAATGCGCTCCTCAAGATCCTCGAGGAGCCGCCGCCCCAGGCGGTGCTGCTGCTGGTCTGCCACGCGCCCGGGCGCATCGTGGCCACCATCCGCTCGCGCTGCCGCAAGCTGTCGCTGCGCCCGCTCGCCGACGCCGAGGTAGCGGGCCTTCTCGAGCGCTTCCTGCCCGACACCTCCGGGGAAGACCGGGCGGCGCTGGTCAAGCTCGCGGAAGGTTCGCCGGGCCGCGCGCTGGCGCTCGCCGGGGCGGGCGGCCTCGATCTCTACAAGGACATGGTGGCGCTGATCGCCGGCGCCGGCCAAGGCCCGGCGCTACAGAAATTCTGCGAGCGCGCGGGCCGCGCCGAGGCGGGCTTTTCCACCGTGAGCGCGCTGTTCCTGTGGTGGCTCGCCCGAGCCATCCGGCTCGCCGCGGCGGGCGAGGCGCCGGAGAGCCACGAGATCGTGCCGGGGGAGGGGGCGGCGCTGTCCCGGATCGCGAAAGGCCGCGGCCTTGATCGCTTCGTGGAGCTGTGGGAAAAAGCGGGCCGCCTGTTTGCCCGGGCCGAAAGCGTCAACCTCGACCGCAAGCAGGCCGTGATGAGCGCCTTCCTCGCCCTGGAGAACGCCGCCGCCTGACCGCGAACCTCGCCGCGACCGAAAGCGCAGATGTCCGGGCCCTATTACGTCACGACCCCGATCTATTACGTGAACGACGCGCCCCACATCGGGCACGCCTACACGACGCTCGCCTGCGACGTGCTGGCGCGCTTCATGCGCCTGGAGGGCCGCCGCGTCCTGTTCCTGACCGGCACCGACGAGCACGGCCAGAAGGTCGAGAAGGCGGCCGCCGCCGCCGGCAAGGACCCGCAGGCCTTCGTGGACGAGGTCTCGCAGAACTTCCAGGCGCTGACCCGCGCCATGAACTTCAGCAACGACGACTTCGTGCGCACGACCGAACCCCGCCACAAGCGCGCCTGCCAGGCGCTGTGGGAGGCGATCGCGGCGCGCCAGTCGCCCCAGGGCCGTTCCAACATCTATCTCGAGAAATACGGCGGCTGGTACGCCGTGCGCGACGAGGCCTATTACGGCGAGGACGAGCTGACCACCGGCCCCGACGGCAAGAAGCGCGCGCCCTCGGGCGCCGAGGTCGAATGGGTCGAGGAGCCGAGCTACTTCTTCCGCCTCTCCGACTGGCAGGAGCCGCTGTTGAAGTTCTACGCCGACAACGCGGACTGCATCGGTCCCGAGTCCCGGCGCAACGAGGTCACGAGCTTCGTCAAATCGGGCCTCAAGGACCTCTCCGTCTCGCGCACCAGCTTCAAATGGGGAATCCCGGTCCCCGGCGACCCCGACCACGTCATGTACGTGTGGTTCGACGCGCTCACCAACTATCTCACCGCCGCCGGCTATCCCGACACCGGCAGCGACATTTACGCCGCGTTCTGGCCCGCCGACCTGCACATGGTGGGCAAGGACATCCTGCGCTTCCACGCGGTCTATTGGCCGGCCTTCCTGATGGCCGCCGGGATCGCGCCGCCACGCCGCGTCTTTGCGCATGGCTGGTGGACCAACGAAGGGCAGAAGATTTCCAAGTCGCTCGGCAACGTCATCGACCCGTTCGCGCTGATCGAGCGCTACGGCCTCGATCCCGTGCGCTACTTCCTGCTGCGCGAGGTGCCGTTCGGCCTCGACGGCGACTTCTCCCACCGCGCCATGGTCCATCGCGTCAACAGCGACCTTTCCAACGACTACGGCAACCTCGCCCAGCGCGTGCTCTCGATGATCGCCAAGAACTGCAACGCGAAGGTCCCCGAGCCCGGCGCGTTCGAGGCCGCCGACGAGGCGCTGATGGCCCGCGCGCCCGACGTCCTTTCCGCGATCCGGAGCGCCATGGAGACCCAGGCGTTCCACGAGGCTCTCGATGTCATCTGGGAGGTCATCCGCGCCGGCAACCGCTACGTGGACGAGCAGGCGCCCTGGGCGCTCCGCAAATCCGATCCCGCCCGCATGGCAACCGTGCTCTATGCGCTCGCCGAGACCATCCGCGGGATCGCGATCCTGACCCAGCCCTTCATGCCGGAATCCTCGGCGCGTATCCTGGCCCAGCTCGCGGTGGCCGAGGACGTCCGCCGGCTCGCCCATCTCGGCGCCGGGTTCCGGCTCGCGCCGGCGACGCCCTTGCCGGCGCCCAGCGGTGTCTTCCCGCGCTATACGGAAGAAGCCCATGCTGGTTGATTCCCACTGCCATCTCGACTTCCCCGATTTCGCCGCCGAGCGCGACGAGGTGGTGGCCCGGGCGCGCGCCGCCGGTGTCGGGACCATGCTCACGATCTCGACCAAGCTCAGCGAGTTCGACCGCGTGCGCGAGGTCGCGGAATCCTACCCGGACGTCTTCTGCACCGTCGGCGTCCACCCCCACGAGGCCGACCGTGAGGAGGGGGCGACCGATCCGGAGCGCCTCGCCGCGCTCGCCCGCCATCCCAAGGTCGTGGGACTGGGCGAGACCGGGCTCGACTACTACTACGGCCACAGCAGCCGCGAGAACCAGCGCGCCGCCTTCGCCGCCCATCTCGAGGCGGCCCGCGAAACTGGCCTGCCGGTCGTCGTCCACACCCGCGATGCCGAGGCCGACACGATGGAGATTCTGCGCGGGGCCGCGGGGAAGGGGGGCGTTTCCGGCCTCGTCCACTGCTTCACCGGAACGCGGGCCTTGGCCGATTTCGCCCTCGAGATCGGCTTCTGCGTCTCGTTCTCGGGCATCGTCACCTTCAAGAAGGCCGACGACCTGCGCGAAACCGCCAAATCCGTGCCCCTCGACCGCCTCCTGGTCGAGACCGACGCGCCCTATCTGGCACCCGTCCCCAACCGCGGCAAGCGCAATGAGCCCGCCTTCGTGGCGCTCACCGCGGCCCGTCTCGCGGCGGTCAAGGGCCTGGCGACAGACGAGCTCGCGCAGGCCACCACCGACAACTTCTTCCGCCTGTTCGCCAAGGCGAAACGGCCGCAAGCCACATGAAGGTCACGGTGCTCGGCTGCGGCGGCTCCGGCGGCGTGCCGCTCATCGGCAACTACTGGGGCGCCTGCAATCCCAACAATCCCAAGAACCGGCGGCTTCGGGTCTCGATCCTGGTGGAGGAGGGCGAGACCACCATCCTCGTGGACACCTCGCCGGACCTGCGCCAGCAGGCGCTCGACGTCGGCATGAAGCGGCTCGATGCGGTGCTCTTCACCCACGCCCACGCCGACCATCTGAACGGGATCGACGACCTTCGGCCCTTCAACCGGCTCATGGACCGCCCCATAGACGCGTTCGGCGCGCCCGAAACCATCCAGGAGATCCGCGAGCGCTTCGGCTACGTCTTCGCGCCGATCCCGCCCGAGCACGGCTTCTACAAGCCGTGCCTCGCGCCCCACGAGGTCACGGGGCCGTTTTCGGTCGGCCCGGTTCCCATCGTCCCCTTCGAGCAGGACCACGGCTTCTCCAAGACCACCGGCTACCGGATCGGCGACATGGCCTATTCGACCGACGTCGTGGACCTGCCCGAGGCCTCGTTTGCGGCGCTTTCGGGGCTCAAGCTCTGGATCGTGGACTGCCTGCGGTTCGAGCGCCACGAGACCCACGCCCATCTCGACAAGGCGCTGGCCTGGATCGCGCGGGTCAAGCCGGCGCGCGCCGTGCTGACCCACATGAACTATTCCGTGGACTACGACGAGATCGCGTCCCGGCTTCCCGCCGGCGTCGAGCCCGGTTTCGACGGGCTGACGATCACGATCTGAGCGCACCGGCGCAAATCGAATTCGGAAGTTAGCCGATCATCGCAACAGCGCGCCCCAATCCGCTCGAATGATTGCCGAATACGCGGTCGCCACCGGCCGGGTTCCGGCCTTTCATACTTTCCATAATATATATTATGCGACAAACAGATCGGACCACGGCTGGCATGGCCCGGTGCGGTCCCGCGACCCGCACAGCTGCCGCGGCTGCCCTTGATCTGGGCGCCCGCCCCGCTTTCGCCGTAATTTCGGCGTTGCCTTGCGCACGCAACGCGAAGCGCTTACGTCCCGGTGCGAACGCACCGTTCCGGGCATTCCTCGCCGGGGCGTCCTCCGTTCCTCGAACCCCGCACGAATGGAGCCGGATCATGGCGACGCAAGAAGAAACCGAAGAAAACGGCAGCGGCGTCGTCCGCAGGGACTTCCTCTATCTCGCCACGGCCGCGGTGGGCCTGACGGGTGCCGCGCTGGCCGTCTGGCCCTTCATCGATTCCATGGAGCCCGCGGCGGACACGCGCGCGGCCGGCGGGCCGCTCGACGTCGATCTCGCCCCGCTCCAGCCGGGCCAGCAGATCACGGTCAAATGGCGCGGCAAGCCGGTGTTCGTGGTGCGCCGCCCGCCCGACGCGCTCAAGACTCTCCAGGACCCGAAGCTGGTCTCGCAGCTTCGCGACCCCGATTCCAAGGAGAACCAGCAGCCCGGCTACGCGGCCAACTGGCACCGCTCGATCAAGCCGGAGTATCTGGTCGTCGTCGGCATCTGCACCCACCTCGGCTGCGTTCCCGACTACAAGCCCACGCCCAACTCCATCGGCCCCGGCTGGCTCGGCGGATACTTCTGCCCCTGCCACGGCTCGCGCTACGACCTGGCCGGCCGCGTCTTCCAGGGCGTGCCGGCGCCCTACAATCTGCCGGTCCCGCCCTATCACTTCACGGCGGAAACCGCCGCCCGGATCGGCGAGAACCCGCCCGGCTCGAAGTGGGACTTTTCATCGGTCGTGCAGGTCTGAGCAAAGATCCCGCGGCGGGATCGAACCCGCGCGCCGCGAGCCTGGCCGCCCGGCGCTAACCCGGCGTCCCTCCCCTCGCCTCCCTTCGGCCTTTTCCCTTCCTCGTTCGGCATGCCGGCGCGTGCAATCATTCCGGGTTTTTCTTGTTGCGATGCTCCCGTAATGGGCGTATTCCTGACCCATGCGTGTTCTCCTTTTGTCTCCGCACGTGGGGCACCGCCGGCGATGACGGTCTCTCGGGACATCACCAACATTGCGGACATCGACGGTGAGCTTTCGGGCGCCTTCGCCGACAAGGTCGCCCGCGAGACCGCCGAAGCCAGGGCCGCGCTGCCCCCCGACGAGATCCGCGCCCACTGGCAAGATTGGGCCCGGCAATACGGCACCAGCCTTCGCGCGACGACCAAGAGGCCCACGGCCAAGAGGATGGAGGTGGATGCGCTGGCCCGCGCGTTCCGGCGCCTGGGGGCGGAAGAGCGATCTCTCTCCGTCCTCGAGGTCGGCTGCGGCAACGGCCTGAACTGCGTCGAGCTCGCCGGGCTCTTCCCCCAGGCCCGGTTCACGGGGGTGGACTACGTTCCCGAGATGGTCGAGGCGGCGCGGGACAACGCCGAAGCCGCCGGGGTGCCGGGCGCCGTCCGATTCCTCGAAGGCGATGTCCTCGCCCTCGAATCCCTACCTACGCTCGACGAGCGCTACGACGTCGTCTTCACGGTGCGCTGCCTGATCAACCTGGACACCGCGGACAAGCAAATTTCGGCGATCGACCGTCTGCATGCGAAGACCGGCGCGCGCGGCCACCTCATCCTGGTCGAGAACTGCCTCCAGACCTACGAGCGCCAGAACGACTGCCGCGAGATCCTGGGGCTGCACCGGCGCACGCCGGAAAGGTTCAACCTCTTCCTGGACGAGCGCGTGATCCTTCCCCACCTGCGCGGGCTGTTCCGCGAGGTCGGTACGGAAGATTTCATCAGCTTCCACGACCTCGTTCTCTACGTCCTGACGCCGCTGCTCTGCGGCGGCCGGGTCGACCACGACCATCCCCTCGTCGCCGCCGCGACCCGGCTCAACATCGCGATCTCGGAGTCGCACCCCGGCGCCTTCGGCGCCTTCGGCCAGAACCGCCTGTATCACTGCACCGGCCCCGCGCGGGGCTGAGGACGGAACACGGCCGCTGACTTTAGCGAACTCAAGGTCATGGAGGACCCTCAGGGCAGCAAGACACGATTCTATTCACTTCGGCGTCAGCCAGCACCTCTGTAATCCAACCAAATCGAGCGGGCGAGGTTCTTGACGCTGCGCCAATCTAGGAATATAATCCACAGCCGTTCTTTGTCATCGTAAACCGGTTCCGAACCGGCGGCCAAAATGGCGCCGTCTGTGTTCGCGCGCTCTCGCCTCGATCGCACACGGCCCGCCTGTTTACATTTGCTGACATTTCCGCGGAAAACCCGGGGGCGAACACCGGCGAGAGCAAGAAAGCGCGGAAACACGCCGGTTTGCCGCCCTCCCCTTCGCAGCCGCATGGCCGCTTCCCGTCAACAATTGGGTCGCAAGACCGTGCATTCGCGCCTCATTCCCGCGCCGATGGCGCGCAAAGACACGCGGGCCGCCTCAGGCGCCGCCGGAGTCCGGCGTGTCCGGCGTCTCCGGCGCCGCCGCGATCTTCTCCCAAAGCGAATAGCCGGGATGCTCGCGGGCGATCCAGGCATACGGCAGACCGCGCCAGGAGACGACGCCGCGCGCGCGCTCATCGAGAACGTAGACGCCACGGTCGGTCACGGCCGAAAGCACGCAATGGTCCTCGCCCGCTTCGGTCTTGCAAAGCACGAGCCGCAGCGCCCCCTTGGGCCAGCCTTCCGCGATCAGCCGATCGCGCATGGCCAGCGACTTGTCCTCGCAGTCGCCCTCCCAGTCCGACCGCCAGAGATCGCCGCCCAGATCGCTGTGGTAGGGCGTGGTGCAGGCCTCGGAAAGCGCGTCCCAAAGCTGGTCCCACATCTGCCGGGTCAGGACAGCCGTCGCCGGCACGTTGCCGGAATTGAACCCGGTCTCGGCCATGTAGTTCCGCCAGCCCGTCATCGGCGAGACCCAGCCCGAAACCGGCATGGGCTCCGACTCGGGAATGTTGGCGAGCGGGTCGCCGCCCGCGCTGGTGTCGGTGTTCTCGGCGTTCTCGTCCGACATGCGATCCTCGAAGCTGCTAGTTTAGCCTTTTCCCTCCCGCGAGCGAATACGAGCGATGGAACCAAGCGACAAGGAAACCGATTGCCGGGCGATGGCGCGCCTTCTCGAGATCATGGCCCGGCTGCGCGACCCCGAAGGGGGCTGCCCCTGGGACCTGGAGCAGACCTTCCGCACCATCGCCCCCTACACGATCGAGGAGGCCTACGAGGTCGCCGACGCCATCGAGCGCGAAGACTTCGCCGCCTTGCGCGAGGAGCTGGGCGATCTCCTGTTCCAGGTCGTGTTCTACGCCCAGATGGGGCGCGAGCAGGGCCGCTTCGATTTCGAGGACATCGCCCGCGACATCGGCGACAAGATGGTCCGCCGCCATCCCCATGTCTTCGCCGGCGCCCGCATCGAAACGGCCGAGGAGCAGACCCGCGCCTGGGAGGACCACAAGGCGGCCGAGCGCGCGGTCGCACTCGGGGAGCCGAGCGCGCTCGACGGCGTGCCGCTGGCGCTCCCTGCGCTCACCCGCGCCGAGAAGCTGCAAAGGCGCGCCGCGCGGGTCGGCTTCGACTGGCCCGAGGCGGCCCAGGTCCTGGACAAGATCGAGGAGGAGATCGCGGAGCTGCGCGCCGAGCTCGAAGCCTCGGCCAAGCCGGGCGCGCGCACCGAGGACGAAATGGGCGATCTGCTGTTCGCCCTCGTCAACCTCGCCCGCCACCTGGGGCACGATCCCGAGCAGGCGCTGCGCGGGACCAACGCCAAGTTCGAGCGCCGCTTCCGCCGCATCGAGGCGGCGCTCGCGGAAACGGGCCGCACCATGGCGGACGCCGGCCTCGAGGAGATGGAGGCGCTGTGGGTCGCGGCGAAGCGGGCGGAAAAGCCCGAAGGCTAGGCGTTCGGCGCGCCAATCCGGTCTTTGTGCATCGCACCCGAATCGGGTATCAAGGCCGCCGACCGTCGCTTGGGGGACTTGAACCATGACCGAAGCTGTCGCCTTTATCGGATTGGGAACCATGGGATTTCCCATGGCCGGACATCTCGCGCGCGCCGGGCATTCGGTGACGGTCTTCAACCGCACCGGATCGGTCGCCGAGGCCTGGGTCAAGAACTACGGCGGCGCCCGCGCGTCGACGGCCGCCGAGGCCGCCAAGGGCGCGGCCTTCGTGTTCGTCTGCGTCGGCAACGACGACGACCTGCGCCAGGTGACGCTGGGCCCCGACGGCGCGTTCTCAGGGATGGAGAAGGACGCCGTTCTCGTGGACCACACCACCGCCTCGGCCAGGATCGCCCGGGAGCTCGCAGGGACCGCGCGCGAGCGCGGCTTCCATTTCCTCGACGCGCCGATCTCCGGCGGCCAGTCGGGCGCCGAGAACGGGACACTGACGGTGATGGCGGGCGGCGACGACCAGCCCTTCGAGAGGGCCAAGCCGGTGATCGCCGCCTATGCGCGGGCCGTCACCCTCATGGGGCCGGCGGGCTCGGGCCAGCTCACCAAGATGGTGAACCAGATCTGCATCGCCGGGCTGCTCCAGGGCCTGGCGGAAGGGCTGAACTTCGCCGCCAAGGCCGGGCTCGACGCGAAGCGCGCCGTCGGCGTGATCTCGAAGGGCGCGGCGCAGTCCTGGCAGATGGACAACCGCGCCGAGACCATGCTGGAGGGCAAGTTCGATTTCGGCTTCGCCGTGGATTGGATGCGCAAGGACCTCGCCATGTGCCTGGAGGAGGCGCGCGCCTGCGGCGCCGCGATCCCTGTGACCGCGCTGGTGGACCAGTTCTACGCCCGCGTCCAGGCTAAAGGCGGCGGACGCTTCGACACCTCGAGCCTGATCTCCGCGCTCGACGATTCGTGAGGAACGGCGATGGCGAGCGCGCTTTCCCGTGACGCGCTGAGCGGGCTGGACGCCGGCGACGCCGGTCTCGTCGAGACGCTGGTCTCGCGCGCCCGCGCCGCCATGACCGCACTGGAAGGCGCGCCCCAGGCGCGGCTCGACGAGGCGGTGACCGCCTTGGCCTGGTCCCATTGCCGGATGGAGGCGGCGCGCGATCTGGCCGAGATCGCCGTGCGCGATACCGGCCTCGGCAACGTCGCCGACAAGATCGAGAAGGTGCGGCGCAAGACCTTCGGGACGCTGCGCGATCTCTCCCGCGTCAAATCCACCGGCGTGATCGAGGAGATCCCCGAGCTCGGCCTCGTCAAATTCGCCAAGCCCGTGGGCGTGGTCGCGGCGCTCACCCCTTCCACCAACCCGGCCTCCACCGCGGTCAACAAGGCGATGATGGCGGTCAAGGGCGGCAACGCCATCGTGCTGGCCCCCTCGCCCCTGGGCTGGACGACCACGGCGCGCTCGGCCGGGCTCATGCGCGCGGAGCTGGCGCGGGCCGGCCTGCCCGCCGACCTCGTGCAAGTCCTGCCGCGCCCGGTCGCCAAGGCGCGCACCGGCGCGCTCATGGCCGCCTGCGACCTGGTGGTGGCGACCGGCTCGGCCGACAACGTGCGCCGCGCCTATGCGAGCGGAAAGCCCGCAATCGGGGTCGGCATCGGCAACGTTCCCGTGATCGTCGATTCGAGCGCCGACGTCGCCGCCGCCGCGCGCAAGATCGCGGCCTCCAAGACCTTCGACAACGCGACCTCCTGCTCCTCCGAGAACGCCCTCGTCGTGCTGGCCGACGTCTACGACGCGACATTGGCCGCGCTTCGCGCCGAAGGCGGGTACCTGGCGGGCGACGCCGAGAAACGGGCGATCGCGGCGCGGCTGTGGGAGGGCGGCGAGCTCAACCGCGCCCTCATCGCCAGGGACGCGGCCGTGGTCGCCGCCGCCTGCGGGCTCCCGGGCGCCGCGCGCGGCGCCCGGTTCTTCATGGTGGAGGAGACGGGCGTCGGCCCCGGTCTCCCCTTCTCCGGCGAGAAGCTGTCCCTGATTCTGACGGTCTATCGCGCCGCCGACTTCGACGCGGCGGTTTCCTCGGTGCGCGCCATCCTCGGCTTCCAGGGCAAAGGCCATTCCTGCGGCATCCACACCGCCGACATGGCCCGTGCCCGCCGGCTCGCCGCCGCCACGTCCGTGGCGCGCGTGCTCGTCAACCAGTCCCACGTCTTCGCCAACGGGGGCGGCTTCGACAACGGCCTCAATTTCACCCAGTCCCAGGGCTGCGGCACCTGGGCCGGGAACAGCATCTCGGAGAACCTGAATTACCGCCATTTCTTGAACATCACCCATCTCTCGGTCCCGATCGCGGAAGACCGGCCGGCGGAAGCGGATCTGTTCGGGACTTATTGGGAGCGGTTCGGGAGGTGAGCCGCGCTCAGTGGACTTGGGGGCCGGCGCGGCGCTCGAACTTGGCGAGATCGGCGGGCAGCAGGCCGACCCGGAAATGGGCGAACTCGGAATCGTCGCGCCGTTCCAGCACCTGGCCGTGGCGGTACAGCCAGGCGATCGAGGCGCCGTCGGCGAGATCGACCGCGAGATCGACGACTTGGCGCGCCGCCTCGAGGCGCCGCGATATCGCGGCGAGGAGCAAGTCCACCCCCTCCCCCGTCGCGGCGGAGATGGGAACCAGATTGGGGTTGCGCGCGGCCCGGTTCGCCAGTACCGCGCGTTCGTTGCCGCCCAAAAGGTCGATCTTGTTGAGCGCCTCGATCAGCCCGTTGTCGACCGCGGCGCCGACGCCCAGGTCGCGCAGCACCTCCTCGACGTCGCCTTTCTGCGACTCGGTGTCGGGATGCGAGATGTCGCGCACGTGCACGACGACGTCGGCGGCGCGCACCTCCTCCAGGGTCGCGCGGAAGGCGGCGACGAGATCGGTGGGCAGATTCGAGATGAAGCCGACGGTGTCGGAGAGGATCGCGTGCGGGCCGTTGGGCAGCTTGATCGCGCGCATCGTCGGGTCGAGCGTCGCGAACAGCAGGTCTTCGGCGAACACCCGCGACTCGGTGAGGCGGTTGAACAGCGTGGACTTGCCGGCATTGGTGTAGCCGACCAGCGCGACCAGCGGATAGGGAACGCGGCCGCGCGCCTGGCGGTGAAGGCCGCGGGTGCGCGTCACCGCCGCGAGCTCGCGCTTGAGCTTGGTGATGCGATCGCCGATCTGGCGGCGGTCGGATTCGATCTGGGATTCGCCCGGCCCGCCGAGGAAGCCGAAGCCGCCGCGCTGGCGCTCGAGGTGGGTCCAGGACCGGACCAGGCGGCTCTTCTGGTAGCTGAGCGCGGCGAGCTCGACCTGCAGCCGGCCTTCGCTGGTGCGCGCCCGTTCGCCGAAGATCTCGAGGATCAGCCCGGTGCGATCGATGACCTTGCACTTCCACCCGCGTTCGAGATTGCGCTGCTGGATCGGCGAGAGCGTGCCGTCCACGACGGCAACGCCGATCTCGTTTTCGGCGACCACCGATTGCAGGCGTTCGACCGTGCCGCGGCCGAACAGCGTGGCCGGGCGGGGCTGGTCCACGCGCACCGTCTCGGCCGCGACGACGTCGAGGTGGATCGCGCCGGCGAGCCCGACCGCCTCGGAGAGGCGGGCGGCGGCGGTGCGCTCGCGCCCCGCGCCCTCGCGCAGGACCGGGCAGACGACCAGCGCGCGGCCGCTCGAGCCCGCGGCCTGCCCGTTCGAGCCCCCCGCAGCCACGGGGCGCTTACGAGTCATCCCCCTCCTTGCCGGGTTCGAAGAGCTGGATCGGACCGGCGGGCATGACGGTTGAGATTGCGTGCTTGTACACAAGCTGCGACTGCGCGTCGCGGCGCAGCAGCACGCAGAAATTGTCGAATGCCGTAATGATTCCCTGAAGCTTCACGCCGTTGACCAGAAATATGGTGACCGCGGTCTTGTTCTTGCGAATGTTGTTGAGAAAGACGTCCTGGATGTTCTGCGATTTCTCCGTCGACATGGGACTGACCCCCATTATTGTTATTGCCCCCCTTCATCGAGCGCCCATCCGCCCGGTCATGAAGTTGGTCCGGCCTCCCCGCCGGCCGCGTCCAGGAAGGCGCGCATGCCCCCCAAACTAATTTATTAATATAGCAGGAAAAGCCTCGGACTTTAAGGTGCCGTGGAGGATTTGCGAGCCGGAGTCTCAGCCGCCCAGGACCAGGGCTTCGAGCTCGGCGAAGCTCCCCACCTGGCGGTCGGGCGGATGAGGGCCGAATTCCTGGGCTTCCGCCCGCCCCGCACGCAGAAGCACGGCGGCGCAGGCGGCGCGGTGGGCGCATTCCATGTCGACCCGGCCGTCGCCCACGAACCACACGGCCGGCCCCCGCGCGATCCCCGAGCCCTTGAGCGCCAGCTCGACCGGGGCGGGTGCCGGCTTGTCCTCGGGGGCGTCGGTCGCGCCGACGATGGCGCCGAAGTGCCGGGTCCAGCCGAGGTGCGCTGCCTCCTCGCGGAGGAACCAGCCGGTCTTGTTGCTGACCACGGCGAGGTAGATCCGGGCCTCGCCAAGGCGGGCGAGCAAGCCGCCGGCGCCCGGCCGCGGCTGGAGATGGCGCAGATGGTTCGCCGCGAACTCGCGGTAGAAGACCTCGCGCGCCGCCTCCCAGCGTGCGCCGAAGACCTCGGGGAAGCTGTTGCGCAGCGACCGATGAGCCTGCTCCCGCGTGCGTTCCAGGGTCCAGGCGGGCAGTCCCATGGCGGCGAGCGTGGCGTTCATCGCGGCGTGGATGGAGGCCCAGTTGTCCACCAGGGTGTCGTCCCAGTCCAGCAGGATCGCCCGCGGCCGGGCGAGCGCGAGCCCGGGGCTCACGCGGCCGCTCCGGGCCCGGTCGCGTATTTGCGGTACCATTCCTGGAGCCGGCGGGTGACGGGGCCCGGCTTGCCGTCGCCGACGGGCTTGCCGTCAATTTTCACGACCGGCACGACGGCGGCGGTGGTGCTGCTGATGAAGGCCTCTTTCGCCGCCTTGGCTTCCGCGACCGTGAACGGACACTCGACCAGATTGACTCCCTCGTCGCGGGCGAGCGCGGCGAGCGAGGCCCGCGTGATCCCGGGCAGGATCGAGGCGTCGGTCTGGCGGGTGACGAGCTCGTCCTCCGGCGTCACGATCCACGCGTTCGTGCTGGTGCCCTCGGTGACGAAGCCGTCGTCGCCCACCATCCAGGCCTCGAAGGCGCCGGATTCGATCGCGCGCTGCTTGCCGAGGACGTTGGGGAGCAGCGCCACGGTCTTGATGTCGCAGCGCTTCCAGCGGATGTCGGGAATCGTGATGACGGAGACGCCCCGCTCCTGGGCCTGCCGGCTCGCGGGCCGGGCGCGGCGTGCCGTGACGACCAGCGAGACGGCCGTGCTCTTGGGAAAGCCATGCTCGCGCGGGGCGACGCCGCGGGTGACCTGGATATAGACCATGCCATCGGTCACGCCGTTGCGGCGCAGCACCTCGCGCACGACGAGGCGAAGCGCCGCCCGCGACATCGGCCAGGCCATGGCGAGCTCCGTGAGCGAGCGGTCGAGGCGGTCCCAATGCGGCTCCTCGTCGATGATCCGACCGCCGGCGACGCCGATCACCTCGTAGACGGCGTCGGAGAACTGGTAGCCGCGGTCCTCGACATGGACCGAGGCCAGTCGGTGCGGGACATAGCGGCCGTTGACGTAAGCGATTCGGGACATGGGAACCTTGGGGTTGGAGGTAAGGGATTCGGAGAGGCGCGAAGCTTGGAGGTTAGAAGTATTCGAGCCGGACGGAGAACATCTTTTCCACCCTCTTCACTGCCTCGGACGCGACGAACAGCACGATGCGGTCGCCCGTCTTGATCACGGTGTCGCCGCGAGGAATGATCACGTCCTCGCCGCGCACCAACGCGCCGACGACGACGCCGTCGGGCAGATCGATGTCCTTGAGCGGGGCGCCGACCAGCAGCGAGGTTTCGAGCGCGTCGCCCTCGATCACCTCGCCCACGCCTTCGCCGAGCGAATGGACCGCGCGGATGCGCCCGCGCCGGACGTGCTGGAGGATCGTCGACACGGTGATCGCGCGCGGGCTCACCACCACGTCGATACCGAGACTCGTGACGAGCGGCCCGAACACCGGATTGTTGATGAGCGTGATCGCCCGCCCGCATCCCTGGCGCTTGGCCAGCAAGCCGGCCAGCACATTGACCTCGTCCTCGTTGGTGACGACGACGATGGTTTCGGCACTGGCTACGTTCGCTTCGGCCAGGATCTCGGGATCGAGGGCGTCGCCGACGATGACGGTGGAGCGGGAAAGCGCCTCGACGGCGCGCTCGGCGGCGGGCTTGTTCGCTTCGATGAGTTTCAGATTGGCCGCCGCGTACGATTCCTCGAGCGACTGGGCGAGGAAGATGCCGACGTTGCCGGCGCCGACGATGATGATGCGGCGGGCCTCCGGCTCTTCGTGGCCGAAGGCGGCCATGGCCCGCGAGACGTGCTCCGAATCAACCACGAAATAGACGTCGTCGCCCGCCCGCATCTGGGAATCGCCGTCGGGGACGATCAGCTTGCCTTCCCGCAGGATCGCGATGACCACGATGTTGAGGTCCGGGAACAAGCCCGTGAGCTGGCGCAGCGGCGTGTTGATGACGGGGCATTCCTCGGTGCAGCGCACCCCGGTGACGCGGACCTTGCCGTTGGCGAGCGGGATCATTTCGAACGAGCCGGGGGCAGCGAGCCGGCGCGCGATCGCCTTGGCGATCTCGATTTCCGGCGAGATGATGACGTCGATCGGCAGATGCTCGCGGCTGTAGAGGTCCGCCCAGGCCGGCTGCAGGTAGCTCTCGTCGCGCACCCGGGCGATCTTGGTCGGCACGTTGAACAGCGAGTGGGCGACCTGGCAGGCCACCATGTTCACTTCGTCCGAGCGGGTGACGGCGATCAGCATGTCGGCGTCCGAGGCGCCCGCCCGCTCGAGGATCTCGGGATGCGAGGCGAAGCCGACGACGCCCTGGACGTCGAGCGAGTCCTGGATCTTACCGACCAGCTCCGAGGACTGGTCGACCACCACCACGTCGTTCTCCTCGGCCGCCAGGTGGCGCGCGATGCTGGTCCCGACCTGGCCGGCGCCGCAAATGATGAACTTCATGAGCCCTGCTCTTTCGGCATGTGGATGGCGGGATTGACGATAGCGCGAAGGCGGAGAGGCGCGCGCTCAGCCGGTCACGTTCTGCGGCCGCTCGCCCTGATGGAGGCCAAGCGACTTGAGCTTGCGATGGAGCGCCGAGCGCTCCATCCCGACGAAGGCGGCGGTGCGCGAGATGTTGCCGCCGAAGCGCATGACCTGGGCGGTAAGGTATTCGCGCTCGAATACCTCGCGCGCCTCGCGCAGCGGCAGCGTCATGATCTCCCCGCCCCGCTCCCACTGCAGCACCGTACCGGTGACGCCGCCGATCTCGGGCGGCAGCATGTCGCAGCGGATCGGCTCGCTCGCGTCCCCCGGCGCCATGATGAGCAGCCAGTCGATGACGTTGCGGAGCTGGCGCACGTTGCCCTTCCATTCATAGCTTTGCAGCGCCGCCATCGCGTCTTCGCCGATCTCGCGCGCGGGCAGACCCGCGGCCTCGGCCGAGCGGCGCATGAAGTGGCGGGCAAGCAAGCCGATGTCCTCGCGCCGCTCGCTCAGCGCCGGCACGCGGACGGGCACGACGGACAGCCGGTAGAAAAGGTCCTCGCGGAAGCGGCCCTGGGCCATCGCCTCGGCGAGATCGCGGTTCGAGGAGGAGATGACGCGCACGTCCACCTCGACCGGGTCGCTGCCGCCGACCCGCTGGAACGTCTGGTCCTGCAGCGCGCGCACGATCTTGCCCTGGGTCTCGAGGGGCATGTCGGCCACCTCGTCGAGAAACAGGGTGCCCCCGTGGGCCTGCTCGAAGGTGCCGATCTTGCGCGGGCTGTCGGGGCCTTCCACCCCGGCCTCGATTCCGAACAGCTCCTGCTCCAGGCGGTCGGGGCGCATGGTCGCGCAATTCAGCACCACGAACGGGCCGTCGGCGCGCCGCGAGCGGACGTGGATCATGCGGGCGACGATTTCCTTGCCGGCGCCGGCGGGACCCGTGATCAGCACGCGGCTACCGGTCGGGGCGACACGCTCGATCACCTGCCTCAGCTGATTGATCGCCGGCGACTGGCCGATGAGCTCCGCCTCGGCGCCCACACGCAGCCGCAGCTCCTCGTTCTCGCGCCTCAGCCGCGCCGCCTCGATCGCCCGTTCGACGACGAGCAGGAGGCGGTCGGCCTTGAACGGCTTCTCGATGAAATCGTAGGCGCCCTTCTTGATCGCCGCGACGGCGGTTTCGATCGTGCCGTGGCCGCTGATCATGACGACGGGAACCGCGGGATGCTCCTTCTTGATGACGTCGAGCAGCTCGATCCCGTCGAGCTCGCTTCCCTGAAGCCAGATGTCGAGGATGACGAGGCTGGGCCGGCGCGAGCGGATCGCGGCCAAGGCGCTGGTGCTGTCGGCGGCCTCTCGGGTTTCGAAATCCTCGTCGGCGAGGACGCCCGACATCAAGACGCGGTTATCGGCCTCGTCGTCGACGATCAGGATGTCATGAGCCATGCGCGAGAATCCTCTCGGCTTCCGGCCCCGCGGCGGAAGCCGCGCCTTCCTCCGGCGCTTCCGTGGTGCCCGCCTCCACCATGTTGCGGAAAACGAGCCGGACCCGGGCCCCGCCGTCTTCGCGGTCCGCCAGAATCAGGTCGCCGCCATGATCTTCCATGATTTTCTTCACGATCGCCAACCCGAGGCCCGTCCCCTTCGTCCGCGTCGTGACATATGGCTCGGTCAGCCGCTCGCGCAAGTGCGGGGGGAACCCGGGCCCGTTGTCCTCGATCTCGACGGCCGTGCGGTCGCCCTCGCTTGACACGCGCAAGGTGACGCGCCCGTGCGGTTTGCCGCGCCCGTGATCGGAGCCGGAAACGGCCTCGGCGGCGTTCTGCAGCAGGTTCGTGAGCGCCTGGCCGATCTGGCGGCCGTCGCAGCGGATGCGGACGGGCCCCTCCGGGATCTCGCAGCCGAATTCGATCTTGGGATGCGCGTTCTGCTGCAGGAAGACGGCGCGGCGGCACAGATCGACCAGGTCTTCCTCCTCCATCACCGGGGCCGGCATCCGGGCGAAGGACGAGAACTCGTCCACCATGCGGCCGATGTCGCCCACCTGGCGGACGATGGTGTCGGTGCAGATCGTGAAGGTCTCGGGATCCGATTTGATCTCCCGCAGGTACTTGCGCTTGAGGCGCTCGGCGGAAAGCTGGATCGGCGTCAGCGGATTCTTGATCTCGTGGGCGATGCGCCGCGCGACGTCCGCCCAGGCGGCCTTGCGCTGCGCCGACAGAAGCTCCGTCACGTCGTCGAAGGTGACAACGTATCCCTTGACCTCGCCATCCACCTTCTCGGCGGCGATCCGCACCAGGAGCGTTCGCGGCCGCCCGCCCGACAGCACCGTGATCTGGGATTCGACCATGCGGTCGGGGCGGCGACGCACCTTGCGCACCAAAGTGGCCATCTCGGGCACCGCCTCGGACAACTCGGTTCCGATCATCTGGTCCACGGCGACGCCCAGCAGATTGCTGGCGGAGCGGTTCGGCAGATTGATCCGGCCATTGTGATCGAGCCCGATCACGCCCGCGGACACGCCGGCCAGCACCGCCTCGGTGAAGCGGCGGCGCAGGTCGAGCTGGCGATTGGCTTCGACCAATTCGGCGCGCTGCTCTTGGAGCTGGCTCGTCATCCGATTGAAGGCGCGGCTCAGCGTGCCGAGCTCGTCGTCCTGGGGCCCCTCCTCCACCCGCGCCGTGAGATCGCCCGTGCGCACACGCTCCGCCGCGCTCACCAGCCGGCTGATCGGCCGGGCCAGCTGGGTCGCGAGCATCAGCCCGACGAGCACCGCCGCGAGCAGCAGCAAGAGCGCGACCACGACGAAGATCATGACGAAGGTGATCTGCAGGCCCGAGCGCTGTCCTTCGAGCTTTTCGTAGGTGCGCACCACGCGTTGCGTGCTCTGCATGTGGCCGACGACCTTGGGATCAACCAGCCGGCCGACGTACAGGTAGGCCTCGTCGAATCCGTCCAGCTTGACGAGCGCGCGCACGCGGTCGTCGCTCTCGCTGGTGAGGATCGCGACCTCGTGGTTGCGCGCCGCCTCCAGTGCCCAGTTGGGCAGCGGCTCGAACTCGAGGGCGAAGCTGAAGCCGGCCTGCGCCAACACGTGCCCGTTTCCGTCGAACACCACCGCCTCGGACAGCGAGCGCAGCGCCGCCTGCGTGCTCATGATCTGGCTGAACCGCTTCGGGTTCGCGATCAGGATCGGCCCTTCGCGGCTGAGGTCGTTGGCCATCGCCAGCACGTCGGCGCGGATGTTCTGCTGGTGCTCCTTGAGATAGGCTTCGGCGACGGCGAGCGATTCGTTGACCGCGGTGCGGACCTGCTTGTCGAACCACGCCTGGACCCCGAGATCGAAGAACAAGGCCGAGAACACCGCCATGGTTATGGCCGGCATCGCCGCGACCAGCCCGAACATCAGCACGAGCCGCGTGTGCAGCCGCGATCCCGCGGAGCCCCGGCGGCGCGCCATCCACACCGCGACGATGCGGCGGGCGACCACCACCGCGAGCAGCAGCAGCAGCACGAGATCGATGTTGAGGACGACGAGGACGAGCGTCGGATCGGGGGAGGAGAGGCCCGAGCCGGTCAGCACCGCGTAGGTGGCGATGCCCATGCCGGCCGCCGCCAGCATCAGGGCAAAGACGAGCTTGCGCCCCAGGCCGACGCGCGAGGACCACGCCACGAGCCGTCCGAAAGTGCGCGAGAATCCCGCCGCTATGTCCGCAGTTTCGCTCGTCATAAGGCGACCGCCCCTGCCGGATCAGGACGTGAAAGGTGCCACCGCGCGCCGCGCGAGCCGGCGTTGCAACCCATGGGCTATTTTATGCCCCGCACCACATGGATGTCCAACTCGCGAATCCGCTTTCGCAGCGTGTTGCGGTTGACACCCAGGAGCCGCGCCGCCTTGATCTGGTTGCCGCGCGTGGCCTCCAGGGTGAGGGAGATCAGGGGCCGCTCGACCTCCTTCAGGATGCGGCCATAGAGCCCGGCCGCGGGCAAGGCGTTCTTATGCGCGCCGAAATAGTCGCGCAGGTGGCGTTCCACGGCGGCGCTCAGCGAATCCGCCTCGATCATACCGGAGGGCCGGATGGGGGGCAGCGATTCGGCCAGTTCCGCCTCGATCGCGTCCACGCCGATCACCTCCTGGGAATAGAGCGCGGCCAGGCGCCGCACGAGATTCTCCAGCTCGCGGACATTGCCCGGCCAGCGGTAAGTGCGCAGCCGCTCGAGCGCCGCCGAATCGAGGCGCTTGGGGGGCAAGCCCTCGGCCGCGGCCTGGCCGAGGAAATGGCGGACCAGCGCGGGAATGTCCTCGGTCCGCTCGCGCAGCGGCGGCACCCGGATCGGCACCACGTTGAGGCGGTAGAACAGATCCTCGCGGAACAGGCCCTGGTCGATGAGCTGGCGCAGGTCCCGGTGGGTGGCCGCGATGATGCGGACGTTGGCGCGGATGGGCGTGCGCCCGCCCACGGTCATGTATTCACCGGATTGCAGCACCCGGAGCAGCCGGGTCTGCGCCTCGAGTGGCATGTCGCCGATCTCGTCGAGGAACAGGGTGCCGCCTTCGGCCTGCTCGAACCGGCCGGTGTTGCGCGAAGCCGCGCCGGTGAAGGCGCCCTTCTCGTGGCCGAACAATTCGCTTTCGATGAGCTCGCGCGGGATTGCGGCCATGTTGACGGCGATGAACGGCCCGTTGCGGCGCTTGCCGTAGTCGTGCAGCGCGCGCGCGACCAGCTCCTTGCCGGTTCCCGACTCGCCCGCGATCATGACCGTGAGGTCGGTCCCCATGAGCCGTGCGAGCACGCGGTAGATCTCCTGCATCGCGGGCGAGCGGCCGATCAGGGGCAGCTGCTCCTCCACCTCGTCGCGGTCGAACTCTTCCTCCGCCGAGGGCCGCGGTTCGGTCAGGGCCCGGCGCACCACGCCGATGAGCTCGTTGAGGTCGAACGGCTTGGGGAGATACTCGAAGGCGCCGCGCTCGGTCGCCTTGACCGCGGTCAGGAGCGTGTTCTGCGCGCTCATGACGATGATTCGGATGTCGGGCCGGATCTTGCGGATGCGCGGGATGAGATCGAGGCCGTTCTCGTCCGGCATGACCACGTCGGTGATCACGAGATCGCCCTGGCCGTCCGCGACCCAGCGCCACAGGGTCGCGGCGTTGCCGGTCGTCTTCACCTCGTAGCCGAGGCGCGCCAAGGCTTGTTCGAGAACGGTTCGGATCGCGCGATCGTCATCGGCGATCAGGATCGTCGCGCTCATGCGCCCTCGCCTTGTTCGGGATACATGGGAAGCCGGACCCGGAACACGGTGCGCCGGGGCTGGCTGTCGAATTCGATCACGCCGCCGTGGTCGTTGATGATCTTCGCGACCAGGGCCAGTCCCAGGCCGGTCCCGCCGGCCTTCGTGGTGACGAAGGCATCGAACAGGCACGAATGCAGATCTTCCGCGATTCCGCTGCCGTTGTCCTGGACGCTCACCATGAGCGGCAGCTCCAGGCGGGCGGCGCTTCCCGCCACCGCCAGGCGGACGCCGTGCTGATAGGCCGTGGACAGCACGATCTCGCCACCCTTCTTGGGGCAGGCTTCGGCCGCGTTCTTGACCAGGTTCAGGAACACCTGGACGAGCTGGTCGCGATTGCCGTGAACCGGCGGCAGCGAGGGATCGTAGTTCTCGACGAAGCGGATGCCGCGGGCGAATCCGCTTTCGCCGAGCCGGCGCACATGCTCGAGCACGCGGTGGATGTTGACGGCCTCGCGCGTGATCCCCCGCTTCTCCGAGAACACCTCCATGCGGTCCACCAGCGCGCAGATGCGGTCGGCCTCGTCGCAAATGAGCTCGGTGAGCTTGCGGTCCGGCATGGTGGCGTTCTGCTCCAGGAGCTGCGCCGCACCGCGGATGCCCGAAAGCGGATTCTTGATCTCGTGGGCGAGCACCGCGGCCATGCCGGTCACCGAGCGGGCGGCGCTGCGATGCGTGAGCTGGTGGTCGATCCTGTCGGCGAAGGAGCGCTCCCGCAGCGTCACCACGACCGCGCCCACGGATTCGGGAACCGGCGAGACCTGGATGGTCACGAACCGGTCGCCGATGCGCGGCGTCGCGACGGTAACGCCGTATTCGAAGACGCTTTGGCCGGCGGCATGCACCTGCTCGACCAGCGAGAGAAGCGGGCTGTCGGCCGGGACCAGGTCCTGGAGCCGTTTCGTGCAGAGCTGCTCCGCGCTCACGGCGAAGAAGCTCTCGGCGGCGAAATTCGCGAACCGCACCGCCCCCTCCTCGCCCACCATCAAGACGGGATCGGGCAGCGCGTTGAGGATGGCGGCCGCGAGCGAACCACGGCCGCCGGGATCGGCGCCGCGCGGCGCCGGCTTGCGCCTGATGGGCGTCACCTTTTGGGACTGCGCGCCGCGGGCCATCAGGCGGCCTCCCGCTCGCACAAGGGCTCGTAGAAGGCGGCGATGCGCGCCAGCAGCGGCCGCGCCTCGCCGATCCGGTTGACCTCGGCGCGGAACTCGGCCGAGCCGGCCAAGCCCTTCGAATACCAACCGATGTGCTTGCGGGCGATGCGCACGCCGGCGGATTCGCCGTAATGCGCCAGCATCTCCTCAAGGTGGCGCCGGAGCATCCAGTACTGGGCTGCCAGCGGCGGATCGGCCACCCGCTCTCCGGTTTCGAGGAAGCGGGCGGCCTGGGCCGGGAACCACGGCCTGCCGCAAGCACCGCGCCCGATCATGATCCCGTCGGCGCCCGATTCCGCGAGGCAGGCCCGCGCCTCCTCGAGCGTCGTGATATCGCCGTTGGCGACCACCGGGATGGACACGGATTCCTTCACCTCACGGATGAACTTCCAGTCGGCACGGCCTTGATAAAGCTGGCATCTCGTGCGCCCATGGACCGTGAGCATCTGGATGCCGGCGCGTTCTGCGATCTTGGCCAGCCGAGGCGCGTTACGGTTGGCCTCGTTCCAGCCGGTGCGCATCTTGAGGGTCACGGGGAGCTTCACCGCCTTGACCGTCGCCTCGAGGATGCGCCCAGCCTTGGCCTCGTCGCGCATGAGGGCGGAGCCGGCCTCGCCGTTCACCACCTTCTTCACCGGGCAGCCCATGTTGATGTCGATGATCGCAGCACCCCGGTCCTCGTTGAGCCGGGCGGCGGCCGCCATCACCTCGGGCTCACAGCCGGCCAGCTGCACCGCCATCGGGAACTCCTCGGCGTCGTTGGCCGCCATGCGCAGGGTCTTGGCGTGCTGGCGCACCATCGCCTCGCTCGCAATCATCTCGGAAACGACCAGCGCCGCCCCGTTCCGCTTCACCAGGCGGCGAAACGGACGGTCGGTGACGCCGGACATCGGCGCGAGCAAAACCCGGTTGGCGAGGCGCAGCGGCCCGACCTGAATGCCCATTTTTAAGGCTCTTCTATGTGCCTGATTAGAGGTTAGGCAATCTAGCCTGGAACCGGCGCGATTTCAACGGTTCCGGAAGCGACCATTCGCCACAGCCGGCTAGGCCATGAGGACGTCGGTCACGAATTTCACCCCCGGATAGGCGAGGGTCAACAGGAGATAGGCGAGCAGGACGAGGCGCGCCGCGCGCCGGCCGCGAAGCCCGGTGCGGCTTTGGGCGGCGAGCAGGACCACGATCACGGCGAAGGTGAGAAGCGACAGCACGGTCTTGTGGTCGAGCCTCAGGACCCGGCCGATCTCGAAATATTCCGTCGCCATGCCTGACAGCAGGCCCACGGCCAGCAAGGCGGCGGCGCCCCACAGCAGGCGCAGCTGGAGCGCCTCGCCGTCGGCCACCGAGGGCAGCGCGGCGGTGAGCGCGCTGGGCCTTTTTTGCTTGAGCGCGCGCTCCTGGAGGAACACGCCGAGCCCGGCGACCGCGGCCAGCGTCAGCAGGCCGTAAGCGAGCACCGACACCACGATATGGAGCTCGATCCAGCCCGCGGGCGCGGTGTCCAGGAACGGCCGGGCCGGGGTGGCCTGCCACAGGGCCGCGAGCGCGGCCAGAAGGACGAGATAGGGCGCCAGCAGCGTGGCGAGCCGCCAGCCGTCGCGGCTGACCGCGGCCACGGCCGCGAACAGGAGCATGGTCACGCTGACCGTGATCCAAAGCGCCAGCGCGATGCCCGTCTCCCACCCCTGGGCAAGCTGGACCGCGGTCCAGGCGGAAGGGCCGACGACCCCCACCGCGACACACGACCAGAACGTGACGTCGCGCGATTCCCGCGGGCGCAGGGAAAGCCCCAGCATCGGTACGAGGCTGACGATGGCGCCGAGGTTCGAGGCGAGCGTTGTGGACATCAATCTGCCGGACATGGAGCCGCGCCGGGCGACCGGACCGCCCTTGGCAAGTGCGGCCCCGGCGTCTAGGTTGTGCCGACGCTACCAACATCTTCGCGGGATTCGCAATGCCCGGAAACTTGGCCCTCGTGGTCGCCGCCGGCCGCGGACAGCGGCTTCGCGCCAGCACACCCAAACAGTACCTGCCTCTGGCCGGCGCGCCGCTGCTGCGCCACAGCCTCGCCGCCTTCACCGCGCATCCCGCGATCGACGCGGTCGCGGCCGTGATCGCGCCCGAGGACCGTGCGCTCTACGATTCGGCCGCCGCGGGGCTGGCGCTGTTGCCGCCGGTTTCGGGCGGCGCGACCCGCCAGGAATCGGTGCGCAACGGCCTCGAGGCGCTGGCCGCGCACGACCCGGAGCGAATCCTCATCCACGACGCGGCGCGGCCCTTCGTCGATTCCGCGACCATCACGCGCGTGCTGGAGGCGCTCGACGGGGGACCGGGCGCGATCGCCGCCGTTCCCGTCGCCGACACCCTGAAGCGCGGCGACGGCGCGCGCGTGACGGGGACCGTCGAGCGCCGCGACCTGTGGCGCGCGCAGACGCCCCAAGGCTTCCATTACCGGGCGATTCTCGAGGCCCACCGGAAAGCGGCCGGGGGCGCCGAACTCACCGACGACGCGATGGTGGCCGAGCGCGCGGGGCTCGCGGTCACGCTGGTCATGGGAAGCGAGGACAATTTCAAGGTGACGACCGCCGACGATCTCAAGCGCGCGGAGCGCTTCGCCGCGGCCGTGGGCGAGATCCGCACCGGGCTCGGCTTCGACGCCCACCGCTTCGCGGACGGCGACCGGTTTTGGCTTTGCGGGATCGAGATCCCCTTCGAGAAGGCGCTGTCGGGCCATTCCGACGCCGACGTCGGGCTCCACGCCGCGACCGACGCGATCCTGGGGGCGATCGGGGACGGGGACATCGGCGTGCATTTCCCGCCCAGCGATCCGCAGTGGCGCGGCGCCCCCTCGCACCAATTCCTCCGATTCGCCGCCGACCGGGTGGCGGGGCGCGGCGGAGCGATCGTCAATCTCGACATCACGCTCATCTGCGAGCAGCCGCGCATCGGGCCCCACCGCGAGGCGATGGTCGCGCGCGTCGCCGAGATCCTGGGCGTTGCGCCCGGGCGCGTGAGCGTGAAGGCGACGACCACCGAAGGCATGGGCTTCACCGGACGGGGCGACGGCATCGCCGCCCAGGCGGTCGCCGCCGTGCGCCTTCCCGCCGCGCCGTGATCCAGCCGCCCGAAGGGATGTCGCCGGCGCATCCGGCGTGGCTGATCGCCACCTGGCTCGGCACCGGGCTGGTCCCGAAGATCCCGGGAACGGTCGCCTCGCTCTCGGCCCTGCCCTTCGCGTGGATCCTCCATCTGCGTTTCGGCGCGCCCGGCCTGGGCTTTGCCACGCTCGCGGCGCTCGCCGCGGGCTATTGGGCGTGCGGACGGGTCCTCGCACCCGAATCCCACGACGATCCCGGCCACATCGTGATCGACGAGGTGGCGGGGCAATGGCTGACCTTCGCCTGTCTCGCGCTGGTGGCGCGCAAGCCCGATCCGCTGTTCTACGTCACCGGCTTCGCGCTGTTCCGGTTCTTCGACATCGTGAAGCCCTGGCCGATCAACTGGCTCGAGCGCCGGCTCGCGGGTGCGGCCGGCGTCATGGGCGACGATCTTCTGGCCGGGCTGCTGGCCGGGATCGGCACCCTCTTCATTTTCGCTTACGGCCACCGCTTTGGACCTTTTTTCTCATAATCTCGCCGCCAAGGCGCGCGCGCTGGTCGCGGCCTGCGAGGCCGGCAAGCTTCACCTCACCACCGCCGAATCCTGCACCGGCGGGCTGATCGCGGCGTGCTTGACCGAGATTCCCGGCGTCTCCGAGATCTATCCCGGCGGCTTCGTGACCTACGCCAACGAGGCGAAGACGCGCGACCTTGGCGTCGGCGAGGATCTCTTGAAGACGCACGGGGCGGTGAGCGCCGAGGTCGCGCGCGCCATGGCCGAAGGGGCATACCGGCGCACGGGCGCGGACATCGCCGTCGCGGTGACCGGCATCGCCGGGCCGGGCGGGGCGACGCCGCAAAAGCCGGTCGGCCTCGTGCACGTCGCGGTGGCGCGCAAAGGCGCGGCCACGCTTCACGAGCGCCACGTCTTTTCCGGCGACCGGCAGGCCGTGCGGCTCGCCGCGGTCGAGGCTGCGCTCGACCTGGCGCTGCGCGCGGCTTCCGCTTAGGGATCGGGCATGATGCAGGACAACAACGGCGCCGAAGAAAAAGAACCGGCTTACACGGACGCGCTGGGACCGCGCCGCGCCCTCACCTTCCTCGACGTGCTGCTCGCCTGCGCGGTCGCGAGCGCGATCATCCTGATCCCCTTCTTCGCGTTCCTGGTCTATGCGGCGCGACGGGAAGTCCTCGGCGCCGCGCCGCCTTCCATCATCGTCCTTCTCCTGCTCGAGCCGGTGGCGATCTTGGGCGGAATCTATTTGGTCCTGATCGTCGGGCGGCGCTTCGCCTGGACGGATCTGGGGCTACGGCCGATGGCCCTTTCCTGGATCGCGCCGGCGCTGCTGGCGGCCCTCGGGTGCCTCGCCTTCGCCGGCGCGGTGACGCAGGTTCTCGATCGCTTCTACGGCACGCCGATGCTCGACGAATACATGGCCGTGCTCGCGCCCGAAGGACTCACCTGGCAGCGCGAGGTGGCGCTGGTCGCCATCGTCGGCGGCCTCGTTCCGCTCGCCGAAGAGCTCCTGTTTCGCGGCGTGCTCTACGCCTGGCTGCGGCAGCGCTGGGGTGTGGCGGTTTCGGTGGTGCTCAGCGCCGGGCTGTTCGCGCTCGCCCACGGGAACCTGCGCATGTCGCTCCAGATCTTCGTGACCGGCATGGTCCTGGCGGTGCTTTACGAGCGCAGCCGCTCGATCCTCACCTCCACCGTCACCCACATGGCGGTGAACACGATCTCGCTCGTGATCATCTTCGCCTACGCGGGTCAGCGCGCCGCCGGCTGAGTCGCCGGTGCCCCGTAGATCTGCCGCGCCCGCGATTCGAATGCGCCGACCATGCGACGCACCGCCTCGTTGAACAGCGTGCCCATCACCCGTTGCAGAAAGGCGGAGCGGAACGCGAAATCGATGTAGAAGTCGATGCGGCAGGCGCCCTCGCCCACGGGATCGAAAATCCAGTGATTGTTCAGATAGCGGAACGGGCCGTTCAGATAGGTGACGTCGATGCGCCCGCTCGTCCCGGCGCCTTCGGGCGGCGCCAACGTGACCTTCGAGGTGAAGGCTTCGCGCAACATGCGGAAGCCGACGATGAGATCGGCGTAGAAGACGTTCCCGTTGCGCTTCGTGATGCGCGCGGCGATGCACCAGGGCAGGAACTCCGGATAGCGCTCGACGTCGGCCACCAGGTCGAAGAGCTGGCGCGGCGTATAAGGCAGCGTCCGGTGTTCCGCGTGGGTCGGCATGAACGCCGGCGAATCAGGAGGGAGCGGCGCGCGCCGCGCGCAGCTTCGCAAAGTCCGCGCCGGCGTGATAGGACGAGCGGGTGAGCGGCGAGGCGGAGACCATCAGGAAGCCCTTGGCGCGGGCCAGCGCCGCATAGGCCGCGAACGCGTCCGGCGTCACGTAGCGCGCGACCGCGATGTGGTCCGGCGTGGGCCGCAGATACTGGCCGATGGTGACGAAATCGACATCGGCCGCGCGCAAATCGTCCATCACCTGCGCCACCTCATCCGCCTCCTCGCCCAAGCCCACCATCAGCCCCGACTTGGTGAACACGCCGGGCGTGAGCTCCTTGATGCGGGCGAGCAGCCGCAGAGAATGATCGTAGCGCGCGCCGGGACGCACCTCGCGGTAGAGCCGCGGCACGGTTTCGAGATTGTGATTGAAGACGTCCGGGCCGGCGGCGGCGATCGCCTCGGCCGCGCCCTCCTTGCGCAGGAAGTCGGGCGTCAGGATCTCGACGGTGGTCGCGGGGCTGACGGCGCGGATGCGCGCGATGCAGCGCCCGAAATGGGCGGCGCCGCCGTCCGGAAGGTCGTCCCGGTCCACCGAGGTGATGACGATGTGCTCGAGGCCGAGCGCGGCGCAGGCCTCGGCCACGCGGTCGGGCTCGTGCGGGTCGAGGAGATCGGGCCGTCCCGTCGCCACGTTGCAGAAGCCGCAGGTCCGCGTGCAGACCGAGCCGAGGATCATGACGGTCGCGTGCTTGCGGGACCAGCACTCGCCGACGTTGGGGCAGGCCGCTTCCTCGCACACCGTGTGCAGGCGGTGCGCGCGCACCAGGGCGCGCGTCTCCTCGTAGGCGGCCCCACCAGGCGCCTTGACCTTGATCCAGGGCGGCCGCGGCGCCGACGGGCCCGCGGACCTTATCGCGCTTGCCTTGCCCAAGAAGCCTCCTCGCGTTCGCCGCATGGCGGCGGGGGCGAATAAGCCTTACCGCGCCGGCGCTTAACCATCGCTTAATGGCGGCTCGACGCGCTTCGCCGTCTAGACATGAAGGGCGCGGCCCCAGGCGTCAAGCACCGCCTCGCCCATCGCCTCGGAAAGGGTGGGATGGGGGAAGACCGTGGCGATCAGATCCGCCTCGGTCGCCTCGAGCGTCCGGGCGATGGCGAAGCCCTGGATGAGCTCGGTCGCCTCGGCGCCGATGATGTGCGCGCCCAGAAGCTCGCCGGTCGCGGCGTCGAACACGGTCTTCACCATGCCTTCCGGCTCGCCCAGCGCGATGGCCTTGCCGTTCGCCCGGTATGGGAAGTGGCCGACCCGGATTTCGCGGGTCTTTTCGCGCGCCGCCTGCTCGGTCAGGCCGACGCTCGCGATCTGGGGCCGGCAATAGGTGCAGCTCGGTATCTTGGTGACGTCGAGGGCGTGGACATCCTTGGCGCCGGCGATGCGCTCGACGCAGACGATACCTTCGTGACTGGCCTTGTGGGCGAGCCAGGGCGGGCCGACCAGATCGCCGATGGCGTAGACGCCCGGCTCGCCGGTCTCGCACCAGCGGTCGACAGCGACATGGGTCTTCTCGACGCGCACCCCCGTGTTCTCGATGCCGATATTCTCGACGTTACCAATGATGCCGACGGCGAGGATCGCCCGCGCGGCCTTCACGGTGAGCGACTTTCCCCCGGCTTCGACTTTCGCCGTCACGGAATCCCTGCCGCGATCGAGGCTCGCGAGTTTCGCGGCCGTGTGAAAGACGATGCCCTGCTTCTCGAAAGCGGCGCGCGCGAGCTTTGAGATTTCCGCATCCTCCGCCGGGAGGATCCGGTCCATCACCTCGACAACCGTGACCTCGGCGCCGAGGTCGCGGTAGAAGCTCGCGAACTCCATGCCGATCGCGCCCGCGCCGATCACGAGGATCGAATTGGGAAGCGATTCCGGAATCATGGCCTCCTTGTACGTCCACACCAGCTTTCCGTCCGGCTCGATCCCGGGAAGCGCGCGGGCGCGCGCACCCGTGGCCAGAATCACGTGGCGGGCCATGAGGCTTTGCACGGCCCCCTTCCCTTCCACCTTCACCTCGCGCGCATCGCCCCGTCTCGCGCCCAGGCGGCCGGCGCCATCGAACACGGGGACCTCGTTTTTCTTCAGAAGATAGGCGACGCCCTTGCTCAGCTTGTCCGCCACCTCGCGCGAGCGGCGCACGAGGCGGGCCATGTCGATTCGCGTCACTTTCGCCTCGATGCCGAAATCGGCGAGCCCGCTCACAAGATGGCGCAGCTCCGACGCGCGCAGCAGCGCCTTGGTCGGGATGCAGCCCCAGTTGAGGCAGATGCCGCCCAGATGCTCGCGCTCGACGACGGCGGTCTTCAGCCCCAGTTGGGCCGCGCGAATCGCGGCGACGTAGCCGCCCGGCCCGCCCCCGATCACCGCGACATCGAAACGTTGCTCCGCCATGCCCGCCTCACAGCAGCATGGCGAGGGGATGCTCGATGAGGCGCTTGAACTCGGCGAGCCAGCGCGCGCCGGTCGCCCCGTCCACGGCGCGGTGATCGATCGAGAGGGTGCAGGTCATGACGGTGGCGGGAACGACCTTGCCGTCCTTCACGACGGGGCGCGGCGCCGCCTCCCCCACCGCCAGCAGGCACGCCTGGGGCGGGTTGATGACGGCGGCGAATTCCTTGATCCCGTACATGCCGAGATTGGAGATGGTGAAGGTGCCGCCCTCGTATTCCGCCGGCGCGAGCTTGCCCGCCAGGGCGCGGGCGTGGAGGTCGCGCATCTCGTGCGCAATCGCCGCCAGCCCCTTGTTCGCGGCGTCGAAGATGATCGGGGTGACGAGACCGCCCGGAACGGCGGTGGCGACGGCCATGTCCACGCGGCCGTATTGGCGCAGCGTCTCGCCGGCGTATGAGACGTTGGCCTCGGGCACCTTCTCCAGAGCGAGCGCGGCGGCGCGCACGAGGATGTCGTTGACCGAGATCTTGACCGGCCCCTCGCCCGCCGCGGCCTCTTTCGCCAGCACCGCGTTCAGGTCGGCGCGCCCGGCCATGAGCGCGTCCATCTCGCAGTCCACGGTGAGATAGAAGTGCGGCGCCTCGCGCTTCGATTCGCTCATGCGCCGCGCGATCGCCTTGCGCATGAGGGTGAGCGGAACCTCGGTGAAGGGCGCGGCGCCGGCGGGAACGGCCGGCTTCGCCGGTACGACCGCCGGCGCGCCGGCGGGCGCGCCCTCGACATCGGCCTTGACGATGCGCCCGCGCGGTCCCGTGCCACGAAGGCGCGAAAGATCGATGCCGCGCTCCTTGGCGATTCGTTTCGCGAGCGGCGAGGCGAAGATGCGCGAACCCGGTGCGGTGGCGGGCGGCGCGGCGGCGGAGGGCTTGGCCGGCACGCGCGCCGGCCCCGGAGGCGCCTTTTCGGCCTCTGCCGGCGCCTTCGGCTCCGGCGGCTTCGGCCCGGATTCGATTCCGGCCAATGTCTTCTCGAGGGCCGATTCGTCCTCGTCCTCGCCGAGAATCACGGCGAGCGGCGCGTTCACCGGAACGGTGCCCTCGCGAACCAGAATCCTGGCGAGCGTGCCTTCGTCGGCCGCTTCCAGCTCCATCGTCGCCTTGTCGGTCTCGATCTCGGCCAGCACGTCGCCCGATTTGACCGGGTCGCCTTCCTTCTTCAGCCATTTGGCGACGGTGCCCTCGGTCATGGTCGGCGACATCGCGGGCATCACGACTTTCGCCGGCATCGCCTCAGTCCCGGTAGCAGACGGCGCGCGCGGCGCCCGCGACCGTCTCCGGCTGCGGCAGCGCAAGCCGCTCCAGGTTGGCGGCATAGGGCATGGGCGCGTCGGCGCCGGTCACGCGCGTGATCGGGGCATCGAGATAGTCGAAGGCCTGGTCCATCACGAGGGCCGCGACCTCCGCGCCCACGCCCATGGCGGGCCATCCCTCTTCGACCGTCACCAGCCGGTTGGTCTTCTTGACCGAAGCGACGATGGTTTCGGCATCGAGCGGGCGCAGGGTGCGCAAATCCACCACCTCGGCCGAGATGTCCTCGGCGGCGAGCTGCTCGGCCGCCTGGAGCGCCACCTCGCACATGCGCGAGAACGCGACGATCGTGACGTCGCTTCCCTCGCGCAGCACGTTGGCCTTGCCGATGGGGACCAGGAAGTTGGGATCCGTCGGCACCTCGAAGCTGTGGCCGTAGAGGATCTCGTTTTCCAGGCACACGACCGGGTTGGGATCCCGGATCGCCGACTTGAGCAGCCCCTTGGCGTCGGCCGCCGTATAGGGCGCGACGACCTTGAGCCCCGGAACATGCGCGTACCAGCTGGCGAAGCACTGGGAATGTTGCGCCGCGACCCGGCTCGCCGCGCCGTTCGGCCCGCGGAACACGATCGGGCAGGTGAGCTGGCCGCCCGACATGTAATGCGTCTTCGCCGCCGAGTTCACGACCTGGTCGATCGCCTGCATCGAGAAGTTGAAGGTCATGAATTCGACGATGGGCCTGAGCCCCATGAACGCGGCGCCGACGCCGAGCCCGGTGAACCCCATCTCGGTGATCGGCGTGTCGATGACGCGCGTGGGCCCGAATTCGTCGAGCAGCCCCTGGCTCACCTTGTAGGCACCCTGGTATTCGGCGACCTCCTCCCCCATCAGGAACACGCGATCGTCGCGGCGCATCTCCTCGGCCATGGCGTCACGCAGCGCCTCGCGCACGGTGAGCGTGACGGTGGCGCCCGCGGGCTTCTGCACGGCGCCGGGCGGCGATGGCGCGGGCTTGGCGGGCGCGGGCGCCGGGCGCACCTCCGTTTTCGCCGCGGGTTCGGGCGCGGGCTTCGGTTCCGGCTTCGCCGCAGGCTTCGGTTCGGGCTTGGGCGCCGGCGGGGCCTCCCCTTCCTCGAGGACCATGGCGATCGGCGTGTTGACCGCCACGTTCTCGGTGCCTTCGGGAACCAGGATGCGGAGCTTTCCTTCCTCGACCGCCTCGAGCTCCATCGTCGCCTTGTCGGTCTCGATCTCGGCCAGGGGGTCGCCGGCGGCGATCGTCTCGCCTTCCTTCTTGAGCCAGCGCGCGACCTTGCCCTCCGTCATGGTGGGCGAAAGGGCGGGCATGAGAATCTCGCTCGCCACGTCAGCCTTCCACCAGAACGTCGCGGGTGAGCTCTTCCGGATCGGGCTCGGGACTCTGTTGGGCGAATTCGGCGGCCTCGGCGACGATCTGCTTGACCTCGCGGTCGATCTCCTTGAGCGCGGCCTCGTCGGCGAGCTTGCCCTCGAGAATCCGCTTGCGCGCCAGATCGATGGGATCGTGCTGGGTGCGGACCTTCGCCACCTCCTCCTTGGTGCGGTACTTCGCCGGATCGGACATCGAGTGCCCGCGGTAGCGGTAGGTCATCATCTCGATGATGTACGGCCCGTTGCCGGCGCGGCAATGGGCGACCGCCTGCTCGCCCGCCGCGATCACCTCGACGACGTTCATGCCGTCGACGCGGTGGCCGGGAATCCCGTAGGCCTCGCCGCGCCGGAAGAAATCGGTGCGGGCGGCGGCGCGCTCCACCGACGTTCCCATGCCGTATTTGTTGTTCTCGACGATGTAGACGACGGGAAGCCGCCACAGCTCGCCCATGTTGAAGGATTCGTACACCTGCCCCTGGTTGACGGCGCCGTCGCCCAGAAAGGTCAGGCAGACCGGAAGCGGGGCGTCGCTTTCCTTGTGGCGGTATTTGAGCGCGAAGCCGATGCCGGTTCCGATCGGCACCTGGGCGCCGACGATGCCGTGGCCGCCCATGAAGTTCTTCTCGCGGTTGAACATGTGCATCGAGCCGCCCTTGCCCTTGGAATAGCCGGCCGCGCGTCCCGCGAGCTCGGCCATGATCCTTTTCGGGTCCATGCCGCAGGCGATCATGTGGCCGTGGTCGCGATAGCTGGTGATGACGACGTCATCGGGCGTGATCGTGGCGACCATGCCCACCACGACCGCCTCCTGGCCGATGTAGAGGTGGCAGAAGCCGCCGATGAGGCCCATGCCGTAAAGCTGGCCCGCCTTCTCCTCGAAGCGGCGGATCAGCAGCATGTCGCGGTAGAAGCCGAGGAGCCGGCCGTCGGCGTCCGCCGCCTTGGGCGCGGCGGCGGTCTTGGATTTCTTCTTGGATCCTGCCTTGGGCTTGGCGGGCGCCATCGGGCCTCCCTCGGGATGGGCGACGTTCCGGGCGCGGCCCTTCCGTTCCCGGCGAAGCGCCGCCTTTCGTGAGAGTCGTAGCGCGGCGCCAACGCCGTGGCAAGTTTCGCCGGCACCCGGGGCGCGCCGGTATGCTCTTGATTCGTTTGCGCGAAATCAGCGCCGGACGGGACCGGAGTCCGGAGCCGGAGCCGCGGCCGCGGGCGGGTGCGGCGAAGGAAGCCGGGGTGCGGGCGGGAGATCGAGGATCACGACTTCGTCCGGCCGCGCCAGATCGAGCATGGCGTGGGCGCGCTCGTCCAGGAGATCGAGGTCGAGCTTTTCGGATCCGAGCAGGGCGACACGATGCGCCAGCGCCTCGCGCTCCGCGTGGACGCGGTCATAGGTCGCATGGGCGTGCTTGAGCCGCTGCGTCACCTGCCACCAGGCGATCAGGCCGCGGTCGCCTTCGACGGCGTGATAGCCGAAATAGGCGGCGACCGACACCATCAGCATGGGACCGACGACATGCCGCGCGCGTCGGCGGATTTCCCCCATCAGCGCCATCCGCCGATGGAATCACGCGCGAGTCCGCCGGTCAACGGGAAACAGGGACGGGATCAGCGCCGCTTCTTCAGCGCGCCGCGGCCGGCGTAGCGCGCGGCCGGGCCCAGGCTCTCCTCGATGCGGATGAGCTGGTTGTATTTGGCGAGCCGGTCGGAGCGCGCCAGCGAGCCGGTTTTGATCTGGCCGCAGTTGGTGGCAACCGCGAGATCGGCGATGGTCGAATCTTCCGTTTCGCCGGACCGGTGGGAGATCACGGCCGCGTATCCCGCGCCCTGCGTCGTCGTCACGGCCTCCAGCGTTTCCGAAAGCGTGCCGATCTGGTTGACCTTGATGAGGACGGCATTCGCCAGCTTGCGCTGAATGCCGTCGCGGATGCGCGCGGGGTTGGTGCAGAACACGTCGTCACCCACGAGCTGGATCTTGCCGCCCAGGGAATCCGTCAGATCCGCCCAGCCGCCCCAGTCGTCCTCCGCCATGCCGTCCTCGATCGAGACGATGGGGTAGCGCGACACCAGGTCGTCGTAATAGGCGACAAGGGCGTCGGAATCGAGCACCCGCTTCTCGCCCTCCAGGTGATAGGTGCCGTCGCGGAAGAATTCGCTCGCCGCCGCGTCCAGCGCCAGCATCACGTCGTCGCCGGGCTTGTAGCCCGCCTTCTCGACCGCGCGCATGATGAAGCCCAGCGCCGCGTCCGCGCTCTCGAGATTGGGCGCGAAGCCACCCTCGTCCCCCACGCCGGTGCCGTGGCCGGCGTCGTGGAGCAGCGCCTTCAAGGCGTGGAAGATCTCGGCGCCTGCCCGGATCGCATCGCGCATGGTCGCGGCGGCCACCGGCATGATCAGGAATTCCTGGATGTCGATCGGGTTGTCGGCATGAACGCCGCCGTTGACGACGTTCATCATCGGGACCGGGAGCACATGCGCGTCCACCCCGCCGACGTAGCGGTAGAGCGGCATCTCCAGATGCGCCGCCGCCGCCTTGGCGACGGCAAGGCTCACGCCCAGAATCGCGTTCGCGCCCAGCCGGCCCTTGTTGGCGGTGCCGTCGAGCGCGATCATCGCCGCGTCGATCGCGGCCTGGTTTTCGGCGTCGCGCCCGGAGAGCGCGTCGAAAATCTCGCCGTTCACGGTGTCCACCGCCTGAAGCACGCCCTTGCCGCCGTAACGCGCGGGATCGTCGTCGCGCTTCTCGAGCGCCTCGTGCGCCCCGGTCGAGGCGCCGGAAGGAACCGCGGCGCGGCCGAAGGCGCCCGATTCCAGGCGCACGTCCACCTCGACCGTGGGGTTGCCGCGCGAATCGAGAATCTCGCGCGCCGTGATGTCCGTGATCGCCGTCATTCTCGTTCCACTCCGCCCAAAAAAGCCCGGCAAGAGATAGCCGGGCCCGGTTCCCGAAGCAAGGGCAAGCCCTAGCCCGGCGCGACCGGCTTGGCCTTCGCCAGCCGGTCGAATTCGACGAGCTCCGCCAGCATGCCTTCCATCCCGGCGAGCGGCACCATGTTGGGGCCGTCCGAGGGCGCACGGTCGGGATCCTGATGGGTCTCGATGAAGAGGCCGGCGACGCCCACGGCGACCGCCGCCCGCGCCAGCACGGGCACGAACTGGCGCTCCCCGCCGCTCGATGTTCCCTGGCCGCCCGGCTGCTGGACGGAATGGGTGGCGTCGAACACGACCGGGCAGCCGGTTCGCGCGAGGATGGGAAGCGCGCGCATGTCGGAGACCAGCGTGTTGTAGCCGAAGGAGGCGCCGCGCTCGGTCAGCAGCACGTTGCGGTTCCCCGCCTCGTCCATCTTGGCCACGACGTTGGCCATGTCCCAGGGCGCGAGGAACTGTCCCTTCTTGATGTTGACGGCGCGCCCGGTCGCGGCGGCGGCCAGCAGCAAATCCGTCTGGCGGCACAGGAAGGCCGGAATCTGCAGCACGTCCACGGCCTGGGCCACGGGCGCGCATTGCTGCGCCGTGTGGACGTCGGTCAAGACCGGGCAGCCGATCTTCTCGCGGACCTCGGCCAGGATCGGCAGGCCCTTTTCCAGGCCGATGCCGCGAAAGCTCTTTCCGCTCGTGCGGTTCGCCTTGTCGAAGGACGTCTTGTAAACGAGGCCAATCCCGAGCTTGTCCGCGATCTTCTTCAAAGCCTCGGCCATCTCGAGCGCGTGGGTGCGGGATTCGAGGACGCAGGGGCCGGCGATCAGCGCGAGCGGCAGATCGTTGCCGAAGGTGACGGAGCCTGCGGCGACATGGCGGATTGCGGTCATGTGCCCTTCCGGCATCAGACGAGACGCGACTGGTCGATCGCCGCCTTGATGAAGGAGACGAAGAGCGGGTGAGGGTCGAACGGCTTCGACTTGAGCTCGGGGTGAAACTGCACGCCCATGAACCAGGGATGCTCCGGGATCTCCACGATCTCGGGCAGCGTCCCGTCCGGCGACTTGCCGGAGAAGATCATGCCATGACGTGCGAGCCGGTCCTCGTAGGCGAGGTTCACCTCGTAGCGGTGGCGATGGCGCTCGCTGATCCGGTCCGCGCTATAGATCTGGTGCGCGCGCGAATTGGGGCTCAGCACCGCCTCGTAGGCGCCCAGCCGCATGGTGCCGCCGAGATCGCTTTTGGCGCTGCGCCGTTCCACCGTCCGATCCTTGGTCCATTCGGTAAGCAGGCCGACGACCGGCTCGGCGCAGGGGCCGAACTCACTCGATCCCGCCCCCGCGATCCCGGCGACGTTGCGCGCCGCCTCCACGACCGCCATCTGCATCCCGAAGCAGATGCCGAAATAGGGGACGCCATGCTCGCGGGCGAATTTCGCGGCCCGGATCTTCCCCTCCGCCCCGCGCCCGCCGAAGCCGCCCGGCACCAGGATTCCGTCCACGCCGTTCAATTTGTGGATGGTGTCGGGCTCCTCGAAAATCTCGGATTCGATCCAGTCGAGATTGACGCGCACGTTGTTGGCGATGCCGCCGTGGGTCAGCGCCTCGACCAGCGATTTGTACGAATCCACGACCGCCGTGTATTTGCCGACGATCGCCACCGTCACCTCGTCCTCGGGATGGCGGGCGCGGTGGACGATCCCCTCCCAGCGCGACAGATCCGGCTCGCGTTCGAGCCCGACGCCGAAATGCTTGCACACCTGCTCGTCGAAGCCCTGCTGGTGATAGCTGATCGGCACCTGATAGATCGTGTCCACATCGAGGGCCGGGATCACCGCCTCTTCGCGGATGTTGCAGAAGAGCGCGATCTTGCGCCGGGCCTCGGGCGGGATCGGCCGGTCGCAGCGGCACAGCAGGATGTCGGCCCGGATTCCAAGCCCCTGCAGCTCCTTCACCGAATGCTGGGTAGGCTTGGTCTTGAGCTCGCCGGCCGAGGGGATATAGGGCACGAGCGTCAGGTGCACGAACAGGGTGCGCTCGGGGCCGAGCTCGTTGCCCAGTTGGCGGATCGCCTCGAGGAACGGCAGGCTCTCGATGTCGCCGACGGTACCGCCGATCTCGCACAACACGAAATCCTCGTCGTTCAGATCGGCCAGGATGAAATTCTTGATCGCGTCGGTGACATGGGGGATCACCTGGACCGTCGCGCCCAGGTAGTCGCCGCGCCGCTCCTTGGCGATGACCTCGGAGTAGATGCGTCCCGACGTCACGTTGTCGCTGCGCCGCGAGGGGACCCCGGTGAACCTTTCGTAATGGCCGAGATCGAGATCGGTTTCGGCGCCATCGTCGGTCACGTAGACCTCGCCGTGCTGGAACGGGCTCATGGTGCCGGGATCGACGTTGAGATAGGGGTCGAGCTTGCGCAGACGGACGGAAAACCCGCGCGCCTGGAGAACGGCGCCGAGCGCCGCCGACGATATTCCTTTTCCCAGGGAAGAGACCACGCCGCCGGTGAAGAAGACGAACCGCGTCATGGAGTTGCAGTGTAACCCATCTGAACGCGCTGCCCCAACAAAAAGAGGCGGCAACGCCGCCCCTCGAGACCGTTCGCGCGACGGCGCATCGCTCGCCTCATTTCGCGATCGGCACCTGGGGCTCCGCCGGCCTCTCGCCCGGCGCGGGCGCCGCGGGTTGCGCGGGCGTGGGCACGGAAGGCAGCGCCGGCTGCGCCGCCGGCGGCTGTTCCAGGATCGAGGTCGGCTTGCGCTCGATGCCGCCCAGATACGCGAGCAGCAGACTGGTCGCCATGAAGCAGGCGGCGAGAATCGCGGTGGTGCGGCTCAGTAGATTCGCCGTGGCGCGGCCCGTCATCAGGCCGCCCATGCCGCCGCCCCCGCCGATTCCCAGCGCCCCGCCTTCGCTGCGCTGAAGCAGCACGGTTGCGACCAGCGCCACCGCCAGCATGACATGAATGACCAGTATGACCGTCGCCATCGCTTCGCTCGATTGATCCGTGAGGGGCCGGAGCCGGCGCCCGGCGGCTTTTTAGTCGGTTATGGCCGGCGAGGCTAGGGACAACTTTGGACGATGGCCCAGAAATCGTCCGCCTTCAGGCTGGCGCCGCCGACCAGGGCGCCGTCCACCTCGGGGATCTTCAGGATCGCGGCGGCGTTGTCCGGCTTCACCGAGCCGCCGTAGAGCACCCGGATCGGGCCGGAGAACCCGGTCGTCGCCAGGACCGCGTGGATCTGGCGGTGGGCCGCGGCGATGTCCGCGGCCTCCGCCGTCTTCCCCGTTCCGATCGCCCAGACCGGCTCGTAGGCGATCACGGTGTCGGCGGCGGCCGCCCCTTCGGGAAGCGACCGCTCGACCTGACGGGCGATCACGTCGAAGGCGAGGCCCCGGTCCCGCTCGGCCTCGGTCTCGCCGACGCAGACGATCGCGGCCAAGCCGGCCCGATGCGCCGCCGCCGCCTTGCGCTGCACCAGCGCATCGCTCTCGCCGTGGCCGTGGCGGCGCTCGGAATGGCCGACGATCACGAAGGAGCAGCCGGTGTCCTTCAGCATCGCAGCGGCGATGTCGCCGGTGTGCGCGCCCGGCTCGCCCTCGTGGCAATCCTGGGCGCCGAGTGCGATTCCGCTGCCGCGCAACACGCGGGCGACCTCGTGAAGCAAGGTGAAGGGCGGGCACACGAGGACGTCGCAGGCGAGCCCGCCGACCACCCGCTCCTTGAGGGCGGCGGCCAGCGCGACGCCGCCTTCGCGCAGGCCGTTCATCTTCCAGTTTCCGGCGATGAGCGGCCTTGCCGCGTCCATACCCTCTCGATCCTTTCCTGGGGCGCCCCCAGGAGGGCGCGCCCCGCACGCTCTTTAGCATGGGGCAAGCCCCGATCCAATCCGCGCCCCGGGGCCGAAGGCCGTAACCGGCCACGGCACCCGTCGCGCCCGCGGAATACCGCGATTCCTTTATTGCGGCAGAGGGTAGCGGCTTCTATCATCCGCCCGCACAAGCCCTTCCCCAACGCCCCCAACAGCGCGAAGCCTCCATGCTCGACACCCTCCGCAAAGGCGCCAGTTCGTTGGTCGCCAAGATTCTGTTCGCGATCCTGGTCATCAGCTTCGCGATCTGGGGAATCGGCGACATCTTCCGCGGCCCGGGGCGCCAATCCGTGGTCGCCCAGGTCGGCGACCAGAAGATCTCGGGGCAGATGCTCCTCAGCGCGTACAACCGCTATCTCGAGCAGCTGCGGCCCATGTTCGGGGGCCGGCTCGACTCCGAGCAGGCCAAGAAGCTCGGGTTTCCGCAATCGGTCCTGCAGCACATGGCGGAGCAGGCGGTGTTCGACCAAGCCGCCCAGGATCTCGGCCTCGCGGTGAGCGACGCGACCATTCGCCGCAAGATCGAGAGCGAGCCTGCGTTCAAGGGGCCGGGCGGGACATTCGACGAGTTCACCTTCCGCCAGACGCTGATGCGCGCGGGCTTCACCGAAGAGGCTTACGTCGCGGAGATCCGCAAGGACATGGCCCGCCAGGCCCTGATCGGCACCATCCGCGGCAGCGGCGAGGCGCCGACGAACATGGCCGACGCGCTCTACCGCGTGCACGACGAAAAGCGCATGGCCGACGCGGCCACCGTGCTCGACACGTCGATGCCCGACCCGCCCGAGCCGACCGAGGCCCAACTCGAAACCTATCACAAGGACCACGCCGCGGCGTTCACGGCGCCCGAGTATCGCACGGTCACGTTCTTGACGCTGACCGCCGCCGAGCTGGCGAAGGACATCCCGGTGTCCGACGAGGAGCTGCACAAGGCCTACGACGAGGACAAGGGCAGGTTCACGGTGCCCGAGCGCCGCACCATCCGGCAGATCGTGACCGGGAACGAGGCCGACGCCAAGCGCGCCGAAGCGATGCTGGCGGAAGGCAAGGACTTCGCCGAGGTGGCCAAGGAAGTCGCAAACGAGGACAAGGACGCAATCGAGCTCGGCACCCTGGCCGAGACGCAGCTTCCCAAGGATCTCGCCGGCCCCGTCTTCACGCTCCCCAGCGACGGCGTGAGCAAGCCCATCAAGACCGCGCTCGGCTGGCACATCCTCAAGGTGGTCGCGATCAAGCCCGGCTCGGTCAAGTCGTTCGACGACGTCCGCGACAGCCTGCGCCAAGAGGTGGCGGTGGACCGCGCCCGCGACCGCGTCGACAAGCTCGCCAACCAGGTCGACGACACCCTCGCGTCGGGCGCCAGCCTCGAGGAGGCGGCCCAGAAGCTGGGACTCACGGCCCAGACGGTGGACGCGGTCGATTCCCGCGGCCATGACCGCGACGGAAAGCCGATCGCCGGGCTTCCGGGCGGAAGCTTCCTCACCACCGCGTTTTCCTCGCCCGAGGGCAAGGCGACCCAGCTGACCGAAATCCCCCACGACGGCTATTTCGTCCTGCGCGTCGACAAGATCACGCCCTCGGCGCTGCGGCCCTTGGCCGAAGTGCGCGACGTCGTGGTCTCGGCTTGGAGGGGGGAGCAGCGTCACCTCGCCGCCAAGGCGCGCGCCCAGGAGATCGCCGACAAGATCAGGAGCGGAAAGTCGCTGTCGGAAGTGGTTTCCGACTACGGGATCGAGGTCAACACGATCGGTCCCTTCCAGCGCAGCGAGAAGGAGACGTTGCCCGAGACGGTCATCAAGACGCTTTTCCAGGACAAGGTGGGCGAAGCGGCGACCGGCGAGACCAAGGACGGCTATGTCGTGGCGCAACTGCGCGAGATCGTTCCCGCCGATCCCGCCGCCGACAAGGACGGCGTCGCCGCCATCCAGAAGCAGCTCGACCGCGCCTTCGGGATGGATTACCTCGTCGAATACGGGGCCGCGCTCGAAAGCCGCTACCCGATCAAGGTGAACACCAAGGCCTTCGACGCCTTGTTCGCCAACCCATGAAGCCGTCGCCCGACTTCGCGTCCTTCGCCGCCGAATACGAGGCGAATCGCGCGCAGCTCGTGTGGACGGTTCTCGTCGCCGATCTCGAAACGCCGGTTTCGGCGATGTTCAAGCTGGGTCTCGGCCGGCCCAACAGCTTTCTCCTCGAATCCGTGGAGGGCGGCGCGATCCGCGGCCGCTACTCCGCAATCGGCTTCGATCCCGACGTGGTGTGGCGCTGCCGCGGCGCCGCGGCCGAGATCAACCGCCAGGCACTCGACCGGCCCGACGCGTTCGAGACGGCGCCGGGACCGCCGCTGGAATCGCTGCGCGCGCTGGTGGCCGAATCGCGCATCGCCTTGCCGGAAAAGCTGCCGCCCATGGCCTCGGGCCTGTTCGGCTACATGGGCTACGACACGGTGCGCCTGATGGAGCGGCTGCCGGACGAAAATCCCGACGAGCTCGGGGTTCCCGACGCCATGTTCATCCGCCCCACCATCATGGCCATCTTCGACATCGTCGAGGACAGCGTGTTCGTGGTGACCCCGGTGTGGCCCGGCCGCGGGGTATCGGCCCGCAAGGCGTACGACCAAGCCTGCGACCGCCTGCGCGAGGTGCAGACGCGCTTCGACCGCGAGCTCAGGCTCGGCCATGCTCCCCAGGCCGAGCCCCGGGAGCTTGCCGAGCCGGTCTCGAACACGACCCGCGCCGAGTATCACGCGATCGTAGCCAAGGCGAAGGAATACATCCTGGCGGGCGACGTCTTCCAGGTCGTGCCGTCGCAGCGCTTCTCGGTGCCGTTCGCGCTTCCGCCGTTCGCGCTCTACCGGGCGCTCCGGCGCCTCAACCCCTCGCCCTTCCTCTTCTTCTTCGACTTCGGCTCGTTCTCGGTGGTGGGATCGAGCCCCGAGATCCTGGTGCGGCTGCGCCAAGGCACGGTCACGATCCGGCCCATCGCCGGAACGAGGCCCCGCGGCGCGAACGCGGCCGAGGACCGCGCGCTCGCCGCCGACCTCCTGGCCGATCCCAAGGAGCTGGCCGAGCATCTGATGCTCCTCGACCTGGGGCGCAACGACGTGGGGCGCGTCGCCAAGACCGGCACCGTGCGCGTCACCGACAAGATGACGATCGAATACTATTCCCACGTCATGCACATCGTCTCCAACGTCGAGGGCGAGATCGGTCCCAAGCTCGACGCCGTGGACGCGCTGATCGCCGGATTCCCGGCCGGAACCGTGACCGGCGCGCCGAAGGTGCGGGCGATGGAGATCATCGAGGAGCTGGAGAAGACCCGGCGCAACATCTACGCCGGCGCGGTCGGCTATTTCTCGTGCCAGGGCGACATGGACACCTGCATCGCGCTGCGCACCGCGGTGGTCAAGGACGGCGTCATGTACGTCCAGGCGGGCGGCGGCGTGGTCGCCGACAGCGATCCCGAGGCCGAATACGAGGAAACCCGGAACAAGGCCCGCGCCCTGGTGCGCGCCGCCGAAGAGGCCGTGCGCTTCGCCGGAACCGGCGAGGCGCCGGCCGCGCGCGAAGCCGGGGCCGGGCGCTGACCCGGCCGATCAGCCCGGCTGATGCGCCGTGCTTCGCTCCATCGCCCAGTTGTGGCGCACCACCGCGCTCACCGGAACGAGCGCGAAACCCCGGCGCGCGGCGCGCGGCAGCCACTCCTTGAGCGCGGCGATCGTGGCGTCGTGGGGATGCCCGATCGCGATCGCATAGCCGCGGTCGCGGGCGATCCGCTCGGCTTCGGCGAGCCGCAATTCCACCCCTTCCGCGGTCTGAACGTTGTCGAGGAAGACCTGGCGCGTGGCGAAGGGAACGCCGGCTTCGCGGGCGAGCGCCGGACCGAGCGAATCGGCGACGGTCTTCGAATCGAGGTACAGGAGCCCGCGGCTCTTTAGCTCCGCCATCATCAGCTCCATGGCGTGGCGGTCGCGCGTGAAGCGGCTTCCCATGTGGTTGTTGATGCCGACATAGCCCTCGAACCGGTCGAGGTTCCAGCGCAAGCGGCGCAGCATCTCGGAATCGCCGGTCTCGGTGGTCAGCGCGTTGGGCCCGGGATCATGGCCGCTGTCCTGCGCCTCCATGGGCAGATGCACGAGAAGCTCGTGCCCGGCAAGCCGCGCCGCCCGCACCTGGCTTGCCAGGTCCGTGGCATAGGGAAGGAAGGAAAGCGTCACCAGGCGGGGAAGCATGATCGCCGCGGCCGAGCGGCGCTCGTCCACGCCCATGTCGTCGATGACGACGGCGATCATGGGCCGGCCCGCGGCGTCGGGGGCGGCGGCGGCGAATTTCTGCCATGCCGGAAGGGCCGCACCCTGCGGCTTCGCCGAGCCGGCCCCAGCCGGCGCTCGGCCCGGGCTCTCCGTCGGCTCGGGCGCGGCGTGCCCTTTCGCGGCGCCGAGATCGACCGGCTCGCGCCCGGCCTCGCCCGATGCCGGGCCGGCCGCCGGCGCCAGGATCCCCAGTGACGCCGCTTCCTCGAGCGCGCGTTGGGTCTGCGGCAGCCACAGGGATGCGGCGCCGAATCCCACGACCGCCGCCGAAGCCAGCACGGCGAGCACGATCAACGCCTCGCGCGAGGCGCTCGCACGGTACCGGGCCATGGCCCGCCGCCACCGCCGAAGCGCGCGCCTGACGCGGTGGGGTCTAGAGCGCCGCGCCGTCATGCCCTGCGCCGCGGCGCCCGGTCGAGACGCCGGCCGTTCTCCTGGTAAGGATCGCTGATCTCCCTAAGTGTCCGGCACGGACTCGCGCCCCTGCTGACAGCATTTGGAACGGGGCGCCCGCCCCCGGTCAAGCGGCAACCGAGGGGCCGGGGGTAACGGTCTGATTTCCGACCGATTCCGGCCTCGGGCAATGGGTCTTTTCCGACGGTTTACTGCGCTGCAGCGCGCTTCCTTCGCCCTGGCGGACCTGATATATCTGGTTAACGGCTTGCCAGCGCAGCGCTTTCGAGAAGGCCCGCGAGATGTTCCTGCTGATCGATAACTACGACAGCTTCACTTATAACCTGGTCCACTATCTGGGCGAGCTGGGCGCCGAGGTCGCGGTGCATCGCAACGACGCGATCTCGGTGGACGATGCGCTGGCGGCCAAGCCCCAGGGCATCGTGATCTCGCCCGGGCCTTGCGACCCCGACCGCTCCGGCATCTGTCTGGAGCTGATCGCCCGCGCGGCGCCGCGGATTCCCATCCTCGGGGTGTGCCTCGGCCATCAGGCGATCGGGCAGGCGTTCGGGGGGCGGGTCGTGCGCGCGCCCGCACCCATGCACGGCAAGGTGAGCGCGATCTACCACAAGGGAACCGGCGTGCTACGCGGGCTTCCCAACCCCTTTCACGCCACCCGTTACCATTCGCTGATCGTCGCGCGCGAGGGTCTTCCCGATTGCCTCGAGGTGACGGCGGAGACCAAGGACGGCCTCATCATGGGACTGGCGCACTGCAGTTTTCCGGTCCATGGCGTGCAATTCCATCCCGAATCGATCGCGACCGAGCACGGCCACGATCTCCTGCGCAACTTCCTCGAACTCGCCGGGGCGCGGGTGCCGGCCGTAGCCTGACGGCCGATCCGGCATGAGCGACCTCAAGCCCTTTCTCGCCGCGCTCGCCGCGGGACGGACGCTGAGCGAATCGGAGGCCGAGCAGGCTTTCTCGATCGTCATGTCGGGAGGGGCCAGCGACGCCCAGATCGGGGCGCTGCTCATGGGCTTGCGCGTGCGCGGCGAAACCGTCGAGGAGATCGCCGGCGCGGCCCGGGTCATGCGGGCCAACGCCCACGCCGTCGACGCCCCCGAAGGGGCGATCGACACCTGCGGCACCGGAGGCGACGAGTCCGGGACGCTCAACATCTCGACCGCGGCCGCGATCGTGACCGCCGCCTGCGGCGTGCCGGTGGCCAAGCACGGCAACCGCGCGCTCACCTCGCAGTCGGGATCGGCCGACGTTCTCGCCGCCCTGGGCGTGGATCTCGACGCCGAGCTTCCCCTCGTCGAGCGCTCGCTGTGGGACAACAACATCGCCTTCCTGATGGCGCCCCGCCACCATGCCGCCATGCGCCACGTCATGGCCGCACGCCGCGACCTCGGCACCCGCACGATCTTCAACCTGCTGGGCCCGCTGTCGAACCCGGCCGGGACGCGGCGCCAGCTGGTCGGCGTGTTCGCCAGGGAATGGGTGCAGCCGGTGGCCGAGGTGCTGGCGCGGCTCGGCGCGGAGGCGGCCTGGGTCGTGCACGGCAGCGACGGGCTGGACGAGATCACCCTCACCGGACCCTCCTTCGTCGCCGAGCTCAAGCAGAAGCGCATCCGCACCTTCGAGGTCACGCCCGAGGAGGCCGGCCTGGCGCGGGCGAAACTCGCGGACCTCAAGGGCGGCGACGCGATCGCCAACGCGCGGGCCCTGCGCGCCCTCCTCCACGGCCAGCCCGGGCCTTACCGTGACGTCGTGCTCCTGAACTCGGCCGCCGCGCTGATCGTGGCGGGCGTCGCCGAAAGCCTCGCCGAAGGCGTGAAGAGGGCGGCCGAAGCCATCGACTCGGGGGCGGCGCTCGCCACCCTCGAGCGCCTCGTCGCGGTCGGCCATCGCGGCGCCGGCGCCGAGCGGCAGGCGCCGGCATGAACACGCTCGAGCGAATCTGCGCCGATAAGCGCAAGGACGTGGCCGCCCGCAAGGCCGAGCGGCCGCTGGCCGCGCTCGGCCGCGAGGCCGAAAAGGCCGAGCCCGCCCGGGGCTTCGCCGCGCGCCTGCGCGAGGTCGCGGAAGGCGGCAATTTCGCCGTGATCTGCGAGATGAAGCGGGCGTCTCCGAGCGGCGGGCTGATCCGGGCCGATTTCGAGCCCACGCAGATCGCAAGGGACTACGAGAAAGGCGGGGCCGCCTGCCTGTCGGTTCTGACCGACGGCCCTTATTTCCAGGGCCGGGACGAGGATCTGACGGCGGCGCGCGCGGCTTGCACCCTCCCCGTCCTGCGCAAGGATTTCATGATCGACCCCTATCAGATCGTCGAGTCCCGCGCGATCGGCGCCGATTGCGTCCTTCTCATCATGGCGGTGCTCGACGACCCGGCGGCCACGGCCCTCGAAGCCCGCGCGATCGAACTGGGGATGGACGTGCTGATCGAGGTCCACGACTCCGGGGAGCTTACCCGCGCCCTTCGCCTGCGCTCGCCGTTGATCGGGATAAACAACCGCAATCTCAAGACGTTGGAGACAGATCTTTCGACGACCGAAGAGCTCGCCCGCGAGGTTCCCGACGACCGTCTGCTGGTGAGCGAAAGCGGGATCAAGACCGCGGCCGATCTTGCGCGCCTCGCCGAGGCCGGGGCCGACGCCTATCTGGTCGGCGAATCCCTCATGCGCGCCCCCGACATCGCTGCCGCCACCCGCGAACTGCTGCGCGCGCCGATGGCCGCGGCCGGGGCCTGACGTGGCCAAGCTCAGCCATTTCGACGCCAAGGGGAACGCCGCCATGGTGGACGTCTCGGCCAAGGACGTGACGCTGCGCGCCGCCACCGCCAAAGGCTCGGTCGCCATGGCGCCGGAGACCCTGCGCATGGTCATGGAAGGCACGGCCAAGAAGGGCGACGTGCTGGCGGTGGCGCGGCTGGCCGGAATCATGGCCGCGAAGCAGACCGCCCAGATGATCCCTCTTTGCCATCCCTTGCCGCTGTCGGCCATCGACGTCGATCTCGCCTGCGACCCCGCGCGCAATGCCGTGGACATCACCGCCACCTGCAAGGTCGAGGGCCGCACCGGGGTGGAGATGGAGGCGCTGACCGCGGTCGCGGTCGCGGCCTTGACGGTCTACGACATGTGCAAGGCGGCCGACCGCTCCATGACCATCTCCGACATCCGGCTCACACATAAATCGGGAGGCAAGTCAGGGACCTTCGAGGCCGAGTGATGATACCGGTTGAAGAGGCCCTGGAGCGCGTGCTCGCCGTCTTCTCGCCGCTGGAGGCGGAGCCGGTGGCCCTTGGCGACGCGCTCGGCCGGGTGCTGGCAGAGGATGTGCGGGCCCGCGTCACCCAGCCGCCGGTCGCGATCTCGGCCATGGACGGCTATGCGGTCCGCGCCCGCGACGTGGCCGAGGTGCCCGTGGTGCTGCGCCGCGTCGGCGAGGCGCCCGCGGGCGGGGCCTACGCCGGCGCGCTCAAGCCCGGCGAGGCGGTGCGCATCTTCACCGGCGGACCGGTCCCGGAGGGGGCGGACGCCGTCGTCATCCAGGAAGACACGCAGGTGCAGGGCGATCTCGTGACCGTCTTGGAGCGGGCCCAGCCGGGGCGTTTCGTCCGCCCGGCCGGGCTCGATTTCGAGAAAGGGCAGGTCTGCCTGGCCGAGGGCCACAAGCTGACGCCCCGCGACATCGGGCTTGCCGCCGCCATGAACGTGTCCGAGCTTTCGGTGCGCCGGCGCCCGCGAATCGCGGTTCTTTCCACCGGGAACGAGCTGGTGCCGCCCGGGACGGATCCCGGCCCTTACCAGATCGTCGGCTCCAACGGCCCGGCGCTGGCCGCCTTCATCGCCGCCCAGGGCGGCACGGCAATCGACCTCGGCATCGCCGGCGATTCCATCCCGGCGATGCAGGCGGCGGCGCTGCGCGCGAAGGACGCCGATCTCCTGGTCACCACCGGCGGGGTTTCGGTGGGCGACCATGACGTGGCGAAGCAAGCGCTCGCCGAGATCGGCTTCGTCACCGACTTCTGGCAGGTGGCGATGCGCCCCGGCAAGCCGCTGCTGTTCGGGCGGATCGGACGCTTGCCGATCCTGGGATTTCCCGGCAATCCCGTTTCCACGGTGGTGTGCGCGGTGGTCTATCTCGCCCCCGCGATCGCCGCCATGCTGGGCCAAAGCCCGACCGCCGCGCCGCCGCGGACCGCCCTGCTCGCGAGCGATCTGCCGCTCAACGACCATCGCCAGGACTATCTTCGCGCGCGTCTCGCATACGATTCCCAGGGCAACGCACTGGCCAGCCCCTTCACCCGCCAGGACAGCGCCATGTTGTCGTTCCTGGCCACCGCCGATTGCCTGGTGGTGCGCCCGCCGTTCGCGCCGGCGGCCAGGGCCGGCTCGCGGGTGACTATCATTCCCCTTTCGCCCGACTGCGGCGTCTAGCCGGCTTGGGCACGCTCCGCAGCCGCGGCTTCACCGACCGCACCAGGCAGCGCGCGCTAAGAGCCGGCACGGCCAGCGAATTCGCCCTTGACGAGGGACGGGAACCAAACTAGAACATGTTTGCACGTTTTGGTTTTGTTCTAGATATTGTAGCGGCCCTTTCGGGGATTCAGAGATGCTGACGCGCAAGCAATTCGACCTCCTGATGTTCATCAACCGCCGCCTCGGCGAGACGGGGATCTCGCCCTCTTTCGACGAGATGAAGGAGGCGCTGGGCCTCAAGTCGAAGTCCGGCATCCACCGGCTCATCACCGGCCTGGAGGAGCGTGGCTTCATCCGCCGCCTGGCGCATCGCGCCCGCGCGCTCGAGGTGCTGCGCCTGCCCGACAAGGCGGCGGTTCCGACCGGCACCCAGGCGGGAGCGAGCCCGTCCGGTCCGGCCCGGTTCTCCCCCAACGTCATTCATGGCAATTTCCGAGGCGCCCTGCCGGGGGCCCAGGCGGCCGCCGAGAGCGAGGCGGTGGAGCTCCCGCTTTACGGCCGCATCGCCGCCGGCACGCCGATCGAGGCCTTGCGCGACCATACCGCGACCGTCGACGTCCCCGCCTCGATTCTGGGCGGCGGCGAGCATTACGCCCTCGAGGTGGAGGGCGATTCGATGATCGAGGCCGGAATCCTCGACGGCGACACCGTCATCGTCGAGCGCTGCGACACCGCCGACAGCGGAGCCGTCGTCGTCGCCCTCATCGACGACCAGGAGGTCACGTTGAAGCGGCTGCGCCGCAAGGGCGATTCGATCGCGCTCGAGCCCGCCAACCCCGTCTACGAGACGCGCATCTTCGGTCCCGACCGGGTGAAGGTTCAGGGCCGGCTCGTCGGCCTGCTGCGAAAATACTAATCCGCCTGCCCGCGGCCCCGCACCGGAACCCAGGGGCGCGCGCCTTGCCAGCGGCGCACGCTCGCGACCGCCACCGATCCCGGATCGAGCCAGACGGCGTAGCTGCCGTGCCGCCATAGATCGAAGCGGTCGATGACGACCCGCGGGCCCACGCAGCTTCCGCGCACCGGCACCAGGCTCACCACCACGCTCGCCTCCCCGCAGTCCTCCATGAGCGCCCCTTCGGTTCGGGCGAGCGCCGCCACCTGCCCGTGGGCGCGGTAGAGGCAACCCAGCGAATCGCAGGAGAGCCGGCCGTCAGGGCTCGGGCCTTCCTTGGGCCAGGGCTCAGGCTCCGGACGTCCGGCCCGGCGCAGCCAAGTGTCCTCCTCGAAGCGGGCGGCTCGCCCGGAGGACAGCATCAGCCCCCCGTCCGCCGCGCGCACCCCCAGGAGCTTCGCGTCTCCGTCCACCAGAATGTCGGGGGGGCGCGCCGTCAGGAACAGCAGCAGGCCGGCGGCGATGACGGGGATTCCCGCAAGCCGCCAACGCCGCCGCCACAGGCACAGCCAAAGCCCGCCGACGACGACGATAAGGATGCTGGCGACCGGCACCGCCGCGACGGGAATGACCGCACCCGGCAGCGCGCTCGTCGTCTTGGCGATCCCGATCAGCAGCTTCACGCCCCAGCCCATGGGAACGAGTGCCGCCTGCTCCAGCCCGAACGGCATGAGCGCGAAGGCGGCGAGCGCCCAGGGCATAATCCAAATCGCGGTGAGCGGCACGGCCATCACATTCGCCAGCAACCCGTAGGTCGCGAAACGGTTGAAGTGATAGACCAGCAAGGGCGCGGTGGCGGCGCCCGCAATCGTGGTCGTGATCGCGATCCCCGCCAAATAGGCCGCGGGCATCCGCCACCAACGGGCGGCCGTCGCCCTATCGCCGTCCGCCGTCACCAGGGAATCGAAGGCCTTGCTTCCCCAGCCCTCGTAAACGGCGATCAGGGCGGTGACCGCGGCGAACGAGAGCTGGAAGCTGGCGCCGAGCATGCTTTCCGGCTGAATCAGGAGCACCAGCGTCGCCGCCCAGGCCAGCGTGCGCATCGAGATCGGGGTGCGGTCGGCGATCACCGCAATGAAGACGAGCGAGATCATGATGAAGGCGCGTTTGGTCGCGATCGAATCGCCGGTGATGGCGAAATAGGCGGCGCCTCCCAGAAGCGCGATCGCCGCCGCCCATTTCTTGGTTGGGAAGCGCAAGGCGACCGGCGGGATAAGCGCGAGCGCGGCCCGCACCAGGAAGAACAGCAGTCCGGCGATGAGCACGAAGTGGAGTCCCGACACCGCCAGCAGATGGGCGAGGCCCGAATTGCGCATCGCCGTGATGACGTCTTCGGGGATCGCCGCCTTTTGCCCGGTCATGAGCGCCGCGGCCACCGCGCCTTCGGCGCCGCCGATGCCGGTACGCACCCGCTGGGTCACGCCGTAGCGCAACCGCGACATCCAGAGCCGGAAACTCTCGGCGATCGATCCGGAGTCCGCTCGCCCTCCGGGCGGGGCGATCACCGCCGGGCGGCCCATGGCGAAGCCGACCGCTCCCAGCTCTTCGAAGAAGGCCTCGCGCTGGAAATCGTAGGCCCCGGGCGCGGCCGGGCCGGGCGGCGGACTGAGCATGGCGCGGACGCGCACCCATTGGCCGGCGACGAGCATGGGCTCGCGGGCCCGCAGGTTTACCCGGACGGAGCGCGGCGTCGCGGCGGGCGCGATCCCCGGGATGGTGACGTTCTCCAGCACCAGGCGGCGGCCCTCGGCGCGGTCCTTGACCGAGGCGATGCGCCCCGTCACCATCACCGGCGCGGTGCGCTTCTCCAGCACCGGAGCGGCGACCGCCCGGGTACGGAGCTCGGCCGCCGCCAGCCCGCCGCCGACAAGGGCGACGACGAGGCCCGCGACCACGAGGTCCGGCGCGAACCGCGCCGTCCTCGCACCGTAAAGTCCGAAAAGCGACAAGGCGGCGCCGCCCAGCACGGCGGCGAGTGCCGGCCACAGCGGCGGCTCCGCGGGCAAGGCGAAATAGAGCCCGACGCCGGTCCCGATCGCGACCGGGGCGAACAGCAGCCAGCGCTCGCGCTCGGCCGCGATCTCGCCGCGCACCCATAGCCAAAGGCGCAAGGGCACGCGGAGCCATGTCGGCAACGATGGCGAGGCAGGTTGGGCGGCGCCGGTCACGGCGCGGCCGCCTTTGCCCGGTCCCATGCGGGTGTGGTAAACAGCAGCGCCAGGCGCTTCCCGCGCCGACCCTCCCCCGGTCCGTGTGAGTCCATGACGGTCATCACCCGCTTCGCCCCCTCGCCTACCGGGTTCCTCCACATCGGCGGCGCGCGCACGGCCCTGTTCAACTGGCTCTATGCGCGCCACCACCGCGGGGCCTACCGCCTCCGGATCGAGGATACCGATCGGGCGCGCTCCACCAAAGAGGCGATCGACGCGATATTGAGCGGGCTGGCGTGGCTCGGCCTCGACCACGACGGCGAGGTCGTCTATCAGTCGGCCAATGCCGAACGGCATGCCGAGGTGGCGCGCGCGCTGCTCGCCCAGGGCCGCGCCTATCGCTGCTACTGCACGCCCGAAGAGCTGGCGGAAATGCGGGAGAAGGCGCGCGCGGAAGGCCGCCCGATGCGCTACGACGGGCGCTGGCGCGACCGCGATCCGTCCGAAGCACCCGAGGGCGTCGCGCCCGCCGTCCGCCTCAAGGCGCCGCAAACGGGCGAGACCGTCATCCAGGATCTGGTCCAGGGCGAGGTCCGGGTCGCCAACGACCAGCTCGACGACATGGTGCTGCTGCGCGCGGACGGCACGCCCACCTACATGCTCTCGGTGGTGGTGGACGATCACGACATGGCTATCACCCATGTCATTCGCGGCGACGATCATCTCACCAACGCGTTCCGGCAGGCGCAGCTTTATCGCGCCTGCAACTGGGCGATGCCGGCTTTCGCCCACATCCCGCTGATCCACGGCGCCGACGGCGCGAAGCTCTCCAAGCGCCACGGCGCGCTTTCGGTCGAGGCCTACCGGGAGATGGGATTCTTGCCCGAGGCGTTGCGCAACTACCTGCTGCGGCTGGGGTGGAGCCACGGGGACGCCGAGATCATCTCGACCGAGCAGGCGGTTTCCTGGTTCGACCTCGACGCGGTGGGGCGGTCCGCCGCCCGCTTCGACCTGACGCGGCTCACCAACTTGAACGGGCATTACCTGCGCGCGACCGACGACGCGACGCTGGTCGGTCTCGTCGCCCCGTTCGCCGCCGGCCTTCTCGGAAAGGACCTGTCGGACGAGCAGCGCCGCCGCCTGCTGGCCGGCATGCCCGGCCTCAAACAGCGTGCGAACACCCTGGTCGAGCTCGCCCAAAGCGGGCTGTTCTACGTCCGCGAGCGGCCGATACCGATCGACGACAAGGCGAAGGCCGTTCTCGACGCCGAAGCGCGGGAGCGGCTGGGGCGCCTAAGGGTGCGGCTGGCGCCGCTCAAGGAATGGGCAGATGCCGCTCTCGAGGCGGAGGTCCGCGCCTTTGCCGAGGAAGAGAAGGCGGCGCTCGGCCGGGTGGCGCAGCCCTTGCGGGCGGCTTTAACCGGGATGAAAGTGTCGCCGGGTATCTTCGAGGTCATGGCGACGCTCGGCCGGGACGAGGTGCTGGGGCGCCTCGACGACGTTACGGGCACGTGACGGCGGCGCCTGCCGGCCCCGAAGTCGTTTGCAATCCGCCGCGGTTGAAGCCATATCAGGGGCTCGAAAGCATTATCTCTGACGGGAGCTTCGTTGCTATCATCGCGTTAGGCTAGCAAGGGATCTGGACATGGCCGAGAAAGCTTTTAAGGCCGCGGAAGCATCCGCCAATTCCGTCACCCTGATCGACAACCGCACCAACCGGCGCGTCGATCTCCCCATCGTGGACGGCACCACCGGCCCCTCGTTGATCGATATCCGGAAGATGTACGAGGAGACCGGATTCTTCACCTATGATCCCGGCTTCACATCCACGGGAAGCTGCGAATCCAAGATCACGTTCATCGACGGCGACGCCGGAATCCTGATGCACCGCGGCTATTCGATCGAGGAGCTGGCGGAGAAGAGCGATTTCATGGAGGTGTGCTACCTGCTCCTGTTCGGCGAGCTTCCCACCGCCGAGGAGAAGGTCGGGTTCGAACGGGACATCAGCCGCCATACGATGCTCCATGAGCAGATCAATTACTTCTTCCGCGGATTCCGGCGCGACGCGCATCCGATGGCCGTCATGGTGGGCGTCGTCGGCGCGCTCTCGGCGTTCTATCCGGACAGCTCCGACATCAACGACCCCCACCACCGGATGGTCGCGTCCTACCGGCTGATCGCGAAGATGCCGACGATCGCCGCGCAGGCCTACAAGTATTCGATCGGCCAGCCCTTCGTGTATCCGCGCAACGATTACAGATACGCCGAAAACTTCCTGCACATGACCTTCGCGGTCCCGACCGAGGAATACAGGGTCAGCCCCGTTCTGGCCCGCGCCATCGACCGCATCTTCATCCTCCATGCCGATCACGAGCAGAATGCCTCGACTTCGACGGTGCGGCTCGCGGGCTCGTCGGGCGCCAATCCGTTCGCCTGCCTCGCGGCCGGCATTGCGTCGTTGTGGGGCCCGGCGCACGGCGGCGCGAACGAGGCGGTCCTCATGATGCTGCGCGAGATCGGAAGCAAGGATCGGATCCCGGAGTTCATCAAGCGGGCGAAGGACAAGAACGATCCCTTCCGCCTGATGGGCTTCGGCCACCGTGTCTACAAGAACTACGATCCGCGCGCGGCGGTGATGCGCAAGACCTGCCACGAGGTCTTGAACGAGCTCGGCATCGAAAACGAGCCCTTACTGCAACTCGCCGTGGAGCTCGAGCGGATCGCGCTCGAGGAGGATTACTTCGTCGAGCGCAAGCTGTTCCCCAATGTCGATTTCTACTCTGGAATCATTCTCCAGGCGCTGGGCCTTCCCACCTACATGTTCACGGTCATGTTCGCCATCGCCCGGACAGTGGGATGGCTCTCCCAGTGGCTGGAGATGATGCAGGATCCGGCCCGCAAGATCGGGCGCCCGCGCCAGCTTTATACCGGGCACACCGCGCGGCCCTATGTGCCGCTGCACGAGCGGGGATAGGGCCGGCCCGGACGCGCACGGGCGGGACCGTCAGGACCACTCGATCAGCTCGACCTTGTAACCGTCCGGATCTTCGATGAAGGCGATCACGGTGGTCCCGTGCTTCATCGGGCCGGGCGGACGCACGATCTTGACGCCGTTGTCCTTCAGATCCTTGCAAGCCTTGTAGATGTCGGAAACGCCGATGGCGATGTGGCCATAGCCGCTGCCCATGTCGTAGGGCTTCTCTTGATCCCAATTGTAGGTGAGCTCGAGAACGGTATGGTCGTCCTCGCCGCCGTAGCCGACGAAGGCGAGCGTGAACTTGCCGTCCGGGTATTCCTGGCGCCGCAGAACCTTCATGCCGAGCAGGTCGTGGTAGAACTTGAGCGACGCATCGAGGTCGCGGACCCGCAGCATGGTGTGGAGAAGCCGGAAATCTTTTTTCGCCGATGCGGTTGCCGTGCTCATCCTTCGCCTCCTCTCGCTTTCGTTCACGCTTGGCGCTGCGCCCTGCGCGCGCCGATCACCTCCAGGACCGCGCGCGCCGCGCGAAGACTCGGTCTCTCGCCGCCGGTCTGCAGGCGCGCGAGCGCTTCCGCCATCGCCGCGCGCTGCGCCTGCCTCGCCTTCTCGTCGCGCAGCAGCCGCAACAAGGCGCCGGCCAGCGCCTCCGGACGGCATTCCTCGAGCAGCAACTCCGGGATTGCGCCGCGCCCGAGCAACACGTTCACGAGGCCCGTATATTGCACCCGGACGATACGGCGCGCCAACCACGCCGTAACCGGATTCATGCGATAGGCCACGACCATCGGCACCCCGGCCGCGGCCAGCTCCAGCGTCACCGTGCCCGAAGCCGCGAGCGCCACGTCGCTTGCGGCCATCGCATCGAAGCGCGCCGCACCCTCGGCCATTCCCACCGCCACCGGCCAGCTTGCCACCTCGGATGCGATGCGGGCCGCGACCGGCTGTGCCGCCGCACAGACGACGCGAAGCTCCGGCACCTCCCGCAGCAGACGCGTCACGGTCTCCCGATAGATCGGAAGCAGCCGCGCGACCTCGCCCGAGCGGCTTCCCGGCAGCAGGCACAGGACCGGCTCGCCGGGGCCGATCCCGGTGCGCTGGCGAAAAGCCGGGCCGTCGCCGCGTCCGGCGCCGGATTCGAGCGCCGGGTGGCCGACATAGGTGCAGGCGAGCCCGTGCTTCTCGAAATACGGCGGCTCGAAGGGAAGCAAGACCAAAAGATGGTCGATGATCCGCGCGAGCCTGCGCGCCCGCCCGCCGCGCCACGCCCAGACCTGGGGCGCGACGTAATGGACGATCGGGAAGTCGGGACCGGCCGCGCGCGCCCCTTTCTTCAGGCGCGCGGCGACGCGGAAGCAGAATCCGGGGGCGTCGATCGTCACCACCGCATCAGGGCGGATCGCGCGGATCGCCGCCACGGTTTCGCGGATGCGCCGCAACAATTTCCGCACGCGCGGCAACACCTCGAACAGCCCCATGACGGAAAGCTCCTCCATGGGAAACAGGCTTTCGAGGCCCTCGCCCGCCATCGCCGGCCCGCCGATGCCGGAAAAGTGCACGCGGCCGCCGGTCAGCTCCTTCAGCGCCGCCATGAGGCGGGCGCCGAGCGCGTCGCCCGAGGGCTCGCCGGCGATCAGGAACACGGACGCGCCGTCGGCGGCTTGCCCGTTCACTCCGCCACCTCGAGGCCAAGGACGAACAGCCCGGCCGCATCCGCCTTCGCGGCCACCGCTTCGGGATCGAGGATGAGCGCGCCGCCCGCCTCGACCGCGATGCCGCGCAGGCCCGCCGCGGCCGCCGCCGCAACCGTGTGCGCGCCGATGGTGGGAAGGTCCACGCGGCGCTCTTGGCCCGGCTTCTTGAGCTTGACGAGAACGCCGCCCGGCCCCTCGCGCCTCAACTCGCCGCAGCGCGCGATCAGCGCATCCGTTCCTTCGATCGCCTCGACCCCCAACACCAGGCCCTGCTGCACGACGACGGCCTGGCCGATGTCGAGCCGCCCGAGGACGCGCGCGACGTGCATGGCCGTCTCGATGTCGGATTGCGCCTGGGCGTCCGGCGCGGTCTTCCCGTAGAGCCGGGGCTCCGCCACCATCGAGCCCAGAATGTCGTCGGGCCCGACCACGCGGAACCCCGCCGCCTCGAATTCCCGCACCACGGCCGAAAGCAGGGTGTCGTCGCCGAGCGCGGCGCGGGCAAGCCGCGCCAGGAAACGGGCGCCGCGGGCGTCGGGGCGCAAGGCGCCGAGCGAAGGCCGTTTGATCGCGCCGGCGAGCACCACCTCCTCGGCCCCCTCTTCGTGGAGCCTAGCGAAGGCGGTGTCGGCCGCCCCGAGGCGCAGCCAGACGTGCGGCGTGCCAGCGACCGATTCCGGCTCGGCTTGGCCCTCGATCGCGATCACGAAGAAATCGCGGCCCGTTTCCCGGCAAGCCTCGATGATACGCGCCGGGAGTTCACCCCGCCCCGCGATGATCCCCAGCTTAGACGGCATTCCCCGATTTCGGCTGGCACACGCCGCGCGCCGAATCCGCGCGCATAAACGAAACGATCTCCATCACCGTCTCGTTGCTCTCGAACATTCCCGCGACATCGTCGAGGCGCTCGTTGATGGCCCCTTCTTGGGCGAACAGGAGGCGGTAGGCGGTGCGAAGCGCGTGGATGTTGTCGCGGGAAAATCCGCGCCGCTTCAGGCCGACGATGTTGAGACCGGAAAGGCGCGCGCGGTCGCCCAACACCGACCCATAAGGGATCACGTCCTGCTCCACACCCGACATGCCGCCGATCATGGCGTGGCGGCCGATGCGGACGAACTGATGGACGGCCGCAAGCCCGCCCAGGATCGCGTAGTCGCCGATCTCGACATGGCCGCCGAGCGTCGCGTTGTTGGCCATGATGACGTGGTTGCCAATGCGGCAGTCGTGCGCCACATGGCTGCCGACCATGAACAGGCAGTCGTCGCCCACGCGCGTCACCATCCCGCCGCCCTCGGTTCCGGGATTCATGGTGACGTGCTCGCGGATCACGTTGTTGCGGCCGATCTCGAGCGTGGAGGGCTCGCCCTTGTATTTCAGATCCTGCGGGGGATGGCCGATGGAGGCGAAGGGATAGATGCGGGTCTCGGCGCCGACCGTCGTGCGTCCGGTGACGACCACATGCGAGTGGAGGCGGACGCGGTCGCCGAGCGCGACCTCGGCGCCGACGCAGCAGTAGGGACCGATGACGACGTCCGCGCCGATCGAAGCCCCCGGTTCGATGATCGCCGACGGATGGACGTTGGCCAAGTCAGTCGTCCAGGATCATCGCTGTGAAGACCGCTTCCGCCACCAGATTGCCGTCCACCTTCGCCTCGGCCGAGAACTTCCAGACATTGGCGCGGTGGTGCTCCCGGGTAACGTGGACATGCAGGGTGTCCCCCGGAAACACGGGCTTGCGAAAACGGGCGCTTTCCACGGACATGAAATAGACGAGCTTGCCCTGCGAAGCCTCGCCCAGCGTGTGGACCACCACGACGGCAGCCGTCTGCGCCATCGCCTCGATCAGCAAAACGCCGGGCATCACCGGCCGGCCGGGAAAATGGCCCTGGAAATACGGCTCGTTGATGGAGACGTTCTTGATTCCGGTGGCGCCGACGCCGGGCACGAGGTTCACGACGCGGTCGATCATGAGGAACGGATACCGGTGGGGGATCATGCGCATGATCCCCTCGGTGTCGATCGAAACGGGCTCGGTCTTTATCGCTGTCGTGTCCATACCCATGCCTTAACTGCCCTTGCGCTTGCCTTCGGCCAGACGCGACAGCGCCACGCTTTGGCGATGCCATTGCCGGATCGGTACGGCGGGATAGCCTCCGTAGGTGGCTCCCGCCGGAATATCTTTAATCACCCCGCTCTGGGCTGCAATTCGGACGCCTCGGCCGATCCGAAGATGGCCGGCAAACCCGGCTTGGCCTCCGACCACGACATAATCATCGAATCGGGTGCTTCCCGAGATGCCTACCTGGGCGGCAATGACGCAGCCCCGCCCCAATTGGACGTTGTGCCCGATCTGGACGAGATTATCAATCATGCAGCCGGGCCCGATGACCGTGTCCGGGCCGCTGCCGCGGGCGATCGTCGTGTTCGCGCCGATCCCCGCGTCGTCGTGGACGATGACACGCCCGAGCTGCGGCACCTTGACGTAGCCCTGCTCGTCGAGGGCGAAGCCGAAGCCCTCCACGCCGACTCGGGCCCCTGCCTCGATCACCACCCGCGCGCCGACGAGGCAGTGGCTGAGCGACGCGCCGGGGCCGATCACGGCGTCGTCGCCGATCTGCACGCCGGCTCCGATCACGGCATTAGCGCCGATGCGGCAGCGCTGGCCGATCTCGGCGCGCGGGCCGATCATGACCCCGGGGCCGAGCCGGGTGCCCTCGCCGAGCTTTGCCGTGGGGTGGACCGGATGGGCCGGGTCGCCCGGATCCTCCACGTCTGCTTCCGGATAAAAGGCGTGGGCGACCCGCGCATAGGCCTTATACGGCTCCTTCGTGAGCAGGAGTGCCATGCCCGCCGGCGCGTGGCTGGCGGCTTCCGCGGTTGCGATGCAGGCGCCGGCCCGGCTTGCCGCGAAGGCGGCGGTGTAACGCCGGTTGTCGAAGAAACTGACGTCCTCGGGACCCGCGGCATCGAGCGAAGCGACGTCGCGGATCACCGCTTTGTCATCTACCCCGGGGGCGAGCCGCGCCTGCGAGATCCGCGCGAGCTCGGCCAGGGGGAAAGGGCCACGAACCGAGAAGAACCGCGGGTCCGCCATCTCCCCGCTCGCCGCCGTTACCGCTTCGGCGCGGGCGCCGCCTCGGGGGCCGTCGTCTTGGCGGCCGGAGGCGCGGTCCTTGGGGGCTTGGCCGTCGACGGCCCCGTACCGAACTCGCCGCCTTGCTCCGGCTGCTCGCTCGGAACCTTTCCTTCGGTGAGCTTTACCGAGGGAAGCTTGGCGTTCAGCCCCTTCAAGACCGGGTCGGTGATGTCGAGGTCCTGGGCCACGAAGATGACCTGCGAGCGCGGCAGCACCAGATCGAGATTCATCTGCTGGGCAACCCCTTCCGCGACCTGCAGCATCGCGGTCTGGATTTGCTTGAGGGCGCCTTGAAAGGCATTGTCGAGCTGGCGGCGGCTGGTGTCGGCCTTGCGCTGCGCGTCGCCGACGCGGCGTTCGTAAGCATGGCGTTTCTCTTCGAACGCGTCGGCCGAAAGGACGGAGCGCTGGCGCTCCAGCTCCTGCTCGGCGCTGCGCAATTCGTTTTCGAGCTTCGCGAATTCGTCGCGGAGCTTGCCGCGGCGCTCGTCGAGCTGGCTGCGGACGCTTTGCGCGGCCGTCGATTCGCGCAGGATCCTCTGGATGTCGATGACGGCAGTGAGCGGGGGAGCGAGCTTCTTTCCGCCCGCAGGGGCGCCCGCGGCGGCGGCAAAGGGCGCCGCCATGAGGGCGATCAAAAACGCGATGGTCAAGCACTGGATACGTCGAAGCATTCTCTAGAACCTTGTCCCGTGGGGTTAAAATTTCGTCCCGAAGTTGAAGCGCATGAGTTCCGTCTTGTCGAACGGCTCTTTCTTGATGGGGAATCCGAGGTCGACCCGGACCGGCCCGAACGGCGAGCGCCACGACAGGCCGGCGCCCACCGACGCCCGCAGCGCGCCCGTGTCCACGACGGTCGGACCGGTATCGTCCACTCCCGTAACCGTCCCGGCATCGAGGAACGCATGGCCGGAAACGCCGAATGCCTTCGGAAGGCCGAGCGGGAACCCGAGCTCCATCGACGTATCGTAGTACTCGTTGCCGCCCAGCGCATCGCCGGTGGCGACATCGCGAGGGCCCACGCCGGAAAGCGCGAAGCCGCGCAATGAATCCTGGCCCAGGAAGAAACGGTCGGCGAGGCGCACCTTCTGGCCGTTGAGGCCGACGATCTTCCCGGCCCGCCCGGTGATGCTGCCGGTCCATTCGGCGCCCAAGGGATAGAAATATCCGATCTGTCCGTTGGCGCGGGCGTAGTCGATATCGCCACCCAGCCCTGCGTAGTCGGTGCCGACCTGGACGTAATAGCCGTCGGTCGGATTGAACCGGTCGTTGCGCTTGTCATAGAGCAGCGTCTGCCCGAACTCGGAGGTCGTCGTCTTGCCCGCCTCCGCCTTGATGAAGACCGACGCGGCCGAGGAGATGTTCGTGATGTTGTCGCGCCGGATCGTGTAATGCCAAGTCTGGCGCAGCCTTTCGGTGATCTGATATCCGGCGTGCAAAGTGACGCCAAGCGAATTCTGGTCGTACGAGCTTTCCGTCTGGTTGTTCCGGTTGATGTCGAAGATGTCGAACCCGGCCGAAATCCGCCGGTCGAGGAAATACGGCTCCGTGAAGGCCAGATCGACCTGCTGCGTGCGTTGCGACAGCAGCAGGGACAGATTCACGTCCTGGCCCCGGCCCAGGAAATTCCGCTCGCGCACCGAGAAATTGCCGAGAACGCCTTCGGTGGTCGAATAGCCCGCCCCGATCTGCAGCTCGCCGGTCGATTTCTCCTCAACGTTGACCTTGACCACGGTCCGGTCGGGCGCGCTTCCCGGAACGTTGTCCACGTCCACCTTCTCGAAGAATCCGAGATTGCGAATCTTCTGCTGCGAAAGCCGCAGACGCGCCGTGTTGAACGCGTCGCCCTCGATGAGGCGCATCTCCCGGCGGATGACCTTGTCCAATGTCCGGGTATTGCCGGTGATGTCGATTTTCTCGACATAAACGCGGCGCCCTTCGTTGACGACGTAGGTCAGGGAGATCGTGCCCGCCTTGGCGTCGCGCTTGGCCTCGGGCTGGATATCCACGAACGCATATCCGTAGCGCCCGGCGAAGTCGGTCATCTTGTCGATGACGTTCTCGACCTCCTCGGCGTTGTACCATTGCCCTTCCTTGGTCGTGACCAGTTTGCGCAGCTCGTTGATATCCAGGTCGCGCAGATGTGTCTCCACCGAAACCTTGCCGAACTTGTAGCGCTTGCCCTCGTCGAGGGTGAACGTCACGAAGAACCGGTCCCGGTTGGGCGCCAGCTCCGCGACCGCCGACACGACGCGGAAATCGGCATATCCGTTCTTGAGGTAGAAGCGGCGCAGCAATTCGCGGTCGAACGAGAGGCGGTCCGGGTCATAGGTGTCGTCGGTGGAGAAGAACCGGTACCACCGCGTTTCCTTGGTCATGATCACGCTCTTCAGCGTGTCGTCGCTGAAGGCGTGATTGCCCACGAAATTGATCTTCTCGATTAGGGTGACGCCGCCTTCGTTGATTTCGAACACCAGATCGACGCGGTTCTCCGGCAACTGGATCACCTTCGGCTGCACCGTCGCCGCGAAGCGGCCGCTGCGCCGGTACAGTTCGAGGATGCGGCTCACATCGCGCTCGACCTTGGCGCGCGAATAGACGACGCGGGGACGCGACTGGATCTCCTGCTGGAGGGTATCATCCGAGATCCGGCTGTTACCTTCGAAGGCGAGCCGGTTGATGATGGGATTCTCGACCACGTGCACGATCAGGACGCTGACCTCGAGATGGATGGTCACGTCGGCGAAAAGGCCGGTGGCGTAAAGCGCCTTGAGCGAACGGTCCACGCGCGCCGGATCGTACACGTCGCCGACCTTGATGACCATGTACGAAAGAATCGTGCCGTCCTCGACCCGTTGGTTGCCTTCGATCCGGATGGCGCGGATCACCACCTGCTGGGGAGGGCTTGCCACTCCCGCGGGGGCATCTTCCGCCTTCGCCGGCAACGACAAGGCCATGAGCAGGGCAACGAGCACACCCCACGCTACGGCTCGAACCGCTCCGCTCAATCCCCCCTCCAAAGAACGCCTCTCAGGTCACGAGTTTTTTAAGGAACTCGAACACCTTCAGGTGCATCAAGTCGTTCCATGTCGCAAAAATCATCAGACCCACGACCAGGGCAAGCCCGATCCGGAACCCGACTTCCTGCGCTTTCGGCCCCAGTGGTTTACCACGAATGGCCTCGACGGCATAGAAAAGGAGATGGCCGCCGTCCAGCACGGGGACCGGAAAAAGATTGACGAGGCCGAGGTTGATCGAAAGCACGGCGAGGAACAAGATCGCCGAGACGAAGCCGATCTGGGCCACCTCGCCCGACATCTGGGCGATGCGAAGCGGCCCCCCCAGGTCCGCCGCGGTGCGGGTGCCGGCGATCATCTGTCCCACCGCCTTGAGCGTCGCCGCCGACAGCGAGTAGGTCTCCTCGACCGCGCGCACGGTCGCCGTGAAAACTCCGTGGCGCACGAATTGGCGGCTGCCCCCGACGACGCCGAGGAACCCGATCCGATGGGTGTTACCGAACCGGTCGGTTTCCTCGTGGACCCGCGGCGTCACCTTGAGCGCAACCTGCTGCCCGTCGCGCGCGACCACGACCGGAAGCGGCACACCCGGGTTGTCGCGGACGATCGTCTGGATATCCTCGAACCGGTCCACCTTCTCGCCCGCGACGCTCACGAAACGGTCGCCCGGCTCGATGCCCGCCGAGGCGGCGGCGCTGCCCGGTTGCACCCCGCCCACGACCGGCGGCGTGAACGGCTCGCCGGCTGTCGCGAAGAGCCCGGCGAGCACAACGACCGCGAACACGAAGTTCGCGATCGGCCCAGCCGAGACCACCGCGGTACGGGCCCAAAGCGGCTTATAATGGAACGAGACGGCCCGATCGGTGTCGCTCAGCTTGGGCGCGTCCGGCCCCGTATCGTCGGCGTCGCTCTCGCCGAACATCTTGACGTAGCCGCCGAGCGGGACGGCGCTGACCTTCCAGCGTGTGCCGGCCCGGTCGGTCCAGCCGAACAATTCCGGCCCGAAGCCGATCGAGAAGGTCTCGATCCGCACGCCGCAGCGCCGCGCAACGAAGTAGTGTCCGAACTCGTGCACGAATACCAGAATCGTGAGGATGACGAGGAAGGGAACGACATAGTCCCAAGCCCCGGTAAGAAATTCCATGTCCGATGATCCGCTGCAGAAAGAGTTAAGACGCTTCGCGCTTCTTGATTTCCGCCCCGGCGACGTTCCGGGCGAAGGCGTCGATTTCGAGCACGTCGGCGATGGCCGCGATGGGCCGGTTGGGTACGACCGCCAGAGCCGCCTCGACAACGGCGGCGATTTCGAGAAAGCGGACGCGCCCGGCCAAGAACGCCGCCACCGCGACCTCGTTCGCGGCGTTAAGGATAGTAGGGGCCGCGCCCCCCGCTTTCAAGGCTTCGCGTGCCAGCCGCAGCGCGGGAAATCGCGCCAGATCAGGGGTTTCGAAGGTGAGGCGCCCAAGCTTGGCGAGGTCGAGCCGCTCGACCGGCGCATCCATCCGCTCCGGCCAGGCCAGGGCATAGGCGATGGGCGTACGCATGTCGGGCGCGCCCATCTGGGCCAGCACCGAGCCGTCCACATAGGCGACGCAGCTGTGGATCACGGACTGTGGGTGGACCAGCACGTCGATCCGCTCGCCGGGCAGGCCAAACAGATAATGGGCCTCGATCACCTCGAGGCCCTTGTTCATCATGGTCGCCGAATCGACCGAGATCTTCGCGCCCATGTCCCAGTTGGGATGCGCCACCGCCTGCGCCGGGGTCACCTTCGCCATCTCCTCGAGGCCGAGGGTCCGGAACGGCCCGCCCGAGGCGGTCAGGATGATGCGCTCGATCCATTCGGCGCGGTCGAAGTCGAACACCTGGAAGATCGCGCTGTGCTCGGAATCGACCGGCAGCAGCCGGGCGCCGCTTTTCGCCACCTCGGCGGTGACGAGCCCGCCCGCGCACACGAGGGATTCCTTGTTGGCGAGCGCCACGATGGCCCCGCGGCGCACCGCGGCCAGCGTCGATTCGAGCCCGGCCGCGCCGACGATCGCGGCCATGACCCAGTCCGCGGGCCGCTCGGCCGCAGCGATCACGCCCGATCGTCCCGCGGCTGCCTCGATTCCGGTGCCGGCCAGCGCCTCCTTGAGCGCCGCATAGCGGCTGTCGTCGGCCACGACCGCGAGGCGCGGGCGGAGCTTGCGCGCCTGTTCGGCCAGCAGCTCGACGTTGTTGCGCGCCGACAGCGCCTCGACCACGAAACGGTCGGGATTGCGCTCGATCAGATCGATCGTGCTGCACCCGACCGAGCCGGTGGAACCCAGGATCGTGACGCGGCGCGGCGCGAGCGCCGGGGACGCACCGGGGGCGGTCACGGCCATGGCGACAGGACCCCGGTCCACAACGAAGCGGCGGCCACGGGTGCCGCCAACAGCAGCCCGTCCACGCGGTCGAACACGCCGCCGTGGCCGGGAATGACGTGACTCGTGTCCTTGACATGGAAGTGCCGTTTGATCGCCGATTCGAGCAGGTCGCCGAGCTGCGCGGCGACGCTCAGGACGGCGCCGAACGCGACCAGCGCGAAGGGATGCGTGGGCGCCGCGATGGGTGCCGCGAGCGCGCTCACGGCCAGCGCGGCGGCGATTCCGCCGAGCGCCCCGGCCCAGGTCTTGTGGGGGCTCGTCTTGGGCGCCAGCAGCGGTCCGCCGAATCGCCGCCCGGCAAGATAGGCGCCGATGTCGGTCGCCCAGACGACGGCGAAAAGCCACAGGACGCACACGCGCCCCCAGTCGGGATCGCCGCGCAGCCACAGGAGGGCGAGCGCGGGAACAACGATATAAAGGACGCCGGCGCCGCACCAGCGCGGACGGACCGCGCCCATGGCGCCGAGCGCGGCAGCACCCGCGAGCGTCGCCAACACGGCCGCGGCCAGGCCCCAGCCCGGACCCATCGCCACGCCGGCGCCGAGCGCCGCCGCCACCGCCGCCATCAGCACCGCGCCTTCGCCCCCGAAGCCGCCGCCGCCGGTCAGGCGCGCCCACTCCCAGGTCAAGACGAAGGCGAAGGCGGCGACGAGCCCGGCAAAATAGATTCCGCCGGCATAGGCCGCCGCCAGCGCAGCCGGGATCAGCACCGCCGCGGAAACGACACGCGGGGTCATCTCCGCGGGCAGCGCGCTAGCCACGGGCCGCGCCGTAACGGCGTTCGCGCCGGCAATACTCGCGGATCGCATCTTCAAGGTCCTGCTTCGTGAAATCGGGCCACAGCTTTTCCGTGAACACGAGCTCGGCGTAGGCCGATTGCCACAGCAGGAAGTTGCTGAGACGCTTCTCGCCGCTGGTGCGGATCACGAGGTCCGGATCGGGAATGTCGGCGGTCGCGAGATACTTCGCGAAGCTCTCCTCGCCGATGTCGTCGGGATCGAGGCGCCCCGCCACAACCTCGGCCGCGATGCGCTTGGCCGCCCGGGTGATCTCGTCACGCGCGCCGTAACTCAGCGCGACGGTCAGGTTGAGGGCCGTGTTGGCGCGCGTCTGCGCTTCCGCATTCTCGATCAGGGTGACGATGTCGCGGGCGAGGCGGCTGCGGTCTCCGATCACCCGCAGCCGGATGCCGTTGCGGTGGAGCTCAGCGATCTCGCTGCGCAGGTACATGCGGAGCAGACCCATGAGGTCGTCGACCTCGTCGCGCGGTCGCCTCCAGTTCTCGGAGGAAAATCCAAAAAGCGTGAGATACGAGATTCCGAGCTCGATCGCGCCCGAGACGACGGCCCGGGTCGCGTCCGCGCCGCGCTTGTGGCCCCTGGTGCGGAGCAGCCCCCGCGCGCGGGCCCAGCGTCCGTTCCCGTCCATGATGATGGCAACGTGAAGCGGCCTCGGCGCCGGATCGAAATGCTGAGGGGCGAGCTGCATCCGGCTAGACCTGCTTGATCTCCTGCTCCTTGGCGGCGAGCGTTTCGTCGATCTTCTTGATGTGCTCGTCCGTGAGCTTCTGCACCGCGTCGTTCCAGTCGCGGTGCTCGTCCTGCGACATTTCGTGGTCGCGCTCCATGTGCTTCAGCTTGTCCATCGCGTCGCGCCGGACATTGCGGACGGAGACCCGCGCCTGCTCGGCGTATTTATGCGCGACCTTGGTGATCTCGACGCGCCGCTCCTCGGTGAGATCGGGGATCGGCACGCGGACGAGCTGGCCCTCGGTCATCGGATTGAGCCCGAGCCCCGCATCGCGGATCGCCGATTCCACCGCCTTTACCACGGACTTGTCCCAGACCTGGACGGTGATGAGCCGCGGCTCGGGAACGTTGACGGTCGCGACCTGATTGAGCGGCATGCGGCTGCCGTAGGCATCGACCTGGACCGGCTCGAGCAGGCTGGCCGACGCCCGCCCGGTCCTCAGCCCCGCAAACTCCTTGCGCAGGACCTCGATCGCACCGGCCATGCGCCGGTTGAACTCCTTTATGTCGAAAGGAGCCATGTTCTACGCCTCCTCGCTGATGGTCGTGAATCTCCCTTCGCCCGTCATCACCTGGGCGAAGGCTCCCGGATTGTGGATCGAAAAGACGAGAATCGGGATGCCGCTTTCCCGCGCCAGCGAGATCGCCGGTGCGTCCATGACCCTGAGATCGCGGGCCAGCACGTCGAGATAGCTGAGGCGGTCATAGCGCTCGGCCTTGGGGTCGGTCTCGGGATCGGCGCTGTAGACCCCGTCCACCTTGGTCCCCTTGAGGAGGGCGTCGCATTCCATCTCGGAGGCCCGGAGGGCCGCCGCCGTGTCGGTGGTGAAGAACGGATTGCCGGTCCCGGCGGCGAAGATGACGACGCGGCCCTTTTCCAGGTGGCGCAGGGCGCGGCGGCGGATGTAGGGCTCGCAGACGGTTGCCATGGGAATCGCGGACAGCACGCGGGTCGCGACGCCGCGCGTTTCGAGCACGCTCTGCAGGCAGAGCGCGTTGATGACGGTAGCCAGCATTCCCATGTAGTCGCCGGTCGTGCGCTCGAGGCCTTCCGCCGCGCCCGACAGGCCCCGGAAGATGTTGCCGCCACCGATCACGACCGCGATCTCGACGCCCAAGGCGTGCACCGCCGCGATGTCGGTGGCGATCCGCTCGACGGCGGCGCGCTCCAGCCCGTATTCGCGCCCGCCCATCAGGATCTCGCCTGAAACCTTGAGCAGCACGCGCCCGAAGCGAAGGCCGCCCGGCGCCGCGCCCGGCTTCGCAACATCCTCCGCCCGGGGCTTTTCCCGGCCGCGGCTCACCTGCGGGGTCGAAGCTACCATGACCGCCCAAACATGCCAGTTTCCGGGGCCGGATCATACATCAAACCCGGCATCAATCCCGGCCGTGACCCGCCTCCGCGCCCCGATGGCCGCGCCGGGGCCCGTCTTCGCCGCGCGCCGCTATTTGCTCAGCTGGCCCGCGACTTCGGCGGCGAAATCCTGCTCCTTGCGCTCCACGCCTTCGCCCAGCGCGAAGCGGACGAAGCCCTTGACCGCGACGGGGGCGCCGATCTCGCGCGCCGCGGCCTCGATCGCCTTGCCGACCTTGTTTTCCCCGTCGATCACGTAGGTCTGTTCCAGCAGCACCGACTCCTCGTAGAACTTGCGCAACCGCCCTTCGACCATCTTGGCGATGATGTCCTCGGGCTTGCCGCTTTGCCGGGCCTGGGCGGCGAAGATCTCACGCTCGCGTTCCAGCATGGCCGCGTCCACGTTCTCGCGGCTCACCGCGACCGGGCTTGCCGCCGCGACATGCATGGCGAGATTGCGTCCGAGCGCCTCGAGCTTGTCCTTCAAGCCCTTGCTTTCGAGGGCCACCAGCACGCCGATCCGCCCCAGCCCCGGGGCAGCGGCGTTGTGCACGTAGGACGCGACGACGCCGTCCGCCACCGAGAGCGCCGCCGCACGGCGCAGCGTCATGTTCTCGCCGATGGTGGCGATCATGTGGGTCAGCTCGTCGCCCACGTTGCGCGAGCTGCCGGGGAACGGCGCGGCCAGGACCTTCTCGAGATCGCCGCCCTTCTCCAGCGCGATCTGCGCGGCCGCGGCCGTAAACTTCTGGAAGGTCCCGTTGCGCGCGACGAAATCGGTCTCGGAATTGACCTCGACGATTGCGCCCATCTTGCCGCCCAGGGCGACGCCGATCAGCCCTTCGGCCGCGACCCGGCCCGCCTTCTTGGCGGCCGCCGACAATCCCTTCTTGCGCAGCCAGTCGACCGCCGCATCGAGATCGCCCTTGGTCTCGTCGAGCGCGCGCTTGCAGTCCATCATGCCCGCGCCCGTCTTTTCGCGCAGTTCCTTCACGAGCGATGCGCTGATCTCGGCCATGTCCGTCCTATTCGTCTCGAGAAAATTCCATCCGGGTCCGGAAAATCAAACCCGCCACGGTCACTCGGCCGTAGCCTCGTCTTCCGGGGTCTCGGCGCCGGCCGCCGGTTTCGCGGCGCGCCGCGGGGACCGCGCTTTCGAGCGCGTCGGCTTCTCGCGCCCGGCCTCGCCCGCGGCGCCCGGCTCCTGCGCCGCCTCGGCGGCCGGCGCCTCCGCCCCCTCGGGGAGCGGCTCGGCCGGCGCTTCCTCCGCGGCGCCGATGTCGGCGCCGGTGGAGATCATCTCCTGCTGCAGCCCATCGAGCACCGCGTCCGACAGGAGCTGGCAATAGAGCTCGATCGCCCGCATGGCGTCGTCGTTGCCGGGGATGGCAAACGAGATGCCCTCGGGGTCGGAGTTGCTGTCCACGATCGCAATTACCGGGATGCCGAGCTTGGAGGCCTCCTTGATCGCGATCGCTTCCTTGATCGTGTCGATGACGAACAGGATATCCGGCAGGCCGCCCATCTCCTTGATGCCACCGAGCGCGCGTTCCAGCTTGTCGCGCTCGCGAGTCAGGTGCAGGCGCTCCTTCTTGGTCAGCCCGATGTTCTCGTCGGAGAGCTTCTCATCCATCTCCCGCAGGCGGTGGATGGATTGCGAGATCGTCTGCCAGTTGGTGAGCATGCCGCCCAGCCAACGGTGGTTCACGAAATACTGGCCGCAGCGCTTGGCCGCCTCGGAGACCGGATCGGCCGCCTGGCGCTTGGTGCCGACGAACAGCACCCGGCCGCCGCCGGCGACCACGTCGCGCACCGCCTCCATGGCGCGGTAGAGCATCGGCACCGACTGCTGGAGGTCGATGATGTGGATGCCGTTGCGGACCCCGAACAGATAGGGGGCCATCTTCGGGTTCCAGCGACGGGTGTGATGACCGAAATGCACGCCGGCTTCCAAGAGCTGGCGCATGGTGAAGGTGGGAAGAGCCATGCCTTTTCCTTTTCCGGTTGGCCTCCGCGGGCAGTCGCCGGGCTTTGAGCCCGGCACCGGATCGACCGAAGGGGATTTCACCCCCAAGGGCCGCGCGCCCGCGTGCGGATTGCGTTGGCGCGCTTGATACCCTGCCCGCCGCCGCTTGGCAAGCCGATTGCGCTCAACTCGCTTAAATACGCGTTTTCAATCTCTTATATGATCAAATTAAAGTCGCATATAGGCACCTGAGCCGCGCGATCAGCCCTCGCGAACCGCGGCCACGCCCTTGATCGCCCGGATCGCCGCGACCGCCCCGGGCGCGAGCGCAATGCCGCCGCGTAGCACGATCTCCAACTCCTGGCCCGGGACGCCGTCGCCACCCGCGACCGGGACGATCAGGCGTACCTTGGCCGCACCCCTTCCCTGGGCCTCGATGAGGGTCTTGAGCTCCTTGAGCGCGCCCGCCCCGCCCGTCAGGGCCTCGGGGGAGAGCGCGATGGAAAGCTCGGTCGCGATGTGGCGCGAGGCGGATTCCAGCGATTCGATCGCCTGGGCCGTCAGGCGCATCTGCTCGCCGTCGAGCCGGGCCTCCGCGGTGACCAGGACCGGGGCCCCGGCCTCGAGCAGGTCGCGGGCGGCGGCGAGAAGCTCCGAGAACACCACGACCTCGTAGGCGCCGCTCGTGTCCGAAAGCTGGACGAAGGCGAAGCGGTTGCCGCGGGCCGAGGTGCGCTCCTGCTTGCCGATCACGATGCCGCCCAGCTTCACGCGCGTCACGCCGTTGGCGACCTGCAGGGCGAGGCCGCCGCTCGGCACCGCGCCCATCCGCCGCAACGCGCCCTCGTAGGCATCGAGGGGATGGGCGGAAAGATAGAAGCCGATCGCCTCGAACTCGCGCGCCAGCCGCTCGGTCGCCGGCCAGTCGGGCGCGTCGGCAAGGGGGGCGACGGGCGCGGCCGCGGCGTCGTCGCCGAACAGGCTCGCTTGGCCGCTGCGCTGCTGTTCCTTGGCCGCGGCGCCGACGCGGATCAAGGTTTCGGCGGCGGCAAACGCCCGGGCCCGGTTGGGCTCCAGCGAATCGAGCGCCCCGGCCGAGGCCAGGCTCTCGAGCTGGCGCTTGTTCAGGACCCTTGTGTCGAGGCGCTGCGCCAGGTCGATCAGGTCGCCGAACGACCCGTTGTTCTCGCGTTCGGCCACGAGCTCCGCCATCGCCGCTTCGCCGACGTTGCGGACGGCGGCGAGCGCGTAGCGGATCGCCGGCGCCTTCCCCTCCTGCGCCTCGACCGTGAAACCGGGGCCGGAGCAGTTGACGTCGGGAGGCAGAAGCGCGATCCCGAGGCGGTCGATCTCCTGGCGGAACAGGTTGAGCTTGTCGGTGTTGCCCATCTCGTGGGTCATGGAAGCCGCCAGGAACTCGAGCGGGTAGTTGGCCTTCACATAGGCGGTCTGGTAGGCGACCAGGGCGTAGGCGGCCGCGTGGGACTTGTTGAAGCCGTAGCCGGCGAACTTGGCGACGTGGTCGAAGATCTGGGAGGCCCGCGCCTCGGGCACGCCGCGCGCCACCGCCCCGCTCACGAAATGGCGCCGCTGCGCGTCCATCTCGGAGCGGATCTTCTTGCCCATGGCGCGCCGCAGCAGGTCCGCGCCACCCAGCGTGTAGCCGGAGAGCACCTGGGCGATCTGCATCACCTGCTCCTGATAGATGATGACGCCGAAGGTCTCCTTGAGGATCTCTTCGAGCGAGGGATCCATGTAATCGGGCGGCTCCTGGCCGTGCTTGCAGGCGATGTATTTGGGGATGTTGTCCATCGGGCCGGGGCGGTAGAGCGCCACCATGGCGACGATGTCCTCGAAGCGGTCCGGCTCGAGGCGGCGCAAGGCATCCCGCATGCCCGAGCTTTCCAGCTGGAACACCCCCATGGTGTCGGCGCGCCCGAGCATCTGGTACGTGGCGCGGTCGTCGAGCGGGATGGCGCCGAGATCGAACCCGGGATCGCGCCGGCGGACGAGCTTCTGCGCGAGCGCGAGCACGGTCAGGGTCTTCAGCCCCAGGAAGTCGAATTTCACGAGCCCCGCCGCCTCGACGTATTTCATCGAGAACTGGGTGACCGGCATGTCCGAGCGCGGGTCGCGGTAGAGCGGCACGATCTCGTCCAGCGGCCGGTCGCCGATGACGACGCCCGCGGCGTGGGTCGAGGCGTGGCGGTAGAGCCCTTCGAGCTTGAGGGCAATGTCCATAAGCTTGGCGACCATCGGGTCGTCCGCCCGCATCTTCTGAAGCAACGGCTCGCCTTCGATCGCGTTGGCGAGCGAAACCGGATTGGCCGGGTTGTAGGGCACCAGCTTGCAGATCCGATCCACCTGGCCGTAGGGCATCTGCAGGACGCGCCCGACGTCGCGCAGCGCCGCCCGGGCCTGGAGCGTTCCGAAGGTGATGATCTGGGCGACCCGGTCGCGCCCGTATTTCCCTTGGACGTAGCGGATCACCTCGTCGCGGCGCTCCTGGCAGAAGTCGATGTCGAAATCCGGCATCGTCACGCGCTCGGGGTTCAGGAACCGCTCGAACAGGAGGCCGAAGCGCAAGGGGTCGAGGTCGGTGATGGTGAGGGACCAGGCGACCACCGAGCCGGCGCCCGAGCCGCGCCCCGGCCCGACGGGGATCCCTTGCGCCTTCGCCCATTGGATGAAGTCGGCGACGATCAGGAAATAGCCGGCGAACCCCATTTGGATGATGACGCCGAGCTCGTAGTCGAGCCGCTGCCAATAATGCTTTTCCGCGTGCTCGCGCGCCTCGGCGTCCATGTCGGGCGGGAGCGGAAGCTGGGCAAGGCGCCGCGCCAGCCCCTCGCGCGCGTTGGCGCGCAGCTCCTCGTCCGCGTCGCGCCCGCCCGAGGTGGGATAGGACGGCAGCAAGGGCTCGCGCGGCTCGGGAAAGTATGCGCAGCGCCGCGCGATGACGAGCGTGTTGTCCACCGCCTCCGGCAGATCGGCGAACAGCGCGCGCATCTCCTCGGCCGATTTGAAGCGGTGGTCGGGGCTGAAGCGCCGCTGATCGGGCTCGGAAAGATACGCGCCGTCGGCGATGCAGATGAGGGCGTCGTGGGCCTCGAACATGGAGTCGTCGGCGAAATAGACGTCGTTGGTCGCCACCAGCGGGAGATCGTGGGCATAGGCGAGATCCAGCAGCTTGGATTCGATCGCCGTTTCGCCTTCCAGGCCGTGCCGCATGATCTCGACATAGAGCCGGCCCGGAAACTGGTGCGCAAATTCCACCAGCGCCGCCTCCGCCGCCTCGACCTGGCCGAGGCCGAGCAGCCGCCCCACGGGCGTGTCGGGGGCGCCGACGAGCGCGATCAAGCCTTCGGTGCGGGCGGCCAGCGCCTCGGGGGCGACATGCGGTGGATCGCCCCCCTCGGTCTCCAGATAGGCCTGGCTGACCAGCTTGATGAGATTCCGGTACCCGGTTTCGCTCTGGACCAGCAGCGGGACGCGGTCGCAGGCCGGATGATGCCCGTTTCCCGGCGCCGGCTCGGCGCGCCTGAGCCCCAGCAGGCAACCGACGATCGGCTGCACGCCGGCCGCGGCGCAGGCCTGACCGAACTCCATGACGCCGAAGAGATTGCCCGAGTCCGTGACCGCGACGGCCGGCATCGCGTCGGCCCGGCACAGCTCCGCCAGATCCTTGACGCGGATCGCGCCCTCGGAAAGCGAGTACGCGGAATGGACGCGAAGATGGACGAAACCGGCGTGCGGCACGGGTTGGCTCACGGGCTTGGCGGACGAGCCGACAGGATTCCACAACCGCGCCGCAATGTCAGCCGCGCGCGGCCGGCTTCAGGCGATTGACGCCGCGGCCGCGCCGGTTTAAGCCTCGCGCGGGGGAAACGGCCTGGGGGAACCATGGCCGCACCGGAACCAGAGGCCCATCCGCATGCGCGGGCGCGGGTCTTCAATCCGCGCGCGCTCGTGTCCGTGGTCGCGGCCATCGCCTTCGCCGTCATGCTGGTCTCCGGGCTCATCTTGTTCCTGGCGCCTTCCGGGCGGATCAGCCGCCTCGACGAATGGTCCTTCGCCGGCCTGCTGCGCCACGACTGGCTCGCCGTTCACATCGGATTCGCGCTTCTGTTCGTCGCCTCGGGGGCCGTCCACCTCGCCTTCAACTGGCGGGCGATGCGGCATTACCTCGCCCAGCACCGTCCACAAGGGCTTCGCATCGGCAAGGAACTGGTGGTCGCGATCCTGCTTGCCGCACTGCTCGCCGCGGCGGCCATCGAGCGCTGGCCGCCCTTCGACACGATCCTCGAGGTCCACAAATCGGCCAAGTCCGGTTTCCGCGACGGGCAGCTGCCGCGCGATTGGCGCGGTGGGCGCGAAATCCCCGGACCGTGAGGCCCGTTGCCTAGGCGGCGACCAGCCGCCCTTCCTCGAGGTGCAGCGTACGGTCCATGTGCCCGGCCAGCTCCGGATTGTGGGTGGCCACGAGCGCGGCGATGCCGGTGCGGCGCACGAGATCGATGATCTCCCGGAACACCGAGTCGGCCGTGTGAAGGTCGAGATTGCCGGTCGGCTCGTCCGCCAGCAGGACGGCGGGCTCGTTGGCGATGGCGCGCACGATCGCGACCCGCTGCTGCTCGCCGCCCGATAGCTGAGCCGGGCGATGTACGGCCCGGTCCTTCAGGCCGACCATGGCGAGCAGGTCGGCGGCCCGGGCCGCGGCCTTCTTGCGCGGCTTGCCTGCGATCATTTGCGGCAGCACCACGTTTTCCAGCGCCGAGAACTCAGGCAGCAGGTGGTGAAACTGATAGACGAAGCCGAGGTGGCGGCGCCTCAGCGCGGTGCGCCGGTCGTCCGACAGCCTGCTGCAGGCGGTTCCGTCGATCGTGACCTCGCCCGATTGCGGCCGCTCGAGAAGGCCGGCGATGTGCAGCAGCGTGGACTTGCCCGAGCCCGAAGGGCCGGTGAGCGCCACGATCTCGCCGGCCTGGACCTCGAGCGAGGCGCCGCGCAGCACCTCGATCCGCGTGGCGCCCTGGCGATAGGAATGGACGATGTCGATGAGCCCGATGGCGGCGGTCATGGGCGATCCCGGCGCTGCCGCGTCATCAGCCGCTACTCATAGCGCAGCGCCTCGACCGGATCGAGCCGCGCCGCGCGCCACGAGGGATAGAGGGTCGCCAGGAAAGAGAGGACGAGGGCCATGCCCACCACGGTCACGACCTCGCCCGTATCCACCTTCGCGGGAAGCTGGGACAGGAAATAGATCTCGGGCGAGAAAAGTTGGGTCCCGGTCAGCCCCTGGATCCATTGGCGGATGATCTCGATGTTGTCGGCGAACGCCAGTCCCAGGACGAATCCGGCCAAGGTCCCGACCACGCCGATGCTCGCCCCGCTCAGCAGGAAGATGCGCATGATCATGCCCCTGGTCGCGCCCATGGTGCGCAGGATGGCGATGTCCTGGCCCTTGTCCTTCACCAGCATGATGAGGCTGGAGATGATGTTGAACGCGGCGACCACGATGATGAGCGTGAGGATCAGGAACATCACGTTGCGTTCGACCTCGATGGCGTTGAAGAAGCTGGAATTGGCCTGCTGCCAGTCGAGGATGCGCACGGGCCGTTTGAGCGCCTGGATAATGGCGTCCCGCAGGTACTGCAGTCGGTCCGGATTGGCGGCCATCACCTCGAGGGACGTGACGGCGTTGGGGACGCGGAAATAGACCTGGGCGGCCTTGAGCGGCATGAACACGAAGCTGCTGTCGTACTCGTACATGCCGACCTCGAAGGTCGCGGCCACGGTATAGGCGCGCATGCGCGGCACGGTGCCGAAGGCCGTGGGGCGTCCCTCGGGCGCGATGAGCGTGACCTGGTCGCCGACGTTGACTCCGAGACGCTGGGCGAGCCGCGCTCCGATCACCAGCGAGTCATCCTTGAAATTGTCGAGCGAGCCCACCTGGATATGGTCGGCGAGAAGCTTGCGGGCACGGAAGTCGCTCGGCTTGATGCCCCGAACGACGGCGCCCGAGCTCCGCCCTCCCGCCGTCGCCATGACCTGGCCTTCGATGAGCGGCGCCACCTGGACCACCCCGGGCAGCCCGCGCAGGACGTCGGCCGCGGTGTCATAATCCGTGATCACGCCCTGGGCGGCGTAGATCTCAAGATCGCCGTTGAGCCCGAGGATGCGCTTCATCAGCTCGTCGCGGAAGCCGTTCATCACCGACATGACGATGATGAGGGTCGCGACCCCGAGCGCGATGCCCAGGAACGAGAACCCGGCGATGACCGAGATGAACCCTTCCTGGCGTCGCGGCTTCAGATAGCGCGCCGCCACCGTGCGCTCGAAGGCGGAAAAAATCATCGTTTAGCCCGGAAGCAAGGCGAGCGCCGGCCCGCGTTCGAAATCGCCGGGGAGCTTGGCGAAGAGGGATTCGAGCGAGAGCTCCTGGCGCTGGCCGGTGCGGCGCTCCTTGATCTCGACCGTGCCGGATTTGATCCCGCGTGGCCCCACGATCACCTGCCAGGGAAGCCCGATCAGGTCCATGTCGGCGAATTTCGCTCCCGGGCTCTCATTGCGGTCGTCGTACAGCACCTCGACCGAGTGTTCGAGCAGGGTCGCGTAGATTTGCGCGCAGGTCGCGTTGCAAGCTCCGTCCCCCGCCTTGAGATTGACGAGCCCGACCTGGAAGGGCGCGACGCTGGACGGCCACATGATCCCCGCCGCGTCGTGATGGGCCTCGACGATCGCCCCCACCAGGCGCGATACCCCGATGCCGTAGGAGCCCATCTCGACCGTGATCGACTCGCCGTCGGGCCCCGTCACCGTTGCCCCCATGGGGGCGGAATACTTGGTGCCGAAATAGAAGATGTGCCCGACCTCGATGCCGCGGGTCGAGCGCAGCCGCTCGGGCGGCACCGGGCAGGCCTTGGCGTCGTGCTTGTCCTCGGCCGCGGCATAGAGCCCCTGAAGGCTGGCGATGGACTCGCGTGCGCCCGAAAGATCCACCTCGTCGAACGCGGCGTCGTAATAGACCGCGCTCTCGCCGGTTTCCGCCAGGATGTGGAACTCGTGGCTCATGTCGCCGCCGATGGCGCCCGGGTCGGCCTTGACCGGAATCGCCCGCAGCCCCATGCGGGCGAAGGTCTTCAGGTAGGTGGCGTACATGTTGTCGTAGGAGCGCCGCGCCCCTTCCTTGTCGAGGTCGAAAGAGTAGTTGTCCTTCATCAGGAACTCGCGCCCCCGCATCACCCCGAAGCGCGGGCGGATCTCGTCGCGGAACTTCCACTGGATCTGATACAGATTCTTCGGAAGATCACGGTAGCTCTTGATATAGCTACGAAAAACCTCTGTGATGATTTCTTCGTGGGTGGGGCCGTAAAGCATCTCGCGGCCGTGCCGGTCGGTGATGCGGAGCATCTCCTTGCCATAGTCCTCGTAGCGGCCGCTCTCCCGCCACAGCTCCGCCGGCTGGATCGTCGGCATGAGCAGCTCCTGGCAACCGGCCGCGTCCTGTTCCTCGCGCACGATCTGCTCGACGTTGCGCAGCACCCTGAGGCCGAGTGGCAGCCAGGTGTAGATGCCGGCGCTGGATTGGCGGATCATCCCCGCCCGCAGCATGAGACGGTGCGAGGCGATCTGCGCGTCGGCAGGCGTCTCTTTCAGCGTCGGCAGGAAATAGAGGGAACGGCGCATGGCGTCCTTCGAGGCGGGAGGGTTCCGGCGGCGGGCGGCCAGACTCTATGCAATGGGCCCGGGCTTGGCAACGACGCCCGGCCGCCCGCTACTTGTGTTCCTTGAGGATCTTCTGGCAGGCCGCGGCGAGCTGCGCCTGTTCGGGATCGAGCAGCGGGCGGTCGTTGTAATAGACCTGGCCGTTCTTGAACACGACGTTGCCCACCACCGGCTCGCCGTAGAACTGGCCGACCCGGCCCGCCTTGCGGAACGCCGCGTTGAGCTGGTCGTTGGCGCCGCTCGCGTCCTGGGCCGCGGTGCCCGCCGCCTGCGCGATGCTCGCGAGCCCGGCGTCGCCGGGCAGCGCCGCCGAGGCGGCCGCCGCCGCCTGTGCGGCCTCGGTCGCGGCCGCGGACTTGTCGCCCGCGGTCACCGCCGAGGCGGCGGCATTGGCCGCGCTCCGGGTCTCTGCCGCGGCCGCCGCGAGATCGGCGTTGTCAGGGTTGGCGGCGGCGGCGATCTCGGCGGTGTCGGCGGCGGACCCGGCGACCGCGGCGGCGGTCGCGGCCTTGTCGGCGGCGGCGACGGCGGCGCTCGCGGCCTGGGCGTCGGTCTCCGGCCCGCGCTGGAAGTTGCGCAGGTTGACCTTGACCTGGAAGGTGATGACCTCGGGCGGCTTGATGTCGCCGTAGCCGCCGTTGAGGTCGGCGGGGACGACCGGCCGGCCGTGCGCGTCCTGGCCCGGCCGATATTCCACGTCCGGCGACGGGACGTGACGCACCAGGCGTTGGCAATCCGCCTTGGTGACGACGACCGTTTGGGCCTTCCCTGAGACCGGCCATGCAGCGAGCGCCACCGCGGTCGCGGCGGCCGCCACCGTTCCCCGCTGCCCAATGAACCGGCAAATCGTCATGCCTTCCTTCGTTCCTTTCGCGGCTGTTGCGGGCCTGCGGCGATGGGTCGCATACCGGCGTTTAAGTCAAGTCAAATTTCGCACATTTCCGCCGGTTTCGGGGCCAAAAATCTGGTGACGGCCCATCCGGATTGGCCTAAATTGCGCTTCGTTTAGCCAGACCGCTAGTCAAGAATAGCGGCCCGAGTTTGGGGAGGAAGTCGTTCTTCGACGCCAACATTGAGGCGCTAAGCGCTTACAACAGCTAAAGAACGAGAACTGGGCTTAAAATGGCAAAACCGAGCAATCGGTTTTGCCATTTTATTTCCGTTCCCGGTTCGTTTTGCCACTCCTTGCCTTGGTCCGTCCACGGGCCACAAAAACCCTATTTCGTTTTTTCGCATCGACCCGGGCTGGGCCCGGCGCCCCGCCCATCCAGGCAGGCTCGAGCCGGGCGATCTCGGCGAACACCGGACAATCCTCGCGATGGGCGCCCGGCAGGTAGCCGATGCTCATCAGGAACTCGCCGGTCACCTCGCCCCCGGTGAAGACGAAGGTCTGGCGGAAGAGGCGGACCCATGCCTCCTTGTTGCGCGGGTGGTGGGCCTCGATCCAGGCCGGGAACGACCCGAAGTCCCGGCGAAGCGCCACGATCCGCCGGGCGTTCTCGATCACGGCCTCGACCTTGCGCCGGTTGCGGATGATGCCCGCATCGGCGAGGAGCCGGGCCCGGGCGCGCGCCCCATAGGCCGCCACCTTGTCCACGTCGAAGCCCTCGAAGGCGCGCCGCAACGCCTCGCGCCGCTTGAGGACGAGGAGCCAGGAAAGCCCCGCCTGGTTGATCTCGAGGGCCAGGCGCTCGAACAGGGCGTTCTCGCCCTTGAGCGGGAATCCGTATTCGCGGTCATGATAGGGCCCGTGAAACGGGTGCCCCGGCGCGACCTCGCAGTACCAGCTCACGCCGCGCGCTACTCCATCGAGCGGAAATCGATCCAACCGCTCGCGACCACGAAGTCGACCGCGAGCCAGATCACCGCCGTGATCACGGTGGTGACGAGAAGCTTGAGCCCGAGGCGCGGATTGACGGGCGCGCTCGTGGCGTGCCCCGCCTCCGGCTCCTCGGCGACCTTCACGCCCCAGGGCAGGACGGCGAACAGCACCAGGAACCAGATGGCGACGAACATGGCGCTGCCGGTGAACCAGTTCATGTCACGCCTGCTCGATCTCGATCAGGGTGCCGCAGAAGTCCTTGGGATGGAGGAACAGCACCGGCTTGTCGTGAGCGCCGGTCTTGGGCTCGCCGCCGCCCAGGATCCGCACGTGGCGCGCCTTCAAATGGTCGCGGGCGGCCATGATGTCCCCCACCTCCAGGCAGATGTGGTGGATGCCGCCCGACGGGTTGCGCGCGAGGAATCCGGCGATCGGCGAATCGTCGCCCAGCGGATGCATGAGCTCGATCTTGGTGTTGGGAAGCTCGACGAACACGACACTCACGCCGTGGGCGGGAAAATCCTCCGGTGCCGAAACCTTGGCGCCCAGCGTGTCGCGGTAAAGGGCGCGCGCCGCCTCGAGGTCGGGCACCACGATCGCCACATGGTTCAGCCTTCCGATCATCCGCAACTCCTCGCTTTTGCGCCCTTATACGGGGGCCGCGCCCGGGGAACAAGGCCCCGGGGCGGCGCGATTCCTAGAGGCGGACGAGGTGAATCTCGGTCACCGGCCGGCGCCCTGAGACGGCGTTGATCGTGCGCCGCACGGCCAGGCGCGCGGCCTCGCGCACTTTCGCGTCGTCACCCCTGTCTTCGGCCGGCAGCCGCTCGTAGGCGGCCCGGACCTCTGCGGCGACGTCCGAAAGCAGGGCCGTGTCCTGCGGCCCTTCCACCAGGCCCAGGAGCGAGACGCGCGGCTCCGTGGCGAGCCCGCGGTCGGGGCCGATGACGAGGCTCGCCACCGCCCCGCCGTTGAACATCATCCGGCGCCGCTCGCGCAGCATCTCGCCCTCGGCCGGAACCAGCCGGCCGCCGTCGACGGCGAGACGCCCGCTCGTGACCCGGCCCGCGATCGCGGCGCGCCCCGGGGCGAGGCGCAGCACCTGTCCGTTCTCGACCACGGGGGCCTCGGCCACCTGGCACTCGTGGGCGAGCCGGGCCTGTTCGGCGAGATGGCGGGCCTCGCCGTGCACCGGCACCGCGATCCGCGGGCGCACGAGCTGGTACATCCGCACGAGCTCGTCGCGGGCAGGATGCCCCGAGACGTGGACGAAATCGGTGCGCTCGCTCACGACCGTGACGCCGTGGCGGGCCAGGCGGTTGATGACGCGGTAGATCGCGCGCTCGTTGCCGGGAATGATCTTGGACGAGAAGATCACCGCATCGCCGGCCTCGAGTTTCACGCTGGGATGGTTCTGCGCGGCAATGCGCGCCAACGCGCCGCGCGGCTCGCCCTGGCTCCCGGTGCAGATGAGCAGCGTTTCGCGCCGCGGCAGGTCGCGCGCCTGGGTATCGTCCAGAAGCTCGATCTCGGGGGAAAGGTAGCCGGTGCGCCGCGCGGCCTCGGCCATGCGCGTCAAGGAGCGCCCGACCAGGACCGCGCGCCGCCCGTTGGCTTTCGCCGCCGCGTGCATGGTCTCGATCCGCGCGATGTTGGAGGCGAAGCTGGTGACCGCGACCCGGGTCTCGAAGCGGCCGACGATCTCGATCAGATGCTCGCGCAGCTTGGACTCCGATCCCGAGGCGCCGTGCTGGAACACGTTGGTCGAATCGCAGCACATGGCGAGCACGCCCTCCTCCCCCAGGCGCGCCAGCCCCTCCATGTCGGCGGCGCCGCCCACCAAGGGATCGGGATCGAACTTCCAGTCGCCGGTATGCAGCACCGTGCCGAACGGCGTGCGGATCACGACCGCGTTGGGCTCGGGAATCGAATGGGTGAGCGTCAGGAGCTCGATCTGGAAGGCCCCGACCTCGAACGCACCCGACAGCGGCACCACCGTGACCGGCGCCTCGTCCGCCAAGCCGGCCTCGGCCAGCTTCGCGCGCAGGATCTCGGCGGTGAACGGGGTCGCGTAGAGCGGGCAGCGCAGCTGCGGCCACAGGTACGGCACCGCGCCGATGTGGTCCTCGTGGGCGTGGGTCAGCACGAGTCCGTCGAGCCGCTCGCGCTGCCCCGCGATGAAGGCGGGATCGGGCACCACCACGTCCACGCCCGGCGTCTGGTCGTCACCGAAGGTGATGCCGAGGTCCACCATCAGCCAGCGGCCGCGGGTGCCATAGAGGTTCAGGTTCATGCCGATCTCGCCGGCCCCGCCCAGCGCCAGGAAAAGCAGCTCGTCGCCGGGGACGAGCGAATCGTCCACGTGCTCGGTCATTTGCCCTTGGCGCGGCGGTAGGCGAGCATGAGCCCGCGCAGCGTCAGCTCGGAGTCGTGATGGTCGATGACGCCGGTCGCCTCGGCGAAGACGGGGGCCAGGCCCCCCGTCGCGACCACCGTCATGGGGCCGCCGAACTCCGCCTTGATGCGGGCGATCAGCCCCTCGATCAGCCCGACGTAGCCCCAATAGACGCCCGAGCGCATCGCCGCGACCGTGCCCTTGCCGATCACCTGCTCGGGCCTCTTGACGGCGATGCGCGGAAGCTTGGCCGCCGCCATGTGCAGGGCCTCGAGCGAAAGGTTGACGCCGGGCGCGATCACGCCGCCGCAGTAGTTGCCCTTGCCGTCGACGACGTCGAAGGTCGTGGCGGTGCCGAAGTCGACGACGATCGCCGGACCCTTGTAGCGCTCGTAGGCCGCGAGCGCGTTGACCAGGCGGTCGGCGCCGACCTCCTCCGGGTTGTCCATCAGGACCCCGACGCCGATCTCGAGCCCGTGCTCGCCGACCACCAGCGGCTCGCAGCCGAAGTAGCGCCGGCACAGGGTGACGAGCCCGTGCTGGGCCGCCGGCACCACGTTGGCGATGATCGCCCCGGAGATGTCGGCGGGCCTGAGGCCGTCGAGCGCCATGAGCTGGTTGAGCCACACCGCGTATTCGTCGGCGGTGCGCTGGGGATCGCTGGAGCTGCGCCACTGCGCGCGGCAGGTCTCGCCCTCGAACACGGCGAACACGACGTTGGTGTTCCCCGAATCGATCGCCAGCAGCATCACTCGCCCCGCGTCCGGGCAGGCGCCGCTTCGGGCGCGGCGAGGAACACGTCGCCCGCCGTCACCTTGCGTATCCCTGCGTCCATTTCCAGCACCAGCGCCCCCTCGGCGTCGAGATCGGCGAACCGGCCGCGGATCCGCTCGTCGCCCACGCGCACGTCGAGCGGGCGCCCGAGCCCGGCGGCCCGCGCCAGCCAGGCGCCGCGCAGGGGCTCGAACCCTTGCTCGCGCCAGCGGCCGTACCAGCGGCGGATGTGGTCGAAATAGGCCTCCATCACCTCGCGCGGCGTCACGCCGCGGCATCCCATGGCGGCCAGGCTGGTCGCCGGATACATGGCCTCGCGCGGGAAGCTCGCCACATTGACCCCCGCGCCGACCACGACCCAGTCGAGCCGCCCGTCCGTGATCCCGGACTCAAGCAGGATCCCGGCGACCTTCCGTTCGTCCAGCAGCACGTCGTTGGGCCATTTGAAGCGCAGATCCACGCCGTCGGGCAAGAGCGGCGTCAGCGCGTCGGCCAGGGCCAGCGCCGCGGCGAAGCTCAGGTTCGCCGCCCGGTCGGGCGGACATTCGGGCCGCAGTAGCAGGGAGCAATAAAGATTTCCGGGCGGCGATTCCCAGCGCCGCCCCAGGCGGCCGCGCCCGGCGGTCTGGCTCGTGGCTACGACCGCCGTTCCTTCCGCCGCCCCGGCGCGCGCGCGGCGCCGCGCCTCCTCGTTGGTGCTGTCGACGGCGTCGAGCGCCAGCAGGCGCAGCGGCGGCAGCAAAACCTCGCCCATGGTTCCTCAACCCGCAAAAAGCGCGGCCGCGGCGACCCCGGCCCTGGTCAGGACCGGCCCCGGATAGACGAAGAAGAGTAGCGTGAAAAGCCCGGTTCCCGCGATCACCCAGCCGAGCTCGCGGCTGATCGGGCGCTGGAGGCTTTCCTTCGGTTCGTCGAAATACATCACCTTGACGATCTTGAGATAGTAATAGGCCGCCACCACGCTGCTCAGCACGCCGATGATGGCGAGCGTGTAGAGCTGCGATTCGATCGCGGCCAGGAACACATAGAGCTTGCCGAAGAATCCGGCGAGCGGCGGGATTCCCGCCATCGAAAACATGAAGATGCCCATCGCCAGCGCCAGCAGGGGATGGGTGCGCCCGAGCCCGGCCAGATCGTCGATCCGCTCGACCATGCGGTCGTGCTGGCGCATGCACAGCACGCAGCCCCAGGTCCCGATCACCATCACGAGGTAGATCGTCATGTAGACGATGACGCTTTGCACCCCTTTCTCGCCCCCGGCCGCAAGCCCGATCAGGGCGTAGCCGACGTGGCCGATGGAGCTGTAGGCGAGCAGCCGCTTGATGTTGACCTGATTGATCGCGGCGAACGCCCCCAGGACCATGGAGCCGGCCGAGACCACGATGAAGATCTGCTGCCACTGCGCCTCCAGCGTCCCGAACGGGACGATCATGACCCGCAGCAGCAGGGCCATGGCCGCGAGCTTGGGTGCCGCCGAGAAGAAGGCGGTGACCGGCGTCGGCGCCCCTTCGTAGACGTCGGGGGTCCACATGTGGAACGGCACCGCCGAAACCTTGAACGCGAGCCCCGCGACCACGAACACGAGGCCGACGATGACTCCGGCCGAAGGCGCACCGCCGACCGCCGGCGCCACCAGGTCGGCGAGCCGCGTAAAGTCGGTGGTGCCGGCGAATCCGTAAACCAGCGACGCCCCGTAAAGGAGCATCCCCGAGGACAGCGCGCCGAGGACGAAATACTTGAGCCCCGCCTCGCTCGAACGCACCGTGTCGCGCCGGATCGCCGCCAGGATGTAGAGCGACAGGCTCTGCAGCTCGAGGCCGAGGTAGAGCGAGATCAAGTTGTTCGCCGAGATCATCATGAGCATGCCGAGGGTGGCGAACAGCACCAAGAGCGGGTATTCGAAGCGCTCCGCGCGCTCGTGGCGCAGGTAGTCGAGCGACATGATCGCCGCCAAGGCGGAGGCACCCAGCACCAGCACCTTCATGAACACGGCGAACCCGTCGCTCACGAACATATCGGCGAAGGCAAGCGTCTTCCCCGGGGCCACGGCGAACTGCATCACGATGGCGACGAGGAACGCCAGGACCACCAGCCACGAAAGCATCCGCGTCGCGCCGTCGCCGCGGAAGACCCCGTAGAGCAGGAGAACGAGCCCGGCCACGGCCAGGAAAATCTCGGGGGCGGCGGGGCCCAGCACGGGAACGGGATCGAGCGTCATGGCCGTTTCACCGCCTCCCTAATTCGCCGCCAGCGTCGCGGCGTGCAGGACGCCCGCGGTCTCGTAACGCAGGAGCAGGTTGGCGACCGAGGCGTGGATCGCCTCCAGGAACGGCGCGGGATAGATCCCCATCCACAGCACCACGGCGACGAGCGGCGCGAATACCGCGATCTCGCGCGGGCTGAGGTCGAGAATCTTCTTCAGCTCCTCGCGCTCCAGCTTTCCGAAGATGACGCGGCGGTAGAGCCACAGCATGTAGGCGACCGACAGCACCATGCCCGTCGCGGCGAAGACCGCGACCCAGCGGTTGACGAGGAAGCCGCCCAGCAGCGCCAGAAACTCGCCGACGAAGCCGCTGGTTCCGGGAACTGCGACCGCGGCCAGGGTGAACACCATGAACACCGCGGCATAGGCCGGCATGCGGTGCACCAACCCGCCGTACCGGTCGATGCGGCGCGTGTGCATCCGGTCGTAGACGACGCCGACGCAAAGGAAGAGCGCGGCCGAGACGATGCCGTGGCTCAGCATCTGGATGATCGCGCCCTCGATGCCCTGCACGTTGAGGGCGAAGATGCCGATGGTCACGAGCCCCATGTGCGCGACCGAGGAATAGGCGATCAGCTTCTTCATGTCCTCCTGGGCGAGCGCGACCAGCGAGGTGTAGATGACGGCGATGACCGAAAGCGCGAACACGAAGGGCACGAAATAGGCCGTGGCGTCGGGCAGCAGCGGCAGAGACAGCCGCAGGAAGCCGTAGCCGCCCATCTTCAGAAGCACGCCGGCCAGCATCACCGATCCGGCCGTCGGCGCCTCGACATGGGCGTCGGGGAGCCAGGTGTGTACCGGCCACATGGGGAGCTTCACCGCGAACGAGGCGAGGAAGGCGAGGAAGATCCACATCTGGAGGGAAACCGGGATCCCGATCTTCATGAGCGTCGGCAAGTCCGACGTGCCGCCCTGCACATAGAGCGCGAACACGGCGAGCAGCATCAGCACCGAGCCCAGCAGCGTGAACAGGAAGAACTTGAAGGCCGAATAGACGCGCCGCTCCCCGCCCCAGACCCCGATGATCAGGAACATCGGGATCAGCACGCCCTCGAAGAAGATATAGAGCATCACGAAGTCGAGCGCGCAGAACACGCCGACCATCATGGTTTCCAGCACCAGGAACGCGATCATGTATTCCTTGACCCGGACCTTGATCGATTCCCAGCTCGCGAGAATGCAGATCGGCGTCAGCAGGGTGGAAAGCAGGACGAAGAAGATCGAAATTCCGTCCACGCCGAGGTGGTAGTACACGTTCAAACCCGGCAGCCAGCGCGCCTTCTCCTCGAACTGGAAGCCGCCCACGCTGGGGTCGAAGTTGGCCCAAAGCAAGATCGACAGCAGGAAGGTCACGAAGGAGGTCCACAGCGCGAGATAGCGCGCGTTGCGCGCCACCAGCTCCGGCTCGCCGCGGGTCATGAAGATGAACCCCGCACCCACGAGCGGCAGGAAGGTGATCAGCGAGAGGATCGGCCAGCTTTGCATGCCCTACCCCGCCATCGAATACAGGTACCAGGTGACCAGCGCGGCAACGCCGATCAGCATGGCGAAGGCGTAGTGATAGACGTAGCCGGTCTGAAGCGCGGCGGCGCGGCGCGCCAGTTGCCTTGTCGCGGCGGCGATGCCGTCGGGCCCGACACCGTCGATCAGCGCGCCGTCGCCCGACTTCCAGAGTCCGCGCCCCAGCACCAGGGCCGGGCGCACGAACAGGCGGTCGTACAGCTCGTCGAAGTACCATTTGTTGAGCAGGAAAGTGTAAAGCCAGTTGAAGCGCGCGGCGAACCATGCCGGCAGTCCCCGCATCATGACATAGGCGGCGGTGGCAACCGCGATGCCGATGAGCCCGACCACGGTCGCCAGAATCTTGATCAGGAACGGCGCGTGATGCGCGGCTTCGAGCGCGCTGGGCTCGGGGAACGCCAGCGCCCCCGCCCAGAATGTGCGCATGCCCTCGCCGACGAAACTGCCGTAGCCGAGAATGCCGGCGAAGATGGAGCCCACCGCGAGCACGATGAGCGGGATCGTCATGACCTTGGGCGATTCGTGGACATGCGCCATCACCTTCTCGTCGGCCCGCGGCTGGCCGTGGAAGGTCATGTAGAGGAGTCGCCAGGAATAGAAGGCGGTCAGGAACGCGGCGGCGATCCCCATGCCATAGGCGTACCAGCCGACCGCGCTGTGCGCGCCCCACGCGGATTCGATGATGATGTCCTTGGAATAATAGCCGGCGAAGAAGGGGATTCCGGCCAGGGCCAGGCTCCCCACCCACATCACCGCGTAGGTCAGCGGGATCATCTTCCAGATCCCACCCATCCGCCGCATGTCCTGCTCGCCCGACATCGCGTGGATGACCGAGCCCGCCCCCAGGAACAGAAGCGCCTTGAAGAAGGCGTGGGTCATGACATGGAAAATCGCGGCCGCGTAGGCGCCGACCCCGAGCGCGAAGAACATGTAGCCGAGCTGGCTCACCGTCGAATAGGCGATGACCCGCTTGATGTCGTTTTGGGTCGTGCCGACGGTCGCGCCGAAGAAGGCCGTGGTCGCGCCGATCACCGCCACGGTCTCGAGCGCCGCCGGCGCCTGCTCGAACAGGGGCGAGAGGCGCGCCACCATGAAGACGCCCGCCGTCACCATGGTCGCAGCATGGATGAGGGCGGAAACGGGCGTCGGGCCCTCCATGGCGTCGGGAAGCCAGGTGTGGAGGCCGATCTGCGCCGATTTGCCCATCGCGCCCAGGAACAGCAGCAGACAGACGACCGTGAGCGCGTTCGCCTCGTGCCCCAGGATCGTGACCGTCTGCCCGGCCGCGCCCGCCGCACCGGCGAAGATGGTGCCGAGATCGACCGTGCCGAAAATCAGGAACACGCCGAGAATGCCGAGCGCGAAGCCGATGTCGCCGACCCGGTTGACGACGAAGGCCTTGATCGCGGCGGCGTTCGCGCTCGGGCGGTCGTACCAGAATCCGATCAGGAGATACGAGCAAAGCCCCACCCCTTCCCAGCCGAAGAAGAGCTGCACCAGATTCCCCGCCGTGACCAGCATCAGCATGAAGAAGGTGAACAGGCTCAAATAGGCGAAGAACCGCGGAATGCCCGGGTCGTGCTCCATGTAGCCGATGGAATAGACGTGGATCGTGGCGGAAACGATGGTAACGACCGAGACCATAACCGCGGTCAGCGTGTCGAAATGAAGCGCCCAGGAGACGTCGAACCCGCCCGACTGGATCCAGGTGAAGAGCGCTACCTCGCGGATGTTGCCGATCACCACGACGTCGGCGAAGACGAAGACCGAGAACACGGCGGCGAGAATGAGGCAGGTGCAGCTGACGACCTGCGCGCCGCGGTCGCCGATCAGGCGTCCGAAGAGCCCGGCGACGATCGCCCCCAGCAGCGGCAGAAAGACGGCGGCCGAGTACATGCGTCAGCCCTTCAGCACGTCGATGTCCTCGACGGCGATGGTGCCGCGGACCCGGAAATAGACGACCAGGATGGCGAGCCCCACGGCCGCCTCGGCGGCGGCCACCGTGAGCACGAACATGGCGAAAACTTGGCCGACGAGATCGCCGAGCGCGGCCGAAAAGGCGACCAGGTTGATGTTGACGGCGAGCAGCATCAGCTCGATGGACATCAGGATCACGATCACGTTCTTGCGGTTGAGGAAGATGCCGAAGATCCCGATCGTGAACAGGATCGCCGCGACCGTCAGGTAATGCCCAAGCCCGATCTCGAGCATCACGCCCCTCCCCGCGTCGCCACGTCGCGCAGCTCGACCGTGCGCCCGCGCCCGACCTGGTCGGCGATCCTCTGCTTGCGCACGCCCTTGCGGGTGCGCAACGTCAGCACGATCGCACCGATCATGGCAACCAGCAGAATCAGCCCGGCCGTCTGGAACAGATAGACGTAGCGGGTATAGAAGAGCGCACCCAGGGCCTTCGTGTTGGTGATCGCCGCGATCGCGGGGGTCGGCGCCGCCGCGGCCGCGTGCGCACCCGGCGCCACCGCCCATCCGGCGAACACGAGCACGAGCTCGGCCAGCAGGATCAGACCGATGACCCCGCCGATAGGCAGATAGTTGAGGAAGCCCTGCCGCAGCTCCGTGAAATTGATGTCGAGCATCATCACCACGAACATGAACAGCACGGCGACCGCGCCGACATAGACGATGACCAGGATCATCGCCAGAAACTCGGCGCCCATGAGCAGGAACAGGCCCGCGCCGTTGAAGAAGGCCAGGATCAGGAACAGGACCGAGTGCACGGGATTGCGGGCGGCGATCACCATCACGCCGGCGGCGACCGCGACGCCCGCGAAGAGATAGAACATGAGGGCCTGAACGATCATGCCGCGCGCCCCCCGGTCGTGGGCGCTTCCGCGCCCATCCTATGACTCGCGCTATTCAACTTCTTCCCCTCGCTCGTCCCCTGCCCCAACGCCGGCCTCAGCGGTACGGCGCGTCGGCCTCGAGATTCTTCGCGATCTCGGCCTCCCAACGGTCGCCGTTCGCGAGCAGCTTCTGCTTGTCGTACAGAAGCTCCTCGCGCGTCTCCGTCGCGAACTCGAAGTTCGGCCCCTCGACGATCGCGTCCACGGGGCAGGCCTCGGCGCAGAATCCGCAGTAGATGCACTTTACCATGTCGATGTCGTAGCGCGTGGTCCGGCGGCTGCCGTCGGCGCGGGGCTCCGCCTCGATGGTGATGGCGAGCGCCGGGCACACCGCCTCGCACAGCTTGCAGGCGATGCAGCGCTCCTCGCCGTTGGGATAACGGCGCAGCGCGTGCTCGCCGCGGAAGCGCGGGCTGAGCGGCCCCTTCTCGTAAGGGTAATTGAGCGTGAATTTCGGCCGGAACATGTAGCGCAGCGTCAGCCACATCCCGGAAAGGAGCTCGGTGAGAAAAACGACCCGGGCGCTGCGGTCGAGAACGGCCATGGTCACGCCGCTCCGCCGGGATGCCAGCCGGTGAAGACCACGACCGCCGCGGTCAGCACGACGAAGCCGAGCGAGATGGGCAGAAACACCTTCCAGCCCAGGCGCATCAGCTGGTCGTAGCGGTAGCGCGGAAAGGTCGCGCGCACCCACAGGAACACGAACAGCGTCGCGGCGATCTTGAGCGCGAACCACACGGGGCCGGGCACGAGGGTGAACGGCGCGGCGTCGATCGGCGGCAGCCACCCGCCCAGGAACAGGATCGAGGTCATGGCGGAAATCAGAATCATGTTCGCGTACTCGCCCAGGAAGAACAAGGCGAAGGTCATGGACGAGTATTCGACGTTGTAGCCGGCCACCAGCTCGGCTTCCGCCTCGGGCAGGTCGAAGGGCAGGCGGTTGGTCTCGGCAAGCCCGGAGACGAAGAACAGGATGAACATCGGGAACAGCGGCAGGGCGAACCAGAGGCCGCGCTGCGCCTCGACGATGGCGGAAAGGTTGAGCGAGCCCACCAGCAGCAGCACCGTGATGATGATGAAGCCGATCGAGACCTCGTAGGAGACCATCTGCGCCGCCGAGCGCAACGCGCCCAGGAAGGCATAGCGCGAGTTGCTCGCCCATCCCGCCATGATGATCCCATAAACGCCGAGCGAGGAGATCGCGTAGAGATAGAGAATCCCGACGTTGATGTTGGCCAGCACCAGCCCCTTGTCGAAGGGGATGACCGCCCAGGCGACGAGGCTGAGCGAGAAGCTGACCATGGGGGCCGCCACGAACACGGCCTTGTTGGCGCGGGTGGGCAGCACCGTCTCCTTGAGCAGGAGCTTGAGGCCGTCGGCGATCGGCTGGAGCAGGCCGAAGGGGCCGACGACGTTGGGTCCCTTGCGCAGCTGCATGGCGCCGATGACTTTCCGCTCGGCGTAGGTGAGATAGGCGACCGCGACCAGGAGCGGCACCAGGATCACGACGATCTTGGCCACGATCACGACGACCGGAAACGCGTAGTCCTGCCACAGGAGCGCCAGCGCCCCGTCGCAGACGAGCGGCACGATGAGCGGTCCGCTAGCCATGGGTGCCCGTGCGCCTGCCGCGAAGCACGAACGCCTCGACGCACTTGGCCATCGTCGCCGAGGCGCGGCCGATCGGATCCGTCATATAATAGTTCTTGATCGGATAATCGAAGGGCGTTCCGTCCACCGGTCCTTCGGCGCCGAAGGCGCCCCAGGCGTTCGAATCGACCGAATCGGTCTGGGCGAACACCTCGTTCGTCTTGACCATGCGCTGGCGGACTTCGGCCAGGGTGTCGTAGGGCAGCGCCTTGCGCAGGCCCATCACCTCGGCGAGCGCGCGCAAGATCTTCCAGTCCTCGTGCGCGTCGCCCGGCGGGAACACCGCGAGCTTCGCGCGCTGGACGCGGCCTTCCGTGTTCACATAGGTGGCGTTTTTCTCGGTATAGGCGGCGCCCGGCAGGATCACGTCCGCGGCCTCGGCGCCGCGGTCGCCGTGGTGCCCCTGGTAGATCACGAAGGCGCGCTTGAGCCGGCTGGTGTCGATCTCGTCCGCCCCCAGCAGGTACACGACCTCGATCTCGCCGGATTCCGCGCCCTCGACGATACCGGCGACGTCGCGTCCGCCGTCGCCCGGCACGAGCCCCAGATCGAGGCCGCCGGCGCGCGCGGCCGCCGTGTGGAGCACGTTGAAACCGCGCCAGTCGTCGCGCACCATGCCGAACCCTTCGGCAATCTTGCGCCCGAGCGCCAGGATCGCCGCGCCGTCGCGCCGCGCGAGCGCGCCCTGCCCCAGGACGATCATCGGCTTCTTCGCGTTGCGCAGCCGTTCGGCGAACGCGTGGCGCCCGTTCGCGATCTCGGCCAGCACCCGCGCGTCGGCGCCCAGGTTCTCGACCGCATAGGTGAGGTCCGCCTCCGGACCGACGGCGGCGACGTGGAAGTCGCCGGCGCGCCAGCGCTTGCGCAGCCGGGCGTTGACGATCGCGGCCTCATGGCGCGGATCGGTCCCGACCAGCAGGCACAAATCGGCGTCCTCGATTCCGGCGATCGTCGTGTTGAAAAGGTACCCCGCGCGGCATCCCGCCGAAAGCTTGGCGCCGTCCTGGCGGCAATCGATATGGGGCGATTTCAGGGCCGCCATCAGGTCCTTCAAGCCCTGCATCGATTCGCAGTCGGCCAGGTCGCCCGCGATCGCCCCGATCCGCTCGCCCTTGACGCCGGCAAGCTTGCTCGCGATCGCCTGGAAGGCCTGCGCCCAGCTCGCCGGCTGGAGCCTGCCGTTGAGCCGCACATAGGGCGTGTCGAGGCGCTGGCGCTTGAGGCCGTCGCAGGCGAAGCGGCTCTTGTCGGATATCCACTCCTCGTTCACGTCCTCGTGCAGGCGCGGCAGCACGCGCATCACCTCGCTGGCGCGGGAGTCGACGCGGATGTTGCTTCCCACCGCGTCCATCACGTCGATCGATTCGGTTTTCGCGAGCTCCCAGCTCCGCGCGGCGAAGGCGAAGGGCTTCGAGGTCAGCGCGCCGACCGGACAGAGATCGATGATGTTGCCGGAAAGCTCGGAGGCGAGCGTCCGTTCGATGTAGGTGCCGACCTCCATGTCCTCGCCGCGGCCCGTGGCGCCCAGGTCCTCGACGCCCGCCACCTCGGTGGCGAAGCGGATGCACCGCGTGCAGTGGATGCACCGCGTCATGTAGGTCTTGACCAGCGGCCCGAAGTGCTTCTCCTTCACCGCCCGCTTGGCCTCGCGGTAGCGGCTGTGGTCCATGCCGTAGGCCATGGCGAGATCCTGCAGGTCGCACTCGCCGCCCTGGTCGCAGATCGGGCAGTCGAGGGGATGATTGATGAGCAGAAACTCGAGAACGCCGTCGCGCGCCTTCTTCACGAGCGGCGTGTTGGTCTTGATCACCATGCCGTCCATGGTCGGCATCGCGCAGGATGCGATCGGCTTGGGCGAGCGCTCCATCTCGACCAGGCACATGCGGCAGTTGCCGGCGATGGAAAGCCGCTGGTGGAAGCAGAAGCGGGGGATCTCGACCCCCAGCATCTCGCAGGCCTGAAGCACGGTCGTGCCATGTTCGACCTCGATTTCCACGCCGTCGATGGTGACTTTCGGCATCGTCCGCTCCTAGGCCGCTTCCGGTGAGACGGCCTTGCGCGCCAGTATCCGCGCCTCGAGCTCGGGGCGGAAGTGGCGGATCAAGCCCTGGACCGGCCAGGCCGCGGCGTCGCCCAGCGCGCAGATCGTGTGGCCCTCGATCTGGCGCGTCACGTCCTCCAGCATATCGATCTCGGCGATCTCGGCCTCGCCCCTGACCAGGCGCTCCATCACCCGCCACAGCCAGCCGGTGCCCTCGCGGCAGGGCGTGCACTGGCCGCAGCTTTCGTGCTTGTAGAACTGCGAGAGCCGGGCGATGGCGCGCACGATGTCGGTGTTCTTGTCCATGACGATCACGGCGCCGGTGCCCAGCCCCGACTTGACCTGGACCAGGCTGTCGAAATCCATCAGCACGTTCTCGCACACCGACTTCGGAATCAGGGGCACCGACGAGCCGCCGGGAATGATGGCGAGCAGCCGGTCCCATCCCCCGCGCACGCCGCCCGCGTGGGTCTGGATCAGCTCCTTCAGCGGCACGCCCATCTCCTCCTCGACGTTGCACGGGTTGTTCACGTGCCCGGAGATGCAGAAGATCTTGGTGCCCGCGTTGTTGGGCCGCCCCAACCCCGCGAACCAGGACGCGCCGCGGCGCAGGATCTCGGGGACCGCCGCGATGGTCTCGACGTTGTTGACCGTGGTCGGGCAGCCCCAAAGCCCGGCGTTGGCGGGAAACGGCGGCTTCAGGCGCGGCTGGCCCTTGCGGCCTTCGAGGCTTTCAATGAGCGCGGTTTCCTCGCCGCAGATGTAGGCACCGGCGCCGCGGTGGACGACGATGTCGAAATCCCAGCCCGAGCCGCAGGCGTTGCGGCCCAGCAGCTTCGCCGCGCGGGCCTCCTCGATCGCCGCTTCCAGGTGGTCGGCCTCGTCGTGGAACTCGCCGCGGACATAGATGTACCCGGCCTTGGCCCCCATGGCGAAGGCGGCGATCAGGCAGCCTTCGAGCAGCTTATGGGGCTCGTGGCGCATGATGTCGCGGTCTTTGCAGGTGCCCGGCTCGCCCTCGTCGGCGTTGACCACGAGATAATGGGGCCGGTCCTCGGAGACCTTCGGCATGAACGACCATTTGAGCCCGGTCGGAAAGCCGGCGCCGCCGCGCCCGCGCATGCCCGATTCCTTGACCTGGGTGACGATCCACTCGCGGCCCTTCTCCAGCACCGCCTTGGTGCCGTCCCAGTCGCCGCGGGAAAGCGCGCCTTCGAGGCGCCAGTCGTGGCGCCCGTACAAATTGGTGAAGATGCGGTCGCGGTCGTGCAGCATCACGCCTTCTCTTTTTCCCGGTGCGGCGGAACCTCGGTGAGGGTGGTCAGGCCGGACGCCGGCTCCGAACTCCGGCGCTTGCCTTGCGGACCCGGCGGCGCCTCCTTGCCGGCCTTGAGGGCCATCAGGATCCGCTCCGTCGATTCGGGGTCGAGATCCTCGTAATAGTGGTCGCCGATCCGCATCATCGGGGCGTTGACGCAGGCGCCCAGGCACTCGACCTCGCTCACGGTGAACATGCCGTCGGGCGTCGTCTCGCCCAGCCGCACGCCCAGAACCTTCTGGCAGGTGCCGACCACCCCGTCGCTGCCGCGCAGCCAGCACGGCGTCGTCGTGCACACTTGCACGTGATGCCGCCCCACGGGGGCGAGATTGAACATGTTGTAGAAGGTCGCGACCTCGTAGACCCGGATCCGCGGCATGCCGAGGACCTCGGCGACATGATCCATGGCCGCGCGCGGCAGCCAGCCGCCCTGCTGCCCCTGGGCGATGTCGAGGGCGGCCAGCACCGCGCTCGCCTGCCGCCCTTCCGGATAGCGGGCAATGACCGCCTTCAGGCGGGCGAGACTCTCCTTCGTGAAGGCGAAGGAGTCGGGCTGCACCACGTCCGATCCGTGCCGTTCACTCATCGGTCGATCTCTCCGAACACGATGTCGAGGCTGCCGATGATGGCCACCACATCCGCTAACATATGGCCTTTGGCCAGGAATTCGAGGCCCTGCAGGAACGCGAATCCGGGCGTGCGGATCTTGCAGCGGTAGGGCCGGTTGCTGCCGTCGGCGACGAGATAGACGCCGAACTCGCCCTTGGGCGCCTCGACGGCGGTATAGGTGTCGCCCGCGGGCACGTGATAGCCCTCGGTATAGAGCTTGAAGTGGTGGATGAGCGCCTCCATCGAGCGCTTCATCTCGGCGCGCCGCGGCGGCGCGACTTTGCGGTCCTCGATCATGACCGGCCCGTCGGGCATCTTGTCGAGCGCCTGGGTGATGATCTTGAGGCTCTCGCGCATCTCCTCGATGCGGACGAGATAGCGGTCGTAGCAGTCGCCGTTCTTGCCCACGGGAATCTGGAACGCCATCTCCTCGTAGGCGTCGTAGGGCTGGGCCTTGCGCAGGTCCCAGGCGACGCCCGAGGCGCGCAGCACCGGCCCCGTGAAGCCCCAGTCGAGCGCCTGCGCCGCGTTCACGGCCGCGATGTCCACGGTGCGCTGCTTGAAGATTCGGTTCTCGGTTAGCAGGCTCTCGAAATCGTCGATCAGCTTCGGGAAGTGCTCGGCGAAGGCGTGGATGTCGTCGGCCAGCCCCGCCGGCATGTCCTGGTGCACGCCGCCGGGGCGGAAATAGGCCGAATGAAGGCGCGCGCCCGACACCCGCTCGTAGAACTCCATCATCAGTTCGCGCTCCTCGAAACCCCACAGGAAAGGCGTCATCGCGCCGACGTCGAGGGCGTAAGTGGTGATGTTGAGGATATGGTTGAGGATGCGCGTGATCTCGCTGAACAGAACGCGGATGTATTGGCCGCGCGGCGGCGGCGTGATCCCCAGCAGCTTCTCGACCGCGAGCGCAAACGCGTGCTCCTGGCACATCGGCGAGACGTAATCGAGGCGGTCGAAATAGGGGATCGCCTGGAGATAGGTCTTGTATTCGATCAGCTTCTCGGTGCCGCGGTGCAGCAGCCCGATGTGCGGGTCGGCGCGATCCACCACCTCGCCGTCGAGCTCGAGCACGAGGCGCAGCACGCCGTGGGCCGCCGGGTGCTGGGGCCCGAAGTTCATGCTGTAGCTGGCGAGCTGGCGCTCCGCCATCACTCCTGCCCCTTCGCCTTCTCATCCCCGGGAAGGATGGCGCCCATGCCCTCCCACGGGCTCATGAAGTCGAAGTTGCGGAACTCCTGGGGAAGCGTCACCGGCTCGTACACCACGCGCTTCTGATCCTCGTCGTAGCGCAGCTCGACATAGCCGGTGAGCGGGAAGTCCTTGCGCAGCGGATGCCCCTCGAACCCGTAGTCGGTGAGAATCCGGCGCAGGTCGGGATGGTCCGCAAAAAGGATGCCGTAAAGGTCCCAAGCCTCGCGCTCGTACCAGCCGGCGGAGCTGAACACCGGCGTGATGGAAGGGACCGGCGTCGATTCGTCGGTCGCCGCCTTGACCCGGACGCGCTGGTTCTGGGAAAGGCTGAGCAGGTTGTAGACCACCTCGTAGCGGCGCTCGCGGTCGGGATGGTCGACGCCGCACAGATCCACGAGCTGCTTGAACTGGCAGTTGCTGTCGTCGCGCAGGAACGTCATGACCTTGACGATCGCCTCGGCGGCCGCGGTCACGACAAGCTCCCCGTGCTCGACCTCGCTGCCCAGCACGTATTGCGGCATGGCGGCGACGATGTAGTCGCCCAGATCGCGAAGCGCTTCATCCATTATTCTTACTTTTATCGTGTCCTGTGGGCGTTAGCGCGCGAAGGTGTTGGTTCGCCTGATCTTCTTCTGGAGCTGCAAAATTCCGTAAAGCAACGCCTCGGCGGTGGGCGGGCAGCCGGGAACGTAGATGTCGACGGGAACGATCCGGTCGCAGCCGCGCACCACGGAGTAGGAATAATGGTAATAGCCGCCGCCGTTGGCGCAGGATCCCATCGAGATGACCCAGCGCGGCTCTGCCATCTGGTCGTAGACCTTGCGGAGCGCGGGAGCCATTTTGTTGCACAGCGTGCCCGCCACGATCATGACGTCGGATTGCCGCGGGCTGGGGCGGAACACGATCCCGAACCGGTCGAGATCGTAGCGGCTGGCGCCGGCATGCATCATCTCGACCGCGCAGCACGCGAGCCCGAAGGTCATGGGCCACATCGAGCCGGTGCGCGCCCAGTTGGTCAGACGGTCGATCTGGGTCACGAAGAACCCCTTTTCGGCGATCTCGCCGGAAACGCGGGCAAACGCCGGATCTTGCGCGGGGGCGCCGGCCAAGCCGGCACCGAGGGCGGCGCTCACTCCCATTCCAGGCCTCCTTTCTTCCACTCGTAGACGAACCCCACGGTCAGGATCGCGAGGAAGATCACCATCGACCAGAAACCGAACGCGCCGATCTGCCCGAGCGAGACCGCCCAGGGGAAGAGAAACGCCACTTCGAGGTCGAAGATGATGAACAGGATGGCGACGAGATAGAACCGCACGTCGAACTTGCCGCGCGCGTCGGAGAAGGCCTCGAACCCGCACTCGTAGGCCGAAAGCTTCTCGGGGTCCGGCCGCTGCGGGGCGAGCACATAGGAGGCGAGCAGGATGATCCCGGAAAGCCCCACCGCAACGCCCAGGAAGATCAGGATCGGAAGATATTCTTTGAGCAAGGCGTCCATCGCGCCGCTTCCTTACGTTCGAGGATTCGACCCTGAGCGGCCGCCGGCAACCTCAACGGGCGCGCCGGCCGCGGCGGGAAAGGCCGCAAGAGCGTAAGTCCCGCCGAATTGGCGCGGTCATTATAGGGACGGCTCCGGGCCTTGCAAAGCGCCGATCCGGTGCAGATCGGCGCTTCTCTCGGCGGCATTCTGAAACCGAATCGGAAACATCATGAATGACGAGTGGCGGGAGTGACGGGACTCGAACCCGCGGCCTCCGGCGTGACAGGCCGGCGCTCTAACCAGCTGAGCTACACCCCCGTATCCCCGCGATGGCGGCTTCATCTACTGCACGCCCCTTCGCACTGTCAAGCAAAGGCCCAAATATTCGCGCCGCCCGGCGCCCTCTAACTACACGGACCGACTTAATTTTTCCTTGACGCTTCGCGGCCGCGTGGTGGGCGATGACGGGTTCGAACCGCCGACCCCCTCGGTGTAAACGAGATGCTCTACCGCTGAGCTAATCGCCCGGACGCCGCGGCCGGCCCCGGGCCGGCGGCCCCGGAGCCCGAAGCGCGCCCCTTAAATATAAGGCGCCGGCCGTCGCAGGACAGCCGGCGCCTCGGTCTTTTTTTCCCCGCGCGAGCGGGGCCCGCGCCTCGCCTACCTGTTCACGGAATCCTTCAGAGCTTTTCCGGCCTTGAACTTCGGCTGCTTGGACGCGGGAATCTTGATGCGCTCCCCGGTGCGGGGATTGCGCCCTTCGGACGCGGCGCGCCGCGACACGGTGAAAGTGCCGAACCCGACCAGCCGAACATCGGTGCCGCCCTTCAGAGCCTTGGCAATATTATTGAACGTCGCCTCCACGGCCCTGGCCGCATCGGCCTTCGACAACTTGGCGCTGGTCGCAACCGACGCCACGAGATCGTTCTTATTCACTGTGAGCCCCCCCTTCTGTATATCTCTGTACGGGAAAACTTCGCCGCTTGGACGCGAAGATGACACGAACGAGTGTCGCGAAGTTTAAATCCGGCCGCCGCGGCTCGTCAATCGCGGAACGGCGGTTGTCCCCAGGTTTTACGGGCTTTTCCGGGCCCTCCCGAGGGGGCTTGGTCAGTGCGTGACGACGCTCTCGCGCTTCTCGTCGTCGCCCGACGACACCTTGCGCGCTTCCTCTTCCTCCTCGACCCACTCGATGGGGACGGGGCGTGACACGAGCGCGTTCTCCAGAACCTCGTCGACGGTGGCCGCGGGAATGATCTTCAGACCGCGTTTCACATTGTCCGGGATCTCGGCCAGATCCTTCTCATTTTCCTTGGGAATCAACACGGTCGTGAGGCCGCCCCGGAGCGCCGCGAGCAGCTTTTCCTTCAATCCCCCGATCGGCAGCACGCGGCCGCGGAGCGTGATCTCGCCGGTCATGGCGACGTCGCGGCGCACCGGGATGCCGGTGAGCGCCGACACGATCGAGGTGCACATGGCGACCCCGGCCGAGGGGCCGTCCTTGGGCGTCGCCCCCTCGGGCACGTGAACGTGGATGTCGCGCTTGTCGAAGATCGTCGGTTTGATGCCCAGCGCCACCGCACGCGATCGCACGTAGGAGCGGGCCGCCTGCACCGATTCCTTCATCACGTCGCCGAGCTTGCCGGTATGGCTCACGTTGCCCTTGCCCGGCATGACCACCGCCTCGATGGACAGCAGCTCGCCGCCCACCTCGGTCCAGGCCAGCCCGGTGGTGACGCCCACCAGATCCTTCTCCTCGACCTCGCCGTAGCGGAAGCGCCGCACGCCCGCGTAGTTACCGAGATTGCGGCCGGTGATCTTGATGCTCTTGGTACCCTTGAGCGCCACCTGCTTGACCGCCTTGCGGGTGAGATTCGCGATCTCGCGCTCGAGATTCCGCACCCCGGCCTCGCGCGTGTAATAGCGGATGATGTCGCGCAGCGCCTGGTCGGAGATGGACCATTCGCCCTCCCTGAGCCCGTGGGCCTTCCTCTGCTTGTCGATGAGATGGCGCTTGGCGATCTCCACCTTCTCATCCTCGGTGTAGCCGGGGATGCGGATGATCTCCATGCGGTCCAGCAGCGGCTGGGGCATGCGCAAGGTGTTCGCCGTCGTCACGAACATGACGTCGGAAAGGTCGTAGTCCACCTCGAGGTAATGGTCGTTGAAGGTCGCGTTCTGCTCCGGGTCCAGGACCTCGAGCAGCGCCGACGACGGGTCGCCCCGCCAGTCCGCGCCCATCTTGTCCACCTCGTCGAGCAGGAACAGCGGGTTCGACGACTTGGCCTTCTTCATGCCCTGGATGATCTTGCCGGGCATGGAGCCGATATAGGTCCGGCGGTGGCCGCGGATCTCGGCCTCGTCGCGCACGCCGCCCAGCGACATGCGCACGAAGTTGCGACCCGTCGCCCGCGCGATCGACTTGCCGAGCGAGGTCTTGCCCACGCCGGGCGGCCCCACCAGGCACAGGATCGGGCCCTTCACCTTCTTCATGCGGAGCTGGACCGCAAGGTATTCGAGGATGCGCTCCTTCACCTTCTCGAGCGCGTAGTGGTCGGCCTCCAGGATATCCCCGGCGGCCTTGAGGTCGCGCTTGGTCTTGGTGAACTTGTTCCACGGGATGCTCAGCATCCAGTCGAGATAGTTGCGCACCACCGTCGCCTCGGCCGACATCGGGCTCATCGTCCGCAGCTTCTTGACCTCGGCCAAGGCCTTCTCCCGGGCCTCCTTGCTGAGCTTGGTCTTCTCGATGCGCTCCTCGATTTCGGCCACCTCGTCGCGGCCCTCCTCGATCTCGCCGAGCTCCTTCTGGATCGCCTTGAGCTGTTCGTTGAGGTAATACTCGCGCTGCGTCTTATCCATCTGCCGCTTCACGCGGTTGCGGATGCGCTTCTCCACCTGCAGCACGCCGATCTCGCCTTCCATGAAGGCATAGACCTTCTCCAGCCGCTCGCTCACCACGTCGGTCTCGAGCATCTCCTGCTTGTCGGGAATCTTGAGCGTGAGATGCGAGGCGATGGTGTCCGCGAGCTTGCTGTGGTCGTCGATCTGGTTGATCGAAACCAGGACCTCCGGCGGGATCTTCCGGTTCAGCTTGATGTATTGCTCGAACTGCGCGATGACCGTGCGCGCGAGCGCCTCCACTTCCTGCACGTTGCCGACCTTCTCCTCGATCAGCTCGGCCTGCGCCTGGAAGAAGCTCTCGTTGTCGGTATAGCCCTTGATGCGGGCGCGCTTGGTTCCCTCGACCAGGACCTTGACCGTGCCGTCGGGCAGCTTGAGCAGTTGCAGCACCGTCCCCACGGTGCCCACCGTATAGATGTCGTCGGTGGTCGGGTCGTCCTGGGAGGCGTTCTTCTGGGCGACCAGCAGGATCTGCTTGTCGTCCTTCATGACGTCCTCGAGCGCCCGCACCGATTTCTCGCGCCCGACGAAAAGGGGCACGATCATGTGCGGGAACACGACGATGTCCCGGAGAGGGAGAACGGGGTAAACCTCGACTCGCGGCTGATCGAACATGAATCCTCTTAAGCGAAGGCCGGCTAACGGCCGGCGGCCTGGCGGCGGCGCCGAGTGCGGGCGCCTCGCGGATTAAATGGCGTCGGTTTCGCCCAAAATCAAGGCGTTCACGCGCTGGTGCCGACGTCTTCCTTGCGCTCGGAGTAGATGTAGAGCGGCTTCGCCGACCCCTCCACGACCTCGCGGTTGATCATGATCTCCTCGACCCCATTGAGCCCCGGGAGCTCGAACATGGTGTCGAGCAGGATGCCCTCCATGATCGACCTCAGGCCCCGGGCGCCGGTCTTGCGGGCAAGCGCCTTCTTGGCCGTGGATTTGAGGGCGTCGTCCGAGAATTCGAGGCGCACCCCCTCCATCTCGAACAGGCGCTGGTACTGCTTGACCAGCGCGTTCTTGGGCTTGGTCAGGATGTCGACCAGGGCCAGCTCGTCCAGGTCCTCGAGCGTCGCCACCACGGGGAGACGGCCGATGAACTCGGGGATGAGGCCGAACTTGAGCAGGTCCTCGGGCTCGACGTCGCGCAGGATCTGGCCCGTCTGGCGCTCGTCGGGGCCGCGCACGTCGGCGCCGAAGCCGATGGCCGAGCCCCGGCCGCGGGCGGCGATGATCTTCTCCAGCCCGGCGAAGGCGCCGCCGCAGATGAACAGGATGTTGGTCGTGTCCACCTGCAGGAACTCCTGCTGGGGATGCTTGCGGCCGCCTTGGGGCGGCACGCTGGCGACCGTGCCTTCCATGATCTTGAGGAGCGCCTGCTGCACGCCCTCGCCCGAAACGTCGCGGGTGATCGAGGGGTTGTCGGACTTGCGCGAGATCTTGTCCACCTCGTCGATATAGACGATGCCGCGCTGGGCCCGCTCGACGTTGTAGTCGGCGGCCTGCAGCAGCTTGAGGATGATGTTCTCGACGTCCTCGCCGACGTAGCCGGCCTCGGTCAGCGTCGTCGCGTCGGCCATGGTGAAGGGCACGTCGATGATGCGCGCGAGCGTCTGCGCCAGCAGCGTCTTGCCGCAGCCCGTGGGGCCGACCAGCAGGATGTTCGACTTGGCGAGCTCGACGTCGCTGCTCTTGGAGCCGTGGCTGAGGCGCTTGTAATGGTTGTGGACCGCCACCGACAGCACGCGCTTGGCGTGGTCCTGGCCGATCACGTAATCGTTGAGCACCCGGTAGATCTCGCGCGGGGTGGGAACCCCGTCCCGGGACTTGACCAGGGTCGTCTTGTGCTCCTCGCGGATGATGTCCATGCACAGTTCGACGCATTCATCGCAGATGAACACGGTCGGGCCCGCGATGAGCTTGCGGACCTCGTGCTGGCTCTTCCCGCAAAACGAGCAGTAGAGGGTGTTCTTCGGATCGCCGCCGCTGGTTTTATTCATGATCTCCCGGTCGCTCCGTGCGGGCCCATTCGGATTCCTGCGAGAATCCAGTTAATCAGACCCCCGCAAAGGGCACAATGCCAAAAAACCGCAGCGCAATGCCAAAAAGCAGGCGGACCAAGGCCTTGCCCACCACTTCCGCGCCGGGCGGCGGCTTCGAAGGATATATAAGAGCCCGAGTGGACCGTCGGAATGGGCCCCCCTGTCCCTGGCCGCAAATTATGCCCGGGAGCCCTCAAAATTCCGTTAATCGCCGGATTTCGGGGCCTGAGCCGCCGTCTCCTCGGTCTTGGTGTCGGCCCGGCTCACCACCACCTGGTCGATAAGGCCGAACTGGACCGCCTCCTCGGGCGACAAGAAGCGGTCGCGCTCCATCGCTTCTTCGATGGTCTTCATGTCCTGGCCCGTGTGGTCCGCATAGATGCGGTTGAGACGCTCGCGCAGGGACAGGATCTCCTTGGCATGGATCTCGATGTCGGTGGCTTGGCCCTGGAAGCCGCCCGAGGGCTGGTGAACCATGATCCGCGCGTGGGGCAACGCATAGCGCTTGCCCTTCGCACCGGCGCACAGCAACAGCGAGCCCATGGAGGCCGCCTGGCCGACGCACACGGTGGTCACGTCGGGCCGGATGTAGCGCATGGTGTCGTAGATCGCGAGCCCCGAGGTCACGACCCCGCCCGGCGAGTTGATGTAGAAGGAGATGTCCTTGCTCGGGTTCTCCGATTCCAGGAACAGGAGCTGGGCGCAGATCAGGCTCGAGACCATGTCGTTGACCGGCCCGGTCATGAAGATGATCCGCTCCTTGAGGAGGCGGGAATAGATGTCGTAGGCGCGCTCACCCCGGTTGGTCTGTTCGACCACCATCGGGACGAGCATGTTCATGTGGGTGTTAAACCGGTCCGTCATGGCCATTCCTCTGCGGCCGGATCGCAGGGCCGAACCCGCGCTTGGCCTGTCAATCGCTCTTCGCCGCGGCTTTCTTCTTCTTCGACTTGCCCTTCGCGGCCGGCTTCGTGTCCGATGATATGGGTGCCTCGGGCTCTTTGATCAACTCTTCGGGACTCACCTTGCGCTCGTCCACCTGCGCCATCTCGAGGATGAAGTCGACCACCTTGTCCTCGAACAGGGGCACGCGCAAGGAGGCGATCGCCTGGGGCGTCCTTTTGAAATACTCCACGACCTCCTTTTCCCGCCCCGGGAAGCGGGCGGCTTCGGCGTAAAGGGCCCGGGTCATCTCTTCCGGGGTCACGGTGATGTTGTTGCGCCGCCCCACCTCGCCCAGAAGGAGGCCCAGCCGGACCCGCTGCTCGGCCACCTCGCGGCACTCGGTCTTCGCCTGGCGCGTGTCCTCATCGTCCGCCGCCTCGCCCTTCTCGTGCCCATGGTCATGGTCGTGGTCGTGCCCATGGTCATGGTCATGGTCATGGTCGTGGTCGTGGGCGCCCGCCTTCTCCTCCTGGTACTGCTGCCAGAGCGCATCGAACTCGACGTCCACCAGGCCGGGGGGAAGCTCGAAGTCGTGGGCCGCGGCCAGCTTGTCGAGCAGCGCCCGCTTGAGGCGCGCCCGGGAGATCGAGGCGTATTCCTTTTCCATCTGCTCGCGGATGGCCTTGCGCAATCCGGCCAGGTCCTCGAGCCCCATGTCCTTGGCGAGCTGCTCGTCCACCGCGACCGGAGCCGGCTCGCGGACCTCCTTGATATCCACGGCGAAGCGCGTCGTCTTTCCCGCCATCTCGCGGTTGCCGTAGTCGTCGGGAAAGCGCAGGTCGAACTCGACGTGGGCGCCGGCGTCCTGTCCGATCAGGTTGTCCTCGAAGCCGGGGACGAAGCCGCTGGCGCCGAGCGTCAAAGTCCAGTCCTTGGCGGTTCCCCCCTCGAAGGGGACGCCGTCCAGGGTGCCGGCGAAGTCGATCACGAGCTGGTCGCCGCTCTGGGCCGGGCGCGGCGCGGCGAGAGGCTGGAAGCGCTTGTGGCGCGAGGCGAGCCCCTGGATCGCCTCCTCGATCTCGGCGTCGGTCGGCTCGGCCTTCAGGCGTTCGAGCTTGAGGGTGGCGAAATCCATCGGCTCGAATTTGGGCATCAGGTCGACCGCCAGGGTGTATTCGAGGTCGCGGCCCTCGTCGAAGGCAGTAACCTCGATCCGGGGCTGGCCGGCGGGCCGCAGCTCGCGCTCGGAGATCGCCTGGTTGGAGGTTTCGGCGACGGCGTTCTCCAGGACCTCGCCCATGACCGAGGCGGCGTAACGCTTGCGCACGACGGACAGCGGCACCTTGCCGGGGCGGAAGCCGGGAAGCGAGACCTCGCGGCTCAGCTCCTGAAGGCGATTCGACAGCTTTTTTTCGATGTCCGCGGCGGGCACGACGATCTTGAACTCGCGCCTCAGGCCTTCGCTCTTGGTTTCGGTTACCTGCATGTAATTCCGTCGTCCTGTTCCAACGCGCCAGGTCCGGCGAGAGCCTCGCCGCAGCTAGATCGCGCCCGGTATCGTGGCCGGTGCTTCGGAGGGATGGCCTGGTGCGGGCGGAGGGACTCGAACCCCCACGACTTTCGTCACCAGAACCTAAATCTGGCGCGTCTACCAGTTCCGCCACGCCCGCGCCGCTCCACGGCCGGGGCCGCGGGTCGGGCCGGGAGAGAGCGCCTCTATAGCACAATCGGTTCGTCGGGCAAATCGGCCCCGGCGCCGGGAGGCGCGGGCCTGAAGGGTTTCGGGCGGGACGGGACAGGGCAAAGGGGCGCGCGGCTCATGCCCGCACGCGGCAGGGACGGGAGCGGCGCGTCCTCAGGCGGCGGTCGCCTGCTGGCAGTACTGCTGGGCGAACGATTCCAGGGCCAAGACGCGGGCGTCCTCGAGGAACTTGCGGTTGGGACGCTCGAAACGAACCTTGAATCGAACATGGGGAATGCCGAAGCAGTCCTCCCCCACGGACAGGACGGTCGCGATCTCGACGATGTCGCCGCTGTGGGGCCTCTGATAGACCGAGCCGGCCTTCACGTCCCCGGTTTCCGCGTAGCGCTTCTTCAAAAACATGGGCTTCGCCTGCGTCTCATCGTGAGTGAACGATCCTATGAAGCTAGGCTCCAAGATTTAAGAACGTATTAAAAAACGCGGCCGAAAACCGTTATTTGTCAAAGATTTTCCAGGTATCCACAGGCCCCGTCCCGGCTTCCCGGGCCGCTCGCGCCGGGGGCCTCGCGCGGCCTCAGGCCGGGCCGCGGGCCACGCGAAGCCGCCGCAGGACCGCGGGCAGCGCGCCTTCCAGGTCCTCGGCGATGAGACCGGGGCCGATCTCGGTCGCCGCCGCCCCGTGCATCCAGGCCGCGGCGGCGGCCGCGGCGAACGGCTCCATGCCCTGGGCGAGCAGGCCCAGCGCGATGCCGGACAACACGTCGCCGGCCCCGGCGGTGGCGAGCTCGGGCGGCGCGTTGGCGTTGATGACCGCCTTGCCGTCGGGCGAAGCGATCACCGTATCCGCGCCCTTGATCAGGACCACGGCGCGGGCGAGCTTGGCCGCGGCCCTGGCCCGGCTCAGCTTGTCGGCGGCGAGATCGACGCCCGCGTTGCCGAACAGCCGGGCAAACTCGCCCTCGTGCGGGGTCATCAGGCAAGGGCCCTTAGCCGCCCCGAGCAGCGCGTCGGGATCGCTTTCGAAGGAGGTCAGGGCGTCGGCGTCGAGCACGCAGGCGCGCTTGGCCGACAGCGCGGCGTCGACGTTGCCGCGCGTCGCCTGCCCCACCCCGTTGCCGGGGCCGACCAGCACCGCGGTCTTGCGCGGATCGGAAAGCAGCGCCGCGAGCTCGACGGCGGCGGAAATCTTCTCGGTCAACACGCCCGGCATGTAGCCGGCGTAGATCGGGATGGCCTCGGGCGGACCGGCGATGGTGACGATCCCGGCGCCGGCGCGCAGCGCCGCGCGCGCCGCCAGCCTCGCCGCGCCCGTCATCTTGGCGCCGCCCACGACCAAGGCATGGCCGCGGCGGTATTTGTGGTCCGCGAGCGTCGGAAAGGGAAGCTGCGCGAGCCACAAGGCGGGGTCGTTGGCGAACACGCTGGGCCGGATCGAATCGAGCACCCCGGGCGGGGTGCCGATGTCGGCCACCGCCACCTCGCCGCACAGATCGCGCCCCGGCATCAGGAGATGGCCGGGCTTGCGGCGGAAGAAGGTGACCGTCAGCGCCGCCTTCGCCGCGCCGCCCAGCACTTGGCCGGTGTCGCCGTGAACGCCGCTCGGCACGTCGACGGCGACGCAGGTCAGGCCCCGGCGCGCGACCTCCTCCACCGCGGCGAGCGCGGCGCCTTCCAGCGGCCGGGCCAGCCCCGCCCCGAACAGCGCGTCCACTACCAAGCCGGCGCCTTCCAGCGAGCGGGGCGAAAGCGCCGCGCACGGCCCCTTCCATCGCTTGGCATGGAATGCCGCCTCGCCCTTGTAGGCGTCGCGGCTGCCGAACAGGGCGATGCGGACGTCGAAGCCGGCCTCGCGCAGCTTGCGCGCGGCGACGAAGCCGTCGCCCCCGTTATTGCCGGGCCCGCACAGCACGACGACCGGCTGGCGGGGGAAGCGGCGCGCCGTCTCGCGCGCGACCGCGGTCCCGGCCGCCTCCATCAGCCGCTCGTTGGCGACGCCGGCGGCCACGGCCATGGCATCGGCGCGCGCCATCTCGGCGACGGTGAGTAAGGCCGCTGTCGAAGCCTCGGTCATACGTCCCCCAATCGGAGGCTAGGATACCGGGCGCGAAGGCGAAGCGCCAACGCCACTATGCGCGCCCGTAGCCGACCCGCGCGGCCGGGCGAGAGCGCCGTTGCCGCGCCGCAGCACAGTCCCTATTCTGGCCACCATGAACGCCGTCATCCGTCACGATTGGACCGCCGACGAGATCGTCCAGATCCTCGAGGCGCCGCTCCTGGACCTGTTGGCGCGGGCGCAGGCCGTGCACCGCGCCCACCACCGTGACAACGACATCCAGCTCGCGAGCCTGCTTTCGATCAAGACCGGCGGGTGCCCCGAGGACTGCAAATACTGCCCCCAGTCCGCGCATTACCGTGTCGGGCTCGAGCGCGAGACTTTCCTCGACGTCGCGCCGGTCCTGGCGGAGGCGCGGCAGGCCAAGGAGATGGGGGCGACGCGGTTCTGCATGGGCGCGGCCTGGCGCCAGGTGCGCAACGGCCCCGAGTTCGATGCCGTGCTGGACATGGTGCGCGGGGTGCGCGCGCTCGGGCTCGAGGCCTGCTGCACGCTCGGCATGCTGACCCAGGAGCAGGCGGACCGCCTCGCCGAGGCGGGGCTCACCGCCTACAACCACAACCTCGACACCGGGCCCGAGTTCTACGGCGAGATCATCACGACCCGGACCTACGAGGACCGGCTGGCGACGCTGGCGCACGCGCGGCGCGCCGGGATCACCCTGTGCGCCGGGGGCATCATCGGCATGGGCGAGAGCACCCGCGACCGCGCCGCGATGCTCCAGGTCCTCGCCCGCCTCGATCCCCATCCCGAAAGCGTGCCCATCAACGCGCTCGTGGCCGTGCCGGGTACGCCCCTGGCCGACCGCCCGCCGGTCGACCCCCTCGATCTCGTGCGCATGTGCGCGGCCGCCCGCATCGTCATGCCCGAGGCCCGCGTACGCCTCTCCGCCGGCCGCCGGGGCCTTTCCCGCGAGGCCCAGGTCCTGTGCTTCCTGGCCGGGGCCAATTCGATCTTCTTCGGCGAGCGGCTTCTGACCACGGCCAACGCCGACTGCGCGGACGATCTCGCGCTGCTGCGCGACATCGGCGCCGAGCCGGCGCCCGCCCCGGCCGGCGCGGCCGCGGAGTGACGCCGGAAAAAGCAGGAAATGTCAGCAAATGTAAACAGGCGCGGCCTTTCCGCCGCGATCCTGCTGCTGGTGGTGGCCGCCTGCGCCCAAACCCCGCCCGATAGTCTCCTGGTGCCGCGAAAAAGCGTCAAATCGTTCGGTTTCAGCGACAAAAAGCTCGACGAAACGCGCTACCTGGTGGCCTTCAGCGGCCCCGAGGTGACGACCGACAACACCATGGAAAACCAGGTCGCCTTCGCGGCCCGGCGCGCCGAGGAGACCGCCCGCGATCTGGCGCTCGCCCGCGCCGCCCAGATCGCGCTCGCGCGCGGCTATCCCGCCTTCGCGGTCACGTCGGCAAAGAGCGAGATGAAGCAGGTCATCGTCGGCCACGATTACCGCCGGAACGGCAACCCGGTTTACGACAACGTCCACGGCGAGGCGCTCGGCTATCCGACCGCGATCTATTTCCGTCCCGAGGCGACGCTCGCCATCGAGCTGCGCCGGCAAGCGACGAACGGCGCGATGGACGCCCGCGAGGTAGCCGAGAAGATGAAGCGGCGCTATGCCGGGGCCGCGAGCCGGGCGATCGCGCCCCATACCTTTTATTATTTCGGGCCGTCGGCGATCGTCCACGACGCGGGCGAAGGCGGGCCGCGGCGCGAGCCGCCCGGGCGTCAGGAACATCCCCCTTATGCCGGCGCCGCCTACTGAATTCGCGTGACGACGCGAAAAACGCGGCGCGCCGGACGCGCCCCTCGGTCGCGAGCCGGGCGCCGGTGGCCGCTGGCGGCTAGGAGGCGGGCGCCGGGCCGGTGACCACGCGACTGGCCGGGAAGACGACGGTCACGGTCGTGCCCGCGCCGAGCTCGCTCTCGATCTCGAGCCGGCCGCCGTGAAGCTCGATCAGGGCCTTGCTGATCGGCAGGCCCAGCCCGGTGCCCTCGTATTTGCGGCTGAGGGAGCTGTCGATCTGGGTGAAGGGGCTGAGCGCCTTTTTGATGTCCTTTTTCTCGATTCCGATGCCCGTATCGCCGACCGCCAGGCACAACTCCCCGTCTTCGTTGAGCCGCGCGGAGACCATCACCTTGCCGCCCTTCCCGGTGAACTTCACCGCATTGGAGAGAAGATTGAGCAGGATCTGCTTGGCCTTGCGCGAGTCGGCGTAGACCTTGGGAAGACCGGGCGCGATATCGGTCGTAAGCGCGATCTTGGCCTGCGACGAGCGCGGGTACATGAGGCGCACACAGGTGTCGATGACGTTGGAGATATCGGTCTCGCCTTCGTGCAGACTGAGTTTTCCCGCCTCGATCTTCGAGATGTCGAGGATGTCGGTGATGACGTCGAGCAAGTGCTTCGCGCTTTGATAGACGTCGTCGGCGTATCCCCGGTAGCGATCCGACCCCAGCGGGCCGAACAGCTCGTCCTTCATGATCTCGGCGAGCCCGAGCACCGAATTGAGCGGGCTTCTGAGCTCGTGGCTCATGTTGGCGAGGAATTCGGTTTTCGTGCGGTTGGCGATCTCCGCCTGCTCCCGGGCCGCGGCCGACTCTTCCTCCGCCCGCCTTTTTTCGATCGCGATGCCCGTCAGATGCGCGACGCTCGTGATCAGCTCGAGATCCTGCGCGTCGGGGCTGCGCACCTCGCGGTAGTAGATGGCCAGCGTGCCCAGAACATCGCCCGCCGGCGACAGGACGGGTTCCGACCAGCAGGCCCTGAGCCCCGCGCGCTCGGCGGCCTCCTTGAACGGGAGCCAATAAGGGTGGGTCGAGATGTCCTCGACGACCACCCGTTTGCCGGTGAACGCGGCGGTGCCGCAGGAGCCGACGCCGGGGCCGATCTCGATGCCATCCACGGCGTCGTTGTAGAACTCGGGGAGGCTCGGGCCCGCGCCGTGCCGCAGGCGGCCGGTTTCCTTGTCCAGCACCAGGATGGAGCAGATCGATCCGGGCCGCGCGTTTTCGACGGTCTGGGCCATCAGGGTCAAGATGTCGCGCAGCGGCGCGCCCGTAGCGAGCTGTTCGAGGACCTTGTTGCGGCCCCGCAGTGTCTCTTCGTTGCGGCGCCGCTCGGAGATGTCGGTGATGAGTGCGAAGATCACCGGCGATTCCTCGCCCCGTGACAACTGCAGGCGGACTTCCACCGGATAAAGGCTGCCGTCCTTGCGCTGGTGAACGGTTTCGAAACGCACCTGATCCGTCTCGCCGCTGCGCAGGGGCCGAACGACCCGCTCGAAGGCCTCGCGCGTGAACCCGGGCTTCAGGTCGAGCGGGGTCATCCCGCGCAACTCCTCGATCGTGTAGCCGAGATTGCCGCAGGCGCCGTGATTCGCGTGGATGAAATGCAGCGTTCCGGCGTCGAAGACGTAAATTTCGTTGAGGGAGCTGTCGAGAATGCGGCCGAACCGCGTCACCAGCGCCTCCGCCGCCTTGCGCTCCGTGATGTCGATATTGGCGCCGACGAATCCGCTGAACGCGCCATCCGCCGCATAGAACGGCGCGCCCATGTCCAGGACCCAGCGGTACTGGCCGTCGTGGCGCCGCAGCCGATACTCCATCTCGAACTTCCGCCGTTCCCGAAAGGCGCGGCGATAGGTGTCGAGACAACGGCGAAGATCGTCCGGGTGCAGGCTTTCGAGCCAGGCCCGGCCGGTGAGCTCGGCGCGCTTTCTGCCGGTGAAATCCAGCCAGGCCTGATTGTGGAAGGTACTGTGGCCGGACGAATCGGCCATCCACAGGGCGACCGGCGCGCCGTCGGTCATCATCTGGAAGATATCCGAACCGATCTGATCCAGAGCCGGTTCGGCCGATCTTCGCTGAATGGAGCCTTTGCCCATCGACATCAATCCAGTGACCCGGCCGTCCGGCGCGGACACGCCGCCGGCAAGGACACGGTCCGGGGAGTCGCGCCGCCCGCCGGCCCGAGCCTAGCGCATGACGCACGGTTCCCCATCGGCGGCGGCGTAGCCGCGCCCCGTACGCGGGAACCATCGTCCGACGAGGCTTTCATCGCCAAGACACCGTTGTTGCCGTGCCCGAAATCCCGGGCGGCGGGCCAGGATTGCGCCCGCAGGCCGGGCGCTCACACAACCAAGCCCCATTGAGTATCGTCAAGATGTATTAAACCAATCGTTAACCCGGGAATCGCGCGGAACCGGCCCGTGGCCCCGAGCGGCCGCCCCAAAGCGATTGGCAACAAACGATAAAATGCGGCTAAACTCGGTCCGCCCTCGTTTTCTTTTGGCCGGCCGCCGTGCGCCGGATCGTGCCAAATTTCGGCGCCGGTTTGTGCTTATCCGGAAGTATCCGGAAGTATAGGAGCAACCGACCCGCCAGGAGCCGACCTTCGCCCGACCCATGATCGTTCTCTTCACGGATTTCGGGCTCGAAGGGCCCTACGTCGGACAGATGAAGGCCGTGCTTGCCCGCGAGGCGCCGGGCGAGCCAATCATCGATCTGTTCGCCGACGCGCCGGGCTTCGATCCCAAGGCGAGCGCTTATCTGCTCGCCGCCTATCGGGACGAATTCGCGGCGGGAACGGTTTTCCTTTGCGTCGTCGATCCCGGCGTGGGAAGCGGCCGCGCGCCCATCGTCGTCGTGGCGGACGGGCGAAGTTTCGTCGGGCCCGACAACGGCTTGTTCGAGATCGTGCGGCGGCGCGCCCGCGACAGCCGCTGTTTCGAGATCACGTGGCGGCCCGAACGGCTTTCGGCCTCGTTCCACGGCCGCGACCTTTTCGCGCCGGTCGCCGCGAAGCTCGCGCGCGGCGAGGCGCCGGGCACGCCGCGCGGCGACGAGAGCCGGATCGGAGCCGATTGGCCGGACGACCTGGCGCAGATCGTCTACGTCGATCATTTCGGGAATGCCATGACGGGAATGCGCGCCCGCGCGCTTCCGGCCGGCGCCGAGTTGGAAGTCGGCGGGCGGAGACTCGCGCGCCGCCGCACCTACAGCGACGTCGGCGAAGGCGAGGCGTTCTGGTACGAGAACGCGAACGGCCTCGCGGAGATCGCGGTCAACCGCGGCCGCGCCGACGCGGCGCTCGGCATCGCGGTCGGCACGCCGATGCGCGTGCGCGCCTCTACGTAACGAACCTGCCGCGTTCGAATCACGTTCGGGTGACGCGGCCGGAAGCGCCGCGGCGGCGCGGGCATGCTACAATCGCGCGGCTGGAGCGCCGCGATGAATCCGTCCAGGGGCCCGATCCGCGTCCAGGTGAAACGGCAAAAGGGCTTCCGTTTGCCGGCTGGCGCCCTCTATGTCGGGCGGCCGACCAAATGGGGAAACCCCTTCCGCCCCGGACCCGGACTGACCCGCAAGCAGATGGTCGCGAAATACCGCGCCTATCTCCTGGCGCGCGACGACCTCGTCGCCGCATTGCCGGAGCTGCGCGGGCGCGACCTCGCCTGCTGGTGCAAGCTTGACGAGGATTGCCACGCCGACGTGCTGCTGGACCTCGCGAACCGGCGCCGCGTCAAAGCGGCGAGGCCGCCCGCAAGACCGGCAAAGAAAAAGCCGGCCGGAAAGCCGGCGAAGAAAAAAGCGGGCGCACGCAAAAGGGCCCGGCGGTGACGCCGGGCCCTTCGGAGATCAAATCTGGGGCGAGCGACCGGAATCGAACCGGCGACATCCAGATCCACAATCTGGCGCTCTAACCAACTGAGCTACGCCCGCCATGGGGACCCTCTAACTAGTCCCGGCCCTTTGAATCGTCAAGGAATTGCCGGGCCGGCTCAGCGGCGTCTTCCGCCCGGTCGCGCGGCGGCGTCATTGGCGCGCCCTTTCGTTGATCTCCTTGTGCCGGCTCCTGATGTCGACGGGCCAGCGACTCTCGATGAAGGCCAGAACGGCCCAGATTTCCTCGTCGCTCAGCACGCCGCCGAAGGCCGGCATGTCGCTCCGGTAACCGGGCGGCGCGTAGGGGCCGAGCCCGTTTCTGACGATGCCGAAGAGCCGATCGTCCGGATGGTGCCAGGTGTGGCCGGTGGCGTCATGGGGCGGCGCCGGCAGTTTGCCGTCGGGGCTGCGCTCGCGCCAGTTCGGCTGGCCCTCGAGCCGCCCGCCGTGGCACGACGCACAGCGCGCCTCGTAAACCGAACGCCCTTGCGCCACCTGGACCCGATCGTCGGCGTCGGCGCCGCCGGGGCCGGCACCGCGCGGCCACCACAGCAGCGCGGCGCCGGAGACAAGCGCAATCACCACGACCGCGAGATACACGATCTGCGACCGGGTCGAGCCCGCCACGGCGAACACCCGGCGGAGCCACAGGCGTTGCGGGGCGACTACTCGGTTCCGTAGACGGGCGCGCCGGGTGCGATCGCGTAGACCACGAGCGGCCCGCTCTTTTCCCCGCCCATGCCGGGCACGCCCATCGGCATTCCAGGCAAGGAGATGCCGACGATGCCCGGCTTTTCGGCAAGCAGCCGGTGGATGAAACCCACGCTCACATGGCCCTCGACCACGTAGCCGCCGATGACCGCCGTGTGGCAACTCTGAAGCGCTTCGGGAACGGCGTATATCTCCTTGACGGGGGACAGGTCTTCGGCTTCCACGACTTTCACCTTGAACCCGTTTTGCCGCAGATACGCGACGTGCCCCTCGCAGCAGGTGCAGTAAGGATTCTTGTAAAGCGTCACGTCCTTTACGCTTTCCGCCGACGCCCCTGACGGCAACAGGAAGCCGGCCAGCAAGGCAAACATGGCGAACGTTTTCATAAGCGTGTTCATGAACATCCTCCTCTCGAAAGGCCCGCCGCGGCGGGAACGTTGCACGCGGGCGGCACCCAAAACGGGGACCTGAGCGATGGCGGCCGGAATCCGCGCAACGCGGAGGCCGGTCCTAGGCCGGCGAGGAGGATTTGGGAGGGCGAAGGTCGACCGGGCGCGCGATGCCGAGACGCGGCGGAGCCGGCAATGCGACCCAAACCGGTTCGACGGGCCGCTCGGAGACCCCGGCCAGGGGCAGGACCGCGGTCAGCAACGGACAGGCGGCGTCACAGCCCGCGGCAACCACACGCTTGCTGTCGCTCCGGTGGGGACAGTTCATGCAATCAACCTTGACGCCGCCATCCGCACCCGTGCACGCGGCCGTGTTGCCGGCAACGTGCCCGGCACCGGCCGTTACCGGCCCCGCGAACACGGTCGTCGGCCCCACGAGCAGGAGCGCAACCAGCAGCGTTCGCACGATCCGCACGGGCCGGGTCAAGGGCATGGCGGAAAATATAACGCGGCGCGCGCGCCGGCGCCAATCGGCGAGCGGCGCATTTTGTCGCACCTTGACGCAAACCCGGCCGCTTCCCCGGTCCCCGGACGGGCGGAACGGCCCGGCGGCGCTCAGCCGCGGAAATGGCGCGCGAGACGGGCGGCCGCCTCGTGCAGCTCGGCATCGGGCTTGGCGAAGCAGAAGCGCGCGAAATGGTCGGGCGCGGCCCCGCCGGCGTAGAAGGCCGAGACCGGCACCGCCGAGACCCGGGCCTGACTGGTGATGTGGCGGCAGAATTGCGCGTCGTCGCCGTTGAAGCCGAGCCTGCGGATGTCGGCGGTCAGGAAATAGGTTCCCTGCGAGGCGAGCACCTCGAGCCCGGCGTCGCGCAAGCCCGCCGCCAGAAGGTCGCGCTTGCGCTGCATCTCGCCCGGCCCGGCGGCAAGATCGTCGGCGTGCGCGGCGAGGCCGTAGGCGACCGCGTGCTGGAGATTGGGCGGCGTGGTGAAGGCGAGGAACTGGTGGGTCTTGGCGAGCAAAGACAGCAGGTTCGGCGCCGCCATCATGAAGCCGACCTTCCAGCCAGTGAGCGGAAAGATCTTGCCCGCCGAGCCGATGCGGATCGTGCGCTCGCGCATGTCCGGCAGCGCCAGGAGCGGCAGGTGGCGGCGGCCGTCGAACACCATGTGCTCGTAGACCTCGTCGCAGACCGCATAGGCGTCGAAGTCCCGGCACAGGCCGGCGATGAAGGCGAGCTCGTCGGAATCGAACACCTTGGCGGTCGGGTTCATCGGCGTGTTGAACAGCACGAACTTGGTCTTGTCCGAGAAGGCGGCGGCGAGCGCCGCGCGCGGGAGCTTCCAGTCCGGCGGCTCGAGGCGGACCAGCTTCGGGATTCCGCCGGCGCGGCGCAGGATCGGCAGGTAGCTGTCGTAGAGCGGCTCGATCAACACGGCTTCGTCGCCCGGCTCGAGGAGCGCGAACATCGCGCACGCCAAGCCTTCCGTGGCGCCGAGCGTGATCAGGATCTCGCCGTCGGGATCAAGATCAAGCCCGTAGAAGCGCTTGTCGTGCCGGGCGAGCGCGCGGCGCAGCTCGGGAACGCCGAGCAGCGGCGGATATTGGTTGGAATGTTCGGTGAGCGCGCGGGCCGCGGCCTCGATCACGTCGCGCGGGCCCTCCTCGCCGGGCGCGCCCTGGCCGAGGTTGATGGCGTCGTGCTCGCGCGCGAGGCGCGCCATCGATTCGAAGATCGAGATGCCGTAGGAAGAGAGGACCGAGTTGCCCGGCTTCACGTGAACCCATATCCCCCGATGCGCCGCGCCGGCGGGCCTGCCCGGCCAGCCCGCGATTGCCCCGCGGCCCGCCCTTGGGCATAGTGAGCGCGCCCGCGCGGGCGGCCCCTGCCATAGACGGGAAGCACAAGGAGAACAAGGCCAAAATGCTGGAACTTGCGGAGCGTCTATCGCGGCTCGGAACCGATTCCGCCTTCGAGGTGCTGGCGCGCGCCAAGGCGCTCGAGGCCAAGGGGCGCAGCGTCATCCATCTCGGAATCGGCCAGCCCGACTTTCCGCCGCCCGACCACGTGATCGACGCGGCCTGCAAGGCCATGCGCGAGGGCCATCACGGCTATACGCCGACCTCGGGCATCCCGGCCCTGCGCGAGGCGGTGGCGGCCGACCTGGCGCGGCGCCATCAGGTGACGGTGAGCCCGGCCGAGGTTCAGGTGGTGCCGGGCGGCAAGGTCGTGATCTTCTTCGCCACCCTGATGTTCGGCGAGCCGGGCGCCGAGATCCTCTATCCCGATCCCGGATTCTTCACCTACGAATCGGCGATCGCGTTCACCGGCGCGGCGCCCGTCGCCTACCCCTTGCGCGAGGAGAACGCGTTTTCCTTCGACGCGGAGGACGTGCTCTCGCGGATCACGCCGCGCACCCGGCTCCTGATCGTGAACTCGCCGGCCAATCCGACCGGCGGGGTCGTTCCCAAAAGCGAGATGGACAAGCTCGCCAAGGGGCTCGAGGGATTTCCCAAGGTCGCGGTGTTGAGCGACGAGATCTACAGCCGCATGCTCTACGACGGGCACAAGCACGTATGCCTGCTCCGCTACGAGCATCTGCGCGACCGCGTCATCCTGCTCGACGGCTGGAGCAAGACCTATGCGATGACCGGCTGGCGGCTCGGCTACGGGGTGTGGCCCAAGGCGCTGATGCCCCAGGCCGAGGGGCTCGCCATCAACTGCCACTCCTGCGTCAACGCCGCCGCCCAGTACGGCGGGATCGCGGCGCTCGAAGGCCCGCAGGATTCGGTCGCCCGCATGGTGGCCGAGTTCGACCGCCGACGGCAGGCGATCGTCGCCGGCATCAACCGGATTCCGGGCCTGCGCTGCATCGCCCCGGGCGGGGCCTTCTACGCCTTCCCCAACATTTCCGGGACCGGGCTGAGCTCGGGCGAGGCCGAGGCGAAGCTGCTGAGCGAGGCAGGCGTGGCCACCGTCTCGGGGGCGAGCTTCGGCAGGTTCGGCGAGGGATACCTGCGGCTCTCCTACGCCAACAGCATGGCCAACATCGAGGAGGCGCTCGCACGCATCGCCGCCTGCCTCGGCACCGCGGCCCGCGGCCGCGCGTCTGCCTAAGGCGCGGGCAAACCGCTTTAAAATTGTGCAAATGGCGCGGCGCAGGGCGGGCACCGCGCGAGTTTATGGTAAATGAATCAAGGACATGGAGAAAGCGGCCCGGGGCCGGATTTCTTGGCACGGGCGATGCTTTAGGGGAAGAGAAAATTGGCCCGCCGCGGCTCGGGCCCGCGCCGTCACATTCGCGCGGAGAGCCGGGTTGCGCACGCGGGCCTGAGGAGGGGGCGGCGCCATGCCCCCGCAACGCAGAGAGGCAGACGCGATCCCATGAAGAAGATTGAAGCCATCATCAAGCCCTTCAAGCTCGACGAGGTGAAGGAAGCGCTCAACGAACTCGGCCTCAAGGGCATGACCGTGATCGAGGCCAAGGGGTTCGGGCGGCAGAAGGGGCATACGGAGCTCTATCGCGGCGCCGAATACGTCGTCGATTTCCTGCCCAAGGTGAAAATCGAGGTGGTCATGGACGACGCCATGGTCGAGCGCGCGATCGAGGCGATCCAGCAGGCGGCCAAGACCGGGCGCATCGGCGACGGCAAGATTTTCGTCTATCCGGTCGAAGAGGTCATCCGCATCCGCACCGGCGAACGGGGCGCGGAAGCGGTCTGACGGATCACGGGATGGAAACCAAAAGTCCGCGGCTCCGGACTCCGTGTTACGTTGTCACGGCCGGACGCGGTAAACCGCAAAAAACAGAACCGTCATTGCGAAGCAGGGGATAAGGACCATGTCGGACGCGAAAAAAATTCTCGAAATGATCAAGGAGCACGACGTCAAATACGTCGACTTCCGCTTCACGGACCCGCGCGGCAAATGGCAGCACACGAGCCAGCCCGTGCACACCATCACCGAAGACCTGTTCACCGACGGCGTGTTCTTCGACGGCAGCTCGATCGCGGGCTGGAAGGTCATCAACGAATCGGACATGACGCTGATGCCCGACGCCTCGACCGCGGTGCTGGACCCGTTCTCGGCGCAGTCGCAGCTCATCATCGTGTGCGACACCTATGAACCGCTCACGGGCCAGCCTTACGCCCGCTGCCCGCGCGGCGTCGCCAAGAAGGCCGAGGCGTATCTGAAGAGCAGCGGGATCGGCGACGCCTCCTATTTCGGCCCCGAGGCCGAGTTCTTCGTGTTCGACGACGTGCGCTTCAACGTCTCGATGAACAATACCTTCTATGCCCTTGATTCGGAAGAAGGTCCGTATGCGAGCGGCAGGGAATACGAGGGCGGCAACATCGGCCACCGGCCGCCGATCAAAGGCGGCTATTTCCCGATACCGCCGGTCGATTCCATGCAGGACATGCGCTCGGAGATGCTGACGGTCATGCACGACATGGGCGTCGACACCGAGAAGCACCACCACGAGGTTGCGCCCGCGCAGAACGAGCTGGGCTTCAAGTTCGACACGCTGGTCAAGACCGCGGACAACACGCAGATCTACAAATACGTGATCCACATGGTGGCCCACTCCTACGGCAAGACCGCGACCTTCATGCCCAAGCCCGTGATCGGGGACAACGGCTCCGGCATGCACGTGCACCAGTCGGTGTGGAAGGGCGGCAAGCCCCTGTTCGCCGGAAGCGGCTATGCCGATCTCTCGGAGACGGCGCTCTATTACATCGGCGGCATCATCAAGCACGCCCGCGCCATCAACGCCTTCACCAACCCGACCACCAATTCGTACAAGCGCCTGGTGCCGGGATTCGAGGCGCCCGTGCTGCTCGCCTATTCGGCGCGCAACCGCTCGGCCTCGTGCCGCATCCCCTTCGCGCCCGGCCCCAAGGGCAAGCGCGTCGAGGTGCGCTTCCCCGACCCGGCGGCGAACCCGTATCTCGGCTATGCGGCGATGCTGATGGCGGGCCTGGACGGCATCCAGAACAAGATCCATCCCGGCGACCCGATGGACAAGAACCTGTACGACCTGCCGCCCGAGGAGCTGAAGGACATCCCGACCGTGTGCGGAAGCTTGGCCGAGGCGCTGGCCGCGCTCGACGCCGACCGCGCCTTCCTCAAGAAGGGCGACGTGTTCAGCGACAGCCTGATCGACGGCTATCTCGAGCTCAAATGGGGCGAGGTGAAGGCCTTCGAGATGGCGCCGCACCCGATCGAGTTCCAGATGTACTACAGCGTCTAGCCCGAAACCCTGCGCGGCGGGGCGGCCCGCGTCACGCGGGCCTTCCCGCCCCAATGACCTGGGCCGCCTTCGGGCGGCCCATTTCTTTGCCGGGGCGGCGGTGCGTTTCGAGGCTGGCGCGGCGCTCCGCGCCGCGCTATGAGCGGGACCGGCGGGCGACCGCGCGGCACCGGACCGCAAAGAACCGAACCGCAGGGACGCAGGCGGCGCGATGAAGCAGGCGACGAAGAAAGTGGGGCTCGCATTGGGGGGCGGCGGCGCCAAGGGGCTGGCGCATATCCTCATGCTCGAGGCCTTCGACGAACTCGGCATCCGCCCGGCCGCGATCGCCGGCAGCAGCATCGGCGCCGCCATCGCCGCGCTCTACGCCTCCGGGCTCAAGGCCCACGACATCCGCGACGGGATCGACGCCCTCACCCCGCCGCTGCGCGGCCGCCTCACCCGGCGCTTCTTCCGCAAGGACGTGACCGGGATCATCGGCCGCATGGACCCGGGGACCGGCCCGCGCGGCCTGCTCCGGGGCGAGAAATTCCTCGCCTATCTCTACAAGTCGCTCCACGCCAAGAACTTCGAGGATCTCGAGATCCCGCTCACCATCGTCGCCGCCGACTTCTGGAAGCGCGAGCAGGTGGTCTTCGATTCGGGCGAGCTGCTGACGCCGCTCAAGGCGAGCATGGCGCTGCCCTGGATCTTCCGGCCCGTGGTGCACGAGCAGCGCGTCCTGATCGACGGCGGCACCGTGAACCCGGTGCCTTACGACCTGCTGCCCGCGAACTGCGACGTGACGGTCGCCATCGACGTGCTCGGCACCCGGGCCCGGCGCGCCGGCACCCGCCCCACCCTTCTCGACGGCATCTTCAACACCTTCCAGATCATGGAGAAGTCGATCGTCGAGGAGAAGCTGAAGCGCAAGCCCTGCGACATCTACATCCGGCCCGAGATCGTGGACGTGCGCGTGCTCGAGTTCTTCCGCCGCGACCAGATCTACCGCCAGGCGACCCCGGCCAAGGAGGAGCTCAAGCGCCGCTTGGCCAAGGCGCTCGCCTGAGGCGCTTCAGGCCGGCGGCACCGGGATCGGCTTCCCGTTCTTGTCGACATGGACATAGGTGAAGGTACCTTCCGTCACCTTGAACTGTTCGCCGGTTTCGTGGCGGGTGACCACGGTTTCGATCTGCACCGTGAGGGAACTCTTCCCCACCTTGACGATATCGGCGTAGCAGCTGACCAGATCGCCGACGTAAACCGGGCCGTGAAACGTCATGCGCTCGATCGCCACCGTGACGACGCGCCCGCGGGCGCGCAGCAGCGCCACCGTGCCGCCGGCCAGATCCATCTGAGCCAGCAGCCAGCCGCCGAAGATGTCGCCCGACGGGTTGGTGTCGGCGGGCATGGCGATGGTGCGGACCGCCGGCTCGCGGCGCGATCTCTGATTCGTCATCCAATCCTCCCCCAGGGCCGCCCGGCGAGCCGGGCATCCGGCATGATGCCGCCGCCGCGCGCCGGTCACAACATCTTGTTGGCGGGCCTCCCCTGCCCTACCGGATGTCCTTGCGCGCGCCGGACCCCGCTTTCATAATCGCCGCGCCATGTCCGACCTGTTCAAGAAGATTCCCGCCGCCCGCGCCAGCTATTCCGCCAAGGACATCGAGGTCCTGGAGGGCCTCGAGCCGGTGCGGCGGCGCCCCGGCATGTACATCGGCGGCACCGATGCGCGGGCCATGCACCATCTCGTCGCCGAGCTTCTCGACAACGCCATGGACGAGGCGGTGGCGGGCCACGCCGACCGCATCGAGATCGAGCTCGCGGCCGACGGCTGGCTGAGCGTTTCCGACAACGGCCGCGGCATCCCGGTGGACCGCCATCCGAAGTACAAGGACAAGTCGGCGCTCGAGGTCATCCTCACCACCCTGCATTCGGGCGGCAAGTTCAGCGACAAGGTCTATCACACCGCGGGCGGGCTGCACGGCGTCGGGCTCTCGGTGGTCAACGCGCTGGCCGCGGAGCTGATCGTCGAGGTCGCGCGCGACCGGGTGCTGTGGCGCCAGGCCTACCGGCGCGGCAAGCCGACCACGCCGCTCAAGAAGGCGGGCACGGTCAGCAACCGGCGCGGCACCACCGTGCGCTTCCGCCCCGATCCCGAGATCTTCGGGACGGACGCGAAATTCGATCCCGCCCTCCTCTACCGCATGGCGCGGTCCAAGGCCTATCTCTTCCGCGGCGTCGAGATCCGCTGGCATTGCGCCAAGGAGCTTCTGGGCAAGGCGGAAGTCGCGCCCGGCGAGCCGGTGCCGCAGACCGCCGTGCTGCATTTTCCCGGCGGGCTCGCGGATTATCTCCAGGCCGCGCTGGGAACGCGCGCGACGGTGACGGCCCGCCCCTTCGCCGGCGAAACGGACCTGCCGCGCAAGAAGGGGCGCGTGGAATGGGCGGCGGCCTGGCCCGAGGACGGCGACGGCGCGTTCGCGTCCTACTGCAACACCGTCCCCACACCCCAGGGCGGCAGCCACGAGCAGGGTTTGCGCGCGGCGCTCGTCCGCGCGCTCAAGGGCCACGGCGAGCGCGTGGGCAACAAGCGCGCCAAGGACATCACGCCCGAGGACGTGGTCGAGGGCGCCTGCATCGCGCTTTCGCTCTACATCCGCGACCCGCAGTTCCAGGGCCAGACCAAGGAGCGGCTTTCGCACCCCGAGGCGCAGCGCCTGGTCGAGGCGACCATCAAGGACCACTTCGACCACTGGCTCGCGGGCGACCCGGAGGCGGCGGACGCGCTGCTCGCCCATGTGATCGCGCGGGCCGAGGAGCGGTTGCGCCGGCGCGAGGCCAAGGAGCTGGGCCGCAAGGCGCCGACCCGCAAGACCCGGCTTCCCGGCAAGCTCGCCGACTGCACCCGCGAGGCCCCCCAGGGCACCGAGGTCTTCCTGGTCGAGGGCGATTCCGCGGGCGGCTCCGCCAAGCAGGCGCGCAACCGCGAAACCCAGGCCGTGCTGCCGCTGCGCGGCAAGATCCTCAATGTCGCGAGCGCGTCGTCCGAGCGGATGCGCGCGAACCAGGAGCTCAAGGACCTGATCCAGGCGCTCGGCTGCGGGACGGGCGACGCCTTCGACGAATCGAAGCTGCGCTACGAGCGCGTCATCATCATGACCGACGCCGACGTGGACGGCGCCCACATCGCCTCGCTCCTCATGACCTTCTTCTATCAGGAGATGCCGGAGCTGATCCGGCACGGGCATCTCTATCTCGCGATGCCGCCGCTCTACCGCCTGACGCAGGGGGGAAAGACGCTCTATGCCCGCGACGACGCGCACCGCGAGGCGCTGCTGAAGCGCGAGTTCCCGGGGCGCGGCAAGGTCGAGGTGAGCCGCTTCAAGGGGCTGGGCGAGATGCCGGCCTCGCAGCTCAAGGAGACGACCATGGACCCGGCCCGGCGCGTTCTTTTGCGGGTCTCGATTCCCGACGCGGCGGCCAAGCGCGCCGAGGCGAAAAAGACCGAGGATCTGGTGGAGAGCCTGATGGGGCGCAAGCCCGAGCTCCGGCTCGCCTTCATCCAGGAGAACGCGCCCTACGCCAAGGATCTGGATGTGTGAGGACGCCGCGCGCGGGCGCGGCCCGGGCGGTTGAGCGAGATCGTCGCCATCGACGGCGCCATGGGAGAGGGCGGCGGCCAGATCGTCCGTACCTGTCTCGCGCTCGCCGCGGTCACCGGCCGCCCGCTCGTCATCGAGAACGTCCGCGCGCGCCGCGCCAATCCCGGACTGGCCGCCCAGCACCTGACCGCGGTGCGGGCCGTGGGCGCGATCTGCGCCGCCGAGATCGAGGGCGACGCGCTGGGCTCGCAAACCTTGCGTTTCACGCCGCGCCGTCCGCCGGCGGCGGATTCCTATCTGTTCGACGTGAGCGAGGCGCGCCCGGGCGGCAGCGCCGGCGCGATCACGCTTCTCGCCCAGACGATCCTGCTGCCGCTCGCCTTCGCCCACGGGCCCTCGCGAGCCGTGCTGCGCGGCGGCACCCACGTTCCCTGGAGCCCGCCTTTCGATTACGGACGCGAGGTATGGCTGTTCGCCCTCGCGCGCATGGGAATCGAGGCGCAATTGGAGCTCGCGCGCTTCGGGTTCTATCCCGCCGGCGGCGGCGAGATCCGGCTCGAGGCGACGGGCCCGGCCATCTTGCGCCCCCTCACGGCGGTCGCGCGCGGCGAGCCGAAGCGCGTGACGGGCCGCGCCGTCGCGGCGAACCTTCCCGCCCACATCGCCCAGCGCATGGCCGACCGCGCGCGGTCGCTGATCATGGCCGCCGGAATGGAATGCGCGCTCACGCCGGTTCGCGTCACCGCGGTCTGCCCCGGTGCGGGAATTTTCCTGACCCTCGAATCCGAAGGCGCGCGCGCGGGATTCTCGGCGCTGGGCAGGCCGGGCAAGCCGGCCGAAGTCGTCGCCGAGGAAGCGGTCGCGGACCTTCTGGCCTACCGCGATTCCGGCGCCGCGCTCGACCGCCATCTCGCGGACCAGATCATCCTTCCCGCCGCGCTCGCGTCCGGCGTTTCCGAGTTCACGGCCGAGAGGGTAACCGGCCACCTCCGCACCTGCGCCGCGGTGGTCGAGCATTTCGGCCTCGCCCGGACGGAGATCGCAGGGTCCGAGGAGGCCCCCGGAAAAGTCACGGTGATCCCCGCGGCAGGCGCGTGACCGGCGCCGGCCCGGAAAAAGGCCCGCCGCCAAGGACTTGTATGCTTAACGGAAACTTAACCGCGAAAATATGCTTAACGGAAACTTAACCGCGAAAAGCCGAAAACTTTTGGAAAATCCTGTATTTACCATAGGCTTCCGGATAACATTGGAACCGGTCCGGCGGCCTGACCGGCCGGGCCGATCGCTGGGCACGGCGGCCGCGGAAATCGGGTTTCCGGGGACGTCTTAAGTGCCAGCAACGGGGCCGCGCGCGAGCGCGAGGGGACAATGGATCGAGTCGACGACACGAAGGTTCATCCCGCACCCGCAACCGATGACGGCGGCGCGCAAACCGACTCGACGCCGTCGGTCCATGATTCGGCGCTCGTGGTCGCCGCGCTCGTCCCGTTTCCCGGCGACGGGCTAGCCGCCGGCGACGGAAATCCTTCTCCGGAGGCGCCGGCCGCCGACGCGGGCGGGAACGCCGGGACCGCGGCCGCCGCGATTTCCACGATTGATTTGGTCGCCCCCGAATTCGTCGCCGTAACATCGGGCGCGGTGGCCGAGGCCCATCTGGGCCACGGATCGGCCGCGCGCGGGACCGACGAGGCCGCGGCCGGGTTCGGCGCGACCGCGTTTGGCGACGCCGCGCGGCCGGCGGCCTTGGCGCCGCTGGCGCCGCTCGCGCCCCTGCCCACGGGCGGCGAAGGCCGCGATGACGGCTTCCATTCGCAATGGGTCTTCGCGGCGGCGTCCGCACCGGCGCCCGAAGCCACGGGCGACGGGATCGGCGGGCCGCAGCCGGAGTTCATCCCCGGCGATCCCCTGTTCTCGTCGCAGTGGCATCTGCAGGCGATCAACGTCGAAAGCGTCTGGAACGACTACACCGGCGCGGGCGTGATCATCGGCCTGATCGACGACGGCGTCGAATACACCCACCCCGATCTCGCCCCCAATTACGACACGTCGCTCGACTACGACGCCCGCAACAACGACAACGACGCCTACACCAGCTCCACGAGCGACCGCCACGGGACCTCGGTCGCCGGCACCATGGCCGCCGCCGGCAACAACGGCCAGGGCGGCGTCGGTGTGGCCTTCGACGCGACCATCGTCGGCTTCCGCATGGGCTACGGCTACGCCGGCAGCGTTTCCCAGATCACCAGCAATTTCCAGCACGGTATCGTCGCGGACGTCCTCAACAACAGCTGGGGCTACAGCGGCTATTTCACTGACAACTTCGCCTCGTCCACCTTCGCGGCCGCCGGCGCCGCGCTGGAGAACGACGCCATCAACGGGCGCGGCGGGCTCGGCACCGTCATCGTGTTCGCCGCCGGAAACTCGCGCACCTCCGGCGACAGCGTCAACTATCACAGCTTCCAGGATTCGAAGTATGTGATCTCGGTCGCCGCCACCGACAGCACCGACCATTACACCTATTTCAGCAATCCGGGATCCGGGCTCCTGCTCTCGGCGCCCGGCCTCAACATCACCACCACCGACCGGGTCGGCTCACTCGGGTATTCGAGCGGCGACTACACCACGGTTTCGGGGACCTCGTTCTCGGCCCCGATCGTCTCGGGCGTCGTCGCCCTGATGCTGGAGGCGAATCCGAACCTGGGATACCGCGACGTCCAGGAGATCCTCGCCTATTCCTCCACGCAGATCGACCCGACCAGCCCGCGCTGGGCGATCAACGGCGCCGACAATTGGAACGGCGGCGGGCTGCATTTCAGCACCGATTACGGCTTCGGCCTGGTGGACGCCCACGCCGCGGTGCGCCTGGCCGAGACATGGACGGCCCAGAGCACCGACGCCAACATGGATTCGGCCTCGGCCGCCCGCAGCACCGCGCAGGCCATTCCCGATAACAGCCCGTCGGGGATCAGCCAGAGCGTCACCATCGGCTCGGACATTCTGATCGATCACGTCGAGGTCGACCTCAACATCACCCACAGCTGGATCGGCGATTTACGCGTCGTCCTGATCGCGCCCGACGGCACCGAGAGCGTCCTGGTGGACCGGCCCGGCATCAACCCGGATTCGCCGAGCGGCTCCGGCACCAGCCAGGACAACATCAACTTCACGGTGATGAGCAACCAGTTCTGGGGGGAAGACTCCGCCGGGCAATGGACGCTCGTCGTATCCGACAACGACCCCGGCTCGACGGGCACGCTCAACAGCTGGACGCTGCACGTCTACGGCGACACGGCCACCAGCAACGACACGTACATTTATACCGACGAATTCGCGGGATTCACCGGCGCGGCCAACGCCGCGCGGCGGCTCCTGACCGACAGCAACGGCGGCCACGACATCATCAACGCCGCCGCCATCACCACGTCCAGCTTCCTCGACATGGTGCCCGGGCATTCCAGCACGCTCGCCGGCAACACGCTTACCATCGCCGCCGGCACCACCATCGAGGACGCCTACATGGGCGACGGCAACGACACCGTCGTGGGCAACGCGTCCGACAATTACATCTTCGGCGGACGCGGCGACGACAGCCTCGCCGGCGGCAACGGCAACGATACGCTCGAGGGGTCCGCGGGCAACGACACGCTCGACGGCGGAGCCGGCAACGACACCGCGCTCTTCTCCGGCGCGTTCGCGGGATATTCCATCGTCACGGTCGATGCGACCCATGTGACGGTCACCGACACCAATCTTTCGAACGGAAACGACGGAACCGATTCGCTCGCCAACTTCGAGTTCCTGCAGTTCACCGACACGCTTTACACCCTGACCGTCGGCCCCGCGAACGTGGCGCCGGTGGCGACGGACGCGACTGCCAGCGGCAACGAGGACAGCGCGATCGCGGTCACCGTGACGGGAAGCGATTCCGACGGCACCGTTTCCAGCGTCACCCTGACCAGCCTGCCGACCGACGGCGTTCTTTAC